>OJJX01000001.1_pt1 | contig 805319 bp, 558 predicted proteins | sample 1596411 | NCBI WGS metagenome assembly OJJX01 (sample SAMEA4350136, study PRJEB24818) | metagenome | biome: human; feature: gut; material: faeces | place: Denmark | collected 2013-09 | reverse complement strand
CTCATCAGGCACTACATGATTCTTCTCTTTCATAATTTTCTTCATTTTGCAAAGCTATTAAATAAAAAACACGGAACCCATACTGAATCCCGTATTTTACATTTACACAAAATATTTTATAGTGCCATATTGGAAAATAAAAAAGAGAAAATTCCTTACGGAACTTTCTCTTTTTTATCTCGAATTGGAGATTATCGGAATTAACCGTTAACTCTTTTTTCTTTGATTCTGGCTTTCTTACCGGTAAGTGCACGCAAATAATACAATTTAGCGCGACGAACTTTACCTACCTTGTTCACTTCGATGCTGTCGATAGCCGGTGATTCGATCGGGAAAATTCTTTCTACACCTACTGTTCCAGACATTTTGCGTACTGTAAAACGCTTCTTGTCACCGTGACCAGCAATTTTGATAACAACACCACGGTACAACTGTACACGTTCTTTGTTACCCTCGATGATACGATATGCTACGGTTACTGTGTCACCTGCTTTGAAGTTCGGATGCTGTTTACCGGTAGCAAATGCTTCTTCTGCAATTTTAATTAAATCCATTGTTGTTATTATTAAATTGTTTTATCGTTACAACGCAACATATCAGGCAACCCTCTCCTAACAGCGATTGCGCGAAAGCGGTGCAAAGTAACGAATTTTTTGGCACACTACCAACATTTTTATCTATATTTGTAGAACGATTAAAAAAACAGTATATGAAACAAACTTATGCAAAGCTCTTTTCGGGAGTGGCCCTAACAGGGCTTCTGATGCTTGCTTCCTGCCAGTCACCTTATAAACTGGCAAGAATTGATGGAAGCATGATTACAATTGATTCAATATGGGACGTACATCCAGATACGGACGCTGTGGCGTTGTTGGCTCCGTATAAGGCTTCGGTAGATAGCGTGATGTACCGGGTGGTAGGTACGAGTGAGATGACGATGGACAAAGGGGCGCCGGAGAGTTTGTTATCCAATCTGGTGGCGGATGTGTTGAGAGAAGCTGCCGTACAGGTATTGGGTAAGCCTGCCGATATGGGATTGATGAATATGGGCGGGTTACGTAATATACTTTCGGAAGGTGAAATCACTTGTGGAAACATTTATGAAATATTGCCTTTCGAAAACTCCCTTTGTGTCGTGACAGTGAAAGGGAGTGTCTTGAAGGAACTGTTTGCATCCATTGCTGCCTGCCGAGGTGAGGGAGTAAGTGGGGTTCGCCTGGATATTACTAAAGACGGTGAACTGCTGAACGGTACTATCGGAGGAAAACCGGTGGATGATAACAAGCTGTACACGATAGCTACCATCGATTACTTGGCCGATGGAAATGACGGAATGAACCCATTGGTGAAAGCCGAGAACAGAGAGTGTCCTCCCGGAGCTACTTTACGTGGACTGTTCATGGATTATGTGGAGCAGCAGACAAAGGCCGGAAAGAAGATTACTTCTCGTATGGAAGGAAGAATTACAGTAAAATGATCATGAATAACGAATTTACAAAATAACCAGATAATGAAAAGGTATCAATTATCAATAACCATATTCTTTCTGCTATGTGCGCTTCTTCCGGGATTTGCACAGCAGACAAAAACACTTACATTGTTGCAAACCAGTGATACCCATAGCCGCATCGAGCCGATCGATGTACACGCTGCCGACAAATATGCCGGCATGGGTGGTTTTGTGCGTCGGGCTGCCCTGTTGGATCAGTTCCGTGAAAATAATCCCGATGTTTTAGTGTTCGACTGCGGAGACTTCTCGCAAGGTACACCCTATTACAACCTTTTTAAGGGAGAGGTGGAAATTAAAATGTTGAACCTGATGAAGTACGATGCAGCCACTATCGGTAATCATGAGTTCGATTTTGGTTTGGAAAACATGGCGCGTTTGTTTAAAATGGCTGATTTTCCAATCGTTTGTGCCAATTATGGCATGGAGGGTACTGTGCTCGAAGGTCTTGTGAAGCCGTACGTTATATTGGAACGTGACGGGTTGAAAATAGGAGTATTCGGGCTTGGTGCAAAAATGGAGGGGCTCGTACAGGCCGATAAGTGCGAAGGCGTAGTGTTCAAAGATCCCGTACCGGTGGCGAATGAGGTGGCTGCGAAGTTGAAAGACGTGGAAGGGTGTGATGCTGTAGTTTGTTTGTCGCATCTTGGAATAAAAGAAGATGAGATGCTGGTACATCAAACACGAAATATCGATGTCGTACTTGGCGGCCATTCCCATACTTTTATGCAGGAGCCGGTCTTTTTCCAAAATCTGGACGGTGAATCAATCCCTGTATCGCATACGGGTAAGAATGGCATTTTTGTCGGGAAAATAGATTTGACATTTGAACGGGAGTAAGGGAACGGATGCTAAACTGATAATTTGCCAATCATATATTTAGATGAGATGAAGAAATACCTGATACTTCTACTGCTTTTTTGCTTCGGTGAGTTTTTGTACGGTCAGACAAATGTACATCCTCTTCTTCTTTATAAAGCAGAACAAGATCCGCATTGCCGGCAATGGGTGGATTCGGTGATGAACCGGCTCAGCTTGAAAGAGAAGGTAGGGCAACTGTTTATTTATACCATTGCTCCGGTAGATACCAAGGCCAATCAGGCACTGTTGCGCGAAGCGGTGGATACTTATAAAGTAGGCGGTCTTTTATTTTCCGGTGGAAAAATGCAAACACAAGCTATCCTCACCAATCAGGCGCAACGTATGGCACGTCTTCCGTTGATGATTACTTTTGACGGGGAATGGGGATTGTCGATGCGCCTTCGCGGTACTCCGCTTTTTCCGCGCAATATGGTATTGGGATGTATACAGGATAATCAGTTGATTTATGAGTATGGCCGTGAAATGGCTCGTCAATGCCGTGAGCTTGGTGTACAGGTCAATTTTGCCCCTGTGGCGGATGTGAATATCAATCCGCAAAATCCGGTTATCAATAATCGTTCTTTTGGTGAGGACCCTGTGCGTGTGTCGGATAAGGTGATTGCTTATGCCAGTGGTTTGGAAAGTGGACGTGTTCTTTCTGTTTGTAAGCATTTTCCGGGACATGGAGATACGGATGTGGATTCCCATAAGGCATTGCCTGTCTTGCCTTTTACGCGTGAACGTCTGGACAGCGTGGAACTGTATCCGTTTAAAGAAGCGATACGGGCCGGGTTGAGCGGTATGATGGTAGGGCATCTCCAAGTGCCTGTTATCGAGCCTTTGAGTGGGTTGCCTTCATCCCTTTCGCGTAATGTGGTATATGGCTTGTTGACGGAAGAATTAGCCTTTAGAGGGTTGATTTTTACAGATGCGCTTGCAATGAAAGGCGTTTCGGGTAATGCCGATCTTTGTTTGCAGGCTTTGAAGGCAGGGAATGATATGGTTCTCGCTCCGAGAAACTTGAAAGCAGAAGTATCGGCCGTGATCGGAGCGGTAGAGCGTGGTGAATTTTCGCGTGAGGAATTGGATCGTAAATGCCGGAAAGTACTTACTTATAAATATGCTCTTGGACTTAGCCGAAAACCGAATATACAGCTTTCCGGTTTGGGAACCCGGATCAACACACCTCAGACGCGTGATCTGATCCGCCGCTTGAATCTGGCTGCCATAACTGTTTTGAATAATAAAGAACACATCCTGCCGCTTCATGCTGATAAAGAAATGCCGCCTATGGCTCTGCTGGAAGTGGGCGATGCCGGAGAGACGGATGCACTTGCCGGCAGGTTGGGAAAATATACGTCACTGGTGCGTTTCCGTCTTCGTAAAGGGATGACAGAAGCGCAGGAAAGGGTTTTGAGAGACTCGATTTCCGGTTATCGCCGTGTTATTGTTGCGGTAAGCGAACAACGGCTGGCTCCTTTTCAGAACTTTTTTGCCGGATTGGCTACTGATAAAAAAAATCCCCCGACGGTTTATCTTTTCTTTACTCCCGGAAAGATGATGTTGCAGATACATCGTGCTGTTTCGACGGCACAAGCCGTTGTATTGGCACATTCTACGGGGCAGGATGTACAACGGCAGGTAGCCGATATCCTTTTTGCCCGTGCTTCGGCAGACGGCCGGCTTTCTGCCAGTCTTGGCGGGTTATTTGCTACGGGAGCCGGGGTGACGATTACTCCGCATACCCCTCCTCATTTTAAACCGGAAGAATACGGCATGTCTTCTGTAATGCTCGATCGTATTGATTCCATTGCCCGGATGGGAATAAAAGCAGGAGCTTATCCCGGTTGTCAGATTGTGGTGATGAAAGAGGGGCAGATTTTGTATGACCGCTGTTTTGGTACTCATGCAGGAAAAGGTAGTGCGCCGGTACATTCGGCCGATGTGTATGACATTGCTTCACTTTCAAAAACAACCGGAACATTGTTAGCTTTGATGAAGCTCTATGATAAGGGACGTTTTAATTTATCGGATAAGCTCTCCGATTATTTACCGTGGTTACAGGGAACCGATAAAAAGGACATAACTATTCGTGAAATACTCTTGCACCAATCCGGATTACCTGCCGGAATCGTTCTTTATCCCGAAGCTATTGATAAAGAGAGTTATAAAGGACGTCTGTTTTCTGCACGGCGGGATGCACTGCATCCATTGCGCTTGGGGGCTACTACATGGGCGAATCCTAATTTCCGTTTTTTGCAGGGAATGACTTCCAAAGTTCGTACTTCCGAATGCAGTTTGCAGATTAGTGACAGCTTATGGCTTAATAAGTCTTTCGTACAGGTTTTACAGGAAAAGATATCGGAGATACCGTTGAAAACCAAACAATACCGTTACAGTGATATCGGCTTTATCCTTTTGCGTTTTTTGGTGGACCGGTTGGCGGATATGCCGATGGATGAATATTTAGCGAAAGAATTTTATGCGCCAATGGGATTGGAACGTACGTTGTATCTTCCTTTGCGCCGTCTTCCGAAGTCAGAGATTATTCCCTCGGCCAATGACCGGTTTTTGCGAAAAAGTGTACTGCAGGGGTTTGTTCATGATGAGTGTGCCGCATTTCAGGGAGGAGTCGGCGGTAATGCCGGATTATTTTCTAATGCCCGTGAAATAGCTCGTATTTATCAGATGCTTTTGAATGAAGGAGAATTGGATGGGCATCGTTATTTGAGCCGCGAAACCTGTAAGTTGTTTACTACCGAGGTCTCTAAAATCAGCCGTCGCGGGCTCGGTTTTGATAAGCCGGATATGAAAACTCCTGATAAAAGTCCTTGTACAAAATCTGCACCGGCCTCTGTATATGGGCATACCGGTTTTACAGGTACTTGTGCCTGGGTCGATCCGGATAATGAACTGATCTATGTTTTTTTAAGTAATCGTACCTATCCTGATGCAACAAACCGCAAATTAATGGAGTTGGATATTCGTCCTCGAATACAGGAAGTACTTTATAAGGCGATGAAGTAGACAAATAAGTGGTGGTTCGTGATAAGAGATTAGTGATAAGCAATTAGTGATAAAGTGATAAGTGATTAGTGGGCTGCGCGATGATGCTGCAGGGTACTAATCACTTATCACTAATTACTAATCATTTATCACTATTTAGAACGACAATCCGATACGGAAACCGAAGTTGTTCAGTTTGTCCACATTGTAAGTCAATACGTTGTCGGCTTTGTTGGTGCTATAGCTATAATACAGGGCCAGATGCAATCCCGGACCATAAGCCCATGGGTAAACATTCAAACCGACTTCCGGTGATACGTAGAAACCCCAGTTTTCGTTTCTGGATTCAAAGATGTTATAGTTAGAGCGGACTTTGGCATATTCTGTACCGAGTTTTACACCGGCATAAGGTTGCCATGCTCCACCACGGTTGAACTGATAACGTGCTGCTGCACCGAAAGGCAACTGAAAGATGGTGTGTTGCTGGTCACTGGTCATGCTACCGCCATTTACCGAAAAGGTTTCACGGCCTACATATTCATGGTTGGTGTGATAGTTTAGGAAGAGGCCTAATCCCAGGTTGGGGGTTACGAAATAACCACCTTCGAAGTTCATACCCCAGCCACTTGCATCATCTGCAAATCCATTGCTTAACGGTACATTAAATTGCCAGTCGATATTCGCATATCCATTATCTGATAATTGTGCCTTTGCCGGCATGGCAAAGACGAGAGCGAGGGCTGCGATGGCCAACACTCTGACGGAAATATATTTTATTGTCTTCATAACGTTTCTAATGTTAGTTGTTATTTGTTAGTAAGATAAGGTGATTGTGTAAATGCCTGGTTAACACCTTTCACAGCGAGTGCTTTGTTCATATTGCTGGAATAAACCAAGCCGGTCATGTAACTTGTCCATAAGATAGGCAGTTTTTCCTTTGGTCCTTCCGGTGCATCCAGATTTACAATTTCCGTGATGAATGAGTTGGTGCTATAACTATAGTTCACTGCGTATGGATAATACCATCCGCCACCCCAGTTGCCCCAGTAGCCTGAGCCCCAGTATCCGGGATAGCCCCACCACCATTCCGGTTGTCCGTAATCGGTGAAGAAATAGGTGCTTTTGATGTAACTTACTTGTATACCCAATTGAGCCTCTTCTTTAGAAGCCGCCATTATGTAACCTCTTTGATCCATATTGCTTTTATAAGCGGCGAGAATTTCTTGTGCAGCTTCTCCTTCCAGATATTCCGGTTCTTCTTTATCGCTGATCACGAGAATTTTGTCCGGCAAGTAGTAAGTGGTGAACTCTTTGAAGTTAGCCTTCTTGTCGTAATTGGTATACACCAAATAATCATTGTCCAATTTGTCCATGTCGGGGTCTTTTTCGCAAGCAGCGAACGCAAAGACCGCCAATAAAATAGGAATTAATCTCTTCATATCTTTTATAATGTTTAGGTTAAATAAAAAAATCCTGCCCTGGTACCTTAGGCTTTTGATAGAAACAACAACTTCTGTTATAAAAGGTTCGCAGAGGTGAATGTTAAAATGTTAAAGTATGGGCCGGATTATCTCCGGAAAGGGGTTATCTTTGTACGAAATTAAAAATCGGATACGTATGAAACAGTTACCTCGCTGCTATGCAGTACTTTGGGTTTTTTCACTTTTGCTTCTGTCCGCCCGTTTATCGGCACAGGCCGGTTTACTGGAAAAAGTGGAAAATATGGCTCTTGTCGATCGTGTGAAACCGTTGGAAACAACTGAATTTGTAGAGAAATACGTTATTTATTTCTCTCAACCTCTGGATCATCGTCATCCGAAAAAAGGTTCGTTTCATCAACGTGTTATTGTGGCACACGTCGGATTCGACCGTCCTACGGTGATCGTTACCGAGGGATATGGAGCCGCTTATGCCATGCGTCCGGGCTATCGTGAGGAGTTATCACGCTTGTTTAATGCAAATATGATATTTGTAGAACATCGCTTTTTTCTGGAGTCTACTCCGGAACCGAGAGACTGGAAGTATCTGACTGCCGAAAATTCTGCCAAAGACCTGCATGCCGTGACTGCTGCATTTAAGACGATGTATCCGGGGAAATGGATAAGCACGGGTATTAGCAAAGGAGGGCAGACTTCCTTATTGTATCGTGCTTTTTTTCCGGACGATGTGGATATTTCGGTTCCTTATGTAGCACCGCTTTGTTATGGCGTGGAAGACGGCAGGCATGAGCCGTTTCTGCAGCAGGTTTCTACGGCCGAAGAGCGGAAAAAGGTCGAAGATTTCCAGTTGGAAGTGTTGAAACGAAAAAGCAGGTTATTACCCCGTTTCGAAACCTATTGCACTGAAAAGAAGTATGTCTTTCGTGCCCCGTTAGATGAAATTTATGATTTTTGTGTGCTGGAGTATTCGTTTGCACTCTGGCAATGGGGGACGGAAGTGAGTAATATCCCTTCCTCTACGGCATCGGACGAAGAGATATTCCGGCATTTGTTGGATGTCAGTGACCCGTCTTATTTTACTTGCGATAGTCCGAATGTTTCTTTCTTTGTACAAGCGGCCCGTGAATTGGGATACTACGGTTATGATATCGAACCGTTCAGAGAATATCTTTCTATTAAAAGCAGCAAGCATTATTTGCGGAGGTTGATGCTTCCGAAAGAATTACGGCATATGAAATTTCATAAAAAGCTTGGTCGGAAAATAGTGAACTTTCTGAGGGACAATGATCCGAAGATGATATTTATCTACGGGCAAAATGATCCTTGGACAGCCGCCGGTGTGACTTGGCTAAAAGGGAAGAAAAATGTGTCGGTGTTTGTTCAACCCGGTGGAAGCCATTTGGCACGGATCAGCACATTACCGGAGAGCATGAGAATGCATGTGATTTCGCAGATACAAAAGTGGCTGGACGAATAGATGTTTTTTGTTCGTTTTGTTGTATTTTATGAGTCTTTGTCGTGTTCCTCTACGAGGAAGGCGTTGTTCCTCTACGAAAAACGAAGGGAAACTCTACGAGGAACGGTAAGTTCCTCGTAGAGAAAAAGAAGACGTGTCTTAGTATATTGATATACAATGACTTATAAAAATGATGGAATGTGTGCTATTTTTACTGTTTACACTCATGCTTTCAGAGCCAGTTTAAATTATTTATAGAAGAGGTTTGAGCATTTCCGGCACTTCCACTTTTTCGAGGTTAATGGCTTCCAATTGTTTCTCCCCTTTCGGGGTCAAACTGAAATACATTTGTCTTTTATCCGTTTCCCCTAAGGCTCTTTTTATCAATCCCTTTTCTTCCACGGTTCTGATGACTTTAGAAGTGTGGGAAGTTCCCATTTCGGTACGGGCAGACAAATCTGTGGATGTCATCTCCTTTTGGGCTTCCTGCAGGGCACACAGTATCATCGCTTCATTAAGTGATAAACCGTATACTTCTTCAAACTGCGCTTCAAAGCCCGCGAGGGCTTTGTAAATATCGCGCATTATGCATATTGTTTTCATTTATCTTTTTATATAAACAGGTTAATGTTCGCATTGTCGGCGCGTTCCATATACGTAGCTACTCCGCCAATGGTTATTTCATCCAATAATTCTTCTTTTTTCACTCCCATTACGTCCATAGACATTTGACAAGCAATAAATTCCACACCATTCTCCAATGCTTGCCGGCGCAGAGATTCCAGTGAGTCTATGCCTTTGTGCTTCATTATGGACCGCATCATTTTTCCTCCTATGCCTCCCATACTCATTTTGGATAATTTCAACTTTAGTGAACTGGAAGGTAACATCATACCGAACATTTTTCCAAAAATATCCTTTTTTACTTTGGGTTTACTAAGCCGTTTTATAACGTTCAGTCCCCAAAAGGTGAAGAAGATAGTTACCTTTTGCCCGGTTGCTGCTGCACCGTTTGCCAGCACAAAGGTAGCTAATGCTTTATCAAGATCATCGCTAAACATGATAAAAGTTTTGCCTTTACCTTCGCAGGAAGTCACCAGATTACAGGCTTTCGGTTCCTCTTTTTCAATAATCACCACCGATTTTCCACCTGAACTTTCTTTAGAAATCAGCTTGTTCCCAGTGGAATTACACCATGCAGACGCATCACGCGCAAAACCGGGATCAGTGGAAATGACCTCTACCCGTTCGCCGGGAGTGAGTGTATCCATTGTTTTTTTCATTTTCAGGATAGGTCCGGGACACTGCATATCACAGGCATCCACCCGAATGACACGTGCTGATGAATCGGTGTTTGCTGACGGCTGCGGAGAAGGGGTGACGGTAGTAGGAGTTACCTTATTATCAGTGTGTTGAATGTCATTTTCTTCGTTCAGAACAATGGGTGCGGTAGCCGCCTTATAAATTTTTAATCCGCCGGAAAGGTTGCGCACTTTATCGTATCCATGCTGAGAAAGTATACGGTAGGCTAAATATCCTCTTAGGCCGATGGCACAGAACACGTATACGGGTTTGTCTTTGGGAATTTCGTCAATGCGGTCACGTATTTCATCCAATGGTATGTTGACTGCGCCCGGCAATGATCCTAAAGAGAATTCATCGGGTGTCCGTACGTCCAATAGAAATTCGTGTTCCAGCCGGATATCGCGCAGATCGCGCCAATAAACAAGCTTCACTTTTTCTGCAATGATATCTTCGGCCACGTAACCTGCAATGGCTACCGGATCTTTGGCCGATGAGAACGGAGGTGCATATGCCTGTTCCACTTGCGTCAGGTCGTAGATGGTGCCTTGATGTTTGATAATAAGTGCAAATTCATCGATACGCTTGTCAACTCCGTCGTAGCCGACAATCTGTGCACCGTATAGTTTACCGCTTTCTTTATCAAACGTGATTTTGATACTCATCTGGGTAGCATCCGGATAATAACCGGCATGTGAAGAAGAATGAGTGGTTGATGAGACGTAGGCTATTTCTGCTTGTCGCAGGCGTTTACCGGGCAATCCGGTGGTCGCTACGGTGAGGTCGAATACTTTGGCAATGGAAGTACCGATAGCTCCTTCATATTTGATTTTTGCTCCTAAAAGATTGTCGGCAACGATACGGCCTTGCCTGTTGGCAGGGCCTGCGAGGTAGTTCAACCAGGGTTTTCCCGTAATCGGATGGTGGTATTCAATGGCATCGCCGATTGCATAGATCGCTTCATCTGAGGTTTGCAGGAAGTCATTTACGGCAATACCGCCGGCTTCTCCGATTGTCAGTCCGGCAGCACGTGCCAATGTCGTTTCCGGACGTACGCCGATGGAGAGTATGACGATATCCGCCTGAATCGATTGCCCGTTTTTGAATATTACTTTCAGTTCTTTTCCTGTTCTCTCAAAGGAGGCGACCGCTTGTTCCAGATATAAATTCACTCCTTTATCCATCAGATGCTGATGTACGAGGGAAGCCATCGAGAAATCGATGGGAGTCATTACCTGATTGGCCATCTCTACGATCGAGACCTTAGCTCCCAACGCATGTAAGTTTTCTGCCATTTCCAGACCGATAAATCCGGCCCCGATAACCACTGCTTTACGAACAGGGTGTTCATGGATATATTTTTTTATCCGGTCCGTATCATAGACATTTCTGAGTGTAAAGATGCCGTTGGAATCGATCCCCGGCAGAGGTGGTCTGACCGGTATTGCACCGGTAGAGATCAATAATTTGTCGTAACTTTCTTCGTATGTATCCTCACTGTTGAGACGTACGGTCACTGTTTTTTTCTTGCGGTCGATAAAGATAACTTCATTTTCTGTACGTACATCCACACGAAAACGTACGGAAAAAGCTTCGGGAGTCTGTACGAATAATTTTTCACGATCGGTTATCACATCTCCGATATAATAAGGTAATCCACAGTTAGCGTAAGAAATATACTTACCTTTTTCAAGGAGAATGATTTCCGATGTTTCGTCCATTCTTCTGATTCGGGCAGCAGTGGTTGCTCCACCTGCTACACCTCCAATGATGATAATTTTCATATTTATTTTAGTTGTAAATAGTTTCCTTTGGAAATAATAACGTTCAATAAATATAAAAAGTTCATGAACTACGGAAAATACTTTCAGCTTTCAGCTCTCGATCCCTAATTTTTAGGTTCTCGGCTTTCAATTCCCAACACTTAACTTTCAACTCTCAATTTTCAACTTTCAACTACACAAGCATTTTATCCTCAAATAAAGAATTGCTGAGAGCTTGTAGCGCTTTTTTCTTATCACTGGTTTTCACAACAACGGATACGTCGTTGTTGGTGCTCCCATAAGAGATCATGCGTAGCGGGATGTCTTTCAATGCCTCCATAATTTTTGCTTCGAATCCGGTATATTGCCATTTCATGTTACCTACGACGGAGATGATGGACATATGATCTTCTACTGTGACGTTTGCATATTTCGATAATTCGCGGATGATGCGTGGCAATGCTTCGTTGTTGTCCGTCGCAATAGAAATATCGGTACTGGAGGAGGTGAGCAGACACAATGATGTCTGGTATCTGGCAAATGTGTCGAAAACCTTACTGGTGAACAGATAAGGGCGCAAGGCATGATTGGATTCGAATTTAAGATAGAATATTGAGTCCTTTGCGGCAATGGCTTTTATAATACGATCGTCTTGGCTTTTGGAAATAAGTGTGCCTTCGGCTTGAGGTTCTATCGAACTGAGCAATCGTACCGGAATGTCTTTTTGACGGGCCGGTGCAATACAAAAAGGATGGAGGATTTTTGCTCCGAAGTATGCCAGACGTTCAGCTTCTTCAAAACTCAGTTTCTTTATGGGAGTGGTATTTTTTACGATACGCGGGTCGTTATTGTGCATACCGTCTATATCAGTCCATATTTGAATTTCTTCAGCATTGATAGCTGCTCCGATGAGTGAAGCGGTGTAGTCGCTTCCACCCCGTTTGAGGTTATCTGTTTCGTTGTAGGCGTTTTTACAGATGAACCCTTGGGTGATAAATAGTGGAATTCCTTTGTATTTCTTTATTAGTTCCGACAAATGTTTTTCAATGTATTCCATATCCGGTTCACCATCGGGGCCTATACGCATAAAGTCGAAAGCGGAAAGGAGTACATTGCTTTTTTTTTGTTCTTTCAAATAAAAGCTCATTAATGCTGTACTGATGAGTTCGCCTTGTGCAACTATTTCTTTTTCATCGGCAACTGTAAATGAGTTGCGGGTGAAATTCCAAAGTAAGCGAAAGCGATCCAGAATATAATCTATGGCTTGTCGCTTTATACAATCATCTTTTAATAATTTGTTGGCAAAATCCACAAAATAGAATTCAAGCTTAGTGATTTCGTTGTGAGCCTCGTCTATTTCTCTGTTGAAGATGTACGAAACTATTTTCTCCAGATGGTCTGTGGTGCCTGCTGTGGCGGAGAGTACAACTATTTTAGGATGATCATCACTAATCAGATTTGCTACATTCTTCATTCTTTCTACAGAACCGACAGAGGTTCCACCAAATTTACAGACTTTCATTGTTTCTTGTTTTTTAATACGGTTATTCTTGTTTTTATTTTCATAACCACCTTTTCATTTCAGTTCGTTTTTATCAAAATGAAAAGGAGGGAGAGATATTTCTTATTTTCGAACTATAATCGAAAAATGCTGTTATAAAGCGGATTATACAATTAGTAGACTCTTCTTTGCTGTGACATCTCAGCTATAAAAAATCAAATGGCATGCCAAAGGTTTGGGTGATAAGATGAAAAGACGTATATTTGCGAATCCTGTTTTTACCGCTCTTTTGAATCATGAGTAAAATTCTTATTATCGATGATGAAGCCCAGATTCGTAGCTTGTTAGCACGAATGATGGAGCTGGAAGGATATGAGGTGTGTCAGGCCGGTGATTGTAAATCGGCATTGAAACAATTGGAACTTCATTCTCCCGATGTGGCTTTGTGTGATGTATTTCTTCCGGATGGAAACGGCGTTGATTTAGTGTTGGCCATTAAAAAAACGGCTCCCAATGTGGAGGTTATTCTTCTCACAGCCCATGGCAATATTCCGGATGGGGTACAGGCTATTAAAAACGGTGCTTTTGATTATATCACAAAAGGGGATGACAATAATAAAATCATCCCTTTAATCAGCCGCGCTGTAGAGAAGGCACGGATGAATGTACGTCTTGAGAAACTGGAAAAGAAGGTGGGACAGATGTATTCGTTTGATTCTATTTTGGGCGATTCTAAGGCGTTGAAAGCGGCTGTACAGTTGGCTCAAAAGGTATCTGTGACTGATGTCCCGGTGTTATTGACCGGTGAGACGGGGACCGGTAAGGAGGTGTTTGCACAAGCTATTCATTATAATAGTAAACGTGGAAAACAGAATTTTGTAGCTGTCAATTGTTCCTCATTTAGTAAGGAACTGCTGGAGAGTGAAATGTTCGGTCATAGAGCCGGTTCTTTTACCGGGGCATTGAAAGATAAGAAAGGGCTTTTTGAAGAAGCCAATAATGGTACTATTTTTCTGGATGAGATTGGAGAAATGGCTTTTGAATTGCAGGCGAAATTACTCCGTATTCTTGAAACCGGTGAATATATAAAGATAGGAGATACCAAACCGACTCGGGTGGATGTGCGTATTATTGCCGCTACTAATCGTAATCTGCCGGAAGAAATAGTAGCCGGACGTTTTAGGGAGGATTTATTCTATCGTCTTTCTGTTTTTGAGATACATCTTCCACCATTGCGTGAACGTAGTGGCGATATTAAAATCTTGGCGGAGGCATTTGTCCGTAAATTCTCAGAGAAACTTTCTTATTCGGTGACGAAAATGTCTCCGGAATTTCTTGTTGCGCTTAGCCAACAATGCTGGAAAGGAAATATTCGTGAATTACGGAATGTGATTGAACGTAGTTTGATAGTATGTGACGGAGAATGCTTGGATGTATGCGATCTGCCTCTTGAAATACAAAACAGTCATTATGAACGGTCGGATGAAGCGGCCGCTCCGGGAAGTTTCGAACTGGCAGCGATGGAACGGCGGCATATTGCCCGTGTATTGGAGTATACCAAGGGAAATAAAACCGAAACTGCCCGTTTATTGAAGATCGGGCTTACCACATTATACCGTAAAATTGAAGAATATAAACTTTGATGAATGATGCATTGATAGGGTGTGATACTGTTATACCTTTTTAATTAATCCGATATATATCCGTTAGGAAAAGTCGATATGGTACAAGTGTGCCGGGGCTTTTCAAAATAGTGTAATCTTTTTCAAAATGGAAGGGTTACACTATTTTTGTGTGTGCCTGTCGTTGAACCTAATTTGTTGATATATAATTAATTATGATATAATCTTCTCTTTTGGCATATATTTGGCATATAGCAAGTCTGGTAAAAACAATTAATAACAATTTAAAAACAAGGTAAAAACATGGGAATAACATTATCATTCATTTTCTGCCTGTTTAGCGGCTTTGCTTGCTTCTGGCTATTTTGGAAATGCGTAGATTGGTTTGAGAATATTTAGAAAGAGGAGAATTAGAGTTATGTATACAATACTATTTGTAATAGGTATCGCAATCTTCGGTTATCTGATGTATGTGCTCATCAGACCCGAAAAGTTTTAAACTACTTTTTATCGTATTAAAGCAATGAATACAGAAATATTAGGTGTGGCTTTGCAAATTGTCCTGATGGTGGTATTGGCCTATCCATTGGGAAAATACATTGCCAGGGTTTATAAGGGAGAGAAGACGTGGTCGGACTTTATGGCTCCCGTGGAGAAATTAATTTATAAGGTATGCGGCATCGATCCGAAGGAGGAAATGAACTGGAAACAGTTTTTAAAGGCATTATTGATTTTGAATGCTTTCTGGTTTTTCTGGGGGATGGTTCTTTTGGTCAGTCAGGGATGGTTACCGTTGAATCCCGATGGAAACGGTCCGCAAACTCCTGATCAGGCATTCAATACTTGCATCAGCTTTATGGTGAACTGTAATTTGCAGCACTATAGTGGTGAAAGCGGATTGACGTACTTCACACAACTATTCGTTATCATGCTCTTCCAGTTTATTACGGCGGCAACCGGTATGGCGGCCATGGCGGGTATGATGAAAGCGATGGCTGCTAAAACGACCAAGACTATCGGTAATTTCTGGCAATTTCTTGTGGTGAGTTGTACCCGTATTTTACTACCACTTTCTTTAATTGTAGGTTTCATTCTTATTCTACAAGGAACTCCGATGGGATTTGACGGAAAGATGAAAGTTACTACTTTGGAAGGTCAGGAGCAGATGGTTTCACAAGGTCCTGCGGCTGCTATTATACCTATCAAGCAATTAGGAACGAATGGGGGTGGCTATTTTGGCGTCAACTCTTCACATCCCTTGGAAAATCCGACTTTCCTCACAAATGCAGTGGAGTGTTGGTCTATTCTGATTATCCCGATGGCAATGGTGTTTGCTTTTGGATTCTACGTAAAACGGAAAAAGTTAGCGTATAGCATATTTGGTGTAATGCTGGTTGCATATTTAATCGGAGTCTTTATTAATGTAAGCCAGGAAATGGGAGGAAATCCCCGTATCGATGAGATGGGAATTTCTCAGGCCGGCGGAGCGATGGAAGGCAAGGAGGTACGTATCGGTGCGGCTTCCGGTGCACTTTGGAGTGTAACGACTACGGTCACATCCAATGGTTCTGTCAACAGTATGCATGATTCTACCATGCCGCTCAGTGGTATGATCGAGATGTTGAATATGCAGATCAATACTTGGTTTGGTGGTGTCGGTGTAGGTTGGATGAATTATTACACTTTTATTATTATAGCAGTGTTTATCAGTGGATTAATGGTAGGGCGTACACCGGAATTTTTAGGAAAGAAAGTAGAGGCCCGCGAAATGAAAATAGCGACCATTGTGGCATTGCTTCATCCGTTTGTGATTTTGGTAGGCACGGCTTTATCCAGCTACCTGTACGCACATCATCCGGAGTTCGTGACGAGTGAAGGCGGCTGGTTGAACAACCCAAGTTTTCATGGATTGAGCGAACAGCTTTACGAGTATACTTCTTCTGCGGCCAACAATGGTTCCGGTTTCGAAGGGCTGGGAGATAATACTTATTTTTGGAATTACTCATGCGGTATAGTACTTATTCTGAGTCGTTTTATTCCGATTGTAGGTCAGGTGGCCATCGCCGGGTTACTGGCTCAAAAGAAATTCATTCCGGAGAGTGCAGGTACTTTGAAAACGGATACGGCAACTTTTGGTGTTATGACTTTTGCTGTTATTTTCATTGTGGCTGCTTTGTCATTCTTCCCGGTACACGCATTGAGCACGATTGCCGAACATTTTAGCTTATAAAAAGTAAAAAGGAGAAAGAAAAGTATGAAAAATAATAAATCCGCTTCTTTATTTCAAAAGGAGCAAGTTATGGAAAGCTTGAAGCAGTCGTTCGTGAAATTGAACCCACGGATGATGATAAAGAATCCGATTATGTTTACCGTGGAGATAGTGACTGCCATTATGCTCGCTGTCACGATCCTTTCATTGGGAACAACAGAATACGGTACTTTCGGATACAATTTTGTCGTGTTTGTGATACTGTTCATTACCTTATTGTTTGCCAATTTTGCCGAGGCTATTGCCGAAGCGAGAGGAAAGGCGCAAGCCGATAGTTTGCGTAAGACCCGTGAAGAGACTCCCGCAAAGGTACTCGTAGGAGATAAAGTACAGACAGTAAGCAGTTCGAAATTGAAGAAAGGTGATATTTTCATTTGTGAGGCAGGGGATACGATTCCTGCCGATGGTGAAATAATCGATGGGTTGGCTTCTATCGATGAGAGTGCGATCACTGGAGAATCGGCACCGGTAATCAGAGAGGCCGGAGGTGATAAAAGTTCTGTAACCGGTGGTACGAAAGTGCTTTCTGATAACATTAAAGTGTTGGTTACACAACAACCCGGAGAGAGCTTTTTAGATAAAATGATTGCATTGGTAGAAGGTGCTACCCGTCAGAAAACGCCGAATGAAATTGCATTGACTATTTTATTGGCAGGTTTTACATTGGTTTTCGTAATTGTCTGTATAACCTTGATTCCTTTTGCCGATTATACGAATGTCGACCATCCGGGCACAACGATTTCCATTGCCGCAATCATTTCTTTGTTCGTTTGTTTGATTCCCACTACTATTGGCGGTTTACTGTCCGCTATCGGTATTGCCGGGATGGATCGTGCTTTGCGGGCAAATGTGATTACGAAGTCGGGTAAAGCTGTTGAGACGGCAGGGGATATCGATACCTTGCTGCTCGACAAAACCGGGACAATTACCATAGGTAACCGGAAAGCGACCAGATTTCACGCAGCTCCCGGTATCAATGAGCGTAGCTTTATTGAAGTTTGTTTATTGGCATCCTTATCCGATGAGACTCCGGAGGGAAAATCCATCGTAGAGTTGGGGCGCGAATCCGGACTCCGAATGAGAAATCTGAATACGACGGGTGCTCATATGATTAAATTTACAGCCGAGACCAAATGTTCGGGTGTTAATCTGGCCGATGGGACTCAGATCCGTAAGGGGGCTTTTGATGCGATTCGTCAGATGGTAGAGAAAGCCGGAAATAAATTTCCGAAAGAAGTGGAAGAGGTAATTGCATCTATTTCCGGTAATGGTGGTACGCCGTTAGTGGTTTGTGTAGACCAGAAAGTGAATGGTGTCATCGAATTGCAGGATATTATTAAACCGGGTATTCAGGAACGTTTTGAACGTCTGCGTAAAATGGGAGTGAAGACTGTAATGGTGACAGGTGACAACCCTTTGACTGCTAAATACATTGCAGAGAAAGCCGGAGTAGATGATTTTATAGCAGAAGCCAAACCGGAAGACAAGATGGAATATATTAAAAAAGAGCAGCAATCCGGTAAATTGGTAGCAATGATGGGAGACGGAACGAACGATGCTCCTGCTTTGGCACAAGCCAATGTGGGAGTGGCAATGAATAGCGGTACACAGGCAGCAAAAGAGGCTGGAAATATGGTTGACCTTGATAATGATCCTACTAAATTGATCGAAATCGTGGAAATCGGAAAACAGTTGTTGATGACTCGGGGTACGCTGACTACTTTCTCCATTGCCAATGACGTTGCCAAATACTTTGCAATTGTTCCTGCATTGTTTATGGTGGCCATCCCTGAATTGGCTGCATTGAATATTATGGGATTGCACAGTCCTGAAAGCGCCATTCTTTCGGCTGTCATATTTAATGCGATTATTATTCCGATTTTGATTCCGTTGGCTTTGAAAGGAGTACAATACAAACCGATAGGCGCCAGTGCGTTACTTCGCCGTAACCTGCTTATATATGGTTTGGGTGGCGTGATCGTACCTTTTGTGGGTATTAAATTAATAGATATGGTGGTTAGTATATTCTTCTAAATCGTGTAGTAATGAAAACTTTATTGAAATCATTAAAAATAACTCTTGCCTTCTGTATATTTTTTTCTGTGTTTTACATTTTTGTCTTGTGGCTGTTTGCACAATTTGCCGGCCCTAACAACGGTAATGCGGAAGTTGTAACATTAAATGGTGAAGTTGTCGGAGCTGCTAATGTAGGGCAGGCTTTTACAAAAGATATTTATTTTTGGAGCCGTCCTTCGTGTGCCGGCGATGGTTATGACGCTGCCAGTTCCGGTGGTAGCAACAAGGGGCCTACTAATCCTGAGTATTTGGCCGAAGTAGAGGCACGTATCGATTCTTTCCTGATTCATCATCCCTATTTGAAGCGTAGTGAGGTGCCTGCTGAGATGGTGACGGCCAGTGGTTCGGGTTTGGACCCCAATATTACTCCGGCTTGTGCCTACGTACAAGTAAAAAGAGTGGCCCAGGCACGTGGCTTAAGCGAAGAAGCGGTAAGGGCGATTGTAGATAAATCCGTGGAAAAACCTTTGTTGGGGCTTTTTGGGACAGAGAAAGTAAATGTATTAAAGTTGAATGTAGCTTTAGAAGAAGCAAAAAAATAGTTTAAGGTATGAAGATTTTTAGTAAAGAATTAGTTGTTAGTTTATTAACTGTTACAGTATCTGGTTTCATGGGGATAACAAATGCGAATGCACAGGAATTTACAGTTCAGGGAGATCTTGTCAGTTCTTATGTTTGGCGTGGTATGTATCAGACAGGAGCGAGTTTTCAACCGACCTTGGCATTCAGTGTCGGGGGATTTTCGCTGACAGCTTGGGGATCTACTGATTTTGACGGGTATGCATCCACCGAAGGGATGGCAAATAAAGAGATTGATCTGACAGCTGCTTATACATTTGGTGAAAGTGGCCTTACTCTCTCGGTTGCCGATCTTTGGTGGGCAGGTCAAGGACGTGGAAAGTATTTTAACTTTAAAAGTCATGAAACTGCTCACCATTTTGAGGCTGGGTTAGCTTACACGTTACCGGTCGAAAAGTTTCCTTTATCTATTGCATGGTATACCATGTTTGCTGGTATGGACAAGAAACTGAACGACAAAGGTGAGGAAAAGCAGAATTACTCCTCTTATGTCGAATTCAATTATCCGTTTTCTTTAAAATCAGTAGATTTGAATGTAACTTGTGGTATTGTTCCTTACAAGGCGGCTCGACAATATAATTGTAATGGTTTTGCTGTAACTAATGTAGCATTGAAAGGAACTACGGCCATTCGGCTTACGGATAAATTCTCATTACCTGTTTTTGCGCAGGCCATCTGGAATCCCCGCATGGAGGATGCCCATTTGGTATTTGGGATAACGTTGAGACCTTGATTGTGATTTCAACATTTTTTTTGAGAATCTCATGAATTAGTTGTAGGGCTCGTAGCAATAGTGATTATTGTTACGGGCTATGTCATTCTTAAATAGATATAGGATGGAGAGAGAAGAAAGTGTACAACATTTTCTGGACCTGATAAAGAAGTCGCGCCGGGGGAAGTTCAAAATTTACATCGGAATGATTGCCGGGGTAGGTAAAACTTATCGAATGTTGCAAGAAGCGCGTGAACTGCTTGATAATGGTGTGGATGTGCGGATTGGTTATGTGGAGACACATGGGCGTGCCGGTACGGAGGCAATGTTGGAAGGTCTACCGGTGATTTCCCGGAGGAAAATCTTTTATAAGGGTAAAGAACTGGAAGAGATGGATTTGGAAACCATCATTCGTATCCACCCGGAGATTGTTGTTGTGGATGAACTCGCCCACACTAATGTGGAAGGGAGTTTAAATGAAAAACGTTGGCAGGATGTAATGACTCTGCTTGACGAAGGCATAAATGTGATTTCTGCTATTAACATTCAGCATATTGAAAGTGTAAATGAAGAAGTGCAGGATATTTGTGGCATTGAGGTGAAAGAACGGGTGCCCGATAGTGTGTTGCAAGAAGCGGATGAAGTGGTGAACATCGACCTTACTGCCGAAGAGCTGATAACCCGTTTGAAGGCCGGAAAAATCTATCGTCCGGAAAAAATAGAGATGGCCTTGAATAATTTCTTTAAAACCGAGAACATTCTTCAGCTTCGGGAGTTGGCATTAAAAGAGGTAGCATTGCGTGTCGAGAAGAAAGTGGAAAATGAGGTGGTAGCCAGCGTCGGGATACGGCATGAACGTTTTATGGCTTGCATCAGTAGCCATGAAAAAAGTCCGAGACGGATCATTCGTAAGGTGGCGCGGCTCGCTACCCGTTATAATACCTCTTTCATTGCACTTTATGTGCAGACTCCGCGTGAGAGTATGGATCGAATTGATTTAGCAAGCCAACGATATCTGTTGAATCATTTTAAATTGGTGGCGGAATTAGGAGGCGAGGTTGTGCAGGTACAATCGAAAGACATATTGAAAAGTATTGTCGATGTTTGCCGTGAAAAGCAGATTACCACAATTTGTATGGGGAGCCCGAATCTTCGTATACCGAAAGTCTTTTCTACCGTATTCGGTTATAAAAAGTTTTTGGCTGATTTAGCACAAGCGAACGTAGATTTGATTATACTTGCAGTGGAATAGATAATGTGCAGATGTACCCGATTTCTTTAATTGGCACATTGGCATATTTGACACATTACTAAATTATTTATTATGAATATAAAAACGAAATTACTTTTGGGTATTGGAATGTTGGCAGGCATGATTATCCTGCTGGTGACGCTTTCTGTTGTTAATTTGCAGATATTGACAGCTACCGAGCCCGATAGTCCGGCAGCTATGCCCGGGCTGGAACGCGCTTTGCTGTGGGTTTCTGTCACGGGAGGAATTTGCATCCTGACGGGACTTTTTTTGTTGTTTTGGCTTCCTCGCTCCATCAGTCGGCCTATAAAAGAACTTAAACAGGGAATTCTTGAGATAGCCAACCATAATTATGAGAAACGGCTCGAGATGAAAGGAAATGAAGAATTTCGTGAAGTAGCCGACAGTTTCAATCGCATGGCGGAACGTTTGACTGAATACCGGGCCAGCACTTTGGCTGATATTCTTGCAGCCAAAAAGTTCTTGGAAGCTATTGTAAATAGTATCAATGAACCGATCATCGGTTTGAATACCGAACGCGAGATTCTTTTCATCAATAATGAAGCATTGAATGTTCTTAACTTGAAAAGGGAAAATGTCATTCGTAAGTCGGCAGAGGAATTATCATTGAAGAATGACCTGCTCCGCCGTTTGATTCGTGAACTGGTAACTCCCGGAAATAAGGAAGAACCATTAAAGATATATGCCGACAATAAAGAAAGTTATTTCAAGGCTTCCTATATTCCTATTAATAATACCGGTGTTGGGCAAGGTGAACCTCATAGGTTGGGGGATGTCATTCTTTTGAAGAATATTACGGAATTCAAAGAATTGGATTCTGCTAAAACCACCTTTATTTCTACGATCTCCCATGAATTGAAAACTCCTATTTCCGCTATCATGATGAGTCTTCAGTTGTTGGAGGACAAACGTGTGGGAGTTTTGAATGAAGAACAGGGGCAATTATCTAAAAGCATTAAGGAAAATAGCCAGCGTCTGCTTGAAATCACCGGAGAGTTGCTGAATATGACGCAAGTGGAAGCCGGAAAATTGCAAATGATGCCTAAAATCACTAAGCCTATTGAACTGATAGAATATGCAATCAAGGCAAATCAGGTGCAAGCTGATAAATTTAATATACAGATTGAGGTGGAATATCCGGAAGAGAAAATTAGTAAACTGTTCGTAGATAGTGAGAAGATAGCTTGGGTGCTTACCAATTTGCTGAGCAATGCCATCCGTTATTCTAAAGAAAATGGCCGTGTCGTTATCGGTGCACAACAGGATGGAAATTATGTGGAACTTTATGTACAGGATTTTGGTAAAGGTATCGATCCGCGTTATCATCAAAGTATTTTCGACCGTTATTTCCGTGTGCCCGGAACAAAGGTACAAGGGAGTGGATTAGGACTGTCTATTTCTAAAGATTTTGTAGAAGCGCATGGCGGAACTCTGACTGTACAGAGTGAGCTGGGGAAAGGAAGCCGATTTGTAATCCGGTTAAAGGCATGATTCGGGACTATTCCTATGTCGTTTCGCCTTAAGTGCCGGGTATCGGACTACACTAACAGGTTTCTACAAGGCATCAAGGGGAAACCTCCTTTTCTTTGAATATAAACTTTCTTTTGTCTGGTGAAAAAATGCTGTTTGTTCTTTTATAATCTATAATCATTGTCATACATATATTGAGATAAATTGGAGATAAAGGAGGAGGTTTGTTCCGTTTTTTATATTTTTGTAGTGTTGGAATAATTAATGCAATGCACAAATGAAACAGAACGGAAGCACCATTACCCTTTTATCTCTTTTTATTGTAGCTTTCTGGTCGTGTGTCTCCAGGCCGGATGAGATTGTGACGACTCTTCAACGGGCAGAATCGTGTATGGAAATGTATCCGGACAGTGCTTGGCATTTGTTGAGTGGAATATCCGATCCTGATGATTTGTCTGACAAAAAACGGGCAGATTATGTGTTGTTGTTGACACAGGCACGTGATAAAAATTATATGGATATGTCTGTCGATTCTTCCATCACTTTTGCTGTTGATTATTTCAAGAAAAACGGTAATAAACGAAAGTACGGCAAAGCGTTGTATTATTACGGGCGGGTGCTTCAAGGAAAGCGGGAAACGTCACGGGCAATGAAAACTTTTTTGGATGCCCGGCACATTTTGGAAAAAACGGAGGAATACAAAATCATGGGATTACTGCTTACAGATATATCGATTTTAAATCGTGAACAATCGCTTTATGATGAGGCTATCAATACCTGCAGGCTGGCTATTGTTTACTATTATCGGGCAAAAGATACATTGGGGGTTGCTTATACCTATCAGACGATGGGAAGTTCTTTTTTTCTAAAACAGGAGATGGATAGTGTCTATCAGTGCGCGACAAAGAGTTTGCAACTACTTTCGGATAATCCCGTCTTGTTGAGAATAGGGGCTTCTAAAATGTTGGGAATGATGTATAGCTTTCAAAAAGAATATCTTAAAGCCGAAGAAATTTTTCTAAAAATAATTGATGAAGAACCTCGCGAAGATAGACTTACAATGCACTATATGTCTTTGGGGCGTTTATATCAACTGATGGGGCAGAAAGAGTTGGCGGAAGAATATTTAAAATGCTGTCTGGATAGCCGCAGTTTGTTTACCCGTTCTGACGCTTATGCCTGTTTGGCCGGGTTAGCCAAAACCAGACATGACTATGAACAAGCTTTAACTTTGAAAGAAAAGTCCGATTCACTATTATATATTGCTGAAAATGAGAAAAAAAGGGAAGACCTGATGCGTCTTCAAACAGGATATCAGAGAGAGAGATTAGAAAAAGAAAAGCTACAGATTAAATTGGAAAACAGGATATTGCAATTGGGATCTATAGTGGTATCCATTTTATTTTTGGGTGTAACGTATTATTTTTATAATAGGTATTGGCGAGCGAAATTACAAATAAAACAGATCGAAAAATCATTGGAGAAAAACAACAGGCAGATTGCTGTGTTTTTGAATGAAATAAACAGGTATAAACAACAGGACGATGAAAAAACAAAGGAGACGGATTCCAAAGTCAGAGACCTGACCTATCAAATAAACCGACTCGCTCAGGAAAATGTAGAACTTCGTAGTAAAGTAGATGTGAGCGAACTTATGAAGATATTGAAGAATGGAACCGTCATAGCCGAAAAGCTGACTTCTAAAGAATGGGATAAAATATTTAATTTGGCAAATTGCTTACATGCAGATCTTCTCGTTAAATTGAAAGAAGAACATAATCAATTGACAAAACATGATATTGAACTTTTGGCGTTTATATTATTAGGATTTACCTCTAAAGAGTTGATGGTCGTTTTTGATAGTAAGGATATTCGTACTATTTTCAAAGCAAAATCCCGGCTGAAAGAGCGCTTGAGGCTAAAGAAAGAGGAATCTTTAAATGAATTTCTTCAAAAAATGCAAGAAAGCTAAATTGAAATTGTCCACTAAATATGTATTTATTGGACACAATGTTTTGATTTATAGTATTATAACCTGTCTACCTCTGTGTTTGCGATAGGTACAGATTAATTACTTAGCTTTGTAGCATAATTAAAAAACACTGAAGAAATGAAAACACGTGCTATTCTATTATTATTGATTTGTCTTAACTGTACGGCTTTTGCACAAAGGAATAATCCTGTTATTACATCGTTTGGGAAAATCAATTTAGATGGTCATTGGAAAGGCGATGATTTTGGAGATGAAGGTGACCATCGTTCTATTCCTTATATACCTGTCATTGCTTCTCTTGAAAAAGACATTCTCATATTAGAATTTATGGAAGTGGGTAGTGATATTACAGTGACCATTGTCGGCAAGAATCAAATACTTCTTTCTCATTCCCTTTTGATCGATATTCCTGGGAAATATTGTATTCCTATTGATGCTTATACTCCCGGAGTTTATTTATTGGAACTTTCAAATTCATAAGGTGGATATATCTATGGATGGTTTGAATTGAAATAGTTCTTTTTAATTTTAGTGTACTACCTTTTAATAATAATATGATGATGAAGAAGCATTTGCCGATATTAATCGTTCTATTGATGGCACAGAGCATCGGTTTGTTGATAGCTCAACAAGATACGATTTTGGTTTTTAAAGGGCGTCTTGATACTGCTCCAACAGCTTTGCAAACCATAAAGCCTTGCTTGTTACGAACAGAACGTTCTAATAGTGATTTTGGAGGGATTATTGAAGTACAATGTGAAGCGGGAATGAGCGAAGAAATGCAATGCTGTATAAAAGTTGCTGCACAATTGTGGGAAGAAAAGTTGTATATCCCTAAGAAAGTTGTTCTAAAATTTGAGAAAGAGAAAATGGGGGTGGGAGCAGAGGATTTTGAGGCTCAGGTTTTGTATTCCTTTCTTCCTGGTGAAAGTAAAGCATATCCTCAGAGTCTTTTTATGAATTTCTTGACTGATGATGGGCGAGTAAATAGTGTAGATGCTATAATTAAAATAAATGACGATGTGGATTGGGATTATAGCTTTAGTGATGAAGTAATAAATAAGAAGAATCTTACAACGGCAATGTTGCGTGCCATTGCGATGTCATTAGGATTTGGATCAACCGTTTTTGATAATTCCGCGAAAGGAGTTGTTTTCTTTACAAAAAGGTGTTTCTCTCCTTTTGATAATTATGTCATAAATTCCAATAACGTGCGTTTAAATGAAATGCCGAATAATGGGCGTACGAGTCAGGAACTTGTTTCATTTGTAACAGGAAATAATGTTTATTATAAAATTCCTAATAATGAGAGTCTTAAATTATATGCTTCACCGGAATTTCGGGGCTATAATTATCTAAGTTATTTTGATACAACAGGGGATTTGATGTCATACAATATGAGAATTGGAGACAAGAATCAGCAAGTAGATAGAAAAACACAGGAAGTTCTTGAGACAATTGGTTGGAAAGAACCGGAAAAAGGGTTGAAAATTGTAGCAGATGGTATTGATAATACGGGGATGGCTTCTGCTACGCGAGGTTATAATTTTCGTGCGGAGATTCCTTCCGGAAATATAACAAAGTATTCGTGGAAATATGAATTGTTGAATAACGAGATGGATTATGTTCTCATAAAAAAAGGAGAATCTTCTGAGTTTGCAATAGATAAAGTGGATGCCTTAGCTAAATATAGGAAAAATGTAAACGGTGATATTAAGGGTAAAATAAGCTTGAATGCTATTGTTGATGGTAAGGAGATGTCTAAAGTATTTCATGTGTATCTTAGTACTAAACCAACTTTTATCTCTGTGAAAGTGGATTCTATAACTCCAATTCCTGGAACAAGATATTATAATCTTGATATCACTGTGATATATGATGGGGCTGATTATCTTTATGTAGAACAGTCTGAAGAATTTGGCGATATAGTCAATACGCACTTTTATTATGAACCTTATATTGCTCATCTCAGGTTTAAACGTATTTTTATGATAGGAATGTCTTGGGTTGATATGGAATTAAGTAATAATGAGGGAAAAGCATATTATACTGTAGAAATTCCAAGTCAGATGGAACTCTTAAATCATTCTACTTTAATACAAGAAGAGGTTATAAACTCAGAAATTGCACAAATAGAAGTAAGGGATATGCAGGGGAGAATAGTCCTTCGAACAGATAATTATGAATCTGTTAGTTGTTTGTCAAAAGGAATATACATCGTAACACTTACATATACGAATGGCAAAACAGTAACCCGAAAAATGTGTCAGTGATGAAATGTTTGGTTTTTATATTGATTGTTACTTGTTCTTTGAGTATCTATGCGCAAAATAATTATACTCTTTCTGGAACTGTAATAAAATCGAGTGATATCTCTTTAGATGAGTACGGAGCTTTATTGCTGGATGATAGTTGTGCTTTTCATGTTGTAGATAATTTGGGGAAGATCATAAATCCGAATGTTTGCGAATGGGACTTTGGAGTCGAAATAGAGCAGGGAAATTACGTGAAAGTGAAAGATGCAGTTTCATTGGATTATGGGATTGTGATAAATTCATTGGCAGGATATGGACATTCTGATCCCAAGTATCGAAGATACACGATAGAAAACGATAGCTCAGTTTATTTCAAGGGGAAAGTAACCTTTTCGGGAGAGTATCAAGGACAAAAAATACAACTTGATAAAGACTTTTATATAAATTTACTTCCCTCTTTACCGAAGGTTAGAGTGTTGGATGTAACTTGGAGTAACTACGATGCCCAATGGAATATATATGATGACGCATACATGACGATACAGATCACTTCTGATAGAATGGAATATATTTATAGCTGGGAACAATATTCATCTTTTACAGGACATATAATGTTTTCGTTTTTTACGGCTGACGTTGATGCGGACAAAGGAATTGGTCTTTTGCCTTTTTATGATGGGGATCGTTGTTTTCGCTTTTTTTCCTATAATTTTAGTGGAACAGTTGAGTGTGAAGACACTTTATACACTGCGAAAGTGGCTACATCTATCCCTCCCTCTGTTAAAATGGAGAATGTGCCATTCTATCCGAATCCGGTAGAAAATATTTTGTTTGTGCAAGATGGTATGAGTGATATTTTTCCTTTATCTATATACGATTCCAGAGGACGGCTTGTGAAATATGTGGGAGTTCCGATGAGTGAGATTGATGTTTCGAACCTTATACAAGGTGTATATTTTGTTTTATATAGAAATAAATCTTCTCAAGGAGAAGCGACCTTTAAGATGATGAAAGAATAGAGATGTACTAACCATTATAAAAGAAAGGATAAATCATGAGAAAATTATTACTATTATTCTTGTTTTTGGTGTGTGTGGGATTCTCTTATGCTCAAGAGGACGGAATTGAGGTGATTAGTCTGGGGAGAGACTTCTTTCGTAAGGAGAGTATTCTCAAACCAATAGTACGAGAAGTTGTTGGCGGAACAATTATTCAAGTAATATATGAGGGTAATGAGTGGGAACAAAATTTAGATAGGAAGAATGCTTTTGAACATGCCTGCCGTATTTTTGAAGAGCAGTTGCCTACCGCTTTACCCATTAAGGTGAAAGTTAAGTTCGGAAAGTTGAGGGGAAGTAATGTAATTGCTAAAACAACTCTTCATACGGATTCTTGCAAAATGGATCCGCGTGACGATCTTTCCAGAGCTTGGCGATCTACGATAAAGTGGAAATTTAAAGATTTAGGGCTTGGAAATGCTAAAGTTGGGATGAGCTTTTTTGATAAACCTGATGGCGAGATAATTTTTAATAGTGATGATATATATTCGTTTTCACTAAATGATGTCCAAGAAGACAAGTATGATTTTGTAACGGTAGCATTGCGTGAACTTTGCAAAATAATGGGATTTTATTTTAGTGCTCGGGGAGATAATGCAACAAAGGTAATTGAATTTGATAGAAATTCTTTATTTCCTTTTGATTTGGTTGTTTTAGGAAACCAAGTGCTTGATCCTTTTAAGGCATATAGTTATGCTACATCAAATAAAGCAACCTTGTCGGTTGGCGGTTTTGGGCCATATGGTTTATATTCTCCTACTATATTTGAGTATGGACGTTCTTTATGTTTTTTTAAACCGGATGAGACGGATAATGAAACGAGGCTGATGCAACCCGATTTACCTCGTGGTACTTCTATACGCAATATCGGTGGATGGTTTAAAGGCTTCTTAAAGGCAATTGATTGGGTCCACTATACAGCTGTTGGTGGTGGCGGTGGTGGAGAGCCTACTGTAACTTCTACTTCTACAGATAAGGCTAAAAGGTATGATGAAGTGTGTACTTTCTCTAATCCTCAAAAAAGTTTGAATTATAATGTCGCTTTAAGAAATGAGGAAGTTGTTGATAAAGATGATGTGGATAAGTATATATGGCAACATAGTTCTTATGCGTTAGATGATGATGGTGACATACTGTATGGATGGGTGGTCAGTGTTTTACGTAAAGACGGTACTTGGGAAATTATACCATCTACTTCTTCGTGGAATGAAAGTGAGGTTTCATTTATGCCATCTTCTATTGATGTGAATAAGGCAGATCAATATGCACGTTCCAGTGATGGATATTTACGTTGTCGGGTTAATTATACAAGTTATCCTGTAGAAGTAAATAGATTGGCTCGCTATTTTCTTTTAGATTACCTCCCTCAAAAACCGGAGATGGTTTTTTCTAAAGTAATGCCACAGACGAGGACTGTTGCGGACGATTACTATGCGGATGTGAAAATAGGATTTAAGAATGTGGAAGGAACAGAAAAAATTTTGGTTGAACAATTAGAAGAAGGATCTCCTGTTCCTTTTACTTATTATGTTGAGGATGTGCGAGATGGCTATTTTATAGCTTCGGTGGATAAGGAGTATAGTACTACTTTTAAATTGCGTGCCATGAATAAATATGGAGAAACTGTTAGTGAACAATTAATTGTTGCTCCATTAGTGCCGGCAACATACACTCTAAATTCACAAGTAAATGGTGACCTTTTGTCCTTGAAATTAGAGAAAGGCCGTAAAAGAAGCTTGGATGACAGGGCGTTAATAGATTATAGAATGTTAGACTTGAATCATTCAATGATAGTAAGAGAAGGCAAGGTTGACAATAATATCATTGATATAAGTTCATTGGAGAAAGGTATGTATGGTTTACAGGTTTCGGATACGGAAGGGCGATCTTATGATACAAAGTTTGTAAGATAAGTTTTATGGATTTTCTAAGGGGGAATTGAAGTAAATACCAGGAAGGTGTGTCAGAATAGAAAAAATGACATGCCTTCCTTTTCTGTTTTTTCAAAATAGCTGATCTTATAAATCACGGTTAATTTCGATATTTGAATTATCTGATGCTTTCGCTATAAAAGTGTATAGTAAAACTGAGAAATATATAATGTAGATTGAGGATATAAATGAATTGGGAAGTCTTGTATCGGATATTTATATACTTCAATTGTACGATAACAAAGGTGTCTGTTATAAAACAATTAAATATATTAAGTGAATAAATTAATCAATTTATTGTAAATCATTGAGTTATCCTGTTGATAACCCTGTTGATAACGATGTTGATAATATCTTGTAGATAGATACAGGCTTTCTGATCATTGAAAATAGTCGTGAGGATTATTCTTTATCCGAGGTTACTCTTCTCGACTTTCCTTTCTGTATTTGATATCTTTTAATGACCGGTGGGTTATCTTGTTAATAACTTTGTGTATACTTGTTAATAACCCTGTTAATAACGGTGTGAATAATTGATATTATTTAAGTGGATAAGGAGAGTGCTTGCGATTCTGAATCATTGAAATATCTTTAATCGTTTTTTCACGTTGATCCTTTCTTACAGTACTACAGAAATCGATCAGTTTTGGGGAATAAAAAAGCGCCTAAGAGTGGAAGCCTCCCAAACGCTAATTTTCTTTTGGTAGCGGGACCCGGGATTGAACCGGGGACCTCATGATTATGAATCATGCGCTCTAACCAGCTGAGCTATCCCGCCATCGTTTCTCGATTGCGGGTGCAAAGATAGATACTTTTTTTTATTCTCCAAAACATTTGTCGTTTTTTTCTGTTTTTTATTTAAGGATCGGCTCTTTGAGTTATCATAAATAGATACATTGAGAGTGGAAAATAAAAAAAGAAAGAAAATAAAGTGCATGATTTATACTGCGTAATTAGAAAAAAGTATTTATCTTGGCACACACAATTTAAGGTGAATATAGCTATGAAAAGAGAGAAAATACGTTTGGAGTATCTTCTGAATGCGACCTCTAAAAACATTCTTTGGTCAGCAATCAGCACACCGACCGGTTTGGAGGACTGGTTTGCAGATAAAGTCGTGTCGAATGATAAAATAGTGGAATTTCATTGGGGGAAAACGGAGCAACGTGATGCCGAAATTACGGCCATACGCGCTTATTCTTTTATCCGTTTCCGTTGGCTGGACGATGAGAACGAAAGAGACTATTTTGAAATTAAAATGAATTATAATGAACTTACAGGTGATTTTGTGTTGGAAATTACTGATTTCGCAGAGCCGGATGAAGTAGACGACATGAAAGAATTGTGGGACTCTCAGGTTAATAAGTTGAGAAGAACTTGTGGTTTTTAGTTAACTTTCAACTAAAAACTTTCTGCACTCCTTTTTTTGTGCTAATTTTGCATCTCAATCGCACGAAACGTATTATAAGATGCTACGCATAAAAAGATTAGATATATTTATAGTAAAGAGTTTTTTACTGCTCTTTATTGGTACATTCTTCATTTGTCTCTTCATCTTCATGATGCAGTTTTTGTGGAGATATGTGGACGAACTGGTCGGAAAGGGATTGGAGATGAGTGTGATGGCTCAGTTCTTCTTTTATTCGGCATTGAGTCTGGTGCCTTTGTCACTTCCGCTGGCCGTATTGTTGGCATCCCTTATTACTTTTGGAAATTTTGGAGAACGTTATGAATTGCTCGCCATGAAAGCGGCGGGCATTTCTTTGCTTAAAATCATGCGTCCTCTCATCATACTTGTCTGTATCATTTGTGGAATTTCCTTTTATTTTCAGAACGTGATCGGTCCCATAGCGCAAGGAAAATTGGGAACGTTGCTGATTTCTATGAAACAGAAATCTCCGGAGGTGGATATACCGGAAGGGGTGTTCTATTCGGAAATTCCCGATTATAACCTTAAAGTGCGGAAGAAAGATCGTAAGACCGGTATGCTATACGATGTGTTGATCTATAATTTTAAAGACGGGGCGGAAAATGCGCATATTATTTATGCCGATTCCGGACGTATGGAGATGACGGCGGATAAACAACACTTGTATCTGCATCTGTATAGCGGTGAGCTGTTCGAAAATTTGAAGAGCCAGAATGTGAAGGCGCAAAATGTGCCGTACCGGCGGGAATCTTTCAAGGAGAAACATACTATTATCGAGTTTAATTCGGACTTTAATATGGCCGATGCGAGTATAATGAGCAATCAGGCCACTACGAAAAGTATGCAGACGTTACAGGTTTCCATCGACTCGATGGAACATGTGGGAGACAGTATCGGACGCCAGTATTATAAAGAGGCCATTGGCGGGGTATATAGCAATCCCGGTGGATTGTCAAAAGAAGATACGATAAAGATTACACAGGCCGATATCGGATCTTACAATGTAGACAGTCTTTTCGAAGCCGCAACGCTGATGCAGAAACAAAAGATTCTCTCTTCTGCTGCAAACCGTGCCGAAAGTCTGCAAGGAGATTATGGCTTTAAGATTTACAACATGAGAGAAAATGATTATCAGATCCGCCGGCATGGAACGGAATGGCACAAGAAGATAACGATTTCTCTTTCCTGTCTGCTTTTCTTTTTTATTGGAGCGCCGCTCGGCGGCATTATCCGTAAAGGCGGATTGGGGATGCCTGTGATAGTATCTGTGCTTGTGTTTATTGTTTATTATGTGATAGATAATAGTGGATACAAGATGGCACGAGACGGTAAATGGATTGTATGGATGGGGATGTGGCTCAGTTCTGCCATCCTGGCGCCGTTGGGGGCATTTCTTACTTATAAATCCAATAATGATTCGGTGGTGCTGAATGCGGATGCTTATACTTCCTGGATCAAACGGGTGATAGGTATCCGTGGTGTGCGCCATTTGTTTAAGAAAGAGGTTATTATCCATGATCCGGACTATTCGAAGATTTTTGCGGAACTTACTGCTCTCACTACAGAGTGTCGCGCATATATAAGTAAACACCAACTGAAGAAAGCACCCAATTATTTTAAACTTTGGATGTCTACCGGCGAAGATGATGAAGTGAAAGCGATCAATGAGCGTCTGGAAACGTTGATTGAAGAGTTATCGAATTCAAGATCGTTTACTTTGCTGACAACTTTGAATAATTATCCCATTATACCTGTGGCTGCTCATGTGCGGCCGTTTCATGTATATTGGTTGAACCTGTTGGCGGGAGCCATTGTGCCGATAGGATTGTTCTTTTATTTCCGTATCTGGATATTCCGTATACGACTTGTACGGGATATAGAGAAGGTTATAAAGACCAACGAAGATATTCAATTCATAATAAAAGAGAATCATAATTTATAGAATAAGTATGGAAGAGATCAGACTGAATACAATCGATGAGGCTATTGCCGATTTCAGAGAAGGGAATTTCGTAATTGTAGTGGACGATGAAGATCGCGAGAACGAAGGTGATTTTATTATTGCGGCTGAAAAAATAACTCCTGAGAAAGTGAATTTTATGATGACACACGGACGGGGTGTGTTGTGTGCTCCTATTACGGAGGAGCGTTGCGCCGAATTGGAACTGGATATGCAGGTTACTGCAAATACTTCTATTTATGAGACACCGTTTACTGTGACTGTCGATCTCCTTGAAGGTTGTACTACCGGAGTATCTATGCACGATCGTGCAGCGACTATCCGTGCTTTGGCCGATCCTAAAACGAAACCGGCTGATCTCGGGCGTCCGGGACATGTGAATCCGTTGCGTGCCCGTTCGCGTGGAGTACTCCGTCGTGCCGGTCATACGGAAGCGAGTGTGGATTTGGCAAAACTGGCCGGACTATACCCGGCTGCTGCTCTGATCGAAATTATTAATGAAGACGGGACTATGGCACGTTTGCCTCAATTGGTGGAAGTGGCCAAACGTTTTGGGCTTAAAATAATCTCGATTAAGGACTTGATTGCTTATCGTGTGCAATTAGAGTCGATTGTGGAGAAAGGAGTAGAGGTGGATATGCCTACCCAATACGGACATTTTCGTCTGATTCCGTTCCGTCAGAAATCAAATGGAATGGAGCATATTGCATTGATTAAAGGTAGCTGGGATAAAGATGAGCCGATTTTGGTACGTGTGCATTCTTCATGTATGACAGGTGATATTTTCGGCTCTTGTCGTTGTGAGTGTGGAGAACAGCTTCATAAGGCGATGGAGATGATCGAGGCTGCCGGAAAGGGGGTCATTGTATATATGAACCAGGAAGGACGTGGCATCGGACTGATGAATAAGATTGCCGCATACAAACTTCAGGAAGAAGGATATGATACGGTAGATGCGAATCTGCATCTGGGTTTCGATGCCGATGAACGTGATTATGGAGTCGGTGCGCAGATTTTGCGTGAGGTAGGAGTGGCAAAAATGAAGTTGATGACCAATAACCCTGTGAAGCGTATCGGTCTGGAAGCATATGGTTTGGAAATAACAGAAAATGTAGGTATCGAGATTACCCCTAATCCTTACAATGAACGTTACTTAAAGACCAAGAAAGAACGAATGGGACATACGCTACATTTTAACAAGTAAAATCCGCTTTTACTTTCATATATCAAATATTATAGCTTATTTTGCAACTAATTTCACTAAACGACAATAAAGTAGATACAAAATGAATCAGTTATCAGACCGTTTGAACAGCTTGTCGCCATCGGCGACACTTGCTATGTCGCAGAAGAGTAATGAACTCAAAGCACAGGGCGTTGATGTTATTAATCTGAGTGTGGGAGAACCCGACTTTAATACTCCCGACCACATCAAAGAAGCTGCAAAGAAAGCTATCGATGACAACTTTTCGCGTTATTCTCCCGTTCCCGGGTATCCGGCATTGCGCAACGCCATCGTAGAGAAACTGAAAAAAGAGAATGGTCTGGAATATACAGCCGCTCAGATTTCATGTGCCAATGGTGCGAAGCAATCTGTATGTAATGCAATCATGGTATTGGTTAATCCGGGTGATGAAGTGATCGTGCCTGCACCGTATTGGGTAAGTTATCCGGAAATGGTGAAACTGGCAGAAGGTACTCCGGTGATTGTAACTGCCGGGATCGAACAGGATTTTAAGATTACTCCTGCACAGTTGGAAGCCGCCATTACCCCTAAAACAAAGGCATTGATACTCTGTTCTCCGTCGAATCCTACCGGTTCGGTTTATAGTAAGGAAGAGTTAGCCGGTTTAGCTGCCGTGTTGGCGAAATATCCGCAGGTAGTGGTAATTGCAGATGAGATTTATGAGCATATCAATTATATAGGTAAACATCAGAGCATTGCACAGTTCCCGGAAATGAAAGAACGGACAGTGATCGTAAACGGTGTGTCGAAAGCCTATGCGATGACCGGATGGAGAATCGGTTTTATTGCCGGACCGGAATGGATTGTGAAAGCTTGCAATAAATTGCAGGGACAATATACGTCGGGGCCTTGCTCTGTTTCTCAGAAGGCTGCTGAAGCCGCCTATACGGGTTCTCAAGCTCCGGTAGAAGAAATGCGTAAGGCGTTCGAGCGTCGCCGCGACCTGATTGTGAAGTTGGCAAAAGAAGTCCCGGGCTTTGAGGTGAATGTTCCTGAAGGCGCTTTCTATTTGTTCCCTAAATGTAGTTCTTTCTTTGGAAAATCAGCAGGCGACCGTAAGATTGCGGATTCGGATGATCTGGCTATGTATCTGTTGGAAGTGGCTCATGTGGCTTGTGTGGGTGGTGCTTCTTTTGGTGCGCCTGAATGTATTCGTATGAGTTATGCTACCAGTGATGAGAACATTGTTGAAGCTATCCGCCGGATTAAGGAAGCATTGGCGAAACTGAAATAAAGATAGTTTGTGTCTGCCGGGCAATGGCGGATGTAAAAAATAAACCTGTATCGGACAGATCGTTTTGATTTGTATCGATACAGGTTTTTTATTAGGGTTGATTTAGAGCCTGCTTTAATTAATTGTCCTCTCAAAATAATACTGAGTAAAATTAAAGCAGGCTTTGGGTTGTAAAGGGCTATTTTACAATAACCTTAAATGTCTGTTGGTTACTTGCATTGACTACTGTCAACAAATAGATGCCTTGGGATAATCCGTTGATCGGTAATCGGGTAAAACTGTTTGTTGTTTCCTGTTGCATTATAACACTGCCTTGCATTGTCATCAACCGGATAGTGGAGTTGGCAGGAGACTCAACGGTCAATACCTCTCCATTTGCAATGAGACGGGGATAAACCTTGGTCTGTTTTTCGTTGCTGACGTTCTCTACACCTACGCCGGATTCTTTTCCTTCTTTGGTGACAGCAAATATGGCCGGGTGTCCCTTTCCTGTGTTTTCTATCTTTATCGATGCAATTACTTTATTTTTATCGGTATTTATTTTATGTTCATACAGGCAGAAATTGTATCGTCCGTCCATTTGGTCGTTCGACCGTGTGATCCTGCTTAGTCCATGTACCGCTTTTCCTGTAGAAACTTCGCTATACCAGTCGCCTATTGTTATGCTTTTAGGAGTAGAACTGGTTTCATCGGCATAATATACGGTTACATCTACTGTGGAACTACCATCGGTACAGGTCGAAAGCAAATAAAGGGCTTCCGTTTGGTGAGAACCGTCGAATTGCAGGGTAGCTGCATTTTCTTTGATCAGAGTTGCTGCATTGGGCTTGTCATATGCGGCAAGGCGATATTGAACGCCGGTGCTGGAAGTGATATTTCTATCGGTTGGCAGAGAGCCTTGTTCTTGTACTCCTGATGTATAATAAATCCAACCTTGGTTATCGAGGGAAGCTGTAGAATAGTTGACGGCAGGACGTTGCTCGGCTATGACATCTTCATTAAATCCTGATGTGACGGTCAGTTGGGTATACTCTACCGGTTCGGGCTCTTTATCGAGTAAGGCCCTGTCCATGAAAATCAACCGTTCTTTGATCCAACTCTTTAAATAAGAAATTTCATCATCATAAGATTGGGCCACGTATTGATTGGGCCATACGTATCTTCCCCATCTTGGCCAAGCCTGTGAGTTGCGTTCTTGTGCTCCCTTAGCATTTAATAAGGTAGTTAACGAGTCAATGGTAAGTTCTATGTTCTTGTCCGAGTAACTTGTTTCACGATATAGTTCCCAACGCTCTTTCACTTCTTTCATAAATGCATCGTCTTTAAGCAACTTATACCACCAGAAAGGAACCAACTGGTTATCACCGGATGCTATGTCATTAAAGTTGTATGCCCAAGTGTCTGTTCTCCAACCATTATTATAATCAGCGTTGCCGAAACCTAAATTCATATCCCATAAGGATGTTTTGAATCTGGGATCTTTGCTGTCTCTATACTTATATAAATTAGTACTTAGGCGATAACCGTCTACATTATGGCAGAATTCTGTTGAGAGCATATAGTCGATGAAAGAGGTGACGTCGATGTACTTTCTGTATCCTGTTTCCGGGTTCTTGTAATCTGCGGAGGCTAAGTTATCTTCGAATGCATCGATGTATCCGTGTATATAATCCAGTTGGGTTTTGGAAAATTCATCCTGGTCCATGTTCTTATATTGGAAAGATATTTTTTTATTACGGATGGGGTTACCTTTTGAATCTACGGGTGAGTGTTTGGAGTAATAAACCGGTTCATCGTCTCTGTCCACTTCCAGATGGTAACCTCCTGTCAATGCATCGCCACTGTCTCCCGGATCCGGTAAGTCCAGGCGGTTCTTGCCTTTTCTAACTCTTTCGGAAAGGATAAAGACACCATAATAGGTGCCGTCCATGATCATTTCACAATATTTTCCTGTGGGTACGTATTCGAAGAAGGGTCTGGCCAGAGTAAACGCAAATACGTCTCTGATCATACTTTTGTCCGCATAAGGAGCCAGCAATGCCCAATCGTTGTCTTTGCCCATTCCCAATAGGGATACTTTTTGTTTCTTACCTCCTTCTTCCAGAGGTTTGTCCAGTGCACGAATGGCATATGGTTTTTTGTCGGAATTGGTAAAAGAAGAGTTGCCCCGGTATTTCAAGTCGATATAGCCGCTATAGTCTACTGTTTGATTCGGATACAAGAGGGTATCCATATGGTTCAATTGCCCTTCTCCATTATCGATAATTTTCATTTTGGCGGTGATGCGGTTTTCACGTTCGATCACTTGGTGTTGGGTATCGATGAAAACGATCGGGAGATTTGTTTCTGTGAATTTGACTTTCTGGTTATCCGGTTTGAAATTATTGATATCCGTGTCCTGAGCGGAACAGACAACAGACGAAATCAAAAAAAGAGATAAAAATAAGTTTCTCATAAAGTATGTTTTATTAAGTGAATAAAAGGTCTTTGTTAGTAAAACAGTGACAGGGGAAAAAACACTTAGCCGGAGTATTCTTTTTTAAGGGTAATAAAGGTTACAAATGAAAAAAGGCTGCCTCATCGATGGAAGCAGCCTTTTTGGATTTTTCTTTCTTGATTGTATTATTCAGCCGGGTGAATTGCTTCAGAAGGACAAACATCTGCGCAAGTACCGCAGTCAGTACATACATCCGGGTTGATAGAATAGATATCACCTTCAGAGATAGCTTCTACCGGACACTCGTCAATACAAGTTCCGCAAGCAATACAATCGTCACTAATTACGTAAGCCATTTTCTTTAATATTTAAATTATTAGTACTAATTTCTTGGACAAAAATACATGTTTTATTCATTAGTTGCACTTATTCTTGATTAAATTCCTTTAATTTGTATCCCTTCTAAATAAGAGAAACAATAATTTAACTATAAAATCGTTTTTATTGATGTGAAACGCTTTGTGTTACTTCTCATTGTTTCGCTGCTGGTTGCCGGTGCTTCCGGCCAGACGCGTAAGGTGCAGAACCGCCCGTATATCGATCAGCGGATCTGGCACTATGGCTTTTTGGCCGGTATTCACATGCAGGATCTCAAGTTTGTCAATAATGGGTATGTCACGGAGGACGGTCAGGTCTGGTTTGCCGATGTGCCCGAGTATTCTCCGGGTTTTTCGGTAGGCGTGTTGGGAGAATTGTACTTAAACAAGTATATGTCTCTCCGCTTGGTGCCTACGCTTCACTTTGGAGACAAAAAAGTTATTTTTCGTGAGCAGACGAGTGGAGAAACCGAATCGCAGAATGTGAAATCCGCCTATCTGGCTTTTCCTGTCGATTTGAAATTCAGTGCGGAGCGATTCAATAATTATCGTCCTTATGCAATGGTCGGTTTAAGCCCTACTTATGATTTAAGTGTGAAAAAATCTCGTCCACTCTTGGTCAAACCTTTCGACTGCTACATAGAAGTGGGGTTGGGTTGTGACTTTTATCTTCCTTTCTTTAAGCTGATACCGGAACTGAAGTTTTGTTTTGGGTTAGCGAATCTGTTAGACAAAAACCGTAACGATCTTACCGATAAGTCGTTAATGAAATTTACCGAATCTTTGGACAAGGTGAAGTCTCGTATGATTGTGTTGACTTTCTACTTTGAATAGGTTGATCATATACATAATCTTGAAATTCATGGGGAAATATGTTCAAAAGAGATAAAACTCTGTGAAACCCTGTGCTACTCTGTGGCGAAATCGTTATTTTTGCAAAGAATTTGCCGGATGGCAAATCATAATTTGTAAATCGTTAAATAGTAAACATCCCCATGCCATTAAATTTACCTGATAGATTACCTGCGATAGAACTGCTGAAAGAGGAAAATATCTTTGTGATCGATAACTCGCGTGCTACCCAACAGGATATCCGTCCGTTGAGGATTGTGATTCTGAATTTGATGCCGTTGAAGATTACTACGGAGACGGATTTGGTCCGGTTGTTGTCTAACACTCCTCTTCAGGTAGAGATTTCATTCATGAAGATAAAAAGCCACACTTCCAAAAATACGCCGGTCGAGCATATGAAGGCTTTTTATACTGATTTCGATAAGATGCGCGGTGAGAAATACGATGGTATGATTATCACCGGTGCTCCTGTGGAACAGATGGATTTTGAAGAAGTAAGTTATTGGAGTGAAATCATGGAGATATTCGATTGGGCGCGTACGCATGTCACTTCGACGCTATATATCTGTTGGGCTGCTCAAGCCGGATTGTATCATCATTATGGAGTGCCTAAATATGCGTTGGATAAAAAGATGTTCGGAATTTTCGAGCATCGCACGCTCGATCCGCTTCATTCTATTTTCAGAGGGTTTGATGATGTGTTTTATGTACCCCATAGCCGCCATACGGAGGTGCGGAAAGAAGATATTCTGAAAGTTCCGGAATTAACGTTGCTTTCTGAATCGGAGGAGTCGGGGGTCTATATGGTGATGGCTCGTGGCGGGCGTGAATTTTTTGTTACCGGTCATTCGGAATACTCTCCCTTAACGCTCGATACAGAGTATCGACGGGATTTGGCAAAAGGTCTTCCGATTGAAATGCCGCGTAATTATTATGTTGATAATGATCCGGAAAAAGGGCCGCTTGTTCGTTGGCGGGGTCATGCCAACCTGTTGTTTTCCAATTGGCTGAATTATTTTGTTTATCAGGAAACTCCTTACAATATCGACGACATTAAATGATAAAGCAGCGTAAAATAGAACTTCTGGCTCCGGCCCGGAATTTGGAGTGTGGTATCGAAGCGATCAATCATGGGGCAGATGCGGTATACATCGGTGCTCCGAAGTTTGGAGCCCGTGCTGCCGCCGTTAATTCGTTGGAGGATATTGCGGCTCTGGTGGAATATGCACATTTATACAATGTACGCATTTATGTCACTGTCAATACCATCCTGAAAGAAGAGGAGCTGAAAGAGACGGAGGAGATGATCCGGGAATTGTATCGAATAGGGGTGGATGCATTGATTGTGCAGGATATGGCCATTGCGAAACTGGAATTACCTCCTATACCGCTTCATGCAAGTACGCAAATGGATAACCGGACTGTAGATAAAGTGAAATTTCTCCGTGATGCGGGTTTTCGGCAAGTGGTATTGGCGCGTGAACTGTCGTTGCGGGAGATTGGCAAAATACATGAGGCATGTCCCGATATTCCGCTTGAAGTTTTTGTGCATGGAGCTTTGTGTGTCAGTTATAGCGGGCAATGTTATGTCAGTCAGGCCTGTTTCGGGCGCAGCGCCAATCGTGGAGAATGCGCGCAGTTCTGTCGCCTGCCGTTCAGTCTGGTAGATGCGGAAGGGAAAATGATAGCGAAAGACAAACATCTGCTCTCACTGAAGGACCTTAATCAGAGTGAGGAGTTGGAAGCGTTATTGGATGCGGGGGCTTCCTCTTTGAAGATCGAGGGACGGTTGAAAGATGTTTCTTACGTCAAGAATGTTACGGCTGCCTACCGACAGAAGCTCGATGCTATTTTTGCGCGGCGTAAAGAGTATACCCGTGCTTCTTCCGGAAAATGTCGTTTTGATTTTAAACCGCAGTTGGATAAGAGTTTCAGTCGTGGCTTTACCCGTTATTTTCTGCACGGAAGGAGCAAAGATATTTTCTCTTTTGACACTCCGAAATCGTTGGGAGAAGAGATGGGGACGATGAAAGAGAGCCGGGGAAACTACTTGACGGTGGCTGGTGTGAAGTCGTTTAGTAACGGTGACGGTGTTTGCTATCTTGACGAACAAGGACGTTTGCAGGGATTCCGAATCAACCGTGTGGATGGAAATAAACTTTATCCGCAGGAAATGCCTCGTATCAAACCCCGCACGATGCTGTATCGGAATTTCGACCAGGAGTTTGAACGAATTCTTGCCCGTAAGTCATCCGAAAGAAAAATAGCAGTATGTATCTTGTTGGCGGAGAATAATTTTGGCTTTTCACTTACTATGACGGATGAAGATGACAACAGTGTGACACTAACTTTACCCCGAGACCGGGAACCGGCCCGCACTCCGCAAGCGGATAATCTCAAAAATCAACTTGCGAAGTTGGGAAACACTCCTTTTGAAGCGGAACGGATTGATATTGACTTCTCGGAGAATTGGTTTATTCCGGCTTCCGTACTTTCTGAATTACGGCGGCAACTCGTTGAACAGCTGATCATAGCCCGTAAAGTGAATTATCGTCGTGAATTGGCTGTATGGAAACCTACTACTCATACTTTTCCGCAGCAAACACTTTCTTATTTAAGTAATGTAATGAATACCCGTGCCGCCTCTTTTTATCAGGATCATGGAGTGAAAGAGGTGGAACCGGCTTACGAAAAGCAACCGGTGGAAGCTGCCGTACTGATGTTTTGTAAGCACTGTCTGCGCTACAGTATGGGGTGGTGTCCTATTCACCAGCGCGAGCGTTCACCTTATAAGGAACCTTATTATTTGGTAGGGACGGATGGAAAGAAGTTCCGTTTGTCATTTGATTGTAAAAATTGCCAGATGAAAGTGAGTGCCGCACAATGAGAACGTTTTACCATAGAGTGATGCGATGCGTGATGGAGCCGGATATGAAACGGCTCTGGGGTGTTTGGTGCTATTCTGTGGTTTGTCTTCTGCTGTTTACTGCTTGTCACTATCCCCGGCCGGATCTTCAGAAAGAAGGGATGAGCGATCAGGTGAAGGATTCGTTAACTTATCTTGCCGAGCGGCATTATACTTATAATACAAATTTTGAAGTACAAGCGGATTCTGTTGTTTTAGAGCGGCTTCCGGTTAAAGATTCTTTTATCAGTCTTTACCGTGGGGATCGGGTAGTTGTGGCTGAGTTTGCTATTCATCCGGCAGATAGCGTAGACAGTGTTTGGGTGAAACTTGCCCATTCACAGGAGGCACAAGGTTGGATACGTGAAAAGGATCTGATTCATTCGTTTGTTCCTACGGATAGCATTTCGCAGTTTATTTATTTATTCAGCGATACGCATGCTTCGTATTTTGTCATTGTCTTTGCCCTGTTTATGGGTGCTTATCTGTTTCGGGCTTTCCGTCGTAAGCAGTTGCAGATGGTCTATTTTAATGACATCGATAGTGTTTATCCGTTGTTCCTTTGTCTGTTGATGGCTTTTAGTGCCACTATCTATGAATCGATGCAGGTGTTTTTTCCGGATACCTGGCAGCATTTTTATTTTAATCCTACGCTTTCACCTTTCAAGGTACCGTTTGTCTTGTCGGTATTTTTGTTGAGTATCTGGGTGTTTCTTATTGTTTTTCTGGCAGTACTCGATGATCTGTTCCGGCAACTTACGCCGGCGGCGGCTGTTTTCTATCTGCTCGGATTGACTTCCTGCTGTATTTTCTGTTACTTCTTTTTCATCCTTACTACACAATTTTATATAGGCTATCTCTTTCTGCTTTGTTTTGTTGTTTTATTTTTAAAGAAACTTCGTAAAGGAAGCGGTTATAAGTATCGTTGCGGGTATTGTGGAGAAAAGTTGCACGATAAAGGTATCTGTCCTCATTGCGGGGCGATCAATGAATGATTGGCTTGTTAATGGATACCTTGTGTTTTAGTCGTGCAGTTGAAAGAAACTGTAAAGTTAAACTATAAACCTTTGTCTGGTAAGAATGTATACTTTTATATAGTAAGAGTATATACTCTTGTATGACAAAAGTATATACTCTTTTATGTTTTGATTATCAGCTTGTTATAGTTGCATTTTTGCTTAAAATCGGCAGCGTACATCCACTCCTAATTGCATGGGCCGTCCTTTCTGCATAAATCCGTTGCCCATTGTTTCGAAATAGAATGCCTGATATTCTTTATCCAGCGCGTTGCGTATCCAGAAGGCAATAGCACCATTCCCTTTTTCTAAGCTGACACGCCCGTTCAGTGTACCGTAAAATGCCTGGCTGACATTATTCGCTTCTGTCCAATAGATGCGTCCGGCGGCATTGAAGTTAGCATTTACTTGGATGCGGTCGAACCAGTGACGGGGGGCGATCCGGAAAATATATTGTGCTCCTACATTGAGTGTATGTTTGGGGACGAAAGGAACATAGTTGCCGTTATAATTTTCTTTATCCTGTAAGTTTCCGTCTTTATCTTTTTGTTTCACAACATAATCGGTAAATGTGGCATAGGTGTATCCATAGGATGCATTCATACTGAATGCATCGGTGATGCTGGCGCGTAAGGCAACCTCCGCTCCATAGCTGCGGCTCTTTCCGGCATTGACGGTGATACGTCCTAAGCCACTCTCGGCAAACTGGGAAATCTGTTGGTCTTTGGTATCCATGTAATATGCAGCAAGGTCGGCCCATAAACGGCCTTCCCACAAAGTGAGATGTGAACCGATCTCGTAGTTCCATGAATATTCGGGTTTGTAAGTGGTAGAGGCTTTTATGTCAATGTCTTCTTCCGGCATCATCATTTCAATCATATTCGCTATGGATGCAAAATCTTTATTTGCTATCATGGCAGCCTTCATCGAATTTTTCAATTCCGACTGTATCAGATCAGAAAACATCTGGACATTATATCCTCCCGAACGATAACCGCGTGAAACGGTGGCATATACATTGTTCCCCTTTTTCCATTCGTACTGAATAGCAAATTTGGGGAGTAATTGCAGATAATCATTTGATAATTTGCCGTTGATGCCGGCCGGAGCTATCATGTTTTTACTTTCAAGATCGATAGTCGGTCTTGGGGGGGGCATCTGCATGTAAAATTTAAAATTGAAGTCCATCGGAGTGGAGGCCGAATTGTAGTTCATCGACATTTTTTCATAATCGAGACGTAGCCCTGCCGTTATGGATAATCCGTCTATCAGGAAATTATTGTAAGTTGATTGATGATAGATGGCAGCACTGAATGTCGGGGTGTCGAAATTGCCGCTCACATTCAATGTCGGGTTGTTGATAGTCAGCTTCATGGTTGGCGCGGCAGGAGAATTTGGGAAATTGTTGTTGGCATTATTTTCAATGACTTCTGTTACTCCATCTTTTTTGAATTCAACCGGACCATCCGTGTTCAGCCATTGGTAGAATCCGAATATGCCGTTGGCCCACTGCCAATTTCCTCCGGGCTTCGACTTCATTACGATCTCTTCAGATAAGGTATTCAGTCTCTGCTGTTGATTAAGAGTAAATATATCTTTCTCCGTGAAATCCTGATCGAGTAGCATACGATCTTTTAAATGTTGATAACCGGTTACGGCACTCAGCGTGAAATGTTGTGTTTGATATTCGATATTAGCGCTGGCATTCAGCAGACTGCGATAATAACTGCTTTCATCATTATAGGAGATCAGACCTATTTTATCTTGCCGTGGATCGTTCTTTTTTTCTTCTTCATTGACTTTTCCGGTATAGAAATAGGGATATCCACCTTGATCACTGTACTCATAGTTCACGTTAAAATCGAGTTTTAGATTCTCTGTTGGCAGATAGATGGCACGGATACGCCCGCCGCCGGCATTGATACGGTCGGTCTTTTGATTGTTTTTGGCTGCATTCTTGAAAAATCCGTCTGCATGTTCATAGAAACCTCCGGCAGAAAAAGCGAATTGTTCCGACATCCGATGATAATGGGTAACCGATGCATTGTAATTTCCGTACGTTCCTGCGCTTAAACGTAAATCGGTGCCCTGATAGCTGAAAGGTGATTTTGTATGTACTTTGATGAGGCCTCCCATTGTATTACGTCCATATAAGGTACCTTGTGGTCCGCGAAGCACGTCGATACGTTCGATATCGGAATAATTGAAGTCAAAAGCGGACTTGTCTATATAGGGAACATTATCGACATATAATCCTACCGATGGTGTATTGATGCGCGAACCGATACCACGGATGTAAATAGCCGATGTCAGTTTGGAACCGTAATCAGGAATGAATATATTGGGGACTAATGTACTCAGTCCTTTTAAGTTAGTCACTTGGTTTGCCTGCATGTCCTGTTGTGACAAGAGAGTGCTGGCTGTCGGGAGTTCGCGTAATTTACGATTTTCTTTCGGTGAAGCAATAATGAGAATTTCTTCTACGTCTACTACCTTGATCGTGTCTTTAGGAATCTCTTCGGCCCAAATATTACCCGTTGTTAAAAAGGTTAAGGCCATGAGAATACAGTTTCTTTTCATCATATTATTATTTTGCTTGCAAAGGAACGGCAAACTTCTCGGTTACACAATCCTCATTTATTAGGATTATGGTAAAATGTAGCCGGATTCTAAACATATTCTGTGTTTATTCCTTATTAAATATAGAGATATAACTTCTGTTTGTTTATTTATAACCAGAGTTAGGGCGAATTTATTCTTGTGTCCGGTTTATAAGATAATGCAAAATAAAGTTTGTCTATGAAGAAAGATATTCTTATTTTTGTCTTTCAAATAGACATGAAATAAAAGTAGCGGCTTTATTTGAATTAAGAAAACAAGATACAGAGTGTTTACATTGTCATTCTTTCTATAGTAAAACGACCAATTTTAACTGACCGAAAGAATATGCTTTGTGAATGCGCCCTGAAACAGGGTGTGTTCCATCGATATATTCAGTCGGTCATAGGTTCTTGGTCGTACCTAACTATAGTCTGGATATTGTCGGGAACACACTTTTTTTATTAATCACCCTTTAAATAATATAGCCTATGGTATAAATCAGATTAAGTGACATATCGCAGTTAGAAATAACTCATTTGCATTTCTCTTATAGAAAAAACGACCAAAATATTTTTATATGACCGGAGGAATGCAATGGGGCAGATCTTGTTTTTGCTTTCTTCCCGGATTGTTGTGAAAGTTGGAATTGGATGTGTACCTGTTGCGTCTCTGATACAGAAATGCACAGTTAAGATAACATTCAGTATTCAACTTATTTACAACAATGAAAGATGAAAATCAGATTATTTTTTCTTCTTATATTATTGCTGTGTCCGTTTCATTTCCGGGCACAAAATGCTTCTGCAGATTCTCTTGAAATCATGAAACGGAGTCATGGTTTCCGTACTACCCAATTAATACTTCCTGCATCTCTTATCGCTGTCGGCGCAGTGGGCGTTTCCACTCCCTGGTTTAGGTCTTTAAATAGAGAAGTACGTGATGGATTGGCGGAATGGCGTGACGGACGTTATTTTCATGCAGATGATTATATACAATACGTACCGGTAATTGCTAATTTCGGCTTGAGTTTATTAGGAGCAAAAGCCCGGCACAGTTATGTGGACCGTGTTCTGATTACCGCTACTTCTTATGCTGCTATGGGAATTATGGTCAACGGGGTGAAGTGGATAGTGGATGAACAACGTCCGGATGGAACAGCTTTTAACTCTTTTCCGTCAGGACATACGGCTACGGTTTTTATGGGAGCCGAGTTAGTGAGAATGGAATATAAAGATACTTCTCGGCTTTATGGTATAGGTGCATATACTATAGCTTGTGGAGTTGCTTTTTTACGGCTCTATAACGAACGGCATTGGTGCAATGATATTTTGGCCGGTGCAGGTATAGGTATACTCAGCGCACGAATTGGGTATTGGCTTTTACCTTACGAAAGAAAATTATTGGGATTGGATAAGAAGAGTACTGTAAATCTGGTAGCTTCTCCTTTTTATGATCACTTTTCAAAAACATATGGTGGAAGGGTTTTTGTCTGTTTTTAAATCCGGTCGGCCTCTATGTATCCGTTCATTACGGCATAAATGGTAAGCCCGGAAACTGATTTTATACCTAATTTTTCCGTAATGTTTTTCCGGTGGGTGATAACGGTAGTCAGGCTGATATTTAACTTATCGGCTATTTCCTTGTTGATGAGTCCTTTGGTGATCAAGACAAGTACTTCAATTTCTCGTGCGGATAATTCGTGTTCGACGGTTGGCACCGGAGGTGCGACTTCCACCGGATATCCGTCGTGATGGGCATGTTGGTGGAGTTTCAGAATATCTTTGACCAATGATTCTTCCGGTTGGTAAATGTTCAGTGTCCGTACGGCAGATAACTGGAACGGTTGGCTTTCTCCTGCCAGAACGATTGTCTTTTTCTTTCTGGGCAGGAAGAAAGTATTATGCTCTACATATATCTGAGCAGCTATAAAATAGTGGGCGTACATATCGGGTGTGTCATCCACTAATTCGCCGAAGTTGTGAAATGTACGAATGACTGCCATCGGGATGATCTTCTCTAATATGCTTTTCAAACCGAGGGCCGTAAGGGTGTTCGGTTCGATAATGGCAATTTCTGGTTTTTGGTTCATGATCTGCTATCGATTTAAATAGTTTGCTACTGCTTCGGCACATCGTTCTCCATCCACTCCGGCCGAAACGATCCCACCGGCATAGCCGGCTCCTTCACCGCAAGGAAACAGCCCGCGTATGGTAATATGTTGAAGGGTCTCCTTGTCGCGGACAATACGAACGGGAGAAGAAGTCCGGGTTTCTACTCCGATCATAACCGCTTCATTGGTCAAAAAGCCGTGACTCATTCGCCCGAATTGTAAAAATGCCTGTGACAGACGTTTGCTGATAAATTCCGGCATCCAGAAGTGTAGGGGAGAAGACACCAGTCCCGGACTATAAGAAGACTCCGGCAAGTCATAACTGAGTTTTTTTCGTGTAAAGTCCGCCATACGTTGCGCCGGTGCTGTCTGTTTCATGCCGCCTTGCAACCAGCACTGCCGTTCCAGTTCTTCTTGGAAATGCATAACTTGCAAAAGCCGGGAATTGGAAGAGGAAAAGCGGGAGTCATTGGAGGATGTTGCCTGTTGTCCGTTGTTCATTCCCCATTGTCCGCAAAGTAAGTCCTCCGGTTGTATTTCTACTACCATCCCCGAGTTGCTCCATCGTGATCCGCGATTGGAGGGAGACATTCCGTTGACTACCACTTGTTCCGGTCCACTGGCAGCAGGAACGATGAATCCTCCGGGGCACATGCAGAAACTGTATACGCCACGGCCCTCTACTTGAGTGACAAAACTATATTCGGCAGCCGGCAGGTATTTTCCCCGACCGTTTTTGGAATGGTATTGTATCTGGTCTATCCATTCGGCCGGATGTTCCAGACGAACGCCAACGGCAATTCCTTTTGCTTCGATCGTTACGTTGTTTGCTGTTAACCAGCGATATACATCCCGTGCCGAATGTCCTGTTGCCAGTATCACGGGGCCAAGGAATGTCCGTCCCGTATTGGTTTCGATTCCTTTGACTTCTTCATTTTCGATAATCAGGGCATCCATCCGGGTACGAAAATGAACTTCTCCACCACAATCGATAATGGTATTCCGCATGTTCTCGATTACCCGTGGCAATTTATCCGTACCGATATGCGGGTGGGCATCGGCAAGAATGGCCTCAGATGCTCCATGCTGGCAGAATACATTTAAGATTTTATCTACATTGCCGCGTTTTTTACTTCGGGTATAGAGCTTACCGTCTGAATAAGCACCTGCACCGCCTTCGCCGAAGCTGTAATTCGATTCCGGGTCGACGGTATGTTCCCTGCTGATCTGTGCAAGGTCTTTTTTGCGTTCACGTACATTTTTACCGCGTTCTACGATGACAGGGCGAAACCCTAATTCTATCAATTTCAAGGCGGCAAATAATCCTCCGGGACCCGCACCTACTACAATCACTTGCGGTTTACCTTCCACATTATTATATATGGTCTCTTCATACCCGTTGTCTGTCGGTATTTCATTGATGTACACCCGTACTTTCAGATTAATGAAGACAGTACGCTGCCGCGCATCAATACTTCGTTTCAGAATACGCGTTGCGGTAATGCTCTGTAAGGTAAGACCTTTTTCCTTTGACAAGTATTCTTTCAATCGTTGCTCGCTGGCAGCAATTTCCGGCAATACTCTCAGTTGATACTCTTCTGTCATAATATGATTATCCGAATAGTGCGCGGAACGCTTCTTCCACCTTTCGTACCGGCACTAACTCTATTTTTAATTTCTTTGTTTCGATTCCCTGCAAATTATATTTGGGCAATAGGAAACGTTTGAAGCCCAACTTTTCGGCTTCCCCGATGCGTTGTTCGATTCTGTTCACCGGGCGTATTTCTCCGGATAAGCCGATTTCTCCTGCCATGCAAACTTCCGGCTCGATAGCGGCATCCATATTAGATGAGAGGATGGCGCTGATTACGGCGAGGTCGATGGCCGGATCATTGACTTTCAACCCTCCGGCTATATTGAGAAATACATCTTTCTGTGCTAATTTGAACCCTACCCGCTTTTCGAGTACTGCCAGCAACATGTTCATCCGTCGGATATCGAAACCTGTGGCCGAGCGTTGCGGATTGCCGTATACGGCAGAACTTACCAGTGCCTGGGTTTCGATGAGAAACGGACGTACCCCTTCGATGGCAGATGCAATGGCTACGCCACTCATGCCTTCGTGATCTTGTGAAAGCAATAGTTCCGACGGGTTACTGACCTGTCGGAGTCCGTCTTGGCGCATTTCGTAAATACCCAATTCGGCAGTACTTCCAAAACGGTTCTTGATGCTTCGCAGGATGCGGTACATGTAATGCTGGTCACCTTCAAACTGGAGCACGGTGTCTACGATGTGTTCCAGTACTTTAGGACCGGCGATACTGCCTTCTTTGTTTATATGTCCGATCAGTAATACCGGGGTATGTGTCTCTTTGGCGAAGCGGAGGATGGAGGCCGAGCACTCACGCACTTGGGCGATGCTACCGGGAGACGATTCGATGTTTTCCGTAGAAATGGTTTGTATGGAATCGATGATGACTAAATCGGGACGGGTATTTTTGATATGAACATAAATCTGTTCCAGAGAAGTTTCGCAAACGATAAGGCAATCGCTGGATGCACTTGTCAGGCGGTCGGCGCGTAACTTTAATTGCCGGGCACTTTCTTCACCGGAAATATACAGAACTCGTCTTTCGGGCATACGTAGTACGGTTTGGAGTACAAGGGTCGATTTTCCGATGCCCGGTTCGCCGCCTATCAGAACCAAAGAGCCCGGCACAAGCCCACCGCCTAACACCCGGTTCAACTCTTCGTCGTGCATATCGATGCGCGGTTCATCATCCGCTTCTATTTCACTTAAAGTGACCGGTTTGGCTTTAGCCGTTTCAATGCCTGATACCGGTCTCCGGTTGGCAGGTTCTTTACGTATTATTTCTTCTACATACGTATTCCATTCGCCACACGACGGACACTTTCCTACCCATTTTGGGGATTCTTGTCCGCAGTTACTGCACACATATACGGTCTTCTCTTTTGCCATTCTCTTTGTTCTTCTTTTATAAGATGGGCAAAAATAAGGATATTACAGCACAGATTATACAGATCGGCACAGATTATTTTCTTAAAAAGCATAATCTGTGCCGATCTGTACAATCTTATCGGATTATAAAGTGATTTCTCCGGCTATCGGACGACTCATCCTTTCGCGGATTTCTTCAGGGGTGTAGCCATGTCCCAACAGGAACATTAATTTGGTGACTGCTGATTCCGTCGTACTGTCATATCCGCTGACAATGCCGGATTGTAATAAGTGATAGCCGGTTTCGTACCGTTCCATTTCCACTGTTCCGGCGCTACATTGGGTGACATTGACGATCACGATGCCCCGTGCGCTTGCTTCGCGCAGCAGGCGAAGAAACCATTGTTTACGGGGGGCATTGCCCGAACCGTAGGTTTCCAGCACCACCGCACGCAATCCGTCTATGGAGAGTGTAGCTGCCACTACATTTTCGTGTATACCGGGAAAGAGTTTCAATACGGCTATATTGGTATCCAACAGGTAGTGAGGTTTTAATTCCTGTTTTTCACGGGTGTGATGAATCAGCGAATGGTTATATTTGATGTGTATGCCTGCTTCCGCCAGCACAGGATAGTTGAAAGAGCGAAAAGCGTTGAAGTTTTCTGCATTCATTTTGGTGGTCCGATTGCCACGCATCAGATGGTTTTCGAAAAAGATGCATACTTCGGGTACGAGCGGTTTTCCGTCGGCATCTTGGGCGGATGCTATCTCAATGCTTGTCATCAGGTTTTCTTTGCCGTCTGTGCGCAGCACACCGATGGGGAGTTGCGAGCCGGTGAGGATGACCGGTTTGTCCAGTCCTTCAAGCATAAAGCTCAGTGCCGAGGCGGTATATGCCATTGTGTCCGTACCGTGAAGGATAACAAAGCCGTTGAACCTGTCGTAATTATCACAAATGATCTTTACCAGTTTGCGCCATGCCTCCGGTTCCATGTCTGATGAGTCCATGGGAGGATCAAACTGATAAGAGTCGATCGTGCAGTTAGATTTCCGTAATTCGGGGACATGTTTTTGCAACTGCTCGAAGTTGAAGTTTTCAAGCGCTCCGGTTTCTGTATTTTCTATCATTCCAATCGTACCACCGGTGTAAATTAGCAATACGGAAGTATTTGAAGGGGTCATAAGCGTTTCTTGTGCGATTATTTACTGCAAAGATAATTATATATCTTATATATTCTAACAAAATGTCAGAAAACTGATGGTTGATTCTCGACGGGTTCGGATAACTGAAAATCTTTTTATTAGAAAATAATCGTAAAAAGTGATAGATTGAACGTTTTTATTGTTACTTTTGCGACATCTTATCAAACAGTAACGAGAAACAATGACTATGATGAAGTACTATCCGCATACAGTCACATCCATGTGCACCATGACCCTTAGGGGTTGAGGGATAGTATTTGTGTTTCTACGTGAATCACGCTTGCAGGAAGTAAGCAAATTCAATTTTAATTATTTTAGTTGTAAATAAACCATTGCTTTCCGTGAAAGGGAGCATTGCTAAATATAAAGTATCTGCATGAAAGTAATGAAATTCGGCGGAACATCCGTAGGTTCCGTGAACAGCATTTTAAGCGTAAAGAGAATAGTAGAGTCGGCCGGTGAACCGGTTATTGTAGTCGTTTCCGCATTAGGCGGCATTACCGATAAGTTGATTAACACCTCGAAGATGGCTGCCATAGGCGATGCGGCTTATGAGGGAGAATTCCGTGAGATTGTTTATCGTCATGTAGAGATGATCAAAGAGGTGATCCCGGCGGGTGAAAGACAAGCTTCTTTGCAGCGTCGGGTAGGGGAACTGCTTAATGAGTTGAAAGACATCTTCCAGGGAATTTATCTGATTAAAGACCTTTCTCCGAAAACATCGGATACCATTGTGAGCTATGGTGAACGGCTGTCTTCCATTATTGTGGCTGAGTTGATTGAAGGAGCTCAATGGTTTGATTCGCGTACTTTTATAAAGACGGAACGGAAACATTCCAAACATACTCTCGACACGGAACTGACCCACCGGTTGGTGAAAGAGGCATTCCGGGAGATTCCGAAAGTATCGTTGGTGCCGGGATTCATTTCATCGGATAAGCTGACAGGAGACGTTACGAATCTTGGTCGTGGCGGCTCGGATTATACGGCGGCTGTGATTGCTGCAGCCCTCGATGCTGCCAGCTTGGAGATATGGACTGATGTGGATGGCTTTATGACTGCCGATCCACGGGTTATTTCTACTGCTTATACCATCAACGAACTGAGTTATGTGGAGGCAACCGAACTCTGTAATTTCGGCGCCAAAGTAGTTTATCCGCCTACCATCTATCCGGTTTGCCACAAGAATATACCTATATTAATAAAGAATACTTTCAATCCGGAAGGTACGGGAACGGTGATCAAGCAAGAAGTGTCCGATCCGCGTACGAAAGCCATTAAAGGTATCTCTTCCATCAATGACACCAGCCTGATTACCGTTCAGGGGCTTGGAATGGTGGGGGTGATCGGTGTGAACTACCGCATCTTCAAAGCTTTGGCAAAGAATGGTATCAGTGTATTTCTTGTGTCGCAGGCCTCTTCGGAAAACAGTACTTCTATCGGTGTGCGTAATGCCGACGCCGACTTGGCTTGCGAGGTGCTGAACGAGGAGTTTGTGAAAGAGATAGAGATGGGTGAGATTTCTCCTATTCAAGCGGAGAAGAACTTGGCTACCGTAGCCATTGTCGGTGAGAATATGAAGCATACCCCGGGAATAGCCGGTAAACTGTTCGGTACGTTAGGGCGTAACGGTATAAATGTAATAGCTTGTGCACAGGGAGCATCGGAAACGAATATTTCGTTTGTTGTCGATTCCAAATCACTGCGCAAGTCGTTGAACGTTATTCACGATTCCTTCTTCCTGTCGGAGTATCAAGTATTGAATCTTTTTATTTGCGGTATCGGTACGGTAGGAGGTAGCCTGATCGAACAGATTCGTTGTCAGCAAGAGAAATTGAAAGTGGAAAACGGATTGAAACTTCATGTGGTGGGTATTGCCGATGCTACGAAAGCCATGTTCAGCCGTGACGGTTTCGACTTGGCAAACTACCGTCAGGAACTGGAAGAAAAAGGAACAGAGAGTACTCTCGAATCATTGCGTGACGAGATTATCGGCATGAATATCTTTAATTCCGTTTTTGTGGATTGTACGGCGAGCGAGGGGGTGGCTTCTCTTTATAAAGATCTGTTGCTGCACAATGTGTCCGTGGTGGCTGCCAATAAGATAGCCGCCTCTTCCAAGTATGAAAATTATCGTGAACTGAAGCAGATAGCCCGTCAACGGGGTGTAAAATACTTGTTTGAAACGAATGTGGGAGCGGGACTTCCTATTATCAATACCATAAATGATTTGATTCATAGTGGTGATAAGATTCTGAAAATAGAGGCTGTCTTAAGCGGTACATTGAATTATATCTTCAACAAAATCAGTGCCGATATTCCGTTTAGCCGCACGATAAAGATGGCGCAGGAGGAACGGTATTCCGAGCCTGATCCGCGTATCGACCTGAGCGGGAAAGATGTAATCCGTAAACTTGTTATTCTGGCACGTGAAGCGGGATATACTTTGGAGCAGGAAGATGTGGAAAAGAATCTTTTTGTGCCGAATGACTTCTTTGAGGGCTCGCTGGATGATTTTTGGAAACGCGTACCGAGTCTGGATGCGGACTTCGAAGCCCGTCGGCAGATATTGGAAAAGGAGAATAAGCATTGGCGTTTTGTTGCCAAACTGGAAAACGGGAAAGCCTCTGTCGGCCTGCAGGAGGTAGGGGCCAATCATCCGTTCTACGGTTTGGAGGGAAGTAATAATATTATCCTTTTGACAACAGAACGTTACAAAGAATATCCGATGATGATTCAGGGATACGGTGCCGGAGCGGGTGTAACTGCTGCCGGGGTCTTTGCGGACATAATGAGTATAGCAAACGTTTGATTTAGTTGAAAGTTGAGAGTTGAAAGTTGAAAGTTGCTGCGCAGTGGTGGCTATACTTGCTCTTTCTGGTTTTAGCTTATAACTCTCAACTTTCAACTCTCAACTAAATAAAGCTTTCAACTAAATAAAGCTTTCAACTGAATAGAACTTTCAACTTTCAACTCTCAACTTTCAACTTTCAACTATTATGAAGCATATTATTATATTAGGTGATGGAATGGCCGATTGGCCGGTAAAATCATTGGGGGACAAGACGCTCCTGCAATATGCGAAAACGCCTTATATGGATAAATTGGCCCGCATGGGGCGTAATGGCAGGCTGAAGACAGTTGCTGTTGGTTTTCATCCCGGTAGTGAGGTGGCAAACATGTCAGTACTCGGATACGATCTTCCGAAAGTGTACGAAGGGCGTGGCCCGCTCGAAGCGGCAAGCATCGGGGTAGACTTGCAACCGGGAGAGATGGCGATGCGTTGCAATATTATTTGTATGGAGGGAGATCATATAAAGAATCATTCTGCCGGGCATATTTCAACTGAAGAGGCTGATGTCCTGATTCAATATTTGCAGGAGCATTTGGGCTCTGACCGGGTACGTTTCCACACCGGTGTTCAATACCGGCATCTGCTGGTTATCAAAGGAGGAAACAAGCAATTGGATTGCACTCCTCCCCATGATGTCCCATTGAAACCTTTCCGGCCGTTGATGGTAAAACCGTTGGTTCCGGAGGCAGAAGAGACGGCTGCTCTTATCAATGACCTGATTTTAAGATCACAGGATTTACTGAAGAATCATCCGTTGAACTTGAAGCGTATAGCCGAAGGTAAGGACCCTGCCAATAGCATCTGGCCTTGGAGTCCGGGATATCGTCCGCAGATGGAAACCTTTTCTGATACTTTCCCGCAAGTAAAAAAGGGGGCTGTTATCTCTGCCGTCGATCTGATAAACGGTATCGGTTACTATGCCGGGTTGCGCCGGATTGCAGTAGAGGGGGCGACAGGGCTATATGATACCAATTATGAAAATAAAGTGGCTGCCGCATTGGAAGCATTGAAAACCGATGATTTTGTTTATCTGCATATCGAAGCGAGCGATGAGGCCGGACACGAAGGAGATATCCCTTTGAAACTTCGTACGATAGAGAATCTGGATAAACGTGCCGTAGGGCCGATTTATGAGGCGGTAAAGGACTGGGACGAACCGGTAGCCATTGCCGTGCTTCCCGACCATCCTACTCCTTGTGAACTTCGTACACATACCAATGAACCGATTCCGTTTCTTATCTGGTATCCGGGCATCGAACCGGACGAGGTGCAGACGTATGATGAGGTAGCCGCTTGCAATGGCGTCTACGGGCTGATGAAAGAAGATGAATTCATAAAGACATTTATGAATGAGTAACGTGCCGATGCGATACTTTGCCGAATGTACGGGTGTATCCGTTGGTAAATAAGAGGATTAATCAATTAATTAAAAAAGAGTGCCCTGCTGATTCATGTATTGGCATTTGAGCACATTGTTTAAATTATGAAATATTACAGCACTAACCGTCAGGCACCTGTCGCTACACTTGAAGAAGCCGTAGTGAAGGGCCTTGCTGCCGATAAGGGGCTTTTTATGCCCGAAACGATCAAACCGTTGCCACAGGAATTTTATGATACGATCGAAACGCTTTCTTTCCAGGAGATTGCTTATCGTGTGGCTGATGCTTTCTTTGGCGAAGATGTCCCGGCAGAAACCTTGAAACAGATTGTTTACGATACGTTGAATTTTGATGTGCCATTGGTGCATGTGAAAGATTGCATTTACTCTCTTGAACTGTTTCATGGCCCTACACTCGCGTTTAAGGATGTAGGCGGCCGTTTTATGGCACGTCTGTTGGGTTACTTTATCCGTAAGGAGGGCAAGCGGCAGGTAAATGTGCTTGTGGCCACTTCCGGCGATACCGGTAGTGCCGTAGCGAATGGTTTTCTCGGTGTAGAGGGAATTCATGTGTATGTACTTTACCCCAAAGGCAAGGTGAGCGAAATACAGGAAAAGCAATTTACTACGTTGGGACAGAATATCACCGCTCTTGAAGTAGAGGGTACTTTTGATGATTGCCAGGCGCTTGTGAAATCTGCTTTTATGGACAAAGATTTGAATGAACACCTGCAACTTACCAGTGCCAATTCCATTAATGTAGCCCGTTTCCTGCCACAGGCATTTTATTACTTCTATGCTTATGCCCAGTTGAAGAAGGCCGGAAAAGCGGACAATGCCGTTATTTGTGTTCCCAGTGGAAACTTCGGTAATATCACTGCCGGGCTGTTCGGCAAGAAGATGGGATTGCCCGTAAAGCGTTTTATCGCTGCCAATAATAAGAACGATATCTTTTATCAGTATTTGCAGACCGGACAGTATAGCCCGCGCCCGTCCGTTGCTACGATTGCCAATGCCATGGATGTGGGCGATCCGAGTAACTTTGCCCGTGTACTCGATCTTTATGGAGCTTCGCATGCTGCTATCTCGGCCGGGATAACAGGAGCTGCTTATACCGACGAACAGATACGCGAAACGGTGAAGAAGACATACGAAGATACGCATTACCTGCTCGATCCGCATGGCGCTTGCGGTTATCGGGCACTTGAAGAGGGATTGCAGCCCGGAGAAACCGGTGTATTTCTCGAAACAGCTCATCCGGCCAAGTTCCTCGATACGGTAGAAGGTATTATTGGCGATAAAGTAGAGATTCCTGCAAAATTGCAGGCATTTATGAAAGGCGAAAAAAAGAGTCTGCCGATGACAAAAGAATTTGCGGATTTTAAGAAATACCTGCTTTCTCTTTGATATCCGGTACCGGAATTATTTCTTAAAGATGTAGCATTTTTCCTCAGAAAGTGCTACATCTTTTTTTATTTTGTAAAACTGCTGTTATACCGTTTGTTTTTACCCCTTTCATCCTCTTCACCTTTTTGGAAGAATCTCTTTATTCATGGGCGATACAGGGTGAAGTTCCATTGGGAAAAAACAATCGGAAGGTTGATAATCGTAAGCAGGATGCCTATGTTCCTGCAAGACCGTTCATACCGTTCATATGCACCGTGCTTGGCACACCCAAGCACCGTTCTTAGGAGGATTTAGGACGGTTCATAAAAAACGGATATGTCCCTGTTGAAGCTCTTTCTTATTTTGGAATTCAGAAATTAATAAATACGAGGTATTTGCCTGTGGCATGAATGCAGAATTCCTCTCCTGTTGCCTCGTTTAACGTTCCTTGCCACCAATTGTTGAAATCGCTTAGCGGATAGGCCAATCCTTCCCCTTGTAATCCGGTAGCGCCGAAGTTGAAAATGGAAACTTGTTGTCCGGGGTGGGCGTCGAATCTTTGTGTATCACAAGATGGGATGAATACGCCGTAATCCGTTATCATTCGTACTTGCAGTCCTTCCTGCATGTAATCCATCAGCAGGCTGATATTCCCCAATGTATGATCTTCCCGTTTGCCTGTGCCGCCGATGATGGCTATTTGCCGTTTTCCCTGTGCTTTCAGAAAGCGGACGGCTTTGGTCTGGTCGTTCGTTTCCTGGTCTTTTATCTGATGAAAGATTGTCGCAAGCTTTTCCCGGTTTTCGGATGAGAGCGAATCACCGTCTCCGATGATTGCATCCGGGAGAAAGCCGTGACGGATGTATTCATCGGCTGCACCGTCACAGCATACTACGTAGGGAGCTTGCCGCAATACGTTCAGAGGATAGGGATGCGAGGGATAGTCGCCATTACCAAGAATTACTGCTTCTGTTGTCATATTCATTGATTGGTTGCGGAAATATCGGATGCACATTTAACATGGCTCTGTCGGCGATGATTGTCCGTGCATCATTTTTTTCCATTTCAAGTAGCCAAAGATAGCTATAATCGAATAAAGTCCGTAAAGTCCGGAAGTGAAATACAATTCCTTATAGATATAGAGTCCGCAGCAAACGATATCTACCAGTATCCATGCCCACCACTGTTCTACATATTTACGGGCGAGCATCCACATGCCGACAATGCTCAATGCTGTGGTGAAAGAGTCGAGCCAGGGAACAGTGCTGTCGGTAAAGTTTATCAGTATCCAGACAATGCCCAAAAGGGCGATTATGAATACGGCTGTTAATGGCGGAAGATATTTCAATGGGATACGGGTGATCGGCAATTCTGCTTTTTCCTGTTTCTTGCTACCGTATTTCCAGATTATCCACCCGTAGACGGCTGCCAGCAGGTAGTAGATGTTGATGCCGAAATCGGCATATAATCCGGCTTTATAATATACAAAGATATAGATGGCAGGCATAATGATGCCCGCTATCCATAAATAAATGCTTGCCCGGTATTCCAACCACAGATAGAGCAGTCCGATAATGGTACCGATGATTTCAAGATAATTCATTGCCATACCGGGAGGTTTTAGAATCTGACGGTTATGTGCGCCAATACATTGGTTCCCGCCATTGGATAGAAACGAGGGTCGTAAGAGATGACCGCTTTCTGATTCTTGTCGCCTCCTTCGTAGACGGCGGCATTTTGCGAATAACCGTTCGTCTCATATCGGGTGTTGAAGAGGTTATAGATTGTGGCACCTACGGTGATCTGTTTCACGGATGGCAGTTTAAAGCTATACGCCAGACTGAGATGGTTTACAAAATAGGGATCGAGAGAATTCTCGTCTATACCGAAGTTATCGAGATACTGGCGGCTGACATACTGTGATTGCAAAGATGCATCAAAGCCTTTGTAGTTGAAACTGATCAGGCTGTTCCCCATGAACGACGGGGAAAAGGAGATCGGAGTGTCGCCGGCATAGATGGCCGTTTGTGTATAGAGTTCTTTCCAGTTCTGGTTATAGTCGCTCATATAGCCGGTATAATTCTTGATCCGGTTCTTGCTCCATGTTCCGTTGAGATCCCAGCGTAACCAGTCTGTGATGCGGGCGCCCAAAGAGAGTTCTATACCCATACGGTAACTGTCTTTTACGTTTTCCGCCATTGCCTCTCCGATGTCGTTTACTTTTCCGTTCAGCACCAGTTGGTCGGTATAATCCATATAATAGAGATTTACGCCGGCAGTGAAACGGCTGTTGCGGAAAGTATATCCCAGTTCGTAATCCAGCATTTTCTCCGGACGGGGAAGCTCGTCGAAGAGCCCGTCGGTATAGTTGTTGCGGGTGGGTTCTTTCTGCGCGACCGCAAAGGAAGCATAGGCGCTGTGGTTCGGGTTGAATTGCCAGAACAAACCGGCTTTTGGGTTGAAGAAACTGAAGTCTTCGTTTACGTTCAGGCGTTGCAGGTGTCCCGGATCGGCCGTCCAATCCCATTTGTCATTGTCTCCTTCTATCTTGTAACTGATGTATCGGTATTGCAGGTCGGCATAGGCATGCAGCCCTTTTGTAATTTGGTAATTGGCTTTTGCATAGATGTTTCCGTCTGTTTTGCTGCCATTGTTACGATAGTATTCGTGGTCCGGATTCAATGGTTCCGTGTAGTTCTTCACCCATATTACCTTACCGTAGTGGTCATTACTGTAATGATTTAATCCTCCTCCTAAAGAAGCGCTTAATTTTTCATCTTTATAATCGACCGAGAATACTCCGCCGCCGAAACCACTGTCCACCAGTTTCTGACGTACCAGATTGGTTTTGGTTTGGGCTTCTGTATTTTCCGGAAGATAGAAAGGCTTTAATCCGTACTCTTCCAGTGTACGTCCGTTTTTGTATTCTTGATAATATCCGAATCCGTCGGTGTAGTGCAAAGCGATGTTCAGATGCCATTCCGGTGAAAACAAGTGGTTGAATATCAATTGATAATTCGTCTGCTCGTAATTGTCAGTCTGGTCGTCATAGAAGCCGATAATGTTTCCTTTGTTCAGGTTGTCGTCTTTGATGGCTCCATTCGGATTATACGTCCGGTCTGTTTCCAGTTGTTCCCGGCTGATACCGTCCCAGGCATGATAGGTTTTCTCTTTGCCACCGAAAGCGATCAATTTCAGTGTGGTGTTTTCACCGTAATATCCTCCTTGCAGAAAGTAGGATTTTAAGTCGGATGTGGCGCGGTCGCGGTATCCGTCGCTTTGGATATTCGATATGCGGGTATCGAAAGCCCAATGATTGCCCAACAATCCCGAACCGACACGCACGGTCTCTTTATGTGTATTGAATGAACCGTAAGAACCGGAAACTTCGGCATAGGCTTTGGAGGGGATACCGGCTGTACGCAGATTGATGCTGGCGCCGAAAGCTCCTGCACCGTTGGTTGAAGTTCCTGCTCCACGTTGTATTTGCATGTCTTCGAGTGAAGAAGCCAAGTCCGGTGTGTTTACCCAAAAAATGGAATGACTCTCGGCATCATTCATCGGGATCCCGTTGGCGGTAATGTTGATGCGTGTGGCATCTGTTCCGCGTACACGGATGCTGGTATAGCCTACTCCGCTACCGGCGTCTGATGTGGTGAGTACCGAGGGGGTAGCCGTCAGTAGAAACGGAAGGTCGAGCCCGAAGTTCTGTTTCTGAATCTCTTTTTGGGAAATGTTGCTGTATGCCACCGGAGTTTTAGAAGTGGCACGGGTGGATACTACCTGCACCTCTTGCAGGTTGACTACTCTCAAACTGTCTTTGGCACTGGTCTGTGCAAAGGCATTTGCGCTGGCTGCCAACAGGAAGACGGCAGCCGATAAATTCTTTTTCATTTTGCAGTTTATTCGTTCTCTACGCCGGCATTACCCGGTTCAGGTATTATGGGTATGTTCTCAGCCCGTCATGTTAAGGCACCCCCTATCTCGTGAAATCGCCGGCAAAATTAGTGCTTTCAGACGAAGAAAGCAAAAAAACTTTTATATTTGCTTGGAACAAAGTAACTTTGCAACTTGTTAAGATTGAATTAAAATCACGATTTATTTACTTAAAATAATAAACTAAATTATGCTACTATTACAAGTTACTCAGGCTGTTGCCGACTCTTTACAGGTTGCAGCCGACAATTTGGATCAGGCTATTGCGAATGCGGATGGCCTTGATAAGTTGTCTCTTATCACCCAGCAATTGCTCGATGCCGGTGTGCATGCCGGTGCAAGTATCTTAAAGGCGATACTTGTTTTCATAGTAGGTCGTTTCCTTGTTTCGATGTTGAACAAGCTGACCGCCCGGATGATGGATAAGCGACATGTGGATATAAGTATCAAGACATTTGTCAAAAGCCTTGTCAATATCCTGCTGACAGTTCTTCTGATTATTTCGGTTGTCGGTGCATTGGGAGTAGAGACTACTTCATTTGCTGCATTGTTGGCATCTGCCGGTGTGGCCATCGGTATGGCTTTGTCGGGTAATCTTCAGAACTTTGCAGGAGGGTTGGTCATCTTGTTGTTTAAACCCTATAAGGTGGGCGATTGGATTGAAAGCCAGAGTTTCTCGGGTACTGTGAGGGAGATACAAATATTCCATACTATTCTGACTACAGGAGATAACAAACTGGTTTATGTACCGAACGGTTCATTGAGCAGTGGTGTGGTGACGAATTATAATACGCAGGAAACCCGCCGTGTGGAATGGGTATTCGGTGTGGATTACGGTGAGGATTATGACAAAGTGGAACGTGTGATACGTGAAGTCTTGGCAGCCGATAGCCGGGTATTGAATACTCCGGAGCCTTTTATTGCCCTTCATGCATTGGATGCAAGCAGTGTGAACGTGATTGTTCGCGTATGGGTAAAGACCGGGGATTACTGGGGTGTTTATTTTGATACGAATAAGGCTATTTATAATACTTTCAACGAAAAAGGTATCAACTTCCCGTTCCCGCAACTTACGGTTCATCAGGGAAATTAAATTTGTTGTATATATAAAAGACGGAGTCACGGCAGGTGCTATAACCTCCGTGGCTCCATCTTTTTGAAAATAAATAAGGGGGGAGCCCTTCTTTATGACAACTTATATTTTCTGTTTTAGGACGTTAACACACGCCGAACTCTTCTTCTATCTCTTCTGTTGCATCTGTTATGCCCAGAAGTTGGTTCATCTTTTTTCTTTTTTCCAAGTCTGTAAAATAAGTCTCCACCACTTTGTAAAGGTCGAAACAAGAGGTAGACCCGGCTGCCATATCAAGAGACTCTACCATCTTTTCTACTGCTTGATGGATTTTAGCTTTATCAATCAGATGCAGCTCATTACTGTGAATTAGATATTTTTCCATAACCTCAATGTTTTTATTGTTTATGCTATTATAACATGTCGGGTATGGAGAAAGTTCAGTTTCCGGAGCTTTTGGGTATATGCGGACTTTTTGTAAAATCATTTATGACTTCGTAACGATCGGTTTACTTATTGAATCATTACAAGGTAAAGTCTCTCTTTAAACAAAGTTATCAACAGGTTAATTTATTGATATTCTGTCTGTTTATTGGTTTTTTTGTTTGTTATTCACAACCCTGTTAACTGGGTTGTGAATAACAAGGATGAGTTGTTGATCTTTTATCTTTTGTGTATCTCAAATACCATATACATATCAGGAGTGATACGATTGTTGAGAGCGGGGGTGCAAATCCCATGATAAACAGTGAGGAACTGTCTATTTGGCTGAACCAGTATGAAAGCGGAATACGAAACAGGAAAGTCGCTATCAAACTGTGTATCATTGGAAACAGTGAGTTGCCTTGCCCGCTGAAATAAGAATTGATACAGAACACAAAGCTGACGATGACACAGTCGATGCTGTATCCTTTCAAATATTCTGCTGCCATCGATATTACCGCAGGGTCTTTGGAGAAAAAGGCCGTAAGTGTTTCCGGCAAGAATTGCGAGTACAGGCAGACCGTAACTCCGAAAATGAGAGCGAGCCCGATGCCGGAAAGAAGGCATTGGTTCATTCTCCGTATGAGTCCGGCACCATAATTTTGTGCCGTCATTGTGGCTACGGCAGAGGATATGGCCATTGGGGGCAACATGGCAAAAACAATAATTTTCTCGACAACACCCAAAGAAGCTGATGCGATGACTCCCATCTGGTTCACAATAACAGTGATTATCAGAAAGGAGACATTGATCAGTGCATCTTGTAATGCAATAGGGGCACCTAACGCCAGGATTCGTTTGGATAAGACACCGTTCAATCGGATGTCACGGCGTGTAAATTCGAAATGGAAACCTTTCCGGTGAAGGAAACAGAGTGCGGTGGCAAAACTGACCCCTTGTGCCGTCACGGTGGCAATTGCTGCTCCGGTGGCTCCGAGATGGAAATACCCGACTAATATAAAATCGAGAACGATGTTGATGATACATGCTAACGCTATGAAGTAAAGGGGCGTTTTTGAATCACCCAATCCACGCAGGATACCGCATACCACATTGTATCCTATAATGAACAGTATTCCGGTGGAGCACACTAAGATATAACTTTTAGTGTCGGACATCGCTTCTGTCGGGGTATGCATCCATTCCGCTATCTGACTGTGAAGAAGTATCATGAGCAGGGTCAGTATGATACCGGTAATTGAAAACAGCCAGATGGAGGATCCGATGGTTGAAGCCACTTTCCGGTTATCTTTGGCACCGGTTGCTATGGCAATCAGTACGGTAGTACCTGTTGTGATGCCGAGGATGATACCTGTAATGGTTTGCATCACCTGGCTGCCGATCGCTACGGCTGCTACTCCTGCCGAATCGTCATATTGTCCTACAACAAAAAGGTCTGCTCCTCCATAGAGTGCCTGGAGGATATTGGCTACTAAGAAAGGTACTGCAAATTGGAGCAATACCTTTGGAACGCTTCCTTGTGTCAGATTTAACTCTTTCATCAATCTTACTCTTTCTTATGTGTGAATTGTCTATACCAAACTATGATCTCTTCCCGTGTCCGTATCCATCTGTCGTGTGTCCACAACCAGTAGGAGGGAGCTTTATTGATAGTACATTCCAATTTGCGCATGAATAAGTCGGTGACTTCATAATCGGCATGCTGTTGTATATCATTTACCATACGGCTGATTGTGCATCGGTAGTATCCTCTCCGGGTACGTTCCATCTCTGCGTAAAAGATAAGTGCATCCACATGTTTACCCATCTGTTCGGCACCGGTGAATACCGGTGTTTCCCATTGGAAGAAATAGCTCCAATGATATTTTCCACTCCACAGGGGTGCCTGGTCGGATACAAAGGCGATTATTGCCTTCCGGGAATTCTCTTCCAACTCGATGATCCGGCGGATCGTATCTTTTATAGCGATGCTTTTTCCACCTAACCGATTTCGTAGTTTCAAAAGGATTCTGTCAAAAATCTTATTCTTTAACGGATAATAGATATAGCCATTGACCATTTTTGAGTTATGTTCTTGTACTTTAGTGGCCAACAGTGACAGCCATTCCCAATTGCCGTAATGTCCCATGTAGAGGAAAGCGAAATTTTTGTTTTCATTTTCTAATTCACTTACCATTTCGGGCAATCCTTCAAAAGCCATACGTTTGTTTATTCCTTTCTCTGTGATGGAGCATAGCTTGATCGTTTCGACAAACTGGTCACACAAAAAAGCATAGAATTTCTTTTCTATGGCGAGAATCTCATTTTCTCCTTTTTGGGGAAAAGAGATGCGGAGGTTGTTACGGACTACTTTTCTTTTATATTTAATAATGTGATAAAGCAGAACATAAAACAGGTCTGATATCCGGTATAATACCCAGAAGGGAAGTAGGGATACCATGTAGCAAAAGGAGTATGCGACGAAGTATAGGATAGTCATAGCACATTATTTAAATCGTTATACATGAGGACGTATAGAAGCTTGGAATGAACTTGACAGTCATTGCTTTTACAAAGGCAAAGCTTGGCTTCGCAGGTGTTGTACTGTTACTGGTTACCTTTTTCATTTCTTTAAATATTTAATTTTCAGTTTACTCTATACCGTTCTGTCTTATTCTAAAAAATGATGCCGGATAAGACGAATGATTTTCCACCATTCATCTTATCCGGCACTATGACTATTGTGATAATGCCCTCCGATGAGGAATTATATGTCTGTCTTTATTTTTGCGGTGCAAAGTTGGGCATTGTTTTCGTGACAACCAAATTCCGGAATGTCTTTTTTAAAGGAACTAAATTTTTCTACTTTTATCGTTAGATTTTGCCGGAATAAAAAAGGTTCTTATCTTTGTGACAGTTAAAAAAGTTTGGATGTTTAAATTTAAGAAGGATTCCGTGAAGTAAATAACCTTTGTGCTTTCTGCTTAAGGTTATCCGTTATTTGACTCAGACATGTTCTTGTCAGAGTTATTTTCATATTTATATATCAATTAATCAGCAATAACCCTACGTGGGTATTGTCCTTTATTTTTTTAATTATAAAATTAAAACATCATGAGTAACGAAAATAAATCGATTCACGAATTCGACTTTAATTTAATCTGTGAATATTTTGCCAGTGTCGAACGGCAGGGACCCGGTAGCCGGGAGGTGACTCTCAAGGCTCTTAGCTTTATTGATAATCTGAATGAGCATTCTCGTATTGCCGATCTTGGCTGTGGTACCGGCTGGCAAACCATCCTGTTGGGTGAGCATGTTCCGGGAGAGATTTTTGGTCTGGATTTGTTTCCCGATTTTATTGATATTTTGAATCGCAATGCAGGGTTGCATCATTTGCAAAATCGGATAAAAGGCATTGTCGGGTCAATGGACGATCTGCCATTTGAAAAAGAGACGTTGGACTTAATCTGGTCGGAAGGGGCAATCTACAATATCGGTTTTCAGCGTGGACTGAATGAATGGCGGGAATATTTGAAGAAAGGTGGTTACGTAGCTGTTTCGGAAGTTTCATGGTTTACCGACTGGCGTCCTGCGGAAATTAACGACTTTTGGATGGATGCCTATCCCGAGATTGATACTATTCCCAATAAGGCCGGTCAGATGCAAAAAGCCGGTTATGTTCCTGTTGCTAATTTTATTTTACCGGAAAACTGCTGGATAGAACATTTTTATGCTCCTCAAGTGGAAACACAAGAAATATTCTTAAGGAGATACGCTGGTAATAAGGTTGCTGAAGATTTTATTGCTAATCAGCGGTATGAAACTCAATTGTATTATAAATATAAGGAGTTTTATGGGTATGTGTTTTACATTGGGAAGAAAATATAGCCAATACTGATGGAGAAGTATTTAAAATTGATTTCTTAGAGGAAGAAGGTGTGTTAAAAGGGGAGTTTTTAAACATCCCCTTTTTTGATTATCTTCTATTGTTTTTTCTATTTTAATTATTCTGATTCGGCAATAATCTCGAATATTTCTGCCGCTCCCTCTATGCTGACTTTTGCTACATCTTTGCCGGATAACTCAATCTTGGCATAAGGAGAGTCGATTGATGTTTCTGACACGAGTTTCCCTTTTACATCAAACTGTTTACATTTCAGTGGCATCGGAAGTTCATTCATTAGCAGAGTATATGCTTTCGTGCCTTTTGCTACTTCGAATTCCAGGCAATCTTGGTCCTTGGATTTGAATGATGTACCTAAGTTCTTATCAAATGCATAAAGTGCCTGTTCTGGATTTTCTGTTTGCAACTTGAATCTTAAATCCTCTATGCGAAGTGGATTTACCTCAAACGAGCGGATGGAAGCATAGTTTGTGCGTTTGGAATCCAATCTTCTCAACCGGACATAACGGGCTTTTACAGCTTCTCCTTGCCATTGGATAATGTATTGTTGTTTTAACTCTTCTGTCAAAGGCTTCCAAATCTTTCCGTCTTCTGAACATTCTAATATAGCGTGGTCGAAATAATCGACATCATCTACTGAATTTCTTCCTTGGAGGATGGATATCTCAGATACATCACGGATGGTTCTTAAATCGACACCAATCCAGTCTCCGGCTTTTTGAGCCATACCGGAAGTATAATAAGTAGTGGTGTCTCTGTCAAGCATCAATTTGGTCTGGATTGTACCGGAATTTGCGAACGAACCGATACCTTTGTAATCCATCGGAATCTCACCGCTCAGTTTTTTCAGGAATCCATGTGCCATGTCATCCATCGTATTTTCGTAAAAAGGTTGTAACTTCATGGTGCCCGACTTATGAGCGTCGTAGTTCTTACGTTCCTCTTTCGTCATTAGGTTTTGTACGAATTTACTCCAGAAGAGTGCGTCATCCTGGCTGGAACGATAGATACGTGCAAGTTCTATAGCCCGCTTTCCTCTCGTTCCCAATTTGCCGAATTCTGTCAACCACGGACGTAATTCTTTCAGTAACTTCTTGTTGGTACATCCTTTTTCCAGATTGGCGGGTACGTTTTCTATCTTCTTGAATTCTTCTTCTAAGGCTTGTGCGGTTTCCTCCGTCCAATCAGTAAGTCGGAATGTTTTTGTTTCCCAAGATTCGTCGCGGCGATAACCGGTTTCCGTATCACTTGAGTGGATGGCAAATCTCCGGTAGTCCTCTCTTGCTTGCGGTATTAGTTCGCTCAACCCTCTTTCCCAGTTGTCGATTGCATTGTAGGCTGCCATATTCCAAGTGTAGTCAGCTACACCATATAGTGCCAATTTGGAAGCCTCGCCATGTTCCATTGGGTTACTGATGACTCCGCAAACATCTTTTTCTGTTAATGAGGTGTTTAGGCCATAAACCGGACCTTGCAGAAGAATGTTGCGCACATAATCTGTCACCGGATAGTTCCACCAGAAATATGCCGGACGCTTGATTCGTGAGTTTACAAATTCCAATGTCTCTTTTGTCAGGTCGCTACAGACTACATCGCCTGTCCAGAATACTTTTATTTCCGGATACAATGTTTTACCGTAAATGGCAAGGCTTCCTTCCGGAGTCGGATTTGCCCAAAGTTTGGAATAATCAGTCGGGCATACCGTGAGTGGAGTGATATCACCTTTTACCTTCACAAAATCATCGGTCAACCTATTTAATAGTTCAGTCTGTTTCAACGGGTTAGTTCCTTCCCCTGAGATGTCATCGAAAAAAATAGCAAAGTGGCGTACGCCGAGATCGTACATCCCATTGAATTTGTTGATTAAGTTGTTATAATCTTCTTCATTCCATTTGATATCCTGTCCCGGGTGAATGGCCCACACGAAATCTACGCGGTTCCGGTTACAGGCCTCAATCAATTGCCGGATGTTTTTGGCTTCTTTCTCCGGATAGGGGAGACGCCAGTTAGGGCAACTGTGATAAGGATCGTCTTTTGGACCGTACAGATAAGTGTTCATCTTGAATTTTCCGTAGAAGTCTATTAAAGACATCCGTACTTCGTGTGACCATGGAGTGCCATAAAATCCTTCTACTACTCCACGATTAGGCAAGTCCGGATAATCGTTGATTTCCAGGTAGGGCAATTGTCCGTTTACGGTTGCCGGGCTTTCTGCTAATTGCCGTAAGGTTTGGATACCATAAAATGCACCTCTTTCATCATAACCGATAATGGAGATACCTTTAGAGCTGATAGTTAAGGCATAAGCTCCCGATACTTCTTTTACATTTTGTGTTGCCGCTACTTTCTTTCCAAAATCAATAGACAACTTTATACCTTTCTTATTAAGCGTAACAAACTCCAGATCTTTTGTGAATTTTTTCTGTTTGTCTTTCAATATGAATCCTTGGGAAATATTCAATTTACTATTTCCGTTAAATACCAGCTTTTGGGGAGTAGGATTAATGATTATTTCCCGGTGGTCTACTTTCTCCCCGGGCACTGCCAAAACATCTTGTTTTTCTGAACGTTGGGAAGACAGATCGAAATTAGTCTCTTGCGCCGATAGATTACCGCACATCAATATACATGCAATTCCTGCATACAGTGTGTTTTTGTGATTTACCATTTTCATGTAGTATATATTTAAAATCAAATTTCGTTTGAGCTTTATTGCCGTTGACTTTCTGTGGATAACTGAAAGTCTCTTAATTATAATACAATTGAGCGTTCCGGGATATGATAATAATTTTGTTTTTTTAGTATTTGCACTTAATTTATGCTATGATTAGCAGATGATGTGCAAATATATCGGATTTTCACTCTATTAAAAGTTGTCTTAAATCAAAATCTGAGTTGTTTTTATTACAAATTCCGGCCGGATATGTTTTTCTTGCTTGCATTGGTTGTTGTCTCTTATGGATATTTAGTTCACTCCTCTACGAGAAACGACTCGGAACTCTACGAGAATCGATGTGTTTGTCTACGAGAATCGAGTCGATTCTCGTAGAGGAAATGGAGGTTTTTGTAATTTATTGATAATTAGCTAATTGTATACATGTTCGTGTGTCGTGTATTTTCAATGTAAAAAACTTTCTTTTTATACTTTTTCTTTGACTGTACTTTAATCTGAAATCGAAACAGAACGTTTTTGTATTATGGAGAGAAGACGAGAATCCAGATTTCAAACTGAGCCTGTTTAACTGAACCATATAAACCGGCATAATTTAGGCATAAAAAAGAGGGTGTGTCAAAACGTAATTTGATGAAAGGACAACTTTTAATCTGAAACTTGACTCCCTAAATCAATGATGAAAAGAGCCATATTATTACTCAAAAACAGAGTTTGATATGGCTCTTTTATAATTGTTAGTTACAATCTATAACTTTTTAGAGTGGTCATTTTAGTTTTGACACACCCTCTTTTTTCAGTGATCTGCCTGGCTCATGAACCTTGCGATATATTCTCCTATAAATTAATATCTTTGGAGCTATAAGCTTTGTACCTGTCACGTTTTACTCCTAAAAAACTGTCCACTTCTGTCTATTGCCTGTCTGCTTATATCTTGGGTTCAAAAGTATTCATTCTTTTTGAATTATGCAAATCGCTGATAGTGAATACATAAATTCAAGGGGGAATGTGTCCAAACTTCCCTTTTATCGAAATCACCCTCGCCACAGCCTGAACTGCACCACAAAAGTTGGACACAAAACTTTAGGAGTGCAGTTCAGGCTGTGGCGAGGGTGATTTTTAGTTTATGAGAGTTTCGACACAACCTCCTGAAAAATTATACATTATCCTCAATAAATTGCGGATCGTGAATAATACCATTTTTATAAATAATATCCTTTAACCATTCTAAACAAGGAACTTTCGTATTTATATCTTTGATCGTTTGAGCAAAATTATAAGCGGTTAATGGTTTGCCATCATCTGATTTTACCGTTATTTTGTGTGCGTCTTCAAAATTATGAATATGTACATACCGTTTCGATAAATTATTGCTTGCTTGTACATTTTCCCATATCTTGGTATTAATTGTCCACGCAGCTTTTTTTTCTTTATCATCAGAATCGTGTATAATATAATGTTCTATATGAAAAGCTGTGAGAATTTCCTGAAAAAAAGGTATGTTCATTTTTGAACCAGTATTAAGAACGAATATTTCCTCGTCAGGAAAAAAGCGAGTCAATAGATCTCGGTATACTATCGTTTCAGTATCTCCTTCAACTAATAAAACTTTGTCTGCATAAAATGCTTCGCAGATGTGAGGATTAAATCTGTTTACCATTTGCACCCATTTCTTTGCTTCTTCATCTCTTCCAAATAGTGTTTCCCCAACTTGATATGTTTGTGTTTCTCCACCTGTATTTTTGATCACCCTAATAAGCGATGAATGTGGTTGTGAAATGTCTATCATTAGTGGAGAATGAGTAGCACAAAGAATTTGATATGGGCTATTTTTTGATAACTCATATAGACTTTGTCGTAATTTAAATGCAATTTTAGGATGTAAAAAAAGTTCTGGTTCTTCAAATAAGATAATGTATTGTTTCTTATTTCCTTCGTTTTCTCTTTTTAAAAATGTGAGAAAATTGAATAGAGCTTGCCGTATGACCCCATGTCCATTTTGAAGAAAAGTTTCTTTTCTTTCTGTTCCAGCTCTTTCTACTAAAATAGAATGGTTTTTCTTGAACGCATCTTCGAGTCTTATATTTTCTTCTTTTGCAGGTTGAATTTTTAGAGTAAGTTCCGCAAAAACTTCTTGAAAATGTTTATTGAGTTCTAAATTTAATTTTTCGACTGCTTCAGAACCAGTAATACGCTCCTGCAATTTTCTTACTCCATCTATTAAATTTTTAAACTCTTCTGGATATTCTGACCTTACTTTTTTGATAAAATCATCTTGAATGAGTTTATTAACTTTTTCTTCCAACGATGCTTGATCTTCCATTGCGTTGATAGCAATTGGAGTTGGGGTATATTTAGTCAATTTTGTGTGTAATCCACCAAATCCATTTTCAATCCAACTTGCATCACGTGGAGAATATGTTTCTTTTGCAAATGTTCTATCAGGTTTACTCCATGTTTTTCTAACCTTTACAAAACCATTTTCGTCAACCCATTTCTCAATCCAATTAGGTTCTTTCTTTTCTTTGAGGTCAGGATCATCAGAATCTTCTTCATCCAATTCAAATATACCTTCAATAACTATTGGGGTTGAATAATCATAGTTATTAAAATCATCAGTCTTTGCTATTTGTTTAGGGTCAATAAAGAACTCATATGCTCTTAAAAAAGATGATTTTCCAATATTGTTTTGTCCAATTAGGAATATAATATTAGAATTCGTGAAGTCTATAACATTACTTCCTTTTAAACCTCTAAAGTTTGATATGATTAGTTTTATAAGTTTCATGTTTTATTTATATAATTTTGTTAAGTTCTTCTTCAACTTCCTCAATTGTTGGCAATTTGCTTTTCAGATTATCAGGAAGTAGCTCCTTTACATTAAACTCGCTAACCCCAATTGGAGAGGATATATTTTGCAATGCATATTCTACTTCAATTCTATCCTTATCTCGACAGAGTAGCATCCCTATGGTCGGATTATCATATTCTCCTCTTAGTGTATTGTTAATAAGGTTTTGATAGAAGTTTAGCTGTCCCAAGTGCTCAGGTTTAAAGTTTCCATTTTTAAGCTCTATAACTACGTAAGCTCTCAAAGGAATATGATAGAACAAGAGGTCACAAAAATACTCCTTATTGTTCAAGTTCAAACAATATTGCTCCCCTACAAATGCAAACCCTTTACCCAATTCAAGAAGAAACTGGGTGATGTGAGTTACAAGTTGTTTTTCTATATCCCGCTCTCGTGCTTTTTGAGATACAGACACAAAATCAAACCAATATGGGTCTTTTACTACTTCCTGTGCCATATCCGCTGTTAGGGTTGGTAAGGTGTGCAAGAAGTTTGTTTGTCCTTGTCTGTAATGTTCGTAGAATTGTTGCTTGAACTGATTTTCTAAAATGCTTCTGCTCCAACTGTTAGATAGAGTTTGATGTGCATAAAACAATGCTTCTTCTATATTTTGAGCTTTGCTAATTATCACCTTTTGGTGTCCCCACGGAATATCAAAGATAATCTTATAATTATCAGCTATTTGTAATTGTCCCTCAACTTGGGGGACAATTGAATTATTGGGTGAAATATGCATTTGTCTTGCATAAAACTCATAAAAATTCTTACTGTAGTATAGGTTCTGACGAGAAAAGCCCTGCATATCAGGAAACTCATTGCGCAAGTCTATTGAAAGCTTGTTTATTACCTTATCACCCCAATTTTGTTCTTTCAGTTTTAGAGAGATTATTTGTCCTAACCGCCAATAAAAGTGTATCAACTCTGTATTAGCTGTTTTTATCATTCGTATTTTAGTAGAACGAATTTGCTGTTTGATGGCTTTTAGCCACTCTATATATTCACTATCTATTGTAATAATAGGATTATCTTTCATGTACTTTTGTTTTTTGCAAAGGTAGACAATTAAATATAATGATAGTATGTTTTTGAAATACATTCTTTTAGCTTAGTAGTGGTGAAAGTTCATAGAACACTTCTAAAGTATTCCTTTGAATTGAATAGTGTTATGCTAATGCTTGGTTCCGAAAATCTGTACCTGCTAATATTGCGCAAATTGTATCTGTTTCTATTTACTACTACTGAGGGGTATTCCTTTTTACGTGAATGGATTATTAAACGAATGAATGTTTAGGAATATCGTTTGATAAATATAATGGGGGAGTAAAGCCGTAGGGTAAGAAAAAAGCCCCTGAAAATCAGAGGCTTAATTTTGTTTTCAGTGATCCGCCTGGGGCTCGAACCCAGGACCCCAACATTAAAAGTGTTGTGCTCTACCTGCTGAGCTAGCGAATCAATCCTTATTGCAAATCAGTTATTTCCTGATTGCGGGTGCAAAGGTAGTGACTTTTTTTTTATTTGCAAGTAAAGTGAGTAAAAAAAATCGTATTATTTTATGCTTTCTTTCTAATCGTATTGATCATCAGTGGATTTTGTTTCAGAATCGCTTATCTTTTCTCTATTAATAATGAAACGTTGATAATATGACAGCATCAGTGTTGTTAATGGAAGTGCTATAATCATACCTAATACTCCCATAAGTGAGCCCCAGACCGAAAGAGATAGGAGGATGATAGCAGGATTCAGACCGGTTATTTTTCCCATGATTTTAGGAACGATTATCGTATCTTGGATGATTTGGACGACGGCAAAGACGGCTAAAGCAGAAGCAATGATAATCCAGAAGTTTTGTCCCGTATCGGCAGCTTTGAGGATAGCCAACAAGATAGTAGGAAGAAAACCGATGATCTGAAGATAGGGAACCATATTCAAAGCACCGATGAAAAGCCCTAAGCCGATGGCCATTGGAAAGTCTATAATGAGAAAGCCGATGCTGAATAATATACCGACACAAAGGGCTACAAGTGCTTGTCCGCGAAAATAAGTATTCATGCCGTTTTGCACATCTTTAACGAGATTGGTTGTGAAAGTGCGATATTTGGCGGGTAATAAATGAATCCATCCTTCTGCTATTGCTTCGTAATCCAGTAATATGAAAAAGACATATAATAAAATGATGAAAGATGCTAAAATACTGAATAGGAAGTTTATAGATTCGGATAATAACATCCATAGTTTAGGTACTGTGTTTTTTATCGTGTTAATTATATTCTCTTCACTTAAGATGCGGTTCAGTGTATTCATGTCTATGTTTTCATGAATAAAATCTGAAAGACTTTGGGGCACATTGGAATTGTGGGATATGCCATTAGTGAAGTACAGAACCAAGAGGTCTTTAACTTTTCCGAACTCTTCTAACATTGGTGGTACTAAGAAATAAAAGGCAGTGATTCCTATTATGGTAATGGATATTAATGCGCAAAAAATGGAAAGTACCCGACTTTTGAAACGTAGTTTATATTGGAACAATTTAACTAACGGATAAATCATATAGGCGATAAGCCATGCCAAAAAGAAAGGTAATAACACTCCGCTGAGCCTTTCGACCAGCATTAATAGTCCGATTATAAGGACACAACAAATAGTACCACGTATAAAACTGTCGAATGTTATTTTCTTTCTTTCCATATTTATAGATGTTTTTATCCTTTTTCTTTATCTTCTTCCAATGCCCGTAAATAGCATTCCCGGCATAGTGGTTCGTATTCTGCAGTTTCTCCCAACAGAACTTGTTTATCATTTTTTACTGTTCGATGGGAAAAAGAGGCAAGTTGCCCGCACTTCACACAAATCGCATGCACTTTTGATACTTCATCGGCTATGGCACATAAACCCGGCATCGGACCAAATGGATTACCTTTAAAATCCATATCTAAGCCGGCTATAATCACTCTTATACCATTATTTGCCAGTTGATTACATACTTCGATTAAACTACTGTCGAAAAATTGTGCTTCATCAATACCTACTACATCTATTTCGGAAGTGAATAATAAGATACTGGCTGATGAATCAATAGGAGTGGAGGATATTGTGTTACTGTCATGCGATACTACATCTGCTTCGGAGTAACGGACATCGATAGCCGGCTTGAATATTTCTACACGTTGACGGGCAAATTTGGCACGTTTCAAACGACGGATCAGTTCTTCTGTTTTTCCTGAAAACATGGAACCGCAAATAACTTCAATTCTTCCTCTTCTTCTGGTTTCCTGTATGTGATCTTCTGAAAATAATACCATGATTTAGTGTGTTATATTTGGTTGCAAAAATAACACTTTTGTTCGCTTTCTGATGTTTTTTCATTATTTATTTCTACATTTGTGGCATCTACAAAAAGGAAAATAAGAATAGTATGCAAGCACTATTGACCAATATAGAACTGGATATTCAAGAGTTGAAGTATTTGATGGATGCTTTTTCGCGTGAGCCGAATGCTGCCTTACGTGAGGTATTGAAACGGAGTATCTTGCAAATGCGTGCCCGGCTGGATCAATTGTTGTTAGAGCTGGATGCGGAACAGAAGTCTTTTGAAGAAAAAGTGGAATCGGTTCGGTTGGAAGAACAGATTCTGGAGAAGCAGGTGCCGATGGATATTGAAGAAGAAGTTTTGCCAGAAATGGACCCTGTATCCCCGGTGAATATCCAGATAGATGAAAAGGTGCAAATACCTTCTACCCCGATTTTGGGTGAACGTATTAGGCCTGCCGCGGATTTACGGCGTTCGATTAGCTTGAATGATTCTTTTCGTTTCTCACGCGAATTGTTTAATGGTGATAATGAACAGATGAATCGGGTGATAGAGCAGATATCGGAGATGAGCTCCTTGGAAACTGCTGTTGCTTTTCTTGGCTCCAAAGTAGATGTCAATGAAGAAAATGAAGCTATGGTAGACTTTATGGAGATTCTGAAAAAGTATTTTAATTAATCTGATACCATTAGTCGTATGGGAAAATTATATGTAGTGCCCACACCGGTAGGGAATTTGGAAGATATGACCTTTCGGGCTATCCGAATTTTGAAAGAGGTTGATCTTATTTTGGCAGAAGATACCCGTACTTCCGGAATTTTGCTGAAACACTTTGAAATAAAGAATGCAATGCAATCTCACCATAAATTTAATGAACATAAAACGGTGGAGAGCGTTGTTAATAGAATAAAGGCCGGTGAAACGGTTGCTTTGATCTCGGATGCCGGTACACCGGGTATTTCGGATCCTGGCTTTTTGGTGGTACGCGAGTGTGTGCGCAATGGTATTGAAGTGCAATGCTTACCGGGAGCAACGGCTTTTGTTCCTGCATTGGTAGCTTCGGGATTGCCTAATGAGAAATTTTGTTTCGAAGGATTTCTTCCTCAAAAGAAGGGGCGCATGACGAAACTCAAGTCTTTGATAGAAGAACGGCGTACGATGGTGTTTTACGAATCTCCCCATCGTTTGCTGAAAACCTTGACACAGTTTGCCGAATATTTTGGGGCAGAACGTTTGGCAAGCGTATCCAGAGAGATATCTAAACTTCATGAAGAAACCATTCGTGGTAGTTTAAGTGAATTGATAGAACACTTTACCGAAACGGAACCCCGTGGAGAAATAGTGATTGTAATTACAGGAATAGACGATTAAATAACTTCATTTAAAAACGTAAAACGTAAAAGTATGAAAAAGTTAGCAGTTTTAATTGTATGCGCAGCCATGTTGGCTTCGTGTGATGGCTTTAAAGGTGGTAGCAAAGATCTTAAGGCTGAAAATGACTCCTTATTGATAGAATTGTCACAGCGTAATGCTGAGTTGGACGAAATGATGGGAACATTTAATGAAATTCAAGAAGGTTTCCGTCAAATTAATGATGCTGAGAGTCGTGTAGACTTACAGCGTGGCACAATAACCGAGAATTCGGCATCAGCCAAACAGCAAATTGCTTCTGATATTGAGTTTATTACCAAACAAATGGAAGAGAACAAAGCTCAGATTGCAAAGTTGCAGGCTATGTTGAAGAGTAGTAAGAACAATTCTGCTCAGTTGAAAAAAGCGGTGGAATCTCTGACTCAGGAACTGGTTACCAAACAACAACGTATTGAAGAGTTGCAAGCCGAACTTGCATCTAAGAATATTCGTATTCAGGAATTGGATGCTGCTGTCAGCGGATTGTCTGCTGATAAAGAGTCTCTTGCAGCAGAAAATGAAGCAAAAGCCAGAACCGTGGCTGAACAGGATAAGGCTATTAATGCTGCCTGGTTCGTATTTGGCACGAAGTCAGAATTGAAGTCGCAAAAGATTCTTCAGAGTGGAGATGTCTTGAAGAATGCTGATTTCAATAAGGACTATTTCACTCAGATCGATATTCGTACAACTAAAGAGATTAAATTGTATTCAAAACGTGCAGAGTTATTGACTACTCATCCGGCTGGTTCTTACGAATTAGTGAAAGATGACAAAGGACAACTTACTTTGAAGATTACAAATCCAAAAGAGTTTTGGAGTGTGTCGAAATATTTGGTTATCCAGGTTAAATAATGAAATATAAAAATCTCTTTTTTGATTTAGACGATACATTATGGGCATTTTCAGCGAATGCGCGTGATACATTTGAAGAAATGTATGATAAGTACGGACTGGGTGCTTTCTTTGATTCTTTCGAACATTTCTATTCGCTTTATCAACAGCGAAATACGGAACTTTGGATAGAATACGGTAATGGTCGGATCACAAAAGAGGAACTTAATCGCCAACGCTTTCTGCATCCTCTTGAGGCAGTAGGCGCTGGCGATTCTGCTTTGGCGGAAGCATATTCGGAGGGTTTCTTTTCCGTTATTCCCACCAAGAGCCGGCTGATGCCTCACGCGAAAGAAGTACTTGAGTACTTAGCTTCCCGTTATAATCTTTTTATTCTGTCGAACGGTTTTCATGAGCTCCAATCCCGTAAAATGCATTCTGCGGGAATAGATCACTATTTTAAAAAAGTAATTCTTTCGGATGATATCGGACTTTTGAAACCTGCTCCGCAATTGTTTTATTTTGCTCTCTCGGCTACTCAATCCGAACTGCGTGATTCATTGATGATAGGCGATAGTTGGGAGGCTGATATGGTAGGGGCCAATGGAGTAGGGATGCATCATGCTTTTTATAATGTGTCCGGTCGCACCGAATTTCCTTTTAAACCTACTTATCTTTTGAAAGACTTGAAAGAGTTGATGCAAATATTGTAGTATTTGTGAATAAGTCGTACTTTTGCGGTGAAAAATAACGTATAAAGTTATCACTGCTATGGATACTATATTGCCTTTTGCTTTACTTTGTTTTACTTCCTTTTTTACATTGACAAATCCATTGGGTACCATGCCTGTGTTTCTTACGATGACGCATGGAATGACAGACAAAGAGCGGCAATCCGTGGTTAAGCGTGCTACTATTGTTTCTTTTATTACTTTGATGGTTTTTGTCTTTGCCGGGCAATTCTTATTTAAGTTCTTCGGAATATCCACTAATGGGTTTCGTATAGCAGGTGGAGTTATTATTTTTAAGATTGGCTTTGATATGTTGCAGGCTCGATATACACCTATGAAGTTGAAAGATGAAGAAATTAAAACCTATGCCGATGATATTTCAATTACCCCTTTGGCTATTCCTATGTTATGCGGTCCGGGAGCGATTGCCAATGCTATTGTATTAATGCAGGATGCCCATACAATTGAGATGAAAAGTACTTTGATTGGGATGATTGCATTAATTTACTTTATAACTTTTCTTATTCTTCGTGCTTCTACTCGCCTGGTTAAGATTTTGGGAGAGACTGGTAATAATGTGATGATGCGCTTAATGGGATTGATATTGATGGTAATTGCCGTAGAGTGTTTTGTCAGCGGTCTGAAACCGATTTTGGTAGGAATATTAAAAGAGGGGATGATGTGATAAAACAGACTTTGTAATCGGATGTAGCTTATGTGCTATTTTATCCCAAACAAGCTGTATTTAAAAAGTGATCAATTTTTGCGGAATTAACTTCCTCCGATATCGTAAAGTTCATGTTAAAACTTCAGAGGCTGTCTCAAAATGAGATTTGAAAGTTGCAAAGTTTATAAATTGAAACTTTAGAAGAAAAAATCTCCCTGTTTTAGTCTTGTGTTGTAATGAATTAAGGCAAGAACAGGGAGATTTTTATACTATGACTTACAAAATATGAGGGCTGTCTTATTTTTTTACTTTGAGACAGCGTTTTATGTCTAATTACATATCAGTTTAGAAATACGATTATCTATTTTTATTATATATATTCCGGGAGATTTTATTGGAATCTCGTTCCAGCCTTTATCACAGAGTATACTCAAAATTTGTCGTCCTTCAATGCTGAAGATTTCAACCAATTGCTTGTCTTTATCACTCTGTACATAGAGGTTTCTTTCTGAAGTATAGAATTTTATGGAATCTTCTTGTTGGCGAGTGATCGTTGTAGATGTTCGTTTTTCGGTTATTGTAAAATCATCTACCAAAGCTTCTGAAGTACCAATGTTTACAATTCTGAATCTGACAGGTGCCGTGATTTCTTCATCTATGATATAGGTATTCATTTTATTCTCTGTCAGGGTAATAGTTGATCCATATGTTACCCAATTGCTGCCATTGTCTTTGGATATCTCTATTTTAATTGTTTGCGGGGGGGAAGCGGCTGTCTTTTTCCCGGCAATGAGGCTAACGGATTTTATATCTTCAAGAGTATTGAATTCCATTTCTATTTTTCCTCTTTTGATAGAAGCTACCCGTAATCCGTTTCCCATATTGGTTTCTGTAGTGGCGTAAGTTATTGCATTTGAGAAGTTCCAACTGCCCAGTATTCCGCTTACGCTTTCTTGATTCCAGTTAGGTTTGGAGATACTTTCAAAAGTTTCTACCAATCGATTGTATGAGGTTTTGTTGACAGTGAAAGATATTATATTATTTTCTTCTTTAATATTCAAAAGGGAGGTTTCCGTAGGAGTACCGGTCCAGCTTCTTAAGGAAGGGGTTGTGTCATCTGTCAATGATTCACGCTGAGTTGTTCCGGGAAAAGTGTTCCCTCCTCCATCTGCCAATGAATTATTGGCTCTTATAAGTTCATAATATACGTGGTTGGGGTTATTGTTAATGGTATTCTGGATCCATACATTCGGATTAGTTGAATCTACTCGAAAAACCAACATACCTTTTCCTGGCAAGTATTTGTCCCATCCCTCCTGAATTCTGTTTTCCAGAATAAAAAACTCTTTGGGTACTGCTGAATTTATGCGGAAGCTTTCATTAGAGGTAGTCAATGGAGGTAAAGTATAATTTCCCGATTCTTTTATTAATTCAGGCGATGCCCAACCAATGGCATAACGTTCGAAAGCAGAGTAGCTACAGGGGGTTCTTCCATTATTCAGATATCCTCCGCTTGCCATTAAAGACCAATTGCCCGGATGCGGTGCAGAACCATTTTCTTCATAGTCGGTATCGTAAAAATCCGGTAACCCTAATACGTGGCTAAACTCATGACAGATAGTGCCTATACCGTCTCTGATCTTATTATTCTCTCTTCCGGCCAGTTCTGTAGAGCATGCATAGCGATTACAATAAACTCCGTCCAATTTTACACGACTGTAATTTAAAGCATAAGCATGAGGCCAAATGAAATCAGCATTATTTCCTGCATGAGATCCTCCTCCTGCAAAAATTACATATATCATATCCACTTCTCCATCATCATTTAAATCATAATTAGAGAAATCTACAAATTGGTCTGCTTTTATGCAAGCATCACGAACTAAAGCCTGTCCATTGTCTGATCCCAATGCATCTGTTTGTTTATAGTCTAAGGTTACAGGACCCACAATATCAAACTGCGGTTCGAATATTCCTCTTGAAGTATCATAGAAGTAATCTCTTACGCTACCGGTAAAATCATCTTCTCGATAATTGGGTTGATTGATGGTCGCATCGAATAATTCTCTTGAATTATTGGGCAAGAATGAGCGGTCGGTAAATTGAGCCAGAATAATAATTCCTTTAAATTGTGTTGAAGAAATTCGTTTTAAACTGTTCTCTCTTATCAAAGAATTTGCCAGAGAACGGCTGAGCTTGGGCTTTGATTGCCTGGAGTGTAAATACCGTTTGACGGAATTTAAGAAGAGAACTTCATCATTGCTACGTTCAGTCGGATCTTTCGCTGTATATTTTCCGGGAAGGATATTTTCATCATGATTTTGTACTGCATATTTGTAAAAACCATCTGGAGATTTTATAATTGTATATCCATCTGTTGTTGTTATAAAATGTAAGAATTCATCTCCATGCAATTTTGCATGAAATTTTTTTCCGTCCGGTTGTTGTAGCTTAAAAGGCGTCGGATCAGCAGGTATTGCCCAGATATTTCCTACCTGTGTGATGAGGAAACAGATAAGAACCCAATTTAATATATTACGGAAATTCTTCATAATAAATAGGTGTGTTTTGCGATTTAGGGAAATAAAATAAGGCAGGCCTCTTTGCCTGCCCTATTATTAAATTTGAATAGCTCTACTATTGTTATTCTATCGGTGCGAATAACGCATTGGCTTCTACATGTGAAATCATAAGAGCATAACCCGTTTTTTCAGCTTTATGCCTGATATAGATATAACATACTTTATTCTCGAAATCAGATAAGTCCACAGTGTGCATTTTGTTTACAGTATCTTTATTTAGAGTAGCTTTATAATAAATTTTAGCTGCATCGGCCTGCTCTTTTGTTTCGATAGGTGATTCGGATGCGATAATTTCAAAAGAGTCAAAATAGATATCACTCGTTTGAACCGGCATTGCTCCGTACGAATAGGGTAAAAACGTAAATTCCGGAAATACACCGTCTGTAAAATCGGCAGTACATTCTATCAAGTCATCAGCAGCTAAGAGAGCGCCAGTATTGCCATCTATTGACCAAAGAAGCATTGCAAAAGATGCGTCATTAACTAATCCCAACTCCCAAGAACTTACGTTTCCGGCTTGAAAACCATCATCGGCACCGAGATTTATAAATGCCAAATTTTGGAGGAAGCTGGTAGTACTAAAGTTTTCATATACAACCGGGGCTCTATCCCAAGCCTTATCTGTTGTCAGTTTCTTAGCTTCTCCAAAAGCTACCCCTTCACGGTTCTGTGCATATGCACAATAATAGTATTCTTTTTGTGCTTCCAGTTCTTTTATAGTTACCACGTTTGTTTCTCCTACTTTGCGTGAATTCGATGGATAAACTACTCCATGAATTAAATCTAACTGATCTTGTGAGGTGGCCAGTACTATACCTTGCTGTATGACGGTATCCAGTGCATTGTTACTCGTTGTTTTCATACTCAGCTTTAGTGCTGTGCCATAGTTACCTAATGCTTCACCCGTTTCAACTATTGCCAATTTACTGGAGTCGAAAACCGGATTATAGTCTTCTTTCTTTTCTTCGCTACATGCAGCAAACAAAATAGAGACACAAGCAAAGGAAAAGAATATATTATATATCTTATTTTTCATAATCTTGTTTTTATCATTATACAATTTTCTCATTTTTCCTTATTTAAGGATTTTGATCGGCTTCTGAGATAGATTCGTTCTCTTGAATTTCTCTTAATGGAATCTGGTATAAGAATTTCCAATCGCCGGCTTCTATTTTTAACTTGGCTGCATCAAAATAGTTAGATCCTGCATAAGTACGGTCCACTCCTTTTTTCAAGCGTAAATGGTCATATAGCGCAAAGCCTTCGCCCCAAAGTTCCAGGCGTCTTTGGGTATATACATCGTCTACTGTGACAGATGCTTTATTCCATGACGGGTCACGGTTTACCATTAAGTCTTTCAATACAATGGCGGCTTCTGTTCCTTTATTCAAGTGCGCGAGAGCTTCTGCTTCTGTAAGATACATTTCGGATACGCGCATAAATACATTATCGGCCATCCAACTGGCAGCATATTTAAATTTCAAGTTAGTATAAGGAGGATATATTGCCGTTGCGTCTTCGGGACTAACGAATTGAGCCAGACGGGCATCTGTCGAAGAGAAGTTACTATACAGTTTTGCATCCATCTTTATATAATAACCACTTTTGCCACCGTAGCCTATACCAGTAGTGCAAATCCATGAAGAGAATGATGCAAATCCCAAGATATTGTCATTTGCTGTTGTTACATCCATTCCCCACATCCATTCTTTGTTATTAATTTCATTAAAACCGTCGGTGGCAATTTCAGTTGTATTCATCAAAGAATACCCACTTCTGGCAGCTTTTGCCATATCAATTGCTTTTTGCCATTCGTTCATTACTAAATATGTACGCGAAAGTAGACCTTGTGCCACACTTTTATCAATCCTTCCTTTATCTGTACCTCTATCCCATCCATCCAAGAAATTGATGGCTTTCAGATAGTCTTTCTCTATTTGATCGTACACGTCTGCCACAGGGACACGACCTCTACGGCTTTCCCCTTCGGATGTAGTGATGATCAAGGGTACACCCGGTTGATTTTCATTACCTTTGTAAGTCTGTTGATACATCTGAATCAAATAACTGTATGATAAGGCTCTGAATGTCAACGCTTGTCCTTTAATCGCATGTAATTCCGCATCAAGGCTTTCATCCGGAATTTTTTCAATTATCGCGTTGGCATTATTAACCATCGTATAAAAGAAATTCCAATATCCGAATGTGCGCACATAAGGTTCGTCGCGATAATCGAACAAGTGATCGAATTTAAACCATCCGTTTACGTGCAGAGCCATATCATCGCTCATGATATCGCTCATCAAAAAGAAACTTTGAAAACCATAATCACAATGTTGATATTGTCCGTCTGTACCCGATTTGGTTTGAAAGTCTGCATATAATCCTTTTAGTAAGGGTTCTACTATGGTTACTAATTTATCCGGATTATTTTTCGCCAGTTCATTCATTGCATCTCCGGTTGCTACATCCGTCGGATTAGTTGTTAGGTAGTCCTCTCCACAAGATACAACTGTGGCAGCGAATAAGGCTATTATTAATGATTTTATAATCTTCATATCCTGCATTTATTTAAAAGTTAATGTTGAAGCCAAAAGATACAGTACGGATTGCTGCATAAACTCCGTAATCAATAGTACCGTCCAGATTCTGTCTGGGATCAAGCCCTGTACGTTTTGATAAAAGCCAAACGTTATCAGCTACAGCAAAAAGTCTTAATGATTCGATTCCCAATTTTTGTGTATACATTTTTGGGAAACTATATCCTAATGATATATTTTTGATATTGAAATAATCACCTCTTGTCAAGAATCGGTCGGACATAGCCGAAAGATTCTGAGTACTCAATTGTACTCTTGGAACAGTTGCTTGTGGATTTTCCGGAGTCCATCTTCCAAAGATGTCAGTTGACCAGTTTGAACCTTCTTGTCCACCGCCCATCAATGAAGAGTAGCCGCTATCATATACATAACCTCCGATAGAGAAAGCTGTGTTGATATTCAAGTCAAATCCATAGGCTGTTAAAGAAGTTGATAGACCGCCGTATACATCGGGTAGGGACGATTTGCCGGTTTCGTAACGTGTTGCATCATTAGGGTTGGCTGTTGTTGTAGTGCTTACATTCCCATCTTTGTCTGTTACATCACGATAGTACAATGCTTCACCTGTGTTAGAATCCACACCTGCATATTTGTACATGTACCAGTCATAGATTGTACCTCCTTTTTTTCTCCAGATATTTCCTGTTGCATATCCATTGGGATCCTTGCCGGTTGCTAACTTAGTAATTTCATTTTTATAATGAGTAAGATTTAAGCTAACGTCCCATTTTATATTATTTGACTTGATAATATTAGCATTCAGTTCTACTTCGACACCGGTGTTTTTCATGTCCATATCATTCACCCATAATACATTAGGAGAACCTTCTGATGGAGCAAGCGGTTTGCCGTAAAGCAAATCGGTCGTTTTTTTGATGAAGAATTCCACGCTTCCTGTAATGCGATCTAAAAAGCCGAATTCTGCGCCGATATTAAAGTTGTTACTCTTTTCCCAAGTGATTTCTTTATTTCCTCTCCATACTTTTACACCACCAGGTTTTCCATCTTGTGCAACAACTTCGTATTGATCCATATAAGGCGTATTATTACCGATATTATCATTTCCTTGTGTACCATAACTTGCTTTTAATTTCAGATCTGTCAGGAAATCCACATCTGCCAACCAACTCTCTTCTTTCATTCTCCAAGAGGCGCCGGCTGACCAGAAGTTTCCCCAATGATTGTCCGGATGAAATTTAGAAGAACCATCACGGCGGTAACTTCCACTTAGATAATATTTATCATTATAGTCATATTGAACGCGACCGAAGAAACCTTCCAGACGATAATCGTTTTTATATGAAGAGGCTGATTTTATATCCGCACCGTTGTTTAACTCCGGATTTCCGGGCATATAAAATTGTTCTTTTCTGGCTCCAAGATAATTTACGTTATCTGCTTTAACTTCATGTCCCAGCAACACGTCTACATTGTGGCTGTTAAATCTATGAATCCAAGACAATAATTGATTGGTATTGAGTACAAAATATCTTTGAGATTCTTTTGTGGAACGTCCGTTTACATCTTTTGCATCACCTGCAATCGGTGTTTGGAATACAATTTTATTAGTAGTGAAATTATCAATACTCAAATTGGCTGTGAATTTGAAATCTTTGAGGAATTTAACCTCGCCATATACACGTGCGCTTAAATTGTCTACAGTTGTTTCACGAATATCGTTTATCATCGTATTATACGGGTTTGTACCTGTATTGTACGGTCTTTTACGATCTCCGTCACCCCAGTCTAACAGGTTTTCTCCCGTCGTTGGGTTGGTCATGATATTTCCCTGCGCATCACGTTCCCAGATCGGATAAATAGGTGCAATACCTTGTGCAAAAGAAAACATGCTTGAAGCGTATGAGCTTGCAATAGTTGCATTCGTTGATGTTTGACCATAAGCTACATTAAATCCTGTTTTTAACCAGTCGTTAGCCTGATGGTCTAAGTTGATACGTCCTGAATAACGTCTGAAATCGGAATTACGAAGATATGATTCGTCATCCAAATAGTTTAATGAAGCAAAGAATGTTGTTTTCTCATTACCTCCGCTAAGTGATAGATTGTACTCTTGGCGTAAGCCATTTTTGAATGGATCTTTCTGCCAGTCGTCATGATATAGTAGTTGGGCACTTGGATTCAAACGTCCTGTCACCGGATCTATTAACATATCATTGGCTACATTATAACTATTGTATCCTAAACGATCTATAAGAGTTTTTGATGCGTAGATACCAGCTTGGAGTGGCTCTAATCCTAAGGTTCCGTACATTGCTTCATGCTTGATAGCTTCCCAAAACATCTCATAATACTCACCTTCATCCCTGATAGTGTTATATGGTTTTACGGCTCTTGAATTAATACCCCATTTAGCTTCTAATGATATTTTTGTTTTACCAGAATTACCTTTTTTTGTTGTGACAATGATAACTCCGTTGGCACCACGAGCACCATACATAGAGTTTGCTGCTGCATCTTTCAATACAGTCATGGACTCGATATCCTGATTATTTATGGAGTTTAGAGAGCCTTCATAAGGAACACCGTCTACTACGATAAGCGGGGCCTTGGATGCTGATATGGAGCCTACTCCACGTACATAAATTGAAGATGAAGATCCGGGCTGACCCGAAGATGAAGTGGTCTGTACGCCAGCTACAGCGCCTTCTAATGCTTTAGAAAGGTTGGAAACTTGCATCTTTTCGATCTTGTCTTTTTTCACAGTACCGGCAGAACCTGTGAATGAAGATTTTTTGGCAGTACCATAAGCTACTACCATTACTTCGTCAATTACTTGTGAATCAGACTTTAATATCACCTTTACAGTCGGTTTGATCGCCACTTCCTGTGTCTGCATTCCGATGTAAGAAATTTGCAAAGTCTTTGCAGAACTTGGTACGCTCGACAAAGTAAAATTACCATCTACATCAGTTATAGTACCTAAATTGGTACCTTTTACTAATACAGAGGCCCCAACAACTGGTTGCCCATCTTCTTCAGAAATCACAACACCTGTAACCTTCTGAGTCTGGGCAGTTACTAGACCTATACTTACAAAAAGGCAGGTCAATAACAGCATTAATTTTCTTTTCATAAATTCTCTCTTAAAGTTTAACTTTACATTAATTGTTTCTTTACTCTAACAAAATGCAAATATATTAATAAATATGAAACGAGCAATTATTTTTGCGAAAAAAGCTTGTGTTAATAACAAATTGTTATCAAAATGAGCTTGTTTATGCTCAACAGCATATAATCATAGCTTAAAAAACCTAAACAGAGTATCAAATAATAACATGTTGTATTGACGAAAAGTACGATTTTATCGTTCATTTTCTGTTTTTCACTGCAAATTTTGGCAAAAAGCTCTCCATTTTGACTAATGGAAAAGCTTTATAAACAAAAATTCCGCATTTTTTTTAAAAGAAATTCATTAGTTATAATATATGTTTTTACGCTTTTAGCAGATATTAAAACTTATTCAGTTCTTATATAGGCCATATATACGTCTTATTTGTTTATAGTATTAATTCAAAATTAACCTAATGGAAAAAATTATCTACAATTTAGTATTCAACAGAAAAAAAAGCCTGAATAAAAAAGGCATGGCTTTAGTTCAAATAGAAGCCTATTTGAATAGAAAGAAAAAGTACTTTTCGACTAAGGTCTATTTGAAACCGGAACAGTGGGATGCAAAAAGAAGAAGAGTAAGGAATCATCCGAATGCAGATGCAATAAATCGGATGATTTATGAGTATATGGCTGAGATAGAAAAGAAAGAATTGGGGTTATGGCAGCAAAGGAAAACGGTTACATTGGATGCTTTAAAAGAGGCATTGGTAAGCGTGCAAGAGGAGGAGGAGTCTTTTCTGGCTTTTTTCCGTAAGGAAATCATCAATTCCAGATTGAAGGAGAGTACAAAGCAAAATCATCTTTCAACGCTTGAATTACTGAGGGAGTATAAGAAAGATGTTTCATTTACCGAACTGACTTTTGAGTTCATATCTTCTTTTGATCAATACTTGCAAGCCAAAGGATATCATGTGAATACCATAGCCAAACACATGAAGCACCTGAAACGTCATATAAATACAGCAATAAACAAGGAGTATATGGAAATACAAAAATACGCTTTTAGGAAATATAAAATTAAAAGTGTAGAAAATAACCATACTCACCTTTCACCGGATGAACTTAATAAAATAGAGAAACTTGATTTGGGAGATAGATATACCAGGCTGGAAAAGACTAAAGATGCTTTTTTGTTTTGCTGTTATGCGGGGCTACGTTATTCAGATTTTGTGAATCTGTCTTCCGAAAATATCGTCATAATTCAAAAAGACACTTGGTTGATATATAAAACAATAAAAACCAGAATAGAAGTGAGACTCCCTCTCTATCTATTATTTAAAGGAAAAGGTCTTGAAATATTGAATAAATATCAGAATAATCTTTCGGATTTTTTTAATCTCAGAGATAATTCGAATGTGAATAAAGAACTGATTATTATATCAAGGCTTGCAGGAATACATAAAAAAATATCTTTTCATACCGCAAGACATACTAATGCCACCTTATTAATATACAATGGAGTGAACATTACTACTGTACAAAAACTATTGGGACATAAGAGCGTAAAAACAACACAAGTATATACGAATGTTATGGATATGACTATTGTCAGAGATCTGGAAAAAGCTAAAAGTACCAAACGTTCTCCGGTGTAAAATCAGGAAATATCCTTTCCGGGTATCGTGCCCACCGTCCGTATGCCCGGTAATCACCATCCGTATGCTCGGTGCTTACGCCCCGTATGCCCGATACTTGGGGGGGGTATTTGTACAGAGACTGGAAAGCAGCAGGGCCCCTTCACCCTGTATCGCCGATGAACAAAGCAGTGAAGCAAAAAAGGTAAAGCCGGTGAAAGGGGAAAAAATAGACAGAAAAGATATCCTGAAGAATGAAAACATTCATCAGAAAAAAGATGCTACATCTTTTTTTGAAACCTGCACATCTTTCCGTTGCAACCTGTTACATCTTTTTTTGAGAGATACTACGTCTTTTTTTGAAAGGTGCTATGTCTTTTTGAAAAAGATGTTACGTCTTTTCAAGCAGACAGGAGGTACTGATGTATATGGGTTTGGGTTGACGCTGTCACAACTTATTTTTTGCGATTACTAAGATTATTATATACTATTGATTTTTTCATTTATTTAATTTATACATAATTCTGTTTATAAAAGGTTGTTATTTCAACATCATCAGATGACCTTTCAATCGACAGATAGTTTGACCGGGAAAATATCAGATACATTCGCTATATTCTTACAGGATTTTGAAATATTGATTCAGCGCAATGGTTTCATAAATTACTATAACTAATTATATTAAATACTATAATAATTATTGACTTTACGATGTGTTAATAACTAAATAGTATCAAAGTGGTATTTCTGTATAATATATATATACATTATTAATTATTGATTATAAGATGATTAAATCTCTATTTAGGCGAAAATAAGGTATACATATTGTACAATAATATTCATATATTTTATATATAATACACTGATTTATAATAAAATAATATATGGATTAATAAATACAGCAAAGTACTGATGTTTTTCTATAAACAACTAATTATAAGCAATTTAAAATAAGATTAGTTCTGCAAAGACTTTGCAAATTTCGTTTATTGGTATGCAGACCCAAGAAGTTGCAATAAAGCCGTCCCTGAAAATATTCCTTAAATCCGATTCTCAGATGATTGATGAGGTGATGGTAGTAGCTTATGGTACTGCCAAGAAATCGTCGTTTACCGGTTCTGCATCGACGGTAAAGGCCGATAAACTGGCCGAGCGTTCTGTTTCCAATGTAACGAATGCATTAGCCGGCCAGGTATCCGGAGTACAAACCATTGCCAACAATGGACAACCGGGTAGCGCTGCTACTGTCCGCATTCGCGGTATCGGCTCCATGAGTGCGAGCAACTCTCCTCTATATGTAGTGGACGGTATTCCTTTTGATGGAAGTATTTCTTCTATCAATCCGCAGGATATTGAAAGTATGACCGTATTGAAAGATGCGGCTGCAAATGCCATTTATGGTGCCCGTGGTGCCAACGGAGTTATCTTGATAACTACTAAAAAGGGAGATTCTAAAGAAGCTGTTATCACTGTAGATGCCAAATGGGGTTCTAATCGTCGTGCAGTGCCTACCTATGATGTAATGACAGATCCGGGTATGTATTATGAAACAATGTATCGTGCATTGTATAACTCAAAAGCATACAATGGTTCCAGTATGACAGAAGCTTATGCTTTTGCCGACGCGGCTTTGCTGGATGATAAAAATGGTGGTGTCGGTTATTTGGTATATACAGTTCCTGAAGGAGAAAAACTGATAGGTACAAACTTCAAACTCAATCCTAATGCTACATTGGGATATTCTGACGGCAAATATTATTATAGACCGGATGATTGGTATGATGAAGCATTTGGTAATTCCAATCTTCGTCAGGAGTATAATGTATCTGTTGCAGGTGCTTCCGATAAAATAAACTACTACATGTCAGCGGGTTATCTGGATGACTCCGGTATTGTTCCCGGTTCGGGTTTTACACGCTTCACCGGACGTGCAAAAGCTGATTATCAAGCAAAAAAATGGTTGAAAGTCGGTGCTAATATAGGATATACCTATTATAATATACAATCCCCGAGCGGACAAACTACATGGGGCTCAAGCGGCAACTTGTTCCAGCTTACCAATATGATTGCTCCGATTTATCCTGTATATGTACGTAATCCAGACGGAAACATTCAAGTGGACGAACGCGGATTGACTGTTTATGATTTTGGTTCTTCTACGAACTTTGTCCGCCCCAGTATGTCGGGTAACCCCCTGGGAACAATGGACTTGGATAAGCAAAATGCTTATACAGATGTAATCAACAGTAAATGGTATGCCATTTTAACTCCGATAGAAGGGTTGTCTATTACAGCCAATATCGGTGCTAATGTACGTAACCAGCGCAGCAATGAGTTATCAAATCCATTTTATGGTTCGAGCGTAAGTAGCGGTGGAGCAGTTTATGTGGCTCATTATCGGGAATTTGCAATCAATCAGCAGTATCTTGCAACTTACAAAAAGACTTTTGCAAATTTACATAATTTTGATGTTTTGGCAGGATACGAATCATATAATTTGAAAATACAGGAATTACAAGGTAGCAATACTAAAATTTATAATCCGACTATCGGTGAATTAAGCAATGCAATTGCATCTCCTCCTAAGGTGGCTTCTTTTACGAATGAATATACTACAATGGGATTCTTGGGCCGTATTCAATATGACTATGATGGTAAATACTTCCTTAGTGCGTCTTATCGTCGCGATGCTTCTTCCCGTTTCCATCCGGACAACCGTTGGGGTAACTTCGGAAGTGTAGGTCTTGCATGGCTCATCAGCCAAGAGAACTTCATGTATAATGCAAAATGGGTAGACATGTTAAAGTTTAAGGCAAGTTATGGTATACAGGGTAATGATAATCTTGGAAACTACTATGCGTACGCCGACCAATATTCAGTAACAGACAGTAACGGTGATTTTGCAGTATCGTTCACTTACAAAGGTAATAAAGATATTACATGGGAAACATCGTATGCATTCAATACCGGTGTCGATTTCGAGTTATTCGGTAGCCGCTTAAATGGTACAATTGAATATTTTAATCGTAAAACGGTGGATTTGCTCTATAACCAACCTGTGCCTATTTCCATGGGATACGCTACTATTCCGATGAATGTAGGTTCAATTGTGAACCAAGGTGTAGAGATCGATTTGAACGGAGTACTTTACAAAAATAACAATATAGAATGGCTTGCTAATGTCAATGCAACTCATTATAAAAATAAGATTACCGATCTTGCAGAATCAGCTAAAAATAACGGCGGTATAAAATACAGCAATGCTATTTACCGTATCGGTGGTTCTTTATATAACTCATACTTGCCGGTATATGCAGGCGTTGACCACGATAACGGTAAAGCATTATATTATGTTGATCCTGACAATGGTGATTATAACACTACTGATGATTATTCAAAAGCAAAACAGTCTGACTTAGGCAGTACTTTGGCAAAAGTATACGGTGGTTTCGGTACACAGTTGAATGCTTACGGTGTCGATCTTTCCGTACAGTTCTCTTATCAACTTGGCGGTAAGTTGTATGATGGTACTTATGAAGCTTTGATGCATCGTGGTGACGGTGCAGGAACCAATTTCCATAAAGATGTTTTGGAAGCATGGACTCCGGAAAATCCGAATTCAAACGTTCCACGTCTCTGTGCTTCGGATGACACTAACCAGAAACAGTCATCCCGATTCCTGGTCAGCTCGGATTATTTGAGCTTGAATAGTATCATGTTAGGATATACATTCCCGAAACGTTTGACAAATACACTCGGTATCTCAAGTTTACGTCTGTATGTTTCCGGCGAAAACCTGGCCGTTATATCCGGTAAAAAAGGATTGGATCCACGTCAATACTGGGGATTAGGTAGTTCTACCACTTCCGGTAGTTTCCGATATTCGGCACTGAGAACAATTTCCGGTGGTATTACTTTGAAATTCTAATGTTAATAACTAAACGATGAAATTATGAAAATGGCAAATAAATATTTAGTCCTGATCTTAGGAGGTTCGTTGATCGCATCTTGTGCCGATCTTGATACGATTCCTGAAGGCGGAACATTTACAAATGAACAAAAGCAACAAGTAGTTGAGATGATGCCCGAACGATTACAGGCCGATGTAACCGGTATGTTTTCTCAAATATCGGCATCCTATAAGGTCATATTCACCAGTGCCCGTGATGATGATTTCGGTTATCCGGCAGTGTGCCTTTCCCAGGATTTGAATGGTCCGGATATGGTTTCAACCAACTCTGATTATAACTGGTTCTCTACCTGTAGCGAATTTTCTGATCGTAGCGATACATATGCCAATCCGTATTTACGTTGGGCTTTGTTTTACAACCAGATCAAGCAGGCAAATGACATCTTGAAGTCTATTCCTGCTGATACGGATAATACGACATTGCTTCGTTATAAAGCGCAGGCAAAAGCGGTTCGTGCATTCGATTATTTATGTATAGTTCCTTATTTTCAGTTTAAATACAAAGGGAATGAAGACAAGCCTACCGTTCCTCTTGTAACGCATGATATGGAAGGAGATCCGTCAAGCAATCCACGTGCAACAGCAGAAGCTGCTTATAAATTAATCATGGATGATTTGAATGAGGCGATTGACATATTCAAAGACTTAAACTACACCCGTTCTTCTAAAAACGAAGTGGACTTGAATGTGGCTTATGGACTTCGCGCCCGCGCCAATCTGTATATGGAAAATTGGGCCGAAGCAGCATCCGATGCTCAGGAAGCAATGAAGGGATATGCTCCCTATACTCGTGAAGATGTTTCCAAACCGACATTTATAGATCATAAGGCTGCAAACTGGATATGGGGAGCGATCATAGCAGAAAGCAACATTCAACGTCAGCTTACTACCTGGCCGGCTGCTTATAGCTCTTTCGCCGGTAGAGGATATGCAACCGGACAAGGCTGTTATAAGATGATCAATAACTTGTTATTCCGGAAAATCCCACATACAGACGTGCGTAAAGGCTGGTGGGTAGACGAAAACTTACATTCGGACAATCTGGCTGATTTGACTTGGGGAGATGCAATTGGCGATGAAATCGCATCATTATCTATCCCGGATGTAAAAGTTCCGTTTGCGCCTTATACCAATGTGAAATTTGCACAATACGGTGGAGTAGGTAATGATAAAAATGCAGGTGACTGGTGTATGATGCGCTATGAAGAGATGTTGCTGATTGCCGCCGAAGGTACGGCTATGGCAGGGGATCTACCGGGAGGTAAGGCTATTTTGGAGAACTTCATAAAAGCTTATCGTGATGAAAATTACGTATGTACTTCTGCAGATGCAACTTCTTTCCAGAATGAAGTTTGGTTCCAACGCCGTGTAGAACTTTGGGGTGAGGGATTCTCGATGGCAGACATCATGCGTCTCGGCAAAAATATCGTACGTGTAAGCAGTGCGGTAACAACCAATTTTCCTGGTAATTTCGCATTTAATATTGCATCCAATGACGGTTGGTTATTGATGCGTATACCTCAAGATGAGACTAATAGTAATGCCGGTATTCCTTTATCAGCAAATAATAATGGCGGTCGTCAACCTCAACCGGGAGACGGTGCCGGCTTGAAAGATGGTGTAACGGACTAATAATAATCGTTTTAAATAAATATGAAGAATATGAATAAATATATTAAATTTGCAGTATTAGGAGTATTGTCATGGGCTCTTGGTGCTTGCTCTGATGATCTTGAGAGAGACCCCTCTCCAACGGTAAGTCCTGATTGTGTCGGTGTTTATTTCTCTGAATCCAATACCTATAATTATGAACTCGATCCGGCTATCACTTCATTAACTCTAACTGTAGGCCGTGATAAAACGGACGGGGCAGTGACTGTACCTGTAAAAGTGATAAACAATTCTAATAATGTTTTCGTAATTCCGGAGTCGGTATCTTTTGCAGCCGGTGAAGCAGAGACAACTATGGTAGTTACGTTCCCGAATGCAGAAATGGGAGTTGAATATAGTTTTGAGTTGACTTTTGATTCCGATTATGTCAACCCGTATAAAGGAGCAAGTCTGGCCAAAACCAGTATACAACGTATCAAATGGGAAAGTATCGGTATGGGTGTTTATGTAGATGGTACTGTTTCCACTTTCTTCGGAGTTAGTCCGATGGCAGTAGGGATCGAGATTGAAAAAGCTGATTTGGGAAGTTCTATGAAATATCGTTTTAATAACGCTTATGCTCCGGCAGAATATTATATTAGTAGAGATCCTGTAATATATGACGGATATCCCTATAATGAAACATTCCTGGGAGAGCGCCAGTTTGTATTGACATCTACTATTGATGGGGTGACGATGCAGGTCGCAAAAACCGGTCTAAACCTGGGGTATGGTGAGATGATAATTGGTACTGTTTATGGAAACTTGTCAAATGACATTAAAACATATCCATTGGGGACGATTGCAAACGATGTGATAACGTTCCCTGCCAACTCTCTCTTTATTCAGGATAATGATGGCGCAGCTCCCGCCAGCAAAAATCCAACGAAATTATATTTAAGCATTGATGTTTATAAAGCGAGTCTTACAGCTGAATAATAGCTGACTTTGACAAATTGAAATCCCCTTGCTCTTCTCAAAAGTAAGGGGATTTTTATTCTGGAGATTAATAGTTGCCGAGTATCGAACCTTTATTATATAAAAATATATATTTATGAGACGTAATCTGTTTTTGCTTTTTCTTTTTTCATCATCGTTGTTATGGGCAGATAATGTAACCGTGTCGAGAGCGGAGCAATTAGCCCGCACATTCTTCGGAAATCAAGAAACAACCCGTTCCGTTGAAACGAAATATGAATACATATGGAATGGTGAAAGCGCGCAAACGCGTGCTGATGCCATACCGGCCTTTCATGTTTTCAATCGTATTCCTCAAGGAGGATTTGTTATTATTGCCGGTGATGATGTGGCAGTTCCTGTATTGGCATACAGCAATACTGGAAAATTTGAGGTTGAAAACATGCCATCTAATTTACAAAACTGGATGACATACTATCGGGAAGAGATTAATTGGAGCAGAGCACAAAATAGGGTTCCGTCTGCATCAATAACAGCACTGTGGAACAGTTTGGAAAATGGATACTTATCAGACAATGCAGAAGATGAAGTGCTGTTGGAAACCGCTCTATGGAACCAAGGCACTCCTTATAACAAAATGTGTCCGCCGATAGATGGGATTATAGCTCCAACGGGTTGTGTAGCAACTGCATTGGCTATCGTCATGAAATATAACCGTTGGCCGGATAAAGGAAATGGCGCTACATTTTCATATACGACACGAACTTATGAAAGAACCGTTTCTGCAAATTATACGGCAACTTACGATTGGGACAATATGCCGGATATTTATGAAGAAGGTGTTTATACTTCGACGCAAGCCAATCAGGTGGCAAGGTTGATGTATCACTGTGGTGTACTTTCCCAGATGGATTATACGCCTAAAGAAAGTGGAGCTTTCACTTTGATAGCCGCCCGGGGAATGGTAGATTATATGAAGTATGATAAAAGTATGACTGTACTGGAAAAGGAATGGTACACAAGTAACGAGTGGGATGCTCTGTTAAAAGCGGAATTAAATACCGGCCGCCCTGTGATTTATGGTGGAAGTAATAGCCAACGTGAGGGGCATCAATTTGTTTTTGATGGTTACAAAGCCGACAGGTATCATGTAAATTGGGGATGGGGCGGTATAGCTAACGGGTATTATTTATTATCAACGCTGGAACCTGACCAACAAGGTATAGGAGGTAATTCCGGCGGAGGATTTTCTATCGGACAAAATGCAATAGTAGGTATAAAAAAAGCAGAAACCGGTTCAAGCTATCGTGATATGTTGGCCTTTTTTAAAGGAAGTTCAGGTGGAGTTACTTATAGCGGATTATCTACGACAGAAACAAAATTCTTACCTAATACTCAGTTTGATGTAATGGCTGCGTTTATAGCGAATTATGGTCTTCGCAATTTTGCCGGTACCATAGCTTTAGCATTGGTTGGCGAGAATGGGGATGTAAAAGAGTTTATATCCAGAGAACATGCCATTTCTAAATTGGAGGCAATGGATGGTAGTAGTGGAAGTATGCCCGGTAGCGGATATTCGCTCACCTGTACCATTACCAAAACCCCGGAAAGCGGTGATCGGATTTGGTTAATGTATCGTGCAAATGATGTTGAAACATGGAGTCAAGTGCAAGGAGGTCGGGATGTAACTACAGAAATTGTAGTAAAAGCAGGAGGAACAGGTCTGAAAAAAACGGAACAGAATAATATATCGAATGTTATCGTCACAAATGATAATAACCGGATTTTTATAAAATCTCCTGTAACAATGACAATGTTGATGATCTATGATATGAAAGGACAATTACAAAAGGAAATCGAATGCCCGGAAAACGTAGAGTTCAATTTTTCATGCGAAGATTATGATTCCGGCATATATATACTAAAGGTAATTACTACCGAAGGAGTTAGTTCCGCTAAATTTATTAAGAATTGATTGCTGATTTAAGGAGGATATAAACGAATAACGTTTATAATATCTTACATAAAAGAAAGGGTAATTATCGCATTTCGATAGTTACTCTTTTTATTGTTCTGCTCATTTATAAAGTAAATTAATTAGTAACGGACATATTATTAGTGACTTAAAAGTATATCTTCAATACGACACAAATAAGATAAGTAATTTATAATCTACTATAATACAGGTGATTATATTAAAAATAAAGTACTGCAATAGTAGAAATGGCTAAAATAAAGTTTTACTGCAAAATAGTTAACGCTTTTATTTTCAGAAAGTTATATTCTTTTCAATATTCTTTTATTAGTTCCTCTTGTTCTTGTATCTATATGTATATCAGTATAATAACATACTGATAGTTCTGCAAAGACTTTGCAGATTTCTTACATCGGAATGCAGACACAGGAGGTAACGATCAAACCAACTGTAAAGGTAATATTAAAATCTGATTCACAGATGGTTGATGAAGTTGTAGTTGTAGCATATGGTTCTGCAAAAAAGAGTTCATTGACGGGATCTGTAGATATTGTAAAAGCGGATCAATTAACAAAAGTTCCGGTAAATAGTGTCGATCAGGCATTGCAAGGAAAAGCAGCCGGTGTACAAGTTACGGCTTCTACCGGTAGACCAGGTGCCGGAGCAAATATTAAGATTCGCGGTACCAGTTCTATTTCTGCAGGTAATGACCCGCTATATGTAATTGATGGTGTACCGGTTTCTTCTACTGATTTTGCGGCTCTTAACTCCAACGATATAGAATATATGTCTATATTGAAAGATGCTTCTGCTACTGCTATATACGGTTCCAGAGGTGCTAATGGCGTAATCCTTATTACTACTAAAAAGGGACAAAGTGGAAAGACAACTGTAAATGCGAAGGCTTTATTTGGAATTTCGACCAGAACATTGACTGACGGTGATTTTACAATGATGAATGCACAGGAGAAACTACTTTATGAGCGCCAGTTGGGTAGCGGTCAAGGAGCTTCAATGACAGATGAAGAAATTGCAGCTGCACCAAATACCAATTGGGCGGATGAAGTTTTCCGTACCGGCTTTACTCAATCATACGAACTGAACGTATCCGGTGGTACGGATGCTACCCGTTTTTATATTTCCGGTCAATATTTTGATCAGGATGCAATTGTGCCGGGTTCGTATCTGACTCGTGGTACCGTTCGTGCTAATATCGAACACAAAATTAAAGATCGCTTGAAGATTAATTTCTCTTCATCGGCTGGTGTATCTAAGGAAGGATTATTGAGAACTGACCGTAATGCATTGAATCCATTTAATTATATTTATAGTGCAAACCCATATGATGCACCTTATAATGAAGATGGCACTTACAATACTGACATAATTGTCGGTGGTGTACCTTTGAATATATTCGAGAATATCGATAATAACCCATCCTATATCAATAAGTTGAAAATGCTTGGCGCTTTCAGTCTCGAGTGGAGAATTTGGGACGAGATTAAATATACTACTGTTGCAGGTATTGATTATACCCAAAATCTGCAGTATCAGTTCAATCATCCGGAATCTCAATTGTCTCAAATATTAGGTTCTCCTTATGGGTATCGTCGTGATTCATATGCACATAGAGCTACTTGGGTATGGACGAATATGTTGAGCTATGATAAAACGTTCAATGATGTGCATCAAGTGAAGGCTATTGTCGGCATGGAGGCACAATCCAGCAATTATCGTGATATTGCTGCTGCTGTCAGCGGATATCCTACCGGAAAATTGGATGCCATAGATATTGGTGCAACCGATAAAGACGTTGAAGGTATTACTACAGATTGGAGAATGCTTTCTTACTTGGCTACAGCAGGCTATACATATGATGATAAATATATTGTCGATGCTGCAATACGTCGTGACGGTTCTTCCCGCTTTGGTGCAGACAATCAATTCGGTACATTCTGGGCTATCGGTTTAGGATGGAATATGGAAAGAGAAAGCTTCCTTGAAGATGTAGAATGGTTGAGCCGTTTGAAACTTCGTGGCAGTGTAGGTACTTCCGGTAATAATAACATCGGTGATTATGCAGCACAAGGTGTATATGGCTACGGTAGCTACAACGGTGCTTCGACTGCTTACCCGAAACGTTTGCCAAATCCGGAACTTTCATGGGAAAAGAGTATGCAATCATCTGTAGGTCTGGATGCCGCATTTTTTGATTCACGTTTGAATATCACATTCGACCTTTATAAACGTAAAACAACCGATCTGCTTTTAGCAACACGGCTTTCAATGACTTCCGGTTTTTCAAGCCGTATTGATAATGTTGGAGAATTGATGAATAAAGGGTATGAATTGGCTATTAGCGGTGATATCATAAAGACCAATGATTGGACATTCAGTCTGAATGGAATGATATCCCAAAATAAAAACAAAATTGAGAAATTATACAAAGGGAATGACATAACAGTTGGCTGGAATAACTTAATCAAAGAGGGATATCCTATCAATGTGTACAAAATGGTACGTTGGGCTGGTGTAAATCCTGCAAATGGAGATGCTTTGTACTATACCAAAGACGGTAAAATTACAAATGTATATGATTCGAACGATGCGGTAATTTTGGATGATAAGACTCCGGACCCGAAATATTTTGGTTCGTTTGGGGCGAGAGTGGCATACAAAGGTATCGAATTGAATGCTGATTTTTATTTCTCAGGTGGCAACTACATCTATAATCACAACCGTTTCTTTACGGAAAGCGATGGTGCACAAATCGGACAGAATTTAGATAAGAGTTTATTGTATGACCAATGGAAGCAACCGGGAGATATAACCAATGTACCGAGACAGGATTTAAATAACAGCACCTATATGTCTACCAGATATCTTGAAGACGGTTCTTATATGCGTCTGAGAAATCTGACTTTGGCCTATACATTCCCCAAAAGTTTACTGAAACCTTTAAAAGTTGAAAATCTGAGAATTTTTGCCCAAGGATTGAACCTGTTCACAATTACGAATTTCCGTGGTCTTGACCCGGAAGTTGGGGACTCGCCTACAACAGGATTGGCAGCTACAGCAGGTCCAGCAGCGGCTGTACTCGATTTTAGCTTCCCTGCTTCACGTACCATTATGTTTGGTATCGAAATAGGTTTTTAATAAAGTTTTTTCATTAAAAAAATAAAGTATGAAACTATCAAGAAAAACAATAATACCGGTAATCGCTTTTTTGAGTCTTTCATTTACGGGATGTGCTGATTTTTTGGACACAACTCCCCATGACTCACTGAACAGCGATAACGCATTAGAATCTTTAGAAGATTTTAATAATACCACAAATAGTGTATATGAATCGATGCGTTCTTCATCCTACACAGCCAATTTTATGTTGATGGTACCTGATGTGATGTCAGACAATCTGATTCTGAACCGTGACGGACGTCTTATCTATAACGAGTTTGCCGGATTTAAATTTTATGCCGACACTTATGGTGTAAGTGGAATGTGGAGTGCTGCATACAATGCCATATTGGGAACAAACGAGGTTATTACACGCATGGAAAGTGATCCTTCAATCATTGCTTCAGATGAAAAATTAGGTAAGAACTTGTTGGCTGAATGTCTCGCTTTGCGCGGAATGATCCATTTTGACCTGGTACGCCTTTATGGTAAAAATTATCTCCAAGCTTCCGATTCTGATCTGGGGGTAACTTATAAAAAAGATACGGAAACAACGCTTCCGGCTCGTAACACGGTAAAAGAGGTATATACCTGGTTGACGGAAGACTTGGAAAGAGCCAAAGGGATGATGAGCGATGATTATAATACGACAATCAATTATCGTTTAAATAAAAAGGCTATTGCAGCAATTTTGGCACGCGTATATCTGACGATGGGAAAAGACCAATTGGCTGTGGATAATGCTACTGAAGCGATAGCTGGTGACGGTTCTGATATTGCCGGTATCGATGACTTTAGTAAAATATACACTACGAGCATGGATGTTCCAGAGGTTATATTACGTATTGCGTTGAAGTCTGATGACGGTTATTTGCCAGGTAATGACTGGGGACAGGGAAGTGTAAGCAATTATAATGCTAACTACTCTGTTTCTTATGGATTAAAATCATTGTATTCAGGTACAGACTGTCGTAATGCAGTTATAAAGCAAGTGACCTGTAAGAGTGGTTTGTGCAACGTTGTATGGAAATGGAATAATGGTGGAGCTACTGTAGGTTTGGTTGACATTCCTCTTATCCGTACATCTGAAATGTATATGACACGCGCTGAAGCCAATTACAACTTAAAGAATTATCCGGAGGCGCTGAGTGATTTGAATCTATTACGTGCAAAACGCTATTCTGATTATGAAGAAGGTACTGAAGCCGGATCTGCATTGGAAAAGGAAATTCAGTTACAAAGACGTTTGGAGCTTGCATTTGAAGGACATCGGTTCTTTGATCTGAAGCGCCGCCATGAAGATGTGATCCGTGACGATAAAGGGTTCCTTGCTGATGGCACAGGTGCAAGTTCTGATGCACAGGAAGTGTCAGCTGACAGCCCTTATTATGTATTGCCTATTCCTCAGTCAGAAATAGATGCAAATGAAAATATGATTCAGAACAAATATTAATTCTAAAAACAGAAACAAATGAGAAAATTGAAATATTTAATTCTGGCTGTCGGAACTTTATTTGTTATTGCTTCATGTGATGATAACATTCCGCAGTCATTCAATGCAGAAGATAGCAACGCCAGTTTTTCAAAAACAACTGCCTCTGTAAATGAAAATGCTACTGAACCTTTAGAGATTCCATTAGTATTGGCCGGTATCCCCGGAAGCGGTAAAGTTACTGTTACATTGGCCGTTTCAACAGAGGGAGATACGAATCCAGCCATTGAAGGTGAAGATTTCACAATAGACAATAAAGAAATCACTTTTGAAGAAGGCTATGGAACTCAGAATATTGTAATTCGTCCTATTGATAATAATGTATTCACAGGAAAAAAGACATTTACACTTACGATTGCAAGTAGTACTCCTGAATTGAAAGAATCCGTTCAGAACTCTGTAAAAATATCCATTGCAGACGATGAACATCCGTTATCATATTTGTTTGGAACGTATGCAATGGAAGGAATTCTGATATCTCAAGGACAGGCTTCTCCTAATGGATATGATGTTACAATAGCAGCACACGATGCTGGAGCATTGAACGAAATAGAAGTTGACTTTGGATATCCGGAAGTTGTTTTAGCTTCTGTTGGTGAAGAAGATGGGGAGACGGTTATCACATTCTATAAGAATCAAGATGTAGGAGAAGCACAAGCTGGATATATTGCTCATTTCGTATGGACAACAGTCGAAGATGGGAAACAATATTATAGCGAAACTGATAATGTAATGGCAACTTATGATAATGGGATAATTACATTGAATGAAGATAATGGATTTGGATTCCTTGCTTATGAATCAGGTGTTCCGTATGCATGGTTTGAATATTGGATGCAAGGCAGTGTTACTTTTACAAAAAAGTAATAAAATGAGTAATCAATAACTTGATAAGGTCACCTGATATTAAGGTGACCTTATTTGTCTAAAAACAAATATATTATGAAAAGGAATCTATTATTTATTGTCTTTCTGTGTTGCACATGTTTGGGTATATATGCAGCTCCTTTCCGCTTTTTGGAAACCATTGTTACTCAAGCCGATGGAAGTCAGTTAGCTTTGTATGCATCTGGTGACGAATTTTATCATTGGATACATGATAAAGACGGGTACACCATTGTACAAGCAGAAGATGGTTATTGTTATTATGCAATTAAAAACGATAAAGGAGAACTGGTACCTTCAATATATCGGGTGGATGATGAATTACCATCAAAAACAAAAATCGTTCCTTGGTTGAAAATATCAAAACAACAATACGACAAACGCCGGGAACGAATGCAAATTCAGCCAATGACCAGAACTACTAAACCTCAATATGCCTCTCATAAAAATCCATTAAACAATATCGTCATATTTGTTTCTTTTAAAGATGCTACCACATTCTCAAAAAAGAGATCGGTATATGACAGTCGGTTCAATAGTACTACATCTTCGAGCGGATCATTGAAAGACTATTATAAGGAGGTATCATACAGTAATTTGGATATCACTTCACATTTTTATCCCAAAACTTCGGATATGACTTCTACCGCTAATGGTTACATCGATTTTCATAACAGAGGCTTTTATCGCCCTTATAATGCAACAACTAACCCTGATGGCTATAGAACAAGTGACGAGTCGACAAACAGAGAACATAACTTGATAGTAAATGCTATTGATGCAGTAAAAGCCAGTATCGAACAAGATTTTACGCCGGATGAGCTGGATAATGACAACGACGGCTATATAGACAATGTCTGTTTTGTCATTCAAGGAAATAGTGATGGCTGGAGTGATTTATTGTGGGCACACCGTTGGTCGCTTTATACTAAGGAATGCTACATTCATGGTAAGCGAGTGATGGATTATGTTTTCCAACCCGAGAACCAAGTTACCGTGAATACACTTTGCCATGAGATGTTCCATGCATTAGGTGCACCGGATTTATATCATTATAGTGAAGAAAGTCAGAATCTCGATCCTGTGGGTAGTTGGGATCTGATGAACAGTGGTTGGTGTCACATGGGAGCCTATATGAAATGGATGTATGCAGGCCAAAGTTGGATTAAAGATATGCCTACAATAACCCAACCGGGTACCTATACACTACTTCCATTATCTCAGAGTGCAGAAAATAGTTGTTATAAAGTTAACTCTACTAATCCAAATGAATATTTTGTTTTGGAATACCGGAAAAAAGAAGGAAAGTATGAAAAAAATCTGATCCGGTCAGGGCTACTCATTTATAGAATCAATACAACGGTCAGTGAAGGGAATCGCAACGGTCCTCCTGATGAAGTTTATATTTATCGTCCCTTTGGTTCATTAACGGAAAATGGTTTTTTGGATGAAGCCGCTTATCAGACAACTTCGGGTGCTGTAATGACAGATAAAACATTCCCTAAGCCTTTCTTGTCAGATAATTCGGACGGTGGCCTGAGAATTAGAAATGTGATCATGGAAGATGATAAGTTGACTTTCGAAATAGAAGATATTCCTACTGGCTTTGAAAATCTTTTTGATGATAGAAAGATGCAACTAAAAATGGTGGATAATACACTGTATGTGTCATCAGATGAAAACGTTGAGTCTATTGTCGTAACAGATATTTCAGGCAAAGTTTTGGAACAAACTAAAAACACGAACCAACTTTCGTTGAAACAATTTTCTCAAGGTATCTATATTGTATCCATTCTATCCGGAAACAATATGTATAAACGAAAAATATTTATAGAATGAATTTGCTAAAAATCCGTATCATACAAATAGCCCCCTTATTGTTTTGGGGAGTTAATGTTGTAGGACAGAGTATAGATAATCATTTTCTGTTCAACCAGTTTAGAGACGCCACGATTTTATACAAAAACAAGAAGGAAAATCGGACTGCACTCAATTATAATAAAGCCACAGAAGAGATGATTTATATTTCACCAGAAGGTAAGAATATGGCATTGTATCCGATAGATCAGATTGATACGGTCTATTTTGATAAACGAAAGTTTGTTCCGGTTGACAATCGTTTTTATGAAGTCTTGTCACGGAATAAGTATACTTTATACGCTTCTTATCGTTGCCGGATGAGTATTCAAGCACAAAACATCGGCTATGGTACTTCTTCAACTACGGCTGTTGATAATATTTCATCATTAAACACATCCGGAGAAATCTATCAATTGAAATTACCCGAAAACTATAAAGCGGAACCTTACGTTCTGTATTATATTGAAGTAGATAATCAATTGAAGAAATTTACTAAAGCCAAAGAACTGGTAAAGTTATTTCCTGATCTAAAGAAAGAGATAGCATTATTTATAAAGAAGAATCGAATAAAGAATAATACAGAAAGCATAGTCAAAATCATCGATTTTATATCTGGCTTATAATTCATAACATTTATTTGAAATGATGCTATATTGCATATATAGTAAGAGGGTACCCTTTTGTGAAGCGCACCCTCTTTTCATTTAATATGCGCTACTATTCGCCACAATGTTAATAATTGAATCCGAAATACCACAAAGGTATTGTGTTATTGTATCCATATTCTATATCGTCTTTTACCACATAAGCATTTTCTATACCATGTATTTGTTTTTGCTGTTTTCCTGCCCCTCCTATTTCAAAAGTATAGTTATCTATTTCAAAATCTGACTTCTCTGATGAAATCACTTTATGGTGAACTTTCATTTGAGAGAGAAAAAATGTTTCCCGAATGTTTCCTGTATCGGGTTTGTTTTCAGCCAAGGCATAGACTAAATTAGTATTATCCAAATAGATCTTTTCTATTTTTCCGAGTAAACGAATTCCTCCTGTACCATTACGTAGCTGAGCTATTATACCAGCTCTTTCTAAATAATATAGAAAATCAGTAATAAGATTACGATGTACGCCTATCAGTTGTCCAATTTTGGTAAAATTGGGTTTAAAAGGTACACTTTGTGATATAACATAAAGTAATTGCCGGATTTTTTTGGTAGTTGCTACATTCATATTTGCATAAATTGGTATATCATTTTCGACAGTTAAATTAATGATATTACGTAGGCGTTGGTCATATCCGGGATCACTAAAAAATGGATAATAACCATTTTCTAAATATTCTTTGAACAATGGTAACGGGTGATTAACTCCCGGAAGTTCTACTTTATGATTTAATATATCTTGTAAAGAATAAGGTAGTATTTGTATCCCCTTAGATAACATTATATACTCTCGAAAAGAAAGCCCTGGCAGGAAATAACTCAATGCCCTGCGGCTTAAATCAGCATTTCCTTTGTAAATATCAAGAATAGAGGAACCGGTAAATACAACTTGAAAGTCTGGGAAATAATCATAAATCATTTTTAATTCTTTAGACCAGTTCTGGTACTTATGGACTTCATCAATGAAAAGGTGTTTCCCACCATTTTTATAAAAAACAGAAGCTAAATCGAAAAGCTTATGTTCTGCGAAATAAAGATCATCGGCATTGACAAAAAGCGTATCTTCCAGTGAGTGATGTAACTTTATATGCTGCAATAGCATAGTTGTTTTTCCTACTCCTCTGGGTCCTATTATTCCTAACATTCTGGCAGACCAATTGATATCGTCGTGTAAATAGCGAATGTAGGATGTATCTGTCAAATTCAGTAATCTACGGAAAAGTTCAAATAATTGTTCCATATTATATAAGTTTATAGTACAAAGATACAAAACTGCCAGATAAAAGTTGCAATAATCAAATAAATTGCAACTTTTAAATTGCAATTTTAACGCTATACGCAATTTTTATATGGCAATTTAAATATAAGTAGAGTTCATGTTTTATTGTAAAACACTAATAAGAGCCTATTTGCAAGTAATATATTTATACATATTTTACAAGTGCAATTATGATTTCATTTTTATATTCGATATTATAAAACTGCCTTAAGGTCTGCAATAATAATTAACATTACAATAATCAATTAACTATAAAGTGAAGAAATAGTATTTCAATTTATTATTATTACAAACCACTATTGATTGAATACCAATTAATTACATATAGATTTTAACAACAAATAGGTATCTCATATATAACTATACCAGGAGAGTCAAAAACGATATATAATTGATTATCAAATTGATAGTATGATAAAAAATAATATTTCAAAGTTAAAATAATAAATGTAATCAATTGATTATAAATACATTGATAATGATTATAGTTCTGCAAAGACTTTGCAGATTTCTTACATCGGAATGCAGACACAGGAAGTGGCGATCAAACCGACTGTAAAGGTTGTGCTAAAGTCTGATGCACAGTCACTTGAAGAAGTGGTAGTAGTGGCTTATGGTACAGCCAGTAAAAAGTCTATTACAGGTGCTGTATCTGCCCTGGATGCAAAAGATATAGAGATGCGTCCTGTTACCAATGCCGCCGGTTCATTGGAAGGTTCGGCACCGGGTATCCAAATCAATAATACATATGGTGAGCCCGGAAGCGACAAAATGTCTATTCGAATCAGAGGCTTTAGTTCTGTGAACGGTGAGAACTCTCCTTTGATTGTTATCGATGGAACTCCTTATAGCGGTAGCCTCAATGACGTTAACAGTGATGATATCGAAAGTATTTCGGTATTGAAAGATGCTGCTTCTTCTGCTCTTTATGGAAATAAGGCAGCCAATGGTGTCATACTGATTAATACCAAAAGAGGTAAATCGGAACGCCTTAATTTCCGGGTTAGCATCAAACAGGGTATGTATATGCGTGGTCTTCCACAATATGATCGGTTGGGTATCAAAGATTGGATGGAAACTATGTGGAAAGGGGAAGCTGAATATGCAGCCATAGACATGGCTGACAAGTTGGGCTCTATGACACCGGGAGAATATGCAACTAAGAATGTGATGGGAATTATCAAATCGAATATATTTGATGCGGCAAATGATAAGTTATTTGATAGTAACGGTAATTTCATCGCTAATGTACTTCCGGGATATGACGATTTGGATTGGAGCAAAGAAGTGGAACGCACCGGACACCGTCAGGAATACAATATGAGCAGTGATGTCGCAAAAGACAAATATGACGTATTTGCATCATTCGGTTATTTGAAAGAGCAGGGATATACTATCAGTTCTGATTTTGAACGTTTCTCCGCTCGTCTGAATGCTAATTTCCGTCCGGTGAAATGGTTTAAGGCAGGTGTCAATCTTAACGGAGCTGTCAGTAAGAATAATTATTCGGAGGGGGCCAGCGAAGGTGGAGCAGCATATGCTAATCCGTTTTATCAAACTATGATGATGGCACCGGTGTACCCGATATACAAACATAATGCCGATGGTAGTATTATGACTGACGAAGAAGGAAGTAAAGAATATAATCTGCACATTGGAGGTGCCAATGATTACTTGAATGACCGTCACATCATTTATGAAATGAAAAATGATTTTGACCGTAAAAATAGAACCACAATCAGTGGACAGACTTATGGTACTGTTTCATTTTTAAAAGATTTTGAAGCGACGGTCAAGGGAGATATTTATACATATAATCAAAACCGGGTACGTTTTAATAATACCAATGTAGGAGACGGTGCGGCCAATAACGGACGATTGTTTAACTATGATGACCGCCAGCGTGAATATCGATTCAGTCAGGAACTTTATTGGAAACATGACTTTGATTTTCATCATGTAGATGTGTTGTTGGCACACGAAGCATATAAAATGACTTACTCGTTGAATCAGTATTCCAAAACCAACATGATGCTTGAGGGGAATACGCAAGGTTCCAATTTTGCAGAAACTACAAGCGCGACCGGATATGAGGATAATTATACTACGGAAAGTTATTTGGGAAGAGCACGTTACAGTTATGCTATGCGTTATTTTGCAGATCTCTCATTTCGTAGGGACGGTTCATCCCGTTTCAGAGATCCTTGGGGTAACTTCTGGTCAATCGGTGCCAGTTGGATCATTTCGGAGGAGAATTTTATGAAATCACTCAATTGGATTAATAACTTAAAGCTTCGTGCTTCTTATGGTGAAGTGGGTAATGACCAAAGTGCTGCTTATTATGCTTATCAAGCATTATATCTGGCTGATACCAATGCACACCAGGGAGCATACATCAAGAGCCAGCTTGCCAATCCTGAATTAAAATGGGAAAAGTCCAGTTCTATTGACATTGCGTTGGAAGGAAGACTGTTTGATCGTTTGAACTTTTCTATCGATTATTTTGACAAACGTTCCAAAGATCTGTTATTCGATGTTTATAATCCGTTGTCGGCTGGTCCTACGGATCTTTGGGGAACCACTACGGTTGATCCTACCGGACGTTCTATCATAACTAAAAATATCGGTACTGTATCCAACAAAGGAGTGGATTTGGCATTGGATGCTGATATTATCTATAATAAGAATTGGCGTTGGAATTTAGGTGTCAATCTGACTTTCCTTAAGAATGAAATAGTCAAACTGCCTGATCATAAAGACATTACTAAAGGGGTGCAGAAGTTGAGTGAGGGTAAGAGTATCTATGAGTTCTTTACTTACACTTATGCGGGTGTCGATCAAATGGATGGTATGGCCATATATGTAGCCGATCCGGAAAAAGTGACGGACGATAATATTAGTAGTGGAAATGTTTTTGAAATCAATGGTCAATATTATTGTTATAATCCGGGTAGTTACGGCCTTCGTGAATGGCATGGCTCTGCTCTGCCAAAAACTTACGGCAGTATCAATACTTCGTTGACTTATAAAGGAATTTCTTTATCTATGTTGGGAACATTCTCTTTAGGCGGGAAAGTGTATGATACGAATTATGCCAGTTTGATGGGAATGTCTGCCAATAGTGCATCGGCATTACATGAAGACATGCTTCAATCATGGAATGGTACTCCCGAAGGTATTACAGAGACATCTCCGAATCGTATCGATCCGAACGGAATTCCTCGTGCAGCCATGTCTACTGCTTCTCAATATTTTGGTATATCAAGTTCCCGGTGGTTACAGAATGCATCTTATTTCGTGATGAAGAATATTAACTTGGGATATGATTTCCCATCTAAAATTACTAATAAATTGAATATAGATGGTTTACGTGTCTATGCTTCAGTCGAAAATGCATTTACAATTGCTGCTCGTAAAGGTATGAATCCACAGTATAGCTACAGTGGAGGTGCAGACCAGACTTATGTGACCGCACGTGTTGTCTCATTCGGATTGAACTTGAAATTTTAACCCTAAATAATTCAGAAATATGAAAATTTCGACTAAATATATACTTGCTTCCGCTTTAAGTGGAATATTAATTTTCGGTAGCAGTTGCTCTGACAGTTGGCTGCAGACCGAACCGACCGATCAGGCTTCGAATGAAGCTGTTCTCAGTACGACAGAAAATGCCAAAAAAGCAATCAATGGCTTATGTAAATTGATGAGTATGCAACACGGAGCATATTGGGATTACTTTGCAAATAATGGCGAAGGTACTGTCATACAATACTATTTAGAATATCCGGGGCGTGATTTCAATTATCCGTTGATGTCGCCGGGATGGTCTGTTATATTTAATAATAAGTTTACACAGAATGTAACATCCGGTTACTGTGCTTATCCATGGTACTACTACTATAGCATCATAGGAAACGCCAATACGGTTTTAGCAAATATCGATGCTGCCGAAGGCGAACAAAGCGAAAAAGATTATATTAAAGCCGGTGCACTTACTTTTCGTGCCTATTCTTTCTTTCGCTTAAGCCAGATATATTGCGATTCATGGAAAGAAAGCAATAACGGAGGATCCGAAGGAATCGTTCTGCGTATAGATGAATCTACCGGTGATATGCCGTTATCGACTTTGGCTCAGACCTACGAGCAAATCTATTCGGATCTGAATCAAGCAATTTCCCTGTTTAAAGCTAACGGTGACATTACTCGTGATTCTTTCTATGGAACGTCGGCTGCCTGTTATCCCGATCAGAATGTTGCCGAAGCTATTTTAGCCCGTGTGGCTCTTTCCAAAGGCGACTACCAGACTGCACTCGACAATGCCAAGGCAGCTCGTGAAGGTCGCTCTCTGATGAGTGTATCAGACTATAAGGCAGGATTCTACCAGAACAACAGCGAATGGATTTGGGGAACATTTAATGATGCGCAGGAAACACTGTATTACGGTGCTTTTTTAGTCGTTTTCGCTCGAAACGGTTATTATGCTACCAACCAACATTATCATGTTTGTGTAGCTCGTGATTTTATCGATGAGATATCTGACAGTGATATTCGTAAAGGATTATTCTTACACAAAGGAACATTCCTTCCTGAGGGCAAAACTGTAGAAGAAGTTTTGGATACACAGACTTCCAGTATGGTTGGAATGTTTGCTGACGGTGCTGACGGCGATGAAGCATATGCAAATGCAGAAGAATACATCAAAACCAATTTCTCAGATATGACAGAGACTCCTTATAATGCTTATACCAGCCTTAAATATGCCTGTGAAGGTATGCCGGGAATCGGTTCCATTCCGTTGATCCGGTCTTCGGAAATGTTGCTAATTGAAGCAGAAGCCAATTATTTCCTGAATAGCGGTAACCCTCAACCGGCACGGGATAATCTGATTGAATTGAATAAAACATCCGGCCGTGATCCGGAGTATTCTTGTGACTTGACAGGAGAGCAGCTTTTTGAGGAAATAGCTAAGTATAGACGTTTGGAGCTTTGGGGTGAAGGACATAGTTGGCTCGATTGCAAACGTTGGGGAATTGCTGTTGTCAGAAAATCATTTGCAGAAGGCGGTAACTATGATGCTTCTGTTTCCGGAACATTCGGCTACAAAGACGGAGTATGTGACAAGACATTCTGGAAGTGGTCGATACCTACTGGAGAAACCGACTTGAATGAAGGGTTGTGATCCACTGCTTGAATTGATAATCAATGAAATGTTTAAAGGGTTTCGTCCCTTTACATTATAAATAAAGTGTTTTTGAAAGGCCGTTCTTGTGAAAGAATGGTCTTTTTTTGTATGGCAATGATATCCACCTATACACGATGGCGAGACTTATGCTTTGCCGGTAGACGTTCTGACTAAAGGAGGTTACATTCTTATATTACATTCTGAGGATAAGATTTATCGTGGGAAGTTTATTAAGAAACGATCCGGATAGGTGTAAATATAATTAAATAAAGGTAACCGGTAAGTTTGAAACAAATAGCATTCAAACTTGCCGGTTTTGTGTTTTATTTCTATTTTTGTTTGAAATCACAAAGTTATCTACATGAAGCAGATTGTTTGTATCACGGCCGGTTGTATGTTTTTTGCACTGATGTTGAGTGCTTGTCGTACTCCGGCTACACAATTGAAAGAGGAGCAGAATATGGGAAATCAAATGATTATAGAGACACCTGTACGGGGAGGGTCTGCGGCTGTCAGTTCCCCAAGAGTGTTTGTTTATAAGACTAAAGGCGATTATTCTCATCTGGTTCCGGTATTGATGGACGATTCCCGTACACAAATTCTCTCTTATCCGCATCCGCGTGATCTTTTTATTGGAGGAAAACTCTGCCTGCCGACTCTTCTGAACGATGGCTATTGGTTGGACAACAGGGGAATAGGTCGGAATGTCGCTTTCCTTTCTTATACTTATGAAGAGTATAGCCGATTGTCCTCAGCTCCCTCTATGGAGGAGTTGAAAGCACATATCCGAGATAAAGACCCTATCACTGAATGGCATGAATGCGGACGGCGGGCAGACTATAAAAATATTGTTTCCGAATTAAATAAGCTTATAGAACAAGGCTTTCTGCAAAAATAACTATATATTTGCGCACATATTATATACGAGAAATAAAGAATGAAAGAATTTGTAATCTCCGAAGCTCAGGTCGAAACAGCGATACTTGTCGGTCTTATTACGCAAGCTCAGGATGAGCGTAAAACGAACGAGTATCTCGATGAACTGGCATTCCTTGCCGAGACGGCTGGGGCGGAAGTTGTGAAAAAGTTTACCCAAAAGTTGCCGACCGCCAATTCTGTAACTTATGTGGGAAAAGGAAAGTTGGAAGAGATAAAAGAATATATCCTGAATGAAGAAGAAAACGAACGGGAAGTCGGAATGGTCATTTTTGACGATGAACTTTCGGCTAAACAGATACGTAACATCGAAGCGGAACTGAAAGTCAAGATATTGGACCGTACTTCGCTTATCCTCGACATATTTGCGATGCGTGCACAGACTGCCAATGCGAAAACGCAAGTGGAGCTGGCTCAGTATAAGTACATGCTCCCCCGCTTGCAGCGTTTGTGGACTCACCTTGAACGACAGGGGGGTGGTTCCGGATCGGGTAGTGGTAAAGGTGGCTCAGTGGGACTTCGTGGTCCCGGTGAAACTCAGCTCGAGATGGACCGCCGTATCATATTGAACCGTATGTCGTTGTTGAAGGAACGTTTAGCAGAAATTGACAAACAGAAATCTACTCAACGGAAAAATCGTGGCAGAATGATTCGTGTGGCTCTTGTGGGATATACCAATGTCGGAAAGTCGACCATGATGAATCTTCTTGCAAAGAGTGAAGTGTTTGCCGAGAATAAGCTCTTTGCAACTCTCGATACTACCGTACGCAAGGTAATAATTGACAATTTGCCTTTTTTGCTGTCCGATACCGTCGGTTTTATCCGTAAATTGCCGACGGACCTCGTAGACTCTTTCAAATCTACTCTCGATGAGGTGCGTGAAGCGGATTTGTTGCTGCATGTTGTCGATATTTCCCATCCCGGATTTGAGGAACAGATAGAGGTGGTGAATAAAACCCTGGCCGATATCGGTGGTGCCGGGAAACCTATGATACTTATATTTAATAAAATAGACGCTTATACCTACGTGGAGAAAGCGGCAGACGACCTTACCCCCAGAACAAAAGAAAACTTAACACTCGAAGAACTGATGAAGACGTGGATGGCAAAAATGGAAGACAATTGCCTGTTCATTTCCGCCCGCGAACGAATCAATATAGAAGAACTGAAGAGTGTAGTTTATAAACGCGTAAAAGAGTTACACGTACAGAAGTATCCCTATAATGATTTCCTTTATCAGACTTACGAAGAAGAGGAGGAATAATTATTTAATGTGTCAATACGCCAATGTGCCAATTGCCGTGCGGTGTATTAGTAAATAATATAGTGCGGCCAATTGTCGTATGGATACATTGTTGTATCGGCACATCATTATATTACTTACATTATGGGAAAAATTTACCGAGGATTGACTGAAGACGAAATTCTTCAGTTAAAGAGTCAGTCGTGTCTGGCGGATGATTGGGGAAAAGTCTTTGTAGCAGAAGATTTTACCACCGAGTACGTTCATCACACCCGCTTTTCGGGTGAAGTAAAGTTAGGAGTTTTTCAGTCGGATTTTACATTGCCGGGTGGAATAAAAAAACATGCCGGCCTACGTCATGTGACACTGCACAATGTGACAGTAGGGGATAACTGCTGCATTGAAAATATTCAGAACTACATTGCGAACTATGAAATTGGGGATAATGCATTTATTGAAAATGTAGATATCATTTTGGTAGATGGTCGTACGACTTTTGGCAATGGAGTAGAAGTTGCTGTTCTAAATGAAACGGGTGGCCGGGAAGTGCTGATTAATGACAAACTTTCAGCGCATCAGGCTTATATCTTAGCTTTATATCGTCATCGTCCGGAGCTGATAGACCGTATGAAGAAGATTACCGATTATTATTCTAATAAGCATGCTTCCACTGTGGGGACAATCGGTAATCATGTGATGATACTTAATACCGGTTCCATTAAAAATGTACGGATAGGCGATTGTTGTCATATTTGCGGTACATGCCGTTTATCGAATGGTAGTGTCAATAGTAATGCGGTGGCACCGGTTCATATCGGACACGGGGTGATCTGTGACGATTTCATTATTTCTTCCGGATCACACGTGGATGACGGTGCGCTGCTGACTCGTTGTTTTGTGGGACAAGCTTGTCAGTTAGGGCATAATTATTCGGCTTCCGATTCCTTATTTTTCAGTAATTGTCAGGGAGAAAACGGAGAGGCTTGTGCTATTTTCGCCGGCCCTTATACGGTTACACATCATAAGTCGACCTTGCTGATTGCCGGTATGTTTTCGTTTATGAATGCCGGTTCCGGGTCTAATCAGAGTAACCACATGTATAAACTCGGTCCTATTCACCAAGGTACATTGGAACGTGGAGCGAAGACCACTTCGGATTCTTATATCCTCTGGCCGGCCCGTGTCGGTGCATTTTCATTGGTAATGGGACGTCATGTGAACCATGCCGATACATCCAATCTGCCGTTTTCTTATCTGATCGAACAGCAGAATACCACTTTCCTTGTACCGGGAGTGAACTTACGGAGTGTGGGTACCATTCGTGATGCCCAGAAATGGCCGAAACGCGATAAACGTAAAGATCCGAACAAGCTCGATTATATTAATTATAATTTGCTGAGCCCATATACTATTCAGAAAATGTTTAAGGGGCGTTTTATTTTAAAGGATTTGAAACGTGTATCCGGCGAAACTTCCGAAACTTATTCTTATCAGAGTGCCAAGATTAAGAATTCTTCCCTGAATAGCGGTATTCGTTATTATGAGATAGCCATTCATAAATTTTTGGGCAATTCTATCATCAAACGTCTTGAAGGTATTAAGTTCCAGAGTAACGAGGAAATTCGCCAACGGCTGAAACCGGATACGGAGATAGGTTTGGGAGAATGGGTTGACATATCCGGATTGATCGCTCCGAAGAGTGAAATAGAAAAGCTGATGGCCGGGATAGAAAGTGGTGAAATCAATCGTTTGAAAGAAATAAATGCCCGCTTTGCCGAGATGCACAACAATTACTATACCTATGAGTGGACATGGGCTTATAATAAGATTCAGGAGTTTTATGGTCTTGATCCGGAGACAATTACCGCCAAAGACATTATCTGTATTGTAAAATCCTGGAAAGAAGCTGTTATCGGGCTGGATCGTATGGTGTATAACGATGCACGTAAGGAATTCTCCATGTCATCAATGACTGGTTTTGGAGCTGACGGGTCGCAAGATGAGATGAAACTTGATTTCGAGCAAGTTCGTGGAGATTTTGAAAGTAATCCATTTGTAACTGCCGTACTGGAACATATCGATGATAAGAATGCATTGGGTGACGAACTGATAAATCGTATCGGACAGTTGGGGTAGGAGTTGGAATTTGGGAGTTAGGAGTCAGAATTTAGGAGCTGGAATATAGTAGTTGGAATATAGTAGTTGGAATATAGTAGTTAGTAGCCAGTAGTCAAGTAGTAAGTAGAGGATGCCTTTCGCTATTTTCTTATTCTAACTCCCAACTCCTAACTCTTAACTCTTAACTTCCTGCTTCTAACTCTTGTTTCTGATTTTCTTCTCTGTATTTAGATGGGGTACAACCTACCATTTTTTTGAAGAATGTGCTAAAATAACGTTGGCTGCTAAACCCTACCGCTTCTGATATTTCGAGCATATTGCAATCTGTTTCACGTAGCATTTGAAGGGCTTTTTCTATACGGAAATTATTGATGCAGTCGTTGATACCCACATAATTTACTGCTTTTACTCTGTTGTAGAGCGTGGTTCGCGACATGCCCATTTTGTCTGCTATAAAATCTACGTCCAATTGGTTGTTGCTTAGATTCTCTATGATAATATTATTTAGTTTGAAGAGAAATCTTTCGTCCGCATTACTCGGTTCTTCTTCTATATTTGGATAGGAGGATATACTACTCACATAGTTACGATAGTGTTTTTGTAATATCTTACGATTTTTCAATAAATTGCGTACTATAACTATTAATTCATCTACTTCAAAAGGTTTGGTAAGATAGATATCAGCTCCCGATTTATAGCCGGATGCTGTACTTTCCATGTCCGTTCGCGCAGTGAGTAGCACCACGGGAATGAAACAGGTTTTTTCTTGCCTTTTTATTTGTTGACATAGTTCCAGACCATCGCCTTGTTGCATCATGATATCGCTGACAATGATATCGGGTAATTTTTGTGTGGCAATGTTGAATGCATCTTCTCCGTTGTTGGCTGTATATACTTTTTGGAAATGCTCCTTCAAGGCCTCTTTGAGAAAGTTGGACAGTTCAATATTATCTTCTACTATTAGTATTGAATAGTTGCGTGTGTCGAAATTTTCTTCCTCTTGGGATGGTTTTTGTTCTTGTCTTTCTCTGTCGGAAAAACGGAGTACATCGTTGAGTGATATATTGACGGACTGTTCAGAAGGATTTTTTTTATCTTCTCTTTCGGGCAATTCGAAGCAGAAAGTGGCCCCTGTTTTCTCATTATTATAGGCTTCGATCTTTCCTCCTTGCAGTTCCACCAGTACTTTCACATAGGATAGCCCGATGCCGCTTCCTTCTTTTGAGTCTTTTCCCTGATAGAAACGTACAAAAAGCTGTTTTATGTCTTCTTCGTCCAGTCCGATACCTTCATCGGTGACGGAAATACGTATGTTTCCCTTTTCTTTTTGCGTTGTTAATGTCACGGAATTTCCTTCCGGAGTGAATTTTAATGCATTTGCTAATAGATTGGATACTATCATTTCACATTTGCTGGTATCAAATGTCCATTCTGTAATACGGTTGTCAAAATTATATAGGAGACGTACATTCTTGTTGGCATATTCATTTGTGAAACTCCCGGCGATTTCTTCCAACCAATTGTTGAACGTACAAGTGGAAAGATGTAATACTTTCTGCCCCATTTCTATGCGACGTACATCAAGTACCATTTCAATCAGATTTTTCATACGTCTGACTTGCCGGCAGATACTTTCCAGTTGTTCTTTTAGTTTATTGTCGGTTATTGCCTCTTTATTAAGCAGACGTTTGAGCGGTGCATATATAAGCATAAGGGGTGTTCTCAACTCATGGCTCATATTGATGAGGAAACGTATTTTTTCTTCATTCATATTTTGCTTGTGTTCTTTCAGCTCCCATTGCAGTTTACGCTCTTTTTTCCGGTTGTAATAAGTCACATAACCTATGCAGATAATGATAAAGAGAATAATCAGTGCCAGTTTCAGATAAGGACTTTGCCACCATGGAGTGGGGATTTCCAGATTTAATATAAGTGCCATTTCTGTCCAGCTACCATCTCTGTTACTGCACGAAACGGATACTTCATAATGACCGGGAGATAGTGAATAGAGAGCCAGAGAAGGAGCATACGATTCGATATCGCGTGCCAAACCGGAAATGTGAAACCGGTATATTCTCCGTCGAAATACATCCTCTTCATTTCTTATCAGTTTGATGATAAGTGAGGTGTAATGATAGGGAATGGTCAATTTGCCTGTTGCTGAGACTTGATTGGTGATGGTTGCTCCATTCAGTTCTATATCCATTAATTTTATGGTGGGAATATTACCGTCTTTAAACGGGTAATTTTTGCAAATACGCAATAAGCCGTTTACTCCGCATTGGTAAATGTCTCCCGATTGTGATATGGGAACGTTGGTATACATATATTCATTGGCTAAAGCCCCGTCGTTTTCGTCAAAGATGGTAAATCGTTTATCCGATATGGAATAAGCGAACAGCATGTTTCGGGCACCGATCCAAATTCGGTCTGTAGGATCATAAACGGTTGTTCTGGCTTCACTGAACAGAGATGTCTCGATTTTTTCAGCAGATTTATTGTGACGGTTGTATCTTAGTAACCCGCGATTGGTTGCTATCCAGAAATCTCCTTGCGAATCGCAGCAGACACAGTTGATAGTGATATTGAAATCGGAATAATAGATCGGTGACAGTGTTTGGGTGCGGTTGTTCAGACAAAAAATATTTTTAACTCCATAAAGGTAGGTGATGGAGTCGTTTGAGGCAATAACTTTAAGATTACTGATTGGAGTGTCTGTATCTTTGCGTATTTGTGTCATCTGTACAGGGGTAAGCCGGGCTGTTTTCAGGTCATAAATATATACTTGTTCTGCCAGTATGTAATATTTTCCGGGAGAAAATTGATATATGTTGATAGCTATTCCCATGGAATTGATTTGCTCTCTGAGATTCGGGCTTATAAAGTTGCACGGACGGCAGAGGCCTGTTCTTTTGTTGAAGAAATAGAGTCCTTTCCCATAAAAGGAGGCGATCAGTTCTTCTGAATTATATCCTGCTATCGATACTACTTTCTCTTTGCTGCATGAGGGGTAATGCTTAAATATATTTTCAGTTTGGTTTAGCCGGTTGATACCTCCGCCATCTGTCCCGATATACATAAAACCGTCTTCCTCATACAAGCATAAGGTTATTTTATTACTCAGACCATAAAGGTTGTTTAAAGGTACATCTTGAAAGGTGTGCATGTATACTTCGCGAATATTCAACAGTCCGTTTCGGATGGTACCGGCCCATAGGTTTTGTGAATGATCCACATACAGGCTTTTTATTGAATTGCTGGGCAGTGAGTTGTTGTTTCCGCTTTGCTGTTCGATGGTGCGAAAGGTACGGTCTGCGAGATTTAAACGCGCAATGCCACCTCCGTCGGTAGCTATCCACAGTTCGTCTTTGTAAATGAGCATGTCAAGTATAATGTCATTGCACAAATCGGAATTTTGTGTGGAATAGCGGGCGATTTCTTGGCCGTTTACATCATAACATATCATACCTTCACCATAAGGTGATAACCATAAGTTTTTTTGTTTGTCAATAAAATAAGAACTTATATGTTGTTTTTTGCAAGAGGTGAAAGGGGTTAATTGGTGGCTGTCTGTGTGGTAGAGATAAACACCTTTCCATTGGGTGCCTACCACATACGTATTTTTTTTCCAAGGTTTGATATATTTAAAATAGTCATTAATTGCTTTGCCTTTATTAATAATGGGGAGACTGTGCAATTGGCGATCGGCATAGCTGTATATCCACAGTCCTGTTCCTGCAAATAATATTCCGTCCGTCAGCAGACAAGCGGTCTTTGCTTGTACAGGGGCATTGTTATGATAGATCAAAGTGAAATTATCTTCTCCCCGGTTGTAAATTGCCAATCCTTCCTGAGTACCTATCCATAGATTGAGCAGGGAGTCTTCTTTTAGAAAGCAGATATCATTGTCTGGTAATGAATTAGGAGAATATGAATCATAAAAGTAATTTTTAAGTTCATACTGATCAAAACGATTCAATCCCATTTGAGTACCAATCCAGATGATTCCTTTGTAATCCTTGAGTACGCAGTTGACCGTTGTCTGTGATAGCCCTTCTTGTAGGGATAGTTGTTTGAAATAATAATCAGGAAAAGCGTGTAAGGAAGAAACGGAGCATTGCATCAATAGAACACATCCGACAAACCGGCATAAACTGGTTAGTACGTTTCCATAGTTTTTCATAATCGTTTTTTTGATTAGTGTAGACAAAATTAAAACAAATGTGACAGATAAACAAAGGGTATGGGAAAATAATGTCTTTTTGAAGCAAAGATAACGGGGGGTAGTTATTAACATTGTTAATCTATTTCTTTAACTATAAAATTAATGAATACAATAATATATACTTTTATCATGCAAAAGTATATACTGTTATTGTATAAAGAAACGTTATTAACACAAGCTTAAGTGTATACTTTTGAAATAGTAATAAATTTACTTGTTTAATTATTGAATATGAGTATGTTATGGTGGTATTGTTATAGCGCTTTATTTTATTGTAATCATTCTCTATTACCAAGTTTCTGTAATTTTAATTGTGATTTAAATAAGTATAAATAGACGGTGTGCTTTATTGTCTCCGGTGTTTAAAATTGTTTATTATGTTTGAAGTTGTTTCAAGTACTAGGTGTTTAGGATTACCAGAGAAGAGACCGCTAAAGTCGGTAGAAACGGATTTGTTGTTACAAAAGTGATGCTTGGAGTAGATGAACATAGTGGGATATTACGAATCAATATAAAAGAAAGATTGTGCAAAATTTTATTTCTAAGAAAGATAATTTTAATCTTATATCGAATTCAAGTTAAATATAATAATGCTTCAAAAAACGAATATTTTATGTGATTTTGCGTTGATGTCCTATTATTCTAACACGCATTTGAAGACAAAAGAGACGAACAGAAAGCATACTACATAAATAATTGCAAATATATGTAATGGATACTGTATATCCTTTACTTTATATGTGTATATATTCATTTGTCTTGATATCATGAGTTGTTAAACCGGGCTGTTTTCAAAATCAATCATATATTTTCAAAAATCGTTCAAAACTCCTATACATGCGTTGTTTGGTACATTTTTGGAATAACAAACAGCCGTTTTTGAACATTAATTTGTATTTAATCATCTATGTTTGCACCAATAAAAATCGAATTATTATATAATATGATAATTTGATTGATGTTACATCAATGTTTTATTTATTAACTTTAATTTTATTATTATGAAAAGAAGTTTACTTTTGGTTTCAACTGTTTGTCTTTTTTCGTTAGGTGCAACAGCTCAGAATTATGCTCCTGCTGCATGGACATTTAGTAAGCAACAGCAGGGTAGCGCAGCAGGATTATTCATTAAAGAAATGGCTTCTACGAACTGGAACTGTAAAGCTCCTTTCCGTTTAGGAGACGCCTTAGATGGTTCTATCGGGTTGGCATGCGCTGTGGGTGGTGATGTGACAGGACCGGGAAGTGATTTGTATGCTAATGTAACTGATGCAGATAAAGCTGTGTTTGAAGAGTTTTATAAAGCATGTCAGATTGTAGATGGTGGTGAGTTAGGCAATTTGTTCTGCTATCAAGGTAGTGCTTCTACCATGTCTGACCCCAGAGCTGTAAAGAATAGCAAGGCAATGCCTAATGCTACTATGTTCTGGCTTTCAAATACAGATATTCCTTTGGCAGCAAATTATCGTGTTTCTATGGGATATCGGGTTATTGCAAATTCAGGGAATAATGCAATGAAATTGACTTTGGCTACTTCTGCTTATGATGGAATAGATAATGGTACTGATTTGGCTAACGGGACTTATCGCGAATTGGAACTACCTTTCTATGCTGACTTTAATGACTATTGGAGTACTGCTACCATGGATATAACTATTGCAGATAATACAGATCCTAACTATAAAGAGTTGCCTTTGGTAATAAAGATGTGGTTAGGTAGTGGTATTGAAAATGCGATTGTATTATTTAGTGATATAAAACTGGAGAAAATAGAAACAATTGATAATAAGTATGTTCCGGGGAAAATAGAAGATGTGGAGTGGAATGATTCTCCAACCGGAATAAGCTATAAGATAGCTGACCAGAACGCTGTTGTTTGGGCATCTAACGGTGAAATTACGGTGGTAGATGCAAAATCTCCTATTCAGGTTTATTCAGTTTCAGGAAAATTGGTTTCCTTCAAATCTCCTATTTCAAGTGTAACAACAATTCCTGTAGCTCAAAAGGGAGTTTATATTGTTAAGATCGGAGAAAGTTGTAGAAAAATAGTGTTGTAATTTTGAGAAATTTAAGAAGCGAATCTTTACAACTTCATAGCAGGGGTCAAGATTCGTTTCTTTTTTTGTTAATCATGTATTTAATGATCTAAATTGATTAGTATGGTTTTAAAAAAAGTTATGTTAGCATGCATTTTGGGATGCTTCTTTTTAAACTCTTTTTCGCAAACAACCAATTATGCGATAAATAATGATGGCACTGGTTTTGTTCAAACGTCAACCATTATAAATGAGTTGAACGGACTGGCGGAAGCTACCGTGCAAATATGGATTAAACCAGTAGAATGGGTAAAAGGTGCTCAGCTTTATAATCAAAGTAATCTGATTATGGAATTGGGAGAAAACCGGTCGCTGATTGTAAAAGCCGGGACTTCTTCTGTTACTTGTACTCCGGAAATTGCACTGAATACCTGGTCGCAATTGACCATGGTATACGATAATGGTACAGTAAAGTTATATGTAAATAATGAACTGAAAGAGACAACAGGCACATTACCGGCAATTTTACCGGATGCAGTGCATACTTGTTATATTGGTAAGAACTTTAAAGGGCAAATAGATGAAATACGTGTTTGGAAGAAAGCATTGGAACAGAAAGACTTTTTTTGGAACAATACGTTGAATAAGTTTAATCCTAATTATGATACATTGGTCTCTTATTGGAAATGCGATCAGGAACAATGTGAGAATTTAGTTGATTACCAATTTGCTCATCATGGAATTATTAATAATTTACAGCGCGTGGTTGTTGAAGATAATGCTGTGATGCGCTATCGTATCGTGACCGGATATACGAATCTGATGCGTTTTACAGACCGGGGTAATATTAATCGGGATATGTTTCTAATGACCAATGATTTGATTCTGCTTTCTGCTAAAGTACAGCAAGACGGATCTTTGTTTCCAGAATACCCGGATAACTCTGCCGTTCCTGTAAATGTATCTTATTTGGACGAATTTGAGGGACATAAGGGAGTGATGGATTTTCATGGAATAGGGTCTAAGATGGTAGCAGAAGATGGTCGTGCACCTTTTGATCCAACTGAACGATTTGGTTGTGGTACTCCTAACGTTGCCACTGTCTCGGGTTGGATTTATATTGATAAATGGGTAGAAGGTGCTGGAATATTTTCTAATTATCAGGACGAAGATAATTGTATGATTATTAAATTGGGACAAGAGACTAATAAAGAGATTGTTGTTGATTTTTGCGGAACTATAGCTACTCTGAAGAATCAAGTGGAAGTTGGAAAATGGCATTATTTGAGTGTTTGTTTTAAACCATCCGAAGGAGAAATAACAGGTCGTAGATTCAACCCGATTTTTATAAGTGTTGATTATGTAATACATGATAAGATTTCCAGTAAAACCGTAGAACTTAGTGGTAAAGATATGACAATAAAAGTGGTACCGGTATTTGCAAATAGCACAATAACGTTAGGAGATAATCTGGATGGAAAACTGGATGAGGTTATGGTTTGGGGAAGTGACCGTTCCGGATCGGCGAAGAATGATGCTGAAAACGGTTATCAATGGAATATCGGAAGTTGGAATAATATTTTCTTAAATGCCTATTGGAAAGGGGATGACCCTGAAAATATAGGTAAGGATTCTCAGAGCTATATTGGTATGATCGAATTTATCCGTAATTATTATGCCGGACATCGTGGTATGAAAATTCGTATGGGTATTATTTATCCGGATGGAGAAAAATGGAAATGGGGTGTTTTGAATAAAGAGGAATATCTGGATAATATGATTAATGATGCAAAAAAGCTATTGACATATTGTGATGGTTTGGATGTTGATTTGGAATGGATGTACAGTTCGTCTGATTGGACTATCTATAACCACGTCGTAAAACGTCTGATTGACGAAGTCATGGCAGGTCATAGAGATACAAAAACATTTTCTTGTTCATTGCATAAAGTGTCTTATGGTGGATTTGATAAAGCAATGATAAATGATGTTGATTTCTTTACCTTCCAACTCTATGGACCTAATAAAGAGACTTATTATTGGGAGTATTATCCGGAAGCCTACAATTGGTTTATAAATTACGGATTTCCTAAAGATAAGATTTTGATGTCTTATGGAGTATTGCTCGTTAATAATGGCGAGGAAGGCTATAAAGATCTGTTTGAAAAATACGGAATGAATGATAGTAATTTTGATCCGGCTTTGAATTCATGGGATTGTGATGGTATTGTCAAGTATTATAATGGGGTGAATCAAACGAAACGTAAGCAAGAGTTTATTATAGAAAAAGATTGTCGTGGAACAATGTACTTTGATATGGGGAATGATCAACCTGTCAGTGATTATAAGAGTTTGATACGTGCACAAAATGATGTACTTGCATCCAATGTGGATACATTGATTACGAATGTGGATTTGGGACCGGTAGGAATACAGAATATGGAAAAGAAAGGTCAAACTGAAACATTTTCATTTTATCTCAGTCCATCCGGTAATCAGATAACTTTAACTCTTTCCGTAGAAGAGGATGCAGGAAATGCTTTCTGTGAGATTTGTACAATAGATGGTAAGGTTGTAATGCAAGAGTGTCTGAATGCCGTTACAAATGTAATTCCGTTATCTTTGACAAAGGGGACTTATTTGATACAAGTACGTACCCATAATGGAAATTACACACAAAAAATACATATTAATTAAATCTTAATATTATGGAAAGAAAAACACAGGGACGCATCTTAGCGTTGTTTTGTTTGTTATTTCTTCCTGCTTTGGCTTTTTCACAGATAATGGTGAAAGGAACAGTGAAAGCAGAAGACGGCTTTGGAATGCCGGGAGCCAATGTACTACTGAAAGGTTCTACAAATGGCACTATCACTGATGTGGATGGTAACTACAGCATATCTGTTCCATCCGAAAAATCGGTACTGGTTTATAGTTTCATCGGTATGTCTACGCAGGAAATAACCGTGGGTAAGCAACGCACTATTGACGTTGTTCTGAAAGATGACAGTGAGATGTTGGATGAGGTGGTAGTGGTAGGCTATGGTACTATGAAGAAAAGTGACTTGACGGGTGCCGTTTCTTCCTATCGTCCCGATGAAAAGGAAGTTGGTAAAATAGCTTCTATCGATAACATGTTGCAAGGTAAGATTGCCGGGCTTTCGATCGGAGCTTCTATCGATGCTCCGGGTGCTGCTTCGTCGGTAACGATTCGTGGTGCCAATTCATTGCGTGGAGATAACCAGCCTTTGTATGTTATCGATAATATTCCCCAAGCTTCTACTGGGGAATTTGCAAATTCCGGTAATGACGGTACTTTTACCATTGCAACCAATGCATTGAGCTCTTTGAATCCGGCCGATATTGAAAGTATCGAAGTGTTGAAAGACGCTTCGGCTACTGCAATTTATGGTTCTCGTGGTGCGAACGGGGTTATCTTGATTACTACCAAGAAAGGTAAGTCGGGAAAGACGACTGTGGGAGTATCGGCTAACTTTACGGTTGCTAATGCTGCCAATTTGCTGGATTTGATGAGTCTTGAGGAATATGCTCAATATCGTTTGGTATATGGTGGAGGTTATAAAAAGGATGACAACGGGGATTGGAACTTATGGAAGATAAATAAGGAAACAGGCGAAAATGAATGGAACGATGCTTTCCAGTTCTTTTTACAAGATGGCGGTGTGTACAGGAAAAATGGTGAAAACTCTAAGTTGAAAGAGAAGTGGACGCTGTTGAATCCGATAGATTGGCAGAAAGAGATATATAGTACTGCTTTCTCACAGAATTATTCAGTTACACTAAATGGTGGTTCTGAGAAAACAACTTATTTTGCTTCGGCTTCTTATAAGGATATTGAAGGATTAGTGGAAGGCACTGGCCTGAAACAAGGTGACTTTCGCTTGAATTTGAATTCTACGCTTGCCAAGAATATCACAATGGCAATTTCTGTGAATGGGTCTATCAAACAGAATGATATGATGTCCGGTGGTAATACGACTGGTGGTGCTACAGGTTCTATCTCGAATGTGGCTCTGTCGAGTGCGCCTTATGTTAAATCACAGGAAGAAATGGAACTGACGACTCCGAATCTTGCCGACCGGGCCACGGTTTGGACATGGGTGGAAGACTATGACGACACTACTATTGAGAAAACGTTCCGTGGATCATTGGATTTGAATTGGAAAATATTCAAGTTTTTATCTTATAACCTACGTGCCGGTGGTAATATCTCTATTCAAGACCGTGATCGTTGGTTCAACATTACGCTTTATACCGGTTCTGCACAGAACGGTTATATTACTCAGTCGGATTTTAACCGTAGCAACTATTCGGTAGAGAACGTGTTCCAGTTTAATCACGAGGTAAAGGGCATTGTAGATATTAATGCTACGGCCGGTATTACGTATGATACCTACCGTTCGCTAAATACACTGACTGTCGGAAATGATTTTAATAATTATAGTTTCCGTTCAAATGGCATGCATATGGCCGGCAATGTGGAATATAAACAACCGGCTCAACGGGATTATCAACTGTTGTCTTTTCTGGCACGTGCCAATTTGAGCTTTTTGCAAGGGCGCTATTTACTGACGGCATCTATTCGTGGTGATGGTTCCAGTAAGTTTAAAAAAGGTAACCAATGGGCATACTTCCCTGCCGCAACAGTTGCATGGCGTCTGGAACAGGAAGAGTTCATAAAAGACCATTCATGGATTAATCAATTAAAGTTACGTGCCGGTTACGGTGAAACGGGTTCTCAATCTATTGACCCGTACAGCACATTCTCAAGCTATGGTACGCAATTTACAAATACGCCGCAGGGGGCGGAAAAACCGGCACAAGGAGCAACCGGTAGTGGTGATAAATTGATAGGACTTGTAGTAGACAAAATGGAAAATGATGGACTGAAATGGGAACGAACTGTTTCTTATAATGTCGGAGTTGACTTTTCCTTTTTTCAGGATCGTATCGGAGGTACTGTTGATTTATATTCCAAAAAGACGAAAGATTTGCTGATACAGCGTGACTTGCCACCTTCAACAGGTTATAAATCAATGACAATCAATCAGGGAAGTTTGCGTAACAACGGTTTGGAGGTTTCGTTGCATGGAGATATTATTCGTACGAAGGACTTTACTTGGTCGCTTTCCGGTAATATAGCTTTCAATCGGCCTGAAATTCTGGATTTCGGATTACCGGAGGAAGAATGGGGAACCGGACAAAATTGGAAGGCCTATATGGGAAACAGTTTGGGTGATCACTTCGGTGAAGCGAATATATTTATTGCCGGAAAAGCTCCCGGTTTGTTTTATGGCTATCAGACGGATGGAATTATTCAGGAGAATGATCCTTATATAAAACAGATAGATGCGACAAAATCTATAGGAACGGTAAAGGCCGGTAACTTGAAGTTTGTAGATCAGAACGGTGACGGCGCTATTAATGAAAAAGATCGGGTCATTCTGGGAGATCCGAATCCGGACTTTACTTATGGATTCCAGACTGATTTCAGATGGAAAGACTTATCACTTTCTATGGCATTTACCGGTGTACAGGGGAATGATATTTTAAATACGAATGCACGTTATTCTATCTTGCCGTCTAACTCCACCAGTATGATTTATAAAAGCTCTTTTGAAAAAATGTGGAGAAACGATAATCCGTGGATAGGGGAATATCATGGAAATGAAATGCCTTCACCAAGTGCGGTCACTCCTAAGGTCATAATGGACAGATATGTGGAGGATGGAAGTTATCTGCGTTGTTCGGACATTACATTGGGATACAATCTGCCGAAAAATCTGGTTTCAAAGATTGGGTTTAATAGCATTGGGATTTATGCATCAGTGAAAAATGCGTTTATAATAACCAATTACTCCGGTTATGATCCTGAAGTAAACAGCTTCGCTTTTGACGGAACGCGTCCGGGTATCGATACGAGTTCTATGCCTCATACCCGTTCGTTTATTTTTGGACTTAATGTTTCATTCTAATATTCTGGTTTGATTATGAAAAGAATCAATATAATTTATCTGTTTTTAATGTTGGCTGTTTTCGGGTCTTGTTTGGACGAGGATCCGAAGTATACTACAAATTCTAAAGTGGTATACAGTGACGAACAGTCAGCACAAATGGCTCTGACCGGAATTTATGGTCTGATGGCTGTACAAGGATCCTTTGCACAATTGCTTCCTGAGATTAATACCGAGGCTTCCGGCTTGTGCTGGACTTCTTATAATACCTCCGATAACCGTTGCCAGTATACTGCAGGAGCTATTCCTACTGAAAATGAATTTAATAATCTTGTATGGGGTGCGCTTTATCAGGCTATTGCGAACTGTAATATTTTTATAAAGGCATGTGAAGACAGTGAAAGTGCTGATTGGAGTACGAAAGCCAATATGGTGGCCCAGGCTAAGTTTATGCGGGGAGTATGTTACTATGTTCTTTATTCTTTTTATGGAGGAGTACCTTTACGGTTAGAACCGTCTGATCGGGAAAGTTTGGCGATATCACGTGCTACCCGGCAACAGACAATCGACCAAATTATAAAGGATTGGACAGAGGCTGCTGTTGATTTGGATGAAACTTCTTCTTTGGCAAGTAATAAGCCTACTGCTCCTAATAAATATTCGGCATATGCTTATCTGGCAAAACTTTATTGGGTAATGGGATGTAATGCCTGGGCTGCTGAAAACGGTGACTATTGGGCTACGGGTATTCTGAAACAAACATGGCCGGAAATGCAGGCCAGTACTGTTTATTTTAAGAAGGCGAAGGAATATGGTGACTTGGTGTTGGATAAAAGTGATTTTGACCTTGAACCGGATTTTAATACTTTATATAATGGTACACGTCTCAGCTTTTCTAAAGAATTTGTCTTCGTAATCGATGCTACTAAAAATACGACAGAGAATGTAGGATACAATTCACTACATTGGACATTTTCTCCTCAGAACTCTTCTCAGGGGGAAACTTGGGGACGTTCGCAACCTAATAAATCTTTTTATGACTGGGCGCATGGCACTTATCAGGATGATCCACGCTTGAAAGTCACTTTCATTTCTAAATGGGTGAAGTATGTTAATAAAATGCCGTCGGACGAGTGGCAGGCTGCTTATCCGTATGTGATGAAATCTTTTAATGATACGGTTTGGGTAGATTCGATTGTCAGACCGGGAAGACCTCCTATAAAGGTGCCGGTAGTAACAACTCACAGAGAATTGGTAGATTCTATCGATTATATCAATGGCGGATATGAGGATCCGACGAATCCGAAAGTGGAAGAACTGGATTCTTTGTTACAGGAAGCGTATTGCAAGACGAAAGGACCGTCTGATTGGAACATCAATGACTGGCCTTATTTTGGGAAGTATATGACTAACGATTGTTCCGGACGTTATGCTAATAACAATCTATATGTATATCGTTTTGCTGATTTCCTTTTACTGATGGCAGATGTTGAGAATGAGTTGGGGAATACTGGTACTGCTGTGTCTTTGGTAAACAGGGTTTTGTCGCGTGCACGTGCTTCGGTGAAACCGGCATCCACTTATCCGAAAGATTTATCGGCCGGCTTGTCGAAAGAGGCAGTGAGGGAATATATTTTCCATGAACGTCTTTTCGAATTGGCAGCAGAGTTTGACGGGTTTACGGACACAAGAAGGAGAGGTATTGAATGGCGCAAGAAACTGCTTGAACGTAATAATAATCACCATATAACTTCTGCTTGTTATCATTATGGCCTTGAAAATGGGTATGCTGCTCCGTGGAGAGAGTATTGGTATCCGAGTGATGGAGAAGAGGATTGGAATAGTTATCTGGTACGTAATCAGTTGATTCCTATTCCACAAATGGAATTGACCACCAATGATATGATTTCTATTAATGACCAGAATCCGGGATATAGTAAATGAGGATAGATAGAGATGATAGAGTGAAGCCATAAGGTGGATTTTTTTGATAGGTTTTTATAAATAAATCTTGGAGGTGGTGGGCAATAATGATAAAATAATCGTATATTGTCCACCGTTTCTTTTATGAGAATATAAGTTATGATAAGAAGATTGACTATACAACAACTACTAACATGGGATGGCAAACAATGGACGAAATGTGATGTAAGTGGAGAATTTAGTAATATCATGCACAATCCTTTGCCTCGGTTTGTACGTTGGCAGAAACAATCTGCACGTTATTTGAAATTGGAGCCACTGACAGAAATCAATGGAAAACAATTGGTTACCGTAGGAGAGATCGGTATTCTGACCGAATAATTATAGTCGTTTGTATTTGATAGCCCCTTAAAAAATGGAAAGTATGATTTGTAGAAAATGGAGTCTGTTGCTATTGTGTTTGGTGATGAGCGCCAAGCTGATGGCTTCTTTTTCCGGAAAACCATTTGTGGTTCCGGAACTGAAAGAGTGGAAGCCCGCCCAGGGAAGCATGACCTTAGGCAGCGGAACAAGAATTGTGTATGACGCGAAGCAGCCGGAGTTACTCCGTATAGCCAAACTGATGGCCGATGATTGTTTCAGGTTGTTTCAGCGGAAGCCGGAGGTTGTATCCGGCAAGGCAAAAAACGGTGATATCGTATTGGCATTGAAGCCGGATAAGCATCTGGGCAGAGAGGGATATTCCATTAAAATATCCGATAAAATATTTTTGTCGGCTTCCCAGACAGAAGGTGTGTACTGGGGAACCCGTACCTTGTTGCAAATGGCTGAACAAAATGAAAACCGTTGTTTGCCCAAAGGAGAAATTCGTGACTATCCCGATTATTCCTTACGTGGCTTTATGCTCGATTGCGGTCGGAAGTTTATCCCGATATCTTATTTGCAGGATTTGGTAAAGATCATGTCCTACTATAAGATGAATACATTACAGATTCATTTGAATGACAATGGTTTCAAGCAGTATTTCGAGCATGATTGGAGTAAGACTTATTCGGCATTCCGTCTGGAGTCGGAAACGTATCCGGGATTGGCTGCCTATGATGGGTTTTATACTAAAAAGGAGTTTATTGATTTGCAGAAACACGCGATGGAGTTAGGGGTGGAGATTATCCCGGAAATCGATGTTCCGGCTCATTCGTTGGCTTTCACGCAGTATAACCCAAGGATAGGCAGTAAAAAATATGGTATGGATCATCTGGATTTGTTTGCTCCCGAAACATATCCTTTTATCGATGCTCTTTTTAAAGAGTATCTGGAAGGTGATGAGCCGGTATTCTGCGGAAAGCGCGTACACATCGGTACGGATGAATACTCGAATGAAACGCAGGAATTGGTGGAGAAGTTTCGTGAGTTTACGGATCACTATATCGATCTGGTAGAAGGATATGGGAAACAGGCTTGCGTATGGGGAGCATTGACCCATGCCAAGGGGACTACTCCCGTGAAGTCGGAAAATGTAATTATGAATTTATGGAATCCCGGTTTTGCCGATCCTCAAGAGATGATTTCGGAAGGATATCAATTGATTAGTATGAATGACCAGTCGGTATATATTGTGCCGGGAGCATCCTACTATCACGATTATCTGGAAGAAGAAAAGTTGTATAATGAGTGGACTCCTGCCGTTATCGGAAAAAGTGTATTTGAAGAAAAGCATCCGTCCATTCTCGGAGGAATGTTTGCTCTATGGAATGATCATGTGGGTAATGGTATTACGGTGAAAGATATTCATTACCGGGCTTTTCCTGCCTTACAGACATTGGCAGTGAAGATGTGGACGGGTAAGAATCCGACGTTGCCTTATGCTGTGTTTGATGAGGCTCGTGCCGCATTAAGTGAGGCACCGGGAGTGAATCGGTTGGGTAGAGCCGGGAAGCCGGGGACTTTAGTTTATCAGAAATCGGATGTTCCGGCAGGAAGTGAAAATGGTTTAACTGAAATCGGGTATGATTATATGGTGAACTTTGATTTGGCCGGCAGGGAAGAGACTCCGGGCACCATACTTTTCCGTTCTCCGGAAGCTGTCTTTTATCTGGCCGACCCAGTGAAAGGATTGGTTGGGTTTGCACGTGACGGCTATTTGGATACCTTTAGATACAAAGTGCATGAAGGTGAGAAAGTGAATGTACAGATAGAAGGTACGCCTCATTCGACAACACTTAAAGTGGATGGAAAGCTGATTGACCGGTTGAATACCCGGAAACTTTATTATAACTGCGGAAAAGATTCCATGCCGTATTTCCGCACACTTGTTTTTCCGTTGCAAAAAGCCGGTGATTTTAAGAGTCGCGTTGAGAATCTGAAAGTTTATAATTATTGTAAGGAATAGAATTGTATGATGAAGAATTTGAGTGTACTGTTATTTTTAGTGTTGTGTACTTTGTGTACGAAGGCGCAGGTACGTACGGAGTACCTGTTTGAAAAAGGATGGAAATTTACCCGTGAAGACGGGACAGACTTTATGAAACCCGGGTATGACGATGCCCGTTGGCAATCGGTGACAATACCTCACGACTGGGCTATTTACGGCCCTTTCAGCATTCATAATGATCAGCAAAAAGTAGCCATTGTGCAGGATGGGCAAAAGGCGGCATTGGAACATGCCGGACGTACGGGCGGATTGCCTTTTGTCGGAGTTGGGTGGTATCGTCTCCGGTTTGAAGCACCTGCGTTTACTTCCTCCGATAAAGCTACATTGATATTCGATGGAGCGATGAGTCATGCTAAAGTTTACCTGAACGGGCATGAGATTGGCTATTGGCCTTATGGGTATAACTCTTTCTATCTGGATGCCACTCCTTATATGAAGCCGGGAGAGAGTAACCTGTTAGCTGTCCGGCTGGAGAATGAGACCGAGTCTTCCCGTTGGTATCCGGGAGCGGGTTTGTATCGTAATGTGCATTTACGGGTGAATAAACCGGTGCATATACCGGTTTGGGGGACTTACCTCACTACTCCGGTTGTGAAAAGTGAATATGCTAAAGTTCATTTGAATACGGCTTTGGAAACGGGACAACCCGAAGCAAGCGGTTATCGGATTGTGACAGAACTGAAAGATCAGTGGGGTAAAGTGGTTGCGAGTGGTGACAAGGTACTGGCTTATGGCGACGGGAATGTGTTCGAGCAGAGTTTTGTGGTACGTTCACCGGAATTATGGTCGCCTGAAACTCCTGTCCTGTATACTGCTGTTTCGAGAGTCTATGATGGGCAGGAGTTGATTGACGAGCATACCACCCCCTTTGGTATCCGCTCGCTTGAGTTCATCCCCGATAAAGGTTTTTTCTTGAATGGAAAGAAGACTTATTTCAAGGGTGCTTGTATGCATCATGATTTAGGCCCGTTAGGTGCTGCTGTCAATGATGCGGCTATCCGCCGACAGATTCGTATTTTGAAGGATATGGGGTGCAATGCCATTCGTACTTCACATAACATGCCGGCTCCGGAACTGATAAAGGCTTGTGATGAAATGGGAATGATGGTTATGGCCGAATCGTTTGATGAATGGAAAAAAGAAAAATGCATGAACGGTTATCATAAAGTGTTTGACGAATGGGCGGAAAAGGATCTGGTAAACCTGTTGCATCAGTATCGCAATCATCCAAGTATCGTCATGTGGTGCATCGGGAATGAAGTGAGCGAACAGTGGGGAGCCGGAGAATTGGGAGCAAAGATTACCCGTTTCCTGCGGGATATCTGTCATCGGGAAGATCCTACGCGTCCGGTTACAATGGGGATGGATGGCGTGGATGCCGTTATAAAGAATAATATGGCTGCTACGTTGGATATTCCCGGATTCAATTATCGCCCTCACAAATATCAGCTTGCTTACGATAAATTGCCGCAACAGATCATTTTAGGAAGTGAGACAGCTTCTACCGTCAGTTCCCGTGGAGTATACAAATTTCCCGTAACTCGTCAGTGGATGAAGAAATACGATGATCATCAGTCTTCTTCCTATGACGTAGAATCTTGTGCATGGTCTAATTTGCCGGAAGATGATTTTATCCAGCACGAGGATTTACCTTATTGCATCGGCGAATTCGTATGGACCGGATTCGATTATTTGGGAGAACCGACTCCATACTATACCGATTGGCCCAGCCATTCTTCTCTGTTTGGTGTAGTCGATCTGGCAGGATTGCCTAAAGACCGGTATTTTCTCTATCGCAGCCATTGGAACAAGGAGCAAGAGACTTTGCATGTTTTGCCCCACTGGAATTGGGAAGGACGCGAAGGAGAGGTCACTCCGGTGTTCGTGTATACCAACTATCCGTCAGCCGAACTCTTCATTAATGGGAAGAGTCAGGGAAGGCGTACGAAAGACCTTAGCGTTACGGTACATAACAGTGCCGATTCTACTTCTATATTCGAGTTTAAACGTCAGCAACGTTACCGTTTGATGTGGATGGATACACGCTATGAGCCGGGAACGGTGAAAGTCGTTGCCTACGATAAAACCGGGAAAGCGGTTGCCGAAACAGAAATGCATACTGCCGGAAAGCCTCATCACATTGAATTGGTTGCCGATAGAAACCGGCTTCGGGCAGATGGGAAAGATTTGGCGTTTGTGACGGTCAAAGTGGTTGACAAAGATGGGAATCTTTGTCCCGACGCACAGACTTTGATTCAATTCAGGGTGAAAGGAGAAGGGAGTTATCGTGCCGGTGCTAATGGTAATCCGGCCAGCTTGGAACAGTTTCATTTGCCACAGATGCACGTGTTTAACGGCATGATGACAGCCATTGTGCAATCTTCGGATAAAGCCGGGAAGATCGTTCTGGAAGCAACCGGAAAAGGATTGAAGAAAGCGCTGCTGACCGTTGAAACGGAATAAGGTTGTTGCTGAAAGGAAAAATATGAGGGTATACTTTTAGCATGATGAATTGTATAAATCGTGAATTATATACAAAATGTAATGGCTGTTCTGTAATAAGTTTAATAAAATCACTATATTTGCACAATGTTATTACAACAAAGATCAACATGGGAAACCAATTTAATGTAAGAAAAGAAAATTCTGTCCAAACTAAAGGCCAGAAGAAGAGTAAAGGAGAGCGTCTCGGATGGGAATCTTTGTCCGGGTATAGGCCTGTGCCTTTAAGAACTGTTGTAGGGGATGGTATACCAGTAGTAAAAACATGCCGCTCTACAAGAGTTAAACTCGTTCCCTGATGTTAGACAGTATAGAACCATACGATATTCACTTTATCCAAAAAGCGTCTCCGACAAGCAATGGTGACGCTTTTGATTTTTCATATATTTATAAGTTCCGTACGGAAAGAACAGTAAAATATCAAAGTTTAAAGTATATCATACGGGTGGAAGCTATTGGCGATTTATTTGCTATTAAGTTCTATGCAGCACGTGATGGTAAATTAGATAACAAATACAATCGTCTTATTCAAGCATATAACTATTCACAAACATTACGTATCTTTCTGACTTGTGCAAGTGTTGTCCCTTTGATACTGTCTGACCATCCATTTGCTTCGTTTGTTATCAATGGTGCGCAGACCATAGATAAGAAGTCGGATAAAATTGAAAGTAAAGCAAATAATCAACGCTTTAGGTTATATAAATACGTTGCTGAACATTTGTTTGGTGATTCTATCTTTCAGGACTATGAGTTTCCGGAAGTTAGTTCTTATCTTATCGTTAATCGGAATAGTTGCCAAGATGTAGAACAGAAAAAGATTGAGATCAAGGAACGATTATTTAATTTATATGATATTGATATTTAAACTGTTCATAAAAATCAACCGGACTGTTTTTGGCAAGATTTCAGTAATTGCTCAGCCTTTTCTTTTTTTCGCTCTTTTTTTGTCCTAATATGTCTATAATCTTCTGTTTATCTTTTTTAGCCCTCCATTTTCTGTACTTCGAAAAACTATTGTTACCTTTGCCACACTAACTAACATTACGTAATAAAAAGTAAAAATATGGCAACACCTCCGTTTAAGTATCAGCCCATGTTCGAGCATGGCGAAGATAAGACTGAGTATTATCTGCTTACGAAAGACTATGTATCGGTAAGCGAGTTTGAAGGAAATCCGATTCTGAAAGTGGCGAAAGAAGGTCTGACAGCTATGGCAAATGCTGCATTCCGTGATGTGTCGTTCATGCTTCGCCGTTCGCATAACGAACAGGTAGCGAAGATACTGAGTGATCCCGAAGCAAGCGAGAATGACAAATATGTGGCACTTACTTTTCTGCGCAATGCGGAAGTGGCATCCAAAGGTGTACTTCCTTTCTGCCAGGACACCGGTACGGCCATCGTTCATGGTGAAAAAGGACAGCAGGTATGGACCGGATATTCCGACGAAGAAGCCCTTTCGCTGGGCGTTTACAAAACTTATACGGAAGAGAATCTGCGTTATTCGCAGAATGCTCCTTTGAATATGTACGATGAAGTGAATACCAAGTGTAACCTGCCTGCCCAGATCGATATCGAAGCAACGGAGGGCATGGAATACAAATTCCTTTGCGTAACAAAAGGTGGTGGATCTGCCAATAAAACTTATCTGTATCAGGAAACAAAGGCTATCTTGAACCCTGCTACGCTGGTTCCGTTCTTAGTCGAAAAGATGAAAACCCTTGGTACGGCAGCCTGTCCTCCTTATCACATCGCATTCGTAATCGGTGGTACTTCTGCCGAGAAAAACCTGCTGACTGTGAAATTGGCTTCTACTCATTATTATGATGAATTGCCTACTACAGGTAATGAGTACGGACGTGCTTTCCGTGATATCGAACTTGAAAAACAGGTACTCGAGGAAGCTCATAAGATCGGCCTCGGTGCACAGTTCGGCGGTAAGTATCTGGCACACGACGTACGTATCATCCGCCTGCCCCGTCACGGTGCATCATGTCCCGTCGGTTTGGGAGTTTCTTGCTCTGCCGACCGTAACATCAAATGTAAAATCAACAAGGATGGTATCTGGATTGAGAAACTCGATGAAAATCCGGGCAGTTTGATTCCTGAAGAACTTCGCAATGCCGGTGAAGGCAACGTAGTGAAGATCGATTTGAACCGTCCGATGCCGGAGATTCTGAAAGAGTTGACTAAGTACCCGGTGGCTACCCGTTTGTCGCTGAACGGTACGATCATCGTAGGACGTGACATCGCTCATGCCAAATTGAAAGAACGTTTGGATCGTGGTGAAGATCTGCCTCAATATATCAAAGACCATCCTATTTATTATGCCGGTCCGGCAAAGACTCCTGCCGGTATGGCTTGCGGTTCTATGGGCCCGACTACTGCCGGACGTATGGACCCGTATGTAGACCTGTTCCAAAGTCACGGTGGAAGTATGATTATGCTTGCTAAAGGTAATCGTAGCCAGCAGGTGACCGATGCTTGCAAGAAATACGGTGGTTTCTACCTCGGTTCTATCGGTGGTCCGGCTGCTATCCTCGCTCAGAATAACATTAAGAGCATCGAATGCGTGGAGTATCCCGAATTAGGTATGGAAGCTATCTGGAAGATCGAAGTGGAGGATTTCCCGGCATTTATCTTGGTAGATGACAAAGGCAATGACTTCTTCAAACAGATTAAGCCGCGTTGTGCAGGTGGTAGTTGTGATGGCAAATAATATTCATATTGCGTCGTTGTACGACCTGTAACGACTGAAATAATTCCGGGCATCTGTATCTTCTTATTAAGTACAGATGCCCTTTTTTGTAATAAAAACACTAATACATATCATGAAACAAGCACCGATTGAGCTACAACAAAAAAATCACATTGTCTGGCTGGATGTCGTGCGACTGATAGCCATGTTTACCGTGGTCTGTTGCCATTGCACCGATCCGTTCAATTTCTATCCGGGCACAGCCTCCAATATTGATGAAATAAAATTCTGGGGAGCGGTTTACGGAGCAGTCCTGCGTCCTTGCGTTCCACTGTTTGTAATGATTACGGGAGCTTTACTCTTGCCCGTACGTGGCGATGCCTCCGTGTTTTATAAGAAACGTATTCCACGTGTATTTTTTCCGTTCCTCATCTGGTCCGTGCTTTACAATCTTTTTCCGTGGATAACGGGAGTATTGGGCTTTGAACCGCAGGTTATACTTAATTTTTTCCCTTATGCCGGTGAAGAAGTGATGCGTCAGTCCTTCTCTGTGGCTTTGGAGTATATATCGCAGATTCCTCTGAATTTTTCTCCGATAGCCGTACACATGTGGTACATCTACTTGCTGATAGGGCTTTATCTTTATCTGCCGATCTTCTCGGCTTGGGTAGAAAAAGCGTCCGATCGTGCCAAGCTCTGGTTTCTTGCAGCTTGGGGAGTCACCTTATTATTGCCTTATTATCACCAGTTTGTTGCTTCGTATCTGTGGGGCACATGTTCCTGGAATGCGTTTGGCATGTTCTATGCTTTTGCCGGTTTCAATGGGTATCTGCTGTTGGGGCATTATTTGAGAAAATTAGATTGGTCTTTGAGTAAAACTTTGGCTATCGGTATTCCGATGTTTGTTGTCGGTTATGCGATTACTTTCTTCGGTTTCCGTTATATTTCTTCACTGCCGGAATATACGGACGAAATGTATGAACTCTTTTTCACTTATTGCTCCATCAACGTGGTGATGATGACGATTCCCGTGTTTATGCTGGCGAAGAAAGTACAAATCCGTTCGGAGAAAGTACAGAAAGCTTTGGCTAATCTTACCCTTTGCGGTTTTGGCGTCTATATGGTGCATTACTTCCTGACAGGGCCGAGCGTAGAGTTGGTACGTGCCCTCGGTGTACCCGTCCCGGTTCAGATTCCGGTAGCGGCAGTGATTGCTTTTGCCGTATCATGGCTTATCGTTTGGGTGATCTACCGTTGTTGCGGAAAGAAAGCAAAATATATTGTGGGATAGAGTAAAAATGTTCTCAATTCTTTTTAAGGAGTGTGTCAGAAGGATTACTGTTGATACGCTCCTTTTGTATTTCTCTGCTAAGCGTTACTTTGAATAGCTGATTATTTTCTTTATCCGGTATTCGTTACTGTATTCATTTAATGAATATAGCCAGTTCAGATACATATCGGTCGGCATTTTCCGGTATCCCAGACGATGGATTTTGGCATATAATTCATTCATGTGTTTTTGGGAAGTAACCGAAGGGCTTCGTTTATATTGCTCTGCAATGATCTGTGCTTTTAGCAATAGCGCATTGATGTAATCCGGATAATATTTCAAGGCAGTGTCACAACATTGTACAATGAAATGCCCGTCTTCGGTTCCATATTTATGCATGTATCCTTGCGCCAGATCAGTCAAGCATAGTGCCACTGATTGCTGTACGGAAAGTGTATCCATGTATATGCCGTTTCTTATTGCATCCAGGTGTATGTATCCGGATGCTGTCAGCCAAGCGTCGGTTGGAAAATCCGCACAGGTTAATTCTATATTGTACCATCCGGCACGTTTGTTCCATGCTTTTATGTACATATGATTCGGTGCCAATGAAAGCCAGCACTTTTCACCGAGCTTATCCATGATTAATTTGTATAGTAGTGGCATGGAATGACAATTTCCCTTTCTTGTTTCCATCATATACGATACGAACATGCTGCTCCAATTTTGACGTCCGGCATAATCATCGAAGTTGTATTCGAAAGGCAGATGTGCTACCACTGTATCTCCTATTTGCATAGGAATAGAATCCGTCATGAATACGAAAACAGCACATTGTGCTTTGGCAGCTTGTTCGTCTCCCTGTCCTTCGTATCGGATGTCGCCGGATTGCATAATTCCTCGGCAGAAATTAGCATACCATTCTATCTGATGATTGAAAACCTCTTCGTTCAAGTTATCGTTGTAATAAGCGTTTTCGACAGCATAAACAGCTTTTTGAAGATTCAAAGAATCTTTGCCGGAAAGCATGTTGGCAAGTGTTAATTGCTCTTTGAAGTAGGCGGCCTGGGAATATACAGGGTATGCAGTTACGATTAATAATGCGTACAATAACCCGATTGCTTTTATCAGTCTTTTCATCCTATATTTCTTTTCTTTAGTTTTGATACATCTGAAATTAACTTTGGAACCAGTATCTTTACTGAAATAATTAATGCTTTCATGTTTATCTTTAGGAGAGATAAAACTATATCATTTTCTATAAGCACTTTCCTGATATTATACTATATATGAACTACTTATTAGCGATTTTGATGCAAATGTTTGCTGATTTTTATAATTACTTCAAGAGGTATTTCACCTTCAGATTTTACTTCTTTACCATCTAAATCAAAGCAAATCACATTGTTTACATTCGTATTCCCCTTAGGAACATTAACTCCCTGAGGTGCATTCATCAATATACCGTTGTCTTCAAAATAAACTTGAATTGACTCAAAAGGAATCTTTTTATAGTTATCTTTGAATAGTTTGTAATCATAATATAGTACTAAATTTTTCTTTTTTATAATAAAGACTTCTGTCCCATATTTATTCCATAAATATAATTTCAATAAATAACCTGAAGAAAGAAAACCTACTATACAAGTGATAATGAAACCAAAAGGAATACCTTCACTGGTTGTAGCTAAATATATACAGACTATTATTGGAATAAAAAAGATTGAAAGTGCAAAAAATAAAATAATACTTAGTATACCTTTTTTTGCTTTCTTTACATGAATTTTCAAAGAAATGCCATCTGACAATTCTAATTCATAGATTGGGGTTAGCGATTTTTTTGTTTCCATTGCTTATATCCTATACTTCTTTCTTATGCATTCTATTTGATAATTATGGAGAAATGATTTTGGAGGAATGGCTAATTATTCGTGTCTATTATTGGGGATATTGATATTTATAACATTCCTTTTCTGATTACAATAAAATTGATGGAATCTCGAATTTGAAAAACTATCCCATAAGGATCATAAATGGTTGCGGACTGATCATCATAACTATAAAATCCGGGCAAACTATCGTGATAAGATAATAATTTGCTTTTGTCAATATATTTGTTTCCAATATTTTCTTCGCCATAATATACAAAGGCATATTCTCCAATATAGGTGTATCCTTTAATGTTTTCTTTCGGGTAAAATAAATCAGCTTGCATTGCTACATACTCTTTTCCTTCTTTTGAATAAAAATAACAACAGAGGACTTTCTTTTCAATGGGGAGAATATTGTCTAAACTTTGTATGTATTGTCTAAAGGTGTCGATTGCTAATATCATTGGTGTACTAAAAACAATATTTTCATGTTTTAATGTATCATAAAGTGATGAATTGCGAGTTTGAACTATTGGTTCTGTTTTTGTGCTATTAGTGCAACTTAAACTAATCAATGTAATTATGGCTGTTGATAGTATTGTTCTCATATTTTATTTTTTAGGTACTATGAAGCGTAATCCTGTATTATTGGTTACTTTTTTTATATAAATGTTAGATTTCCAAGGGGTATACTGATATATAATTTTAGATTGTCTATGGTAAACATAGTAAGTCGGTGGTGTTGTCCCTTGTTCTTTGGCCTTTTGATAGTTGTTTGTGACAAATTTCTTGTCTCCTCCTCCTATGATATAGCCTGATCCTCCTTCTGTACCGTCATGATCAGGATGGCTATGCATATCAAAATATTGATTGGCGATTGTTAGTCCTTCTTCACTATTGTCTCTTGGCAGCACAGTGTTATTAATATTTTGGGTATGGAGTACATATTGTCTTCCGTTTTTCCCTTGATAACCTGATAATCCCCATTCCACTTTTGTGTTATTGGCAGCAAATATGTAGACATCACCAACTTCATGAGAATTTGTAATGGCATAGCTGCCATCATAATCACTCCTGTTTCTTCCTTCAGCAAGTTGGTCAAAAATAGTTCTATCAGAGATACTGATTGAAGCACCCGTTCTTTCACCATCTTGATTAAGTGCGTACATTGTATGTTTTTCACTTTCTTCAATCCATTCTACTGTCCCATCATATCTCAGTTCCCAAACATCTGTTCCATCTGGGTCGATAAATCTTACCGGATTATTCATGCAATACACATAAGGACTGATTGAATAATATTTTTCACATAAAGGATCAATCGACATGCTTTGTAATTCCGGTTTTAGTTCTATCAACGAATCTGCATCCTCTACAAAGCCGACTACCTTGTTTGTCTTCGTATTAAACAATACCTCCCCAATTTCTACAATTTCTTCCAGATCGTGAAATTCTTCTTTCTCCCCGAAAGTATACACATCGGCTTTATACCCCAAACGTGCAAATGGATTTCCTTCGGAGTGCTGGGCTTGTAATTTCAAACAGGCTGCAATTACCAGTATGATAAATCCCGTAAATTTCTTTATATCCATATTTTGTTTAAGATTGTTATTTTACTGTTTTCTTTTACAAAAAAGGCGGGGTTTTAATTTGTTCTGGTTACCATTTCTATGAACTATAATTTTACTCTAATATAGTATAATTCTTCTTTATGAGTGCAATATAGTAGAAAATAATATTCTAAATCGTTGAAATATACATAACTATAGAAATTATTCGGCTCAGATAATTCTGTGCTGAAAGATTTTAAGCACTCACTTTGATTATAATTGTTGGTGGTGAATGCAAATTTGAACAGCTTGTAAGCTGTTGTGTCAAGGGGACATTTTTTCCATTTCGAAATAATGGTTTCGCTTGTAATTTTCTCTTTTTCCCATTCATTGGCGTAGTTTGGGTAATTTATATCTAATATTGCTTTCTGGGTATTGAATAAATATATTTCAAAAAGTTCACCATGGCTGCTTAGTTTAATATTGTCGATACTGCATCTTTTTTTAATTTTTTCATAAGAAAGGAATATTTTTCTTAATTCTTGACTTTGTAGCGGATTGAAGACTTTGTTTTCAATGTGATACAGAATGGGGCAGATTGTTATCAATAACAATAATATACCTGTAAATATATATATGTATGTTTTCATTATTTTTTCTTTTTTACTGGAATTTTTGCTTGTTTATAGCCATAAATATAGAAAGATTTTCCATCATTTTTTCCGCCAGGTCTGCCGTACCAAGTAGCAAAATCTCTAAGTGGTCTACCATCCATATCAAAGTCATATTTATCTAAGTATTTCTCTCCACCAATATGTACGATTCCTGTTGTTGCGTTTACTAAGGTCATTTTTAATGTACCATATACTTTGCCTGTGTTGCTTAATCCCCAAATAAAATTTTTATAAATAGAAACACCTTCTTCATTGTTGAATAATAATGTGTTAATACCAGGTAAATCAATTTTGCTTTGGTCAACGTATAGTGGTTCACCAGATTTTTCTTTCCACCAAGTATCTGCTTCTTCTTTTGTTAAATAACCGTCATAATCGGGACGATCTTTTAGTCCATTGTAGCTATTGAAAAATTTTTCTTTTGCATTTTTATTTTTTAAACCTTGAAATCCTAAACTGAAATTCATGGCGTCTTCGTGTGTCATTCCTTGAACAAAATTATCTTTGTCCATAATAATGGCTTTGCCTTGTAATCCGCCATCGTCGGTTCCTATTAGATTGCCATTTGGGTCATAAATAGGTGCTAATCCTGTCGGGTCGATAAATCTTACCGGATTATTCATGCAATACACATAAGGACTGATTGAATAATATTTTTCACATAAAGGATCAATCGACATACTCTGCAATTCCGGTTTTAGTTCTATCAACGAATCTGCACCGTTTACAAAGCCGACTACCTCGTTTGTCTTCGTATTAAACAGTACCTCCCCGATTTCTACAATCGTTTCTTGATCGTGAAATTCTTCTTTCTCTCCGAAAGTATACACATCGGCTTTATACCCCAAACGTGCAAATGGATTTCCTTCGGAGTGCTGGGCTTGTAATTTCAAACAGGTTGCAATTACCAACATGATAAGTCCCGTAAATTTCTTCATATCCATATTTTGTTTAAGATTGTTATTTCACTGTTTTTCTTATAGTGGGTTGGGCATGTCCGTCTTCTTCTTTTTTAAGTTTCTCTACATGGCGTAACCAACGTGCATAGATTTCTTTAGGCATATCCTCATAGCCGCTGTTGTCAATTTCCTTATAGAGCTCATGCATACGTTCATAATGTTTATAAGCTTCCGGTGATATTTTCTTTAATGTTTCCGGGTGGCGGGCATTCAACAAACGGGCTATTTCCAAAGTTAATCTGGTTTCATAGTCGGCTTCCATGATTTTATTATAAATATCATGAGGTGAATAGGATTCCGCCGTATGTAAACAGTCCAAAATAAACGGATCATAACCATATTTCATGAGATAATATTGCCCCAGCGTGGTAAGAAGAGAAGCAACCGTTTCTTTCTTGCTTAGTGGGTTCATATATAGTTTATTGCGTATGGCTTCACTTTTGATATAACTACTGTTCATATAGTGATAGTCACTCAAGATGGAGCGGCAAGTAAGCTCCAGATTATACCAGGCTCCATTATCATCCTGTATTTTCACAAACGAATGTTGAGGAGCCAAAGCCAAGTAAGCTTTTGCACCTAACCTTTCTGCTAAAATCAAATAAAGAAGAGGCATCGAATGACATTGCCCTACATTGGTTGTCAGTAGGGTATTTACAAAATGACTGGTAAAATTCTTTTGGCTGTCATAATCGTCCAAATTGTATTTCAGGGGATAATGTGTGACCGTCTTTTCTGTTCCGGGTTGCCGGATATTCAAGGTATCGGTGAGCAAGCTGAAGATAGCCATATTTTGTGCCAGTCCGTCATGTGGATTGAGTTTTAGTTCTCTCATTCTCCATTTACAATAGTCTGCCTTTTCACTGATACTCTTTTGAAAATCGTTAAAGTTTAATTGGTTGTTCAGGTATGCGTTTTCTATCAGAAAAATAGCCCGTTCCAGATTTAGAGGAATGGAATCATGCAACATGTCGCTAATTTCTTGATAAGCAGAGCGGAAGTATTCTGTGCCGGGGATACCGGCTTGGGATGGGAAGCCGTTTTTGGTCAGAGAGCTCGCTATGCTGTAACATTCTTCTATTTCTCTCATCATGGCGGTTGCCTCCTCTATCTCTTGCTGTGCTCTTTGTCTCCGGCGTATCAGTTCATTGGGGTCGTATATATTGTTTTGCTGTTTACTTGGGGTAAAGGGAGCAGATGGTCCGGGGGAAGACGGGAGATTAATGTTTATTCCATAAGTATCCATCGCATTAGGGACGGGTACCGGAATACCCGGTAATTGAGCATAAGAATAACAACTACATAATAAAGTAATGAGGAGTATGGTTAACAATTTGTTCATAGCAGTTGATAATGGTAATATTTGCAATGTTAAGAATTTATTGTTACTTGATCAAGAAAAGTATGAAAAAATGATTGATAATTAGTGAAATGCTTTAATAATGTATCTTTTTCTTGTCTTTTATTATTTATCAGAAAGCGGAATGGGAGAATTATGTTACAATGATATTGCTATTAATAATTCAATAACCCCTGACTAATACTTCTTTTTCACTTTTACTTTATCAATATTTTTGTATCCATATAAATAATTGTTACAAATGAAATATGTTGTACTATCTATGGCAGTGAAATATACAGTATCGTTTCGAGTGAAAACTATTCCTCTTTCATTCTCACCACCAATTGATAAACCCGGTTCAGGACTATGTTGTATGCTATAATAACTACCATCTTTATTGATGTCGTCGCACGATATGGTATATTCAACTCCACCAATAAAAAACTTCCAACTATCCATACGAATACGTTTATCAATTTCAATATATTGTACAAAAAAAAGGTACACTAAAAAAGAAGATAAAAAAGCATTAATCACGAAAAAAGGAGTGTAATATATTTTGATAAAATAGAATATACCGGCAATCATTAAATTGGCTAAAAATACCATAGGAATAATGAATAATAATATGATAGTCATACTTTCATCAGGTTGGCTATACAACGTCCAACAACCAATCATAATTATATCAATTACCAATAAGATCGACAGCGTTATGATACTCTTTTTAGAAAATAGTGCTTTCATTGTATACGTAATTTAATATGAAACAAACTTTCCATCTATAAATTGATAACGTCCCTCTGGAAGATTGGTTATTTGGTCATAAAAATCCATGATCGAGTGACCTTGCTTTTTATCCGATCCAGTCCATATTTTGTTTAAGATTGTTATTTCACTGTTTTTCTTATAGCGGGTTAGTCATGTCCGTCTTCTTCTTTTTTAAGTTTCTCTACATGGCGTAACCGACGTGCATAGATTTCTTTAGGCATATCCTCATAGCCACTGTTGTCGATTTCTTTATAGAGCTTATGCATATGTTCATAATGTTTATAAGCTTCCGGTGATATTTTCTTTAATGTTTCCGAGTTGCCGGACATTCAAGGTATCGGTGAGCAAGCTGAAGATAGCCATATTTTGTACCAGTCCGTCATGCGGATTGAGTTTTAGTTCGCTCATTCTCCATTTACAATAGTCTACCTTTTCACTGATACTCTTTTGAAAATCGTTAAAGTTTAATTGGTTGTTCAGGAATGCGTTTTTTATCAGAAAAATAGCCCGTTTCAGATTTAGAGTAATGGAGTCATGCAACATGTCGCTAATTTCTTGATAAGCAGAACGGAAATATTCTGTGCCGGGGATATTGGCTTGAGATGGAAAGCCATTTTTTGTCAGAGAGCTCGCTATACTGTAACATTCTTCTATTTCTCTCATTATGGCGGTTGCCTCCTCTATCTCTTGTTGTGCTCTTTGTCTCCGGCGTATCAGTTCATTGGGGTCGTATATATTGTTTTGCTGTTTACTTGGGGTAAAGGGAGCAGATGGCCCGGGAGAAGACGGGAAATTAATGTTTGTTCCATAAGTATCCATCGCATTAGGAACAGGTACCGGAATCACCGGTAATTGAGCATAAGAATAGCAACTACATAAAGTAATGAGGAGTATGGTTAACGATTTGTTCATAGCAGTTGATGATGGTAACATTTGCAATATTAAGAATTTATTATTAATTCATCGAGGGAAATTTGGAAAAACACATAAAGATTAATGAAAATCAATAGGATGAAGCTTCTTGCTCTGTTTTTGTAGATGTTGTGTTTGATTTTGTTTCCCCGTATGAAACGAAAGGTTTCTTTCGGAGAAACCATTGGTTCCATACGGATGAAACGAAGAGTTCCATACGAACGAAACCAACAGTTCCATGCCGATGGAACCATTGGTTTCAATAAGTAGAAACTATCTGATGTGTTATGATAAAAATCCCATTATTTACAGTAGATGTACTAACTGCAAATAACTGGGATTTAATAATTTATATATTGGGAGGATGATTACTTCTCTAATTTCTTTTTCCACTCTTTGTACTTTGCCAATACTTTCAGACCTCCATTGTTGTACCAACTATAACCATTACGGCGTTCATAACCGATTTCGGAGATATCATATTTCTTAATTCCATCGCGGTCACAGAAGAAAGGGCGGTTGGTCTCTAATTCGTAGAAACGGGCCCATAGTGGTTCACAATCTGTACAAGGTACCATTCTGTAGTCTTTCTTACCATCTGCATTGGTGAAATACTCTTTCTTTATATTTTTTATTTCCGATTCCTTAAACCATTCGATAGCAGCATCGATGGAAGCAATCATTTCCGGAGTCGGTTTAGATAAGGACATAAGGAAGAGTACGATATCGTCTGATTCTTGTCCGCTTAGCGAAGGAAGTTCGTAGGCGCGTGCTTTGGCAGGAGCAAGTGTTTCGCGGTCGTGCTGTGCACACCATACGGTGAGTTTGCCATTTTGTTTTACTTGGGTTTTCAAAATGCATTCCACTCCTTTGTCCAAAGCTACCTGTGCTTGTTGCCGTGCCGCATCGGGAACGAAAGTATAGGGAGCTTTCGCTTTGGTTATATCTCTCAAAAGCTTCATCACATTGATCATGGCGTCATCATTGTATGTGATATGGATGTAATACCCTTTGGGACGTGGATAGAATTGTGGCCAACCTCCATTTTCATATTGTGCTTCGAAGAGATATTGTAGTCCACGGAGGAAGGCGTCTTTGTATTTTTCATCTTGAGTTGCCAGATAGATACGGGCCAGATAATTCATTTCTGTGATGGTAGCACGGTTGTCGATTGTGCTTAAATTCACGTTCTCTTTCATCTTGAGAGCATCTTTACGTTCCTGGTCTGTCAGTTCGGCCGCCATATAAATGTTTTTAGGCCATCCTCCGGTAATTTGCTGATACAGTAATACATTGTCGGCAATGCGGATGGCTTCCGGCGTTTTAAAAAATGCATCGTCAAATTTCGGTGCAATCTTTACCCAGTCTTTATATGGGTGTTTCTCTTTGTAATTGGTGTCCGTTTGGGCAGAAAGACCTGTCAGAAAGAAGCATGACAGGGCAATTAATAAAATTTTCTTCATGGTTTGCTGTTGTTTATTACCTTATTGTATGTGGCAAAGATAGGGGAAAACAGGGGGAAGAAGAGGTAAATATTGTTTTATGTGGGAGAAAAAATGATCACTTATACCTAATCCCTATTCCATGTATTTCAATACCTTGCCACTAATCTGTAAAAGTGAGATCTCGCACAGCTTTGTATCATATTCAGCAGAGAGTATTCGTTCTTCGGCATCCAGTAGGCTCTTTTGAGCTTCACGCATTTCGATACCGGCGAGGTCACCGAGCATATAACGTTCCATAGCTATCTCATGGTTTTCTTTGGCGGCTATAAGATTTTGGCGTTCCAGATTGAGCAATTGCAGGTTATTGCGATAAGCTTGCCACAGGTTACTGATGTCTGCCCGTAATGCTTGTTCCAGTTCTTGACGTTGCAGACGGGAATTTTTTACGGCAATGCTGGCATTGCGTTTTTCACGCCGGCGGTTTCCGTCGAATATATTAAAACCGATGGTCAGTCCGCCATTGAATCCCAAGTTCCCCCGTTGACTGTTGGAAGCTATGTCGTATTTATTGAAAGTATATCCGTAACCGGTGTTCAGTTTCAGGTACGGATAATTACGTGAATTTACTTTTTTATAGTCCAGTTGGGCAATGGTAGTATTCTGATCGGCTTTCAGTAAAGACGCATTGGTTTGCAGCGTGGCATTCCATAGCTCCTCAAAGTTCAGATGGGCGTTTACTTTGATGATGGAGTCTTCGATGAAGAGCGGCTGGTCTACATCCGCATTTGCCATCAGCTCATTCAGATTGATACGGGAGGTATGCAGCAACTCCTGCTGTTTCATATATTTGGCACTGTCTGCATTAAAGTCTACTTTGGCTTGCTGATAGTCGAGACGGGAGAAGTTACCGATGTGATAGCGTTCTTCCACGATGCGGAGCCGTTCTTTAGACAGTTTTACGGCATAGTGCAAATTGGCGAGACGTATTTTTTGCTGGACAAAGTTATAGTATTCTGCGGCAAGGCTGGCCACAAAGTCTTCGATGGCTATACGGGTATTTGTTTCGCCTTGTAGCTCCAGTTCCTTGAGCTTTTGGTAGTTGGCCTGAATGTTGAAGCCGTCGAAAATAGTCCAGTTGAGATTAAGCCCTACATCGATTGTTTGATCGAATACACCGTTTTCTTTGATTGTTTCTCCGCTTTCACGGACTTTCGTTCGGGTGTTGTCTACAGTTCCTTTGTATCCGGCACTGAAATCGAGCGTAGGCAGATAGCCGGCATTTCCTAACGTTGCATTGTTTTTGCTGACCTGCTCTTCATTATGGGTGATGCGCAACGAATAGTTATTCTGTAGTCCTTCTTCCAGACAGGACTTTAAAGTATATACTTGTTTCTGAGCCTGTCCGGTGAGGAGCAGGCTGCAAACGATAGCGAGCATTAAGATTCGTTTCATGATTCTCTTAACTTATTACGGTTCGTTGAAATATAGCTGTATATGGCAGGGACGATGTACATCGTCATCAGTGTGGAGATCAGCATACCGCCTACTACTGCCGTTCCCATGGCGATACGCTGGTTGCAGCCTTCACTGGTGGCAAAGGCAAGTGGTATCAGTCCCAATATGGTAGATGCACTCGTCATTAGGATAGGGCGCAGACGCTGTAATGAAGCATCTTTGATGGCGTTCATTTTATCTTCACCGCTTTCCTGTTTTTGGTTGGCGAACTCCACGATAAGGATACCGTTTTTAGCCACCAATCCGATGAGCATGATAATACCGATCTGGCTGAAGATATTCATCGTTATTCCACCGAAGTACATAAATATCAGTGCACCGGCAATGGCGAGGGGCACGGTCAGCATTACGATTAACGGGTCTTTGAAGCTTTCGAACTGAGCAGCGAGGATCAGATAGATCAGGAAAATAGCCAATATGAAAGCAAACATCAGACTTGATGAACTTTCGCGATATTCTTTGGAGTCTCCGGTCAGTGCGGTACGGAAAGAGTCGTCCAATGTCTCTTTGGCTATCTTATCCATTTCGTCCAGCCCCTGACCGATAGTTTTTCCTTCTGCCAATCCTGCGGAAACCGTGGCCGATGCAAAACGATTGTAACGATACAGTTTCGGAGGGGCGATACCGTTTGTCAGTTCTATGAGGTTGTCGAGCTGTACCATATCCCCTTTGTCGCTTCGCACATAGATGGCTTTCAGATCGGCCGGTTTATTGCGTTGCTGGCGATTGATCTCACCTAAAATCTCGTATTGTTTTCCGTTCATGTAAAAGTATCCCATACGTTGTCCGCTCAGACCGTATTGGAGTGTCTGGGCTATGTTACGGGTACTGACTCCCATGATACTGGCTTTATCACGATTGATATTGATACGGGCTTCGGGCTTGCTGAATTTCAAATCGACATCGGCCATTTGGAATACCGGATTTTCATAAACCTTTGCCATGAATTTCGGCAGTACCTCTTGCAGTTTTTCCAGGTTGGTGGCTTGCAATACATATTGTATCGGCATGCCACCGCGACGTCCGCCGAAAGATGAGGACTGCTGCACGAAAGAACGCGCCATTGTTTTTTTCTGTACGGCTTTTGATAACTCCTCGGCTACGTCCATCTGAGAGTAATCTCGGTCTTTCATGTCTTTCAATGTGATACGCACGTTTCCGCTACCGCTCGAAACGCGGGCTGTCACAGATTCCGCATCGGGAATGATCGAATCTACCAAATCATTGATATCTTCTGTATAATCCCGTATATATTCGTAGGTTACTCCTTCTGCTCCGCGTGTATTTATACTGATTTGTGAGCGGTCTTCAAGCGGAGCCATTTCTGCCGGAATGTATCCCCACAAAAAGACAATGATACCGATGGTAACGGCGATAACCGGAAGTGCCAACCAGCGCTTTTTCAGGAAAGCTGCCAGTGAACGGCTGTAAATGCGGTTTATCCCTTCGAAAAAGGGTTCTGTTTTCCTGTAAAACCAATTCTGCTTTTCACGTTTTATCAATAGCTTGGTGGCAAGCATCGGTGTGAAAGTCAATGCGGCGAAAGAGGAAATGATAACCGATCCTGAAATAACCAAGCTGAACTCACGGAAGAGTTTACCTGTCATACCATCCATGAATACGATGGGGAAGAATACGGCTACCAGTGTGATGGTGGTGGAGATAACGGCAAAGAAAATTTCTTTTGCTCCCTCGATACCGGCCTCTTTAGGTGCCATTCCTTGTTCGATACGCACATAGATGTTCTCTGTCATTACAATGGCATCGTCTACCACAAGTCCCACCGATAGTACGACGGCAAGCATGGAAAGCACATTGATGGAAAATCCTGCCAGATACATGACGAAAAATGCACCGATCAATGAAACGGGGATCACGATGCAAGGCACGAGTGTTACGCGCCAGTCACGTAAGAAGAGGAAGATAATGATGATGACCAATATGAATGCTTCGTATACAGTCTGTTCGACCTCATCGATAGAAGCACGGATAAATTTGGTATTGTCGAATCCGTAATTGTAATGTACATCTTCGGGAAGGTCTTTTTGCATCCTTTCCATACGGTCGTACACGGCATCGGCTATTTTGATATGGTTAGCTCCCGGTTGGGGGATGACTACCACACCTACCATCGGAACGCCGTTCATCTTCATGTAGCTCTTTATATCTGCCGGGCCTAATTCGGCACGACCGATATCGCTGAAACGCACAATCTGGTTGTTGTCTTCCTTGATGATCAGATCATTAAACTCATCTGCCGTATGCATCAAACCTAAAGTACGGATCGTCAGTTCTATCGTATTTCCTTCAATGCTGCCTGAGGGAAGTTCCACGTTTTCATTGTCGACTGCATTTTTCACGTCTACGGGAGTGATACCGTAACCGGACATCTTGATCGGATCGAGCCACAGACGCATGGAGTAGCGCTTTTCACCCCAAATGGATACACTGCTCACATCTGATATTGTCTGAAGTTGCTCTTTTACAGTGAGGTCGGCTATTTCACTCAGTTCCAGCAGCGATCGCCGTTCGCTTTGGAGAGCTACCATCAGGATCGGCGTAGCGTCGGCATCTGCTTTCGATACCGTAGGAGGATCACAGTCGCGGGGAAGATAACGTTGTGCACGCGATACTTTGTCGCGCACGTCATTGGCTGCGGTTTCCAGATCGACGGACAATTCGAACTCTACGGTAATGCGGCATTGTCCCTGCTGGCTGACGCTTGAAAGCGAGCGGATACCGGGAATACCGTTGATGTTCTGTTCCAACGGTTCGGTAATCTGATTCTCGATAACATCGGCATTTGCACCGGGATAGGAACAGGAAACCGAAATGATAGGATTATCTACCGACGGATATTCACGGACGCCGAGATAGCTGTATCCGATGAATCCGAAGAGAAGGATAATGAGGGTTAATACCGTCGATAATACCGGCCGGCGTATACTTAATTCGGATATATTCATAAGGCGGCAGGTTTAATCGATGTTATCAAGAGTTACTGGTAATCCTGTACGGAGTTGCAAGGTTCCCGAAGTGATGATTGTATCGCCTACTTGCAATCCCCGCAATACTTGCACTTCTGCTTCGGTACGGATACCGGTCAATATTTCCACTGGTTGCGCTTTTCCGTCTTTATAAAGATATATTTTATCTTTACCCATTTCCGGTACGATCGCTTCCGAAGGTACTGCAATGGCATTCGGAATCTCTTCTTTTTTCAGATGGACACTGACGTATCGGCCAGGGAGTATGCTCCCGTTGCTGTTCGGATAAAGTGCGCGTACGGTAAGGGTGTGCATATCACTGATTTTAGACTCTGTGGCATATACTTTAGCCGGGAATCCGTCCAGTTTTCCTTCCAGGTTGAAAATCAGGTTCGCTCCTCTTTTCACTTCTCCGGCATAGCGTTCCGGAACGGAAAATTCTACTTTCAAAGGGGAAATTTTTGTGAGTTTTGCTACAATGGTGCTGGGAGAGGCATATGCACCGACACTGACCTGGCGTAAACCTATCACTCCGTCAAACGGTGCACGGAGTTCCGTCAGTGCGATATTGGCTTTTACGATATCTATGTCGGCATTCAGGGTAGCCAGTTCTGTTTTTACCTGTTCGTAAGCCTCTTTACTTACGGCGTCTCTTTCAAGAAGTGCATTCTGACGAAATACGCGGTCTTCCGCCAGTTTCAGTTGGGAAACGAGACGTTGAAGTTGGGCTTGCAACTGTCGGTCGTTGACTTTGGCCAGTAACTGTCCTTTCTGAACGGTACTACCTTCGTCAAAGTTTATTTCTACAATCTTTCCGGATGTTTCGAATGAAAGGTCTACCTCTTCATCCGGCAGCAGGCTACCGCTAATCCGGATTTCATCAGTAAGCAGTTGCGGTTTGATAATCCGTGCATTTACATTTAGAATTCTCTTGTTCCCTTTCTGAGCTTTGGATACTTTATCGGCAGCAGCCAATTCTTCATTTTGTTTAGGCATTTGAGAGTAGATGCCACCTCCTATTAATCCGGCACCTACAAGAATAATAATACCCCATTTAATTCTCTTGTCCATGTATGTTTTATGTTATATAGGTACATGTGGCAGTGCACCTGTTAAATATAGCAATTGATAATCTTGTAGGTTAGACAGGAGTATGGCAGGAAAGTTTAATATGTGTAGCGTGAAAAAGAGTTAATAAATTAATAGGCTGCTCGGTATTTTCCTTCCTCTTTATCTTCGAGCATATTGAGGTAGGAGGTATAGCGTGATTCGCTGATATAGTGCTGCTCTACGGCTTGTCTTACTGCACAACCAGGCTCTTGACGATGGGTGCAGTTGTTGTATTTACAGTCGGCAGAAAATTTGAATATTTCGGGGAAGTAATGTCCGATTTCTTCTTCTTCCATGTTGAATGTTCCGAACCCTTTGATGCCCGGAGTATCGATGATATACCCTCCTCCTTCAACGGGAAACATTTCGGAGAAAGTGGTGGTATGCATTCCTTTGTTGTGATAAGTAGATATTTCTGCCGTTTTGACTTCTTGTCCCGGAAGTATGGCATTGATAAGTGTGGATTTTCCTACTCCCGAATGTCCGGAGAAGAGCGTAATCCGTCCTTTTAATTCTTTTTGAATGGCATCGATTCCTTGTTTGCTTTTAGCGGAAATCTTAAAGCAGGGATAGCCGATATGGGTATAAAGGTTAATGAGACTGTCTAAATAATGAAGTTCATCTTCATCATATGCATCGACTTTATTGAATACCAGTTTGACAGGTATACGATAAGCTTCCGCCGAAGCTAAAAAACGATCGATAAAGATGGTGGATGTTTCGGGGTAATTGATTGTCACCACCAGCATGCATTGGTCAAGGTTGGCGGCGAGAATATGTGATTGCTTGGAAAGATTCGAAGACCGGCGGATGATATAATTCTTTCTATCTTCTATTTCGTTAATGAATGCAGTACCTTCCTGGTTCAGTATAATTTGCACCCGGTCGCCTACTGCCACAGGATTTGTGCTCCGTATTCCTTTCAGACGGAAATTCCCCTTTATCTTACACTCGATAAATTGTCCGTCATCTGTCCTGACTTGATACCAGCTTCCTGTATTCTTTATAACTAATCCACGCATATTTTATTTAGTTGAAAGTTGAGAGTTGAAAGTTGAGAATTCTTAGATAGTTGAGAGTTACCCGTCACTTAAAAGTGGAAAATTACTTATGCAATCACGCTGAATAGTAACTTTCAACTTTCAACTCTCAACTCTCAACTAAATTTACACTGTCATTATCTCCTTATCCTTTTCAGCCAGCATGTCGTCGATCTGCTTGATATACTTATCATGGATCTTTTGCAGTTTGGCTTCGGCATTCTTTTGTTCATCTTCTGCAAGACCTTCTTTAACTGCTTTTTTCAGTGTATCTATACCGTCACGGCGCGCATTGCGTACACTGACTTTGGCTGTTTCACCTTCGGCCTTACATTGTTTTGCCAATTGTTTACGGCGTTCTTCAGTCAACGGAGGAATACCGATGCGGATGATTTCTCCATTGTTTTCGGGCATGATACCCAAGTCGGAATCAATGATTGCCTTTTCGATAACCCGGAACATGCTTTTGTCCCACGGCTTAATCGTGATACTACGCGCATCCGGCGTAGTTACAGCTGCCACGTTACTGATTGGTACCATACTTCCGTAAGAATCCACACGGATTCCGTCCAATAGTCTCGTACTTGCTTTTCCGGCACGAATATGAGCCAATGCCTCTTCCAGGTACATGATGGCCATATCCATTTTCTCTTGTGAATCGTTGATACAAGTCTTAACGTCTATCATATCTTTTAGTTTTTATAGTTTTGCTATTTTTACTGAATATAGAACAAAAGTAGATTATTTTTTGCTTATCTGCAAATATACTGTTAATTATGCACGACTGTACCGATTTCTTTTCCTTCGATGACTTTCTTCAGATTTCCCACGGTGTCCATATCGAATACTACAATCGGCAGATTGTTTTCTTTGCACATGCACGTGGCTGTGAGGTCCATTACTTTCAGGCCGCGCTTCAACACTTCATCATAGGTGATGTCATTGAATTTTGTAGCAGTCGGGTCTTTCTCCGGATCGGCCGTATAAATGCCATCCACCCGTGTGCCTTTCAGCATGACGTCTGCTTCTATTTCGATGCCACGGAGAGAAGAACCGGTATCAGTAGTAAAGAAGGGGTTTCCGGTTCCGGCAGACATGATTACGATTTCTCCGGCTTCCATATATTCAATGGCTTTCCACTTGCTGTAGAATTCGCCTATCGGTTCCATACGGATAGCTGTCAGTACACGGGCTTTCACACCGGCTGCCACCAATGCCGAACTAAGGGCAAGGCTGTTCATTACGGTAGCTAACATCCCCATCTGGTCTCCTTTTACGCGGTCGTATCCTTTACCTGCACCGGTCAATCCACGAAAGAAGTTACCACCGCCGATTACGATTCCTATCTGTACTCCTTGTTCATGAATTTCTTTGATTTGGGCTGCATATTCTGCCAGTCTTTTCTCGTCGATACCGCTTTTCTTTTCTCCCATCAAGCTTTCACCACTGAGCTTTAATAGGATTCTCTTGTATTTTGTCATAAGATATATATTATTTAGTTTGTGCAAATATAAGGAATATAAATGAATATCATATTGTTTGGCTTACAGGATGTGAGAAATATGTAATCGGGGACTGTTTGTAATTTACGGAAAAGAGGGGTTGTCTGCCCGGCTTCGGATTGAGATAATTGTAATAGCATTTGGGACAATGCTGCAAAGCGGTATAAGGGATATTGCCTTTCTTTGGAGGTCAAAAAAATAATTATTATGAAGAATAGTATTAAATTGCTTTTAACGGGAGTGGTTTCTGCATTATGTGCAGGGATTCTCCGAGCCCAGGACAGTTGGCAGTCGCAACTCTTAAAGGTGGCCGGTGACGGAGCACTGACTTATATTCAAAATGCCGACGGATTTGTTTTGCCTGATTTCAGTCAGGCTGGATATAGGAATGGAGAACCGGTACCGATAATAGATATGCCGGACCGGACGGAAACGATCAGTCCGCTGCCGGATGTTGCTGCGGATAATACGGCGCACATTCAGGCTGCCATCAATAAGGTAAGTGCTTGTACTAATATTACTACGGAAAAAGTGATGCCGGGTGATTATAGTTTCAGTGTGGCAGATGCGGGTGCCTACAAAGTGGGGTATCTTATTTGCGTGAAGTATCCCACGACGACGGCTTGGCTGGAGGCTGTGTGGCATGGTGGGAACTCCAAACGGAATACGGATGAATCGATGAAGTGGAAAACGAGTGATGTAGACATGTCTTATCACCGATATATCAAGAAGATAGAAGGGAATGTCGTTACATTGGATGCGCCGTTGTACTACACGCTCGATAAGACTTATGCACAAGCCTATATAAGATAAATAATATTACGACTATCCGTCATAATATCGGTATCGAGAATTTACACATCTCTTTCGAGCGTACTCCAGCCAGTTCGAAAGCGAACGTCGATCAGAATTGTATCTATATGAGTTCATTGGAGAATAGCTGGGTGAAAGGGGGGGCTATGACCGGGTTTATCCATGCCGGTATCTAATATACAGAATGAAGGTAGGGCAACTTACTCCACAAAGGTCTATGCAAAATAGAGATCTGTATAAAAAAAGTAGAATCTAAACGGACTTTCTAAGTAGTGGGAAAGATATTCAGGATTTTTCTTGAAAGGAAAGCCTGTATGATTCCGCGTAGAAAAAGGTAGATGAGAAAGGCCATCCATAAGGCGTGATTTCCCATCAGGCTATGGAAGGAATAATAAGTGGCAAAAAAGCAGGTGGAAGCTATAAACATAGAAACAAGCATTTGCCGGGTAGCTGTGGCGCCGATAAAGATACCGTCCCAAAGAAAAGCGGAAAATCCGGCAAGAGGAATAACAAGCACCCAATAAAAATAATTTTCTGCTTCGTTGATAACATCGACTTCATTGGTGAGTAATCCGAGAAAGGATCTACCGCCAATAGCGTAAAGCAGGGTAAAACATAGAGAAAGTCCGATGCCCCAGCCAAACAGTTGCCGGACAGTCTGATGAAGGGCTGTCCGGTTACGGGCACCGATATACTTACCGGCCAGAGCTTCGCCGGCATAGGCAAAACCGTCCATAATATAAGAGAAAAGGGTGAATAGTTGCATTAACAAAGTGTTCACGGCAAGTACGGTCTCACCTTGTGCGGCTCCGGCAGATGTGAAAAACATCGTGACGATTACCAGACAAAGGGTACGGAAGAAAATATCACGGTTCACCGAAAAGAAACGGGACATAGCCTGCTTTTGCCAAATGCCTTTTATGGCAATACGTTTACGTAGCGGTTTGTAATGGCGCATCCATAATAGGAGAGCCATCAGGAATCCGGCGTATTGGGCTATGAGTGTGCCTAAGGCGACTCCTTCTACTTTCATATTCAGTAGGTAGACAAAGCTGAGGCTGGCTATTATATTCACGATATTCTGTGTGATCGCGATATACATGGGAAAACGTGAATTCTGCATCCCGATAAACCATCCTGCAAAACCATAAAGTCCGAGTACGGCAGGGGCACCCCAGATACAGATACGAAAATAGAGAGTTGCCAGATTCTCTACTTCACGGGTAGTAGTGATAAGGGTAAAAGCTGTTTTTTGTATGGGATATTGGAGTAGTAGCAGGCAAAGCGCAATCAGCAATCCTATGCCGACAGATCGTAACAATAAGCGGGTAACTTCGTCCAAATTGCGTTGCCCGTAGGCTTGCGAGGTCATTCCGCTTGTTCCCATACGCAGAAAACCGAAAATCCAATAAATAATATTGAATAACATGCCTCCTATGGCAATTGCTCCGATATAGGCGGCGGAACCTAAATGACCTACGATCGTGACGTCGATCAGCCCCAGCAGAGGGACTGTTATATTCGAAATAATAGAGGGTATTGCTATCTCGAGGATGCGTTTGTTTCCGGTGTTGATCGATCTCTTTTTATCCATTTGAAGGCAAAGTTATATTAAAAAATATATATCATGAAATTTAACTGAACAATAACGCTATTTAAATAGTTCGTAATAAACAAATGAGAATAAAAATCATTATCTTTGCAGAGCGCTTAACTAAATAAATATTAATGAGATGAAAACCTTAACTTTGCTATTTACTTTTTTAATTTCTTTTCCGTTGGCACTTTCGGCTCAGTCCGCCGAAGATGTACTGCAGAAGGTTTCGGTGGCCATGACTGCCGAACAGTGGGAGCAAGCGGTCAGTTTGTTCCGCCAGGCTATTCAGTTGAATGCTGATAAGTCGGAGATGTTTTATTGGACAAGCGTTGATAAGGCTAGCAGTGTGGGTACTAAAATGGCTCAGGAACTTGCTTTTCATTACAAAACTATGCGGAATTATGACAAAGCCTACCTCTTCTGTAAAGAAGTGCTTCAAAAGAATCCTAATGACGTGAAGTGGCTTGCTGCCTGCGCGGAAACAGAAGTGTGTCGTGGAAAAGAAAAAGATGCCTTGCTGACCTATCAGAAGGTACTTTCGCTGGATGTAAATCATTTGGCCGCTAATATATTTGTCGGAAACTATTATTATCTGATGGCAGAGCAGGAAAAGCAGCAACTGATGCGTGATTATAAAAAGATCAGTTCGCCTACCCGGATGCAGTATGCCCGTTATAAAGACGGATTAAGTAAACTTATGACAGATGGCTACGGTAAGGCGAAAGAATATTTACAGAATGTGATCCGACAGTTTCCCTCTGCAGAGGTAATGAAAACGCTGGAGAAGATAAAAAAGATGGAAGCGGAAATGAAATAGCTGCTTAAGGTATTTGAAAAGGCAGACTGATTGTGTTTTTGTGCAATGCGAAGTTTTAATGAAGTATGTATTGTACCTCTTTAAATAGATAATTTCGTATAGTTCCTGTTTGGTCCTCAAGGATAAACCGTCCGTCTGGTTCTACTCGTAACAAGCGGGCCATAAAATCTCCGTTAGCATCGGTGTACCGATGAAAACCTTCCTTGCGAAAAAGGGAGCAGGCATAGCGGTCGGCAATAAGAGATTGGATATCGGCTTTTCCGGTTGCCAGCAAATTATAGTAAGTTTTTATCCGTTTCATCACGGAAGCGAGTATCTGGGGACAGTCATACGACTGACCGTTGATTTGTTTCAGAGATACGGGATTGGGAGCGTCACTACAGAACGTTTCCTGATTGACGTTGATCCCGATCCCTGTGATGCTGCGGCTGATATGTACACCTGTCAGATCGTTTTCAATGAGCATGCCGCAAATTTTCTTGTCTTTCCAATATATATCGTTCGGCCATTTGATAGAAATGTTCGAAACATATCTTTCCAATTCTTCTTTAATGGCCAATGATATGATTTGCGATAGCAGGAATTGTCTGCGGGCTTTCAGAAAAGTGGGATAGAGGACAAAGCTGAACATCAGGTTTTGTCCGGCTTCCGATTCCCAACTGTTGCCGCGTTGACCTCTGCCCGAAGTTTGGAAATCGGCGGTTATGGTAGTCAGCTCTTCTACACATTGTTTGTTACAGAGTTCATTCAGGTATTTATTGGTCGAATCTGTCTCTTCCAAATGAATCAAAGGGACAGGGAATGTTTTAGGGAAGTGCATCATATTCGGCGCGTAGTTTCTTCGTGAATTTTTTTATGACTTCCTCATATGAGTGATCTATTAACTGCTCTATCAGACGATCGTCTGCATCCAGGTCAAAGCAGACTTTATTCCAGTATTTCTTATTGAAGTGATAGGCACCCTCTATGGCGGTATAACGTTCACGCAGTTCAAGGGCATACTCAGGATCACATTTTAAGGCGATGGTATTGGCGCTTTCCAGATCGATAAGAGCAAACATTTTGCCCATTACTTTTATTACGAGTGACACGTCATCGAATGGAAGACATTCAATCGTTCCTTTTTTGTTTAAACAGTATTCTCTGGCTCTTTCTACATTCATGTCTTTTTAAAATAAGGGTGGATAAAAAGCTTCTTTTATATGCTCTATTTTAAAATTGCCGGTCCGGCCTATGGCTGTGATGATATCAAAGCGTACCGGTGCGTCAATTTGGAAAAGTTTGATATAGGTATCTGCGGCTCTCACCGTGTTTTTTATCTTTTGGTGGGTTACTGCATCTTCCGGTTGCATGACATCATTGCTATTTCGTGTTTTGACCTCTACAACGATCAATTCATTATCCTTAGCTGCCACAATATCCAATTCGAGATGACCCTTTCGCCAGTTTCGGTGTCGGATCACATAACCACGGGCTTCCAGATAAGCTACCGCAGCAGTTTCTCCGGCTTTTCCTAATTCGTTGTGCTCGGCCATATTTTTTGAGTAGTCAGTAGTTAGAATTTAGTAGCTGGCAGCTGGGATTTAGTGGCTAATAACCATAATTTAGCTGTCGGAATGCAAAAATACTCTTTTTTATTCTTTGTTTTTACAGAAGGAAAAGTAATTTTGCAAAATATATGAAAAGGAGAGGGAAAAAGTGTCTGAGAATGCACGATGAAGTTACAAAGCGTGAACGGAGGATGAGCATTTTATTAAGCGAAGACGAGCAGATGATTGTAGATCGTTATTTGGAAAAGTATAAGATCACAAATAAATCACGTTGGCTTCGCGAGACGATTCTTATGTTTATTCATAAGAATATGGAAGAAGATTATCCCACCCTTTTTGGTGAGCACGATATGAGACGCTGATAATGTAATGATATGCTGGATGATACTTATTTTATGAAGCAGGCGCTTGTTGAAGCGCAGAAAGCGGCTGATAGGGGAGAAGTTCCCGTAGGTGCTGTGGTCGTATGTAAGGAGCGTATTATCGGGCGTGCCCACAATCTGACGGAAACACTGAATGATGTGACTGCCCATGCCGAGATGCAAGCCATCACTGCTGCCGCTAATGTTCTTGGTGGAAAATATCTGAATGAATGTACGCTCTATGTAACTGTGGAACCCTGCGTAATGTGTGCCGGGGCTATAGCTTGGGCACAAACTGGAAGATTAGTATTTGGAGCGGAAGACGAGAAGCGTGGATATCAACGGTATGCCGCTCGGGCATTGCACCCCAAAACGATCGTTGTCAAAGGGGTGCTTGCGGAAGAGTGTGCTGCATTGATGAAAGCCTTTTTTGCAGCGAAAAGATGAATAATTATTAATTAATTTCTTCAAAGTCAACGTATTCTCCTTCGTCTTTCGTGAAGATCTTCTTATGCTTTCGGGGGTGGATGTTCTCTTCCGTATTGCATACTTCCTCTTCTTCCTCTCTTCTTTGAGAACTTTGCTGTTGTCTCCTCTCACCGGATGTTGCATAAGTGTGCGGAGTTGGTCGTGAACGTCGTCCGAAGCCGAAAATAGCTCGTAGGATGCCGCCTATGACTGAGACGCCGATAATAAAGATAGCTATGATAAAAATGAATATTAATCCTAAGATATGCATGGGCTATTAGTTTTATACGTTGTTTGAAACTGATAGTACAACAAACGTGCCAAAAGGATTGTTTATTTATTTTTTCTTGTAAAAAGTGAAAGTATAATATACCATACGATTACTGCTGCAAATCCGCTAATGCCTAATAAAATAAGTAGTGGAATACATATGATCAGAAAGATGAAACTGACTTTGTTGTCTTTCCAGGATAAATTTTTAAATTTTAATGAGAACATTGGAATCTCCGACACCAATAGCCATGAAAAAAGCATTACCAATATCAAAATGTAGACGGGATGACAAGCCGGAGTTATGAGAAAATCATGGGCTCCTACTATCAATGATCCCCAAAACAGTGCATTGGCAGGTACCGGAAGACCGATAAAAGAAGTAGTTTGACGAGTGTCATTATTGAATTTAGCTAATCGCAGGCCTGAAAACACTGCAATAAGAAAAGCTGCATATGGCATATAAGGAGCTATGAATTCGATATTTGCAGGATAGTGCATCTCTTTAAATAGGGAGAAGATGATAAATGCAGGTGCTGCGCCAAAACTGATGTCGTCAGCCAATGAATCCAAATCTTTACCGATTGGGGAATGAGCATTCAGTAAGCGTGCCAGCATGCCATCGAAAAAGTCAAAAACCGCACTTAGTATAATAAAAATAAAAGCCAATTCGTAGCGTGCTTCAAAAGCCATGACACAAGCAATGCAACCGGAAAAAAGATTTAGGCAGGTTACTGTGTTGGGGATATATTTAGTGAAAATGTTTGCCATTGTGACAGTTTTTATTTCAGTTTGGCGATAACCGTTTGATTACCGGTTGTTAATTGTCCCATTGTAACACATATCTCTGTACCCAATGGAAGGTATACATCCACACGCGAACCGAATTTGATGAATCCCATGTGCTCGTCGATGTAACACTCTTCGCCTACTTCGGCATAAGTGACGATGCGGCGTGCCATTGCTCCGGCAATCTGACGTGTCAGAATCTCCACACCTTCCGGGGTTTCGATGACTACTGTAGAGCGCTCGTTTTCTGTGCTGGCTTTGGGCAACCAGGCTTTCATGAATTTACCATTGTGGTGGGATACCTTTTTCACTGTCCCGTCTACCGGATACCAATTGGCATGTACGTTCAGGATGCTCATAAAGATAGATACCATAATACGACGGTCGTGAAAATATTCGTGTTCGTCCACTTCCTCGATAACTACAATCTTGCCATCAGCGGGTGCTACGACTATCTTTTCCGTTTCTTCTCCGAAAAGACGCTTCGGACAACGGAAGAAGTTAACCATCAATCCGTAAACGATGATACTGGTCAGAACCACCAGATAAAAAGGCAGTTTACATTCTATTCCATAGTAAAGGGCGACATTGATAAGTAGTAGTAACAGCAAGCTGCCCCATAATATGTGTGTGCCTTCACGGTGAATACGTATCTTTTTTAATTTCTTAAGTCGACCCATGTGCGCTAATGAATGATAATTGTCTGCAAAAATATACTTAATTTGAAAATCCAGCAAGTAAATAGCGATAGAAATACACATGTTGATAACTTTTTGGGCATTATTTTTGTTAGTAACCTTATAGATTGTACTTTTATGGCTCAAAATAATCAACCTATCAATATGCAGGATTTCGTTCATTTACATGTCCATACCCAGTATTCGCTTCTGGATGGCCAGGCCAGTGTCAGTGCGCTGGTTGATAAAGCGATGAAGAACGGGATGAAGGGAATTGCGGTTACCGATCACGGAAATATGTTCGGTATCAAGGAATTCACGAACTATGTCAATAAGAAAAACAGTGGGCCGAAAGGCGAGATAAAGGACCAGAAGAAACGTCTGGCTGCTATTGAAGCCGGAAAAGTGGAGTGCGAAGACAAGGAGGCGGAAATAGCTGTTTGTAAGGCTAAAATAGCGGAAGCGGAAGCGAAATTATTCAAGCCCATCATAGGTTGTGAGATGTATGTAGCCCGCCGTACGTTGGATAAGAAAGAAGGGAAACCCGACCAAAGTGGCTATCACTTGATTGTTCTTGCCAAAAATGAGAAAGGATACCATAATCTTATAAAGTTAGTGTCTAAGGCTTGGACGAAAGGATATTATATGCGTCCGCGTACAGATCGCAACGAATTGGAAAAGTATCACGAAGGCCTGATTGTGTGTTCGGCTTGTTTGGGAGGGGAAGTACCCAAGAAAATAACTCAGGGATTGCTGGATGAAGCAGAGGAAGCCATTCAGTGGTATAAAAATCTGTTCGGAGAAGATTATTATCTGGAACTTCAGCGTCATAAGGCTACTGTGCCCCGCGCGAACCACGAGGCATATCCTTTGCAGGTAAATGTGAATAAGCACCTTATTGAATATTCAAAAAAATATAATGTAAAGCTGATCTGTTCGAACGACGTTCATTTCGTGAATGAAGAGCATGCTGAGGCGCATGATCGTCTTATCTGCCTAAGTACGGGCAAGGATTTGGACGATCCGAAACGTATGCTTTATACCAAACAGGAATGGATGAAGACTCGTGAGGAGATGAACGAACTCTTTGCTGATGTTCCGGAAGCATTGAGCAATACACTCGAAATTCTTGATAAAGTAGAGTACTACTCCATCGACCATGCGCCCATTATGCCTACTTTTGCTATTCCCGAAGATTTCGGAACGGAAGAAGAATACCGCAAAAAGTATACGGAGAAAGATCTTTTCGACGAATTTACACAAGATGAGAATGGAAACGTAGTGTTGAGCGAAGAGGCGGCAAACGATAAGATAAAGCGTTTGGGTGGTTATGATAAATTATATCGTATCAAGCTCGAAGCGGATTATCTGAAAAAGCTGACCTTTGACGGTGCGAAGAAATTTTATGGAGACCCTTTGAGTCCGGAAGTAAAGGAACGGCTTGTTTTTGAATTGCATATCATGAAGACGATGGGTTTTCCGGGATACTTCCTGATTGTGCAGGACTTTATCGCTGCAGGCCGGAACATGGGTGTTTCCATCGGGCCGGGACGTGGATCGGCAGCAGGATCGGCTGTTGCATATTGTTTGCAGATTACGAAAATCGACCCGATTCAGTATGACTTGCTGTTTGAGCGTTTCCTGAACCCGGATCGTATTTCATTGCCTGATATCGATATTGACTTTGATGATGACGGACGCGGTGAAGTGCTTCGTTGGGTAACAGAAAAATATGGTCATGAGAAGGTGGCTCATATTATTACATATGGTACGATGGCAACGAAATTGGCTATCAAGGATGTGGCGCGTGTACAGAAACTGCCTCTTTCTGAATCGGACAGACTGGCGAAATTGGTGCCTGATAAAATACCTGATAAAAAGCTGAATTTGCGGAATGCCATCGATTATGTGCCGGAGTTGCAGGCGGCTGAGGCTTCGCCTGATCCGTTGGTGCGTGATACATTGAAATATGCTTTGATGCTCGAAGGTAATGTGCGTGGTACAGGTGTACATGCCTGTGGTACCATTATCTGCCGGGATGATATAACCGACTGGGTGCCGGTAAGTACGGCCGATGATAAGGAAACAGGCGAAAAGATGCTTGTTACCCAGTATGAGGGATCGGTTATTGAAGATACGGGATTGATTAAGATGGACTTTTTGGGATTGAAAACTTTGTCCATCATTAAGGAAGCGGTTGAAAATATTCGGTTGAGTAAAGGAGAAAAGCTGGATATCGATACGATTTCCATTAAAGACCCGGCTACTTACAAGCTCTATAGTGACGGGCGTACGGTCGGTACGTTCCAGTTTGAGTCTGCCGGCATGCAAAAATACCTGAGGGAGTTGCAACCTACGACTTTTGAAGACTTGATTGCCATGAATGCCCTTTATCGTCCGGGACCGATGGATTACATTCCCGATTTCATCGATCGTAAACACGGACGCAAACCGATCGAGTATGATATTCCCATAATGGAGAAATATCTGAAAGATACATACGGTATTACTGTATATCAGGAACAGGTGATGCTCCTGTCCCGTTTGTTGGCCGATTTTACCCGTGGAGAGTCGGATGCTCTGCGTAAGGCGATGGGTAAGAAATTGCGTGATAAGCTGGACCACATGAAACCAAAGTTCATTGAAGGTGGTCGGAAGAATGGGCACGATCCGAAAGTATTGGAAAAAATATGGACTGACTGGGAGAAGTTTGCTTCGTATGCGTTTAATAAATCGCATGCTACTTGTTATTCATGGGTGGCTTATCAGACAGCTTATCTGAAAGCAAATTATCCGTCGGAGTATATGGCTGCCGTTATGAGTCGAAGCTTGTCGAACATTACCGATATCACGAAGCTGATGGATGAATGTAAGGCAATGGGTATTCAGGTATTGGGGCCGGATGTGAATGAAAGTAACTTGAAGTTTACGGTAAACAAGCATGGTGACATTCGCTTTGGCCTTGGTGCTGTAAAAGGAGTAGGAGAGGCTGCAGTACAGAGTATCATGGACGAACGGCGGGCAAATGGTCCGTATAAGGGTATCTTTGATTTTGTACAGCGGGTCAACTTGAATGCTTGTAATAAGAAGAATATGGAATGCCTTGCGTTGTCGGGTGGTTTTGATAGTTTTCCGGAGTTGAAACGTGAACAGTTTTTTGCTGTCAATTCGAAAGGAGAAGTTTTCCTTGAAACACTGATGCGTTATGGTAACCGTTACCAAGCCGACAAGGCGGCTGCAGTTAATTCGTTGTTTGGCGGAGAAAATGTGATCGATATTGCAACACCGGAGATTCTGCCGGCTGAGCGTTGGGGAGATTTGGAACGTCTGAATAAAGAGAGGGAACTGGTAGGTATCTATCTGTCGGCTCATCCGTTGGACGAATATGCCATTGTGCTCGATCATGTTTGCAATACGCATATGGCCGAACTTGAAGATAAGACTGCTTTGGCCGGTAGGGAGATTACGATGGGAGGTATTGTGACCAGTGTGCGCAGAGGAATCAGCAAGAACGGTAATCCTTACGGCATTGCCAAGATAGAAGATTATTCCGGCTCGGCAGAACTTCCTTTCTTCGGAAACGATTGGGTTACCTTCCAGGGTTATCTGGGTGAAGGTACTTTCTTGTTTATAAAGGCGCGTTGCCAGCCTAAGCAATGGCGTCCGGAAGAATTGGATGTCAAGATCACCTCGATGGAGTTGCTTCCCGATGTAAAAGAGAAATTAGTGGAGAAGATTACAATTCTGATTCCTTTGTCTGCTTTGAACTCTGCTCTTGTGGCGGAACTGTCTTCATTGACCAAAGATCATCCGGGAAATACCGAGCTTTATTTTAAGGTAACCGATAAGGATGAAAAGATGGTGGTCGATCTGATATCCCGCCCGGTAAAATTGTCGGTAGGGAGAGAATTGATCTCTTATTTAAAGGAACGTCCCGAACTTGAGTTTCGGATAAATTGATTATATTTGCAACGTAGCACGGAGGGTATATGAAACTTTCGGGCTGCTTAATTCTAACTATTAACTTTTAAAATTATGGCTTTAGAAATTACAGACAGCAACTATAAGGAGATCCTCGCAGAAGGAAAGCCGGTTGTTGTTGACTTTTGGGCCCCTTGGTGCGGGCCTTGTAAGATGGTAGGTCCTATCATCGAGGAATTGGCAACGGAGTTTGAAGGACAGGTTATCATCGGTAAATGCGATGTAGATGAAAATAGCGATATGGCTGCCGAATATGGTATCCGTAATATTCCGACTGTTCTTTTTTTTAAGAACGGAGAGATTGTAGATAAGCAGGTAGGTGCGGTTGGCAAACCTGTATTTGTGGAAAAAGTGAAGAACTTATTATAATTTATAAGCTTTCAACTTAATAACATTGAACTATGGGACTGGAAGACGATTTTTTACTTGCTGATGCCGATGATGAAAAAACCATCGAGTATATCAAAAACTATTTGCCGCAGGAACTGAAGGAAAAGTTCACTGATGATGAACTTTACTATTTCTTGGATTTAATTGACGAGTATTACTCTGAAAGTGGTATCTTGGATGCCCAACCCGATGAAGAAGGTTATGTCAACATTGACCTGGAGCAAGTGGTGGACTATATTGTTAAGGAGGCCAAGAAAGATGAAATGGGAGAGTTTGATCCCGAAGAGATTCTTTTTGTGGTACAGGGAGAAATGGAATATGGAAACTCTCTGGGGCAAGTAGAATAACTCGTTTCCGGAATTCCTGTTGTAGCTAAGTAGTTAAGTAGTCAAGTAGTGAGTAGTTAAGTAGTCAAGTAGAAATGATTTGCTTAATGTATTTCTCTTACTTACCTACTTATCTACTTACCACTTAACTACTCACTACTTGACTACTTAACTACTCACTACTTGACTACTTAACTACTCACTACTTGACTACTTAACTACTCACTACTTACTACTTAACTACTTACTACTCTTTTATCATATCTCTTCTAAGGCATAATATTGATAATCCCTCAACAGCGTTTGTAGAAATTTCTCGTCACTTCCTTCTGTCTGCTTTATGGATAGGAGTGTACGTACTTTGTCAGCCAGTTGCCGTATACGCCGGGCACGGTCTTTACTTCCAGAAGAGAGCGTTTTATTAATTACATTCACTTGTTCCAGTGATAAATCGGCTGCTGGAGGATATACCGGATGGTAACCTTTAGTCAGGTAGTCGTATTCGTCGAGACTGACTTGTATTTTACGATAATTTTTTTCTTTAATGACCATTGTTCCGGCGGCCAGATCACCCAAACGCTGATGATTCTTAGTCAATAAAATGACGATAACTCCCAATCCGCCTGTGATCGGCAAATCGATAGGAAAGAGAAGCCAACGCAGCAGATAAGAACTAAGACTCGGCGTGGATCCGTCAGCTTTCACCACCCGGATATTCAGCAGACGTTTTCCCAGACTTTGCCCGCGATTGAAGACTTCGCACAACAACGAATAACAGAGTACCGGCAGGTAAACAATCACAAAAAGAAAGAAGAATGAAAAGCCGGAATAAGCGTGAATCCTAAGATAAGACAGAGTAACACTAAATCCTATTACATAAATGAACAGGAAGAAATAGTCTATAATCAGAGCCAGCATACGTTCGCCTATACTTGCCGGTGTCTGGCTGATACGTACAAACTGTCCTGTAATAATAGTGGATTCTGCCATTTCTTTTTAAACATTTTTGTGATTCCGTTGCAAATATATCATAAATCTCTTACTTTTGCTTCGGATTCGGACAAAACTTCTATTCGAATCCCTTAAACGATGAAAGAAGTTACGTTTATTCGCCGGAACATTGAAAAATGGAAAGAGACAGAGAAGGTGGTGGAGAAAGCTGATAAGTTTAATCCCGACCGTCTGGCCGACGCATATACGGAACTTACCGCCGATTTAGCTTTTGCACAGACCCATTATCCTTCTTCCCGTATCACCATTTATCTCAACAATCTGGCTTTTGCATTGCACAATGTGATTTATCGCAATAAGCGCGAAAAGTGGACTCGGATTATTACTTTCTGGACGCAGGAAGTGCCGCAAACGATGCATGATGCCCGTAAGGAATTGTTGGTATCTTTTCTCATTTTCGCTGCCAGTGTTGTGATAGGTATCATTTCGGCTTGGAATGATCCGAACTCTGTCCGGTTGATTCTGGGCAATGGTTATGTGGATATGACACTTGAAAATATAGCTAACGGTGAACCGATGGCGGTATATAACGGTTCGGAGGAGATGCCTATGTTCTTGGGCATTACGCTGAATAATATCATGGTATCTTTCAATTGCTTTGCGATGGGATTGTTGACCAGTTTCGGAACAGGGTATATGTTGCTTTCCAATGGAATCATGGTAGGGGCTTTTCAGACTTTCTTTTACGGAGAGGGACTGTTGGCCGAATCTATGCTGGCCATCTGGCTGCACGGTACGCTTGAGATATGGGCGATCATTGTGGCAGGTGCTGCCGGACTGGCACTTGGAAATAGCTGGCTGTTTCCGGGTACTTATTCGCGCACCGCTTCTTTCCGGCGGGGAGCCAAGAGGGGATTGAAAATAGTTGTGGGAACCGTTCCGGTATTTATCATGGCGGGTTTTATAGAAGGTTTCCTTACGCGTCATACCGAGTTTCCAACGGTACTCCGGTTAGGTATTATTCTGCTTTCACTTGCATTTATTATCTTCTACTATATTTATTTACCAAATAGAAAACAACATGGAGTCACAAAAAGCTAAAGTAGCAATGTATGTAAAGCGTTCTTTCGGGGATAAGATGAACGCTTCATTTGATTTTATAAAGGAGAACTGGAAACCTTTGTTCAAGTTTGCCACGTATCTGATATTGCCCTTGTGTCTGATTCAGGCATTGAGCCTGAATGGACTGATGAATGGCTCTATGGGTATCACGATGGGGGTTAAGGCCGGCGCTGCCAATCCTTTGGCAGATTTCGGAACGATGTTCTGGGTGAATTACGGATTGACTATAATTTGTTACCTCATCGGCTCTGTTATCCTTACCTCACTGGTTTATGCACTGATCAAGACCTACAATGAACGTGAAGAGCGCTTGGAAGGAGTTACCCTTTCTTCTTTGAAATCTCTGTTGTTTAAAAATGTGGGCCGGTTGTTGAAACTTACCTTGTTCGGTATATTGATAATGATTATCCTATGTGTGGTTATGGGGTTGTTGGCCGCTCTTACTCCTTTCACCTTGATTCTCACTCTTCCGATGTTGGTGGCTTGTGTGATTCCTCTGTCTTTGTTTTCGCCGATTTATTTGTTTGAAAATATCGGTATCTGGGAAGCATTCAAAAAGACGTACCGTTTAGGATTTGCGACTTGGGGCGGTGTTTTTCTCATTGCTTTGATAATGGGATTGATTGGCGGTATCCTGCAAGGTATCACAATGCTGCCTTGGTATGTGGCTACTATTGTGAAATACTTTTTCGCTATGAGTGATAGTGGAAGTGCGGTTACCATCTCTCCCGTTTATAATTTCTTCCTCTATTTAATGGGGATTCTACAGGCTTTCGGAATGTATCTTTCTACCATATTCACCATTATCGGCCTGGCTTATCAATACGGACATGCTTCCGAAGTGGTGGACAGTGTTTCTGTAGAAGAAGACATTGATAATTTCGATAATCTTTGATAGTACGATCGGATGACTGCACCAGCCGATACGATCGTTTATGACTCGCTCACCGTTGCCTATTGGCAAGGTCAACCGGAGTATGATTATAACCGTGAATTAATCACGCCTGAGTTCGATCTCATTGCGTGGCTTAATTTGTGGTTGGGTAAGTTGTTGCAGAAAATATTCGGTAGCACATTTGCTGAAAAATATACGGAAACGATCTTGGTTGCGTTGTTTGTCGTTGCGTTATTATTGATTGTCTGGTTTATCTATAAGAAGCGTCCGGAACTGTTTATGCGTTCGAAAAGAACTTTGCCCTACCGCGTGGAGGAGGATACCATCTATGGCGTGGATTTTCAGAAAGAGATAGACGCGGCCGTTTTCCGCAATGATTACCGGGAAGCAGTGAGACTGCTTTATCTTCAGACCTTGAAGTTTTTGAGTGACGCCGGGAAAATAGACTGGCAACCTTATAAGACGCCGACCGAGTATATTTATGAAATAAAGATTGACACCCTGAAAACTCCTTTCCGTGAATTGACCAATCGTTTTCTTCGCGTTCGCTATGGTAACTTTGAAGCAACCGTTGTCCTTTATCGTGAAATGCAAGCCTTTCAGAAGGAAATGGTAGAAGGAGGTGGGGTATGAAAGGCAGTCGTTGGTTTATTCTCGCTATGGTGCTCTTTCTGGCTGTCATGTTTCTGGTGGAATATAACCTGCCGAAGAAGTTTGTGTGGAATCCTACTTTCAGCCGGTATGATTACCAGCCGTTCGGATGTGCTATTTTCGATGATGTGCTGACGGATTCCTGGCCGGGAGATTATTATTTGAATGATTGGACTTTCTATAATTTTGAGAATGATACGACGGACGAACCTCTTGCCATACTTGCTGTTGCCCAGCGCTTTCAGTTTACGAAAACCGATAGAAATGCGATTATGCGTCTGGCAGAACGGGGGAATAAGGTGATACTGGCGGCTACCGGTTTTTCGCTGTCCGATACATTAGGGTATGATATGTCTTATGCATGGTTTCGTGCTTCGGAGTTAAAGAAATATGTAGGGGCGGTCAATCGTCGCGACAGCCTGTATTGGTTGGCTGATTCTGCGAGTGCTTATCCTGCGGCGATCTTTGAGGTTTATCCGCAACTGTGTGATGCCTTTTTTACAAAATATGATTCGCTTTCCGTACCCTTGGTGAGGAGAGACCGGGCAGCCGCGTCACGAAAAGACTCGATAACGTTAGCTGCAGATAGTCTGATACGAAGCCAGTTGAAAGATACATTGCCCGAGTCGCAGGATTCGGTACGACTTCCTGTTGAATTGCCTACGGGAGTGCTTGCTCTGCGGCATCCTGTAGGAAAAGGAGAGATTGTCCTTATCTCTACTCCTCTGCTGTTTACCAATTATGGTGTACTCGATAAAAATAATGCCGCTTATATCTTCCGTTTGCTCTCACCGGCGAAAGACTTGCCGTTGTATCGCACGGAGGCTTATAATAAATCGGAGTATGAACAACGTTCGCCATTCCGTTATTTTCTGTCGCAGCCACCTCTTCGCTGGGGGCTTTATCTGACGATGATTGCACTCGTGCTCTTCATGGCGTTTACTGCTCGTAGGCGGCAGAGACCGATTCCGGTTATCCGCCAACCGGAGAACAAGACACTGGAATTTACCGAACTGATAGGGACGCTATACTTTCAGAAGAAGAATCATGCGGATTTGGTGCGTAAGAAGTTTACTTATTTTGCAGAGGCTTTGCGACGGAATATACAGGTAGATGTGGAAGAGGAGGTCGATGAAGGAACCCTTTACCGGAAAATAGCCAACAAAACGGGTATGGAAGAAGAGAAGATTGCAAGGCTCTTTGCCGGCTTGCGGCCTGTCATCAAGGGGGAGCGGAACGTTTCGGAACAGGAGATGAAAGATTATATAGACGGCATGAATGAAATATTAAGCCGGATGTAGATGATAATAAATGAAATATTGAACCCGATATAATAGATAGCTTATGAATGATATGAATGAACCCATGGCAGAAGCAACGCCTTCCGCATCTTCTGTGGAAGAGGTACAGAATGAAGTTCCACGTACTGATTTAACTCTTTTTGCCGAAAAGATCGGTGCGCTGAAAGCACGGATCGCTTCGATCATTGTGGGACAGGAATGCACGGTAGATCTTGTCCTTACAGCGATTCTTGCCAACGGTCATGTGCTGATAGAGGGTGTGCCCGGTGTGGCGAAAACATTGCTTGCCCGTCTTACGGCGCGTCTGATCGACGCTGAGTTTAGCCGCGTACAGTTTACACCCGATCTGATGCCGAGTGATGTGTTGGGTACTACGGTTTTTAATTTGAAGACCAATGAGTTTGATTTCCATCGCGGTCCTGTATTTGCCGATGTGGTGTTGGTGGACGAGATCAACCGTGCTCCGGCAAAAACACAGTCCGCCCTTTTTGAAGTGATGGAGGAACGGCAGGCCAGTATCGACGGCTCAACTTACCGGATGGGAGAACTTTATACCATTCTTGCCACTCAGAACCCGGTGGAACAGGAGGGTACGTATAAACTTCCTGAAGCTCAGCTCGACCGTTTCCTGATGAAGATAACGATGGATTATCCGTCGCTGGAAGAGGAGGTGAGTATTCTTGAACGCCATCATACGAATGCTGCTTTGGTGAAGCTGGAAGATGTTCATCCTGTAATTACCCGTGACGAATTGCTGGCATTCCGCAAACTGATGGATAAGGTGTTCGTGGATCGCACACTGTTGCAGTATATTGCTCTTATCGTGCAGCAAACCCGTACCAGTAAAGCGGTTTATCTGGGTGCTTCGCCCCGTGCTTCTGTGGCTATGTTGCAGTCCTCCAAGGCGTATGCCCTTCTGCAGGGACGCGATTTCGTAACTCCCGAGGACATTAAGTTCGTAGCTCCCTATGTACTCCAGCACCGCCTTATTCTTACTGCAGAAGCAGAAATGGAAGGCTATTCTCCGGTAAAGGTGACGCAACGGCTCATCGACAAAGTAGAGGTACCGAAATGAGGGGAGAGTTGAGATGGGAGAATTGAGAGGGAAGACGGGAGAATTGATATGGGAGAAGGAAAAGTTGTCTTTGAATATCGACTAAAGGTCTTGAAGTGGAAACTGATGGAACAAAAATTTCATAGAACGAGAAGCTTATAAAGTATAAAAAAGAGTTATTTCAATCGTAAATCGTCAAATCGTAAATAAATTCATGTATTTGTCCCGGCGTTTTTATCTGTTTATCCTTGTCATTATCCTGCTGCTTTGCGGCGGGTATATGTTGGGTACTCTGTTCCTGTTGGGGCAGATCGCATTGGCTGTTTTAATTTTTGCGGTTGCGATGGATTTTTTTCTTCTCTATCGCACGAAGGGAATCAGGAGTTTCCGGCAATGTTCTTCCCGTTTCTCGAATGGAGATGATAACGAGGTACATTTGCGCGTGGAAAGCAGCTATGCTTTCCCTGTCCGGTTGTCGGTTATCGATGAGGTGCCTGTTATATTCCAGCAGCGTGATATCTGTTTTAAATTGTCTCTCGGAAGCGGTGAAGGGAAAACGATTACCTATCATCTGCATCCCACCCGGCGGGGGACGTATGGTTTCGGATACATCCGTGTGTTTGTTACTACGCGTATCGGACTGATTGAACGTCGTTTTACAGATGCCGGGCCACAAAAGATAAAAGTATATCCCTCTTACTTGATGTTACACCGTTACGAATTGCTTGCTATGAGTGATAACCTCACGGAATTAGGTATAAAGAAAATCCGGAAAGTGGGTCATCAGACGGAGTTCGAACAGATAAAGGATTATGTGAAAGGAGATGATTATCGTACGATCAACTGGAAAGCCAGTGCACGGCGGCATCAGCTAATGGTCAATGTATATCAGGACGAACGTTCGCAGCAGATATATAATGTGATAGACAAAGGGCGTATCATGCAGCAGGCTTTTAAAGGAATGACCTTGTTGGATTATGCCATCAATGCCTCACTTGTTCTTTCGTATGTGGCTATACGTAAAGATGATAAAGCGGGGCTGGTGACTTTTAACGAACATTTCGATACCTTTGTCCCTGCTTCCAAGCAGACGGGGCAGATGCAGACTTTGCTCGAAAGTCTTTATGCGCAGGAGACCACTTTCGGGGAAACCGACTTCTCCGCCCTGTGCGTGCACTTGGCCAAACATATAGGGAAACGCAGTTTGTTAATACTCTATACCAATTTCAGTAACCTCAACAGTATGAACCGGCAACTGCCTTATCTGCAACAACTGTCTCGCCAGCATCGCTTATTGGTGGTGTTCTTTGAAGATGCCGATCTGAAAGAATATGTTGCCGGAAAACCTGTGGACACTGAGGGGTATTATCGTCATGTCATTGCCGAGAAGTTTGCGTATGAGAAACGGCTTATCGTAAATACGCTAAAACAACACGGCATCTATTCCGTCCTGACTACTCCCGATAACTTGTCTGTCGATGTTATCAATAAATATTTGGAGATGAAGTCGAGACAGTTGATATGATGGTTAGCGGTTAAACGATTAGTGACGAGCGGTTAGTGACAAGTGGTTAATGGTTAGTGATAAGTGATTGATATGTTATCATTTTCCGGATTGTAATCGATGCCGGTTTGTCATTGTCTCCTGTTTTTGTCAAGAGCAGATTTACTTATTCTTAACTAAAAAGAACGTCATCCGGCAAAAAGTACCTTTTCTACTGCAACCGATAATGCAAAGCGTTGTAACAAGTAATGAAACGAACCGTAACATGCCGTGTGACGAACCGTAACATGCCGGCATATTTCTGGCAAACACTGTTCTAAAGTATACTAAATATCCTGTTTGGAACCCCTTTCACGGGTATATATAAAAGAAAGGAGGAAATCTTGCGATCTCCTCCTTTATGTACAGTTTAACTGAATCTACTTTATGATTACATTGGCAAATATACTACATTCTAATCGTAATTCCAAGAGAATGGAGGAAAAAGAAGGCCATCCCAATCAATAACAATCCCAATATACCGTAAACAATTCGGGCACGGGTACGACCTATTCGTCTGACAACAGCTTGTGCATTGTGTGCAGTGAAGAACCATCCCCAGTTTAATAATGAAGCAAGGAGGGAGATGGTTCCGGCAAGGGCGAACAGGCCCAGAATAAAGTAGTGCGGTGTCATCGTTTACTAAAGAGTGATTTTCCGGCTTCCGTCTTCCAATTCTTCAATGGTTACCTTTACGGCATTACCCGGAAGGAGTTCTTCCACCAGTTCCGGCCATTCTATGAAACAGAGAGCACCACTATAGAAATAGTCTTCATATCCCATATCGTATACTTCGCTGAGCTTTTTGATCCGGTAAAAATCGAAGTGGTAAATCAATTCACCTCCCTCATCGGAACGGTATTCGTTGACGATAGCGAACGTAGGAGAAGTGATAACATCCGAAACCCCTAACTCTTCACAAAGTGCCTTTACAAAGGTAGTCTTCCCGGCTCCCATTTTTCCGTAAAGGGCAAAGACCGTATTGTCACCCATAGCAGAGATAAACTCCCGTGCGGCTTCGTGTATCTGGTCTAATGATTGAATTTTAATTTCCATAATTTTATTTCCTATAGGACAATTTACTGTTTACTATTAATTACATCATGTTTTTCTTCCCTTTTCTCTAAACACCCCCCCCTAAATTCTCCCATCTCCATTTTCCCATCTCAAATCTCCCTTCTCCCATCTCGAATCATCTCATTTTCCCTTCATCGTGATAAGCGGAATGATCATTTCTTCCATCGAGATACCTCCATGTTGGAAAGTGTTAGTATAGTAAGATACATAATAATTGAAGTTGTTAGGATAGGCCAGGAAGTCGCGTCCACTGGCGAAGATGTACTTCGTGCTTACATTGGGCGATGGCAACAGGGCATCTGCCGGGCGGCTTATTTCGAATACTTGTTTCGGATTGTACGACATATTGCGCGATAGTTTGTAGCGCAGGTTTGTGTTGATTTCTCCGTTGTTGGCTTGTACTCTGATAGGATTGTCTACGCGGATACTGCCGTGATCGGTGGTAACCACTACCCGTACTTTTCGGGCTGCAAGTTCTTTCAGCAAGTCGCGTACCGGTGAATGGCGAAACCATGACAGGGTAAGGCTACGATAAGCAGCTTCCGTAGAAGCGAGTTCGCGGATCATCTTACTTTCCGTGCGGGTATGGCTCAGCATATCGATAAAGTTGAATACTACCACGTTCAGATCATTTTGCATCAGTTGCGGAAGCTGGGCGACAAGGCGTTCACCGGCAGATGCATCGTTTATTTTATGATACGAAAAAGTATGCTGACGGCGATACCTGTCGAAGCAGGTTCGTATCAGTGGAGCTTCATTCAAATTCTTGCTTTCTTCTTCGTCCTCGTCCACCCACAAATCAGGAAACATACGCGCTATCTGATCGGGCATGAGTCCGGAAAATATCGAATTACGTGCATATTGCGTGGCCGTAGGCAAAATACTGAAATAGAGTTGTTCTTCGAAAGTGAAAAGTTCCGACAACTCGCTGGCTACAACACGCCATTGGTCATAACGGAAGTTGTCGAGCACAAGGAAACAGACTTTCTCCCCTTGGTCGAGCAAAGGAAAAATACTGCGTTTCATCAAGTCCGGACTCATCATTGGGGCCTCCTGCGGAACATTCCCTTTGCGTGTGGGATCCATTGTTTTCATCCAGTCAAGGTAGTTTCTCTTGATGAATTTGGCAAAGGCGGTATTGGCCTCTGTCTTTTGCATGGACAGCATTTCGCTCATGGGGCTGTCGCTTGCTTCCAACTCCAGTTCCCAATAGACGAGACGGCGATAGAGCTCTATCCAGTCGTCGGCAGTCAGGGAGTCATTGATCTGCATGCCTATTTTACCGAAATTCTGTTGATAAGCCGTTTGCGCCACTTCCGACACAATGTCGCGGCGGTGCAGGTTTTTCTTTAAAGATAAGAGTATCTGGTTGGGATTGACAGGCTTAATCAGATAATCGGCTATTTTACTGCCGATTGCCATATCCATAATATCCTCTTCCTCACTCTTGGTAATCATGATAACAGGCACGGTAGGAGAGATGTCCTTTATCTGTGCCAATGTCTCGAGCCCGCTGATACCGGGCATATTCTCGTCAAGGAAGATAAGGTCATAGTCCGTTTCACGGCAACGGTCAAGAGCGTCTTGTCCGTTACTTACAGTATGAACCTCGTAGCCTTTCGACTCGAGGAAAAGAATATGCGGGCGGAGAAGGTCTATCTCGTCATCTACCCAAAGTAATCGGTCTTTCTTCATCTTGATATCTACTATTTACAGTTTACTATTTACTATTTGGTTGCGCTTTCATGGCGATACCCGTGAGGGATACGCTTTAGTATACATAGAAAGAGCCGCCGGTATCGTCTATCTCTTCGCCTTCATCTTCGTCTTCCGTGGCGTTCTCGTCTACCGGTGGCAGGTTCTGCAACGGTTCATCCAACGTGCTGCCGTCTATCGGCAGGTCTTCGTCTGTACCGGCCGGTAACGGATTGAAAGTGCGTTGATAGAAGGTGTCATAATCATCAAAACTATAGAACTGGTTCAATAGTTCATAATTGGCTTGAGAAATAAGGATCGCTCTCATTCCGCTGAGCCTTTCGTTCATATGCGGATCAGCGTAGAGCTGGCGTTGGTAATATTGCGCTTCGTCATAATTGGCGAAGGAACTGATGACTAACCGGCCGATACCCCGGTCGTGGGAGAAGGCGAGGTCGAAGTTCTTTACCATGAATGAGGAGAAGTTGTAACGGGCCACTTCATAAAGAAGCTGATTCTCGTTTACCTTTCCTTCTTCGTACGCAAGGACGAACACGAATGGTGTGTTACGTTCCGCGCTGAATTCCGGAATGCTGTCCATTCCGGCTGTCCGTGTGCTGTCTGAAGCAATGTCGGCATTTCTGCGTGACCATATACTTCCGAAAGAAACACTGCCTTCCGACAGAAGACGGCCTTCCTGTACTCCTTTCAGGATATGTGCGGCAAGATCAGTAATTTCGTTTTCCGGATATTGCTGTACCAGCTCTTTCAGTTCGCTGAGGAATTGTTTCTGGTCTCCTCTTTGCAGGGCGCTTACGGCATGCAGGAACATGAATTTCGGGCGGTGTTGCCCCATCGGATATTTCTTTGCGGATAACTCCGCATTCGTCACTACCCGGTTATACTCCCCTGCCTGATACTTTTTGTACGTGTCGGCATAGAGCGAGTCTTCCAAATGCTTTCCATAAACGGCGTTGTAGGCGAAGTCCGGATCAGAGAGTGTCTTGGCATATTTGCTGTCCGGGAAACGCTCGATCAACTGCTGTTTGTAAAGATTGGCATCCGCCATGCGTTCCATTCGTCCCAACATCAGGAACAGGTTGTAGTATGCTTCATCCAATTGGGCGAAGTCGGGAAAATCATGGATTAACCGTCCGAACGAATGTTCTGCACGTGGGAAATCTTCCAGTTTATCTTTGTATATCATTCCCATGTTAAACAATCCATCCGACAATATTTCGTTGGAAGCCGCCATCGCTTCTTCCGTCAATGGAATTTGTTGCAGGTAGAACAACGGATTCTTTTCGTCGATGGCCGTTGTGTCGGCAGCCAGTTCCGAACCCGGAGCAGCAGGTTGCAGGCTCTCGCCGTCACCGGATATGTTTTCGTCTTGAGTACCTCCATTGCCGATCGAGTCTCCTTCTGCTGTCGGTTCATCGTAATTGACAGGGTCGAAGTCATCCAGAGAAACCACGGTTTTATTTCGTCTTCGCCAGTTATCCTCCAATTTGCGGCGTCCCCACAGACGTTGGAAATCTGCTTTACCCTGTGTCACCAATTGTGAATTATAGAAATACCAGGAATTGTCTCCGGTAGGGACAGTCGGTTGTGTGGTAGTCGGTCTTTGTGGAGCATTGGCAGCATTTTCGGCAGCAACAGCTTCACGCATGGCGTCCCGTTCGGCCTCTTTTGCCAATCTTTTTTCTTCCTCTTCTTTCTGAATAACCCGTGCTATCAATGTATCGATTACCACCATACGGGCAGCACTGTCCAATGACGCCAGATGTTGCAGACTGTCTTGCAATTCTACCGCAGTAGCGAAAGGCACCAACTCATCCAATACTTCAGAACGTCTTGTGAGCTCTTCATATTCCGGATGTGTCTTGTCCAGCAACCCGGTGGCATCAGCATAGGCCGTTTGTGCTTCGGCATAGCGGCCCATTTGCCAGCAAAGATTGCCTAAGGTGAGTTGCAGTATTCCCTTTTCCACCCCTCCGCGTGTACTCTTTTCTACTCCCAGATGATATTCTTTGATAGCTTGGGCAGTGTCTTTGGCCGAAAGATAGATGTTTCCTAATGCATAATGAATCTGATCGAGGTACTCCTTGTTTTTATCACTGCGTGTCATCCGGTACAATTTGTCTGTGGCCTTCTTTACTTGTGCGGGATTACTTAGTTCTCCATATGAAAAACATTCTGTCTGGCGGATACGCGCGTTCAATTCCATCTCATAGGGAGGGCTGAGTTTGATAACCTTTCCATAGGCCTGATATGCTTTAGCCGGGTCTTGTAACAATTGGTATAGTTGTCCCAAAAGAAAATACTCGCGGGATTTTTGCCGTTTGTTCTTTTCGTTTTTGATGGTAGTAAGCAGGTGGGGAATGGCTTCCCGGTAACGTTGGCTTCCCAGCAAGTAGTGTCCATATGTTCTGGAATATGCCGGAGCCAGTGTAGCCGGAAGGCTGTCATTGTTCACTTTTTGCAAAACATCTTCCGCATCATAATACCACCCCATCTGTGTGTAGCATTGGGCAAGCCAAATACGGGCATTTGCCGTGATTTTGGGTTGTCCGGCGTAGAGTCGTGCGATGTATGAGAAAGTAGCGGCTGCTTCCGGAAAGTCTCCTTTCTGGAATTGTGCTTTTCCCATCAGCATCCAGGCATTGTGCAGGAACGGATTGAATTCACGGCGTGCCAGCCATTGTTTGTATTCGGGTGTATAGCGTTTTCCCGGCTTCCGGGGAGGTTTTCGCTTGATGGAGTGCACGGCGATGGCCTTTTGCGATTTTTCGATGGCACGTTCAAAGTCACCGCTTCCGGTACCGACCGTCGATTTATTACCGATAGGATAGAGCGGCAACATCTCCATGTAGTTATCCTTATTCCCCTTTTCGATAGCTTTACATCCCGATTTATAGGCTTCATTCCCGTTAAAGTATACATTGTAGCGGGTAGTCATCGCATGATAGAAACGGCTTCCTTTCGTATTCTTTTTAGTCGAGCATCCCGTAAGTAATAGGATGATTAATAATGTGCCAATGCGCCAATGTGCCAATGTGCCAATGCGGAAATGAGTCAATGTGCCAATGAATTTATGTACCCGTGCGCCAATTACTTTGCTAACTTTTTTCACAGCGCAGCTAATTGGCACATTGGCACATTGGCACATTGGCACATTACCTCTCATCTTTTTATTACTTTGCATACGGCATAGATTAAGATGGATACGAATATGATAGAAGCCCCGGAGGGTACTTTCCAATGGTAGGATACGAACAAGCCGCCTAAGCATCCTAAAAATCCGATACCGATGGATAACCAGATGATGCGTTTGAAGCTGTAAGTGAACAGGTTTGCCGTCATTTGCGGGATGGTAAGCAACGAGATGGCCAACACGATGCCTACCATACGAAGACAGGAGACGATGGTTAAGGCAATAAACATCATCAGAAGATATTCGAATGCTGCTACGGGAATTCCTTGCGAACGGGCGAACTCACGATCGAATGCCACATAAATAATCGGATGGATGAACAGGCAAAAGAATAGGATAAGTAATGTCGCAAGTATACCGAGCATCAGCAAATCTCCTGTGGTGATGGTAAGTATATTGCCAAACAGATAGGCAGACAAGTCCGGTGCGAATCCCGGCGCGAGGAAACTGAACATGATGCCCAATGCCATCCCTAATGTCCAGAATACGGCAATGGCAGAGTCTTCGCGCATGTCTTTCCGTTTACTCAGCCATTCTACTCCGAAAGCCGATAATACCGAGAATATGGCCGCCGAAAGGATAGGAGATATTCCTGCAAACAATCCCAAGCCGATGCCGCCGAAGGAGGCATGTGTAATTCCTCCGCTGATGAATACCAGCCGGCGCGTCACTATATAAGTGCCGATAATTCCGCAGGCTATACTGGCCAGCAGGCTACCTAACAAGGCATGTTGAAAAAAGGTATATTGTAACAGATCCATCCAGATGCTTAACTTACTAATTATTAATAACGGAGAAAGGGAGTTACTTATTATAATCTCAGGGATGTATTCTCCGTTCTCCTATAATGAGAAAAACTTCGTCTTTTATATCATCGGGCAGATTGATACCGCGTAATTGCAGACTCCGCACCCATCCGGCTACGTCAGTCTCCTGCATGGTATAAAATACGTCACGGAACATTTCTATTTCGTCACCTGTATATGCTTCCGGTGCCCGGCCGATGAATCGGTCCAGTTCCTCGTCATCGTAATATTCTATCTTTTTACTTACAGCAGCCAACAGGCTGTCTTTTTCACAGACTTCGTGCTGTCCGCAACATTCTGCGTCTACTTCTTTCACTTCGGGAAAGCTTTCCAACTCTCCGGCATCTATCTTTTTTTGCAGCCTTCTGTTGCGGATGTATCCGGCAATCATTGCCACGATGGCAAGCAATAACAGGCTTATTAATAATATCCACATATTCTCGAAATCCTTAAATTGGAGACAAAGGTACTCATTTATTCACCACAGGTTATATAGATTAACACAGATTATTATCTGGCCTTTGTGGTGTTGGAACTGTCAGGGTTGTTCTATACTGATTTTGAATCCTGCTTGTTTCAAGTTCTCCCAGTAAGACGGATAGGATTTGGTCACCACTTGCGGATCTGCAATGCGCATCTTCGGGAAACGGACGGCTGCCGGTGCAAAAGCCATTGCCATACGGTGGTCTTCGTAGGTGTTTATCACCGGCTCGGCTTCCGGTTCGCAACGCTCACCTTCCCAACAGAGTATACTGTCTTGTTCGTCGCAAAGGATATAGCCGAGTTTATACAACTCGTTTTCCAATGCAGCAATACGGTCTGTCTCTTTTATTTTCAGACTTTGCAGGCCGGTGAAGCGGAAGGGGATGCCTAAAAGACAACAGGTCACTGCGAATGTTTGTGCCAAGTCGGGGATATCTATGAAGTTTTCGTCTAACCGTTCCGGGAGTGTTCCGTTTTTCTTCAGGAGAACTCCTTCGTGGATGAATTCGGTTTCTACACCCAGGCGCGCAAAGATCTCTGCACCACGGCTGTCTCCCTGATAACTATTGGGAAACAAGCCGATAAGTTCGATTTCCGCTTTCTCTGACAGAGCGGCTATCTGATACCAGTAGGAAGCGGCACTCCAGTCACTTTCTACCATAAATGATACCGGTATATAAGGTTTCGGAGACACTTCGATGCTGCTTTCCGAAAGCCAGGAAGCCTGTCCGCCGAAGTCTTTCATCAGCTGTAATGTCAAGTTGATGTAAGGGCGGGAAATAATCTCTCCGCTAAGATGCAGGCGAAGTCCGTTTTTCAGAACGGGTCCGATCATCAGTAGTGCAGAGATGTATTGCGAACTGACATTCCCTTTCAAGGTGATTTCATTTCCCGTCAGTTCTTTTCCATGAATACGTAAGGGGGGATATCCCTCTTTATTCACATAGTCGATTTGTGCCCCTAATTCACGTAAGGCATTGACCAGTATTTGTATAGGACGCTGCTGCATCCGTTCTGTTCCGGTGAGAATATGGGTTCCGGGAGTCGTACTCAGATAAGCGGTCAGAAAACGCATGGCAGTTCCTGCTGCCATGATATCTATGGTTTCGTTGTTTCCATCCAATGCTTTAATCATGACGAGCGTGTCGTCACAATCGGACAGGTTGCATGGCGGAGTAGTGCCTTGGGCAAGCGCATTGAGAATAAGTGCACGGTTACTGATGCTTTTAGAAGCGGGTAATTGTATGGTAGCCTTCACGGCGGAAGGAACTGATAGTTTATAACGCATGGCTTTTGATACGATAATAATTAATGTACCTGCAAAAATAAGGATTTATTTTCGCATAATTCGATTATCGGAGTAACAGATATCTTAATATACCTATCTATTGGTAAATTAATGGGTATTTTATGAAAATACAGGTAGCATAGTTGCATATATAGACCCGGATATATATCTTTGTGCCATTCCCTTTATGATGTAAATAAAGACCCGGTGAGAAGAAGCATTAGAAAAAGAGTCTGCATTTCATGGTTGTTGCTTGCAACATTCATGCCTTTCTTCGTGGTGAAAGCATTTCACCATCACGAAGCGGAAAATGCCGTGTCTGCTTCTTGTCCGGATACTCATCATTCCCACCATTCGCATAATGCTTGTGATGATTGTGCTGTCTGTAAATACTCTCTTTCTCTTTTTACGGAAGCCGATTCATCCGATTTTATACTGATATTGCCGCTCGTCCCTTATGAGCGGGTTACTTACCCGGAAAAGATAGCATATGCGCTTTCTTATTCCCATTATCTGCGCGGACCTCCGGTAGCATAATTACTTCTTATTTCTTTCACAGTATTATAAACAATAAATTGTAAATGATGCGTATCGGATTTATTTCGGGCGTGTTAGGTGTATTCTTTACCCTATGCGTCCATGCGCAAAAGTCCGATTCAATACAAAGTGTGTCTTTATCTGAAGTGGTTGTTACGGAATCGTACCGGCAATATCAGATGAAAAAGACGGCACTTACGGTTGATGTGGCAAACAAGGACTTTTTGCGGAAAAACTTTACCGGTAACTTGATGCAAGCTATGGCTAATATTCCAGGTGTGCAGGCAATGGATATCGGAGTCGGTGCTTCGAAACCGATGATCCGGGGAATGGGATTCAACCGGATTGTTGTATCGGAGAACGGAGTGAAACAGGAAGGGCAACAATGGGGAGCAGATCATGGATTGGAATTGGATGCTTTTAATGTAGAGACCGTCAGTGTGTTGAAAGGGCCTTCTTCCTTGCTTTATGGAAGTGATGCTATGGGAGGGGTAATTGATATTCAACAGGCTGCCTTGCCTGTTGCCGATCAGTTTTTCGCGGAAGCGGCGCTTTTGGGAAAAACAGTGAATGGTACGGTGGGCGGTTCTCTTATGCTGGGCTTTAAAAAAAATGTATGGTTTGCCAAAATCCGTTATTCCGAACAGCATTTCGGGGATTATCGGGTACCGGCGGATACGGTGGTTTATTTGACTCAGAAAATGCCGTTATATGGGCGGAGGATGAAGAATACGGCCGGATTTGAGCGGAATGTCAGTTTTTTTACCCGGTATCATCGGGGTGGATATAAGTCGGATTATATGGTGAGTAATGTGTTTCAGAAGAACGGTTTTTTTCCGGGGGCACATGGGATTCCCGATATATCACGGTTACAGGATGACGGGGATAATCGTAATATAGAATTACCCTTCAGTAAAGTGAATCATGTGAAGTTTACTACCCATCAGCAGTATGTTTGGGAAAAGGTACTTCTGTCAGCGGATTTGGGCTTTCAGAATAATCACCGGGAAGAATGGAGTCTGTTTCATACACATTATGGGACACAATCGCCGCCCGAACAAGATACTGATAAAGAGCTGGCTTTTGAACTGAATACTTTTAGCACTTCGGTCAGGTTACGCTTGTTCGGTTTTTCTTTTTGGGAGCATACGGTCGGTTGGGATGTTCAACATCAACGAAATGCGATCTCCGGTTATGCCTTTCTGTTACCGGAATATCATCGTTTTTCTACCGGCTTGCTCTGGCTTACCACTTATCGTCCCAACAATTCTTTTTCTGTTTCGGGAGGGATACGCTATGACTACGGTGCGGTTCATATTTCGTCTCATGAAGACAATTATCTGGCGACTTATTTAATAGGACAGGGTTATGATGAGGAACAGGTGGAGTCTTATCGTTGGAACAGTCATAAAGTAAACAAGCGGTTTGGTGATTATTCTCTGTCATTAGGGATGGTATGGAATCCGGTTCCGGTGCATCTGTTGAAAATAAATATCGGTCGTAGCTTCCGTTTGCCCGGTGCCAATGAATTAGCTTCCAATGGAGTACATCATGGGACTTTCCGTCATGAACAGGGTGATGCTTTGTTGGCTTCCGAGCAAGGATGGCAATTGGATACTTCCTATCTTTTTGAACGTCGGGGCGTGTCTGTTTCTATTTCTCCGTATGTCAGTTGGTTTAGCAATTATATTTTTCTGCACTCTACCGGAGAATGGTCTGTGTTACCTCATGCCGGACAAATTTACCGGTATGCGGAAGCAGAAGCTGTGTTCGTCGGTTTGGAAGCAGCGTTCAGTGTCGATTTTTTTCATCGGTTCAATTATCGTTTCTCCGGCGAATATATCTATACTTATAATTGTGACGAGCATATTCCACTGAGTTTTTCACCTCCTGCTTCCATGCGTAATGTGTTGACATGGAGGAAGAATCAATTTGCCGTTTATGCAGAGTGGCAAGCCATTGCCTCTCAAAATCGGGTAGATCGTAATGAAGATCGCACTCCGGGAACTGATTTGTTCCATCTTGGTGGAACAGTAAATCTTCCGGTTGGAGGAACAAAAGTTGAAATAACACTGACAGCCCGGAATATATTCGATACCCGACATTACAATCATCTCAGTTTCTACCGGAAGATGGAGATACCAGAACCGGGACGGAACTTTCAGTTATTAATTAAAATACCTATTAAACGATTATTAAAATGAAAACAAAAAATTATTTCATAGCCATACTGGCGATTTCCGCAGCTACATTTTTTTCTTGTGACAATAATGATAGTGATACCACTAAACCAGTGATTGAACTACATGAACCGGCTGAAGGGCAAGCTTTACTGATCGGCTCGGAAGAAGGTGTGCATTTTGAGATGGATCTTTCGGATGACGTCATGCTGAAGTCTTACAAAATAGATATTCATAATAATTTCGATCATCATTCGCATGGAAGAACCAGGGTAGAAAGAGGTGGAACAGCTTTTTCATTCAACCGTTCATATGATGTTTCCGGTCAGAAAACTGCACACATACATCATCACGATATTGTAATTCCTGCAGATGCAACTCCCGGGAATTATCATTTGATGGTGTATTGTACGGATGTTGCAGGTAATGAAAGTTATATTGCCCGTAATATTGTGCTTAGTACGACGGCATCTTTACATGTACATGAAAAATGAGTAGGAACAGGCGTTTGTATCGGGCCGGACTTTTCAAACTGAGCCTGATCCCAAATGTGTTCCACTAAAAAATAAATCAGCCACTTACTTGATTGTAAATGGCTGATTTTCGGTAGTCGGGATGACAAGATTCGAACTTGCGACCACACGCCCCCCAGACGCGTACTCTACCGGGCTGAGCTACATCCCGAATTGCGGTTGCAAAAGTAGTACTTTATTTTTAAATAGCCAAGAAACGCATGAATAATTTCTTCCTAAAAATGTTTTGATTTGATGATGAGTGAATGGTTGATCCATAATTTCTGCTGTAAAAGTATTATTTTTGAAGTGTTTTTCATTCTGATTTCAGAAGTTTATAAAGAAAAAAGGTTATTATATATTATAGGATAAAAACTTTAAATGTTTCGTATTTGTTTATGAAAGAATGTAAATAGTATGTGCTTTTTTTCTGTAATGTGATACCAGAATTCTTGTATTTGTACCCAATAATCAGCTATATTATATTTTTGCATAAATATTTTAAAGATAAATTAGTGAATGCCAAATAGTAAAATAAAAGGATCGTTAGAAATCAGTGTCCTTGGCGATGAATTCAAAATCTGCAGAAATTTGAAGTATCTTCCTTTGACAACTTATCCTTCTTATATCCAGACGGGGCTGATCGTTTTCTGTTTAAAAGGCAATGCGAATATTAACATATATGATAATGAACATCTGTTATGTGAAAATGAATTAGCTGTCTTTTTCCCGGGACAGCTTGTGTCGTTTACGAATTTTAGTGATGACTTTATAACGCTTACTTTTATTCTTTCATCCTCTTTTTATGAGGATGTTTTGAGCGGGGTACATCGTTTTTCTCCTCATTATTTTTTTTATATGAGGAGTCATTTCTGGTTTTCCTTGAATGAACGTGAAGTGGCTGGGTTCAATATGTATTTTGATCTGATTTCGAACCGGATAAGGCAGAGACAGGGGCCTTACCGGAGAGAAGCTTTGATTCATTTGCTGAGATTCTTCTATCTTGATCTGTATAATACTTATCTTAATGATTCTCTGTTGATGGGAGGGCATAAGCCGGATGCACGTAAAGAAGAATTAGCCGATCAGTTTTTTAAACTGATAATGGAGCACTACAAAGAAAACAGAGAGGTAGCTTTTTATGCCGATAAATTGTTTATTACTTCCAAATATCTGTCTATGATAATCAAGGAAGTAAGCGGTAAAACGGCTAAAGATTGGATAACTGAATATATTGTTTTGGAAATTAAGGCGTTGCTGAAGAACTCTACTATGAATATCCAGCAAATTGCTATTAAGACAAATTTCGCCAATCAGTCTTCATTAGGACGTTTCTTCAGGAAACATACCGGTATGTCGCTCTTGGAGTATAGAATGCAGAAATAAAAATGAATAAAACAAATGAAACAAGCAGAAAAGATTTGGAAACGTAGGTGGAGGACAGTATGCGGAATTATATTGTTGCAGGTTTTCTTATGTCCTTTGTTTGCTACAAACCTGCAACTGAAAGACGGAGGAATTCTTATTGTTAATGCAAACTCAGACCTTTCGCCACTGTGTAATCATATTATCAGTGAGTTGATTCATAGTTTGCCGGTAGAATACAAAGGTATGGCAATTTCACCAGAGAACCTGAATTTGGCACAGGTGTATGACGAAATGCAGATGGATACAGTGCGAATGAATCTGTTTACCAAATATGAAAATAAAATTCCGGCACTCGTTATTATAATGGGCGGGAATACTTGGATGTTGATTCATGAAGAGTTGGAAAGGCGATGGAAAGACACTCCGGTAATTCTGTTTACAGAAAACAATTATGTGGGGCCCACCAGCGTTTATTACCAAAAAATGGCTATTCCACGTGGAGAACAGATACCATTGCGAAGTATCATAAACGGGCACAATGTGGTTTTAGTATATGCTCCCTATTATATAAAGGAGACAATCGATTTGATGTATGGGCAGATTCCCGATATGAGTGAGTTGGTATTCATCTCGGATCGTCGATGGTTTAGTGCTCAGTGCAGGCAGGAGGTAGCAGAAGCGGTGGTGAAGTATTTTCCCGATTTGCGATTACGTTTTTTTACAGAGGGGCAAAAGAGCATGGAGGAAATAGTGAGCTATCTTAAACGGACTGATAAAAATACAGGGGTATTGTATGCAGCATGGGAAGTGCTTGATATTCCTTCTTCCAATACGTCATTATTGTCTGCACGTACTTATAAACTGTTGAATCAGTATGGCATGCAGCCTGTATTCACATTGGGCGATATGAATGGGAAAACGGGATTGGTAGGTGGCTATTTTTCATTGTCGAAAGATATAAGTAAGGCAATAGCGGATGTCAGTATTAAAATTCTGAATGGAAGCAAAGCTTCTGAGATACTGACTACAAAAGTGAATGCCGGTCCTGTTTTTAATTATGAAGAATTGCTTAGAACCGGGTTGGAGCCTGGTCTTTGTCCGTCGAATACCTATTTTTATGATAAACCTGCAAATTTCATAGAGCAGTACAAGTATATTTTGGGTGCTGTTTTGCTATGTATTGTTTTCGGAATAATTCTTTTGTTGGTTCGCATCCATTTCTTGAGTAATATCCGTAGGATACAGGCAAAACAGATCTATTTAATGAGCAATTATAATGATCTGTTTAATGATATGCCTCTTGTTTATCTGAGATGCCGGCTGATAAGAGGAGAGGATGACAAGGTAAATGATTATTTGATTATAGATGTTAATCCCAGCTTCGAAAAACATTTTGGCAAGAAAGAAGAGGCCTTAGGTAAACGGGGAAGTGTACTGAATAGTTCCGAAGTTTTCGCCTGTTTAAAGAAGTATATGGACGTAGCAGGGCGGGAACGTAAAACAGTGTCTTTTCCTATGCATGCCAGAAACGGGCACGATTATGACGTTCTTGTTATGAACTCCGATACTCCGGAGGTGATTAATGTGTTCTGTGTGGATACTACCGAGCTTATTCATACTCGTCAGTCATTACGGACCATTAATCATAAATTGTCTATGGCACTCGGTATTGCAAATATTACCCCTTGGAGATGGAATCTGGTAGAGAACTGTATTTGGTTTGATGGTAACAGAGAACTTAGGAGTGGTGCCACATCGGAAATGAAAGAAGACTCTTTTGCTATGCCTGTATCGGAAATAGTAAAGGGAATTCACAAAGACGATTTAAAACGGGTAAAAGAGGCTTTTCGTGATTTGAGAGACGGGAAAAAGCAGAAAGTGAACGAAAAACTTCGTGCACTTACTGTCCCTTATACGGATTATGACTGGCTGGAGGTTTGGGCAGCTGTTGATGAAACGGATGATGCGGGTAAGCCATTGACCCTTATCGGTTCTGCACTGATTATAACCGACAGGAAAAAGATGGAGGAAGAACTCATTGCCGCCAAGGAAAAAGCAGAAGAGGCTAACCGGCTTAAATCTGCATTTATAGCCAATATGAGTCATGAGATACGTACACCGTTAAATGCCATTGTCGGTTTTTCCAGTGTACTCGATTCTGCCAAAAGTGAAAAGGAACGCAAGGAATATTTACATATCATCGAACATAATAATCAATTATTGCTCCAATTGATTAATGATATTATTGATCTCTCGAAAATTGAAGCGGGGACATTGGAATTTGTGAATTCGAATGTTTATCTGGATGATCTGATGCAGGAATTGGAAAGAATGTTTCGTCCGAAAGCGGAAGAGAAAAAGCTGGTGTTACAGTTTGATGATTTGCATATGGAATGCTATGTAAATGCAGACCGGAACAGGTTGATGCAGGTAATGAATAACCTGCTGTCCAATGCTATTAAATTTACCTCCGAAGGAAGCATTCATTTTGGCTTTTCCCGTTTGAATAACGGCATGCTCCGCTTCTATGTTGCCGACACCGGATGTGGCGTTCCGGAAGAGTATCGGCAGAAGATATTCGGACGTTTTGTGAAGTTGAACAGCTTTGTTCAAGGCATTGGTCTGGGATTATCTATTTGTGATACGATTGTCCGGTATATGAATGGGGAAATCGGTGTTGAATCGAATAAAGGCAAGGGCTCTGTGTTTTGGTTTACAATACCTTATCAGGAAGTAAAAGGAATATAAAGAGGATTCTATCCTCTTTATATTCCCATACATTCCCGATAGAAATCAAACATCCCGAAAATCTGATCTTTGTCGGCTGTTTGATTGATACTGATATCTCCGATTTCTTTCAGCAAGGTGAAGTTGATTACTCCGGCAGTATTCTTTTTATCGTGCAGCATCAGAGCATAAAGTTGTTCATATTGCTTGCAATCAAATGTAAAACTGCCGTAATTCTCTTTTATAAATTGTATTGTCTGCCGCATCTTCTCTTTAGGAAACCCTGTTTTGAGATGCGATAGGTATAGTTCGCAAACAATTCCCCATGCCACTGCATATCCGTGAAGTACCGGACGGTTTTCTGCCAGTGCCAGACTTTCGAATGCATGTCCTACGGTATGCCCCAGATTCAGGGCTTTACGGATGCCGTGTTCGAAGGGGTCTTGCTCTACGATATTTTCCTTCACTTGTACAGATTCTCCTACCAGTTTCTTCAGATACTTATAATCAATGAGATCGGTATTGAAATTAAGAAGTTCCGCCCAGTGAGCCTCATTACTGATGAGCCCGTGTTTCAGCATCTCGGCATATCCCGAGAAAAAGTTCTGGGCATCCAGACTGCGTAGAAATTCTGTTTCAATCAATACACTGTCCGCCGGGGCAAATACACCGACTTCGTTTTTCAGACCGTTGAAATTAATTCCGGTTTTTCCTCCTACTGATGCATCTACCATGGCGAGCAAAGTAGTGGGAACATTGATATAAGCGAAACCTCTTTTGAAAGTCGCGGCTGCAAAACCTCCCAAATCCGTCACCATACCTCCGCCCAGATTTATCAGAAGCGAATGGCGGCTTGCGCCTTTATCACTTAAAATCTGCCATACGGAAGCCAGTGTTTCCAATGTTTTGTGTACATCGCCTGCCCCGATGGTTATTTCGATGGCGTCTTTCAGAAAAGAAACTTCCCTCATCTGAGGCATACACAGGTGATGGGTCTGTTCATCGGTCAGGATGAACAGACGGTCGTGCGGGCATTTTTCAATGGCACGGCCGAGGCTGACTTCCAGGCTCTCGCACAGGATAACTTCTTGCTTGCTCATAATTCGATTTGCTTTTTATGCTACAAAAGTATATAAAAAACTTTTTTTTGCTTACTTTTGTCTCATTAAAACATCAAATCAATGAAAGCATTACTACCTGTATACTGTCGCCCTTTGGGATATGTAATTCTGATCGTGGCTCTTTTTCTCCCTTTTATTCTTGTGATGATGGGAAAGGTAACCGATACCAATTTACTGTTTTATAAAGAATGTACCAAGCTTCTGATGATTGTAGGCGCGCTTATGATCCTTTTTGCTTTCTCAAAGAACGAGAGCCGGGAGACCGAACAGATACGTAATCTGGCCACGCGTAATGCCATTTTTCTCACTGTGCTGTTTGTCTTTGGCGGAATGCTCTATCGGGTGGCTACGGGAGATTTGGTGACGGTGGATACCTCTTCCTTCTTGACTTTCCTTGTTATTAACGTCCTTTGTCTTGAATTCGGGATGAAAAAGGCGATGGTGGATAAAATATTTAAAAGATAATTGTAACCTCATTAAACCTTTTGCGTTGACAAGTGTCAAAAAAACAATTGTCACTACTACAAACGCATAGACTAATGAAAAAATTATCGATCTGGATGGTACTGTTGTTACTATGTACCCTCTCTGCATTTGCACAAAACAAAGTGATCACCGTCTCCGGACGAGTGGTTGAAGAAGACACGAAGGAACCTGTCGAGATGGCAACGGTTCAATTGTTAGCATTGCCGGACAGCACCCAGGCAGCCGGTATCACTACACAGAAACAAGGTGCATTTACACTGCCTAAGGTGAAAGCCGGAAAGTATGTGTTGAAGATTTCTTATATCGGATTTATTACTCAGAATATTCCTCTCCAATTGTCGGAAAAAGCTCCTGCAAAAAATGTGGGTACCATTGAATTGCAGTCCGATGCTGTGATGTTGAGTGAAGCGGTCATTACGGCTGAGGCACCTCCTGTAACGGTAAAGGCGGATACTACAGAGTACAATGCTTCTGCTTATCGGGTGGCCGAAGGGGCCATGTTGGAGGAATTGGTAAAAAAGATACCCGGAGCAGAAGTGGATAAAGACGGGAAGATCACTCTGAATGGTAAGGAGATAAAAAAGATCATGGTGGATGGTAAGGAATTTTTCTCTGATGATCCCAGTGTCTCAATGAAGAATTTACCGGCTAATATGGTTGAAAAGGTAAAAGCCTATGATAAGAAGAGTGATATGGCCCGTATTACAGGCATTGATGATGGTGAAGAAGAAGCCGTGCTCGACCTTACTGTAAAGAAGGGGATGAAGAAAGGATGGATTGGAAATCTTATTGCCGGTTACGGTAGTGATGAACGTTATGAAGCAGGTGCGATGGTCAGCCGGTTTAAGGATGATGCCAGTATTTCGATTATTGGTGCTGCTAATAATACAAATAATAAGGGATTCTCTGAATTTGGCGATGCCGGTCAGGGGCTTGGTGAAGGTAATGCCGGTTCGGGTATCACTACGGCGCGTTCTTTAGGTGTTAACTTTGCAAAAGACACGAAAAAGGTACAAGTAGGAGGTAACGTTCAATATGGTTATTCTGATAATGACGCCCGTCGGAAGAGTTCAACGGAGACATTTTTGGGAGAACAGTCTTCGTTTGGTGCCAGTGAAAATACGTCACGTCGTAAACGGCACGACTTGCGTGTGGATTTTCGCTTGGAGTGGCGGCCGGATACACTTACTACGATTATTTTTCGCCCCAGTGGCAGTTATTCGAAAACAGACTCGGAAAATGCTTCCGGATCGGATACCTGGAATAACACCCACGATCCGGTAAATGCCAAGATATCTTCCTCTTCTTCCAACAGTAATAATTATTCGCTTAATGGAAATCTGATGATGTTTCGCCGCTTGAACAATAAAGGACGTAACATACATGTGGGAGCACGTTTCGGATATAGTGACAGTGAGACGGACAGTTATTCGGAATCCAGTACAGAGTTTTTTGAGTTAGACAGTATTTCGGATATAGCACGCTATACGAATCGGACGAGTGACAGCCGGAATTGGAGCGTGTCGGCTTCTTATACAGAGCCGGTATTTAAGAACCATTTTGTTCAGTTGCGTTATGAGTTTGCACACCGGAAACAATTGGCTCAGTCTTTAGTTTATGATAGTATAAATAAGTATCCATATCCCGAATATTTTGAGCGGGGGTATGATAATGAATTGAGTACGAAAGTGGAAAACTTCTATGATACGCATACAGCCGATCTTTCAATCCGGGGTATCCATCCTAAAATGATGTATAGTGCGGGGGTAAGCTTAACTCCGCAATCTTCGTTGAGTGAAACGACAATCGGTCCTAATTCCGATCGTCATTTACCTCAGCAAAATGTGTTGAATTGGGCGCCGTCTGTTATGTTCCGCTATATGTTTAATAAACAGCATGTATTAATGTTCCGTTATCGTGGACGTAGCAGTACTCCGAACATTGAAGATTTGCAGGAAGTAATCGATATTACCGATCCGATGAGTTTGAAATATGGTAATCCCAATTTGAAACCTTCGTTCAATAATACTTTCTCTCTGTATTACAATAAGTTCACTCCTGAAAGTATGCGTAGCTATTCATTAAATTTGTATTATTCGAATACGTTGAATTCTGTTGCCAATAAGATGACTTATGATCCGCAGACGGGTGCACGTACGTACAGGAAAGAAAATGTGAATGGTAATTGGAATGCCCGTGGATATTTCTCGTTCAATACTCCGTTTAAAAATAAGAAATTTACGATGTCTTCCAATGCCAATGTCCGCTATAGTGATGCTGTGAGTTATACTACGGTTGGTAAGGATAAAAGTAACCAGGAGTTAAGTACGACTCATAATTTTGCTGTGGGTGAACGTCTGACAGGTAATTATCGTTGCGATGCTTTTGATGTGTCTCTCAATGGATCGGTAAATTATAATCTGGTACGTAACAGCAAACAGGAGAATAGTAATCGTGAGACTTTCGATTATTACGTGGGTGGTAATACGAATGTTAATCTTCCTTGGCAGATGTATCTCTCGACTGATATAAATTGTCGTTTTAAAAGTGGATATACAGGTGGCTTCAATGATAACGAGCTTATTTGGAATGCACAGATATCCAAGAATTTCCTTAAAAACAATGCAGCGACTCTTCGCTTCAAGATTTATGATATCCTCAAACAGCAGACCAACCTGAGTCGTTCTATCAGTGAAACGCAGATGAGCGATACGGAGTATAATACATTGGGCAGTTATTTCATGGTGCACTTTGTATATCGTTTCAATACGTTGGGGGGGAAAGCTCCCGGACGTCGCGGTCCGGGTATGGGCCCCGGCGGTGGTAGAGGTCCCGGCGGCCACGGTGGCGGAAGACTACGTTTCTAAACTTTACGCATAAAAAGAAAAGAGGTTCATGACTTGTAAATTATAGTTGTGAACCTTTTCTCTTATCGTTTTTCCGTTGTATTAAAATTGATTTTGTGTTTGCAATACATCCGGATGTTTTTTATATATAATCATTAATGAAAAAGATGCTTTGATATGCCGATCCTTTTATCTACATTTGCTATTATGATTGATTGGAATATCATATTTAGTCAAATAGCAACAGTAGCTTTCGATATCATTTATTTCGGAGCCATTATCGGTACGATTGTCGTTGTGATTCTCGATAATCGTAACCCGGTAAAGACAATGGCCTGGATTCTGGTATTGATGTTTCTCCCTATCGTAGGACTGGTGTTTTATTTCTTTTTCGGACGTAGCCAGCGTCGTGAACGGATCATTGGGAAAAAAAGTTATGGACGGCTATTGAAGAAGCCAATGGCGGAATATCTGGCTCAGGGTTCTTCTGTTTTGCCGGAAGCCTATGAGCGGCTTATTAAGTTGTTTCAGCATACCAATCAGGCTTTGCCGTTTGAAGGGAACAGGGTGGACACCTATACCTCCGGATATTCTATGTTGCAAGCTCTTCTGAGGGAACTGCAGAAGGCGGAAAAGCATATTCATATGGAATTCTATATTTTCGAGGATGATGCCGTAGGACGGTTAGTGCGCGATGTTTTGATCGGGAAAGCGCGTGCCGGAGTTGAAGTGCGGGTTATCTACGACGATGTAGGATGTTGGCACGTGCCGAGTGCTTTCTTTGAAGATATGAGGGGAGCCGGTATTGAGGTGCGTAGCTTTTTGAAAGTACGTTTCCCGTTGTTTACGAGTAAAGTGAATTATCGGAATCACCGTAAGATTGTCGTTATCGACGGGCTTGTGGGATTTGTAGGCGGTATGAATCTGGCCGAACGTTATATGCGGGGATTTTCTTGGGGAATCTGGCGTGATACACATATAATGCTTCAGGGAAAAGCCGTACACGGTTTGCAAAGTGCTTTTTTGCTTGACTGGTATTTTGTAGACCGTACGTTGATCACCTCTTCACGTTATTTCCCGAAGATCGATTCGTATGGTGATTCATTGGTGCAGATTGTGACGGGCGAGCCGATAGGTCCTTGGAAAGAAATTATGCAGGGGTTGACGATGGCTATCTCCGGTGCCCAAAGATATTTTTATATACAGACTCCCTATTTTTTGCCGACAGAGCAGGTATTGGCGGCGATGCAGGCTGCGGCATTGTCCGGAGTGGATGTCCGCCTGATGTTGCCGGAACGTGCCGACAACCGGATTACTCATTTGGGTTCCCGTTCTTATTTGGCAGACGTGCTCCGGGCGGGTGTGAAGGTTTATTTTTATAAGAAAGGCTTTTTACACTCCAAGCTGATGGTTTCGGACGATATGCTTTCTACAGTCGGATCTACCAATGTGGATTTCCGTAGCTTTGAACATAATTTTGAGGTAAATGCTTTTATGTATGATATGGTGACTGCTTTACAGATGAAAGAGATATTTATGCTCGATCAGAGGGAATGTACACAAGTGTTCCTTAAAAACTGGATAAAACGTCCTTGGCCTCAGAAAGCAATGGAATCGGTGGTAAGGCTGCTGGCACCTTTGCTGTAAAGAATAGGCAGTGGACCAAACAGCCTGTTGACGTGATTCTACTTGAAGAATGAGAAGTTGACGCTTCCATACACCCTTCTTTCTACGAAATGCGGATGATCTTCAAAGTTATTTTGTTTACCATGTTCCAATACGAAAAGTCCGTCTTCTTTCAAAAGATTGTTTTTGAATATCAGCTCCGGCAGGGTTCCGAGTTCTTTTAACTCATAGGGAGGATCGGCAAAAATGAAGTCGAACTGTTCGCGTCCGCCGTTAATAAATTTGAATACGTCTCCACGGACAGGCAGGCACTTTTCTGTTTGTACCTCTTTCATTATTTTACAGATAAAGGCATGATGTTCCCGGTCTTTTTCTATACTGATCACTCTGTCGCATCCACGGGATATCAGTTCAATGCTGATGCTGCCTGTTCCGGCAAACAAATCAAGGGCAGTGACGCCTTCTTCAAAGTCGATATAATTAGATAATACATTGAACAGATTCTCTTTGGCAAAATCTGTGGTGGGGCGCGCTTTGAACGTACGGGGTACGTCAAATCTTCTTCTTTTGTATATTCCGCTGATCACTCGCATGTTAATAGGGCTTGTATGTCAATATTAGTCTCCGGATTCATAATAAATACCTGAAGGATGAATTTACGTAATTCTGTAACCAGATTTTCTTTGTCGGCCAGAATACCTGTGAGATGAAGTTCGTCCCGTTCCTGATCGAAGCCGAGTTGCTTCCATATATAAAGCAGATAATAGATACGGTCGGCGGTTTGTTCACATTCAAAAGAATTGGCCAATAACAAATGTCCGCGTTCGTAGCAAAACAAATCCATTGCATTCTTACGCAGGGATACGTACATCTTTTTGCTATTGCCTAACCGGCTTTTAGTTGAAAAGTATTCGTTTAACGGACTGGCTTGCGAATAGAACCGGGCTTCGGGATATTGCTCTTTGAGAAACAGATAAGCACTTCTGTCCATTCCGAATATGACAGTCACGTTGCTTCTTGACAAAACATTGTGCAATACTATTTCATTTTCCTTTGGGGAATGGTTGTGATAAAACAATATTCCGGCTTGTTCTTCTTCGAAAAAATCGGTAGGAACATGCGTAAAGCGTTTGTCTGCCATGAGGATATTTACCCTTCTATAAGGTAAAGTGAGAAATTCGGTTTCACGGAAAAACTGTTTCAGATTTGCCGTTAAGGACAATGAAGCATTGGTCTCTTTTTCAAAAAAAGAGAGCGAACTTTCGTGAATCGGATTGTAGATAGAAAAAGAAAATCCATCCGTACTGAGACGGATGGATAATGTATATTGTTCCGATTTACTAAAGTCGATTTTATTATTCCCAGTTTCCTGCACCGTTATTAGGACTTTCAATAGAACCTACCATCAAACCACAGTATTTACCTAATTTAGTCTGAAGGTCTTTCAAGTTAGCAATTTCCTGTTTGTCAAGGCCACCCAGATAAGTATCGTATGGAGCTTTTACTTCGAACATGAAAATAGGAGCACCCGATTTAGCTGTATCGTTTTTGATAGCCATTTCAAACTGAGCACCACCTCCGAAAGGAATGTATCTCATAGAATCCGGATTAAAACCTTTTGGATAGATTGTGTCCAATACAGCTACCCACATTGTATCACGTTTAAAGTTTTCCAGTCCAAGCTTCTTAACTTCGCTGTAATTACCGGTTTTCTTAGCTTTATTGATGATATTCATTGCTTTTTTCTCAGTCATACCTTCATCCAGCTGCTTGTCTGTCAACTCACCTACTTTATATAAGAAAGGAAGCTTTTTATTTTTAACAAAATCAATCAAAGTATCAAAGCTTGCCGTATATTGACCTTTGTTAAGATTACGAAATTCCATCTGTGCTTTACGGATGTCAATCAGGCGGGCAATAACAGCTTGATCTCTTTGCTTTTTAGCTTCTTCAAAATTGATAGGCCCCATGATGCTGGTGTAGCAGATGTAGATTAAAGCAAGCGCACACAGACCTAATACGATATTAAATACTGTTTTCATGATAAATATGTTTTTTTTAGTTGTTATATTCGCATCGCAAAATTAAAATAAATAAATCTAAATTCGATGGTTCCGAGAACTTTTTTCTCGTACAAAAATGATAAATAACTATTTAGAAAGGCAAATTAAGGAAAATTTTCCTTATCAACCAACTTTTGAGCAAGAAATAGCTGTAAAATCTCTTTCGGAGTTTTTGCTTTCGCAAAGCAATGACGCAGTGTTTGTGCTGCGTGGGTATGCCGGAACCGGTAAAACGTCATTGGTGGGTGCATTGGTTAAGACAATGGACAAATTGCAGCAAAGGTCTGTTCTACTGGCTCCTACGGGGCGGGCGGCGAAGGTGTTTTCGGCTTACGCAGGACATCCGGCATTTACTATCCATAAAAAGATATACCGGCAACAGTCTTTTTCGAATGAGACCGGTAATTTTTCTATAAATGACAATCTTGCTACACATACTTTATTTATAGTAGATGAGGCTTCCATGATTTCCAATGAAGGGTTGTCCGGGGCAATGTTCGGTACAGGACGGTTGTTGGATGATTTGATACAGTTTGTCTATTCCGGTACGGGATGCCGTTTGTTATTGATGGGTGATACGGCTCAGCTTCCGCCGGTGGGTGAGGAGTTGAGTCCGGCGCTTTTTACGGACGCTTTGAAAGGATACGGTTTGGAAGTGCGGGAGGTCGATCTGACACAGGTAGTGCGACAGGTACAGGATTCCGGTATTTTATGGAATGCGACCCGTCTTCGTGAATTGATTGCGGAAGATGAATGTTATTCTCTTCCCAAAATTCGGATTTCCGGATTTGCCGATATAAAGGTAGTACCGGGGGAGGAACTGATCGATACACTTACTGCCTGTTATGAGCGGGACGGCATGGATGAGACAATTGTAGTTTGCCGTTCCAATAAACGGGCCAATATATATAATAAAGGTATAAGGGCGCAAATTCTCTATCGGGAAGACGAACTGAATACCGGTGATATGTTGATGGTGGCAAAGAATAATTATTATTGGACGGAAAAAAGCAAGGAAATGGATTTTATTGCAAATGGAGAGATTGCTGTGGTGCGTCGGGTTCGTCGTACGCGCGAGCTGTATGAGTTTCGCTTTGCAGAGGTCGTATTGACATTTCCCGACCATGAAGATTTTGAGTTGGAGGCCAATTTATTGCTGGATACACTTCATTCGGATGCTCCGGCTTTGCCGAAAACGGAAAACGACCGTTTGTTCTATAGCGTGTTAGAGGATTATGCGGATATTCCTGTTAAGAGGGATCGTATGAAAAAGATGAAGGCTGACCCGCATTACAATGCTTTACAGGTGAAATATGCATATGCTGTCACCTGTCATAAAGCTCAGGGCGGGCAGTGGCAAAATGTTTTTCTTGATCAGGGATATATGACGGATGAGTATCTGACACCCGATTATTTTCGTTGGTTATATACGGCTTTCACTCGTGCTACTCGAACGTTGTATTTGGTCAATTATCCGAAGGAGCAGTGGATATAGTGGTGATTTCTATGTGGTCTGTTGTCGATAGAAGCGGTGCTGTTGATTGGTGGTGGCAAATATAGAATGTGATGGTAAATACAGAAAAGGGAGATACTTTTACGAGTGTGAAGTATCTCCCTTTTCCTTAACTATTTTTCAAGCGGTATGAAAGCAATGGCTTGTCCTCCGCCTTTTGCCATGCGGATAGAAAGAGTATCCTCGGTTGTCACTGTTTTTTCTAAGATTTCGTATGAAGTAGGATTAGTTTCCCAATCGGCATTTGCTCCGTCGGCATAGATTGTTGCTTTATACGTCTTTCCTTTTTCAAGAAAATCCAGTTTGATATCTGTTGTACGTGCTTCTTCGTTGGTTGTGGCTCCCAAGAAATATTTGTCCTTTGCTTTACGGACGATTACTACAAACTCACCGGGTTCTCCAACCAGAGCTTCCGACCAGTCACAGTCGGCATCGAAATCACGGAAGAATTGAAAAGCAGGATGTCCTTCATAATTTTCTATCATGTCCGCAGCCATTTGGAGTGGGGAGTAGATTACCACCCAATTGGCAATCTGCTTGGCTAATGTTGTATTGACTCGGCAGTCCTTGCTATCCATGCTATTCCACTTTTTCCGGAAAGGTGAGTGCTTGACTCGTTCATACAGGATGTCGAAGATTCCCGGTGTATAATCCATCGGGCCGCTCAGTAATCTGGTGAATGGCAGCAGTTCGTGATGGGAGGGCGGATTTCCCGTACTCCAGGCGTTCCACTCCATTCCCCGTGCACCTTCACGCGTCATCATATTCGGATAGGTACGGCGGATACCGGTATCCTTGATCGGTTCATGCACATCGAGGGTAGTGTGATATTTGGCAGCTGTTTTTACTACGTTCCGATAGTGGCGTACGTTGTATTGCCCATGATGATTGTGTCCGGCAGGGAGCCCTCCGGCGTAGCCGGTTTTTACCGAATGTATGCCTAAATCTGCATACCATTGGTAGGCTTTGTCCAATTGATTCTCGTAATTCGGAATATTACCGCCAGTTTCGTGATGACCGATTATCTCTATTCCCTTTTCCCGGGCATAACGGGCTATTTCTTGCAGGTTGAAATCGGCATATGGCCGGGTGTAATCGAAGTTTTGTGTGCCTCCCCAATTTTCCCATCCTTCATTCCAGCCTTCAAACATCACCGCTTCAATGTGGTTGGCGGCGGCAAAGTCGATGTATCTTTTGGCATTTTCTGTTATTGCGCCGTGGCGGTCATTGATTACCCAGCTTTCCACTCCCAAATGCATGCCCCACCAGATACCTACGTATTTCATCGGACGTATCCAGTCGGTTGTCTCCAATACGCACGGTTCATTCAGGTTTAGGATTAATCCCGAATTAATCAGCCCGACGGCTTTCGGAGCAATTTGTATGGTCCTCCAGGGAGTTTGGAAAGTTCCACCTGTGATTCGGGCTTTTACACTGTCCGGCCAGGAAGCCAGTTCCGATTTCAGCAGACAGTTGCCTGTATTTTTCAAGGTCATTTCGGGGAAGTCGGTCAGTGCCGCTTCGTGTATACTGGCATATATATTTCCTGTTTTGAATGTCATGGGCGTGTTGGCATTGTCTATTTGGCTTATGGGCTGTGTGCGGTATAGCAGTTCATAGGTGTCGAAACTGGCCGGGATTGACCAGGATGTTCCGTCTTGTGCAATATTGAAGGAGGTCAGTTCATCCGTGATAAACAGGCTGTCCGCATCGGGCACCTGGTATTCGTAGCGAAATCCTATACCATCATTGAATACTCTGAATCGAAGGGTTAGCAGAGTCTCTTTGGTGTCTGTCAGATGTACAGCCATTTCATTATAATGATTGCGTATTGATTTATTTTCTCCCCACGGTTGTGTCCATATTTCATCTTTGGAGTCGAAATCTGTTCCGGTAATGTGGAAATCTTCTGATAGGTTGATTCCGTCTCTGGCTTCGAAACCGAGAATGGAGGGAGCAATAAATGGGGTATCATTAACAGTGATATGGTAAGCCATTTGATTGCTGTCATTCAGGTAGAAAGCAAGTTTGATCGTATTATCGGGAGAGTTGATTTCTGTAGGCCGGGGACGGGTACAACTACCCAATACGCATATAAATGCAATGGAGATAAAAAGGGCTTTTTTCATTCTGTTTTTGTAGTTTATATTGTTTTACAAGTACCTTTATGATAAAGGTCAATCACTCATTGTAAGTGGTGAATTGTGCTTCAAATTTATTAAAAAATTAATAATAATGCTTGTATAAAGCAGAAAACCTACCTTAGTAAAAAAGAACTAAGGTAGGTCTTGTTTTATAGATTTATTATCTCTCTGAAAGATGATTACTTAACAATCACCTTAACCGATTCTAATCCGTTGTTACCTTTTGTAATGAGCAGATACATGCCGGAAGAGATATTGTTCATCTGAATTTCCGTGATGTCCTTAGTCACAGGTTGTTGTATCAGTACTGTACCGTCTAAAGCTATTAATGAAACTTGTTGGACATCATCAGTCGTTATGTATAATGTTTCGTTAGCAGCTACAGGATTCGGATAAACATGTACTGTACTTTCTTTCAATTTAGTATCTTCAACGCCTACAGATTCGTTTTTGCCTTTTTTAGATACAGCTAATACTGTAGGATATGAACCGCTTTGTTTACTGTTCAATGTGATGGATACTATTTTTTTGGAGGGATCGGCCGTAACAGTTTGTTCGAATAGACGGAATTCGAAACGTTCGTCAATATCATCGGCATTGAAATCCCAACCATTCTTTTTAGTAATAATACGGCTTAAACCATAATAAGCTTCTCCTTGTCCGGATGAAGCACTCCACCAGTCACCGATACTGAATGTTTGTACATCTGTACTTTCATCTTCATAATTTACCGTTACTTCTAATTTGGAAGTACCATTTGCACTAATACTTAGTAAATATAGTTCTTCTGCTTGCTGGGCTGATACAAATTCCAAAGTTATAGGAGAATTAGTCGTTTTCAAAGTCGCGGCATTGAGCGCTGTGTAATCCGCCAGTTGGTATTTTATACCGGAATTTGAGGTTAAGATACCATCATTAGGCAAGCTGCCTTCTTTCTGGATATCCTCGTTGTAAAGAACCCATCCTTGGTCATCCAAAACCATTGTACTATGATCGACAGCAGGTTTTGCCTCTGCTACCACGTCTGCATTAAATCCTGATTTGATTGCGACCGGAGCCATTACCGGAATGGCTTCAGCTAACTGTTCGTAGGCTTCCACTTCGGCCAATGATGGATAGAAATAAACATTTAGGTTGCATACGATGGCCAAATATTTGCATTCTTTATATTCAGGAAGGATGTATTCCAGTTCAGAAACTTCCTGTAAGTCAGAGAAAGTTTTGAGGGTAGTCCAGGATTTGGCGTCATTACTTATTCTAAAGCTGATTTCATTATTTACTGAACCTTTATTGCCGTTGTCATTCTCACCTTGATTATTATCGGGGATATATACTTTTATCTTAGAAAGTTTCCATGTTTCAGTCGCTTCAAATATAGCCCAGAAGTCATCTTTGTGTGAAGATGGATTCTCAATTACCATCAAGCCTTCTTTGCCGGTATTTCCGTCTGTTAAATCAACCGTCGTGTATTCATCATACTCTGCTTCAAACGAATAGTCGGATTTGTATTGACGAAGTTGGGCCGTCATACCGGATAATATATTAGGGGCTTTTTCAGAATCGATGGTCACTGTTACTGTTCTTTCTTTATAAGCACCGCCATTATTTACGGTTACTTTGATTTGTGAACCACCTATTGCATTCGCTCCTGTTACAGGAATATTGAAGACGCCTTTTTCTGTATCTTCTGTTATCTCACCAATCGTTACAAAAGCATTTGATGGAATTGCCGTACATGTGAATTGTTCTGCTCTTTCATCTCCGTTCAGATTGTAATTAACAACAAGAGTTGCGGTTTCTCCTGCATTGATATTCATTGTGGCAGGTAATTCCACAGTCATGTTATTGTCATCCTTACCATATACTTCGAATTCCCATATACGGATAGTCATACCTGATTCAGAGTACGGATTAAGTTTGATGTAACGTGCTTTGACCGGAGCAATAAAATCGGATTTTACATCATCTTTTTCACGTCCGGTTTCATCTACCAGAAGTTCCCAGTTTTTAGCATCGTTGCTGACGTAGATTCGGTAACTGTTAATATTCTGGCCTGTTTCCGGACCGGAGTTACAATCGTATATTTTGAATCCATATATTCTATAAGCTCCTTCTAAATCGATAACAGTCCAATGGTCGGAACTGATATTACACCATTTTTGGCTGGTTGAACCTGGCCGTGTTACCCCATCGATGATGTTCTTGGGAGTTTCATTATTATTGGTTGAACCGCTGAAATCTAAGATTGTTTTTTTCAGTGCGACATTCTTTACTTCACCAATTTCGGCTTCTTCCATAACATCAACCACTTCACTGGTCGTTTCGGACGTACCGATTACATTGGTAGCTTTTACTGTAACTTTTTGTTTTCCGGCAGCCAGACATTTTACGGTAATAGTGGCATCGGTAAGATTGCCGGCGGTAAGCTGCAATGACGAAGGCAGTACCCATTCGTATGCGCTTGGATTGCCTGTACCTTTGGCTGTAATGGTTACTTCTTCGCCTACAACTGCATAACTTTTGCTTAACTTGAATGAAATCTTAGGGGCTGTTGCTTTAGGATATTCTACTTTCAAATTGTTTGCAGCACCTTCGCTCATATCTTTTAATACCGGTACTACGGCGATGTTTACATATGCATCGTTACCGTTCCTTTCGAATGTCGGGATGTAAAAAGCTTCGCCACGAGTTTGTCCGACAAGTTTTTTACTGCCATCTGCTAATTCGGTATAAATGTCAAAATGTTCAAAATCTTCGTTTGTTGTAAAGTCCCAAGTTAAACGGATATCTCCTTTTTCTTCACCTAAAACACTTGTAGTATTCAAATTAGTGACGGTTGGGGCTACTGGTGCATAGTTGGCTGGCAACATTGCCAGCTCGCCTAATAAAGCTTCGTATGCAGCCACTTCCGAAGTAGCTTTAAAGTTTAGTGCTATAATATAAACTGTTTTTCCTTTCAATGCTGACAGATCATATTCGGCTACTTTCCATCCGTTTTGGTCAGTAATGGTCGGATTGCCTAAAGTGATCCAAGCGCCATCTGTTTTACTTTCAGTTCCGAGTTTCACTTCGATAGAGTTTTCTGTGTTGGTTTTATAAACCAGACGGAACTTACCGCCATTTTCTACCGGAATCATGGTCTTGTATAGGCGTGTGAGGTGATCACCTTGAGTCAGTGTACCGGAGATTTTGATACTGGTACCAAAATTATAAGCGTCATCCCAGTTTATTTTTGCTTTTAAGTTTCCTTTATTTTCGATCCACCAACGCCATGTCGGCATGATACTTTGAACACCGCTATGATACCAGTCTTGTGTATTCATCTTTTCGCCGTTGACAAAACGGTGTTTACCTACACCCGTGCTGAAAGAAGTGACAAACGGCATAGAAGTGATGACGGAACGTTCCAAAATACATCCGGAGAAACCGGGCCAACTGTTTCGCTCGCTTACATCTGTCGGATCGCCTGCACGGTTTACCCACATGGTTTCTTCGTTTTGGAATGTTTTTTCTATTGCAGCGTATGCTTTTTCACCACAGTTGTTCTGAGTGTCCAGAATATCTTTCACATTGTCTTTCCATACGCGTTCTTCCGGACAGAATAAATCGAGAGAACCTACATGCTCCGTTTCTTTGTATACCGTACGCATGGCACTACCATAACCGGTTAGTCCGGAGTTTACACATTGTACACCACTGTAGATTTTCTGCATCACTTCTTCTTCTGTACAGTTTAATTGGCTGGCATAACTGCGATAATCTCCTACCGAACCGTATTCCAAGAATTGCGAGGTGTTAGGGTGTGCATTCAAGATTGATGTATTTGGATAACCACTGGCATTGTACCATTGGATTTCCATTTGGGTATCACCGTTTTCATCTGCTATTTTGTTGAATTCTTTGACGAATGCTACCCATTCGCTTGTACTTCCACCTCCGGTTTCCTCATTGATGAACCATCCGTCAAATCCCATATATTTAGCTATTTCATACAGTTTGATAGCATAGATATATTTGCCGTTTTCAACAGTTAACATCTGGCGCACCCATTCTTGTGTACCTCCAAATGCAGAAGGCGGGAAGAAAACTTGTCCCAACATCTTTACACCATTCATGTGAGCGGCATCGATAGAGGGTGCGGGAGGAGGAATAATAATACCTTCCGAAGCAGATCCTGCCCAATATACAACTTTGTCCATGTATTGCCAATAAGTAGGTTGATAACCGGTAAAATTGTTTGCACCTTGAGCTGGGCATAGACTACAAGTATGATACAAAATGGTAGAGTTACAAACCTGCCCTTCATAGAACTGGAATTGATTGGCTTTAATCAGCTCTGGCTCTTTAAATCTTTTTGCGTATTTTACGGTACTACGATTGAATTTTGCATCCGGGTCTGTTTCCGGAGACCAGTTTTTGATATCCTCTGGGTGCCAACAAGCACCATAAGGCTGCTGCGCGTGTACATTGCCTGCAAAAATAGAGGCAAACAACATTAGTCCAAGTAGCTTTTTTAGATTCATGATAATAAAATTTAATAGGTTTGATTTGGTAGAAACAACTATAATGAATTGTTTCTACCGTTTTTTATTCTTACTGTAATAATTTATTGGTTATTGCTGAATGAAAGTTGTTGGGCTTTAGGCGATTACCATTTGAATCGTTAGTATCGGCTATGTCCCACCACAGGCGTGTGCCTTGTGTGTTTTTCGCTTTCAGATCCACATTCTCTACGAAATATTGATTGGAAGCTTCACTGTTTGGATATAATAGGCGTTTGATCGTTTTTCCTTGTGGTACATCACCGCCTGATTCGTTGGTCAATTGATTTAGCAATGCCGGATAGTCGGTTCGTCTGAATTCTGCCCATCCTTCGTTACCATTAGGGAATACGGCCAGCCATTTTTGTGTAATGATCTGTTCCAACATGGCTTCTTTGTCACCTCCGCTGAAGGGGTTGTTTCCTTCCGAATATATTTTTAAACCGTTAATATAAGAGGTTGTAAAGTTTGGATCTATCATGTAATAATCCATAGAGGCTTGAATACCGGCACGGAAATAGTCTTCTACTCCCATGGTCAGATCGGCGCCATTCCATCCTCTTAATGCTGCTTCTGATTTCAAGAATAAAGATTCTGCATAACCTAACCATACTGTCGGACGGGCGTAGTTAAACCAATATTTTGGATTTAGGTCTTTTATACCATGGGGTTGTGTACGAGTGATGCTATAATTAAGCGGAGACATGGATATATCCGGTTCTTGAGCACCACGCTTGCAACCTACAAAATCTTCACGTAAGCTTTCTTCGCCGGTGGCAATACCGTTGGTAGTCATTTTGCTTCTGTACCAGGATACCAGGCAACGTGGGTCTATGATTTTGGTGATATAACCGTTTCGCCCTTCTTTTATCTGATACTCTTCACCGCCGGTACTGAGATTACGATAAAATTGTTCCATATCCCATGACATTACACTTTCGCCGTTATAGGCTACACTACACATGGCAAGTGCATTCTCATTACCTCCGTCATCGGTACCTCCCATATCTATAGGTGCATATTTGGGTACTGTACACATATTATCTTCATTGCTTAGCATTAATCCGTATTGATTGTTCAATGCAGCTTCTCCTTCTTTTTGTGCACGTTCCGGATCTATATTGGATATGCGTAAGGCCATTCGCAAGCGGAGTGTATTGGCAAAACGCAACCATTTGTAAGTATCTCCGAAATAGCAGATATCATCTTTTGTAATGGAGAACTGTGATACATCTTCAGGATCAATGCTGTCTACGGCTTGCTCCAGAATACGGAACATCGCATCGTATACTTCTTGCTGCGTTTCATATTTTACGTTGTTTGTTTCAGGAATACGCGCTTGTACGTATTCTTTGAATGGCATATCACCATATGTATCAGTATTGGCCAAAGCTAAGAACGCATAATAAATACGTGTAATATAGAACATATTGGTATATCTTTCCGGAGTTTCATTGAACTTGAAAGATCTTAGTAACGTTCGGTATTCGGCACTTCTTTTCTGGTAAAACTCACTCCAACGTTTTCCCGACCAGCCATCAGCGTATTTGTAATCCGGGCTTGATTTGGCATGTTTGGGCTGGTTGTTTGCTACATAGCCGGCGTAAATATCATGGCTCAAGTTGGTGGTAATCTGATATTCCGCGTAATATCCTTCGTATAAGAAATTGCGGAAAGTAGAACTGGCAGCCATTAAATCTATTTTGTATGCCGCAGAATCTTCTTTGGTCACCTCGAAATTAAGATTAAGATCGTTATATTTGGTACCATCGTCACCTGTATCCGTATCACCGCCACTGACGGAATTATCCGGTAACTCATATGGATTCTTATTCATTTCGTCCAAGTCATAACAGGAAGTTGCCAAGAACAAAGTCATAGAAGCGAGTAGCGTCTTGAATATGATTGATTTATTATATATAAACATGGTTATCTTACTTATTAAAATCCTACATTAATTGAAAAACCGAATGTGCGTGTATAAGGCACAGCTGCATAGTCAAGTGCTTGTGAGAACATCGTTGTATCATAGCCTCCGTCTGGATTTCCTGGTGTGTGTTTAAGCAGAAAGCAGAGGTTACGTCCTACAAATGATAATTTCAAAGCTGTGAACGGAGTTTTTTTCAGAATTCTTGAGGGAAAATTGTATCCGATGGATAATTCCTTTAATTTGATATAGGAAGCATCGTATACAAACTCTTCGGCATATCCTTTGGCTGATTTGTACAAACCGATGGTGGAGTAATAGGTTTGTGCACTGACGGGGATGTCATTCAGACTTCCATCTTCTTTTACTCCGGGCACTACCATATAATAGTCTTTCACTCCGTTAATCTCTTTATATTCTCCACGGTATTCAGTACGCTTGGCAGTACCAACAGCGGTAGCCATACCTTCAGATACACAGACAATATCTCCGCCGAATTTCATATCGAACATCGCTGATAACGTGAAGCCTTTATATGAGAAAGAAGGGGTAACAGACATTAGCAGATTGGGCTCGATATTTCCTATAGGATGATCCAATATGTATTGTTCCAGATTACCATTACCGGTTTCCGGTATAGGAAGGCCATCGCTTCCTACGACAACGTTGCCTTGGGCATCGCGTTTCATGAGATTATTGGCATAGATGTTTCCTAATTTTCCTCCCGGTACTGCTCCTACCTTTACCGGCATGTTAGGATCACCGCTAAAATAAATATGATTTACGCCATTGGCCAATTCGTCTACAGTGGAAATATTTTTAGCAAGATTTACGCCCAGATCGAATCGGAAATCTTTTGTCTGCACAGGAGTAGAATAGATCATCATTTCCACACCTTTATTACTGATTTTTCCGGCATTTACCCATTGTTGGCTCCATGGTGAGGAAGCATCCACCAGCATTGCCTGATTTTTGGTTGAACTATAGTAATAAGTGAAGTCGAATCCTAACCGGTTATTGAGGAATTTCATATCCAATCCCACTTCGTAGGACGTTTTGATTTCCGGTTTGAGATTACTGTTCTTTTTAATAGTTTCAACAATAGGAACGCGGGTTCCGTTTTGGAATTCGAACTTTCTTGTATTCCATAAGTTATACGGTTCGGGATCTTTACCGACTTGGGCTGCGGATAAGCGGAGTTTGGCAAAAGTCAGCCATGTAGGCAAATTTTTGTCTAAAGAGCGGACAAAGTCTGAAATAACAAAACTTAAGCTGGCAGAAGGATAAAAGAAAGAATTGTTTTGTTGGGGCAGAGTAGAAGACCAGTCATTACGTGCAGTTAAGTCTAATGACAGATATTCGTTGTAAGCAAGTTGTAATGATCCGAATACGGAATACATGGCTCTTTCATGTCCCTTGTCTGTTGCATTGTCCAATCTTTCGGCTGTATTGAATAACCAGTTGTTTTTATCTAACATATTTTTGACTCCTACTGTCAGAGTTTCAAATTGCTGATACATGATATTACTACCCACATTGTAGCCGAGACGGAATTTTTCACCGAATGCTTTATCTCCTGTAAACATGAATTCGATGTTGTGCTCAAAATGATTTTCTTCTCCTCTACTCATATTGTCCGTAGTAAGTTTTTCCTGCCAACTTTCTCCGTTTCCGGCGATGGCCTGATCACCCAAGCTTAAGTCGCTGGTCTGTAGTCTGGTACGATAGTAATCGAATGCATATTTAGCAGAAAATTTCATCCAGTCTGTCAGGTTCAGTTTGGCTGCGTAATAACCGAATGCCCTCCAACGTTCATCGGAGTTTTGATAACGGTGACGCACATAGTAAGGATTGGAATAATGTTGATTGGGACCAAACCAGTTTTCGTGTAAACGTTCTGTGGTTGTATAATTCTGTAAATCGGACAAGCGGATGTTACCCGGAATGAGGAGTAGTTGTGCCACTTCACCGTTGAGTCCTGTCAGTGGACGATTTTTGGCAGACATACGTGAAAGCGATATTTTACCATCTATTGATAGATATTTGTTAACTTCTGCTCCCGCGTTGATATCCGCTGTGATTTTTTCCAAAGTCTCGTCTTTGAATAAACCATCATTGCCATTAAATCCGAATGATGCCCTAAAATGGGATTTTTCGGTAGAACTACCTACTGACACACTATGGAATTGTGAGAAACCTGTGTCGAAATAATCTTTCAATTTATTGCCATAATATGAATAGGGGATTAGTTCTCCATTCCAGGTACGTTCCATGCGACCGTCGAGTTCGGGACCATAAGCAAGTTCACCGCTCAAGGTTCTGTTAGCAATATATTCATTATATGCATTCCATTCATCTTGGTGCTCGTTATCGTTAGGAACAGTCGGTTTTGCTACCTCTTGAGTACCTTCTTTAGGCTTATATACCAACTCCCCTCTGCTTCCTTGACCATATTTATCTTGCATTTTCAATGTACCGGTTACTTGGCTCCAAGTGAAACTACCGTTGTAGGTTACACCAAATCCGTCTTTTTTACTGCCTTTTTTAGTTGTAACAAGAATTACACCATTACCGGCACGTGATCCGTATAGGGCAGCTGCATTCGGTCCTTTTAATACGGAAATTGATTCAATGTCTTCAGGATTAATATCGAAAGACGTACCTCCGCGATCGTATCCTCCGTAAGCGGAAGCTTCGGATGTCTGGTTATCTGTGAAAGGTACACCGTCTACGATCCATAATGGTTGGTTGTTGTCTGTTAAAGAAGAATTACCACGGATTGTTATTTTAGTAGAACCACCTAACCCGGTACTGGAGGTGTTCATTTGCAAGCCGGCAACTTTTCCTTGCAATGCACTGGTTACGGAAGGATCTCCGGTCGTGTTCAATGCGTCGCTCTTTATTTCTTGAACGGAATATCCGAGCATCTTTTTTTCACGTTTGATTCCTAATGCTGTTACTACGACTTCATCAATTACTTGTGTATCGGATGTCATTTTCAGGTTGATAACAGCCTGTTCTTTTACGGTTATTTCTTGCGGAGTATAGCCTATGTATGAAAACTGGAGGATAGGGTTTTCTTCATCGACCATTAAAGTGTAATTGCCGTCGAAATCGCTGATCACTCCATTGGTTGTTCCTTTTACAAGTACATTTACACCAATCAACGGTTCACCGTTTTCATCGACAATAGTCCCGCTTATTTTGCGTGGTTGTCCTACCTTTGGTTGTTGATCTTGGGCAGGTGTTTGAGGTTTCAGATAGATAATGTTATCTTCTACCTTAAATGAAATGTTTTTATTTTTGAGGATTCGATTTAATACATCTTCTAATGATGCATTTTCTACTTTTATGGCCTCAACGGGGATTGTTGACAATTGATCGTCATAAAAGAATTGATACTCGGATTGAGACTGAATTTGCTTAATGATTGCTCCTAATGTGGTGCGAGAGGTGTTCAGTGTCAATTGAGCGACGGCCCATTGTACTGGGATTACCATAAGCAAAAGAATCAGTAAAGCCCGAAGTGATTTAGCACTTCGAAAAGAATGATTGCTTTCCATAAACAAAATTTAGTGGTTATACATTAGTAATATATTTGTATGAGGATACTTCTGTTTCCCCTTTTGATAATAAAACAATGATAGATGAAAATACACTTACTGCTAAATGAAGTTTTTTTTAAATAATTTTGTTTATGTGTTCAAGGAGTGTGTTAATACAGTTTTTTGTTACCTTAAAAGCGTTTTTATATAGATGATTATGAGGTGAAACATTATATTAACTTTGTTTCCTCCGGAGAAACCATTCGTTCCACACCGAGAAACAAAAAGTTTCATACGGATGAAACAAAGAGTTTCAAGCTGATGAAATAAAGAGTTCCAACCTAATGAAACAAGGAGTTCCATGTAGAAGAAACTTTCCTTTCCAATAAGTTGAAACGAATTATTATACTGTACTGGGATTTAGTTGACAACTTCTCTTGTTATGCTAAGTTAATTTGCCCAATATTTTTAAGACCTCGATAAGTTTGCTTTTCCCGTTGTTAGTCCTATATAAATTGTCATTTTAGAGATGTTGCAAAAATATATATCCTCGCTTATAAATGCAATGTTCTTGCCTGAAAGGGGGGAGGGGAGATAATAAACAACTCCCTTCACAATCCCATGCCTTTGTCGGACATTGGAAAAAGTGAAGGGAGTGAGTAAACGGATTTACTGTTGGGGGCTGGATGCAATCAGTAAAAGAGGAATAAATTCGATTATTTTTTCTTTTCTTCTGTTGAAAAGGAATAGGGGAAATCAGAAGGTTGAATACCTCTCTGTAAATTAGGAGTCCGGCTCATATGGCATTTTATGGTTCCGCCTTTGAGCAGATCCCCGTGTTTCAGATAGTTCTTGGTATAATTATCTCCGTTGAACTGGAGCGATTTTATGTACATGGTATTCTCGTCATTGTCAGGAGCATCTATTACCAAATTATTACCATTCTCCAGATGTAGGGTCGCTTTCTTGAACAGAGGGGCTCCAAGTACATATTCATCGGTTCCCGGACATACCGGGTAGAATCCCAATGCAGAGAATACATACCAGGCAGAAGTTTGACCGTTATCTTCATCACCGCAATAACCGTCGGGACCGGGAGTATACATGCGATCCATCACTTGGCGTAACCAATATTGGGCTTTCCAGGGTTGTCCGACATAATTATATAGATAGATCATGTGCTGAATGGGCTGATTGCCGTGTGCATAATTTCCCATATTCATTACGGTCATTTCGCGGATCTCATGAATTACTTGTCCGTAATAGCTGTCGTCGAATAAAGGTGGAACGGCAAATACGGAGTCGAGCATCTGAACGAAGGGAGCTTTACCTCCCATAAGGTCAATCAGTCCCTGGGGATCATGGAATACAGACCAGGAATAGTGCCAGCTATTGCCTTCTGTGAAAGCATCTCCCCATTTTAAAGGGGAAAATGGAGATTGAAATTGTCCGTCTTCATTGCGTCCGCGCATCAATTTCGATTCCTTGTCGAATATATTACGATAATTCATGGCACGTTGTGCAAAGAGCTTTTGCTCTTTTTTCGGGCGGTTCAATGCTTTGGCAAGCTGGTAGATACACCAGTCGTTGTATGCGTATTCTAATGTGCGGGCAGCATTTTCGTTGATTTTTACATCATAGGGCACGTAACCCAATTTATTGTAATATTCATATCCGAGACGTCCGGTAGAAGAAACTTCCGGATGTACATTCTCTGTTCCGTGAATAAGCCCTTCGTACAGTGTTTTTACATCGTCCACTTTCACTCCTTTCAAGTAGGCATCTACCAGTACGGATGCCGAGTTGTTACCAATCATGCAACCTCTGTGTCCGGGGCTTGCCCATTCGGGGAAGAATCCGCTTTCCTTGTAGGTATTGATGAGACCTTCCTGCATCTCTTGGTTCACCGACGGATACATTAAGTTGAGAAAAGGAAACAGGCAACGGAAGGTGTCCCAGAAACCGGTGTCGGTGTACATGTATCCGGGAAGCACTTGTCCGTTGTATGGGCTGTAATGAACAGGATTTCCGTTTATATCCAGTTCGTAGAATTTGCGTGGAAAAAGAAGAGAGCGATAGAGGCACGAATAGAATGTGCGATATTGATCGAGATTACCGCCTTCTACTTCTATTTTACCTAAAACGTTGTTCCAGGAATCTTTTCCTTTCTGGACTAAGGTGTCGAAATCATCGTTTCCGAGTTCTTTCAGATTCTGTACGGCCTGGTCGGGGCTGATGAACGAAGAGGCGATACGGGCATGCACTATTTCTCCTTTACGGGTTTTGAAACCGATAACGGCACCGGTGTGGTCGGCTGTTTGTTCAAGCGTATTTTCTTTCAGAGCCTTGTCCGCAAAAGTAGCTTTATAGGTAAACGGTTTATCGAATTCGATAACGAAGTAGTTTTTAAAATTCTCCGGTACTCCTCCGCTATTACGTGTAGTGTAACCGATGATTTTGTTCTGTTCCGGTAAAATACGGATGCATGACCCTTTGTCAAAGGCATCTACAACGATGTACGAATGATCATTTTCCGGAAAGGTAAAGCGGAAAAGAACGGCACGTTCGGTTGGGGTCATTTCGGTTACTACATCGTGTTCGGCAAGGTATACTTTATAATAATGAGGGCGGGCTACTTCTCCTTTGTGGGCGAACCAGCTGGCTCGTTTTTCTTCATCGAATTCGGGCTTCCCAACAACAGGCATAATAGAGAACTGCCCGTAATCATTGATCCATGGGCTGGGCTGATGGGTCTGTTTGAAACCGCGAATTTTGTTTGCAGTGTAAACATACTGCCAGCCATCCCCCATTTTTCCGGTTTGGGGTGTCCAGAAGTTCATTCCCCATGGGCGGGAAATAGCAGGATATGTATTTCCGGTGGAGAGTTCGTAGGAAGACTGGGTTCCCATCAGGGGATTGACATATTGAGTCCAGTCTTTTGCCTGGATAAGAAGTGCGCTACTCAGCGCACAGATCATTAAAAGAAGTTTTTTCATAATATATGAGTTGAGCGTTTACCGGGGAGAAGGTAAACCGATGAAATTATTTTTTAGTCTGGTCGGATATAAATATACTGTTTCCTACGATCTTATAATCGATGGGAATTGAATTCTTTAAAGATTTTAATACAGAATTGATGCTGTCTTTTCTTTTTAATACTCCCGAATATGTATTGTTGATTGTGATATCAGGAGATAAGATGATTTTTACATTGTAGAAGCGTTCCAATGTTTTTGCTATGCTATAGATATCCGCTTTCTCGAAAGGTATCAGATTATTGTGCCACACCGCATCCATTCGGGCGTCCACTTGCTTTACGGTCAGCCGTTTGCTCTCTCTGTTAAGCTCTGCTTTTTGTCCCGGGGCAAGGATGATCATCCCTTCTTCATTATTGCCTTTGACTTCAATCTCTCCTTCTATCAGAGTGGCCTCTGCCGATTTGCAGGCTTTGCTGCTCTTGAAGTTGAAGGTGGTTCCAAGTACCCTTACCTGCATGGCTTCGCTCTGCACGATAAAGGGTTTTGCTTTGTTTTTGGTTACTTCGAAATAGGCTTCACCTTCCAGATAAACGTTTCTCTCTTTGTCGGAGAATTCGCGTGGGTATTTGAGGACAGCCGACTGGTTTAACCATACTTTAGTGCCGTCCGGCAATACGATTTCTTCTACATTGCCTTCTGAGGCAACAGCGATCATCTTGTTGTTTATCAGGGCATTTTGTCCTATCCAATAGGTGATGCCGGTACCTGTCAATAAAATGACAGTGATGATGGCTGCGTATTTCATCCAGCGGTGGATCGCCAATGTCCTGTTCTGCTTTGCTTCTTCTATGGCCAGACGTTTGTACAAACTCCTTTCCGCCTGGTCCATTCTTTTGGGAGATACTGTATGTTTTTCTTTTCCGAGATGGTATATTTCTTCCATCCGGAATAGCTTTCGGGCATTTTCATCTGATTCTTTTATCCAGAGATTTACCTGGATGAGTTCTTCCTCTGTGCACTTCCCCATGAGGAACTTTGCTATTATTTCTTCGCTGAGATTATTCATTTCTTCTATATATTATATAAATAAACAACTCAATCAATAAAAACACTTACTTATCTCAGAAAAAATAATGTGAGTAAGATAATTAAGTGATCGAGTCTGCTCCGTAAGTATTTCAGTGCCTTGTACATATGTGCTTCTACTGTGCGCAGTGAAACTCCCATTGTATCTGCTATTTCCCGGTTTTTCATATCGTGCAGATAGCTTAATTTGAACACTTCCTTACATTTGTCGGGCAACTCATTTATGGCATCATATATTTCTTTTTTTAATTCACGGTCTTCTATCCGCCGGATTACTTCGTTGTTGTCCGGTTGATAGAATTCTACACGTTTCTGGTTGATTTCTTCTACGATGGCCATGTAGCCGCTTTCGATATTGCGGTGTTTCAACACGTTGAGCGAACGTGTATACACAGCCCGGTAAAGGAAAGCCTGGATCTGGTCTCCGATTTCCATGGAATCTTTACGTTTCCAAAGCTCCACAAATACGTCCTGTACCACGTCCTCTGCTTCTTCTTCACCTACCAGACGGGTGGCGTAGAAGATCAGATTCGGATAGTACTTTCGAAAGAGAGCTTTGTAGGTGATATTAAAATCTTCCTTCATTCACGGTTTTTTTAGGTTACTTATACCATACCGGGCCGGGGGTGTTGCCCATTTCAAATTCAAGAGTGGCACCTCCCATTATTTGTTCATGGGTGATGTAGCTCTTGTCATAAGGCTTACCGTCGAGTTTTACGGATTGAATGTAAATATTCTCTCTGCTGACGGCCGGAGCGAGTACAGTAAATGCATTACCATTCGATAACTGCATTTTCATTTCAGGAAACAGGGGGGTACCTATCTCATATTTTCCACTGACCGGATCTACCGGATAAAATCCCATTGCGCTGAATACATACCAGGCGGACATCTGACCGCAATCTTCGTTGCCACAAAGTCCGGCGGGAGTATTTAGATAAAGTTCATGCATGACTTTGGCTGCATATTGCTGGGTTTTCCAAGGTTGGTTTACGGTGTTGTACAGGTAGATCACATGATGGCTGGGCTCATTTCCGTGGGCGTATTGACCGATCATACCGGTGCTGAATATAGGAAGTTTGTCATCCGCAGAAGGGTTATAAGTGAACATGCTGTCCAGTTTCTCCGCGAAACGTTCTTTACCGCCGGTCAGTGCCATGAGCCCGTTGATGTCTTGCTGCACGGACCAGAAATATTGCCAGCCGTTGCTTTCACAGATATGTGGGGTATATTCATCCGGATGGAAATCTTTTATAAAGTTCCCTTTGTCATCTCGTGGCTGCATGAAAGAAGTAGCGGGATTGTATAGGTTTTTATAGTTTTGAGAACGTTTGTGAAATTCTTCGGCGACCTCTTTCCTACCCATCTTTTCAGCCATCTTGGCAATGCAATAATCGTCATATGCGTATTCCAGTGTTTTAGACAGCGACCAGTTTTCGGCATTGTAGCTATCTGTGATATTGTAAGGTACATATCCTGATTTTTTATAGATTCCGATGCCGCGATAATCATCTATATTAGCTGTTGCGACACAGGCTTCAAGCGCTTTTTCCGGATCAAAATTGCCTATGCCTTTCAAGTAGGCATCTACGATTACAGGAACGGCATGGTAACCGATCATCATATCGGTTTCACTACCGTAGAAGTTCCACACCGGAAGGCGGCCGTTTTGTTCATAAAAGGCAAGGAAGGATTTCACCATATCGTTGGCACGTTCCGGTTCGGTATAGGTGAAAAGGGGATGGGCGGCACGGAAAGTATCCCATAGTGAGAAGGTACTGTAGTTTACCCAGCCGTTTGTCTGGTGGATTTGTTTGTCAGGGCCGTAATATGCACCGTCCACATCGCTATAAATGGTCGGCGCAATCATGCTGTGATAGAGTGCGGTATAAAAGTTTACTTTATCATCGTTGTTGCTGCTTTCCACTTTTATTTTGGAAAGTTGCCGGTTCCAGTTGTCGCGAATCGCATTACGATATTTATCAAAGTCATTGTCGGGTACTTCGGCCGATAAATTTCTTTCGGCTCCTTGCATGCTGACTCCGGAAATGGCAGTGCTGACAATAATTTGTTCACCTTTCTTTGTGTTGAAATCAAAGCGGGCTATGGCGGCGGTTCCTATGTGTTTGCCATCTTTGATGATGGCAGTCGTATCTATTTGTACAGAGGTAAAAGGTTTTGAGAAACGGGTCCGGAAATAAATATGCTGGTCACGTGCCCATCCGTCGGAGAATCGGTAACCTTGTATGGTGACAGAATCTACAATCTCGATGCGGGAGTCGTTGGTGAAATCCCAGTTCATCGCCTTTTTTAGATTCAGGAAGATGGCTGCCTGTGCTTCCGGAAAAGTGTAACGCTGAATACCGCAGCGTTCGGTAGCAGTAAGTTCTACATTTATATTATAGTCTTTTAGCAGTACCTGGTAGTAACCGGCTGTTGCCGATTCGTCGTCATGGGAGAAACGGGAGTGGATGCCTAACGGTGCTTCCGCCTCTTTATAAGGCAGGGTTACGGGCATGAAAGAAATATCATACAGGTCGCCGGCACCTGTTCCCGACAGATGGGTATGGCTGAATCCGGCAATGGTACTGTCCGGGTAAAAGTATCCTGATATTCGATCCCAGCCGGGGAGACCATTGTCCGGACTAAGCTGGACCATGCCGAATGGCGCTTGTGCTCCGGGATAGGTATTACCTGTAAAATCGGTTCCTATGAAAGGGTTTACGTACGTTGTGTAGTCTACAGATACTTTTTCGTGAGGAGCGGTGCAGGCAGTGAATAGTAGTAAAAAAAATAAAAGTGCGTAGGTGAATGTCTTCATATGTTCGGGGTTAGAGTTTAGCGATAACATAGTTTCAAGCCGCAAATGTAAAAAATATAAGGTAAATAAGTAATATAAAAGCTGAACTTTATGTCAATTTCTCTATGTTTAGGTCTGTTTCCGCCGGGTTATAAAGAAAAAAAGGATTGAATCTCCTTTTACGAGAATCAATCCTTTGCTTTTATAAGAAAAAATCTGATTTTAGATACCGGCCAGTTCCAATACTTTTTCTATGGCGGCATTTAACCCGTCCGGATTCTTTCCTCCGGCTGTTGCGAAATGAGGTTGGCCACCGCCACCGCCTTGAATCAGTTTGGCAGCTTCTCTTACCAGATCACCGGCTTTTAATCCACCTGCAACCAGATTGTCACTGATCATAACTGTCAGCATCGGTTTTGCGTGGTCGATGGTTCCTGCAACGAAGAAGAAGTTTTCTGTGATTTCCCCGCGCAGTTGGAAAGCGATATTCTTTATGGTTTCGGCTGGCATTGGAGCGCAGAACTTAACTACTTTAATGCCGTGGATTTCCTGTACATTTTTCAATAGGCGTTCTTTGAGAGCTACCTCTTTCTCTTTCATAAAGTCTTCGAGCTGTTTCTTCAGTCCGGCGTTTTCGTCAATGTACTTACGGATGGCAATGCCTAAATCGGGTGCATTGTTGAAAAGTGCCTTGAGATCGCTCAGAGTATCTTGGATAGTGTCCAACATCTCTTCCACTTTTACCCCTGTAAATGCTTCGATACGGCGTACACCGGCAGCAACCGAACTTTCAGACATGATTTTTATCATGCCGATGCTTCCGGTGGCAGCTACATGGGTACCTCCACAGAATTCCACGGATGAACCAAATTGTATGACGCGCACGTGGTCGCCGTATTTTTCACCGAAGAGGGCTATTGCACCCAGCTCTTTAGCTTCTTCAATAGGAATATTGCGATACTCTTTCAAGGGAATATTGGCGCGGATTTTGGCATTTACCATATGCTCTACTTTACGGATTTCTTCGTCTGTCACTTTCTGGAAGTGGGAGAAGTCAAAGCGCAGGGAATCCGGGGTTACCAGCGATCCTTTTTGTTCTACATGTTCGCCCAGAACCTCACGCAGGGCCTCGTCCAGTAAGTGGGTGGCAGAGTGGTTGGCCGCACAGGCTGCACGTTTGTCTGTATCTACACAAGCCATCATCGGAGCATCCGGATGTTCCGGTAATTTCTTGGTAATGTGAATCGGCAGATTATTTTCTTTCTTGGTATCAATTACGTCGATGGTCTCGAATTCGCTGACCAATACACCGGTATCACCTACCTGGCCGCCGCTTTCGGCGTAGAAAGGAGTATGATCGAGTACGATTTGATACAATGTCTGATTTTTTTGTTTTATCTGACGGTAACGCAAAATAGATACTTCGTATTCTGTGTAGTCATAACCGACAAATTCACTGGTTCCTTCTTTTAGTATGATCCAGTCTCCTGTTTCTATTGCAGCAGCGTTGCGTGCACGTTGTTTTTGTTGTTGCATTTCTGCGTCAAACTCTCCGATGTTTACGGTCATGCCGTTTTCGCGAAGAATCAATTCCGTAAGGTCAAGCGGGAAACCGAAAGTATCATATAAAGTGAAAGCGTCTTTTCCACTGATTTCTGTCTTTCCGGCAGCTTTGGTATCGGCCATTGTCTTGTCGAGCAGACGAATTCCTGTTTCCAATGTACGGAGAAAAGCTTCTTCTTCTTCTTTAATTACCTTTTCGATTAATCCTTTCTGGGCGATCAATTCCGGATAAGCATCTCCCATATTATCAATCAGTACCGGAAGAAGCTTATACATAAATGCCTGTTTCCGTCCTAGGAAGGTATAACCGTAACGTACGGCACGACGCAGGATACGACGGATAACGTATCCGGCTTTGGCATTCGATGGCAATTGTCCGTCTGTGATGGAGAAAGCAATCGTACGAATGTGGTCGGCGATTACGCGCATGGCAATATCCTGCTGTTTGTCTTTACCGTATTCAACTCCCGCCATTTTGGCAATGGCTTTGATCATCGGTTGGAATACATCCGTATCGTAATTGGAGGTTTTTCCTTGTAATGCCATACACAGACGTTCGAAACCCATACCTGTATCGATTACTTTTGCAGGAAGCGATTCGAGACTGCCATCCGCTTTGCGGTTGTATTGCATGAATACGAGATTCCATATTTCGATTACTTGCGGATGATCGTGGTTTACGAGATCGCGACCGGAAACTTTTGCACGTTCTTCTGCCGGACGCAGGTCGATATGGATTTCCGAGCAAGGACCGCAAGGACCGGTATCACCCATTTCCCAGAAGTTATCATGCTTGTTTCCATTGATGATGTGATCTTTCGGCAGGAATTGTTCCCAATAAGAAGCTGCCTCATTGTCGCGCTCCAATCCTTCTTCGGGGCTGCCTTCGAATACGGTGGCATACAAGTGTTCCGGGTTTAGCTTCAGTACGTCTACCAGATATTCCCATGCCCAACTGATAGCCTCTTTCTTGAAGTAATCACCGAAAGACCAGTTGCCCAACATTTCGAACATGGTATGGTGGTACGTGTCATGTCCTACTTCTTCAAGGTCATTATGTTTTCCGCTTACGCGAAGGCATTTCTGTGAATCCGCCACTCTGTGGTATTTCGCCGGGTGATTACCCAAAATAATATCTTTAAACTGATTCATCCCTGCGTTTGTAAACATCAGGGTAGGATCGTCTTTTATCACCATCGGAGCCGATGGAACAATCTGATGTCCTTTCGACTCAAAGAAATTCTTAAACGAATCTCTTGTCTCTTTTGCAGTCAACATACTTTTTATATATCTATTGTTGAGGTTAATATTCTCAAAAAAACAGTGCAAAGATAGCTTGTTTTTATTATTTTTGCCCCATCAACCATCGAAATATTTCCTAAGATGCGTAAAGTTTATTACATCTATAATCCGCGAACACAGACTTATGACCGAATTTATCCTACTGTCCGGCAGAGGGCGTTGAGTATTCTTCGCCGTCTTTTTATCGGTATGGGACTGGGGGCAGGGAGTTTTATTGTATTGTTATTTATCTTCGGCTCTCCGTCCGAGAAAGAACTGAGGACGGAAAATAGCCGTTTGCTGGCACAATACAACGTGCTTTCTCGTCGGTTGGATGATGCTTTGGGGGTATTGCAGGATGTGCAACAGCGTGATGATAATCTTTATCGTGTTATTTTGCAGGCTGATCCGGTGTCACCTGCCATCCGGAGAGCCGGATATGGTGGAACGAACCGTTATGAAGACCTGATCGATCTGGCAAATTCAAAACTTGTTATCAATACGACTCAGAAGTTGGACTTGCTCACGAAGCAGTTGTATATTCAGTCTAAATCGTTTGATGATGTTGTTGCCATGTGTAAGAATCAGGATGAAATGCTTAGGTGTATTCCGGCCATTCAGCCGATTTCGAATAAGGATTTGAAGAAAACAGCTTCGGGATACGGAACGCGTATCGACCCTATTTACGGAACTACTAAATTTCATGCCGGCATGGACTTTTCTGCCAATCCGGGCACGGATGTGTATGCCACCGGAGATGGAGTGGTTGTAAAAGTAGGATGGGAGACAGGGTACGGGAATACGGTCGAGATAGATCATGGTTTTGGATACCGGACGCGTTATGCACACCTCAAGGAATATCGTACGAAGCTCGGAAAGAAGGTTGTGCGCGGTGAAGTGATTGCCGGAGTGGGTAGTACGGGTAAGAGTACGGGACCACATTTGCATTATGAAGTGCATTTCAAGGGGCAGGTAATGAATCCCGTGAACTATTACTTTATGGATTTGAGTGCGGAAGATTATGATAAGATGGTTCAATTAGCTGCTAACCACGGTAAAGTATTCGATTAAAGATGCCAATCCATACAGAGAAAAATTATAAGCTATATTATTCGATAGCTGAAGTAGCAGAGATGTTTGATGTCAATCAGTCTTTGCTTCGTTTTTGGGAGAAAGAGTTTCCACAGATTGCTCCTAAAACCAATGGGCGTGGTGTGCGGCAATACCGTAAGGAGGATGTGGATACCATTGCTTTGATTTATCATTTGGTAAAAGAAAAAGGGATGACCCTTCCCGGTGCCCGTCAGAAGTTGAAAGATAATAAAGAAGCTACGATCCGTAATTTCGAAATCATTAATCGGTTGAAAGAGATTAGAGAAGAATTGTTATCTATAAAAAAAGAACTGGATGAGCGATAAATGCTGAATCCGGTTCTTTTTATTAATTATACATTGCTTTAGTTCTCTACGCGTGTGACGGATTTGACATTTTTTATTTTACGCAGATTGTCGCAGATAGCTTTTACATCATCTACATCGTGTACATAAAGCTGTACTTTTCCCTCGAAAATGCCATCGTTCGTTTCTATATCCAACTTTCGGATATTGACATTGAGCTGTCGTGAGATAATTTGGGTGATTTCGTTTAAGAGTCCCATGCCGTCTATACCCTTAATATAGATATATACCAGGAAAGAAAGTGTTTTATGGGTATCCCATGCCGTAGCAATGATACGGTTGCCATAGCTGCTCTTTAATTTTGCAGCAACCGGACATTGGCGCTTGTGGATGATAACCTGATCATTCTCATCGATATATCCCAGTACATCGTCACCCGGAATCGGATGACAACATTCGGCCATGATATACTTTTTCTGTAGGGCTTCTTCCGTTAATTTTAAGATCTGCTTCGGATTGATGATCTCCTTTTCCGGAATCTCTTTTTCTTCCGGTTGTTTGTCTTTGTTGCCACCACCAAAAGAGAAAGTGAGATATTTTTTCCAGTTATTACTTTGTTTTTCTTTTAGTTCGTTCTTATCGGCTTCTCCCAAGATAATTGTTTTATTGCCGATAGCTACAAGTAAATCCTCTTCATTCTTCATGTTATGCAGTTTGCATAATTTTTCGATGACCACTGCACTCGGACGTACTTCTTCTTTTTTTAGAAATTCGTTGAGAAGCTCTTCACCCTCTTTTTGATTGATTTTTCGCTCTTTACGAAGAATTGCTGCAATTTTGGCTCGTGCGCGGGCTGTAGTAGCGAATACTTCCCATTGAGGTTGTACGCGTTGTGATTTGGAAGTAAGGATTTCTACCTGATCTCCACTTTGTAATTTATGGCTTAATGGTACCAGTTTATGGTTCACTTTAGCCCCGATGCAATGGCTACCGATATCTGTGTGCAATGAGAAAGCAAAATCTAAGGCCGTAGAATTTTGAGGCATAGTCTTAAGCTCTCCTTTGGGGGTGAACACAAATATTTCGGAAGCGAATAAATTTAGCTTAATGGTGTCTAAAAAGTCAATGGCATCCGGTTGCGGATCGTCAAGGATCTCTTTAATCGTTTTTAGCCATTTCTCTAATTCTCCTTCATCTTCACTTCCACCGCCTTCTTTGTATTTCCAATGAGCGGCAAACCCTTGTTCGGCAACGTCGTTCATACGTTCGCTACGAATCTGTACTTCAATCCACTGCCCGTTGTTTCCCATTAAGGTGACGTGCAATGCCTGATAGCCATTTGCTTTCGGGTGGCTTACCCAGTCACGCAGACGGTCAGGGTGGGGTTTGTATATTTTGGAGATGGATACATAGATGTCAAAGCAGTCGTTCAGTTCTTCTTCCGGATTTCGGGGTTCGAATATGATACGTACTGCAAGCAAGTCGTATATTTCTTCAAACGGGACATGCTTGGTTTGCATCTTGTTCCAGATAGAATAGATCGATTTTACACGGGCGATAATACGATATTTTAACCCCATTTTATCCAGCTGTTCACGGATCGGGGCTGTGAAATTATTGAATACCTTATCGCGTTCGGCGGCAGTGGCGTCCAGCTTCTTTTCGATTTCTTGATATTCTTCGGGGTGTTCGTATTTGAAACTTAAGTTTTCTAATTCTGTTTTTATCTTATACAATCCCAAACGGTTAGCAAGGGGAGCATAGATATAGAGTGTTTCTCCGGCAATTTTGTACTGTTTATTAGGCAACATTGAACCCAATGTGCGCATGTTGTGCAGACGATCGGCAATCTTTATGAGGATCACGCGGATATCATCCGACATTGTGAGTAGCAACTTCTTGAAATTTTCCGCCTGAGCCGATGCACGGTCGCCAAAGATACCGCCGGATATCTTGGTAAGTCCGTCTACGATTTGTGCGATCTTGGTTCCAAAAATGTTTTCAATGTCTTCTACCGTATAATCGGTATCTTCTACAACATCATGGAGCAGGGCTGCACAAATGGATGTGGAACCTAACCCTATTTCATTACACACAATTTGAGCTACAGCAATAGGGTGCATGATATAAGGCTCACCGGAACGTCGTTTGATACCTTTGTGCGCTTGATTGGCAAAATTGAACGCTTTGGTTATAATTTCAACACGTTTACGATGCTTTGTGGCAAGATAATCATGTAGCAGTTGTTGAAATGCCTGGTCGATCATTTCTTCTTCCGCTATTTCTTTTGGGGGTATATTATTATCCATAAATGTCATCTTTTCATTGCTTTCTGCAAAAATAGGCAATTTTCAACAGTGAGCAAGCAAAGATGTATTTATTTGTATATTTTCAATCGTTTTCCTGCCGTAATCTTGGTATTTCGCAGCCCATTCCAATTTTGAATGTCTTTTACGCGGACTTTGTATTTTTCGGCAATACTTCCCAACGTTTCACCACTGCTGATTTTGTGATAAACTAATTTCCCATTGCCGACAACCGCTTTTCCTCTTGTCGCACTTGGAGGTGTATTGTCTCTGATAGCGATTGTTTTTCTGTTTTTAAATAATTCATCGGCACGGTGTACGTAGATGGTGTCCTGTTGGTCGATGAATGTACTGATGTAATTTTGTGGCAGACGGAGTGTGTAAGGCTTACTGTCCCCGGGAATCACATTTTTCTTATATTGAGGATTCAGACTTTTGATTTGTTCGAGACTGACTCCGCAAATATCGGCTATTTGTTCAAAATGAAGTTTTTTGTTTACTTGTATTGTGTCTGTACTTGCCGGAATATTTGTTTCCATCGGACAGATGTTATGGTCACAATAGTAAGTCATTACATAATTGGCGGCAATAAATGCAGGTACATAACCTCGTGTCTCTTTGGGCAGGAAGTTGTAAATCTCCCAATAATCTGTTTTTCCGTTTGCACGGCGTATGGCTTTATTTATGGTACCCGGACCGCAATTGTAAGCGGCAATAACGAGGTTCCAGTCACCATAAATGGCATACAGCTCTTTTAAATAACGTGCAGCCGCCCAAGTGGCTTTGATCGGATCACGACGTTCGTCTACAAGGCTGTTCGACTCCAGTCCGTACATCTTTCCGGTAGCAAGCATGAATTGCCACAACCCGGAAGCCCCTGCGCGGGATACGGCTGAAGGATTCAGTGCAGATTCTATAATGGGCAGGTATCTGAGCTCCAGAGGCAGATTGTAGGCATCGAGTGCTTCCTCGAAAATAGGCATGTAGAAGTTACAGGCACTTAGCATAAAAGAAACTTGATTACGTAAACGTCCGGTATACATGTCGATGAATTTGCGTATGATTTCATTATAGGGCATTTCCATGACAGCCGGGATACGTGAAAGGCGGTCGATGTAGACGGAGTCACTGAAAAGAGGATTGATTTCAGAAGTACTACAATCCTTGCCAAGATCGATATAGTTTTTAGCTTTCCAGTCATTAAGCAGGCTGTCGAGCGGGTATGTCATGCTCACCGGAAGGTCGATACTCTCTTGGCGTTCGTTTCCGTTTTCTTTGATAATTACATCTACACTTTGTGCTTTAACCTGTGTGCTTACCAACAGGAAAAAGAGAATAAGGGAATAATAGTTTTTTAGTTTCTTCATTCTTAGTTGTTGCATCTTCAATTGTATTTTTAAAATCTAAAGCTACATTGCACGCCCACCGATTTATTTCTTGAGTGAAATTGGTCGTTGATAATAGCTGGTTCGACACGCATACTCAGATCCGGAGTGATGTCAAAGTTTGATAATTCGGCATCTACATAGGCATCTATTACGGAAATCAGATACACTCCGATAAAGGCAAATATACTGAGGTCCCGATAGCGGCGGAACATATCCTTGCGTTTGCGTAACAATTCTTTTTGTTGGTTTTCCGGATAATTGCTAAGACCACGTATATCGAGATGGCTGTTGGTGTTCGGGTCATTGTCCATGATGTCCAGATAGGCCTTGGCATAATCTTTATACATTTTTCCGTTCCAGCTCAATGCGTAGGCACATCCGGCGAATCCACCATAAATAATGGGAAGCTTCCAGTATTTTCGATTATAAATTTGTCCTCCGCCGGGGAAAACAACAGCCAGCCAAGTCGCTTTGGTAGGATTGGGCATCCATACGGTTTGTGGGATACTCGGAGGAACAGTGTCTATCGGTTGGGGTGGTGTAAATGTTGTTTCTATCTGTTCAAGATTCTTTTGGTTGATTTTATCCAGGCTGTCAGCTACTACAGGGGCTGTTACTTGCATAAGGATGCTATCAGTTTTCAGTACTGTGATACTGTCTTGGTTAAGAGACAGGCGGGCAGTTTTAAGAGAATCGGCTGTTTCCTGTCGATTTGTATCACGATGACGGCGTGCACGGGCTTTAGGAGCTTCGCGGATGCCGATGGAATCCTGTACTGTGGTTTTGATGGGCTCTTGTGCATACACATCAATCCCTGCTACCTGTAAAAAACAGAGAAGCAGGGTGGTTAAGTATGGTTTATATATCTTATATATCCTTGTCATTTACTTCTTTAAAGTGTCGAAGATTTCCATGATACGTTCCAGCTCTTCCTCATTACTGAAAGGAATACTGATCTTACCTTTTCCTTTTTCTGAACAGGTCAGTTGTACCTTGGTATTGAAAAATCCGGAAAGATGCTGTTTGAGCATATTGAATTCTTCCGGTAGCTTAGAGCGTTTCGGAGTAATTTTCCGGGTACCGCTTTTTATACTTTCACCTTCACTGAGTGATTTTACGATTTCTTCCACTTTACGTACGGAATAGCCGTGTTCCAATATCTCTTCGAATATTTTTACCTGTAATTTAGGGTCTCCTAAAGTTATCAATGCGCGGGCATGCCCCATATCGATCTGTTTGTTTTGTAGCGCCATTTGTATGGGAGCGGGTAATTTGAGCAAACGCAGATAGTTGGCAATTGTAGTACGTTTCTTTCCTACACGTTCGCTGAGACGTTCTTGGGTCAGTTCGTATTGTTCTATCAGGTGTTGATAAGCAAGAGCAATTTCTACTGCGTTTAAGTCTTCACGCTGGATGTTCTCGATTAATGCCATCTCCATTACGTTTTCATCATCGGCTGTGCGGATGTAGGCAGGTATTGTTTCCAATCCGGCTTTCAATGATGCACGATATCGGCGTTCTCCCGCTATAATCTGATAGGCGTCATCGTTAAGTTTGCGCAACGTGATCGGTTGGATTATGCCGATTTCAGAGATAGAATCTGCCAATTCCTGCAATGCTGTTTCATCGAACTCACGGCGTGGTTGGTTGGGATTAACGGAGATTTTGGAAAGCTCTATTTCATTGATAGACGAAGACCCTTCGGTTTTCACTTCATCCATTGAAAGCAGAGCGTCCAATCCGCGGCCTAATGCATTTCTTCTTTGTGTTGCCATATATCTTCGTTTATTTACTATTTCTGTTGATAATTTCCTGAGCTAATGCCATATGATTTTTTGCTCCGGTCGATTCGGCATCATAAAGAATAGTCGGTATGCCGTAACTGGGAGCTTCACTTAGCTTCACATTACGTTGAATAACGGTTTTAAACACCAATTCTTGAAAATGGCGTTTTACTTCGTCATATATCTGGTTGGCTTGGCGTAGTCGTGAATCGTACATGGTCAACAGGAAACCTTCGATCTCTAATGACGGATTCAACTTGGATTTGATGATTTTGATGGTATTCAGTAGCTTACTGATTCCTTCAAGAGCAAAATATTCTGCCTGTACGGGGATAATTACCGAGTCGGCTGCTGTTAATGCGTTGATAGTAATAAGACCCAGCGACGGAGAACAGTCTATTAAGATATAATCGTATTCTTTTTTCAATGGAGTCAGTACCTCTTTTAATATTTTCTCCCGATTTTTGAGATTCAGCATTTCTATTTCCGCTCCTACCAGATTGATATGTGAAGAGATGACTTTCAGTGATTCTATCTCAGTGTCATGGATAGCATCTTCTACGTTGGCTCTGTCTATAATACATTCGTAGATAGTACATTCAGACTGTTTGATGTCGACTCCCAGGCCTGAAGAGGCATTAGCCTGTGGGTCTGCATCAACCACCAGTACTTTTTTTTCGAGAGTAGCAAGCGAGGCTGCGAGGTTAATCGTAGTTGTTGTTTTCCCTACACCGCCTTTTTGATTGGCCAAAGCAATTATTTTTCCCATATTATCTAATTTTATCGGCAGCGAAATAAGTGATAATAACTCAGAGTGCCTACGAAAAAAGAGAAACTTTGCAAAATCTGTTGATAAGTCATCTGTTTTGTTAATAACTGGATGATGAAACTGCTGCGTATTCTCTTTTTAGCGTGCAAATATACATATTTATATTAAATAACAGAGTGCTTTTTTACTCACTTGCAGAAGATTAAGATTTGTAAACGCGTGAAGCGGATGTCAGATTGAATCGGGCTAAGTTGGCGGTAAACGTTCTTTTTCTTATTTTTGTGCTGAATTATATAGACTAAGGAGGTCATTATGGAAAATAGACGGCCACTGATTCTCATCTCTAATGATGACGGTATCATGGCAAAAGGTATTAGTGAACTGATAAAATTTCTCCGTCCATTGGGGGAAATTGTAGTAATGGCGCCTGATGCGCCCCGTTCCGGAAGCGGATGTGCGATTACTGTAACGCAACCGGTACATTATCAGTTGCTTCGTAAAGATGTGGGATTGACTGTATATAAATGTTCCGGTACACCGTCCGATTGTATAAAACTGGCTTGGAACACGGTACTCGAACGAAAACCGGATCTTGTTGTCGGTGGCATTAACCATGGCGATAATTCGGCTACGAATGTTCATTATTCCGGTACGATGGGAGTAGTTATCGAAGGATGTCTGAATGGTATTCCGTCTATTGGCTTTTCTCTTTGCAGTCATGATCCCGGTGCAAACTTTGAACCTGCCGGTCCATATATTCGTCAGATAGCTGCTATGGTACTGGAAAAAGGGTTGCCTCCGTTAACTTGCCTTAATGTGAATTTTCCCGATATGGCAGAACTTAAAGGTATTAAGATTTGTGAGCAGGCAAAGGGGAGATGGACGAATGAATGGGAGCCTTGTCCGCGTAAAGGTGATGACAATTATTTTTGGTTGATAGGGGAGTTCAAGGACGATGAACCGGAAAACGAGAAAAACGATCATTGGGCACTTGCCAATGGGTATGTTGCCATTACCCCTACCGTAGTAGATGTGACGGCTTATGGCTTTATGAACGAACTAAGCAAATGGTTTGAATAATGAAATATTACCTCATTGTCGGTGAAGCTTCCGGAGATTTGCACGCTTCTCATTTGATGGCGGCACTAAAAGAAGAAGATCCTTCTGCGGAATTCCGTTTTTTCGGTGGCGATTTAATGGCTGCCGTCGGCGGGACGATGGTGAAACATTATAAGGAACTCGCATACATGGGGTTTATTCCTGTTCTGCTTCATCTGCGTACTATTTTTGCCAACATGAAACGTTGCAAAGAAGACATACGTTCATGGAATCCGGATGTTGTTATTCTTGTGGACTATCCAGGATTTAATTTGAATATTGCCAAATTCGTTCATTCTCATACCCGGATTCCCGTATACTATTATATCTCGCCGAAGATTTGGGCTTGGAAAGAGTACCGCATTAAGAATATTAAACGGGATGTTAACGAGCTTTTTTCAATCCTTCCTTTTGAGGTTGATTTTTTTGAAAAGAAGCATAAGTATCCTATACACTATGTGGGTAATCCTACTGTAGATGAAGTGACAGCTTTTAGCGCAGCACATTCAAAAGATTTTTCTACTTTTATCAGAGATAATAATCTCGAGGATAAACCGGTTATTGCTCTTCTTGCCGGAAGCAGGAAGCAGGAGATAAAAGACAATCTGCCCCGTATGCTGGAGGCAGCAGCGGCTTTTCCGGATTATCAGATGATATTGGCTGGTGCTCCCTCTATTTCTCCCGACTATTATCGGCAATATATCAGTGATGCGAATGTAAAAATTATTTTTGATCAAACGTATCGTTTGTTACAACATTCGGAAGCTGCTTTGGTAACTTCCGGTACGGCTACATTGGAGACTGCACTTTTCCGGGTTCCGCAGGTCGTTTGTTATTACCTGACTTGTGGTAAGTTTGTTTCTTTTTTGCGGCGGCATGTATTGAAGGTAAAATATATCTCTCTTGTTAATTTGATTGCCGGTCGTGAGGTTGTTAAGGAATTAGTGGCAGATACTATGACGGTTGAAAATATACAAGTAGAACTTGCACGCCTTCTCTCTAATGAGAAGTGTCGTCAGAAGATACTGAAAGAATATGAACATATGGCCCGGTTGCTCGGGCCGGCTGGTGCTCCCCGGCATGCAGCCCGTGAAATGGTGAAATTGCTTAAAAAATAGAATCTGTTTTGATAATAAACGTGAAGCCGGTGCAGTAAAAGCCCGGCTTTTTTATTTATCAGATAGAAATAAAAGAAAGGAACATCTATATGAAAAAGTTAAGTTGTTTTTTAGTAGCAATGTTGTTTCTGCTGATGCCGGCATTACAATCGTGTGACGACAATGATGGATATTCTATCGGGCAGTTTGGTGGTAGCTGGGCTACAGTTCGTGTTTTGAGTGGTAATACTTATTATTTAGATTCTGATTATTATGGGACGCTTTGGCCGGCAGCCAGCAATGTTTATGGTTTCAGGCCTGTGGATGGTCAAAGGTTGGCTGTTCTTTTTAATCCTTTATATGATAATTTTGATAACTATGATTTGGCTGTCAAGGTAGAGAATGTTTTTCCTATTTTAACGAAACAGGTAGAAACTTTGACAGCTGAAAACGAGGAAGAAATAGGAAATGATCCGGTAACTATTTTTAAAGATAGGATATGGATTGCCAATGGTTATCTGAATGTTGTATTCAGGCAGGACAAACCTGTATATACGCCTCATCTCGTGAGTTTAGTGCATAATACATTGGAGGTGCCCGAAGAGGATGATTATGTTCATCTTGAATTCCGTTATAATACCTATGGCGATCTTTCCGGAAGATGGGGAGATGAAGCTGTTTCGTTTAATTTGAATTCTGTTGATTTTGAGGGAAAGAAAGGATTGAAACTAAAACTGAACTCTGCAGTGAATGATGAAGTGGAAATTACATTTAATATAAAAGAAACGATGTCAGTGCCGGAAGCTGTATTGAATTTAGATTATAGTGAGCTGGAAGCCGATAAGGTGAAATAAAATCTTATGTGTCTTTCAACTAAAACGGGCCTGTCTTTGCTGTTGGAGATAGGCCCGTTTCTTTATAATTTTATTAAATTAAATCCATGTCAATGCATACAGATAGACTACTGCTGCCGGAATAGCCATTAGTGCACTGTCGAAGCGGTCGAGCATGCCACCGTGTCCCGGCAGAATAGCTCCCGAATCTTTAATATGAAGTTGACGTTTCAGCAAAGATTCGGTAAGATCGCCCCATGTTCCGAAAATGACAACAATCAGTGCTAACCCGGCCCATTCTGCCATATTCATAATAGGAAAATAGTGAGCGAATATGAAAGAAGAACCGATCGCTACTATGCCTCCCCCAATAGAACCTTCCCATGACTTTTTAGGAGAGATACGCTCGAAAAGACGATGTCTGCCGATTAAGGATCCCACACAATAAGCGCCTGTATCACTCAGCCATATAAAAACAAAGACCGACAATGGAAGTATCGGGTTATAACTGACACTTGTATCCATTGGACTGGTGTGAAATGAAAGTACATTCAACATGGCGAAAGGTAAGGCGATATAAAGTTGGCTTAGCATGGAATAAGCCCAATTCATTACCGGATTTTCTTTCTTTAGATATAATTCGCTAATCATCAAATACATGATTAAAAGCAAATAGGGAAGGAAAATCTTAGAACCGGACAGGTTGGTACAAAATGCCATGACCGCCATATATAGGTAGACTCCGGCCAGCATAGTGATATTCTTATTGATACTCACCCCTTCAACCTGATTGATCAAGTGTCCGAATTCACGTATTGTCAAGGCGCTGATCACGACGAAGAGCGCACTGAAAGTCCATGGATCGTAGAGTATACACCCTACCAATACCCCAACGAACAGTATGCCGGTAATTGCTCTCTGTAAAAAGTTGCTTTTCAAAGTACTTCGATTTTAGTTTTGCGGCTCAGCTTCTGCCTCTGATTCGCCAGTAGCCGGTTTTGATTCATTCTTTTCTTCTTCATTTACTTTTTGAGCAAGTGCTTTTTCTGCATCCGCAGCATCTTTGCTCTCTTTGGCAGCCATAATCTCTTCCGAACGGGAAGCCCATGGACGTTTACCGAATATCCGTTCGACATCTTCTGCAAAGATAACTTCTTTGTCGATCAATAACTGAGCCAATTCGTTATGCCCTTCTTTATGTTCGGAAAGGATTCGTTTGGCTCGTTCATATTGCTCGTTCACCATCTTTTTCACTTCTTCATCAATCAGTTCGGCTGTTTTTTCGCTATATGGGCGGTTGAAAGAATATTCCTCATTGTTATAATAGCATAAATTGGGCAACTTCTCACTCATTCCCAGATAAGCGATCATACCGTATGCCTGTTTGGTAACCCGTTCCAAATCGTTCATGGCTCCAGTGGATATTCTGCCTAAGAACAGGTCTTCTGCAGCCCGTCCTCCCAACGTGGCACACATTTCGTCAAGCATCTGTTCCTTCGTGGTAATTTGGCGCTCTTCCGGTAGATACCAGGCTGCACCCAATGCGCGACCGCGTGGTACGATTGTGACTTTAATCAATGGGTTGGCATATTCGAGCAGCCAGGAAATAGAAGCGTGACCGGCTTCGTGTAAGGCGATTGACCGACGTTCTGCTTCGGTTGTTATTTTAGTTTTCTTTTCCAAACCACCGATGATACGGTCTACGGCATCCAGAAAATCTTGTTTGCCTACAAACTTCTTACCGTGACGGGCAGCGATCAAGGCAGCTTCATTGCAAACATTCGCTATGTCGGCTCCGGAAAATCCGGGAGTTTGGCGTGCCAATAAGTCTACATCCACTGTGTCGTCTATCTTTATAGGCCGTAAGTGTACGCCGAATACCTCTTTGCGCTCATTTAAATCGGGTAAATCTACATGGATTTGGCGGTCAAAACGTCCGGCACGCAAGAGTGCTTTATCTAATACGTCTACCCGGTTGGTTGCTGCAAGAATGATAACACCACTGTTGGAACCGAAACCGTCCATTTCTGTCAGCAACTGGTTCAATGTGTTTTCGCGTTCATCATTGCCGCCCATAGCAGGATTTTTCCCACGGGCACGCCCTACTGCATCAATTTCGTCGATAAATATGATACAAGGGGCTTTCTCTTTTGCTTGGCGGAAAAGGTCGCGTACACGTGATGCGCCTACACCTACAAACATTTCAACAAAATCTGAACCGGCCAGAGAGAAAAACGGTACATTGGCTTCACCGGCTACAGCTTTAGCCAGTAATGTTTTTCCCGTTCCCGGAGGCCCTACAAGTAATGCTCCTTTAGGAATTTTACCTCCCAAGTCGGTGTATTTCTGTGGTTGTTTTAAGAATTCTACAATCTCTTCTACTTCCTGCTTGGCTTCGGCAAGCCCGGCTACGTCTTTGAATGTAATTTTGATGGCGCTTCCTTTCTCGAACAGTTGTGCTTTGGATTTTCCTACATTGAAAACACCGCCACCGCCACCACCGGCTCCACCGCTCATTCGGCGCATAAAGAATATCCATAAAGCTATCAGGAAGATGATAGGCAGAAAATTTATCAGAATAGAATTGAATAAATTATTCTTTTTATCATAACTGATAGAACCGTCGAAATGACCTTCTTTTTTTTCTGCATCAATGAAGTTTCCGAGACTTTCCCGGGTTGGTGCTTCTGTTACAATCATCGGGTTCTTTCCAACACGATTCGAATCTTGTTTGAATACTTGGCCTACAAACTGAGGTTTGATATATACTTCGACCGAACTGTCGTCATATCCAACTACTTTGTTGACGTATCCGTCTCGAACATATTGTTGGAATTCGTCGTAAGGAACCTGTTTACTTACAGTGCCGCCTTGATTGCTCCACCATAGTCCTAAAAGCATCAAAGCAATAATCATATACATCCAGTTCAAATTGAACTTTGGCATATTCACTTTATTAGGTTTTTTGTTGTTATCGTCCATATTGAAAAATTAGTCAATGTCGGGAATTGTTGTTAATTTGGCATCAGCCCAGAGATTTTCCAAGTTGTAGAAGTTTCTTATTTCCGGTAAGAATACATGCACTAATACGTCAGAATAGTCCATCGCTACCCATTCTGCATTGCGTAGTCCGTCTACACCGTAAGGTTTAGCATCTGCTCCTTTTCGGGCAGAATCTTTAATTGAATCGACAATAGCACTCACCTGACTGGGAGAGTTACCTTGACAGATTACAAAATATTTGCATATGGTATCGTCAATATTAGTCAGATCGGCTATCACTATGTTCTTACCTTTTTTTTCTTGAATTCCTTCTGTAATTTTTTCGATTAATAATTTCGTTTCGTTCATTTATCAATTGAAATTTAATAGTCAATGTTTTTTGCTTTTCTTTTTATAACAAGAACACTTCGTTCTTTGTTTTTTATCATACCAACATGATATATTTTACAAATATACGCTGAATTCTTGTATCAAAGAAAGTTATGTCGTAAAACTCTTCTTTTTTTGTGTTTTTTAGGGATGTATCTTTTTGTTTAAGGGGAGAAATAGAGGATTTTTGCAAAAAAAATGCCGAAAATGTTTGCGGTTCTCAAATTCTTTGTATCTTTGCACCCGCAAACGAACAACAAGTGGTTGGACGTTGAAAAATAAGTATTGGGCTATGGTGTAATGGTAACACTACAGATTCTGGTCCTGTCATTTCTGGTTCGAGTCCAGATAGCCCAACAACACTACATCAATTACAGATAAAAAGCCGCTAAAATTGCATTTTTAACGGCTTTCTTTGTATCCGATAGCAATGTAACCGAAAAGAGATAACAGCGATTCGGTGATCCACATTTTCGGTGGCAGGTATTGAGATAATATGTTAATGTGTCAATATACCAATTGGTTGCACCGTGTACCGCATGACATTGGCATATTGACACATTATTAAATCGTTACTCTTCTTCTTTAATCGACTCGTCGATTACTTTTATTTTCTGCAGAACCAATTCCAAGTCGGCTTTTAGTTTCTCTACCTTTCGGTTGAGTTCCGTAAGCAGACTGTTTCCTTTCTTAGATGCAGAAGTTAAAAAGCCAAGGTTGTTCTCATAAGTCTGGAGTTCGCTCTTCATGTTCTCATAAGCACGAACAAGCTTTTCACGTTCTCTGTATAAAGTTTGTGAACCTCCACTCTGAATGTTACTGATGTTTGACTTAAAGTTACTGAGTTTTCTGTTGGACGCACTGATATTGAAACGTTCAAACAATTGGTCGACTAAGCTATGGTATTGCTTATACAATTTGTCTTTCTCTTTAAATGGAACATGACCTATTGTACCCCATTCTTTCATCAGTTCACGAACTTGTTTGCTCGCTTCTTCCGTATCTATGGACTCGTCGATAGCGCTTAACCGGGTGATAATTTCTTTTTTCTTCTCCATGTTTTCCAGTTCAACCGAACGTTGTGAAGAAGTGGCTTTATTTTTTTGTTCAAAGAAATAATCACAAGCTGAAATAAAACGTTTCCATATGGTATCCGAATGTTTTTTGGGAACCGGGCCGATTGTTTTCCATTCTTTTTGGAGTTTGGTCAGCGTATCGGCGGTTGCTTTCCAATCTGTACTTTCTTTTAAGCTTTCTGCCTTTTCACAAAGAGCCTTTTTCTTTTCCAGATTTTCATTCATACCTTCTTTCAAAGTTTTGAAGAATTCTCCTTTTTTCTTGAAGAAATCATCACAAGCGTGACGGAAACGCTCGAATATTTTTACATTCATCTTTTGCGGGGCAAAACCGATTGTTTTCCACTTGGTTTGCAGGGCAATAACTTCCTGGGTTTTGTTTTCCCACGCGGAGAATGTTTTCAGTTCATCATATTCTATTGATTCTACAATCTCGCAAATCACTGTTTTTTGATCAAGATTATGTTGTTCCGCTTCTTTCAACGCCTCAAAATGCTGCTGGTGGCGACGATTGACGACTGTGGATGCTGCTTTAAAACGATTCCAAACCTCATCACGCAATTCTTTGGCAACCGGACCCGTATCACGGAATTCCTGATGCAACTTTTGCAGTTGATGGAAAGCGGATATGACATCTTCTTCATCGGCCAATTTTTCGGCTGCTTCGCAAAGACGATTTTTTATTTCAAGATTCTTTTTGAAGTCATATTCGCGGAATTCGTTGTTTAGCTTCAATATGTCATAGAACTTTTCTACATACAACTGGTAACTTTTCCAAAGTTCGTTGACTTTAGCTTGCGGAATCAGTTTCGTTTCGTTCCATTGTTGTTGAAGCTTCTTGAATTCTGTATATGATTTGTTGGCGTCATCAGGTGATTCCACCAATTCTTTCAGTTCTTCAATGATTGAAAGTTTGATTTGCAGATTTTCTTCTTTTTGTCTTTCCAACTCGGCCATTTGTGCGCTTCTCTTTTCCTTGATAATGGCCATTACATTTTTGAACTCTTCTTCTATCGCATCGCTTTGTGGTGCGTAGTCTTCTTCGGAGCCGCCATTGTCAATGAATTGTTTTTTAGCTGCTTCCAATTCAGCATTATGAAATTTGTAAAAGCTTTGTTTCAAGCTGTCCAATTCTTGCTTACCGGCACTTTCTACATTCAAGGCAAGCTCTTTCATTCTCGCAAGCACTTCCTCTTTGGTAGTCAGACGAGATGTAGTTTCAACTTGTTCTTCAGCATTTGCTTCTTCAGTCGGAGTTTCTGTTATTGCTTCGGAAACCTCAACTGTTTTCTTTTCTTCTTCTAACTCCCCTTGATTCAAAGGTTGGTTAGTGTCATGAGAGTCCATCATTGTATATTCGTTTTAGGAAATTAGGATTTAAGTCCTTTTATTACATTAGGTCACAAATTAATGAAATAAAACGATTACTTCATACTTTTTTGCCTGATTTTTTTTCATTTATTTTCTATTTAGGACAATAAAACAGTGATTCCCATATAAAGCATCATGCCGATGATGTCATTCGTGATGGCAATAAATGGTCCTGTGGCGATTGCCGGGTCTATTTTCAGCCTTTCAAGAGTCATCGGGACTAATGTGCCGAAAATAGAAGCAAACATGACTACTGCAAACAAACTGATGGATACAGAATAGGTCACGGTTGCCATGGCGCCAAAGCGGATGAAGTTATACGTGTACACTAATAAAGAGATGATGGTCGCATTGATTAATGCTACCACTGCCTCTTTAGCCACTTGTTTAAGGGTATTTTTGGAATCGAGCGAACTGTTGGCCAATCCTTGCACGATGAGCGCGGAAGATTGTGTTCCTACGTTTCCTCCCGTACCGCCGATAAGCGGGATGTAGAGAGCCATCTCCGGGTGTGCTGCAAAAGTCGCATCGAAATTGCCTAATATCATTGAATTGCCAATTCCTCCCAGCATGCCGATGATTAACCACGGAAGACGCGCCGTCGTTTGACGAAAGACATTATCGTCGGTTTCTACATCTTGCGAAAGACCGGAAGCCAATTGATAGTCTCGTTCCGACTGCTCGCGGACTTCGTCCATCACGTCGTCAACGGTGATTTGTCCGACGAGACGTCCTATACTGTCCAGTACAGGGATAGCAACAAGGTCATATTTCTCAATAATCTGAGCAACCTCATCAAGGGGAGTATCTACGTGTACGGAGATCGGGTCTTTCTGCATCACGTGTTTTACTTTCGACACGGAAGGAGAGGTGATCATTTTTTTTAAGGGAAAGATACCGCGTAACCGTTCGTCGTCATCTATTACATATACATAATAGATTTCATCCAATTCTTCGGCTTGCTGGCGCATCTCTTTCAAGCATTCCGGCATACTCCAGTTCTCATTGACGAGTACCATTTCCGTACCCATCAACCCACCGGCCGTATCTTCATCGTATTTCAAAAGGTCTACGATATCGCCGGCCTGTTCTATATCTTCAATGTGCGAAAGAACCTCTTCCTGCTTTTCTTCGTCGAGTTCGCGCATCAGGTCTACGGCATCGTCCGTATCCATATAATCGACGAATCGTTTGGCTATGGTTTCCGAAGGTAGAATCTCAAGGAATTCTTTACGAACATCCTCATCCATTTCTACCAGTACGTCAGCGGCTGTTTCATTATCGAGCAACCGGTAGACAAAACGGGCTTCTTCTGCGTTGAGGTCATTACACAACTCTGCTATGTCGGCCGGGTGCAGGTCAACAAGAAGCTCTTTTACTTTATCGGCATCTTTCAGTTCGATAAGTTGTTTGACGTTGTCTATGTATTCCTCGTTCATCTCCATAATTGCATCTCCAATTTTATGATTTACAATTTACGATCGAAAACTATTGTAATTTAATTCTCTTCTTAACGATCCATTGTTTTCAGTGCCTTTTCCACACTGTTTGTCAGGTTAATGAATTCTTGCACGGATAATTGTTCCGGACGTTTATTAAATAATGCATCTTCCGTCAATGGACATTCTTTACCTAAAATCGGTTTGATGGAATTGCGCAATGTTTTTCGGCGTTGGTTAAAGGTGGTTTTTACTACCTGTTTGAAAAGTTTTTCATTGCAGCCTAACTCGATGGTTTCATTACGTGTCATGCGTATTACGGCACTTTTTACCTTAGGTGGCGGATTGAATACGTGCTCGCTGACCGTAAAAAGGTATTCAACATGATACCAGGCCTGTATCAATACACTGAGGATGCCGTAAGTCTTGCTTCCGGGACCTGCGGCTATGCGTTCGGCCACTTCTTTCTGGATCATGCCGGTACAGCAAGGTATCAGTTCCTTGTTTTCCAACATTTTGAAAAATATCTGGCTGGATATGTTGTAGGGATAATTTCCTGTCAGTACAAATGGCTCTCCGTTGAATACGCGATGCAGGTTCATTTTCAGAAAATCGTCTTCTATGATGCAGTCTTCCAAAGACGGATAAGCCTCACGAAGATAAGCCACTGATTCGTAATCTACCTCAACCACTTTTACCGGGCGCCCTTTCTTCACAAGAAATTGGGTAAGTACCCCCATTCCCGGACCGACCTCTAAGATAGGAAGCGCTGGAAACATATCAACTGTATCGGCAATGTCCTGTGCTACTTTGAGATCTTTCAGGAAGTGCTGTCCGAGAAACTTTTTAGGCTTTACTAATTTCATTTATCAACTAAATGGTTACTTTTGCAGTCGACAAAGGTAATTCTTTTACTTGAAGAATTAAGAATTAAGAATGAATAAACTAATAAAAAAGGCTCTGAAACTTATTTTACCATTGGTTTTGGGAGGCTTTATCTTGTTTTGGGTCTATCGTGACTTTGATTTTGCGAAAGCAGGCTATGTATTGTTGCATGGTGTAAACTGGTGGTGGATGCTCTTTTCGTTAGCATTCGGAGTGTTCAGCCATATTATTCGTGGTTGGCGCTGGAAAATGACTTTGGAGCCGTTGGGGGCTTTTCCGAAAACCGGTGATTGTGTCAATGCGATCTTTGTCTCTTATGCCGCCAATCTTGTGTTGCCTCGTGTCGGAGAAATCTCCCGTTGTGGAGTATTGGCCAAATACGATGATATTTCTTTTACAAAATCTTTGGGTACGGTAGTTACGGAGCGTTTGGTCGATGTCGTATGTATGGTATTTATTACCGGGACTACTTTTTTGTTGCAAATGCCTGTGTTTCTTTCCTTTTTTAAAGAGACCGGAACAAAGATTCCGTCTATTGTGCATTTGTTGACATCCGTATGGTTTTATATTGTGTTGTTTTGTATTATCGGTGTTATTGCTCTTCTTTATTATTTAATGCGGGCATTGTCTTTTTTCGAAAAGGTGAAAGGAATTGTTTTTAATGTGTACGAAGGAGTGATGTCTTTGAAAAATGTGAAGAATATTCCTCTGTTTGTTTTATATACTGTTCTTATCTGGTTGTGCTATTTCCTGCATTTTTACATTACATTCTATTGTTTCGGATTTACCGAGCATTTAGGTGCTATGGCAGCGTTAGTCATGTTTGCTGCCGGTACGTTCGCTGTTGTTGTCCCCACTCCTAATGGTGCGGGACCGTGGCACTTTGCCGTTATTTCCATGATGGTGCTTTATGGAGTAAATGTGGTGGATGCCGGAATATTTGCCTTGATTGTACACGGAATTCAAACCTTTTTAGTAGCTTTGTTGGGAATATATGGTTTGGCGGCTTTGTCGCTTACCAATAGACAACGAAAATAAGAACCTAATAAAATGATTCGTTATGAGCACAATTCTCTCTTTAGCTCCACAAAATGTGTGGAAGCACTTCTATTCATTAACTCAGATTCCGCGTCCATCGGGACATATGGAAAAGATAACTGAGTTTCTTCTTGACTTCGGAAAAAATCTGGGACTGGAATCATTCGTAGACGAAGCCGGTAATGTTATTATCCGTAAACCTGCCACTCCGGGCATGGAAAACCGTAAAGGTGTAATTTTGCAGGCACATATGGATATGGTTCCTCAGAAGAACAATGATACTGCACACGATTTTGAGAAAGATCCTATCGAAACTTATATAGACGGTGATTGGGTGAAAGCCAAAGGCACTACTTTGGGAGCCGACAACGGATTGGGAGTAGCCGCTATTATGGCAGTACTGGAATCCAAGGATTTGAAACATGGTCCGTTGGAAGCTCTTATTACAAAAGATGAGGAAACCGGTATGTACGGTGCTTTTGGTTTGAAACCGGGAACATTGAACGGAGAAATACTGTTGAATCTCGATTCGGAAGACGAAGGAGAACTTTATATCGGTTGCGCAGGCGGTATGGATGTTACAGCTACGCTTGAGTATAAGGAAGTAGAGCCGGAAGAGGGCGATATTGCCGTTAAGGTGACACTGAAAGGATTACGCGGAGGACATTCCGGATTGGAAATCAATGAGGGACGTGCCAATGCCAATAAACTGTTGGTTCGTTTCGTTCGTGAGGCCGTGGCAAGCTATGAAGCCCGTTTGGCAAGTTGGGAAGGTGGGAATATGCGCAATGCCATTCCTCGTGAGGCGTCGGCGGTAGTTACTATTCCTGCAGAAAATGAAGAGGAGTTATTGGGATTGGTGAAGTATTGCGAAGACCTGTTCAATGAAGAATATTCGGCTATCGAAACCCCGATCAGTTTTAAAGCCGAACGGGTAGATGTACCTAAGGGAGAAGTCCCCGAAGAAATTCAAGACAATCTGATCGATGCGATCTTTGCTTGTCAGAATGGGGTGATGCGTATGATTCCTACTATTCCCGATACAGTAGAAACTTCTTCCAATCTGGCTATCATTGTGATTGGAAATGGCAAGGCGGAAATTAAAATATTGGCTCGCAGTTCCAGTGACAGTATGAAAGAATACCTTACTACCAGTCTTGAATGTTGTTTCTCTATGGCGGGTATGAAGGTAGAAATGACCGGTGGATATTCCGGTTGGCAGCCTGATATCAATTCTCCGATTTTGCATGCGATGAAAGAATCTTATAAGAAACAGTTTGGTGTAGAACCGGCTGTGAAAGTGATTCATGCAGGGTTGGAATGTGGTATCATCGGTGCTATTATTCCGGGATTGGATATGATTTCTTTCGGTCCTACTTTGCGTTCACCGCATTCACCGGATGAACGCGCTCTGATTCCTACCGTACAGAAATTCTATGATTTTCTGGTGGCCACATTGGAACAAACTCCGGAAAAGTAATATTTTAATCGATATACTTGAAAGCGTGCATTCGCTTCCTGTGAAATTAAAGAATCCTGCCCGTTATTTTATGGGTGGGATTTTTTGTTTTTCTGTCTTTTACCGTGCCTTTCTGTCAGTGACTGTTTTGTCATGTTTTTCAAATACGTTATGATGATTTCTTCGTTTTATTGATGCAGATCAATAAATATGCTATAAAACATGTTTTTTCTTCATTTTTCGATATAACGTATTCGAATAGGTCTTATTTTTGTGTTGTAAAACATGTTTTTAGGATAAAAAAGTTTTTAGGTAACAAGATTGAAAGGAGACTTAATTATGAAAAAGGTAAAGAAGTTTTTTAGAAAATTAAGCGATGCTGACGCTAACATTTGGGGATATGTTATGACACATCCTTTCTAACGGTTTTCAGTAGAAGTATTAGTTTATTAAATGTTTAAAGCAATGAAAAGAACGATTCTTAAGTTTATGGCCAAGTACCTCAGCGAGGTGGGCCGTAATGAAATGATGAAATGGGGATACACGAATGAAAAGTGATTCTTTTATGTATCTATTCAGTAATGGGAAATGTGATCGGGAAATACAACAACTGTGTTTCCCGATTTTTTTATGCATATTACTATAAGAGTTTGTTGGTGGAATAGCGTTAAATGATTTACTTTGTACCTGATATAAAAGGCATTTGCATGAAAAAAATATTGAAATACCTGAGTAGCCCATATCCTCTCTTTTACCAACGGTGGAAGGTAGCATTGATTTCATGTGGCATTGTGTTTTTTATTCTGCTCTTATTTCAGCCGTTTGGTATATCGGCTATTTCTCATAACAAATTGGGCATTCTCTTGGGCTATATGGTGGTAACCGGCCTGTTTCTTTGTATTCCTGTCTATTTGCTTCCGTTTTTGTTTCCTGACTTTTACGAAGATGAGCGTTGGACGGTAGGGAAGCATCTGTTGAATAACCTGTTTATTTTCTTTTTTATAGCTGTCGGGCTTTGGTTGTATTCCGATTGGATATTTGGTTGGGGATTACGTTGGGATATTTTTTGTAGTTTTCTGGCTTCGACTGTTGTTGTCGGTATTTTCCCTACTGCTTTTTTTGTGATGTTGAATCGAAATCGTTTTTTGGCTTCTCATCTTCAAGAAGCAATGGAAATGAATCAATATCTTCAGAAGGCGGAAAGTATTCCAAATTGTAATCGGATGGAAAACGGGAAGGAGTATATTGTATTTTCCGGAGGAACGAAAGAATCGTTTGAACTAATAGCCAGTGATTTGCTTTATGTGGAGGCAGAAGGAAATTATGTGAAGATTGTTTATCGGAAGAATGAGAAGTGTACACAGAAAATGCTGCGAGCCACTATGAAACAAGTAGAAGAAGTAAGCAGACCTTTTTCTTATATTGTCAAATCTCATCGGGCTTTTTTAGTCAACTTGTGTGCTGTATCTAAAGTAAGCGGAAATTCACAAGGATATCGCCTGTTTCTTTATGATTGCGAAGATAGCATACCTGTATCGCGGGCATATAGTAAAGAGGTTAAAATGTTGATAGAGAAAATGAATAACAGATAACCATTCATCACAAAATGATGCTGCTCGTCACAGCACATCTGTCGTTTGTCACATATCCGGGCTGTCTGTCCCGGATATTTTTTTCCTTTCATTGTTTCCTTTATGTTTGCCATCGTAAACGTTAGCAAACAGAAAAATGAAAAAGTTATTTTGGATATTCATTGCAAGTCCGGTTTTGTTTTCTGCCCGGATATGGGCGCAGGAAACTGTAAAAGATACTGTATTTCTTATTCCTTTTGCAGATACCGTATTGTTGGATGAAGTTGTGGTCAAGGCTCACAAAACGATACCGATGAATAACCGGTGGAGTGATCTTCAACCGGTTGATCTGGTAACGGTAGCCGGTGCAAACGGCAATCTGTATAAGGCATTGGAAACACTTCCGGGTACGCAGATTCAAGGAGAGAGCGGGCGGTTGCTGGTACGTGGCGGAAGTAGTGATGAGACACAGACTTATATCGATGGGATGCATGTTTTGAATCCTTATACCTCAACGGCTGAAAATATTCCTGCCAGAGGGCGTTATTCACCTTTTATGTTTAGTGGCATTAATCTTTCCACAGGCGGGCATTCGCAGGAATATGGTGAAGCTTTGTCGGCTGTACTTCCTTTGGAAACGAAGGATAATAGCCAGATTAATAAAGTGGGAATCAGTCCGTCTACCGTTGGCATAGGAGGTGGAGGTAATCATGCTTTTAGAAATGCTTCGCTTGCTTTGAATCTCGATTATCAGAATTTAGCGCTTTATAATAAAGTATATCCGGGCCGAATCGACTTTAAGAAGCCCTATCAGATGTTTTCCGGAGCGACCCAGTTTCGCTATACTCCTTCCGGATCATCCGTTTTCAAGATATATGTCGGATATGATCGTACGGATTATTCCAATTATACGGATAACAACCGGTATCTGTTTTGCTTGGGAGAAAACAATGTTTATTTGAACTCGACTTTCCGGACTGCTATTTCCGGAGGGTGGGAATGGTTTTCCGGAATGGCTTATTCTCTTTTTGACCGAAAGGTAGACGGAGCTGTTACCGAAGGCGATCATTGGTGTGAAAAACAGGCCGAGCTTCATTTCAAAACTAAACTTTCTAAAAAGTTTCATCCTACTTTTCGGATGGATGTAGGTTTTGAATCCTTTCTTCGTTGGTATGAAACCCGATATTCTCAAGTGTCTGTTGCCGATACTAAAGAAATCTCTCCAACAATAGAAGCCGTTTTTGGAACTGTTTCCTATTATCCGGTTGAAAATTTGAAGGCGGAGCTTTCTTTTCGGACAGAATATGCCTCATTGGCCCGGAAAATTAATTTTTCACCTTGTTTGTCGTTCTCTTATTCGTGGTGTGATCTTGTACTTTCGGCTACGGCAGGGCGGTATACACAGTTGCCGAACGCCAAATACTTAGCTCAGCAGCCCTCCTTATTGTCCGAAGCATGCCGGCAGTACAATGTAGGAGGTTTATATAAGGCGGCAGGGCGTTTTTATAAAGCAGAATTCTATTACAAAAAGTATGATCGGCTGGTACTTTACACTCCTGCCGGTCTCACTTCCGGTGGATATGGAAGCAGTAAAGGGGTGGATCTGTATTTTGAGGATCGTTCGTTAATGAGAAATCTGGAATGTAATCTTTCTTATTCTTTTAATCTTTCTCAGAGGAAATATTTGGAATATACAGAATTGACCACTCCTCAGTATGCTACCCGGCACAACGCATCACTGGTGTTGAAGTACAGCCTGACAAAGTTACGCACCATTGTCGCTTTGACCGAACGCTTTGCAAGTGGACGTCCCTATCATAATCCCGTTAGGTCCGGATTGATGAATGATGAGACGAAACCTTACAATAGCCTCGATTTAGGATTTACTTTTCTGGCAACAAAGAAGATGATCATTCATGCTTCCGCCACCAATGTTCTTTGTCGGAAAAATGAATTCGGGCGGATCGATGGAAAGCCCTTGTTAGCTTCCAGCGACCATTTCTTCTATTTGGGTGTCTTTATCACCTTAGGAAAAAAAGCCGCTTATGATGTTTCTAATTTTTAAATACAATGTAATTATGAGAGCAATTTTGATTTCTTTGGTTTTGTTATTTATGAGTGTAATGGGGAATGCCCAGAGTTTGACCTTGAAAATAGGGGGAATAGAAAATGCAGAAGGATTTCTTTATGTAGGGATTTACAGTTCTGAAGAGTCGTTTATGAAAAAGCCTGCTTATGGATTCCGGGTAGAAGTGAAAGATACGTTGGTTACCGTTCCTTGCAAAGGCTTACCCTCCGGTGCTTATGCCATTTCTGTTTTTCAGGATGCGAATGGCAATGGTGTGTTGGATACCGGCTCTTTTGGCCGTCCGACTGAGAAGTTCGGTTTTAGTAATAATGCCGAAGGGGTCATGGGGCCGCCCGCTTACAAGAAATGCGTGTTTGAATTTAAGCAAGATGCTGAGATACTGATTCTACTGAAATAAGTATTGTGCATTGTTTTATCCGGGTAGCTATATAAAAGCAATTTTAGCTATTGTTTCGTGACTTGTAAGAGTATATACTTATGTGTGTGTTAAAGGTATACTTTTGCATATTAAGAGTGTACACTTTTAATATGCAAAAGTATACACTCTTATAAACGGGGAAATAAATTGTTAAGCAAACGGGTTAACAGTGTTAATTCTTATAAGTTATAGAACTTGTCGAGCAGTTTCTTTTTGTATATTTTGCTTACTTTTAGCTCTGTGACGGTATTAAAAGGATATAGCATAATGCAAGTACTATCTTGTATCATACTGAGGTAATTTATATTAATGATATAAGTTTTATGTATCTGGATGAACTCGGCGCCATAGTTTAAAATAACTTCTGCTGTCGTATTGTGTTTTAAAATCACATGTCGGAAATCATCCAAGATGATTTCCCATAACTTACGTTCAGAATTATATCGGAAATATCCGATGTTCTGCGGTCTTAATATAACTTTATCATTTGTAATGGTCGTGATTAACAATGGTTTGTCTATCGGATAGTGCGGAGGAAGGACGGGCGGAAGTTTTGTGTTCTTTTTATTTAAATAGTAGCGATTCATGGCTAACAATAAATCGTCTTTGCTGACTGGTTTTAACAGGAAATCAAATGCCTGCATACGGAGTGCCTGCAACATGTATTTCTCGTAAGATGTATAAAATATGGTACTCATTTCCCAATCAATTTTAGGACGTAATGCTGCCAAAAACTCCAGGCCATTGATTCCCGGCAGTTCGATGTCAAGGAAAATTAGTTGAGGCTTATGTTTTAGAATGGCTTGTTCACCATCGTGACTGTTGAATGCGGTGGCTATGACATTTACATCCTGATAAGCTTTCAATTCGTTAGTCAGAACCGTCACGGATGGTTTGTCATCATCAATAATGATAACTTTTGTTGGGACACTCATGAGTTATTTCAGTTTATATTAAAATTATAATTATTGGGAATAATAAGTTGAGCGCAACATCCGGTTTCTCCCTTTGCATCCCGGTATTCTGTTAAATTGTAGCTCATCTGTTGTTTATTCCGCTCATTTAGTAATTGGATTGTTTGTGATACGACCCGTAAACCGGTTTGGGTTTTATGGTCTCTGTTCTGTAAGTTTAGAGGTTTACCGTTGTTGCGAACCTCAATATAGATGTCATTCTCTTTTTTGAATATATGTAATATTAATTTCTTTTCCATCCGGGCATCTATCTCGGCCGGTATGTCTTTCAGTCCATGTTTAATGGCATTTTCAACAAAAATCTGAATCATCATGGAGGGCAGTGTCACGTGTTCCGGTTCTATTCCTTCTTCCAAGATCGTTTCATATCTGAAATTTTCTCCCAAAGCTTCTCCTTCTATCTGGACATAAAGTTGTATAAAGTCCATTTCCTCTTTCAGGGATGTGCAGAATACATTGGCGAGGTTTTGCCCTTGTCGCAGCAAGTTGACTAATACATGAAGTTGTGTCGGCTTTCCTTGTTGCTGTGCCAGCAGTTCATGATTTAGAGCGTTGTATATGAAATGAGGTGTTATTCTGTTGCGTATATTTTCCATACGCAGTTCTACAATCCGGTGCAGCATTTGTTCTTCCTTGAATCTCATCTGCTTACGTCGGTAATAATATAATAGCACGAGTAATATCAGTATAGAAACGGATATGGCAAGCCATGTGTAAGTTTGTAAAAGTTGTGTTTCTTTTTCTCCAATATATAATTTCTGATTAAGAATTGTTGCGTCTCTTTCATAGCGCATTTGCAGATCGGCAGTTCTCATTCTTACTCGATCATCTCTCAGTGAATCATTCAATTCATTATATGCTTTTTGGTATTGAAATGCTTTTTTCCAGTCCGCTTGTTCGGTATAATATCTTTGTAAGAAATCTAACCTGGCTAAGATATGGTCGGGCTTAGTTCCTTCGGGGAGTGGATGCTTTTGTATGAGTTGCTCCGCTTGTTTATAATCTTTTTTTTGCATAGCCAATTCCATCTGTTGTGTATAGAGGTAGGGTAGAACAGTTTCGCTTTGCATCTTTTGGAAAAAAGCAATATTGTCGAAAAGTAAGCTGTCCGCATTTTGGGGCTGATTCAGTTTGAGATATACGTCAACTATATTGCTATGGCATATATATTTTTCCCATTCAAGTTCTGGGTGCGCACGTAAAAAAGTGTCTGTTTGCAAGAATGTATTTAGGCAATTGAGATAATCCTTTTGGTAGTAATAATCATTTCCTCTATTGGTTAAATAATTAAATTTTTCGTGTGTCATCATAAGTTCCCATAATTCCAGACTTTTATCCAACCATATTTTGCTTTGCTTAAAATCGTGAAGGGTCGTATAGGTTGCTGCAAGTCCTCCATATAAAGGAACATAATTATCTTTAGCTGTATGAGCAGAATCGGCTAAATAGATAGCCTTTTTATAATAGAAAGCGCTTTGTGCCAATTCACCTTTTTGTCTGTAGGCATCTGCCAGGTTGTTAAGACATAATATTTGTTGCTCAAAGTCCGGTTCTTGCTCTGCTACTTTACAGGCCTCTATGTTATAATAGACTAATGAATCCGGGTCTAAGTAAAATTGTGAATAGTAGGCTGCTTTGGTCTGCAGGCATTTTATGCGCATCTGATTTCGCCGGGAAGTAGCTGGTTGTCTGGATAAATAGTCCATTGTCTGAGCCAGATTATTAAGCATGGAATCCGGTTGTGACATGTAGAATAAGAGTATGACGTCATATAAGACAAAGTCATAATAATCGTCACTGTCTTTTGCCACATTTTTTCCTTTCAGAATGGCTTCTTTAGCAAAATTCACGTTGAAAGTTCTAATAGAATCGTGAATTTCTTGTTTGAGCATTTTTATTTCTGCTTGTTCATCAGGTGATGTCACACCTGTGTTTTTATGTCTCTGGCAGGCACCTGCCAATGTTGAGAGTGCGATAATAAATAAAGTTATTAGAATATATATACTTTTCATTAATAGTAGCTTTTGTTAGACTTTTATACGCTGTTTGAGTGCGAATTTATAAAATTTATTCCTTATAATTTCATTAACCCTGATTTATTATGTAGAATTGGAGACTTGTTATCCGGAATTTTCGACCTGTTGATTGTTCGTTTCGTCATTTCATGATAAAAAGTCGGGATGTGTAAATTATGTGTGTAAGGGCATTTTATACCGGACTTTTCCTTTTTGGAGGTATTCCTGTTTTTAATATTACTAATTGTTCCTTTTTAAGTACTACTTTCTGTTCATCAAAATTATTAATTTCTTAAATGTAAGAATACATGTTCTTGCACGCAGAGAATTTATTTTTTTTATTTTCGTTACAATTAGTAGACATTTCCATTTTTTATGTTTATGCAGTTTGTTATATCTTATGGATATCAGTTTTGTTCTTCGGTGAGAAACATCTTGTTCCTCGTAGAGCAACGTCCCGATTATCGTAGAGAAACCAATCGAATCTCGTAGAGAAAATAATGATTAATATAACATGTTGAAATTCAGTTGTTTGTATATGTATGGTAATGTTGGATGTTTTTGATGTTTAAACCACCTTTTTATCTGTCTTTTTATCATTAATGTGTATCTGAAATCACGACATTTCTGTTGGCCGATTTATTGGCGATAATATTTGTTATTATGAAAAAGTGCTTCATAAAAAGATAAAAAAAGAATGCCTGTAGCTTTCTGGTTTGGGCGTTTTAATATTTTGACGATATATAAGCATAATCTTTCATTATTTTCAATATTCTGTTTCTGAAAAAAAAGTCCTGTTATCGTATATTTTAGTTCTGTTATTATTTATTTTCATCTTCTTATCTGATAAAGTAAAAAAAAGAGGTTTGTTGGTGGTAGATGCAATGTCTATATTTGAAGCAATTAAGTACTTTTTGAGGAATATTTTAATTTATAGAATACGATCATGAAACAAACTATTTTTCAGAGAAGTTTCCTACCTTTTACTTGTTGCTTATTTTTGTTTATTGCTAATGGCAGTGACATGCAAGCTCAAAAAAGAGTATCTGTCAACCCTATTGTAAGTCCTTCCATTAAGAATGTAGGATGGAGAGATTATAACACAACTATCGAAACTCCATTTTATCTGGAAGACTCCGGTGTAAATAAGTTAACGGCAAATTTGAGGGAAAAGGAGTTGATTTCTGTGCTACCTTCCAGTTATTGTGTAATTTCTAAATTTCAGAAGCGTTCCAATTCCAGTATGATGACATTTAATTTAGAAGCAAAATTGCAAAAGGGGAATTCTCTCATGTTTGATGCTGCTACTAATGTATATGTTATAATAGAGGAGAAAAAGAATTGTGCATTACCTTCCGGAAGACTTTCTCTTGCACAAGGGAGAGTGGTAAAAGGCCGTATCAGTATTCCGTTTACAGGTAGTCTGTCCGGGCGTAGTCAAGCAACTCTTTGTGTGGAAATAGGTTCGGATATCCACAAATTTGAGTTAACGGGGAAAACCGATAGTAAAGTTCAGGAACTGGCTGTTTTGCCTTATAATCCGGTATGGACAGAAAAACCAAAACAAGAAATCCCGCAAGATGATAAAAAGCAGGAGAAGATTGTGGCCGTAGCGGTTAAAAAGGCAGAAGACGTCACTAAAGATATTAAAACTGAATTAAAAGAAGATTTATCAAAAACAATAGCCGATTTACGTGCAAAAGATGAACTGTCGGAGAATACACAAGTCGATGTAAATGCAGAAGTAATGCCGGAAGTGAAGAAAGACGGTACGGTAGAGTATAATATGAAAGTTCGTTACGATGTACAAGTTGTTTCTGATTTTGTGAAAAAATTGAATATATCTCATACTACGGAAGATTGGCCTGCCGGTAAATATCGTCTGAAGGATTCACAGGCTGCACTTCAAACAGCTGGTATTATAAAAAGTACGGTAGAGTCTAAATTAGAAGAATATATTACTCCCGGAACGGAAGTTACAGTAAAGATTATTGGTGGTACCGATGGAACAAAGTTTAAAAATAGTGTTCCTTATGATGGTGCTTTTGGGAATATTAATGAAGCGGAGTGTTTTGTAAACGGAGCCTTTGCTTATGTGACGGTGACTCCCGAAACTGGAATAAGCAGTAATGAGCAATTGGCCTACCTTCGTACTTTGGATATTAAAAAATTTATGGAAAATCATATCGGGCAATTCCGGGTAGCAAATACGCATTATGAGCACTTTGCAGAAATAGCAGAAAATGTAGGTGCGCAGTATCGTAGAGTTGCGGTTGAAATTACGGTTCACAATGCTTTTAATAAAAAGTATCCGGAAATCGCTGCTTATAAAGAAAATGTCTACGAGCGAAATTCAGAAGTCGATAAGAATATTCCTGTAACATCGGTTAGTTCGAATGCTGTTGCAGTCATCATAGGTAATACGGAATATCAGGTTGCGACCGGTAAGCAAGGTACTACAAAAGTAGGGCCGGTAAAATATGCAGTAAACGATGCCAGTACTATGCGTGATTATCTGACACGGACATTGGGAGTGAACCAGAAGAATATTATTTTTAAAACTAATGCCGATAAAAAGGATTTTGATGATATTTTTGGAACAGATGACAAGGAAGGAGAAATTGCAGAGTTGGTGAAACGTACGGGTGCAAAAGAGGTCTATTTCTTTTATTCTGGTCATGGCTATCCTTTTATGGGTGAGCCTTATCTATTGGGAATACGTTCAAATCCCAAAAACTGTAAGGAGCAAGCCACTTCTTTACAGAGTATTTACCGTACATTAGGGGCTTTACCGGTCGAAAAGGTGAATGTGATAACTGATGCTTGTTTTTCCGGGCAAGAAATTTCAATGGAAGCTTCTGCCACCGAGTTTGCCCGGCGTCCGAAACCTGATAAACTTGCGAAATTCGTAATACTTTCGGCTGCAAGCGAAGAACAGTATGCCAATTGGTATAAAGATAAGAAACACGGACTGTTTTCTTATGTACTTTTTAAAGCTATGCAGGATAAGGAAAGATCCGATCTGAATGGGGATGGAGTACTTACATTTGATGAACTGTATAAATACTTGGCTGATAATCAGGAGTATGGGGTTCCTTATTTGGCGAAAGAACTGGAGGGGGAACAGGTTCGGCAGAATCCGGTTATTCAGGTTAGCGTTCGTGCTAAAGATGCATTTGTGAAGTATTAACCAAAATCGAGTATTAATTTACAATAATAAGAATAACAATGAAAAATATAAATAAAATAATCGGAATTATAGGATTGTTGTTTTGTGTGTTGCAGCCCATTTCGGCACAATTTAGGATGGGGATAGATTGGTCGTGTGGAATGCCTAAATCCTATTTTTACTCAACCCGCTATTACGATGATGAAGGCACTTATATGCCTACAGCACATGCCGGTTTTTCTTTTGAATACGTACTTCCACGGCATATAATGCCACTCTATCTGCCGCTTTCAATAAAAAGTGGAGTTTATTATGCTCATTATGAAGAGTTACCTTTGAATGAAGAATCGGAGAGTTATTATTATGGTGAATCTATATGGGGACAAGGTGTGGGGATTCCATTGGTCGGTGAAGTAAAATATCTGATTAATAATCATATACGTGTATATGCTAATGCTGGGGTAACGTTTAATGCTTTGTTTATAGATGATCCTTATTATAGCGGTTACGAAGGAGAAGAGGGAGGATGCCGTTTCAAAGTAGGAGGTACAACAGAGGCTGGTATTGAATTTCGTAATTTCCGAATCGGTTTTGGGTATCGTGGTTTGTTCTCCACTTTTTATGGTTATAAAAGTGATGGCGAGAAGAAAGCCGGCAGTGGTTTTGTCTCTATGGGATGGCGTTTTGGAGGTAACCGGCTGTTTAAGAAAAACTCTAAATTGGGTGTTTACTAATTAAATATTCAAGTAATGAAGAAAACGGCTGTTTTATTGATATTGTCATGGATTCAATATATTTATTCACCGGTGAGTGCTCAGGTCTTTCAGGGCACTCCACCGGCAGAATGGATTGAAGTATCAGGAGAAGCTTCTATAAAATTACCGCAAGAAGAAAAACTGGAGCACCAGGAATTGCTCCGTCTGGCTCAACAAACGGCAATTGAAAATCAGTTTGGCACATCTATTGTCTATGGAAATTTTATGAAGACTTACGAAAGTGAATTGCAACATTATGAACATTTTGTGGATATGAAATCCCAGTTTGCTCAGGGAGTCTGGTGTAGTGATAAAACAGAACCCGTTTTCACTTCTCGGAAAACGGAAATATTAGGGGCGGACCGGAAAGGTAATTTTAAAAAGAAGATACCTGCTGTGGAATGGACTTGTGCGGTAAATGGTTATGCAAAACAGCTTCATCAGATATTACCCCGCTTTGAATTTAAAATACTGAATGATAAAAAGAATGTCGTAGTAGAGCAGAAAATCGGTTTGAATGGCAGTGAACTCATTGCAGGACAGGATTCTGTATTTCATCAAGGAGATTTGTTCATTACACAATTCCGTAGTTCGAAATCCGGTCATTTGGCTCTTTTTATGGATAATGGGGAAAAAGCCCAACGCATGTTGCCTTATTATGCTTATGATAATGTGGACGACGTATCTGTCAAAGCAAATCAATGGTACTCATTCTTTGATATATCGGAACCTTCCGGATTTCCAAAAGAGAATATTGATGAACTGGAATTGATTACAGATCAAAAATACGATGTCATTCGCATTTACTATCTTTTTTCGGAAACTCCGTTTACAAAAGATTTTTTCTTTTCATCGGCTGATGACGAAGGTATTTCCCATCCTGAGTTACCGAAAGGATATAGCGAATTACCGTCGGTGACTTCACAACAGTTTGTTCAGTGGTTACAAGCCAATAGGATACGGAAAAAAGACTTGCAGATCAGCATAGTCGATTTAATAATAGATAATCATTAAGAAAATGAAATATGTAGGTCCTTTATTATTAGCTCTTTTCTTATGTCTATCGTTGCAAGCGCAAGACCAGGAAGAGGGCTTTTTCGTAGCACATCAATGTGCTACTTCGGCATCTTTGATGATTGCCAAACAGAAAGCATTACTCAACACCAAAGGTGAATTGGCTACTCAGATCAATGGAAAAATAACCAGTGTCAGCCAATCCTATCTGACGGAAGATTTGGGAAATGATGTATTGAAAGAGGAATTTATCAATGAAAGTAAAATAGCTGCTCAAGTTATTCTAAAGAATATAGCTATTGCGGAAGAAATTCCGGTGAAAGAGAAAGACGGTAGATATACTGTGCACATTACGCTTAAAGTGAGAGAGACAGATGTGTTGGATGCGATCCGTAAACATGTTATGGCAAATGAAAGACTGCAGAAGGTTTTTAAAAAGGAGAAGTTTGACGGATTGTGGAATGAATAAAAACAAAGTAAAAAGTTTTTATTTAGGGATTCTTATACTGGTGTGTGCAAGTCATCCATATACCTTTTGGTTGGGAAGAGGATTTAACTTCTGAGTATACACAGCAGATAAAATATATCTGTCTCATATTTAGTAAAGGATATATAAGGAATAATTTTTGTGATATTTTAAAATTTGAAAATGTCATAGAAAAAAGACTGACCGGTGATTTAAGAATTGAAGAACTCTATAAGACGAACGATTATAATTTGGAACAGTGTATGTTAAGAAATTATAACCACGTTTTAATAGATGATGATTATCAGATAAATACAGACGATATATAGAGTTCTTGAAGCTTGGAGAATATGGTAAACTGGCGGTTAAGACAGTAGTTTGGTCTTTACTAAATGTGAAAGTTCTTTTTATTCATATTGAACTAAAATGAGGTGATAGTTTGAACCTATTAGGATTTAGGGGCAGATATGATTTTGAAAAATCGTGTGTTTATAGTATACAGGTCATTAAATTTAAGCTAAAAAATGCTTTTCTTTAAACTTTATTCTCTTTCTTTGTTCTTAATATAAAAGGACTTAAACTTTGAACGTATGAGAATAAAGCAGATTTGTATGATGGTATTGCTCTCTTTAGGGATAGCACCTTGGGCAAAAGCTCAAACATTTGACAAGTTATGGAAACAGGTGGAGCAGGCTGAACAGAAGAGTTTGCCACAAACAGTGATCCAACTGACAGATCGAATTTATAAAAAAGCGGAAACAGAGAGAAACTCTCCACAGATGTTGAAGGCGTATACGTGGCGGATGAAATACCGCGAAACGTTGACTCCCGATAGCTTTTATGTAAGTTTGAAAGGTTTGGAACAGTGGGCGGAAACAACGGATAAACCGATGGACCGTGCTGTTTTGAATTCCCTGATAGCCGGTATTTATGCAGATTATGCATCCAGCAATCGCTGGCAGATTCGTCAGCGGACGAATATTGTAGACGAAGCTCCCTCCTCCGATATACGGGAATGGAGCAGTAATATGTTCGTGCAACAGGTGATGAAATATACAGCCGGTTCTTTGCAGGATACGGGATTGCTGTTGAATACCTCTTCGCGCATTTATATTCCTTTTGTGAAACTCGGAGATACCAGTGAATACTATCATCATGATATGCTTCATTTGCTGGGTAGCAGAGGGGTGGATGCCTTGAACAATGTAATGGGATTGGATAAAGATTCTGTTGTACAGACATCGGTTGAAAACGTTTATTTAGGTATGCTCGATGCTTATGAAAAAGCCGGTATGGATGATGGTTATGTGCTCTGCAAACTCGATTATCTGAACTGGAAACGGAATTCGGATCCTACCTTTGTGCCTTATCGGGCACCACAGAATTTAATCGGGTTGACTCAAGATCCTTATCTGGCCGGCCTCGATAAACTGAAAGCTGATTTTAAATCGCATGATGTCTGTGCTGAGGTTTATCTGGCCAAAGCCCGCTATGCTGTGGAAAAACAGCAACAGGTGATGGCTTTGCAGATTTGTGATGAGGCTATCAGGCTTTATCCGGACTATAAACGCATCAATGCCTTAAAGAATTTGAAACAGGAGATTTTGAATCCGGCTTTGTATGTACGTGCCGACCAGGTTGTTTATCCGGATACTGATATGAAGTTGATGGTGAACCATAAGAATATAGATGGTTTTACGGTGCAATTATACCAATCGAAAAAGCGGGTGGCCGAACAGCATTATTCTTTATTGCGTCCTCAGAATTATCAGAATCAGGATACTGTATTTACGTTGAAAGCTCCGGCAATCGGAGAATATGTGATGCGTATCGTACCCGATGCCAAGGCACGGGAAAATAGTGAAAGCAAGCTGAGTGTTACTCGTTTTAAGGTATTGACACTTCGTTTGCCGGGAGACCAATACGAAGTGGTTGTCCTCGACTGTATGAGCGGACAGCCTGTGGAAGGTGCCGTTGTCACTCTTTATACAAACGATGAAAAGAAATTGACGGAGTTTACTACTGATTCCGAAGGAAAGGCAACATTCCCCTATAAACGTGAATACCGCTATTTAGTCGCTACCAAAGGCGATGATACCGCAATGCCCTTGCAAGGTATTTATGGCGGTAGTTATAATTACTACACGGATAAGAAACCGGTGAATTCGGTGAAACTTCTGACGGACCGTTCTCTTTATCGACCGGGGCAAACCGTATATGTGAAAGGTATTGCTTATGAGCAGGAACTGGATACAGCTAATGTCATTGCCAATCGCACTTATACGTTGACGCTTACCGATGCCAATCGGCAGGAGGTTGGAAAGAAAGAGCTTCGTACCAATGAGTTCGGTTCCTTTGCTACGGAATTCACTTTGCCGTCCGTTTGCTTGAACGGTACGTTCACACTAACTACCGATGAAGGAATGACCACTATCCGCGTGGAAGAGTATAAGCGACCTACTTTCGATATAACTTTTGATAAGATGACCGGGTCGTATAGCTTGGGTGATAAAATCGATGTGAAAGGAACGGTAGCCACCTTTAGTGGTGTGTCATTGCAGGATTTGCCTTTGAATTATACAGTTACCCGTTTTATGCGTTTTGGCTGGCAAGGAGCGCAGTTGGGCGCTGAGCCTATTGCATCGGGCACCGTTTCGCTGAATGAAGACGGACAATTCACGATTCCGGTATCCTTGAGTGGTGATAAAGGGTTCGATATGGGATATTATGTTTTCCAGATTCAAGCGACGGTTACGAATGTGGCGGGAGAGACGCAGGCTTCCACTTACAGTTTAGGAGTCGGAAACCGTTCAATGCTACTGGGAGCCGAGATACAGAATCCTGTTTGCAAGGAAGATTCCATCAAGCTGACTTTTAAAGCTACCAATCTTGATGGCCAGCCCGTTAGTGTAGAGGGTAACTACAAACTTTATCCCGTAGTCGGTGGTGCGAAGTCCGAAGAGGTGATGAAAGGCACTCCGGCTTATACGGGTACGTTTGTTTCCAATAAAGAGACGCTTCTTCCGGGATGGACTTCTGTGCCGTCGGGAGAATATCTGTTGGTTATGTCTGCCAAAGATGATCAGGGTCGTGAAGTGACGGGCGAAGAGGAAGTCATACTCTTCTCGATCAAAGATAAGCGCCCTCCGGTAGACAAGGCGATCTGGTATTATGCAGAAAATACCTCGTTTGATGCCGCTCATCCGGCTGTGTTCTATTTCGGAACTTCCAAGAATGACGCGTATGTGATGATGAATCTGTTCAGTGGTAACCGGATGCTGGAAAGCAAGGTGCTTCGTTTGTCCGATTCAATTGAGCGTTTTGAATATCCTTATAAAGAATCGTATGGCAACGGGCTTTCCGCTACTTTCTGCTTTGTGAAGGATGGTTCCGTAAATCAGCAGACGGTAAGAATGACGAAACGCTTGCCGGATAAAACATTGACAATGAAATGGGAGGTATTCCGTGATAAACTGCGTCCGGGACAGGAAGAAGAGTGGAAGCTGACTGTCAAAACCCCGCAAGGAATGCCGGCCGCAGCTGAAATGTTGGCTACCATGTATGACGCTTCGCTGGATAAGATATGGAAAAATAATCAGAGTCTGAGAATCGGATACAACCTTTCTGTGCCCGGAACACGCTGGATGGATGGTTATTGGGGAATGAACTCTTATAATTATTGGTTCCCTTCCAAGAGCCTGAAGGTAGATCCGATGGCATACGACCACTTCGTGCTTCCATTCAATTACGTCAGTAATCTGGTTTTCGAAGAGGAAATGATACCCCTTTGTAATTATCGACAGAACGCAACGGTTGTTGGAAGCGCAAAGGTACGCGGAATGGCGAAAGCCGAGGCGGGTATGTCTATCGTCATCAGCGATAAAGCCGATGTTGAATATGCCGAAACGGCTGATGCCGACAGGGATACCGGAGCGGGAGAAACCCTTCCTGAGGCTACCGAAGAATTGCGTACCAATTTTGCCGAGACCGCTTTCTTCTATCCGCAACTTCGTACCAATGAACAAGGGGAAGTTTCTTTCTCTTTCACCATGCCGCAGAGCCTTACCCGTTGGAATTTCCGGGGATATGCGCATACCAAAGGAATGATGACAGGTATGATCGATGCTACTGCTGTGACCAGTAAGGACTTTATGCTGACTCCGAACTTGCCGCGTTTCGTCCGCGTGGGAGATAAAACTTCTGTAACCGCTTCTGTGGCAAACCTTACCGGAAAGAATATTTCCGGAACGGTTAGCTTTATTCTTTTTGACCCGATGACGGAAAAGGTGATCAGTACGCAGAAACAAAAGTTCTCTGTAGAAGCAGGACGTAGCACGGGAGTGAGTTTCCTTTTTATTGTTACCGATAAATACGATGTATTGGGTTGCCGTATGATTGCCGACGGTGGTTCGTTCAGTGACGGCGAGCAGCACCTCTTACCCGTACTTAGCAATAAAGCGGATTTGGTGGAGACTGTGGCCATGCCTGTTCGCGGAGAAGAAACACGTACTTTCCCGCTCGATAAGTTATTCAATAATCACAGCAAATCGGCTACCGACCGTCGTCTGACTATCGAGTTTACAGGTAATCCGGCTTGGTACGCCATACAGGCATTACCATCGTTGGGTATGCCCGAGAACAATAATGCCATCTCTTGGGCTGCCGCTTATTATGCGAATACGTTGGCTGCCTATATAATGAATTCACAGCCACGCATCAAAGCCGTGTTCGATAGTTGGAAGTTGCAAGGCGGAACGAAGGAGACTTTCCTCAGTAATTTGCAAAAGAATCAGGAGGTGAAGAACATCTTGTTGTCTGAATCTCCTTGGGTGATGGAGGCCCGGACGGAAGAAGAACAGAAAAAGCGCATCGCTACTTTATTCGATCTGAACAACATTCGTAATAACAATATTGCTGCCTTGACCCGGTTAAAAGAGCTTCAGCAGTCTGATGGTTCGTGGGCATGGTATAAAGGTATGAACGGTAGTCGATTTATCACGAACTTTATTGTCGAATTGAATGCCCGTCTCGCTTTGCTTACCGGTAAACCGCTGGAAGGGGATGCCTTGACGATGCAGCGTTCTGCTTTCAGTTTTCTGAATAAAGAAGCGTTGGAAGAGTATAAGAATATCCGTAAAGCAGAGAAAAACGGAGAAAAGGTAAAAGGGCTCTCCGATGAGGCGTTGAAGTATCTCTACCTTGTTGCTATTTCCGGTGAAAAAATGCCGCTTGCCGATAATCAGACCGCTTACAATTACTTCTTGTCGAAAGTAGGGGAGACGCTGACCAGCCGTTCCATGACTAATAAGGCACTTGCCGCCATTGTGCTGGATAAAGCCGGAAGGAAGCAGGAAGCATTGAATTTTATTGCTTCTTTGAAAGAGTTCTTGACAAAGACGGACGAACAGGGAATGTTCTTTGCTTTCAATGAGAATCCTTATACTTGGGGCGGTTTACAGATCCCGGCCCATGTCACGGTAATGGAAGCTCTTGAACTTGTATCCGGCGACTCCTCTACGGTGGAAGAGATGAAACTCTGGCTCTTGAAGCAGAAGCAAACGCAGGCATGGGATTCTCCGGTGACTACGGTAAATGCGGTTTTTGCCCTGTTGCAACGTGGTGTCAATCTGCTCGATAATCAAGGTGATGTACGTATTACTGTTGCTAATGAGGTATTGGAAACTTTGGCTCCTGCCAAAACGATTGTTCCCGGATTGGGCTACATTAAAAAGACTTTCACTGACAAGAAAGTGGTGGATGCCCGTAAGATAACTGTCGAAAAACGGGATGCCGGTATCGCCTGGGGAGCAGTCTATGCACAGTATCAGGAAGATATCGATCAAGTGAAACAGCAAGGTAACGAACTGAGTGTAGAGAAGAAACTGTATGTGGAGCGTTTGGTGAATAATGTTCGTCAGCTACAACCGATAACAGCCGCTACGGAGTTGGCTGTAGGAGATAAAGTCGTTTCACGCCTTACGGTCCGTTTGGATCGTCCGATGGATTTCATCCAATTGAAAGACCAGCGTGCCGCCTGTTTCGAACCTATCGGTACGTTATCCGGTTATCGCTGGAACAACGGTTTCGGTTATTATGTCGATATCAAAGATGCTTCAACCAATTTCTTCTTCGATGGATTGGGCAAAGGTGTTTATGTTCTTGAATATAGCTATCGTATCAGTCGTGCCGGAATGTATGAAACCGGACTGGCAACCATCCAAAGTGCATATGCACCCGAATATGTTTCTCACTCCGCTTCGATGAAAATGACGATAAAATGATTTACACTTGAAGGCCGGTTGTATTTGTCCGGATAGACAAATTGTATTTTGAATCAAGTGCCAATCAGTGCCGGTTACATTTTTGATGGATGTAACCGGCATTCTTTACCATCTACCCTTAATAATCCTTTCAATCCGTTCCTTTTCTCATTGAAAACTCCTACATTTGTGCTCCAAATATAATATGTAGAGCATGAAACGCAGTATATCCTTTATAATTACCCTTTTTATTATTACTTTGTCTGTCATTGCCCAACCTCGTCTTTCTTCCAATAAAGAGACACATAACTTCGGGCAGATAGAATGGAAACATCCTGTAAATGTGGAGTATACCATTACGAATACCGGAGACAAGCCTTTGGTATTGACCAATGTTACCACTTCTTGTGCCTGTTCCGTTGCCAGTTGGACGAAAACGCCCATCGCTCCCGGTGAGAAAGGAACGGTTAGTGCTACTTTTGATGCGAAGGCACTCGGACATTTTGAGAAAACTGTGGGTATTTATAGTAATGCACAACCCAGCCTTGTCTATTTGAAATTTGTAGGCGAGGTAGTGCAGGAAGTTACTGATTTTACGAAGACACATCCTTATGCTATCGGTTCCATTCGTTTGGACCGGAACGAATTTGCCTTTCCGGATGCCCATCGTGGTGAAGAACCGACTCTTACGTTTAGTGTCGTAAATCTGTCCGATCGTCCATACGAACCGGTATTGATGCATCTGCCTCCTTATCTGAAAATGGAAAAGAAACCGAATGTGGTTCTGAAGGGAAAGAGGGGGACTGTCAAGCTGACCCTTGATACCAAGCAATTGACCGATTTGGGATTGACGCAGGCTTCTGTCTATCTGGCCCGCTTTGCCGGTGATAAGGTCAGCGAAGAAAACGAGATTCCCGTATCAGCCATTCTTCTTCCCGATTTCTCCGGAATGACGGAACAGGATAGTTTAAATGCGCCTGCCATTCGTCTGTCTGAGACAGATATCGATCTCAGTGCCCGTCTCGCGAAAAAGAACAAAGCTTCTCATGATATTGTTATTACAAATGCAGGGAAAGCACCTTTGCAGATAAGTAAGTTGCAGGTATTTAATTCTTCGGTAGGAGTGAGTCTGAAAAAGACAGTCCTTCAGCCGGGGGAAACGACTAAGTTGCGGGTAACCATCCATAAAAAGAATACAGGAAAGAAAAAGCATCACCTGCGTATACTGATGATAACCAATGACCCGGCACAGCCGAAAGTGGAAATCAACGTAAAACGATAACTTAAATATCACCATCATGGAACATCCGGAAAACAGCGAAGAGTATAAAGGGTTGGTTGTTAATAAAGGTATTGAACAGCCTTCATCGGTAAATCCTTATTTGAAACGTAAACCTAAAAAACGACAGCTTTCTGTGGCCGAGTTTGTGGAGGGAATAGTAAAAGGTGATATAACTATTCTCAGTCGGGCAGTAACGTTAGTGGAAAGTGTGCGTCCCGAACATCAGGCTGTGGCGCAGGAGGTGATAGAGAAATGTCTGCCTTATTCAGGTAACTCTATCCGTGTCGGTATCAGTGGTGTTCCGGGAGCCGGTAAGAGCACTTCAATCGATGTGTTCGGTTTGCATGTACTCGAAAAAGGAGGAAAATTAGCTGTATTGGCCATCGATCCGAGTAGTGAACGTAGCAAAGGGAGTATCTTAGGTGATAAAACCCGTATGGAGCAACTGTCTGTACATCCCAATTCGTTTATTCGTCCAAGCCCCTCTGCCGGTTCGTTGGGAGGGGTAGCCCGTAAAACCCGTGAAACGATTATTTTGTGTGAGGCGGCCGGTTTCGATAAGATCTTTGTAGAAACAGTAGGCGTAGGGCAAAGTGAAACGGCTGTACACTCTATGGTGGATTTCTTTCTGCTGATTCAGTTGGCCGGCACGGGTGACGAACTTCAAGGCATCAAACGTGGTATCATGGAGATGGCGGACGGTATTGTGATAAATAAAGCCGATGGTAGCAACATAGACAAGGCCAAACTGGCAGCGGCACAGTTTCGTAACGCTCTTCATCTTTTCCCTGCTCCCGATTCCGGTTGGACACCTCAAGTATTGACCTATTCCGGTTTTTACAATCTGGGCGTAAAGGAGATTTGGGATATGATATACCAGTACATCGATTTTGTAAAAGAGAACGGCTATTTTGAGTATCGTCGTAATGAGCAAAGTAAGTATTGGATGTACGAAAGCATTAACGAACAGTTACGTGACAGTTTCTATCATAATGCCAAAATAGAATCTATGCTGTCAGAGAAGGAACAGCAGGTGTTAGGAGGGAATCTGACCTCGTTTGTGGCTGCAAAAACATTGCTTGATACTTATTTTGATGAATTGAAGAAATAGATAATAATGTGCCAATGGGTCAATATGCCAATGTGCCAATTACCTGCGTTATCATTCCGCATGGTAAATTGGCACATTGGCATATTGACCCATTGGCATATTATTCAATTGATACATTATTTAGATTCTAATTTGAAAAGAAAATTGTACCTTTGCACCCCCAAAGAAAATTAATTATTTCTATTTACAAGATGACGGATAATAAGATAATTGAGCAGGAAGAAACTTTATTGTTGCGACGTAAATTGGATCTTTTGTTGCGTACAGGTAAGTTACTGGTGGAGAGTGCGGCGGATACAAACCGTGTAGTGAGGAATATGAAACGTGTAGCTGCTTATTTGGGGCTACCGGAAGAAAAGCTTCATATTGATGTCAGCTATACGATGTTGATGGTTAATGTAAGTGATGAAGCACATTCTTTTTCTAAATTCCAGAAATGTGAGAAGCATGGGATTAATATGACGGCCATTTCTGCTATCAGTAAATTGTCGTGGCGTGCTATCGAACAAGACTATTCTTTGGATGAATACGAGAAAGAGTTGGAAAGAATTTCCCACACGCCTCGTAATTATGTTCCATATCTGGTAGCGGTGGGAGCCGGTTTTGCATGTGGTGGCTTTTGCAAATTGTTCGGCTGTGACTGGATGGCTTTTCTTTTAGCATCAATTTCTGCATTTGTCGGTTTTCGCGTACGTGCCCGTTTTATCGAGTTTGGTGTTAATGTATATATGAGTATTGCGATTGCCGCTTTTGTATCTACTTGTTTGGCTTATGCCAGTTCATTTACCGGATGGTCTTCTACTCCTTATCATCCGCTTTTAGCTTGTGCCTTATTTATTGTTCCGGGGGTTCCGTTGATAAATTTTGTTGACGATATGATAGACAATTATTTGCTGGTGGGTATTACCCGTGCGGCTAATACGGTTATGATGGTGGGGGCTATGGCTTTTGGTATTGTATTGGCTATCCGTCTGTGTGTTATGGAGGACGTGACTATCGACAAGAAATTCAGTGAATTAAGTATGATTCCCCATGATCCTTATTATGTATATGCCATTGCTGCCGCTATTGCGGCTATGGGATTTTCCATGATTTTCAATATCCAGCGTCGTTTGCTTTGGGTGGTGGCTATAGGAGGTATTATTGCCGTATGTACCCGTAACTTTGTGAATTTTGAGTTGGGATTCGGTCCGGTAATAGGTTCGTTTATGGGAAGTTTTGTAGTCAGCCTGATTGCTGTTAAAGCTGTACATTGGTTTCATGTTCCCAATCACGTATTGACCATTCCTTCGGTTATCCCGATGATTCCCGGTGTATTGATGTATCGTTCCTTGCTTGGCTTTATTGACATGCATGGGGTTGTAGGAGAGGTGACGGTTGCTTTCTTCAACGGTATCAATTCCGCTCTTATCATTCTTTGTATAGCATTGGGAGTTGCTGTTCCTAATATCTTTGCCCGTCGTTATATTGCTAAAGACCGCCAAAAGTGCCTGGAAGAAGAGTTGAAAAAAAGAAAGGCACGCGGTAAGTTTATAGAGTGGTGAGAATTAGTAGTTAGTAGTCAGTAGCAAGTAGTCAGTAGTTAGTAGTTAGAATCTATGCAGTGTGTCAACGTGGTTATCCGAAAGGATTCTAACTACCAGCTACTTACTACTTGCTACTTGCTACTTACTACTTGCTACTTACTACTTGCTACTTACTACTTACTACTGATTACTAATTCACACCTCTTTCCCCGCCTTCTCAAAGTCCGCCCTCGACTTGCTTTGGGTCACAATATATACTCCCAAGAATACGAGTCCGATAGCTATTCCTTTTTGCCAGCCGAAGGTTCCGATACCCATGATTACGGCAGCGATGGATGCGATGATAGGTTGTACATAATTGTACATGCTCACTACTGTAGGACGAAGTAATTTTTGTGCAGTCATCACACAGATATAAGCTATGAAGCTTCCTCCCAATACGACATAAAGGACTTGCCAGATAGCAAGCGTTGAAATGGTGCTCCATTCGATAGCAGCCACATCGTGATAGGAGAAAGGTATATAACACATCGATGCATAAATAAACATCCATTTATTGATGGTTATTGCCGAATATTGTTGGGTAAGTCCTTTGAAAACTGTTAAATAGATTGAGAAACTAAGCTGTGCCAGCAGGCAGAGAAGGTCTCCCCAGATACTGCTGTTTCCGTTTCCGGAAGTTTGGCTGCCCAATATTAATATCAATGCCCCCATCGCTCCGACAAAGATACCGAGAACTTTCTTGTTGGTGACCGGCTCTTTCAGATAGATGGCTGCCACGATCATGGTAATAATAGGCAAAGTTGTTGTTACGATAGAGGCGTCGATGGGGGAGGTGAGGGATAATCCGAAGATAAAAACTCCCTGGTTGAAAACCAGTGCAAATAAGGACGCGAAAAATATTTTAAGCATATCCTTATGATTCACATACTCCTGTTTACAGAAAATGGATAGAATCCAGAAAGCGGCCGCCGCACCTACCATTCGAAAAGTGGTGACAGAGAGGGCTGAAAACTCTTGCAGAGCAAATTTACCGATGGGAGCCATTAGACCCCACATTACATTGGCAGTTAGGGCAAACAGATGTCCTTGTACGTTCTTGTTGATATTCATCTTTTCGTTACCTTATATTGAAAACTGCCGCAAAGGTAACCAATTTATCATTTGAATTGTTTATATTTGCCTTGATATAAAGCAATAATAGCATGGAAAAACAGGCCAATTATATCAGACGCATTGAAATAGACGGATTGTGGGGGCGGTTTAATATTGCCTGGGATTTGCGTCCGGACGTGAATATCCTTTCCGGAATCAATGGTGTCGGTAAAACAACGATTCTGAACCGTTCCGTCAATTACCTGGAAGAACTATCCGGTGAAATGAAGAATGGTGTAAAGCAGGGGGTACATATTTATTTTGATGATCCGGAGGCAACTTATATCCCTTATGATGTGATTCGCAGTTACGACCGTCCTTTGGTTATGGGTGATTTCACAGCCCGGATGGCAGATAAGAATGTAAAGTCCGAACTCGACTGGCAACTTTATCTTCTGCAGCGCCGCTATCTGGACTATCAGGTGAATATAGGAAATAAGATGATCGAACTCCTGGCCGGTAATACGGAAAAGGGACGGGAGGAAGCTGCCGGCTTATCATTGGCGAAGAAACGTTTTCAGGATCAGATAGACGAACTCTTCAGTTATACCCGGAAGAAAATAGACCGTAAGCGAAATGATATTGCTTTTTATCAGGATGGGGAGTTGTTATTGCCCTACAAGCTTTCTTCCGGTGAAAAGCAGATGCTTGTTATCCTGCTGACTGTGTTGGTACAGGATAATGAACATTATGTTCTTTTTATGGACGAACCGGAAGCATCACTTCATATTGAATGGCAGCAAAAACTTATTGCCATGATCCGTGAATTGAATCCGAACGTACAAATTATCCTTACTACCCATTCGCCTGCCCTTATAATGGAAGGGTGGCTCGATGCAGTGACCGAGGTGAGCGATATAACAACGAATATGGCTGACAAACCTATTTAGTTGAAAGTCTTATTTAGTTGAAAGTTGAAAGTTGAGAGTTGAAAGTTCTGAATAAACATTCGATAGGTTGTGAAAATAAGCGGTGCAACCAAATTATAAACTATAAACTATAAATCATAAATTATAAACTGTCCCTATGGCTCAAACTTTACGCGACAATCTTACATCTTCTTACTTCAATGCTGCAAACAGGCTGTATTCCAAGAAAGCCCGCCGAAGGATTGTAGCTTATGTGGAGAGTTACGATGATGTACCTTTTTGGCGTACCCTGTTTGAAGAGTTTGAAAATGACGAGTGTTACTTTCAGGTAATGCTTCCTTCGGCTACTTCTTTGGCGAAAGGGAAGAAGATGGTATTGATGAATACATTAAATACGGCTGAACTGGGAAAAAGTCTCATAGCTTGTGTAGACAGTGACTATGATTTTCTCTTACAGGGTGCTACTGCCACTTCTCGGAAAATAAACCGTAACAAATATATCTTTCAGACTTATACCTATGCGATCGAGAATCATCATTGCTTTGCAGAGAGCTTGCATGAGGTATGTGTACAGGCCACATTGAATGATCGCTCTTTGATTGATTTTGCAGCTTTCATGCGAAGGTATTCTCAGATAGCTTATCCTCTTTTTCTATGGAATGTATGGTTTTACCGGCAACATGATACGCATACCTTTCCAATGAGTGATTTTAATTCATATATTCGTTTGATGGATGTAAGCTTGCGGCATCCGGAGCGAAGTTTGGAAGCCATGCAAAGGGTGGTGTCGGCTAAATTGTCTGAACTGGAAACGCGTTTCCCGTATTATATCAGTCAGGTGGATGCTTTGGGCACTGAACTTGAGAAGTTGGGGTTGGTACCGGAAACCACATATTTGTATATTCAAGGGCATCATATTATGGATAATGTGGTAATGAAACTTTTGATACCGGTTTGTACTGCTTTGCGCAGAGAGCGGGAACAGGAAATAAAGAAATTGGCCGAACATGATGAACAATTCCGCAATGAACTGACTTGTTATCAGAACAGCCAGATAAATGTGGAGATTATGCTGAAGAAAAACAGTGCTTACAAAGCGCTGTATCTTCATCAATGGTTGCGTGATGATGTAAGAGAATTCCTTGAGAAAGGATGAATGATAAACAAGGCGTTTTGCTGTTGCCTTATTAAAACAGCAACTGAAAAACAGTTTAATGGAACAAGTTACAGGCTTTATTAATGAAATTCTCCTGTCGTGGGGATTTAGTCAGTCGTGGGCTGATGATTTAACGAGTGGCATTATTTTAGTTGTAATTCTTGCAATTGCTTTTCTGGGAGATGCTATTTGTCGTCATATTATTCTGACAGCTGTTGCCAGACTTGTGAAAAAGACCAAGGCGACGTGGGATGATATTGTTTTCGACCGTAAAGTGCTGACTCATGTCAGTCATTTAGTAGCGCCGATTGTGCTATATATATTGTTGCCGTTGGCGATATCCAATTTGGGGCTGTTAAGTTTCATACAGCGTATTTGCATGATTTATATCATTGCTGTATTTCTGAAGTTTATCAGTTCTTTATTGACTGCGCTTTTTCATGTATATAGTGAGAAAGAGCAGTTTCGCGACCGTCCTCTGAAAGGTTTGTTGCAGACGGTGCAAGTTATCCTTTTCTTTATTGGCGGTATAATTATTGTCAGTATTTTGATTGATAAGTCACCGATGGTTTTGCTTACCGGTCTGGGTGCTTCGGCTGCTGTCTTGATGTTGGTATTTAAAGATAGTATTATGGGCTTTGTCTCCGGTATTCAACTCTCGGCTAATAATATGTTACGGGTAGGCGATTGGATCCAGATGCCGAAATATGGTGCTGATGGTACGGTGATTGAAGTGACTTTGAATACGGTGAAGGTACGGAATTGGGACAATACTATTACTACCATTCCTCCTTATGCCCTTGTCAGCGATTCTTTTCAGAATTGGCGCGGCATGCAAGAGTCCGGAGGACGTCGTATCAAACGTTCTATCAGAATCGATATGAACAGCGTGAAGTTTTGTACCCCGGAAATGCTTGCTAAATACAAGAAAATACAGTTATTGAAAGATTACATTGAGGAGACGGAAAAGGTAATAGAGGATTATAATAAAGAACATGGAATAGACAATTCCATTTTAGTGAATGGGCGTCGTCAGACGAATTTAGGGGTATTTCGGGCTTATCTGACGAATTATTTGAAGAGTCTGCCTACGGTGAATCAGGATCTTACTTGTATGGTACGTCAGTTGCAGCCTACCGAGCAAGGTATTCCTCTCGAACTTTATTTCTTTTCTGCAATTAAAGCTTGGGTACCTTATGAAGGGGTACAGGCCGATGTCTTCGATCATGTTCTTGCCATTATTCCGGAATTTGATTTACATGTGTTTCAGAATCCTACAGGTGAAGATTTTAGGGAGTTGAGTAAGAGAAACTAAGAAAAGTGTTTTATATTTGTGGCTGATAATACTTTATTAGCCATGAATGCACAACAGAATCATATCATCCGTGAAATAACCCCACTATCTGATAAGGATTGCTTTTATATTGCCGAGCGGCATAAAACGGAGTTTACGTATCCTATTCATAATCATGCAGAGTTTGAATTGAACTTTTGTGAGAAAGCTGCCGGTGTGAGGCGTATTGTTGGCGATTCAGCTGAAGTAATCGGAGAATATGATCTGGTATTGATTACGGGTAAAGATCTGGAACATGTTTGGGAGCAGAATGAATGTAACTCAAAAGAGATACGGGAGATTACGATTCAGTTTTCTTCTGATCTTTTTTTCAAAAGCTTCATTCATAAGAATCAGTTTGATTCGATTCGCCGGATGCTGGAGCGCGCTCAGAAAGGACTTTGCTTTCCTATGTCTGCCATATTGAAGGTATATTCCATGCTCGATACACTGGCTTCCGAGAACCAGGGATTTTATGCCGTACTGAAGTTTATGACCATTCTTTATGAACTTTCTCTTTTCGAAGAAGAGGCCCGTACATTATCCAGTTCTTCATTTGCAAAGATCGATATTCATTCTGACAGCCGGCGGGTACAGAAGATACAGGAATATATCAATTTACACTATAAAGAGGAGATCCGCTTGAATCAGTTGGCGGACATGGTGGGTATGACTGCCGTTTCTTTTAGCCGCTTCTTTAAACTGCGTACCGGAAAAAACTTGTCTGACTATCTTATCGATATACGCCTTGGTTTTGCGTCCCGGTTATTGGTGGATTCTACTATGTCAGTGGCTGAAATCTGTTATGATTGCGGTTTTAATAACCTTTCTAATTTTAATCGGATATTCAAAAAAAAGAAAGAGTGTTCACCTAAAGAATTTCGGGAAAATTATAGAAAGAAGAAGAAAGTGATTTAGCGATAAGTGATTAGTACCATTCGGAACATAGCGCGTAGCTACTAATCACTTATCACTAAACTGTTAATCACTGATGATTCTCCTCTCTTCTTCCGTAAACGAAGTATTGTTTATTGCTTTCAGATTATCTTCTAATTGTCCGACCGAGCTTGCTCCGATAATGACTGAAGTTACTAAATCGTCTTTTAGTACCCATGCTAATGCCATTTCAGCCAAAGTTTGTCCCCGTTGTTCGGCTATTTCATTCAGAGTTTTGATCTTGCATAATACTTCTTCTGTCAACTGTTCTTTTTTAAGAAAACCTCCACGGGCAATCCGGGAATCTTCCGGAATTCCGTTAATGTACCGGTTGGTCAACAATCCTTGTGCTAACGGAGAGAAAGCGATGAATCCCGTACCGTTTTCTTTGGCTTGTTGCAGAATGCCCTCTTCTTCCGGTTCGCGGTTGAACAGATTATATCTTCCTTGATAGAGCAGGCAATGTACATCTCTCTCTTCTAAATATTTGTAAGCAAATTCTGCAGCCTCTTTCGGGTATTTGGATATGCCTACATACAATGCTTTTCCTTGGCGGACGATATCTGCTAATGTTTGAAGCGTTTCTTCAAGTGGAGTAATCGGATCATAACGATGTGAATAGAAGATATCCACATATTCAAGGTTCATACGTCTCAGGCTTTGGTTGAGGCTTGCCATCAAGTATTTTCGTGATCCCCATTCACCGTAAGGACCGGGCCACATATCATGTCCGGCTTTGGTGGAGATAAATAGTTCGTCGCGGTAAGGCATGAATGACTTTTTCATAATTTCTCCGAAGGTTTCTTCTGCCGAGCCATAAGACGGACCGTAATTATTTGCCAGGTCGAAGTGGGTGATTCCTTTGTCAAAGGCATAATGAGCCATTCGTTGGCTATTTGAAAATGTGTCTACATCTCCGAAATTATGCCATAACCCCAGTGAAATTTCTGGAAGCATAATGCCGCTTTTTCCGCAACGACGGTATTTCATACCATTCTTGTATCTGTCATTGTCGGCTGAATAAACAGGTGCTATCATAATTCTATTTATTGGGTTTATATACCATTTATGGAAACAAAGATATACGTTTTCAGGAACAATATACTCGAATAATCTTTCTATTTATTCAGTAATGCTTAAGAAATAACTTGGTACCTATTGTTCCGGTTGACCGGGTCATTTCATTTTGAAACTTCTCCTAAGGGACGATTTTGCCCATCGGGATATATTATTCACATAGGATTTATCCCCTTCACCGATTTCACCTTCTTTAATCAAATTCCCTATCCATCGGTGATACAGGGTGAAGGCACGCCTTGTTTTTCCGGCTACTGTGCTCACCGCCCGTATGCCCGGTGCTTACGACCCGTATGCTCGGTGTTCACGATCCGTATGCTCGGTGCTTACCGCATGTATGCCCGGTACTTGGGAGACATTTGCACAGAGATCGGAAATCAACAACGGCCCTTCACCCTGTATCGCCGGTGAACAAAGCAGTGAAGCAAAAAGGTGAAGCCGATGGAAGGGGCAGAAAATATACAGAAGAGACATTCTTATGAAAAGAATAGTATGATGAAATGATAAAATAGTATCAAATACTTTGTTTTAACTACACTAAATTTGCAATGTCGTTTTTTACTTCCCTAAAAATAGTGTACAGGAAAGAGAAACAACACAGTGTGAAGATGAAAGGATAATTTGAGTGCTAAATAAAAAAGTATTGGCTATGAGTATATTTAAAGATAAAGTAGTTAAATTGCTGGACGAAAAGACGAATCCTTATCTAAAGGGACGTATCGGGATAAATACTGTGATGAATTCGAGCACTATCAAATAGAAAGATGAATTTTTGATAGTAGTACATGTGAAGTGAGCAGATCGTAAATCGTCTATTCGAAAATTTTATATATGATTTCTTATCTTACATTTAGTTTGTTATGATGAAACTTAAAGAAAAAATAGGTTATGGCTTTGGTGATATGGCATCTTCCATGTTTTGGAAGTTATTCGGTTCCTATTTGATGATATTCTATACTGATGTGTTCGGACTTCCAGCGGCAATGGTCGGTACGATGTTTCTTATTACCCGTGTATGGGATTCGGCCTTTGACCCGATTGTAGGAGTGATTGCTGACCGTACTCATTCTCGTTGGGGGAAGTTCCGTCCTTATCTGTTGTTTTTGGCGGTTCCGTTTGCACTGATCGGTATATTGACATTTACCACTCCGGACTTGAATGATACGGGTAAGTTGGTATATGCATATATAACCTATTCATTGATGATGATGGTTTATTCTGCTATTAATGTACCCTACGCTTCCTTGTTGGGGGTGATGAGTCCTGAGCCGAAAGAGCGGAACACGCTTTCCACTTATCGCATGACGTTTGCTTATATCGGTAGTTTTGTTGCCTTATTACTGTTTATGCCTATGGTGAATTATTTCAAGCAGGGACATAGTGAGCAGTATGGTTGGATGATGGGAGTTGTGATAATAGCAGTGATGTGTGCCGCATTGTTTTATGGATGCTTTGCATGGACTCGCGAAAGAGTGAAGTCTATTAGGGAGAAGCAGAGTCCGCTGAAGGAGGATTTGAAAGACTTGCTTCACAACAAACCTTGGTGGATTTTACTGGGGGCGGGTATTGCTGCTCTGATATTCAACTCTATCCGGGATGGGGCGACTGTTTATTATTTCAAATATTTTGTGGTGGAAGAAGAGTATTCTGTGATTTCATTCTTCGGAGTTTCATTTGTATTGAGTGGAATCTATTTGGCTGTGGGACAGGCCGCCAATATAATAGGAGTGATCCTTGCGGCTCCGGTCAGCAATCGTATAGGGAAAAAGGCTACTTATATGGGGGCAATGATGATTGCAACTGTGCTGAGTATTATCTTTTATTGGTTTGATAAGGGTGATATTGCTCTTATATTTGCTTTCCAAATACTAATTAGTATTTGTGCGGGAAGTATCTTTCCTTTGTTATGGTCGATGTATGCCGATTGCGCCGATTATTCAGAACTCAAAACAGGGAACCGGGCCACCGGATTGGTATTCTCGTCCTCTTCCATGAGTCAGAAGTTCGGTTGGGCTATCGGTACGGCCGTTACGGGTTGGCTATTGGCTTATTTTGGGTTTCAAGCCAATGTCGTACAAAGCGAGGAGACCATTCATGGCATCAAGATGTTTTTGAGTTTTCTCCCTGCGATAGGTACGATACTGAGTGTTTTATTTATCAGTATGTATCCGTTGAGTGAGAAAAAAATGAAAGTAATTACCACTGAATTAGAGAAGAAAAGGAAAGAGTAAAAATGAAATCGATATCTATATTAACACAGGAAATGCAAGAAGTACTTACTACCAATATTCTACCATATTGGATGGAACGGATGGTAGACGAGCAATACGGTGGTTTTTATGGCTGCATTACCGGTAAGGAGGAATTAGTGCCCGAAGCTGAAAAAGGAGCTATTCTTAATGCTCGTATTTTGTGGACGTTTTCTGCTGCCTATCGTTTATTGAAGCGTCCGGAATATCTTGCAATAGCTACGCGTGCCAAAGAATATATCGTTGATCTTTTCTATGATAGAAAGTTTGGGGGCGTTTATTGGAGTCTTACCTACAAGGGGGAACCGCTCGATACCAAAAAACAGATTTACGCTATCGGTTTTGCCATTTACGGATTAAGTGAATATTATCGTGCCACAACAGACAAAGAGGCTCTTGAGTATGCAGTTTTGCTTTTTGAAAGTATCGAAGAACATAGTTTTGACCGTTTTAAAAATGGCTATTGTGAGGCACTTACTTGTCAGTGGGGAGAAATAGAGGATATGCGCCTTAGTGAAAAAGATGCTAACGAACGCAAAACGATGAATACACATCTGCATATTTTGGAACCATATACCAATCTTTATCGAGTGTGGAAAGATGAGCGATTACGACATCAGTTGCGTAATCTTATTACGCTTTTTACAGATAAAATATTAGATAGGAAGACTTTCCATCTACGGTTGTTTTTTGATGATGATTGGAATAGTAAATATCCTATTGTCTCTTACGGACATGATATCGAAGCATCCTGGCTTCTTCACGAAGCTGCTTTGGAATTAGGGGAAGCAGATATACTGGCAAAAGTGGAACCTATTATAAGGCGGATAGCTATTGCTGCTGGTGAAGGGTTTACACCGGAAAGGGGGATGATTTATGAAAAGAATCTTGTTACGGGGCATTTGGATGCTGATCGTCATTGGTGGGTACAGGCAGAAACCGTAGTGGGTTATATGAATATTTATCAGTATTTTGAGGACAAAGAAGCCTTGCAAAAAGCTACTGCTTGCTGGGAGTTTATCAAATCTCGCCTTATCGACAGGGAAAACGGTGAATGGTATTGGAGTATTCGTGCCGATGATACAGTGAATCGCACGGATGATAAGGCCGGTTTCTGGAAATGCCCTTACCATAACGGACGTATGTGCCTGGAGGTGATGGAGCGCTTTGGTGATGAGTAATAGCATGACTGATTGGCATATAAACACATCGGTTCATTGATACATTGTTTATCAGTAACAATATCGAAACACAAATTTAAACTTCTTGTATTTTAGTCGTATTACTTCCGTAATCGTCCCCCTCTAACTTTGCACCCGTAATAAAAACGCATAGCAAAGTTCGATGAAAAAACTATTTCTTGTAAAACTATTCCTTGCAGTCTTGTTTATCGCCTTATATACTCCTATAGCGATGGCTGCCAATATTAAAATTAAAGGTGCTGTAAAAGACAAATTATCCAAAGAACCTCTGATAGGTGCAACGATACGCCTTGTTGGAACTCAAGCAGGAGCTGTTACCGACTTGGATGGTAATTTTGAGCTTAATGGTGTGGGAGTTCTTGAAGGGATGTATGATATCGAAGTAAAATATGTAGGTTATAAAACCGAAGTTCGTCGTAAAGTCCGTGTAGAGAATGGGAATTTGGTTATTTTGAATTTGGAACTGGAAACAGATGCACAGGAGCTTGCCGATGTAGTGGTAGTGGCCAAAAAGAACCGTGAGAATGAAAATATGCTTCTGTTGGAACAGCAAAAAGCGGTGATTGCCGTGCAAGCCGTAGGGGTAAAAGAACTTTCGCGTAAAGGGGTGAGCGATGCGGAAGGAGCAGTATCCAAAGTGGCTGGAGTATCTAAACAGGAAGGTGTGAAAAACGTCTTTGTGCGCGGATTGGGCGATCGTTACAATGCCACTACTTTTAATGGTTTTCCTATTCCTTCGGAGGATCCGGAATATAAAAACATCTCTCTTGACTTTTTTTCTACGGATATTATCCAGACAGTCGGCGTGAATAAAGCCTTTAATGCCGGTGGTAGCAGCGATGTGGGTGGTGCCAATATCGACATAACTTCAAAAGAGTTGATTGGTGGCGGACATTTCAATATCGGGGTTTCCGGAGGATTCAATACACAGACTCTGACGACAGACTTTCTTAAGATGGATGGAGTCAATCTTCTGGGGATTGCTGACAAGACACAACCCGGCATGGAGAACAATTATAATTTTAAGAACAGTCTGGATCCGTCTGAGCATGACTTACAGATAAACCGCAACTACGGGGTTTCCGGTGGAAAAAGGTTTTATGTGGGACCGCAAAAAGATGCTCTTTCATTTTTTCTTGTAGCCGCACACAATACGGAATATCAATATGCCGAAGAGGTTTTGCGCAATACAACTACGAACGGAACTATCTATAAAGACCAGACAGGAAAGGTTTATGAGCAGAAAATCAGTCAACTGGCTCTTGCTAATCTGGATTATGATTACCGCAACCGTCACCATCTAAGCTATAATTTTATGATGGTACACGATAATGTGCAGTCGGTAGGCGACTATGACGGGATGGACTCGGGAAAATTCAATGATGATTACGATAACATGGGATTTACCCGTCGTCAGCAGGCTAATGATAATTGGTTACTTGTCAATCAGTTGATGACTAATTGGGGGCTGACCAAAACGCTGAGTTTTGATGCGGGGGCTTCGTACAACGTCGTAAAAGGTTCGGAACCGGATCGGCGTATCAATAATCTGCGTAAGGCAGCCGAAGGATATACCTTGCTCGAAGGTAATTCCCAACAGCGTTACTTCTCCGAACTGAATGAAAATGATTTGAATGTAAAAGCCGGTTTAACTTACCGTCTGGCGGATGATCAGGAGGAGATATCCAATATCCGCATCGGGTATAACGGACGCTTTGTGAATGATGATTTTGAAGCTACGGAATATAATATGACGGTTGCACACAGTTCTGTTTTCCGGTTGGAGGATTTTTCACTGGATAGTTATTACAATCAGGAGAATCTGAAAAACGGCTGGTTTGAGATTCAACGTAATGTTGACAAATATACGGTGAAGAAAGATATTCATTCTGCCTATGTGGAAGCTGTTTATCAGTTTGATGCCGCATGGATCCTGAATTTGGGTGTTAAATACGATCGTGTGGACATTTGTGTGGATTATGATGTGAACAAAGGGGGAGAAAAGGGTAGTGGAAAGATCGGTAAGAACTACTTTTTGCCCAGTCTGAATCTGAAATACAATCTTACCCCCAAACAGGCCTTCCGCTTGGGAGCCAGCAAAACATACACCTTACCGCAACCCAAAGAAATTTCTCCCTATCGCTATGTTGGAGTGAACTTTAATAGCCAGGGTAATGAAAAGTTACAACCATCCGATAACTATAACCTTGATTTGAAGTGGGATTTCAATCCTACTCCGACAGAACTTGTTTCGCTGACCGCCTTTTATAAGTATATAAAAAATCCTATTTCACGCATTGAGGTTGCCAGTGCCGGTAATTATCTGTCGTATGAAAATATTTCAGATCATGCTACGGTAGCGGGAGTAGAACTGGAAGTACGTAAGAATCTCTTTACCCGTCCGGCAGGGAAGGGTACATCGGGTATGAATCGTCTTTCTGTCGGCTTTAATGGCTCGTACATCTATACCCATGCTAAAGTGCCGGGAGCTACAGTCACTACCGGTTCGCAGTTGGAAGGTGCGGCACCGTGGATTGTCAATTTTGATATTTCACACAATTATACGAGTGGAGATCGTAGCTTTATCAATACTCTGGTTTTCAATTATGTCAGTGATAAAATTTACACAATCGGGACGCAGGGTTATCAGGATATCATGGAACATAGTATTGCGACTCTCGACTTTGTCTCACAGGCTAAATTGAATAAGTATATCTCGCTTAATCTGAAAGCCCGTAACTTGCTCAATCCGGCACATAAATTGAGTCGTAAGGCAGACGATAACGGACGGGAGATAGTATTAAGCGATTATAAAAAGGGAATAAGCATCAGTCTGGGAGTGTCGTGTACATTCTAAAAGCGGACATTCGAATAAGATTATTACTAACTAATTTATTTTAAGGAAAATGAAAAGATTATTTTTGAATTTCATGGTCTGTACCGCAATGGTATCAGCCTTAGCATTGACTTCATGTGGTGATGATAATGAAGGTGATGGCAATGGTGGTGATGGAAGCAGTATCGTTTTCAACGGTAATACGCTGACCGGCTCATTAACAGGAAAAGAAACTCTCGAAGCAAAGGAATATATCCTGAGTGGTATTGTAGTGATTGAAAATGGAGGGGAACTGACGATTCCTGCTGGTACTACGATTAAAGCTCGCCAAGGGTTTAGTAATTATCTTCTTGTAGCGCAAGGTGGAAAAATCTATGCTAACGGAACGAAAGATGAACCGATTATTTTCACTGCCGATGAGGATAATGCCAAGTCCGGTCACTGGGGAGGTATCATCATCAATGGTAAAGCTCCTATTTCGGGTGATAAGGAAGACAAAAGTAATACGGCTTTGGCCGAGATCAATAATAAATATCCTTATGGAGGTAACAATGCTGCCGACAACTCGGGTGTGATGACTTATGTTTCGATCTGTTATGCCGGTGCACGCTCTACACAGGACATTGAACACAACGGCCTTACCTTGAATGGAGTAGGAAACGGTACGACAATTGAAAATATCTATGTTTTGGAAAGTGCCGATGATGCCATCGAATTTTTTGGAGGTACAGTGAACGTGAAGAATCTGCTTGCTGTAAATCCCGATGACGATATGTTTGATTTTACCCAGGGATATTGCGGAACATTGAGCAACTGCTATGGTATTTGGGAAAGTGATTATACCAGTACAGAAGCTGATCCGCGCGGCATTGAAGCGGATGGAAACTTTGATGGACTCTATCCGAATCACCTGCGTCAGTCGGATTTTGTTGTAGACGGCATGACCATTGTGAACAATGCTGCTAATACGACAGACAATGTAGACCGCATGCAGGATGTTATCAAGATTCGCCGTGGTGCCAAGGCAACCATCAAGAATGCACTGGTGAAAGGTACGGGCGGTGCTATCGATCTGGTAGACATGAATGATGGAAAAGGTGCAGGTAATGCCGCATCTACTATCAGCATTACGAACTCGCTTCAACTGACCGGTAAGAAGCTGAATGGTGAAGCTGTCTTGAATGAGGCTGGCAGTAATACGGGAGCTGATACAAGTGTATTTGGCTGGACAAAATATAATTTCTAAATCATTGTGAAAAAGTAATTTAAACTTGTCTCTATTTATTAAAACTGGAGGGTTTACGGGTCGTAAATTCTCCAGTTTTCATTTGTATATATAATATTGTTTCGAATATAGCACTTTGCAATATTAATTATCTATTTTTGTTGCTACAAATGAAAAATGATATTTATGGTAATTACCCATTGTGATAATAGCGATTACGTACGCTTGTGTGAAATGTCTTTTTTAGCACAGGTAGGGTGGTGGGAAGCAAATTTTGCAACCCGCAGTTTTCGTTGTTCCGAATATATTAATGATCTGTTGGGGTTTGACAAAGAGGAAGAATTGACTTTCGATTCGCTTTGTCTTCTTATTCGTCCGGATTATCGTGGACGTATTAAGCGCGAGTTTGCTTCTCTGTCTTATATGAATACATATGATCAAACGTATCCGTTTGTTATTAATGGGAAGGAGATTTGGGTTCACTCACATTTAGGGGATAAAAGAGAGAACGAAGTAGGGGAACCGGTCGCTTTTGGATATCTCCGGCGTGTAGAAGGAGCGGAGAAAGACACGACAGAGCGTTTAGCGGTTCGCGTGAACGAACAATTATCCCGCCAAAATTCAATCTCTCAGTCTCTTTATCGCTTTATACAGGATAAAGATATCACTTCTGGGATCAATAGCATATTAAACGATATTCTCCAATTTTTTCAAGGTGGACGTGCTTATATTTTTGAATACGATGAAAAGTGTGAACATCATAGTTGTATCTTTGAAGTGTTGGCCGAGGGAGTAGAACCGGAAATCGACATATTACAGAATATTCCGGCAGGGAGTCTTCCATGGTGGACAGAGAGGATACTTTTAGGCCAGCCCATTGTTCTTAATAGTCTTGACGAGTTGAAAGAGAAAGCATCTGCAGAGTATGATATTCTTAGTAAACAGAACATTAAGTCGTTGCTTGTCGTTCCTCTCAAGTCGGGAGATAGAGTTCGGGGATATTTGGGCGTTGACTTGGTGAAACACAGTCACTCTTGGAGTAATGATGATTGTCAATGGCTCTCTTCTTTGGCCGATATTATCAGTATTTGTACTGAATTGCGCGTGGCTAAGGATGCGTCCGAGCATGAACGGACTTTTCTCCGTAATCTATTCCGCTACATGCCTATAGGATATATTCATATGAGTATTCTGCGTGATAGTGCGGGAGTTCCAGTTGATTATCTTCTTACTGATGCTAACCAGATGTTTGCTGATATAATCGGTATTCCGCGTGAAAGATATGTTGGAAAATGTGCCAGTGAGTTGGGATTCAATTATATGGGAAATCTCAATTATATCTCCGATATTATAGATGAAAATTGCTATAAGGAACTTGAAGTGCCTTTCCCCGCTTCCGGGAAAAACAGCCGTTGCATTGTTTATTCTCCGGAAAAGGATGAGGTTGTTGCACTCTTTGTCGATATCACAGAGACCCAGTTGGCTCACCGGGCACTCGACCGTAATGAAAAGCTTTTCCGTAATATTTTTACCAATATACCCGTGGGGATAGAAATCTATGACCAGAATGGTTTTATGATCGATATCAATAATAAAGATATGGATATATTCGGAGTTCGTGAGAAAAAGGACATATTAGGTGTCAATGTTTATCAGAATCCTAATGTACCTGAGGATGTAAAGGAACGGATGCAGTATGAAGAGTCATTGGATTTCGGCATGAATTATCCTTTCTCCGGTATTGAAGGATATTATGATTCGAAGAAAAAAGGATATATAGCACTTTATTCTAAAGTAAGCCGGCTTTGTGATGGAGCAGGTAATTTCTTAGGGCATATTTTTCTGAATATAGACAATACGGAACGCTTGGATGCTATCAATAAGATACAAGACTTTGAGAATTTTTTTCTTTTGATTTCCGACTATGCGAAGGTAGGATATGCCAAACTTAATCTTCTTGACAGGCAGGGGTATGCTATCAAGCAATGGTTCAAAAATATGGGAGAGGAGGAAGATACTCCATTATCCGATGTCGTTGGTGTGTATGGTAAGATGCATCCCGATGATCGTAAAGAGGTTCTTGATTTCTATCAGGAGGTTCAGACCGGACGTATCGGGAGTTTCCGCAAAGAAGTACGTATTCATAAGACGAAATCGGAAATGGCGGAAACCGAAAATGGGGATGTATTATCGGAATGGAACTGGGTGCGGATGAATATAATGTTGTCTCATTTTGCTCCTGAGGCGGGGATGATAGAACTTATCGGCATCAATTATGATATAACCGAATTGAAAGAAATTGAAGCTAAACTGATTGATGCAAAAGAAAGAGCGGAAGAAGCCGACCGCTTGAAAAGCGCTTTCTTGGCAAATATGAGTCATGAAATACGTACACCATTGAATGCAATTGTAGGATTTTCCGGATTGCTGGCAGAGACGGAGGATATGGACGAACGGAAGCAATACATGGATATTGTGGAAGAAAACAATGAACTGTTGCTGCAATTGATATCTGATATTCTTGATTTATCTAAGATAGAGGCTGGTACTTTTGAATTTAGTATCAGTGAGATGGATGTCAATTTACTGTGTGAGGACTTGGTACGTAGTATGCAAGGAAAGGTGCCCGAAGGGGTAGAACTGATATTCGACAAACATCTGCCGGAGTGTTTTATTATGTGTGATCGTAACCGGATACATCAGGTTATTTCTAACTTTGTAAATAATGCTATTAAGTTTACTTCTCATGGAAGCATTAGAGTCGGATACGAACAATTAGCGGATAACAGATTTCGTTTTTATGTATCCGATACGGGTATCGGTATCGCAGAAAGAGCCCGGCTACAGATATTCGATCGTTTTGTTAAGTTGAATTCATTTATTCATGGTACAGGATTGGGATTGTCCATTTGCCGGAGCATCATTGAACAGTTAGGAGGTGAAATAGGAGTGGATTCTAAAGAGGGAGAAGGTTCCTGTTTCTGGTTTATTTTACCGGTGGTATGTTAAAATAGTGATAAACGGATTAGCAACAAGTGATTAGTATCATGTGGCATGAAAACGCATCCCACTACTAACTAATCACTTGTTGCTAATCCGTTTATCACTATTTATAATCCGAACGCGAATTTGTCTATCGTCTGATAAACAATACTTGCAATTCCTAAACCTACTATACCGAGTACACAGATGGCCAGCCCTATCCGTGTACAGTTATCGCTGCGGAATGTCGGTATCGGATCATCTGAAGGAGTAATGTACATTGCCTTTACTATCAGAAGGTAGTAGTATAATGAGATGACCGTATTGACCAAAGCGATAAATACCAGTAAGTGGAAACCTGCCTGGAACGCAGACATGAAGATAAAGAATTTGGAAAAGAACCCTGCAAATGGCGGAATACCGGCCAGTGAGAATAGGGATAGGGTCATCACAAATGCTAATTTCGGATTGGTTTTATAAAGTCCTGCATACTCTTCGAGCGTGAACTTATGGCTGCGTAGTGCCACGATGGTAATAACGGCAAATACTCCTAAATTGGCTACGGCATAAACCAGTACATAATAGACCAGTGATGACATTCCGTCAGCAGTACCACCGATCACACCTAACATAATGTATCCTGCTTGTGATATACTGGAGAAGGCCATCAACCGTTTTAGATTTTGTTGGCGGATGGCAAATAAGTTAGCCAATGTGATGGAAGCAATCGTAACCCAGTAGAGAACCTCCTGCCAGTCGGCAATCATCGGGGCAAATACCTTAATGAGTACCGTCAGTAAAACGAAGGCAGCCGAACCTTTGGAAATAACACTCAGATAGGCTGTGACCACACTCGGTGCACCTTCGTACACATCAGCTGTCCACAAATGGAAAGGAACCAGTGACAGTTTGAATCCCATACCGGTGAAGAAAAATACGAATGCCATTATTTGCAGCATATTGCCGTCGATGTGGGCAGGCAGGTCGTTGAAGTAAAGTGTACCACAACTACCGTAAATCATGGACAGGCCGAACAGCAGCAAGGCGCTTGAGAATAAAGCTGTCAGTATGTATTTGGCTCCGGCTTCGGCAGAGTGATGACGATATTTGTCGAAAGCAACCAATGCTGCCATTGGGATACTGGCTGTTTCAAGTCCGATGAAGAACATCAAGAAGTGTCCGGCAGAAATCATCAGGTACATACCCAACAGGGTAGAGAGGGTCATAATATAAAATTCACCGCGTTTGATTGAAGTATCTTCTAACTTCAGCCATTCGGCAGCCATGAAAAATACGATGATTGTACCGATATTGAGCACGGCTTTGATGATGGTCTGCATCGGGGCGTACTGATACATTCCGCCAAAAGCTTCGGCGCTACCGGCGGCAGGTACCAGATTGATGATTGTATGAATGACCATCAGTACAATGGGCAGGATAGTGGCGAAACGCGCATTGTTCATGTTGTTCCGTTTATCCGGGTTCATAAACAAGTCTGCCAAAAATATAATGAGGATGACAGCTACCAGTGATAGCTCCTCTTTCATATATAGAAATTGTGAATAGTCCATTTCTTGCGTGATTTATAAGTTATAATTGATGATTGATCACGGAATTAGGTTGGATACTACAGGCAGAACACTACCGGATATCATATCACTAATCCAGAAGGGTGCCATACCCAATCCAGCTACGCAGACGATCAGGCAGATGACGGCAAAACGTTCATCCCAAGTAGCATCTGTCAGTGTCAGATGATGCTTGTTGGTACAAGTACCGTAGAGAATTTTTCCTACAAGGCGCAAGATATATACGGCTGTGATAACGATACTCGTACAAGCTATAATCGTCAGTGTCCGATGGAACACATCGAAATTCTGGAAAGAACCGACAAAAATAGTCATTTCGGCAACGAAACCGCTCAATCCCGGAAGTCCGAGGTTAGCAAGACCGGCAATGACGTAACATACCGACAGGAACGGCATTACTTTCATCAGCCCGTTCAATTCGCGAACGTCACGTGTGTGGGTACGTCCGTAGATCATACCGATCAGTGCAAAGAACAAGGCTGTCATCAATCCGTGCGACAGCATTTGGAGTATAGCACCTGTACAAGCCGTCTGGTTCATCATCAGAATGGCAAAAAGTACCAGGCCGCAGTGGCTTACGGAAGAGTAGGCATTGATGTATTTCAAGTCTGTCTGCACACAAGCGGAGAATGCACCATACACTACGGAGATACCGGTCAGTATCAGGAAAATCCATCCTAACTCATTGGCAGCCTCCGGCATCAGATACATGGCGATCCGGAAACAACCGTATCCTCCTAATTTCATCAGTACGCCGGCATGAAGCATAGATACGGCGGTGGGTGCCGAAGCATGACCGTCGGGACTCCATGTATGGAATGGGAAAAGAGCACCTAATACACCGAATCCCAGGAAAGTGAGAGGGAACCAGATACATTGTTGTGCGAAAGGTATATTGTGCAGTTGTGCAATTTCAAGGATGTTCATAGTAGTTCCGCCGGCACCGAAGAAGATCCCTAAAATGCCTATCAGCAAGAAAGCCGAACCACCCATCAACATCAGTGTCAGTTTCATGGCTGCGTATTCTTTACGACCCGAACCCCATACACCGATTAACAGATACATCGGGATCAGTGCGATTTCGTAGAACATGAACATGGTGAAAAGGTCGATCGAGATAAAGAACCCGAATACTCCCATTGACAACAGAGTGAACCAGAGAAAATATTCTTTAGTAAGCGGTTGTAGTCGCCAGGAAGCGAATGTTCCGGTGAATACGATGACAGCCGAGAGTAGCAACATAGCTACGGAAATGCCGTCCACGCCTACGGAATAGGCTATATGAAGCGGTGCATACCATACCGTATCAGCCCGGAAAAGCATTTCGGCAGTATCGCCACCGGCACGTGCCTGCAAGTATCCTACTGTCAGTGCCACAGCCGCTATCAACAGTGCCGAAGAACCGACAACCATTACGGTACGTATCTGCGCGATGTTACGGCTGAGCCAAAGGCCGAGTAACATCAGCAGTGGGATTAGTACGAAGATTGATAAGAAATTCATCTTTATATTACTATTTAACTATTTACAATTTACTGTTTAGAGAATCACGTTAGAGAATAAGCAACAGGATAAGAGCCAACGCTCCGCAAAGGAATACGTAGGTATACTGTTGTATCTGTCCGCTTTGGAAGCCACGGATGGAATCGCTCGCCGCATTGGCTGCCCAGGCAATGAAGTCGAACGTACCGTCTATTACATGACGATCGAACCAAGCGATCGGCTTGCTGATGCAGCGGAAGATAATCTTATGTGTGATAAACTGATACACCTCATCAATGTAGAACCGGTGGTAGGCAGCTGTCCACAATCCGGAGAAACGGCGTTGTAGGCTGTCGGCTACCGGTTGTTTACTGCCTTTATACATGTAAGTGGCAAGAGCGATAGATAGAAGGGCGATGACGATGCTTGTACCAGCCACCGTCCAGTCCAGATGGATCGTGTAGGATTCTCCGTTTGAACTGATGAAATGTCCGAAAGGGATGAATCCGGCTCCACAAGTGACGAGAGCCAAGAATATTAAAGGAATAGTCATAGCTGTCGGACTCTCATGGGGAGTGTGGGAAGACTGTTTGCTATTGTCTTTTCCCCAGAAGATGCCGTAATAAAGGCGGAACATGTAGAATGCGGTCATGGCGGCAATCACGGTCATAATCCAACCCATTACGGGGCTGAACTGGAAGCAGGCTGCCAGTATCTCGTCTTTAGAGAAGAAACCGGAGAACGGAGGAATGCCGGCAATAGCCAGACAGGCAATCAGGAATGTAATGTGTGTGATCGGCATGTATTTGCGCAAACCGCCCATCGCCGACATTTCATTGGAGTGTACGGCATGGATGATACTACCGGCACCGAGGAATAGCAATGCTTTAAACATCGCATGTGTGAATAAATGGAACATGGAAGCCATGTAGCCCAGGCCTCCGTGATGCGGGTCGGCAGAAGTACAGACTCCCAAAGCTACAATCATAAACCCGATCTGCGAGATGGTGGAGAAAGCGAGTACGCGTTTGATGTCACTCTGTACACAAGCCACACTGGCAGCATAGAACGCAGTGAAAGCGCCTACGTAAGCAATCCAATGCAATACATCCGGTGCATAGGCGATGAATAGCGGGAACATGCGGGCTACCAGATATACACCGGCTACTACCATTGTCGCAGCATGAATCAATGCAGATACGGGAGTAGGGCCTTCCATGGCATCCGGCAACCAGATGTGCAACGGAAACATAGCACTCTTACCGGCACCACCTACAAACATCAATCCCAATGCCAAAGGAAGCATTGAAGCACCGCCACTAATCAGCGAAACCGTATCGGGTGTAAATCCGAACGTTCCTCCGTAGTATCCGTAAATAAGGATACCGATCAGGAAACCCAAGTCGGCAAAACGTGTTACGATAAATGCTTTTTTACTGGCTGCGATGGCTGCCGGTTTGGTATAATAAAATCCGATGAGCAAATAAGACGATACACCCACCAATTCCCAGAATAGATACATTTGGAAAATATTGGTGGCTACCACCAACCCGAGCATCGACATTGTGAAAAGGCTCAGGAAAGCATAATAGCGCTGAAAGCCTTTTTCTCCTTTCATGTAGCCGAAAGAGTAGATGTGTACCATCAGCGACACAGTGGAGATGACAATTAACATCATCACCGAAATAGGGTCTAATAGAATTCCTATATTGAATGTCAGTGTTTCTGTGAAAGGCAACCACTCGAAATTATAAGGTATCCAAGTGGCAAATGTATCGTCTTCTAAGCGTGGTGCCGAAAAATATTGCACTGCTGTAACGTATGACAGCACCGCCACTACTCCCAACACTGCCGTGCCGATGAAACCCGCTGTGCGGTGCGTCATCCATTTCCCTCCGATTCCCAGCAACAGGAAAGAGAGGAGAGGGAGGAGAAGTATTAATATTGTATATTCCATATTGTTAATTTAATTCTTTATTTAATCAGTCAATGTCTTTTTACCACTTCATATCATCCAGTTTCTTGACTTGGATACTCCGGATATTACGGTAGATATTAATCATGATTGCGATGGCAACAGCCGTCTCGGCCGCCGAGATGGCTATAGAGAACAGCGCGAAGAAATACCCTTCCAGTCCGTCCGGAAAAAGAAAACGGTTGAATACGGCAAAGTTGATGTCCGTTGCGTTCAGCATCAGTTCTACGGAGATCAATATTGCCAGCGTGTTGCGGCGTGTAAAGAATCCGTAGATGCCTGCAAACATCATGATGGTCGAAACCACCAGATAATATTCCATGTGTATCATCATATCTATTTACTATTTGACGATTTACTATTTATTATTTTTTTATGCTTTTTATCTACGATTTTATCATTTATCGTTTACTCTTTCTGCATTGCGCAGCAAATGGTAAATCGTAAATTGTTCAATCGTAAATCTTTTCATCTTTTACGTGCAATCAACAATCCACCTACGATACAGGCCAGCAGCAAGATACTGACAGCTTCGAAAGGCAGAATATATCCGTATTTGTCTCCCGACAGTAGTGCATGTCCGATGGTTTTGATTGTGATCTCTATCGGTTCCGGATTGCTCACTGATACAAAACGATGGCTCAGAGTGATGAACAATACGATAATGGCTCCTACTATGGTGGTTCCCAGTCCAGCTATGAACTTACTACGTTTTAACTTCTCGGCACGGTCGCCCTCGCCGCTTGTCAATAAGATAGAAAACACATAGAGTACTACGATACCGCCGGCATAAACCATCATTTGTACCGAAGCCAGGAATGTGTATCCCAACAGAAAATAGATACCTGCCGTACCGAAAAGGACAAAGAGCAGGTAAGTGGCCGAACGTACGATACGTTGTGTTGTCACCGTCAGTATACACATTACTGAGATGAATGCGGCCAGGAAGTAGAATACTACTGTTTCAAGTGTAAATTCCATAATTTAATAATGTGCTGATATGCCAATGTGCCGATTGGCTGTGCACTTATTTGTTTATTATTTAATTTATTTATTTTCTCAATTCTGCTAATTGGTACATTGGTACCATTTAGCGTAATGCCACATAGGCGTATTATTTTTTTTCCATCACTTTACTGCCCTCATGGTTCAGCCGTAGTATGAGCTTTGACCGGTCGAATACGGCATGCTCGAAATTCTGATCAAACGTGATGGCATCGTGCGGACAAGCGTTCACACAGAGCTGGCAAAATATACAGGAACCGAGGTCGTATTCATATCTGGCAAGTATTTTCTTCTTTTTCCCTTCTTCCGTTTCAATCGTTTCGGAAATGACTTTTATCGTGTTATTGGGGCAGGCATTTTGACATAGTCCGCAGGCAATGCAACGATGTTCGTTCTGTTCGTTGTGCGGCATAGTAAGTGTGCCACGAAAACGGTCGAACATTTTCAATTCTTTCCGGTTTTCCGGGTATTGTTCTGTCACTTTCTTGCGGAAGTACACTTTCATGGTGGTCTTCATACCGGTCAGCAATGTGCCGATACCGTGAACAAGACCTCCTAAATATGTATATTCTTCTTTTTTCATTCTTCTATATGATTAAAATAATCTCCTGGAAGCACTAAAAGTGCAGGCCGAAGACAACGATTAATACCATCAGTAATAGGTTCAGCATGGATAGCGGTACCAGGTATTTCCATTCTAATGCTAAGATCTGGTCGATACGTAGGCGGGGAAAAGTCCATTTCACCCACATCAGTAGGAATACTACGAAGAATGCCTTACCGAAGAACCAGATAAATCCGGGAATATAATCCATTATGGCATTGAAGCCGTCCAGTCCGGAGATATGCAATGGCATCCAACCTCCTAAAAAAATGGTGGCGGCTACAGCCGATACGATGAATAAATTCAGATATTCTGCCAGATAGAAGAAACCGAAGTGCATACCCGAATATTCCGTGTGATAACCTGCTGTCAGCTCACTTTCGGCTTCGGGAAGGTCGAATGGACCACGATTACATTCTGCGTTTCCTGCAATCAGATAGATGATGAAAGCGATAACGGCAGGGATGTGTCCTTTAAAGATAAACCATCCGTCCGCCTGTCCTTCTACGATTTCAGAGAACTGCATGGTACCCATCAGTACTACCATCGTCAGTATACTCAAGCCTACCGATAATTCATAACTGATGATCTGAGCACCGCTACGCATGGCACCGATCAGGGAAAATTTATTGTTTGATCCCCATCCGGCGAGCAAGATACCCACTACACCTATACTCGAAGCTGCTAACAGGAAGAATACGCCTACGTTGAAGTTCAGTACTTCCATTCCCTTGTTTATCGGTAGACATGCAAAGGTGAGGAAAGAGGCGATAATCACCATGAACGGTGCCAAATTATATAGGAATTGGTCGGCTCCCTTCGGGTTGAAAATCTCTTTGGTGAGCATTTTCAGGACGTCACAAATCACTTGTATGGAGCCCCATGGGCCTACGCGCATCGGTCCGAGACGGCATTGGAAGAATCCGCACACTTTGCGCTCCATATATATCAGTACAATGGCAAGGAGGGCATACATTAATATGATACATACGCCTATTGCCACACATTCGATGAATACAGCCCATCCTTCCGGCATGACGGAAGTCAGCATTTGGTGTATCCAGTTTGTTATAATACTAAAGTCAAACATGTTTTTTTTGATTTATGATTTTTTGATTTATGAAAGGATGGCTTTTGATTGATGAATTATAACCGGAGAGTTTCCGTCATTCAAAAATCATAAATCATCATTCATAAATCATAAGTCTCTTTTATCTATCAATATCCGGTACTACATAGTCCAATGTTCCACCAATGGCAATCAAGTCGGCAATCTTGGCTCCTCGACAGATTGTATCGACTACACTCACCAACGGTAATCCCGTAGAGCGGTAGTGTAAACGATAAGGCATCTTGTCGCCCCGGCTTTCAAGGTATACACCGAATTCTCCACGACTGCCTTCCACGGCAGCATAATAAGAACCTTCGGGTACACGGATGATCGGTTTCATTTTCTCTTGGAACGGTCCTTCAGGGATGTTGTCGATCAATTGTTCGATGATGTTGAGACTTTCCATGATTTCGTCCATACGCACCATGTAGCGGGCAAATGAGTCCCCTTCGGTATAGAGAATTTCTTTAAAGTCCACTTTGTCGTATACACCGTAGGGCATACGTTTACGAACATCGCAAGCCCAGCCACTGGCACGTCCCGTACCTCCGGTGGCGCCGAATGAGATGGCGTCTTCCCGACTCAATACGCCTACACCTTTCAGACGGCTTTGGGCGATGATATTACCTGTAAATACATCGTGGTATTCGTGTATGATACCTCTCATGTAAGGGATAAATTCTTTCACCCGTTTTACGAAGTTGGGATGGAGGTCGGCTTGTACGCCACCGATGGTGTTATAATTCATAATCAACCGTCCGCCGCAGGTCTCTTCGAAAATGTCCAAAATCTTTTCCCGGTCACGGAAGCCATAGAAGAATGCTGTCAGTGCTCCGAGGTCCATACAGAGACAAGCATAGAATAAAAGGTGAGAGTCGATACGTTGCAACTCGTCCATGATGGTGCGGATGTATTTTACCCGGTCGCTTACTTCGATGCCCATCGCCTTTTCGATACACATACACAAAGCATGCCGGTTTTGTTGCGCTCCGAGATAGTCAAGACGGTCGGTCAGTGCCAGTGTTTGTGGGTAGGTGAGACTTTCGTTCATCTTCTCGATACCACGGTGTATATAACCGCAGTTCGGGTCGATTTTACGGATGATTTCCCCTTCTAATGATACACGGAAACGGAGTACACCGTGTGTGGCCGGATGCTGAGGTCCGATATTCACCACATACTCTTCATCGCCGAAAAGAATGGTTTCTTTATTTTTTATACTTCCATCCGGGTTCAGTTCGATTTCCGTTGTCGTGTCGATGGTGTCCTCGTTCCACATGCGCAGCGGGTTTTCTTTTTCGGGATCGTTGTCTTTTCGTAGCGGATAGCCTACCCAATCGTTACGTAGAAAGAGACGACGCATGTCAGGATGCCCGACAAAGACAATACCATAGTAGTCGTACACTTCACGTTCGTTTAATTCTGCCGCTTTCCAAAGGTCGCATACAGAAGGAATTTCCGGATTTTCACGGTTCAGGGTAGACGTTTTCACGGCAATGCGTTCTCCGGTGGTAGTGGATTCTAAATGATATACCACCCCCAAGCCACGAACAGTATCCGGTGCATCATTTTCGGCAGGTTCTCCCCAGTCCATACCGGTAAGGCTTTCCAGAAAATCCATCTTCCGCTCATTCCGCAAGCGTGCCATTTCGTCGTGTAACGCTGCGGGTTCTATGTATTTTATTTCTTGCATACTATTAATAATTAGTCAATATGTCAATGTGCCAATTGGTTGTACTGTTTATTGCGCTGCTTGATACGCTAATATGCCGGCTGATTATCTCATCATGCCGCATGGCAATTGGCACATTGGCATATTGGCACATTGAATCATTATTCCTGTTCCTTTTCTTTTCTATTTACTCCGCCGAAGAATTTTTCAATTTTCACTTTACGTTGCAACTGCATCATTCCATAATAAAATGCTTCAGGGCGAGGCGGGCATCCCGGAATGTATACATCTACCGGGAGAATTTTGTCTACTCCGTTCAGTACATGATAGGATTTTTTGAAAGGGCCTCCGCTTACGGCGCATCCACCTACGGCGATCACGTATTTTGGATCGGCCATCTGATCGTACAGACGTTTCAGTACCGGAGCCATTTTGTTGGTGATTGTACCGCATACCATGATCATATCTGCTTGCCGTGGACTGGCACGGGCTACTTCAAACCCGAAGCGGGCCATGTCGTAACGCGCGGCACCCAGTGCCATGAATTCGATACCGCAACAACTGGTTGCGAAAGTAAGTGGCCACAGCGAATTACTGCGTCCCCAGTTGATGAGGTCGTCCAGTACTCCCACAAAGACGTTTGCACCTCCTTGATTGAGTTCCTGAACCAGCTTCTCCAACGACTCATTGTCGATGAATTCGTCATATGGGATTGATTTTATTTTGGGTTTCTTTATTACTTCCATTCCAAAGCTCCTTTCCGCCAGGCATAAGCGAGTCCCAGCACCAATATTACTAAAAAGAAGATAACGCTTATCAGCGCTTGTACTCCCATGTCGCGTACTACTACTGCCCATGGGAAAAGGAATACCGTTTCCACATCGAACATGAGAAACAGAATGGCAAACAGGTAGTAACCCACACGAAACTGCATCCATGATTTTCCGCGTGTGGGAATACCACATTCATAGGCTTCAAACTTTTGTGCATTGTATGATCGTGGAGAAATAGCTCTTGACAGGGCTATCACTACACCGACAAATGCAATTGCCGTTAGCAAAACAACAACTAACAATGTAAAATTCATAATCCAAGTATATATTTAGATTGAGAAATATTTTTTCTTAAACTAAAAGCGGAGGATTGTGGTAGAAATGTATATTACGTACATAAGAAAGGATTTTCCCTTACAAGTACTGTACGCAACTATAAAGATGTAACAACGGGGATACATCTTTACCACGAATCGTTTGGTTTCCGAAGTAAGTTCGTTACTGTTAAATTACGATTTTCCTCTGCCCGTAAATGTAGTGCATTATGGGGTCTTCGGGGTCGTGGGTGTATAACTGTGACGAATGTTCGTAAAGTGAAGGAAGTATTCCTCTATATCTGTACTGACGAATGGTCAGACGCAGGAAATTTTTGTCGGTAGGTACGTGCGAGAGGTCGGCGTGTCCCATTTCACAGGAGAGCGGAGAACAGAAAAGATAAAACTTTTCGATGGCATTACGCATGGGGCGTGCCTGTGATACAAAACATTTGTTATGGCTTAAAACATCGGGCATTACAGTCTCCCCCGTCGCTTCCGTCACTATTGAGTGAAGCAATAGGGCAAATATCAATAATATGCCATATTTTAAGCTTTGTTTCATATTTCGCTTTTAAACGGCTGCAAATATAGAATTTAAATTCATTCTTTTTGCAATCTCTGCATGACAAAAAAGGTTTTTTAGCACTCTGAATTGATTTGGATCAATTCTTTTTCCAGAAATCGGAGCTGAATAATAATAAAACCGTAAATAACTCGAGACGTCCGAGCAACATAAAAAATGACATCAGCCATTTAGCAGCATCGGGCAGTTCGTTCCATGAGTAAGCAGGACCACACAGGCCGAGTCCTGGTCCCATGTTTCCCAGACTGGAGATGGTACATCCCAATGATTCCGTCAGGCCGACTCCTAACCCGAGCATTGCCAATGTGCCGGCGATAATTAGTACGGTATACAAGAAAGTGAATGCTAACACGGTAGAACGTATGGAGGGAGAGATAACCTGTTTGTTTACCCGTACCGGAAGCACGGCGTTGGGATGTATGATGTGTTTGAATTCGTTTCTTGAAACTTTGGCCAGTATAACCAGACGGATGCTTTTTATACCTCCTGTGGTACTACCGGCACAGGCACCCATAATCATAATTACGGTTAGCATGCCCCATGTTATCGCCGGCCACGTCATATAATCGGCTGTTGCAAATCCCGTAGATGTGTGGAGAGAAGCTACCTGAAAGAGTGATTTACGGAAAGCCTCTTCTACTCCCATCGAACTGTTATAATAGAGAATAGCGGCAATTACTATCGTAAAACCTGTCACGGACCAGAAATACCATTTCAATTCGGCATCGTGGACAAATTTTTTGAGCTTTCCGTTGACGAACAATAATAATAAGGTGAAGTTGATACCTGATATAAACATGAAGATAGAGATCACATATTCTATATAAGGAGAGTGATAATATTCGATGCTGGCCTGTTTGGTAGAGAACCCCCCGGTACTGGTGGTTGCGAAAGCATGGCATATGCTGTCGAAAATATTCATTCCGCCGAACATTAATAGAATGATCAGTGTTCCTGTTAGCCCGGCATAAATACCCCATATCCATTTGGCAGTGATACCGATGCGCGGGTGTACCTTGTCATGTGTCGGTCCGCTGGCTTCGGCGGCAAACACCTGAATACCTCCCACACCGAATATCGGGAGTACGGCTATAGTGAAAAATACGATTCCCAATCCGCCGATCCATTGCGTCATGCTACGCCAGAAGAGCAAACCGTGGGGGAGTTTTTCTATATCGTTTAATATAGTGGCTCCTGTACTGCTGAAACCGGACATGGTTTCGAAAAAAGCATTTGTGATCGAAGGGATATAACCGCTCAGATAGAAGGGGAGCATTCCGAAAAGAGAGAAAGCCAGCCAGGCAACAGTAACGATGACATATCCGTCGCGGCGTCCCAATTGTTTCTCGGCTCCGCGTCCGATAAAAAGTAATACCACTCCCATCAATGCAGTGAGACTTGCCGATTGCAGAAAACTTATCAGATCATCTTCATGATACAGTAACGATACCCCTCCGCAACACAATAGCATGGCTGTTTCTATCAATAGCAGAAATCCGGTGATGCGGTATATCATTTTAGAATTAATCATATTTAATTGACAATTGACAATTAATTAAAGTATTTTTCTATTTTCTTGATCATCATACTCAGGCAGAACACTACCACGTGGTCACCTGCACGCACCAGCGTGTCTCCGGTGACAAGGATACCTTCACCGTTCCGGATCATACCGCCGATGGTAGTTCCTTTAGGCAATCCCAGATCCTTGATGAGGTGTTTGGTAATTTTAGAGTCTGCCTTTACGGTAAATTCGGCCACGTCGGCATTGGCGAATGTGAGGCATTTTACATTACTGACGTCCGCATCCAGCATCATTTGATAGATGTGGCTGGCGGAAATCATCTTCTTGTTGATTACCGTGCCGATGTCAAGACTCTCCGCCATGCCTATATAATCAATGTTTTCTACTTCTGCCACTGTTTTATTCACACCCATACGTTTGGCGGCAAGGCAGGCGAGGATGTTCGTTTCGGAGTTTCCGGTCAGTGCCACAAAAGCTTCTGTGTTTTTGAGACCTTCTTCGATGAGCAGGTCCATATCGCGGCCGTCTCCGTTGATAATCATGGTACGATCGTCCAGTAATTCTGTCAGGCGGTTGCAACGGTTGAGGTCGTTGTCTACAATTTTCACTTGCATGTAGTCGGGTACATACTGTGCCGTTCGCACAGCAATACGGCTTCCTCCCATGATCATGACATTGCGTACATCGGCATAATCTTCTTTTCCGGCGATTTTCCGGATATAAGGAATGTATTTTCGGGTGGTGGTGAAATAAACGATGTCATTCAGTTTGATGGTGTCGTCACCCCGGGGAATAATAGTATCTGTGCCACGTTTGATAGCTACCACATGATAAGGAATGTTGGGGTTTCCGAGTTGGTGGAGGGGGATGTCCAGAATTTCTGCCTTTTCACGCATTTTGGCACCTATCAGGATCAGTGCTCCTCCGCAGAATTCCCACCATTGACGTACCCAGCTCATACGCATGGAGGATACGATCTCTTTGGCGGCCAGCATCTCGGGGTAGATGAGCGAATCTACTCCTAACTTTTGGAAGAACTCTTTGTTTTTGGGTAACAGGTATTCGTAATTGTCGATGCGTGCTACGGTTTTCAGTGCACCCAGATTGTGAGCCAGCATGCAGGCTGTCATGTTTCGGCTTTCGTCCGGAGTGACGGCGATGAACAAGTCGGCTTCTTTTACGCCTACTTCTTTCAATCCGGAGATGGAAGAAGGGGATGCAGTGACGGTCATCAAGTCAAAATTATTGCTCAAAGTACTGAGTTTCTCTTCGTCATCGTCCATTAATATGATATCCTGCCGCTCACGGGAGAGCAGTTTGGCCAGATGGGTGCCTACGTTGCCGGCACCGGCAATGATAATCTTCATTTTTGTCTGCTGTTATGCTTCGTTTATTTAGTTACTGAGATGTGCTTTTTCGTCCACAGTTTGTATTTTTATTCCATTACCGTTTATTCTGGCATTTTTTTCCCACTTTTCACCTTTTAGCACTTTCTTGATGCCTTCTTCATCCAGGCCGCAGAGGGCATATAGCTGCGCTGCCGTCCCGTGTTCAATGAAATGATCGGGGATACCGATACGCTGTAGTTTCGGACTGTATCCATGATCAGCCATGAATTCAAGTACGGCACTTCCCATGCCTCCGGCTTTGATGCCGTCTTCTATGGTGATAATGTGGTTGAATCGTGTTCCTATTTCGTGTAGGAGCTCTTCGTCTAATGGTTTGAGAAAGCGTAAGTCATAATGGGCTATACTTTGTTTAGGGTTCTCTTTCTCTACTTGTGCGATGGCATGTGCGGCCGTATTTCCTATCGGACCGATGGTGATGACGGCCAAATCACGGCCCTCTTTTAGTTTTCGTCCCCGTCCTACGGGAATTTCTTCGAGTGGGCACTTCCAGTCCACCAACACTCCCCGTCCACGCGGATAACGGATGACGAACGGCCCTTTGTCCGGTAACTGTGCCGTATACATTAGCCGGCGTAGTTCGTGTTCGTCCATCGGAGAAGAGACGGTCAAGTTGGGGATCGGACGCATGTATGCCAGGTCGAACATTCCGTGATGCGTAGGACCGTCTTCACCTACCAATCCGGCACGGTCGAGACATAGCACGACGGGCAATCGCTGGATGGCCACGTCATGAATCACATTGTCGTAGGCACGTTGCATAAATGAGGAGTAGATATTACAAAAAGGCAAAAGGCCGTCTTTCGCCATTCCTCCGGAGAAAGTCACAGCATGTCCTTCGGCGATGCCTACGTCGAAAGCGCGTCCGGGCATTTGTTCCATTAAGAAATTCATGGAGCATCCTGTAGGCATGGCAGGCGTTACCCCCACGATGCGCGGGTTTTGTTCGGCCAGTTCCACCAGCGTATGTCCGAAGACATCTTGAAAGAGTGGTGGCATTCCGTTCGTATCGGCAATCAGTCTTTTCCCTGTTTCCGGGTCGAATTTGCCCGGTGCATGCCAGATTCCCGGATGCTTTTCGGCCGGTTCGAATCCTTTTCCTTTAATGGTGTGAAGATGCAGTACTTTAGGGCCTTCCATATCTTTGATATCCCGCAAGATACGAGCGATATTTTGTACGTCATGTCCGTCTACCGGGCCGAAATAACGAATGTTCATTCCCTCGAAGATGTTTTGTTGTTGTGCGACGAGCGATTTCAAACTGTTTCCCAAACGGATAAGTGCCTTGCGGCGATCTTCATTTAGGATACCCATTTTGAAGAGCAGTTGTGAAGTCTTGAATCTTAACTGATTGTAGCGGTTGGAGGTGGTAAGGTTAAAGAGATATTGCTTCATTCCGCCCACGCTTCGGTCGATGGCCATATCGTTATCATTCAGTATGATAAGCAGATTGTTAGGGGTGGATGAAACGTTGTTGAGCCCCTCGAAAGCCAGTCCGCCACTCATCGATCCGTCGCCGATGATGGCTACCACATGGCGGTCGCGTTCTCCTTTTTTCATGGCTGCCACTGCCATGCCCAATGCTGCCGAGATGGAGTTGGAAGCATGTCCGCAAGTAAAAGTATCGTATTCGCTTTCTTCGGGTGAGGGGAAAGGCCGGATACCTCCCATTTTACGATTGGTGGAAAAGGTGTCGCGGCGTCCGGTAAGGATTTTATGTCCGTAAGCTTGATGTCCTACGTCCCAGACGAGGCGGTCGTAAGGAGTATTGAACACGTAATGCAGGGCTACGGTGAGTTCTACCACTCCCAGACTGGCAGCAAAGTGTCCCGGATTGCAGGAGACTTCTTTGATGATGTCTTGCCGTAATTCATGACACACCTCGGGTAGTTGCTCAGGCGTGAGTCGCCGCAAGTCTTCGGGGTTATCCAATGCGTTTAGCAAGCTATATGTGGTTTCGTTCTTCATGTTCCGACAGAATTTAGTATGCAAAAATACGAAAAGAAAAGGAAAGACATTCTTTTTTGATGTGAAAAAGCAGTAATGTTATATTTTTGTACGAAAATATTGCGGGGTTGGGGAGAGGTTTCATTTCCTGATAAAAAATGAACCGATTGTTTTTTCCGTTCCGATTTTTTCCCTATTTTCGCGTGATTTGATAAATGTGCCAATGATGAACTTCTCTACCCCTGTTGAATTACCAAAGGGTTTGCCACCTATCACTCATGCGCAACAACTGTTGCTGATGGGCTCTTGTTTTGCCGAGAATATCGGCCGGCAGTTGAAAGAGAACTCTTTTCACTGTGACGTCAACCCTTTCGGAATATTATATAATCCTTTTTCTGTATTGGAAGCATTGCAAGAGATTCTTTCGGGAAAGCAATATACAGCATCCGATCTTTTCTTCTTTCGTGATTGTTGGCATAGTCCGATGCATCACGGGGCTTTTTCAGCAGTTTCGGTTGAGGAGGCGTTGCAGCAGATCAATGATCGTTTACGGCAAGCTCACGATCGGATGAGCCGTACGGACTGGCTGCTGCTGACTTGGGGGACAACTTTTGTGTATCAGCAACGAGAGACGGGGCGTATCGTATCGAATTGTCATAAGCAGCCGGAGAAGCTGTTCACCCGTAGAATGTTGACGGTAGATGAGATCGTCGATGAGTATACGCGATTCCTGAAAGAACTTCGAAATCAGAATTCCACTTTGAAAGTGCTTTTTACCGTAAGCCCGATCCGTCATATCCGTGACGGTATGCATGCTAACCAGCTCAGCAAGGCAACGTTGCTTTTAGCAATAGAACAATTACAGAGCATTTTTCCTACCACAGTTTTTTATTTTCCTTCTTATGAGATTATGCTTGACGAATTGCGTGACTATCGCTTCTATGCCGATGATATGCTTCATCCTTCTCCTTTAGCAGTAAATTATCTGTGGGAACGCTTTTCCGATGTTTTCTTTTCTGATGAAACAAAAAAGATTATGGATGAATGTGAAAGTATTCGTAAAGCGCTGGCACATCGCCCCTTTCATCCCGACTCTGAGGAGCATAAAAGATTTTTAGGACAAATTGTGTTAAAAATAGAACGACTTAACCGAAAATACCCGTACTTAGAGTTTGAATAATGCCTCGATAATGTGCCAATGTCTCAATAATGTGCTAATGCACCAATATGCTAATGTGCCGATTGTTATGCGGTGTATTGCTATAGCGCAGCTAATTGGCATATGGGCACATGGGCAAATTAATTAATTATTTATGTCATATACGATTGAAACAATAGCCGAACGTATGGGTGCCCGCAGGGTCGGTACCTTGGAAGCCACTGTTGACTGGTTACTTACAGATAGCCGTTCACTCAGTTTTCCCGAAGAAACTCTCTTTTTTGCCCTGACTACGAAACGAAACAAAGGAGCACGATACATCCCCGATCTTTATGAACGCGGTGTGCGGAATTTCGTTTTATCACAAGAGGATTTCGATGAGTGGAGTAAAGAGACGGGAGATGGGAGAATGGAGACGGGAGATGTTGACAGTACACTGACTTCTGATTTTCAACTTTCAACTTTCAACTTTCAACTTTCAACTAAACAAGGGCTTTCTGCTTTTAACTTTCTGATCGTCAGTAATCCGTTGAAAGCTCTTCAGAAGTTAGCCGAACAGCATCGTGAACAGTTTCAGATACCTGTAATAGGTATTACGGGAAGCAACGGAAAAACGATTGTAAAGGAGTGGCTGCATCAGTTGCTCAGTCCTGACCGTATCATTGTGCGTTCACCGCGCAGTTATAATTCACAGATCGGTGTGCCTCTTTCTGTATGGCAGATGAATGAGGAGGCGGAACTGGCCATCTTCGAGGCTGGTATTTCTGAGATGGGAGAGATGCGTGCTTTGGCGAACATGATCAAGCCATCTATCGGTATTCTTACTAATATTGGTGGGGCACACCAGGAGAACTTTTTCTCCTTGCAGGAAAAGTGCATGGAGAAACTCAGCCTTTTTAAAAATTGCGATGTCGTAATTTATAATGCCGATAATGAACTGATAAGCAATTGCGTGGCAAAATCGATGCTTACGGCTCGTGAGATAGCTTGGAGTTGCAAGGATGCCGAGCGTCCTCTATATATAAGCAAGATATTGAAGAAAGAAGATCATACGGTTATTTCATATCGTTATCTGGAAATGGATAATACCTTCTGTATCCCTTTCATTGATGATGCATCTATCGAAAATTCACTCAATTGCCTGGCAGCCTGTCTTTATCTGATGATGCCTGCCGATCAGATAACAGAACGAATGGTACGTCTCGAGCCCGTGGCCATGCGTCTGGAGGTGAAGGAGGGAAAGCAGGGATGTATACTTATCAATGATAGTTATAATTCCGATTTGGCTTCACTTGATATTGCTCTTGACTTTCTGGTACGTCGTTCCGAAGCAAAAGGAATGAAACGTACGCTTATCCTTTCGGATATTTTGGAAACCGGACAGAGTACGACGACACTTTACCGTAAAGTGGCCCAATTGGTACAAAGCAGGGGCATTGAAAAGATTATCGGTGTGGGACCTGAAATTTGTTCCTCTGCTGCACGCTTCGATATGGAAAAGTATTTTTTCCATACTACGGACGAATTGATGGCATCAGAACTTCTGAACGGCTTGCACAATGAAGTGATTTTGATAAAGGGTTCGCGTGCATTCAACTTTGATTTGGTTTCGGATGCTTTGGAACTGAAAGTGCATGAGACGATACTGGAAGTGAATCTGGGTGCTATGGTAGCCAACTTGAATCACTATCGTGCCATGCTCCGGCCGGAAACAAAAATGGTCTGTATGGTAAAAGCTTCTGCTTATGGAGCCGGCTCTTATGAAATAGCTAAGACTTTGCAGGAACATCGGGTAGATTATTTGGCCGTGGCTGTGGCTGATGAAGGAGCGGAATTGCGCAAAGCAGGCATTACCTCTTCCATTATCATCATGGATCCGGAGCTAACCTCTTTTAAAACGATGTTCGATTATAAACTCGAACCCGAAGTATATAACTTCCATTTGCTCGATGCATTGGTGAAGGCTGCCGAGAAAGAAGGTATTACCAATTTTCCTGTGCATATTAAGTTGGATACCGGAATGCACCGTCTTGGATTTGCCGAAGGGGACGTTCCTCTGTTAATACGGCGGCTGAAGAACCAGAATGCATTGATTCCACGCTCGGTATTCTCACATTTTGTGGGGAGCGATTCTCCTCAGTTTGATGCCTTTACACGTCAGCAAATTGAGATATTCGAACGCGCCTCGGTTGAATTGCAACGGGCTTTTCCGCATAAAATTCTGCGTCATATCTGCAATACGGCAGGAATTGAGCGTTTTCCGGGTGCGCAGTTTGATATGGTTCGTCTGGGCATCGGGCTGTATGGGGTCAGCCCCATTGATAATTCGGTCATAAACAATGTCAGTACATTGAAAACCACTATTTTGCAGATACGTGATGTCGCGGCCGAAGATACGGTGGGGTATAGCCGTAAAGGACATTTGGAGCGTCCGTCACGTATTGCGGCCATTCCTATCGGTTATGCCGACGGGTTGAATCGTCATTTGGGATGCGGACATGCTTACTGTCTGGTTAATGGAAAAAAAGCCCCTTATGTAGGCAATATTTGTATGGATGTCTGTATGATCGATGTGACCGGCATCGACTGTCAAGAGGGAGATCCTGCTATTATCTTCGGAGATGACTTGCCGATTACCGTATTATCTGATGTGCTTGATACGATACCTTATGAAGTACTTACGAGCGTTTCAACGCGGGTGAAGCGAGTGTATTATCAGGATTAGGAAATTAGGGATTAGTGATAAGTGCTTAGTACTATGCAGTGTAACAGCGCGGCCTGTTAATCACTGATCGCTTATCACTAATTCTCAAAGTTCTTTTTCTCTTTCTAACGAAATCACTATATTTGTCCCCAAACTTATATATACTTTACTATCTTATGACAAACTTATTATTATTAGGCTTTTTACCCAGTGGTTCCGAATGGATTATTATTGCCCTCGTGATCCTTTTGCTTTTTGGTGGAAAGAAGATACCCGAATTGATGCGTGGCCTTGGTAAAGGCGTAAAGAGTTTCAAGGATGGTGTAAACGAAGCGAAAGAGGAGATTAATAAAGCGAAAGACGAGATCGACGAACCGGCTAAAACAACAGACAAGGATAAGAAATAGCCATGGCTGAAATGACTTTCTGGGACCATCTGGACGAGTTGCGCCGGGTGTTGTTTCGTGTCATTGGAGTTTGGTTTGTACTGGCGGTGGGATATTTCATCGCTATGCCCTATTTGTTTGATAACGTAGTGCTGGCTCCTTGTCACAATGACTTTGTGTTTTATGACCTGTTACGATACATCGGCAAGACGTTTGATCTGACAGATGATTTTTTTACACAGGAGTTTCAGGTGAAACTGGTAAATATTAATCTGGCTGCTCCTTTTTTTATACATATGTCTACGGCATTCTGGATGTCGGTAGTGACGGCCATGCCTTATATCTTTTTTGAGATATGGCGGTTTATTAATCCGGCACTCTATCCAAATGAACGTCGTGGTGTACGGAAAGCACTGACAATCGGTACTTTTATGTTTTTTCTGGGAGTATTGCTGGGATATTTTATGGTGTATCCGTTGACACTTCGTTTCTTGTCCACTTATCAGCTTAGTGCAGAGATAGAGAATGTAATCTCACTCAATTCATATATAGATAATTTTATGATGTTAGTGCTCTGCATGGGGTTGGCATTCGAGTTGCCTTTGGTGACGTGGCTACTTTCGCTGTTGGGGCTTGTCAATAAATCGTTCTTGAGAAAATACCGTCGGCATGCTATCGTCATTATTGTGATTGCTGCTGCCATCATTACTCCTACAGGAGATCCTTTCACGTTGAGTGTCGTGGCGATACCGCTTTATCTACTTTACGAGATGAGTATTCTGATGATTAAGGATAAACCGAAAACGGAAATCGAAGATGAATAATTATTCAATGTAGTGATATATCATTCGGTATAGACTTCCAAGTGCCTGTTTGATATTTTTCGGGTATCGTGTTCACCGTCCATATGCTTGGTGCTTACGATCCGTATGCACCGTGCATACGAGTTATAAGCACCGTGCATACGGGTCGTAAGCACAGATGCAGGAAAACGAGAGTAGCCTTTCACCCTGCATTGCCGATGAATAGGGCGATTAAGCAAAAAGGTGAAGTTGGTAAATTCTAGGTGGATAATGTGCCAAAATGGTCGGAATCTTATACAAAGAAAGTCGCGTAACGAATAGCTTTTCATGGAAAGCCTCCTAAACATATATTACTGACACTCATTTGTTCCGATGTTTTCTGCAACTTTTGCATTAGTGGGTGAGCTGAAGTAGTTTGGTTAATTCTCCCAATTTTTTCAATTGGTAGAGCCGGGGATGCTCAAAATGTTCTACTACTTCATGCTGCCACATTATTTCGAAAGGTATATGCATCGCATAGCCACCGAGAGCCAATACCGGCTGGATATCTGATTTCAGCGAGTTGCCCACCATTAGAAACTGATTGGGAGTTATTCGTAGATTTTCTATAAGTTTGGTATATTCTTTTTCTGTTTTGTCCGACATAATTTCCACATGGTCAAAGTAGGGGGAGAGACCGGAGCGTTGCAGCTTTCGTTGCTGATCCAGTAAATCTCCTTTGGTGGCCACTACTAATTGATAGCGTTTACTTTGTTTTAGAATATTTAAGGTCTCTTCGACTTCGGGCAGTAACTCTATCGGCATGTCCAGTAGGGATTTACCTAAAAGAAGAACCTTTTCTATTGTTTCTGATGGCACTTTCTGCTTACTGATGCGCAATGCGGTTTCTATCATCGATAGCGTAAATCCTTTCGCACCGTAACCGTAACGTTCCAGATTGTCCATTTCTGTGTGAAACAACTCGGCAGATATCTCTTTGGGCTCTCCGTAAGAACTTAATAATCCGGTATATTCTCGTTCTATATCCTGGAAGAACGGTTCATTGCTCCAAAGTGTATCGTCTGCATCGAATGCAATTATTTTTATCTCTTTCATCTTTTTCGTATGTTTACGGCACAAATTTAAATAAATAATTTCTGAAGTTAGCAAGATTGGAAAAGTTTGCTCCGGTGGGTGTCCTTATCTTTGCTGCGTGAAACAATCAAAGAATATGGAACAAAGAATGGCGACAACCCAAGAGTATCACCAGTGTGTAAATAGGGTGGTGGAGTATATCAACAATCATTTAGGTGAAGAAATAGATTTGGAAAGACTGGCCGAAATTTCTCATTTCTCGCCTTATCACTTTCACCGCATTATGAAAGCATTTTTAGGTGAACCGTTGGGAGCATTTATTGTGCGTACAAGAATCGAGACCGCAGCCCGATTGTTACGTTATAGTACAATGCCTGTAAGTGATATTGCTTATCAGATAGGATATGCTTCTCCTTCGTCGTTGTCGAAAGTCTTTAAACAATTTTATGGTATTTCACCCAATGAATATCGAAACAATAAAGACCACATTATTATGAAACCAATGGAAGTGAATCCGGAACTGGATGTGACAATGGAAGTACGTGAACAACAGCCGAAGCAGGTGATTTATGTTCGTTTGACAGGCGCATATATGGCTTTGGCATATTGCGAAGCATGGAAAAAACTGTATGCTTATGTAAATGAAGAGAAGATATATACCGGATGTATGGAATATATTTGCATATTTCATGATGATCCGAAGGTGACCGAGACTAAGAATTTGCGGACAGATGTTTGTTTTACTGTTCCCGTAGCAGTACAACCCAAGGGTGAAATAGGTGTGAAGGAAATTCCGAGGGGAAAATATCTGGTATTTCGCTATAAAGGACCTTATTCTAATCTGGGAGCGGTGTATGATACGATTTATGGGCATTGGATTCCCGAAAGCGGCTATAAGATCAGTGATGCACGTGGTTATGAGGTGTATCTGAATAATCCGGGTAATACGCCTCCTGAGGAGTTATTGACAGAAATTTGTGTGCCGGTGGAGTAAATACTTGATACAGAAATATGAAAATGAAAAAAGCCTCTTCTCTCGAAGCGGCTTTTCTTGTTTACTTGCTTTGAAAAAATTGAAAAGGCAGTAAACGTTAAAGCGAAAAAAAGGGAAGTCTCACGACTTCCGCAATTCTTCTAACCTTAAATCTAAATCTCTATGAAAAAAACGTGATGCAAATATAGCGGTTTGTTCATTATTTAGGTGTTAATAAAGCGCATAAAGAGAGAATAAAAATTAATAACCTTCCGTATTATTTCGAAAGATCCTTGCTTATTCGTCCATTCTGACTGTTGAGGGCATTGATTTCATCAAATTATCGTAAATGGGATTCAGTTTCAGTAGATTGGGAACTCCTGTAATAAACATCTGTTTTCGGGCACGGGTCATTGCTACATTTAATTTTCGGTCTACCAATATTCCGTTGTCCACCGTTAAGTTCGGGAGGAATTTGAGTTGGTAAGGGTAGTTGACACAGAACGAATAAATGATGACATCCCGTTCACTCCCTTGAAAACGTTCGACTGTGTCGATAAGTATCCTGTTAAGCATCGGAATGTTTAATCGGGCAATTTCTTGTTTGATGAGTGCTATCTGGCTACGATAAGGAGTGATAATACCCAAAGTTTGTGCTGTGTTGAATTCTTTTTCGTTTTTTTGATAAACGTCTAATGCCAGTCGGGCAACGATACGAGCTTCGGAACGATTCGTTTTGGCCGGCGCTCCTGCGGGTTCCGGTTCGGACGGATAGAAAGCGAGGCGCGTGATGCCTGCCGAATCTTCCAGTTGATGAGGTAATCCTACGGGTAACAGGCGCCCTTCGTAGAAAGTACGGTTGGCAAAAAGGGCTACTTCGGGGTGCATACGTCCTTGTCGGCAAAGCATGTCGGAGAGAAGTGAGACGGGAGAAGTGAAATGGGAATAGGGAGATATATTATCTTTGGAGGGATGGGAGTAGTTTTGGGTGTTGCGGTAAAGACGCTCAAAAAGAGAATCTTTAAGGTTTGTTAGTCCGATGGCACGCAGTGTTTCATTGTGTATTTCAGATTGATCTTCACGTTGAAGAACGACGGCTGGGAGCTGTTTGTGATCGCCTATAAGGATAAATTTACCAATGGCATTATCCCCCGACATACTACGGGCACAAAGGATGCCCAATAACTGAGGTTCAAGAATCTGAGTTGCTTCATCGACAATGGCTACATCGAATTTTTTCAGGCGGAAGAGTTCTGGCTTGCCGGAAATGGAGGCTACTGTACCTATGAATATCCGGCAACGTGTAATACGGTCGGTCACTTCCGAACGGCGCATACAAGCTGACAGTTCATTTTCTATCAGATGGCTGCGGTAGGTCTCGTCACAGGACAGTTCGCTGCCTATGCGGATAAAGTCCACTTTGGGGCGGATGGAAGAGAGTGATTTGCAAATCTCATCTACGGCACGGTTGGTATACGATAACAGAAGTATCTGTGCCTGTTCGTCCTGGTGGAAGGTTTCTACCATTTTTTTGAGGGCACAAGAGGTCTTTCCTGTTCCTGGAGGGCCTATCAGCAGAAAATAATCTTTGGCTGCTTGTGCTTTAAGGGCAACACGGGAGAAATCATCGGTGGCGGCAGTGATGCGGGGAATGAACGATTCGTCGAAGGCAGGGGAGCGTTGGGCGAGAAGCAGATCCCGGCGGTCTTTTGTTGCCGACGCAAAAGCTGACAGTCCGTAGTACATATTGCGGAAAGTGGTATCCATTGTGTCATGTTCGATGGCATACAGGCTGTCAGGGGGAAGGACAGAGGAATTCTGCTGACTGGCGCGTAGGCGGATATGTATCTCTTCTTCAGTGATTGTTTCGATATAACCTTTAAATACCATTTTGTTGGTGACATTATCGGTAACTGTATTGCGTTCGTACAATACTATGGAGTCTCCTTGCCGGAAGTTGGGTAAGGCTTCTTCCCGGAGTATTTTTCTGGATAAGATGATAGTGGCTTTATGCTCGTCGGCTGTGTGATTCTCTTTGATGCGCAGGTCATAAAGAATTTCTCCGGCTTCTGATTTTTCGGCGAGTGTAGAAAGCCATAAGGCAGCGGCTCCTGTACGTCCTTCGTAGTCTACGTCTCCGGATTTGGAGGTATAAAGCTCTTTGGTTATAAAATTATACAGGGCATAGAAATAGGTTTGTTCCAGAGGAGAAAGAGCGGCGAGATGTTGTGCGAATATATCAATGGAGGGACGCAGGTATTGTTCCCAAAAACGGCCTTGTAATCCCCGTTCATTGAGGGTTTGTGCTTGGATTGACTGTAATTTGGTAGCAGTATATTCAAGGCTGTTATGTAATTGTATACCGTATTCTTCGGCTACGATGCGATTTCGAAGGTTGATTACCCGGCGTACCATAGCCCATGACGGGCGGGCCGGATAGAGCAGAGGATAACGTGTATAAAGCAGGTAAGCCTTTACGCGGTGGTGGTCCATCTTCATTGAATATTGAAGTACCGCCTGGTAGAGTAACATTTGTACTTTGTTGTTTTCTTTCGGTTCTACTTTATTACGGATACTGTATTCGTCTCCTTTACCGGATTTCATTTCAATGAATGACGACATATCCCGTTGCATATAGTCGAGACGTCCTTGTAAACCAAGTGCTTCACAAATGTACGAAGGTTCGAGTACGGCATCCCTCTTATCCATTTCATATCCGGGGGCATGGAACGTTTCGGTTACTACTTCCCGGATGTGTTCAAAGTGCATTTTGCAATCTTCAAAGAATTGACGCTCCTTTTCCTTATCTTGTAGATCGGCGCAGGCAGCCAGTTCAATGGGGTAACGGCGGAAGGCCTTTTGCATACACGAAAGGTAGTCTACTTCTCCGTTTGCGTGGATCCATTCGTCCAGAAAGAGGTTGGCTATATTTCCTAATAATAATGGACGCGCATTTTCAATGGGTTGTAAACGTGCCAGAAAATAATTGGCCGGATGATGACCATACTCCCGGAAACACTCGGCGAGCGAGCTGATATCTATCAGATAGTCCGGTTCGAGAACGATGAAAGCAGGATTGAGTATTCCGTTGTCGTCTACGTTTATATCCAGGAGGTTGAGCTGTGCATGCTGCCAAAGGAGTTTGCATGTTTCTGCAAACTCTTCGTTGAATTGGGGGATATTGTAGCGCACCCGTAACGGTTCATCGGCGATACTGTCCAGTGGTGTTACATATAGGAAATGTTCATCGGAATGTTGGAAGCATACCCGCATACGTTCTATTTTTCTGCGAGTGGGCGGAGCGATGATATAAGTGGGATCTGTTTTGGGCAGCAATCTATATAATTCATCCGGAATGTCGGTTCCCGAGAGTTTTTTCAGGAAAAAAGCGAGAGTCTTTGCGTCGCGCAATAATTTTTCCCGTTCGGGCTCTGTTCTACGGTTCAGTACGCCATTTGAAGTCAGGCGGAAAGTATGCAGGCGATTCTGTTCTATGGCTGATAAACCGGTGCGTGCAGCTACAAAACTGATTCGTGCGGACAGGTCGGTCATTTGCAGGCTTTCGTTCTGCATCTGGCTACGGCAGAGGCGTTCGAGCAGGTCACGCATTTGTTTATAGGCTATGTCGAGCTTGTTATCATCGATGCGGCAGACAGTCAACAAAATATCAAACGATTCTTTTATCTCCTTATTTTCCATGCATGCAAAGATAATGCAAACCGAGAGTAGAATAAAATAAACAAGTTCATTTTATTATGTTAGGGTGTAGTTTGCCTTCGCTTGTAGTAAAGACAAGGAAAAGGGAAGTAACGTCAACTTCTTTTAATAAATAAAAAAAGCTGTGCCGACTACCTGTCGACACAGCTTTTTTTATTTATAAACATTTATGTGTGGAAAGATTAATCCAATACGATAGGTTTGTATTTCGGAACCAATGCCTTCATTACGGTCCAACCGATGAGGTAGGCTACTGCACAAACACAGAAGATAATGAAGTAACCGGCTGGCTTACCCTCAAATCCCATGAAAGTCATTTGAGTTTCGTCTGCATATACAAACAGGTTACCAGCTACTTTCTGAAGAATCATAGAGCCGAAACCACCGGCCATACCACCGATACCCGTGATACTTGCAATCGCTGTTTTAGGGAACATATCACTTACAGTAGAGAAAATGTTAGCCGACCAGGACTGGTGAGCAGCTCCACCGATACCGATCATGATTACGGGGAACCAAGGAGAAATAGTACCTAACGGTTGTGCCAACAATACTACCAACGGGAAGAATGCGAAGATCAACATCGCTTTCATACGGGCAGCGTAGGGGTTCATACCTGTTTTATTGATGAAGATAGTAGGAAGTTTACCACCGTAAATAGACAACATGGTAATGGCATATAGCGTAAAGATCAATCCCATACCCAATGGGCTGGATGTTTTGATATCGAATTGTGTGAATAAATAAGAAGGAGTCCAGAAAAGGAAGAACCACCATACACCGTCGGTCATAAATTTACCGAAAGCAAAAGCCCAAGTCTGTTTGTAGCTGAAACACTGCCAGAATTTCATTTTTTTCTGGTCTTTCTCTTCTACATGTGGAGCGGCACCTTCTTCGTGCTTATCTTGTTCAATGTATTCCAATTCGGCTTTGTTCACGTGTTTACTCTTTGAAGGGGCTGTGTACATGAATACCCAGAACCCCATCCAAATAAAGCCGAGACCACCAATAACGATAAATGCCATTTCCCAACCCCATACTTTAGCTAAAATAGGAATAGTCAGCGGAGCAATTAATGCACCGATAGATGCACCGGCGTTAAAAATAGAGGTGGCATAAGCACGGTCTTTTTTGGGGAAGTACTCGGCAGTAACTTTAATGGCTGCCGGGAAGTTACCTGCTTCACCGAGTGCCAATACACAACGGGCAGCAAGAAAGCAGTACATACTGATGGTAGCGATTGTAACCACTGTGGCACCTGTTGCGGAAGCTAATTCCGCAGCACTGTGAAGACCTACAAAGTGCTCGGTTACTACTCCACATAAGGCGTGGAGACATGCACCTGCCGACCATACACCGATTGCCCAAAGGAAACCTTTCTTTGTTCCCATCCAGTCGATGAAACGTCCGGCAAACAACATACAGATTGCATATACAATGGAAAATACAGAGGTAATAGTTCCATAATGTGATTCGTCCCAGTGGAATTCCGGTTTGATAAATTCATCCCACGTCAGCGAGAGCACCTGACGGTCGAGGTAGTTTACAGTTGTCGCGAAAAATAACATAGCGCAGATAGTCCATCTGTAGTTTGTCATTTTACCCATAGCATTTTGAATTGTACTCATGATAAATGATTTAAAATTATTAGTTCTGATTCTGGGCCAAAAATACACATTATTTGATGCAAATCAACATATTTATTGTCTCTTTTGCTGTAAATTTTGTCTGTTTTATACCAAAATCGTCCAAAAATGCGGAAAAACTACGTTATCGCACACGAAATTGTATGTTTGCGTGCACGAAAACTTATAAATACACCTTTTGAATCGAAAACTCCACACCTTATATAAAAAGAGTCGCTATCTTTGTCTCATTAAGTAGTAAATCTAATTACCAATAACAAAAATGAGAATGAAGAGAAACTTAATTTGTAAAACTTTTGTGATAGGGGCTTTGCTTTGCTCTGTTTCGTTGGCTGCCCAAAAAGTGAGTGATAAACTTCCATGGTCCGTGCGTATGACGGAGTCGGAGATGATTCGTTGTCCCGAATCGTGGCAACTGGATTTTCAACCTAAACTGAAATGGGATTATTGTCACGGCTTGGAACTCGGAGCAATGCTCGACGTATATGATACTTATGGTGGAAAAAAGATATATGATTATGCACTGGCTTATGCCGATACAATGATTCATGATGATGGTAGCATTGTGACTTACAAACTACACGAATACAATATTGACCGTTTGAATTCCGGGAAATTTCTGTTCCGTATTTATGAGGAATCCAAGGATGAAAAATACAAGAAAGCAATTGATTTATTGCGTAGCCAGCTTGATACGCATCCGCGTAACGAGGATGGCGGTTTTTGGCACAAAAAGATTTATCCGAATCAAATGTGGCTGGATGGTATTTATATGGCTTCACCTTTTTATGCAGAATATGCTTTCCGTAATAACCGGGTGAAAGATTATGCAGATGTGGTGAATCAGTTTATCACTGTGGCTCGCCATACATACGATCCGAAAAACGGCTTGTATCGTCATGCCTGTGATGTGAGTCGTAAGGAGCGTTGGGCCGATCCTGTTACCGGGCAATCTAAACATAGCTGGGGGCGTGCTATGGGATGGTATGCCATGGCATTTGTCGATGCACTCGATTTTATTCCGAAACATGAGGCAGGAAGAGATTCCATGCTCGTTATTCTTAATAATATCGCCGAACAAGTAAAACGCTTACAAGATCCTAAGACCGGGCTTTGGTATCAGGTGCTCGATCGTAGTGGCGATAAGGGTAATTATTTGGAATCTTCTTGTTCAACTATGTTTGTTTATTCTTTATTTAAAGCGGTACGTATGGGATATATCGACTCTTCTTATCTGGATGTGGCATTGAAAGGATATAAAGGTATTCTGGATAATTTTATCGAGGTGGACAAAGATGGATTGGTCACCATCACCCAAGCCTGTGCCGTAGCCGGATTGGGCGGAAAGAATTATCGTTCAGGAGACTATGATTATTATATTAATGAAACCATTCGCAGCAATGACCCGAAAGCAGTAGGTCCGTTTATTATGGCGAGTTTGGAATACGAACGTTTACAGAAGAAATAAAAACATATGAATAAGTTATTGAAAGCAGGTCTGTTATTGTTTCTGGCCTGCGTCGGCACAGTACAGGCACAGCAAAAACAAGACACTATCGTAGTTGCTCGTGATGGAACCGGTGAATATCGTACTATTCAGGAAGCGGTAGAGGCCGTCCGGGCTTTTATGGATTACACCGTTACTATATATATAAAGGATGGACTGTATAAAGAAAAACTGGTAATTCCCTCTTGGGTCAAGAACGTGCAGCTGGTAGGTGAGAGTGCTGAAGGTACTATAATTACCTACGATGATCATGCTAATATCGATAAGATGGGTACTTTCCGCACTTATACTGTGAAAGTGGAAGGCAATGATATCACATTTAAGAATCTGACCATCGAGAATAATGCCGCACCGCTTGGGCAGGCTGTGGCTCTTCATACCGAAGGAGACAGGCTGATGTTTATTCATTGTCGTTTATTGGGGAATCAGGATACGATATATACGGGTAGAGAAGGAACACGTCTTTTGTTTACAGATTGTTATATAGAAGGAACGACTGATTTTATCTTTGGTCCGGCGACGGCATTGTTTGAACGTTGTACGATCCACAGCAAACGGAATTCATACATTACGGCCGCATCGACTCCGGAAAATGTAGAATTCGGTTATGTGTTCAAAAATTGTAAGTTGACGGCTGCACCCGGAGTGACCAAAGTATATCTGGGGCGTCCATGGCGTCCGTATGCTTCTACTACTTTCCTCAATTGCGAATTTGGTAGCCATATCCGCCCTGAAGGCTGGGATAACTGGCGCAATAAAGAGAATGAGAAAACTGCCCGTTATGCGGAATTCGGTAATACAGGTGAAGGCGCAGCCACAGCCGGCAGAGTGAAATGGGCTAAACAGTTGACCTCTAAAGAGGCACTGCGTTATACTATTGAGAATATTTTTACGGATAGTAGTAATTGGTATCCATATAAGAGATAAGAGAGTCTCCTTATTATAAAGTCGTGATGACCTGTGTAGTAGGGAAGATATTCTTTGCAGAGGAGGGTGTGCGGCAGTGCCGTCACACCCTTTATAGAAAATCTGCTCGTATCGGACTAAAACAGTCAATCAATATTCCTGCTTCCAAGCAGGTGCATCCATGTTCTGCATCCGGTTCGATATATATACCGTCTCCAGTTTCTACTATTTGTTTCTCTCCGTTTACGGTGAATTCAAACTTGCCGCTTGCTACATATGTAGTCTGGGTATGATAGTGTGTATGAGGTGTTCCGATTGCACCGGTTTCAAACTTAACCTTTACAAGCATTATCTGTCCGTCATACCCCATGATCTGACGAACTACACCTTCGCCTGCCGGTTCCCATGCCTTTTCTTTTTCTAAAATGAATGTTTTACTTCTTGTTTTCATACTTTATGCTTTAAAAAAACGTCCAAATATACAATTATTCCACCTAAAGCAACGTTTTTTAGACGTCATTCAGATAAAAAGTCCGTAAGTTTGCACAACAATAAAATAGATTTCGACAAAAATGAAAAACAAGCTGGCTGTTCTTTTAAGTTTATTCTTTCTTCTTTCTGCTTTTAAAGCGGATAGACCCGTGCTTACCATTTTTATGATAGGCGATTCTACAATGGCTAACAAAAATATTACCGGAGGAAATCCTGAACGGGGGTGGGGAATGATGCTTCCCGGATTCTTCAGTGAAGAAGTACGTATCGACAATCATGCAATGAATGGGCGGAGCTCCAAGAGTTTTATTGATGAAGGTCGCTGGGACAAGGTCATTTCTCAAGTGAAAAAAGGAGACTATGTGATTATCCAATTCGGGCATAATGATGAGAAACCTAAAGCAGACCGTCATACGGATCCCGGTACGACTTTTGATGCTAACCTTAGCCGTTTTGTGAATGAAACTCGTGCAAAAGGAGGAATTCCGATACTTTGTAATGCGATTGTACGTCGTAATTTTGTCCGTCCGTTAGACGAAAGTATCAGTAAAGACACTCGTCATGATGCCGGAGAAGTGAAACAGCCGCAAGAAGGCGATACCTTGTATGATACGCACGGCGCTTATATCGAATCTCCCCGTAATGTAGCGAAGAAGCTGAATGTACCTTTTATTGATATGAATAAGATAACCCATGAATTGGTTCAAGGTTTAGGACCTGTAGAATCGAAGAAACTTTTCATGTGGGTAGAGCCTAACAAAGTACCGGCCTTTCCGAAAGGGCGTGAAGATAATACACATCTTAATATATATGGTGGCCGGGTAGTGGCCGGTCTGGCAGTGGATGCCATTGCACAGGCTGTTCCCGAATTGGCTAAATACGTTCGTCACTATGATTATGTGGTAGCACAAGATGGTAGCGGTGACTTTTTTACTATTCAGGATGCCATTGATGCCGTACCCGATTTTCGTAAAAATGTGCGTACTACTATTCTTGTCCGTAAAGGTATCTACAAAGAAAAAGTCGTGATACCGGAAAGTAAAATAAATGTTTCTTTGATAGGTCAGGAAGGAGCGGTTCTTTCTTATGACGATTATGCTGATAAAAAGAATGTCTTCGGAGAAACGAAGGGGACTTCCGGTTCGTCTACCTGTTATATTTATGCACCGGATTTTTATGCCGAGAATATAACTTTTGAGAATACTGCCGGTCCGGTGGGGCAGGCAGTAGCTTGTTTTGTGTCGGCAGATCGTGCTTTTTTCAAGAATTGCCGCTTTCTGGGTTTTCAGGATACGCTTTACACTTATGGTAAAAACAGTCGCCAGTATTATGAGAACTGTTATATTGAGGGTTCTGTCGATTTTATTTTCGGTTGGTCTACGGCTGTATTCAATCGTTGCCACATCCATAGTAAGAGAAACGGATATATAACAGCTCCTTCTACCGATAAAGAGTCAAAATACGGTTATGTTTTTTATGATTGTACCCTAACTGCCGATGAGGGCGTGAAAGGAGTTTATCTTTCCCGTCCTTGGCGTCCATATGCAAAGGCGGTATTTATACATTGCAATATGGGCGGACATATACAACCTGCTGGGTGGCATAACTGGGGTAAGAAAGAGGCAGAAAAAACGGTGTTTTATGCCGAATATCAGAGTAGTGGTGAAGGAGCTGCTCCGAAAGCGCGTGCTGCTTTCTCCCGGCAATTAAAAGATCTGAAAGAATATCGTATGGAAGATATCCTGGAAGGTGGAGATGGCTGGAATCCGGTGAAGAATGGAGATTCATTGGTAAAGGTAGTGAGATAATTTATAATAACAGACTCGGATGTTGAAACGAATCGGTGTTAGTATATTGATAGCTATTGCTTTTTTGACTGCTGTGGCACAAAAAAGCACTTCCTATGAGATAGAAAAGGATTATCCGCTTTTTCTGGAAAAGATGAAACAAGAACTTACCTATCCTATGGCATGGGGGAATAGTGCCCAGACTGATTTTTCCGAGTGGCGGAAAATGACCCGTACGATTGTTCTGGATGCAATGTTGGCTCCACCGCCTGTTGCCAAAGAATATGGTATGGAAGTTGTGGCTATAGAACAACGGGCGGGTTATGAAGCTCGAAAAATTCGTTTCAACCTTTCCGGTTATTCCCGGGTTCCCGCTTACTTGTTGGTTCCTGCGGGGAAAGGCCCGTTTCCGGCTGTTGTGCTGTTACATGATCATGGTGCGCATTTTTCGATAGGGAAAGAGAAGATGATTCGGCCTTTCGATGTTGATTCTTTAACATTGGCGGATGCCGATAATTGGGTGCATCAATGTTATGATGACCAGTATGTTGGTGACTATCTGGCTTCTAAGGGATATGTGGTGATTTCCATAGACGCTCTTTTCTGGGGAGAGCGCGGGCGGAAAGAGGGGGCACGTTATGAAAGTCAGCAGTCTTTGGCGTGTGTCTTTGAAATGTTGGGGCGCAGTTGGAGCGGTACGATTTCATATGAGGATATGTATACTGCCGACTTTCTTGCTTCTTTGAAAGAGGTCGATGCTGATCGGATAGGTTGCATGGGATTCTCGATGGGGGCTTATCGTTCCTGGATGTTATCGGCATTGTCTGATAGGGTAAAGGCCGGTGTTGCTGTTTGTTGGCTGACGACCACTGAATATCAGCTTTCCCCCCATTACGGACGTGGGAAGGGTGATTCGAATTACGCCAATGTGTTACCTGGTTTAAGGCGGTATTTGGATTATCCGCATATCGCTTCTATTGCTTGCCCTAAAGCAATGCTTTTCTTTAATGGCCGGCATGATAAACTTTTTCCTGTTCCTGCAGTAGAAAATGCTTATTCACAGTTGCATACAGTGTGGAATAGTCAGAATGCCGATGATAAACTGATCACAAAATTGTGGGAATTGCCCCATTTCTGTAGTAAGGAAATGCAAGCAGAAATATTGTCTTTCTTTAATAAACAACTTTCAAAATAATATTTGGTAAAAAAGGCATATTCCGGAAGGAAGATTTTTTACCTGTAGCTTATTTTTTATACTTATTCCAGCTACTTAAGAGATACTAAATGAGGGTATATCATACCTATGTCTTATTAAAATAGAAATAAAAATAAGGCAAAATTCGGTTTAATTTGTATCTTTACCGCATGGAATTTTATAAAATGATGAGAAGAATCTTATTTCTGATAGCATTTTTGAGTATCGCGCTGGTGATTAGTGCCCAGCGGAACTGTTTTTTTACCCATTACTCTTCCGAAGACGGTTTGTCACAAAATACTGTAATGAGCATTTTACAGGATCATAAAGGAAATCTTTGGTTTTCGACTTGGGATGGTATTAACCGTTTTAATGGCTATTCTTTTAAAACATATAAGGCACGTCAGGGAAATTTTATCAGTTTGACAAATAATCGCGTCGACCGGATGTATGAAGATCCGGACGGATTTTTATGGTTGTTGACCTATGATAATCGGGCTCATCGTTTCGATCCTCGTACAGAAACCTTTGAGCAGGTTCCTGCTGCCGGACAGCCGGGGAGTAATTCCAATGTGAATGCGATCAGTGTCCTTCGAAGAGGGACAGTCTGGTTGCTTACGGAGAATGACGTTGCAATACGTGTCACTGCTTCTGCTCAGACCGGTCGCCTTGCTACTGAAATTTATTCTGCAAAGTCGGGGCTTTTTCCTGCTACGAAAGTTTTTAAGGTATATCAGGATGCTGATAATAATGAATGGCTGCTTACGGATAATGGTTTGGGCTTAATTCGTCCGGGGGAGAAAACACCGGTATCCTATTTTGTAGAAACGAAAGAGCGCTTTTCGGATCCGAAGCAGGCTTTCTATGCAGTACAGGAGAATGAAACGGAGATTTGTTTCGGATCGGACAGAGGGCGTGTATGGCGTTATCAGAAAGAAAACGGGCAATTCGAATTGCTTGAGTTGCCAACTCGCTCACGCATTAGTTCCATCAACAGTGTAGAACCGGATAAAGTAGTGATTGCTACTTCTACAGACGGTTTCTTTGTTTACAATTTGAAAACGAAAGAATATGTGCATTATTCTCATGTAACTTGTCGTGACTTGCCTTCCGCCCCTATTGTGTCGGCATATGTAGACAAAACTTCAGAAGTGTGGTTTGAGCAGGAAGAACCGGGAGTTGTTGCACACTTTAATCCTTTTACCGGAATATTAAAACGTGAGCAGATACGCGTGGAACCTACTGCTGCCGACCGTTCACGTCCTTCTTTTCATATACACGAAGATGTGAACGGATATCTTTGGGTACATCCTTATGGTGGGGGATTTTCTTTTTATGATCGGGAAAAGAATCAGCTTGTGCCTTTTTACGACGAGTTGGGAAGTTCAGACTGGCGTTTTTCTAATAAAATACATTCCAGTTTTTCCGATACACAAGGGAATCTTTGGATTTGTACCCATTCCAAAGGATTAGAAAAAGTGACATTTCGTTCGGTTCAGTTTAGCATGATGACACCGGAGGAGCATAATTATGAGTCGTTGAGCAATGAAGTGCGTGCCCTTTGTGAAGATAATAATAAAAATATATGGGTGGGGCTGAAAGACGGACGTCTCCGTATATATGATTCTGACCATAAATATCTGGGATTTTTAACCGAGAACGGAACAGTCTCCCGTTCGGGGGTACCTATGAAAGGTACGGTCTATTATATTATGCAGGATTCCAAAGGAGTACTTTGGATAGCAACGAAAGGGGATGGTTTGGTACGTGCCGAGCCGATAGCGTCGAACGGTCTGTCTTATCGGTTATCTCGTTATCGTTATGATGAGGATGACATGTATAGCTTGAGCAATGATAATGTGTATTGTGTTTATGAAGATCATAACGGGCGTATCTGGATTGCAACCTTTGCTAATGGAATTAATTATATATCAAAGGATAAGAATGGAAATACTATTTTTGTCAATCATCGCAACAATCTGAAGGGATATCCGATTGATCTGTGCTATAAAACCCGTTTTATTACTTCGGATAACAATGGACGTCTTTGGGTAGGGACGACAGCCGGTGCAGTTGCTTTTGACGAAAACTTCAGTACCCCTGAAGAAATTCAATTCCATCATTTTTCCCGTAATCCGAATGATACGAAAAGTTTGAGTAATAATGATGTGCACTGGATTGTAGTTACAGAAAAGAAAGAGCTTTATCTTGCCACTTTTGGTGGCGGACTTAATAAACTTCTTTTTATTGATGAGGCTGGAAAAGGAGCATTTAAATCTTATTCTGTGCTTGACGGACTTCCCTCAGATGTGTTGCTTTCTATTCGGGAAGACGATAAGCACAATTTGTGGATAAGTACGGAAAATGGTGTCAGTAAATTTATTCCCGGTGAAGAACGTTTTGAGAATTACGATGATCGCAGTATCACGTTCCGTGTGCGTTTTAGTGAAGCTGCTTCAACAGTGACTTCTAAAGGAGATATCTTGTTTGGTGCCAGTAATGGGATTTTTATGTTTAATCCCGATTCTATCAGTAAAAGCCGTTTTGTCCCTCCTATCGTATTCTCTAAATTAGTGATTGCTAATCAGGACATTGTTCCGGGGGATAATTCTGTATTGAAGGTAGGTTTGGATGATACAAAAGAATTGGTACTCTCTCATAAAGAAAATATTTTTGCTATTCAGTATGCGGCACTCGATTACACGAATCCGCAGAATATTCAGTATGCTTATATCCTTGAAGGCTTTGAGAAACAATGGACCTATGCCGACAGGTTGCGCAGTGCTACTTATACCAACTTGCCTAAAGGACATTATACATTCAAGGTACGTTCAACGAATAGTGACGGTGTCTGGGTGCCCAATACCCGGTATCTCGAAATTGTTGTGTTACCGTCATTTTGGGAAACGCCACTTGCTTATTTCCTTTATGTAATATTCATTTTGCTTATCATCTTTGTAGCGGTTTACATTCTTTTCACCATTTATCGGTTGAAGCACGAAGTATCGGTAGAACAACAGGTCTCGGATATAAAACTTCGGTTCTTTACAAATATTTCACATGAGCTTCGTACACCGTTGACTTTGATAGCCGGCCCGGTAGAGCATGTCTTGAAAAATTCGAAATTGCCGGAAGACGCACGTGAACAACTGGTCGTAGTGGAACGTAATACGAACCGGATGCTTCATTTGGTCAATCAGATCCTTGATTTCCGTAAGATTCAGAATAAGAAAATGAAGATGCAGGTACAAAGGGTCGACGTCGTCTCTTTTGTCCGGAGGATAATGGATAATTTCGAATCGCTGGCGGAAGAACACAGTATCGACTTTTTATTTGAAACGGAAAAGGACGAATTGTATCTTTGGGTTGATGAGGATAAATTGGAGAAGATCGTATTCAATTTGCTTTCTAATGCCTTTAAATATACTCCGAATGGAAAACTGATTCGTGTCTTCATCCGTGAAGATGAAGGAACCGTTGCCATAGGTGTACAGGATCAGGGAATCGGTATACCGGAGAATAAGAAAAAATCTCTCTTTGTGCGTTTCGAAAATCTGGTAGATAAGAATTTGTTTAATCAGGCAAGCACCGGTATTGGTCTTTCATTGGTGAAAGAGCTTGCCGAAATGCATAAAGCTACTATTTCGGTAGAGAGTAAGTTAGGCGAAGGAAGCTGTTTCAAAGTCGATTTCCTTAAAGGAAAGGAACATTATGATGATACGGTTGAATTTATTCTGGAGGATGCAGCCGTTCGTCGTTCCGTTCCTGTGATGGATGCAACAGCATCTGTTATTCCTATTATTAATCCGGAAGTAACCTCTTTAGAGGAAGAATCTGAAGAGGATTCTAATAAAGAAGTGATGTTGCTTGTGGAAGACAATCAGGAACTACGTACTTTCCTGCGTACCATTTTTTCACCGGTATATCGTGTCATTGAGGCGGTAGACGGTATGGACGGCTGGAGCAAAGCACTTAAATTTGTTCCAGACATTATCATCAGTGACGTTATGATGCCCGAGAAAGACGGCATTGAAATGACGAAGGAACTCCGTGCGGATATGACCACCAGTCATATTCCTATTGTTCTGCTGACGGCCAAAACTTCTATCGAAAGTAAGTTGGAAGGTTTGGAATACGGTGCCGATGATTATATTACCAAACCTTTCAGTGCCACTTATCTGAAAGCTCGTGTAGAGAATTTACTTGCTCAACGTCATAAACTGCAAAGTTTTTACAGAGACAATTTGATGAATGGTGTTCTGTCTTCTACCGCAGTTTCGGAAGAGGTTGTTTTAGAAGAAGAAAAATTACCGGAAATGTCTCCCAATGATCGTAAGTTTATGGACAAGCTTATTGAACTGATGGAAAAGAATATGGATAACGGTGATTTGGTAGTAGATGATTTGGTGAGAGAGGTTGCTGTGAGTCGTTCGGTATTCTTTAAAAAACTAAAAACACTGACAGGGTTGGCGCCGATTGAGTTTATTAAAGAAATGCGTATCAATCGTGCCGCCCAATTAATAGAAACCGGTGAATTTAATATGACTCAGATTTCATATATGGTAGGTATTAATGATCCGCGTTATTTCAGTAAATGCTTCAAATCGAAAATAGGGATGACCCCTACCGAGTATAAGGATAGCTTAAGCAAAAAGAATACTTAAATTCCACATTCTCTATGAAAAAATTATTTTTATTGCTGGCTCTTTTCCTGATGTGCCATCTCGGTATGGCGCAGACAAATGATTCGATTTGGAAACCTTTTGAGGCAAAATTTACAACTTCCGGTTCCATATTTCAAGGAAATGGGTATCGGATAAGAACAGAGAGTATTGAGATTCCTCCCTATAAAAGTAGAGTTGTAAGATATTTGCGGACGCAGCATTGCAAGGATGAAGATTATTATTGGAGTCTGGCAGAAAAACTGCTTGGATGTTATAAGAAAGACATAACGTTTTCTAAGGAGGGAGATATTTCTATTTATTCTTGTGTCAGGCATAACTATATGGATAGTGTTCCGACTATTTGTACTGCATATATACAGCCTGTGACAGCTTGTTTGTTGTCGGGAGTAGCTTTTTCAAAACAAGGGGTTGCAGATACTGTATATCAGAGACAGTTGGTCGATAAGATATGGAATTGTGATATACCGCATTCTGTTTATATCCCTAACAGCGAGGATACTATTTATTTCTTAAGACAGAAGATTATTAATCCTCAACTTTTGCTTGAGAAGAATAAGCCTGTGTATGTATATGACTCTGAGCTAAAGAGTTTCAGAAGCAATTATTATAAGTTCGGGCGAAGCAATGACGGTTACATCGTTTGCTCGTGGGATTCTTATCTGACAGATGAAGCGGTGGAGCAGGCAAGGGGTAACTTGATTCTTGATAAGAAGAAAGAGTCTAAGATTCTGTTTGAAGGCAAGGATACGATACTATTCAGAGGGTGCAAATTTACAGCCGACAGGATAGTCAGTCAGAATCGTTCTTTTCGTGGAGGATATGAAGTCACTACCACCTATTTGGCAAAAGTGGAATTTGAAAATATGCCTGTTCTTATTCATCTGAATCAGAACCAGCATGCCGACAGTATCGGAGAGAATATGCCGCTACCTTCTTTTATTGAAGAAAACATCTTCCGGCTGAAAAATAGACCACCGGCCGTAACGGTCATCAGAGATAGCATACCAGCTACAGATACTTTGTTTGTAGTAAAAAAGAATAGATTTCCCCTATGGACCTATTATGATAAAAACACACGGATAACGGGTGTTTCGTTGGGTATTGGCGAGATAAATGATTTGCGGAATGTCACGACTAACGGTCTAAAACTGGATGTAATAGGTTCTTCTTCTTTTTTAGCGCTGATGTTGCCATTTGCTTTAGTACCTCCCTCCGAGATAATGGAATTGAATCGAAGATGGCAAATTGCCGAACCGGCAATCTTATATAAGAATCGCTTTAGTATAACGAATGGTATCTCTTTTTCAGTAGCCGGCTCTGTATTGGATAGCCATATTATTAATGGCATAGGGTTTGGAGGAATAGTCACGATTAACTATCGTGTCAATGGAATGTCTCTTGCCGGACTTAATAACGGATTGACTTACAATAATGGATTACAGGTGGCAGGATTTTGGGCAACTGTCCATCAATCCAATGGAATGCAGATCGGGGTATTAGGAACTATGGGGCATCATGTAAAAGGAGTACAAATCGGTGCATTCAATTTTGCAAAAAAACAAATATGTGGTTTACAGACAGGGGTGTTTAATACTGCCACTAAATCGAATGGTCTCCAGATAGGTCTTTGTAATTTTTCCAAGAAGCTCAAAGGAATACAGATCGGGCTTTGGAATAAAAGCGATAGACGTAGCCTTCCTTTCTTTAATTGGGGATTTTAGTAATAGGGGATTTAAGGCATACGATTATCGAATAATATGCAGTGAGAAAATCACACCTCTGATTTTAACATTGTTAATCTCGTTTTCGCCATATTGTTTCTTTCGTCGCAAAACATTAATTTCTTGTTTATAAAGGAACGTATTCTTGCCGACAAAAGATTGTATTTAACACAGTATTAAATACGTATTCTTGTAGGTTAAGAATATTGGTTTATTTGGTTGTTAAGTGAAAGATTAATGTGTTGATATACAATGATTAAATTCAATCATGACTACTTCCCGGTATTAAGTCCCTCTCATTGGTTCGAAAAACAGTTTTTGCCTATACTTGTCAAATCGGTAACTTCATTTGTCTGTCTCTTCTAAAATTTAATATGAGTACAAACTTATCTTTTCTGCGTCTTCCTTGAAGGAAGATAAGGGAGTTTAGTTTTTATTTATATAATGAAGAAATGACAAATATAAGATTGCTTTTGATTGGCTGTTGCCTGTTTTTATTGAGTGCGTGTGGAAAAAAAACGGTGAATATCGTAGTACCTCCGGAGGCTTCGATACGTATGAACTTCGGTGTGCAGCAACTACAGGAAACGTTGGAAAAAGAGGGATATCGGGTACTCTTATCCGGAATTGAGGATACCTTGACAGAAGCTGACAGGATTATTTTTCTGAATCAGGCTTGTGATTCTACGTTGAGAAAAGAGGGATTTTTGATTACAACAGAGGGAAACAGGACAATGGTTCGGGGGAATGATGGAAACGGAGTGATTTATGCCTGTCGTGAGTTGATAGATCATATTAACGAGAAAAAGAACCTGGACTTTCCTGCTTTCTGTCAAGATGCGCCGGAGATGGTACTTCGGGGAGCTTGTATCGGTTTACAGAAAACTACTTATTTACCCGGACATGGTGTATATGAATATCCTTATACTCCGGAAAACTTTCCTTGGTTTTATGATAAACAGGCATGGATACGCTATTTAGACATGTTAGTGGAGAATCGTATGAATTCACTTTACCTTTGGAATGGGCATCCTTTTGCTTCACTGGTGAGGTTGGAAGAGTATCCTTTTGCTTTGGAAGTAGATGAGGAAACCTTTAAGAAAAACGAAGAGATTTTTTCTTTCCTGACAGAAGAGGCGGATAAACGTGGTATTTTCGTCATTCAAATGTTCTATAATATTCTTCTATCCAAACCATTTGCCGATCATTACGGGCTTAAAACTCAGGATCGTAATCGACCGATTACTCCGCTTATCAGTGATTATACACGTAAATCGATCGCAGCTTTTATTGAGAAATATCCGAACGTGGGTCTGCTTGTCTGTCTTGGGGAGGCTATGGATACTTATGAAGATGACGTGGAATGGTTTACACAAACCATTATTCCCGGAGTAAAGGATGGTTTGAAGGCGTTGGGACGTACTGACGAACCTCCTTTGTTACTGCGTGCACACGATACGGATTGCAAAATGGTGATGGATGCTGCTTTGCCGCTATATAAGAATCTTTATACAATGCACAAATATAACGGTGAGTCTCTCACCACTTATGAGCCACGTGGCCCTTGGTCGAAAATCCATCAGGATCTGAGTTCATTGGGTAGCATTCATATCAGTAATGTACATATTTTAGCTAACTTGGAACCATTTCGGTGGGGCTCTCCCGATTTTATACAGAAAGCGGTTCAGGCTATGCACGATGTACATGGGGCAAATGCTCTACATCTTTATCCTCAAGCATCTTATTGGGATTGGCCTTATACAGCTGATAAACTACCTGATGGTAAACGTGAGCTACAGCTTGATCGGGATTGGATCTGGTATAAAGCATGGGCACGTTATGCTTGGAACTGTCGCCGTGACCGTTCGGATGAAATCTTATATTGGAATGCACGGTTGGGGGATTATTATGGCATGGATGCTTCAGCTGCTGCCAATGTCCGCGTGGCATATGAGGAATCGGGCGAGATCGCTCCTAAGTTGTTACGTCGTTTTGGAATAACGGAAGGTAACCGGCAGACCTTGTTGTTGGGAATGTTTATGAGTCAGTTGGTTAACCCATATAAATATACTATTTATCCCGGATTTTACGAGAGTTGCGGACCGGAAGGTGAGAAATTGATAGAATACGTGGAGAAAGAATGGAAAAGACAACCGCATGTAGGTGAATTGCCTTTGGATATAGTGCAACAAGTGATTGAACATGGTGATCGTGCGGTGGCTGCCGTAGATGCCGCCGGAGAAAAAGTGACAAGAAACAAGGATGAATTCGAACGGTTACGTAATGATATGCATTGTTATCGGGAATTTGCTTATGCTTTTCGCTTTAAGGTAAAAGCGGCCAAGTTAGTACTCGATTATCAATGGGGTAAGAATATGAAGGATCTTGAGGAGGCTGTTCCGTTAATGGAACAGAGCCTTGAGCATTACCGCAAGCTGGCAGATCTTACCAAAGAGCATTATTACTATGCGAATAGCATGCAGACAGCTCAACGTCGTATTCCTATCGGAGGTGATGACGGGCATAACAAGACATGGGGAGAATTGTTGGTACATTATGAAAAAGAGTTGGAGAACTTCAAGTCCAATATTGCTTTGTTGAAAGAACAAAAAGAAGGGAATGCAATCAAAAAGGAGGCTGATATTACTCCTTTGAGACCTGCGGACGTGAAATTATTGAAGAATTATCCGACAGTGAAACTGACTAAAGGTGCTGTATTGTATTCTGATTTTCCGAATTCAAAAATAGATGCCATTGCACCGGAACTGGAGGGAATGACTGCCTTCTGCCTGAATGCAGAAAACCAGCGTCAGGAAGGGACGGCTATCGAGTTTACTTCTGATGATGCGGTTAATCTACTGGTAGGTTATTTCCGTGATGATCAAAAAAAGTATGCTAAAGCACCGAAACTGGAAACGGATGCATCTGCCAATGATTATGGACAAGCCGAGCCCAAATTGACAAATGCCATTCGCATAAAAGGTATGCCTTTGGCAAATGTACACAGTTATCATTTTCCTGCCGGTACTCATAAGTTGCTCTTACCGAAAGGGTATACTTTGGTTTTAGGATTTACAGATCAATCCGTTACTCCACGTAATGCGGCTCTTGCCGGAGCAGAGGAGACAATGGACTGGATGTTTTATTAATGGATGATTCTTACTCAATGCAGTTGAATATGAGAAAAGCAGCGCTTATTGCCGGATTATCCCTTTTTGCCGGTTCGCTTTTTGCACAGTCACCATACGAGGTGTCGCAAGAGCGTATGGAGGAGATTTATGAGGAGGTGAAAACACCTTATAAATATGGGTTGGCTATTGTTCCGCAAAATAATGATTATAAGATAGATTGCCCGACGGTATTTCGCAAGGGCAATAAATGGTATATGACCTATGTCGTGTACAACGGAAAGGGGGCGACGGACGGAAGAGGGTATGAAACCTGGATAGCGGAAAGTCCGAATCTGCTTGAGTGGCATACATTAGGGCGTATACTTTCTTTCCGTGAGAATACTTGGGATTGTAATCAGCGGGGAGGATTTCCGGCATTATCCGATATGGAATGGGGAGGAAGCTACACGCTGCAATCTTATAAAGGCAAGTATTGGATGACTTATATCGGTGGAGAAGGTATCGGGTATGAGGCTATTACCGCTCCTCTTCATATCGGTTTGGCATGGACGGATCAGGATATCGCTACTGCTCACGAATGGAAATCTGCCGATGAGCCGATTGTGAGCATACACGATAAAGACGCTCAATGGTGGGAGAAACTTACAGAGTACAAAAGTACGGTTTATTGGGATAAAGACCGGACGTTAGGGGCACCCTTTGTTATGTTTTACAATGCGGGAGGGCGACACCCCGATACAGGATTGAAAGGCGAACGTGTTGGAATTGCTTTATCCAAAGACATGAAACACTGGAAACGATATGGGGGCAATCCGGTCTTTGCACACGAGAGTGATGGTACAATTACGGGAGATGCCCATATTCAGAAAATGGGGGATGTATATGTGATGTTTTATTTTTCCGCCTTTCATCCGGAACGCAGGTATAAGGCGTTCAATACGTTTGCTGCGAGTTATGACTTGGTGCATTGGACAGATTGGAAAGGGGCGGATTTGGTGATTCCAAGCAAGGAGTATGACGAGATGTTTGCACATAAAAGCTATGTGATAAAACACAATGGGGTAGTTTATCATTTCTATTGTGCGGTTAATAATAGTGAGCAGCGGGGGATTGCCATTGCCACCAGTAAACCGATGGGGCGTTCGGCCGTACGTTTCCCGCAACCGGATATAAAGGGCAGGCGTCAGATAACCGAGTTGTCCGGTCATTGGAAAACTTGGTTGGACTCTTCCGGACCGGAGTCTTCCATTGCCGTATCCGTTCCTCATAATTGGGATGATTATTACGGTTACAGGCAACTGACACATGGTAATCTTCATGGTACGGCTATGTATCAGAATGAATTTGTATATCAAAAGCAGGATGGAAAGAGATATTTTCTGCGTTTGGAAGGCGTAGGGACGTATGCTACTATTGTTTTCAATAAGAAGGAGCTGGGACGATATCCGGTAGGTCGTACGACACTGACTCTGGATGTGACCGATGCCTTGATAGACGGAACCAATAAACTGGAGTTGAAAGTAGAGCATCCGGAGATGATTTCTGACATGCCTTGGGTATGTGGTGGATGTTCTTCGGAATGGGGGTTTAGTGAAGGTTCCCAGCCTTTCGGTATCTTCCGTCCGGTTATTTTGGAAGCTACAGATGAAATACGCATCGAACCTTTTGGCGTTCACATCTGGAATGACGATCAGGCGGCTACGGTTTACATAGATACCGAAGTGAAAAATTACGGGGAACGGACAGAGACTGTAGAACTTGTCAGTAAGTTGAGTAATGATGGCGGACGACAGGTTTTCCGTTTGGTAGAAGAGGTTACTTTGGCTCCCGGAGAGACAAAAACGGTTCGTCAGTCTTCGTCCGTTGAGAATCCGGTTTTATGGAGTACGGAGAATCCGTATCTTTATAAGTTGACCAGTATGATAAAGCGTGATATGAAAACCGCCGATAAGATAAAAACGACCGATGAGGTGGTTACTCCTTTCGGAATTCGCACACTTAGCTGGCCGGTGAAACGTAAAGATGGAGACGGACGTTTCTTTCTGAACGGTACTCCGGTTTTTATCAATGGGGTATGCGAATATGAACATCAGTTCGGGCAAAGCCACGCATTCAGTCGTGAGCAGGTGGCTGCCCGCGCCAAACAGATACGGGCTGCCGGCTTTAATGCATTCAGAGATGCCCATCAACCCCATCATCTCGATTATCAGACGTATTGGGATAAGGAGGGGATCTTGTTCTGGACGCAATTCTCTGCACATGTCTGGTATGATACGCCTGAATTTCGGGATAATTTCAAGAAATTGCTCCGGCAGTGGGTGAAGGAACGGCGTAATTCTCCGTCGGTCGTCATGTGGGGATTGCAGAATGAGAGTACTTTGCCGCGTGAATTTGCGGAGGAATGTGCCGCTATTATTCGGGAAATGGACCCGACCGCACACCATATGCGGATCATTACGACCTGCAACGGAGGAGAAGGAACTGATTGGAATGTGGTGCAGAATTGGAGCGGAACTTATGGAGGAGATGTGGAGCGTTACGGTGAGGAGCTTTCCCGTCCCAATCAATTATTGAATGGTGAATATGGCGCCTGGAGAAGTATCGGGCTGCATACAGAGCCGGCAGCCTTTGATCCGAAAGGTGTTTGGAGCGAGAGCCGGATGTGCCGGTTGATGGAAATTAAGATTCGGGAGGCAGAACGTGTGCGGGACAGCGTATGCGGACAATTCCAGTGGATTTACAGTAGCCATGATAATCCAGGGCGGCGTCAGCCGGACGAGGGTTACCGGATCATCGACAAGGTGGGGCCATTTAATTACAAAGGACTGGTTACTCCTTGGGAAGAACCTTTGGATATTTATTATCTGTATAAAGCCAATTATGTACCGGCTGCTAAAGAGCCGATGGTATATCTCGTTTCGCATACATGGCCCGACCGTTTTATCAACGGGCGGCGGCGTGCCACCATCGAAGCATACAGTAATTGTGACAGTGTTTTACTTTACAATGATGCCGGTGATGCTGTCTTTCTCGGACGCAAAATAAATCATGGGAAGGGGACACATTTCATGTGGGAAAACCGGGATATCCGCTATAACGTTCTTCGTGCCGTGGGCTATTACAAAGGGAAACCGGTAACGGAAGATGTCCTTTTATTAAACGGATTGGAGCAAGCGCCATCGTTTGAGAATCTTTATCACGAGGTAACTCCTGTTATGCAAGACGTGCAAGGAGAAAAGGATTACACTTATATTTATCGTATTAATTGCGGAGGAGATGCTTATGTAGACAGTTACGGACAACGATGGGCACAGGATAACTCCACCTTTTCCCATTCATGGGCAGAAGCGTTCGACGGTTTGAATCCCTATCTTGCCAGCCAAAGGACGACATATGATCCGATACGTGGTACGCGGGATTGGCCTTTGTTCCAAAGTTTTCGTTTCGGACGGCACAAATTGAATTATGAGTTTCCGTTAGCAGATGGGGTTTACCGGGTAGAATTGTATTTCACCGAACCTTGGCACGGTACGGGAGGGAGTGCGGCGACCGATTGTGAAGGTCTCCGTATATTTGATGTGGCGATCAATGATTCGGTTGTTATGGATGATTTGGATATCTGGGCAGAGAGCGGACATGATACTGCATTGAAAAAGGTAGTGTATGTCCCAGTAAAAGGTGGGAAGATGATCATCTCTTTTCCCGAAGTAAAAGCCGGGCAGGCATTGATTTCGGCTATTGCCATTGCCCGTCAGGGAAAATTTGAAGTTCAGGAAATGCCGGAGGCCACTGCTTTCTCTTGGAAAGACTTTGACAGGGATGTTGTGGAAAAAACACCGGCGGAACTTTTGCCCGAAGACAAGAATGCACGTGTCGGGGTGATTTATGAAGCGGAAGCGGCCCTGTTGAAAGGAAAATATGTGAAGAAGCAACATCGGAACCAGACCGGTATCTTTTTTGGTAAAGGAGACCGGAATAGCATCGAGTGGAATATATCTACCGGTCTGGCACAGGTTTATGCCCTGCGTTTTAAATATATGAACAGCAGTAGTGTTCCCGTCAAAGTGAGGCTGCGCTTTATAGATTCAAAAGGGGTGGTATTGAAAGATGACATACTGACTTTTCCTGATACCCCTGAAAAGTGGCGTATGATGAGTACTACTACCGGAACTTATATCAACGCCGGACAGTATAGAGTGGTTCTAACTTCCGACGGGATGGAGGGATTGGCTTTTGATGCCTTAGAGGTACAGTAATTTGAAGATACGATCATATAGTAAGATAAAGAATCGATGAGAAGGATATTAATAGGTATATTCTGTTGTGTCGCTGCCGGCTTGTCGGCTCAAGTAGGAGTACCCGATTGGGAAAACCATCAAGTATTACACATCAACCGGGAACCGGCACGGGCAGCTTTCTTTCCTTATGGGGAACATGTCGGAGACCGTAGGCTTTGTCTGGACGGATCGTGGAAATTTCGCTGGACTCCTATGCCGGAGGAACGCATTCCTGACTTCTATCGGACAGATTATGACGACTCCCGTTGGGTGGAGTTTCCCGTACCTGCCAATTGGGAAGTTAATGGTTATGGCACTCCTATCTATGTTTCTGCCGGTTATCCGTTTAAAATCGACCCGCCTCGTGTGACGAGTGAACCGAAGGCGGAGTATACAACTTTTAAAGAGCGTAATCCGGTAGGTCAGTACAGACGTACCTTTACATTGCCTGCCGGTTGGGAGAAGACCGGACAAACTTTCTTGCGTTTTGAGGGGGTAATGAGTGCTTTTTATGTATGGATTAACGGGCAGTTGGCAGGGTATAGCGAGGGAAGCATGGAACCGAGTGAGTTCAATATCACTTCTTGTTTAAATGCCGGAACGAATCAGATAGCTGTGGAAGTTTATCGTTATAGTGACGGTTCCTATCTGGAAGATCAGGATTTCTGGCGCTTCGGAGGAATTCACCGGAGTATATATGTGATACATACTCCCGATATCCGCATTCGTGATTATGTGGTGCGCACGCTGCCCGATTCCGTTTACCGGGATTTTACGATACAGATTGATCCCCGGTTAAGTGTCTACCGGGCGGAGTCTGGAAAGGGATACACTCTGCAAGCTATTTTAACGGATACGGATGGCACTTCATTGGCGCAATTATCTTGCTCTGCCGAAGAAGTTCTGGACTTGGAACACAAAGCTTCCCGTATGAATGAATGGTTTCCCCAACGTGGACCTCGTAAAATGGGGAGAATGACGACGGTTATAAAGAATCCGAAACAATGGACTGCCGAGACTCCGTCTCTTTATTCTCTTCATCTCTCCTTGCAGGACAGCACCGGACGTATTGTGGAGCAAATATGCCAGCCCGTTGGCTTTCGCAGTGTCGAAGTACGGGATGGGCAGATGCTGGTAAATGGCCGGCCGATTCGTTTCCGTGGAGTCAACCGCCATGAGCATGATCCGCGTTTGGGTCGGGTGATGACGGAAGAACGCATGCTACAGGATATTTTGTTGATGAAGCAAGGAAATGTGAATGCGGTTCGTACCAGCCATTATCCGAATGTGAGTCGTTGGTATGAATTATGCGATAGTTTGGGACTTTATGTTATGGATGAGGCGAATATAGAGGAGCATGGTTTGCGTGGTACTCTGGCGAGCGCTTCCGATTGGCATGCTGCTTTTATGGATCGTGCCGTCCGGATGGCGGAACGGGATAAGAACCATCCTTGCATAGTGGTTTGGAGTATGGGTAATGAAAGTGGATATGGGCCTAATTTCGCTGCAATTTCTGCTTGGCTTCATGATTTCGATCCTACTCGTCCTGTTCATTATGAAGGGGCACAAGGGGTGAACGGGCGCCCCGATCCGGAGACGGTCGATATGATCAGCCGTTTCTATACTCGTGTGAAACAGGAATACTTGAATCCCGGAATTCCGGAAGGGGCTGACGAGGAACGTGCTGAGAATGCCCGTTGGGAACGCTTGCTCGAGATAGCCGAACGGACGAATGATATACGTCCGGTACTGACCAGTGAATATGCTCATGCGATGGGTAATGCTTTGGGAAACTTTCAGGAGTATTGGGATGAGATATATAGTCATCCCCGTATGTTGGGGGGCTTTATTTGGGATTGGGTCGATCAAGGTTTGTATAAATCACTTCCCGGTGGTGGAGAGATGATTGCTTATGGAGGAGATTTTGGTGATCGGCCTAATTTGAAAGCGTTTTGCTTCAACGGTATCTTGCGTAGTGAACGGGAGACTACGCCCAAGTATTGGGAAATGAAAAAAGTATATGCTCCCATACAGATGCAACTTCAGGAAGACACGTTAAGATTGACTAACCGCAACCATCATATCGGTCTGGAAGGCTATCGTTGCCTGTGGACACTTACTGTGGACGGCCGGCCGGAGAAGACGGGAGAATTGGAAATGCCGCAAGTGCTTCCCGGAATGACCGGAGTGATAAACTTGTCGGAAGTGATTGGGAAAAGAAGAAAGAATCGTGCGGATATCCGTCTTTGGATAAGGATTATTCTGAAAGAAGACCTGCCTTGGGCCAAGGCAGGACATGAAGTTGCCGCCGAACAATTCTGCCTTCAAGAAGGGGAAGAAAAGGGAGAAGGAGAAGAGATGGGAGATGGGAGATGCAGCGTGACGGCGCAGCAACTTTCAACTTTCAACTCTCAACTTTCAACTGAAGGGGGCTTGTTGACGGTTAAAAGCGGGGGTTGCATGGTACAGTGGCGTTTGCGGGATGGATGTATGATGCAGTTGCAGTTCGATTCATTTCCGGTATTGGGAGATTCGTGTCTGTTTCCATCTGTTCCTGCTGTTCAGATATTTCGTGCACCGACCGATAATGATAAAAGTTTCGGTAATTGGCTGGCTAAAGATTGGCAGAATAATCGACTCGATGCTCCCGATTACGATACGAGACCTCTGAAGTGGCGGCAATTGTCTGACGGAACGATACAGGTCACTTCTGGTTGTACCGTCCGGTGTCTTTCCGGAAGCATTGTCACGGAGCTGCTGTATACGATTACCGGTGACGGCCAGCTTGAGATAGAAGCAGTTTTCCGTCCCGAGGGAGTATTGCCTGAACTTCCCCGTTTGGGTATTGCCTTGCCAATCCGTTCCGGTCTGGATCACTTCACTTGGTATGGCCGTGGCCCTTGGGAGAATTATCCCGATCGCAAGACTTCTTGTTTCGTGGGTTTATGGAGTGGTAAAGTGAGTGAGCAATATACGCATTATCCGCGACCGCAGGATAGCGGAAATAAAGAAGACGTACGTTTTCTGGAACTGACGGACGATTATGGAAAAGGAATCCGGGTAGAGGCGGTAGGGAAGACTTTTTCCGCATCTGCCTTACACTATACGGTAAATGATATCTATCGGGCTACACATGATTATCAGTTACAGGAACGTCCGGATGTTATTCTCAGTCTGGATGCTGCTGTGTTGGGCTTAGGGAATAGCAGTTGCGGGCCGGGAGTACTTAAGCGATATGCTATCGAGAAAAAAGAACATCGGTTGAAGGTGATTCTTAAAAAGACTCAACAGGCCTCTCCACAACAGGCCTCTCCCCAACCCTCTCCGTGGGAGAGGGGGCAAAGTTAGTTTTGCAACTGATTGATAAAACATAGTATCTTTCTTCTCCTTCTCCTACGGAGGGGACCGGAGAAAGGCTTTTAAATTGATAAGACATGAATAAATTATTATTTTTCAGACAGAAGGACAGAAAGACAGAAGAACAAAAGGGCAGAAGAACAGAAGAACAAAAGGACAAAAGAGCCAATAAGCTGCCCATGCCAATAAAGGTTATGCAAGAAATATGCTCTTTTGTTCTTCTGTCTAAAACAGATTCAAAACTAACTTTGCCCCCTCTCCCACGGAGAGGGTTGGGGAGAGGCCGTCTGGGGAGAGGCCTGTCGACATTCATTTGTGCATTTACACTGATCTCGATAGGCGCACATGCCCAGTCCTCAGTGAATACGGAACGCCGGTATTTGTCGGGAAAAGGGTGTGATGATATGGTAGAATGGGATTTCTATTGTACCGGAGGTAATAATTCCGGTCGATGGACGAAGATAGGTGTGCCTTCTTGCTGGGAGTTGCAGGGTTTCGGTACTTACCAATATGGGATGCGCTTTTATGGCAAGGCATTTCCGGAAGGGATTGCCGATGAAAAAGGGATGTATAAGTACGAGTTTTATCTGCCTGCTGCTTGGAATGGGAAACAAATCGAACTGGTGTTTGAGGCTTCTATGACGGATACGGAAGTCAAAATTAACGGTCGCAAAGCAGGCGAGATACATCAGGGAGGTTTCTATCGTTTTACTTATGATGTGAGCGACCGGATTTTCTTCGGTGATACGAAAAATCTTCTGGAGGTGACAGTAAGTAAAGAGAGTAGTAACGCCGGAGTGAATTTAGCGGAACGTCGTGCCGACTACTGGAATTTCGGTGGTCTGTACCGTCCGGTTTTCATCGTGGCCAAGCCCGCACAGAATATCAGTAGGGTAGCCATTGATGCACAGGCTGATGGCAGTTTTACAGCCGGATGTTATCTGAACAAGACATTGGAAGGTGCCCGGATAAAGACGGTGATCACCGATCGCCATGGGAAGAAAATAGCAGAAGCCACTTCTTCCGTACGTACAGGAAGCGATTATGCAATTGTCCGCCTGCATGCCGACTCTCCCGATCTCTGGACTGCCGAGACCCCTAATCTGTATACTGCCCGTTTCATCTTGTCGGGCAGAGGGGGTGAAGTGCTTCATGAAGAGGTGCAAAAGTTTGGTTTCCGCACTATCGAAACCCGTGAAAGTGACGGGTTGTATATTAATGGAGTGCGGGTAAATATCCGTGGTGTCAACCGCCATAGTTTTCGTCCCGAAAGCGGACGTACCTTGAGCAAGGTAAAAAACATAGAAGATGTACTGTTAATAAAAAGCATGAATATGAATGCCGTGCGGTTGAGTCATTATCCGGCCGATCCGGAATTCTTGGAGGCGTGTGACAGTTTGGGGCTGTATGTGATGAATGAGTTATCCGGTTGGCACGGCAAGCACGAAACGGTGGTAGGGCAGAAGTTGGTGCGTGAAATGGTGATTCGCGATGTGAATCATCCTTCTGTTATCTGGTGGAGCAACGGCAATGAAAAAGGATGGAATACGGAGTTGGACGGAGAGTTTCATAAATATGACCCGCAACGGCGGCCGGTATTGCATCCGCAAGGTAATTTCGGAGGATACGAAACGATGCATTACCGTTCTTACGGTGAGAGCCAGAATTATATGCGCCTGCCCGAACTTTTTATGCCTACCGAGTTCCTTCACGGCTTGTATGACGGTGGTGCAGGCGCCGGACTGTATGATTATTGGGAGATGATGCGGAAACATCCGCGTTGTGTAGGTGGTTTTATCTGGGTTTTAGCCGATGAAGGAGTGAAACGGACGGATAAGAACGGTTTTATCGACAACGTGGGAAACTTTGGTGCTGATGGCATCGTAGGCCCGCATCACGAGAAGGAGGGGAGTTATTACACCGTCCGGCAAGTGTGGTGTCCTGTACAGGTGATGAATCGACACATCGATGCTACTTTTGATGGCAAGCTGCAAGTAGAAAACCGCTATGATTTTCTGAATCTGAACAGTTGCCGGTTTGCTTACCGTTACGTCCAGTTGCCCACTGCCGAAGATACAGGAATGGAGATGAAGGTTCTTGAACAAGGAGAAGTCCGTGGTGGTGATATTCCTGCTCATGAAACGGGTGAGGTCCGTATTCCTGCTGCCGTACGTGGAGCAAATGCATTGATGCTTACGATTACGGATACTTTTGGGCGTGAACTGTTTACTTATAGTTATCGATTGGAAGAGGTTCCTTGCCCGGTGCCGGCAATGGGGGCAGTTCCATCAAGAGAAGAAACGGTGGACGATTTGATGATCCATGCAGGCGGCAAGGTATTTGTTTTCAGTAAGCGTGACGGACGGTTGAAGTATGTCCGGATAGGTGAACGTACGATTCATTTGGGGAATGGGCCGCGTTTCATAGCTGCCCGGCGTGCCGACCGTTCATTGGATCAGTTCTATAACCATGACGATCCGGATGCAGAAAAGAAAAAGACAACTTATTCCACTTTCGAGGATACCGGCCGGTTCTGCGGATTTGATGTCGAGGAAGCGGACGGAAAGATTACGGTAACTGCCGGCTATCGGTTGGGAAACTTCGATAAAGCAGTCTGGGTAATAACACCGGACGGCAGGGTTTCTCTTGATTTCCATTACAATTTCAGTGGTGTGGTCGATTTGATGGGAGTCATGTTCGATTATCCCGAAGAGCTGGTTTTAAGTAAACGTTGGGTGGGCGACGGCCCGTATCGTGTGTGGCAGAACCGCTTGCATGGCCCGCAATTGGGTGTTTGGGAGAATGAGTACAACGATCCTGTCCCCGGAGAGAGTTTTGTTTATCCGGAATTCAAGGGGTATTTCGCTCATGTGCAATGGATGAGTTTGCATACGCAGGAAGGGGTAATACGTATCTGGAATCGTACGCCTGATAGTTATATCGGGGTTTATCAACCTCGTGACGGACGCGATGCCTTACTCTATACGTTGCCGGGCACCGGTATCAGTGTGATGAAAGTGATTCCTCCCGTACGCAATAAGGTGAATACGACTGATCTTGTCGGTCCGTCATCACAACCGAAATGGGTGGATGGGGAGCAGAAAGGAAGTATCATTCTCTGCTTTGAATAATCTTATTGGAGTTTTACAAGTTTGCTATGCTAATTTCAAAGGGGATGTCAAAACTCCCCTTTTATCGAAATCACCCTCGTTACAACTGCCTGTAGCGAGAGTGATTTTTAGTTTATGAGAGTTTTGATACATTTACCCTCTTTGCGAAAAGGTACTTTCCTGTTCTTTATGCACCGTACATACGGTTTCCGGGTACCGTGCATACCACTTGTCAGCACCGTGCTCACGGTGGATGAGCACCCTGCTTACGGACGATAAGCACCGTGCTTAAGGAACCGGTAAGGCCCTTCTCCTCGTATCGCTGATGAACAGGGCATTTGAGCAAAAAGGTGAAGATAGTGGAAGGGGATAAATTTGATGGGAATAAGGGATCATATGTGGGAAAGATGAGTATTTTGGAAGACTGAGTACAAAAAGCAGATCCGTGCGTCTTTCTTTCAAAGAACAGACTCATTACCCTATGAAATATTATAGTAAAAGCTTTTTATTACTGCTTTTCTTGTTTTTGCAGTTTCCTCAATGGACGGTAGCACAGTCGGATGCTACCTTACGTAACCGCTTTCTCTCTCCGCCGGAAGATGCTGATTCCTGGTGTTTCTGGTACTGGATGTATGGTGCCGTGTCTCGAGAAGGCATCACGGCCGATCTGGAAGCAATGAAGCAGGTCGGATTGGGAGGCGCCTATCTCATGCCGATCAAGGATACGGAACAGGGAAAAGAATTTAATGGGACTGTACGGCAACTCTCCCCACAGTGGTGGGAAATGCTGCGTTTCAGTATGCAGGAAGCCGATCGGTTAGGATTAAAACTCGGTATGCATATTTGCGATGGTTTTGCACTTGCCGGAGGCCCTTGGATCACTCCGCAAGAGTCGATGCAGAAGGTGGTATGGAGCGACACCATTGTTTCCGGAGGGCAGATTAGGAGTTTACAATTACCTCGTCCTGAGGCTTACCAGGATTATTATCAGGACATTGCCTTACTGGCCTTACCGGTTGGAAAATCGGAACCTGATATTCCAAATATCACTACCAGCCCTCTGATAAACACGGCGGACGGTTTTTTCCGTGCCAATGCTTCGGACGTTGCCGCATGGATGCCGCTTCATCCCGATACGGCATGGATACAATATGAATATTCACGGCCGTTTACTTGTCGCAATATAGAAGTGGTGCTTACCGGCAATAATTATCAAGCCCACCGGTTAAAGCTGTTTGTCAGTGACAACGGGACTGATTTCCGGTTCGTAAAGCAACTCACGCCCGCCCGCCAGGGATGGCAGAACACTGATGAAAACTCGACTCATGCCCTTCCTCCTGTGACGGCACGATATTTCCGCTTTACCTGGAGTCCGGAGGGGACCGAACCGGGCAGCGAAGACATGGATGCCGCCAAATGGAAACCGAATCTCAAAATCAAAGAATTACGCCTGCACGACGGGCCGCGTCTTAACCAGTGGGAAGGAAAGGCGGGCTTGGTATGGCGGGTTGCATCCGCTACCACTGAAACCGAACTGCCCCAAAAGGATTGTCTGCACCGGCAGGATATCATCGACTTGACTGGATACATGAACTCTGGAGTCCTCACTGCCGCTACTTTGCCTGCCGGACGGTGGAAGCTGCTTCGGATGGGACACACTTCCACCGGGCATACCAATGCTACCGGTGGAGCCGCCCGTGGGTTGGAATGCGATAAATTCAATCCGCAGGCAGTGAAGAAGCAATTCGACCATTGGTTTGGGCGTACTTTCACCGAAGTTGGAGATGAATTGGCCCGTAAGGTATTAAAATACATGCATGTCGATAGTTGGGAATGCGGAAGCCAGAACTGGAGCGTCTCCTTTCCCGATGAATTTCAGAAGCGTCGCGGATATCGCCTGTCTGATTGGCTTCCTCTGTTTGCCGGTATACCGTTGGAAAGTGCGGAAGAGAGTGAACGCGTTCTGCGTGACGTACGTATAACCATAGCCGAACTGGTAAAAGATGTTTTCTATGAAACATTGGCTACTTGTGCCCGGGAATATGATTGTCGCTTTTCTGCCGAGTGTGTGGCTCCCACAATGGTTAGTGACGGGATGCTACACTATCAGAAAGTCGATTACCCGATGGGGGAGTTTTGGTTCAATAGCCCTACCCACGACAAACCGAATGACATGCTCGATGCCATCAGTGGAGCGCATGTCTATGGCAAGAACATTATCCAGGCTGAAGGATTTACCCAAGTGAGGGGCACATGGAACGAGCATCCGGCCCTTCTGAAACCCTTGCTCGACCGTAATTATGCATTAGGTATCAACCGCCTGTTTTTTCACGTATATGTGCACAATCCGTGGCTCGATCGTCGTCCCGGAATGACTTTGGATGGTATCGGATTTTTCTTCCAGCGCGATCAGACTTGGTGGGAAAAGGGGGCGAAAGCCTTTGTCGATTATACCCGGCGTTGCCAGGCCCTGTTGCAATATGGGCATCCGGTGGTAGACATCGCTGTGTTTACGGGTGAAGAGATACCGCGTCGTGCTGTTCTACCCGAACGTCTGGTACCTTCTCTGCCGGGGCTTTTCGGAAGTCGGCGGGTAGAGAGCGAAAAAAACAGGCTCGCTAATATCGGTCAACCGCTTCGTACTATCGTCGGCGTTACCCATTCCGCCAATATGGCCGATCCCGAAAATTGGGTCAATCCATTGCGTGGCTATGCCTATGATTCTTTCAATAAAGATGCTCTGCTGTGTTTGGCTTCGGTTGATAAGGGTCGGATTTGCCTGCCCGGTGGCGCTTCTTATAAAGTATTAGTCCTGCCGTTGCCGCGTCCGATGGATCCGGACGGGTTGCCTTTATCTACAGAGGTCCAGGCCAAAGTCGACGAGTGGCGGAAGGCCGGTATAATAATTCCCGAATTGCCTTACCGCTTCGAGGATTTTGCCGCTTATGGGCTGGAACGCGATGTCATCGTACCCGAAGATATAGCTTGGACGCATCGCAAAGGCCCCGAAGCCGAGATTTATTTCCTGTCTAACCAACGGGGGGAAGAACGTCATTTTACAGCATCTTTGAGAGGAATAAAAGAAGTGCAACCTGAATGTTGGAATCCGGTGTCGGGTGAGATGTATAAAGCACGCTCCTGGAAATGTAAGGACGGGCGTACATCCGTTGAACTTACTTTGGCAGCCGGTGAGTCTGTATTTATAGTCTGTTATTTCAAGGCGGATCAGAAGAACGAAACTATTGTACCGGAATTGCCAACAGACTTATCGAAAGAGGCATCAACCGAACTGTCATCGGAGTTATCATCTGAGTTATCGGAAGAGACAGATATCCTGCCGCTTTGCTTTAAAAAGCCTTGGTCTGTCTATTTTGCCGGTTTGAATAAAACGATCCGTCGGGATACGCTTTTTGATTGGACCGATGAGCAGGATCACTCCATCCGTTATTATTCGGGTAGGGCTGTTTATACGAATACCTTCAATTGGACAGATGACAGAAAGATGCCGGTGGCGTATCTTCGTTTAGGACGGGTTGAGAACATAGCTGTAATAAAAGTCAATGGAGTGGAATGTGGTACTGCATGGACTGCTCCTTATCAGGTAGAGGTGACTGCCGCTTTGCGGAAAGGCAAAAATACGCTGGAGATAGAAATCATCAACACTTGGGCCAATGCCATTAGAGGTATGGATCGTGGAGAACCCCCTTTTAACGGTATATGGACCAATGCACGGTATCGTCTGGACGGAACAGAACTTGTACCGGCCGGCTTATTCGGACCTTTGGAAATGAGGCTTTCAGTCTCTCCCTAACCGGCCTCTCCCCAGCCCTCTCCGTGGGAGAGGGGGCAAAGTTTATTTTGTAATTGATTAATAACCATAGTATCTCTCTTCTCCCTCTCCTCCGGAGAGGGTCGGGGAGAGGCTTTTAGACATGAAAAGAAGAATAACAACAATTAGTCTTGCCCTTATGGGCCTTTGCGGAGCCTTTACACAAGCAAAAGTGCAATTACCGGCTTTTTTCTCCGATGGTATGGTCATGCAACAACAAGCCACCGCCAATCTCTGGGGAACAGCTACCCCAAGAAAAACTGTTACATTGACTACCGGTTGGGACGGAAAGACATACCGTGCCACTGCTGATACTCAGGGAAAGTGGAATATGTCAGTGACTACCCCGCCGGCAGGTGGACCTTATTCTTTGACATTCTCTGATGGAGAATTAACCGTGCTGAATAATATTTTGATAGGAGAACTATGGATATGTAGCGGACAGAGCAATATGGAAATGCCGATGAAGGGATATAAAAATCAACCTATCGAAGGGGCTGATATGGATATTTTGCGTAGTACCAACCCTTCTTTGAGATTATTTACAGTGAAACGGCACTCTACCCTGCTTCCGCAGTATGATGTTACCGGTACGTGGAACGAAGCTATGCCTACTACTGTGCGTGAATTTAGCGCGACTGCCTATTATTTCGGGCGGCTGTTGAATGAACTTTTGGATGTCCCTGTGGGGCTTATCGTTACTGCGTGGGGAGGATCGGCTGCCGAAGCATGGATGACGGAGGAGATGTTGCGTGCCTTCCCCGAAGTTAGGATTCCCCGTACTGATGCCGATATTACCTCTCCAAACCGTACACCTACCACCCTTTACAATGGTATGTTGCATCCGCTCATCGGTATCACTATGCGTGGTGTCATCTGGTATCAGGGAGAAGACAATACGAATCGTCCCCATTCCTATGCCGATATGTTTACCACTCTGATCAATGGCTGGCGTGCTGCGTGGCAACAGGGAGATTTTCCTTTTTATTATTGCCAGATTGCTCCTTACGATTATGCCTTGATCACCGCACCCGGACAGGAACCGGTACAGTCGGCACTCATTCGCGAAGCGCAGTCGCAGGTAGAGCATCGCGTTCCTCACACCGGTATGGCCGTTTTGCTCGATGCTGGCATGGAGAAAGGTATTCATCCTGCCAAAAAAAAACTGGCCGGCGAACGTTTGGGCTTATTAGCATTAACTAAGACCTACGGCATCGAAGGTGTCAATGGCGAAAGCCCTTATTATAAATCAATGGAGATACAGGGAGATACGGTGATTGTTAGTTTTGAACGGGCGGATATGTGGATATCCGGAAAGGAGTGCTTCGAATCGAAACTGTTTTCCGTAGCCGGTGAAGACCGGATTTTCCATCCGGCAAAAGCATGGATCGTCCGCAGTAAAATGTATGTGAGAAGTGAGAAGGTTCCTCATCCTGTGGCTGTACGTTATGCCTTCGATAATTATGTAGAAGGAGATCTGTTTTGCGGAGGATTACCTTTATCTTCTTTTCGGTCGGATAACTGGTAACCTATGAAGAGATTTTTTTTGATTGTGTTTGGTTGGATGATTGGCATGTCCGTTCAGGTGAGTGGGCATGCCGGTCTCATTTGGAGAACACCCAGTACCGACTCATCCGCTTCCATGCCTTGTGGAGGTGGGGACATTGGTATGAATGTGTGGGTAGAGGAGGGAGATGTCTTGTTTTATATCAGTCGGAGTGGTACTTTCGACGAGCATAATTGCTTGTTGAAACAAGGGCGTATCCGCCTGCGCTTATCACCCAATCCTTTCTTAAACGTAGAAAATTTCCGGCAAGAGCTCAAACTGGAAGACGGTTATGTAGAGATCGCCGCCGGCAAGACTGTGATACAACTCTGGGCAGATGTATATCATCCGGTAATTCATCTGGAAATAAATAGTAGCATAGCCTGCCAAGCTGAACTGTATTATGAGAATTGGCGTCATCGTGACCGGGTGATCCGTAAAGGAGAAGGGCAACAGAACTCCTATAAATGGACCACTCCGAAAGGTCAGGTAACGACAGCCGATTCCATCTCTGTAACCAGTAATCACCTTGTCTTTTTTCATCAGAATCCATCAAAGACCGTCTTTGACTATACCGTGTCGCAGCAAGGTTTGGATGGCGTGAAGACTTTGCTGATGAACCCTTTGAGTAATCTTGTTTCCGGTGGTGTCCTCCGAGCCGAAGGCTATACTTATGCCGGAACTATCGATGGGGTGTATGCCGGGACGGATTATCGTGCCTGGCTTTTTCGGACAATAAAGCCGATGAAACATCAAAAGGTACACATTGCTTTGCATACGGAGCAAACTACTGATTTGGAAAAATGGTTGCAAAATGCAAAGCGGACGCTTGCTGCCGTAGACATTACGAAGGATAAGAAGCGGACACGTCTTTGGTGGCAGGAGTTCTGGCAGCGTAGCTTTATCCGTTCAGATGAAGTACAGGCAAGCGTATGGGCGCGTAACTATACCCTTTTCCGTTACATGTTAGGATGCAATGCCTATGGTGATTATCCTACCAAATTCAATGGCGGGTTATTTACATTCGACCCTTGTCTGGTAGATTCCACTCTGGCTTTTACTCCCGATTTCCGTAAATGGGGAGGCGGAACGATGACAGCACAGAACCAGCGTCTGGTTTATTGGCCGATGTTAAAGAGCGGAGATCTGGATATGATGACCTCTCAATTTGACTTTTATAACCGGATGCTCCGTAATGCAGAACTTCGGAGTTTGATCTATTGGCAACATGCAGGTGCCTGTTTTGCCGAACAGATCGAGAACTACGGTTTGCCTAATCCGGCGGAGTATGGAACAAAACGTCCTGATTATTTTGATAAGGGGGTAGAGTATAATGCTTGGCTGGAATACGAATGGGATACAGTACTCGAATTCTGTCAAATGATTCTGGAAACAAGGAATTACCGGAAAGTTGATATAACAGCTTATCTGCCATTGATAGAGAGTACTCTTACTTTCTTCGAAGAACATTATCGTTATCTGGCCACTCGTAGAGGGGCCAAAGCATTGGATGGAGAGGGACATTTGATTCTTTTTCCCGGTTCGGCCTGTGAGACTTATAAAATGACAAACAACGCCTCAAGTACGATTGCCGCTCTTCGTACCGTACTTGAAGCGTATGGTAAGAAGCCTGAAATGCTCTCCATCATTCCTCCATTGCCTTTTCGTACCTTGGAGGGAAAGCAGATGATTTCGCCCGCCAAAACTTGGGAACGTATCAATAATGTGGAAACTCCCCAACTCTATCCGGTATTTCCTTGGCGTATTTACGGAGTGGCACGGAAGGATTTGGAGATTGCCCGTAATACATATCTCTATGATCCGGATGCACTTCGTTTCCGTTCTCATGTAGGGTGGAAGCAAGACAATATTTGGGCAGCTTGTTTAGGTTTAACCGATGAGGCCGTCCGTTTATCCGCTCTTAAACTGGCCGATGGTCCTTTTCGCTTTCCCGCTTTCTGGGGCCCCGGATACGACTGGGCTCCCGATCATAACTGGGGAGGAAGTGGAATGATCGGCTTACAGGAAATGCTGTTGCAGGCGGTTGGAGAGAAAATACATCTTTTTCCTGCTTGGCCTATAGAATGGAATGTACATTTCAAACTGCATGCTCCCGGAAATACAACCGTGGAGGCCGAACTGAAAGATGGGGAATTAGTGGGTTTGACAGTAATTCCCGAAGAACGGCGGAAAGATATTGAATTACCGGAATTTACATCCCATAAGGTCGATAATTAGACGATTTATAAGTTTAACAGTCAGGGTTAGGTTAGATGATCTATATAAGATTAACAATTAAATAGTTCCTAAGATTAACAATTGGATGATCCATAAGTTTAACGATTATTAGATGACCCATAAAATTTAAAACGCCATGATAAAGAATTTCTTACTATCTATTTTTTTATTACTTATTCCTTCTTGTTTCTGGGGGAATACTGTTTATCGTCCCCAAGTTTCCGTAGCTGGCTTTATCCCATTGTCCGGCAGCGGAAGAGATATTTATAATTTTAATCCCGGATGGCGTTATTATAAAGGAGATATGGAAAGAGCGGAAACGGTAGAATTGGATGATTCGGATTGGGAAGTGGTTGCTACTCCACACTCAGTAGAGCTAATGCCTGCCGAAGCCAGCGGTTGTCGCAATTATCAAGGTCCTGTTTGGTATCGGAAATGGTTTGTAATTCCTGCTGCTACTCGTGGGAAACAGGTTTTTATCCATTTTGAAGCGGTGATGGGTAAACAAAAAGTCTATTTAAACGGCCATTTGGTAAAAGAACATTTGGGAGGTTATCTTCCTTTCAATATCGATTTGACTGCGAATGGGATACAGGCAGGCGATTCTTGCTTAATAGCAGTGATGGCGGATAATAGCGATGATAAAAGTTACCCGCCGGGCAAACGTCAGTATACGTTGGATTTTTCATATCATGGAGGTATTTATCGGGATGTGTGGATGATTGCTAAATCTGATGTATCTATAACTGATGCAGTGGACGCCGGAAAAGTGGCTGGTGGTGGAGTGTTTATTCACTATGGTCGCATTAGTGAGAAAAAGGCTGATATTCTTATTGATACCGAAGTTCGAAACAACGGTAAACGGCAGAGAAAAGTGGAGGTAGAATCATCGTTGGTCGATGCAACGGGTACATTGATAAAGCGTGTAGTTGCTATGGTACATCTCGATGCCGGGCAGTCGAAGACTGTCAACCAAAAGATAGAAGTCCGTCAGCCGCATTTATGGTCACCCGATTCTCCTTATCTGTATCGCGTGGAATCGAGAGTGAAGGAGGGCAAAAATACGTTGGACGGTGGAATTACCCGTGCCGGTATTCGGAAAGCGGAATTTAAAGGGAAAGAAGGTTTTTGGCTGAATGGAAAACCTTTCGGGCAATTGATCGGTGCCAATAGGCATCAGGATTTTGCTTATGTCGGAAATGCTCTGCCGAACTCCGGTCAATGGCGGGATGCCAAAAAATTGCGTGATGCCGGTTGCCGGATTATCCGTGTCGCACATTATCCGCAAGACCCTTCATTTATGGATGCATGCGATGAATTGGGAATGTTTGTTATCGTTGCGACACCGGGTTGGCAATATTGGAATAAGGAACCGGAGTTTGCCCGTTTGGTACATGAGAATACCCGGCAGATGATCCGGCGTGACCGGAATCATGCTTGTGTATTAATGTGGGAGCCTATTCTGAATGAGACTCGTTATCCGTTGGATTTTGCGTTGGAAGCTTTACGAATAACCAAAGAGGAATATCCTTATCCGGGACGTCCGGTAGCTGCAGCAGATGTACATTCCGCCGGTGTAGAGGAAAATTATGACGTGGTATATGGATGGCCCGGCGATGATGAGAAAACGGATTCTCCTGAGCAATGCATATTTACTCGTGAATACGGAGAGAATGTAGACGACTGGTATGCCCATAATAACAACAATCGTGCCAGCCGTAGCTGGGGAGAACGCCCCTTGTTGGTGCAGGCACTCTCGTTGGCCAAGAGTTATGACGAGATGTATCGTACCACCGGAAAGTTTATAGGTGGAGCACAGTGGCATCCTTTCGATCATCAACGCGGTTATCACCCTGATCCTTATTGGGGAGGTATATTCGATGCTTTCCGTCAGCCTAAATATGCTTATCATATGTATCGTAGTCAAACGGCTCCCGATTTAAATCATCCTTTGGCGGAGTGTGGTCCGGTAGTATATATAGCACATGAAATGTCGCAGTTTTCAGATGCCGATGTGGTAGTATTTAGCAACTGCGATTCTGTTCGTCTTTCTGTTTATGATGGAACTAAAAGTTGGACTCTGCCGGTAATTCATGCAAAAGGGCATATGCCGAATGCTCCGGTTGTGTTTAAGAATGTGTGGAACTTTTGGGAAGCACGGGATTATAGTTATGTGCAAAAGAAGTGGCAGAAAGTAAATATATTGGCCGAAGGCATTATAAACGGGAAAGTAGTTTGTGCGCAAAAGAAAATGCCTTCCCGGCGTTCAACCAAACTTCGTTTAAGAATTGATTCTCAAGGGGTACCTTTAGTGGCCGATGGGTCTGATTTTGTAGTCGTTATTGCCGAAGTAACGGATGATAACGGAAATGTGAGGCGTTTGGCAAAAGAAAATATCGTGTTTACGATAGAAGGTGAAGGAGAAATCATAGGAGATAGGTCTATAAATGCCAACCCGCGAACTGTTGAATTCGGAACAGCTCCTGTGTTGGTACGCTCAACAAGTAAAGCAGGTAAGATTCGAATCAAAGCACATGTACAGTTTGAAGGAACACATGCACCAACTCCTGCTGAAATAGAATTTGAGAGTGTAGATCCGGAATTTCCTTCGTGTTATATAGAGCAACGTATGGTTCCTAAGAGTAACGTGAATCCTGTGAATAATACCCGGAAAACAGTTTTGACGGAAGAAGAAAAACGGCATTTACTAATGGAAGTAGAGAAACAACAGACCGAATTTGGTGTTAATTCTGAAAAATGATGTGGAAATATGGATTGATTTAATAAAAAAGATTTTTATCTTTGAATTCCATTTTCCTCGTTAATCTATGCAAAGAATGAAAAAAATATTGTTATTTACCTTCATATGGTTGAATATTTGCGTCTCTGTATGGTCTGTTCCTAACGCGATAGTAGAACATTATACAGTGGACCAGGGGTTACCGAATAATATTGTGAATTGTACAGTAAAAGGAAAAGATGGTTTTATCTGGTTCGGTACTTGGTATGGCCTTTGCAGCTTTGACGGGGTGAAGGTGAAAACATACAACAATAAAGGTGAGTCAAATTCGGATATTCCTCCTAAAAAGATACAACGGATTGTTGAAGATAAGAACGGTTATTTATGGATAAAGACAGTAGATCGTAAGTTGTATGTGTTTGATAAGGTGAGAGAAACATTTCATGCCGTGTATGATGATATGAAAGACTATTTGGAAAACATCCAAGTAATTAAAGTTCAAAAAACAGAAGATGGCAGAATCTTATTGTTGACGAAAGATAAAAGTTTGTTACTTGCTTGTACCGATATTTATGGTAAAATAGGGATTCAATTGTTACATGATTCACGGCAGGATGTCAATGTTTATGATATGCGATTGAAGCATGATCTTTTTTGTGAAACCCAACAGCATCTGAGCTGGATCGGGATGGATTATAAGATTTTATTTTATGATAAAGGAAAGGAATTGAAAGAGAAGCCTGCCGATTTTATCACTAAAAAGATATTAACTGCCGATAAAGATGCTTTTACATGTGCTTTCAATGCTGATCATTTGTTGTGGTTAGGTAATAAATATGGAGAAATATATTGCATCAATCCTCAGACGGGGATGGTTAATAAGTATGTTTTACCTGGTATAACTTCTCCTATACGAAACATATTGGTCACAAAAGCAGGGAATGTTTATCTAAGCACTGACGGACAAGGAATTTATGAATACAATCTTGGATACAAATCATTAAATAAACTTTCTTTGGGAATAGAGAAAGGGGGAATTACTCATTCTTTTGTCGATAGGTATGATAAGGTTTGGTTTGTCATAGGAGAAAAATCTTTGATTTATTATGATCCGTTAAATAAGTCCAAGCGGAACTATTCGTTTCCCCGTGAAGGAAATATTTGCGATTTTAATGTACAGGATGCTGGTGAACAGGGTGTTTTCTTTTTGACTCCTTCCGGTGAAATTTTGGTTTTTGATAGAGATTCTTTCGAAATGCATCGTTTGAATCAGATGAAACCTTTTTCGAATGATTTTCCAAATCAATTGTTTTTAAATCAGTTATTGGATGAGGATGGGGTACTTTGGCTCGCTTCTACTACATTGGGGGTATACCGAATGAATTTTCCGAAAAAACAGTTTCGTTTACTCGACCTGCGTACTTTTTCAGCATCTCGTGCAATTTCTGATGATCTGATGGGGATTAGAGCTCTATTTCAGGCCAGTAACGGTGATATATGGGTCGGTACCCGTTGGCAAGAACTGTATCGTCTTGATAGTAATGGACATCTCAAACAAGTTTTTTCTTTAGGAAACGTGTACCATATAATGGAAGATAATAAGGGCAATTTATGGTTGTCTACGAAAGGTAACGGGTTGATAAAAGCAGAATTTGATATAAATTCTCCTCACGGAGTACGGTTTATATCTTATAAAAGTGATACGAATAATCCGTCTTCTATTAGTAGTAACGATGTGTATTGCACATTTCAGGATAGTAAAGGGCGAATATGGGTGGGATTGTTAGGAGGTGGATTGAATCTTCTTCGCGAAGAGGCGGATGGGGTGACATTTATCCATAAACATAATGGATTGAGAAAGTATCCTCCTTATGGTTTGTATATGGAAGTCCGTAATATGCTTGAAGATAATGAGGGACGCATATGGGTAGGTACAATGGATGGCTTGATGTCATTCGATTCAAATTTTGACAATCCCGAACAAATTGAATTTGAAACTTATAGGAAGGACAGTGCCAGTTCAAATGTAGCTGATAATGATATTTATGTTCTATTTAAAGATGCTACCGATCAAATTTGGGTGGGTGTATTTGGTGGAGGCGTAAATCGGTTGGTGAAATATGATAAAGAAACACACTCTCCTATATTTAAATCTTATGGTATTCGGGATGGATTAAACAATGACGTGGTGATGTCTATTGTAGAAGACAATGACCAAAATTTGTGGTTTGCGACTGAAAGTGGACTTTCGCGCTTTGACCGTCAGACAGAACACTTTAGAAACTTTGATAAATATGATGGTTTTTTGAGTGTACAAATGGAGGAAGGAAGTGCTTTGAAAATTGAAAACGGTGAACTTTGGGTGGGATGTAAAGAGGGTATTTTGATCTTTTCGCCCAATAAAATGGAAACTTTTAGTTGTAATAACCGGACTTATATAGTAGACTTTAAGGTTTCTAATGAGGATATCAGGGATCTCAAAAACAACCCTTTGATGAAGTCGGTCAAATATGCTGATTCTATTACCTTAAATTATGATCAATCTATGTTTACGATCGAATTTGCTGCTCTCAATTTCATTAATCAGAATCGTATATCTTATAAGTACATGCTCGAAGGTTATGAAAAGGAGTGGCACTATAATGGTAGGAATCGGATCGCTTCCTATACTAATGTACGTCCGGGAAAATATGTATTTCGTGTGAGAACGGTTGATGAAGCTAATCCGGAACAAATCTACGAGACAACTTTGGCTATACGCATATTGCCTCCCTGGTGGTTAAGTTGGTGGGCTTATTGCATTTACGCAGTTTTAGGTATTACACTTCTTATCGTGGTGATACGGGTTTCCTATTTGATGATTCGAATGAAGAATGACGTTTATATTGAACAGAAATTATCGGAATTAAAGATAAAATTCTTTACGAATATTTCGCATGAACTTCGGACACCGTTAACTCTTATCAAAGGGCCTATTCAGGAATTGAAGGAGAAAGAAAATCTGACTCCGAAGGGGATACAATATGTGGATCTAATGGAGAAGAATACGAATCGAATGCTGAATTTGGTAAATCAGATATTGGACTTTAGAAAGATACAGAATGGAAAAATGCGTTTGCATGTTTCTCAAATCAATCTGAATGAGATGCTGGAGTCTTTTCAAAAAGAGTTTCGGATCTTGTCGGAGGAAAATGAGATCGCTTATTCTTTTTCTGTTTCCGATGAACCTATTTTGGTATGGGGCGATAAAGAGAAATTGGAAATTGTTTTAAGGAATGTGATATCCAATGCTTTTAAGTTTACACCGTCTGGTGGAAGTATATTCATTTCAGCAGGTGTATCTGAGGGTGAGCATTCTTGTTTTATCCGTGTAGAAGATACCGGTATTGGTATTCCACAGAATAAGTTGACCGAGATATTCGAGCGTTTCTCACAAGGAGGAAATGCCCATACCTCTTATTATCAAGGTACAGGTATTGGTTTAGCTCTATCAAAAGAAATAATAGCTCTACATCATGGAACAATTAAAGCAGAAAACCTTCAACCTTCCGGAGCGGCATTTATCATCCAGCTTTTGTTAGGGAAGAAACATTATAAAGAGCTGGAAGTTGATTTTTATTTGGGAGGAACCGATAGTGGAGACGAGGTAGAAGGGGCTGATATTCCATCAATTAGTGAAGAAAATATAGAGAAAGAACCGGTTGATAATTCTTTGCCCAGCTTATTATTGGTGGAAGATAATAAGGATTTGGGAAATCTGATAAAACTACAACTGGAAGATAAATACAATGTCTATTTAGCTCATAATGGAGTAGAAGGACTTAAAAAAGTACATTTATATCACCCTGATATTGTAGTGACTGATCAGATGATGCCGGAAATGGACGGAATGGAAATGTTGACATGTATACGAAAGGATTTTCAGATTAGTCATATCCCAGTTATTATGTTGACTGCCAAAAGTTCTGATGAAGCTAAAACCAAAGCAATCAGCTTGGGGGCAAATGCTTATATAACGAAACCGTTTAGCAAAGAGTATCTGATTGCTCGTATTGAACAGTTGCTGAATGATCGCCAAATGTTTCAAGAACGTCTTTGGAAACAGATGAATGACACCGCAACTGAGACGGAAGAAAGTGGGTATGAACAATATCTGGTAAAGAAGGATGTGCAATTTTTAGAGAAGATTCATCAGATAATTGAAGAGAATCTGGATAATAGTGATTTTAATATTGATGCGATTGCTACAACCATCGGTTTAAGTCGTTCTGCATTCTTTAAGAAATTGAAAAGTTTGATCGGACTGGCACCTGTAGATTTGGTAAAGGAGATTCGTCTGAATAAATCGGTTGAATTGATAAAGAATACGAATATGAGCATTTCGGAGATCGCATTTGCGGTAGGATTTAAGGACTCGGGTTATTACAGTAAATGTTTCCGTAAGAAATACAACCAGACTCCTCGTGAATATATAAATGAAGTGCGTAAAAGTGCAACCGGTTAAGTACAAACCCTTTTGTTAATCGTCTTTTGGGTATAAACCAAATTATAACCAATGAAGAATTTCAAGAGAATATTCCTGACGATGCTGGGCTTTATTTGCTTTGGATCGTTAGTTGCGCAACATCCATCTTTGCAAATCAAAGATGGAAAAGTTAATTATTTGATAGATGAGCGAGGGAACAGAGTTTTGGATTACTCTTATTGCGGATATAAAAGTTCCGGGCAAGACATTCCTGTAGTGAAAAATGTTGTTTTTGTTCCTTGGAAAGAGGGAGATAATTCTTTGCGAATCCAAAAGGCCATTGATTATGCATCTTCATTGAAGCCGGATGTCGAAGGTTTTAGAGGAGCTGTATTACTGGATAAGGGAACGTTTGTTTTAGAGAATGATTTGTATTTACATACTTCTGGAGTCGTTTTGCGTGGAATGGATTCCCATGAAACCGTTTTACTGAAAAAAGGGGTAGATAGAGGAGCATTACTTTATATAGAAGGGATCGATGACCGGACATTTGTAGATACAATTGACATTTCGTCCGCTTATGTACCAGTGAATAACCGATGGTTGGAAGTAAATTCCGGGTGTTCTCTTTTGAAAAAAGATGATAGAGTACTGATTGTACGCCCTTCTACCAAAGAGTGGATCGCTTCGGTAGCTTGTACCGAGTATGGTGGTGGGATCAGTGCACTCGGTTGGAAACCGGGTGATATCGACATCTGGTGGGATAGAACGGTTACTGGAGTGATTGATGGAAAAATAGAAATAGATTCTCCACTTAGTATGGCATTAGATAGTCGATATGCTCATTCAAAGTTGGTTTCTTATACTTGGAAAGGCCGTATAGAGAACGTTGGAGTTGAGAATATGACCTTAATTTCAGATTATGATAAAAGATATCCGAAGGATGAAGATCATTGTTGGACAGGTATTTCTGTAGAAAATGCAGAAAACTGTTGGATTAGAAAGCTCTTTTTCAGACATTTTTCCGGTAGTGCGGTTATCTTGCAACCTACTTCGTCTAAAATAACGGTGGAAGATTGTATTTCTACTCAACCTGTATCGGAAATAGGAGGTATGCGTAGATGTACATTTTTAACAATGGGTCAGTTGAACTTATTTCAGCGTTGCTATTCTGAGCATGGAATACATGATTTCTCGGCAGGATATTGTGCAGCCGGACCTAATGCCTTTGTGCAATGCGAGTCTTATGAGTCTTTCGGTTTTAGCGGTTCTATCGATTCGTGGGCATGTGGACTGTTATTCGATATAGTGAATATTGACGGTCATAACTTGTCGTACAAAAATCTGGGACAGGATAAAAATGGTGCCGGTTGGAATACGGCCAATAGTACGTTCTGGCAATGTACAGCTGCCGGGATAGAATGTTTTTCTCCTGCTGAAGATGCAAAAAACAGAGCATATGGGTGCTGGGCACAATTTTCCGGTGACGGTGAATGGGCTGAATCAAACAATCATATAGAACCCCGAAGCCTTTTTTATGCACAGTTAAACGAACGTTTAAATAAAGATTGTTCCCTTCGTGCCAGAATCCTTCCTAAAGAATTGGAGGCGACCAGTAGCCCGACTGTAGAATTGGCTATGGAGTTGGCACAAAAGGCTTTCATTCCTAAATTGACATTAAGGCATTGGATCGAACAAGTTTCTGTAGATGAACAGTTAATATCTGTGGTACAGGTAAAAAATATAGATGAATTAAAAATAACTGATCCGGAGGAGAAAAATAATATCTTGAATCGTGAATTAAAGCGGGTATCGATTATTGACGGCCGTTTAGTTATGGGGGGGGGATTACTTGTGGGCAAAAAACTGGATGTTCCTTGGTGGAGTGGAAAACTCAGAACCAGCTATTTAGCAAAATCTCTTCCACATATAACTCGCTTTGTTCCCGGACGTGAAGGTTTAGGGGTGACTGATCGTATTGATTCGGTCATCAACTATATGAAAGTGAATAATTATCTGGTGATTGATCATAATTATGGTTTGTGGTATGACCGGCGTCGGGACGACCATGAACGTGTTCGACGCTTGAACGGCGATGTTTGGGGACCCTTTTATGAGCAACCGTTCAAACGCAGTGGACAGGGAACAGCTTGGGAAGGATTGAGTAAGTACGATTTAACTCAACCTAATGCTTGGTATTGGGCGCGCTTGAAAGAGTTTGCAGGTAAAGCGGAACAAGAAGGCCTGCTGTTGTTTCATGAAAACTATTTCCAACACAATATTTTAGAGGCAGGTGCACATTGGGTGGATTGTCCATGGCGCACTGCGAACAATATTAACCGTACTGATTTTCCGGAACCCGTACCTTTTGCCGGTGACAAACGTATTTTTATGGCAGAGATGTTTTATGATATAAATCATCCGGTGAGAAGGGAATTGCATCGGCAGTATATACGTAAATGCTTGGATAATTTTGCAGATTGCAGCAATGTGGTACAATTGATTAGTGCGGAGTTTACCGGACCTCTTCATTTTGTTCAGTTTTGGTTGGATGAAATAGCAGCATGGGAAAAGGAAACGGGAAAGCATGCCTTAGTTGCATTAAGTACTACTAAAGACGTGCAGGATGCTATATTAACTGATGCAAAACGAGCCTCTGTAGTCGATATTATCGATATACGTTACTGGCATTATAAAACTGATGGTATTTATGCTCCGGGCGGTGGCAAAAACATGGCTCCCCGTCAGCATATGCGTAAGATGAAAGCAGGAAAAATAACTTTTTCCGAAGCTTATAAAGCAGTAGAGGAATACCGTACCAAATATCCTGATAAAGCTGTTACTTATTATGCTCAGAATTATCCGGCTATGGCTTGGGCTGTGTTGATGGCCGGAGGGTCATGTCCGTCAATTTTTGTACATGATGAGACCTTTTTATCCGATGTTGCTAAGATGAAAGTGGAAAAAACTGATACGGATACTTATAAAAAACTGGTAAAATCTGATACGGGTGCTATCGTTTATTCTCAATCTCCAGGAGAGATTTCTGTCTTTGTTGATGATGGAAAATACAGTTTGAAATACATAGATCCCTCTTCTGGTACGGTGGAAGTTTTGAATAAATCTTTTAAAATCAGTGGGTTGTATGTTTTGAAGATACCTGAAGGGAAAGAGGGTGTTTACTGGATTCATAAATTGAAATAATTGATATTCCTGCTGCTTTTATGAGTAGCAGGATTTTTTTTATACAGGTATTAATCGGTAAATATGTTGTAGGGCATGGTATCTGCATTTTCAGTTCAATAATCAAATATTCCCAGTCGATTTGTTCCCTATACGGTAGTTTTGCGGAGTCTGAAGAATGAATCAAAAACAAAATAGTAATACTATGATGAGACAGAATGATAATATTACAGTAATGCAAAAGAGAGATGATCAGGAAATGATTACTTTGTTGTTGGCTTTTGAGGAAGGGGATGCAACTGCTTTCTCTAAGTTGTATGATCTTAACGTTAATCTTCTTTTTAGTTATGGTTGTAAACTAACCACAGACAGAGAATTACTGAAAGATTGTATTCATGATGTATTTGTCAAGATGTACACTAAGAAGGAGGAGTTGAAGCATGTGGAGAATTTCAAATCTTACCTGTTTATTTCTTTACGGAATAGACTATGTGATGAAGTGCGTAAACGTTTGTATGTTTCTGATGCAAAGGTAGAAGAATTGAATCCAGTGTCTTGTGAAGATGTAGAAAACAACTATTTGGAACGTGAACGTGAACATGTGAATAATAAATTAGTAAAGCATTTGTTGGCTCAGTTATCTCCCCGTCAGCGTGAAGCTCTTATTTTGTATTATATTGAAGAAAGAAAATACGAGGATATATGTCAAATCATGAATATGAATTATCAGTCTGTTCGTAATTTGATGCATCGTGGGTTATCCAAATTAAAAACAATTGCAGGTTAAGCAGATACTTTCTTATATAGGCGGTTTGTAAGTTTTAAAAATAGAGATTCTATTTTTTTATAAAACTGAGTACATAGAAGAGTGGATTTCGTCTTGTGTATATAATCAATAAAATGTTAGGATGCTGGACAAGGCGGAAGATTATTTCAAAGACGAAGAATTTGTAGATTATTTCGTAGAGGTAGTTACGGATGTGCTGATCGGAAGCGATGTATCGGGATGTGAAGACATGACTTTACAAGATGTTTCGGATAAGGTAAAGGGCATATTATTACCTTCTTCGGATATTGAACCGCAACTTTCGGTTTTGGAGGTTGACGAAATAAAGAGGAAAATCAATGAAACGATAAAAACAGAGTCTAATACTTAAATTTTCTAACTTGATAAAAATGAAAAACAATCGTAAATGGATACTCTGTATTTGGTTACTATATATGGTAATAAGTGCATCGGCAAGCAGTAGTGTACGGATGCAAGTAGGTGATATCGATCAACGTTATAGAATAGCGGTTTGCGATTGGATGATTCTGAAACGGCAGAAAATCGGGGCATTTCAGTTGGCGAAAGAGTTGGGTAGTGACGGATTGGAGCTGGATATGGGAAGTTTAGGAAAACGGGATTCTTTTGACAATAAATTGCGTGAGGAGTATTTTCAGAAACTGTTTAAAGCGAAAGCCAGAGAATTTGATATTCAAATATCTTCTATTGCTATGTCAGGATTTTACGGGCAGTCTTTTCTTTTACGCTCCGATTATAAAGCATTGGTGCAAGACTGTTTGAATACGATGAAAGTGATGAATGTTCCGATTGCTTTTTTACCCTTGGGCACAGGATGTGATTTACAGAAAAATCCGGAAATTCGTCCGGAATTGGTTCAAAGATTAAAGGTTGTGGGTGATATGGCAGTAGAAATGGGAAAAGTTATCGGAATAGAAACCTCTTTGAATGCCAGAGAAGAGGTTCGATTATTAAATGAGATAGACTCACCGGGAATAAAAATCTATTTTAAATTTCAGAACTCTCTTGAGAATGGAAGAGATCTCTGTAAAGAGTTACGTATTCTGGGAAAAGAGAGAATTTGCCAGATTCATTGTACCGACACAGATGGTGTGACCTTACCGTATAATGATCGTTTGGATATGCAAAAGGTCAGAAAGGTATTGGATAAGATGGGATGGAGCGGTTGGTTGGTAGTAGAACGTTCCCGCAATAAAGAGGATATCCGCAATGTGAAAAAGAACTTTAGTGAGAATATAGAGTATCTAAAAAAAATATTTCAAAAATAAATATGCTTTAAATTTTTATTCTATGAGTCAGAAAAGAAGCAAAAACAGGTTTATGCAGGATATTGGTTTGTGTAAACCACTTTGTGCTGCTATGATTTTGTGCTCGTGGTTAATCCTGTCTCCGACAACTGCTAAGGCTGCGGATGATGTTGCGATAACTCAAGCAGTGGATCAGCAGAGTACTGTAAAAGGTACAGTTGTAGATATAAATGGAGAACCGGTAATTGGTGCCAGTGTGAAAGTAGATGGAGGAACAACTGGTACCATAACTGATTTAGACGGAAATTTTTCATTATTGATGCCTGCCGGTGCAAAACTTGTAATCTCTTTTGTGGGATATCAGACGCAGGTTATAACAGTAAAACCCGGTACTCCATTGAAGGTTGTGTTGAAAGAGGATGCCGAGTTGTTGGATGAAGTTGTAGTTGTAGGTTATGGAACTGTGAAACGTGCTAATTTGACGGGAGCGGTGTCGAGTGTGAAGATGGATGATTTGAAAGATATTCCTGCCACTAATTTATCAGCCGTATTAATGGGTACAATGCCCGGTGTATCGGTAAGTGAGTCTACTGGTAATCCGTTGGCAAATGCTTCTATTAAGATTCGTACCAGTGGTTCATGGAATTCCGAACCTCCTTTATATGTAATTGATGGATTTATTCGTGATGATACCTATTTTAATATGCTTGATCCATCAGAAATTGATAATATTTCTGTGTTAAAGGACGCGGCTGCTGCCGTATATGGAGTGCGTGGTGCTGGTGGTGTTATATTGGTTACAACGAAAAAAGGAAAAGAAGGGAAAGTATCGGTTAATTATTCCGGTTCGGTTGGATTTTCACAGGGAGTTCATATGCCCGATATGATGACAGCTTACCAACAGGCTACGGCTTTGAATGATATGTGGCGTGAAGAACAACGTAGCGGGAGTGAAAGTACATATACATTTTTCTCTGAGCAAGAGTTAAATGACATGAAGAATGTAGATTATAATTGGTTGGATGAGGCTTGGAAAACAGCGATTAATACTCGGCATGTTTTGAATGTCAGTGGCGGAACCGAGAAAGTTCGTTATTTTATTGGTGGGGCTTATATGTATAGCGACGGTAATTTTTCAAATTTGGATGTGGACCGTTTTAGTACGCGCATGGGGTTGGATGTAAGTTTTACAAAGGATTTGAAAGCTTCATTTAATATGAGCTATGCAACTAAGTCAACTAATATGCCGTTGAATAATAAGGACTCAGAACCTGCTCTTATGTATGGTACATTCAACGATCTTAACCGTACGTCTCGTTGGATTCCGGCTTATATTGACGGAATGCCGGTTGATTATGGAATGACAGAAAGTGATACGCATCCTTTAGCCATATTTGACAGTGGCTCTTACCGTAAAAACCGGAGTGATGATATGGCATTGAGTGCTAAGTTGGATTATAATATCAAATGGATAAAAGGACTTTCGGCCAGTTTGGCTATGAATTATAGCCGTACTTCATCCAATGGAAAAAGTTTGTATAAGCCTTATACTGTATACACTTTTGCTCCTGTGAGCTATTCGGATGGAGATACGACTTATGATGGACGATTAATGTCGAATACATTAACGGGAAGCCAGCAATTGTTAAATGGGAATTCTTATTATGATGGGGCGGATTTCGGATATTCTTATCAAATTAATCCTCAATTGAATTATCATATAAAATTGAATGAACATGATATTTCGGCGATGTACGTGTATGAGGTGGCAGAAAGCGGCAGTAATGCACTAAGTCTAACAGCGAAACAGATGTTGGTGGATAATGTAGAAAATATTCAAGGATTCAGTAAAGATGCCATAACAGGATCATCTGGTAAAGGTAATATCAGTCGGCGTATGTCTCATATTGCTCGTTTAAATTATTCTTGGGCAGATCGCTATTTGTTTGAAGGTACTATCCGTTACGAAGCTTCCAATAATTTTGCACCCGATTATCGTTGGGGGTTGTTTTATTCATTGTCTGGTAGCTGGAGGATTTCAGAAGAGAAATGGTTCAGAGATAATGTACGCGGAGTTGATAATTTGAAACTTCGTGCGAGTTATGGTCGTTTAGGAAATGATAAAGCTGTTCTTGGGCAATGGAGACAGTCTTATGCGTTTAGTTCAAATATACTTTTATTGGGTAGCAGCGCTACTCAGATGACTGCACTGAAACCTAATCTGAGTGGATTAGTCGCTTTAAATTCTTCGTGGGAAAAGACAGATAATTATAACGTCGGCATTGATCTAAATCTGACTAATGGACTTTCATTTGACGTTGATGGCTTTTATAAACACACATTCGATATTTTAGATGATGCAAAAAGTACTTTTCCTCAATCGGCGGGCGTAACTGAGTCAACTCCAAAATTGAATTATGGAATTCAGAATGCTTGGGGATTTGAATTTGGTTTAGGATATCATAAAAAAATAAATAGTGACTGGTCGATAAATGGAAAAGCTAATTTTTCATATGCTATGAGTAAAGTGATTAAGAAATACCAAAATCCGGGTATTGTAGGAACTTGGCAGGATGAAGAAGGACGTGTACGTGGTGGCGAGGTTGGTTATAAAGTATGGCGTGGTAATGATGGTAAAGGTGACGGAATGGCTCGTTCTTGGCAAGATATTGAAGATTATATTTCATATTTGGCATCGCATACAGCTGATGGAAGTAAAGAGAGTATTAGGGTGTTAGGTTTAACTTGGGAACAACTGAGACCAGGTATGTTAATGTATGAAGATCGTGGAACTACAGCAGGAAACCAAGTGCCTGACGGAATAATCAATTCGGCTGGAGATAATTGTATTATAAGTAAATATGATAATCCTCCTTATAGTTATAGTTTAAATTTGGGATTTAGTTGGAAGAATTTAACGGTTTCTGCCTTGTTCAACGGACAATTTGGAAATGATGTGATATTCGATAAAGGTTTTTATACAACAGCTTCGGGTGGTAAACGTACAGGTGCTTTTCTGTCTGAAAGTTCCAATCAGTTATCTGAATGGTATGGGAATTATGCGATTTCCAATGAAGACGGATCGCTTGTAAATCCTAATGCGAGATATCCTCGTTTGGATAGTAATTCATTAAGGGGAGAACGTTCAGACTTTTGGATGCGAAATGGACATGTATTGCGTTTGCGTACTTTAAATGCATCTTATTCAGTTCCGGGAAAGTGGCTTTCCCATATGGGGATTGCTTCATGTCGTATCTTCTTTACAGCCAATAATTTGTGGACTATCATTAATCCATACCCATACAAAGACGCTTATGTAGGTTTCTGGAGTGATTATCCTCAAATACGGACATTTAACTTTGGTATAAATATTGGAATCTAATTAAGAGAAGAACTATGAAATTGAATAAAAAAATAATCGGAGTACTTTGCTTGATGTCATTAATAAGTGGCTGTAGTGATTTTCTGGATGTAAAAGACGAGTCAGCTATTAATTCAGCTATTTGGGATAGCGAACAATCTGCAATGTTATACGTAAACAATGTATATACAATGTGCCTTCCATCTTTTGGTGGAGATAACGTATATGGTAGTATTAGTCCGTCTGCTTGTTCTGATGAAATAGGTGGTGACCTCAATTCTTTAATGGAGGGGTCAATGGATTTTGGACAAGTAGGAGCTTTTTCTGCCAGTACTTATGCAGCTGTTCGTTATATTAATATTGCTTTTGAAGAGTTGGAAAGTTCTACTATGTCGGAAGCTGAATTCAATCGTGTAGCAGGTCAATTGTATTTTTTTCGTGCTTGGCAGCATTGGAAAATGATGCTGATGCATGGTGGAGTGCCTTATATGAAAAAAGTAGTGGGATATACCAGCGAAGATGATCTTAAAAATGCGAAACGTGATAAAACGTCTGATTGTATAAAGTATTTACAAGAAGATTTGAATCATGCTATTGACATGCTTCCTTCTTCTTGGAGTGAAGCAGAATGGGGACGTGTAACACGAGCTACGGCTGCTGCTTTGTTGGGACGTATAATGGTTTATTATGCAAGTCCTCAATTTACTCCCGATCAGGAAAGTGCAGAAGCGAGAGCCCGTTGGAAGACGGCTTATGATGTAAATCTGAGAGCTGTTGATATTTGTACGGAAGATGGATATGGGTTGATGGATTGCAAAACGGAAGTTACTGAACAATGGCCTGCTGTGACAGATATAAACAAAATATTCTTGGAAAGAGGCATAAAAAATACCGAGGCTTTATTTGTACGTATATATGATAGCGAAAATAATAGTCACGGATATGAGAATAGTATACGTCCGGGTTCACAGACAGGTAATACTAAATCCCGTCCTTCTAATTTGCCTTCCGTAAAATTAGTAATGGCATTTCCTAATTCTGATGGTACCCCTTACGAAAAAGCAGTCGGTGATGTTTATTTTTGGAAAGATCGCGATCCTCGTTTTTATTCTACGATTGTTTATAACGGTTGTTATTTTCCTTATCAAGGAAATACTTCTTTCCGGCAATGGACTTATAAAAATGGGGATCAATCCGGAACTTCGGCAGCGACTAATACCGGATATTATTGTCGTAAAATGTTAGATCCTTCCACAAAATATCTTTCTAAAACTTCTACAAACTGGATTGAAATCCGTTACGCAGAAGTCTTGCTGAATTTAGCCGAGGCAGCATTGGAAGTTGGCGATAATGATAAAATGTATGAGTGTTTGGGAGCACTTCGTAAACGTGCAGGAATTCCGGAAGGTGATAATTATTATGGTTTGAAAACTGCTTCCAGCTTGAGTCTGATTGAGCTTGTGATGAATGAACGGTTTATAGAGCAGGCTTTTGAAGGACGTCGTTTTTATGATTTACGTCGCCGCAATATGTTTACGGAGGATTTGGGGATGGTAACCACTAAATTGAATGGAGAAAAGAAAGGTTCATGGGGAGTTAATTATCAACTTAAGCTTGGAGTCAATGCTGCTGTATTTGCCAGCAAGCGTGATGGTATGACCATGGATGAAGTTAGTGAAAATATGAGGGCTTCGCAGACATCAGCCGGACCGATGGCCTCTCCCATAGAATATAAATGTGTATCCACCGAAGAAGAGTTGAAGAATACGACTACTGGAAACTATAATTTCTTTGATATTCCCGATGGTATTTTAACTCGTAGTCCGGCTGTCCTACAGACAATGGGGTGGTCATATGATGTGGAAAAAGGTTGTTTTAATCCGTTTGAATAAATAGGTGATAATGAATGAGTATACTTTGAGCATGTCATAGTTTTTTTATAGATTAATTAGGAAATAGGAGAGTATCTGGCAATAAAGGATAACTCTCCTTTTTCTTTTTAGAATTCTTTTGGTACATGATTGAGTACATCTTTCCTTAACGAGCGTCTTTCTTTATATATTAAAAAAAGAAAATAGATTAATCTTTGTTACGATGCACACAAAAAATTACTTTTTATCATTTATGGTAGCATTTGTCTTTTGTTGGACTAATCTTGCTGCACAGGAGCAACCGTTTACTTACGTAGTTGCAACTGACAATTCCGGTGATTTTACTACTGTTCAAGCGGCAGTCGATGCTTGTAAAGAGGGAGAACAACGTAGTATTATTTTTATTAAAAACGGTACCTATAAAGAAATGGTTAACGTTCCTAAAGGAAAAATAATCAGCTTGATTGGAGAGAGTGCAGAAGGTGTTCTGATTACTTTTGACCGTGACCGTGGGGCTGGTAGCGATTTCACGGATTTTAGGGATATTACTACTTGCCAGTTTTATGGCGAAGATATGTATGTAGAAGGACTTACTATTGAAAATTCTTCGGGAAATGTGGGGCAGGCCGAAGCACATTATGTCGCTTCTGATCGTCAGACTTATAAAAATTGCCGTTTCCTGGGTTACCAAGATACACAAAGGACGAATAGCGGGGCACGTGCTTACTTTAAAGATTGTTTCATACAGGGGGCTACTGATTTTATTTTTGGTGATGGTCTCATGTACTACGATAATTGTACGGTCAACTGTGTGAAAGGAGGAGGTTATGTTACAGCTCCTGCGGAGTGTGCTTTCTTTTTGAGAAAAACGGAGAATGCTACCGGACGAGTTTTACGGGTAACTTATATATTCCGTGATTGTGATATTACGGCTGATCCTGATGTAGCTGCCGATACATATTATTTGGGACGTCCTTGGAAAGAATATTCCGGTGTATATTATCTTAATTGTAAGATGGGGAAACATATAAAACCGCAAGGTTGGACAGAATGGAACGGTAATGAAAAAAGTGCATGTTTTGCAGAATATGGAAGTTGCGATTTGTCGGGTAATATGCTGGATGTAAGTGGGCGGATCGATTGGAGCTTTCAGTTAGCGCAGGAAGACGCAGAGATGTTTACGCCTGCATATGTTTTTGACAAAGCAAATAGTAGGGTACCTTATGATCCTGTTGCCTTATGTGAAAAAGTTCAGTCCCCCCAGTATGCTGAGCAATCTGGGAAGCAATTGACATGGATGTCGGTGAAAGGGGCGATAGGTTATGTTATTTTGAAAAATGGGAAGTTTATGGCTGCTACTACTGCAACAACTTATTCTGTGGATGACCTGACCGGTCGTTATAGTATAAAGAGTATTGCAGAACATGGTGCTTTGAGTCAAGCAGTAAGAGTTGAAAATACGGATAAGCAAATATTAAAAGCATTTCCCACAGCTGAAGGATTTGGTAAATTGGCTACAGGGGGGCGTGGAGGTAAAGTTGTGACGGTAACTAATCTTGAAGACGATGCCGAAGGTTCTATCGAAGGGTCTCTCCGTTGGGCATTCAATCAGTATAAAAGTGATTTTACGATTGTTTTTGCTGTATCCGGACGTATAGAGTTGGTTGCCCCATTGAAGGTAAAGAAGAGCAACTTTACGGTGGCGGGGCAGACAGCACCTGGAGATGGAATATGTATTACAAGTAATAAGGTAAATTTAGGTGGTTCATCCAATTTCATTTTACGGCATATACGTTTTCGTATCGGACAGACAGATGTGAATGGAAATATTTTGGCTGAAAATTCACTTGGAGCTGAGAATTGCGAGAATTTTATAATTGATCATTGTACATTTGGGTGGTCGGTAGAAGAGAATATAAATACGTTTGATGATCATTTTCATACAGTTCAGTGGTGTATCGTCCATGAAGGGTTATACAATGCCGGCCATCCGAAAGGTGTTCGTGGGTATGGATGTCAATGGGGAGGCTCTTCCGCTACTTATCATCATAATTTGTTAGCTAATAATCAATCGCGCTCTCCTCGCTTTAATGGTTCCAGAGGTGGAACAATCGGACAGGACTTAAGTGTCTATTTGGAATATATAAATAATGTAAATTACAATTGGGGTAGTAGCGGGGCTTGTTATGGAGGAGAAAACACCTCGGAGAATAGGAAATTTTTTGGACATGAAGGAAACTTTATTAACAATTATTATAAGCCGGGACCGGCTACTCCTTCTGGTACTCATTATTTCTTTAATCAATCTTTGCAACGCGATGGTGCTACTTCTTTAGGTCCTTCCAAATGGCATTTCAGTGGTAACATTATGGAAGGTGACGATGCTGTGACAGCTGATAATTGGAAAGGTTTTAAAAATAGTACTTCTTATTCTATAGATGATATCAAAGTAGATACGATCATACAGACTTCTGGTGATCATGATCATCAAAAATATCATTATGATTGGGATACTTATACATATAAGAATTATGAGACGGCTGCAGAGGCTTATGAATCTGTTCTTGCTGCTGTCGGTGCATGGCCACGTGATCTCATTGATACACGTATAGTGAAAAGTGTACGTGAAGGTTTGGCACCTTATGGCAATCATGGGATCATTGATTTGCCCTCGCAGGCTGAAGGTCCCCTTGCTTATGATACTTTTGATAGAGTGGTGGATAGTGATGGAGATGGTATGGATGATGCTTGGGAATTGGCGAATGGATTGAGTCCGGCTGATCCTGCTGACGGTAATAGTTTGACGGAGTTGGGATACACAGCTCTTGAAGTCTATTTGAATAGCTTAGTCGGCGAGAATATAAAACATGATTTTTCTACAGTAGGTATCCAAAGTGAACATGCCGATCAGCGGCTTGAGTTGGCGAGTACGATTGTTACGGAGGAACTGGAAATTCTTTGTGACGAAGATTTGGACGGTGCTTATATATATACAATAAATGGAACCCGGATAATGGGGGTTAAAATAGAGGGTGGCAAGACATTATCTGTTTCTGGTCTTGAATCTGGTTACTATATTATTGCTGTTTATACAAAGGCTGGTGATGCGAAAATAGCTAAATTCTTAAAAAAATAAAAATAAATACCTATCCTGTTATTGTAATTCTCTAAAGGTGAGTACGTACGGGATGGGTGTTTCGTCTATCTATTAGAATATGTATTTAATAAAAAATAAGATGGAAAATATTATTACAAAATCAATGGTTTGCAGTGCAATAGCTATTATTGGATTTTCTGCAATTACGAAGGCTCAGTGTCCCAATTTTACTTACTATCCTATAAATCAAGCTATTGGATGGAATTCGTCTGAGTATTATAAGGTGATTGATTTGGATGCAGCAACTTTAACGGATGCAGCTAAATATCCGCGGACAGGGGCTATAGACGGGCAAGACGATAATGTAGATTATGAGCAGAATATTTTAAAGTCTCCTACCGGAGATGGAAATATAACTGTTCCTTTATATAATCCTGCTGAAGAACAGGGACAATATGTACCTTCCGGATATAATTATGATATTAAGTTTGTTCGTTGTGTGTTTGCTCCAGATCATTATACCAGTGCTCTTACAAAAGACGATAATGGTATGCTCCCTTCCGGTAATACTAATGCATGTACTATAAATGATAACACTTGTTTGGTTGGTAATGTTTATGGCAAACAAGGATTTATAGAACTAAGTAGACAAGCGGCTTCTGCGGGTGAACCTGCTAATAGCAAATGCGGATACATACAGCTCGACAATTTATATGGTGTAGAGCGAATTCAATGGTCTTATTCTTCTACAAGTTGGAAACGCGGAGTTATTTGTGAAATCAGGCTTGGCGGAGAAGGTGCCGAGTGGTTGCCGCAACGTATTATACCAAGTGAAACAAATGCTTATGCAACATTTTCTGAACAGGGATATGAATTTGAAGAATTAATAAATGCGGTAGATGGTGAAGATGCGGAAACACCTGTTTCTGTTCGTTTCCGTGTATTTGATTGTGATACTCTTACATGGGCAAGTGAATATAATCTCGATCCGAAAGACAGATCTCCAGAATATTATTATGCAAGACCTGGTGTTCTTCAACCGGTGCGTATTCATCAGATTAAGGTTTATTCGGCTTTTACAGGGGCTGAAATGGCACAGAAGATTCAAGAAGCAACAGGTGTACATGGAACTACTGATGAATGTTTTTATGTCAGAAAAGAAGGTTTGGAACTTTGTGCATCGGAAGAATGTTCGATGGAACTTTACACAGTTGAAGGAAAACAGATTCGTAGAGTACAAGGGAAAAAGATGGGTGTTTCCGACTTGGATAAAGGAATTTACATTTTGAAGGCTATTAATTCTGATGGAATAGTCAAAAACACTAAATTTTCTTTATAAAAAAATAGTGTATTAAGTGAGGTTGTGTCAAAATGCTGGCACAGCCTCTATAATAAGGTTAGTTATTTGTGTCTTGAATATAGACAATATAACTGATAAATATGATTTATGTTTTTACTATCAATTGATTGAAATCTGTTATTATGAAAAAGAAAATTACGTTATTCACTTTGTTTTTTGGAGTGTTGTCGGTATTTGCCCAACAGGCTCCTATTAAGATCGACTTTAATAAAAGCGATCGTCAGGAAAAAGAGGTACATGAACCAGGATATGTCTCATGGGTTATTCAGGATTGTGTGGATACAACAAGGGTTATCAATGGAATTACTTTTACACTTGCTAATGGAGAAAATTCAAGCGGCCCGTCTTTAAAATCTCATTGGTATAAAGCAGGTCTTCAAACTCCTTATTTTGCTCGTTTGGTAAGTGATGGAGTGATTGTCAACGGAGGTGATTTTGATGGTGGAGAAATAGAATTGACATTAGAGGGGCTTTCAGCAGGCAAGCATACTTTATTGACATATCATAATCAAGTAGATGCACCTACTGACAAGACGTTCGGTGAGATTTGCATTGATGTAAATGGGAAGCAAGTAGTCAAAAATTTACCGCCAACACAGCGTGTACTTAGTAATTATGATGCGGCGACAGCCTATATCGAGTTTGAGGCGGTGGAGGGAGAACCGGTCAAATTCCGTTTCTATCCGAATTATTCGTCATCGGCACCTTCAATAAATGTTATTATAAACGGATTGGCTTTGGATGTTCCTAATCTGGCTAAACAAGCAAAATCTCCTTCTCCGGAAAACTTGGATATCCATGTGAATGCAGAAGATGGTAATTATACTTTGAGTTGGACGTCGGCACCGGATGCTGTTGCGCATCAGGTTTATATAGGAACAGATTCACTGACTGTAGCTCAGGCAGATAAGACATCTTCTTGTTATAAAGGGGAACAGGCACATACTACTTTTGCATTAAATGATTTAACTTCCCGTTTTTATTATTATTGGCGTATAGATGAAGTCGAAGCGAATGGTGAGATAACCAAAGGGGATATCTGGAAGTTCTCCCCGCGTTTATTGGCTTTCCCCGGTGCTGAGGGATATGGACGTTTTGCACGTGGCGGTCGTGGCGGTAAAGTGGTGTATGTGACTAATTTGCAGGATTATGATCCTACCATCGGCGAAACCCCGATTCCGGGAAGTCTGCGTTATGCTGTTACCGTAGAGAAGGGAGCTCGTACGATTGTCTTCGGAGTTTCCGGTATTATTACATTAAAGACACGCTTGACCTTGTCGGACTCTTTTGTTACAGTTGCGGGACAAACTTCTCCGAATAAAGGTATTTGTTTGAAGGGAGCGCCGTTTGGCTTTAGTGGTACCAGTGATGCTGTGATGCGGTTTATGCGTATACGTATCGGAGCCGGTCAAACTTATGACGGAACCGGATTGAACGGTGCTAATCATTGTATTTTCGATCATCTGTCGGTAAGTTGGTCTATTGATGAGGCATTCTCTTCACGTAGCGGACAAAACTTGACATTGCAAAAAACCATGCTGGCCGAAGCATTGAACGCAGCGGATCACCAGAATTATCCTTCCGGAACCCGTCATGGTTATGCGGCGACGATTAGTGGGGATATTGGTAGTTTCCATCATAATTTGTTAGCTCATAATGAAGGACGTAACTGGAGTTTAGGTGGTGGATTGGATGGTGACGGTAATTTTGCCGGTCGCATGGATATTTTCAATAATGTGGTTTACAACTGGGATGGCCGTACGACTGATGGCGGTGCGCATGAAGTGAATTTTGTGAATAACTATTATAAGCCGGGACCGGCTACATTGAATGGGGGTAAAAAAACTGCCTTGAATTTGCAGCATGATGATTATCCGGGTACACAGAAATACTATACAAATGGAAATATCGTAGAGGGATGGTATGAAGATTTGAGTAATCCTCAGAATGGCTGTGTGGATGGTTCATGGCCAAATGGTGATAAGAAATATGATCCTTTTGTGACAGAACCTTTCTTTGAATCGTTTGCCACTGTTCATACAGCAAAAGATGCCTACAAAGCGGTACTTTCGGACGTCGGATGTACATTGCCTATGTTTGATGATCATGATGTACGTATTGTAAAAGAAACTTTGGATGGAACAGCTACTTATAAAGGTAGTAAAACCGGAGAGCCGGGATTGATCGATCATCAGGATGATGCCGGTGGTTGGGAAGACTATCCCGAGGAAATTGTAGATCTGAGTGAATTTGATACAGATATGGATGGTTTGCCTAACTGGTGGGAAATTATGTTCGGAACAAACCCGGAATCGGCAGTAGGTGATTTCTCTGATGCAAATGCGGATGACGACGAAGATGGATATACAAACCTGGAAGAGTATTTGAACTACATGGCTGTACCTCATACTGCAGTCGAAGTGAATAAAGAGGCAGAGTTTGATTTGGCTCCCTATTTTGTGGGATATTCCAAGACCACTCCGGTTTATACGGTAGCTGCCATTCAGAATGCTACGGCAACGGTTGACGAAGGCATATTGAAAGTTACTCCGGAAAAAGATTTTGAGGGTATTGTGAATGTAGATGTAAAAGTGACAGACCAGGATGGTGCTTCTATGGTACGTTCATTTGCTGTCAGAGTGGGTGAAAAAGCCGTTTCTACCGGTATTCATTCTGCAAAGAATGATCAGGAAATCTCGGTTTATCCGAATCCGGCTGTCGATTATATCTATGTGAGTGTTCAGAGTGATGTTCAGGAAAGCGTCCGGATGGAGATTACAACACTCTACGGACAAGTATTAAGCACAGAAACGGTTGCCACTTCGGTGAATGTACCTTGCAGGGTAAATGTATCCGATCTGCCTGCAGGGATATATATCCTGAAAGTACAAACTGCCGATGAACAGTCTGCCGTTAAGTTTATCAAAAAATAAGATTTAAAAGATGAAAAGAATGATTATAACGGGGGTTGTCTTGGCAGCCCTCTTAAATACTGCCAATGCCCAGTTTGCCATTGAAAACAATTCGAAGTTGGGAGCAAAGGTGGAAAATGTATCGGAAACTACTAAACGCTTTTTACTGGATTTCGGTTCTGATGCCAATGCCGGTGAAAGTATACAAGTGAAAGGATTGTATGCAAGAGCCTATACGGAAACCGGCGAGTCTGTCTCTGTCGATTTGAGCAGGGGAAAATGCGAGAGTTTGAATGGCTTCGGCAATCCATTGATTCTGAATGATGTTCCGGCTATTGCTACTGCTTATGGAACAGAAAGACCCATAGTAGGATTAATCGGAATAGACGGAACGGACAGGGCATTCGGTATGCTTCCCGGTAGTGCCAATAAGAATGTGGAGTTGGCAGTTGTCTTCTCATTGAGAGGATGTAATATGGAAAGTGATGTGACATTCGATTTAGTGACAGCGGATGCCGGAACAAGCGGTGGAACAAATAATTATAAATTGTTGGTAGGAATCGATACCAGTAACGGACTGGGTGTGAATGATTATGAAGCGTTGGAAAAGGCTTCATCTGCCGATAATACTGATAAATGGTTTGTGATCGACAATATTTATACATCCGGTGCAAAAGGGGATAGAAAAACGATTGACTTGACAAAGCTGATCGGTAAGAATGTTACGGATTTGAGTTATAAAACAGTTTATCTGTTTCTTTATACTACGGGATCTTCTGCTGCCGTAGAGGAGGGTAAATATGATCCGGTTGTCTGCTTCGACAATTTATCGTTTACATACGGGCAACCTACCTGGCTTTCTCCCGAGATAACTGCCGTCGATCAGAATGTGAACTACAATGATTCCGTACCGGTGGAGGTACAGATTAATACCACGAAAGAGTTTAAATTCCGTGTCAAGAGTCAGAATAGAGGGGGAACTTTGATCTTTCGTTGCAATGCTGATAAGCTTCCTGCGCAATCTATCAGATGGAATTTCCCGGAAACAGGTGCTATTAAGGCAAATGACGGAAATGGTAACTATACGGTAGATGTGGCATATAATTATTCACCTTCGGAAGGTAGTGGCAGTCAGGTAACAATGACTGTTCCGGAACCGGAAGCCGGTCAGTTGGTGGATGATGACTTGGAAGTGACTTTGCTTTTCAATGCTCCTAAGCGGGTGGTTGCCCGTCCTGGCGTAGATAAAGTTGAAATCGATAATGGTATCCGGTATTTCATGACTGTACTGGCAAAAACAGTGGAAACCGTAACAGGAATTCAGGAGACGGAGAGACAGCAGTCTTCGGTTTATACAGAAAATGGAGTTCTTAAAGTCGAAGGTGCAGTGACGCCGGTAGAAATATACTCTTTGTCCGGTATTAAAATAATGACGGTATCTCCGGAAACGATATTGGAAGGGGTAACTTTAGAACAGGGATTTTATTTGCTTATGTTCAATGGAACTGCCAGCAAAGTGGTAATGCCATAAAAGAAAATATGTATAGAATGATTTTTGTTAAATTTAAAATTTAAAAGATGAAAAAACAAGTTTTACTTACAGCAGCCTTGTGTAGTTTTACATTAGGTACAGTCAATGCACAACTTCAGACGAATAGAAGTGAATCGGTCGTAGGATTTAACGGGGCGGAAGCTTTAGAGAATGGTAACAAGCGTCTGATTCTTACATTCAATACAACTAAAGGATATACGGATGGTTCCGAAGGAAGTAATAAGATTAATTGTAATAGTTTGAAAGGATTGGCCGGTGCTGCTTTAACGACGGAAGGTCTTACTAATAATGTAGCTGCCTATTTGGATAATTACCATTGGATGAAAGGTACCAATCAGGGAGCTAAATTCAAACGTTATAAAGATGTCGCTTCACTCATTGCTGCCCATACGGTAGGCGAAACACTTGTCAGTACTGATCACCGTTATTGGAAATGCGGTAATATCTTGATGGATATTCCCGAAACAAATGGAAAAGACCAGGCATGGGCGGTTTGGCCGGGTATTAATAAAAGAACCGTGATGATGATTTCGTTCAATGGAAGTGACGGAATAGCTAACTTATGCAAAGACATCGAATTAGACTTGATGACTTTGGATAAAGGGACAACCGGTAAAACATCTTCTTATAAGATGATCGTCATTACCGGACAGAACAGTATCAATTTGGGTGAGTTGGGAAAAGCTTGCGGTAAGGAAGGTAATGATGTTGCTTTGTTGGATTCTATTAATGAAAACAATGTAGCTGCCGTAAATGAATATTTTGGTGAAGATTATACTTGGTTTGCTAAAGATAATGTTTACACGACTTCAGAAGACGGTTCTCTTAACAAACAGACATTGAAAGTGGCTGAAACCGTAGGTACTACTATAAAAGAACTTCGCGGTAAAAAACTGACAATCATTCTATATTCTACTACTTCCGAAACTCCTGTGCAGCCGGGCATGTACGAACCGCTTTTGGGTGTCGACAATCTGTCTGCCGAATATAGCGAGGTGAAATGGATCGAACCGGCAGTAGCCGCTGATGTAAAAGATACGCTGAATGTCGATTGTGTATCGGGTGGTGTGGAAAATGAGATTAAGTTTGTGCTTAAGACCCAGAATCGTCTGGCCGACTTGACCATTGTTCCGGATGGTGATAACAAGATGCTGACTTCTTTCAAGATGACTCCAAAGGACGAGAGATGCTGTATTATGGCTTATAATGAAGCAACTCAGAAATATGATATCCCTGTAGATTATACCTTTACGCCGGCTACCGGATCGACTCCGTATGAAGTTAAGATACCGGCAAGTGCAGACGGAACATCCGTAAATGATAATATTGAAGTTACGGTGCTTGCAACGAGCCGTCGGGCAGCAACAGCTTCTTATCGTTTGGAAATTAACAATGGAGTCCGCATCTGGAAAGATATCATTGCTACATTTGCTGAGGCTGTTTCTGTTCAGTCAATGCAAGAAAATACGGTAGCCATTAGTGTCGATGATAATAAGATTGTTGTTAAAAATGCAACGGATAATATTACGGTAACTGATATCTCCGGACGTGTATTAAAGACCGTGAATGCAATGGAAGCGGCTCAGGGAATCACTATGTCGCAAGGTCTTTATATTGTAAAAGCAAATGATCTGACTCAGAAGGTAATGATTCAATAGGTGTTTTTTTAGAGTCAGGAAATAAGAAGCCTGTAATCGGAATTTGGCATACCAGCACGTATACTTCACATGAATTCCGGTTGCAGGCTCTTTATTTTTTTGCAAAACGAATGTTGTTTCTGTTGATTACAAAAACACATCTTCCACGTCTTACTGATATAGTTAGAAGATCAAACGGAAAAATACTGTAAATATGAAAAAGAAAGCTGTTTTAGTGGCTTATGTTGCTTTATTGGCCACACCCGTTGCGGTGATGGCACAATACCCGCAACTGACAGAAGAGGCAAAGGCCAAGTATGATAAGATGATAACGGAAGCGCGTCGCCGTTCGGACGAGGCTTGGGCAAAAGCCCTTCCTATTATTGAAAAAGAAGCCGAACAAGGTCGCCCGTATATACCTTGGGCTTCGCGTCCCGATGATTTGCCACAGGCAAAGATTCCGGCATTTCCAGGTGCCGAAGGGGGTGGTATGTATAGTTTCGGCGGCCGTGGCGGAAAGGTGATTACGGTGACGAATTTGAATGACCGTGGTCCCGGATCTTTCCGCGAAGCTTGTGAAACGGGAGGTGCCCGCATCATTGTGTTCAATGTATCCGGTATCATTCGTTTGGAATCGCCGATTATCGTGCGTGCTCCTTATGTGACGATTGCGGGCCAGACTGCACCGGGAGACGGAGTTTGCATTGCAGGCGAATCTTTCTGGGTGGACACGCATGATGTTGTAGTACGTCACATGCGTTTTCGCAGGGGAGAAACCAAGGTACATCATCGCGATGATTCATTTGGCGGTAACCCGATCGGTAATATCATGATAGACCATTGTTCGTGTAGCTGGGGATTGGATGAGAACATCTCTTTTTACCGGCATATGTATGACCCGGGAGAGGGATATAATAAAGAGAAACTGCCTACGGTAAATGTGACGATTCAGAATACGATTTCTTCTCAGGCATTGGATACTTACAACCATGCTTTCGGTAGCACATTAGGGGGAGAAAACTGTGCTTTCGTGCGTAATCTTTGGGCAAGTAATGCTGGGCGTAATCCTTCTGTAGGATGGTTCGGGATCTTTAATTTTGTGAACAATGTGGTTTACAACTGGGTACACCGTTCGGTAGACGGAGGCGATTATCGTGCCATGTTCAACATGGTGAACAATTATTATAAGCCGGGACCGTTGACTCCCCGGGATACTCCGGTGGGGCATCGTATCCTGAAACCTGAGGCAGGTCGCAGTAAACTGGATTATAAAGTATATGGCCGCGTATATGCGGACGGTAATATCATGGAGGGCTATCCCGAAATAACCAAGGATAACTGGAACGGTGGTATTCAGGTAGAAGATCAGGCTGACACTAAAGGGTATACCGAGCAGATGCGTACCAATGTGCCTTTTGTGATGCCGTATATCAATATCATGTCTGCAACCGAGGCATATGACTATGTATTGGCCAATGCAGGAGCCAATATTCCCCGTCGGGACATTGTTGACGAACGTGTGATCGAGGAAGTGAAGACCGGTATTCCTTATTATGAAAAGAAATTGCCTAAAGACGCTTATGGCGACCGTTGGGGGCTGGCTCCGAAATCACAGGATCCGGAAGGCTTTTTCAAATACCGCCGCTTGCCGAAAGACTCTTATAAGCAAGGCATTATTACCGATATTCGTCAGGTGGGCGGTTATCCCGAATATAAAGGAACTCCTTATGTGGACACTGACGGTGACGGTATGCCGGACGAATGGGAGGTAGCAAACGGCTTGAATCCGAATGACCCTAACGATGCCAATGAAGACTGTACCGGAGACGGATATACCAATATCGAAAAATATATCAACGGAATCAGTACGAAAAATAAAGTAGACTGGACAGACTTGAAAAATAATTATGATACATTGGCCGGGAAAGGCAAATTAATGTGATAGAGATTGGAATCAATGGATAAAATAAAGAGAAACCGGATGGTTTGGACAGTATTTTTGTTTGTACTGTCCATCTCTTCCGTTGCCGCGGTGGAGTTGGATTCGTTGAATCGGGATCCTGAATATGTGGCATCTATCAAGATGCGTTCGGAAAAAATTGTAGACGGATTGAATCTGTCCGACCGGAATGTCCGTAGTGAAGTGACCCGGATTATTGCCAATCGTTACTTTGAACTGAATGATATTTACACCGCGAGAGATACGGCCATCGATGCTGCTAAAAGCAAGCTGACCGGTGAAGCGAAGGAAGCTGCCATACAGGCTGCCCGTGACAAAGCGGATGCAGCACTTTATCGTTCTCATTTTGCTTTTCCGGCTGCCTTGTCATTGTTTTTGAATGACCGGCAGATTGAAGGTGTGAAAGACGGGATGACTTATAATGTATTGCACGTCACGTACAGTGCACAACTGGATATGATTCCGACATTGAAGGAAGAAGAGAAAGCACAGATATATGCCTGGTTGGTTGAAGCCCGCGAATATGCTATGGATGCCGAAAGCTCTAAGAAAAAGCACGAGGCCTTTGGCAAGTACAAAGGCCGTATCAATAATTATCTCTCGAAGCGTGGTTATAATCTGACTAAAGAACGGGAAGAGTGGGCCAAACGTGTAAAGGCACGGGGAGGAACGTTTTAATAATGATTTAATGTGCCAATATGCCAATGTGCCAATTTCCGTGCGGAATAATAGAGTTGGATAAATGTTTGTGAAAACGATAAATGTCTGTCTTTTTGATTCATTATGGTTGTTTTCTGTAACATGTGCTTTGAAAATATAACGGTAACTAAAAGATAAATTGCATAATAAAGTGGATAATATGCATTTTTCTCTGTATATTCCTGCTTTAGATGGATGCATATGTGATTTATCCCGGCATGTAAACTTGATTATCCCGGTATGTTAGGTTCGGTTTCTCTACGAGAAACGGTCCGAAACTCTACGGGAAACTCCAAGAAGCTCTACGGGAAAAATAAAATCCTCTTTAAAGAATGATTTTTGAAGCTAACTGATGATAATATACAGATTGACCTTTAATGTTAAAAAGAACGGTTAGTTTGAACTCAGGAAACAGATCGTATGGTAAAATCAGAAAGTGACAGATATTTGTTGCGTAATTGATTTTTATACGGACTATCTGAATAAACGAACCGGGAAATGGAGAGAGTTTTTGGAGGTGACGTTTCTCCCTCTCCTGATGAAGTGATTCTGTAGGATTAAGAATATCATTTTGCAAATGGTCAAAATAGAAGAGTACTTCCTTGCATAAGGAGGTACTCTTTTGCGTAAAGATGGGTACAAAACGATTTTCTTTTCGTCTATCTTTATAGTATTTGATAGGTAATATATTATATCAGGCAGTCGAATTAAAGAAATGATAAAGTTGAAAAGTCTATGGATGGGAGTTTGTATGGTAGTGCTTTTACTCTCCTGTCGTACAGAAAAAGAGGTGTATCTCTCTACCTCTTTTCATGAGCCGGCCACAGAGGGCCTTCGGTTTATTTATAGTGAAGACGGTATCCATTGGGACAGCATAGCAGGTGTGTGGCTCAAGCCGGAAGTCGGCAAGCAAAAGATCATGCGCGATCCTTCTATTGTACGTTCGGGCGACGGTACTTTCCATTTGGTATGGACTTCGAGTTGGAAGGGAGATCTCGGTTTCGGATATGCACATTCAAAAGACTTGATCCATTGGTCGGAAGAGAAATTCATCCCGGTGATGGCCCATGATTCGACTACGGTGAATGTATGGGCGCCGGAATTGTTTTACGATGATGAGAAAGATGAATTTATGGTGGTCTGGGCCTCCTGCATTCCTTATAAATTTGAAAAAGGGATAGAGGATGAATTCAATAACCATCGCCTGTATTACATTACCACGAAAGATTTCGACCGGATTTCTGACACCCGGCTTTATTACGATCCGGGATACAGTGCCATCGACGCTACTTTGGTGAAACGTACTTCGAAAGATTATGTACTGGTTGTCAAAGATAACACCCGGAATAACCGGAATATAAAAGTGGCTTTCGGGCCGTCACCCACCGGTCCTTTCGGAGCTACTTCCGCGCCGATTACCCCCGGGTTTTGTGAAGGGCCTACGGTGGTCAGGGTGGGTGATTGGTATTATATCTATTTCGACGATTACAACCGGAAAATATTCGGTGCTGTGAAAACCAAAGATTTCATTCATTTTACGGATGAGACTGCAAATGTATCTATGCCCGAGGGACACAAGCATGGAACGATCTTCAGAGCCCCGGCTTCGGTAGTGAGGGGCCTCTTCTCCGGCTCCTCCCCGAAGGGAGGGAAAAGAGAACGTCTTGCAAATTAATAAATTATTGACAATATATATATCCTCTCCTTAATGAAAAGGAAGATAGATTGTCTTGCGAATTAATAAATATTTAACAATACATCCCCCTTCCCCCCTCCCTTCGGGGAGGGGCCGGGGGGAGAGGCTTTTTTAATATGAACAAACTGTCGATTTTACTTTTAGCCCTGTTTCTTCCTGTCACTGCCATTGACGGGCAGGACAGGATACACTATACGGGAAAGGAACTTTCCAATCCGGCTGCTCATGACGGGCAACTCTCTCCGGTGGTAGGTGTGCACAACCTGCAAGTGATGCGCGCCAATCGTGAACACCCCGACGTTTCTAATGGAAACGGATGGACATACAACCACCAACCGATGTTAGCTTATTGGAACGGGCGGTTCTATATGCACTATCTTTCCGATCCTTCCGATGAACATGTACCTCCTTCACAAACCTTTCTGATGACTTCCGAGGACGGGTATCACTGGACGGATCCGGATGTACTTTTTCCTCCATACCGCGTTCCGGACGGATATACGAAGGAATCCCGTCCGGGCATGGTTGCCAAAGACCTTTTTGCCATTATGCACCAACGGGTAGGTTTTTATGTCTCTAAGTCGGGGCGCTTGATAGCGATGGCCAATTATGGAGTTGCTTTCGACAAAAAAGATGATCCGAACGATGGAAACGGCATAGGACGCGTCGTGCGTGAAATAAAAAAAGACGGCAGTTACGGGCCGATATACTTCATTTATTACAATCATGGTTTTAATGAAAAGAACACTGCTTATCCTCCCTTCCGGAAGAGTAAGGATAAGGCATTTGTAGCCGCTTGCCGGGAGATATTGGATAACCCTCTCTATTGGATGCAGTGGGTGGAAGAAGCCGACAGGGAAGATCCGAATCTTCCGTTGAAAAAACGCTATAAGGCTTTCAATGCCTATACACTGCCCGACGGCCGTCTGGCTTGTCTGTGGAAGCATGCTTTGACATCCGTCAGTGAAGACGGAGGCCACAGTTGGGCCGAACCCGTGTTACGTGCCGAGGGTTTTGTGAACAGTAATGCCAAAATCTGGGGACAGCGATTGAGCGACGGCATGTATGCCACTGTATACAATCCTTCCGAATTTCGTTGGCCACTGGCCATCTCCTTGAGCAAGGACGGGCTCGAGTATACCACTTTGAATCTGGTAAACGGAGAAATTCCTCCCATGCGTTATGGAGGCAATTATAAATCGTATGGTCCTCAATATGCACGCGGCATTCAAGAAGGCAATGGAAAACCGGAGGACGGAAACCTGTGGGTGACGTATAGCATGAATAAAGAAGATATATGGATTTCCCGTATTCCCGTTCCGGTACGTACAGAAGCAGGCAGCCATGCTAAAGAAGATTTTTCACGCTACGCCCGGTTGGCCGATCTGACGGAATGGAACATCTATTCACCCCTGTGGGCACCTGTCTCTTTAGAGACTGAAGCGGGAAATACTTGGTTGACCCTGCGGGATAAAGATCCGTTCGATTACGCCAAAGTGGAACGCAAGATTCCGGCTTCCCGGCAACTGACTGTCTCTTTTGATCTCATGGCAGGCCAGAACGATCGTGGTACATTGCAGATCGAATTTCTGGATGCCGATGGTATTGCCTGTTCGCGTATCGAACTCACTTCGGAAGGAATCTTACGAGCAAAAGGCGGTTCACGTTTCTCTAATATGATGAAGTATGAGCCCGGAAAGACCTATCATATACAGGCTGAACTCTCTGTCAAGGACCGGAATATCCGGATATCGGTAGACGGCCGGCCGGTGGGGCAACGTATGTTCTATGCTCCGGTAGCTTCTGTCGAACGTATCTTGTTTCGTACGGGAAATGTCCGTATGTTTCCCACTCCCGAAACGCCTGCCGATCAGGAATATGACTTGCCCGGCGCCGGAAAACAGGAAGCATTGTCCGAATTCCGGATTGCCAATTTTTCCACAGCTTCGACTGATGCCGATGCCACTGCGGCGGTTTTGAAGTACGCCGGTTTCCGTCATTATGCCGATGCTTTCAATGCAATGGAAGACGAGAATATCGTGCAGGCCATACCGAATGCCAAAGCTTCGGAGTGGATGGAAGAGAACATTCCTTTGTTCGAATGCCCCCAAAAGAATTTTGAAGAGATGTATTATTTCCGTTGGTGGAGTTTAAGAAAACATATTAAGGATACTCCGGTGGGATATGGTATGACGGAATTTCTGGTCAACCGCTCTTATGCCGACCAATATAACCTGATAGCTTGTGCCGTGGGACATCATATTTATGAAAGTCGCTGGTTGCGCCGTCCGGAATATCTCGACCAGATCATCCGTACCTGGTATCGTGGCAACGGGGGGAATCCCATGAAGAAGATGATGAACTTCAGTTCCTGGAATGCAGATGCAGTGTTCAATCGCTATCTTGTCAGTGGCGACCGTGCGTTTACGATGGATCTGTTACCCGATCTGGAAGCGGAATACCGGCGTTGGGAGAGTACTCACCGTCTGCCCGGAGGCCTTTACTGGCAGGGTGATGTGCAGGATGGAATGGAAGAATCCATCAGTGGAGGGCGTAGGAAACAATATGCGCGTCCCACCATCAATAGCTATATGTATGGCAATGCTAAAGCACTTTCAGCCTTAAATAAGCTGGCCGGTAATGACGACCGTGCAACTTGCTATCGTCTTAAAGCCGACACCTTGAAGCAGTTGGTACAGGAGAAACTTTGGAATGAGCGTCACTCGTTTTTCGAAACCTTGCGTAAGGATTCTTCTGCCAATGTCCGTGAGGCTATCGGGTATATTCCCTGGTATTTTAATCTGCCCGATACCGGCAAGTACGATGTGGCGTGGAAAGAGGTAATGGATGAAGGCGGCTTTTCTGCTCCTTACGGTCTTACTACCGCCGAGCGCCGCCATCCGGAGTTCCGTACGCATGGAGTGGGAAAATGTGAGTGGGACGGGGCTATCTGGCCGTTTGCTTCAGCACAAACTTTAACGGCGATGGCCAATTTTATGAACCGTTCTGCACAGTCTGTCCTGACCGACAGTATCTATTTTCATCAGATGGAACGGTATGTAGAATCGCAATATCACCGGGGGCGTCCCTACATCGGCGAGTATTTGGATGAAGTGACCGGATATTGGTTGAAAGGCGATCAGGAACGGAGCCGTTATTACAATCATTCCACTTTCAATGATTTGATAATTACCGGTCTGGTAGGTTTGCGTCCCCGTGCGGATCATACGGTTGAAGTGAATCCGTTGCTTCCCGATGGCCGGTGGGATTGGTTCTGTTTGGATAATCTTCTCTATCACGGTCATTATCTGACGATTCTTTGGGATAAGTATGGTGACCGGTATCATCGCGGTAAAGGGTTGCTGGTGTTGGTGGATGGAAAGATAGTCGGACAGTCTGATACGCTCGAAAGAATAGTATGTAAAGATGTGTTAGAATAAAATAAGTAATCAGGCAGATGATAAAATTAAAAGGATATCTATGGCTTATACTGTTTTGCTGGCCGCTTTTGTTAACAGCCGAAAACCTTGCGACGAGTGAACCGGCCGCTCTTTCGGTAGGTAAGCTGACCAGTGAAATGCAGGAAGGATTTGTTGCTGTAGGGCGGCTTCCCCGTTTGGGCTGGCAATTGAACTCTTCCGATAACGGTAGTAGGCAGACGGCTTATGAAATCGAAATCAAAAACTCTTGTACAGGGCATTCGGTATGGAATAGTGGAAAGATTATTTCCACCCAAAGCCAGTTAGTTTCTGTGCCCGAAACCGGTTTCTCTGTCGAACCTACATATACCTATCTGTGGCGTGTTCGTGTTTGGGACGAGACGGATACCCCTTCGCAATGGAGCCGGGAAGCAGTTTTTCACATCGTTCCCGATGATTTGGCTGCCGGGCAATGGATCGGTGCTATTACCCGGCAGGAAGCCCGTTTGCCCCAAGGCAGAAACTTTCATGGGAGCGAATTGAAGAATCCGGAAGTCAAATCCGCCTGGGAAGCAGTAGATACCTTGGCAAAGAGAAGCATCTGCCTGCGAAAGTCGTTTCGTACGGACCGGTCCGATAAAGAAGTGGCCGAAGCCATCGCCTATGTATGCGGACTCGGTTTTTATGAGTTCTCTTTGAATGGGGAGAAAGTAGGTGATAGCGAATTTGCCCCGCTTTGGAGTGATTATGATAAAAGCGTTTATTACAATACTTACGATGTGACACACCGGATGCGTTCCGGTGAAAATGCAATAGGTGTCTTGTTGGGGAATGGTTTTTATAATGTGCAGGGAGGTCGTTATCGTAAATTACAGATTAGTTTCGGTGCGCCGACCCTTTTGTTTAAACTGCTTATCCGTTATACTGACGGTTCGCAACAAACGATATCTTCCGATCCGACATGGAAATATGATCTGAGTCCTGTTGTATTCAATTGTATTTATGGGGGGGAAGACTATGACGCCCGTTTGGAACAGCAAGGATGGAACTGCCCGGGATTCAATGATGACAAATGGCGGCCGGTAGTGATACAGGAGGCACCCAAAGGGGTGCTTCGTCCGCAAAAGGCAGCACCGGTCAAAATTATGGAACGTTATGACGTAAAGACGGTGAATAAGCTGACTCCGGAACAGGTAGCCACTGCCTGTATTTCCACCAAAAGGACGGTCGATCCTTCTGCCATTGTATTGGATATGGGGCAGAATCTGGCCGGTTTTCCGGAAATAGTGGTACGTGGGAAAAAAGGACAGAAAGTGACTCTTGTTGTAGCCGAAGCATTGACGGAAGAAGGGGCTTGCAACCAACGCCAGACGGGGCGGCAACATTACTATGAGTATACCTTGAAAGGAGAAGGTGAGGAGAGGTGGCATCCTCGTTTTTCGTACTATGGCTTCCGTTATATCCAGGTGGAGGGGGCTGTATTGAAAGGGCAGAAGAATCCTCGGAAATTGCCGGTGATCAAGAGTATACAATCTTGTTTTGTTTACAATTCCGCAGTTAGGATATCGTCATTCGAATGTTCCAATCCCATTTTCAATGCAGCTCACCGATTGATAGAGAAAGCGGTACGCAGCAATATGCAATCCGTGTTTACCGATTGTCCGCACCGCGAGAAGTTAGGTTGGCTGGAGCAGGTTCATTTGAACGGGCCGGGATTGTTATACAATTACGACTTGGCAGCTTATGGTCCTCAGATAATGCAGAATATGGCGGATGCCCAGCATCCCGACGGAGCTATGCCGACTACTGCCCCCGAATACGTATTTTTTGAAGGACCGGGGCTTGAACCCTTTGCCCAGTCTCCCGAATGGGGGGGAGCATTGGTCATTTTCCCGTTTATGTATTACGAAACCTATGGAGATGATACTCTGATTAAAGAATATTATCCCAATATGAGACGTTATGTCGACTATCTGGCTACCCGGGCCGACGGAAACATCCTTTCTTTCGGTTTGGGCGATTGGTACGATTATGGGGATTTTCGTGCCGGTTTTTCCCGGAACACACCGGTACCATTGGTAGCGACGGCTCATTATTATATGACTGTCCGTTATCTGGTTCTTGCCGCTTCAATGGTGGGAAATCAATATGACGAATGTTATTATACCCGTTTGGCTGATGATATCCTGCGTTCTTTTAACCGTCGTTTTGTCGATCCGGAAACCGGGCAATACGGTTCCGGCAGTCAATGCAGCAATGCTTTACCGCTTTTTCTGGGTATGGCGAGAGGGGACGATGGGAATAGAGAGTCTGAAACCGGTGTACCGTCGAGGATGCGTGTGCTCGGTCATTTATTAGAGGATATTGCCGCTCATGGCAATCGGTTGACTACCGGTGATGTCGGTAACCGCTATCTTATCCAGGCTTTGGCACGTTCCGGCAGGGATGAAGTAGTATATCGTATGTTCAATCACGAAGAGGCGCCGGGATACGGATTTCAGCTTAAGTTCGGTGCTACGACGCTGACCGAACAATGGGATCCCCGGCAAGGTTCCTCGTGGAATCATTTTATGATGGGGCAGATTGACGAATGGTTTTTCCATTCTTTAGCAGGTATTCGTCCGGATGCTGCCGGGCTCGACGGACATGATTATCTGACAGGCGCCCGTCCCGGATACCGGCATTTTGTGATCGCTCCGAAGCCCGTAGGCGATTTGAGTTTTGTGAAAGCGACATACGAAACCTTGTATGGCAAGATAACGGTAGACTGGACTCGAAAAGACGGTAAATTTATACTAAATTTGTCCGTACCGGTCAATACCGTGGCGAAAGTGTATCTGCCGGATGGAAAAGCACCGCAGGAAGTACAAAGCGGTAGTTATCGATTTATTGTAGACGAAGAAGCTTTTGTCGGTATAAACGGGGATATATCCCATTAATATAAAATACATACATTAATATAGAATCCTAATTTATCAGTATAGAACCACCAATACATCATCGGATTATGGAATCACTACGTACAATTCTTTTCTCTGTTTTCTGTTTCGGTATGGCGATTACGCTGAAAGCCGAACGTGTCGACATGTTAAAGTCCGGTGCGAAAGCGGACGGAAAGACCTTGAATACAACGTTAATCAATCATACCGTCGACCGCTTGAGCCAAGCAGGCGGTGGTACTCTTTTTTTTCCGGCAGGCACTTACCTGACGGGAGCGATCCGCTTGAAAAGTAATATCACTTTAGAGTTGGAAGCCGGAGCCACTTTACTCTTTTCCGACAACTTCGATGATTATCTACCCTTTATGGAAGTGCGGCACGAAGGTGTGATGATGAAAAGTTTTTCTCCGTTGATATCCGCTATGGATGCCGAGAACATCACAATCAAAGGGGAAGGGACACTCGACGGTCAGGGAAAGGCATGGTGGACGGAATTTTTCCGTATTTATGTCGATCTGGAGAAAAACGGTATGCGTGAGTTGAATAAATATCAGCCACTTTGGGAAAAGGAAAATGATGTGGAAGCACTTTACGCCGAAACGAATGAGGATTGGCACGGCACCTTGAAACGTCGTTTTTTTCGTCCCCCGTTTATTCAGCCTGTGCGTTGCCGAAGAGTACGTATTGAAGGAGTGAAGATTATCAATTCTCCTTTCTGGACAGTCAATCCGGAGTTTTGTGATAATGTGGTGGTTACAGGAGTGACGATTCATAATGTGCCTTCGCCCAATACGGACGGCATCAATCCGGAATCTTGCCGGAACGTGCATATCAGCGACTGTCACATCTCGGTGGGGGACGATTGCATCACCCTCAAATCGGGACGCGATGCCCAAGCCCGTCGTCTGGGAGTGCCTTGTGAAAATATTACCATAACCAATTGTACCATGCTTTCCGGTCATGGCGGCGTGGTCATCGGTAGTGAGATGAGCGGTAGTGTTCGAAAGGTGACGATCAGCAATTGTGTGTTCGATGGCACTGATCGCGGGATACGTATCAAATCGACTCGCGGACGCGGTGGAGTGGTAGAAGACATCCGTGTCAGTAATATTATAATGAGTAACATCAAACGGGAAGCCGTCGTATTGAATTTGAAATATAGTAAGATGCCTGTTGAACCTATGAGCGAACGGACTCCCTTGTTCCGCGATATTTCCATTTCCGGTTTGACTGCTGTCGGCGTGAAGACGCCGGTCAAAATTGTGGGTTTGGAAGAGGCTCCTGTCACTGACATTATTCTGCGCGACATCAACGTGAAAAATGCCCGTGAGAAGTGCATCTTTGAGAATTGCGAACGCATTCGTTTGACCGATGTTATTGTGAATGGAAAAGAAGTAAGACTTGAAGAGTAAAAAAGAGATGAAAAGATCGTGTTTAATGGCATTTTCTATGCTTGGATTATCTTTATCGGTGCAGGCGCAGACTTATGAAAATCAATTCTCCCGTCCATTGGGGGATGTGTTGAATGATATCCAAAGCCGTTTTCAGGTTCGTCTGAAGTACGATATCGATACGGTGGGCAAGGTATTGTCCTATGCCGATTTCCGGATTCGGCCTTATTCGGTGGAAGAGTCGTTGACCAATGTGCTGGCTCCTTTCGATTTTAAGTTTGTAGCGCAAGGCGGCAATTTGTACAAATTGAAAAAATACGAGTATCCCCGTCGTACAGAAGCCGACGGGAAGAAATTACTTGGGTATCTCGATACCCTCTATACCGACCGGACTGCATGGGAACAGCGTAAAGCCTGCTTGCGTAAAGAGATTCGGGAAAAAATGGGAATCGATTCTATTCTGAACAAAAGAGTACGGGACCCGAAAACCATCTTCTCTAAGATTCGTAAGTTCGAAGGATATACCGTACAGAATTTTGCTTTGGAAACTTTACCGGGATTGTATGTCTGTGGATCTGTCTATGCGCCTCGGACGAAAGGAAGGCATGCCTTGATTATTTGTCCGAACGGGCACTTCGGCGGGGGACGTTACCGTGAAGACCAGCAGCAGCGTATGGGTACGCTGGCCCGTATGGGAGCGATATGTGTGGATTATGATTTATTCGGATGGGGAGAATCCACTTTGCAGGTAGGGGCAGCCGCCCATTGGTCCAGTGCCGCTCATGTCATTCAGGCCATGAACGGGTTGTCAATTTTAGATTATCTGCTTTCTGTCCGCAAGGATATCGATACATCCCGTATCGGAGTGAACGGAGGTTCGGGTGGCGGAACTCAGACTGTTCTTCTCACCGTCCTCGATGAGCGTTTTACGGCCGCTGCTCCTGTTGTCAGTTTGGCATCTCACTTTGATGGTGGTTGTCCTTGTGAGAGCGGAACACCCATTCAATTGGCTTGTGGTGGGACTTGTAATGCCGAAATGGCCGCTATGTTTGCTCCGATGCCTCAACTCATAGTTTCGGACGGTGGTGATTGGACAAGTAGTGTGCCTCGTTTGGAATATCCCTATCTGCAACGTGTCTATGGCTTTTATGATGCCGTTGGGAAGATTGAAAACGTTCATCTCCCTAAAGAGCGTCATGATTTCGGCCTGAATAAACGGAATGCCGTATATGATTTTTTTGCAAGGGTATTCAATTTGGATAAAACTCGGCTCGATGAAAGTAAGATAACCATTGAACCGGAGCAAGCCCTGTATAGCTTTGGCGCTAAAGGAGAATTGTTGCCGGAGACGGCTGTCCGTTCGTTCGACCAGGTAGCAGTCTATTTTGATAAGCCATTGTTCGAACGTCTTCGTTCCGATCTGGCTTTGGAGAAGAAAGCAGCCGATTGGGTCGCTTCTTTGAATCTGGAAGACGAGAAAAAGGCCGGATACGTGACTACCCTTATTTACAACCATCTTCGCCAGGTGCGTGACTGGCACGATACTCATCCTTATACCATTATTCCCGAGGGTATTAATCCGCAAACAGGAAAGAAGTTATCTGAACTGGATCGTCAGATGATAGCCGATTCGGCCATGCCTGCAGAGGTACACGACCGTCTGATGAAAGGATTGCACAAAGCATTGACGGATGAACAGGTGGAAGCGGTGCTCGATAGGTACACCGTCGGGAAAGTTGCCTTTACCTTGAAAGGTTACCATGCCATTGTCCCCGATCTGACCCGTGAAGAAGAAATGCATATTCTCTCTTTATTGAAACAGGCGCGGGAACAAGCCATTGATTACAAAAGTATGAAGCAGATTTCTGCCATTTTTGAGATTTATAAAACTCAATGTGAACAGTATTTGAACAATAACGGTCGTAATTGGCGTCAATTGTTTAGTAGCTATGTGAATCAGCGTAAAGCATCCAAAGAGAAGAAAACAGAATAAAAATCCGGTAGTTATCTTGACTTTTGTGAGAGTATATACTTTTGCCACATAAAGGTATATACTCTTATATGGTAATAATATACTCTTTTATAAGGTGAAAATATATACTTTTATATGCATTGATTTTCAGTGAAATAACGATATTCCCGGGTTTATAATTTTGCAATGAACTGGTCCAGCATTTCCGGTGTTCCTTTCTGTCCTTGTAGTTTCTCGTAAAGTTTGTTTCTGGTAGTGGAAACTGCCGATTTAGAGCGTCCTACAATATATGCCATATTAGTGACGCTTATTGATATTTTCATCAGATAACAAATATGCAGTTCCATCGGACTGAGTTTTTTGCATAAGGCATATAAGGTTCCTGTGAAATTTTCGTAGGTGTCATCTATTGCTTTTTGCAATTCCGCCCATTCTTTTTCTGTTATACTTGAATTGGATTCATGATTTATTGAATGGAACCGGGCATAAATATCCGATTTGCGCAAAAGTATCTCTTTCGTTTCCGGTTGTTTGCGTTTTCTTTTTCTTTTGTATAAAATATATACTACTACCAACAGGAGTATTCCGATAGCTGTTAATTCCGATCGATACAAGTAGATACTCTTTTTCATACTTTCTTTTTCGGTATTATGTTTGACATGTAGCGCATTGATTTGCTGCATCATTTCTGCTTGTGTGGTTTTATGGATCGAATCTTGCCAATTCTGATTTATATGTAACAGTCGTAATGCCTCTTTATAGTTTCCGCAGGCTTCTTCTATCTCTGATAAGTGTAGGTAAGCGTCTGCAGTGGTATACATGTTTTCGTCGGTATCGATTATTCTTTGATAAAAGTATCGGGCGGAATCCGGATGGTTTAACTTTTGGTGTGTATATCCTCTATATAAATATTCTTCGGATATTTTTGATGACGTGCTTTCACAATATACGATATGGATGAATGCAATTATGATAGATAATGATATGTATTTTTTCATACTTTATTTAGCTTTGTTGTATCGAAAAACTTTTTCTGATAGGAGGAAATGTTTTTGATAGTATTTCTGCCGGATTGAAACGAAAACCGAACAAAAACCGAACAGACTTATTCTTTCTATTTTCACATGTTCTTATATTTTTGACGTGTGAAGTAAAAAAATGTACTGAATCAATAATCAATTACTATGAAAAAACTTGCTCTGCCATTGATAGGGATATTATTTCCTTTGTCTGTTTTTTCTCAATTTTCTTTGGAAAGTTCTTCGACATTGCCACGTGCCAATGATACTATTGTAAAGCAATGCGTAGAATATCGTGACCCGGGCCGTTCGGGTGCCAATGTTTTATGGGATTTCAGTGAGTTGGAACTGTTGGACGATGCCTATACCATATCTTATGGGCAGATTGGCGACTCGTTGACGGGTACGGAGCATCGGACAACCTACTATTATGGTGTGTCTGGTGATTCTCTTTTCTTTCATGGCTATGAAAAGAATACTACTTGGATGAAGTATGTTCGTCCAGAGTTACTTTTGAAGTACCCGGTACACTATGGTGATTCCCTTCAATCTTATTATCAGGGGCTTGGTAAATATTGTACGGATCTGTCTCTGGATGTGATGGGAACTACGGATGTAAAGGCGGACGCTTATGGTTTTATGGTACTTCCCAGTGGAGACACATTACGGCATGTATTGCGCGTCCGTTCTTTTAAGCGCATGGCAGAAGGGTCGGATATACTCGATTTGCGTCGTTTTGAGCGATCTTTACTATCTCCTTTATTGCCGATTGACAGTATTGACTGTCGTCTCTCGAATGATACCGCTATATTGGAAATTGAAACATTTCGTTGGTATGCTTTAGGCTATCGTTATCCGGTTTTCGAGACGGTGCGTGGTGTTACAGTTAAAAACAAGGAATCGAAAGAGTTCTTTGCTTTTTCCTTCTTTTATTCTCCGCAGGAACATGCTTATTTAAGTGATGATATGGTAAACCTTGCCCTGCTGTCGGTAGAAGAAGTACGTTCGAGGGTAGAAAAAAAGTCAGTATCTTATGACGGTAACGAAAACTCATTAGGTAGGGATATTTTGAATTACAATGTTTATTGGGAGACATCAGATGAAACTGTTCGTTTGGATTATCGGTTAAGTGGTGATGCAGAAGTAGCTGTTTATTTGTATGATATGCAGGGGCGAACATTAGTGGTCTGTCCCGTAAAAAACTATCCTGACGGCTTCTATTCCCAAGAATTTGATTTTTTAGAAATGGACTCAGGGCAATACTTGCTATTGATGGTTGTCAATGGGAAAAGATATACGGAAAAAATAATAAAATGATAATGCTATGATACGAAGTGTGAAATTAGTAGGGAGTATGTGTTTGTTTGTATTTACTCTATTTGTACAAGCACAAGAAATTCAACCAAAAGGTAATCAACCAGATAGTCTTATGAATCAGGTTACTTTATCTGCGAGTGATAATGATGGATTTTATAATCAATATATGAATAATATTGTTCCCAATTCTCCTACTGTTAGTGAACTGATGAAATATGTCGATCAACCGGTAGATTTATTTCATGGTCTGCCAACTATCGAAATTCCTATTTATACAATCGAATGCGGGGAACTTTCTCTTCCTATTACATTGAGTTATCACGCTGGTGGAATAAAAGTGGATCAAATTGCGACTTGGGTGGGACTTGGTTGGAGTTTGAATGCAGGTGGTGCCTGTACTGTTAATTGTATAGATGATAAACATGGAAATTTCGAGAGTAGGCTTATTGATACAATGACCGAGAAAGAGATAGAGGAATATATGGAAAACTTTGGCTTTTCCAATCCAAATCAAGGAATGTTATTGGAAAGTTGGATTGATAATCAGACTATTCCAGATATTTGTTCTTATAACTTTTTGGGGTATTCTGGACGCTTTTTTCTTTTTAACGGTAAAGCACATGAGTTGTATGGAAGTAAACAACTGATTTTTACAAATATTTATCCAAATTTTGCGCATATTTTGTCTGCTAAAGATTTGAGGGGGAATAGATATGAGTTTGGTGAAGGGACACAGTCTACTACTTACACAATACAGCATTCTTGCGAAAATATTCTTCAACATTGTTGGGAATATAAAAGTCTCACTTCTCTTAATATTGCTAATTCCTCTAAAAAAGGAGTTCGTACTTATAGTTTAACAAAAGTTGTAAGTCCATCAGGCAATGATAGTATATGTCTATTGTATAATTTACAGGATGCTACATATAAAAGTGTAGCAACAGGTGTTATGAGTGCATTTTCAAAAGATGGACCTTGGGGAGATCTTATAATAAAAAGGGGGCATACCACTTTTTCTGCTTCTGAAAATCAGACGTATACTACTGAACCTACTGTAAGTGAAATTGTAGCTTCCAATGGTGTCCGTGTTGTTTTTAGTGCTAATGAGGAAAGAAGGGATTTACGAACGGACGAGAAAGGAAGCGAGGCAAAAGCTTTGTCAGAAATAAAGATATATGCTCCTTCGGGAAATTTATTAAGACGTTGGGTATTTGAATATGATTATTTTAAATCATATATAGAGCATCCGACAGATACTTTTTCTAATTTACGTTTGAAGCTAAAGTCTATGAAAGAATATGGAAGTAGTCAATCTACTGGGCCTTGTGTTTATTTATTTTCTTATTATGGTGAGGAAATGGGAGAACCTCAAATGCCATTCAGAGGTTCGTTCAGCGGACATGATTATTGGGGATATTGTAATGGTATGACAACTGATGCGAAGGCAATTTCTTTTTATGAATCTTTTCCTGGTACGCAGGATATGTTTAATCCTGTGGCCTTAGTCAGTAAAGGTGGAAATTTAATGGCTAATGAGAATTTTTGTAAAGCTTATTCTTTGAAGTCTATCCGATATCCTACTGGAGGAACAAGAGTGTTTCGATATCAAATGCAAGGTGAAATGCAATTTGTTCCGTATGGTGGACTTCGTATTCATAAAGTTGTTAGTTATTCGTCACAGAATGATAGTACTGTTTGTGAGTATCAATATTCTGGCTCTTATGCTACGGAACCTCCGACTTTTTCCAGACGTCGCGAACGAGATAAAGCTGCGAATCCAGACAATTCAAATTTACAGTGGGAATATATTTATGATATATCTTCCGTTCCCTTTTCTAATTTAGCCGCTATTACCGGTGGAGGTGTCAATTATTCTTGGGTAAAAGAAGTTAGTGAGGATGCTATAGTGGAATATTATTATAATGGAGATAATAATGATCCGCAATATTCTGGTTATAGAGTTTTAATAGGATATGATCCGACTAATCTTTGGGCACCTTATCATACTGATTATTCTGATTATTATAATGAATGGCATCCGGATTTTTGCTATAATTATATTTGTCCGGATTATAAACATGGACAACTAATAAGAAAGATAATTACCACTAATGACGGTTTTGTAATTGATGAAATTTATGAATACGGATATCAAAAGTGTGATACAATACCTATTATGCAGATTTCATATGGAGCTAAAGAGTGGAGGGATAATTATACATATTATGATTTGTTGGTGTCAGATTACATTACAGGTAAAGCATATTTAAAGACGAAAACCACCTATTCTTATAGAAATTTAGATGACCTTGTTGATCCTCTAATAACTCAAAAACGAACAGAAGAATCGTATACGTATAATGAGTATGGCTTACTTCAAAGTGTTACTGCCATTTGCCGTGGAGATACTGTAGTAAAAGAAATACGTTATGCTTCTGATATTTCAGCCAATCCATATAGGGAAATGGCTGCTAAACGGAGAATTGATTATCCGGTAGAAGTTATTAAAAAAGTGAACGGTAAGGTTGTTGAAGGTGATTTGTTGACTTACGTCAATGAAAATGGGTATTTTTTACGAGAGAAAATATATGAATTGAAACCATCTATTCCTTTGGCATCATTTAATTCTTTTAGTGGTATTCCATCTTCTATATACGGGGATCCGGTCGGCACTGTTACATCGTATACTTCTTGTGGTAAAATTGCAGCAATGTGCGGCAGGGACCGAATAAACGTAGTGTATCTTTGGGGATATAATAACCAATATCCGATTGCGGAAATCCGGAATGCTACTTATGATGAAGTTACATCAAAAATTCCTAAGAGTACTATTGAAGCAATTGCCGCCCGGCTTGAACCTACTTCTACTGATTGGAGTCAAATTAACGAACTGAGAACTTCATTACTTCAAGCACACGTCACGATCTTTGCTTATAAACCTTCTATTGGGGTGTCTTGTATTTGTGGTCCCGACGAACGTTCTATTTATTTTAATTATGATGATTTTGGTCAATTAAAAGAAATGTATCGGATGGAAAACGGATTAAAGAAAATAATTGAAAATTATGAATATCATTATCCAGAAAACTAATACTATGAGATCAATCATATCTATTTTAATCTTGAGCTTATTTTTATCGGTGCATTTATCCGGACAAAGTTCTGGAAGTTGTTATGTTCGTACACGTACGATGTTAAATTCGTCCGGGAACAGCTATATGGAAAGTTTACAATATGTAGATGGACTTGGACGTCTGGCTCAGACAAATCTTAAGCGGCAAAGTGGTGATGGTGATAAGGATATTGTAACTCTGTTACAATATGATTCTTATAACCGTAAGAGTAAAGAGTGGATCCCGACAGCTATAGCCAATGATGGTAACTGGGTCGAAGATCTTTCTTTATTCAATCATTCGGAGGACTCTTATCCTTATTCAACGAATCTCTATGCCGGTGGTCCTTTAAACTTACCAAGTGAACAATATGGCGCGGGAGAAAACTGGTATAAGGCAGGTCGGAGCTTTAAGGCGGATTACAGTTACAACTCTTCAACGGAAGAAGCTTTTCTGTGCGCTCATTATGCAATTGATACGAACGGTCGTTTAATTTGTAATGGTAATTATGAGAGTTATACTCTGGATGTTACAATTTACGAGGATGAAGATAGGCATGTCTCTTATGAGTTTCGTGACGAGCAAGATCGTCTCTTATTAAATCGCAACCAATTACGTTCTCATCAAGGTTTTCTTGATACCTATTACGTTTACGATCAGGTAGGTAATCTTCGTTATGTCATTCCGCCTGCTTTATCTTTAGCAGGTTTAACGGATGATTCGATTGAAAAATATGCCTTTATTTATGAATATGATAGTAAGCGGCGTTGTATACGCAAACAGCTTCCCGGAGGTGTAGTCGTTACTTATATTTATGATAAGGCCGATCGTCTTCGAATGTCACAGGACAGTAATCAGGCAGATCGTGGTGAATGGACCTATTATAAATATGATATGCTTGGGCGTATGATACTTACCGGTATATTCAAAGATAGTAGTAGCTATGATACAATACAGGGTCGTGTCAATCAGAATGTGATTCTGACTGAGTCGTTTGATGCATCTAAACGTGATTTATATACTTGCAATAGCTATCCTACCGAACCTGCCAAAATGATTACTTTGATTGCAGATTACTATGATAATTATGACTATCAAAGCGAACTTCCTGCTTTATTTGATAATTGTAAGGTTTATGTTTCTGGAGTTTCTGATCCGGAGTATAACGTGCCGAAAGGAATGAAAACAGGCAGGAAAATAGCTTTGCTTGATGATTTTGATCAATATCTTTGGACTACTATTCGTTATGGCACTACTGGCCTTCCTGTTCAAACAATTTCTATGAATGCGCTTGGTGGTCTTGAAAAGGAGTATGTGAAATATAGTTTTACAGGACAGCCCATAGAACGCCGTTTAGAACATAGTGCTAATGCTTATGTTGTTGCTCCGACAGAACTTTATACTTATACTTATGATCATGCCGACCGTCTTGTATGTACCTATTATAATTATTATAAGGATCCTGAAATCTGTTATCCTATATCCAAGCTTAGTTATGATGATGTCGGACGTCTATGTAAGAAAGAACTTTATGATAGGTTGGGAATTGTTGAAACAATCAACTATCGTTATAATATCCGTGGATGGCTTTCTGGTATAACGAGTGGTTCATTTTGTGAAACGCTTTATTATGAAGATGGTCCAACCCCTTTTCCTAAATTTTACAATGGAAATATTGCTGGCCAATTGGTACAATATCCTACTGTTAATGATGTTGTAAGTGGCTATGGATTTAGTTATGATTATCAAAATCGATTAATCCGTGCCGTATATGGTGAAGGTAGTGGTTTGGCAGATAATGGGGGACGTTATTCGGAGATGATATCTTATGGTGCTAACGGTAATATTATTCATCACTTAAACACTGGTTCCCGAGATGGAACTTATGGTACTGTTCAAGATGTGTATGCTGTTTATGACGGTAACCGTTTGAAGAGTGTGACAGATAATATTTCTTCTCCCATTCATTATAATAATCAGTTTCTTTCTGTCAGTGGTGACGATAACGGACAGGGGTATCAATATATTTATGATAAAAATGGTAATTTAATTCAAGATTATAATAGGGGTATTTCTTTAATCACCTATAATTATTTAAATTTGCCGGAAACGGTTCAAATGCGCAATGGTAATTCCATCCACTATACTTATGATGCTCTTGGACGTAAACATGGGCGTCGTATTATTACTTTAAAGGCTTCGGTTGATGTTCCAATGGGAGAACTTCACTCAACCGGTTCTGATGAAATCAAAACAGATAAGAGATATTATTATTGTGCTAATACGATCTATATAGGTTTGTCAAAAATGCGATATTACTTGTCCTTTATTCCTAACGGTTACATTTATAGCAATGATTGGTATTATCAAATAACAGATCATTTAGGAAATGTTCGTGCAGAAGTTGATCAGGGTGGAGTGCAATATACTACTAACTATTATCCATCAGGTATAGAGCATGACGGACATAAATTGAACCTTGATTATGCATTTGGTAATAAAGAGTATCAAAGTAGTCATGGGGTAAATTGGTATGATTTTGGTAAACGGCATTATGATATGATTTTTGGTTGGACAACGATGGATCCGAGGTGTGAGGAATATTATTCATATACTCCTTATGGCTATTGTGGTGGGAATCCAATGAATCGGATTGACCCAAATGGAGAAGCTTGGCGGCCTACATATAGTGAGGACGCTGATGGAAACATTATTGTTAATGGTTATGAATGGGTGCCCGAGGAAGAGTCGTATGATGAATCTGGAAACTTATTGAGGGGATTATTCCATCAAGCTATCTTTTTTTCTGATAATGGAACTTTTAATGCTGAAGAAAAAAGTAATGTTGGTTCTTCTACCGCAACCGTATATTTGGCGGACGGAGCTACTGAAACCTATGATGCCTGTACAAATCCATCCAGTAGTGATTATGCAACGGTTCCGGAGGGAGTTTATCAAGCAAAAGTAGGTAGCCATAAAGGCAAATATACTGCATTGAGGATGAGTGATACGGATGGAAGTGGGAAAATAGAGCTTGGAGAACCTAATCCGAATCCGAACTACTCGGATGGGAGAACATATGCTGAGGGAATAAATATTCATAAAGCGGGTGAGAAAAATTTAACAGGAATGACGGATAATAATAGTCCGGTTTCTGCCGGATGTTTATTAATTGATAGGAATAATTGGGACGGCTTTATAGGGAATTTTGATAATGCGTCTCAAAAGACTAACGTAGTATCTGTTACAGTATCACGTACGTTATCTTCTCCTTCGAATGCGATGATTCGCCCGGCCTTTAATTTTATCTTAAATGGTTCAAGATTTAATTTCTTTAATAATAGGAGGTAATATTATGAATGATAAATATTTGAAAATTGTATTTTCTTTTTTGTTGATCATGTTTTCTTTATCTGCATATTCCCAAAAAGAATATGCAGGCCAGATTAACTTGTATAATGACAAAGGTGAGAAGAATGGTTTTTGGCGAGAGCAAAATAATTATAGGATAACTGAATTATATTATCAAAATGGAATAGAGGATGGTTTGTGCCGTATTTATAATATAAAAGGGAAGTTGCAATATATGGGTTATTATAAAAAGGGGGAGATGTCTGACATTTGGTATGATTTTGGAGATTACGGTCATTTATTGTCGATTTGTAAAGATTTTGCAGATAATGCTATTCGTATATCTTATAACGGCGGTCAAACGTGGTGGTTACATAAATATAAATGCTATATGATAGTTTATTATCCTAATGGGAATATAAAAGAGGAAGGAACAGTATTATGGACCGAGGATCCTAACATGGATGACAGTGTTGAGTATGGTGAATGGAAATACTATGATGAAAATGGAAATTTGATAAAGACGAAGTTTGTTGATGAGCTGGGAAGATCCCATTGAATATTATAAAAAAGTCGAATCTTAGCAGATTTTATGTATTGCTTTTGAAAAGTGGCTGTGTTATGCATTTAACATAGTTAATTGCTTTTTTATAAGTATTGTTTCCTCTTCGCAAAACATTAATATCTTAAGTGCAAGAAAGCGTATTCTTACCTAACAAAGAAAGCTGTTTAACATAGCCTTAATATTAATTTCCTGTACCAGTGAATCTGTCTTCTTTCTCTTTGGGATATGGTGGTTTGTTTGTTTGATATACAATGTTTTATATTGGAGCATTGCTTCCCGTAAAATCTTCTTGTCCTACTGATTTGAAAAAAGCAACTTTGCTTATACTTGTCAATATGACAGCTTCATGAACGTTCTATCCGGAAAACACGCCATACTTGTATTCCAATTTCAAATCTTGATGCTTATTTTATAGCTATGAATCTGATTAGAGTCAAAGCATTGAAAGTGGTAAATTTATAATAAGGAAGAATAACTACCGTAGGCATTTTCTAATAATAAAATGAGTACACCGAATTGCTTTGTTCGTTTATAAGTGTATATACTACAATAAATGGTTATTATGAAAAACAGATTTACTCTTTTTGCCATGTTGCTGATCTCAACTGGTATTTTGGCACAATCACCTGTTAAAGTTGATTTTGATAAAGACGAACGGGCTTTGGATGAAGTTCACGAACCGGGTTATGAATCTTGGGTTATCACAAACTGTGTAGATACTACTAAAGTAATTAATGGCATAAAAATTACAATGGCTAATGGAAAAGAATCTGACGGAGCCAGTTTAAAATCTCATTGGCATAAAGTAGGTATTCAGGCTCCTTATTATGCACGGTTGGTTAGCGATGGATTGACGGTGAATGGAGGAGATATGTATGCGGAAATAGATATGACGATAGAAGGTCTTGCGCCCGGCTCCCACTCTTTATTGACTTATCACAATACGCTGGATAGTCCGGATGACAAGACGTTCGGTATGATTGATGTCTTTGTAAATGGTGAGTTGAAAGTAGAAGGGTTGATGCAGTCGAACCGGGTGTTGAGTACGTATGACGCTGCTACTGCCTATGTCACATTCGATGTGAAAGAGAATGAACCGGTTGTGGTTACTTTCCGGTCGAACGAGGATAGTCCGAGCGATGCATCATGGAATATAGTGATAAATGGTTTCTGTCTCGATGTTCCCGATGCCGGTAAACAAGCAAAGTCTCCTTTTCCCGCAGATCGGGATTTGCATGCTGAAGTAGAAAATGGTAACTGTACATTGAAGTGGACAGCAGCTCAGAGTGCGGTGTTACATGATGTGTATTTGGGGACGGATTTGAATCTGGTTACGAATGCGGATAAGACTTCGTCTTGCTACAAAGCTTCTCAGACGAATACTACTTTTGACTGCACGAATCTTTATAGTATGAATACTTACTATTGGCGTGTGGATGAAGTGGAAGAAGACGGAACTGTGACGAAAGGAGAAGTATGGAGTTTTATGCCGTGTCAGTTGGCTTTTCCCGGTGCAGAAGGGTATGGCCGTTATGCGCGTGGTGGCCGTGGCGGTAAGGTGGTCTATGTTACTAATCTGAATGATGCCGGTCCCGGTAGCTTTCGTGAGGCGGTAACGAATGGGAGCGGGCCTCGTACCGTATTGTTTGCTGTTTCCGGCATCGTTCGTTTGGAATCCAGAATAATGTCGAATGAACAAATAACCATAGCCGGGCAAACCGCTCCGGGCAAAGGAGTTTGTTTTCGGGCGGCTCCGATAGGGATTAACAGTGAATCAGTATGTCGTTTTCTGAGGATCCGCTTGGGAGGAGGAACTACTTATGACGGGCTGGGAATGGCCGGTACAAATCATAGTATTGTAGACCATTGTTCGGTTAGTTGGACAATCGATGAAGCATTCAGCTCTCGTGGAGCGAAAAATCTTACATTGCAGAGAACATTGATATCCGAAGCGTTGAATTGTGCAGGACATCAGAATTATCCTGCGGGAACGGAACACGGATATGCCGGAACCATTAGCGGACAAACCGGATCTTTTCATCATAATTTATTGGCTCATTGCAATGGGCGTAATTGGAGTGTGGGAGATGCGATTGACGGAAGCGGAACGTGGGTAAGCAAACTCGACGTATTTAATAATGTGGTTTATAATTATGGAAGTCGTGCTACCGATGGTGAAGTGCATAAATTGAACTTTGTGAACAACTATTATAAAAAAGGAGCGGCAACGACTGTCGGCCACATCTTGAAACTGGAAATTAAAGGATTTGGAGCGGGAACGGAGCAGGCTTATTATTCTGGAAATATCATTGAAGATAAAAATGGAGATCTGCTGAATGACGGTACGGACAATCAGTTTGGACGTATATATACTTTGGATAGCGGTTCTTCCGAACCGACTTATGAGGTATTTCCCGATGAACCGTTTTTCCCCTCTTATGCCACTATACATACTGCCAAAGATGCTTATAAATCAGTCTTGTCTGATGTTGGTTGCAATCTTCCCCTTTTGGATGAACACGATCAACGAATCGTGCGTGAAACATTGGAAGGGTCTTATACATATGTCGGAAGCGAAACAGGGAAAAAAGGCTTGATAGATAATGAAGCGGATGCCGGTGGTTATGAGAATTATCCGGAAATAACAATTGATCTGGATGAATTTGATACGGATCGGGATGGATTGCCTAATTGGTGGGAAGAGATGTTCGGATTGAATCCGAATTCACCGGAAGGTGATTTCTCCGATTCAAATGCTGATGATGACAGGGATGGGTATACTAATCTGGAAGAATATTTGCATTGGATGGCTACACCGCATTACGAAGTAAAAACCGGAGAAACCGTTGAAATCGATTTGACGAAATATACCCGTGGATTTGAAAAGAATCCGGTTTATACAGTAACGAAGATAGATAACGGGACAGCGATTGTGGATGGCAACATCCTGAAGATAACTCCGGAAGAGAGCTTTGGCGGAATTTTTTACGTTGATTTTACAGTTACGGATGCCGAAGGCTCTGCCTGTACAAGAAATATTGGGGTGAAAGTAGGAGACCGGGCGGTAGGCGTTGAACCGGTATCCGATACCAGGCAATTTGCGGTTAATGCATATCCCAATCCTGTGACTGATTATTTATACGTCTCTACCGAGAGTACCGGTGATGCGAAGATTCAGGTCATGAATGCTTACGGAAACAGCGTGTTGACGGAAACCTGTAATGTATCTCCGAATGTAGCATGTAAATTGGATGTTTCGTTTTTGCCGATGGGCATTTATTTCTTGAAGATTCAGCAGGAAGGCTTAAGTGAAACCATTAAGTTTATTAAGAAGTAGCAGATTGTCTGAATTATTCAAAGATTCGATTGCATATGGAATATCGTTTGTCTATTTCTATTATAGCTTTATTGTGTACTGTAAATTTCGCTTTTGCAGGTGAAATATGGGTTTCCGTAACAGGAAATGACAAGCATGCGGGGACTCGGGAGATGCCTTTACGTACAGTAGCACAAGCACTGAAGCAGGCAAGGGAATGGCGTCGCTTATCCGATCCGGCGGTCGAAGGAGGAATTAATATTCGATTGGAACGAGGTATATACCCGCAGGACGAGATACTGTTTCTACGTCCGGAGGATAGTGGAACGGAGGACTCGCCTACAGTCATAGAGGCTGTGGAACCGGGAAAGGCGGTGCTTAGTGGGGGAATCCGCGTAACCGGATGGAAACCGGTTACAGATTTTCCTGCCGGGCTTCCGGAAGTTGCACGCGGAAAAGTGTGGGTGGCGGATGCTCCCGAGATAGGTAACCGGATATTGGAGTTCCGCCAATTATGGGTAAACGGAGAGAAAGCTATTCGTACGACTTGGCTTGCGCCGGGTGAGATGAAACGGATACTTGATTTCGATACGGAAAAAAGAGAGATATGGGTGCCTACTCCGGCTATAAAAGGGTTGGAAAATGAATCCCGGTTGGAAATGACGGTGCATCAGCGCTGGGCGATTGCTATCTTGCGCGTGAAAGATTGGGAGGTGCAGGGGGAACGTACCCGTGTCACGTTTCATCAGCCAGAAAGCCGCCTTGAGTTTCAGCATCCTTGGCCACAGCCGGTTATCGGAGGTGAGAAGGGAAATTCTTCCTTTACGTTGGGTAATGCAATTCGTTTGCTGGACCGGCCGGGGGAGTGGTATCAGGAGTATCCTTCCGGAAAAATCTATTATTGGCCGAAAGAAAATGTGGATCTTTCAACGACAGAAGTAGTAGCACCTGTATTGGAAACACTGTTGGAAGTGGATGGTTCTTTAGAAAGAACCGTTTCTTATATTTCATTTAAAGGGGTTAGTTTTGAATATGCATCCTGGAATCGTCCTTCTTTGTATGGGCATGTTACTTTACAGGGGGGGATGTATCTGAAGGATGCCTATAAGCTTGCTGTTCCCGGACTACCGGAAAAGGCGGAATTGGAAAACCAAGCCTGGATCGAACGTCCGGGAGCAGCTTTGCAAATTAGAGGAGCCCGGCAAATTAACTTTTCAGGATGTACTTTTAAACATTTGGGAGCCACAGGGCTGGATTATGAATGGGCGGTAAATAATTGTCGTGTAGAAGGATGTTTGTTCACCGATATCGGAGGAACTGCTTTGGCATTGGGAGCGTTCCCTGCCGGCGGTTTTGAGACGCATGTCCCTTATATGCCGGAAGATGAAAGAGAATATTGCTCTGACATTCGTATCGCCAATAATCTGATTACGGAAGTGACCAATGAAGATTGGGGATGTGTGGGTATCGGTGCGGGATACGTGCGTAATATGACGATCGAACATAATGAAGTGAGTTATGTGAACTATTCCGGTATCTGTGTCGGTTGGGGATGGACACCGTTGGATAGCGGAATGAAAAATAACCGGATTCATGCGAATTATGTACATCATTTTGCCTTGCAATTGTATGATGCCGGCGGTTTGTATACTTTATCCAATCAGCCGTCTTCGGAGATGACCGCCAATCGGATCGAACAGTTGGGAAATGCCCCTTATGCTACCAACGACCGGGCTTTTTATATTTATTTTGATGAAGCTACCGATGGATACCGGGTGAAAGACAACTGGTGTCCGGAACCCTTGTTTGATGCCAACCGTCCCGGTCCTGCTAATGTGTGGATAAACAACGGCCCGACTGTATCGGATTCAATAAAATCGGCAGCCGGACTGCAACCCGAATATAATTATTTAAAAGATAGTATCCATGAAACAAACTAATTATCATTTGTTCGATTTTCTGGATTTCGATACCGAACTGAAGACCGACGAATCCCTTTGGAAAGCTTGTAAACCTACTTCTATCTATGAAAGGGGGGGGGATATATATTTGACTGTTCCTTTTCAGAAACAAATGCTTTCAAACGATATGGCTGCGGACGTGAATGTTTCACGGAAAGAATATACCCTGAAAATCCGTTATTATTCGCCCCATATCCTTCGTTTATATACTGGGTTGGGAGAGGCCGATTGGGAGGAGGAGACAGAAATGTTGAAAATGGCTTCCGACGTTCGTAAGGTACCGCTGACAGTGAGTGAGGATCACGGTTTGTGGAGTGTATGTGATGAAGATGGTCAGTTGCGTGCCCTTATCAATTTGCGCGAACCTGTACTTGAGCATTGGAGCAATCTGCTTCCGCCCCCGCAGGAAACGTTGGATATTACTTTTTACCCGGATACCAAGAAGTCGGTCCGGCTCAGTGCCTATGATCATTTTTCTCCTCCGAGACATGATGCTCTTCCTTTGGCATATTGCACAAAGAACGGGCGTAAGGAACGGGCTACCGTTTCATTCGAATGTTTGCCCGATGAAGCATTTGCCGGTACAGGCGAACGTTTTTATAAGATGGATTTGAGCGGGCATACGCTTCAGTTGAAGAATCAGGACGGACAAGGTGTAAATAACCGCCGTGCTTATAAAAATATACCTTTCTATCTGTCGAGCCGGATGTATGGAGTATTTTATCATACCAGTTCACATTGTAAACTTTCATTAGCCGATCACTCTACACGCTCGGTACAATTTCTGAATGATCAGGCACAATTGGATGTGTTTCTGATCGGTGGAGATATGCCGGAGGAAATTCTTTACGGGTATCGTTGCTTGACCGGTTTTCCGCCAATGTTGCCGCTTTGGAGTTATGGAGTATGGATGAGTCGTATGACTTATTTTAGTGCGGACGAAGTAAATACTATTTGTGACCGTATACGTGCCGAACATTATCCTTGTGATGTTATTCATCTGGATACGGGGTGGTTTAAAACCGACTGGTTATGTGAATGGAAATTTAATGAAGAACGTTTTCCGCAACCGGAGAACTTTATCCGGCGATTGAAAGAAAGAGGATACCGGGTGTCTCTTTGGCAATTGCCTTATGTGGCAGATGATGCCGAACAGATAGAGGAAGCGAAAGCCAATCGTTTTATCGGTCCGTTGACGAAGAAACAGGATACGGAGGGGTCGAACTTTTCAGCGCTCGATTATGCCGGTACTATTGATTTTACGTATCCGAAGGCAGTCGGATGGTATAAAGGATTGTTGAAAAAACTGCTCGATATGGGAGTGGTATGCATTAAAACCGATTTTGGAGAGAATATTCATATGGATGCGGCCTATTACGGCATGACACCCGAATTGCTGAATAATTTATATGCATTACTTTATCAAAAGGCAGCTTATGAAATTACCAAGGAAGTGACTGGTGACGGTATTGTGTGGGCGAGGGCTGCCTGGGCCGGTTGCCAACGCTATCCGCTTCATTGGGGTGGAGATTCGGCCAGTACATGGGACGGAATGGCAGGTTCTCTAAAAGGAGGGTTGCATTTCGGACTTTCGGGGTTTGCTTTTTGGAGTCACGATGTGCCGGGCTTTCACAGCTTGCCCGATTTTATGAATTCTCCCGTTTCTGATGATATATATGTGCGGTGGACGCAGTTCGGAGTTTTCTCATCGCACATTCGTTATCATGGGACCAGCAAACGGGAACCTTGGAGTTATCCGGCGATTGCTTCGATTGTAAAGAAATGGTGGAAACTGCGATATGCATTGATTCCTTATATTATGGAGCAAAGTGAAAAGGCAACCCGTACCGGCTATCCGGTATTGCGTGCATTGATTTTCCATCATCCGGAGGATAAGCTTTGTTGGCATATAGATGATGAGTATTACTTTGGTGATGATTTTCTGGTAGCTCCGGTTATGAATAGTGAGGGATACCGGGATGTTTATCTTCCTAAAGGAGAATGGGTAAACTTCTTTACAGGTGAATGTTTTGAAGGGGAGTGTTGGCTGAAGAAGGTAGACGTTCCTCTTGAAGAAATGCCTGTATATGTGCGTAGAGGCGCGACTATTCCGATGTATCCTGAAGAGGTGGATTGTACGGATGAGATGGATTTGAGTAAAAGCATATTGGTAAAAATAGACGATGCCTATAGGGGATTTTGGGCAGATCGTTAACATTCATAAAACATTGGCAGAGTGTATGAAAACTTGGAAAAGCAATTTAGAAGAGACCAAACAGCATTATTTGGATTGGTGGAATCATAAAGGAATCGTATTAAATATGTGGGAACACTTTCAGGAAGGAGTGGAACCGCATGCCGGGGTGGCAACTCCTCTCCCCCCCGTGGATCTGAATCAAAAATGGTTTGATCCGGAATGGAGAGCCGGATATCTGGATTGGTATGTGGCTCACAGCAGTTTGATGGCGGATATACTTCCCGTAGCCAATACGCAGTTGGGACCTGGTTCGTTAGCCGCTATTTTGGGAGGTGTGTTCGAAGGGGGAGAGGATACGATTTGGATACATCCCGATCCGGACTTCAAAGAGGATATTGTTTTTAATTCGGAGCATCCCAACTGGATATTGCATAAAGAGCTTTTGAAGGCTTGTAAAAAGAAAGCTGCCGGACATTACTATGTAGGTATGCCCGATTTGATGGAAGGGCTCGATGTGTTGGCCGCTTTAAAAGGTACAGACAAAGTTTTGCTGGATACCGTCATGCAGCCGGAGGTATTGGAACATCAGATGCAGCAAATCAATGATATCTATTTTAAGGTATTCGATGAATTATACGATATTATCCGTGAAGGAGATGAAATGGCTTTCTGTTATTTCTCATCGTGGGCACCGGGTAAGATGACTAAACTGCAAAGCGATATTTCGACTATGATCAGTGAAGATGATTATCGTCGTTTCGTGCAACCATTTATCCGGGAGCAATGTCGAAAAATCGAGTATACGTTGTATCATTTGGATGGAGTAGGAGCGATGCACCATCTGCCTGCTTTGCTTGAGATAGACGAACTGAATGCTATTCAATGGACGCCGGGGGTAGGCGAACCGCAGGGAGGCTCGCCGAAGTGGTACGATCTGTATAGAAAAATATTGGCTGCCGGTAAGAGTGTGATGGCTTGTTGGGTTACACTTGACGAGTTGAAACCCTTACTCGATGCCATCGGTGGTGACGGGGTGCATATCGAGATGGATTTTCATAATGAAAAAGAGGTGGAACAAGCCATGAAGATAGTGGAAGAGTATACGTCGAAAGTAAATTCGGAAGCTGTTGGCGAAACCGGAGAGAAGCAAAACTCCGTCAATGACACCGAGCTTGAGAAAATAAAGATCGACCGGGTTTCGGAGAAATCTGACGAGGTTCTGCAACCGTTGTTCGACGCTATTGTAGGCGGAAGGCTGGAATCTGCCGTGGAAGTGACGAAACAGGCTATTGCCGATGGGGTTGCTCCCCAGGAAATCATAAATAAATATATGATAAAGGCGATGGGAGAAGTAGGACAGCGTTTTCAGGACGGTAAAGCTTTTGTTCCCCAATTGTTGATGGCCGGTCGTGCGATGAAAGGTGCTTTGGAATTATTGAAACCATTGTTGCAAGGAACGGCTTCTACTACAATTGGTAAAGTTGTGATCGGTACGGTGAAAGGAGATTTGCATGACATCGGCAAGAATTTGGTAGCTTCTATGTTGGAAGGCTGTGGATTTGAAGTGATTAATATCGGTATAGATGTATCGTGTGATAAGTTTGTTGAGGCTGTGAAAGATAATCATGCGGATATTTTGTGTATGAGTGCGTTGCTGACCACTACCATGACGTATATGAAAGAGGTGATACATGCGTTGGAGGCTGCCGGTATTCGCAGGCAGGTTAAAGTGATGATTGGCGGGGCACCTGTCAGCCAGGGATTTGCCGACGAAATAGGGGCCGACGGATATAGTGACAATGCCAACACGGCTGTTTCCGTGGCAAAGGAATTGATGAGCCTTCATCGTCAATAGATAAATGATGTAGAACTTTTTATTTAATACCGACCGGAATGATGCATGTTAAATTTTTAGATACGCTGGATTGGGGTATCCTGATCACTTATTTTTTAATATTAGTAGCGATTGGAATATGGGCCAGCCTGAAAAGGAAGAAAGGGAGCAGTCTTTTTCTTGCAGAGAACTCATTGAAATGGCATCACATCGGTTTTTCCATGTGGGGAACCAATGTGGGGCCTTCCATGCTGATTGCCTCGGCCAGTGCCGGTTTCACTACCGGCATTGTATCAGGCAATTATGCTTGGTATGCTTTTGTATTTATTGCTTTATTGGCTTTTGTTTTTGCTCCACGATATTTAGGAATGCATGTATCCACTTTGCCGGAGTTTATGGGATACCGCTTCGGGCAGTCTACCCGTAATATTCTGGCTTGGTACACCATTGTTACTATTTTGATTTCTTGGCTGGCGTTGACTTTGTTTGCCGGCGGAGTTTTGATCCGGCAGGTCTTTGATATACCGATGTGGCAATCAGCATTGATTCTATTGGTTATATCTGCATTTTTCACGATGGCGGGCGGATTAAAGGCGGTGGCTTATACCAATGTATATCAAATGCTGTTGTTGATCTTTGTGTCGGCAACACTTACAGTTGCAGGAATATACAAGGTCGGGGGGATTGACGCGCTGGTGGATGCCGTACCGGCAAATTACTGGAATCTGTTTTTGTCGAAGGATGATCCGGCTTTCCCTTGGCTTCCCATTATATTGGGGTATCCCATTATGGGGGTCTGGTTCTGGTGTACGGATCAGTCGATGGTACAACCGGTTCTGGCTGCAAAGAATCTGAAAGAGGGTCAGAAAGGAGCTAATTTTACAGGATGGTTGAAGATATTGGATGTTCCTTTGTATATTTTGCCCGGTATTTTGTGTCTGGCACTTTATCCGGAGTTAGCCAATCCGGATGAGGCGTATATGACTATGGTGACGAATTTGTTTCCGACCGGTATGGTGGGCTTGGTTCTGGCGGTGTTGACGGCGGCGCTGGTAAGCACTATCGGGTCGGCTCTGAATGCATTGAGCACGGTGTTCACAATGGATATATATGTGAAAAACTTCAACCCGGAGGCCAGTCAGAAGGAGATTATCCGTACAGGGCATGTTGTGACGTTGGTTGGTGCTTTGTTGTCTGTGGTTATTACAGTTGCCATCGATAGCATCAAGGGATTGAATTTATTCAATATATTCCAGTCTGTATTAGGATTTATCGCTCCTCCGATGGCAGCAGTATTTTTGCTTGGTGTATTTTGGAAACGTACTACTACGTTGGCGGCGAATCTGGCTTTGACCTTGGGAACAGTTTTCAGCATCGGAGTCGGTGTCCTTTATTTATGGGTATTTCCTGTCGGACAATATTCGTTTTGGCCTCATTTCATGATGTTATCATTCTATCTGTTTGTAATTATCAGTATGGGTATGGTATTAATCAGTCTGTTTGATAAACGTTCTTCAAAACAGGTGTTTGATATAAAACAGGTGATGGAGAAAACATCGAAAGGGGTGGTTGTGGCATGGGTATTGCTTGCTGTTGTCATGTTGGGGCTTTATCTTTTTTTCAATAGGCATTCATAGCCTGTTTAGTTATTTCTTTTTCCGGCGATAGCATGCATCGTAAGTACACAGACCGCAGGTATAGTCAACTTTATGTACGACGGAACCGGTTCCGATGATTCCGCTTACCGATTTGATAGGAATCATCAGGCTGGAATCCGAGAGGTGGATACCACAAGGATGAGGGGATGGAAATAAGGAGAAAAGAAGATGCTGCTCGGAAACGTGCCATCCGCAATAGCCGGGACTGAACCGGTTGGTATGTTTCCACTCTTGGGAGGCAATGTACTTTTCTAATGCAAGCTCCATACAGTCTGCTGTCTTTTCGGCAATGACGCTACCTATTGTATCGGCAATATAGTTTTTTAAGGGATCGTTCTCCTGCTGCAATGTTTGTTGAAACCGCTCGAAATCGTAGCCTGCTGTGGCAACAAAAAAAACAAAACTTTCCGATTTTCTTAATTGCCGGGTTATGATCTTTCCTAAATGAAAGGTGATATGCTCCACGGTTAATGTCTCTTTCATTGTGTCTAATTGTCCGTTTATACTAAAAAAAAGAAAAGACGGACGGGCAATGGCGGAAATTTGTTTTAGTAACTTTTGTGTCTCTGCTTCTATTTCCGGCTCAGGAACCGTTTGATTGCCATATCCCATCATCTCGTAGATTTCGGATGATGAGACAGGCAAATCGGAAAGAGTGAGTTGTTGTTCAATCATTTTCTGGGTTATCTGTTTTGATTGAACTCTTTTAGTGCCTCATAAAAGGCATCGATGTTTTCAGATGGTGTACAAGGAGGAATATCGCAACCGGAAGAAAGGACGAAATTAGGGTACTTTTCGGTTTCTTTCAACAAGTGCAAGGTTTCCGCTTTCATCTTTTCAGGCGTAGCGGCCTTGAATAAACTTACCGGATCAAGATTTCCCATGGCTAATGTCCGGGAAGGAACTTCTTTCAATGCATCTGCCATGTCGATTTTATTCCCGAAATGGTAGCCTGCCGATCCGGTATAAACCATGGCTGCCGTACAGTTTCCGGTATTTCCGCAATTGTGTAGTATCACAGAGAAATATTCATCCTGCACTTTGTCGACTATCTCTTTAATGAATATGGACGAGTATTGCATACAATCCTCATTGGACAATAATCCGGCAGCCGGTTCGGCCATGATGACACCATTGGCTCCGGTAGCTTTCAGAGCCATGCAATAGCGGAGTATGAAGTCTGTACATTTGCGCAATAATGTGATGGCGGCTTGGGGATTGATATAAATGAGCATCATGATTTCGGACATGTCGTAAAGTCGTCCTGCTAATGAATAGGGACCTATGCAACCGGCAAATACAGGCCGGTCGGTAATGTGTCCCGCCGCCAGCATATTGGCTTTCAAATATTGGGGAATCCGTCCTTTGTTTAGAGCGGGGACTTCCAATAATTCAATGGCTGCTTCATCACGAAGCAGACGTCCGCTTACACTGGGAACTTCGTCTTCCGGAAAAACAATTTCCGCACCGAAAGCCTCTGCTTCTACCGTGAGATCCATGATTACCGTGACTGCGGCAGACGGGTATCGGTCGCATAGTGCCTGTATGGCTTCATAGTGTGTTTGTCCGTTAGTGACGGCATCGCGTACAGTTTTATGAATGTACTCGATACCCGGGTGTGTCATGATGGGAATGGCACATCGTTGAGGGGTATCGATCTTTTCCTGTATCCAGGAATGCATGTTTATCTTTCCCATATCGTTTGATTTTACTTTTGCTAAAGGACGTATTATAAGCATCTCTTGTACTGTCTCTATTTACTTTTTTTATGCGGAATAAGTACAAAATACCGGTATTTGCGTCTATTCGATATAGAATTATACTACCACATATACATGAAAAGAATATCGATAAGCTTTTGCCTTTTACTGGCGATCTCTTTTGAGTGGCTTTCCGCACAGGAACATAAATTATGGTACGACCGTCCGGCTCAGGTATGGACAGAGGCTTTGCCTTTGGGAAACGGGCGTTTGGGTGCTATGGTATTTGGAAATCCGGCTGTGGAACAGTTACAGTTGAATGAAGAAACTCTTTGGGCCGGTCGTCCTAATAATAATGCAAATCCGGAAGGGTTGAAGTATATTCCGAAAGTAAGGGAATTGGTTTTTGCCGGTAAATACTTGGAAGCGCAAACACTTGCCACAGAAAAAGTAATGTCTAAAACAAATTCCGGTATGCCTTATCAAAGCTTCGGAGATCTGCGTATTTCGTTTCCCGGGCATACACGGTATCGGGATTATTATCGGGAGCTAAACTTGGATTCGGCCTGTGTGAAGGTAGGCTATCGGGTAGACGATGTTAATTACCTGCGTGAAATGTTTACTTCGTTTACCGATCAGGTGATCATGGTACGGTTGACAGCCGATAGACCCGGAAAGATAACGTTTAATGCCGTGTTGACTACGCCCCATCAGGATGCATTGGTTGATACGGATGGAGAATGTGTCACGCTCTCCGGAGTGTCTTCGTGGCATGAAGGGTTGAAAGGGAAAGTCGAATTTCAGGGACGTTTGGCCACAAGGGTACAGGGTGGCGCCGTTTCATGTAGAGATGGCGTTCTCACGGTGGAAGGGGCCGATGAAGCAGTTGTATATGTTTCGCTTGCCACCAACTTCATCAATTACAAGGATATCAGCGCTGATCAAGTGGAACGTGCCAGACAGTATTTGGAGAAGGCTATGCAAAAGAACTATACGGAAGCAAAGCAGTCTCATATCGATTTTTTCAAAGCGTATATGGATCGTGTCAGTTTAAATCTGGGAACGGGGAGTACGGAGCAGCTTCCTACCGATAAACGGGTAGAAAAATTTAAAACAACCCATGATGCCGGTTTGGTGGCCACCTATTTTCAGTTTGGCCGCTATTTGCTGATCTGTTCTTCCCAACCGGGCGGACAACCGGCCAATTTGCAAGGAATATGGAATGATAAACTTTTCCCTTCGTGGGATAGCAAATACACTTGTAATATTAATGTGGAGATGAATTATTGGCCTGCCGAGGTGACCAATTTGAGTGAACTCCATGAACCGTTGTTTCGGATGACGCGTGAAGTTAGCGAGACTGGAAAGGAGACGGCCGAAATCATGTATGGTGCGAAAGGATGGGTACTTCACCACAATACGGATATATGGCGGATTACCGGTCCTTTGGATAAAGCACCTTCGGGAATGTGGCCTTCGGGTGGAGCTTGGCTTTGCCGGCATTTGTGGGAGCGATATCTGTATACGGGCGATGTAGAGTTTTTACGTTCGGCTTATCCTATTATGAAAGAGGCGGGGCGTTTTTTTGATGAAACTATGGTGAAAGAGCCGTTGCATAACTGGTTAGTGGTGTGTCCGAGCAATTCTCCGGAGAACACGCATGCCGGAAGCGGTGGTAAAGCCACGACTGCTGCCGGGTGTACCATGGATAATCAGTTGGTATTTGATTTATGGACATCAATCATTGCTACTGCCCGGTTGTTGGGAGTCGATACTGAATATGCCAGTCATTTGGAAGAACGCCTGAAGGAGATGCCACCTATGCAAATCGGCCGTTGGGGGCAGTTGCAGGAATGGATGTTCGATTGGGATGATCCGGATGATATTCACCGGCATGTTTCTCATCTGTATGGTTTATTTCCCAGTAACCAAATATCACCGTATCGCACTCCTGAATTGTTTGACGCGGCACGTACTTCGTTGATTCATCGCGGAGATCCGTCTACAGGATGGAGTATGGGCTGGAAAGTTTGCTTGTGGGCACGTTTGCTCGATGGGAATCATGCTTATAAACTGATTACAGAACAACTGACTCTTGTACGGAATGAAAAGAAAAAAGGAGGTACGTACCCTAATCTGTTTGATGCTCATCCGCCTTTTCAGATCGATGGGAATTTCGGATGTACTGCCGGTATTGTGGAGATGTTGATGCAGAGTCATGATGGTTTTATTTATCTGCTTCCTGCTCTTCCGGATGTATGGGAAGAGGGAGAAATAAAGGGTATCGTGGCGCGCGGTGGCTTTGAAATGGATATCCGGTGGAAAAAAGGAAAAGTAGAGCAGGTAGTTATCCGTTCACGACACGGTGGAAACTGTCGGTTGCGTTCCTTGAATCGATTGACCGGAGAGGGGTTGCAACCGGCGGAAGGGAATAATCCGAATCCCCTGTATCGTACTCCTGAAATAGCGGCTCCATTGATTAATGTACAAGCTAAACTTCATGAAGTGAACTTACCTGAAACCTATTTGTACGATTTGCATACAGAGCCGGGAAAAGAATATAGGATTATTGGTAAATAAATCAGATGACAAATATGGATAAAAAGATGATTAAATGGATAATTCCTCTCTTGCTGATCGGAGGTTTCATATCCTGTACGAATGGTGGAAAAGAGGAAAAAGAGACTTGGAGTGTAAAAATGGCGCGTTCGGAGATACAACGTTTCCCGGAGCCCTGGATGATCGAGAAAGCAAAGAAACCCCGGTGGGGATATACACACGGACTGGTGGTAAAGTCTATGCTTGAGCTGTGGAAACATACAGGAGACAGTACTTATTACGAATATGCAAAGATCTATGCCGATAGTCTGATTGATGAAAGCGGAAGGATACGGACGATGAATTATCTTTCATTTAATATTGATAATGTGAATCCGGGAAAGATATTGTTTGATTTTTATGAACGCACACGCGATAGTCGGTATAAAATAGCGATGGACACGTTGCGCAAGCAGATGGCGGAACAACCCCGTACCCGGGAAGGCGGTTTTTGGCACAAACAGAGGTATCCTCACCAAATGTGGCTGGACGGCATTTTTATGGCTTCTCCTTATCTGTCACAATATGGGACGGTGTTTGGTGATACGACAGTATTTGCCGATGTCGTGAATCAGATCACTTTGATAGCCCGTAAAACGTATGATCCTGCCACCGGATTGTATTATCATGGCTGGGACGAAAGCCGTGAGCAGGCTTGGGCTGATAAGGAGACGGGGTGCTCACCGAACTTCTGGAGCCGTAGTATCGGTTGGTATGCTGCTGCTTTGGTAGATGTACTCGATTATCTGCCCGGAAAAACGGCCGGAAGAGATACGATATTGACATTGATCAACGGTCTGGCGGCTTCATTAGTAAAATATCAGGATCCGGTGACGGGCGTGTGGTATCAGGTAATCGACAAAGGTGGCAGCGAAGGAAATTATTTAGAGTCTTCGGCTACTGCTTTATTTGTCTATTTCTTTAGTAAGGCTATTCGTGAAGGATATATCTCTACGGATTATAAAACGATGACAGACAGGGCTTTCAACGGTATGTTGAAGGAGTTCATCAAAGAGGAGCAGGATGGCTCTTATACGATAACGAATTGCTGTGCGGTAGCCGGGTTGGGTGGCGAACCGGTATATCGGGACGGAAGTTATGAATATTATATATCTGAACCGGTTATCGAGAACGATCCTAAATCCGTAGGAAGTTTTATTCTTGCGGCTATCGAATATGAAAAGTTAAACCATAAATAATTACGTAATATAACAACTAATGGATAAAAAAGAGTTTTTTTTTAGCTGGCTGGTTTTATTGGCTTTGTCTTTATTCGGTGAGAACGTTGCTGCGCAAAAGAAGGGAGAACGGTTGCCATGGGAAAATGGGAGGTTGGTCGTTTCGGAAGAGGGGCGTTATCTGAAACATGAAAACGGAACACCGTTCTTCTGGCTGGGAGAAACAGGATGGTTGCTGCCGGAATGTCTGAACCGGGAGGAAGCCGCTTATTATCTGGAGAACTGTAAACAAGCCGGATATAATGTGGTACAGATACAGACCATGAATCAAGTTCCTTCCATAAATATATACGGTCAATATTCATTGCCTGATGGGTTTAATTTCAAAAACATCGACAAGAAAGGAGTTTACGGCTATTGGGATCATATGGATTATATTATCAAAACAGCCGAGAAGAAAGGAATTTATATTGGTATGGTGTGCATTTGGGGGACACCTGTCGATGACGGATTAATGAATGTGAAAGAAGCACAGGCCTATGGGAAATTTCTTGCAGAACGCTATAAAGATGCACCCAATATCGTCTGGATGATCGGTGGAGATATACGCGGAGATGTGAAGACGGATGTTTGGGAAGCGTTGGCCCGTACTATCCGGGACATTGATACTCATCATCTGATGACTTTCCATCCACGGGGAAGAACCACTTCGGCTGCATGGTTTAATAATGCGGACTGGTTGGATTTCAATATGTTTCAGAGTGGGCACAGGCGTTATGGACAACGTAAGGGAGATGGTGATTATCCGATTGAGGAAAATACGGAAGAGGATAACTGGCGTTTTGTAGAACGCAGTATGGCTATGAAACCTATGAAACCGGTGATCGACGGTGAGCCGGTCTATGAAGATATTCCCCAGGGACTTCATGATCCGAATGAGACTCGCTGGCATGATGGTGATGTGCGGCGTTATGCTTATTGGTCGGTTTTTGCAGGTTCATTCGGGCATACTTATGGTCATAACGATATTATGCAGTTCATTAAACCCGGAGTGATCGGTGCTTTTGGGGCAGACGGTTCTAAAAAGACATGGGTGGATGCATTGAAAGATCCCGGATACAATCAGATGAAATATTTGAAGAATCTGATGTTGAGTGTTCCCTATTTCGAGCGCATTCCCGATCAGAGTGTGATTGCCGGAGTAAACGGTGAACGTTATGACCGTGCCATAGCCACTCGGGGAAATGATTATCTGATGGTCTACAACTATACCGGTCGTCCGATGCAGATCGACCTGACCAAGATCAGTGGTGCAAAGAAAAATGTATGGTGGTATAACACCAAAAATGGAAAGTTGACTTACATCGGCGAATATGATAATAAGATAACTACTTTCCAATATGATGCCGGCTATATGAGTGGTAATGATCAGGTACTTATTGCGATCGATACCGATAAAAATTATATTGGAAAGGATTGGAGGACACTTGAACAGTGATTGTAATTAGTAGTCAAGAAAGTAGTCAAGTAGTCAAGTAGTTAAGTAGTCAAGTAGGATGGATTTATTCTGTGGATCGTTGTTTAATAACAGATTATCAATTATTTGTTTATCTCTTATCTCCTACTTTTGCTTAGCCACTCATTTACTTGATTACTTAATAACTCACCGGTCTATCTCCTACTTACTACTTAACTACTTGACTACTTAACTACTTTCTTGACTTTTTATAAAACATCGAATTATGAACAAATTTTTTTATTCCCTCTCTTTGCTATTGTTTTTTTTTCTATGTGAAGAGTTACGGGCGGATACGGTTATTACAGAAATCAGAACAGAGCAGTTAGTGGCACCGGTGGGTATCGATGCTCCGGCTCCCCGTTTGAGTTGGCAAATTACGTCGACGGAGAGAAATGTAATGCAAACGGGTTATCATATTCTGGTGTCTTCTTCACCGGAAAAATTAAATAAGAACGAAGGAGATCTTTGGGATTCCGGCAAAGTGCAGAGTGAGGATTCTCAATGGGTACCTTATGCCGGAAAGCAATTGAAAAGCAACATGCGTTGTTATTGGAAAGTAAAGAGTTATACTACTGCCGGTGAAACCCCGTGGAGCACCTCTTCCATGTGGACTATGGGGTTGCTTTCGGAAAACCGTTGGAAAGGTGTTTGGATCGGTATGGATAAAGCTTTCGAGTGGGATAGCGAGACACAATGGAGCAGATTGAGTGCGCGTTATCTTCGTAAAGAGTTTATGGTGGGCAAACCGGTAAAGCAGGCCACTATCCACATTGCCGGACTGGGATTGTACGAACTGTTTATAAACGGGCAAAGAGTAGGAGAGCAAGTATTGGCACCGGTTCCTACAGATTACCGTAAAACGATTCTTTATAATAGTTTTGATGTCACTTCATTGCTTACACAAAATAAAAATGCGATTGGCGTGACATTGGGTAACGGTCGTTTCTATACGATGCGTCAGAATTACAAACCTTATAAGATCGCTAATTTCGGATACCCTAAAATGCGTTTTAATCTGATCGTGGAGTATGAGGATGGCAGTTCGGAAACCATTGCCAGTGATTTAAGTTGGAAACTGACGGCTGACGGTCCTATCCGCAGTAATAATGAATATGATGGCGAAGAATATGACGCCCGTAAAGAAATGGATGGCTGGAATAAGATAGGATATGATGATGCGTCGTGGTTGCCTGTTCAACGGGTGAGTGTTCCCACAGGTACATTGCGGGCGTCCATGACGCCTAATATGAAAGTGGTAGATCGTATCACCCCTGTGGCCATTCATAAAATCGGTGAAAAGTATATCTTGGATATGGGACAAAATATGGCCGGCTGGATACGAATGAAAATAAAAGGGGCGGCAGGAGACAGCATCCGGCTTCGTTTTGCCGAGTTATTACAACCCGACGGTGAATTGTATATGGACAATCTGCGGGATGCCCGGGTGACTGATACGTATATATGCCGGGGGATTGAAAAAGAAACGACATGGGCACCTCGCTTTGTTTATCATGGTTTTCGTTATGTGGAGGTGACGGGGTATCCCTCTCCCGAGTTAACTGATTTTACAGGTGAAGTAGTAAGTGACGAGATGGAGCATTTGGGAACTTTCTCTTGTTCTGACAGTACGTTGAATCGGATTTACAGGAATGCTTATTGGGGGATTCTATCCAATTATAAAGGAATGCCGGTCGACTGTCCGCAACGTAATGAACGTCAGCCTTGGCTGGGCGATCGGGTAATGGGATGTTGGGGAGAAAGCTATCTGTTCGGGAATGGTCCGTTATATGCCAAATGGGCAAAAGATATTTGTGATGCCCAGCGTGAAGACGGTTGTATCCCTGATGTGGCTCCGGCTTACTGGAATTATTATTCGGATAACATGACGTGGCCCGCAGCTCTTTTACTTTCTTGTGATATGATGTATACGCAGTATGGCAATAAACAGCCGATAGAAAGGCATTATGATGCCATGAAACGTTGGTTGAAACATATGCGTGAGGAGTATATGACGGAGGATTTTATTCTGACAAAAGATAAATATGGCGACTGGTGCCTTCCACCGGAATCATTAGAATTGATCCATAGTCGGGATCCAGAGCGTAAGACGGACGGCTCATTGATTGCAACGGCCTATTATCTGAAGATGTTACAACTGATGCATCGTTTTGCTTCAGTGCAGGGCTTGGAAGAAGAAGCCCGCCAATGGGGAGCATTGGAACGGAAGATGAAAGATGCTTTCAATGCCCGTTTCTTGACAGTAAAAACGGGAACTTCACCCGTGCCAGGTCATCCGCTTTATCCGGATAGCATTTATTATGGCAATAATACAGCTACTGCCAATATCTTGCCTTTGGCTTTCGGGCTGGTACCGAAACCATATATACCGGAAGTAGTAAAGAATGTGGTGACTGCTATCATTACCAAAAATGGGGGTCATATCTGTTGCGGAGTGATCGGAGTGCAGTGGTTATTGCGTGAGTTGACTCGGAAAGGTTATGCCGATGTCGCTTATTTGCTTGCTTCAAACCGGACTTATCCCAGTTGGGGATATATGGCGGAACAAGGAGCTACCACTATCTGGGAGTTATGGAATGGAAATACGGCTCGTCCGGAGATGAACAGTGGCAATCATGTTATGTTGTTGGGCGATTTACTTTCTTGGTGTTACGAAAGTTTGGGAGGAATCCGGAGTAGCCGTCAGCAGGTCGGTTTCAAGCAGATTGTGATGAAGCCCGGTTTTGAGATACAGGGTGTGAGCCGGGTGAATGCTTCTTATAAAACTCCTTACGGGGTGGTGGAGAGCCATTGGAACAAGACGCTGACTCATCTGCAATGGGACATCACTATTCCTGTCAATACCACGGCTGAAGTCTACTTTCCCGATGGAAAAGTGGAGACATTGGGGTCAGGGACTTATCATTACGATGTGGAGATACCTACCCGGCACAAGGCTATTTTGAAGGATCAGTTCTTGTATGAACAGGCCGCCTTTCCCGAATGTCATGGAGCAACTGTTGCCGAGACTCCGAAAGGAGATCTGGTAGCTGCCTTTTTTGGCGGAACGAAGGAAAGGAATCCTGATTGCTGTATCTGGGTTTGCCGAAAAGTAAAGGGAAGTGATGTGTGGACGCCTCCGGTAAAGGTGGCTGATGGGGTAATTACACCGACTTTGCGTGAAGCCTGCTGGAATCCTGTGTTGTTTCAACTACCGAAAGGCGAGTTGATGCTTTTTTATAAAAGGGGAGATAAGGTAGCCAACTGGACGGGATGGCTGATACGTTCTAAAAACGGTGGCAAAACTTGGAGTTCTCCCGAGAAGTTGCCGGACGGTTTCTTGGGACCAGTGAAGAACAAGCCCGAATATATCAATGGACGCATTATCTGTCCTTCGAGTACAGAAGGTGAGAACGGGTGGAGAATTCATTTTGAAATTTCGGACGACCGGGGGAAGACTTGGCGTAAAGTAGGACCATTGGAAGCTGATCTGGCTTTATTGACCCAGCATCAGGGAGGGAGTAATGCCGGTAAAGCAGAAGAGGAAGACGATCCGGAAGGCGGAGAGGTGGTTCGTGACAAGAATCTGAAACCTATTTATGCTATTCAGCCGAGTTTGTTGAAGCATAAAGACGGTCGTCTACAAATCCTTTGCCGTACCCGGAACGGAAAATTAGCGGAAGCCTGGAGCGCAGACAATGGGGACTCATGGACGAAGCTGCGGTTGACGGAGGTGGTTAACAATAACTCCGGTACGGATGCTGTCACGTTGAAAGACGGTCGTCACCTGTTAGTATATAACGATTTCGGAGCACTGCCGGGAACCCGTAAAGGAGTACGTACTCCTTTGAGCGTTGCTATTTCCGAAGATGGAATGACTTGGGATGCTGCGGTTGTATTGGAAGATAGCCCGATAAGCCAGTATTCTTATCCGTCCGTGATTCAAGGTAAGGATGGTAAGGTCCATATTGTATATACCTGGCGACGCCAGCGAATTAAATATGTAGAATTAGACGTTGATCAATTATAATAAAAAATAAAGCCTCTCCCCAACCCTCTCCGTGGGAGAGGGAGCTAAGTTGGTTTTGTAACTAATTAATAAACAAGAGTATCTGTACTCCCTCTCCCACGGAGAGGGTTGGGGAGAGGCTTCTAAACTTTATAGATATGAATACGAAGATTTTAAGGGGAACATTGCTTTGTGCTTGCGTACTGACAACCGGTGCTTTCGCTCAAAGCTCCGGTTTGATAGACATGAGCGAAAGTAAATATGCAAGTATTACCAATGTCCCTCTCGATGCGACGAAATGGACAGACGGTTTTTGGAAAGAACGTTTCGGGGTGTTTAGCCATACGAGTCTGCAAAGTATGTGGAATACATGGAATAATCCGGATGTAAGTCATGGCTTTCGTAATTTTGAGATAGCTGCCGGAACATGCGAAGGTGAGCATTGGGGACCACCTTTTCACGATGGCGATTTGTATAAATGGCTGGAAGGGGTAGCTGCCATATATGCCGTCAATAAAGATCCGGAATTGGACAAGCTGATGGATCATGTGATCGGAACCATTGTGAAAGCACAACGTGCTGATGGGTATATCCATACTCCGGTGATTATCGAAGAACGGAACAAGGGAATCGATTCGCATTCGGAGGCGCATCGGCAGGCGGTGATCGGTACGAAAGTAGGAGATGAAGATGAGAAAGGGGCTTTTGCCAACCGTCTGAATTTCGAGACATATAATTTGGGACATCTGATGATGGCGGGAATCGTTCACTACCGTGCTACCGGAAAACGTACATTGTTTGATGCTGCCGTTAAAGCGACCGATTTCCTTTGCCATTTTTATGAAACGGCTTCGGCTGAATTGGCACGTAATGCTATTTGCCCTTCTCATTATATGGGTGTAGTGGAAATGTATCGTGCAACGAAAAATCCCCGGTATCTGGAGCTTTCCCGGAATTTGATAAATATTCGCGGCATGGTTGAAAACGGGACGGATGACAATCAGGACCGTATTCCTTTTCGTGCCCAGAAGCAGGCAATGGGGCATGCCGTCCGTGCCAATTATCTGTATGCGGGCGTTGCCGATGTATATGCGGAGACAGGCGAGAAGCTCTTGATGGAGAATCTCGAAAGTATCTGGAAGGATATTACTTCCCGTAAAATGTATATCACCGGTGCATGTGGGGCCCTTTATGACGGGACCTCACCGGATGGCACTTGTTATGAGCCGGATAGCATACAGAAAGTACATCAAAGTTATGGCCGTCCCTACCAACTACCCAACAGTACGGCACACAATGAAACTTGCGCAAATATAGGTAATCTGCTTTTCAATTGGCGTATGTTTCAGACCAGTGGTAATGCCCGATATGTCGATATTGTAGAAAACTGCCTTTACAACAGCATATTGAGTGGTATCAGCTTGGATGGAAAACGTTATTTCTATACCAATCCGTTACGGATCAGTGCCGATCTGCCTTATACTCTTCGCTGGCCGAAGCAACGGACGGAATATATCAGTTGTTTTTGCTGTCCTCCCAATACGCTCCGTACCTTGTGTGAAGTTCAGAATTATGTTTATACGCTGAGCGATGAGGGTGTTTGGTGCAATTTGTATGGTGGCAGCGAACTCGATACCGAATGGATGGGAAATCATATTCAATTATTACAAGAGACAGATTATCCTTGGGATGGTGCAGTTAGTATTACGCTGAAAGAGGTGCCGGAGAAGAAATCGTTGTCTCTCTTTTTACGTGTGCCGGAATGGTGTACGAAAGCTACGTTAGCAGTGAATGATGTTCCCGTTACGACCGATTTGAAAGCCGGTACGTATGCCGAAATAAAACGTATTTGGAAGAAGGGAGACCGGGTAGCGTTTGTGATGGGTATGGAACCGGTTTTATTGGAATCGCATCCATTGGTGGAGGAAACGCGCAATCAAGTGGCTGTCAAACGTGGCCCTGTGGTATATTGTCTTGAAAGTATGGATGTCGAAGCCGGAAAAAGGATCGATGATATTCTGATTCCTGCCGATATAAAGTTTTCTCCTGTCAAAACGGAAATTGCGGGAAGCCGGGTTACTGTGCTCGACGGTATCGCTCATTCTGTAGACAGTGATTCATGGGAAGGTAAACTATATCGCAAGGTGGCGGAGAACGGTGATCGGATTCCTATCCGCTTGATTCCCTATTATGCCTGGGGCAATCGGGGAGAAAGTGAAATGATTGTCTGGATGCTTTTAGAACGATAAACCCCTCTTTCTATATGGATGATATTTAAGCCGGAGTACTTGGTATTCCGGCTGTATATACTATGAAATTACCACATATTATACTGCAAAACTATTGCAAGTACGGCATAGCGTTGCCGTAAGCACGGTGCATACCTGTTGCAAGGACGGTGCATACTTGCTGTAGGGACGGTGCATACTTGTCGTAAGCACGGTTCATACTTGTCGTAAACACGGTGTTTACCTGCTGTATGCATTGTATTGGGTTTGGTTCATTGGCTAACTTATCGAATCGTTTCGTAAAAGTGATTACAAAATCGGTCTTTTTTCGTCTTCTTTTTATAACAATGAACTCTAAAAATATGAAATATCAATTGTCTATTTGCATTGGAATTCTTTTGGGGCTTTTTTCTTCCTTATCCTCCGCATTTGCCGGAGAGATATGGGTGTCTCCTCATGGAAACGATCTTAATACGGGAACTCGGCAAGCTCCGGTATTGACCCTGACTCAAGCACTGAAACAGGCGCGTGAATGGCGCCGCTTGTCCGATCCGGCTATAGCCGATGGTATCCATATCTGTCTGGAAAATGGAGCATATCCTTTGTCAGAGCCGATTTTTCTTCGTCCGGAAGACAGCGGTACGGCCGATTCGCCTACTATTATTCGAGGAATGGGAGAGGAGGCTTCCGTGTTACATGGTGGCATGTCTATCACCCGTTGGAAAAAGCAAGGTAAACTATGGGTAGCCGATGTTCCTGAGTTTAATGGGTATCCTTTGGATTTTCGGCAGCTTTGGGTAAACGGTAAGAAAGCAATCCGGGCACGTGATGTTTCTGATTTTGAAAAGATGTATCGTATCTTAAGTAATGATCCTGTCAATGAAATTCTTTGGGTTCCTACGGCTGCGGTGAAAAAGATACTGAAGGCTCCCCGTCCGGAGATGGTATTGCATGAGATGTGGTGTGTAGCCTATCTGCGTATAAAGTCGATTGAAGTACACGGAGATTCAGCTGCGGTTCGTTTTCACCAACCGGAGAGCCGTATCCAGTTTGCTCACCCGTGGCCGCGTCCTATGGTCACTACGGACGGACACAACTCGGCATTTTATCTGACCAATGCAAAAGAACTTTTAGACGAACAGGGAGAATGGTTTCATGATATTTATTCCCGTAAGGTATATTATTATCCACGTTCCGGTGAAGATATGAGCCGGGCGGAAGTAATTGTTCCTGCATTGGAGACTCTGGTCCGGGTAGAAGGTACACTCGACCGGCCGGTGGAGAATATCCGCTTTGATAATCTTACTTTCGGATATACCACCTGGATGCGTCCTTCCCTTAAGGGACACGTCCCTTTGCAGGCCGGCATGTATCTGACGGATGCTTATAAACTCCGGCCTCAGATGATCCGCGATTATCGGAACCATAAATTGGATAATCAAGGGTGGTTGGGACGTCCTGCTGCCGCAGTACAGATCCATGCAGGGCACTTCATCGATTTCTTGGATTGCTCTTTTGAACATCTCGGCTCAACAGCTTTGGATTATAAGATGGGAACGTACGGCGGAAAAGTAGAAGGATGTCTTTTTCGCGATATTGCAGGAAACGGATTAGTAGCCGGTAGCTTCTCTCCCGCCGGACATGAGACGCACTATCCTTATGATCCTGCCGACCGTCGTGAACTTTGTACCCATTTGCAGGTCATGAACAACTATTTTACCGATGTCACTAACGAAGATTGGGGATGTCTGGCTATCTGTGCCGGCTATGTGGCCGATATTAATATCGAGCACAATGAAATTTGTGAAGTTTCTTATTCGGGCATCAGTCTGGGATGGGGATGGACGCAAACTGTGAATTGTATGCGTAACAATCGGGTACATGCCAACTTGATTCATCATTATGCCAAACACATGTATGATGTTGCCGGTATCTATACGTTGGGGGCACAGCCCAAAAGTTACCTGACGGAAAACTGTGTTCACAGTATTTATTCACCCGGTTATGCACACGATCCGAATCATTGGTTTTATCTGTATACAGACGAAGGTTCTTCTTTTATTACAGTAAAAGACAACTGGACAGAGAGCGAAAAGTTTCTGCAGAACGCCAACGGTCCCGGTAATGTGTGGGAGAATAACGGTCCGATGGTGTCTGACAGCATCCGGAGAAATGCCGGCCTGACTGAAAAATATAAATACTTAATAAAAAAAGCCGACCGATGAAAAAGATAATAAGTTTTGTGGGGATTGCGTTCTATGTTGCTGTATTGCAGGCACAGACTTGGATATGGTATCCCGGCGATTATGAAATATGGCTGGGTAACCGGATGAACAACCGCCGGACGGAGAGAGGAGCTTTTTTCCCGCCTTTCTGGAAGACAGACAGTCATTATGTGGTGATCGAGTTTAGCAAGCAGGTGGATTTGGAACGTGCTGAAAACATATTCATTACGGCTGAAGGAAAATACAATGTGAAACTGGATGGCAAACTACAGTTCGGTATGCCGTCCACTTTGACACTTCCGGCCGGAAAACACAACCTGAATATCAAAGTCTGGAATCAGGCAACTCCTCCCGCCATTTATGTCGAAGGAAAGACTATTCATTCCGATTCTTCCTGGAAAGTTACTTATGAGGATAAAGAGTGGATTGACGAGAGTGGAAAAGCCAGTGATACTTCGGCCACTGTTTACATGAATGCCGGATACTGGAACTTTGACCGGGCCGATCAGCGTCCTTCTCAGTTTATGCTGTGTCGGGAACCGTTGCAGGCCGTTTCCCGTGAAAAGAGTTCAAAAGGGGAACTGCTCGATTTCGGGAAAGAAACCTTTGGCTATATAACGTTTAAGAATCTTTCCGGAAAGGGGAGTTTAAGCCTTTATTATGGTGAAAGTAAAGAGGAGGCGCTGGATACGGCGTATTGCGAAACGCTTGACAGAATCCAACTCCGGGCAGGCAAAGTAATTGATTTGGCTACTAACGAAATTTCCGCTGCAGGAGATTTCTGTTTGGGTAATTCCAAAGCGTTCCGCTATGTATATATAGAGAAAGAACCGGACGTACAATTCGATAATGTGGGAATGGAATACGAATATCTTCCCGTTGAATATCGCGGGGCTTTCCGTTGCAACGATGAAGAAGTCAACCGTATCTGGGAGGTAGGTGCGTACACAATGCATCTCACTACCCGTGAATTCTTTATCGACGGCATTAAGCGTGATCGCTGGGTATGGAGCGGGGATGCGATTCAGAGCTATTTGATGAATTATTACCTGTTTTTCGACAGCGATGCAGTGAAACGTACTATTTGGTTACTGCGCGGAAAAGATCCGGTGACCAGCCATTCCAATACCATCATGGATTATACTTTTTATTGGTTTCTGAGTATTTATCATTATTATATGTATACCGGAGACAAAGCTTTTGTGGCTCAAATCTATCCGCGTATGCAGACGATGATGGAGTATGTGTTGGGACGTACCAATGAGAATGGTATGGTGGAAGGATTGGCTGGCGACTGGGTTTTTGTAGACTGGGCAGACGGGTATTTGGATAAGAAGGGGGAACTTTCGTTTGAACAGATACTTTTATGCAAAAGTCTGGAAACGATGGCACTTTGCGCACGTTTACTCGATCAGCAGGACGACCGGGACAGATATTCCGGCATGGCAACTTCCCTCCGTGCAAAACTGGAACCGTTCTTTTGGGATGACACTCGGAAAGCAATGGTACACAATCGTATCGATGGCATTCAAAGCAAATCCGTAACCCGGTATTCCAATATGTTTTCTGTTATTTTCGGGTATTCGGATGCCGGGAAGCAGGAAGACATTAAACAGAATGTATTGCTCAATGACTCTATATTGAAGATAACTACCCCTTACATGCGGTTTTATGAGTTGGAAGCCTTGTGCGCTTTGGGCGAACAGGAACTTGTAATGCAGGAGATCAAGGATTATTGGGGTGGAATGTTACGCGAGGGAGCCACCTCTTTTTGGGAGAAGTACAATCCGGAGGAGACCGGTACACAGCATCTTGCCATGTATGGACGTCCTTACGGAAAAAGTCTTTGTCATGCATGGGGAGCCAGTCCCATTTATCTGTTGGGAAAGTATTACTTAGGAGTTACTCCCGAGGAAGCAGGATACCGTGAGTTTCGTATCGCTCCCAACTTGGGAGGTCTGAAATGGATGGAAGGAAGTGTACCTACTCCGAACGGTGATATCTCGGTCTATATGGATACCAGTCACATCAAAGTGAAAGCCGGAGAAGGGAAGGGATATTTATACTTTACATCGCGAAAGACTCCTAAATCGAATATCGGAAAAGTCGAGAAGTTGGGCGGTAATCAATACCGTCTTCGGATCGATACGAAGGATGAAGTACGGGTCAGTTACCGTTGAAACCAAATTTTACAAACTGAATAGTGATGAAACAATATGAAATCGGAAAAACCGGAATGAAGGTATCAAACCTCAGCTTCGGAGCCTCATCCCTGGGCGGGGTATTTCACAATGTCCGTGAAGCAGAGGGGATAAAAGCTGTACACACGGCGGTCGATAATGGGATGAACTTTATTGACGTATCGCCCTATTACGGACATTATAAGGCGGAAATTGTATTAGGAAAGGCGTTGAAAGATATTCCGCGTGATAAATATTACTTGTCTACTAAAGTGGGACGTTACGGGAAGGATGGAGTGAATTTGTGGGATTATTCGGCGAAACGTGCGATAGAGAGCGTATACGAAAGTATGGAACGTCTTCATATCGATTACATCGATTTGATAAATGTGCACGATGTGGAGTTTGCGGATATGAGACAGGTGGTCAATATTACTCTTCCGGCTTTGGTGGGGCTTCGTGAAAAAGGTGTTGTCGGTCATGTCGGTATTACGGATTTACAGTTGGAGAATCTCAAGTGGGTAGTTGATTGTGTGCCCGAGGGCACGGTAGAAAGTGTGCTCAGTTTTTGCCATCATTGTCTGAATGACGACAGACTGACCGAATTCCTGGATTATTTTGAGTCTAAACAAGTTGGTGTCATTAATGCTTCCCCTCTTTCGATGGGGTTGCTTTCCAAACGGGGAGTACCGGATTGGCATCCGGCCCCAAAACGTCTGGTCAAGGCTTGTCAGAAAGCGGTGGCGCATTGTGAAAGCAAAGGGTATCCCATTGAGAAACTGGCTATACAGTTTGCTGTTAGTAATCCGCGTATTGCGACCACTTTATTCAGTTCGGCCAACCCGGATAATGTTTTAAGGAATATCGCTTTTGCCGAAGAGCCCATTGATTGGGATTTAGTAAGGGAGGTTCAGGAAATTATTGGCAATCAGCGTTATGTGAGTTGGGCCAATTCGTAATCGGAAACTGAAACAGGAATAAGATAAACCTGCAATATGAATGATCTGAGAATTATAGATGCCCACTCTCATTTGTGGCTGAAACAAGACACGGTAGTGGACGGGATGCGTATACGTGCATTGGCTAATGGCCGTTCGGAGTTTATGGGAGAATTGCGGCAGATGCTTCCTCCTTTCATGATCGACGGGAAAAATACGGCAGAAGTCTTCTTGTCGAATATGGATTATGCACAGGTATCGGCTGCCGTAGTGACACAGGAATTTATTGACGGGTTTCAAAATGAGTATCTGCGTGAAGTTTCCGCTTTGTATCCCGATCGTTTTTTCGTTTGCGGGATGTGTGAGTTCCGTCGTCCCGGTTTCTATGAAGAAGCCCGGCAACTGATCGATTCCGGTTTTAGAGCAATTAAGATTCCTGCCCAACGCTTATTGACTCCGAAAGGGCGTGTTTATCTGAATACGGACGAGATGATGAAAATGTTTCATCTGATGGAGAGGAAAAACATCCTTCTTTCGATTGATCTGGCGGATGGAGCTTTACAGACGGAGGAACTTCGGGAGGTCATTGCCGAATGTCCCGATCTGAAAATAGCGATCGGACATTTTGGCATGGTGACCCGTAAAGATTGGAAAGAGCAGATCCGGCTGGCTTCTGCCCCGAATGTCCGGATTGAATCGGGAGGAATCACTTGGCTGTTCAATGATGAGTTCTATCCGTTCACCGGTGCCGTGAGAGCCATAAAAGAAGCTGCCGGTCTGGTGGGGATGGAAAAGTTGATGTGGGGATCGGATTATCCCCGTACGATTACTGCGATAACGTATCGCATGTCATACGATTTTATCTTGAAATCGGATTTGCTTACAGAGGAGGAGAAAGTTCTTTTCTTGGGGCGGAATGCTGAGGCTTTTTATGGTTTCAAGAATCTGAAAAAACTGCCTTATATAAAGAACATGTCGGAATGAGAAGCTTCGGATAAGTTAACATAGTAAGCATAAAATAGAAAAATAGAATGAAAGCAATACAAATCAGTGCGCCCGGAGAACTTGGAGTGGTGGACATAAATACACCGGTGCCGGGGGAGGATGAAGTTCTTCTTAAAATAAAGTATGTCGGTTTCTGTGGTTCCGACCTCAATACCTTTTTAGGGAAAAACCCGATGGTACGGTTACCGATCATTCCCGGACACGAAGTCGGGGCGGTGATCGAAGCGGTAGGCAAAAGTGTCCCGGCCGGTTTGGAGCCGGGTATGAGTGTGACGGTAAATCCTTATACCAATTGCGGTAAATGTGCATCTTGCCGGAATGGAAAGGTGAATGCTTGCCGGTATAACGAAACTTTTGGTGTACAACGTGACGGAACGATGTGCGAATATGTTGCTGTGCCTTGGACTAAAGTGATTCCTGCTATCGGCCTTTCACCCCGTGATTGTGCGTTGATCGAGCCGATGAGTGTCGGTTTCCATGCGGTATCGCGTGCACAGGTAACCGATAACGACACGGTAATGGTGATCGGATGCGGTATGATTGGTTTGGGGGCTGTGGTAAGAGCGGCTTTGCGGGGCGCTGATGTGATAGCTGTGGATGTAGATGACGAGAAACTGGCTTTGGCCGCCAGGCTTGGAGCGACTCACGGCATCAATTCGAAGACAGAAGATGTGCATGCCCGCTTGATGGAACTGACCGGAGGTTTCGGTCCGGATGTGGTAATCGAAGCGGTAGGTAGTCCGGTCACCTATGTGATGGCAGTCGATGAAGTTGCTTTTACGGGAAGGGTTGTCTGTATCGGTTATGCTAAAAACGAGGTGGCGTTTCAAACCAAATATTTTGTTCAGAAGGAATTGAATATTTGCGGATCGCGCAATGCTTTACCGGCCGACTTCCGTGGAGTAATCAACTTGTTGAAGAAAGGAAATTTCCCGACCGACCGATTGATCTCCAAAGTAGTGAAACCCGAACTTGCTTTGCAAGCCATGCAAGAGTGGATAGAAGCACCGGGTAAAATATTCCGCATTCTGGTAGAATTTTGAACAGGGACAAAATGTATATGGATAAATTGCTCATAAACAAAGCCTTGATTAGACTGTTTGCCATTATATAGGAATTATTGATCGGTATAATACGAGAGGGTGTAACATTTGTTATATCCTCTTTTTTATGCCTATAGGTCAAAAAAATGCCCTCTTTCTACTAAATATTCCTCCATCGCTTCTCGTAAATTACAGACCTTTGCGACATAATCAATTTAGTATTGTTAACATGAAACGAAAATCTTGTAAAATGAAGAACAGGCGTATTGCGTGGTTATTACTCATGCTTCTGACAATTCCACTGGGGTTGTTTGCGCAGAATATCACGGTGAAGGGAGTTGTGACCGACTCCGAAGGTGAACCGATTATCGGTGCTTCCGTAATAGAAAAAGGGAAAAGCGGGAACGGCACTATTACAAATCTGGATGGTAATTTCACTCTGAATGTTTCCGGTAAAAACAAGAAGTTGGTGATATCGTATATCGGTATGACAACTCAAGAGGTAGATGCTGCTACCGGAAAAGTAATCAAGGTAGTGCTTCATGATGATGCCCAGGCTTTGGATGAAGTCGTAGTGATCGGTTATGGTACGAGCAAACGGGGAGACTTGACCGGTTCCGTTGCTTCGGTAGGTGCAAAAACGCTGAAAGATATTCCCGTTACATCTGCTGCAAGTGCGATTACCGGACGCCTTGCCGGTGTAAATGTAGTTACTACCGAAGGTTCGCCGGATGCTACCATTAATATCCGTGTACGCGGTGGTGGTTCTATTACGCAGGATAACTCTCCGTTGTTTATCGTGGATGGCTTCCAAGTCGACAATATCGATGATATACCTCCCGGTGACATTGAATCGATCGATGTATTGAAAGATGCTTCTTCTACTGCCATCTATGGTGCGAAGGGTGCCAACGGTGTTATTCTTGTCACTACCAAAAGCGGAAAGGTGGGGAAAACGGAAATTAAATTCGGAGCCTCAGTCGGTTTGAGCAGTGTATATAATCTGTATGATGTACTTTCTCCTTATGAATATGTGTATTACCAACGCGAGCTCGATCCGAGCAATAAGAGCGGTGCTTTCTTTGGACGTTATGGAGTGTGGGAGGATATAGGAATTTATAAAGCGTCCGAGGGGACCGATTGGCAGGAAAAAATGTTCGGTAACACCGGTGTACAGCAAAAATATAACTTATCTATTTCCGGCGGTACGCAGGATTTGCAATATAGCTTGAGTTATACGCACGATGATGAAACTTATATTATGAATACTTCTCGCTTCAAACGCGATAATTTGAACCTGAAGATAAAGAAGAACATAAACAAGGCGTTGAAGTTCGATTTCAACATGAAACTGAGTAAAACCGTAATCGACGGTCCGAGTGTATCGGGAGGAAAGAAGTTGAGAGATACGGTGAAATACCCTCCTATCAGTACGCTCGATGGTTTGACTGAAGATGATTTGGGTAATAATGGTTATGAAGTGGAGAACATCAGCAGTCTGAATGATCCTTATTATAATATTGTAAACGAGTATAAGCAACAGAATAAATTCTCCAATATCTATAATGGAGGGTTTACGTGGGATATTGTCAAAGGACTGTCTTTACGTGCCGAAGGGATGTATGGATTTGAATTTGAAGATACCGATAATATCTGGCTGAACAATACCGGTGAGGCTGCCAGCAATGCCGGACAACCGGTGGCGCAACGTCAGAACTGGAAAGGAAACCGATGGGCTGTGCAAAGCCGCCTGAACTATGGGATTACTTTTGGTAAGAATAAATTTGATGCAATGGTCGGTTTGGAGTACAACCACCGTCAGAAGAATGAAACGAAGATGTACTCAAAATTCTATCCGATAGATTTTACTGCAGAGAACATCTTGGCGATGTGGAATTATGGATCGGCACAACCTACGTATACGACAATTGGCGAGCCGAGCCGTACGAATTCTTTCCTGGGACGTGTAAACTATTCGTTCGATGACCGCTACCTGTTCACATTCAATATGCGTGCTGATGGAACGAACGTCTTTGCTCCGGGTAAAAAATGGGGTGTATTCCCCGGTGGTTCTGCTGCATGGCGAATTTCGCAGGAGAAGTTTATGGAGAACACGCAGGATTGGCTCTCTAATTTGAAGCTGCGTTTGAGCTACGGTACCGTAGGTAATGCCCGCGTAAGTTCTTATTGGCGTCAGGATTATAGCTTTGAAAGTGCTTCCAAGAACTTATATTATCCGAATGAATCAGTGGAGAGTGCATTGAAACCCTCGAAGACATTACGTAATGAAAATTTGACATGGGAAACTAAATACTCGGCTAATGCCGGTTTGGATATCGGTTTGTTTAATAACCGGTTGAATGTGACGGTCGATATGTATAAGGATATCACGAAGGACTTGATTCTTCAGATTAATCTTCCTTCCAATTCCGGATACGATAATCAGTACCAGAACTTAGGGCAGACCACGAACCGGGGTATCGAATTGTCGTTGAACGGAACTATTGTCGATACGAAGGATTTGTATATAGCTGCCAACTTCAATATTGCTTTCAACAGAAACCGTGTCGATGCTTTGGATGGCAATTCTGTAATGATTCACTCTTCGGGTAGTAGTGCTGATATCGGAAAAGACGATTATCGTGTTTTTGTCGGACAGGAATTAGGACTGATTTACGGTTATGTGACAGACGGTATGTATTCGTTCGATGATTTCACATACAATCCGGAAACCAAGAAATGGGTGATTAATGAAGGAGTGCCCGATTGTTCGAGTGTCATTACCACCAGTGGCAGTTATTTTGGCCCCGGACACATCAAATTGAGAAAACTCGGAGGTGAAGGAACGCAAATTGACCCGGATGTGGATCGTACAGTTATCGGAAATGCACTTCCGAAGCATACCGGTGGTTTTGGATTGAATGTGCAATGGAAGGATTTCGATCTGGCGGCTATGTTCAACTGGTCATATGGTAACGATATTCTAAATGCGAATAAGATAGACTTTACGACTTATGCCGGTTCCAAACGTTATCAGAACGTAAGCTCTCTTATGAGTCTTGAGAACCGTTTTACAACGATTGATCCCGCCACCGGAAACAATATTTTTTATGGAGACAACGCTAACCCCGATTTATTGATGGAACTGAACCGTAATGCCAGAATCTGGAGTCCTATTATGGGACAAACCATCCTGACGGATTGGGCTGTTGAAGATGGTTCTTTCCTCCGTTTCAGTAACCTGACTATCGGTTATACATTGCCGAAGATATTTACCCGTAAGTTCGGTGTACAGAATCTGCGTGTCTATGCTACCGGAAACAACCTGTTCTGCTGGACTGCTTATAGCGGACAGGATCCCGAAGTCAGTACTTCGAAAAGTAACCTGAGTCCGGGTATCGATAATTCTGCTTATCCGAAAGCCCGTTCTTATGTGTTTGGTTTAAATGTAACATTCTAAAAACTATTAACGATGAAAAAACTTATATCTATATTATTGTGCGGAGCATTGACCTTTACTTCGTGCAGCGATTTTCTCGATACGGATTCTCCTTCCAAGCAAAGCAGTGAGGTGGTTTTTGAAACGGAGTCTATGGCGAAAGCGGCTTTGATGGGTATATACTCTTCTTTGTGCGGTACGTATGCTTATGGACAGAAACTGTCGGTAAACTGGCAGGGAGTTTCGGACATCGAAACCAATCGTGGATTCTCCGACACCGGATATATTGATAAAACCGGTGACTCCGGAGCCGGAAACTTCTGGTGTAACTGGTATAACAAAACTACTCAATGGGGGGAATTGTTTAAACTGACCGAACTGGCCAGTACCGCGGTGGATGGTATCCGTAAATCTTCATTATTGGGTAGCTCGGATGTGATGAAACGGTATTTGGGGGAGGCATTAGTATTACGCTCTATGGGATATTTCGAATTGTTGCGTTGGTGGGGAGATATCCCTTTCAAAGACGAACCGTCCAAATCCGACCTGTCTAATGTGTACATGAATAAGACGGACAAAGACATCGCCTATGCGGCCATTGTAAAAGATATGCAGGAAGCCATTGAGTATTTGCCATGGCTGGGCGAAGAATCCGAATACAATTGTGAACGGATAACGAAAGGGTTTGCCAAAGGTTTATTGGCACGTATTGCTCTTTTTGCCGGTGGTTGGTCTGTTCGTGACGGTAATCAGTTCTCGGATGCCAATGTGGAACATCATCCGGATATAGAAGAGATAAATGGGTATTACGTAGGCCGTCCTAAGAACTGGAGAGACTTTTATGAGATCGCCGAACAACAATGTGCCGAAATGATCGGTGATCCGGAAAATCCTCATGCTTTGGATCCTGACTTTGGCAATATCTGGAAAACTGTTTGCCATCTGGATTATAATAAGTTTAATGAGAATCTGTTTGAAGTAGGTTTTGGCTTAGGACAGAACGGGGATATCGGTTCTTTGATGGGATATTCGTTAGGGGCGAATACCCAATACGGAAGCCGTGGGTTCGGTGGCTCTTATGTAGCTACTACCGGTTACTATTTTTATTCGTTCGACAGAGAGGACCTGCGCCGTGATTATGGTGCTACGTGGTTCAGCTATACCTCAGAGAATAAAGAGAAGATGGGAAATGATATTCTGACAGTAATGCTGGGCAAATGGAACTTCTTCTGGACGAATGATACTTATAAATCCATGCATAAAACGGCAAATTCACGTATCTCTACCGGTATCAATTGGATTGTGATGCGTTATTCCGATGTGTTGCTGATGTTTGCCGAGGCTCGTAATGCATTGGTAGGTGCGGATGAAGTAAGCACGGTAGCAAAGATCTCTGCCCGTCAGGCTTTGGAGCAGGTACGCGAAAGAGCTTTTGGTGCCGGTTCTCCTAAGGTTAAAGAGTATGATCCCGATTTCTTTGAGGCGATTGTTAATGAACGTGCCTGGGAATTCGGTGGAGAAGCCATTCGTAAACAGGACTTGGTGCGTTGGGGATTGCTCGACAAGAAGATTGAAGATATGAAGCGCGCTCTTTGCTACATGATGGATGGCTCGAAGCCTGTGACCATTTTCGATAAAACTTATCAGCCTGCTGATATTCCTACAATGGTCTATTATAAGTTTAAAGATGACAACGAATTTATCGACATAAACTCGATTAATTTCTATGAAGAATTGCCGGCTAACCCGGATGAAACTGTATATCAGGAAGCAAAGTGGTGTTCCAAGAATTTTGAGAAACCCGAAAAGGGAGACAAGACACCACATGTGGACGGCCCGGTGAAGGTACTGTTAGCGGCTACCGGTCTGATGGCTGATTATGATTATTCCTCTTTGTTCGGCGAGTTACAGCATGGCTCTGAAATATCAAGTCGTTTTGTGCAATATGAAGTAGGAAACAAGACCTGTAATTATCGTCATGTATATGCAATCTATTATGAAGATATCTATGAGTCGAAAGGATATCTGTCAAATTCTTATGGTTATTAATCTTACTATTCTACAGAAGATATGAAGACAAAAATTATATATGCTTTTCTTTCCTGTATGTTGCTTCTGGCAGCTGCCTGCGAAGATGAAGTAAACAATTGGCCGGTGGACGGGAGCCAGGACGGTTTGTTCCGTTCGTTGACTTTCGAAGAGAAAAAAGTAATGCCTACCTCCATCGAGATTGGTTACACGAAAGTGGTGAACGCCACAGATTACATTTTTGAGTTCAGTGAAGACAGTATGTTGTTTCAGAACATAACCCGGACGGTTACTATCAAGGCGGATACTCTGACACCGTTTGCCGAATCGACTACTCAGATGAAAACCGAATATCGTACGATTTTTGAAGATCTGAAAGGAGTCACAAAGTATTCCGTACGTATGAAAGCTATCAGCAGTATCAGCGGACGTCAGTCCGGATATGTCAGTTTCTTCTTTCAGACTCCGGAAGAACAGATCTTTACGAAAGCTACCCCGGAAATAGATAATGTGACTCTGACCTGGACACCGGTGAAATCGCTCACTCATCTGGTTATCTCGGAAAGAGATGAAAACGATGGACTTTCTAATCCGAGAGAGATTCCGTTGACACAGGAGATGGTAGATGCATGTAGTATAGTGGTATCCGGTCTGGTCGGTGGTACGGGCTATATGGCTCAGGCTTTTGACGGAGAAGTGAAACGGGGAGAAATTAAATTCCGTACATCGGGTATGCAGAGCGGTGAAGTAATTCATGTTACCGAAGCAGATACGATTACCTATTTGTTGGATGACTGTGCCGCCCGTAAAGTGACGGATGTTTCATTGGTGTTTGAAGGTGGAGTGACGTATAATTCCGGTTCGGTGACCATACCGGGTGGCATTGAGAATCTGGTCTTTGTAGGGGTTGCCTCTGATGCCGGTGAACTGCCGGTATTGGAAATTCCGACTATTTCCTTGAAAGAAGTTATGAATGGCATCACTTTTGAAAACGTTCATTTGGACGGTCTGAACGACGGAAAGAATTATTTGTTCGGTATCGGTAATTCAAGCTGTTTCCGGTCTATCAGTTTTACGGGTTGTACGATTGCTCATTATAATCGTAGTATATTGCGTTTCAATACCGATAAACTCGAAATAGATGAGATTCTGTTCGATGATTGTATGATTACCGATATTGCACACGATGGTTATGGCATGATTGTCTTTGGAAAGGCACAGACCCGCGTGGGCTTGGTTTCGGTCACAAAATCTACTCTGACCGAGATGGGAAGTCTGATGCAGCTCAACGATGGAATTGAAAAGGTGGTGATGGATCAGTGTATTGTTTATAATAATACGTTTGCTACTAAAAACTATTATCGCATTGACAAGCAACCCGGTGCAATATCTGTTACCAATACGATCTTTGCCGGTTCGAACAACGGGCAGAAGCTTAATGCTACCTATAGCAATTATTCCACTTATTTCCTTTTCACGTCTTCTTATATGACTTCGGATATCATTATAGACCGTTATGGATTTACCGATATCACTCCGTATAGCGGAACGTCGGAAGATTTGTTTGTCGATCCTGCAAATGGTGATTTCCATTTGAAGTCGACGGCTAAGTTCCCCGGTAAGGAAACTGCCGGTGACCCGAGATGGTGGTAATAGTAATAATCAGTTTAAACGAACGAAAATGAATAAGACATTGATATTTAGTATTAGCGCAGCATTCCTCACATTAGTATGTGGGGGATGCACCGAGACCAATCAATTTTTTGACAGTCCCGTAAAACCGGGTACTTCTGTGGAAGAGCCGGAACCAGAACCCGAGCCATCGGGAGAGCTTTGTGCTTTCCCCGGTGCCGAAGGTTTCGGAAGGAATACCACCGGTGGCCGTGGTGGAAAAGTATATCATGTGACTACTCTTGCAGATGGAACACAATCCGGAACTTTGCGGCATGCTGTTTCGCAAAGCGGAGCACGTACGATTGTTTTTGATGTGGCCGGTACCATCTTTCTGGATAGGGATCTTTCCATTTCCAACGGTGATTTGACGATTGCAGGACAGACAGCGCCAGGACAAGGTATCTGTATTGCCAAATATCCGGTCACGATTAAAGCGGACAACGTCATTCTTCGTTATCTTCGTTTCCGTGTAGGTAATGAATCCGGCGGAGAACCTGACGGATTGGGAGGAATGGAGAATAAAAACGTGATTGTGGACCATTGTTCCATCAGTTGGTCGGTGGATGAATGTTGTTCGGTATATGGTGGCGAGAATCTGACGATCCAGTGGTGCATTATTTCCGAAAGCCTTCGTACTGCCGGACATGGAAAAGGCAAACATGGATATGGTGGCAACTGGGGAGGTGCCGGCGCTTCTTATCATCACAATTTGATGGCTCATCATGAAAGTCGTGTCCCGCGCCTTGGCCCACGTCCGTTTACACAGGAACGCGAACATATGGATTTACGGAACAATGTATTCTATAATTGGGCCGGAAACGGATGTTACGGTGGTGAAGGCATGAAAGTGAATATCGTCAACAATTATTATAAACCGGGACCTGCCACTCCTAAGAATAAAGCAGTTCGCTATCGTATTGCCGGCATTGGCATCCGTACTACGGAATATATCGAGACTTTCCCGTCATTTGCTCCCATGCTGCATGTCTGGGGAAAGTTCTTCGTAGATGGAAATGTGGTGGAAGGAAGTGATGAAGTAACGAATGATAATTGGACAAAAGGTATCTACGAACAGATTGACAATAGTAAATGTGACGGTTTGTTTACTACTGTTACACGTGATACGATTCGTCTGGATGCTCCTTTGGAAACCGATGTCATTACTACTCATACCGCAGAGCAGGCTTTCAATCTGGTAGTGGCTTATGCAGGATGTTCAAAACAACGGGATATTATTGACGAGCGTATTGCTGAAGAGACTAAAGACGGTACGGCTACTTATATAGGTAGTGTTACCGAAGGTGCGGCTAATGCTCCCGGATTAATTGATTTGCCTTCGGATGTGATGCCCGCAGGGCAGGCAAGTCCATGGCCCGAGTTGAGTGATGGCGGTGTGGCGGCTGATGCTTTGAAAGATACGGACGGAGACGGTATGCCCGATGTATGGGAGACTGCCAACGGATTGAATCCGAATGATGCTTCCGATGGTATTACGACTACATTGAGTGAAGATGGATATACTAATTTGGAAGTTTATCTGAACAGTCTTGTCAGCGATATTACGGAAAATCAGAATAAGGCTATGTAATAGTAGTTAAGTAGTCAAGTAGTTAAGTAGTAAGTAACTGAGTGATTAAGTGTTTAAATAGTAAATAGTAAGTGGTTAAGTGATTAAGTGATGAGTCAGCTAAATAGAAATAGCTTATCTTATGTATTTCCCTTAACTACTTACTTTAAAAATCCTCCTATTCTGCTAATTATTCCCCTTTAAACGATTAGGGTTGCGTTAATATTGCAATCTGGTAGGTTTCTATATCTATATTGTTAAACTAAAAAATTGAATCATGAGAACACATTTTCTTCTTTGTTTTCTATTTCTGTTTTCTTATTTGGGAGCGACAGAGATATCTGTGGATCCGATAACTTTTAATGATGCGTATACCAATGCGGGTGATGGAGATGTTTTATTGCTCGAACCGGGTATATATGCTTCATCCGTGACTTTTCCTTCCGGAAAAACAATTACTTTGAAGTCTGCTTCTGCAACAGAGCTTCCGGAGATCCGGTTCGGTGTATCCGGTAATGATGAGGCAATTATGAATGGCGGATTGATTTTTGACGGTTTGAAAATCGTTCCGTCCGGTGATTATTTTATCAGCGTAGATAAGGTAGGCGATATTGCTGCCATCCGGGTTCTTAATTGTACGATTGAATCTGTGAACCGTTGTTTTATTCGCACTAATAATAATGGATATAGCATTGGTGAGATAGAGTTTGCCAACTGTATCATCCGCAATTGTGGTGATAAAGGTTGGAACTTCCTATATCCAAAGCACATTGTCCGTAAAGTATCCGTACGTAACTCTACCTTGTATAATTATCCGGGTGGGGAGAGTTTTTTCTTAGCCAATGCTTCGGATACGGATAATGTAATGGAGTTTTTGTTCGAAAACAATACGGTATATAAATGGGCAAAGAGTTCCGATCGTGCACTTTGTAAAACGTCCAAAAATTACAGTGTTAATTCCAATTATGTTTTTCGTAACAATATCATAGCCGAACCGGGTGTAGCAGGACAAACTCCGAGTTTACTGGAAGCTACCGGGGGTAATGTGATAGGGGAAAATAACCTGATAGTCAATTATGGAGGTTATAAAGTTAGTAATGCCGTCTCGCAACAGGTGAATGATCTTACCTTGGAAGGTCTGGGGCTGTCTGCTTTAAGTTTCCCTGATCCGGACAACGGTGATTTTACGATCCTGTCCGGTTCTCCACTGGCTACTGCCGGTGTGGATGGCCAGTGTGTAGGTGATCCTCGCTGGATAAAGTCCTTGGGAGATGCTGTACATGTAGAGACTGCTGCTTTACCCGAAGAGGCCGGTAGTGTTTCACCGGTTAGTATTGCTGTCGAAAAAGGAGACAATGCAACATTCACCGCTACGTCCAATTATGGTTTCCGTTTCAAACTTTGGCAGGATGGATCGGGTAAAACTCTTTCGACGGAAAATCCGGCGACCCTCCAAATAGATAAAGATATGAAGGTGGTAGCTGTATTTGATGCCATGGATATGCAGACTTTGACCGTTAACTTAACCGGAGATGGTGCAAAATGGGGAAAAGTGACATTGAGTCCGGAGGCAGAAGGAAACCGTTATGAGAAAGGAACCATTGTAACAGTTACTATAGTGAATAATCCGGTTACTTCTTTTATGTATTGGGAGGATCAGTCCAGCGAGGTATCGCGCCAGGTGATTATGGATGCCGATCGGGAATTGACTGCTGCTTTCGATGTGATTCCGTTTATTGTCGGATGGGATTTCGCCGTATCCGAACCTCGTGGCAATCGTCCGGGAGACTATTACTATCAGACGGATAATACCGGAAACCTGAGTTTATACAATTACGACGGAAGCTCTACCAATTGGGGAGGTAGTAACCGTACTTTCGGTGGTGTAACTTATGATTGTGCCCGCCGCTATACAGCTGCAGCCGATATCAAGACAGCTCCCCGTTATTTCCAGGCTAAATTTTCGGCCCGTGAATATAATAATATCCATGTGAAGTCTATGATCGCTGCAGATAATGAATGCGTACACAAATTACAAAAGATGCAGTATTCTACGGATGGTACGACGTTCTTTGATCTTGCAACGATTGACATGACCGGAAAAATCAGTACGGAATGGATCGCTTGTGATGCCGTGTTGCCTGTAACGCTGACAGAGGAAGAGAAATCTACAATCTATATTCGTTGGATACCCGATTTGAGCAGTGAATTGTTGGGGCAGCCTGCCGATGATGCTACCGAGGGTTTTTATCTGGCCAATCTCTTTGTATATGCTGATCCGAATGACGCTGATCCGGAACCTCCTGTATTATTGAGTACTACCCCGGTCGAAGGTTCGTCTACTGCCTCTGCCAACGGAACTATCACTTTTACATTTGATAAAAAAGTGAAAGCCGGTACTGTTCCGGTTGTATTCAATGGAGAGACGATAACTCCGGTTTTCGGTAGTAAGACCGCTTCTTATACTTATAAGAATCTGTCTTATGGTACTCAGTATGAATTTGTATTACCGGAAGGAGCCGTTACCAATCTTGTAGGTAATTCTTTCCCCGGAGTGACACTTCATTTCTCTACGGTGCCGCGTCCCGATCCTATTGCACGTGTGTTCGACGCCATTGTTGCTGCAGATGGAACAGGAGATTATACAACCGTACAGGCTGCCATCGATGCAGCACCGGCCGGACGTTCGATGCCATGGCTCATCTTTGTGAAAAACGGTTCTTATAGAGAACAGGTGATTGTGCCGAAAGAAAAATCATTCATTCATTTAATCGGGCAAGATAAAGAGAAGACAATTATTCATCATAAACTGAATGTAGGTGGTAAGCCTGCAGAGGGTGACAATGATGAGTTCTGGAAATATTCCGTTCATAATCCGGCATCCGAAGTTTATCAGTTTGAAGGTACAGTCGTGAAAATAAATGCAACGGATTTCTACTCGGAGAATATTTCTTATGTGAACGACTGGGGTATTGATAGCCAGGCCGGCCCGCAAGCACTTGCAATGAGTACGCAGAATGACCGTTCGGCTTTCTTTAACTGTAAATTCCGCTCTTATCAGGATACTTGGATGACCTCTTCTGCAAATGACAATAATCACCGTACGTATGTCACCGATTGTTGGCTGGAGGGTGCTGTCGACTATTTCTATGGTGGCGGTAATGCCTATGTCGAGAAGACAACCTTCTATAATTTGCGTAGTGGTGCTGTTATTGTAGCTCCCAGCCATGGAGCGGGTACACGATGGGGGTATATTTTCGATCATTGTACGGTAGATGGTAATGCTTCGGCTGCTGATGGTAAGCAAAAGTTAGGTCGTCCCTGGCACAATTCTCCTATTACCGTATATCTGAATACGACCATGAATATTCCGATTGCTCCCGAAGGATGGACTGATATGGGAGCAGTTCCTGCTCTGTTTGCCGAATACAATAGTATGGACAAAGACGGCAATCCGATTGATTTGAATAATCGTAAGACTACTTATACACATGGAGACGGACAGACCGGTAGTTGCAAGGCCGTGCTGACAGCCGAAGAGGTAGTGAAATACACCTACGAAAATGTGATTTGTGAGAATGACAACTGGAACCCGAGAATGTTTATGGAGAAAGTGGATAAACCGGATGATCTTGTTTTAGATGGTGAGCAGCTTTCTTGGAAGGCATCCCGATATGCTATTTGCTATCTGGTGTTCTGCGATGATGAAATGATAGGAATGACTAAGGATACCTTCTTTAATGTTCCTGCATCCGGCAAAGATGCTTCCGCTTATCAAGTGAAAGCTGCCAATGAATACGGTAGCTTGAGTGAACCGGCCACTGCATCAAAAGGTACGGGAGTCCGGAATGAGACGGTCGATAATCGGCTTCAAGTTCTGATTAATGGAAATGAACTGTCTGTTCTGGGTGTTTCTGCCGGTGTTCCTGTTATTTTAGCAAGTGTAGACGGTTGTGTAGTGAGAAGCATGACGAGCACGAGCGATAAGGTAACTTTGATACTTCCCTCATTGAAAGGAGTATTTGTATTGAAAGCAGGTGACCGTTCCGTTAAAATTATGTTTTGAACTGTCTGAGATACAGCAGGTGGAACGTACTTGAATGAATATTGTTTCTCCTTTGATAATCAGATGTTTATAAGCCTTATGATGAGGCAAATAAGAGTGTACACTATTACTATACAAAAGTGTACACTCTTTCTATATAAGAATGTATACTTCTGTGGTATAGGAATATATACTTTTGTAATATGAATAAAAAGTTGCCTTTTGATTCGATATAAACTACCTTTCTGTAGGTAGAAAACTTCTTCTTCTTTTTCTTTTATAATCAAAAGTTTCAATTATAGTTTTTCTTTGACTGAGAAAGAATTTACTTCCTATAAAGATAGATTAATTTTAGGAAGAAACAACTTTTATATATATGTGTGCTTTATCAATGCGGATAGGTAGGTTATCCATAATTAGGAAAGCACAATTTTTGACTTGGCAGTTAAGGAGGAATATAAATGTGAATATAAAAATTAAAGATTTTGTATTCTAAAGTAGTTTTGTTTAGTATAATTCTTTTCTCGGCTGTATTATATATAAAAGTTACCCGGCTTTTTATCTTTACAGATGGGTGACAGTTTTAACCTTAAATGCCATGTCATGGATTTTAAAGTGAAAAGTCAGCTATTGCCATTACTCTTTTCCGGAGGAATGGCAGCTGCGCAGGCACAAACCGTTTTACAGCAAGATACTCATATGTTTAGGGAGGGCGATGTCATTCTTAAACAGGAGGTACAGTATAAGTCTCCGGGGCGAAGCGGAAAAAATGTTGTTTGGGATTTCAGTGAGTTAACTCCGTTGGAAAATGAATATCGGGAATCTTATGACCGAATGGACAGTTTGTTTACCTGTTCTGGAATGAATGCTACTTATCAGTATCGTTTTTCCGGCGATTCATTGCTATGTGTCGGTTATTTTAATCAATTATTACAGGTGCGTCATTTGCTTCCCGAATTAATTATGCATTATCCTTTGACTTATTCGGATTCTATTTGTTCTTTTTATTACGGAGAAGGAAAATATAGTCATACATTGAATTTGGCTGTCTATGGTGAAACAGTCCGTAAAGCGGATGCGGAAGGGATACTGTTTTTGCCTGACGGTGAAGTATTGTCTGATGTCTTGCGTGTCCATGAATCTGTCCGGACAGGACAGCGCATAGCTTCTTCTCCGGCTATATTGAGTTTTGGAGAAACGTCTTCCTATTCGAAAGATTCACTTATTTATCATCTTACTCATGATAGTATTACCTGGCGGGTAGATGCTTATCGGTGGTATGCTCCCGGTTACAGATATCCGGTTTTTGAAACTGTACAGACTTTTGTTTGTGCTTCCGGTATTCCTGTCCGGCATTTTCAACGTTCTTATTATTATCCTGTGGAGGAACAGAAATATTTGTCGGAGGATCGGGTAAACATGGCCGTTCGTGAGACACTTGCCACGCAAGCAGAAAGAGACGAAGAGGAACTTTATACAAAGAAAAAAAGCTTTGGAAAAAAATCGGGAAATTACGCATATAACAGTTATTTCTCTCCAGATGGAGGACTGCTAAAGATAGATATTCTTCTTGATGGTCCAGGCAGTGTGGATTTGTTACTTTGTTCCTTATCGGGCATTTGTTTGTTTCAGAAAACCTTGTCGGAATGTGATGCCGGTATGTATCAGGAAACATTTGATTTAACCTCTTTACCATCAGCAGATTATTTATTATCTGTTATTATTAACGGTGAAGTTAACAGTGAAAAGATATTGAAGAATAGATAACCTGTAAATGTATTATGAAGACATGCATGCTTTTCCTCTTATTTGTTTTCTTATATTGGGGTAATGATATTCAAGGACAGACGCAGGAGATTGTTTTGAAAAACTATACACCTTCTCCGGAAGCGTATTCATTGATGGAGTATTCGGAAATTCCCGTATCTTTATATACCGGAGTCCCGGATATAAGTATTCCTATTTATACTATTCGTGTAGGTAATTATAGTTTGCCCATATCGTTACGTTATCATGCCTCAGGGATTAAAGTGGGGCAGGAAGCCAGTCGGATCGGTTTGGGGTGGAGTATTCATGCTGGTGGAGCTATTTCCCGCTCTGTTCGTGGTTGGGATGATCTTAAGGGGTATTGGACGCAAACGGATACGATTCCGAACGAAGATTCCGAATATATTTGGTATTCGGTATATCATGATCGGAAAGATTACGAACCGGATATTTTTCATTATAATTTTGATGGATTTTCCGGTAAGTTTTATGCGAATAAGGGAGCGGGAAGTTCAAGTATAGTACCCAAATTTCTTCTGGCAGACCCGGAGGGAAATCTTCGTATAGAGTATCAAGGAGATGAAATGGATGGGAGCTTTGTGGTGGTTACTCCTGAAAATGTGAAATACGTTTTCGGTATCCGGGAAACAAAGGAAAGTTATGGAATGGTGTATGGGGAGGCAATTGATGAGCATGTAGGATCATATCCGGGTAAGGCTTCCGCTTTTGAGCCGGATCATTTTGATTCGGAGACACGGACAATATCTTCGTGGCTGCTCACTCGTATCGAGTATCCGACCGGTGATGTCATAACCTTTGAGTATGACATATATTTCGATTCTTATTTAAGTCCTATAAATCATTCGCTGAAGGAACTCAGGATGATATCAGAGGATCTTTTTTCGAATCCGGGTATTACTTGGAATGAATTTCGAACAATGAGACCTGAATCCACGACTTCCGTTTCTATGGAGTTGACGGATTGTGAACCTGTGTTGAGAAGGATTGTGTGGAAAGACGGTTCTTTAGATTTGGTACCCTCGGACGATGTACGTCTGGATATTCGTGTCCCGCGTGGAAATACTTCTGCTAAACGCCCTAAAAGACTGGAAAAGATTCTTCTTTATGCAAAGAATAAATCGGTTCCCAACTTGTCTTACACATTTCACCATTCCTATTTTGAGGGAAGGGGATCAAGTGGAAAAGTTGGAGATAATACGGCAAAGTATCTGACTCACCGTTTAAAATTAGATTCCGTTTCAATACAAGGAACAGGAGAAACAAAACAAAAATATCGCATGGAATATGAGATGTCCGATGCATTGCCCATGAAAAATAGTTTTTGTTGTGATAAATGGGGGTATTATAACAGGTATGATAGTTCTAAAGAGGTATTTCCCTTTGTCCCTTTTGTGGCTCGCAAGGATTACTATCATTACGAAAGAGAATGGAGAACAGAGAATGGGAAACAATATTGTTATATTTATCCAATAAAATCTCAGGTTTGTATTAAGGAAGGAGAAGAACACCTTGCAGGCCCTAAGGATATGCGTGAATCAAATTCACTGTCTCGAACTTGGATGTTGACCGGATTGGTTTCTCCTTTAGAGGGAAGGACGGAGTTTCAATATGAACCTAATCAAGTGTGGTCTCAATATGAATATGAATGGCAAGTGGAAGATTCTGCCCAAGTGGTTACTCTTGTAAAAGATTATAATGAGACTGAAAAAACAGTTAGTTTTGATTTTCCTTTCGATGGGTACATAGATGTAGTTTGTACGTATGACGGTAAGGGAGAGGGATATGGCTATGAAGTGGAAAAAAATACTTGCTTGTTTGAATTGGATATGCCTTCCTGTCATCAATATGGCCTTCCGGAAGGACTTCAGAATACAGGCAGCAAGATACATGAGCAATATACATTTACAACCCGTTTGAAGTGCCTTGAGAAGATGAAAAGCGCCACTATCACAGCGAGAACGGCGGAGTGGGGGCGTCTTACTATTCAGGTGAAACGATATAAAGCCCGTTGGGTAAATCGTGAACCTTTTGTCGGAGGGGTACGTGTTGCGGAAATAAAATCTCCCTTATCTACACGTAAATTTGTATATCGGGATCGGGCAAGAGGACTTTGTTCGGGACTTCTTCACAGGAATGCTGAATATTCTACGACCGGTATACTTGATGTTGTATCCTCTATAGGGACTAATAATATTGTTGGCCGTTATCAGTTTATTGAATATAATTCGTCGGCGGTTCGTCCTTTAGAGAATCCATACAATAGTTATTTTATGGGATACACGGAGGTGAGTGTGACGAAAGAGGATAAGGGCAAGAGTATTTGTGAGACGAGTAATTTTTATAATTTGGCGGAACCTGCTTTGGTTTACTGGAAAGACCCCAGTATTCCGATGCCGTTAAATGGAAAATTGTCTTGGCAAGGAGTCTTGGCAGATGGGAAAAGTTTATCTGCCAAATCTTATAAATATGACAAACGGATGATTTTTCGGTTGAAAGGTTTGCAGGTTGATGAGAATGGACATGGATATGGATATAATGTAGAAGGTTATCACATTCCTTTGCTGAATTGTAATGAATCTTATTATAGTCATATTCCTGGCAAAGAGAACAGCCTTTCTTTCAACAAATATACGACTTATGAGTATAATTCTTCTAATTTTTTAGTGAACAAGTCGACGGTTACGCAAACCGGACATCCGAAGGAAGAGCATACGATTCGTTATTCTATTGATTATCCTAACTACAATGACGGCATTTTTCAGCAGAATAATCTGGTAACTGTTCCCATTGAGGAATCTTTCTATACGGATGGAGTTCTGGTCAAGCGGTTGCATCACTTGCATTATAAGGATTCTTATATAAAACCGTGGAAGGAATATGTGCATTATAATAAAGAGGGATATTCGTTTCCACCTGAGTTTACTGGAAATGTGGACCAGAACTTGGGAGTGCCGGAACTTATTTACTCTTCTTACAGTGCTAATGGGCAAGCGGTTTCGATGCAAACCCGTCAAGGGCGCTCTGTTGTATTGATATGGGGATATCAGGGACAACACATCATAGCCCAAATTGACGGGTCTTCATTAGAAGAGGTGAAGTCTCAGGGAATTGTTCCCGACTTGATTGCTTCTCGTGAGGAGCCGACGGAGGAAGACTGGCGTTTGTTGAATCAGTTGCGGAGCCGGTTGCCTAATGCACAGGTTGTGACAACCCGGTATGAACCATTGGTAGGGATTGTTTCCCAGACTGACGCCCGTGGAGTGACTTACCGTTATACGTATGATGAATTCAACCGGCTGTGCGAAGTGATAGAGACAGGAGAACAGGAACCTGTATTACGTAAAACAGAGTACAAATATGCGACGGAGTATTAATCATTCCCTTTTTCTCAGGTGCATTTTGTCTTGCATCTTCATTTCTTTTCTTTCCGATCTTTGTGGACAGTCGAATTATGTCCGTACCTATGTCCCTAAAGAGCCGGTCTCTCCGGGTATTTCCTTGAATGAAAGCAATGCGTTGGTTAGTACAGCCTATTACGATTCGGGTGGACGCTTGGTTCAAACGGTGCACCATGGCATTACGCCCTCTGGAAAAGATATGGCTGATCTTATTGTGTATGATCATGTCGGGCGTTGCCAACGGGAGTGGCAATTATTGCCTTTTGACAGTTCGGACGGTTCTTATAAACAGGCATCTGCATTCGATTCTTCTCCGTATAAAGACCATTACCATGTGGACTATGAATACGAGCCTTCTGTTTGGAATCGTGTTACAGCCGAAATAGGGCGTAATACTCCCGGGCGATCTGTTACAACGGAGTATTTATTGAATGCAGGTTCAACCGGTTTCCTTTGTGTGACTCATTATACCCTTTCTGGTTTTATGGTGACGAGAAACGGAAATTATCCTGACGGTAGTCTTACTTGCGTGAAACGTACAAACGAGGATGGTGAAAGTGATTATGTTTTTACAAATGCTCACGAAAAAGTGGTCTTGGAACGGCATGTCGGTTTGGATTATACATATGACACTTATTTCCTTTATGATCGTTTCGACCAGTTGGTTTGTGTTCTTCCTCCCGCAGTATCTGAGAATTGGGAGTCATCTGCCGGAAGTTATGTGTTGGCTTCCGGTAATCTGCTTGATCACTATGCGTACTTTTATGAATATGACTATTTTAATAATTGTATTTCTTCAAAGCTGCCCGGTGCCGGTTGGTATTATAAAGTTTACGACGGCGACCATCGTATGATTCTCAGTCAAAGCCCCAACCAGCGTTTCCGCAGCGAGTGGAGTTTCTGCAAGTACGATCTTTTGGACCGGATCATTTTGGAAGGCACTGTTCGGAATTCCAACTCACATCATGAGTTGGTGCGTAGCTATATGGATACACTGGTATGTGAATCCTATGATGGTACAGGTACTTTCGGTTATACAAACCGCTTTCCTCTCGGGGAATCTCCTCGTATCACGAAGGTTTCTTACTATGATACGGAATCTTTTCTTTCCTTACCTCTTTTCCATTCTTTGAATGTGGTTCGCCCTCAAGGCGCTTATTCCTCTTGTCAATCATTATTAACTGGTTGTTATTTGTCATTGAATGATGGAGAGGGTACCGGCGAACTCCAGTCTTTCAGTTACGATAAGCGTAAGCGTCTTATAGGGAGTAGTATCTACAATGCTGTCAGCCGTGCTACTACTTATACTTTTACCGAATATAATGAACTCGATGCTCCTGCCCTCATTAACCGGCGTTTTGTGAGTCCTGACGGAACCTGCCTTTCGGATATGTCTTATCATTATGATAACGGTGGTCGTGAGACGGCTTCTGCTCTTACAGTATCTCTTTCTGACGGTCGGACTAATCAAAGCCGGACTTTCCCTTCCCGTGAGCTTACCTATGACGAATTCTGCCGTCCGGTTTCCGAGCAGATCACTTCTGGCGAACGGATCTCCACGGTCTATCGTCCCGATGGTAAATTGGGCGGTTTGGAAAACGCCCGTTTTTCGCAGACATTGCATTATTCGGATGTGCCTTCTTGTTTTTGGAACGAGTATTTTAACGGGCGTATCTCTGCAGTTTCTGTTCGGCAGCTTGACAATAGTTACCGCATGTTTTTGTCTTATGGAGACCGGCAATCCCTGTGCGATATGGCTATGTATACTTATGACGGTACCGGTTATTTACGTTTCAAAGAGAGTATGGGCTATGACATTATGGGAAATATTCGTACTTTGACCCGGCAAACGCCATTGGGAGATGTCAATGTGCTCTCTTTCGAATATACCGGCAATCATTTTAAGTCTTCTTATGACCATAGTTCCTCCCGTTGGCCGGATGCTTATTCTTTTCTTTATCATTCGTGGGAACCGGAGGGGGCTTTTGGCTATGATGATAATGGTAATGAGACTCGGAATCTTGCACAAAATGTGGAGTATGCACATTATAACAACCATAATTTACCGGACAGCGTCTGCTTTCCCGGAGGTAATACATTACTGCTGGATTATCTTTCGGATGGTCGTCGTGTTCGTACGAATACCAAAACTTACCGTACAGCCCTTATTGTCCCTTTGGATGATTTGCAACTTCTATCCGATCCTTCTTCCGAGACGGAGGAGGTGCGGGATGGCGATTTCCTATTTCGTGACGGCCGTCTTTCTAGACTTGAAACTCCCGGAGGATATGTTTCTTTGCGCAATGATACTACAGGTGAGAAGCGAATTCGAGGGTATTATTATATCAAGGATTATTTGGGCAGCGTTCGCTTGACTTGTGATTATGAGACAGGAGAGGTGCTTCAGAGCATGGAATATCTCCCCTCGGGAGCTATTTTCCGTAGAACAGGTTATGATATTCAGAATCGCCGGTTTTGTGGGAAAGAAGAATTGTCAATGCATGGTTTCAACATGTATGATTCCGGTGCTCGTCTGCAATATACACTCGTTCCACGATTCTCAACGATGGATCCTTTGCTGGAAAAGTATTATGATATAAGTCCATATGTTTATTGTGCGAATAATCCGGTAAGGTTTATTGATCCGACAGGCATGATATGGGAAGACCCACAAGAAGCGGAACGGCTAAAAAAGAATATAGATAATAGAATTACTTCTCTTAATAAAGACATAGTTAGAAATCAAGATAAACTTGACAAAGGAGGTTTGAGCGAAAAACAAATCGGTAAACTTGAAAGCAGAATATCAGAAGCCAATAACCGTATATCAAACTTGAATACAAGTAAGGCAGACATTGATCTATTGGGAGCAGATCAAAGCAATGTGTATGCTTTAAGCTCAATTAGTGGTGGAAAACATAAAGTGCGTCAAGGTAGCGATGGAAAGGTTTATATTGAAACTTCTTCGGATGCTCTATCCATACATGAAGTCACGCATGTTCGACAATCATTGGATGCAGGAGGGTTAAGGTTTTCCACTAATGGAGAATTGCTTAATGCAGGAGTCGGTATAAGAAGTGTATCAAATATGGAAATTGAAGCCTATAAAATGCAATACTCCTATGATAGGTCTTTCCCTGGTAGTTTAAGAGGAAGGGGATTACAAGGTATAGATGTACATTCTGTGGGTGGTATAACAAATGACGGAAAACATGTTTATCCGGTTATTTATCAATATTCTATTGACTTGAATAAATTCTTTAAACAGCAAAAAAAATTAATAGGAGGAGGGAAGTAATATGAAAGTACGAGCTTTATTGTTTCTTTGTATTTGTTTTAGCCTTTATGTGTTTGGACAAAAAGATATATCAGGAACTTATTTTAGCAAATCTGGAACAAAAATAGAAATAATAGGAAATAATTTTAATTACATTGAACCTCATATTTATACTCCTGTTTGGTATAATGATACATTGGCAAAATGTACTTTTATGTGGGTTGATGCTAATTTTATTGAATTAAACTCAACTCCACCGAATGTTTTTGGACTTAAAGGATTAAAAGTAGTTCAATTTTCGGATTCTACTATAAATGACAGTATCAAAGTTTCTTTTTTAATACCTTATCAAAGGGGGAATCTTAAAATAAATGTGCATACTAATACTTTTAAAACATTTGATTTAATTTACTCCAAGAGTAGTAGAGAGTTAATGCTACCTAATAATGTTAAATCAATAACATTTTATATTGTACCTGAGCATATAATACCTCATACTTCTGATGGTCTATTTTATGGTATAGTTGGATTTGATCCATTTCAAGAGTATCAAATAGAAAAGAACATTAACCATATTTCGATAGAAATCCCTGCAATAGATGATTCTTTTTTTGAAAAATATTATGTTAAAGGCGATTACGCTAAAATATCGAAAGACACCATTACTTGGAAAGGGGAAGTTTTTATATTCAAAAATCATTAGTGCCCCATTAAAATTGGGACAAATTAAAAATTAAATAAACTTGGCCCATTTGGTCCGAATCGTTCTTTGTCATTTTGAAATTTAGTTTTATCAAAGAGATCTCTCGGATGAGTTTTATCAGTCAATGAGATGCTCAATATTTGCAGTGTTTCGTATGTACTTCTATCCAGTTGTATATCGTGTTGAACGATTGCCACCAAGCAGTAAGTGGGTATTGCAGCATATATCTGTATTCGAACAGCGTTCTCTGTAGTATCCTAAAATATTTTGACTTCAAGGTGCTGCTTGAGCCATTTGAAAAACAGCTCTACCTGCCAGCGATTTTTATAAAGTTCGGCAACTTGAAGAGCAGATATATGCGTGGCATTGGTTATGATAACGAATTCCTTTTTTTGTTTTTCATCCCAATATTTAATCAGTCTAAGTGGCTCTGAATAATATTATTTAGGATAGAATCCAACCAGAAGTACACTTGCGTTTGAAAGCACATTCTTGGATAGCCTACGTTTCCATTTGATGGATTTGTATTGGAGGTTCTTTTTTGCTTTGGCAACAAAGTAGGCTTCAATCTGATGAATCTTACACAGCATCTTGAAGTTGTTATAACCGCGATCAAAGATGTAATAAGAACCTGATTCATAAGGATTGTCAATCATAGTTTTAGAATCGTGTACGGATGCTTCCGTGATATGAAAGAAGGCAGGAATCTGTGTTTCTACATCATATAATGTATGTACTTTGATACCCTCTTTCTTCTTGCGGAATTTAGCCCACCAAAAGACTGAAAGACACAAGTTAATAGTTGTCGAATCGAAAGCATAAACGTTACCACCAAGTTTGAAAATATGATTAACACGCTTTTGTCGTGTTTCACTAACCAGGTAGTATGCGTATTCTTCAAAGTATGATAGTCTCTATCTTGATTTGCTTTTGCCAGCGATGACTTTGATACGTTTTTACCCATTCCTAAATGATAACATTTGGAATGATGAGCTTCAAGAGCAACTATCAAATCTCGCAGACTTTCACGATTAGAAAGTTGACCGAACATCAAAGTAAGTAGTTGATTCCAGCAAGTGAAGTGTTTCACATAACGATTTCCGTGATACTTGTCGACAATGCGTCGAAACTTATCTTCGTTCAAGAATGAGATAAATTGAGAAAACACATATTTCTCTTTATTCATTGCAGTTTTTATTGGGATGCAAAAGTATAAATTGAAATCATCGCGCTTTGAAAACCTCTGTAACTAACTAAATTTCAAATATTTCAAAGAACAATTTTAGATTTTAATGGGACAGCAATGAAAGGAAATATCAAAAAATGTAACGGTAAAGAATTATCGAAATGCGGCAGTAAAACAGGGCTCTAACATCTATTTTGATTTGAATTCCAAATCAACAAGATCAGGCCTCAGACCTCCTGTTATTGGGCTTGCTCATGAATTGGGGCATGCGGATGATTTTATGAATGGCAAAGGTGTTAATTGGGATAAAAATGAAGATGGATATGCTAATGAAGATGAAATGGACGCAGTACAGCAAGCAGAGAATCATGCGATTGAAATAGAGAATAAAGTAAGAAAAGCAATGGGTGAGCCTTTGAGGCCATTGGATTATTTTTATAATAGAAAAAAGCAGTAAAATGAAAAAGTGTATATTTTATGTCTTATTTATTATGCAAGTGTTATTCACATCTTGCCAACCAGAGTGGAAAGCGATTTTTGAAGACGAACGCTATTTTGATGTATTCGTTTGTGTTCCGGTCATTTGCGAAGGTAAAGATTCTATAATGATCTATTATACTTTAGGGGATTTTTATGAGTCTCAGAATATTAAATTGATGTCTTATAAATCTCTTTCTGATGAAGTGTATAAACATATCGAAGAAAAGAAATGTATTGAAATCGATTCTGTCTTGTATAATAGGTTGTATTTAAATAACCGTATTCGGACTGATTCTACGATACTTGAATTATATAATGAATATGGAATAGATAGTGTGTTGAATAAATATCTTAAGAAGGATGATGAAGCGTTGTTTTATGCTATTCCTGCGCCATATAACAACCATGTCAATGTACAATATATATTATACTTATGCTCTCTACATCATATCTATTTTGAATTTTTGATGACCGAAGATGCTTATGGTTGGTTTCTTTGGCATAAAAGATAAATATGCTGCCAGATTAGAAATGTGTGTACTTCTTGAAAAAATAGGTACAGAATGAATGGTCGTGAGGTAGTAAGCAAGCAGAGAATCTAATAAAATAAAATCAAAAACAGACAGAAGAAAGCCGCATAGCATGATTATAAAGAATCTATTAGAAGAAGTTGTCAGGCTTCTTTCAAAACATTATGCCCAAACGGATGAAATTTTAGGTCAGAGAGACAAAACACAATAAAAACGGCATATGAGATGATATTAGTAAGTCATCTTCATATGTCATATTATTTTTTAAAGGTATTTACTGGATATCCCTAATTATAATCGCGAAAAATAGGTAGATTCCCCCCCCCCTCTATTTATATTAAGAGAAAGGGGACAGGTTCTTATTTTTTCATTAGCAGATAACTTTCTCCAGCTACCGTTTTTATATCATATAGATAAGTTTTGGGCTGCACGGTTGTATTGATTGGAGCATCGGCGGCAATCAGAGGACGACGTATCGGCTGACTTTTCAATAATGAATTGTCACATTCGGAACGCTTTACCGGTTTTAATGCAATGCCGTTAAGTGATAACGGGGTGGCCGTGCAAATACGTAGAGTTCCTCCTATGGATGAGGTGATACGGGCTGTTTGGAGTTGGTTGTCTTCCCAATTCAGTTCTTCTACTGTAAATCCGCCACGGCAGCGAAGTCCTTTTACGCTTCCTTTCTTCCACACATCGGGTAGTGCGGGTAGCAAGTGTACACTACCGGCATGACTCTGTACCAGCATCTCGGAGATTCCTGCCGTACAGCCAAAGTTACCGTCTATCTGGAAAGGAGGATGGGCATCGAATAAGTTGGGATAAGTTCCTCCGTTCTGTCCTTTTTCGTCGGTAGTAGGGTGGAGTTGTTCGGTAATTAGCTTATAAGCATGGTTTCCATCGAGAAGCCGTGCCCAAAAACATACTTTCCATCCCATAGACCAACCGGTGGAATGGTCTCCGCGACCTTCGAGTGTGCGTTTGGCTGCTTCAAAAAGGATGGGGGTGTTTGGGGTGATCTGGCGTCCCGGATACAATCCCCATAAATGAGATGTGTGGCGATGACGGTCTTTCGGATTATCCCAGTCTTCCATCCACTCTTGTAGCTGTCCCCAGCGTCCCACTTGCATAGGAGCTAAGTTTTGAACGACTGTTTGCAGACTATCCATGAAAGTGGATGATTCGCCCATCAAGGATGCGGCTTCCAATGTGTTATGAAAAAGGTCGCTTACCATTTGGTTATCCATAGTAGCACCTGCCACGACGACAAAATCGCGTTTCCCGTTTACCGACGGACGGTTTTCGGGAGAGTAGGAGGGCGATACTACCAACCAGTTGTTTTGTGGCTCACGTATCAGGAAGTCCAGATAGAACTCACAGGCACTACGCATCAGTGGATATACTTCAGCAAGGTAATCGCGATTGCCGGAGAACAGGTAACGATCCCATAAATGCTGGCAGAACCAGGCATTACAAGTAGGCCAAATACCATATCCCGGACCGTCTACAGAACCGGTGGAACGCCAGATGTCCGTATTGTGATGAAGCGTCCATCCCCGGCAGCCATACATAGCGGCACTTTGCCGGCCTTGTTCGGCTACCTCCTTTATCAGTTGCAGAAAAGGTTCGTGCATTTCTGTCAGGTTGGTCGGTTCGGCAGGCCAATAGTTCATTTCCACGTTGATATCGGTGGTGTATTTTCCATCCCAAGGAGCACGTAGCTGATAGTTCCAAATACCTTGAAGATTGGCGGCTTGTCCACCGGGTTGGGAACTGCATATTAGCAGATACCGTCCGAATTGGAAATACAGAGCGGCCAGTTGCGGATCAAAAGCCGAAGCGAATTCATGCACCCGTACATCGGTCGGTTTGGCAGCTTGTGCATTGCTGCCCAGATCGAGAGAGACACGATTGAACCACTTTCCGTAAGTAGCGCAATGGGCTTCTTTGGCTTTCAGATAATTCTTTCCGGCATTTTTCAGATAAGTTTGAGCGGTTTTCCGGGCATTGCCTGATATATCTTTGTAGTTTATGAAGTTGGTACCTATCGATACATAGATGGTTACACTATTGGCATTACGGACCCGGAGTAACGTGTCTGAAACGGATTCCATGTGTCCGCCGTTCCGTTCGATACGTGTCAGTGCGGTGAACTGCACTTTACCTTCGATGCCTTCGTGGTCATTGGCTTTTCCATCCATTTGAAGCTCTTTCCGGGAGGAGATGCTTTTAGTGATATTCTCTTGGTAAGGCGTACTGTAACGGGCTGTGAAAGAGAGCTTCCCTTTTTCCGAGGCCGTCAGCCGGATGATCAGTAACTGATCGGGGAAAGAGGTAAATGCTTCCCGGGTATAGGTCACTCCTCCGGCGGTGAACCGGGTGGTGGTGACAGCTTTTTCAATATCTAACTCACGATAATAATTGGAATAACTGCTGATTCCTTCGAAGTCGAGATGGAGGGAACCTACCGTTTGATACGGCATACCGTTGGCTGTCTGTGAGCAGATATTGGGACCGCAAAGTGCTTGTGCCTCTTTGTTTCGGCCTTCGAAGATCAATTGCCGGATTTGTGGTAAGGCTTCTTTGGCTTTCGGGTTGGTATTGTTGTATGGCGAACCTCCCCATATGGTTTCTTCGTTTAATTGAAATTCTTCATGTATCGGATCACCGTAAACCATAGCTCCTAAACGTCCGTTTCCTAATGGAAGGGATTCCACCCATTGGGTTGCAGGCCGGTCATACCATAGTTTCATTCCAGTTTCCTGGGCTTGTGCACTGTTAGCTGATAAGACAGTGAAACAGGCAATAATCAGTTTTTTCATGTTTTTATTGTATTTGTATTTTTATCGATTGTAAATCCTCGGTTCTGGAACTGCCACCATATAGTACTTCGTATTCTCCCTTCATGGAATGCATGGTATGGGTGCTGTTATCAAACCATTCAAAAGCTGTATAGGGTAGTTCTATCTTTACATTCAGGCTCTTTCCTTTGGTAATTTCCACTCTTTTAAAAGCACGCAACGTTTTTGTCGGTCCTTCTGGGTCATCTTCCCGGCGGAGATATACCTGTACTACTTCTTCACCGTCTCTGCTGCCGATGTTGCTGACAGGAATGGTAAGCGTCATTTTTTCTCCTGTTGAAATACGTTTTTTATCCGCACGGGCTTTACCATAAGTAAAGGTGGTGTAACTGAGTCCGTAACCGAATGGGAAAAGAGGTGCTTCTTTCATATAGCGATAGGTGCGGCCCTGCATGGAGTAATCTTCAAAATCCGGGAGTTGCTCCATATTCTTATAGAAAGTGACGGGAAGCCGTCCCGCAGGGTTATAATCTCCGAAAAGTACGTCGGCAACGGCCGTTCCTCCTTCCTGTCCGGGATACCAGGCTTGCAGAATGGCATCACAGTTTTCCGTTTCGGGAGTCAGTGCCATGGCCGAACCGGAGAAGTTGACGAATATGACTTTCTTTCCTGCTTTTTTCAGTGCTGCCAATACATTGCGCTGAACGGCGGGAAGTTCGATATCGGTCCGGTCGCCTCCTTTGAATCCGGCGGCGGAAACTTTCATCTCTTCTCCTTCGAGCAATGGAGAGATTCCTCCTGCAAAGATTACGATTTCCGTATCTTTCAACTTTTCAAGTGTTGCATTCATATTCAGAGGAATATCTTCCACCAAGTCGAAATTGAAATAAGCACCGTCCTTTATCTGTTTGAATTCAATGACGATTTCATAGCTTTTTCCGGCTTGGGCCTGTAAAGTATATAAATTTTCCGGGTTTTTGATATTACCGGTCTTGATTACTTCTTCTCCATTGATATTTACCCGGATATCACCGTTTGTCTGGAAACGGAAAATGGCATTGCCCGACTTTTTCGGACGAAATACAGTCTGATAACGGCCGGTAAATCCGGTTAATTCTATCCCCGGGGCAAATGCAGTAGCACCTAAGGTCGTGAAACGAAAAGGAGTAGAAAGCTGAACGGTTGCATCCGCTTCTCCTTTAAAGTCCGGATTGTTCCAATAAGTAGCGGTAAAACCTGGTTTTGCATGGTAACTGCACTGGTTGAACAGGCTATTGAAAGTAATATCATCAGTCAGTCCACACACAGGTTCGTAGATGAGCTGCGCAGCCGGTAATTTGGATCGGAGGGCAGATAGAAGTGTACTTGTATGTGACGGAGTTCCATTGTAATTTCCCCATTGCATTACAGAATCGTTTGCATTGGGGCCTATTACGGCTACTTTGGCATGTTTGTCGAGCGGCAGTATATTTTCTTTGTTTTGCAGGAGCGTCATGGTTTCGTGTGCTATTTGCAGAGCCAGGTGACGGTGTTCCGGGCAGTCTACAATACTGTATGGAAGAGCCCATGGATGGGATTCTTCCATTTCTCCCAGTTCAAAACGTGCTTTTAGCAATCGTTTTACGGAAATGTCTATCTGTTCTTCACTGATGATTCCGGCTTTGACGGCATCTGTCAATTTCCGGTAATTGCTGCCGCATTCCAAGTCTGTTCCACTTAAGACGGCATCAGCCGATGCGTGGGCGGCATCCGGATGGGTATTGTGCTTTTTGGCTCCCCAAAAGTCGGAGATAGCGCCACAATCAGAAACCACAATTCCGTTGAATCCCCATTCGTCCCGTAGAATTTGTGTCAACAGGCGGTTACTTCCACAGCAGGGATCACCTTCAAAACGATTATAGGCACACATCACCTCCTTCACATCCGCTTCTTGTACTAAGGTTTTGAATGCCGGTAGATAGGTTTCCCATAAATCTCTCGGAGCAATGTTCTCGGCATTGAAGCTGTGACGGTTCCATTCCGGACCGGAATGGACGGCAAAATGTTTGGCGCAAGCATGTAATTTATCGTAACGTGCGCTGTCCGGTCCTTGCAATCCTTTGACTACTGCCACTCCCATGCGGCTGGTCAGATAAGGATCTTCACCATATGTCTCCTGTCCGCGTCCCCATCGTGGATCACGGAAAATGTTGACATTGGGGGTCCACATGGTCAGTCCCTGATAACGCTTGTATTGTCCTTGATCATTGAATGCACGGTTTTTTGCTCTGGCTTCGTCAGATACGGCGGTAAATACTTTCTGAACAAGAGAATCGTTGAAGGAGGCGGCCATACCGATCGTTTGAGGGAAGACCGTGGCCAGTCCGGCACGTGCTACTCCGTGCAGAGCCTCGTTCCACCATTCATAAGGCCGGATACCCAATCGGGGGATACCCGGTGAATTGTTTTGCATGAGCGATATCTTTTCTTCCACAGTCAGACGTTGCAGAAGATCAGTTGCTCTTTGTTCCGGGGTCAGATCCGGATTTTGATAGGGTAATTGGGCCGAAAGGGTAGTTCCCAGTCCGACACCTAACATTAATACGGTTACCTTTTTACATAAAATATGCACAAACGTGTGTTTCATGATTGATTCTTTAATTATGTACGTTATGAATTCAGTTTGCAATAGTACGTACTTTTTGCCGGATATCGGGGGAATATCCGGTAGAAAAAGGGGAAATGCGTTACTATTGCTTCTGTTTGTCTTTATATTCTGTTGGTGTCGCTCCCATTTGTTTCTTGAAGCATTTGCTGAAATACTTCGGGTCATTGAAGCCGGTCATATAGGCTACTTGGGATATGTTGAACCTGCCACTGTCGATCAATTGCACTGCACGTTTGATACGGATATCGCGTATGAAATCTACAGGGGTCAGGCCTACTATTGATTTTAGTTTCCGATAGAATACCGTACGGCTCAGTAGCAGTTTATTGGCAAAGTCGTCTATGGTAAGTTCCGAATTGTCCATTTGTTCCTCCATATATTCCATGACTTGTTGCATAAACTCTTCGTCAAAGGGTGTGATTTGCGGTTGTGACGGTGTCAGCTCCTGTTGCCGGTCGGGGAGTTGCTTTCCTTTTGCCAGATTGGCCAAATAAATCTCCTGCAACATTTGGCGTTGTTGAAGTAGTGAGGTGATCCGGGTTTTCAGGTAAGTGGCACTGAATGGTTTGGTAATGTAGTCGTCGATACCTTGTTCCAGTCCGGCAATGCGATCGTCCAACGATGACTTTGCCGATAACAGAATAATGGGTATATGACAGATATTACGGTTCTCTTTAATGTTTTTCACCATGTCGAGCCCATCCATGACAGGCATCATAACGTCACTGATTATTAAATCGGGTACTTCCTGCAAGGCTTGTTCCAATCCGTCCTGTCCGTTGCCGGCTTCGATTACGATGTATTTATCAGTCAGTATATTATGTAGGAATGTACGTAATTCAGGATTATCTTCCACAATAAGGATGGTGAGGGCGTCCTTATTGTCCGATTGTTGGTTGCTGGTTGGGGAGCTTGCTACCGGTTTCATGTCGAATGTATTCTGATCTGTTGCAATTGCAGCCTGATAACTGTCGGCCAGGATAAATTCCACTTGCGGGTCTTGTTCTAAAATATCACGTCTGGTGGGAAATTGTACGCTGAAACAGCTGCCATTACCGGGCTGGCTGGATACTTCTATTATTCCGTGGTGTAGTTCTACCAACTCCCTGACTAATGATAAACCGATTCCTGACGATGGTTGTAATATGTTATACCTGGCCAGTGTCTCGAATCTTTGGAAAAGAGATTTCTGCTTACCGGGCTCGATTCCTATACCTTCGTCTATCACGGATATGGTTACGTTTTCCGTATCGGTAGTGATACGTACGGTAACTGCTTTCCCCGAAGGGGTGTACTTGAATGCATTGGAGAGCAGATTGAAAAATATTTTCTCAAATTTATCACGATCTATCCATATATATAGCTCTTTGCAATCGGTATCTACTTTGAAATCAATCTGTTTTTCTTCGGCAACCAATTGGAAGCTGTCTGTTATTTTACGCAGCAGGGCGATAATATCGCTCTCTTCTACCAGTAATTTCATTTTTTTATTCTGTATCTTCCGGAAGTCCAATATCTGGTTTACCAACCGTAGCATGCGTTCTGTGTTTTTATGCACTAAAGTCAGATGTTCGCGTGCTTTGGACGAAAGAGGTTCATTTTCCAGTATTTCTGTTACCGGACTGGCTATCAGTGTAAGTGGTGTTCGCAGTTCATGAGAAATATCGGTAAAGAAACGAAGCTTGATGTTTGATAATTGTTGCTCAAGGTCTACCTGATGTCTTAAGCGGTAGATATAGAATAGGATATATACGATGGTACAGGTAAACAGGATAAATAGGACGACATAAAGTCCCCATGCCCAAGCTGTTTCCCAGAAAGTAGGCGATACTTTTACTATTAAAGTACGTGTGTTGTCTACCCATACTCCGTCACTGTTGGTTGAGCGAACTTGAAGCCGGTATTCTCCGGCCGGTAGGTTAATGTAGCTGGCAGAACGGTTATTGTCTGCATCGTTCCATTCATGTTCCAAGCCCTCCAAACGATAAGCGTATTGTATTTCTTCCGGTGCTACATAGTCGAGGGCTGCAAATTGGAAGGTGATATTTCTTTGGGAAGGATTTAACACCAGTTCTTGCAGATCGTCAATCCCCGTAGGAGACGGGCTGCCTTGTATCTTTAAACCGGTGAAGACGATAGGGGGGACATAGTCGCTTTTTTTCATATCGGAGGGACTGATTTCAATGAATCCTTTGTCTGTCCCGAATACTAATTGCTGTTTTGCATTTAAGGAGGGAGCTGCTTCGGAGAAGTTGAATTCTTGTTGTAGGAAATTACTTCCATAATTCTCAAACGTTTCCGATTGCGGGTTGAAGCGGGATAACGTGTTTTCCGACACGATCCATAGGTTCTTTTCCGTGTCTTCGATAGTGGACAGTACAAGATCCGAGGCTAATCCGTCTCTGATGGTATAAGTCTTGAATTCTATGTCGCTATTGAGAAGATTCCGGGAGAGTACCTTGCTGACTCCTCCGGTGAATGTCGATATATATATCGTTTTTCGGCTGTCTGTATAGATGTTGATGACATCATTGCTGCCCAGACTGGATGCTATACTCGGGTTGCGTATATTTTGATGGAATTTGATTTCTTCCGGTTGTTCAAAGTTGTTGGAGAATGTCAACAGTCCTTCTGTTGTGCCTGCAATGATCACTCCTCCGGATACTTCGGTAATGCATCTGACTTTCATGAAATGGCTGGTCGGAAAGTTTTTTAATTCATTGTTGCTGTGTATGAACCGGATTTTACCATCTGTAGATTTAGTCAACAGATTAATTCCTCCGCCAAAACATCCGATCCAAATCCGATTATGGCTATCCTGGCAGATGGAATAGACACTGTTATTGCTTAAACTGTATTTATTTTCCGGTTGGTTGGTAAATTGCTGTATGGAGAAATGAGTTTCGTCTTTTTTTTCCAGTCGGAATAAGCCTTTCTCTTTACCTCCCATCCAGATAATTCCATCTTTGTCTTCCATAAAGCAGTAAATGTTATCCGGGAATATCACCATATCTTTGCTTATGGTTCCTTGTTGGTTCAAGTATCCCTGTAATTGTCCATCGGGGGCATATATACGGATTGTTCCTTTTTTAGAGGCTACCCAAAGGCGTTTTTGCTTATCTTGCCATAATCCACGTACTTCCAAACCGTAGTCTATAGGAGTATGCTTGTAAGAGTAAGGAAAGAAAGACACCTTTTCTACTCCTCGTATACCAGTAAACCATAGATTTTTTTGTCTGTCCGTATAGTAGAAACGAACATTTGGGGTAAACATGGAGTTAGGATTAGTAGGATCTGTATAAAATGGTTTTAAGTGTTTTTCAGCACGATCATAATAACAGAAATTTCCTTTATGAGGAATCATCCAGAGTACACCTGCTTTATCCTCAAAGATAATATTACGGTTGGGGCGTCCATAGTTTATAATTTCTTTTGAAGGAGTCGCAAGATGTTGCTTTTCACCGGTATTTAAGTTGAGACGTACGATTCCCGGGGTGTTGGAGAATATCCATAATTCACCTTGCTTGTCTTTATAGATAGAATATGCGGTGTTTGAGGTTTGAGTTACTGTTCGTATATCGATCTGTTTGAAACTTTTTTGTTCGACATTGAAGATAACAATTCCTTTGTCTGTGGCAAGAGCTAAATCGTTATTACCAATATTATGTATTCCGTTGATTACCTGTATATCGTAAGGAATTTCTGCAAATCTTATCTTTTCTGTTTGCATGTCATAAATCGCCAGTTTGCCGGAAGTCGAAGCAAGGAATATCTTCCCTTTCATCTCTTTAATATGATAGAAAGGAAAGTCGCTGTCAGCTTTCTTTTGGCCGATTACCGTTACTCCCTTATCAGTCAATATCCATTCATCTCCTTCAGAATCCTGATAAACACTGAAGATCTGATCTCCTTTTAAAGTCTGGTTGAAAGAATTGTAGAGAGTGATTCCTTTTCTTTCTTTACAAAGTTTTTCGTCTATCCTGAAATTGTATCCTTTGTCGCAGGCCACCCACACGACTCCTTTGGGCAGCACATAAGTTTGGTCTACAATATTGATATGCCGGGTTTCTTCTTCAATGGGGTTCAGAATATCGATAAACTTTTCTTCTTTCGTGTCGAATAAGAAGATATGGCCGTCGTAGGTCTGGCACCAGATATCTCCGGATCGGCTTTCTGCAATGAAGGTGATCCGATTGTTGCTCAACATGCAACCGTCTCCAGGAAAAGCCTTGTAGTTTTTGAATGTATATCCGTCAAATTTGTCCAGACCATTCCAGGTGCTGAACCAGATAAATCCTTTTTTATCTTGTAATATAGTAGTGACTACTCCCTGAGCCAGCCCATTGTTCACCGTAAAATGTTCTATCTGGCAAAGCGGCTGCGCGATAGTTGTAAAAACGGCTATAAGCAGAACGATGACGAGAAAGATTTTTTTCATAGTATCTTGTTTTGTGATTTCGTATCACAAAAATAAGGAAAACACCCTATATAAAATAACAGTATCCTCTTAATAACTTAAAAATACCCTCTTTTGCCCAGTTTTTCCACTGAATCTTCCTCTATGAAGCACGGAAATTCCTCATGTGGAGTAATAAAAGAATGTACTTTTGCCCTTGTAATCAATAAATATTTGTATGTCGATGAAACATTTATTTCTTTGCATGGCATTGTGGTGTTTGACTACTGCCGTGACCCATGCCCGTACTTTTGATATGAAACAGTTGGGAGCCGATCTTACAGGCATAAAACCTTGTACCGATTTAATAAACAGAGCAATTGATGAGGCTTTCGCCGAAGGGGGAGGGACGATCTATTTTCCGGCGGGTACTTATCTGACTGCTACCATACGTATGAAAAGTAATATTACTTTGGATATAGAGTCCGGTGCCACTCTTCGTTTTTCGGATCGCTTTGAAGATTATCTTCCTTTTGTGAAGATTCGCTGGGAGGGAACGGTAATGAATACATTGTCGCCATTAATTTATGCCGACAATGCCGATAACCTGACGATAACCGGAAGAGGTACTCTGGATGGAAACGGGTTCAAATGGTGGGCTTGGGAAGTCGATACCCGTCGGTTGATAAAGGAGAACGGAGGAAAACTGCCTTCTCTGAACAAGCTTCAGCAAATGTGGGTGGACGCTAATAAGGATTTGGAAATCTCTGATTACTACAAACCTTCTTTGGAGCGCCGTATGTTCCGTCCGCCTTTCATTCAGTTCTTTGAATGCAGTAACATCGTAATAGAAAATGTGAAGATTATCAATTCTCCTTTTTGGACCATTAATCCTGCATTCTGTGACAACATAACGGTTCATGGCGTAACGATCAATAACCCTTCAAAGAACCCCAAAGGTCCCAACACAGATGGTATTAACCCGACTTCTTGTAGCAATGTGCGTATCTCTGATTGCTTTATCAGCGTAGGAGATGATTGTATTACCATAAAATCGGGACGTGATGCTGATGGACGTAAATATGGGAAACCTTGTCAGAATCTGACAATCACTAATTGTATCATGCTTTCCGGGCACGGTGGAGTTGTGATTGGTAGTGAGATGTCCGGCGGGGTGAAGAGAGTGGCTATATCCAATTGCGTTTTTGATGGGACAGATGCTGGTATTCGTTTGAAAGCCTCCCGTGGTCGTGGTGGAGTAGTAGAAGATATCCGGGTGGATAATATCGTGATGAAAAATATCGGCCGGAATGCATTTATCTTTGATTTGTTTTATGATAAGCTTTCCAAACCGGAACCGGTGAGCGAACGCACTCCCGTATTCCGTAATATTCATTTGAGTAATATTACAGGTTCGGATGTGAAGCAGATCGGTTATATAAAAGGTATTGAGGAGATGCCGATAAACGAGCTTTCATTCTCAAATATAAATATGGAGGCGGAAAAAGGGTTTAATGTTGAAACAGCAACGAATATCCGTTTCTTCAATGTGGACTTTGCCGTATCCGAAGGGCCGTCGCTCACTTTCAGAGAAAGTAGCGGAATTACATTGGAGGGAGTCCGTTCGAAGAAACCTATTCCCGGACAGGCTGTGATTGAAGTGGATAAAGCGGAGAATGTTCAGATAAATAATTGTTTTCAGATACAATCGGTGAAAGATTTCTTCAGGGTGACGGGGAAATAAGTAATATCGTAATGTGTAAATGTGCCAATTGGCTGCGTAGGGATAAACGTATACCATTGGCACATTCTTTTTTCATTTCTAAGTTATTGTATTGGCATATTGCCGCATTGACACAGTATCCTCTCCATATATCCGTTATTTCCGTTGCGTGTATCGTATTGATGTGCCAGTCCTTCGGCCTGTTTATAGAAATAATCGCGCAGTTCTGCAACCTGATAGGTACCTTCTGCATTATAAAGAGGAAATTCTTCGGGTAACCCGAGTTTCACCTCCGGACGTGATTCATATTTCAGTGCTTCCGCCATATCACATCCAAAGCGGTATTTTTTATACTTACTCGTTCTTAAGCTCCAGGGAACACAGCATTCTACATATTCCCAGCCTCGTTGTGGGTTTGTCATGAAGTAGTATGTGATGAAATTGCCCAGATAGGGTAATAGGTATTCATCCTTTTCACGGCCTGCCAAGGCTTCTTCGGCACGTGCGCACATATCGGCTGCTATTTCTGCTTTTCCCGCTTTTTGCGCATAGTAGGATAGTTTGAGGAAAGCTCTTAAGTTAGCTTCGTAGCAGGTTACTTGTCTGCTGATAAGTGGTTGGGCACGGTGATAGGCTTCATCAAATTTTCCGGTTTCCAAATAGATGTCTAACAGGAAGTTCAGTTCGCAGGCTTCGCACATCATGTCATCCAACTTTTCATTTTGCATCTTGTCGGCATATTCTTTGGCTTTATCGTATTGTCGCATTCTCGTATTTTGTACAGACAATAAGTGATAATAAGAACGTGCGGAATATCCGTTGCGTAGAATACGGGTTTTGAAGTCTTCGGCAATGGCATCTACCTGTACTTTAGGGATTTCCGGAAGATCGAAAGCACAACCCCATATCCATTTGTATTTCCAAAGAATGTCATCTTCCTGAATAAGGTCTTTATTGTTTTCATAATCATCCAGTATACGTGAGAATACGGTGATTTCTTCTTGATCTTCGGAGAGTTGATTTAGTTCGTAAATGAGATCTAAACGCATTTCTACCGCCCATTGTACGTCATCATTTTCATCCGCTATGCGTATGGCTTCTCTGAGTAAAGAAGACTTTTCACGTGGTGAAAGGTTGCCATTCTCTACTTGCAACAGTCTTTTTTGTATTTCAAGTGTGTACTTCATGGGATTACATTAATTTAAGAAGTTGATAAATTCGTTCATTTTGGTAGTCATCAGCTCGCTGAGTGAATGGTTGAAGAGAGTCATTTCCTCACTGTTGACCGGATAACGTCCTTGCAACAAGGCTTGTACATATAGTATATATACGATATGCTGGAAAAGTTTGTTATCTGCTTTTATTTTCAGTAGCGTCTGTACCATTTCATTGTCGGCATTGAATGTCAGTGTAGGTGGTGTCTGCTTTTGAGGGTTGATTGTTCCCAGTACGGCTGCCAACGGGTTATTGGCAGCTTTGGTATTGGTTTCTTTCTCTTCAGCGACGAAGATTACCGGAGTATCTGCCGGAGTGAAATGTTTAAGTTTGCAGATACATCCGAAACGTTTCAATAATTCGCCGGCTTTCTTTTCGAAATCCTTATGTTCTTCGTTGGCTTCTACTTCTGCAAATTGTTCGAGCAAGCGGGCCGGAGAAACTTCTTCCAGTGTCAGTCCGGGAAAGAGGCGGGCAGACTTCTTTAATAGTGTTTCATCAAATGTATATGCGGCATTGACGACCAGCCAACCTTGTGCTCCGGCAATACGGCGTACTTGTCGGAAATCTTCAAGATTACGGGTGTAACGGATTACATGATCAGTTGCGCGGATATTTCCGAAGTTTCTCATCCCTTTGCTGGTTTCAAATGGCAGATAATCCATGAAAAGCCGGAGTAACTCATTGTCTTCCGCAGCAATGGCTTTGATATGGAAATAGTGTACATCGAGAATTTTATTGAATATTTCCCGATTGTTACCGACCAGTCCTTTTAAATACTCTTTTATGGCAGTTCCGATCTCTTTTCGGGCATCTTTCAACAGATCATTGCTTACGAAAGATTCGCGGGAAGCAGTGGACTGCAAACCGTTGGCATTGACCAGGCATCTGATAAAAAAGGCCCAGGAAGGTAGAAGATTACAGTCATCTTCACTCAGCAACATACGTTTCAAATAAATTTTATGAGAATTACGTGTTGAGAATTGAGTGCGGAACGGAAGTATGTAAAGTACTCCGTTTACCTTACCGTTTTCTGTATGGATATGGAAGGCGTCTAAAGCGGAAGATTGAAATACTTTGGCTCCGTGTTCGAGTAACTCTTTACGGGATGCTTTCGGATTCAGCCAAACGGGAGAGGGGGTATTAACCAATTCTTCTTCTTGCCGATGCAGATAGATGGGATAGGGCAGTATTTCTCCATAGTTGCGCAGTATCTTTTTGAATGTTTCGTATTCAAAAAGGTGGGCCCATTCTTTTTTCGGAACCAGAATGACACGTGAACCTATCGGCCATTCTTCATTGGGAAGAGTTGTCTGATAAGTACCATCCACTTTACCACACCAGCGAACCGCTTGCTTATCCATTGCCGAGCGACTTTCTACTGTGATTTCATTGGTTACTACAAAACATGATAGTAAACCGATGCCGAAACGGCCGATGTAGTCGTCCGCATCGGGAGTGTCACGTTTGGAACTTTCACCGATGACCGTAAGAAAACGGTATACTTCCTCTTCTTTCAGACCGATGCCGTTATCTTGAAAAACCAGCGAACCATCTTCATTGAGGTATACGTCGATTCGTCCGGCATAATTTTCGTCGATATTTCGTAGTGCGGTGATGGCGTCCACACAATTTTGAAGTAGTTCGCGTACAAACGTGTTGGGGTTGCTGTAAATGTGTTCCGATAGCAGGGCAATCATCCCCTTTAGATTGACCTGGAACAGATTGTTATTTTCGTTCTCCATTGTGAGATGTGTGAATCTTATCGTTTTCGTCTTCCTGTAATTTTCAACGCTTTCTCGTTGCCGTTTTCTGCTGCTTTCTCGAACCATTCCATGGCTATTTCATCGTTTTCTTCTACACCGTTACCGCTTAGGTAGGCATTACCGAGTTCGAATTGCGCTTTGTCACTATTCATTTCTGCGGCTTTCAACAGCCATTGCAATCCGGTTTCCGCATCGGGTGTGCAACCCTCTCCGTACATTAACATTTTTCCTAAGTAGTAGTAAGCGTGAACACTTTCCTGACCGGCCGCATCGTTGAACCAGCGAAATGCTTCCTGTAGATTTTGCTTGACACCTACACCGTTATAGTAGCAGAGCCCCGTGCGATACATGCTCATTGTGTTGCCATTATTTGCGGCGAGGGTATAATATTTGAATGCTTCCGTTTCATTTTCTTCCACTCCGATACCCATTTCGTAACAAATGCCTATTCCTTCACTGTAGAATTCTTGTTCTGCTGCTTGTCTGAAATAGACGAATGCTTTTTCGGATTCGTTGAGTTTGTCGTAATCGTACAGATAGTATTCTCCCAACCGGAGCATAGCCATAGGACTGTTATTGGCAACTGCCTTTTCATACCATTCCACTGCTTGCTTGTTGTCTTCCATGCATGGGCCATATCCGTAGAAATAATAGTCTCCCATTTTGAATTGGGCATATGCATAGTTTGTTTCGGCTGCTCGGGTCATATATTCTACGGCCTTGTGTGGATTTTCTTCTACTCCGTATCCGTTTTCATAAGCCAATCCCAATTCTGTAATACAACGGGGTTCATTATTCTCTTCTCCTTTGTGATACCATTCGAGTGCTTTGTCGGGGTCTTCCTCTACTCCGACAGCGTTTTTGTAGCAACGGCCAACTGCAAACATCGCATCTGTATCTCCCGCCTCGGCAGCTTTTAGATACCATGCAAATCCCTCTTCGGGTTTGGCTTCACCCAAGATACCTTCACTTAAATAAAAGCCTGTGCGATACATGCCATAAGGATATTCCTGTTCTGCGGCTTTGCTGAACAGTTCGAAGGCCTGTTCGTAATTCCGTTCGTTTTCTTGAAGAAAGCCCAACTCCACCATTGCATAGGCAGAACCCTGTGCAGCAGCTTTCTCGTAATATTCTTTAGACTTGGCTTCGTCTGTCACTCCGGCATATCCATTAGCCAGATAGAGGGCTGCACGGCAATAACCGTCATTATTTCCTAATGCGGCTGCTTTCTCATAGTATTCCAATGCCTTTACATAATCCGGATTTTCAGATAAGCAACCGCGTTCATACATCCATCCGATGCGGTATATAGCGCTTCCGGAACCCAGTTCGGCAGCTTTCTGTAACAACTCATGGGCGCGTCCGATATTTTCTTCTACCAACTCTCCATTGAAGTAGACCATTGCCAGGCTTTCGACTCCTTGTACGTAATTATCTTCTACACAACGTTCAAGACAGTATAAACCACGTTCCACATTTTGATATTCATCATTGTACAGATAGATTAAAGCAAGTTCGTAAGCACTGTATGATTCACAATAAAGCATTCCTTTTTCCAGCCATTCAATTGCTTTGGGGATATTGGTCCAGGGGGCGTCTTGATAATAATATCCCAAGAAGTTGGCAGCCGACCATACTCCGGATTTCCAGGCGCTTTCCCATAGTTTGAATGCTTCTTCCGGCTTTTTTCCTAATTCCGGATTCCGCATATACAGAGTGCCTAAGCTTTTCTGGACGTAGAAGTTCGGAACAATAGCCAGTGCTTTTTTGTAATATTCCGCCTGCTCTGCAGTTTTTGTTTCATCGTTGTCGAGTTCATCGCCTATGACAGCGTATATGTGGGCACGCATTCTGTCTTTTTCGGAGAGTACTTCCAATAATTCCTGACGAAGTTGTCGTGCCTGCCCTTCATTACCGGCGTAATTCTCGATACATGCCTGATAGAATTTTTTCCAGCGCAAACCTTCCGGAGTTGTAAGTTTGGCAAAGATACGTTTACCTTCTTCCCGATCCGGCTGACAATAATACCCCATGTATTTCCAGAAAGCAACAGTGGCTTGGGCATGTTCGTCTCCCATCCCGGCTGCTTTTTCATAGTATGGCAATAATTTTCCGGTATCACGTAGTCCATAACGTGCTTCAGCGTATTGGGAACCTTTTTGTGTCCATCCCGCACCGTCAAATTCTCCTACCCGGTCACAGGTTTCCTGTACTTTTTCCCACCAGAAAGCATATTCTTCTTCATTAAGGTCTACCTCTACATTGCAATCGTAGGCTTCAAATATCAGGCGGAAGAAATCGGCTGTTTCCTTTTGGCTCTCTTTGCGATCTAATGCATATTTGCACACGGCTAAAGCTTCCCACCAATTGTCTGGGTTCATTAATAGCTCATGGGTATATTTGCCAAACCATTCGGTTGCAGATTTTCCGGATGTTTCAATTCTGTCGAGTATTTTTTCAAATCGTTCTTTAATGGCTTCCATATAAACTGATTTTTTATGATTTTGTCGCAATGTACGAATATTGCCGGATTGTAACAAAAAAGACTATGAAGAAAATAAATAAAAAAATCCCCTGACTATAACTAATCAGAGGATTTTTACTTACGCTTTTCTAATATTATTCTGCACTCATATACCAACGTGGGTCACCGGCACTATTCTTGCCATCAAAGGATGAATCTTTAATAGTAAAGTTACCGTTTTCCGGATCCGTAAATAAGTTTTCGGAAGTGTTGTTATACTCATACGTGGGTTTGAAAGCATTGCTGCCGAATACAAAGTCTGCTGTGAAATATACTCCCGAAATGGTCGGGGTAGAATTGGCTCTGACTCCTCTTGATGTAGAAGTCCATACACCTTCAGCTAAGACAGCCGTATTGGCTTTTGCAAAAATCAAGTTAGTGAGCTTTATTGTTGGAGCTATATTCTGGCAATCCAAGAAATAACGTGAAGCACCTATTACATTATAGAAAGTACAATTTTCAATTTCAATATTCGTTGTGTTAGAACTACGGAAGTCCATAACGTTATGTAACGCAGTATTGACAGTTGTATTACTCATAATAAAATTAGCTATCGAGTATGCAGCATTATTCCAATAGAAACAGGCATAATTATCAGATCCCTGATTGGTTATAACACAATTGTCTATGATCAGATTATCAATGCTAATAGAAGCATTATCTTTTAAACGTATGATAGAACGGCTATAATCATCGAATGTACAATCGGTGAAAGAAAGTGTTTCCAAGCTGGATGTGTTTCCTTCGTTAATCAAATAAGTGCTTCCTGTATTTATGAAAGCAACGTTTTCGAATGATATATAATTATGATTTCCGTCTATTTCAATCGTTTTATTCGATTTAATAGTTGGCTTTTCTCCACCGGATGCACCAAAGAATGTAACAGATAATCCATCAGGAATTACTATCGCTGCCATTTCACCGGTGGTTTCATCAAGTGTTTCCCAAACGAGCTCCATTCCGGCTTCCATAATGTAGGTTACACTACCTGCAGATGCTAATGCATTTATATCTTCTTGAGTAAGTGCGTCACCTTGGTAGAGATACTTCTTCACATTGGCGCTTGGAGTGGGATTAGTTGTAGAAACTATGCGGGTGCCACGAGGGTGGGTACCGTTATAAATAGTGAACTGATAGCTGGTAGATGCTTGTAGTTCTGTGATTTTAACAGAACCTTCTGCATTACTGAGATCAATTGTTTTTATTTCACCTAAAATAGAGTTTCCATTTTCATCTATACCGGTCACCTGTGCATATTCAAGGTGAGTCACAGCCAATGTGGCATCCCATCGTAAGGTAATGAAGTCTTCACCTTTGTCTTTGCTTCCTACGGTTTCGAAAATATTCTCACTCTTTGTTTGAAAAGAGAATTTCTCAAGATAATTCCAATGAGAGTTTCCTTTTGTTTCGGAACATCCCATGATACGGATATAGTATTTGGTGTTACTATTCAGGTCTTCAAGGGTATAAGGAGATTTCTTAATGTCTTTATTTGTTCCGTATACGATTGAATTTTCACGACATTCTTCTGTTTTACCGTATAATGAATCCGTACTTACTTCAATGATATAATAGTTGGTTCCGGGAGTAGCTTTCCAGGTAACTTCAGCAGTAGTGGTAGTGGCGCTAACACTAAAACTACCGGGACTGAACAGTCGATCGTACTGGCTGTCCGTCTCCCATTCGTTGATATCCGTACAAGATATTATTCCTGCAGTGGTCAGGAGCATAAAAGCTCCTGCCACGATTTTATTTATTATATGTTTCATCTTATTCATTAGATTTTAAATGATTAATCCGTAAATCCGTAAGAATTGTGCAGAGTTCCGTTTGATGCGGAAATTGTTGTAGAAGCGATAGGCATTAAATATCGATTCTTCACTGAAGCATTTAAGCCGCCATTTATTTTAGGAAGATAATCCAATAGATTCTTTTGAGTGGCATCTGTTAATTCTGCTCCCCAGAAAGCTTTATTTGAATATGTTTCATCGTTCTTTAATTCTTCCTGTTCTTCGGCTGTCGCATACCACTGCACTGTAGACATGTCTATGGTACCACCGTCTTCTTTATATTTGAAATATAATTTAGCCGGATATTCCGATAATTGTCTTTCATAATCAGCTTTCATTTTCTCTGTTCTGTCGTTCAAGAGATTCCAACGGATCAAGTCGTATTTACGATAGCCTTCCCCTACTAATTCCCATGCATTTTCTTGAACGATAGCATCAAAGAATACATCTTTATCGGCCGAGATGTTATTTATGTATGTTTCGGCGGCAGCTTTGTCGGCATCGCTGAATGCACGTCTGTGTACCATTTTCAAAGCTTCGCGTGCCGTAAGACCGCATTCTCCCGTTACATCTGCTCCATGGAGTTCATTCATTACTTCGGCATACATCAACAGTACATAAGGATAACGCATTTTGGTGACGTTAATTCCCGACATCCATTTTGCATTACCGGTATTGATTGCCACGGTACGCCATTCTTCACTCATTTTACGGATATCCCATTTTGCAAGATAGATTTCGAAAGGTTTGTTTCCGTCGAAGCTTTCTACCATTTTTCCATCGGTTTCTTTTAGTGTATAAGGTGCGCATGTCAAGTCACGACGTAAGTCATTGTGGTCAAATGACCAGAAATACGGGGCACATACTTTCATCTTGCCGGATGAATTACCTTTTTCGCCGTATTTAGAAGAAGCGCCATTGATACGTACTCCGACAGTATAGCCTAATTCGCCCGATCTACCCAGTCCCATTGGTATTTCAAAAATATTCTCACGATATGTTTCGTCTAATTTGAGTTTATTGACCATATCCCAATGGTTTTCAATAGATGGATTCAGTTGATGTTTACCAGAACCGATAACTATATTCAAATGTTTGAGTGCTAATTCATATAATTTCTGGCGTTCTTCAGTTCCCGGACGTTGTGTCGGATAAGCCGCATCGCTGTTAGGGGCTGTTTCATAACCAGCCTTAGCACTCTCGCGAATGGCCCATCCCGCACGTGTCAAAGCGATATTTGCTAACAAAGAGTGTGCATATCCTTTAGTGACGTGTTCTGTAGACACTGAGCCTGCCCATGACAAATGTTCGGCTGCATCTTCCAAATCGTTTATCAGGTAATCCAAAATAACATCCCGGTCTGTCTTAGCCAAGTAAGCATTACTTAAATCAGGCTTTGATGATTCCATTTTCATAGGCAAATCACCGAAGTTGCGGATTAAATCAAGATAAAGCATGGCGCGAAGAACTTGGGCTTCAGCTTTAATACGTTCTGCTTCTGTCTGTGTAGAACCACCGGCAGTGATCAGTTCACTATTGTTTATGCCGTCCACTACGATATTAGCGTATTCGATTGCACTGAACATGGCATCCCAAGCCTTGGATAAGTTGGCCCATCCTGGATTTTGATTATAGTTCATATTACCACGCTCACTGGAAGTGTTGCTTGCATCGGCACCGAAACCGTCTACTAATTCGTAATCAGAATTCAAACACCATACAAAGGCGAAATACTGTGAATAAGTCTGGTCGTTGGTTAGGCTACCATATACTTTGTTCAATACATTATTGGCATAATATATAGAGTTGAAAACAGTTTCTTCTGTTAATTCAGATGGTGAACGTTGATCTAAAAAATCGGAACATGAGGTCATCATATTTAAGGCTACACCACCAATTAATAAGGTTTTAAATATCTTTTTCATTTTAGTTTTCTGTTAATGGGTTAGAATGTAACATTGATACCACCTACGAAAGAACGGCTTTTCGGATAAGCTGCGTAATCAACTCCCGGGCACATTGCATTCTTTTTACTTGAAGTATCTACTTCCGGGTCTGCACCGCTATATTTGGTAAAGCAGAAAAGGTTATATCCGGTCAGGTAAATACGTACGTTTTCTATCCATGCTTTTTTAACGATTTGTTTAGGTAGCGTATATCCGATAGAGATATTGTTTACACGCAGGAATGAAGCATTTTCTACTGCATAATCAATCAGTTGCATGGTTGTAACAGCAGCAGGATGATACATATTGGCACCTTGGTTTAGTTCATTTAGGCGGGTGATGACATTGTCTATGCCGCCATAAGTATTGATGGTGCTATTAGATGGATTTCCTATATTCAAGCCGTTTGCCGGGTCGATCCATGTGTAACGATTGCTCAGATCGAAATCTGAATTCAAGTTATAACCAAGTGCCGAACCTGCGCGGAAAGCAGTTGCGAGTTTAGTACCATTGATGATTTTATTTCCGATGGAATAGTTGAAGAATGCTGTAAAGTCGAAGTTCTTCCAGTTACCGGAGATGCCGAAACCTCCATTGATCGGGGCGATGGTATTACCTAATTTTTGCTTAATAGGATCACCGTTCTCGTCACATTCTACTTTCAAACCGCCCGGATAATATTTACCTCCGGTTATTGTTGTTGAATTGTCTTTGATTCCATCTCGTAGCTGCCAACCGCCACTACCCCAAACTAATTCTCCGTTAGGGTTGTTAACCGCATCGTATGCCGTGTAATAACCATTGGTTTTAAATCCCCATATTTCACCGAGGCTACCTCCTTTTTCAACGCGGTAATCTTCATATTTGGATATAGTTGATCCGGACCAGTTAGAGCTTTGCCATGGGTTGTCGATGGGTAGTTCGTCAATACGGTTTTTATTCCATGCGATATTGAAGTTGAAATCGAGATTGAAGTTCTTGTTTTGTACCAATATGGCATTCATTTGCAATTCGACTCCCTTATTGGATGTTTTACCAAAGTTCTGGTATTGGTAAGAGTAACCGGTATTCGAAGGTATTTCGGTTTTCATCAATAGATCTTTTGTCGAATTCCAATAAGCATCAATGCTACCGGATATACGATTGTTTAAGAAGCCGAAATCAAAACCGAGGTTACGTGTGATGGTTGTTTCCCATTTTAGGCCCGGGTTAGAAAGTGTTGAACCATGTTCCAGCATTGAGTTGAACTTTTCATCGAAATACGGCCCCTTTGAAGTGGCTGCTGCCATGGAATATGTTGTATACATCAACCCTGATCCAATTCGGTTATTACCGGCTGTACCATACGAAAGACGGAGTTTTAAGTTGGACAACCAGTCTCTGCTGCCTTCCATGAAGTCTTCGTCCATAATACGCCATGCGACTGCTGCGGATGGAAAATATCCCCAACGGTTACCTTTGGCAAATTTTGCAGAACCATCGGCACGCATTGTTACGGTCAGTAAGTATTTATCCATCATTGTATAGTTAAGACGTCCGAAGAATGAAAGCATGTTATCTTCAGCTCCTAATGTACTTTGAACAGGATGAGTTGTGCCTGCCGCTCCCATATTGGCAAGCACTTCATCGCGTGTCATTGTAGATGGAAATGCGGTTGCTGTATTGATGTGCTGGTCTTGTCTGCTGCTTTGAACTTCATGACCTAACAAGACATTGATACGGTCGCGTCCTTCGAATAATTTGCCGTCATAAGTCACGGTATTGGCATTTCTCCAGTTTTTGTTGACTACGCGGGTCAATACTACCTGAGGCATACCATTGTCACCCAATGATGAGTTTTGTACGGCTGGCGATTCCCATACCTGGTCGGTATCTACTCTTCTCCATCCGTAACCGAATTCAGAACGGAAAGTCAGTCCTTTAATAGGAGTCCAGTCCAATCCGGCATTATAATTTTGCTTGAAATCGTATTTCTTTTTATAGGTTGCATCCAGACGTTCAAGCGGATTGTATTGTCTGGTTGTATTACTCTCATCATCATCGTCGTTTGATGAATCTATGGGGTTGATGGGGCGGAAACGTACGGAATTGGCAACGATAGAATTGGCGGCATTCGACTCATTCGTGTCGGCTCCACCACTCAGACCATTGATTTTCGTATTTGTCAGACGAGCATTAAAGTCCAGTTTAATCCATTTGTTCAGTTTGGTATTAATTTTGGCATTAATATTATCTTTGGCAAATCCGGAGCTACGCATGATACTGTTTTCTTCATTACGGGCGTAGGAGATGGAGTATTTGGTGTCTTTCGTACCACCGCTGACACTTACATTATATTGTAATTGGTTTCCGGTATTACCAAATATCTGGTCTTGAAAATCATTTCCTTCTACGGATTTCCATATTTCAAGGTCATCATAATTACCATAAGAAGTAGATCCCATTTCATATTGATAATATGCGTAATTATACGGATCCATCGTTTTGGTCATTTTGGTTACTTGTTTCCAACCGTAAGACGCTCCGAAGTTTACTTGAGTTTTACCCTCTTTACCCGATTTGGTAGTGATTATAATAACACCGTTGGCTCCTTGTGAACCGTAAATGGCAGTTGAGGAAGCATCTTTTAGTACGTCAATGGATTGAATGTCGCTGGGAGCGATATCACTGATACTGTTTACGGGAAAACCGTCGACGATATACAACGGAGAGTTATCTTGAGAAAGAGAACCTCCACCACGTACACGGATTTTAATATCGGCATCAGGAGAACCTTCTGTTGTGGTGATACTAACACCTGCCAATTTTCCGGTTAACGCTTCAGAAGCACTGGAAACAGGAATCGATTCTAACTGTTTTGCACTGACAGAGGCTACCGAACCGGTCAAGTCTTTTTTCTGTACTGTACCATAACCGATAACAACCACTTCGTCCAACGCTTGGGTATCATCGTGTAAAGTTACATCGATTTTGGTTTGTCCTTTTAAGGCTACATCTTGTGTTTTCATACCGATATAAGATATGACAAGAGTTGCTTTGGCAGAAGTTTTTAGAGTGAAATTACCATCAAGGTCGGTAATTGTACCGTTTGTGGCATTACCTTTCTCTACGACAGATGCACCGATGATGGGTTCTCCTGTCGCGTCTTTCACATTACCGGTTATTGAAACCGTCTGCGCTGAAACGCTGAGCGATAAGGCTGCAAATAACATAAGCAGCAGGGCGCGCATGTTTTTCACTTGGTTAGACATTCTTTGCATGTTTACTTTTAGTTTATTAATATAGATTGTTTTTCTTAACCACACCCACGTTGAGTGTTAATTCATCGCTACAAAAGTATACGGATGTAAACAAGTGGATGTGCAATATTTGTTTTTACGGTAGTATTTTTTGTTTTAAGACGAAAAGTATTACTTAATCAACTGTTTACAGAACCAATTGTTGGTTATGATATCCTGCTCTTTGGTACGCCAATGTCCCGTGTCGTGGGCTATGAATAACTGTTTGGGAGCAGTGATGACATTGTAGGCCGAATAGGTTGACGTGGGAGGGCAAGTAGGGTCATTATACCCCCATGAGTAATAACCGGGAGCTTTGATGAAACGGGCAAAATTAACCACATCATAATAACGGGAAGTGGCTACCTTTTCCGGTTTATTGTTCAAATTCTGATTTTGAGGGGCGAACATGGCAGGCCAACCTCCGGCACGGCCATGAAGATAACCGGTCAGATCGCATAGAGCCGGGTAGAAAGCTACGAGTGCTTTTACACGTGTATCGAGTCCGGCGGTTACTATCGCTAACGCTCCTCCCTGGCTACCACCGATGACACCTAAATTTTCTCCGTCATATTCGGGCAGGCTGCACAGAAAATCGAGTGCACGGACACAACCTGTATAGACGCGGCGGTAGTAATAACAGTCCTTGTCATCGAGATGGTAAAAAGCATAGTTATCCAGTACACCTTTGCTTAGATTGGGATACAAATCGTCCGGTAAAGTTTGCGGGATTCCATGAATACCGATCGCAAAAGTAATCATTCCTTTTTCCGCCAATGCCATTTCTGCCGGTTGCTTTTTTACACCGGCTCCGGGTACACGCAAAACTGCGGGATACTTGCCACTTTTTTTAGGGATACAAAGGATGCCGTAGAGGTAAGTTCCTTTTTTGTAGTGTTGCAGGCGCACATGGTATACATTGGTTTCCGGAGTACATTGTTCCGGTAGGAGAGTGATAAGAGGTGCTATCGGTATAAGGGCCGTTTCTGCTTTGGCACGTTCCCAAAATTCTGTAAAATCTTTGGGGAGTGTTGTTGTCGGTTCCAGTTTGTCAGGACTAAAACCGATATTTACATAATTGGAATACACAATGCCGTCTACTTCCGTGCGGCATAGACAGGTGGTGAAACCGGGTGTTTTCATCGTTCCTGCCTTTACGGTCAGAAAACCTTTTTCCATCCGGCTCTTTCCGGTCTGTACGGGCGGCATTTTTTCAGGACCTATTTCATAGGTCAGAGGAATGTTTTTCAAGGCTACGTTTCCACGTATTACCCGGATGGTGAACGATGCTTGTTCGTTAGTGCGGTAAGTCCAATCGTCATGATCGGGAGTGATTTCGATACGGACATAGTCTTTGATGTTGCTTCTCTGAGCAGTAGATTCCGTATGATAACACAGGAGGATTAGAGAAAAAAGGAGGAGGATACGACTCTTTTTCATGGCATATGGATTTGTTTTAAATGACGGAACAAATGTAGAGGAGTTTCTTGAGTCTATTGTGGAAATAATGTTTCTTTTAGCGTGTATATGTACCAATTATTCTACCTTAAAATGAAAAAGGAGCACTATCTTTGTCCTATCCGATAATTTGATAAGAAATAAATGAGATGAAGAAAGGAATCTGTTTATGGTTGATTGCGGGGGTCATTCAATGCGCTTCCGCGCAGAGTTTTCATTCGTTATGGAAAGATAATATGCCGAATAGTAAAGGCATTACAGTAAAAGATAGCATTGCCAACGAACGGGTATATCAGGTAGGTACACCGGGTGTATATGTGTTTGAACCGTCGATAGCCGAAAACAAAGGAGTCGCTGTACTGATTATTCCCGGTGGGGGATATGCCCGCTTGGCTTATCAGATTAGCGGATGGCAGTTGGCGAAGTGGTTCAATACTTTTGGAGTGACAGCCTTTGTTCTTAATCATCGTATGCCTCAGTCGCCCGACGTAAAAGTGAGTTATCAGGCACCGTTAGAGGATGCACAACGGGCAATGAGATATATCAGATCGCACGCTGCGGATTATGGTATTGATGTGCACAAGGTAGGGGTAATGGGGTGTTCGGCAGGTGGGCATCTCTCTGCTTGTCTGTCTACTTTTACTGAAGACTGGGGATGTGGAGGCGATACGCTGGACAGGGAATCTTTCCGTCCGGATTTTACGATACTTATTTCTCCGGTGATTTCAATGGGAGAAGTGGCGCATAGAGGAAGTCGGGATAACCTGTTGGGTAAGAATCCGCCGGTGAAGCTATTGCATCAATTTTCTTGTGATGAACGGGTGACGAAGCATACGCCTCCTGCTTTTATTGTTCATGCTACCAATGACGGTTCCGTTTCTTCGCTTAATAGTATTCTTTATTATACGGCGTTGAAACGTGCTGATGTGAAGAAATCTACTTTACATATCTTTCCGGAGGGAGGGCATAGTATTGCTTTGCGCAATAATCCGGGAACGACCGCTCGATGGCCTGTATTGGCGGAAGAATGGTTGCAAGAAATAGGAATGCTGGAGAAGTTTTAATCGTTTCACAATCATGAGACACTCGTCTCACGGTTGAGCGACGAGCGTCACACAGTTGTGAAACGAGCGTCTCATGATTGTGAAACGATTAAAAAGAATAAGTGTTTTAATGACAATGGATAAGAGTTTTAGCGACAGAGCAGCTTTATCTCTTCTGCATTATCTACGATATGATCCGGATGGAAACTTTCCAATTCGGTACGTGGGCGAAATCCCCAAGTAACACCGCAGGATGTCACGCCTGCATTGATTGCAGTCTGCATATCTACTCCTGAGTCTCCTACGTAGAGGGTCTCTTCTTCTTGTACTTTAGCTATTTGTAATATCTCTTTCACTATGATCGGATCCGGTTTCACCGGTATGCCTTCGCGTTGACCGAATACGGCAGTGAACTTGATATTCGGAAAGTAGTGGGCGATCAGTTTTTCCGTAGCTGCCTGATATTTATTAGAGGCAACTGCCAATTGCATACCGGCTGTCTGCAATGTTTCCAATAATTCCGTAACTCCGGGATACGGGCGGCTTTTATCCGCATTATGCTGGTCGTAATAAGGCACAAACTCTTGGCGGACACGGAGTACATTCTCTTCTGTTTTCTCTCCGTCGGGGAGCGCACGCTCAAAAAGCTTGTTGATGCCGTTGCCCACCATGAAATTATATTTATCAGGTTCATGGATGGGGTATCCCAATACTTTCAGGGCGTAGTTCGTACTATTGGCCAAATCGGCAATTGTATTTAGCAATGTTCCGTCCAAATCGAAGATAACGAGCTTTTTCATTGTTTTCTGTTTTTATAAATGTTCTGCAAATGTAGAAAAACAAATATGCCCCTGCAATAGTTTTCTTTTGCAGGGGCACGAATTTGTTGGCTGAAACTTATTAGAAAGAGTACTGTAAACTCTCTTTTAGATTATTTCTTTGTTATACGGAACCAGTCGACATCAGCCCATCCACCATCATTGGTAACTAAGGCAGGACGAGTACAGAACATTCCTACTTTGGTTCCGATCCATTTTCCTTCTTTGGCTTGGAACGGTTTACCTAACTTTTGGAACTTTTTGCCATCAAGGCTATAACTGAAATCGCACATTACCAGCAGATCGTGTCCGCCTTCACTCTTACCGAGCTTTTTGCCGTCACTGCTGAATTTTACTTTCAGGTACACCGTACTGTCTTTCAGGTCGATTGCTTCGTTTACTGTTTCCGGCGTTCCTTTATCTGCCTTTTTGCAGCTTACTTGTGAAAGTACTAATCCTTTGTCTGTATTTTCAAGGATCAGGCCGGCATAATCCATGCCCATTACTACAAGCCCGGTACGTTCGCCTTTGTATTTGGTGGTCGGTTTGAAAGTTAACTTCATAGTGGCCGTAAAGTTATCGGATGGAGTCTTTTGGAGTAAAACGTTGGCTACATCCCAAAGATTCTTATATTCTTTTACTACCGGGTAAGAGTAAAGGCGTACATAGCTGTGATCGCCTGCGTAATAAGCCCATTTCTCATTGATATTGGCATGCCATTGCCACTGCGGAGAGAGGGTATATCCATCGAATTCGTCACTTTCTTGCGGAGTACAGATAGGATAAGTTTTTCCTACATTGGGCTTTTTATATGTTAATACCGGTTCGCCACAGCCGTCTCCGTCTTTATCGATGCCGATAACGGGCCAGTCATTCACCCATTTCATCGGTTGCAAGTGTACGATGCGGCCGTATGCTCCTACATCCTGGAAGTGCATAAACCAATCTTCACCGGTCGGAGTATCAACCCATGCTCCCTGGTGAGGTCCGTTGACCGGGGTATTTCCTTGAGCTAAAACGGTTTTCCACTCATAAGGACCGTAAACATTCTTTGACCGCAGCACTACCTGCCAACCTGTAGGCACTCCGCCTGCCGGGTGAAAAATATAATAATATTCACCGCGTTTGTAGAATTTGGGGCCTTCACAGGTTTCGTGGGCTTCGTGTCCGTCGAATATGATTCTGGATTGTGTGATGGCTTTTGTTGCGTCTGAATTCAGTTCGCAGATAGAGATAACGCTTTTGAGTCCGGCACGGCTGCCTGCATAGGCATGCACGAGGTATACTTTACCGTCTTCATCCCATAAAGGGCATGTGTCGATAATACCTTTTCCCGGTTTTACGAGTACAGGCTCTGACCAGGGACCTTTCGGATCACGTGCTTTCACCATGAATGCGCCTTGATCGGGATCTCCCCAGAAGATGTAGAACTCTCCGTTATGATGACGGATGGCCGGTGCCCACACGCGATTGCCATGTTCTGGGCGTTCGGGAGTTTCGATAGGAGAGAGGGCGTAGGGAACGGCAGCACCGATGATCGTCCAGTTGACTAAGTCTTTGGAATGAAGGATCTGCAAACCGGGCAAGCAGTTGAAACTGGATGAAGTCATGTAGAAGTCGTCTCCTACGCGACAAGCATCCGGATCGGAATAATCTGCATAAAGAATCGGGTTCTTGTAGGTTCCGTTTCCTTGATCTGCAACCCAAACTTCGGACACATAGTTCTTTTGCGCCGTAGCGGAGAGGGTCATAAATAGGCAAAGGCCTAAGGTCTGTGCTAATTTTTTCATGGATTGTTTTTTATTATTAGTATGTTATCGAATTCCTGATTGCAAATATAGATGTTCCGGGTGAAACCGGAGGTGAATAATCGATTGCTTTGGTGTATTTATTGTGCATTGTTGTGTAATAATTATAGTAAAAAAGGCCCTGCTCATGATAGAGTAGGGCCTTCGTATAACTAACTGTATTGCTTCAACGAATATTATTCGATACAAGCTTTGGTTGTTTCTACTGAACCGTCACTCATTATTCTTTTTATGATGTTCAAACCTTTAGCGGGTTCATTCAATCTCATACCTACTACGTTGTAATATTCGGTAGCTACCACTTCTTTGCCGGCTTCTGCAGATACAATGCCGCTGGGCGTTCCGTTCTCTTTTACAGAAAGAAGGTATAAATTAATTCCACTACTTGCTGAGTATACATAAATAGTAGTTGCCTCTCCTGTATAAATGATTTCTTTTTTAGTGATCTCTCCTGGAGTAACTTCCATTGAACCTACCTCATTGTCTTTGCTACCGGCTGTTACCATAAGACTTCTTGGATCTCCCGAACTGGAAGCATGTGTACCGATCACTGTGATCGTTGCATTGCCACTTACCGGAAATGATAATATTCTGTCGATAGGTTCACCGGTTTCTGCATCAAAACCACCTGTACCACCAAATTTCAGACGTTGGGTGAATGAATAATCTTCAAATGTTTTTTTGCTGCCGTCAATTGAGACTTTTTTTCCGGAAGATGCGTGAATTGTCAGACCATCAATGACTGTAGTTTCTGCTATATCGCCAGCAGTAAAATCACTAAAATTCCATTCTTGCGCATTGGCTGTAAATACACCGGCTACGAAAGCCATCACGAGAAGTAATTGTTTCTTCATAATAATAATTTTTAAGTTGTACAATATGTTTTTATTCTATTTATTGCACAAAATTACGAAGCATATCCTCCCGCGATGGGTAATAATTGTCTAATAGGGTGGATAAATTGTTTTATTGCTTGATTGTAACGACAATAGGATGTTCCAGTCCTTCTTTCCACTCACGTATATAGGCAAACCATGCTTCCGGTGTTTTATAGCCGAAAGTTTCCTTCATCGAAGTAAATGTAGTATAATAAGAAAAATAGTTGTCTCCTTTGGCTGTCAGCGTATAGAGATAATTGGGCTTGTCTTTCACTTCTGCTACTACATATTTTTGAGGAATACAGGTTGCGAGCCCTACGGTTTCTTTGGCATATTTTACCGTATCGTTCACCGGCCAGTCTGTCCCCCAGCAGCCGATAAGTCCTTTATGATCAGAATAAGAAACCGATCCTTTAATGTCCTGTACACCGGTACAGAAGATTTCATTTTTGAGCGGTTCCTCGAAGAATGCTTCTATTTGTAAGTCGCGATGTCCGGCATAAAGTGTATAGCGGGTGGTCATATTCAGTTCCGAACCTTGATACTCCCAATCGGTTACTTTGATTTCTGCGATAGTGCGGACAGGTCCATAAGCAATGATACTCTCTGTCAATGTGCTTACCGGTTCTATGTGCATAGCTTTCTTGCCGTTCCAGCCTTTTAGTGCACCCACACCACAACTGCCGCTTACACGCAATACATCGTCACCGAAACCGCGTGCCAATTGTTCGTCGGTAGGATAGAACTGTGACTCTTTGATTTCAAAACCCTTATTGAATTTTCCGTAGATATCTACTGTCTGCTTATGATCGAAATAGAGACGGTAGGCCACCAGTTCCGATTCGAAAGCCGGGCCGTGATGATGCATTTGGTTGTAGATGTTGACATTGCCGGGGATGGTGACCGAATGTACCGGTACATGTTTCCCCTTTTTGTCGCTTACTAACATCTCTGCATATACTCGGGGCTCGTATTTTTTATCGCTTTTCTCCGATGACAGATTGATTTTTAGCGTTTTCTTTCCTTGAGCGGGCAGGTTGATGACAAATGCCAGTTCGTCTGCGCGGCGATCTCCGTTCAGGTCGTCGAGTTGTGAAGGGATTTCCGTATTGCCGTCCATAACGGTAGCGGATTTGATACGGAATCTGGCATTGAGTTCATTCAACTTGATAACTACGGGTTCATCGCTTTTTGCCCGGTTCCAAGGATTGCTGACTTCTACAGTAAGCGTCTTTTCATTTGCCTGTGCCAGTGTCGCTAACGGGCATGAGCAAAGGAAAAACAGGGGGATAAAAAGGTTTCTTTTCATATCTTTCTCTATTGTTTTATGATGAGTAAATATTCTTTCTTGTTTATTTCTCCGCAAATGTAATCTAAAAAAAGCAGACAGTCCTGTCAATAATGATCAAAGGACTGCCTGCTTTGCTGTTATAATATGAAAATGTGGTTTATTTGAAGTTCAGATTCGTCCCTTTGGCATCTGCCTCTTTATAGGTCTTACCGTCAACTTTGATCTTTTTAGCGTTCTTCATTTGGAGTGTATGTCCGCCTTTCTTCTTCGTTTCGATACGGATGTTTTCCAATTGCACATCTTCGGCCTGGCTGATGACGGCACCTTCAGCAGCCTCGGTAATGACTACATTCTTTACAGTTACATTCCGGATAGGCATTTCCGGCAATCCATTGAAGAACATGGCGCGTCCGGAACCTTTGCAATAAACATTCGAGATGTGAATGTCTCTGAATGCCGGAGTCTCTTCTGTCACAGGAGGAACATCGGTTTTGGTATTGGCAGCACGCTCTTCTTCAGTCTCTTCACCCGGACCTTTACCGCCGTAGAACAAGTCGAACAATAACGGTTCGTTCGGGATATTGATCATGTTGATGTTGTTGATATAAATACCTTCTACCACGCCACCACGCCCGCGAGTACTTTTAAAGCGTAAGCCGACATCGGTTCCCATAAAGGTACAATCGGTCACATAGATGTTTTTTACACCACCGGACATTTCACTTCCTACAACGAAGCCACCGTGTCCGTGCAATACTATGTTGTTTTTGACCAATACGTTCTGGCAAGGTTCTCCACGGCGGCGGCCGTCAGCGTCTTTTCCCGACTTGATACAAATCGCATCGTCTCCGGCATCAAACAGGCTGTTGATAATCAGTGCGTTTTTACATGATTCCAAATCCAGCGCATCTCCGTTTTGAGAATACCAAGGGTTGAATACCTTTACATTGTTTACGGTAATATGTTCGCATGAAAGCGGGTGCAGACACCAACTGGGGGAGTTCTTGAATGTCACTCCTTCCAACAGCACCTTTTTACTTTTTACGATATTGAGCAGTACGGGACGGAGCCATGGACGGATTTCATTCCATTCTTCATCGGTATTGATGCCTTCGGGGACATTAAAGTCTTTACATGCCAATGCACCTTTCAGGGCGCCGGCTGTGGGATACCATATTTTCCCTGCTGAATCGGTTACCCCCCCCGATTTTACAAGTTTGCCCCATTGGGAAGCAGTCAGTTTGTCTTTTTTTACCGGTCTCCAGCTATCCCCCGCGCCATCGAATGTGCCATAACCTGTGATTGCGATATTCTCCGCATTGCGTGCCGAGATCGGCGATTGGCAACGACGGGTTTCCAAGCCTTCAAATGAAGTATTTATAATAGGATAGGCTTCGAAATCATCGGTGAAAAGAATCAGTGCATTACGCTCTGTATATAAGTTTACATTGCTCAAGAGTACGATAGGGCCGGTCAGCCACAATCCTTCCGGAATAATTACTTTTCCTCCGCCTTTGGCATTTACTGCTTTTATGGCATTGTTGATTGCTTCCGTGTTGAGAAACTTTCCATCATTTTTGGCACCGTATGCAACAATGTTCACCTCATAGTCGGGGAAAGTAGGTTGCTCTACAACGGGCATTTCGAATGGAAGATCGTTATAAATACTGTTGTCTATTAAATTTTCTTCCTGAGCGCATATTCGATTCCCGGAAAGGAAAGGCAGGCATATCGCCGTTAGCAACAGGAGTTTTTTCGTTAATGTGTTCATTTAAAATTATGTTTCTATGGATTAATACTAAAGGGTTATTTACTTCCGATAAATAAAGAGATTTATTATCCTTTGGCAGATTACTCTCCCGAGCCATCTACCGGAAGGGATAATAATGATTCATGTTAACCTAATTCTAACCTTAAATAAATATTATGAAAAAACCTCTTAATTATCTGATGCAAATATAGACGTGAAAATTCCCTTAGATGTGTATAAACTGTTGGTTTAGGTGGATTTTTTGTCATTTTAGTCTTTTCTTTGCACACTTCTCGTGTTTTTATGCAGAAAGTTCCTATCTTTGCAACCTAATTTAACTATTTTAAAAGGTATGAGTTACAATTTGTTGAAAGGAAAAAGAGGTATTATCTTCGGTGCCCTGAACGACCAGTCTATTGCCTGGAAAGTAGCGGAGAAAGCCGTAGAAGAAGGTGCAACTATTACATTATCAAATACGCCCATGGCCATACGTATGGGTGAAGTAAATGCTCTGGCCGAGAAACTGAATTGCGAAATAATCCCTGCCGATGCTACCAATGTGGAAGATCTGGAGAATGTGTTCAAGACATCTATGGATGTATTGCATGGTCAGATCGATTTTGTTCTTCATTCGATCGGGATGTCTCCTAATGTGCGTAAGAAACGTACGTATGACGACCTTGATTACGGAATGTTGGAGAAAACATTGGATATTTCTGCTGTTTCTTTCCATAAAATGATTCAGGCTGCCAAAAAACTGAATGCGATTGCAGATTACGGATCGATTGTTGCTCTGAGTTATGTAGCCGCACAACGTACATTCTACGGTTATAACGATATGGCAGATGCCAAAGCTCTGTTGGAGTCTATTGCCCGTAGTTTTGGATATATTTACGGACGCGAGCATAGTGTACGTGTGAATACGATTTCTCAATCGCCCACATTCACTACTGCCGGATCGGGTGTGAAGGGGATGGATAAGCTTTTCGATTTTGCTAATCGTATGTCTCCGCTGGGAAATGCTACTGCTGACGAGTGTGCCGATTATTGTATTGTGATGTTCTCTGATCTTACCCGCAAGGTAACGATGCAGAACCTCTACCACGATGGCGGTTTTTCGAGTGTCGGTATGAGTCTTCGTGCTATGGCTACTTATGAGAAAGGCCTCGACGAGTACAAAGATGAAGACGGAAACATCATTTACGGATAATAATTATGAAACTGCGGAATCCTCTTCTCCTTATTATATCATGCATGCTCGCCGTTGCCTGTCGGATGGGTACGGGAGAGAACAGGTTGTTGCATAATGAAGAGAAGGGGATTTCCGTTGTTCGGTATGATCAGTTGTTGAACGAATATGTTCGTTCCAATAGCTTTTCTGCTCTGCAAAAGATGAACATGGAATATCGTCAACCTACCAAGATTCTGATTGAAGAGGTGCTTGGGTTAGGACAAGTGAGTGACGATACCATTTCTCAGAAACTTAAGACATTTTATTCGGATACTACCTTGCTTCGTCTGATGGCCGATGTGGAGACACGTTTCCCTAATCTGGACGAAGTGGAAAAAGGCTTGACGAAAGGTTTCAAGAAATTGAAAAAAGAGGTTCCTGAGATAAAAATACCTCTTGTTTATTCGCAAGTATCCGCATTTAATGAGTCGATAGTCTTGTCCGATACGTTGCTGGGCATTAGCTTGGATAAGTACATGGGAGAAGATTATGCTTTGTACAAGCGTTTTTATTACGACTATCAGTGCCGTTCTATGCGTCCCGATCGTATTGTACCCGATTGTTTGGTGTTTTATCTGATGAGTAAGTATGTTTTTCCGTTTCAGGAAGGGACTTGCCTGCTCGATATGATGTTGCATTCGGGAAAGATAAATTATGCTGTCCAGATGCTATTAGGGTATCGCTCTCCGGGCGAAGCGATGGGATATGCAGAGAAAGAAGAAGCATGGTGCAGCGAGAATGAAAAGAATGTGTGGGAGTATATGTTGAAGAATAAACATCTCTACGTCCGCGATCCGATGATTGTGCGCAAGTATATGAAGCCGGCACCGTTTACCGCCTTCTTCGGTGAGAATGCACCGGCATTGATTGGAACCTGGATGGGGACACGCATTGTATCTTCTTATATGAAACACCATAAAGATGTCAGCTTGCAGGATTTGTTGCAGATGACCGATTATCATCATATGTTACAAGAATCCGGTTATAAATAATGTGCCAATTTAATAATGTGCCAATGTGCCAATTGGAGAATGAAAAAATGAAAGAATGAAGAAATTCACCAATTGGAAACATCAGCAAATTATTATTCAATTGACACATTCCGTCTTGTTTTATGGCGCAGCCAATTGGTACATTGGCGCATTAGTATATTGGCATATTATTAAATTGGCACATTGGCACATTAATCAATTATTTTTATGGAAACAGCTCTTTATCTTATTCCCGTGACTTTGGGAGATACCGCTATCGAATCCGTATTGCCGTCCTATAATAAAGAAGTTATTTTGAATATCCGCCATTTTATTGTTGAGGATGTCCGTTCGGCCCGTCGTTTTTTAAAGAAGGTAGACCGTGAGATCGATATCGATGCCCTGGCTTTTTATACATTAAACAAGCATACTTCTCCTGAAGATATTTCCGGATATTTAAAACCATTGGCGGGAGGAGCTTCTATGGGAGTGATTTCGGAAGCCGGTTGTCCGGCCGTTGCCGATCCCGGAGCAGATGTCGTAGCGATTGCCCAGCGTAAGGGGCTGCGTGTAGTTCCGCTGGTGGGGCCTTCCTCTATTATACTTTCTGTAATGGCTTCCGGATTTAACGGACAGAGTTTTGCCTTTCACGGTTACTTGCCTATTGAACCGGGAGAACGTGCAAAGAAAATTAAGTTATTGGAACAGCGTGTATATTCCGAGCATCAGACGCAGCTTTTCATTGAGACACCTTATCGTAATAATAAGATGGTAGAGGATATTTTGAACAATTGCCGTCCACAGACACGGCTTTGTATTGCTGCCAATATCACCTGTGAAGGAGAGTATATCCGAACCCGGACGGTGAAAGAGTGGAAAGGGCATCTTCCCGAGCTTTCTAAAATTCCCTGTATTTTTCTCTTATACCAATAACGTTTTTCAAGTGTTCGTATTCTTCTTCAAAACACTCGCTGAAGAATTTGTGTCCCAAGTTTTGTTCTACCTGTTGAAATTGCCAGAGTTTTCCCCCTTTGAAACGTGGGTCACAAAGGATGGAATCATCTTCTACGTCCAGAACAAAAAGATAGACAAGGCGGTTGGTTACTGAGTTTTCAAAGTGATACATGATGCTGAAAGTAGGTTTCAGTCCATCGGCTTTTGGGAAAGTATTGCGTAATATTCTTCGACATCCTTCCGCAAGTGATTCTCCGTAGCTAAGATAACATTCCATCGGTATATCTGTTTTTCCTTTATCCAGAATGGCTGTTTGCGGACGGTTACATAAGAAAAGCATGCCGTGTGAGGCTACAGCGATACGGATTACCGGGTTGATATAGGTGTTTTTGTAATTAAGGGCTTCCATCGCCATCGTCTTTCCGATGACATCTCCCTGAGTGTTGACAATAGGTACATATTCCGTGTGAGCCATTAATTTATTAAAATAATGGATGCCTATCTGATTGAAGATGATACATAAAATGAAAATAGCGGGAGGCATGAGGTTGAATATGACCCATCCTGTCGTCTTTCCCATCGGATGAGAGAAAAATATGGCCAGACTGATGATGATAAAATGCAAAAATCCCAATATCAGTATGATGTGTGCCGATACGATAGCTGATTCCGCACCTTGAGCAAACATTCGTTTGCTGCAGATATCTTTCTTTTTCAGGAAATAGTTGATGAATCTTTTTTTATGCAGGTAAAGACTTAACATAGGGATGAGTATGCTGACCTCTAATGTAAGCGGAAGTGCTCCGGGGGGGACATAATCTCCCGGGATAAGGGCGGCCAATGTGAGTAACATCAGCATAAATGTCGAAATGTAAAGAATAAAATTAGGAATCCGTACACCTTTACGGTGCATTGAATAGTATGAGTATAGCATTCCGATACCGGTTCCGATATAGATTGCTGTGTCTTGCGTTATAAATTCACATAATATAATGGAGATAATAACGGGGAGGTATCCCAATGACATATTAAATGCGGAAGATAATATTCCTTTATGATTCATTTTAGTGTACATTTTGCCTGTTTCCTATAAAACAAACAAGGGGGTATTTATGTTTAGATCATTTCTTAATATGTTTTTCTGCGTGATAAGATGAGCGTACGAGCGGGGCGCTCTCTACTTGTTCGAAACCTTTCTCGAGTCCGGTCTGTTTGTATTGAGCAAATTGTTCAGGAGTAACGTATTCCTCTACCGGATAGTGTCGGCGAGTAGGTTGCAGGTATTGTCCGATAGTGAGTATGCTGCATCCTGTTGCCAGAAGATCATCCATCAGTTCTTCCACTTCCGATGGGGTTTCTCCCAGTCCGACCATGATGCCGCTTTTGGCGGTAATACCGCTTTCGGCTATCCGACGAATTACTTGGAGACTGGTTTCATAGTCGGCTGCGCTTCGCACCAATGGGCTGATGCGACGTACGGTCTCCATGTTGTGTGATATGATTTCCGGATTTGCGGTGATAATCTTGTCTACCAATTCCATTCGTCCTTGAAAATCGGGTATCAACACCTCAATGGTAGTATCCGGGTTTATCCTTTTTATTTCAGTGATGGTACGCGCCCAGTGTCCTGCTCCTAAATCCGGAAGGTCGTCCCGGTCTACTGAAGTGACTACTGCATGAGAAAGTTTCATCAAGGCTATGGATTCTGCTACATGAGTCGGTTCGTCAGCATCCAATGGAAGGGGGCGACCGGTTTGCGTATTGCAAAATTTGCAACTACGGGTACAGATATCGCCTCCTATCATAAAAGTTGCGGTTCCTTTTCCCCAGCACTCTCCCATATTAGGACAGCGTCCACTGCTACAAATCGTATGCAGGCAATGGTTCTCTACGATACGTTTAGTCTCCGTGTAGCGTTCATTGGCGCCAATGCTGATCTTCAGCCACTCAGGCTTTCTCATTTGAATTATGATTTATGAATTATGGGCTATGAATGATGATTTATGGATAGCACTTCTGTATAATCCATAAATCATCATTCATAAATCATAACTCTTTAAAGGTTCTTTAAAAAGAAATTGGTTAATCTCGTGTATAGATGCTGACGGGTATTACTACCATAAATTCCATGATTACGGTTGGTATAAACTTGCATATCGAATTGTTTGTCCAGTTGAACAAGATGTTCGGCATATTCGGCACAGTTCTGGAAGTGTACATTATCGTCAGCCATTCCATGTACGAGCAAAAGGTTGCCATGGAGTTTGTTTGCCCGTGTAAAGGCGGATGCGGCTTTATATCCTTCGGCATTTTCTTTGGGAGTACGCATAAAGCGTTCCGTGTAGATCGTATCATAAAATCTCCAGTCCGTAGGGGCGGCTACTGCTACACCTGCTTTGAAAACCGGCGTACCTTCACTCATACTCATAATTGTCATGTATCCGCCATAACTCCATCCCCAGATTCCGATACGTCCTTTATCTACATAGGGCAATGTTCCTAAATATTTGGCGGTTTCCACTTGGTCTTTGGCTTCTTTTACTCCGAGGTTCAGGTAAGTGTTTTTTTGGAACTCTGCCCCGCGACCGCCTGTTCCGCGTCCGTCAACACAAGCGACGATGTAACCCAAACTGGCCATATAGGTTTCCCAACTTACATTGAAGTTATCCAAAACCTGTTGTGAGCCCGGTCCACTGTACTGATACATCAACACCGGATATTTCTTAGATGCCGAAAAGTCTGCCGGTTTCATCATCCAGCCGTTCAATTCTACTCCTTCCGTTGTTTTAAATTTGAAGAATTCTTTTTTCGGTAGAGCGATCTGTGCTAATTTTTGTTTCAATGCATCGTTGGTAACCAATGTTTTCAAAGGTTTCCCTTCGTTGTCATTGAGGGTGATGACTGCCGGTGTATCGAGATTGGTATATGTATTGATGTAATATTTCATAGTCGGGCTGAACAATGCACTGTTCATACCGGCTTTTTGGGATAGTTTTGTTTTTTTTCCTTTGCGGTCTATTTTATACACGGCCTGTTGCATCGGGCTCTCTTCATTGCTTATAAAGTAGAGACTGCCGTCCGCCTCATCATATCCTAAGAATGATTTTACTTCATAATTGCCTTTGGTAACTTGTTTTATCAGATTGCCTCCCATGCTATACCAGTAAAGGTGGGTATATCCGTCTTTATCACTCAGAAAACTGAAGTTTTCGGGATAAAATTGAATATTGTCGAATACATTCTCATTAATGTAATAAGGTGATTCGTCGCGTAATACCAATTTGCAGACCGTTGAACGCGGATCGGCAAAGTACATATCAAAACGGTTCTGGTGGCGATTTAATGTCATTATGGCCAGTTTGTTGGCATCTTTTGTAAAACGGATACGCGGGATATATCCATCGGCATCCAATGGTAACTTCACTGTACGGGTAACTTTCGATTTGATATCGAACGTGCGCACTTCTACTTTGGAGTTAGAGTATCCGGCTTTCGGATATTTATATGCATATTCTCCCGGATAGTCTTCTAATACATCGATACGTGGTGCCTCACCGGCAAATAGGGGAAATTGATACTGAGGTACTTCCGTTTCATCGAAGCGGATGAAAGCAAGCATAGAATTGTCTGCACTGAATTCTAAGGCTTGATTAAAGCCGAACTCCTCTTCGTATACCCAGTCGGGAATACCGTTGAGCACTGCATTGGGTTTGCCGTCTTCCGTCACTTGGCTTTCGCTGTTGCCATAAAGGGTTTTTACCAGGAAGATATTATTGTCGCGTACGAAAGCGATCATGGTACCGTCCGGTGAGAAGACGGGGGCTTGTTGAGGTCCCCCGTCAGAAAGCCGTTCAATAATGTTGTTTGTCGTCACTCCTTTCTCATTACGTTTCAAGGGGTATAAATAATGTACGGCTGTATATGAACGCCGGTAAATGGGCGTTATTTCGGTTGCGATAAGCAGCTTTTCCCCGTCCGGTGAAAACTGGTAACCATCGAAATTCTTGAAATCACATTCCCGGGCTTTGGTTACATCGAAGATGACTTCTACCGGTTCTCCTGTTTTGAAAGAGTATTTGGTGATTTGCGTACCTTCTTCATTCATTTGTGTATAATGCTCTCCGTCGGGCATCGGCACTACGTTACGAATATTTTCCGCACGGTATTTTCCGGAAGTTATATCTTTCAGGTCTAACTTTTTACTACTTTGCGCCATACCACTCAGACAAATGAGACAGAGCAGGAGAGACAGGGTTATCTTTTTCATTCTTTCTTGTTTTTGAACTTCTTATGTCTGCAAAGTTAGTAATAAACTGAAATACCTCAAAAAAAGGAAACTCTTTTATAGAGTTCTTATGATCATCCTTCTTGAATTAACATTGTTAACGGGATATTTAACGCACTTATATCTCTATTTGTAGAAGTATATACTTTGTGTATGCAGGAGTTTATATTTTTATGAAGTAAAAGTATGTATTTAACGCAATGTAAAGTGTATAATTTTATATAGGGAACTATATATTTGGTTTGCTTGTTGATTATTAGGTAGTTATACCGTGATCTGCTCTTCGGATCCGATCTCTTTTTTATTAAGGAAAAAATTGGTACTTGCTGATTAAATAATTATTGTCTCTCTTTTTAACGGGGCTCAGTCCGGTATTCATCGATTTTGTATCGTATTTGGTCGGAAAAACCTTTCTTTTGGAGGTTGAACAGCGTATCTTTGTCCTGTAATCAAATCGAACGTATCATCGAATTTATAAATTAAGAGAATTATGGAAAAGAAATCTGCTACGCCTTCGGGTTTCACGGGAAGGCAATTAATGGCTACTATTCTTATAGCATGTGGTGTTTTATTGTTGGGACGTAATTTGGGAATTTTCCCCAATAGGATATTTCATATTATTGTATCCTGGCCGATGCTTTTGGTCGTTTTGGGAGCTTATTCTTTCCTGCGCAGACAGGCATTTACGGGCGTGGTTTTGTTCGCTATCGGACTTTGTTTCATTTTGCCGCGACTCGGATGGTTGCCGTGGGGGCCGGCGAATGTGAGCGCTGTGCTTTGGCCTGTGTTGTTGGTATGTGTGGGAATCGCCTTTTTTTATCGTCCGCAGTGCAGAAAAAGAGAAAGGAAGATACAGAGTGAAACAGATTTTACTACCCGGCAACATCATTCCGGTGATGGCTTTGTGCGTTCGGACAATGTGTTTGGCGGTGTGAAGCAAGTTGTGCTCGATGAGGTCTTTAAAGGCGCGGAAATCCGTAACAGTTTTGGGGGGACCGTGCTTGATTTACGGCGCACGAACATCGAACAGGGTGAGACGTATATTGATGTAGAGTGTAATTTCGGAGGTGTGGAGATATATGTTCCGTTGGATTGGCGGGTAGATTTGCAGGCCAATGCTTTCTTGGGCGGTTGTGAGGATAAACGTGTGCCGGGGGTGAATATCGATCAGAGTCGTAGACTGGTAGTTATTGGGAATGTTTCTTTTGGAGGAGTAGAAATTAAAGGTTAATTAAATAAAATGCAAGCACATCCGATTATGGATTCTTCCCGGCGGTGGATATCTGTTTTATTATTGGTAGCGGCCGCGATAGGGATATATACCGGTTTGTTGATGACTTATGCAGGTGCCGGTTTATGGCCGGCATTGACAGATGGTACGGTTTCTGTCGTACTGTTTTGCGGTTTGGCATATTTGTCATGGTTTGCTATCGGCATTGTATCGTCGGTACAGACGGAGATTGTCGTATCGGTATTGGCCATACTGTTTTGGCTGGCCGGCGGGTTTGCTATGCAGGAGTGGATTGAGCTTATAGGAACAACTGCCTATGCTCCCTTTGCGGTAACCGCTCCTTTCAGGGGGTTATCCGGCATTTTGTGCTGGATAGTGATAATGATGTGGTATAGATTGTTGGCTTTGCAGGCAGGACAATCCCTTTCTAAAGAGGAGGTGATGCCGGAAGAAGAGGAACCGGTCAAAGAAAATAATGTCGAAGAGACAGAACAACCGGTGGAAGAGTTTCTGAACCGTATTACGGTAAAAGATGGAACACGCATTCATTTAATAAATACGGAAGATTTACTTTATGTGCAGGCGTGTGGAGATTATGTTACTCTGGTTACTCCTGAAGGGCAGTACGTAAAAGAGCTTACTATGAAATATCTGGAAACTCATTTGTCGGCGGCCGGATTTGTGCGCATACACCGTTCGACTATTGTAAATGTAACGCAAATCTCTCGGGTAGAGCTTTTCGGCAAGGAGAGTTACAGGCTGTTGCTGAAGAATGGTGATAAGTTGAGAGTGAGTCTTTCCGGTTATAAATTGTTGAAGACAAGATTGGCACTATAAACAGTAAAGTTTCGTTTTTTTCTTTTTCGTCTCCCCGGATTTTCTTATGTTTGTTCCTCATAAAGAAGGAACAGCATGGCTCAACAATTTTTATATAATGAATTTCCGCTATTTCTGAAGCGTTATTTCCCTTATAAGGTACAGAAGATATCTCTGAATGCAGGTTTTACCTGTCCTAATCGTGACGGTACTAAAGGGCAGGGGGGATGTACTTATTGCAATAACCAGACTTTTAATCCGGAATATTGCCGGACAGAGAAAACGATTAAGGTACAGTTGGAAGAGGGAAAACGTTTCTTTGCCCATAAATATCCTGAGATGAAATACCTCGCTTATTTCCAAGCTTATACTAATACTTATGCCGGACTGGAGAGCCTGAAACGAAAATATGAAGAAGCGTTGAGCGTTGACGACGTTGTCGGACTTGTGATCGGTACCCGGCCGGATTGTATGCCGGATGAACTTCTCCAGTATCTTGAAAACCTTAACCGGCAGACATTTCTTTTAGTGGAATATGGAATCGAGACAACTTGTGATGAAACACTGAAACGCATCAACCGGGGGCATACCTATGCGGATACGGTGGAAACAGTGCAACGCACGGCTGCCAGAGGCATTCTGACTGGCGGACATGTTATTCTCGGGCTTCCGGGAGAGTCTCACAACGACATGGTATCGCAAGCCGGAGTACTTTCCGAATTGCCGCTTACCACCTTGAAAATGCATCAGCTTCAATTGATTCGTGGCACCCGTATGGCTTATGAATATGAGCAGAATCCCGCTGGTTTTCATCTTTTTAATGATGTGAATGAATATATCGAGCTCGTAATAGATTATATCGAACACTTACGACCGGATATTGTGCCGGAGCGCTTTGTATCCCAATCTCCCCGTGAATTACTGATAGCTCCCGACTGGGGATTAAAAAATTATGAATTTACCGCCCGTGTTCAAAAAAGAATGAAAGAAAGGGGGGCATATCAAGGGAGGATGTATAAATTTTCAGAAAAAAAAGGTATATTTGCCGGACAATAAATTGATGTTTGGCAATGAATGATTAGCGGTTAGTGATAAGTGACCGACGCCGAAAGATATTTGACCGGCTTGCTAATTACCTGTCGCTAACCGCTAATCACTAATTTAATAATAATAAGATGGAACAGAAGACAAGAATAAAAGGAAATGTCCACTATGTGGGAGTGAATGATCGTAACAAACATCTTTTTGAGGGGATGTGGCCGTTACCATATGGGGTTTCGTATAACTCTTATCTGATTGATGATGAAATGGTGGCTTTGGTTGATACGGTAGACATCTGTTATTTTGAAGTATTTCTTCATAAAATAAAGAAAGTAATAGGTGATCGTCCTATAAACTACTTAATAATAAATCATATGGAGCCGGATCATTCCGGATCTATCCGTTTGATAAAACAGCATTATCCCGATATTGTCATTGTCGGTAATAAACAGACTTTTGGAATGATCGAGGGTTTCTATGGCGTGACAGGTGAGCAGTATCTGGTGAAAGACGGTGATTTCCTTGCTTTGGGGAAACATAAACTTCGTTTTTATCTTACTCCGATGGTGCATTGGCCCGAAACCATGATGACATTTGATGAAACGGACGGAATTCTTTTCTCCGGAGACGGTTTCGGTTGTTTTGGTACGGTAGACGGTGGTTTTCTTGATACTCGTATCAACACTGATCGTTATTGGGATGAAATGGTGCGTTATTACTCCAATATTGTAGGAAAATATGGAAGCCCTGTACAGAAGGCATTGCAGAAATTAGGCGGGCTGCCTATCTCTGTTATCTGTTCTACTCACGGTCCGGTATGGACAGAAAATATCCCGAAGGTAGTGGGTATTTACGATAAGTTAAGCCGCTATGCAGCCGATGAGGGAGTGGTAATCGCTTATGGAAGTATGTATGGCAATACCGAACAGATGGCAGAAGCCATTGCTGCCGAACTGTCGGCACAGGGTATCCGGAATATTGTCATGCATAATGTCAGCAAGAGCAATCCTTCTTATATTTTGGCCGATATATTCAAGTATAAGGGGCTTATTATCGGTTCGCCGACTTATAGCAATCAGATTTATCCGGAAATCGAGTCTTTACTTTCTAAAATACTTGTCCGCGAGTTGAAAGGACGCTATTTGGGGCTTTTCGGCTCTTTCACTTGGGCAGGTGCCGCAGTGAAGCGTATGGCGGAATTCGCCGAGAAGAGTAAGTTTGAGGTAGTAGGCGACCCGGTAGAGATGAAACAGGCGATGAAAGACATTACCTATGAGCAGTGTGAAAATCTGGCTCGTGCGATGGCCGAACGTTTAAAAAAAGACAGGGGAGGCAATTGATAATTAATAATCAAGAAATTAATAATTGAATCAACCTATTTATTAATCTAATAAAATTAAGAACAATGAGATTAATCATTCAGCCGGACTATCAGTCCGTATCTCAGTGGGCGGCACACTATGTTGCTGCTAAAATCAAAACTGCTAATCCTACAGCAGAAAAACCGTTCGTTTTGGGATGTCCTACCGGTTCTTCTCCTTTGGGTATGTACAAAGGCTTAATCGACCTGAACAAAAAAGGCATCGTTTCTTTCGAGAACGTCGTTACTTTCAATATGGACGAATATGTAGGTTTGCCGAAAGAACATCCCGAAAGTTATTATTCTTTTATGTGGAATAATTTCTTCAGCCATATCGATATCAAACCGGAAAATACCAATATCTTGAATGGTAATGCCGCTGATCTGGATGCTGAATGTGCACGCTATGAAGAAAAAATCAAGTCTTATGGCGGTATCGATCTTTTCATGGGAGGAATCGGTCCGGACGGACATATTGCTTTCAATGAACCGGGGTCTTCCTTGTCTTCACGTACCCGTCAGAAAACGCTGACTACGGATACAATTATCGCTAACTCGCGCTTCTTTGATAATGATATTAACAAAGTGCCGAAGACGGCTTTGACAGTGGGTGTGGGAACAGTGCTTTCTGCCAAAGAAGTGATGATTATTGTAAATGGTCATAACAAAGCCCGTGCCTTGTATCATGCAGTGGAAGGTGCCATCACTCAGATGTGGACAATCAGTGCATTGCAGATGCATGAAAAGGGTATTATTGTTTGTGACGATGCGGCTACGGTAGAACTGAAGGTAGGAACGTATCGTTACTTCAAGGATATTGAAGCTGACCATCTGGATCCGGAATCATTGATTTAAGAAAATGAATAATGAAAGGCAGGGCCTAATAATGGATAATTAATAATTAAAGAATGAAAGGCTGCGCGGTGAGTACATTCACATAGCGCAGCCTTTCATTCTTTCATTCCTTAATTTCTTAAATCTTTCATTCTCTAATTCTCCTCAAGCATCCCCTTTCCCTGACGGACAATCTCCGGAGTATCTTCCGTACAGCTTACTATTGTTGACGGTTCTATTCCTCCTATTCCTCCATCGATTACGAGATCTACCGTCTCCCCGAATTTTTCGTCGATCAGTTCCGGATCGGTCATGTATTCCAAATCTTCATCAGCCTCGTGAGGGAGCGTCGTTGTCATGATAGGCGCATCGAGCAGCCGCGCTATTTCACGGATGATATGATTGTCCGGCATACGGATACCTACCTCTTTTCTATTCCGGAAAATCTTAGGCAGTTTGTTGGTTCCGTTCAGAATAAAAGTGAAAGGTCCGGGGAGGTTCCTTTTCATCAGCTTAAAAGTGTTGTTGTCTACTTTCGCATATTCACTGATACTGCTCAAATCATAGCAAATAATGGAGAGATTATTTTTTCGCGGATCAATGTTCTTGATACGGCAAATGCGTTCGATTGCACGTTCTTTCAGTCCGTGACAACCAATGGCATACATCGTATCGGTAGGATAAATAATAAGTCCTCCGTCATTTAAAATATCCACTACCTGTTGCAAGTCTTGTGGATTATTGTTCTTTTCGTAAAGTTTCAGCAGCATGATGTTGATAATCACTAATCACTTATTGTTATTTCAGTTTCTTCTTTAAGAAATCCAGTGCCTTTTCAGCTGCCTTTTCTTTGACTGCCTCTTTCAGCTCTTCTTTATTGCCTGTGGCCGCAGAGTCCAGTCCCAGTTTCTTTCCTAATTCGCTGACAGCTTTGTCTGCTACGGCTTCTACTGCCTGATTTGCCATACTTTTGGTATCGATGGATACTTTAGGTGAAGTAAACGAGCCACCGATTTTCAGGTCAAGAGTGGTCAGCTTGGCAAGGTCGCCTGCAGAAGCCGGAAGTTTGATTTTACCGGAATAGTCTATTGTCTGATCCAACCCCGTACTGCCGGATAGATTCATGACATAATCTCCGAGTTTGATATCAAACGGTTGTGTGGCCACTCTTCCATTTTCAATGGTGAAGTCCAATGTCATGTCTTTCACTTTCATATCCTTCAGATCGGGTTTCTTCACTGCTTCGGCAATCTGGTCTATCACTTTAACGCCGCTCAAGCTGAGATCTTTTGTGGAAAGGCTGCCATTACCCTGCATGGTTTCCAATACGGGACTCATGGAGGTATCCAGCACCGTTTGTACTTTCATGCTGCCGGAGAAGTTTCCTTTCAGATTTTCGAAGATCGGTGCAAGTTGTTGTACCATATCCAATTCTTTGTATACTTGTGCAAAACTCAGGGCATTTAGTTTGAAACCTGCATTCATTTCCGGTTTTTCCACGTCGGTGGTAGAGTAGTATCCGTTCATGACCACGTTTCCTCCCATCGTGTTCATGGACAGATTTTTCATATCTACTTTACTGTCTTTCACGATTAGTTTTCCATTCATATCTGTGAAAGCCATCTTATCGAACAATACCTCTTTCAAGTTGGCATCCATTTGGAAATCGATGTTACGAGGTACTTCGATGATACTTGCTGTTGCTTCCGGTGTTGTTTCCGCCTGTGCGGTGCTGTCGGCTATCGTTGTCATGAAATCATTCAGGTTGAGATGATTGGACCGGATGTTGAGTGTGCCTTTTAGCGTGGTACCTTTCAGTACATAACCTAAGTAGTTCTCGAAACGGCTGTCGGCAGTGAGATCGTTTTTACCGATATTGACGGTTGTTTCGCTCAGTTGCAGGTATTTCGGTGTAAAGGTGAAGAGCGACTTGTGGATATCTACGTCCGGCATGTCTTTCATTTTTAACTTCATACCGGTAAGCCCGATCGTACCTGAAGCCTGTACACGGTCGTACTGCTCTTTTTCGATGTATGACAATCGTCCGGCAATCTGCATGTCGGCATTGATGGTACCGTTCAGTTCCATATCATCCAATGGATATACTTGTTTTATCATACCCAAATTGAGCACTCCTTTTGCTTCTGCACGGAAATCCGGATCGCTGACAGGTGTTTTTACATCAGCAGTCAGACTGAAAGGATTACCGGCAAGCCGGAAACTAAACGGCTGGATGTTGACGGTAGTCAGATCGATGGCGCCACCCGGATTCTTAACTTCGGCATGGATGTTTATTTGGTCTACCCCTGCCGGAAGGGAGGGATAGCGGAACATGGCATTTTTCACAGCCATGGCTATGTCAAACTGCGGAACGATGCTGTCGCCCACCATGCTGCCTTTCACACTGGCAGTAAGGGTAGCGGTACCGTCTGTTTTCAGTCCGTCGAAATCTTTTGCATAGATTGCAGGGATCAGCGAGAGAATTTCTTTGAATCCTACTTCGTTTGTGTTCAGTTTGAGATCCATGTCGATGGCGGGATCTTTTAATTCTACCCAACCGTCGATACCGGCTTGGATGGCATTCAGCCGGAACTCATTGTCTTTCAGGGTAAATTTGTTATTTGCCAGATCGGCGTCCACGTCCATTTTGGTGTAGATGTTGGCATTAGAGAGGAAAGGAATTCCGCTCATCTTATAAGTAAGCGCTTCCGTTTCGGCTTCCAGTTTCAAGGTTGTACGGTCACTGCCTAAATCGCCCGAGCAGAGCGCGTTGAGGTTACGGATATCAGCGTACATATTACCCTGTCGGTCATCGTAAATCAGATTCATGTTTTTGATCACGAACCGTTGGAGTTGTATTTTAAAAGGTGAATCATCCGTAGTTTCTTCTTCTTCTTCTGTATCGGTAGAAGTGCTGTCCGGTTTCATCACATCCCAGTTGGGACGTCCGTCTGCAAGAACGATGGCATGCAGGCGTGTATTTTCGATTTGTATTTTGGAGATATCATATCCACTGTCTCCGAAAAGTGACAGAAGATCGATCGCGGCAACCACTTCGCCTGCTTGAACAAGTGTATCGTTTTCAAATTCGCCTACTCCCCGCAACCAGAAATCGCTGAGTGTAATAGATGCTTTGGGGAAGTTACGGAACAGGCTAATGTCGAGACTACGGAAATCAAACTGTGCATTGAGCATTTTGTTTCCTTCGGTTTTTACAATGCTTTCTATTTTTCCACGGAAAGCAAAAGGAAGAATAAGCATCAGCAGTAGGAGTACTCCCAATGCAATAGCTGTAATTTTCAGACCCTTTTTCATTTTGTAGGTTTTATGATTAATATGTTATTGAGATAGCAAAACTAATGAAAAGTTTTCTATTTATTAGTCTGTGGCTTATGAATTTAAGTTCTAAATTCATATTATTTACCGAAAGGAATCCGGTATGGAGTCCCGGAGGTATTTATATATTACTTTTTATCATCCTTATTCCCATCGCTTGTCGTACCTCCCCGCTCCGAAAGTGCTTTCTTGAGTTCTTCGGCGATACGCCATTGGATAGCGGCTTCTACCTCCTTACCGGCTTTCAGCAGGGCGTCACCGAAAAGTTCATGTGCTTTGGCATGCTCCGGCTTCAGTGAAGTTGCTTTGTCGAGATCGGCGATTGCTCCTTCTGTTTCTTCTGTTTTCAGACGGAGTTTCCCCCGGTTGTAAAAAGCTTTGAAATTAGCCGGGCTGATGCGTATGGCGGTATTGAAGCAATTTTCGGCATCGAACCACTCCTTGTTGTTGAACAAAGTGATTCCTTTCCGGATCCAAGCATCCGTATAATCCGGATAAAGTTCCAGCGCTTTATCGTAGTTTGCCAGTGCGGCGCGCGCATCGTGTGCCTGCGTGATACATTCGTTTCCCATCAACAGGTATTCGCGGGCGTATTTTTTCAGATACTCCTGTTGGCTTCGCATTTGTTCTTTCAATTGCCGGTTTTGCTCGCGCAGTGTGTTGATTACTTCCAGTTTCCGGCGGATAAATCTCCGGGGCACGGGTTTCTCTATGTCATACCGCGAATGGATGGCACGGAAAAATTGTTCCAGACACTCTTCCATATCTCCACGGTCGAATGCACGGACAGCCGCTACATATTGTACATCGGCTTGCGCTTGTTTCAAAGCTTTGTCTATTGCCTGCCGGTTGTTGAAACGTTGGGCGAAGTTTACGATTTCCTGCCGTACAAAAATATCGGCGCGGTTGATCGGTTTCTTCAATTGGATACCTTCCAGTGAGGTGCAACGGCTGAGTGCCACATAGGCTTGTCCGCCGGCAAAGACACCGCCCGTGAAGTCGATGACCACCCGGCTGAAAGTCAGTCCCTGACTTTTGTGCACTGTGATGGCCCATGCCAGCCGGATAGGGTATTGGGTGAAAGTGCCCAACACTTCTTCTTCAATCTCTTTTTTCTCTTCGTTGTACCGGTATCGGATGTTTCGCCAGGAATCGGGTTTTACATCACATTCTTTTCCGTCGTCGGTTATTACATAGATGGTGCCGTCCTCGTCGTCGATGCCGGATATGGTACCGATCGTTCCGTTTACCCAACGGCGGTCGTAATCGTTTTTGATGAAAATGATCTGTGCACCCGGTTTTAATATCAAATCTTTGGAGGTAGGCAAACTGCTTTCCGGAAAATCTCCTTCGATTTCTCCCTCAAAGGTGACCGGTTCACCGGGAAGTTCCGCCAGTTTTTTATCATTAATGTAGTCTACATTGTCTCTCCGGGTGGCAAGGGTGATGTACATATCTTCCTCGTTCTGTTCTATCTGCGTGCCATAGCGTGTGTTCAGCAGTTGCAGATCGGCTGCACCGGCAGTGTTATTGCGGATATGGTCGAGCACGCTGACAAATACCGGATCGGTCTGCCGGTATACTTTCTGTAATTCGATGGATACGAGGTCTATCTCGCTGAATACGCGGGCGGAGAAGAAATAGGGGGTGGGATAGAAACGGTTCAGAATTTCCCGTTCGTCATTTTTTACGACCGGTTCCAGTTGGAATACATCGCCGACGAGCAGGATTTGTTTCCCGCCGAACGGCTCGCGCAGATTACGGGAGTAAACGCGCAGGATGCGGTCTACGGCATCTATGATATCCGCACGTACCATCGAGATCTCATCGATGATGACCAGTTCGATCTGTTCGAGCAGCTTGCGGTGTGGTTTGGCATACTTGAAAAACTCATGGATGCGTCCGCGTTGAAGGCTCAAGTTCGGATCGTCCGGCAGGATGGGATAAAAAGGAAGTTTGAAGAAGCTGTGCATCGTGCTTCCTCCGGCATTGATTGCGGCAATGCCGGTAGGAGCAAGAACGACATATTTCTTTTTCGTATTGGCACAGATATGCCGTAGGAATGTGGATTTACCCGTACCGGCTTTTCCTGTCAGAAAGACGGACTGCCGGGTATATTGGATGAGGTTCAGTGCATCCTGAAACTCTTTGTTGTCAGTATCTACGGTCATATGGAAGTACCTTTCCGGTGGCTAAATTATTCCGAAGTGTTTCAATGCTTTGGCAATTCCGTCGTCATCAATGGAAGCAGTCACATAGTCTGCCACCTGTTTCACTTCCTCCTTGGCATTGCCCATGGCTACACCGATAGCGGCATGGCGCAACATACTGATATCGTTACCGCCGTCACCGAACGACATCGTCTCTTCCAGCTTGAAGCCGAAACGGGCTATTATTTCATCGATACCTTTCTGCTTCGTATTTCCTTTTGCCGTGATATCTGCAAAAGCCGGGAACCAACGGCCGGACTCGCAATTGGGAATTTGAGGTTGTATTTCTGTTTCCTCTTCTACGGTGACAAACGGAGTCATCTGGAAAATCTCTTCCTGCACGGCTTCTTCAAAAGTCTTTACGGGAATTTCGTCTACATGCAGGAAATCATAAAAGATATCGTGAACCAATTTATTGGGCTGGCATACGGATATCGTATGTTCTCCTACAAATATGCAGGGGTATCCTTTCTGTTCACAAACCTGTGCCAGTGCCCGTACCTCTCCGGCAGGAATGGCGCTTTTGTAAATCACTTCATCACCTACGAAACAGTAGGCACCGTTCATCGTGATGTAACCGTCTATCAATCCCCGGTCCTGTATATCCGCCAGATTGTTGATAATCGCTTTGGGGCGTCCTGTGGCAATGAAGATTTTAATGCCTTTTTCGTGGGCAATGGTCAGTGCCTCGATGGTAGATGCAGGAATGGCATGAGTTTCGAAACTCACCAATGTTCCGTCAATATCAAAAAACAGGGCTTTCGTCATATTATGTTTTTTAGAGTGCACAAAAATACGAAAAAGAAATCAAGGCGAGCTTGATTTATGTCATATCCTCTACCACAATTGTGGTATTTTTGTTCTTCTTAAAGTAAATTTCTCTCTCCTGCTTTCATTTTGCAACAGATGAGTTGTACATTTGCAAGCAGATAACCGCAAAAATGAAATGTAAGATGAAATACAATTTCGATGAAATAATAGATCGCCACGGAACGGATTCCGTAAAATGGGATGCCGTCAGCGAGCGTTGGGGACGAAATGATTTGCTTCCCATGTGGGTGGCGGATATGGATTTCCGTACTCCTCCGTTTGTGATGGATGCACTGAAGAAACGTTTGGAGCACGAGATACTGGGATATACTTTTGCCTGCGAAGAATGGTATACTTCCATTATAAATTGGTTGCAGCAGCGCTATCATTGGGAAGTGACCCGCGAGATGCTTACTTTTATGCCCGGTATTGTTCGCGGATTGGCGTTTGCCATACAGTGTTTTACGGAAAAAGGGGATAAGGTAATGGTAATGCCGCCGGTGTATCATCCTTTCTTTTTGGTGACGGAGAAGAATCAGCGTGAGGTGGTTTACAGCCCGTTGGTGCTTCGGGACGGTCAATACCAGATTGATTTCGAGCGTTTCCGTAAAGATGTGCAAGGGTGTAAAATGCTTATTTTAAGTAATCCTCACAATCCGGGCGGGCGTGTATGGACGCTTGAAGAGTTGGAACAGATAGCGGAAATTTGTTATGAAAGCGGTACACTGGTCATTTCTGATGAGATTCATGCCGACTTGACATTACCGCCATACAGGCATTCTACTTTTGCGTTGGTATCGGACAAGGCGCGCCGGAATTCCCTTGTGTTTATGTCTCCCAGCAAAGCGTTCAATATGCCGGGACTGGCAAGTTCGTATTGTATCATTGAAGATAGCAGAATACGTCATCGTTTTCAGGAGTATATGGAGGCCGGTGAATTAAGCGAGGGACACTTGTTTGCTTATCTCAGCGTGGCTGCTGCATATAGCAACGGAACCGAATGGCTCGATCAGGCGATTGCCTATATTCAGGCCAACATCGATTTTACCGATGAATATCTGCGGGCGTATATTCCGGCCATCCGCATGATTCGTCCGCAGGCTTCTTATCTCATATTTCTCGATTGCCGGGGCTTGGGACTGGCTCAGAAAGAATTGGTCGGTCTTTTTGTGGACGGTGCACATCTGGCGCTTAATGACGGCACCACTTTCGGGAAAGAAGGCGAAGGATTTATGCGGTTGAATGTAGCTTGCCCGCGCAGTGTACTCGAAAAGGCATTGGGGCAACTGCGGGAAGCCTGTAACAGATAGTCCACTTTATACAACATACAACAAAATTGAAAATCTGATGGATAAGAACAGTTTTGAAGCACAACTTCTGCATACTCCTTTTGATAAAGAAGATGCTTATCATTCTCTTTCCATGCCGGTATACAATACGGCTGCTTATGAATTCGACACGGCGGAAGCCATGGAAGAGGCTTTTTGCGGACGCACGGCCGATCATGCCTATTCGCGGATAACCAATCCTACTGTTCAGTATTTCGAGAAACGCATCCGGACCATTACAGGTGCGCTGAGTGTGACGGCTCTGAATTCCGGTATGGCGGCTGTCAGTAATGTTTTCATTACGTTGGCCCGATCCGGTGCGAACATTGTCACCTCTCCCCATCTGTTTGGCAATACTTATTCTTTTTTCAAAAGTACTTTAGCGGCATTTGGAGTCGAAGTGCGTTTTTGCGACCTTACAAATCCGGACGAAGTCCGTGAGCGGGTAGATGAAAATACTTGTGTGGTTTTTCTTGAAGTTATCACGAATCCTCAACTCGAGGTTGCCGATTTGAAAGCGCTTGCCGGCATTGCCCATCAGGTGGGAGCCCCTTTGGTAGCAGATACGACTGTTATTCCTTTTCATACATTCCATGCCCGTGAATTCGGGATAGATATTGAGGTTGTTTCCAGTACCAAATATATTTCCGGTGGCGCGACCAGTTTGGGTGGGCTTATTCTTGATTACGGTACGCTGGATTGGAGCCGTTCGAAGAAACTGGGCCCGGTGGGGGCGCAATTCGGTAATGCTGCTTTTACAGCCAAACTTCGTAAAGAGATTCATCGCAATTTAGGAGCTTATATGACTCCGCAGGTGGCTTATATGCAAAGTCTTGGCTTGGAAACAATGGAAGTTCGTTATGCACGGCAGGCGTCCACATGTCTGGAATTGGCAGAACGCTTGCAGAATTTTCCTCAGATAGAGGCGGTTAATTATACCGGACTTGCATCCAATCCGTTTTATCGGTTGAGTACGGAGCAGTTTGGCCCTTATCCCGGAGCGATGCTGACATTTGATCTCGCTTCGCGTGAGGCCTGTTTCCGTTTTATGAATCGTCTGCAACTTATCCGCAGGGCAACTAACCTGTTTGATAATAAAACGCTTGCCATTCATCCTGCCAGCACTATTTATGGCACCTTCACCGAAGAACAAAGGCAAAGTATGGATATCAGCCAGAAAACAATCCGCCTTTCCGTCGGTCTTGAAAATATAGAAGACTTATTGGCTGATATGGGCCGGGCATTCACGGCGGACTGATGTGCAGATCGGTATGTATCCTTCTTATTAAATGTTTCAACTGTATGAAACTCATCGTTCCAACCGTATGAAACCGTTTGTTCCAACTGTATGAAACTGTCCGTTTCATCCGTATGAAACCAATGGTTTCCCGGTGTGGAACCGATCGTTTCTCGGTGTGAAACTGAATTCATCCTACCGGGCTGACTGGTTTCATATACCGGTACTGCTATCCGATATCATGACAGTACTACCGGATGGAGCATCTGAAAATCCTTGTTGATTAATAAAATACGATAGGTTGCATTGACAGGATGCGGCGGGAAAGCCTAATGTAATTTATTTCAATAACTTTCTGAAAAAGAATATTCTTTCTTGAAATCCTTCTTCTCTTTGTCTTGTAAAGTAAATTAGCTTTGTCGAATTTTGTTCTTGTCTTAAAAAGGGAAGGATACCCGGACCGAGGCAGGATGGAATGCGACCGTTTTTCTCTAAAAGTTTGTATATTAGCAGCTTGAAGACTATGCAAAGGAGGCGTTTTTATGCTTGTTTTGAACGTCTCTAACCCTAAGGTTTAAAAGTTATATGAGCAAGAGCGCAGAGAGTTTGAGTACATTTCTACTTCATTTTTTAGAGAGATTGAACGACTATGAATCGATCGAGAAAAAGGTGATGGGATCATTAACGGATATTTGTGATTATTGTGGATTCAAGAGAGGATTTGTTTATCAGACAGACGGATTCCGTTATTTTTATTTGAAAGAGACGGTTGGGAATGAGGATAATACTCTGAGATCCCGTTTTGAAATGGGCGAGATGACCAAACAACATTTGGCACGTGCAAAAGATAAGAAGGAACCTTTCTGTGTCGATGGTTATGAGGGTAGCTCGTTGGCTGATATCGATATCATGGATTTTTATAAGGTAAAATCCTTATTGATCCGGCACTTTGAAGATACCGAAGGGAAAATAATCGGCTTTATCGGATTTGCCGACAGGGAAGAGGGCGCTTCTTCTTTTACCAAAGAGGAGTCGCAGGCCATTTATCTTGCGTTGGGTGCGCTTTCTAAAGAAATATCGATCAGAGAGTATAAAGAAAGAGAAGTACGTGCGAGTAAGACATTGGGCAGTATCATGAATAATATGGGAGTCGATATATACGTCAACTCGTTTGATTCTCATGATATGCTGTATGCCAATGAATCTATGGCGGCTCCCTACGGCGGTATAGAGCATTTCGAGGGGAAGAAGTGCTGGCAGGCGCTTTATACCGATAAAACGGGAGAGTGCGAGTTTTGTCCGAAGAGACATTTGATCGATGAGAACGGTTTGCCTACCAAAGTCTATTCCTGGGATTATCAGCGCCCGTTTGATAAGTGCTGGTTTCGCGTATTCAGTGCTGCCTTTGCTTGGATAGACGGACAAATGGCACATGTCATTACCAGTGTCGACATCGACCATCAAAAGAAAATAGAGGAAGAATTAAGAATTGCGAAAGAGAAAGCAGAAAATCTGGATCGCTTGAAGTCGGCTTTTCTGGCCAATATGAGTCATGAAATTCGTACTCCGTTAAATTCGATTGTAGGCTTTGCCAGCCTTCTGGCCGAGTCGGAGGACAAAGAAGAACGCGAGGAGTATCTTGCCATCATGCAAGAAAATTCGGAGTTGCTTTTGCAATTGATATCCGATATTCTGGATTTGTCGAAGATAGAGGCAGGTACGCTTGACTTTAATATGGGTTATTTGAACGTCAAGGATTTATGTGAGGATATTGTTCGTTACTATGATATTAAAGAGGATAAGGAAGTTCCTGTTGTACTTGCTCCCGGTTTGCCCGATTATCGCATCTATAGTGATAAAAAACGCTTGATGCAGGTTATTATAAACTTTATCAACAATGCCTTGAAATTTACGCATGAGGGGCAGGTTCTTCTTGACTATCATTTTGAGGAAAACGATAATCAAATCGAATTTTCGGTTACAGATACGGGCATAGGAATTGCTCCGGAAAAAGCCGGTAAAGTTTTCGACCGTTTCGTAAAGCTCAATACCTTTTCAAAAGGTACCGGGTTAGGGCTTTCTATCTGCCGGAGTATTGTTGATCATTTGAAGGGGAGTATCGGTGTTGAATCAGAATTGGGGGTTGGCAGCCGTTTTTGGTTTACACATCCTTATGAAGTCGAATAAAAAAACATTTTATTTTTATCTTTTTTAATTTGTGGGCATTCCATCGCTTTTTTAAATCTTTTTCGGGAACGGCTTTTGACAAAATTAACTGTGATAGTCGTTAGGGTATACTCCCTATTTTGTTACAAAGGTCTGAGTCGGGGATGGCAAGAGGTCGGTTACCGGGTGTCTGTCTTTTCCTTCTTGAAATGTTTATCCGGAAAAACTGATCATACGACTTTTCTTCACATTATATGGTAATGGATCCATGTACCAATATGCCAATATGCTAATATATCGATGTACCAACGTACCAATGATATACGGTATGTAACGCAGCCAGTTGGTATATGGGTACATTAGTAGATTGCTACATCGTTTTTCTGTAATAAACGTTAATAGCATGCTCTTTTTCCTGTTTTCTATTGCTCGTTTGAATATAAGAATAATATATTTGTGATATCAAAATGATATCATTGAAAACTTTGTGATGATCCAGAGTGATGCGGCACTTTGGCAGGTAGCCGGACAATATGCTTATGATGATAGCGAAACTAATACGGAAGAACTTACTCTTCGTTCCGGCGGTGAAGAGATTAACGAATCATTAATTAAAATATTGGAAGGAATCATGTTACAACGGATTGTAATATTGTTAATTGTTCTTTTAGGAATTCTGCAACCTGCGGATGCCCAAAATCATAAAGCAAATTTAAAAAGTGCCGAACGTTTATATAAGTTTATTGTTGCAGGGCAAGGGGATAGCGTACATGTGCGTATGAGTGATACCATTCGTAAGAAGGTGGCCCCGGTGGTGTTTAGTGACAGTTTCCGGCAGTTGGAGAAACAGATGGGGAAATTTAAATCCCGGGGAAAGTGGAAAACGGAAATGGCGGAAGGGATCACGATGTATCATTGCGATGTACGTTTTGAAAAGAACTCTATGCGATTCACCGTCGTATTCGACGAGGACGGCAGGGCAAACACGCTTACCTTTACCCCGGCTACTTCTGTTGTTGATGCTAAGCCTATGGAGTTCAATAAAAAGAGGTTGGAGGAAAAAAGTGTGGAGATTTCTACCGATACTTTCCGGCTACCCGGTACATTAACTCTTCCTAAAGGAGGTTCCCGTCTTCCCGTACTGATCCTTGTACATGGTTCCGGCCCGAATGATCGCGATGAAACATTGGGCCCTAATAAACTTTTTCGCGATATAGCTTGGGGATTGGCTGAACAAGGCATAGCTGTTTTGCGTTACGATAAGCGTACCAAGGTGTATGGTACGGCAGCATATCCTCAAGGAGTGGAAGCGACTTTCGATAATGAAGTGGTAGATGATGTGATTTCGGCCGTTCGTTTAGTGAAATCATTGCCGGAGATTGACTCTGCAAGAGTCTATGTGTTGGGGCATAGTTTAGGCGGGATGTTAGTCCCGCGTATCGCACAACGGGCCGGTGAGGGATGTTTGGGCGGTATTATCAGTTTGGCTGGACCGGTGCGGAAGATGGAACAGCTATTGACCGAGCAAATAACATATATCTCTTCTCTTTCGGGTACGCAGCCGGATGTGAAAGCGGCGGTAGAGCAGGTGATGAATTCGCTTCCGGAGTCATACCGGAAAATGGAAACAGAATACCAACCGGTCGAGGTAGCCCGGATGTTGAAACTTCCTTTCCTTGTGTTACAGGGTGAACGTGACTATCAGGTGACGATGCAGGATTTCGGAATGTGGCGCTTTGGATTGTATCGTAATCCGAATGTGCTTTTTAAGTCGTATCCTAAATTGAACCATGCCTTACAGGAGGGGAGTGGGAAATCTACCCCTTTTGAATATACACATCTCAGTCCTGTACCGGAATATGTCATAAAGGATATTGCTGATTTTATAAACGGAGTATTTAAACAGTAAATAAATAGTGAATTCCCATTGGTCTCGTTTTTCAGAATGAAATGGTTGGTAATTGGGAATGAATGAGAGGAATTAATATTGTGGCTAAAAAAGAATCTTCAACCAAGAGTTTTGTCCTGCGGGTAGATGCTGAAACAATGGATGCCATCGAAAAGTGGGCAGCCGATGAGTTTCGCAGCACAAATGGTCAGCTTCAATGGATTATTGCCGAAGCCTTGAAAAAGAGTGGGCGGATGAGAGGAATGAAAGAAGTAAATAATGAAATAATGAAAGAATGAAAGGCTACGCTATGTAAATGTAATCACGATCATTGCGCAGCCTTTCATTCATTTTTTCATTCCTTCCTTCCTTCATTCCTTCGGCCTTTTCTTCTTTCCTTCCTTCCTTCCTTCTTTCCTTCTCTCCATAGCGCTTTAGATATTGTTAACTATAAAAGTTAGTTTATGAACTAAAAAATCTCGTTATTTGCCTTAAATATTGATACAGATATGAAAGGATTAACTGCTAAAGAAGAAGAAATCATGGGCTTTTTCTGGAAGAAAGGCCCTCTGTTTGTGAAAGAAATGCTGGCTTTTTATGATGAACCGAAACCGCATTTCAATACATTATCTACTATTGTCCGGGGATTGGAGGATAAAGGATTCCTTGCCCATAAAACTTATGGAAATACCTATCAATATTATGCAACGGTCAGTGCAGAAGATTTTCATAAAGGAACACTGAAAAATGTTATCCGTAAGTATTTCAATAATTCTTATCTCAGTGCCGTCTCTTCATTAGTCAGTGAGGAAGACATTTCGCTTGATGATCTTAAGCAGCTTATACGTGAAGTGGAAAATGCACATAATAAAAAATAGAATGTGCCATAAAAGAAAAAACTTATGGGAACCTTTTTTGTCTACATACTGAAATCATCTGTTTGCCTCGCACTATTCTATCTTTTTTATAGGTTGTTGCTGAGCAAAGAAACTTTTCATCGCTTTAATCGGGTCGCTTTATTGGGAATACTTTTTTTGTCGTTGCTTATCCCATTGCTTGAGGTGACTACTGCGCAACCCACAGAGATGGCGCATACCATACTGACTTTGGAACAGCTTCTTGCAATGGTTGATTTCTACTCTCAGGATACTGTGGCTGTTGCTCCGGTTGAGGTAAAAGAGATTACTTTATCCGGCATTCAGATCACCCTGGTCATTTACCTTGCCGGTATCGTGTTTTTCGCTTGCCGTAATATTTATTCGCTTATCCGTTTGTTTTTGTTACTCCGTTCGGGTAGAAAGGAGATATTTCATTCCGGTATTAGGCTCATTATACATAATAAAGAAATCGCTCCTTTCAGTTGGATGAAATATATCGTTATCTCTGAGGCCGATCTTGAGGAGAATGGACGTGAAATACTCATTCATGAAACTGCCCATATCAGCAATCATCATTCTGTCGATCTGTTGGTTGCAGATCTATGTATCTTTTTTCAATGGTTCAATCCCGCATCGTGGTTACTGAAACAAGAACTGCAAAACATTCATGAATACGAAGCGGATGAGACAGTGATCAAAGAAGGTGTTGATGCAAAGCAATATCAATTATTATTAATAAAAAAAGCTGTCGGCACAAGGCTCTACTCTATGGCCAACAGCTTTAATCACAGTACACTTAAAAAACGTATCACTATGATGTTAAAAGAAAAATCAAATCCTTGGGCACGTTTGAAGTATTTGTATGTACTTCCGTTAGCAGCTATTGCAGTAACTGCTTTTGCCCGTCCCGAAATCTCTCAAAAAGCAAAAGAGATTTCTGCTGTCAAAGTTAATGATTTAGCGGCAATTGTAGAAACAAAAACGGTGGAAAATGTTGCTTCCGGGGTAAATGCAGTGGTGAATCTTACTGATGTTCCGGAGATTCCCGTAGTAAAGGACACGGCAGATGTGAAGAAAAAGGAGACTGCTGGAAAATCGTCTGAAGACGGTGTCTTTTGGGTTGCAGAGAAAATGCCTGAATTTCCGGGTGGCAATGGAGCTGTAGCGGAATATGTACGGGAGAATATGAAATATCCTGCGATAGCGAAAGAGAAGGGTACACAAGGTCGTGTTATTGTACAGTTTGTTGTCAACAAGAAAGGTAAGATTGTTTCTCCAAAGGTAGCCCGGAGCGTTGATCCTGATTTGGATAAAGAAGCTATCCGGCTCATAAAGAGCATGCCGGATTGGATACCTGGAACGCAGGGAGGTAAAGCAGTAGATGTGAAATATACACTTCCGGTATCTTTCCGGCTTGATGGCGACAGTTCGGCAAATACCAATACCGCTTCTTCGGAAGAGAAAACGGGCGGACCACTTTTCATAATCGATGGTAAAGAAGCGGCTCCAAATACAATCAATGCGATCGATCCGAACTGGATAAAATCAATCAGTGTCTTGAAAGATGCATCGGCAACGGCAATCTATGGTTCTCGTGCAAAAGAGGGGGCTATTATCATAACTTTGATGACCAAGGAAGAATATCAGGCCAAACAAAATGAAAAGACGTTAGGTGATAAGATAGATGCTCTTCAAAATAAGCTTAATTCCAATGATGTAAAAAAAGTCTCTTACTTTTTGGATGATAAAGAAGTATCTGATACCGAACTCCAGACATTGAGACAAAATAAGGCAAGTGAATATGATGTAGTGACTGTAGAGACAGACGGTAAACCGGCGGTGAAAATAAAAACAAAACCTGTATCCAATATTACGATACGTGGTCTTAAAGGTACAGTTAAAAGCGTCAATGGTACACCTGTATTCCCGGATACATCCGATAATGAAAATAGGGTGGCAGGAAAAGTTTGTGATACGGATGGTAATCCGGTTATCGGAGCTTGTGTGTTAGTTGAAGGAACAACTATAGGAACAGTTACCGATCTTAATGGAACTTTTAAGTTGGAAACCCTGAAAGGTTCTGTTCTTTCTGTCAGCTATATCGATATGCAAACGGCAAAAGTTAAGGTAGAAGATGCCGGTCCGCTGATTATTACCTTGAAAGCAGATTGAAAAAACTCTAAGAAACACAAAAAGAAATCCTATAAAAATCAAAACAGTTTCTAACTCTCTCTCTTAATTGTTTTAGCAAGGGGTGTCGGTCATTGAAGGCAAGATGCTCCTTGCTCTTTTTGTATTCTTATTCCTTACCTTGAGTTTCCGAAAATTGTATCTTCGTATATAAAAATTGAATGAGTTTTTAGGAATATTTATAGAAAATACATTTCTTTGCAAGGCAAACGAATTTTAATATTATGCAAAAATTTATATTCCTTTTTCTATTTCTGCTTTCCTCTTTTGCAGTTGCTGCACAAAATGATGAAACACAGCAGTATGATTCAATCTTGTCGGTAATGAAAAATAAATCTATCCCCTTGATGGAGCGTTATTACATGACCGGGAATATAGAGAATCTTTCACGGGAACATCAGATCGGAGTTTTGAAACAGCTAGTACCCGAAGCGAAAGAATGGGAGGATAAAGCGGTTATTACTCGTTTGTATTCCATTATTTCTTTGTCGGAGACTCAGCTAAGTCATATGGAAGCTGCTAAGAACTATCTGGATAGCGCCTTTGTTTATGAAGGGACTTTTTCTAACAATAATATTGCCGGAATGATGTATTATGCGGCAGGGGTTTATCACGTGACACTGACTGATTTTGTAGAAGCTCAAAAGAATTATTATAAAGCTGCAGAATACTTTAATAGGAATGAACATAAACCGGGTATCTTGACGGATGTGTTCTATAATTTGTCTGTCATTTATGTTTTGTGGCAGGATGAAAAGGGATTAGCCGAACTGATGAAAGACTTGGAGCAGACTCCGGTTGACTTTCCGGTTCAGCAGATTTTGAAATTATCCGTGCAGGCTCAATATTATTATGTACATTATGCGAATACGAAAGATGTTGCTTACCTCGATTCGGCTGCCATGTACAATAATTTAGCGTTTGATGTATACAATACGACGGATAATCCATATGATGTAGGTCATCAGATATCGGATAATTATCTTAGTCAGGCACTCATTTATTGCTTTCAGGGAAAGATTCAGGAAGCGAGAAACTGCTTTGAGACAGGGCGGAAATTGATGAATCCGAAACAGTTCGATTCGGATGCGCGTATCTTATATATTTCGGGAATGATCTCTTATTATTTAGGAGATTATTCACAGGCAGAAAACAGTCTTCGGACTGCGTTGGAACAACTGGAATCGTTAAGTGAAGAAAAACAGATAAATTATGATGAATCCATTGTTTCCAGCTATTTGATACTTGCCAAAGTATATGAGGAACAGAAACTTTATGATAAAGCGTTGGAAGCCGAACGCCAATCCATGCTGTTTTCCAGACGGCTGTATGAACAAAATACGCGAAGAGAGATAAACACACTTCGCGTGAAGTACAATCTGGATCAGGCCGAACGCAACGTAAAGCAGCTTACCGTACTTAGTGAACAGCGTGCACGTATCAACCAACTTGTGATAGGGATGATGGTACTGGCATTGGTTGTTATTTTCCTGTTAGCCGTTCGTTACCGTTCGCGTCAGAGGTTGAATGCTCATCTGTTACAGATTGCCGATTTGAAACAACAGGAGGCTGATCTGACTATAGAACTTCAGAAAGCCAAATTGGAAGAAAAAGAAAATGAATTTCAAGTTATGGTGAACGAGGCGCGGCAACGTAGGGTGCAGTCTTATCTGGAAGGATTGGAGGTAGAACGTAATCGTCTTGCCCGTGAACTCCATGATAATGTATCGAATGAATTGGTGGCTATCCGTATGGAGATAGAGGGAGGTAAAAGTACGCCTCAAGAAATAATGAATACTCTTAAAACATTGCATACGGAAGTACGGGCTATTTCGCATGATCTGATGCCGCCTGTGTTTAAGTATGCCACCCTACCGGAAATATTGGAGGATTATGTATCGCAACGCGATAAACCGGGCAAGACAGAAATCACATTATCGATTCAACCGGAAGAAGGATGGGAAAACATACCGCAAAATACAGGATTGGAGATTTATCGCATCATACAGGAGGTCACCGGAAATGCGTTGAAACATGCGGAAGCCAGCCGGATAGACATAAGCTTATTATGGAATGAGAACAGAATAGAGATTATGGTTGCTGATAACGGGAAAGGTTTTGATAAAGAACGCAAAGGCACAGGTATTGGCATGAATATCATTAGAGAGCGAGTCCGCAATCTGAAAGGACAATTAAGAATAGATACTGCTCCGGGAAAAGGTACAAAAATACAGGTAGAACTTTCTACCGGTGATTTGTGACTTGATCGGTGAGTTGTCGTTTCTTTAATGATATCCCATATTTTGTAGTACTTGCATGATCTCTTTTTCCTGATCAGGGTGAAACCACTGTATCTCTTCGTCCCGTTTGAACCAGGTCATCTGTTTACGCGAATAGATACGTGAGTTCTGTTTTATCTTCTCAATGGCAAAAGGGAGTTCCCAAGTTCCGTCCAGATAATTGAAGATTTCTTTGTAGCCTACTGTATTGAGTGAGTTAAGCGGGCGATAGGGATATACATTCCGGACCTCCTCAAGCAACCCTTCTTCCATCATTACATCTACCCGGTGGTTGATGCGATTGTAAAGTTCGGCCCGGTCACGTGTCAATCCTATTTTTATAATGCGGAAAGGGCGTTCTTTTCTTTTTTGTGTCCGGAAAGAAGTATAGGTCTTCCCTGTCATATAACAAATTTCGAGGGCATGGATGACTCGTTTGGGATTCTTTAAATCGACAATTTTGTAATATTCCGGATCGAGCAGTTTCAGTTCGGAGCAGAGATTCTCAAGTCCCTCCGCTTCATATCTTTGCAGCATCATCTCCCGTGTCTCTGTATCTACGGTAGGAATATCGTCAATACCTTTGCATATGGCATCCACATACATCATCGACCCTCCTGTGAGAATGACTACTTCATGTTCTTGAAATAGCCTTTCGAGGATGGTCATTGCTTCCTCCTCGTAACGCGCAGCACTATAATAATCAGTGAGTTTTAGTGTACCTACCAAATAATGAGGTACCCGTTTCAATTGTTCCGGGGTAGGGGCGGCAGTACCTATTTTAAGGTCTGCATAGATCTGTCTGGAATCGGCAGAAACAATGCTTGTATGAAAATGTTCCGCTAACCGGAGGCTTAACTCTGTCTTTCCAACTCCGGTAGGGCCAATAAGGACGATAAGGGTAGGAGAGGGCATAAAAGGATTTACGATTAGATAATTTACAATTAAACGATTGAAGAATCTTGCTTTATTGATGTCTCCGTAAGGGGAGGTGATGGATGATTACAAGATCGGGGAGAGAAAACCCCATTAGGGTTTGGGCATATAATTCGGTTTACGATTAGAGGATTGGCCACTTGGAAGAGTAGTACTTCCAATCGTAAATAGTAAATCGTCTAATCGTAAATCCGATATTATTGGGGCTTATAATTTCTCTTTTTCAAAAGATCCTGCATCCGGTGTACCGCCACCTATATCAAAACCTTCGGCATCAAAGTCCTCAAGGTCGAAATCCTGGTCTCCGTAGAAATTTTCATCCAAATCCAATGAACCACTGGCAGCAGCCATTTCTTCAAAATCCATGGTCTGTTTGGGGGCATCTCCGGTTTTCTTTGTGCATTTAGAGCCTTTCATCTCTTTTCCTGTGATGATTTCAGACAATTCTATGAAGAAACAACGTTCTGTCATGTAATCAAATACATAGAGCAGTTTCTGCTTTTCATCCTCAATCAGTTCGCTGAGGGTCGTATCTTTCATTACCCAACTGTCTATTTCCGGACTATTATCCATCTCTTCCAATGTAATCTCTTTCTCCTTTTCCCAGTCATCGTCACAAAGGAAAAATGAGGTCATCTGATCGTTGGTATACCCTGTCGATTTCAATATCGCTTCATGGAAGTCATAAAAAGTGGCTTCCGGATCAATTTGTATTTCTCTGACGAAATTATCCACCTCATCAGATATGATGGTAAATCTGTATATCATAATGATAATGTTTTAAATTTTCAATATATATAATATGCCAATAGACAGATTTGTTATTTAATAATTCCTCGCTCCGAGTTGCGTATAAAACTGATAATATATTCTATTTCCGGGCTCGTCTCTACTTCTGCTTCCACTTTTGTAAGGGCATCGGAAATATTTAATCCGCTTTGGTAGATAATGCGGTAAGCATTATGAATGTTTTCAATTACTTCATTGGAGAATCCACGGCGACGGAGACCGATGATGTTGATACCACTGTAAGTAATGGGTTCGCGTCCGGCAATAATATAAGGGGGAATGTCTTTACTAAAACGTGATCCGCCTTGAATCATAACATATCCGCCTACGTGGCAAAATTGGTGCATTAATACGGCGCCACTGATGATGGCATTATCGTCGATGATAATTTCTCCCGCCATTTTAGTAGAGTTTCCGATAATACAGCCGTTGCCAATGATAGCGTCGTGGGCTACATGCACTCCTTCCATCAGAAGATTATTATTGCCAACGATGGTTTTTCCTTTGGCTGCCGTACCACGGTTGATGGTTACATTCTCGCGAATGAGGTTATTGTCTCCGATTTCGGCAGTACTTTCTTCTCCACGAAATTTGAGATCTTGTGGAATAGCACCGATAACGGCACCCGGGAAAATAGTATTTCCGTTACCGATACGCGAACCGTATAAAATATTGGCATTGGGCATAATTTTGTTATTATCGCCGATCACCACATTTTTATCGATGTAAACGAAAGGACCGATCTCTACGTTTTCCCCGATTTTTGCTTCAGGGTGAATATACGCTAAGGGACTTATCATAATTTATTTGTTTTTTACTATTTGAGCCATAAATTCCGCTTCACATACTACCTTTTCACCTACGAAAGCGTAACCTTTCATAGTGGATATGCCTCGCCGAATAGGAGCTAACAGTTCTACCCGAAAGATAAGGGTATCTCCCGGTACTACTTTTTGGCGGAATTTCACACCGTCTATTTTCATGAAATAAGTAGAATAGCGGTTAGGTTCGTCTACTGAATTGAGCACGAGCAATCCTCCGATCTGTGCCATTGCTTCTATCTGAAGTACACCGGGCATTACCGGTTCCTCGGGGAAGTGACCTTGGAAGAAGGGTTCATTGGAAGTGACATTCTTGATTCCTACAATATAGTTGGCACCAATTTCAATCACTTTATCTACCAACTGGAATGGATACCGGTGAGGAAGCAGTTCGCGGATGCGGTTTACATCCATGATAGGCGCTTCATTGCAGTTGTATATGGGAGCCTGTATTTCGTGCAAACGGATTTCTTTGCGCATCTGACGGGCAAACTTGTTGTTGATCGTATGTCCCGGACGAGTTGCAATGATGCGGCCTTTGATGGGTTTGCCGATAAGGGCAAGGTCACCGATGACATCGAGTAATTTGTGACGGGCGCATTCATTAGGCCATACCAATGGTTTGTGATTAATATACCCCAATTGGTTGGCATCCATGTGGGGAACTCCCATGACATCTGCCAACTGATCGTAACTCTCTTGAGACATTTTACGTTCATAGATAACGATGGCATTGTCTAAGTCACCTCCTTTGATCAGTCCGGCTGATAGTAACGGTTCAATTTCACGGACAAATACGAATGTACGGCTGGCAGCTACTTCCTCTTTAAAATTATTCATATCTTCCAGTGTTGCGAACTGGTTAGGGATGATAGTAGAATCGTAGGATACCAATACGTTCAGACTGAAATTTTCGTCCGGCAATACAATGATAGACGAACCAGTCTCCTCGTCGCGGAATTCGATTTTTGATTTGATTATATAAAAGTCCTTGACAGCATTTTGCTCTTCTATGCCGACCTTTTCTATCTCTTGTACGTAATATTGTGCACTACCGTCCAGAATAGGAAACTCCGGACCGTTTACTTGAATAAGACAATTATCTATGCCTAAGGCATAAAGAGCTGCCATTCCATGTTCAACGGTGCTTACTTTTACTCCATTTTTGGCTAACACAGTACCACGTGTCGTCTCTGTCACGTTGTCTGCCACAGCATCGATGACCGGATGTCCTTCCACATCGATACGCTGAATTTTATATCCGTGGTTTTCGGGCGCAGGGTTAAACGTTACTGTCAGATCAAGACCAGTGTGAAGACCTTTTCCTCTCAGTGAAAAGCTATCCTTCAGAGTTTTTTGTTTCAGCATTGGTTACTTATTTATTAGTTGTTGTTTTAATTCTTCAAGTTCTTTGCGTAGATTACGCAGTTCTTGTTGTAGTTCAGGTAAGTTTTTATGTACGACGGCTGCTTTGAAATACTGCTTCGGTTCCATCGGAGGAGTACCAATTAACTGGCTTTCGGATTTAATACTGCCCGGTACACCGGATTGTGCTCCGAGATTCACTTTATCACCGATTTTGATATGGCCGGCGATACCTACTTGCCCACCGAACATACACCATTCTCCTATTTTAGTAGAACCGGCAATTCCTACCTGGGCTGCCATGACCGTATGTGAACCTATTTCATCATTGTGTGCTACTTGAACAAGATTATCCAGCTTAACACCACTGTGAACGATTGTAGCTCCCATCGTTGCACGGTCAACACAAGTGTTGGCACCAATGTCTACTCTGTCTTCAAGGATAACGATGCCGATTTGGGGAATCTTTTCGTAACCTTGCGGAGTCGGTGCGAAGCCAAAACCGTCTGCTCCGATTACTGCACCTGAATGTAAGACACATTCATTACCTATATGACAGTCGTGGTAGATGGTTACGTTAGAATAAAGAAGGCAGTTACTGCCGATCTTCACATTATCTCCTACATAAGTGTGCGGATAGACGAGGGTATTATCTCCGATAACGGTGTTTTCTCCGATGTAGGCAAAAGCACCGACGTATACATTTTCACCGATATGTGCAGTGGGAGAGACGAATGCCAATGAGTCGATACCTTGTTTTTTAGGTTTACTCATTTCGTAGAGATTCATTAATTTGGCGAGGCTTTCATAGGCATTGTCTACCTTTATTAAAGTAGCCTTTATTTCATGTTCCGGCTCAAAATCCTTATTTACCAGTATGATACTGGATTGGCTTTCATATATATAAGGTGTATACTTCGGATTGGAAAGGAATGAAATTGCTCCTGGTATTCCTTCTTCTATTTTAGCGAACGTATGTACAGTTGCGTTTTCATCTCCTATAACTTCTCCTTGGATAAATGCTGCAATTTGCTTAGCCGAAAACTCCATGTTTTTACTCTATTATTATATGATTTTTTTCCGTTTTTTATATGTCCGATAAGGGCGGCTTTTGTATGCGCACCTCTATCAGAGCACAAATAACGGACTTTTTTTTTATATATCCTTACTCTTTAATGAATATTTTATACTTGTATATGCAAACGTTGGTAGCAGATATAGTATTTCTTTACCTTTTTGGAGAGCAACGAGATGTTTAACATATCCGATGCTTCGGCAATATTTTTGATTGTGCCGTCCTTATAGATAATGTCAATACTATCATCTGCCGGTTCGTACATATTCTTTTCGATGCTGGGGGTAGAAACAAAATAGTTCGCTTCGGAAAGTGTGACGCCTAATTGCCGGCTTATTTGCAAAGTTAATTCTTTTTTCCTTTCTTCACTAATGGGTTCGGAAGATATTTCCACTTTAAAGATATTGCGATTGATCATTCCGAGGCTGAGCGTAGAGAGCACTTTGTCCGGATGGGTACTCCATACCTTAAGCGAAGTCCATATATCGTTATCGTCCAACTGGATGAAATTCTCCAGACATTCGGGATTACTATGAAACTTCTCCGGATCGATATCATTGTACAGGAAGAAATGAAGCGCCGGTGAAGCGAATAGCTCCACTCCTTTACGGGCAAGTTCTTTTGCCCGTAGCAAAGTGCTGATGAGCATCCGCTCATAGGCTACCGATGTTTTGTGCAGATATACTTGCCAATACATCAACCGACGGGCCGTAAGAAAGTTTTCGATAGAATAGATACCTTTGGACTCTACCACCAGATGATCATCCGCTACATCGAGCATTTTTATGATACGGGCAGATCCGATATTACCTTCTGTGACTCCTGTATAAAAGCTGTCCCGGCGTAAATAGTCGAGACGGTCCATGTCTAACTGTCCACTTACGAGTTGATGAAGGAAGCGTTTGGGATATTCATCCTTGAATATTTGTATCGCAAGGCTGAGTTGTCCGTTCATCTCCTTATTCATACGTTCCATCAGCATAAGGGAAATTTCCTCGTGCGATATGCCTTTTACAATCGTGTCCTCAAGTACATGTGAGAAAGGACCGTGTCCGATATCATGTAACAGGATTGCCGCCTGTACTGCTTCTGCTTCACTGTCGAAAATAAAGTTTCCTTTAGAAGCAAGTTGCATAATGGCTTCGCTCATCAGGTGGAAAGCTCCCAATGAATGTTGAAAACGGGTATGCTGTGCTCCGGGATATACTACCGACGACAATCCTACTTGTTTGATACGGGTTAATCGTTGTAAAAGGGGGTGTCGTACGATGTCATACAACAATCCCTTCGGTATGTTGATGAATCCGAATACCGGATCGTTTATTATCTTTCTTTCGTAAGCCATGTAATTAGTGGTAAGTGATTGGTGATGACTAATCGTTAATCACTTTTTTCAGCTCTTCTGCCATTTGCTCCTGTACTTCTTGTGCGGCTTTTCTGGCTGCTTGTGCAAAGTTTTCGGTTTTGTCTGCATAAATAATTCCACGGGAAGAGTTTACGATTAATCCGCAAGTATCGTTCATACCATATTTGCACACTTCTTCAAGTGAGCCGCCTTGCGCACCTACACCGGGTACAAGAAGGAAATGGTTAGGAACAATTTTACGGATATCTTCAAAGGCACGTCCCTGGGTAGCACCTACTACATACATCATTTGTTCATCACCGGCCCATTCTTGTGATTTCCGCAATACTTTTTCGAAAAGACGCTCTCCATTAATATCTTTTGTCAATTGGAAATCGTGTGAACCTTTGTTGCTGGTGAGAGCAAGAAGAATTACCCATTTACCCTCATAGGTCAGAAATGGTGTAACGCTGTCCTCACCCATGTATGGAGCAACGGTAACCGAGTCTATGTTCAGTTCCTCAAAGAAGGTACGGGCATACATTGCAGATGTGTTTCCAATGTCACCGCGTTTTGCATCGGCAATGATAAACTGGTCGGGATAATTTTCTTTGATATACTTCACTGTTTTTTCAAAAGCGATCCAGCCTTTTACACCCATACTTTCGTAGAATGCCAAATTCGGTTTGTAGGCGATACAAAGATCGGCAGTTGCGTCAATAATTGCTTTGTTGAAAGCGAAGATCGGATCGGCTTCATCCAAGAGATGATCCGGTATTTTTTTGATGTCTGTATCAAGCCCAACGCAAAGGAATGATTTTTTGCGTTTGATATTCTCAAATAATTCTTGTTTATTCATCTTTTATATTTACGATTTACAATTTTACGGTTGAAAATTCTCTCTCTTCTTTCCTTCTCCCCTCTCAATTCTCCCTTCTCTCAATTCTCCCTTCTCTCTTTTGAGTTCTCCCTTTTTTATAGTTCGCTCTCTTTGAGGCGTTCCGTATTTTCGGCTACCGTCAACTTGTCTATACATTCTTGGATATCTCCGTCCATGAATGCGGCAAGGTTATAGATTGTGTAATTGATTCGGTGATCGGTAATGCGTCCTTGCGGATAGTTGTAAGTACGGATTTTAGCAGAACGGTCGCCGGTAGAGACCATTGTTTTGCGTTTGGAAGCAATGTCGTCAATGTACTTTTGGTGCTCTTTGTCATAGATAAAGGTACGCAGACGCGCGAGAGCACGTTCTTTATTTTTCGGTTGGTCACGGGTTTCCGTACATTCAATAAGGATTTCTTCGGAAATACCCGTATTCGGGTTTTTCCAGATGTAGCGTAGGCGAACCCCCGATTCTACTTTATTCACATTCTGACCACCGGCACCACCGGAACGAAACGTATCCCATTTTATTTCTCCCTCATTGATCACAACATCGAACTCTTCCGCTTCGGGAAGTACGGCTACGGAAGCGGCGGAAGTATGCACACGTCCCTGTGTTTCAGTGGCAGGTACACGTTGTACACGATGTACTCCCGATTCATATTTCATTGTTCCATATACGTTATCTCCTGTGATACTACAAATAATTTCTTTGTACCCGCCGGCTGCTCCCTCATTTGCACTGGATACTTCCAGTTTCCAGCCTTTAGACTCACAGAACTTAACATACATGCGGAAAAGATCACCGGCGAAGATAGCAGCTTCATCGCCACCCGTACCACCACGTATTTCAAGAATGGCATTTTTGCTGTCCTGTGGATCTGCCGGTACAAGCAAGATTTTTATCTCTTCTTCCAGTTCGGGGAGGCGCTCTTGACTATTGTCCAATTCTTCTTTTGCCATTTCACGCATGTCGGCATCCGATTCGTTAGCAAGTATGTCTTTGGCTTCTTCAATGTTGGCCAATGTTTGTATGTATTCCTTGCGGGCCTTCATCAGGTCGTCAAGTTCTTTATATTCTTTGGTTAGTTTGACGTAACGTTTTTGGTCGGCAATCACTGCCGGGTCGGTAATGAGGGTAGAAACTTCCTCAAAACGAGCCACAAGACCATCTAATTTTTCTAATATATTGTTACTATCTGCCATGAAAATTATTAATTTGATTAAGGACAATGTGCCATAAAATAATGTGCCAATGTACTAATGTGCCGATATGCCAATTGGCTGCGCTAAAATAATGTGGAATGTGTTAACTGAATAATTTGCTGAATTTTTTAATTCTTTAATTTCTTCATTCTTTCATTCTTTCATTCTCTAATTGGCACATTGGCACATTATCCTATTGGCACATTATTTAATATTTAAATTCTCCGAATTCGCTTTTGATAATCAATTCTTTTTGATCGCTTTCTTCAATACGTCCTACAATTTGTGCGGGGATACCGAAAGATTCGCTGATGGCAATCACTTTTTCGGCATGTTCGGGTGAGAGGTATACTTCGAGACGGTGTCCCATATTGAATACCTTATACATTTCCGCCCAGTCTGTGCCGCTCTGTTCCTGGATGGTCTTAAACAACGGAGGAACGGGGAAAAGATTATCTTTTACTACACGTACTTTGTCTACGAAATGCAGCACTTTGGTTTGGGCACCGCCCGAACAGTGTACCATACCGTGGATATCGGGACGTAGCACATCCAGCAGTTTCTTTACTACCGGAGCATATGTGCGGGTGGGAGAGAGTACCAGCCTACCCGCATTGATCGGTGAACCTTCTACTTCATCCGTCAATTTTAATCCGCCGGAGTAAACGAGTTCTTCCGGAACGGCTGCATCATAGCTTTCGGGATATTTTTCCGCCAGATATTTGGCAAATACATCATGACGGGCGCTGGTCAGTCCGTTACTTCCCATACCGCCATTATATTCTTTTTCATAAGTGGCTTGTCCGTAAGAAGCAAGACCAACAATCACATCGCCCGGACGGATATTGGCATTGTCGATGACATCTGCACGTTTCATACGGCAGGTCACAGTACTGTCTACGATAATTGTACGTACAAGATCGCCTACATCGGCTGTTTCACCTCCGGTGGCGTATACACCGACTCCCATGTCGCGAAGTTCGGCCAATAATTCATCTGTCCCGTTGATAATGGCAGAGATAACCTCACCTGGAATAAGAAGTTTATTACGGCCGATAGTAGATGATACGAGAATATTGTCTACGGCACCTACACACAACAGGTCGTCGATATTCATAATCAATGCATCCTGTGCGATACCTTTCCATACGGACAGGTCACCTGTCTCTTTCCAATACATGTAGGCCAGAGATGATTTTGTTCCGGCACCATCGGCATGCATAATATTACAATACTCCGGATCTCCACCCAAAATATCGGGAATGATTTTACAAAAAGCTTGCGGAAAAATACCTTTGTCTATGTTTTTGATGGCATTGTGCACATCCTCTTTTGATGCGCTGACACCTCGCATCATGTATCGTTGATTACTCATGAGTTATTGGGTTTTGTATACGGCGGCAAAAGTACTGTTTTTTTTCCGTATAGCCAACATTTTAGCATGAGTTCGACTGAAAGAGTTTTATTTAAAAACTTACCGTTGGAGCGGTTTCGGTACCTTCGGCTGCTTCAAAATAGGCATGTTTGTCAAAACCGAACATAGATGCAAAGAGACTTTTTGGAAAACGGCGAATTGCTGTATTGTAGGCCTGTGCGGCATTGTTAAAGTTGGTGCGGGCTACGTTGATACGGTTTTCCGTTCCTTCCAATTGTGCTTGAAGCTCGAGGAAATTCTGGTTGGCTTTTAAATCCGGGTAATTTTCGGTGATAGCGAGTAACTTACCTAAAGCGGAAGTGACTGCACCTTGTGCTTTCTGATACTCTGCCAGTTTCTCCGGAGTCAGGTCATTGGCGTTTACCTGCATTTGAGTTGCCTTGCTACGAGCTTCCACTACTCCTTCCAGCGTTTCTTTCTCATGAGACGCATATCCTTTTACTGTATTTACCAGATTAGGGATAAGGTCGGCACGGCGTTGATATTGTGTTTCCACATTTGCCCACTGGCTGTTTACACTTTCGTCCATAGTAACCAGGCCATTGTACATGCTCACAGCCCATATAACGATAACCGCCACTACGGCAATAATGATAATAATCGATTTCTTCATTTTCTTTTTATTTTAGATTTTTCTCGGTTTGACTTAACCGATTGAGAAATAAACTTTTAGCGAATTATTTGAGAAATAGAGGTAACGATTTAGCAACTGTGCGAATTTCAGCGTTTTACATTGCTATGCTGTCAAATAACTCTTTCATTTGCAAATATAACATCTTTTTCCGAAAGTACGAACTTTCGGTGACAATTTTATAAAATCGACTTGCGAAAAAAGAAAATTATCGTGAATGGTCTAACTCTATATACCAGCCTTCCTTGACGGGCTTGTATAGCGTAGTGTCATTGTATGTCCTGCGGTAAATTTTGTTCAGGTCGCCGTGTTCGGTGATACGGATGTCACGGCGGCTTCTCAATTCGAGATCGTAAACGAAACTCTTGGATGTTCCCGCATCCACGATGCCGTGGGAGTAGTACAGCATAAATAAGCTCACATATACCGAATCTGCCGTTTCCTGCTCCCTGCGGTCAACAAGGACAAGACCGCATCCAATCTCTGACAACAAGGAGTCGAGTTGTATTCGGTCAGATCTTGATAACCCGTGTACCGGCGTGTCCTGCACTTGGTTCGGTTGGTAGGATATTTGTCCTGCCGAATCAAGGATGAGAATATCGCAGGGAGAGAGCGGTGGATAGTGAAAGCTTCCCTCCGAACTCTCCGCCATGATTTTGCGTATCTTGTCGAATGCCGCCTCGTGCGTGGCGAAGTGGCGTATCATTTCCTCGTCCGTCGGCGGCATGGGTGGCTCGCAGCTTACGACCGATGCAAGCGTTAAAAGTAGTATTATGATAACTATCTTCATCTCTGTTTAAGCCCCACCTTCACCATGCCATGTGCAGGTTTGGGTATTGTTATCATAGTTATGTTCTATCCATTGCCCCGATTTCTCGCCGTCAGTGTATTGTCCCTCGATAGTTATATAGGGTTTGCCGTCCCGTGTCGATTCCACACGATAAGAGCCGTCAAGTTTTCCGTTACGGTAGTGGCGTATTATCCTGCTGCGAAGCGTGCTCGCATCCTCGAAGATTTCCCACTCCTCGCCATCTTTTTTCCCGTCGATATAATGAGATTCAAAAATCTGCTCTCCTGTCTTGCTGTCAAAGCGGCGCTCCCGCCCGCTCTCCACACTCTGCTTATATTCCTTTTCGGCTTCTATTTTGCCGTTACGAAAATAGGTCTTTACAGTTCCGTCTATCTTGCCTTGCTGCATGGGTGTTTCCTTTCGGGGAGTAACGCCGTCTTGGTAATACTCCGTGAATGTGCTGTTACGCTTGCCTTTGGCATATATACCCGATTCACGCAGCACCCCATCACGATAGCGGCGATAATCACCGTTTATCATGCCATCGGAAAATTTAACACACTCCTCGTCAAGTCCTCGTATAATGCGATATTTTCCCCGTAACGGCTGTTTTCTGCCTTTTTTATAATAGACCGTGCGCCGTGAGTTATCTGTTATAGTCTGCAAATCGCTCCATTCTACGATTTGTTGTGCGGAAACCGTGCCACACAATAGTAAAAAGATGTATAGTGCCAATATTCTATTCATTGTATTTTTTGTTTTTCAAGGTTGCGGCTAACACGTGGCTCAATCACCACGAAAAGCGATTGAGCCACACGCCATTATCCGCATAAATCGAACTTGTTAGCCTCTTCACTTCTTCAACAAAGCGAAAAATTCCTCGTATCGCTCGAAAGATTCAAAGAATCCTGCATGCAATGTTATTTGTGTATCATCCGTCAAGAAGATTTCCAATTCTCCTTCTTCATCGTCATATTTAAGATGTTTTATATCCGATATTTTAAATATTTTGTCGGTTTTCTCCCCTTTCTTTATTATAGGATAGGTTACACTATCTGCATCGACAACGATTTTTCCTCCGTTCGCCGCCAAAGCACGGGCAAGACGAACCTTGTTCAATGTTATTACCAAGAGAACGAGTCCTCCGATTATAAAAACAATGGCAGTACTCGTAGGGCCAAGTATTCGGGTACTGCCTATTCTTATACCGAATGGATAAACGAGCGGCACGACAACCATACCGACTGATACAGCCAACATTGTAATGTTATCCTTGATAGGAGAGGCTGGAGCATAATTAAACGTTTTCATAATTCAAAAAAATGTAGAGTTAATAAATGTTTTTTAATAAAGTATCACCATTTTATATAAGTCCAAGGGCTTTTGGTATCTGTCAGTAAATCTTCTGCCAATCCAATCATGTTGGTAGTTCCCATCGACAAAGTACGACCAAGAACATAACTATAAGCATAGTCTTTCCAATTGGTATAAACTTCTTTGGTCATCTCGTAAGCGGCATTGATACACTGCATACATTCTTCTTTTACAATGTACTCTTGCTCAAGGCAAAGTCTGCTGATAAAGTTTAATCTTCCTGCATCCCACGCAAGTACTCCGAGTTTGCCCATTTCTTCTTTGGATACGACAATTCCAGCTTGTTCAATGTCCGGATATTTTTCCTCCATCGTTTCCAACTTTTCCAAACAGTCATTTCGGAAATCGGTGTGTTCTTTCAATTCTTCATTTTCATTAAGCCACTTCCTGCTTATATTACCCCCTCCTTGAAGAAAAGCCGTATAAGCATAGTGAAACATTGTTTGCGAGGGAGCTTGCGACAACCAATTCAAAGTTTCGATGGCACTATCCCTATCCGTTATACCAAAGTATTCACCTAAAATAACTTTACGAACAGAGGGAGTTACGCCAGTTTCGAATGTGTTCAATACACCTTGTTGTTGATATACATACAGATTGCCAAGACTTATCTTGCGTAAATCCGCTTCTGGCAAATGTGAATTTTCATCCACATTCAAACCATCCTGAAAGAAACTCTGCAATTTTGCAAGTCTTCCCCAAAGAGATGTCATGTCCATAGTACTATGTTTGTCTTTCCAGCTCCTTAAGACCTTTTATTATTAAACCACGAAGCGTGGAACTGCAATGCCACGTCTTTGTTGAAGGTCGTAGGAAAAACCTAATGAGCAGATGTAGTAATAGCAGCCCACGCTATAGCGTGAGAACCACTATGCCATCCTTGCTCATTTTGAAAATTTCCTACGTTTTCAACAACAAGATAAGCATAACGCTTCTTTCTTTTCTAATATGTCTTGGACGGAGTTTCCCTAATCCAACCACAAAGGTAGTGAAAAGTTGTGATAATCACTTATGTTGCAATAGATTTATTTGCTCGCTGTATAAAATTGGAGCTTTACAGTTTCATACCCCTGCTTTTCCTTTGCTGCTGTATAGGTTGCCGTATGTTCTGCCTTAACTTCTCGAACTGTTCCTTAAACCACTCGGCAATGGGCTTTCGGTCGATGGCAAGAACCAATTTAGTCCCGTCCGTGGGGTCTTTCAGCACTTGGAAACCTGCCCTTTCGGTCGTGAATTTCCGTCCGTGTTCCTCCGAGTAGAGTTCCCCTGCATACTCCAACGTCTTTCCCTTGACGAGCGTTGCCGTCTGCCTTTCATCGAATCCCACAAGGCGGCATAGGTTTTCGATACGGAGCATTTCACGGAAATAGGGAAACCATGCCGCCGCCTTTGCGATTACCGTTTTCAGAAACGATATTTCCTGCTTGTGCCTTGTGTCCTTGTCCGCTATCTCCCTGCCGTGCTTTTGCTGCATTTCCCGTATCTCCCGACTGTGGTCTGCCTGCATGGTCTGTATTCTGTCTTGCAGGGCTTCGATGGTTTCCTCGTGGTCGGCTACCTCCCTATGCAGGGCGGTGTTCTCCCTTTCCAGCGTCTTGACCTTGTTGCTCCCGAAAAGAGAACCGACGCTCTCGGCGATGTTGGCGGCTGCGGTGGTTGCCACCCCTTTCAGCTTCTCGGTCTGTATCTCTTTTTTCGCCCGTCTTAGTTCCTCCCGTGCCGTTTCTTTCTGCTGTTGCAAATCCACCACTTCCGCTTTGAGATTGTCGGCGAGTTTCTGTATATCCCGATAATACTGCTGCGTGGACTTGTGGCGAGCCTTCGAGCCGTCTATGCCCCTTTGCAGCCCGTATTTCGCCATCGCTTCGGCATAGGTATCTTGGTAGGACTTCAATTTCAGCCGTGTCATAATATCGTCTGCGCACAGTCTCACGGTGTCGGTCGGCTTCTTGCGGTATCGCTTCTTCGTCTGCTCCTCCCGTTTCCTGCGCTTTCGCTCTCCCTTGACGATGGGGACGAGCGTAACGTGTATGTGCGGTGTTTCCTCGTCCCTGTGCAGGTGAGCCGCCACGATGTTCTCCTCTCCGAACGTATCGGCGAAGTATTTCAGATTGTCGGCGCACCACTCGTCCAAACGCCCCTCTTCTTCTATCCGCTTCATGTCCTCGTGCGTTCCCGATACGTTGATGCGGATAGCCCGTACTTGGTTGCTTCCGATTTTGCGTGTCAGCCCAGCTTCTTCTAATCTCTGCTGTATAGCCGCCGAACGGTCTTTCACCCCGTTGGGGTATTCGATGAGCCTGCGGTTTAGGTGCGTGCGTGTGGGGTCGGCGTTCTTCGGTATGATGAAACGCTCGATATGTGCGGTCGTTCCGCTGTCGCTGCCGTGCGCCTTTTCCATGTGTAAAACTACGAAACCCATATATTCCTTTCTTTTCTGGCTTGTGAAACAATAAATCTGACTATCTTTGAGGGCGGCGAAATGCCGTCCTCAAGGGGGTGTGCAGAGGGGCTTGCCCCTTGCCTTATTGGGGAATTTTCAGCGATACGTAGTATTGCGGCTCGGAAAATTCCCTAATAAGCTACGGTATTTTCTACGTAAATACCCTGCGGCGTGCCGTCCGTCTGCCCGTCTGCCTTTCGGCGGTGGCTGTCCCTGCCGCTTGCTTGCCCGTAACCCCCACCTTATTTTTTCCCTTTCGGTCGGTGGGTGGCGGGGCGGTCGTTTCCGTTTTCAAAGGCTCTTTTGCACGGGGCGGTCGGATACAAGGTTTTCCCGATAAATACGCTCGCAGCGAAGCGAGAGGAAGATTTATCGGGAAACGGCGCAGCCGCCTGACCTTTTAGCCGACATAAAGCCCCGTGCTTGCTTTGCCTTTGTAAACGGAAATGATTGCTCCGCTTTCCTCTGAAAAGAGGAATAGAACCTGCAATATATATCACCATAGTGATAGGTTTGCATGTTGGTATGCTGGTATGTTTGCATGCTGGTACGTTTGTATGTTGGTATGTTGATATGTTGGTATATCATCATGCTTTCCAACGGCTGTTGGGCTTGCCGTCCGAAACAACCGACACGAATACCGTCGTTTTTTCTTTTCGCCCGTGTATAATCCTCTCTAATAATGCCCTGCGGACTTTCGCCGCCCCGAACGACTCGATACGGAAAGCGAGGGCGGCTATCGTTTCGAGGTTGTAAACCTCCACGCTGTATCTGTCCGATATGCGGATAATGCGCTTTATGTCATATACGCTCAAAACTCCGCTTTTGCAGAGTGCCTTTATCCCTGCCCGAACCGTCGGGGCGATAACCCCGAACAGTTCGCAGATTTCCCGCTCGGTCATGGCGGTTGCACCTATATCGCTCGGCAGGGAGATATTGCCCTGCCCGTCCATCGTGATAATGTTTCTTTCTTCTTTCATCGGTATTCTGTTTTTAATTAGATGGCTCGGCAGATATTCTTCTCCATGTCCTCCAACTTGTGCGACAAGGTTTCCATGTCTTGGCTTATCTTCTGGGCGGTGATTTTGGCGTAAATTTGGGTGGTCTTTATGTTCGTGTGTCCCAAAAGGCGGCTTACGGTTTCGATGGGTACGCCGTGCGACAAAAGTACGGTCGTGGCGTTCGTGTGGCGTGCAACGTGATAGGTCAGACGCACCTTGAAACCGCATTGTCTGCCTATATCTTTGAGTATTTTGTTACAACTGCCGTTGCTCGGAACGGGGAAAACATGACCGTCCCGAGCCAGTCCCTTGTATTTCTCTATGATACGCTTGGGAACGTCCAAAAGACGGATGTTCGATTCGGTGTTGGTCTTCTTTCTTCGGGTGATTATCCACAGGTTGCCGTCGAAGAATGTTTGCAGGCGGTCGGCGGTGAGGTTCTTCACGTCCGAATACGCCAAACCCGTGAACACCGAAAAGACGAACAAATCCCGTACAAGCTCGTGGGTGGCGTTCTTCATCGGTGCATCCATGAGCGTCTGTATCTCCGTTTGGGTAAGGTAGCCCCTGTCCACGCTTTCGGGAGAGTTGATATATCCGGCAAAGGGATTGAACGGCAAACGCCCGTCGTTCCTCGCTATCGAAACGATGTGCTTCAACGCAATCATGTAGCCCCACACGGTATTGGTGCGGCATTTCTTCTCCGTGCGCAGAAAATACTCGAAATCGTTGATGAACGTGAGGTTGAGTTCCTTTAACGGGATGTCCTCACGCTTGTAGGTGTGGGGCAGGAACTCCCGAATATGGTTGCAGACCGTCCGATAACGGGTAAATGTACCCTGCGCCCTGCTGTGCCCGACTTTCTTCTCGAACTCGGCGTTGTGCTGCTCGAACAACTTCAGCAAAGTTTCCTGCTTGACGCCGATACCGAGATAGGCGTCTTTGAGTTTGGCGGCGGTAACATAACCGTCCGTCTGCATCAGTTCTTGATAGCGACGGTTTACCTCCACACGGATTTTATCCACCGCAAGGTTGATTCTCTGCGCTTCGACGCTCTTGCCCGAAGCACGGCTGTTTTTCACGTCCCACAGCCGTGGGGGAACGTCCATCTTGCAACTGAACTGTTTAATCTCGCCGTCCACCGTGATACGGCACATTAAAGGCAGGTTGCCGTTCGGCTTCTCGCTGCCTTTCTTCACGTAAAATAATACCTTGAATGTACTACGCATAACTCACTCCTTTTTTTGGTTACAAAATTAGTTATTAGTGAGTTACCGACAGCTATGCAAAATTACGCAAATCGCAGAAACAGAACCATTTAGCAAGAAATTCACACCCGTTACGGGAGTAACGAGGTGGTAACTGAACTCTTGCGCTATTTGGCTTCGAGGTGGTATTTCGTTGGCTCTGTCCCATAGAAAAACAAAGCGTAACGAACGCTGTATCAGCTAATTCGCTACGCTTTGCCCAAATTTACTTTTTCGCTATGTGTTTATTTTAAATTATTATTTATAGTTTTGTTTTTTCTGACATTTCTTTTTGTTTTCAGAGGCGTTTCATTCCGTATCGGAGGCACTTAGAAACGTGAACCGGCTCCACCGCCTCCGCCCATACCGCCTCCGAAACTGCCACCGCTGAAGCCACCGCCGCCTCCGAAGCTTCCACCACCGAAACCGCCGATGAACGGTCCTCCACCACCTCTGCCGCCACGTCCATGATAGTCGTCATCATACGTTTGCTGCCGGCGCACTATAGTATGTCCGCAGTTCCGGCAAGTATACGTGATGTCTTCTGTTTTTACTCCATTACGTTTGGAAACGACTCTGCTACCGGTGCGCTGCAACTTGTGCTTGCCGCATTGAGGACAGCGAGTGGCTGCTCTCACTGCTATAATACTGATAACAGATGCTACTCCCATAAAACCGATGACAGCCAACAAGATCATCGACCATGAAATATCTTCTTCGTCGTTGGCAGCGTCATTTACCATCGATCCGTCCAGACGCTGGCATACAGCACGTATACCGCTTACCATTCCTGCATCCCAATTACCTGTTTTCAAGAATGGAATCATGTTCTTTGTTTGTATCCGTTTACAGATGGCATCGGGTAAATCACCTTCAAGCCCATATCCGGTATAGAACTGAATACAACGTTGATCGGTTACCAAGAGAATTACCAGACCGTTATTTTTCCCTTTTTTGCCTACACCCCATTGGTTGAGCAGTTGATGGGCGAAATCAAAGCAATCCTCTTGTCCGATGGAAGGAACTACGGCAACGACTGTTTCTATCCCGGTTTTTTCTTCCAGATTATAGAGCATACGGTCGATGCTGTCACAGGCTGCCTGCGACAAAATATCGGCTGGATTGCACACATACCGGAGTTTGTTTTGCAGATGTACTTTCGGAATATTGTCTACGGTATATATCTTTTCCTGCGCTTGCGAAGGCAGGCAGAGAAATGTGAGCAGTATAAAAGTGAGTATTTGTTTCATAATAGTTTTTGTTATCGTCCACAAATATAGCTACTTTTATCTTTTATTCGATATACTTGTCGACGAAGTTCTTTACACGGTTGGTATATTCTGTTTTATTTTCTTTATAAGATACGGCATGCTTTGCTCCCGGAACGATCCATAATTCTTTGGGATTCGGTTTAGCTTCGTAGAGAGGGTAAACCATCCAGGTTGGCACGTAGGTGTCTTTATCACCATGTATGAAGAACATGGGAAGGTCTGCCTTTTCAACTTGTTTTAGCGAAGAGGCTTCTTTGAAATTCCATCCGTACTTTTGTTCGCACAGCCAACTTGTTGTGTACATCAGCGGGAATTTAGGCAAGTGAAAAGCCAATTTCAGTTCGTGTGAAAATTCGTCCCATACACTGGTATATCCGCAGTCTTCCACAAAGCATTTAACGAATTCCGGTTGTTCTTCTCCGGCCACCATCATGGTGGTAGCACCTCCCATAGAGATGCCATGAACTACCATTCGGGTACTGTCACCGTAAATCTGATTGGCTACGTGCATCCATTGCATTACATCGAGACGATCTTTCCATCCCATTTGTATAGCAGGACCTTCGCTTTCTCCATGATGCTGTAAATCAGGTAAAAGGATGTTGAACTGTAAATCGTGACTATACAGATATCCAATCATAAACATGCTTATCGCATTGTCAGTATAACCGTGCACAATGACTGCTGTTTTTGGGGTAGGTTTTGGAGCTGCAATATAGTAGGCATGCAGTCGTATGCCTTCCGGGTTCAAAATAAAAGTGTCTTTCAAGGCATTTACTTGATTGAGACTGTCTACCCAAGGGCGCAGAAAAGGATAATTGGCATATAGATACCTATAGGAATCTGCATCTTTGGCACGTATCCTGGCATTCGGAGTCAGTGAGAAGTTGAGCATATAATAACTTCCTCCGATCATGCAACCGGTCAGTATCACCAGTAAGATGATGCCTCCCAATATCCAGCCTCTTTTAAATCCTTTCTCCATCTTCTGTGTTATTTATTCCATATTTCCCATGCGGCGAATGCTTGTAGGAGAAGCATTTCCAATCCGTTTTTGGTGATGGCGCCACGCTCTTCCCCTTTTTTCATGAAAAGAGTGACGTTTGGGTTATACAACAAATCATAAAGTAAATGGTTTGGTGTAAGTTGTTCGTAAGGTATGTCGGGGCAGAAATCGACTTTCGGATACATTCCTACCGGCGTACAGTTGACAATCACCGTGTATTCGGTCATTATTTCCGGGGTTAGTTCTTCATAGGTCAACATTCCCGGCTTGTGTGTACGGGAAACAAATACCCCTTCGATTCCTAAATTTTTGAGCCCATGAAAAACAGCTTTGGAAGCCCCGCCCGTACCTAAAATCAGAGCTTTTTTGTGTGACGGCAATAATAATGGTTGTATCGATTGGGTAAAACCGATAATATCCGAATTGTAGCCGACTAATTTTACCTTTCCTTTGGGCTGGCGAATAATCTTAATAACGTTTACCGCACCTATTTTGGCAGTATCCGGATCTAATGAATCCAGAAATGGAATTACCTGTTCTTTGTAGGGTATCGTAACGTTTAGTCCGCATAAGTTCGGATTTTCTTCAATAACTTCCATAAAGTCATTGATGCTTGGAATTTCGAAATTGACGTATTCCGCATCTATTCCTTCCGAATGGAATTTTTCGTTGAAATAACCGATAGAGAACGAATGTTTTAGCGGATAACCGATTAAACCATATATCTGCATATTGATAATAATTATTTAATGTGTCAATATGTCAATATGCCAATTGGGCTGCGCAGACCGAAAAAACAGGCCGCAGCCCAATTGGCATATTGGCATATTAGCATATTGGTGCATTATTCATTATTTCGTAGCCGTATAAAGTGTACAGATGCCAAACGTCAGCCGGCGGAACTCTACCCGGCTGAATCCTGCTTGCGCAATACTTTTCGTCATGACCTCTCCCTGCGGGAAGACTTTGATTGTTTGCGGCAGATAGCGGTAGGCATTGTTGTCTTTTGAAAATAGCTTGCCTAAAATGGGAATGACGATTTTGGAATAAAGGGCAAACAACTGTTTCATCGGGAAACGGTCGGGTGTGGTTAATTCCAATATCACTAAATGACCACCGGGAATGAGCACGCGGCACATCTCTGAGAGCCCTTTGTCCAGATCTTCAAAGTTGCGGATGCCAAAGGCAACGGTGACAGCGTCAAAACTATTGTCGGCAAACGAGAGAGAAGTACAGTCTTCCCGGACAAAGGTGATTTTGTCCGAGAGACCCACTCTTTTTACTTTTTCACGTCCCACATTCATCATGCCTTCAGAGATATCCGTTCCTATCAGTCGTTCGGGACGGAGCATGTCGTAGGCCAGTATGGCAAAATCGCCTGTGCCGGTGGCTACATCCATCACGCGTTGCGGTTGGAAAGGGCGCAACCATTTGATCGCTTTGCGTCGCCAGCTTTTGTCAATACCCAATGACAGGGTATGGTTCAGCATGTCATATGCCGGGGCGATGTTGTCGAACATTTGTTCCACCTGTTCGCTCTTTTTTCCCTCCGTGCCGTAAGGCTTGATATGTTCTTGTGGGTAGTTCATTATTTTTTCAGGAAATCCATTACGTTCTTTTCAATACGTGCGGCAATGTTGCTCGTATCTTCCTTCACAAATTTTTCTCCGGTGATGTTTTCAAAAAGTTCGATATAACGGTCGCTGATACCTTGTACGATTTCCGGTGTCATTTCGGGTACTTTCTGTCCGTCTTTTCCCTGGAATCCGTTATCCATCAACCATTCGCGTACGAATTCTTTGGAGAGTTGTTTCTGTGCTTCTCCTTTTTCGAAACGTTCCTGATAACCTTCCGAATAGAAATAACGGCTTGAATCCGGTGTATGGATTTCATCCATCAGGTAAATAGTACCGTTGTGCTTGCCGAATTCATATTTTGTATCTACAAGAATCAATCCACGTTCAGCAGCGATTTCTGTACCGCGCTTGAAGAGGGCCAGTGTATATTTTTCAAGGATCGCATATTCTTCCGGAGTAGCCAATCCTTGTTTCAGAATCTCTTCTTTGGAGATATCTTCGTCATGCAATCCCATTTCGGCTTTCGTGGTAGGAGTCACGATCGGTTCCGGGAATTTCTCGTTTTCACGCATTCCGTCCGGAAGTTTCACACCGCATATTTCGCGTACGCCACTTTTGTAAGCGCGCCATGCACTTCCACAAAGGTAACCGCGTACAATCATTTCCACCGGGAAACCTTCGCAAAGCACACCTACCGTAACCATTGGGTCCGGGGTAGCAAGTTTCCAATTCGGACAGATGTCTGTTGTTGCGTCGAGGAATTTGGCTGCAATCTGGTTCAGCATTTGTCCTTTATACGGAATACCTTCAGGCAGTACTACATCAAAGGCCGAAATACGGTCGGTAGCTACCATGACTAATTTTTCACCATTGATGTTGTACACATCGCGTACTTTCCCGTGGTACACACTTTTTTGTCCCGGAAAGTTGAACTCAGTTTTTGTTAATGCTTTCATCATTTTGTTTACAATTTATTTCCTATGGTCATGACCATTATTTAAATTTTACACGTAAGTATGCCGATGGTTTACAATCAGAAATTACTTTTTGGTTTTCTCATGGTCGGTAGCCTGTAATTTTTCGCTTTTAGCTTTCTCCCGCTCGGCTTTCGCCTCCTTGTCGAATTTTTCGTAAGCGTCTACGATGCGTTCTACCAGTTTATGACGGACAATGTCTTTTTTATTCAACTCTACAAAGCTGATTCCTTTTACTCCTTTCAAGATACGGAGTGCCTGTATCAATCCCGATGTTTGTGAAGTCGGCAAGTCGATCTGTGTCATGTCTCCGGTTACGATCATCTTGGTGTTCATGCCCATACGGGTCAGAAACATTTTGATTTGCTGGGTGGTGGTATTCTGCGCTTCATCCAGAATGACGACAGCATCATTCAGCGTACGTCCGCGCATGAAAGCGAGCGGAGCAATCTGGATGATATTCAGTTCCATATATTCTTTCAGCTTGGCAGCCGGAATCATGTCTTGCAAAGCATCATAGAGCGGTTGCAGGTACGGATCTATTTTATCTTTCATGTCACCGGGCAGGAAACCTAACTTTTCTCCGGCTTCCACAGCCGGGCGGCTGAGAATGATTTTTTTTATTTCCTTATTTTTCAGCGCACGAACGGCCAGAGCAATAGCAGTATATGTCTTTCCCGAGCCGGCAGGACCGATTGCAAATACCATATCGTTTTTGGCGAAACCTTCCACTAATTTCAGTTGATTCTCGCTACGGGGAATAATCGGTTTGCCGGTTACACTGAATACGATCACATTTCCGGTCTGCTCGGCTTGCGGAGCGTTTCCTTTGATGATGTCAATAATTACTTCTTCTTTCAGTGAGTTGTATTCTGCGCAGTATTTTTCCAGTTTGATGATGTTTTCTTCGAAAGCACACATTTCTTCTTCGTCACCCATCACTTTAATGACATTACCACGGGCAACAATACGTAGCTTCGGATATAAAGCTTTAATTAACTGTATATTAGCGTTGTTAACGCCATAAAAGATTACCGGATCGATATCCTCCAGAACAATCAGTTTCTCTATCATTGAATTGTATTAAAGAAAAATATCCGCAAATTTAATGAAAGGTTTGGATACTTTGAATGTTAGGACGGAAATATTTTAATTACAAGTTGTATATCTGTAACTTCTTTCTTATCTGGTTGTAATGTGGAAACATCCCTGTTTCAATTCATATTTTATAAAACATTTGTCTGCTTTGCGCAAATCTCTCAGAACTTCGGCAAGTACGAGTTTTAGAGTGTCAGCAGATACATCTTGTAACGGACGCCCGTCTTCGTCCTCTATTTTTCTGAAACGTTTCCAGCTTACATCGAAAGTCGTTCCATAAAAGTGGGCGGAGTTTTTCGATGCATTTACATTTCTGCGTCGTAAACGTTTCACATCATCTTCTGTGCGGAGCACGGAAGTCACTACTATCTGGTTAGGATTCAATCCTTTCGAAGTGAGCGAGTCGAGGAAGTTAACACCTATCGTGTCTAATAGAGCACCGGCGCGCGGAATGAGAAATGGAATGGAGTGTGTCAGTGAGTCGACGCTGTAATGTTCGTTGTTTCTGATCTGCACTAATTTTTCTTTCATCCGTTCTGCCTCTTCCCGTGAAGCAAGCGGGCAGATTCCCAGACTTTGAGCTGCTTTGAGATGCATATCGTTCAAGTCCCCGAAAGAACGTTTGTAGCTGATGACTCCTTTGATGTTGCGTGGCTCGTTCATTTTGAGCGACATATCTTTCTTTTTGCATCCGGTGAAACTGATAAGTACGATAGACAGAAATAGACAGATAGGATAATGATGATGAAAGCGCATAGATATAAACTCCATTTTTATTTTGTGGGCACAAAGATAAACTTTTTGCGTGAAAAGATTCGGTGAATAACAAAAAAAGAAGAACGGTTTTTACGTTCTTCTTTTGAAAGGGTTTATGATGTATGAATTATATGAAAAAGGAATTCAGAATCCGTTTATTTCTTTTTTTCTTCCGGTTTTTCCTCTTTCTTTTCTTCTTTGCTGTCCGGGTTTATGATTCCTTTCACTGTTTCACCAATCGGCAGTTTGTCGAGTACTCCCAAACTGGGTGCTACCGTCTTCACCAGTGTATTGAGGAAATTGCTGGTTCCACCGTTTCCACCGTCGAATACGGTGATATTTCCCAAATTCATGTGTTCGAACGCTTTTACCTGTTCACCGGCAATTTCTTTCCACTGGTCCACCATCTTGTATTGGATGGCAATGGCAGGGTTGGATTCTGCTGCACGCACCATGGCTTCGAATCCTTCGGCTTCGGCCAATAACGAACGTTTCTTACCTTCGGCTTCGGCTTCCAGTTTCATCTGGATCGCTTTGGCCTCTGCTTCCGCTTGCGCTAACGTAGCTTTAGCACGGGCTTCCGCTTCACGGGTAATCTTTTCTGCCACGGCTTCCGCTTGCAAGATAGCTTCTTGACGGGCTACTTCTGCCGGTACTATTTTTTCTGCTTTCAGCGATGATTCTACTTTCCGGGCTTTGGCTTCTTCCACCTCTTTCTGAGCGATTTCTCTTGCTGTTTGTACGGCGGCTTCCGATTTTGCAGCTGCTTCTCCGGCCTCTTTGTCGGCGTTTGCCTGTGTTACGGCCAATTCTGCATTTGATTTGGCCACTTCTTTTTGTGCTTCATTTCGTCCGATAGCCGCTTTCTTGCCAGCCTCTGCCTGTTTTATCTCCATGTCGGAGTTCAGTTCCGCAATACGGCTTTCTTTTTCCGTATTTGCCTGTTCGATGCGTATGTTCTTATCAGCTTCTGCTTTGGCCACCTGTGATTCTTTTTCTGCGTTGGCTATTGCCACTTGCGAGATACGGTCTTTGTCGGCATTGGCTACGGAAATTTCTTGCAGCTTTTTCGTTTCGGCGATGGCAATATCTTGGTCTTTACGGGTTTCTGCAACCTTTGTCTCACGTTCTTTTATCTGGTTGGCAATCTTGATCGCACCGAGTTTTTCCTGTTCTTCGATGTTGGCTTGTGCTTCGTTCAATGCCTTGCTTTCCGCTTCTTTACCTAAATTGACGATATAGTTGGCGGCATCCCGGATGTCACTGATATTGATATTCATCAGGTACAGACCGAATTTGCGCAATTCCGTATCGATGTTGTCTTTCACCTTCGACAAAAACTTGTCACGGTCAGAGTTCAGCTCTTCAATCGTCATATCGGCAATCACCAGACGCATCTGGCCGTATACTACATCCGTAATCAAGTTTTGTTTGTCGTCCATTGTCAGTCCCAGCATACGTTCCGCTGCGTTTTGCATCACTTCCGGATCTGTGCTGATGGCCACAGTAATAGTGGTCGGTACATCCACGCGAATATTCTGCGCAGACAGTGCTCCTGTGAGTTTACAGTCGATCTGCAATGGTTTCATCGACAAGAATTCGTATCCTTGGATGATAGGCCATACAAAAGCCGCTCCACCGTGATAAAGTTTCGCCGACTTCTTGTCTCCTCCTGTCTTACCGTAAACTACCAATACTTCGTCACTCTTACATTTTCTGTAGCGGGATAGAATCCCGATGAATGTAAATAAAATCACCGCCACCAGAATAGCAGCCATAATCATCATTTCCTGCGTCATGTCAATTGTCAATGTTTAATGTTCAACTTATTTTAATCTTTTAATTTTCCCTCTCTTCAGTTGAAAGCTCTTGTTTAGTTGAAAGTTGCTGCGCTATTACACTGCATAGTACTTCTCCATTCTCCCTTCTCCCATCTCCCTTAATTAATATACAGCGTTCCCTCTCTGTAAGCAGCGATAATTGCTTTGTCTCCTGTCCGATAGACTTTGGAAGTTTCGGAGATGACGTCTACTTCTCTCATGGCACCGTCCCGGCTCACCTGCACGGTATATTTCCCCTCGCCTTGGTTAAAGTAAATCGTACATTCGCGTCCTACCAGTTGTTCTGTATTCTCCGAACGGTTTACCTGTTGCAATTGATATGCCTTTTTGTAAAGATACCACACAGCAAAAACAAACAATAGCCCTACGAGTATGCCGACTATATACGAAATCACGTCTGTGTCTTGTTGTAGATACATGTACCATCCGAAACCGATACCGAAGTGTGTCAAACCTTTGAAAGACACTACACTGCTGATGTCTGTGTCAATATCTGCATCGGCATTTATATCACCGAAAAAGATGGATAAGACAAATTGTACAGCGAAAATGCCTGTCGTGACAAGTGCGATGATTAGAAAAATATTACTACTCATGGCGAATTGATTAATTGTTTTGTATTTTATTTCCTCCAAATATACGTGTTTGGAAGATACGAAACAATACATTTTGCGAAAAAATCCCCACCCGCTTACCGCTATCTTCACAGACAACATTGTAAGTGGGGTGAGGAACACAAACAAAACAAACAATATATTCTATAAAAAGGGAATTTCTATTTCTCTTTTTTCTGTCGACCGGTTATAATCCGGGACATTCTATCACCATTTCCGAGTCGGAACACAATGTGATAGGACACCTCTCGATGAGTGCTGTCAGGTCAACTTACACACGGTCGAGTATAATGTCGTATGTGGTATTGACAAATTGCTTGATTTTCACAAGTTCTGCAAGTAAATACTTGACTAATTGTGCTGAACGTTCATAGGCATACCAACGGCCATTTTCTTCGTACACATACACATGTTGTGTATTTTCCGATTCTCTGGATAGAATTTCAAGTATTTCCATAGTATATAGTGTCATATTTTATTTCAGATTAATATTAAAAGTATAGTTGTTATTTCGATAGATCGAATAATTTCTGTTTTCAACATTAGGTGAATCGGCACCTAATTCTATTGTATACGTTTTGCTATTCCGTCCTGAAGTCGCTGTTATTTTTATTGTAGTCCTTCTGGTCGTTTCCGGAGCAATATTTTTTCCGGTATAGTAGTAGAGAGCCAAGGGAGAACCGTTACTTACACTTTTCGAGTTATCCGAAAATGTGTTGTATTTGAGCCAACCCACTCTGTGTCGTTGCGTAAGGCGGCCGTGTTGCTGAAGCAGAAGGTATATGCCGTGCAGGAAGTGACCGAAATGGTCGGCTATAATGATATACCGACTTTCCGGAAACATTTTGTAGATGCATTTGGTACAACCCCTTCCACCTATGCGAATTCAACGGATAATTCCTGATTTTCGATTAAAATAATTACCTTTGCACGCGAAAACTTATAATCGGATAGAAAGCGTGCAAAGATACTTTATTTATTTGGCTTATGACGGAACCAACTATCACGGTTGGCAGATTCAACCCAATGGATGCAGCGTACAGGAGTGCCTGATGAAAGCATTGTCTACCTTTTTGCGAAGAGAAGTAGAGGTGGTGGGAGCCGGAAGAACCGATGCCGGAGTACATGCTTCGCTGATGGTGGCCCATTTTGATAATGAGGAAGAACTGGATGTAATGGCTGTGACGGAAAAACTGAACCGTTTGTTGCCTCCGGATATCTCCGTTTTTAAAGTCTGTCCGGTGAGAGAAGATGCGCATGCGCGCTTTGATGCGACGGCACGTACCTATAAGTATTATGTGACGACTGCCAAGTACCCTTTTAACCGTCAGTATCGTTATCGTGTGCATAGCGTGCTCGATTTTGACCGGATGAACCGGGCAGCCGCTACTTTGTTTGATTACTCGGATTTTACAAGTTTCAGTAAATTGCATACGGATGCGAAAACCAATCTATGCAAAATAATGCATGCCGAATGGACTCAGGTGGATGATACGACTTGGGTCTTTACCATTCAAGCAGATCGTTTTTTGCGGAACATGGTGCGTGCAATAGTCGGTACGCTTCTTGAAGTGGGGCGTGGAAAGTTGTCCATAGAGGGTTTTCGGAATGTCATAGAACAGCAGGATCGTTGCAAAGCCGGCACTTCGGTACCCGGCCATGCCCTTTTTTTGGTTGATGTCGAGTATCCCGACACCCTTTTTGTCAAAACATAGCTCTCACCATTGACAATCATCCAACATGGTATCTGTAACGTGGCGTCTCCAATCGTAAACCGTCAATTGTCTAATCGTCAATTTCTTAATCGTCTAATTGTAAATAATTTTACTTCATGTGGTTATTACTCGCCTTCCTTTCAGCAGCTTTGCTGGGTTTTTATGATGTGTTCAAGAAGCAGTCTCTGAGAGACAATGCCGTGCTTCCGGTTTTGTTTTTGAACACGATCTTTTCCAGTCTGATTTTTCTGCCTTTCATTCTCCTGTCTGTATATGCTCCGGATTTGTTGGGAGGGACGATGTTTGAAGTTCCTGTTGCCGGTTGGGAAGAACACAAATTCATTATAATAAAATCGTTTATCGTGCTCTCTTCCTGGATATTCGGATATTTCGGAATGAAGCATCTGCCGCTTACCATCGTGGGACCCATCAATGCTACCCGTCCTGTAATGGTGCTGGTAGGTGCAATGTTGATATTCGGAGAACGTCTGAATCTCTATCAATGGATCGGGGTGATGCTGGCGGTTCTCTCCTTCTTTATGCTGAGTCGGTCGGGAAAAAAGGAAGGGATCGATTTCAAACATGATAAATGGATTTTCTTTATTGTGTTGGCTGCGGTGATGGGGGCCGTGAGTGGGCTGTATGATAAGTATTTGATGAAGCATCTCAATCCGATGTTGGTGCAGTCATGGTATAATGTATATCAGGTGCTTATCATGTGTCCGATCTTGGCACTGCTTTGGTGGCCGAAGCGTAAAACGACTACTCCTTTCCGTTGGGATTGGACGATTATTCTGATTTCCATATTTCTTTGTGCTGCGGATTTTGTATATTTCTATGCTTTGAGTTATGAAGATTCTATGATTTCCATCGTATCAATGGTGCGTCGTGGCAGTGTAGTGGTTTCTTTCCTTTTCGGAGCCTTGCTCTTCCGTGAGAAGAATTTAAAAAGTAAAGCTATTGACCTTATTTTAGTATTGATCGGAATGTTCTTTTTGTATCTGGGAACCAGGTAGTAGTTGTACAAAATAAGTAGTGACAGTGTTAGCCAAAATCAGCAGCACTTTCGTGAATTTTCTTCTTACGTGAAAAGATGTAGTATCTTTTTTACCCCCTTCATCGGTTTCACTTTTTTGCTTAGCCGCTTTATTCATCGGCAATACAGGGTGAAGGGTCGTTCCGTCTCTTTGGTTTCGGTGCAAATGTCTCTCAAGTACCGTGCATACGTTTCGTAAACCTCAGGCATACGGGTGGTGAGCACCGAGCATACGGACGGTAAACACCGTATTCAGAAAACCGGACCTGCCTTCACCCTGTATCATCGATGAATGGGGAGTTTGATTGAAAAAGGTGAAGCCGGTGAAGGGGTAAATTCTATGTGGGTAATGTACCCTGATGGGCAAATAGTCCCTTAGATGATATAAAAAAGTGGCAAAATAAGATGTCTTGTTTATTATAATCTGCCTTTCTTTCATTATATAATTCTATTCTTTATATTTGCATAGAAAATCATCGGGTTACGCCTGGCGATGGAAAAACAGCCGGATAACGGACGGATCGAGTATTTCAAATAATAACAGATGGATTAAAAATGCGGTATGATGAAAAAGATAGATAAATTGAGAATGAGTAGGTATGCAATGGTGTGGGGGATGTTATTTTCGGCTTTGTGGCTGTTTGCGGTAGCGCCGTTGCAGGCTCAGACTGAACAGGATAAGGTTCTGGCTGAACAAGGTACTAAAACTCAGGTTCATCAAGAAGCCAAGAAGATATTTGTCAATATGCCCGATTCTTTGTCTCCATTGCTTACGGCGGTAAATCGTGCAGATTGTATCGACTTTTTGGAAAGTAAGATGAAGGCAAAGGTTGAGAATCGCTTTGGACGGGAGTCGGAGATGACGGAATTGAGCAAGGATTACATTCGTGTTCAGATGACTCCGCAAAGCACTTGGCAGATGAAGCTATTGGCAACCAGTGACACTACACAGGTTATCTGCACCGTCTCTACCGCATGTGCTCCGGTGTGTGACAGCAATATTCAGTTTTATACTACTGACTGGAAGGAGCTTCCGATATCCGATTTCATTACCGCTATGCCGGCAATGGATGATTTCTTTGAAACTCCCGATTCTGCTGCTGCCTATGAGTATAATCATGCCCGCTTACAAGCGGATATGCTGTTGATGAAAATTGATCTTTCCGCTTCTGATAATACACTTACATTTACGCTGACTACTCCTGAGTATATGGAAAAAGAAACGGCAGACAAACTGAAACCGTTTATCCGCCGCCCTATTGTTTATACTTGGAAGGGGGAGAAATTCTAAGAAGCCTCTCCTTACTCCCTCTCCGTGGGAGAGGGAGTAAGGAGATACTCTTGTTTATTTATCAGTTACAAAACTAATTTTGCTCTCTCCCACGGAGAGGACTGGGGAGAGGTCAGCCTAAACATTCCCTGATAAATGCTGTCATCTCCGGAGTGTGCTCTTCTACACTTTGCAATAGTTTGAATTGTGCTTTGGTGCGTACAAGGTTGTGTTCGGGATATTTGATTTTATAGTAAGTGTCTCCGTTAATGTAATCAGCCAAAAAACGTACACATTGCATATACGGGAATAAAGCTGCCGCATAAGGCAAATTTTCTATTTCTATCGGAGTAAGGAACGAGCGTGCACCCTCCAGATATCCTTTGGTGAATGCTTTGAATATTTCCATGTTGAAGTTAACGCGATTCAAATCTTTGTCGTCTTCATCACCGGTATTGGCTCCTGTACGGAGAAAATCACCGTAGTCAGAGAAGATAAAACTTGGCATTACGGTATCCAGGTCGATAACGCAGAGTACCTTGCCGTCTTCATCAAACATCATGTTGTTTACTTTCGTATCACAGTGGCATACACGTTTGGGTAATTTTCCTTCGCGATACATACGTTCGGCTTTACACATTTCATCGGCACGCTTCTCAATCTCATCGATATAGTATTGTACCTCGGCCAATCTTCCCGCAGCATTGGCTGCTACGGCATCACGCAATTGCTTTAAGCGGAATTCCATGTTATGGAAGTCGGGGATAGTCTCACCCAATGTTTCGGGAATGTCAGCAAGTTTTGCCTGGAAATCACCGAAAGCAACACCGGCATAATAAGAATATTCCGGATTAACCGTTTCATATGTTTTCGCACGTGGGATGAATACCATAATACGCCAGTAATTTTCTCCATCATGCCAATACGTTTTACCTCCATCAGCTTTTACGAAAGTCAGTACCTTACGGTCTATATCGGTTTCTCCTTGTTCAGTCAGTTTACGACGGATGTGGTTGGTTACTGAAGCTATATTGTTTTGCAGCATCTCTACATTTTGAAAGATAGCGTGATTGATGCGTTGCAGTACGTAATCAGGGGCATCGGTTTCGGCCGTAGTTACTTTGTAAGTGTCGTTGATTAATCCCGCACCCAACGGTTTTATATCGCTGATGGTGCCTTGGATTTCGAAATGAGACACAATGTCGAATAGATTTTTCATGATTTTTATTTTTAAAGTTGATGAAAATAATATGCTAATGATTCATGTGCCAATATGCCAATTGGCTGCACAGAATAATTTATTAATTATTTGATTAACCTAAGTTCGACATAACTTTTATCCTACATGTTTTCCCTTTCCTTCCAGAAGAGGAGAAGCTATGCGGTATGATTCTTATTATATCGAACTGAGGTTAATTAGTTCTTTTCATTCCTTCATTCTTTCATTCCTTAATTGGGTATCAAAGTGAATCCCCAATTATATTCCTGGTTGGCAGGAATGGTGTATGCCGGTTCGGGACGAGCTCCCCAACTATTGTATCCTGCCAGTCCTTGTTGCTTCATATCGATGCATACTTCCACGAAGTCGCGTGGAGTGATATCGTTGACATGGTGCATTCTTCTCAATACATTCCGGGCGGCTTCTTCGTCGTGATTGGCTATCTCTTCCGGTGAAAAGTTATTCCATTGACGTGGATGTGGAAGTGCCTCTTCCGAGTCGAAGTCTTCAATCGAATTGCGTAAAGCATTGAATCCGATGATGCTGTCGGCCATGATGGTCAGGCCTTTGCCATTTTTTTTGCTGAGGCTTAACCAGCGTGTATCAGTATGATGACCGTTTTCCTGTGGACGGACATAATTATAATACATCTTATCGGCTGTGGTTTTATATAACCCGATAAGAGTACCTGCATTCCGGTCTATGTAATTTTCTTCCGGTCCGCGTCCGAAGTATTCCACTTTGTTCATTTCTGCCGGAAGCCGGAAACGGACACCGATACGGGGAACATTCAATTTTGCAGCAGCTTTGCGTGCTTCGTCATTACCGGGAGTGAATGTTGCCATACGGGTTGCTTCGGATACTTCTGTTTCTGTGGCTTGCATATCAGTCGAAGTAAATCGTGCATTGACTTTGACAACTCCCGATGGATAAATCTTGTAAGTTACGATATAGAGATTACCAGCTGCTAACAGATAATTGACTGTCAGTATGGCGGTATTATCATCCATAACGATGTCGGCATCTGCTACGTTGAAATTCTTACTTGATTGTTTCCATATTTGGAGACGCTTAGGTTCTCCATTGCCATAATCATTGTCATTTGGGGCACGCCAGAAATTGGGCTGGATTCCGAATCCGTCGTTAAAATATTCCGTACCGTTCACTTGATACGAGGTGACAAGTCCTGTCTCCTTGTTGAATACAAAATTAACTTTAGAAGAGGTCGCTGTCAGATTTTTACCTTCGGTTTGTACTTTCAATGCCGGTCCGTTGGTTGCAAAAGCCGGTCGTGCTAACGGTTCGATAGGAAGACGGAATTGCTCATAGGCTATTTCGTGACCTGCCGGAATCAGAGGTTCCGGTTCGACAGTGGTTACTGAGAAATTTATGAAGTATTCAATTCCCGGTTTTGCTTTCAGTCCGTTTACGGGAACTGTGAATTCCTTGGAACCTTGTGGATCGATATCCAAAGAGGTTTTTCCGCTTTTTATGATCTTTCCATTTGCTGCTATATTATACGAAATCTTATATTTCTTTATATTTGTAAAATAAAAACGGTTCTTTACCAATATTCTGCCGTTTGTTAAATCAACCGGTTCAAAAGCGATATTTTGATGAGCATATTTCACTTCTGCCATAGCAGGATGTGGTGTACGGTCGGGATTGACAAGTCCGTTGCAGTTGAAATTGCCGTCACTCGGGGCATTTACGCCATAGTCGCCACCATAAGTCCAATATTCACGACCGTTCTTGTCTGTCTCCAGAATTCCTTGATCTACCCAGTCCCATATGTATCCACCTTGCAAGTTGGGATATTTATAGATTTCTTTCCATTGATCCCATAAGTTTCCGGTGGAATTTCCCATAGCGTGAGCGTATTCTGACGGCACCACCGGACGGTCACTGCCTTGTTTCCCTATCTGGGCAAGCCATTCTGCACTGGGATATTGCGGTACGTACATATCAGAGTTCCATTCCCATTGGGCGCGTTCGTAGTTTACAGGGCGATCCATCAGTTCCTTGTCAGCATTCTTCAGCCATAAGTAGGTTTGGTAGAAATTATATCCGTTTCCGGCTTCGTTGCCAAGCGACCAGAAAGTGAGACTCGGATAGTTTTTGTTACGCTCGAACATGTTGATAGTCCGCTCCATGTGTGGTTTTAGCCATTCCGGATTGTTGCCCAACGAACCGCCTTTACGCAGGTCATAATACATGCCGTGGCTCTCGATATTTGCTTCATCATAGACATAGAGTCCGTATTCATCGCAAAGTTCATAAAAACGGCGGCTTTGCGGATAGTGGCATAAACGGACTGTATTCAAGTTGTTTTGTTTCATCAACTCGAAATCGCGGCGCATGAGTTCTTCAGTGACGTAATGTCCTGTTTCGGGATTATGCTCGTGTATGTTTACTCCTTTTAGTTTCAAGGGTTGTCCGTTGATGAACAGCAGTGTGTAAGGCTTTCCGTTTGCTGCCAGCTGTTTACTTTCTTTGATCTCTATTCTACGGAAACCGACGTTGAAAGGAACGATTTCGTTCACTTTTCCGTTTTCTTTTACTGTCATCAAGAGCTTGTACAGGTTGGGATGTTCCGAAGTCCAGGTAAGTACGGCGGGAATCTTCTGAGAAAAACTTACAGTGCGGAATTCTCCTTCAGGCACATAAGTGGTTTTTTCTTCTGTTGCCACTACTTGTCCGTTCTTGTCCAGAAGTTCGTATACGACTGATAGATTTGTTCCGGCCGGCCGATGGTTACGTAAGTCGGCGCTCAATGCAAAGATACCGTCTTTGTAAGTATCATCCAAGGTCGACTTGATGCGGAAGTCCTTCAAGGCTGCTTGAGGCTGTGAATAGAGAAATACGTCTCTCTCTATGCCACTGATACGCCAAAAATCCTGGCATTCCAGATAGGATCCTGTACTCCAACGGAATATTTTCAGTGTAAGTACGTTCTTGCCCGGTTTTACATATGGGTTGATCAGAAACTCTGCCGGGTTTTTGGAATCCTCGCTATAACCTACCTCTTGTCCGTTTATGTAAACATAGACCCCGGATTTTGCTCCGGCTATATGCAGGAAGATGTCTCGCCCGTCCCAATCGGCCGGAATATCGATGTCCCGGCGATAGACACCTACAGGAGTAGCTTCCGGTAGGAGAGGAGGTTGTGGATTGCGTGCTTTGAATTCGTATCCGTGATTGGTATAGATGGCTACGCCATGTCCTTGTACTTCCCAGTTTCCGGGAACTTGTATATCATGCCACGAAGCGGTATTTGCTTCCGGAGACGTGATGTTGTCCGGTAAATCTTTATAGGAATCCACATAGTAAAATTTCCATGTTCCGTTGAGTAGCCGGTAGTATCGGCTGTTTTCAAATTTACCGCTAAGTGCATCCGTGCGGTTATCGTAGCTCATAAAAGAAGAACGGGGGTATTCTTTGTTTACGGCTACCACTTGTACGTCTTGCCAATATGGTTTGGAACTATTGTCTGCTTGCAGACCGGAAGATAGCATACCGAAGATGCTAAAAAGAAAGCCCGCAAGGGGGTAATGCAGTCTCTTTTTCATGTTTCCCAATGTATTTTTGGTTGAAGAATTAAATTAATAAATTTGATGTTACAAATATAGGAAGTTGTAAATCTATATACTCTCTTTTCTCTACTCTTTTAAGACAAAATAACTGGTATGGCGTGAGCAGCGGTTGATTTGGCTAATTTTATTTTTGTTATTCTCTCTGTCGGATCGAAGAATCCCTCAGGTTTTTACGTTGATCCCGAATACACCCTGTTGGAACTTAATATTTTAAAAGAAAAAATCCTGATAGTTTAAATGACTATCAGGATTTTCTTAAGAGCGGAAGACGGGGCTCAAACCCGCGACCCTCAGCTTGGAAGGCTAATGCTCTATCAACTGAGCTACTTCCGCAATTTTTGTGGGCAAAGATGGATTCGAACCACCGAAGTCGAAAGACAGCAGATTTACAGTCTGCCCCATTTGGCCACTCTGGTATTTGCCCTTTTGTTCGCTTTTGAGATCCTTGTCTTACACTTAAGGAGGTTTGTTTCTCAATTGCGGTGCAAAGATACAACTATTTATTTAAACTCCAAACAAAATCGATCATTTTTATTGCAGTAATTGCACATTCGTCTCCTTTGTTACCTAACTTGCCACCGGCTCTGTCCTCTGCCTGTTCCATTGTATTGGTGGTAATAAGTCCGTAAATAACTGGTATATCGCCAGTTGCATTTAATTGGGCTATTCCTTGAGTCACTCCCATGCAAACATAATCAAAATGTGGAGTATCTCCTTTAATTACGCAGCCAATGATAATAATTGCATCGACATCGCTATTTTCCATCATTTGGTTGGCACCAAAAGTAAGTTCAAAGCTTCCGGGTACTGTCTTTACCAAAATGTTTTCGGATTTGGCGCCATGTTTTTTTAATGTATTTATTGCACCGTCCAATAATGCGCCGGTGATTTTATCGTTCCACTCAGAAACAACAATACCAAATTTCATTTCTTCTGCATTCGGAACAGAATTAAAATCGTAATCTGATAAATTGTGATAAGCTGTTGCCATAATAATTATAGAATTTAAAAAATGATGTATTAAGAATAAAAAATAAGGTGGAGGGGAGGGGCAAAAACAAAGAGTGAAAAGTTACTGCGCTTAAGGCTACAGGCACTTCTCACTCTTCACTCTGTTTTGTGTTATGTTTACTTCTTCAGCAATTTAGCCTGCTCGATGTATTTATCGATGTCCATTGCCTGATATGACTGGAAGTATTTATCTTTAATTTGGGTATATGCTTTGATCGCTTCTTCTGCTTTACCCTGCTTAATCAGGATTTCACCGGCTTGCAACAGATAAATAGGACTTAACGTATTGCTGTCTGCCTTATCGGCAGCTTTCAGCAATGCAGCAACAGCTTTATCCAATTCATTCTTTTGTGCATAGCAGTTACCGGCAGCAGCAAGAACGGCCGGTCCTACCATTTGGTCTTTTCCGTCAAATTCAGTCAGATATTTGATGGCTTCGTCATATTGTCCTAATTGTGCGTAGCAAAGGCCTGCGTATGCTTTAGCTAAGTTAGCTGCTTTTGTGCCGCTGAATTGTTCCGCCACTTTCAGAAAACCGGTGTAACCGATACTGTCACCGTTTAATGCTTGGGTAAAGTTGTCTTGTTCAAATAGCTCCTGTCCTTTGAAGAGAGCAGCCTGTGCTTTTTCTTCACGAGGTTCGGCATAAAGGTGTTTGTACATGATAACGCCCGCTACGATAATGATCACAGCAACAACTCCGCCGATAATTGCTTTTTTGTTTTTAATAAGAAATGCTTCCGACTGTGTCAGTGCATCTTCCACATTCATTTGTTCATTGTGGTGCTTTTGTCCTGCCATTTTTATATGATTCTTTTTTGTTATTATTCCAACTTTTGTATTTCGACTCGCAAAAGTAGTTTTTTTATATCTACAAACGAAATTTAGCGGCATCTTTTTTTGTTTTACACCCTAAAACCACGAAAATCTTTCTACTTTTGTAACCAAACTTAATGTGTAAACATGATACTGAAACGTATATCCATATTAAATTATAAAAATCTGGAGCAGGTTGAACTGAACTTTTCTGCTAAGTTGAACTGTTTTTTCGGACAGAATGGCATGGGAAAGACGAACTTGCTCGATGCAGTTTATTTTCTCTCTTTCTGTAAGAGTGCCGGAAATCCGATCGATTCGCAGAATATACGGCACGAACAGGATTTTTTTGTGATTCAAGGATTTTATGAGGCGGCAGACGGCACGCCCGAAGAGATATATTGTGGCATGAAGCGCCGTTCCAAAAAACAATTTAAACGTAATAAGAAAGAATACAGCCGTTTGTCCGATCATATTGGTTTTCTTCCTTTGGTGATGGTTTCGCCTGCCGATTCTGAATTGATAGCCGGAGGGAGCGATGAGCGCCGCCGATTTATGGATGTGGTGATTTCTCAGTATGATAAAGAGTATCTGGATGCGTTGATCCGTTATAATAAAGCGTTGACCCAGCGCAATACATTATTGAAAAGCGAACTTCCGGTAGAAGAAGAATTGTTTCTTGTATGGGAAGAGATGATGGCGCAGGCGGGTGAAGTGGTATATCGTAAACGTGAGGAGTTCATCCGGGAATTTATTCCTATCTTTCAATCTTTTTATTCTTTTATATCACAGGATAAGGAGCAAGTCGGATTATCATATGATTCTCATGCGCGTGACGCTTCTTTGCTTGAAGTATTGAAAGAGAGCCGTGTGCGTGATAAAATAATGGGATATTCTTTGCGGGGTATTCATAAAGACGAGTTGAACATGCTGTTGGGCGAGTTTCCGATAAAAAGAGAAGGTTCGCAAGGGCAGAATAAAACGTATCTTGTAGCACTTAAATTGGCACAGTTCGATTTTCTGAAACGTACGGGCAGCACGGTTCCACTGTTGTTGCTGGATGATATTTTTGACAAACTGGATGCTTCGCGTGTAGAGCAGATTGTGAAATTGGTGGCCGGGGATAGTTTCGGACAGATTTTTATTACCGATACGAATCGTGAACATCTGGACCGGATTTTGCATAAGGTAGGCAGCGATTATAAAATGTTTCGGGTAGAACAAGGTGAAATAGCGGAAATGAAGGAGACTGAAGTATGAAACGGAACAATGCAGAACAAATAGGAAAACTGATTCAGCAATTTCTTCGTCAGGAAAGTTTGGAGTCGCCTTTGAATGAGCAGCGTTTGCTGGATGCCTGGCCGCAAATACTGGGACCGACCATTGCCTCATACACTCAGAACTTATATATAAAGAATCAAACATTGTATGTACATCTGACCTCAGCCGCCCTTCGTCAGGAATTGATGATGGCGCGTGAAAAGTTAGTCCGTAGCCTGAACCAGAAAGTGGGGGCGACGGTGATCGTTAATATTATATTCAGATAGAGGATTGAAATATTATTCTGTACTGGAATCCTTTTAATAGAAAAGGCTGTGGCAAAGTATTTATCGCTTCACCACAGCCTTTTCAATTTATATTAATCTCTCTCAGTCCGTTTAAATTTATCTTTTGATAAACTTGGCGGTTTTAACTGCATTTCCGAGAGATACTCTTACCAGATAGCAACCGTCTGCCAGCTCTGCAACGTCTGTTTTTGAAATAGTTGATGTTCTGATGTATTTTCCGGTAATGTCATAAATGTCGAGTTTATCACCGGCATTCATTCCCTGCACGTATAGTTCTCCTGATTCATAACGAATACTTACAGCTTCTTCGGAAGTGTTTCGTACGGAAGTGATCTTACTGAAAATAACATCGAAAGTATAATCATCATCAATAGTGAAAATGAATTGATTATCAACTAAATCGTCGAACATTGAATCTCCGTCGAATATAAAATCGTTGAGTTCATAGCCTGTTTCCGGGATGAAAGTTAAGGTGATTTTTGTCTCATCCAAGATGGAAGCGACACCGTTTTCATATGCATTGTTTTCGTCATCCGTGATTTGTACAGTACCGTTGCCGGTGATGTTACAGGTGATATTCCGCCTGGCAGTGGCGTCTTGCATAAACTCAACCGTAATGATAGATTCTTTTTCAAGAATAAATGTGTTGCCTTTAATTTCGGTTCCGTTTACTTTAACGCTTTTTAATTGATATCCTTTATCGGGAATCACTGTAATGGTCAGTACAGTACCTTCTTCAATTTGATTCTCTCCGGCAACGAGCGGAATGTCTCCGTTCATGACGGTCAGTGTCCCGTTGGCAACTTCTGCCGGCACCGTGACGGTATAGAACACTGCTGCCGGAACGCGGCCATCGGCTAATGTCGGCACAGCTTCTGTAACGGTGCCACTGATTAAACCGCCGTCCGAAGATTTTGTTCCTGTGTATTCAAAGAAAACGGCTTCTTCATCTGTTTTGTCGGTAACTGTCGCTTTATTAAGGAATGCCCCTTCACTGCTACCGTCAATGCTGTTGAAAGTGTACCACGCTGTTAGGTTAGGTATATCTTGAGGGGTTTGATAGGCTTGTTGAACTTCCGCAGCCGACAAGGCTTTATTGAAAAATTGAAGCTCATCGCAAAGTCCGGAGAATCCCATACCACCGACGAAGAATATACACGGATCATCTGGGAAAAGTTCCAATTTATTGTTCAATTGTATCTCTTCGCCGGTTGATATACCATCTTTATATACGCTGACTTTGTGGGTGTCATTATCATAAATAAGAGTCAGATAGGTCCATGTGTTCAGACTGATACGGGTAGAAAGCGTTTGATCGATCTTGTTGGATGCGCCTGCTATCACTTTCAGTTCTCCGTTTTCTGTAGTACTCAGGATGAGGCTTCCGTTGTAGTTCATGTGCACTTGCGGTCCGTGCCCCATGATAACGTTACCTTTATTCTTACTTTCATTTGTAAATTTATCCATGTTTACCCACGATGCAAGAGTGAATGATTTTCCTGTACGGTCCGTATCACTTCCGGAACGGTCGCCAAGAATGGTTTCCGGTACTTGCAGGCGATAACCGCTTGTCCCGCTTGTCTGTGGGATTGTAATCGCTTTATTTTCTTCGATGAAAGGATTTTCGATCGGCATTATTTCGTAAAGAACAGGGATATTATCCTTATTCCAAGTAATCTTTAGTTGAGAAATATTTTTCAGATTAGCCACTTGGACAGAAGTGCATGCAGCGTCCAGTTCGCCTTTGTTGATCCATTTCCCATTGGCACACACCGTTATTGTCGGTTTGTCTGCTGTAGGTACAAATATACTGTTATGGAAAATCTGAATTTCATCGATAGAGATGTTCTCAATGAAGCGATAGATTACATATCCGGCATCTTGAGCCTGATAGCCAGCCGCCAAGCTGCGGTCATCCAGCAGAGTGATCGGGTTTCCTTCATTGTCTTCTGCAACAGGAGTGATACGTGAACTCGTTACTTCAAATTCCGTCAATTGGAACCAATTATTACCGCTTATCGATTTAAGATATAAACGCACGTATCTTGCAGATTTTCCACCGGCATTGCAAGTATATATGCTATTGGATATGGCCGAAGCGGTGAACGATTTTACCGTAGTCCAATCTTGAGCATTGTCGGATAACTGGATAAGAGCTTCCCCGGTAGGCATGTCTCCATCGGCAAAATGCAGGGTTATGTCAAAACGGGCAGCGGACGCGCCAAAATCCAATTGAATGTAATCTCCAATTTTTTGTGCACTGCTGCTCCAAAATTTGGTGGAGTAATTGCCGTCTATTACATTTTTTATGTTATAAGTTTGGTAAGTACCCATGTTGGTGGTGGCTTCTAAAGGGACTGAACTCTCGGAAGCCGGCATTCTGAATGAAATTTCATTTATCGGAATGAGCTGGTCGGAATTACTGTTGTTCACAATACGGAAATAAGCCATTTGCTCTGTTGATTCCTCTGTCGGTATAAAGCCGGTCCATTCTTTTCCGTTGATGGAGTATTCTGTTGAAAGATTATCGGTGAGAGATGCCGGTAGAATTCCGGTAGTAACTTCCTTGATTGCATTGAAGAAGATGCCGATATATTCTCCCGGTTTCAGTGTGACGGCATTGAGTCCGGATAGTTTGGTTACATTCTCTTCCGCCTGAATATTGACTTCAGATAGATTTTTTATGTTAGTGATCACTTCCATCTCCCGTGATCTTTCCGGAAGCTGTGGAGCATGGTCACTTAATTTACCGGCAAGGAAATCAATGAACGGATCCAGATATTTGGGGGTGGGTTGTACCTCTTTAAATTCTTCGTAAGAACTTGTTCCTTTACCCTCGAGTACACTCAACTGGAATTTCGGATCTGTATGTATCTTTTGTGCATTGGCTTGGGCTATGGCAAAATCGGTCCATGAAGAAAGGTCGGATTGATTTTTCATCAGAGAGATCGATTTGACTACGATGTCCGTCATCGATTCTACTTTTGCCAGCCAGCAATTAATGTCTTCGTAGAATAAATTATATTCTTTATTTTCACTGTCTTTTAGTGTTTGTAGCACCTTACAAGCTTCATTCGCTTTTTTCATCTCACTTAAAAGTTGCGTTGCATCGGGGATATTCTCTTTGGAATATGCCGATTGAAAAGCTGTGTAGAGCGGCGAGAATTTTTCCCCTTCCGGAGTTCTTGTATCATGGGTAGTGTATGCACTCATCACACCGATAAATGTTTTAAGGGCTTCGGTTAACTCAGGTTCGGCTACGATAGAAGAAAGAGATGCTTCCCAACTGGCTGACTCATCGAATTTAGCCGGATTCCATGCATAGTCTGCCGAACTGAATAGCGCTATCTTTGAAACCTGCCCTTGATTCATCGGATTTAAAACCAACCCTTGTAGTGAAGAGATCGGAGTTTTATCTTCGATAATCCAACGTGCGGTGAGCCCATGCATATAGAGAAATTCGTCATAATCATCGTTTACCGGATTATTCCACCACATGATGGGATTGCGTCCTATCAAGTCGGCCATACGGTCACAGGCACTCCCCCGGATATTAGAAAAGCAGTCATATCCGGTAAAGGCTACCAGCACATCTTTATGAATGTTTTTGAAAGAGGAGAGGGTAGAGGTTCCATAATTTAATGCATATTGTGTCGGGACGAATAGAAGCGGTCCTACTTTGTCTTCCTCTGACACTCCGGTCTTGTTGAATTTTTCATATAATTTGACTTGAGCTTTATCTGCAAGATCAGACTGGTTGTACGGGTGACCGCTCATATCGTCGATGGATACACCGAAATGCCGTATACCCAATTTGTGCAGATGATCGAATTTCTCCATGATAGCCTCCACTCCCGGATCCAGATTGCTGAAGTTTATGCCTCCTCCTTCGAGTGCCGGATGGATCGACCATATAAAAGCAACATTGCAGGCTTTCGCTTTGCTTGCCAGTTCGCGCAGGTCGTCTTGGGTGATCAGCCCCATGTGGCGTTCTTGGTCGGTTATGGTTGTCGGGTAATCTTCGCGCCATTTACCTGCATGGTAAGGATCGGCTTTCGGACCATATACAAACATATTCATTTTGTATCGTTTGCAATAGTCCAACAAGTTAAGCCGGCTTTCTGTGCTATACGGATGTCCATAGAATCCTTCTACAATTCCGCGATATTGAGTATGGGAATAATCCTCGAAAGTGGCGGTTTGCAGGTTGTTTCCGTCAGTTTGTTCTAATATTTGTTCCAGAGTGGCCATGCCATAATAAGCCGATCCGGTATGATCACCTAAGATGATTATATCTCCTTGGGCATGGTGGTTGTTTATTTGTAATAGGTGGGGGTCGTATTTATTGTTTGCTGCGGCAAAGACATCTCTTGACAGGGAGTGGCTTGTTGCATAATTATCGGCTATCTCTTTAGAACCATTAATGCCGATAAGGATATTCGTTTGATCATCGGTAAGCGTGTTACTGACAGTGAAACTAAATCCGGCATCGGTTAATACCTCTTGGACGCGGTTTATGGTAATCTCATTAATACCGGTTTCTTTGACGATATTTACATTTGGGGTCATTTTTATGGTATTTCCGTTCATTGTTACTTTTTGAGGAACGGGATACACACGATATGTTTGCGCATGTAGGGTCATGCTACATAACAATAGAGTAAATAAAAGGATGTTTTTCATTATGGGAACTGTTTTTTGAAGAAAAGGCTGTGGCAAAGTATTTATAGCTTTGACACAGCCTTTTCAATTTATGTTAATCTCTCAAAGTGCGTTCAAGCTTATCTTTTAATAAACTTCACGGTTTTGATTGTATTTCCGAGAGATATTCTTACCAAGTAACAACCGTTTGCAAGGTCTATAACATTTGTTGCTGCGAGAGTTGATGTCTCGATATACTTTCCGGTAATGTCATAGATATCAAGTTTGTCACCGGCATTCATTCCTTCAACGTATAGCATTCCCGATTCATAACGAACGCTTACAGCATCTTCCGAAGTGTTTTGGAGTGAAGTGATCTTAGTGAAAACTACGTCGAAAGTATAATCTTCATCAGCAATAAAGTTGAATTGATCATCAATTATATCTTCGAACATGGAATCACCGTCATATTTGAAATCATTCAATTGGTAACCATCTTCAGGAATGAAAGTCAAAGTGATATTAGAACCATCAGGGATAGAAGCTACACCGTTTTCATATACATTGTCTTTAGCATCTGTAATTTTTACAGAACCATTGCCAATGATGTTACAAGTTATAGTCCGGCTGATAGTAGTGAATTCTGCTTGAATATCCAGTTCTTCCGAAACAATAATATTCATTTTTAATGTATTTTGGATTTCTGCAAGTTTGTCAGCTCCGTTGATCGTAAATACACTTAAAGTTGCATTAGCATTAGGAGTTGCGATAACTGTTAATTCTGTACCATATTCTACAGCAGTGCTACTTTCAATATTTACATTGTTCTGTTTTACTGTTAATGTACCGAAATCATTAGAACTGAATGTTACACTGAAAAGTTTTTTAGCAAATACTACATCAATGTTCAGGTCTGTTTGACAATTGGCTATTGTATATACTCCGGCAGCATTTATAGACTCTTTTTGCTCTTCTCCATTAACGATAAAACTGGATATTTCGTAACCTTCGCCGGCAGCTAACACCATTGTGATAGATGTATTTTTGTCAAATTGATCTCCGCTATTGAATGGATTTTCCGGATCATTTTCATCTATGACTGTGAACGTTCCTACTCCGGAAACGGTATAGTTAATGGTCAGTTTGTCAGTAAATTCAACGCTAACAGTTGATTCTCCATTTACAATAAATGTATTACCTTCAATTTCTGTATCATTTACTTTAATACTTTTCACTTGATAACCTTCAGCAGGAGTTGCTTCAACAGTTAACATGGTGTATTGTGCAACTTCACTACCCGGAGTGATTACATTATTACCGTTCTTGATAACAAATGAACCGTGTTCTGTTTCTGATACATAATTTATTGCGAATTTGGGAAGAATATGGCCATCAACCAAAGTTGCTTGGATAGGAGAGCAAGTATATACATCTCCCCATACAGAAGGGTCATATGCACTTGTTCCGGAAACCAAATTGGCATCACACGTACCTCCGGTACCTTGATTCGGTATATTTTCGATAGAGTTTTCATCAAACTTATAGAACGCAACCAAATTTTCCGGTGCATTGATATAACCGTTCATAGAGGTTGCGATTTCTTCTGTGTTCAGTGTTTTACTCCATACTTGTATTTCATCCACGTCACAAGATGATGAACCGTTACCTGCAAAGAAAATACATTCGTCTGCTAATAAACCGATACCATGAGCTTCTGTTCCATTTTTAGTTGCACTTAAATCTCCTGTGGATAATAACACACCATTTTTGTACAATTTGATTGAACGTGCATCATCATCTACAGCTACTGTTAAGAAAGCCCATTCATTAATATCCAAAGTTACGTCAGATACAATTTCTTGTATTCCGTCACATTGAGATCCGTTAACCCAAGCTCTGGCTTTTAGTACTAATTGGTTGTTAGCGTTGATGCGGACTGCGAATGTTCCTTCGGCACCATAGAATGATTTTTGTGCATGACCAAAGAGGTCGCCTGTACTATTCAGAGGTCTAACCCATGCTGACATCGTGAAATTACGGGCACGATAATCGCCTTTATCTACGATACCATTACTCCAGTTATTATTTGTTCCATTCTTATGTTCTCCTAAAACGAGATCATCAAACCGGAATTGATATTGTGTGTTACCACTATTTGTTGGAATATGTATTGCTTTGGCTGTAGCCTTTGCAGGTTCTTTTGAAAATGCAACTGTGATGGCAACATCTTCTGTTACGGTATAAGTACTTTCTGTCAGTGGTGTATCATTTATTTTCAGATAATCTAAAATGTATCCTTCTGCTGGAGTGGCTGTAATCGTTAATTCTGCATCTTTTTCGACTTGGTTGTCTCCGGCTGTAAGTGAAGTATTTCCATTCATAACTGTTAATATACCATTAGCAACTTCCATAGGTAGTGTGACTGTATAGTATGTTGGAAGAACCGTCATATTACGTCCGTCGGCGAAGGTTGGAGCGAATTCAGTAACTTTACCGGAAACTAATTCATTGCCAGTCCAAACAGTACTTGTAGTATATTTATTGAAAGTTGCTTTAATATCAGCTTTATCACTTGATTTTATTTTGTTTTCAAACTGTCCTGTCGTTCCTTCGGCAATAGAATTGAAATCATATAAGGCTGTTAATCCGTCTATTCCTTTAGGATCATTGTATGCCGTTAATACGTCGTCAGATGTTAAAGCCTTATTGAAATACTGGAATTCATCGCACATTCCGGAGAACATTACTCCACCAACGTAGAAAATAGCAGGATCATCATTAAAAAGATTTAGCTGATGGCCCATTTCCACTGTTTCCAATATCATACCATCTTTGTAAACGCTTACAGATTGAGCATCGTTGTCATATACGATTGTCAGATACATCCAGGTATCAATTGTAATGTCTGCATTCAAATCTCTGCCGGTTATGTTGTTTTCTCCACCTCCCAGATATAATTTTCCGTTTGGCTTGGCACACAAAAATACGCTTCCATTGTGGTTCATATGTGCTTGGGCACCGTGTCCCATGATTACAGTACCATCTCCTGTTCCTTCATTTTTACTACCGGTTAATTCTGCAAAATTCACCCATGTTGAAATAGTAAATGATTTACCTTTACGATCAGTATCTCCGCCATCACGATCTCCTAAAAGTATTTCAGGAAATTCCAAGCGATAAGCTGTTCCAGAGTAGTTACCTATTTGTGATTTGGGAATCGTTACCGCCTTGTTTTCTTCTCCTACAGCTTTCTTTGCAAAACCAACTGTAATAACTGCATCTTCTGTCACGGTATAAGTGTTTCCGGTTAATGTTACATTATTTACTTCCAAGTAATCCAGTATGTATCCTTCTGCCGGAGTAGCTATGATTGTCAGTTCTGTTCCGTTAGCTACTTCTTCTCCGTTGGTAATATCTTTATCACCGGCTTTAACTGTCAAAGCTCCGTTTACTATTGATTCGGGAAAGTTGATAGTAGAAGTGGTAGCTGTAGATTTAGCTTGAATATCAATACTATAGTCAATTATTGTTCCATTGTTTCCTCCTATTGGGTTTGTAGGACTCGGATTTCCACAAGGATTTTTACTATTCCAGTCTATTTTTAGTCTCAATCGGGTTTTACCGGTTAGAACATCTTCCGGAATTGTAAATACAGGTGCCCCGGTTTTACCTTCACCTGCCTCTACTGTTTCTCCGATACTATTGGTAGACGGACCTTCTCCGGTTGCATTATAGTATGTATACGACACTAATTCATTTTCTTCATTGAAGATACCATCTTGATCGTAATCGATGTATACATAATAATGCATCCATGAAATTTGATTGCGGAAAGTCCATGATATAGTTAATTCGTCTCCTTTTGTCGCAGTGATGGTTGCATCTGTCACATCCAGATATACTTCCGGTTGTGGATTGTTGTTTAAAGTGTTTGAAAAAGGACTGGATACCCCTTTTGATGTAGCACCTGAAATCGTGATTGTTTCTAACCGTCGTTCTGTTGAACTGGTGCGTGAGTTTGCATCAGGGATACAATAAGAGAGTTCGTCTTCACTCAATAGACTGTTTGTTTGCAGTTTGAGTGCCCTATTTCCTACTGCATTGCTTGCAATAAACGGAAATAGAGTTAGAATAACTAGTAATAGAAAATGTTTTTTCATAATAATTGAATTTTAATTAAACAAATTATCGCTTGTTTTTATAAAGCAGATAAGAAATAGACATCCCTAGTAAGAAATACATTTTTTATAGTATAATTATAATTAAGATATAGTGCCAAGCTTTTATATAGAACTGTTTGTTCTCATAATACGAATAGCAAAATAGATAAAGAAGACATATCAAAAGCCTATTTTTCTATTAAACCGTTGTCTACAACAAGCTGTTATAGTACTTTTTTTAGAAATTAAGCTCTTGACACATCTTCTTGGTTCTGTGTCAGTTTTATTGATTATCTATGGCGACTATTTTATTTTGATACCTATTGATTCTATAATTTCAATTTGTTAGACCCAGCTACATTTATACTGATCTTGGATAATGTTAAACGAACAGCGAAAGTCATTCCGTCTTCCATGTCTGCCATCCAGCAATCTTCGTCCAATGTATAAGTATAAATTTTAGTTTCAGGATCCCAATTGGCCGGATCGAGTTTTTTATTCCTATCAATGTAAGCACCGATATATGGAGATTCGGTTGTTACGATATAGCTGTCTCCTTCATTGATTTCGTCCAAATAGAATTGGAGATAATAGTTGCCATTTGCATCTTTCTGCATCGGATCGGAATTAACAAATTCATATCTGAAGTAGCTGAAATCACAGATTTTTTGTCGGAATCCATAGTTCCATCTTGCTATCCATAATTCATAATCTCCCGATTGATACTTATCTTTTGTAAAAACAATACTTTCATAGTCATTTCCGCCTTTGTATGCAGAAGCAATTTTTTCTACGACTGTTTGTGTCGATTTATCTATGAATTCAAGTGAATCGATAACAGCGTCAGTTGCTACGTCCCAACCGTTTGCTTTTACTTTCAGAACTCCTCCTTTCGCTTGTGTTATATCAACTTCGATATCTTTAAGTACCATAAAGTTGAATTGATCTATCACCTGATAGTTGTTATCTCTGACTAACAGAAGATCATACTTACCTACTTGCCATGTATCAGAGAAACCCAGTCCGATCAAAATCGTATCGTTATACGAAACACGATCGTAATACCCATATTCGTCTCCTTGGACACCGGCATATTTATAGCCCCAATTTACATATGTATATTCGCCTGAATCTTGACTTCTGACGATAAATTCATCTGTTCCCATGACTCCCTCGACCTTGCAAAATTCGAGTGCTATATTTTTTTGAAGGGTGATGTCATAAGTGCCCTTGTAATTTTCAGCCGGATTATAATTGATAATGTTTTCGACTTGATTCAAGGTTCCGTTATTGTCATCATCATTCTCACAGCCGGTGAGGAACAGAGCGATGGGGCTTAACAGAATAAATAATCTTAGATAATTCATATATATCATTTAATAATGTAAATAGAAAAGGAGAGTGCGCAAAGCGCAGTCGGCTTGCGCACCCCTTTTTGTAAATTAGCGTTCTTTTATTACCTTGAAAGATTGAACGCATTTATCATTTTGCATTACAACTACATAATACATGCCTTGCGGAGCATCGAATGACAATTGGCAAACTTCTCCGGCGGCAGCGTTATAATTGTATGCGGAGATTTGCTTTCCTTGCATATCGAATACAAGTACATTATATGCGCCTGCATCTGCAAATAATATATTAGCTTGTTCTTTGAACGGATTCGGATAGATTAAGAAATTATCTGCTCTGTTTTCTTCCATACCGACACCTTTTTTCACAACAATATAATCTGCGATTGTTTTTGTTGTACTACCCCAAGAATTGGTTAATGTCAATGTAACCGGATATTGACCGTCTTGTGCATAAGTTGCAGTAGCTTTGTCATCTCCTTCTTGTGAGAAGTTAGCTCCGTCGAGTATCCATTTAGCTGATTCAAACTTGATAGGACGAACACCTGTAATATAAGGTACTCCTAAAGCAGGGGTTAATTGATTTTGTTTCACATCAACATTTTTATCATTTTCGCTTGTACCGATTGTCATGTATGCTCCAGGTACAGCTGTGCTGTTATTTCCTTCATTAGGGAAATAAATGTTGTTGTCTGTATCTGTTACGGTATTTTCGAAAGTAAAGTAGCCTTCCAGCCCGGTAGGAGGAATTAGGTAACCACCCATAGATTCTTGTACCTCTTCTTCGGTCAAAGCCTTGCTCCAAATTTGTACTTCATCTACCCAGCCAGTGAAACTTGCCAGATTAGTCATACTACCACCTACATAGAAATTGGCACCTCTCCAATCTTTAGGACCTGCACCTCTTGATTGTGCATCGATAATTTTCTTTCCGTTCAAGTAAAGTTTTACATTTCTACCGGATTTCACAACACAGACATGATACCATGTGTTGGGCGATAGTGTATAACCGTTTGACATACCGTCTACATCAGCATTATGTTCATACCCACCAGTTCCTGCAGGAGGGGCATCTACGGATACAGACAATTCATCTTCTCCGTTCTTATATTTGTTTTCACTATAATTTTTAGGACGGATAGCGGTCCACATTTCACCCCAGACAGACTCTGTCCAACTACCTCCATAATTGCGGTTGACCTTAGTCATCAACAATGTTCCCAAAGAAGCATGCTCGAATTTTTCTACTTTAAACCACAAAGCAAATGAGGTGTTTGTATATTCTGACATGATTTTACCATCAATGGTCAATTGATAAGGTTCTTTCATATACAAAGATTGGGATACGGAGCAGTCACGTTCTCTACCGTTTAACAGATAAGTATCACCTTTGGTAATATCTGCAGTAAGATTTACTTGTTCTTCGGTAGTCACTTCTGTTTTATCTGCTGCGATGTTAGTAATTATCGGCAAACGTCCGGTTGATTCGGGAGTAACTAAAAGTAAGGCTCTGTTTATGATTACGGTATCTTTTAATGTTCCGTTTACATTCATTTTTGTAGAAACCCTCACATCATAAGTCCCAACAGAAGGTAATGAAGTTGTGAATTTCAAGATATCTTTTTTGCTGTCAATTACGTTTCCGGTTAAAGCATCCAAAACTTCGATCGTAGCTGTTGCATGATTAGGATCTTCAAATCCGATGGTTACTTCTTCCTTCGGTTTAATGATTTCTTTATCGATCGTAAGTGTTTCGATTGTTGAAAGTTCACTTTCGATTTCTTCAGACCAAACGATCGGAGAAACAGTTTTTCCATCTAATCCCACAGAACGGACTCCGATTTGGAATGTCTGATCTACACCATTTAGCGGAGCATCTACTACATAAGCAGCCCATGAAGTAGTAGCTGTAACCAGTGTTTCCTTTTCACCCTGTTTTACGTATACTTCGTAATACCAAGAATTAACTTCTTCGTTATAAATCGGACAATCCTGATATTCGTCTTTTCTTGTACCACTGAATGGAACGTCAAAAATAACCTTAAAGTCGGCACGGTTGTATACGCGCTTCATTACATTGGTGTGGGTAATGACCGGAGTAACCGGAGTTTTCTTATACAGTTTTGGTATGAATGACATTTCACCCAATAGGACAGCGTAGTCTTTATCCGTACCTTCAACAGACAAACCGATACAGCCGATAACATCTCCGGCTTTTAATCCCAATTCGGATGCCTTGATTTTTACTGTACTCCACTTTCCTTGCACAATACCATCGGCAGATAAGGTATAAGATGTGAAAGTATTCTCTGTTCCAACTTTTGAAACGTTCAGTTTCATTTTCGGATCCGTTCCGTTGAGTGTTTTGAGTACAATGGTGAATTCATCGGATGCACTTGCTACATTAAATTTAGTACTGAATAAACGGATATTAGATTTAGAAGTAGCTCCGTGTAATTTTAAGCATGAGCCGCCGAACCAAGCATCATCAAATGTAAAGTCGCAGTTGATAGGATCTGCCGGTATTGTAGTTCCGTCTCCGTTGTCAATCCACCAACGCCATGTCGGTAATAAATCCTGTAAGCCAAGGTTATACCATTTGTGTTCGAATGTAACTACTCCGTCCTTGCTAAATGAAAGGCCGTTACCCAAATTAAAACGAGTGACAAAAGGAAGTTCCGTCAAAGCACTTTCTTCAATTACAGCTTTTGAATAACCATGCCATTTAGCCAAGTCAGAATAAGAACTGGTAATTGCATCGTCTGTAATATCTGGGGTACGAAGGACATTTCTTGAACCACCGGTGAATAAGAGTTCTTGTTTCTTTTGGTATTCATTTTGAACGCTGAGATCGGAGTTTCCACCTTCTGTTGAACCTGCATACAGTTGGCTACGGTCATGAGCTCCCCATACAACGATAGATACCGGTTGTCTCATTAATGCTGTCCATCCTGCATTTCCATATTTACCATATCCGCGTCCTTGCTGGTCGAAGCCTGCATATACATCGTATGTGCTGCGTCCTAAAGATTTGGCAGCTTCAGCAGATGTTTGTAAACCGCTTTCACTCCAGTTATAGTTTAAGAAAAATACGTCGGTAACAGGATTGCCGTTTTTATGGAACCATTTGTCGTTGGCACCTATTTCCAGTTTACATCCATTATCATTTAAGCCACCTGTATTAGAAACAAATGCATACCATTCTACATGGAACGGATGATTCATTTCCTTGGCTACCTTATGGCATTCAGCCAGGAAAGAAGAAAAGTCCTCATTCAGTTGTGTCGACCAGTAACCTTCAGGATTTAGTCCTAAACCATCAATGCCATAATATTTCAAGAACTGAATTAATTTACGGGCATATTTGAAATTTCCAGAACCGTCTTTTGCGCATAGCTCAGCTAACATTTTTCCAGCACTACTGGTTGCACTAACCTGTTCTGCCCAATCGATAAAATAAAGACATCCGGTACGGACACCATTTTTATGAGCTACATCGTTAAATGTTCCAGGTACACGGAACCACGTGTTAGACCAGTTTGCATGGATGTTAATGTATTGCCACATATTAAAATTGTCACCATCGAAATTGTAACGTGGCATTGGTCCCCATTTCTTTGTCATTTCACCAATAGGAGAACACCAGCAGAGATTCTTATTATTTTCTTCATTCAGATTCTTATTGGCCTGCGTATTTTGATTGATGAAACGTGATTTTAGTGGTACGCGAGAGATGAAGAAATTTTCATCTTGATAATCAGGATCATTACTGAAATTATCTCCCGGTTGCCATTTATCCAATGCAGATACAATATCTGTCCTCTCCGTTATACCAAAGTCCACGTACATCTCGTGTGTCGGTACACTCTGCCCTATTGCATTCATGGATGCTAATAAGGCTGCTGAAAATAAAAATTGTTTTAGCTTCATAATACTAATTTTAAGTAAATATTAATCAAGTGTCTTTTTTTCTGCGATATCCCACCATAAACGGGTTCCTTGCGTATCCCCCTTGGCCGTTCCGGTTGTCTCTTCATTCAAGGCAGAAGTAGCGGTTAAAGCAACTTCATTAGCTATTTCAAGGCTACCGGTATTATAAGGTATACGACGTATCGTTACTCCTGTGGTAAGCATTTCACCGGTTTCCCAGTTAAAACGCGGCTCTTCCAATGAACCATCTGAATTTCCATAGGCAAATGGACAGTATGGCAGAAGTATTGGATAACCAGTACGGCGATAGTCTGTCCAGGCAACTGTGGAAAGCGGGAATAAAGTAATCCATTTTTGAGTAATGATTTTCTGAAGTTTTTGCTCTTTTGAATCATTGATATAAGGATTGGTATCTGCGTTTTCAGGTTTATCATAGCTATTGTTAAGCATATAATATCCGCCCCATAATGGAAGATTATTATCACTGTCCAAGAAATCCTTGTAGATGGCTTCTTCTTTTATTTGTGGGGATACACCTAAATTTCCCATACCTTTCCAAGACATGTATTCATTATAAGAAGCGTCAGAAAAGGCGTGTTTAGTGAAGAATTCTTTTATACCGGCATTGTAAAAATCTTCTGCCGTTCCGCCTACATTCCATCCGCGTAAGTCAGCTTCCGCCAATAAGAATAAAACTTCCTCTACTTTAAAAAATGCCAATTTCTCACCGGAAAAGTTTAAGTTAAACTTTGAATAGTATTGATAAGTCTGCGTTGTAAGAGCTTGAGTAGATAGCTCCATACCGGAACGGATACTTAAGAATTTTTCTTCTTTTTTTATTGTAGACTGATTCCGGTTGGTTATAGCTCCTTCATTTTTTGCAAACCAGAATTCTAAAATAGGATGTTGGGTACGGATTAAATAGTTGTGATAGGAAGCATTCAAACGAGAATCCACCCAAGTATTTGCAATTTTATAGAGAGGATGATTACCAACCTCTGTTCCGTTTCCACAGAGTAATCCGATTGTTTTGTCACCGGCCTGTAAAACTCCGCGACGAACAGCCTCTTCTCCTAATTGCCGTACCGTTTTCTCTTCACCGTTGATGTTACATGTATATCCTTCTACATCAACTGCCGTCATTGCCATACGTAAAATTAATGAGTTTGCATATTTTCTCCACATTGTTACAATATTGGCGGCTGTACTTTGTTCTGTCAGCATATCGGTCTCTTTAATAAGATCGTCAATACTTTCAACCGGTTGCTTTTCATATTCTGCCAATATGGAATCAGCTCTGACCAGATCTTGAAACAATTGGGTATACACTACGCTCTGTTTTTCATATGTTAACGGGCGTTCTTCTTTTAATACCTTATAATCAGATAAGGGCATCGGACCATGTACATTGGTGTATTGTAGAGAAACGTCTGAGAACAGGATGGAGGCAAAGGCACCTAAAGGAGCTATTTTCAATGTGTCGGCCGAACGCATAACGGGGACCGCTTGTTGAGCCACCCATTGAAGATTGGCAGCAGGACCACTTGCAAAATCACTGTAAAATGCCAGACTCGATGTCATACGTCCATCAAAATTGTGGGGAGAAGACATATATCCGACCGGATCATCTCCGATAAATGTATATTGGTATTGGTATGGATGTTCTTTGGCATCAATAACGCGAAGCTGTGCCGTCCGTAAAAAACCCACTGCAAGATCAGGGCTGGCCAGGAACCCTTCATCAGATCCTGTTCCGTCATCAGAATTGATACTGTTCACATCGCCTTCATACTCCAATGCCGATTCATAACATGAACTCAGGGCAACGGACAAAGATACGATAGCGCTTACTAAAAAAATATTATTAAATTTCATATCTATATACAATTAAAATGTTGCTTTAAGATTCAAACCAAAACTGCGGGTTGTCGGTAAAGAGAATGCTTCAATACCTCCATAGCTATTGGCTGTAGAGACAGACACATCCGGATCTACAGGAGACTTTTTAAGCAGGAAGAATAAGTTGCGGGCAACGAATGAAACATTTAAATGGTTTCCACTTCCGAAAAGATTACGGAAAGTGTATCCCACGGATGCTTCACGTAAGCGGAAATTGGTTGCCGAATATGTATATTCACTTAATGCCGGTTGTCCCAATCCTATCCTTTGGTAATATCCTTGAACAGAAGTGATTTCGCCGTCCGGCATAACAATTCCCGGTACAGGTAGCATAACTTCTACACCGCCTACTGCCGATCTTTGCTGATAGGTTATCCCTGTCAGACGTGCTTCTCCGCTTCGTTCCGATACCCCGTATGCATCAAGCAATGCTTCCGTATACGATATAACATTACCTCCTATTTTACCGTCAATCAGGAAAAAGAGAGAGAAATTTTTATAAGTAAACGTATTGCTCCATCCAAGATGGTGGGGGGAGTTTGCATTTCCTAAATAACAGTTATAGTCTTTGGTTAACATTGGGATACCCTGGCTGTCTGTTTTAATTTTACCGTCAGCACCGTATTGGAATGTCTTACCATATAATTCACCATAAGGTTTTCCTACTTCGTAGCGTAATTTCAGACCACCGTTATACACAGGATCTTGTTCTATCATTTCATTCTTGTTGTCTCCATATGTTTCTAAAATCTTGTTTTGATTGAAAGAGTAGTTGAATGCAGTGCGCCAGGTGAACTTGTTGTCCGGGGTTGTGAAGTTGTAGGCTAATGTTGTTTCAATACCACGATTTCTGATCAATCCGGAATTTAATGGTAAAGTTCCACCTGTTGCCGCCGGTTTAGGTAACCATTGATTCAACATCTTGGAGTTATAGAAAGTGAAATCGAAATCGATCATATTTCTAAATAAACGGAGGTCGATTCCCGCTTCTGTCGAACGTACCGTTTCCGGTTTTGGGTTGCGGAATGTACGGTATTGGGATGCTTCTATCGTTCCCGAACTAATGTTCTGCTTTACAGCTCCATATACATAGTTTGGAATAGAGTTACCTACTTCACTATAAGAGATACGTAATTTGGAGTGGTTTAATACATCACTTTCAAGCTTGAATAATCTGTTTAATATCGCATTACCACCTACACTGTAATAAGTGTAATGACTGGGGGCATCAAACATTTCAAACTGAGTATACACACGCGACCAGTCTGTGCGGAAAGACGCATCAAGATAGATCATTTCCTTATAACCTAAGGAGAATGTACCGTATATTGAGTTGGTCCAGTTCTGATCTTTTGATTTGGTTACGGGCAGACTTGTACCATCTTTTTTATTGGTTATTATGTTGGATGGGTCGAATACGTTTGGGATACTTGTAGAGTCTCTCATCCAATAATTCCATCCTACATCATTTAAATCTTCTTTTTCAGTAGAACCTCCGAAATTGGCTGATAGATCTAAATTATTCACTCGCTTATTGTATGAAATCAAAAAGTCGGCATACATCATATCAACATTATTTCTGGAGTATTCGTAAATCGAATTATAGAGCGTTTTCGCTTTTGTACCTTGGTAGGTTTTTGTTTCGTTTGTATCTCTGATACGATCCGCTCTGAAACGTGCTTGTGCACTCAAACCTTCAAGGATATTGACCTTTAATCCCAAAGTACCATAAATACGTTCGCGTATTGAGTTCTTTTGCAATCGGTTCATGTACCAATAAGGTGAGTTACGATTTTCTTCGTTGATCCATGGCCACTGTTGAATAGGGCCGCTGGTACTCGCTTTAGGATATACGATTTTGTTATTTTCGTCATAAATACCTTGTATATAGTACAATTGTCCATATACTTCAGAATTATCTTTAAAATAAGAGATATCGGCATTACGAGGCAATAAGTATAGGTCGTACAGTGGGTTACCGTAAATACCTGATCCCGGTCTGTTTTTAGATTCCTGATAAACATAGCTGACAGACAAATTAATCTCCACACGATCCTTGAAAAGTTTCATTCCCTGTCTGAAAGTCAGGTTGTGGCGATTAAATTTATTATTAGGAATCATACCTTTAGAAGTCGTATTTCCGTAAGAAATATAATTGTTGACTTTTTCCGATCCGAAAGAGGCTGATATTGAGTTATTAAAGTTTGTACCTGTTTCAAGGAAACTGCTAACATTATCCACAGCGGAATTTCTCGCATAAGGAATTTCTGCTAATGTCGTTCCTGACAAACGTCCAATCCGGCTTCCCCATGAGTAGTTTCCTAATCGTCTTTTGGCAATTACCTGATTCGGATTTAAAGAAGTATCATTGTAACTTTCAACATCTGCACCAAAAATATTTTGGAATTTGGGCGTAACCAAAGGAGTTTCAAAAAGAGTACTGCTCGATACGCTGATACTTGCTTTTCCTTCTTTTCCTTTTTTAGTAGTGATCATAAGTACTCCATTAGCAGCAGCACTACCATACAGCGCGGCGGCGTTGGCACCTTTCAAAACGGTTATGTTTTCAATATCATCCGGGTTGATATTCGATAAAATATCTCCGCCGTCAGTTGTATTACCACCAGATAATAGAGCGTCCGTGATTTGTGTAGAAGCAGGACTGGCCATCGGAACACCGTCCATAACTATTAACGGAGAGTTTTCTCCTAAGACAGATGCGTTTCCGCGAAGTAGTAACTTAGAAGAACCACCGGCACCTGTCGAGTTAGGAGTAATGACTAAGCCGGCTGTTTTACCTTGCAATGCATTGATAAAGTTGGCGTCTTTGGCTCTTGTCAATTCATCTCCTCCTACTTTTTGAGTAGCATACGTTAAAGATTCGGCTTTTTTCTCGATACCTAAGGCAGTAACAACCACTTCTCCCAATACTTTAGAATCTTCTTCCATCGTTACATTAATAACAGTTTTGTTTCCAATGGGTAAAACGACATTTCGGTATCCTATGTATGAGAATTGGATTTCTCCTTTTCCTTCGGGTACTTTTAAAGAGTAATTTCCGTCAATATCAGAAATTGTTCCTGCTGTGCTTCCTTTTAATACAACGTTGACTCCTATTAGAGGTTCTCCGAGTGCATCAATGATTTTACCTGTGATGATGACTTCTTTAACCTCCTGCATGGGTTCGTCTTTGTCTGTTTGAGACTTATTTTGGGAAAGGATGATGTAAGAACCCTCAGTGGAATAGCTTATATTAGTTCCTTTAAGCAGTTGGTTTAATACATTGTGCACTGGAGCGTTTTTTACTTTTATCGATACTCTTTTATTGGTATCGATACTGGAATTAACAATGAAAAGATAATCGGTCTGAGTTTCGATTTCATTGATAATAACTTCTAACGGACTGTTCGTTTGAGACAAAGTGACACGTGCATTTTGAGAGTGTACGTCTTTTGCATTCAAACTGAAAACAGAAATAAAGGCTAACAAGAATGTAATTCTCATGATCTTAAAAAGATGATTGGTTCGTAATTTTTGCGGGTATAATCTACCACACAAAGATTTTTTATTCATATCTTTGCTATGTTTAATATAGTTATTAGATAATTGATATTATTCAGAGTGTCGATGCGGGTCAAGGTATTGGCACTCTTTTTTTCATTCTGTTTGGAGATTTTTTTTTCATTCTATTCCATAGGCCATATCTTATTTAATATAAATTATTTGATTTTCTTCATTTCTTTCAAATGTAAACTTGACGTCTTTTTGCAATACCCTTAAAGCATAAGAGATGCCGTCTGATTGACGGAATTTTCCAGTGTAGCGGGAATTTATAACTTTTTGGTTTTCAATTTTTATAGTTACTCCATAACAAGTTTCAAATTTGCTCATGATGTTTACGAAAGTTTCATCTTTGAAACAGATAAGACCTTCTTTCCATCGATATACATTATAATCTTCTATAGGAGTAACCTTTAAGTCGCCATGGTCTAATACGACCATTTCATCCGGTTTTATAAGGCGTTCTTTGGTTCCGGATGTTACCTTTACGGAACCTTCCATTAGAGAAGTCACAAAAGAATTATTGTCAGCATAGGCTTCCAAATTGAATTTTGTGCCTAAGACTTCCACATTTCCTTTTGCTGTTTCTACTATAAAAGGTTTTTGTGCGTTATGAGCTACTTCAAAATAAGCTTCTCCATTCAATTGGACGGTACGGTTTTTTCCTGAGAATGAGGCCGGATATTGGATCGTTGAACGTGAATTAAGCCAAATTACTGTTCCGTCTGAAAGCTCAAGATTAATTCTTTGTCCGGCGGGAACCGTTATTTTTTGCATAGCTAATAGTTCTTCTTTGGGGGTATATCTGTCGTATGCATATGCTCCTATCAGAGTCATTGCAATTACAGCAGCAATTTTCATTACTTCTTTTATCCAATAGTTACCGATAAAGATATTCTTCTTTTGATAAGAGCGGATCTTATCCTCATCAGCTAATAAGATCATCGCATCAAATAATTGCCGTTCTTCCAGAAAGAGTTTCCGGTTTTCCGGTGATGCTTCCATCCAGTTTCTTATTTGGATTTCTTCCTGCATGGAAGTTTTTCCTTGAAAAAAGTTATATAATAGTTCTTTATTCATAATCAATAATTAAAAATGCATACGCCTTTTTTATCTTCTTATTTGTTAAGCAGATAAAAAAGATATATCCCTAGTGGAAAATTGATTTTTTTAATAAAAAAATAAGTATAGAAATACAGGGAGATAGTCTTTTAAGCTTATTCTCAGTTCTTTAAGTGCTTTACTAATATGAAATTCAACACCTTTAGTCGTAATGTCCAGTTTTGCTGCAATTTCTTTATGAGACATATTTTTCATACGGCTCATTATGAAGATTTCTCGGGTACGTGCTGGCAGTTTGGCTAAGGTACGGTTAACGATCTCCATCGCTTCTGCATTGAAAAGTTCGTTGGGGTTACATGCTTCAAGAGTTGCAATACGGGTACTGAGCTCCCATTCGGCATGAGACTGAATGTTTTCTTCAATATCTTTATGTATTTGTTGCTGTTGGAGGTGGTTTAGGCATTTATGCTTTATAACAGTGAGCACATAGGCAGGTATATTGGTGTTTTCATCTAACCGCTGTCGATTTTCCCAATAATAAACCAATGAATCTATGACAATATCTTCTGCAACTGCCGTATTCCGTACATAGGTCTGCGCGAAACGGGTAAATCGCCCTTTGTAGTCGGTAAACAGTTGATTAAAAGTTATTGGTTCAGGAGTATTGCTCATTATGCTGCTATTATTTAATACAAAGATAGCAAAATTGCCAATGTAAGATAAATAATCTTAAGTTTTTTTTCAGCTATGTGTTTTATAAATCCTTTTAATGGTGGGTTTTACTGTGAGGCTGATATAACTTAATGTAAGAATATATATATTTACAGTGTAAAAGTGTATACTTTTACGCTATAAAGATATATACTTTTGCTGTGTAATAGTATATACTTTTATATGCCTTGATTTTCAGTGAAATAGGAAAAAATAAATATCCCGTTTTATGATATCAGTATTTTAAGAATTCTATTCGGTCGATTGTCTTTATTTTGAGTTCTTTTAGTGTTTCATATGCTTGGTCATAATATCCGGAATATTCTAATGCTTTAGTGTCGTGGGCGTCTACTCCAATAATGGCAGTACATCCCTCGTTGGCTGCAATATGCCAGAATTCGGGATGGGGGTAGGTCAACTCGCCAAAAGCCTGATTATAATCCATCATACCTATATTATATTCTAACGGGATGTTTAATCGTGCTGCCGTGCGGCAGATATGGCGGCTCACCAGTTTACAATGCCGGTCGAATTCCGGGTAAGAGCGCATAAAGAGATCCGGATGGGCAAAATAGGCAAATAATCCACTTTCCATTCCTTCAATGGAACTTTCTTCATAAAGGTCGAGCATGTCTTGTGTGGTAGTGCCATGTCCGAAATAGGGAAACTTCTCATCTGTGTGGAAATGATGATTGCCGAAAATGATATAGTCCAGTTTGTACTCACGAACCAACTCCTTCAACCAATGAATATATTCGGGGAAATATTCACACTCCAATCCTAATTTTATGCTGATACGGTCTTTGTACTTTTCTTGTAATGTGCGGATACTTTGTACGTATTCGGGAAATTCTTCGGGAGTCATGCGGATACCGGATAGATAGCCGGTTCGATATTTCCATGGAGTATGATCGGAAAAACCGAGTTCTTGATAACCGCCTTTGATGGCGCTTAAAACATAATCTTCGTCACTCCCTGTCGCATGGTGGCAGCGGGTGGTGTGGGTGTGATAATTAGTTTTCATTTTGTTATAATTGTATTCATGCAGATGTCGAACGGTTCGGCAGGCACCTCTTCGATCAACTGAAACGGGAAACATATTCCGATCTTGACTGCCGGAATGTAAGGGAGGAGTTTATCATAATAACCTTTACCTCTTCCTAAGCGATGGCCATCCTTGTCAAAAGCCATTCCCGGAATAACGGCCAGATCGATGGCTTTATAATCGGTAAATACCTTTCCGGTAGGTTCGGCAATCCCATAGGCGCCGATAGCTAAATCCTGAGGACCGGTATAGAGACGCAGTTCCAGTTCTTCTCCGACGACGACAGGTAAAATAATGGTCTTTTTTTTACTCCATTTCTCAATGAAGGAGTGGGTTTGCACCTCGTCCTTCAATGAGTGATAAAGTAATAGCGTAGTTGCCGCCTCGAAAGCCGGATGCTTTTCGAGGTTGGCAAGTATATCAGCAGAAAGATCTTTCAGCGTAGAGTCGCAATACCGGGTTTTCTCCTGTGCTATCCACTTTCGCAGTTTTCTTTTCCTTTCTTTCATTTTTATTTTGGGTTTCCGGTTCTTCGGTAATAACCGGTGCTTTGGGGAAAGCTTCTCCTTTTTCAAGTAATTCCAGCCCTTTCTTTACGGTAGGGTCTGTCTGGTTGGAGTATTTGATGTAAGCCTCTTTCCCTAACATGTTATAGACGATATTTCCGAGAATGTTTTTCTCCAGCAATTTGTATGATTTCTGGATCAGGATATTTCTTCTTTTTACCCCTTTGGTTTCTGCGTAGCGGATAAATTTTTCGACTAATCCTTGCTGACGAAGATAATTTACCAATGCCTCTTCCGTATCGTATTGACTCATCTTTTCGCGATTATTATCCGTATATTGGAAAGTGAATTGAATGGTCAGCCCTTTGTTTAATACTGTCGACAGGTAGGAGGTTACTCCGGTAGTATCTTGCGGAACAAATACGTCGGGCATAATGCCGCCGCCACCGTATACCGGGCGACCAAGGCCTGTAGAGTAACGTTGTGATTCATCGAGCTTGATACTGTCTTTAGAGAAGAACTCTCCATGCGTATAACGATTGTACAGATCCATTTCATAATTACGGTCTTTTCCGTTCTCATAGGGGCGTTGTATGCAGCGTCCGGAGGGGGTGTAGTAGCGGGCAATCGTCAGACGGATGGCAGAACCGTCACTGAAATCGATCGGCTGCTGCACTAATCCTTTACCGAATGACCGGCGACCTACGATGGTACCCCGATCGTTGTCTTGTATGGCACCTGAGAAAATTTCGCTGGCGGAAGCCGACCCTTCATCTACAAGGACGATTAGCGGAATGTCCTGACAGCTTCCTGTCCCGTTGGCAACTTCGTCTAAACGTTTGTATTTACGTCCTTGGGCGTAAACGATTAATTTTCCTTGTGGCAGGAACTCGTTTACCATACGGGTTGCGGCATCCATATAGCCACCGGTATTTCCACGCAGGTCAATGATGAGTCCTTTGCATTTTTGATGATTCAGTTGTGCGAGGGCATTCAAGAGTTCTACATGGGTAGTACGTCCGAATTTACTGATCTGGATATATCCGAAATCGTCATTCAGCATGTATGCGGCGTCTATCGTATTTTGAGGAATATCGCCACGGGTGATGGTGAAGTTCAGCAATTCCTTTTCCGTAGCACGTTTGATGCCTAATTTTACCTGACTTCCTTTCGGACCTTTTAATTTTTTCATGGCACGTTCGTTCGTAACCTGTTTTCCGACAAACAGGCTGTCGTCTACAGTGACGATACGGTCGCCCGGCATTAAGCCCACTTTCTCGGAAGGACCACCGGAAACGATTGCGTTAACATGGATGGTGTCGTTTTGTATCGTGAACTGAATGCCGATACCACTGAAACTGCCTTCCAGTTCGGAATTAACCTCTTCCAGGTTCTGCGCCGGGATATAGGTAGAGTGCGGATCGAGTTCTGCCAGAATCTGGGGCATTGCTTTCTCTACGAGATCTGTCATGTTTACCGTATCTACATACTGATCATCGACAATACGTAATAAGGCGTTTAGTTTGTTGGATGAGCCATTGATAATACCCAGGCGGTTGCCCGCAAAATGCTTGGCATAGAATGTACCGATAAGGATTCCTATTACTACGCTGATAGCAATGATGACAGGGGTAAAACGGGAAGAGTTTTTTGTACTCATGAGTTTATTTACGATTTAATCATTTACAATTTATAATTTAGCTGTGCCGGAGGATTACTGATTATTCTTCACCGACATATACTACATCGATACCGGCCCGTCTCAGTAGTTCGATACCGTCTTCCAGGCGATACTTTTCGGAATAAACCACTCGCTTGATACCGGCCTGAATGATTAATTTGGCACATTCTATGCAGGGAGAAGCGGTGACATACATGGTAGCACCGTCGCTGCTGTTGTTAGAGCGTGCTATTTTGGTTATGGCGTTTGCTTCTGCATGGAGCACGTATGGCTTTGTGACATTGTTTTCGTCTTCACAAATGTTCTCGAAACCGGAAGGGGTTCCATTGTAACCGTCAGAAATAATCATTTTGTCCTTCACGATAAGGGCACCGACTTTACGTCGCTGACAATATGAATTTTCTGCCCAAATGCTGGCCATGCGTATATAACGCTTGTCTAATTCTGATTGTTTATTCATTGTCGTATTGTTTTATCTTTCGGGTGTGAATGCAATGCAGAGTGTCTCTTTTTCATATTCGAAATAGAGGTATAGATTTCTTTCATCCCCTTCATAAGAGGTCGCATTTTCGAGTCCTTCAACAATGTGTTTGGCCAGTGTATCTTTAGAGTCACCGTAAGAAGGTTGGTTTTTGATACCTGTTATCCTGAACTCGTTGCTTTTGCCGTCCGCTTGCCAAGTGCCAGTGAAAGTCACAGAACCGCTTCCACTGAATTCTCCGCGAATAATGTTGTCTTCCGTACTTCCGGTAAAAGATATTTTGAATGCTTTTGTACCGTTTATCGGGTCGTAAGATTTGTATATGGCTTCACTGACATCTGTAAATTTATACCAGCTATGTTCATTCTTTTTGGTGATATATGTCATTTTCCACGTTTTTCCCGTGAATATTTTTTGTACATCGTCCGTATCATTGCATCCGCTCAGAAAGGGGATGACAAGTGTTAGGCAGAATAATAATGCGATATATTTCACTGTATCTCTTCTCATTTGACTTATTTCATCTTTAGTTTTTAATACCGTTTCTGATCAGCAATGCATCAATGGTCGGCTCCTGCCCACGGAAACGTTTATAAAGTGTCATCGGATGTTCGGTACCTCCTTTGGAAAGAATGTTCTGGCGGAAAGAGCCGGCTACGTCACGATTGAATATTCCTTTTTGTTTGAATAATGAAAATGCATCGGCATCCAATACTTCCGCCCACTTATAACTATAATATCCCGCAGAATATCCTCCGGAGAAAATATGTGAAAGCTGAGTGCTCATGCAAGCATCTTTTACAACCGGCAGTATTTGTGCCTTTGCCCATGCTTTCTGTTCGTATTCTTTAACATCTCCTTCAAATGGGGTATGACGGGTGTACCAAGCCATATCCAGTAAACCGAAGCTTACCTGTCGCAAACAGGCATAGGCTGCATTGAAATTTGCTGCATCCACCATGCGTTTCATTAATTCTTCCGGTAGGTTTTCGCCTGTCTGGTAATGTCTGGCAAATGTATTCAGAAAATCCTTTTCAATGGCAAAGTTTTCCATGATTTGTGAGGGTAACTCCACGAAGTCCCAGTATACGTTGGTACCGCTCAGGCTTTCATAAGTGGAATTGGCAAACATGCCGTGCAGGCTATGGCCAAATTCATGTAGAAATGTTTCTACTTCGTTGAAAGTCAGCAGTGCGGGTTTATTCTCAGTCGGCTTCGTAAAGTTCATTACCACAGAAACGTGCGGACGGCTGTTTTCACCCGTTTCACTATCGATCCACTGGCCTTTGTATTCCGTCATCCATGCTCCTGCACGTTTTCCCTCGCGCGGATGAAAATCGGTGTAAAGTACTGCTAAAAACTGACCGTCTTTATCAAATACTTCGTAAGCATCCACATCTTTATGATATACCGGAATATCGGTATTCTTATTGAAAGTGATGCCGTATAAGCGTGTTGCCAGCCCGAACACTCCTTCTTTCACCTTTTCCAGTTCAAAGTAGGGACGAAGCATTTCTTCATTGATATTGAACTTTTGATCTTTCAGTTTATTGGAGTAGTAACTCCAATCCCATGGCATAACCGTGAAATCGGCTCCTTGTTCCCGGTGTGCAAGTTCCTGTACCTCTTTATATTCGTTTTGCGCAGTAGGAGTGTATGCTTCCAATAATTGGTTCAGCAGGTTGTAGACAGCTTCGCTGTTTTGTGCCATTCGTTTTTCTAATGTATATTGCGCAAAGTTGTCATATCCTAATAATTGTGCAATGCTCATTCGGGTGTTGGCTATTTTTCTGACAATATCTATGTTGTTGTATTCATTGTCATGCGTACACTTTGTGTTGTAAGCCAAGTAGAGCTCTTTGCGTAGGTCACGGTTGCCGGCATATGTCATGAAAGGGATATAGCTGGGAGCTTGCAGTGTAAATACCCAGCCTGTCAGTCCTTTCTCTTTGGCAGTTTCGGCAGCTGCTTCTACGGCGCTTTCCGGCAATCCGGCAAGTTGTGCCTTGTCAGTCAGTATCAACTGATAATTGTTGGTCTCTTTTAGGTTGTTTTCGCTAAATTCCAGTGTCAGGCTGCTCAGTTCTTTGGTTAGACGGCGATATTCCTCTTTTGCTTCCCCTTTCAGATTGGCTCCTTGGCGAATGAAGCCATCATAAACGTTTTCGAGCAGTTTCATCTGCTCCGCCGTGAGGTTTAATTGTTCTTTTCGGTCATAGACCGTTTTTATGCGCTCAAACAACTTTTCGTTCAGACTGATATCATTATCGTGTTCGCTTAAAAGCGGCATCATTTTCTGAGCCAATATTTGCAGATCATCATTGGTCTCTGCGCTGCGCAAGTTGCTGAATACGGTGACGACACGGTTTAATAAGTCTCCTGATTTTTCATAAGCCAATAGAGTGTTGTCGAAAGTAGGTACTTCCGGGTTATCGGTGATGGCATTTATTTCCGCGATGTGTTGGCGTATACCTTCACGGATGGCGGGTTCATAATGTTCTGTTTTTATTTTATCGAATGGGACAGTTCCATGCGGGGTGTTATACTTTTCGAAAAAAGGATTTTGAGCGTCTATCATATTAGTAATTATGCAAATTAAAACGAATGTGACATTTAATCTTCTCATGTGAATCTGATAAGAATAAGCCGACTAATGGCTTATGAACTACAAAATTACTAAAATAGTAGATACTTAGGATAGGAATGGTTCCCTTTTTAACAAAGTATTGATTTTATTTCGCTTCCGGATAAAAAAAAGCTGCTCCGGTCTCCCGAAGCAGCTTCTTGAAAAATCATATTGTAAATGATTATTTTTTAGCGATAACGCGAGCCATTTCACAAACTTTGTTTGAATAACCCCATTCGTTGTCATACCAAGAAACAACTTTAGCGAAGTTAGAATCCAAAGAAATACCGGCTTTAGCATCGTAGATTGAAGTATTAGCGCAACCACGGAAGTCAGTTGAAACAACTGCATCTTCAGTGTAACCCAAAATACCTTTCAATTCGCCTTCAGAAGCTTCTTTCATAGCAGCGTTGATTTCTGCCATTGTAGCCGGTTTTTCCAGAACTACTGTCAGGTCAACTACAGAAACGTCAGAAGTCGGAACACGGAATGCCATACCAGTCAGTTTACCGTTCAATACCGGCAATACTTTACCTACGGCTTTAGCAGCACCTGTTGAAGAAGGGATGATGTTTTCAAGGATACCACGACCACCTCTCCAGTCTTTCTTAGAAGGACCGTCTACTGTTTTCTGAGTTGCAGTAGCAGCGTGAACTGTAGTCATCAAACCTTTAACGATACCGAACTTGTCGTTCAATACTTTAGCGATAGGAGCCAAGCAGTTAGTAGTACAAGAAGCGTTAGAGATGATGTCCTGACCTGCGTAAGTGTCGCTGTTAACGCCATATACGAACATAGGAGTAGCATCCTTAGAAGGAGCAGACATGATTACTTTCTTTGCACCAGCCTGGATATGTTTGCGAGCTGTTTCGTCTGTCAGGAAGAAACCAGTTGATTCAACAACAACGTCAGCGTCAACTTCGTTCCATTTCAAATTAGCAGGATCCATCTCTGCAGTCAGACGGATTTTATTACCGTTTACAATCAAAGCGCCGTCTTCTACAGCAACTTCACCATCAAAACGACCGTGTACTGAGTCATACTTCAGCATATATGCCAAGTAGTCAGCATCCAACAAGTCATTGATACCTACGATCTGAATATCGTTACCAAAGTTTTTTACTGCAGCACGGAACACCATACGTCCGATACGGCCGAAACCGTTAATACCTACTTTAATCATTTTGTTTAAACTTTTAAGGGTTTTTATTATATTGTCCAAATATATTTCGAACTTGCATTTGTTTTATCTTTTAAATGCGGTGCAAAAGTAAGAAAATGTTTTTATATTCGCACATTAAATTAATATTAAATATAAAAAAAGATGGGAAAGAGTACTTTTTTACAGGACTTTAAGGCTTTTGCCATGAAGGGAAATGTTATCGATATGGCTGTCGGTGTTATCATTGGCGGCGCGTTTGGTAAAATAGTATCATCGGTGGTTGCTGATGTGATAATGCCTCCTCTCGGTCTATTGGTGGGCGGAGTGAACTTTACGGATTTGAAATGGGTGATGAAGCCGGCCGAAGTGGTGGATGGAAAAGAAATCGCTGCCGTAACCTTGAATTATGGTAACTTCTTGCAGGCTACTTTTGATTTCTTGATCATTGCCTTTTCCATATTCTTATTTATACGTTTGCTGACAAAACTGACCACAAAGAAAGAGGCTGCTGCGCCTGCAACCCCTCCCGCACCACCGGCTCCGACGAAAGAAGAAGTGCTGTTGACCGAGATACGTGACCTGCTGAAAGAGCAAAAAGGAAAATAAATAGACGATTGTTCAAGTAGATTGCATAGTTTTTTATACTTTTGCAGATAATTTATTCAAAATCCAACCATTTATATGCAGGAAAAAATAATAATCCTTGATTTCGGGTCGCAGACTACGCAGCTTATCGGTCGTCGTGTACGCGAGCTGGATACGTATTGTGAAATTGTTCCCTACAACAAATTTCCCAAAGGAGATGAAAGTGTAAAAGGTGTGATTCTTTCCGGAAGTCCTTTCTCGGTATATGATGAAAGCGCGTTCAAGGTAGATTTGAGCGAGATACGGGGTAAATATCCTATTTTGGGTATTTGCTACGGTGCGCAGTTTATGGCCTATACCAATGGCGGGAAAGTAGAACCGGCTGGTACGCGTGAGTATGGCCGTGCACACCTGACTTCTTTCTGTAAGGACAATGTTTTGTTCAAAGGGGTGAAAGAAAATACTCAGGTGTGGATGAGCCATGGAGATACGATTACGGCTATTCCTTCAAACTTCAAGAAGATCGCTTCTACCGACAAAGTGGAAATTGCTGCTTATCAGATTGAGGGTGAACAGGTGTGGGGCGTGCAGTTCCATCCGGAGGTATACCACAGTGAAGACGGTACGCAGATTCTAAAAAATTTCGTAGTGGATGTTTGCGGTTGCAAACAGGACTGGTCTCCGGCTTCATTCATCGAAAGTACGGTTGCCGAACTGAAGGAACAGTTGGGTGATGACAAGGTTGTGTTGGGTTTGAGCGGCGGAGTGGATTCTTCGGTAGCTGCTGTTTTGCTGAATAAGGCGATCGGTAAGAATCTGACTTGTATCTTTGTGGATCACGGTATGCTTCGTAAAAACGAGTTCAAGAATGTGATGCACGATTATGAGTGTCTCGGTTTGAATGTAATCGGTGTGGATGCCAGTGCTAAGTTTTTTGCGGAATTGGAAGGTATTACCGAGCCGGAACGTAAACGCAAGATAATAGGTAAGGGCTTTATCGATGTATTTGATGCGGAAGCTCATAAATTGAAAGATGTGAAATGGTTGGCACAAGGAACCATTTATCCCGATTGTATTGAGTCGTTGTCTATCACGGGTACGGTGATCAAGAGTCATCACAATGTAGGCGGATTGCCCGAAAAGATGCATCTTAAACTGTGCGAACCGCTTCGTTTGTTGTTTAAGGATGAAGTTCGCCGTGTAGGTCGTGAGTTGGGGATGCCCGAACATTTGATTACGCGTCATCCGTTCCCGGGTCCAGGATTGGCAGTACGTATTTTGGGGGATATTACTCCGGAAAAAGTACGTATCCTGCAAGATGCCGATGATATTTTTATTCAGGGATTGAGAGATTGGGGATTGTATGACCAGGTATGGCAGGCAGGTGTAATCTTGCTGCCGGTTCAGTCTGTGGGCGTAATGGGAGATGAGCGTACTTATGAAAGAGCTGTTGCTTTGCGTGCCGTGACATCTACCGATGCGATGACTGCCGATTGGGCACATTTACCTTACGACTTTTTGGGTAAAGTTTCCAACGATATAATAAATAAGGTAAAAGGGGTGAATCGTGTAACCTATGATATCAGTTCCAAACCGCCTGCAACTATTGAGTGGGAATAAGAAAACTTTTGATTATCAATATAATCTCTCTTCAGAGCATGAAAAATCAGCTGTTTGCAAAAGTGAATAGCTGATTTTTTTGTATAACTGATTTTATTTTTTGGATGGTAACTTAAATATTTTATATCCTATGGCGAACAGAAAGTTTCTGCTTGTTCTGGACGACATGTTATCTTTGTCTATTGAGGTAAGCCCGTTGCTGTATCTGGCAGATAACATGATTCCATTTTTGAAATCATATCCTATACCTCCGGTTAATGAAAGACTGATACGATGATAGCCAGGATAATACCCTTTGCCATTCTGACCTTCATTGACAACTTCTTCTCCTTCTTTTACTGCAATCTTTCTATTTAAACACAAGTCTAACTGGGGGCCTATACTGATATTAAAATTCTGACCGATGAAGAATTTGAATAATGCAGGAATTTCAATGAAATTGTATTTGAAATTTATTCTTATCTTTTTGGAAATATCATTAGGGAAGGTTGTGTAGTCGATGCTCCATTTATAGCCTTTTTGTGCATAATTTATTTCGGGTTGAAAATCGATGATGTTATTTATTCTGTAATTCATAAAAACACCAAGATGTAATCCGCAGAGATAAGGCGAATTATCTGTCAGTTCCTTAATTTCCGAAAAGGTAGAGTAATTTAATCCCGTGTGAACTCCAAAACAGGTTTGTGCTTTTATTATGAAAGACAGGCTTGTCAGTGCAACAAGCAGAATGATTTTTTTCATATTGTATTTATTTAAAGAATGCGATTGTCGTTTTGTCGTGTCGGCTTTATTGGAAACTGCCTTTATTTCTGTCTTTCTTCATTCCACATGGCAAGCTTTGCAACATCCGGGATAATGATTTCTTTCCGGTGCAGTTTCAACAGTTCCTGTTCTTGCAAGGTGTTTAGAGTTCTGGATACATTTAACCGTGCATCATCGACACAACGGGCGAAATCGTCCATCTTGATTTTCATAATCTTTTCACCTATCGGTTTTTCCGTATGGGTAAGTATGAACCGGATAATTTTATCTTCAATATCCACAGGTGCTTTTTCCCATAAGCGGGCGTGCATGTTTTGTGCCCGATTACTGATGATATTCATGTAATTAAGGCGGAATATATCATATTTGAGCAGATTGGAAAGAACAAAAGATTTGCTGATACTTATGGAATGTGCTTCTGTACGGGCTACATAAGAAGATACATAACTCAGATTCATACCGAATAAAGCATGTGGCTCAATGACATAAGGAGCTTCTACATGTTCTATAAAAGTAAGAAATCCATCTTTCGAAGTGGTTTGCAAGGATATTTCCCCTTTTAGTAAAAAGATTAATTTATCACACGGAGTTCCGCTTTTTACAATCACATCTCCGGCTTTATGCTTAGTGAAATGCAGTTTTACTTTCTCCAGTATATTTGTAAAATCTTCATGGCAAAGCCCTTGGAATAAAGGCAATTGCAGCAAAGTGTCAAACATCGTCTCCATATAGTGTAATCTTCTAAATTTGAGACAAATGTAACTATAATCAAAGCTTGCTGTAACCATTCCGGTACTCTTTTTGTTTTTTTTATTATTTCTTAATTGAACGTACTGAGAAACTGTTTTGATTTTATAGGATTTCTTTTTTTGAATCAAAACTGTTTCTGATTCAAGAAAAGAAATATTGCGAAATGCATAAAAATAGATTATCTTTGCAAAAAAGAAAGGAGGAAATATGTTTGCAGATTTTAATTTTCAACAGATGATCAGTGCGTTTATCGTATTGTTTGCTGTAATCGATATTATAGGCTCTATTCCAATCATAATCAATTTGAAGGAGAAAGGAAAAGATGTAAACGCAATGAAGGCAACCGTAATTTCATTCGTTCTGCTGATCGGATTCTTTTATGCCGGCGATATGATGTTGAAGCTTTTTCATGTAGATATCGAGTCTTTTGCTGTGGCCGGTGCTTTCGTCATATTCCTGATGTCTTTGGAGATGATTCTCGATGTCGAAATATTCAAGAATCAGGGACCCATTAAAGAAGCTACATTGGTGCCGCTTGTCTTTCCGCTTTTGGCCGGTGCCGGTGCTTTTACTACTCTGTTGTCATTGCGTGCGGAATATGCCAGTGTTAATATCATCATAGCCTTGGTGCTGAATATGATTTGGGTGTATTTTGTGGTGAGTATGACAGGGCGGGTAGAGCGTTTTCTTGGAAAAGGCGGTATTTATATCATTCGTAAGTTTTTCGGGATTATTTTGTTAGCTATTTCCGTAAAGCTGTTTATGAGTAATATAACCTTGATGGTAGAGGCGTTGCAGAAGCATTTGCCATAAAAAGGAATCTTTCCGAAGAATCTTTCGTTTTAGAAAACAGAGTCTTGTTTAAGAGGAAAATAGAACTTTTAAATAAGCATTTGGAAATATTTTGTCAGTAAAACGTATGCTCTTGTCTGCAAAACAAGAGCATACGTTTTTTTATGGGCTTTTATGCCAGACTGAGATTATAGTTGACAATTGATTACTTCATTGAATGTTTTTGAATAATCCGTATTCAGCATTGCTTTATATTCATTGCAGAATGTGTCGAATGTGGTTTTGGCCAAGCTGGTTCTGCCATTTTTATACAGTGCCTGGCATTTGAGAATTAACGCATATTCGTCTGTTTTATCATGCGCAAACATGCTGTTGGCTATCTGAATTAGTAATTCATTGTTTTCCTTTATATAGTCTTGTTTGGATAGGCTGATTGCCGCGTCCAATACGGAATTAGCATAATTGGACTTGAAAGAATCCAGCCAGTCTGTTTGAACGTATGGTAATAATTGACCTGATAGCAAGTTTAAAGGCAGATCATGGATGTTGGCTGCTGTGATCGGCTCATTGTTTTTTACTCTGTCTATAAAGTTACATACTTCTATATAGTCGCAGTAAGTTTGAGTAAACTTGACAGACCAATAGGTACTTTCTTTCACAAGTTCGGCACCATCCAGTTTTTCCAGTAAGAGTTTTAGTTTCCGAATGTTCACCCGTCGGTTGTTTTGGGCACTTTCATCCATTTTATCAAACCAAAGCAGTTCCCGCAGAGTGACGTTCGAAATACCTTTCTTATTATTCACGCTGTATAATATGATGAGAATCAGCAACTGTTTCAAGATGGGAGTGAATGATTTGGTGATATCTGTTCCATTTTTGTCCCATACTTGAAATCCGTCCAGAAAAAGAATAGATGATTTTTTGTGAGCTGTTGGCTGGGGCTTGTAACTTTCTTCTTCCGAAGTTTCTTCGTGGAGACCGTCTGTGGCTGTAGTGGTTGGAGAATCGGGAGAAAAACTTCCTTTTTTTCTTCTTTTCCGGTAACAGAAGTAGATACAACCCATACCTGCAATCATGCAGATTCCCAGCCCTATAAAGAATTTTGTTAATGCAGAATATGCTTTACGTTCTGTATCTGCTTGCAGCGTATCTTCTATTTTTAAAGGCGGGTAAGCCAATGAATAAATGTCAATGTTTGATTGATTGTTGTGATTATAATTGGTCACTGCATATAGTTGTGACTGTAATGAATCGTAATAAAGTGTGCAGAATGAATTTACATCGTTGAAGGAGAAAGGAATGGTATCTGCATAGTTCGTGCTGTTCTTTCCGCTATCCAGGTCGAAAGATCTTAATAGGATGTAGCTGTTCGAGCAGTCGTTCGGAAAACATAAGGCATACAGCTTATTGTTTTTCTTATCTACAACAATGTTATTACCGATAACGAAATTTTTTGCATCGCCGGGAATAGACCATAATTTATTGGTTTTGAATGTATTGATGTCTATTGCATAGAGATCGTAGTAATTGACGACCCCTAACTCCTGTTTCCCTTGTGGGTTGCCGCATCCACCGAATATCAGCAACGTATCTTTGTTTTTATAGCCTGATCCGCTCAGATAACGCGGAGGTATTTCTTCACTATACGACACTGTTTTCCAATTATCCTGTATACGGTTCTTTTTGCGTATCTGGTTCTTATACCGATAGTTGCCGTATCCGCCAAAGATATACAGGCAGGAATCATAGGGGGATATAAAAGCATTGTGTTGCGAATACTCCGGATTCTTTATTACACGGTCATCGTTTGTCCATGTTTTGTTCTCAAAATTGAAAATGGATATCCATTGCGGGGTATCGAAATCATATGACCATAACTCATTGTAATACGGATGGTAAATAAGTTGGTTGTTTATTTCCGTATATGGAACTCCGTGAACAGGATAAATCGTATTCAGTGTGTTGTCGGTAGTCGAATAGGCGAGAACAGATGAACTATTGGCAAAGTAGATGGCGCCTTTCGAAGGAGCATGACAGATTTGTGTATATATCGGCAACTCCAATGTTTTTTCTTTTACCCATTTGGTATGTTTGTTTATCTCCCATGTGGGATTGGTTACTTTGGCCGGAATGTGATGCAGGCTGTCCGAACAGGAGTATGGCTGATGTTCTTTCAGTGGCCAGTATGCAATTGTTGTATTTTTGTCATTTGTAATTTTTATATTACGTATAGACATCGGAGGAACGTCCGAAGAGTGAAATTTCTCGTGATCGGAATATCCGAAATAGAATTTCACGTTTTTGATATTTATGGGTTCATACTGGTCCTGCAGTGCTTCGTTATCGAAAATAAGCCGGAGACTGTCCGGATAAATGGAACATCGGATATGCACCCATTTGTTCCATGTATATTGCTTGAGCAGCTCTTCGTCGAGAGCCAGATAGACATTGTTACCTTCTATCAGATTCAACGTTTTCTTTCCCGGGGTGATATTGGCTATTAAATCGAAACTTCTTTCGTCATCAATTATGATTCTGAAGACATATCCGTAATTATGTTCTTCTGATCTGAACTTAATGTCGAAATCCAGTGTAAAGCCTTTTGAGGCATCAAAATCGGGAGACAGTGTTAAAGAAGTCCTCTCTTCTTTAATGGCACTATGGGCGGCAAAATATAATCCGGATGAAATATTTTGTGATTCAAGTAGTATCGATTTTAATATTAAGAGCAGAAAAATAATCGTTTTTTGCATAATACTCGCGGTTGTTTCTATGCAAAGGTAATATGCTTTATGAGATTTGCAAAAAAAAGATTTATATTTTTGTAAGACCCTTTGCGGGATTATAAAAATTAATAAAATGTTAATGCTCAGCACATCCCTGCTTGGGCTTGGAAAAGATTTATTAATGAATTATTAATACCTTTGTTAACGGTTGATGATTATTTTTGCTACTTGTTAATTAAAGAAAGAAATATGAAAAATGTTGTTACAGTATTGGGGTTGATGCTATTCTTGGTAGCATGTGGTGATAAAAAAGAGTTTAGCGGTAATCCTATTGTGGAGGGGTGGTATGCCGATCCGGAAGGGGTCGTTTTTGATAATGAGTATTGGATATATCCCACCTTGTCCGATCTTCCTCCCGGAGCTGATAGTACAGATTTTACAGGATGGCAAAAAGAAACGCGGGCCATCCATCAGGTCTATAATATCCAGACATATATGGATGCTTTTTCATCCAAGGATATGGTACACTGGACTAAACATCCCAAAGTATTGTCTGTTGAGAATATAAAATGGCTGGAGTTTGCTTTATGGGCGCCTTCTGTTGTTCAGGCGAATGGTAAATATTATCTGTTTTTCGGCGGTAATGATATCCAGAATGACGAACAGTATGGGGGAATCGGGGTGGCTGTAGCCGATCATCCGGCCGGTCCTTTTAAAGATGCTTTAGGCAGACCTTTGATTGATAAAATTGTGAATGGTGCCCAGCCGATCGATCAGTTTGTTTTTAAAGATGATGATGGTACTTATTATATGTATTATGGTGGCTGGCATCATTGTAATATGGTGAAGCTGAGTCCGGATTTATTAAGTCTTGTGCCTTTTGATGATGGTTCGTATTATAAATCTGTCACTCCCGAGAATTATGTGGAAGGTCCCTTTATGTTGAAACGGGATAATAAATATTATTTTATGTGGTCGGAAGGCAGTTGGGGCGGTTCGGACTATAGTGTGGCTTATGCTATTGCAGATTCGCCATTCGGCCCGTTCAAACGTATCGGAAAAATATTACAGCAGGATGAAAAAGTGGGTACAGGAGCGGGACATCATTCGGTGATTCAGATCCCGGGAAAGGACGAGTGGTATATTGTTTATCATCGTCATCCGTTGGGCGATACAGCTCCGAATCACAGGGAGGTTTGTATCGACCGTATGTATTTTGATGAAAATGGTTTTATTAAACCGGTGGAAATGACTTTCAAAGGTGTAGGTATGAATAAACTTCCGGATTAAGTACGAAACAATAGGATATCCTTGTCGATAGGGAACGCTTCTTTTGAAGAAAAATATGTTTTTTTCTTACAAAATAAGTGTTCCCTATTCTTTTTCCTATACCCGGATGTTATATCTTATGGATTTTTGATTAATTTCCCCGTAGAGAGATAGAACCTTCCTCTACGAGGAACGACTTGAAAGTCGTAGAGGAACGGGTCGTTTGTCGTAGAGGAAAAATATCAATTTATAATGTACTGGTAATCAATATACTGTTAATTTTGAGTTTTGTTGATAATTTTCTACTTATAAAATTCCCGATTCTGTTTTTCTTCTGTTTTCTGTTTGACGGAATTGTTTACATGTGTGTTATCTGAGGATAACTTTGATCTTTTATATATAAATATTCTCCACTCCTATTAGGCAAAGAATATATTCCTTCTTATTAGAAAATGTATTCTTTGCAAAGCAAGAATTAATATGTGGCAAGAGTGATTGATAATGCTAAATATGGAGAATTGTAATTAGGGAAAATGAATATATGCGACAGAATCTTCTTCTATGGGAAGCGATTAATGTCTTGTTAATGTTTTCAATCCGGAAATGTGCTCTGAAAGTATCTGTAGCCACGATTATTAATGTTCTGTTAATGGTTTCATTAATTGCATCAACCTACTTTTGCATCAAACGAAAATAAAAACGATACCATGAAAAAAGTTCCTTTAATTGTATTCTTATCTATTTTACTTGTGTCATGCAGAAGTAAAGAGGTGGTTACTGACTCTACTTCTTTTTCTCCGGTTGACTATGTAAATCCGTTAGTCGGAACACAATCTAAATTTACATTATCTACAGGTAATACCTACCCGGCCGTTGCATTGCCTTGGGGAATGAACTTCTGGACACCGCAAACGGGAGATATGGGATATGGATGGACCTATTGTTATACAGATGATAAGATAAAAGGATTTAAGCAGACACATCAGCCCAGTCCGTGGATTAATGATTACGGGCAGTTTTCTTTGATGCCGGTGACCGGGGATAAAAAGTTTCTGCAAAACGAGAGAGGTAGCTGGTTCTCTCATAAAGCTGAGACGGCAAGACCTTATTATTATAGTGTATATTTGGCTGACCACGATGTAAAGACGGAGATCACTCCGACAGAACGTTCTGCTTATTTTAGATTTACTTTCCCGGAAAGTGAAGATTCGTATGTCGTGGTAGACGCATTTGATAACGGTTCTTTTATTCGGATAGATAAGGAGAACAACACGATAACCGGCTATACAACAAAGAATAGCGGAGGAGTGCCGGATAACTTTAAAAATTATTTCGTGATGAAATTTGATAGACCTTTCGTCACGGCAGAAGTGTGGAGTGGAGACAAAATTATAGAAGGTAAAAAGGAGGTAAAGGATAACCATGTCGGGGCTGTATTAGGATTCAGGACAAGCAAAGGTGAAAAGATTGGTGTGAAGGTAAGTTCTTCTTTTATTAGTGAAGAACAGGCCTGGTTGAATTTGGAAGAGATAGGTAGTAAAGATTTTAATGAGGTAAAAGAAGCAGCCCGGAATGCTTGGAATGATGTAATGGATAAAGTAAGAGTGGAAGGCGGTACGGATGAGCAACTTCGTACTTTCTACTCTTGCTTATATCGTTCCTTGTTGTTTCCACGTAAGTTTTATGAAATAGATAAATCCGGAAATATTGTTCATTACAGTCCTTACAACGGTGAAGTGAAGAGTGGGTATATGTATACGGATACCGGTTTTTGGGATACGTTCCGTGCTTTATTCCCCTTCTTGAACCTGATGTATCCTTCTGTTAACAAGGAAATTCAGGAGGGATTGGCAAACAGTTATAAAGAAAGTGGTTTTTTGCCCGAATGGGCCAGTCCGGGACACCGTCATTGCATGGTGGGTAATAATTCAGCTTCTGTGGTGGCCGATGCTTATCTGAAAGGATGCCGGACAGAAGAAATTGAACTGTTGTATGAAGCCGTACTGCATGGGGCAAATCATGTACATCCACAAGTTCCTTCAACCGGAAGATTAGGATATGAATATTATAATCGGCAGGGGTATGTACCTTATAATGTAGGTATTAATGAAAATGTGGCCCGTACCCTGGAATATGCTTATGACGATTGGTGTATCATGAAATTAGCGCAACAATTGAATCGTCCGCAGGAAGAAATCGACCTTTATCGGGAAAGAAGTAAAAACTATCGGTTCGTTTTTGATAAAGAGAGCAAACTGATGCGCGGAAAGAACGAAGACGGTACGTTTCAGTCTCCTTTCAGTCCGTATAAATGGGGAGATGCCTTTACAGAAGGTAACAGTTGGCATTATACCTGGAGTGTATTTCATGATGTGCAGGGGCTTATCGATCTGATGGGAGGAAAGGAGAGCTTTGTGTCCATGCTGGATTCTGTATTTGTAGTTCCTCCTATTTACGACGACAGTTATTACGGGCAGTGCATTCATGAAATAAAGGAGATGCAGATTATGAATATGGGCAATTATGCGCATGGTAACCAACCTATTCAGCATATGATCTATCTTTATAATTATGCAGGACAGCCTTGGAAAGCGCAATATTGGTTAAGGGAGGTAATGGATAAGCTGTATACCCCTTATCCGGACGGCTATTGTGGAGATGAAGATAACGGTCAGACTTCTGCCTGGTATATATTTTCTGCTTTAGGATTTTACCCGGTATGTCCGGGTTCAGGAGAGTATGTAATAGGAGCCCCTCTCTTTAAAAAAGCAATTCTTACACTGGAAAATGGAAAGCAGGTTATTTTGAATGCTCCCGACAACACAAATGACAATAGATATATATGTTCCTTGAAAATGAACGGTAAGGAATATAACCACAATTGGTTGAAACATGAGGAATTAATGAACGGTGCTGTTCTTGATTTCAATATGAGCCATACGCCAAATACACAGCGGGGAGTAAATGATGAAGATTTCCCTTATTCTTTGACTAACGAAAACAAATAAGAATATAAATGAATTTACAGAAGTTTTTATTATTAAGCTGTCTCATGTGTGCTTTCGGGTGCACCGGTACGGACAAACCGGAAGTGATAAATCCGGTGGCTTATGTAGACCCTTATATCGGAACCGGAGGACATGGACATACATTCCTGGGAGTTACCGCCCCTTTCGGAGCCGTACAGATCGGTCCTAATAATATCAATAAAGGATGGGACTGGTGTTCAGGATATCATTATTCCGACTCTATCGTGATTGGTTTTTCACATCTCCATCTCAACGGGACAGGTTGCAGTGACACCGGCGATATTCTGTTCATGCCATATACCGGTAAGGCACGTACGCAACCGGGAACGCAACAAGACCCTTTGTCCGGTTATGCTTCTTATTATTCGAAAGATAACGAGCGGGCGTTGCCGGGATATTACGAAGTTTTACTGAAAACTCATCGTACGAAAGTGGAACTTACTGCTTCAGACCGGGTGGCTTTCCATCGCTATACTTTCCCGAAAGATGTGGAAAAACATGTAATGATTAACTTGAAAGATGCAAATGGAGACGATCGTCCGACTGATACATATCTGGAGCAAATCAATGATACGGTCATCAGAGGATACCGGTATTCCACAGGCTGGTCAAAAAAACAGCAGATTTATTTTTCTGCAGTTTTCTCCCAACCTGTACATCTGACTTTGTATCATGATTCGGTGCAAGTAGCGGGAAATCGTCTTCAGGGATTGGACGTGAAAGGAAATGTTGCCGTTGCACCTGTAGTAGAGGAATTAGGAGTGAAAGTCGGTATTTCTCCCGTGAGTATGGAAAATGCCATGGATAATATCGGGCAGGAAATAAAAGATTGGAATTTTGAGAATATCGTTGCTGAAACAACCGGTAAATGGAATGCGGAATTATCGAAGTTACAGGTGGAAACAACCGATACAGTGGCAAAACGTATCTTCTACACGGCCTTGTACCACGCCTTTATGCAACCGATCATGTTTAATGATTGTAGTGGGGAGTACCGTGGAACCGATAAAAATATATATGGCGATCCGGGTTTTACCAATTATACTGTATTTTCTTTATGGGATACTTATCGTGCAGCTCATCCTTTGTACACATTGGTACAACCGGAACGTGTTCCAGACTTTATAAACTCGATGCTTGCCATTTACGAGCAACAGGGACGTTTACCGGTATGGCATCTATATGGTTCGGATACGAATGAGATGATTGGTATCCAGTCCGTTCCGGTGATTGCAGATGCGATATTGAAAGATGTCAAAGGGTTCAATTATGAACGTGCTTATCAGGCGATGAAAGCATCCATGATGTCCGATTACAAAGGACTGTCGTATGTGACGGATCTGGAATATATTCCGGCAGACAAAGAAAATGAATCGGTTGCCAAAGGTCTGGAATATGCCATTGCCGATTGGGGAGTGGCACAGGTGGCACGGAAGTTAGGTAAGACGGAAGATTATGAGTATTTTTCCAAGCGTGCTTTAGCTTATCAGAACTATTGGGATAAAGATACACATTTCTTCAGAGGAAAAAATCGAGATGGTTCATGGGTAACTCCGTTCAACCCTGTGCATTCTACTCACCGTAACGATGCTTACTGTGAAGGAAACGGCTGGCAATATACTTGGTTGGTACCTCACGATGTCGAAGGCTTGATATCTTTGTTCGGAAGTAAGGAAGCATTTGTTTCAAAGTTGGACAGCCTGTTCCTTGTAAATGAAGATTTGGGTGATGCGGCTTCTCCGGATATTTCCGGTCTGATCGGGCAGTATGCTCACGGTAATGAACCGGGACATCACACGGTATATCTTTATTCCTTTGTCGGCCAGCAATGGAAAACGGCGGAAAAGGTGGATTATATCCTATCGCATATGTATAGCGACTTGCCGGATGGGCTGCAGGGCAATGAAGATTGCGGGCAGATGTCTTCCTGGTATGTCTTCTCTGCATTAGGTTTCTATCCGGTTAATCCGTCTGACGGTATGTATGTTTTCGGTAGGCCGATATTTGATAAGGTTGTGTTAAAACTGCCGGAAAATAAGGTTTTTGAGATACGTGCAAACAATAATTCCGCGGAGAATAAGTATATACAATCTATAGAACTGAACGGACAACCTTACAATAAACTTTATATCTCTCACGCAGATATTATGGCTGGCGGTACATTAGTATTTACAATGGGAAATCGACCGAATGAACAATTTGGAAAGTAGATATTCAATGAGTTGATACTACTTTTCACAGACTCTTATATTGAAAATGAAAATTAAATGGTGAATTAAATCTATTATAATTATGAAACATCTTAATTTAAAACTGATGCTTCTGCTTTTATTGCAGTTTGGCATAGTGAATGCTCAGAATCAAAAGGTGAAGGGCGTTGTGAAGGATGCATCCGGGGAACCGTTGATAGGAGTGAACGTCTTATTAAAAGGTGGTACTGTCGGTGCGATTACTGATTTGGACGGGGCTTTTGACCTGATTGTGAACGATGATAAGAGTGTATTAGTGTTCTCTTTTGTAGGTTTTGAGACAAAGGAAGTACCAGTGAAAGGACGTAACTTTCTGACGGTTACCCTTACGGAAGATAATACGCAATTGGAGGAGATTGTTGTCGTGGGATATGGAACTCAAAAACGGCAGGAGATAACAGGTTCTGTAGCTTCGGTGAGTAGAAAGGAGATAATGACCGTAAGTACTGCGAATATCACCAATGCACTTCAAGGTAAAATCCCAGGATTGAACATTAAACAGAATACGGGTGAACCGGGTACTTATGACAATAGTTTTAATATTCGTGGTCTGGGTACTCCGATGGTGATTGTCGATGGAATTCCCCGAGATAATTTCGATCGTATCGATCCTAATGAAATAGAATCGGTTTCAGTGCTTAAAGATGCAACTGCAGCTGTATACGGCGTACGTGCTGCCAATGGTGTGATTTTAGTGACGACCCGTAAAGGAACAAAGGGACGGACGGAAATAAATTTAAATGCTTCATACGGTATACAAGGCATTACAAAGTATCCTAAATCTGTAGATGCTTATGGATATATGGAATTATACAATGAAGCAATGGCTAATAGAGGTGAAACGACTCCGACTTATTCTCCGGATTTGATAACTTCAGGTACTCCTTATGCCAACGTCAATTGGTATGATGAAATTGTAAGAAAGAGTGTTCCTCAATATCAAGTCAATCTTACTGCTTCCGGCGGTACGGATAGAATTCAGTTCTTCAATAGTATCGGCTATTATTCGGAAGAAGGACTGTGGAAATCAAAATCTCTTGATTACGAGCGGTTTAATTTGCGTTCGAATATAACGGCTCAGATTACCGACCAGCTTACTGCAGAATTTCAGATCGGTGGTTTTATTGATACGAAGAACGCGCCTCCTTATGATCCGGCAGATATTTTGAAAGCAATTGGTGCTCAAGTGCCTATTTATGAGATTTATGCGAATGGTAATCCTGATTATTTAGGAAAGCAATACAATGATGATAATAATGCATTGATAAAAAGCTCGAATGAGTATGCCGGATATCGTAAAACGAGCAATACGCAAATACAAGTTACAGCTTCGCTTCGTTGGGATATTCCTTTTGTGAAGGGGCTATGGGCTAAAGCTCTTGTTGCTTATGATCCGAAATTCTATAAGTCTAAACTTTTTAGTAAACAGTATCGGACTTATCAGTATGATAAAACTTCTGACTCCTATTCGGTTGCAAATACATCGGCTATGTCAAGTGTAACGGAGTGGAGAAGCGATACAGCTACTCCTACGACCCAACTTTCTTTAAATTATGAAAATAAGTTTCAGAATAAACACAATGTGAAAGCTTTGCTTTTATTTGAAACTCGAAAATGGCAAACTTCCGATTTGAGTGGAAACCGGAATACTTTGATGGATGCCGTTGATCAGATTTATGCCGGATTGATAGATGATGCCCGTAGCATAAACGGTAGTGCCGATAGAAATGCAAATGTTGGATTGGTAGGACGTTTTGATTATGATTATTTGTCTAAATATTTGGTGCAGGCCAGTTTCAGATATGATGGTTCTTCCAAATTTTATAATAAGAAATGGGGCTTTTTCCCTTCTTTATCTTTAGGTTGGAGAATATCGGAAGAAAGCTTTTTTAAAGATAATATTTCTTTTGTTGATAACTTGAAATTGAGGGCTTCTATCGGTCGTATGGGAGATGATAATGTGGAGCCTTATTTATGGATGATGGCCTTTAATTATCCAGGTGACGATAGTTATGTTTTAGGCGACGGTTCTTTAATACCGGGAGTCGGTGTTCCGCAAATTCCCAATGTAAATGCAACTTGGTATACATCTACGACCAAGAACTTAGGTATTGATTTAAGTTTGTGGAATGCTGCATTGACGGTTGAGTTCGATCTTTTCCGCCGTGACCGTGATGGATTGTTGGCAAACCGTATTGTTTCGGTACCCGGCACGTTCGGTGCGACTTTTGCGAAAGAAAATATAAACTCGGATATGCAGGAAGGGTTTGAGCTTGTTTTAGGACATAATGGGAAGGTGAGAGATTTTTCTTATCAACTTCGTGGAAACTTTACTTATACTTTGAATAGAAATAAATATGTAGAGAGTGTACCGTCAGGAAATTCATACGATAATTGGCGTAATAATACGAATGATCGGAATAGTAATATTCTGTGGATGTATCAGGCTAACGGACAGTTTGTAAGCATGGATGATATATATAATAATCCTGTTTTGGGCGGAGTGTACAACAAATATTCTTATTTGCCGGGTGATATAAAGTATGTGGATTTCAATGAAGACGGTATGATTGACGAGTGGGATATGCAACCTTTGATGCGTAATAATACTCCTATTATGAACTTTGGTTTGACACTTAGCGGACAATGGAAGGGATTGGATTTGAGTATGTCATTCCAAGGGGCCTCCATGTTCAATGCAAGGATGAATGCAAGCCCGTTACAATGGGGAGGAAGCGCTTGGGATATCTTTATGGATCGTTGGCATAAGGTGGATGCTTCGGGTAATGTGAATTCTTTTGATCCAGATGGCGAATGGGTTCCTGGAAAGTATCCGAGCACGCGTGTTCAGGATCCGCAGAATTATGGAATTGAATCGAGTTTCTGGTATAACAACTGTACTTATCTCCGGTTGAAAAACCTTGAAATTGGTTATACATTTCCAAGTAAATGGACCAAGTTTGTCGGTATAAATTCATTGAGATTGTATGCCAATGGATATAATTTGTTTACTATCCAGTCTTCTGCTTCTGACTATATTGATCCTGAGAATCCGGGTGGTGGTATCGACAGATATCCTATTATGAGAAATTTTAATTTTGGGATTAATGTGAACTTTTAAAATTTGTCGTCATGAAAAGAAATATATATTTAACACTTGTACTGATGATAGGATTGTTTTCATCATGCAACGATTTTTTAAACTTGCCTCCTTTAAATAAGATAACGGAAGATCCGATTTTTGGCACGGAAGCGGGTATTGAGTCTTATATGTCTACCCTATATAATCGATTACCTATCGAAGATTTTAATTATGGGTCGGAATCGGGTTTTAATAATTGGGTTTCAGGTTGTTTTGTTCCGGCACTTAGCTGTGATGAGGCTATACATTGTGAATGGCCTCATGAAATAATGGGGCCTACAGACAATGGGATGTGGAATCAATGGTGGGCATATGATAATGTCCGTAATGTAAACCAATTGATTGAAAAGCTTAATTCTTCAGTATTATTCACAGAGGAAAAAAAGACAGAACTTTTGGCAGAAGCACACGCTATCCGTGCCTGGTATTATTTTGGTATGGTGAAGCGATATGGCGGGGTACCTATTATAGAGACTCCTCAGGTTTATGATCCCGATAATTTGGAGGCTTTGTTGGTATCTCGGAATACGGAAGAAGAATCTTACAACTTTATCTTGAAAGATTTGAATTATGCTATTGAGAATTTGCCGAAAGAAAGGGTCGCAAGTGAAAAATATAGAATGAATCGCTTTTCTGCAGCAGCACTTAAAACACGAGCTATGCTTTTTGCTGCTTCTATCGCTAAGTATGGTACGTACGATAAAAATGGTGTGGTAGGTTTTGATGATCCTAATAAAGCTAAAGAATATTATGAAGAAGTGATTTCTGCCGCACAAATAATTATTGGAGAGGGTAATTATAGTCTGTACAGAGCTAATTCTGATAAGGCGAAAAATTATCAACAATTGTTTTGGGTAAAAGACGATTGTCCGGAAGTTATTTTTGTGAAGAAATACCAGTATCCGGGTAAGACTCATAATTGGGATTTATGGAATTCTCCGTGGGGATATCGTTTGCCTGAAGGATACGGATCACGTCTAAGTCCTACTTTAAATCTTGTAGAAGCTTTTAAAATGGCTGATGGAACGTCAGGAGTGTTGAATACGAATTCATCCGGATGGGTAGTGGATGCATCGGGCAAGATTCAAGAGTTTGATAGCAGAACAGATCTGTTTAAAGGTCGCGATTCTCGTTTATATGCTACTATTATGATTCCCGGTTCTGAATGGACCAATGCGAAAGGAGATGTGAGTGGAATCATAGATGTTCAGAAAGGAGTAGTCGAACTTAATGGCCAAAATGTAAAAGTTGTGAAAGAGGGTGGAGCTTTTACTGATGAAATTCAGTATGGTGATACGGTTTTGAGTGTGATTGGCAAACAAGGAATAGGCGGTACTGCTGAATCTACTATTACAGGATTATATATTAAGAAATTTCTTTTTGAAGGAAATGCTCCGAATGATCCGAAACATAGTAGTCAGGACCAGGATTGGCTGGAGTTCCGTTATGCGGAAGTCTTGTTAAACTATGCAGAAGCAGCTGCCGAGCTTGCTTCATTAGGTGAGACGAAATATGTTTCTGATGGACTTACTTATTTGAATGATGTTCGCGATCGTGCGGGAGTAGAGGATGCACCGGCTTTGACTGTTAAAGCGGTGCGTGAAGAGATGCAGGTGGAGTTTATGTATGAGAATCATCGTTTTTGGGATTTGAAGAGATGGAGAGAGGCCGACAAAATGATGAATAGCGTAAAGATGAAAGGTTTGTATCCATATTATGTAGCCAATACGAAAAAGTGGATATTCAAGAAAACGGAAGTTGGTAATGCACATGACTTTAAACCTTATATGTATTACATCCGTATCAATGATGAACAGATTAATCTGAACCCGAATATTGTTCAAAACCCCGGATATTAATCGATTAATAAAAAAGAAAGATATGAAAAAGAATATATTGTTTGTATTGCTTACCGTATTATTATCTTCTTGCTTTGAGTTAGATAACTATGATGCTCCCAATGCTGGGATTAACGGTAGTTTGATAGATAGTGAAACAGGTGAAGTCGTATATACGGAACAACCTGACGGTTGCCGTATCAAACTGCTTGATCTGGGATATAAAGACCCGACTCCTCTCTATTTCTGGGCGAAGGCAAATGGTACATTCCGTAATGTTGCCTTATTTGAGGGTGATTATAAGGTATCGCCGATCGAAGGTCCTTTTTTCCCGGTTACAGAAGAAGAACTTAGTTTAAAAGGAGTAACAGATCATAATTTTAAAGTAACTCCTTATCTAAAAATAAAATTAGTGGAAGTAGTACCCGGAGAGGCCGGGGAAGTGACTGTGAAATTTTCATTGAAACGTTCTACTGTTCCGGAAGGTATGGAAATTGGTAAGAAAACGATTTCTGAAGCATGGCTTTTGTGTAATACGATGCCGGTTGTATCTTATTATAATGGAGGATACAATGATGAGTTGAGTGTAAAGAAGACTTTAAGCCGGACCAGCGACGAAACGATTGAAAGTAAAGATCAGGAAATTACACTTGATAAACTGAAAAGTGGGGTAAAATATTATCTGCGTCTGGCAGCTCTTTCCAGTTGCAGTTATAACTCTACTCTGAAACGGTATAACTACTCTGAAATATTTGAATTTGTAGCTCCTTAAACAACATGAAAATGAATAAAAGAAGAATATTATTTTTTATAGTAGGTCTGGTTTGTATATTTACTGCTCAGGCACAGAAAGGTAAAGATGTTTATTTGGATATGAATGCTCCTCAGCATGAACGCATTCTTGATTTATTATCTAAATTGACGATTGAAGAGAAAATTTCATTATTGCGTGCTACTTCACCGGGCATTCCGCGACTTCAAATAGATAAGTATTATCATGGAAACGAAGCATTGCACGGAGTCGTACGTCCGGGAAACTTTACTGTGTTCCCACAGGCTATCGGACTTGCTGCTATGTGGAATCCTCAGTTATTGAATGAGATTTCAACAGCTATCTCGGATGAAGCGCGTGCAAGATGGAATGAGTTGGAACAAGGTAAAAAACAGTTGGGACAATTCAGTGATTTGCTTACATTCTGGTCGCCTACGGTGAATATGGCAAGAGATCCGCGTTGGGGACGTACGCCGGAGACTTATGGTGAAGACCCCTTCCTGTCTGGAAAACTCGGTGTTTCATTTGTAAAGGGATTACAGGGAGATGATCCCCGTTATCTGAAAATAGTATCTACTCCGAAACATTTTGCAGCGAATAATGAAGAACATAACCGTTTTGAATGTAACCCTATCATTAGCGAGAAGGATTTAAGGGAATATTATTTGCCGGCATTTGAAAAATGTATTATCGAGGGAAAGGCTGCTTCCATAATGACAGCTTACAATGCAATCAATGATGTTCCTTGTACATTGAACAACTGGTTATTGAAAAAAGTTCTTCGCCATGACTGGGGATTTGACGGATATGTAGTTTCTGATTGTGGAGCTCCCGATTTTCTGGTAACACATCATAAATATGTGAAAACATTAGAAGCTGCTGCAACCTTGTCTATACAGGCCGGTCTTGATCTGGAATGTGGAGACAATGTCTATATGGAACCTTTGCTTAATGCATATAAGCAATATATGGTTACTGAAGCGGAAATTGATTCTGCCGCTTATCATATATTGAGAGCTCGTATGCGTCTCGGTTTGTTTGATGATCCGAACTTGAATCCTTATAATAAGATATCTCCTTCGGTAGTGGGATGTGAAAAGCATAGCCAATTGGCCCTTGAGGCTGCCCGTCAGAGCATTGTCTTATTGAAAAATGAAAAGAAATTCTTGCCACTCGATCTCAAAAAGATAAAATCGATAGCAGTGGTGGGAATCAATGCCGGAAATTGCGAATTCGGTGATTATAGTGGAACTCCGGTGAATCAGCCTGTGTCGATACTGGAGGGTATTAAAAAGAGAGTGGGCGATCAGATAGAAGTTATGTATTCTCCCTGGACCTCTTCAGTTTCGGGATATGAGATGATTACAAAGTCTTATTTTCCGAATGGTCTGAAAGCTGAGTATTATGATAATAAAGATCTGACAGGTACTCCTAAAGTACGTATAGATGATAATATTAATTTTGAACCGGCCAATCAGGCACCGGATCCTTTCCTGCCGAAGTCTCCCTTGTCTATTCGTTGGAGTGGCGATCTCGTACCCACAGTTTCGGGGAAATATACATTGGCTTTTGCTACCGATGACGGTTGTCGGTTGTATATCGATGGAAAGAAGATGATAGACTCTTGGTATAACAGGGGCGTGCAGGCGGATAGCGTATCTTTGTTCTTGGAAAAGGGGAAAAAATACGCACTGGTTGCTGAATATTTTGATAACGGAGCTGAAGCATCTGCTAAATTGTACTGGCATGCACCGGATACTGATAAAAAGGAATTGATAGATTTATATGGAGCAGCCGGTGACGCCATGAGAAAATGTGATTTGACCATTGCCGTAGTGGGAATAAACAAATCCATTGAACGTGAAGGGCAAGACCGTTATTCTATCGAGCTACCGAAAGATCAGCAAATCTTTATAGAGGAAGCTTATAAAATCAATCCGAATACCGTAGTAGTTTTGGTTGCCGGTAGCTCATTGGCAATCAATTGGATGGACGAACATATTCCTGCTATTGTCAATGCATGGTATCCTGGAGAAGCGGGAGGAACTGCTGTAGCTGAAGTGCTGTTTGGGGACTATAATCCCGGTGGAAAGTTACCGTTGACTTATTACCGTAGCTTGGACGAATTGCCTGCATTTGATGATTACGATATCCGCAAAGGACGTACGTACCAGTTCTTTGAAGGTAATCCGCTATATGCGTTCGGTCACGGATTGAGTTATACTACTTTCTCTTATAAAAAACTGAATATCGATTCTACCGGTGATGCGGTGAAAGTAAGTTTTGCTTTGAAGAATACCGGAAAGTATGATGGTGACGAAGTGGCTCAGTTATATGTGAAATATCAGGGAAATGATTCTTTGGTTAAGTTACCTTTAAAACAATTGAAAGGTTTTGAACGGGTACATTTGAAGAAAGGCGAAAGTAAGCGGGTAACCTTGACTGTTCCGAAGTCAGAATTACGCTTTTGGGATGAAGAAAAAGGAGCGTTTTACACTCCTGCCGGTGATTATCTGTTTATGGTTGGTACAGCCTCTGATGCTATACAGCTTCAACAAGTGGTTACTTTAAAATAAAAAGGTATGAAAAAAACAACAATAATATCGTTATTATTGCTTTGTGCTTGTGCTTTCACTCAGGGAAAAGAGTTTCCGACTTTTTTCCCGAAAATGAAAGCCGTACAGGAAGCTGTATATCTGAATATATCGACTGATCAAACTGAAGCGAAGTTAATTAGTAGGGTGTTTCAGGGAATTATTAATCGCGATTCTGCCGAACTTTTTTTAGGAGATGATTCGCATGAAGTGACTTGGTTTAAATATACGAATAAACCGTTTAGACGTCCGGCTTATAATATAACTTCTGGTGATAATAGAGGATTGCGTACTTTGTTTCGGAATTACAAAGACCGTTTGGACAAACTCGTCGTGTGCGACTTTAAGATAAACGCATTTAGCTGGAATATGGCTGTGATGATGGCTTCTGCCGAGAATGCTCTGCCTGTTAGTGAAGATTTGAAGAATAAATTGGTGGCGGAATTTGGTTGGGATAAAGAAATTGTTGATATACGCAATCGCTGGTCTACGCTGTCAGAAGCGTATGACTGGGCTATAACAGAGCTTATGCCCAAACTGAATAAGAAAATAATCTTTAGTCTTGGGCTGCGTGACGATTGGAAAAGCTTTCCATGGAGACTGTACGATTACGCCGTAGCAACACGTTCCTTTACTTTCTGGCTCGATAACCATTCTACAGAAGGAAAAAATATCATTAAACGCATACTTAATACGGAAGGATATCCTAAAAATTCGTTTGTATTGGGATACGGTATGCATGGTGATGATTTGAATGATGCTATTAATCCGGAAGGTTGGGGCTTTTTGGTAGGGGATATTTTCCCGAATGCCAGTTTTTACTCTTCTTTCCCGACAGAAACATTTAAACAGCCCGAACCAAAGGCTGTAACTGCTGAAAAAGGAAAAGTGTACGTAGCATTGCATTGGAGTGATGGTGACAATATTCAATTTAACCATAATGCTACTTATGATATTTTTAATCAGCAGGGTAGGGGAAAGGTTCCGGTTTCTATGACATTATCACCGGCACTGATGGAAATTGCTCCGTTTATTTTGCGGTATTACTATGAGAATGCAACGGAAAATGATGAATTTATTGGTGGGCCGTCTGGTGTTCAGTATATTCAGGAGACTTTTTATAAGCCGATGGATTATGTAAGTTGGTGTGAGATGAATGGCGAATGGCTTTACCAGGCAGGTATGTCTGTTACGGCATCATCTCTTCGTTGGCCAGCGCAACCTTTCTTTAATAATGGTTTTGTGAAAACTGGAGTGATGGGAACCATTGCATGGACTAACGGTGCTTATCGGGATGCTTATGATTGGTTGGGAATGCCTGTTGTATGTACCGGAGGGGTTGTCGCCAATAAGAAAGATTTGTATAATTATCTTTCCGGTGTTGCCGCATCAGAGAATTATCCGGTTTTCACAGGAGTTTATATGGTACAGGCAGGAATGGGAGGAGACGGTTATCCGGGTATTAATAGCGTAGTGGAACAGCTAAATGCGGAGTTTCCCGGGAAGTACGTTTTTCTAAAGGCCAGCGATTTGATGGCAACTTCACGTCAATATTTTGAGAGTGTACATACTCCTTATAAAGATTTGGCTATTCCGGGCCGTATAGAAGCCGAAGATTTTGATAAAGGTGGTCAAGGAGTCGGCTTTTACGATACCTCTAAAAGTAACCAAGGAGGGAAGTATCGTACAGAACCTGGTGATTTTGTGGGTATAGGAGAAGGAGGAACGGGTTATTATGTCGGCTGGAGTGCCACTGGGGAATGGTTGAATTATACCGTCGATGTGCAGGAAGCCGGTACTTATAGAATGGATATTCATTATTCATCTACCTCTTCTAAAACGGGAATTACCGTAATGCTTGACGATAAGATTCTAACTACGGTCGAGCCACAAAAAGCATCGGAATACTCTGATTACAGTGTGTATGTCAACCTGCCCGAAGGAAAACAAATGTTGAAAATATTGTTTTTGGATGGCAGTATGAATCTTGATTATATAGATTTTATCCGTGCGGAGTACACTTTACCCGAAATACAATCGGATAAGACATATAAAATAGTGGCAAAGCATAGTGGTAAAGCACTCGGATTATCTGTTGATAATCAAGTGAACGGTACGAGCATTGTACAGAAAACTTATGTAGACGAGAGCTCATTATCATGGAATATACATTTGGTCGGGGATGCTTTTTATGGGCTTCAATCGGGTAGTTCGAAACTTTTTATGACCGTTCGAGGGAATAAGTATATTCAACAGTTTCCGTTTGATACGACTGTCGATGTAGCTAAGTGGGGAATACAGTGTGTAGATGAAAACTATTTTTGCATCACAGCCAAAGGTACGGGTACTGTTCTTGAAGTAATCGATTCTTCTGATAAGGAAAATGCTGTTCTTGGTTTGGCACCTTTTACAGGTGCGGATAATCAACTGTTCTCGATAGAAGAGATTGGTAATGTTACTGGATTAGAGAATTTTGAGGTGGCAAAAGCGGCTACTTATCCGAATCCTTTTACCGATTATATCAACATATCAAAACCAGTGGAAAAAGGTGAAAAATGTTCACTGTACATTTATACTCCTTCCGGCAATCTGGTTTACAGTGATTCGCAGGTAGCAGTAGAAAATGTAGTGACCTTTATCTGGAGTCCCGGCTTAAGCATTCCTCAAGGTGTTTTTATCTATGCTCTTGAAGGGGATACTTTCTGTTCTGGTGGGAAAATAGTGAAGCAATGAAATACTTTAATTTATTAACTTAAAAAGAATGTTATGAAAAAAGAGATTTTTACTTTGACGTTTATGTTATTGTTAGGTGCGAATTTATTTGCACAGGATCTGGTTTTCAAGATGACTGAAGACAGTGGAGTGGAAATTGTTAACGATGCACGTTTTGATATAGTTAACAAGTGTATCGGCAACACAAAAGAAGGAACTACAATCCGTTTAGGAGAGGTGGACTTTGCTGATGGAAACAGATATGCAGGTTGTTCTGTTGAAATCGCTCATGAGAACAAGGCAATGGAAGGTTATCTGGACTTTTATCTTGGTAATCCTGATAATGGCGGTGTTTTGATTAATGATGTACAAGTGAACGGAACCGGTGCATTTCAGTACTATCGTACATTCCGTTATAATTTTTATCCGGAAGGAGGAGATGTAGTGCGTCCGACAGGTAAGGGCGATGTGTATGTGAGATATCGTGAATGTGAAGGTAACCTTAAAAAGGTTGTTTTCTATACTGAAGAATTGAGTGACTCCGATATGGGTGAAATGAAAGATCCGGTATACCAATATCAATCATTGTTAGCTAAAAATGCAGAGATTATAGAGAAGGCCGATTCGGATCCTCATCTTAATGATGAAGGAGCGATAGGATGGACCGGAGAAGGGGTTGTTGTGAAATTTGCAGATGTAGATTTCAAGGATGGTAATACTTATCAGCAAATAGCAGTGGTATCTACACACGGCGGTGGTACTAATCCGTCAGGTTTTCTTATGCTTTATATCGATGATGTGAATAATGAGGATAATCTGGTAGCTAAAATCTGGACAGCAAGAGATTTCTATTGGACAATGTACGGTACTTTGGCCAAGAATATTACTAAAAAGATTAGCGGAAAACATGATTTATATGTAAAATGGACGGCTGCCACTAACTTGAAAGAAGTTCAATTGATTGAAGGAACTCCTTGGGAAGTGGAAGATGATGAACCGGAAGAGATCGAACTGATTGATGAAAAACTGACAGAAAGTGCATATACCATGACTTTCGATGCGATGGGTGGTGTTGAAAATCCTGCAGAAATTATAGCTGTTGGTACGGATGGTGATGGAGCACGATTTGAAGGTTCGAATATTGGCTATACTTCAAGAGGAGTAGTTGTGAAACTGATTGGAGTTGACTTTAAAGACGGAATGTTTAAACGTATCCTTGTTCAACATTCTTCTGATCAGGCTAAGATCAATAACAGTTCATTTGATTTCTATTTGGATTTACCTTTCAGTAATGAAGAATTTGCCGATTTATCGATATTGGAGGGACAACCTATTTTAGCAAGTGTTGTTGCACAAGGAACGAATAATTGGAGTGATCCGAAACGTACGGGAGCTGATATGAGCGAGACGGTAACGGGTATCCATGATTTGTATATGGTTTTCCAAATAGAAAGTGGCTGCAATGTATTTGAGGTATCTCTTGATGTTCCGGCCGGAGCATCTGCTCTTGAGAAAAATACAGTTGGAGATATAGTGAATGTGTCGGCAGATAAGGGAATGATCAGCATTGATGCGACTCAGGCACTGGAGATGTCTATTTATAACATGTGTGGACAGGTGGTAGAAAAAGCATTTATTACAAATGGTACTTCAACGTTTAGCCAACCGCAAGGAATGTATATATTGAAATTCGTAACGGAAAAAGGCGAATCGGTTACTACGAAAGTAATCGTTAAATAAACTCTCTCAGATATTTGATATCGTCCGGTAAGGAACATCCGATTCTTATCGGACGATATTTTTTTTAGATATAATCCAAAAGAACAAGTATAAAAATAGAGCGATGAGAATCTGTTTCCTTTTCTGTTTATTTTTGTCTTCTCTTTCGATAGGGGCACAAGGCATTTTACCGTTCAATAATTCGGATCTTCCGGTAGAAGAACGGGCGCAAGATTTACTACAACGTCTCACTCTTCAGGAAAAAGTGTTGCTGATGTGTGATTATTCATCACCGATCCCCCGTTTGGGTATCAAACGATATAATTGGTGGAATGAAGCATTGCATGGTGTGGGGCGTGCAGGCTTAGCCACTGTCTTCCCACAGGCAATTGGTATGGCTGCTACTTTTGATGATTGTGCCGTTAGGCAAGCTTTTGAATGTGTCTCTGATGAGGCCCGTGCCAAATATCATCATTCTGAAAACAAAGAGGGAAGCGAACGTTATCAGGGATTGACTTTTTGGACTCCTAATGTAAATATTTTCCGAGACCCCCGTTGGGGAAGAGGACAGGAAACGTATGGAGAAGATCCTTATCTGACTTCTCAGATGGGATTGGCTGTTGTTCGTGGCTTGCAAGGGCCTTCGGAGAGTAAGTATGATAAACTGCATGCATGTGCCAAACATTATGCGTTACATAGTGGCCCGGAGTGGAACCGTCATAGCTTTGATGTGGATAGTATTTCTCCCAGAGACTTGTGGGAAACTTATTTGCCGGCTTTTAAGGCTTTGGTACAGCAGGGAGGAGTTAAAGAAGTAATGTGCGCTTACAATCGTTTTGAAGGTGAGCCATGTTGTGGCAGCAACCGTTTGCTATATAATATTCTTCGTGAGGAATGGGGATTCGATGGGCTTGTTGTGTCTGACTGCGGTGCAATCAGCGATTTTTATCTTAAAGGTCATCATGAAACACACCCTACCAAAGAAGCTGCTGTTGCTGCTGCCGTGAAAGCCGGGACGGATTTGGATTGTGGCGTGGATTATTACGCCTTGCAAAAAGCTGTTGAAGAAGGAATAATAACAGAGAAGCAGATTGATGTTTCACTTTTCCGTTTGTTGAAGGCCCGTTTTGAATTGGGCCTGATGGATGAAGAACATTTGGTTTCTTGGTCTGATATACCATATACGGTTGTGGATAGTGAAAAGTATCGGGAGAAAGCACTTGAGATGGCACGTAAATCGATGACTTTACTGAAAAATGATCATGGAACGTTGCCTTTGTCTAAACATTGCGGTAAGATAGCGGTTATAGGTCCTAACGCAAACGATTCGGTTATGATGTGGGGAAATTATAACGGTTTTCCTTCTCATACGGTTACTATTCTTGAAGGAATTACGCATAAATTAGGAGCGGAACAAATTATCTATGATAAAGGGTGTGAGTTGACTACCGGGGATACTTTTGTCAGTTTGTTCAATCAATGTTCTTGGGAAGGTAGTGTTGGCTTTAAGGCTTTTTATTGGAATCAATTGGAATTTGCTGGAGAGAAAGTGGCTGAGATGTTGGTCAGTTCTCCTTTTAATTTTCATACAGGCGGAGCTACGGTTTTTGCTCCGGGAGTAAATCTGAACAATTTTACAGCATGTTATCAAAGTGTATTTTGTCCGAAGGAAGATAGGGAAGTTACTTTGAAAATAAATGGAGATGATGGTTACCGGATCTTTGTGAATGATGAAAAAGTGATTGATTATTGGGGACAACATGGTGCTGAATCCCGTTTTTATACTTTGGATGCACAAGCCGGGATGAAATATGAAATCCGGATTGAATACATGCAAGCCGGAGGGGAGGGCACATTACAATTTGATTTGGGCTATACAAAGCGTTTTAATCCGAATGAAATAGCAGCAAGAGTAGGCGATGCTGAAGTTATTGTATTTGTCGGAGGGATATCTCCAAAGGTAGAGGGGGAAGAACTGCCTGTCTCTTTTCCGGGATTTAAAGGAGGAGACCGGACCGTAATCGAATTACCACAGGTACAGCGTGACTTGTTGCAGGAATTGCATAAAACGGGAAAACCGGTAATTTTGATTTTATGTTCGGGAAGTGCCATCGGGTTGTCTGCCGAAGTTGGTCTGGCTGATGCCATTATTCAGGCTTGGTATCCGGGGCAAGCGGGAGGTACGGCGGTAGCCGATGTTTTGTTTGGAGATTATAATCCCGCCGGACGTTTGCCCGTCACATTCTATAAAGCAACGGAACAATTACCGGATTTTGAAGATTATAGTATGCAGGGACGTACTTATCGGTATTTTGAAGGAGAAGCTTTATTCCCATTTGGATATGGGTTGAGCTACACTTCATTTGAAATAGGAAAAGCCCGGCTGAGTAAAAAAAGGATTCGTGAGAATGAATCGGTAAGTTTGAAACTTACGGTTGAAAATACCGGAAAATTAGATGGTGATGAGGTGATACAGATTTATATCCGGAAATTACAAGATAAGGAGGGCCCTTTAAAGACCTTGAGAGCTTTTAAACGTTTTCATTTGAGAGCCGGTGAGAAAAAAGATGTGACTTTCCATTTGCAAAACGATCATTTTAATTTCTTTGATACGGAGTCAAATACAATGCGGGTAATGCCGGGGGAATATGAAATTTTATATGGGGCATCTTCTATGGAAAAAGACCTCAGACGTATTAATATAAAAATTGAATAGGTTATTTTAATAGATATCGATGACCTGATCGAACAATAAGCTAAATACAGAAAAAAGGAAATAAAATATGAAAACATGGATGAAAAAAATGGTACAGTTTGGAGGTTTGTTCTCTTTACTGTCCTGCAATCAACCTATTGATGTAGTAACGATTGATTTGTCAAAAGAAGAGGCCGAGATACCTTCCTCTTTATATGGTATCTTTTTTGAAGAGATTACTCATTCCGGTGATGGAGGTTTATATGCGGAAATGATAAGAAACCGTGGTTTTGAAGATGGTACTTTGCCTTCCGGTACGGTTTTGAAGGATGGAAAAGCGATAGCCAAACCTTTACATTGCTATTCCAATGATTCCATCAATCATTTTAGTATTGCATGGAGCGATTCTCTTTTTATGGAAGGCTGGGAAGTTAAGTGTATTTCCGGTACAACCGTTCCTTCTTATAAAATAACGGAGGAGAAACCATTGAACAGTGCTACTCCTCATTCCTTATTTGTAAATCTCGGTGCATCCGTATCTGATGTATTGGTTATGAATGCCGGTTACTGGGGAATAGCTGTAACCGAAGGACAAAAGTATAATTTTCAATTTCATTTGTTTACGGAAGAATTGAGGAATGCTGTAGTGAAAGCTGTCCTGCTGGATCGTGAGGAACAGGTTGTGGCTTCTGAGGAATTCCGGATTGCACAGGATGGTTCCTGGAATCGTTATGAAGGAACTTTTACAGTTGATGTAACAGCAAATGATCTTCGTTTTGCTTTGTTATTACCTCATAAAGGCAAAGTATATATTGATTTTGTATCGATGTTTCCCGAGAATACTTTTCGTGGACATAAAAACGGATTGCGAAAAGATGTTGCCGAAATGCTTGAGTCGTTACATCCCGATTTTGTTCGTTGGCCGGGTGGCTGTATTGTCGAAGGCTTGACCATGGATAACCGTGTTAAATGGAAGGAGACGATAGGAAATATTGTAGAACGTCCGGGAGAATACAATTTATGGGGCTATCGCAGCACCTATGGATTCGGGTATCACGAGTTTTTACAGTTCTGTGAAGATATTGATGCCGATGGTATGTTTGTTTGTAATGCCGGCATGTCCTGTCTGTTTCGGAATGGCGACTACTGGAATGGCGAGCATCAGATAAATGATTTGATCCAGGAAGCTTTGGATGCCATTGAGTATGCGTTAGGTGATACGACCACCACTTACGGAAAAAAAAGAGCGGAAAATGGTCATGCGAAACCTTTTCCGTTGAAATATGTGGAGGTGGGAAATGAAAATATCGGCCTCCGATATGTGAAAAACTATAATCGCTTTTATAAGGCAATCAAGGAAAAGTATCCTCAGATAGAGATTATATGTGCGCTCATGTTCAGTCCTTATATTCAGGATGCAGAGCAAATCGATATTTTAGATCCCCACTACTATGAAACGGCCGGTTGGTTCTATAATAACGCTGATGTTTATGATAAGTTGCCCGATGATACTCCTTATAAAATCTATGTAGGAGAATATGCGGCTATCGGCCGGCCTTCTCTTTATTCATCTTTGGGAGAAGCTGCCTATCTGACAGGAGTTGAGAGGAATGCGGATAAGGTTCAAATGGTGTCTTATGCCCCGTTGATTCAGCATGCAGCTCACGGAAGAGATCATCTGCTGGTGTTGAAAAATGATTCTGTTTACGGTCGTACTAATTATTATGTATTGAAAATGTTTTCCGAGAACCGGCCGGATGTGAATCTGCATACGGATTTGAAAGTTGGTTCTCCCGCACCTGCATTCCGGACGAAAGGATTTATCGGTTTGGGAACCAATAATACAGAGGTTGAATTTAAAGACTTGAAAATTATAGCAAACGGTGAAGAAAGATATGTTTCCGGATGGGATGATTTTGTGAATAAATGGGAGGTTGTCCGTGGGAATTGGAATGTGAAAGAAGATGTCCTGTTTCAAAGTCAGAAGGGGATAGATGCTTTTGCTGTTCTTAAAGACTGTGAGTTTGAAGATTGTACCATCGAGTTGAAAGCTAAAAAGATATCCGGGACGGAAGGTTTTAGAATTATCTTTGGCGGTGCTGATCTGAACAACTATTTTATGGCGGATATGGGAAGTCATACCAATGAGTCGGTTATTTTCCGTGAGATAAACAATGAGGGTTCCATTTCTTTATTTGATTATCGGAATAATACGTCTATAAAGGCGAATCAGTGGTATACGGTACGGATTGAGATCAAAGGTGCCCATTGGCAATGTTTTTTGGATGACGAACTGCAATATGAATATACGTATGCTCCTCAGACGAAGCAATATGTTGTATCGGGTTATGACAGGGAACGCAATGAGATCATTGTTAAATTGGTAAATGCAGAGTCCGGAAACTGGAAAGTCAAAGTGGAGTTGGAGAATGCGATGGATATTGCTTCGAAAGGGACTAAAATTGTATTAGGAGCGAATGAGCGATTTGAGGAAAATAGTTTCAGTACTCCTTTTAAAGTGGTTCCGGAAGTTTCTGAGTTATCAGGAATTGGCAGTACATTTAATGTCGATTGTCCGGCTAATTCGTTGATGATATTGAGAATACCGTGTAAGAAGTAAATGATGAAAATAGAACACTCTAAGAATGATAAATAAATATTTGAAAATAATAGTTGTATTATTGCTGGTGGCAAATGCCACTTTTGCCGGAAATAAAATTGGTATTTATGATTTGCGTTATACCCTTCAGGCTGATTTGAGCACAGCACAGGGGCTCAATTTGGCTTGGGATGATGTACATGCTGTGTCTACTTTGCAAGGAGTGGTAAACAGGGATACTCCCCGCTTGTATGTTTATTTTGTAATGGAGGGTAATAATGATATTGATGGTTATTGGTGGAATAAATACAGTCGGAAGGGAGAGTGGTTATACGGACGTGAAACGCAGACGTACCGGACGATGGAGGAATTATTTACTGCATATGCTTCTTATATAGAAGGAGTGGTTGTCTATGATGGAAATGTTCCTTCCACCAGTAATGTTGCCTCTTCTGTGGCTGGTATTGAGAATTTGGTTGCCATTCGTTACGACGATACTCCGGGAAGTCTGTATGACCGTCTTGTGGTACACGGGCCGAAGCTACCGGTAAAAAGATGGCTGTTGAATCCGGACGGAACCTCTATGTTTACAGGTAAAAAAGGAATGGAAATACCGGAAACGTCACGTCTTTCTACCGGCTCTCTGAAGAATGATCCTTATGTATGGTTTATAGAGAAATATATGAAAACCGGTAAGTGCAATACGGAATTTGCCGCTTATTACATCGACCAGTATTGGAAGCAGAAACCTTTTGCGGCTGTAAAAAATCACCATACCTTGAGTAATCATGATTTTTTTGTAAGTAAGAGGGCCTTTTTCTTTGACTTATCTCCCTGGGGAGATGAACCGGCTACAGACGATCCTTCTCAGCCGGTAGGTACGGACTTGCAAACCTTGAAAGAAATGTTGTTATTGGCTTATCAACAGAATAAGCATGAGAAGATGTGTTATATCGGAGGTTTCCCTTCTTGGGCTTATAAATATACGATGCATGCTTCGGGTATTCATGATGATGTGCCGACAGAGTGGGAGTTTAGCCGTATTATCAGTGCATACAATGCTTTTAAGGATGCGGATGCCATTAGCTATGGTGCATTGGCGAATGCCTCTTTCTGGCAGCACTTTCCTACAAAAAAGAAATATACACAGGATTGGATTTCCCATAAGGAGCTGCAAAAAAGAGGATTATTGACGGCTGATGGAAAAGTGAATGTGGCCGGGCGGAATTTTATTATCTTTTATGTTGGCGACTATGATGCTTCTGCATGGATTTCACAACGTACCCCCTCAATTTGGGATGATCCTAATCGTGGAAAGTTACCGTTGATGTGGTGTATCAGTCCTGTATTGGCCGAACGTGTACCACATATTATGCATAATTTCCGTACGACGGCAACTGAGAATGATTATTTTGCTTCTGCCGATAACGGTGCGGGATATATAATGCCGGGTATGTTGCAAGAACCTCGTGATTTGTCCGGGCTTCCGTCCGGACTGAAAGTATGGGGCAAGCATTGTAAGAAGTACTATGACAAGTGGGGATTATCCGTTACTGGTTTTGTCATCGACGGACAGGCTCCGGGATTGAATGAAGAAGGCTTGGACTGTTATGCTTCTTTCAGTCCGAATGGCATTGTACCTCAGAAGACTGTGACTGCCTCCCTGCATGGCAATATGCCGGTCATTCGTGCCGATCTGGATATTAATGACGATGATCCGAAAGTTGCTGCCGGAAGAATTGTGAAGCGTGTGAAAGAACGTTCGGCGTTGCCTTTCCATTGGTTTCGTAACATTTTAAAGCAGCCTACCTGGTATTGTGAGGTGATGGATGAGGTGAAAACGCAGGATGAAAATATTGTATTGCTGGACGCTCCAGCGTTTTTTGAGCTGTTGCGTATTTATCTGAAAGAGCATGATTCGATGATAGAATAAAGTTCTGTGATGGTATTTTTTGACCATCATGTGGAAAAATTGAGTAATTGGATATAGATTGTTATTTGATTTTATTGCACAATTTGTTCAATCGGGAGATTGAATAGATTGTGCAATAAAAAAGAAAAGGCATGCATTAGCTTTGCCTTTCGAAAAACAATCCATATCGATCATGAAAAACAAATTAAAATCTTTTCTTCTGACTGCCCTTTGCAGTCTTGGGCTTGCTTCAGTTTCTGCGCAGGCTCCTACTGTTCATACCATCGGTGACTCTACGATGGAAGAGAAATCGACCGATCCTTCCGTAAATACCAACGGCCAACGCGGATGGCCTCAGATGCTTCCGCAATTTATGGTCAACGGTGCTACATTGAACAATCGTGCCAAGAGCGGTACGAGTTCGAAAACATTTTATGAGGAGAGCCGTTTCTGGACAACGGTGAAACCGCAAATAAAAGAGGGAGATTATGTCATTATACAATTCGGACATAATGATGAGAAACACGCGGGAGCGGATGGAGAAGTCGGAACTTATCCGTGGACTACTTACAAAGAATACCTTCGGAAATATGTCAATGAGGTTCGGGAATTGAATGCTACTCCTATTTTGTTCACTCCGATTGTACGCGGTTACTTCAGCGCTAATAAGATAACGGATAAAGGGGCGCATAATCTGGGAGCGGATGTGATCATGTCCTCCGGTAGAGATTTGGATTATGTAGCTGCTATGAAAGAAGTGGCTGTGGAGCTGAATTGCTTATTGGTGGACCATACGGCTTTGACGCGTGCTATTTGTGACGAATACGGTGAAGAGAAAGCAAAAGAACTTATTTATAATGTAGGCGATGGTACTCATATCGGAGAATATGGGGCTACACTTTATGCCCGTTTGGCTGTACAGGGATTGGCGGCACAAGGATTATTGACGGAGTATTTTAATGCAAATCCGGATGTATTGATTAATCCGGTTTCGCATAACTTCGGAAAAAGTTATCTCAATGCCGGTTCTGTATATGCTTTTTCGGTCAGTGGTATCGATTTGACTCCGGAGAACGGGAAAATAACCGTGACCGCTTCGGAAGGATTTGAAGTTTCCCGAAGCGCGACTGAAGCATTTGCCTCTACTTTGGAAATAAGTTATGAGAATGGAAATGTACCGATGACTTCTATTTATGTAAAGTTCCTGCCGATGGAGAAAGGTGTAAAGAATGGAACGCTGACTGTGAGCAATGGCACGAATACTAAAACGGCAACGTTGACAGGTGAGGGTGTGTCTTTTGAAGGAGGAGTCGCTGCTCAGGCCTATTGGCAGTTAAGTCAGGATACCAAAGCAGTGGTAACCGGCCCCATCTTGGCAGCAGAAGAAGTTTTCAGCCAGATGTATGCCGACCGTTATGCCAAACCGGGAAATCCGACGACTTGGATAGATGGATGGATCGATCCGGAAACGAAAACTCAGCGCAACATCATCGAAGGAGATGAATGGCCGGAAAATGAGATAGATGTAAACTACAACCGCTATATTGAATTTTCGGTAACGGCTAATGCCGGAACCACTTTCAATATCGATTCTATCGGACTGTATGCCGGTGGTTCCGGTGGCAATGGCATGTGTTTCCGGGTGATGTGTTCCAAAGATCCGGGATTCGGGGAATATACGTTGATCAGTAACCGCCCTGCTAATGTATCCAATACGATGTACCCCATTTCTTTGAAAGAGATTATCGAACTGGACGGAGAAGAGACTCTCTATCTGCGTGTATACCCCTGGTATAGCAGTAAGTCGAACCGGAAGTCGATCTGTCTTTATGGAGTGACGGTGAAAGGGGTAGTGACGGAAGGGGGAGTTACTTCGATAGAGACGCCCCGGAATGTAGGAAAGGCTTATTGTGCTCCGGCAATCACTACTGATAAGACTACTTTGCATTACGGGCTTTCCGAGTTGTCTCCGGTGAATATCACCCTCTATGATATGGAAGGACGTACAATGCATCATTATAATGATAACTTGGAAGCGGGGGATTATGCACATGAAATCAGTCTGGGCGGCTTCTTGAATGGTATTTATCTCTGTAAACTGATGACAGGAAACCGGATACAGACACTGCGTATCATTAAAAAATGAAATGAGTTTTATATCTAAAATAAGAATATATATGATGAACAAAGAATCTTTATTAAAGGGCTGTTTGCTCGGAATACTGGGATTTGCCGCACAATGGGTTACGGCACAGACTTTCGACAATGAGACGGTAACGGCCATTTGGGGAATGTCCGGCGGTGCCAATGAACCGTCACAAGCCGTTGTCAGCAATGAGCATGCTTTTAGTACGACTGCTTTTGTCTTGGGGAAGGAAATGACTTTTACCAAACAACAGGAATACAAAGGAGCCGATGAGAATTTGAGTATGAATAACTATAAGCCCAGTGCCCAGATGAATGCAGCGACCGACGGTCACGATCTGGTCTATTCTATAAAACCCGCCAAAGGTCTGATGTATCAACCGGGAAGTATTTCTTTTAAGATGGGAGTGTTCGGTACAGGTGGCGGTATGATCGATATTTATCTGAAATACGCCGATGGAATGAAAAAGACAGTGGCAAGTAATGTCAAGCCGAATCGTTCCGGGGCTTCTGTAAATGCAACCGAATGTACTTATGAATTGACCGGTATGCCGGCAACAGATGAAGAAGTATCATTGATAATCAGTGTTTATAACCTGGCTAATAATAAGGAAATCGGTTTCAATAATGTGGTGATGACGGGTACAGTCAACGGGACGGCTGTAGAAGTGCCGCAATACAGTATTACGACAGCTTTGCAACCGGAAAATGCAGGTACTGTCAATCAATTGCCTGCGGGCGACCTGATGGATGAGGGCACGAATGTGACGGTTACTGCTTCACCGAAGTTTGGTTTCCACTTCATCAATTGGGTGGATAATGCCGGAAAAGAAGTGTCTGCCGAGAACCCTTATTCGTTCTCACTGAAAGCGAATACTTCATTGAAAGCTGTTTTTCAAGAGGTGAATACATATACATTCACAACTCGTTGTATAAATGACCTGGAAATGCAGATCGGTTCTATTTCCTTGAATCCGGAATCCACCGAAGGCAAGTACGAGGAAGGTACGGTAGTGACTGTTGTTGCCAATGAACTCCCTATTGCACGATTCTTGAACTGGGAGGATGAATTTGAGAATTCCAATGTGACGAAGCCCGAGCGCACTGTAACTGTAAAGCAGAATACGGAGATTGTTGCAAACTATGAAATACAGGATTTTATTGCCGCTTATAATTCGGATAAGGCAGAGATCTGGGCGAACAAGGGAACATATCCGTTTGCTGCCGATTATGTGTGGGACTCGGAACGTAATGCGACTGCTTCTGTAGTGAAAATCAGTAATGGAAACTCTCTGGATGGTAATTCCAGTGGCACTCCGGTGGTACGTATGCGCAAAGGAGCGGTTATCAGTTCGGTGAATGGTTTGTACATGAACGGATATCGGAGTACGGATGTAGCTATGCAGGTTCAGTTCTCTACCAAGAAATTCACGACCGTACGTTTTACTGCTGCTTTGGTGGCAAAGAATGCGGCGAATGTAAATTGGAAGGTACTTTACTCAACAGATGGTACTGTTTATAATCCCGTTATCAATAATGGCGAGGAATTGGTTTATAAATTGAGTAACGGGTTGGCTACCAGTGTTGATTTTGAATTGCCAGCCGAAGAAGTCGCCGAAAAGGAGATGGTCTATATTCGTTTTACCGGTACCGGTGACGAGCTTCTGAATGATAACAATGGTGAATATAACTTTGATAAGGTTGATTCGGGAAGCGGTCTGAATTACACGGATCATAGCGAGACCGGATTGGGTAATATCTATGTATTCGGTACTCCGATTATCGACGAAGACCCTGATGCTCCTGTCATTAAAGCGATTATTCCTGCCGATAAGGCTACCGGAGTATCTGCCAATGGAAAAATTACCATTTCTTATGATGAACGCATTCAAGCCGGAACGGGTGAAGCTACTCTGACAGGTAATGGTAAAACGATTGTATTGGAACCGGAATATGGGAGTTCTTCTGTTTCTTTCCGTTATATGAATCTGGCTTATGCTACTCAGTATACATTGGAACTGCCGGAGGGATATGTTACAGACCGTTCGGATAATCGTGCGCCGGCTGTAAACACAACTTTTACGGTGATGGAACGTGTAAAACCGGAAGCCCGTCTCTTTAATGCGATAGTAGACCAAAGTCTGGATGCGAGCATTGCACCTACCTCTACTACGATCGGTCAATATAAAACCATTCAGGAAGCGATTGATGCCGTACCGGTAACTAATAATAAACCTTGGCTTATCTTTATTAAAGCAGGATATTACAATGACTTGAATAATCGTACTTTCTCCACCGGGAAATATACTTGGGAGGATCAGAGTGGAAAGTTACCGGCTTCGGAGGACAGTCGTATCGTAGTGGTGGATCGTCCGTTTATACATTTAATCGGTGAGGATGTAAACAAGGTGACTATTGCGCAGGATCGTGTGGCGGGAAGTAACTCTGCAGATAAATCCCAACCTTGGTATAACGTGGCCGAAGGTGCTACGTTAGTTATCAAATCGAATGATTTTTATGCGGAGAACTTGACAATCGATAATGAATGGTGGACAAAATATGAAGGTAATGAAGCCCGTGGGCCACAAGCTTTGTCTCTTTATGTGGAAGCGGACCGGGTAGCTTTCAATAATTGCCGCATCCGTTCTTATCAGGATACCTACCTGAGCCCTAAGACCGGAAATACCAATACGGGCAATAACCAGCCGCATTATTACGATCGCAATTATTTCCGTAATACGATGATTGAAGGTGCAGTGGACTTTATTTATGGAGGAGGCGATGTCTACTTTGACAATTGTACACTGAATATTGTCCGTGAATCGGGTGGTTACATCGTTGCTCCGTCACACTATACGGATATGAAAGACAGTCAGGGGAATGTGACACAAGCTTGTACACGTTGGGGATATGTATTCAAAAACACGACGATCACTGCTCCCGACGGTAAGGAAGATAAGACACAAGTGTATTTCGGCCGTCCCTGGCACAATGAACCGAAAACGGTATTTATCGATACGGAATGCCGTGTGAAACCGTATGAGGGTTATTGGTATCCTAAGATGGGTGCTATACCGGCTCTTTGGGCGGTATATAATATCTGGGATAAAAACGGATATAAGATGAGTGAAAAGTCGATTGAGGAATATTGGTATGAGGAAAACGGACAGACGATTTACGGCAAGGCAAAGAACTTCCTGACGGATGAGGAAGCCGCTTCCTATACGTTGGAAAATGTTTTTGGAGGTGATGGTACCGATGCTGTTACCGGTATGTGGAATCCGCTACCGATGGTGGAACAGACTTCTAAACCGGTAATCAATGGTAAAGAAGGGGATACGGCATTTGGTTGGACTGCTGATGAGTATGCTATCTGTTATGTGGTGACTATTAATGGGAAAGTTGCCGGATTTACCGTTGATACTCGTTATGAAGCTAATTTGAATGACGTAGTTACGGTACAGTCGGTAAATGAGTATGGTGCATTGAGTGAAGCTTCCGATGAATTTACGGTAGGCAATACCGGTACGGGGCTTGAGAATACAGCAATGGAAAGCCCGGTTATCGTAATAGGAAGTAAAGGAATGATTTCCGTACGTGGTATTGAGATACCGACCCGTATTTATGTGTACGGCATAGACGGCACGCTGATACAAAATCTGGAAGTTCACCGTAATGTATCGCTTTCCGTTCCGGCCGGCCGGTATATTGTGAAAGCAAACGATTCGGTTACGAAAGTATCGGTAAATTGATAACGAACTACCGGTAAATTGATAACGAACAATCAATAAATAGCTGAAAGGGAGGACATCATTGCAAAATGTTCTCTCTTTTTTTATGCTGTAAGCTCTCTTGTCCGGCGATAATTTTTCGGGATTACCGGAAATACGTTACCTTTGTCTGTCTAAAGGTTTGTTATGCTTAAATTGTTTCTCATCATTCTCTATCTTGTTTGTCCGTTTGTGCTTTCTGCCCAAAGCCTGATGCATGTGCGTTATTATTCAGCCAAAGACGGGTTGTCTCAAAACACTGTGGCGGATTTCCTGCAGGATGATAAAGGGTATATCTGGATGGCTACCTGGAATGGATTGGAGAAGTTTGACGGCTATACATTTCAGAACTATAAGTCATATCCTACGGACGATACTCGCCTTGAATACAATCGTATTCAGCAAATTATAAAAAGCCAAAAGGGAAACATCTGGTGTATTACCTACAACAACCTGCTTTATCTCTTTGATACACGTACTGAAAAGTTCCGCAATGTCTTTTCCGGTTATCCTCATTTGGCTGGTTATGAAGAGGTAGCGCGAATATATAAGCAGACAGGCGGGATCCTTTGGTTTAGTAATAAAGCCGGAGAATTGTTCCGGATCGATGAGGAACGTTTGGGTGAAGCTGATGGAATTGTGCATTTGCCCTGCCGTTCCTGTGCCGGACATGGGCAGAAGATATACACTGTCTATCAAGACAAAAGAGGATACGAGTGGATATTGACCGAACAGGGTACTTTTGTTTACAACCATCCCGAAATACAGACCGATGTGCGGTTGAGATATGTCAAGGAGGCAGATAAAAGTACTTATTTCTTGACGGAAGGAGGAGAACTCTATACATTTGTGCCGGATGCCGGGATTCTGCATATCCCGAATCCTTTTCCAATGAAGACGGTCAGTGGATTGGTTTCTATAAAATCCGGCAGATTGTTGATTCCGGATTCGGAGAAAGTGATTGTTTATGATACGCGGAAAAAGTTTTTTGAACAGTTATACAGACAGGAAGCAGCTCTCGATCCTTTGCATGTCACAGGTGTGCACTATTCAAGAAAAAACGTAATCTGGATGTTGTCCGGACAAAGAGTGCTACGTTATACTCCTGCCGACCGGAAAGTAACCTCTTTCCAAGTGAATCTGACCGGCACGGATACTTTCCGGCATGTGCATGAGGATGAGTTCGGAGGAATTTGGTTTATGACCCGTAGCGGGAGTTTTTATTCTTATAATTCTGTTACTGACGGATTGGAACCGGCCTATCGATATACAACCGGACAGAAAGAGCCTTACCGGACAGAAGGAAGAGCTTTTCTGCGAGATTCCCATAAAAATCTGTGGGTAAGCCGTAAATACGGTTTTGATAAAATTTACTTCACCAATCGTAATTATGATTACATCCATACTTCGGCCGAACAAGAGGTACGGGGTGTTTTTATCGATTCGAAAAAACGCTTGTGGGTTGCTTCTAAGGAGAATCGGCTGGAGGTGTATGACAAACAGGGTAATTATGTGGGTAATATGGATTCCACAGGCAAACTGCTGCAAAACCGGAATATCTCTTTCGGCAGGAATGTCTATACTTTCTTTGAGGATAGCGAGCATCGTTTGTGGTTGGGAACACGAAACCACGGGATAGTAGTGGCGACGGAATATGATGGGAAATTTACACTTCACACTTTCCGTCACGATAAACAAGATCCGTATGCTTTAAGCAATGATGCCATCTATTCCATCTGTCGGGATACCCGGAATCGGATATGGATCGGTACACTTGGCGGGGGAATCAATCTGTTTTCCGGAACGTTGGATAATCCCCGTTTTATTCATTCGGAGAATTTGATGAAAGGCTACCCCGGCGGTATGTGTCACAAAGTGCGTAGTTTGTATTGTACCCGGAACGGCGTCGTACTTGCCGGCACTACGGAAGGATTATTGAGTTTCTCGGATGATTTTCAGAAGCCGGAAGACATCGAATTCTTTCACAATGACTGTGAGGACGGATTAAGTAATAATGACGTCATGGATGTGCTTGAAAGCCGGGATGGTAAAATCTATATTGCCGCTTACAGTGGGGGAATTTGTATGGCTGATGTGGATTCATTATTGAATACACGAATCCGTTTTCATTACCTTAATATGAAAAACGGGCTTCCGTCCGATTTACCGCAATCGATGTTGGAAGACAGAGAAGGGAATATCTGGATTTGTTTTGAGAATTATATAAGTAAGTACAGGGCGGACCGCAAAGGATTCGATACGTATGACAGTGCCAATCTGCATACGGATTTGCAGATTACTGAGGCCCATCCGGCTATTGATCAGCAGGGAGCTATGTATATCGGTACGAATCAGGGGATTCTTCGCCTCCGTTTATACGATTTGAAGAAGAGTAGTTTTGTGCCGCGCATCGTTTATGCCGGAGTGGATATTCAGAACAGCGACGGTACGGTTTCCAATTCCGTACTGGCCGCCGATTCACTGGTGTTGGGCAAAAAAGAACGGAATGTTACCATTGCCTTTTCAGCATTGGATTATACAAATTCGGAGGCACTTCAATACGCTTACCGTTTGAAGGGTATCAGCGATCAATGGGGATATATCGGAGAGAACCATTCCATCGGCTTTGCCAATTTGCCTTCCGGTGATTTTGTATTGGAGGTGAAGTCTACGAATGGCGATGGTGTATGGTGCGATAATATTACTCCTCTTTACATACATATTCAGCCCCGTTTCACGGAGACGGCATGGGCATGGGTGCTTTACGTTATTATAGCGATCATCCTTATTCTTACGGTATCCGGTATCATTGTCTATATCACGAACTTGAAACGGAAAGTAACTTTAGAACAGCAGTTGACCGATCTGAAACTACGCTTTTTTACTGATATTTCGCATGAGCTCCGTACACCGTTGACTTTGATATCCGGTTCGATTGAAGAAATCGTAGAACGAGGACAATTGCAAAAGAGCGGGACAGAGAATATGCAGGTAGCCCGGCGCAATGTAAATCGTATGCTGAGGCTTGTCAATCAGATTCTGGACTTCCGGAAGATACAGGGGCGAAAGATGAAGTTGAGTATTGAACAGGGAGATGTGGTTGCCTTGTGCCGGCAGGTTGGTGAGAACTTTACACAATTGGCTCACGAACGTTCCATTCATTTCCGTTTGATTCCCGAAACGCCGGAAATACGTTGCTATACGGATATGGATAAATTGGAAAAGATACTCTTCAATTTACTGTCCAATGCGTTTAAATATACGGCGGATGGTAAGTCCATTACCATGGTGGTACGTATGGAGTCCGGTTGCTTGTTTGTTTCCGTACGTGATGAGGGCAAGGGGATGGATCTCCGGAGAATCGATAACTTGTTCGGTCGCTTCGAGACTTTCGGGAAAACAGATCCGAACCGTTCTACCGGTATCGGGCTTTCTCTGGTGAAAGAATTCGTGGATTTGCTGCACGGCACGATACAGCCTGAAAGTATTCCCGGACAGGGAACCGTTTTCACCGTTACCTTACCCTGCACTTACGAGGCATATGCTGCCGATTCGATGGCTGAATTTGTTTTGAATGATGAAGTAAAGTTCGAATACCCTGTGGAAGTACAGTTATCCCGTCAGGAGGAGAAGGAGAGGAGTATTCTGATCATAGAAGACAATGACGAGCTCCGTCGTTTTCTGGCTATGATATTGAGAGACTGTTATCATGTATTGGAAGCCGGTGACGGCAGGCAAGGTCTGGAAATAATAGGTCGGGAATTGCCGGATTTGATTGTCAGTGATGTGATGATGCCCGAAATGGATGGCATTGAATTGCTGGCAGCAGTAAAAGTCAATCGCGATACCAGTCATATTCCCGTGATCCTGCTTTCGGCCAAAGCGTCTGTTGACGATCGTGTCAGAGGGTTGGAGTATGGTGCGGATGACTATATAGCCAAGCCGTTTAATTCTGCTTACTTGAAAGCGCGGATTGAGTCGTTGATAAGGCAACGCAGCTCTTTGGCAGCGTATTATCTCGGGAGTTCATTGAAAGACTCGGATAAAACGGAAAAGAAGCAGCCGGATATGAAATTGGAGCAGGTGCTGGAATCGGTTCCGTCCTTCAATAACACTTTTATTCAGGAGGTGATCCGGTTAGTCGATGAGAATCTGCAGAATCCGGATTTCAAGATTGATGACTTGGCTGAAACAATGAATATGAGCCGTGCCGTATTCTATCGTAAGATAAAGACGTTTACAGGAGCTTCTCCGATCGATTTGGTGAAAGAGATGCGTTTGAAACGGGCTTTGGAGTTATTGGATGCCGACACATACAGTTTGTCGGAAGTTGCCTATCAAAGCGGATTTTCCTCACCGCAGTACTTCAGTCGCGTATTTAAAGAACAGATGCAGTGCACACCGAATGAATATAAGAGACGAAAAGCAATGAAAAACTGATTATATTACTGAGGTATTAGTATGAATTATCTCTTTTCTTTTTTGTTTTCTGGATTGGGTTTTATTTATAGTCTTTGTTAGTGATATTACATAGGATTGCCGGTTGCATGATTTGTGAGTTCTTCTTTTTCTGATACCGCTTGCTTTATTATTTCTTCTTCATTAGTGTTACTTTTTTCTTCTTCTTCCTCTTCTTCCTCTGCAAATGGTTCCGGCCTTTGTGGTCCGTATCCGATAAATGCAAAAGCACAGAGTGATCCCATGATTGCTCCGCTAAGATGCCCTTCCCATGAAGTATTGGCAGGTGTAAAGTAAGGGAACATTTGCCATACGAGTCCGCCATATAAGAAAGTAACCAATAATGAAATGGCAATCAGAGGGGTGTATTTTCGCAATAATCCACTGAAAAACAAGAAAAAAGCCAATCCGTAAATCACACCGCTTGCTCCGATGTGCCATCCGGGTTTTCCGATGATAAAAGTAATGGTACCGCAACCTATCCAGATAATGAAGAATATATAAGGAGCAATCCCCCGGTAAAAATAAAATAAACACCACGTAAGAAAAAAGAGAGGTAACGTATTGGCAAATAAATGAGCAAAGTTGCTGTGTATCAACGGATGTGCGAAAATGCCAAACATTCCTCTTTGTTCCATAGGGTATACTCCTAAGCGTGTGAAGTCCCAATCCATACCTACCTCTAATATCTTTATTATATAAAGGATAAAAATAAGGAACAACGGAAGCGTCATTGCTAAGAGTATTTTTCGTAAATCCTGCTTCATTTCTCTTTTTTTTGGTTAAATATACACAATGTTGCGAATATTTTAAGGAAAAAGGAAAATAAAAACCGATTTTATTTTTGTTTTTACCTTTAATTCGTATTTTTGGAAATCATACTTAGAATTATGATAACAGAAATATAATTAACCTTTAAATAATGCACAACTATGAGTTATTTACATTTTGACAAGACTCTGATGGTTAATCTGGAGGAATCTCTTCCCAGAGAAATTCTTAGGACGAACCGTGCGGGAGCTTATCATTGTACAACGATTGTAGATTGTAACACACGCAAATATCACGGTTTGTTGGTGATTCCTGTTCCCAACCTGGATGATGAGAATCATGTGCTGCTATCTTCTCTTGATGAAACGGTAATTCAGCACGGTGCGGAGTTTAACCTGGGATTACATAAATATCAGGGAAATAATTATAGTCCGAATGGGCATAAATATATCCGTGAATTCGATTGTGAACATATTCCGGCAACGACTTACCGTGTGGGAGGAGTTATTCTCCGTAAAGAAAAAATTTTTGTACATCACGAAAACCGGATTCTGATTCGTTATACTTTGATCGACGCCCATTCGGCAACAACCTTGCGTTTCCGTCCATTTTTGGCTTTCCGAAGCGTGCGGGAGTATACCCATGAAAATGCACAGGCAAGCCGTGACTATCAATTGGTGGAAAATGGTATAAAAACCTGTATGTATCCCGGGTATCCGGAATTGTTCATGCAACTGAACAAGAAAAATGAATTCCATTTTGACCCCAACTGGTATCGGGGTATCGAGTATCCTAAAGAACAGGAAAGAGGATACGATTTCAACGAAGACCTTTATGTACCCGGCTATTTCGAAGTGGATATCAAGAAAGGTGAAAGTATCGTCTTTTCTGCCGGTATTTCTGAGATATCTCCCCGACGTTTGAAACAGGTATTTGAAACAGAAGCAGAAGACCGGACGCCACGCGACAGCTTCTATCATTGCTTGAAAAATTCAGCGCACCAATTTCATAACAAACAAGAAGAAGAGCATTATATTCTTGCCGGATATCCGTGGTTTAAGTGCCGTGCACGCGATATGTTCGTATCATTGCCCGGATTGACGTTGGCTGTCGATGAAGTGGATGAGTTTGAGGATGTCATGAAGACTGCAGAGAAAGCCATTCGCAATTATATCAATGACGAACCTATAGGGTGTAAAATTTATGAAATGGAAGATCCGGACGTTCTGTTGTGGGCTGTATGGGCATTGCAACAGTATGCCAAGGAAACTTCACGCGAGCAATGCCGGGCGAAATACGGATCCTTGTTGGAGGAAATTATCGAATTTATCCGTCAGCGAAAACATAACAATCTCTTCTTGCACGAAAATGGCCTGCTTTATGCTAACGGTACGGACAAGGCAATTACGTGGATGAATTCAACGGTTAATGGCCGTCCGGTGGTGCCCCGTACCGGATATATCGTAGAAATAAATGCTTTGTGGTATAATGCGCTTCGTTTTGTGGCCGATTTGGTTCGGGAAGGCGGTAATACGGTATTGGCCGATTTGCTGGACGGACAGGCGGAAGTAACAGGCAAGTCTTTTGTAGAAGTATTCCGCAATGAATACGGCTATCTGCTCGACTACGTAGACGGAAATATGATGGATTGGAGTGTACGGCCTAATATGATATTTACGGTAGCCTTTGATTATTCTCCTCTCGATCGGGCACAGAAGAAACAGGTGTTGGATATTGTGACGAGAGAACTGCTTACCCCGAAAGGCCTTCGTACATTAAGTCCGAAGAGCGGCGGCTATAATCCTAATTATGTGGGGTCTCAGATTCAACGTGATTATGCTTATCATCAGGGAACTGCCTGGCCGTGGCTGATGGGCTTTTATATGGAAGCTTATCTGCGGATTTATAAGATGAGCGGTATTTCGTTTGTAGAACGTCAGTTGATTGGTTTTGAAGATGAGATGACAAGTCATTGCATCAGTTCATTACCCGAATTGTTTGACGGTAACCCTCCTTTCAAAGGACGTGGGGCTGTGTCGTTTGCAATGAACGTGGCTGAGATTCTGCGTATTTTGAAATTATTGTCAAAGTATAATTTATAAGAGGAGGGACGAAAATGAAAGTATTAATGTTTGGATGGGAATTCCCCCCGCATATTTTAGGTGGTTTAGGAACTGCCAGTTACGGTTTAACGAAAGGAATGTCTCTCCAGCAGGATATGGAAATCACCTTTTGTATTCCCAAACCTTGGGGTGATGAAGATCAGAGTTTTTTGAAAATTATCGGTATGAACAGTACACCGGTAGTCTGGAGAGATGTGAATTGGGAGTACGTGAAAGACCGTGTGGGCTCTTATATGGATCCGCAACTTTATTACGATTTGCGTGATCATATTTATGCCGATTTCAATTATCTGCATACAAATGACTTGGGATGCATCGAATTCTCGGGGCGTTATCCGGACAATTTGCATGAAGAGATCAATAACTATTCCATTGTGGCCGGCGTGGTAGCCCGTCAGCAGGAGTTTGATATCATACACTCACACGATTGGTTGACATATCCGGCCGGTCTGCATGCCAAACAGGTATCGGGTAAGCCGTTGGTGATCCACGTGCATGCCACCGATTTTGACCGTAGCCGTGGTAATGTAAATCCTACTGTATACGCAATAGAGAAAAACGGTATGGATCATGCCGATCACATCATGTGCGTAAGTGAGTTGACCCGGCAGACTGTTATTCATAAATATTATCAGGATCCGAAGAAAGTGTCTACCGTGCACAATGCGGTTTCACCGTTGTCGCAGGATATTCTGGATATTGTTCCGAATAAGAATCCGAAAGAAAAAGTGGTTACTTTCCTGGGACGTATCACTATGCAGAAAGGACCGGAGTATTTCGTAGAGGCGGCTGCTATGGTGTTGCAGCGTACCAAGAATGTACGTTTTGTAATGGCCGGTAGTGGCGATATGATGAATCAGATGATTCGTTTGGTTGCTGAACGCGGAATTGCCGATCGTTTCCATTTCCCCGGATTTATGAAAGGCCGGCAAGTATATGAAGTGTTGAAAGCCAGCGATGTTTACATTATGCCTTCTGTGTCCGAGCCATTTGGTATTTCTCCGTTGGAAGCGATGCAGTGCAGTGTACCGACAATCATTTCCAAGCAGTCCGGTTGTGCGGAGATTTTGGAGAAATGCATTAAGACGGATTATTGGGACATTCATGCGATGGCAGATGCAATTTATTCCATTTGTACTTATCCTGCGATGTATGAATATCTGTGTGATGAAGGGAAGAAAGAAGTGGACCAGATTAAATGGGAAAACGTCGGATACAAAGTGCGTGGTATCTATGACGAAGTAATAAAGAATTATAAATAATAAAATAATATAGATATGAGAACAATCTGTCTTTATTTTGAAATACATCAAATTATTCATCTGAAACGTTATCGTTTTTTCGATATAGGTGCCGATCATTACTATTATGATGACTATGCCAATGAGATAAGTATAAATGAGGTTGCCGAACGCTCTTATATTCCGGCACTTAGCACATTGATCGAAATGGCTAAGAATTCTAATGGGGCATTCAAAGTAGCGCTGTCTATTTCAGGCGTTGCATTAGAGCAGCTCGAGATTCATGCGCCGGCCGTAGTTGACTTGCTGCACCAGCTTAATGATACCGGCTGTTGTGAATTCTTAGCTGAGCCTTATTCACACGGCTTATCGTCATTAGCTAATGAAGATTGCTTCCGGGAAGAGGTGATGCGTATGAGCGATAAAATCAAACAGATGTTTGGTAAGGCACCGAAGGTATTCCGTAATTCAAGTCTGATTTATTCCGATGAAATTGGTGCTCAAGTAGCTGCTATGGGTTTCAAAGGTATGCTCACGGAAGGTGCTAAATATATTTTGGGTTGGAAGAGTCCTCATTATGTATATCATTGCAATCAGGCTCCGAGCTTGAAATTGTTGTTGAGAGATTATAAACTATCGGATGATATCGGTTTGCGTTTCTCTAATTCCGAGTGGAGTGAATATCCGTTGTTTGCCGATAAGTACATTAACTGGATCGATGCTTTACCTCAGGAAGAGCAGGTTATCAATATATTTATGGAATTGAGTGCTTTGGGTATGGTGCAGCCGCTTTCTTCCAATATATTGGAATTCTTGAAAGCACTTCCGTATTGTGCAAAAGAAAAAGGAATCACTTTCTCTACGCCTACAGAGATTGTAACTAAATTAAAATCGGTTTCCCAACTGGATGTACCGTATCCTATCTCTTGGGTGGACGAAGAGAGAGATACAAGTTGCTGGTTGGGTAATGTCATGCAACGCGAGGCATTCAACAAACTGTATAGTGTGGCCGAGCGTGTGCATATGTCTGATGACCGCCGTATAAAGCAGGACTGGGATTATCTTCAGGCAAGTAATAATTTCCGGTTTATGACTACAAAGAATACGGGGATTTATCTCAATCGTGGTATTTATGATTCTCCATATGATGCTTTCACCAATTATATGAATATTTTGGGTGATTTTATCAAGAGGGTAAATTCGCTGTACCCGGAAGATATCGATGATGAAGAATTGAATTCATTGCTGACTACTATCCATAATCAAGGTGAAGAGATCGCAGAGCTTCATAAAGAGTTGGATAAATTACGCGCGAAAGAGGAAAAGGCAAAGGCTGTAAAGGCTGCTGCCAAGCCCAAAGCTGCTGTAGAAAAAGCAGTAAAAGAGGAAAAGACAGCTCCTAAAAAGACTGCTGCAAAGACTGCAACAAAGAAAGTTGCTCCAAAAAGTAAGAAGAAAGCAGAATAGAAACTGAAGAAGATACATTAAAAAAGGAACAGGTCGGAACTTTAAAATTCCGACCTGTTCTTTTTTATTTTTATCTGTCTTTTGGACTTAGTTTAGAAAGAAGTATAAATAACTTCCAATGACAACGGTGGACTGTCTAATCCTCCTTTCAACTTCGTGTAACCGGGTTTAAGGTCATTGAGAATACTGATGATACTTCCACTTGTGGTACTGGTATTTTTATCTCTTGTAATCGTTACCGGTATGATGGCAACCTTATCCCATGAAGTCGCTTTTTCCCATGCCTCAATGGTAGTAACGGGTGTCCCTGTATCGACATCTAAAATACCTTCTATTTTTCCGTCATTCTTGAGTGCTGTTACGGCTGCCGCTCTTTCTGCCAGACAAGTATTAATGAGTCTCGATAAATTGGAGAATACATATTGATTACTGTTTATGGCATTGTGTTGGGCAATGTAGGAGGTTACATCATCGTTGATCTTATTGTCCTGGAAGAAACTTTCCTTTTCTTTTTCTCGAACCAGCAATACGTAGCTGGGAATATTCATACTAAAGTCGTATTTATTTTTATCATTGCTTTGGTTATAATTGGTCAATGCCAATTTAACGACGTTCAATGTATCTTGACTTAGCTTTTCCCGTATGTTATTCAAAGGCAATGAAACCTGCGTATAAATGCCGGCAGGAGTTTTTAGATACGTCCATTCCCGTTCATCCACTTTCTCTTTGATTTTATCCTCGTCACTGTTGAATGCATTAGCTTGAATGATTTCCCTGGTTGCGGCAAATGTCCGATAACCGTATGCAGTAGAGTCTGTTTCATTGTCGCTTTTCTTAAGATTGGCGCCATCGTCTCCTTTCACATAACATTCATATATAACACGCAGTTCGATTTGGTCTATATAGAGGATCGTACCGTCACCATAGTCATTTTTTACATAGATTCCCTTGAAAATATCTCTGAATACATTTGCGAAATCTACATTATCTTCATCTGCCTTTCTGCTGGCTTCAAGAATCTTCTGGCCTAAGGTCTGTGGTAAAGTTACAGTAACCGAAGGAATATAACCACTCTGATTTCTAACTGAGCTGGCTACGGATAAATCTACTGCCGTATAGGCTTTTCGTCCCAATAAAGCACTGGGGTCATTTTTATTGTAGAAATCTTCCGGATTGATATCGGTATAATAGGCAGATTCCTTATCCAGATCTTTATTTAATTGGTAGACACTCAAACGGGAGGCTGTCAGTGAATCACCGAAATAACTGCTGTAAGCCAATGACAGTTCTGTGCGGTATACTTCATTTTTCACCATGATCGCTTTGGGATCGTTTGGGTTATCTTTATTATAAAGCGGCGGAAAGGTAAAGTTTTCATTACAATGTAATTGTGCCAAAAAATTAGCCTCATAATAGCCGAAATCCGGATCGGTGAATTTTCCCAGATAGCCGACGCTTGTCTTTGCAAAAACTTTTCCGGCGAGTTCCGATTGGGTTTTGACGTCGAATGTTGCCAATTTACCGTTTATGTTCTGATCTCCACCCGGAAACATCCCTAATCCCAATGTACCGGTATTGTCATCACATCCGAAGAAAGTTAGAGACAATAGGATAACCCATAGATATTTTACTTTCATGATCGTCGTATCTTAGTTCAATTTTTTATTCTTGTTCTGTTTCCCACACCTTGTCATAAAACTCATTGCAGGCATCGGCATATGTTTCGGCAGTCTGATACTCGAGAACCGGTTTTCCGGATTGGCGTGCGTAATCCATGATCTCTTCATTGACATGTTCGCTGTTTTGTATCACTCCGTCCGAGTAGTCGACAGCCAACTTGCATAAAGTTGCATAATCTACCGGCTCTTTCAGCATGGCCACATCTTTTTTGTTGATGCCCTTCAGCATTAATTTGGTAGCAAAGTCACTGCTCAGCGTGTTTTTGAAATCGTCTTCGTATACTGAAAATACAACTTTTGCATCGCGGAATGAAGGCTCGTCTTTGTAAGCTTTCTTGATGTATAAAGGAGCCAACGCAGTCATCCAACCGTGGCAATGAATCACATCGGGAGTCCAACGCAATTTTTTTACTGTTTCCAATACTCCTCTGGCATAAAAGATAGCACGGCTGTCGTTATCATCGTATTCAATTCCATTTTCATCGGATGTCTGCAGCCTGTTTTGGAAATAATCATCATTGTCGATGAAATATACCTGCATGCGTGCTGATTGTATGGATGCGACTTTAATAATTAACGGGTGGTCGGTGTCGTCGATAATCAGATTCATACCGGAAAGACGTATCACTTCATGCAGCTGATTTCTGCGTTCGTTGATATTTCCCCATTTGGGCATGAATGTTCTGATCTCTCTGCCTTTTTCCTGAATGGACTGGGGCAGATTTCTGCCTATGTTAGCCATTTCAGATTCAGAAACGTAAGGGGTAATCTCTTGTGTAATAAATAAAACCTTATTCGCCTTTGTCATAATAACAATCCTTCTCGTAAATATTCTGCAAAGATATAAAAAAAAAAGGGCATTAAAGCAAGTCATCGGCCGGTATAATTCCTTATGAATTGTTAAGTAATTGATTATCAGTGATAAAATGCCTTTCGCTTATTTTTGTCCTATGCTTGCCTTTTGCATTAATTTGCGATATTTCTTCTTTATATGGTAAATAATAGTTTATTTTGCACAGTTTTTCAAACAAAAAAGAAACAGAAGCGAATTGAAATGAAAGTAATACATACGATCGAGGACTTGCAAGCCGAGCTGTCGGCACTGAAAGCCCAAGGGAAAAAGGTGGGGCTGGTACCTACTATGGGTGCTTTGCATGCAGGGCACGCATCACTTGTGAAGCGTAGTGTAAATGAGAATGACGTAACGGTAGTCAGTGTTTTTGTAAACCCTACTCAGTTTAATGATAAAAACGATCTGGTAAAATATCCGCGTACGCTGGAGGCCGATTGTAAGTTGCTTGAGGATTGCGGGGCGACTTTGGTATTTGCTCCTTCGGTAGAGGAGATGTATCCTGAACCCGATACACGCCAGTTTAGTTATGCACCTCTGGATACGGTAATGGAAGGTGCGTTCCGTCCCGGACATTTCAATGGGGTATGCCAGATAGTAAGTAAATTGTTTGATGCAGTGAAGCCGCATCGTGCCTATTTCGGGGAGAAAGATTTCCAGCAATTGGCTATTATTCGTGAGATGGTACGCCAAATGAAGTTTGATCTTGAAATTGTGGGTTGTCCCATTGTCCGTGAAGAGGATGGATTGGCATTGAGTAGCCGGAATGCCCGTTTGTCGTCCGACGAACGTGAAAATGCTTTAAATATTTCCCGGACATTATTTAAAAGTCGTACCTTTGCAGCCACTCATGCGGTGAGTGAAACGCAAAAGATGGTGGAAGATGCTATTGCTGCTGCGCCGGGGCTTCGTCTGGAGTATTTTGAGATAGTAGACGGAAACACTTTGCAGAAGATTGGAGATTGGAATGAGACATCGTATGCAGTGGGCTGTATTACAGTTTTTTGCGGAGAAGTTCGTCTGATCGATAACATTAAATACAAAGAAGTTTAAACTAAAAAAAGACCAAACCCTTATGATGATTGAAGTGTTGAAGTCGAAAATTCATTGTGCACGTGTCACGGAGGCGAATCTGAACTACATGGGTAGTATTACGATTGATGAAGACCTGCTGGATGCTGCGAACATGATTGCCGGTGAAAAGGTGTATATCGCTGACAATAACAATGGTGAGCGTTTTGAAACCTATATTATCAAAGGTGAACGTGGCTCGGGCAAAATCTGCCTGAACGGTGCTGCAGCCCGGAAGGTTCAACCGGATGATATTGTGATTATCATGTCGTATGCGCTGATGGATTTTGAAGAAGCAAAATCGTTTAAGCCGACAGTGATTTTTCCGGATCCGGTAACGAACAGTGTGGTGAAATAGGAGAGTAGGACATCGCTCTTGAGATATATAAAAAATCCCGTTTACATGGTAGTAAGCGGGATTTTTTTATTGGATCATTCCGATGGAATGGGTTTACTTCTTTAATTGTTCGTTCATGGCCGCTGCCGCTTTGCGTCCGTCGCCCATGGCCAGGATAACGGTAGCACCGCCGCGTACGATATCGCCACCGGCATAGATAGTCGGGATGGATGATTGCATATTGTCGTTTACCGCAATGGTGCCTTTGCGGCCCAATTCCAAGCCTTTTATCGAGCTCGGTACAATCGGGTTGGGAGATACCCCTACGCTGACGATAGCCAGATCGATGTCAATTGTTTCGGTAGCACCCGGAATGGCTACGGGGCTGCGACGTCCGGATGCGTCCGGTTCGCCAAGTTCCATTTTCTGCAGCACCACTTGCTTTACGCGTCCCTGCTCATCGGCCAGATATTCGATCGGGTTATGCAAGGTCATAAATTCCACTCCCTCTTCTTTAGCGTGTTTCACCTCTTCCAGACGGGCAGGCATTTCTTCCTCCGAACGGCGATAGATAATCATGGCGCGTTCCGCACCGAGACGCTTGGCTGTACGGACGGAGTCCATTGCCGTATTTCCACCGCCGATAACGGCTACATTCTTGCCGAAGGCAACCGGAGTATCGGAATCCGGACTGGCGGCATCCATCAGGTTGACACGGGTCAGGTATTCATTGGATGACATGATGTTAATCGAATTCTCACCCGGTATGTTCATGAAATTAGGCAGTCCGGCACCTGAAGCAACGAATATGCCTTTGAAACCTTCCTCTTCCAGTTGTTCTACACTGATAGTCTTTCCAACGATACAGTCTTTAATGAAAGTGACACCCATCTTGGCCAGATTGTCTATTTCGACATCTACGATCTTGTTCGGCAAACGGAATTCGGGGATGCCGTATTTCAATACACCGCCGATTTCGTGCAATGCCTCGAATACTGTGACATCGTATCCGTATTTAGCCATATCTCCTGCAAAGGAAAGTCCGGCGGGACCGGAACCGATAACAGCTACTTTGATTCCATTCTTTTCGGCAATCTCGGGAACGGATATTTGTCCGCTTTCGCGTTCGTAATCGGCAGCAAAGCGTTCGAGATGGCCGATAGCTACCGCCTCTTTACCCATTTTCAAGTGGATACATTTGGATTCGCATTGCTTTTCCTGTGGGCATACACGGCCGCATACGGCAGGAAGAGCACTGGTTTCTTTTAGTGTTTTGGCTGCTTCGAGGAATTCACCGCGTTCGATGTTTTTGATAAAACGGGGAATATCGATTCCAACCGGGCAACCGCTCATACATCCCGGATTGGCACAGTCCAGGCAACGTTTGGCTTCCATGACGGCCTGTTCTTTGGTTAATCCCTGATTTACCTCTTCTTTACGGCTGTGAGAGCGGTATTCGGCATCGAGTTCGTTCATCTTGCAACGTTCTATATTCGAACGTTCTTTGGCTTTGATGCTTTTGCGTAATTCTTCGCGCCAAGGGGCGTTACGGCTGTTTTCATCTGTAGTTGGGATGGCTTCACAGTGTTCTTCGAGTTTGTGCATTTCTTCACGCTCGATGTTTTTGAAGGCACCCATACGTTTCAGCATTTCGTCGAAGTCCACTTGATGCCCGTCGAATTCCGGACCGTCTACACACACAAACTTTGTTTTACCGCCGATCGTAATACGGCAGGCACCGCACATACCTGTGCCGTCTACCATGATGGTATTCAGTGATACATCTGTAGGGATTTCATATTTTTTAGTCAGCAGGCATACGAATTTCATCATGATGGCCGGACCGATAGCGAAGCATTTGTTTACCTTTTCGCGTTTGATGACCTCTTCCACACCTTCTGTTACGAGTCCTTTACGGCCGTAAGAACCGTCGTCTGTCATGATAATCACTTCGTCCGAGCTTTCGCGCATCTCTTTTTCAAGGATAATCAGTTCTTTGGTACGCCCGGCCAGAACGGTGATGACACGGTTTCCGGCAGCTTTAAGAGCCTGAACGATAGGCAGCATCGGAGCAACACCTACGCCACCACCGGCACAGACTACTGTCCCGAAGTTTTCGATGTGTGTGGCTTGCCCCAGTGGACCTACAACGTCGGTGATGTAATCACCTTCATTAAGTTCACAGAGTCTGGTAGAAGAAAGTCCCACCTCTTGCACAACCAAAGTGATGGTTCCTTTTTTTACATCAGCGCCCGCAATAGTCAATGGCATACGTTCGCCCTTTTCGCCTACGCGAACAATGACAAAATGTCCCGCTTTACGCGATTTTGCTATTAGCGGAGCTTCTATCTCCAGTTTGAACACTTTCTCGGAAAAATGTTCTTTGTTAATGATTTTGTTCATTATCTAATTAATTTGTTGGAATTACTACGTAACTGCTATCAGAATGATATTTTGGCAAAGATACAGCTTATTTGGGAATAATAAAAGAAAAGCCGCCTTTTTGGGGCGGCTTCTTATGCATCTGTGACCATTTCCTTTAATCGATAACCTCGAATCCGCAATAGGGAACCAATGCTTTCGGTATCCGGATACCTTCCGGTGTCTGATTGTTTTCGAGCAATGCAGCTACGATACGCGGCAATGCCAATGCGGATCCGTTAAGTGTGTGGCAGAGTTCTGTTTTCTTTTCGCCATTGCGATAACGGCATTTCAGACGGTTGGCCTGATAGGTATCGAAGTTGGAAACAGAACTTACTTCCAGCCAACGCTTTTGTGCTTCCGAATATACTTCAAAGTCGAAACATAGAGCGGCGGTGAAACTCATATCTCCTCCGCAAAGGCGAAGAATACGGTAGGGAAGTTCTAATTTCTGTAACAGGCCTTCTACGTGATCCAGCATCTCTTGGTGGGATTGACGGGAATGTTCCGGTTTGTCGATACGCACCAACTCTACTTTAGAAAATTCATGCAGGCGGTTCAAGCCGCGAACGTCTTTACCGTAAGAGCCGGCTTCGCGACGGAAACACTGGGTGTAAGCGCAATTCATGATCGGAAGTTGCTTCTCGTCCAAGATAACGTCACGGTAGATGTTGGTTACCGGTACTTCCGCTGTCGGGATCAGATAAAGATCGTCTACTTCACAATGATACATCTGACCTTCTTTGTCGGGTAGCTGTCCTGTTCCGTAGCCGGAAGCGGCGTTGACTACTGTCGGAGGCATAATTTCCGTATATCCCGATTTGCGTGCTTCGTCCAGGAAGAAGTTGATGAGTGCACGCTGTAACTGTGCTCCTTTACCTTTATATACGGGAAAACCCGCTCCGGTGATTTTTACACCGAGGTCAAAGTCTATCAGGTCGTATTTTTTTGCCAGTTCCCAATGGGGAAGGGCGTCTTTGGGAAGTTCGGTTTCCATTCCTCCCATTTTTTCCACAACGTTGTCTTCCGCACCTACACCTTCGGGCACTTCATCGTAAGGAACGTTGGGGATGGTATACAGAAGATTCTGAAGCTCGGTAGCTGCTTCGGTCATGGCCGTATCCAGAACCTTGTTGCCTTCTTTCAGTTCGGCAACACGTGTGCGTGCTGCTTCCGCTTCTTCTTTTTTACCTTCTTTCATCAACTGGCCGATTGTTCTCGACAGCGAGTTTACCTCTGCCAGATTTTTATCTAATTGATTCTGTGTGTTACGTCTCTTGTCATTCACTTCAATGACTTTGGCAATGGTTGCTGCTGCGTCTTTGAAATGTTTCTTTTCCAGGCCACGGATTACCGCGTCGGTGTTTTCTGTAATTTGTTTAATAGTAAGCATATCAATACTTTTTTATGAACATTTCTCTTTGAGGGTACAAAGATAAATAAAAATACAGAGATGCGGCTCTTTAGGATGTAAAAAAGAAAGGAGATGCAATCACTTGGATTACATCTCCGTTTTTCAATATGGTTATGTCCGAAGCTTATGCTTCTGTTGCTTCAGCCGGGATGATAGATACGTATCTTCTATCTTCTTTGGTTACTTTGAAACTAACTGTTCCATCTACTAAAGCGAAAAGAGTGTGGTCCTTACCCATACCCATGTTATTACCCGGGTGGAATTCAGTACCTCTTTGACGAACGATGATGTTACCTGCTTTGCAAGTTTCGCCACCAAATATCTTAACGCCTAATCTCTTGCTGTGTGATTCGCGGCCGTTCTTAGAACTACCGACACCTTTTTTATGAGCCATTTCTTTTTACTTTTTAATTGATTAAGCTACTACTTCTGTAATTGTTAACTCTGTAAACTGTTGACGGTGACCGTTCAGTTTTCTGTGACCTTTTCTTCTTTTCTTGTGGAAAACAAGCTCTTTGTCACCTTTAACCAGGCTTGAAACAATCTGGCAAACAACTTTTGCACCTTCTACAGTAGGAACACCTACAGTGATGTTGCCGTCTTTGTCTACCAAAAGAACTTTGTCAAATTCTACTGTTGCACCGTTTTCTGCATTTTGAATGTGGTGTACAAACAGTTTTTTGCCAGCTTCTGCTTTGAATTGCTGACCGTTAATTTCTACAATTGCGTACATCTTATATATAAATGTATAAGTTAGCTCCGTCGGGTGGTCTTTAATCACTTAGAGAACACTTTGTTGAACCCGGTGCGGAATAATCGGCCACAAAAGTACTGTTTTTATTCTTTTCAGACAAATATTTCTTCTTTATTTTTTAAGAACTGCTTTAAAAGCTTATTTTTCGTTCTCGCTTTATGATTAATAGATGTCCTTGAAAACGGTCGTTGGAATTCTGATTATCCGTATTTTTGGGGTGGGGATACCAGCTCTTTAAGATTACTGATGATGCTGACATGTGGGTATTGGGCCAGTTCTCCGAATTTCGTCATTCCGCTTGTTATCCCGGTAAAGCTGACTCCTGCCGAAGCGGCGGTTTGGGCGTCTACGGTACTGTCTCCGATATACAGGGTCTCTTCCGGAGACACTTTCAGCTTTTCGATGGCAAGTAACAAACCTTCCGGATCGGGCTTGGCACGACTTACGTCTTCCATTCCGATAATGATGTCGAACCATCCTTGGGGAAGATGCATTTTCATGAATTCTTCAATACGGAAACGGTTTTTGGTGGATATGATTCCGATACGTGCCCCTTGTCGCCTTAGTTTATGCAAGGTAGGGAGGGTATCTGTAAAAAGGCGGGTATTCCGGTTCATGTGCTGATTTTCTTCTTCGGAATACTCCTCTTTCAAGGCGATCAGTTGCTCCATATCTGTAATTCCGGTCAGAATACTGAACGAATCCTCGAGGGTTTTGCCTATGGTACGTTTGATAGCTGTATCGGTGATGTCTTTATAGCCGTGTCGTTGGAGTACATTGCGGAAACAAATAACAATGCCTCGGGATGAATCGGCGAGTGTATAGTCAAAATCGAATAAGTAAGTCGTGTATTTCATTTGCCGGAATTTTTGGCAAAGATACGAAAGGATAGTTATGAAAACAAAAATGCTTTTATATAATATGATTTGAGGGGGGAATTAGAAAAAATAATAGTGTATACTTTTATCGGTCGAAAGTATACACTATTACCCCTTAGAAATATATACTTTTGGCAGGTAAGAGTATATATCTCTTTATGCTTTGAAAATCAATTGGTTATTTTACTGGATCAACCGCGTAGCCCTGCTTTTTCAACAGGTTTAGGACTCCGTTTTCTCCCGGCAGGTGCAAGGCGCCGACAGCGATAAAGGTCGGCGCTGTTTTCATGATTTCCGGTAACGCCTTTACCCATTTTTGGTTTCGGTTATCGATCATATTTGTTTTTTCCTGTGGGGTCATGCTGCAAAGTTCTCCGTCGGAGATTTTCTCCATGGCGGCCAAATCTTGTGCCATGTAAGCCGAAGTGAGCTTTTTAGTCAGTTCGATGTTTTCATCGATGTTGTTTATAAAACAGAGCAATGTTTCGGCCTGGCGCTTAAGAGAAGATTGGTTGTAAAGCAGATCCATCTGGAAGTCCATCGTTTCCAAGCCCTCTGTCTTTTTCCCTTTTTCAGTTGCCTGTGTCTGGAAATAGGTATCCAGTTGCTCCTGCGGATTGAATCCGCCGACATGTTTCATATAAAGGATAACTATCAGATTGTTGCTGAGAAAAGCCGGTTTGACTTTTGGTAACATGGCAATATCAAACATCAGGTTTTCTTTCGAACATTTGTTGATCAGCTCGTATTCTTCGTCAGTGAAGAGCGACTTGAAAGTCGTATCCGTTTCTGTCGTCATATATTTCTGCAATAGAGCAGCAGCTTTGGTCTGATCTTGCATTTCGCTCATTTTCAATTCGCCGTATACCTGCCGGGTATGGTCGAGTGCTGCCTGTAATCCCTGGATGCTGTCTTTGATGCTGAGTGAAGCAAGATGATGCGTTCCCATAATGTAAGAAGGCTCTGTCAACCCGTTGCCGGATATTCTCCATAATAACTGTGCATTTGTACTGATTGCAACGCAAAATAAAAGAAGTGTTCCCAAATACTTTTTCATAATGAATTGTTTTTTATTATTAACGTGTTCGTCCGCCGGAAATCCAGTGCTTTGTGTAGTAGGGCTCATTCAGTTGGCTTACAATCACACCCCGGGTAGTACTGGCGTGAATGAATTTGCCTTCTTTCAGATAGATGCCTACATGGGCTACCTTCTTTCCGGAGCGGTTGCTGGTGAAAAAGACCAAATCGCCTTCCCGCAAGTTGCGTTTTGCCACCTTATTACTCTCTTTCTTTTGTCCGTCCGTACTGCGGGACAGTTTCGTGTGGTATACTTTTTTATATATATGGCTGGTAAATCCGGAACAATCGGTCCCCCGTTTCGAATCTCCTCCTGTGTGGTAAGGGACGCCGATCCATTCGGCCGCTTCCAGATAGAGTTTGTGATTATCTTCCAGACGAATGTCTATGCCCAAACGGACAGAAGCACGTGCTAATGCCTTATAATCCAATCTGGGGGCAACTGAACGGCAGGAACTGAGACTGAATATCAGTCCCAATATTACCGGAATATATAAAAAGTTTTTTCTCATCTTTTCCCGTTTTTTGTATTCCATTGCCATAATGCCGTCAATTAGCCTGTTTTTTTAATTTTGAATTCTGTCATTATAACACAACTAATTGGCACATTGGCATATTATCACATTGAAAAATTATTCTCTCGGTTCTTCTACCTCCTGTTCCGGAATATTCTCTTCCGGAGTAAATTCTTCCACATCGACATTGAAATAATCCTCGAGTTCTTTTTCGGCTGAATTATTTTCATTCCGGATGTCACGGATAATGGTACCATGTTCGAGCAGAGCGATACGTGGACATACATCTACCGTGTGGTTGAGATTATGGCTGGAAATAATAACCGTAGCATTGTGCTCTTCGTTGTATTTTTTCAGTAAATGTTTGATGACGGATTGTGAACTCGGATCGAGGAAGTTGAACGGTTCGTCCAGAATGAGCAACTGCGGATAATGGAGCATTGCCGAGATAATACCGATTTTCTGTTTATTTCCGGCTGAGAAGTTACGGATCAGTTTCTTCTGTCCGGTCACCTCTCCGTTCATAAAACGTTCGAATGGCTTTAAACGTTCCTCTACTTCTTCTTTTTTCAATCCATACATTTTACCGATGAAGTAGAAATATTCTTCAGGTGTCAGGTAATCTATCAGAAATCCGTCGTCAATGAAAGCACCCGTGAACTTTTTCCATTCCTCACTTTTGCTGACATCTACATCATTGATCGTTACATTTCCTGCATCTGTCTTTAGCAAATCCAGTATCAAGCGAAAGAGGGTGGTTTTACCGGCTCCGTTGTTACCTACCAGGCCAAGCATGTCTCCCTGATCGATCATGTAGCTCTCGATATCTACAGCCTTTTTTTCACCGAAGTTTTTTTGAAGTTTATTTATGGTAATCATATTGATGATTTATGAATTAAGATTTATGATTGATGAGTTAAAGGATTTATGATTTATGAATTATGATTTATGGCTCGGAAAATTATTATTAGACATCACCGGAATTTACATTCCACTAATTAATTCATAATTCATAAATCTCCTACTGTCTACTGTCTCTGAACCCCTCCATGTTTTTGTAACGGCGTTTCATAAACCGGTTGTATACATTCTTCAGCCATATGCGCGAAGTGAGAATGAATCCCAGTCCGATAACGAGCAACACCCATGAAGTCGTAGTCTCTCCCAACCAAATTTTGAGCAAGGCATAAAGTAGCAATGGGATACCGAAAGTGGCGCCGCTAATCAGACTTTGCAATCCTGAACCGGAGTTTTGCCGGCCGGTGATTTTGGCATTCAAGGGTATCGTTTTGGTGTTGTAAACAGCAAGTTGGAACAGGCAAAAGTAGATACAGCCGATGGTAAACACTGCCCATGAGATGGAAGTCAATACACTGATTTTACCCATGGCCATTGCCGGTATCGTCAGGATGAGAGGAATGAGAATACCGATACTGTATAGTATGTATTTGGCACGGAGTAAGGTATAGATAGACTCTTTACGACTCATAAGCCCATCAATGTAATTACCTTCGTAACTCATAATTTGCAATAGGAAGAGAATTCCGAAAATGGCGAAATTGTAAACCGTGATAAAGTTTTTCATACCTGTACCGTCGTATACTTCGGTGAAACTCAGTAACAGGCTGAAAGCTATTACGACCAGAATGCCCATTCGGAGCGAGTTTTTGCAAACCTTGTTGCGCAGCAACATTTTTAGTTCCAAACGCATATATTCGCCTACTTCTCCGTATTTTTCGAAGAACTTGTATTCGGAAGCATTGACTTTCGTGTCTTCCACTTTGTTCAGTTCTGCATACACCAGACCTGCCATCAGTTTCCGGTTGATAAGCCACATGAGGGCGATTGCCGCTAATGTACCGATGAAAGCCAATAAATTCCCTTCGATGTATCCTTCGCCCAGATCAATGAATAAGTTGGCAACCACACTCTTGTCTTCGGGAATGAAAATGGCGGCGGCAATGCCTCCATATACGGCCAAAGGCAACAGTATCCACCAGATTCGTTCACTGATCAGTGTGCGGCACAACAGAAACCAATAGTTGTTGAAGACCATTAGCAGCCAGATACCGGCACAATAGGTGAGAACTCCCCAAAGCCCGAAGAATTTCGGAATGGTGATGATAGCGAATGGTGCGAACATGAAGAGCCAGATAAGATTGTAGCTGCTCAGTCCGGAACGGATCAATAAGAAATCAATTACCCTGTTCCGCCTGACCGGCATCAGGAGGTAAGGTTTTACCTCCTGTGTCGGGGTCTTTTGTAGCGGAAAGCGCAATATGAAATCGAGTGCAAGGACAAATACCAGACCACTGTTCATGATGTGGTAAGGCTCCATGCTATTCGTATCGAATGCAAAAGCGAAAGTGGTTCCGAAGAAGATCAGATACGCTGCCCAGAAAACCGCCATGGCATACATGGCGTATTTTCCGAACCGGTTTTTATCGTACATCGGGTGCCGCTTGGCAGCCAGCTTACCGTGTTTGCGCAATTCGTTAAAAAGCATCATTTCTTTTCAGGGCTAACCATCGTAACTTCTACTTCGTTCTTCTGTTTCATCAAATCATCGGCAAATTTCTGGATTTCTTTTGCTGTGATGCTGTTGACCAGATTTTCATAGTCCTTTATCATATCTACTCCGGTGAAGATATATTCGTCGATGCTACCCAGCCAGAATCTGTTTTCTTTCAAATCTTCGGTATGCTTTTTCAACATATATTCTTTTACCTTTTTAAGATTGGCATCCGACGGACCTGCTTTGGCAAGATTTTCAGCTTCGGCAAAGATTATTTTCATCAGCTTGTCTTTTTTGTCGGGAGCCGTGTCGAAGATGATTTGCAGGAGCGCTGTCTCTTTCGGATATTTAGAAAGACTGCCGCCTACATATACTCCGTATGTGCCGCCTTCCTCTTCGCGAACTTTCTCTGTGTATACCAAATCAAGGATCTGGCTGGTTATGCTCATCAGGATGTTATTCTTCTGATTGTATTTGCATTTACCGTTGTAAACCACGAACACGGATGATTTCGGCGTTTCTTGCTGTTTAATGAATTCATTCTTGTAAGTACCCTTACGCATTTCCAGTTTGGTGTCTCTGAATGTCTCTTTGCGGTTGATGGCAGGGAGGGCACCCAGATACTCGGCAATGAGGTCTTTGTCTTTTGCAATGTCGATGTTCCCAACGAAAATGAATGTAAAGTCGCTTGCATCTTTATAGCGGTCTTTGTACATTTCCATGAGTTTGTCATAATCGATTTTGTCGATCATATCGGATTTCATGCGGATAGCTCTCGGATGGTGCATATAGATGGCAGCCTGTATGGAGTCGCCAAATGCCACATTCGGATTGAGTTCCTGATTTTGGAGGGCCGCTTTATTGCGGTTTTTGTAAGAAGCAAAAGCGTCATCGTCTCTGCGTGGGGCAGTGAAGGTGAGATAAGTGAGCTGCAACATAGTTTCAAGGTCTTTAGGAGAACAGCTACCGGTTACGTTCTCTGTCTTATCGCCGATACCGTAGTTGACGGATGCTTTCTTTCCGGCTAAAACCTTTTCCAGGTCTACTGCGCTGAAATTACCCAAACCTCCTGCGCTGATAGCATCGAGTGATTTGATGTTGATGATTTCCGAGTCGGGGAACAGTGAACTACCGCCCAGGCTGGTACCTTTCATACGAATTTCGTCAGCTTTGAAATCTGTCTTTTTTAAGATGACTTTTACACCGTTGGACAGAGTCAGCTCGGTGGTTCCGAAAATAGGATTTTCTTTTTCGGAAATGATTTTTCCGCCTTGGGGTTTCTCGGCCATTAATGGCTCATCGGATACTTTGTCTACGTAAGCCGTTAATTTTTCGGCTTTTACGTCTTTCAGAGTCTGCAATACAGCATCTTTCGTAGGCATCTGTATACCTTCTTTTTCCGGGCCGAAGATGGCAACTACCTGGTTGGTATCTGTCACCAAAGCCTGCATCATTTGATTCAGTGCCGCTACCGGGATATTCGGAGCGATCTGATTAATGATGGCATATTCGTTTTCAATGCCCGGAATCGGTTCTTTATCAAGGAAGTGGCGAACGTATTCGTTTACGTATTCTTCATTTTTACGTTTGTCACGTTCATTGTAAGCGGATTCCAACTGGCGGAGGTATTCGGCACGGGCACGGTTGTATTCTGTTTCTGTAAAGCCGAATTGACGGGCACGTTCCATTTCGCGTAATAGATTGGCGATGCCGTCTTCTACGGTGCCTTCTTTACAAACGACTACACCGGTGAATGCGTCTTTCGTTTTAGCCACAAAGAAATCGCCTTCGAAAGTACCGGCATAGATAAACGGAGGATTAGCCGTTTGTGTCAATTCGTTCAAGCGGGCGTTCAGCATACTGCTGATAAGGTTGGTAGCATAGTTTTGTACCAGATATCCCATATTACCCTTTTGGTCGTCGGGGGTAGCGTCGTGTTTGTTGAATACGAGTACTTGAATATGAGGTTGTTCCTTATCTTGTTCGATAATGATGATAGGTTCTTTGTTGTCATTTACCGGATAATAGATACGTTCGGCTGCATCGGGTTGTGCCGGGATATCGGCAAACATTGTTTTGATTTTGGCTTCCACTGCATCTACGTCGATATCACCTACGACGACGATGCCTTGTAGATCGGGACGATACCATTTTTCGTAGTAATCTCTCAATGTTTGATATTTGAAGTTCATTACTACATCCATCGTACCGATCGGGAAACAGGTGGCATATTTCGTTCCGGCAAACATCTGCGGGAGCATTTTTTCCTGCATACGTTGCATGGCGCTCATGCGGGTACGCCATTCTTCATTGATGACGCCGCGTTCCTTGTCTATTTCTTTGGGATCCAAAGTCAGATCATTAGACCAGTCATGGAGGATTAGAAGGCAAGAATCGATTGCTCCCGGCATGGTGACAGGGACGTTCGAGATATTGTAGACAGTCTCGTCAACTGAAGTATAGGCATTCAGGTTTTCTCCGAATTTCACGCCGATATGTTCGAGATACTGTTTCAGGGCATCGCCGGGGAAGTGGGTCGTTCCGTTGAAGCACATATGTTCCAGGAAGTGGGCAAGACCCCGTTGGCTTTCTTCTTCCTGGATTGAACCTACTTTCTGTGCGATGTAGAAATCAGCCCGGTTTGCCGGAAGTGCGTTTTTACGGATATAGTACGTTAGTCCGTTGTCGAGTTTACCGATACGTACGTTCGGATCTACAGGAACAGGAGGTAATTGCTGGGCAAAAACCTGCTGGAAGCTGCAGCACACGATTGCGGCTGCAACAAATAAACCATGAAGTAATTGTTTCATATATAATGAATTTTAATGAGTATTTTGCATTATCTGTCGGAGAGGGGTGGGATAAATCACAAAAAAGAGAAATAAAAATAGTGATTAGTGATAAGCGGGCTGCGCTATACAAGGTCATTGGTTAGCACTCTTTGCGATTTTATCGCTACTCGCTAATCACTTATCACTAAATCGCTGCTCGCTATTTTATCGCTTCTCTGATTCTTACTAATTTAGTGAGCAATCCTTCTAAAAGATCGAGTTTCAACATATTGGCACCGTCGCTTTTGGCTACCGCCGGATTTTCATGTGTTTCGATGAACAGCCCGTCAGCACCCACCGCGATTCCGGCTTTGGCTACGGTTTCGATCAATTGTGGCATGCCGCCTGTTACTCCACTGGTCTGATTGGGTTGCTGTAAAGAGTGAGTAACATCCAGGATAACAGGGAAACCGAATGTCTGCATTTCGGGAATGCCACGATAGTCAACGACCAGGTCTTGATAACCGAATGTCGTTCCGCGTTCGGTAAGCATCACTTCTTTGTTGCCGGCTTCCAGCACTTTATCGGCTGCAAACTGCATGGCCATGGGAGATAAGAACTGCCCTTTTTTTATGTTCACTACTTTTCCTGTTTTGGCTGCTGCGATCAGGATATCTGTTTGACGGCAAAGGAAAGCGGGTATTTGCAGCACATCCACATATTCGGCAGCCATTGTCGCTTCATCGGCAGAATGGATGTCGGTAACGGTAGGAACACCGAAAGTATCATGTACTTTCTTGAGAATTTTAAGTGCTTTTTCATCGCCTATTCCCATAAATGAGTCGAGACGAGAACGGTTGGCCTTACGATAGGATCCTTTGAATATATACGGAATTTTTAGAGTATCGGTGATGTTTACTACTCGTTCGGCAATACGCATTGCCATTTCTTCTCCCTCTATCACACAGGGACCGGCAAGTAAAAAGAAATTGCCGGCGGGATTGTTTTTTAATTGCTCTATCATAATGTATAATATGTAAATTTATCAAAGTTCCGGTTACTTCCTAACCTTTTTGATCTTGCATTTCTCATTCGTTTACTGATCCATTTCGCCTGTTTGTCCATTCCTCCGTTTTGTTATTCTTTGCAATTGGCATATTGGCACATTGGCACATTGAATCATTATCAATCCGGTATGATTAATGTAATTTTCTCCGGTAGAATACCGATTTCCAATGGGAAATGTTTGGGTAAGATTCGTCCGTCCAGGTCAACTGCGGCATTTTTGGCACGGAGCACCTTTACCTTTTTGGTGCGGTAACTTTTCACCACTTTATGATTCAATATCCGTCCTTGAATTAACATCCACAATCCTGACATGGTTTGCAGAAGTTGGGGGCGATAGATAACCGAAACATCCAGCCAACCGTTGTAGGGTACGGCACTGGGAGTTTGCCCGTATCCGCAGGCGCTGCCTACGCATACTGTCATGATACGTCCCCGGATGTGTTCGTCGTTAATGCGGAGATGCATCCGATATAGGTTTCGTTCGAAGAATAACAGGAAGAAAGCTGCCAGATAAGACAAAAATTTGACTCCCCAGAAACGTTTGGTTCCATCGGTTACTTTTACGATACGTGCACCGAACCCGATGTTAATGGCATTCAAAAAATAACGGCGCTGATGCTTTTCACCATCGTAGAAATTACAGAATCCTACGTCTATTTTCCTATGGCGGTTTTTGATAATCCAGTCTACTGCTTGCTTATAGTCCATTCCGATATCCCAGTATCGGGCAAAATCATTTCCGATACCGTTTGGAATAATTCCAATGGCAATGTCCTCTTTGTGTTCGGCATTGGAAAGCATGATACCGTTGATGGCATCGTTCAATGCACCGTCACCTCCCACTACGACAATGGTGGTATATCCATTGTTGGCAAGAATTCCGGCAAGCCGTTCTACCGAGCCGAAACCTTCGGATTGCACATAGTCGTATGCCACACCCTTCTGGTCCATGTACTCTTTTATTTCCTTCCATCGTTTTTGCACTTTCCGTGTCCCGGCTTTGGGGTTATAGATCACCCCCCATTTTCCAGCTTCTACGCTCATTGCTCCTATATGTTATTTTCTGATCACCTTTCGCTTCTCGCTGTCTTTATGCAGAATCGTCTGATCACAAGTGATTCTTTTTTAACTTCTCCCTTTATGCTTTCTCTGTTGCGGGATTATTCTTATTATCTCTGATGCCAAAGATACTAAATCCCTTCGAGTTTCTGCTTTACGAAGGCTATCTTTTCTTCTGTCGATAGCGTTGCGTCTACCCAATTGATAGTAAATCCGCGTCGTTCCATCCCCCGGAACCAGGTCATCTGCCTCTTGGCAAACTGATGGATGGCTATTTCCAGTTGACTGAACATTTCTTCATAATTCAATTCTCCAATGGCATACAGTGTCAGGTATTTGTATTCTAATCCGTAGTAGATCAGGTCTTCGGCTGGAATACCTTGTGCGAGCAGTTGTCGTACTTCATCTACCATACCTTCTTCCAATCGCTGTTTCAGCCGTCTGGTTATTTTTTCCCTTCTCGATTCACGGTCGATATCTACACCGATGATAAGGCTGTTGAGTTGTGGAAATTCCCGTTCTGCTACCGGATTGGCAGCATAGTACTCTTCTATTTCAATTGCCCTGATAGCTCTTTTCACTGTATCTACATCTGTGGAATTGTGAAGCGTTTTGTATTGACTCAAGATTGCGGTTAATTCATCCAGCGACTTATCGGCCAATCTTGTCCTCAGCTCCGTGTTTTCGGGTACCGGCATTAGCTTGTATCCTTTCAATACCGATTCCAGATACATTCCCGTTCCTCCACATAGAACAGGTAGACAGCCTTTTTGTTTGATTGTTTCATAGGCTTTCAGGAAATCCCGTTGGTATTCGAATACATTGTATTTATAACCCGGGTCGGCGATGTCGATCAGGTGATAGGGGATTTGACGACCGTTGACGGTGTAGTCGGCAAGATCTTTGCCTGTTCCCAAATCCATGCCCCGGTATATTTGTCGCGAATCGGCACTGATGATTTCGGTGTTTAGTTCCGATGCCAGTGCGGCGGCGAAAGGGGTTTTCCCTGAAGCGGTGGGACCAAGAATGGCGATTAAATCATAGTCCGGCATAGTTTATTCTCTTTTATTAATAATAGATGCGGACAAAGATAGGAAAAAGGCTGCGAAAAATGGAGAGGAGAGGGTAAAATCATGTTATAAACTTTATAAATATTCTCATGAATAATGGGGGACAGGCTAATTGTTTGAAATTCTTTTTGTTAAGTGTGCTTCCTGATATTTTAGGTGGACAATTAAATCTTTTATCCATCGATCGGCTTTTCTTGATTTGTATTTATATCGTTCGATTCGGTCAATCACAAAACATTTGGCGAAAAAAAAGTAACAACTGTTTTTTGTATAAATCAAAAGATGTAGCATCTTTTAAAAAAGGATTAGTATCTTTCAAAAAAAGACATAGCGTCTTTCAACAAAAGATGTAACAGGTTTCGACAAAAGACGTAGCATGTTTTTCCCGACAAGCATTTTTTTATTCTTCCGAATGCCTGTTTGGTATGTTTTCTACATCCTTCACCGGTTTCACCTTCTTTGCTTGATCGCCCTATTCATCGGCAATACAGGGTGAAGGACCGCTCTCGTTCTCCTGTGTCTATGCAAATCTCTCCCAAGCACCGTGCATACAAGTTATAAGCACCGTGCATACGAGTTATAAGCACTGTGCATATAGGACGTAAGCATCAAGCATACAGACGGTGAGTACGATATCCGAAAAAAACGGAGTGTGTATTCACTTTGTATTGCCGATGAATAGGGCGATCAAGCAAAGAAGGTGAAACCGGTGAAGGGGGCAAATTTTAGGTGGATAATATGCCAAAATGGTCGGAATCTTATTTTTTGGCTATGTTCTTTGCATTACAATTGATGAATGATTCTGCTTTTGAGATTATGCCAATTGTTATATTTTATGGATAGTCGATCTGTTTCCCGTAGAGAAACGCTTCGTTCCTCGTAGAGAAACATATGGAATCTCGTAGAGAAACGGGTCGATTCTCTACGGGAAAATAATAGGTTTTGCTATGTGTTGATAATTAGCGTTTTATGAGATAATGGAAATGTCTTGAATTTTTAATGCTGAGACAGCCTTTTTATCTCTTTTCTCAGGGCTTACATACTTTTCAATCAATTCTGTAAATTTGTATAACATCTAATATTTCACAGGTGTTTATCAGATAGTCGTCCATAAAGATGAATATCAGGCATTCACTGATCGGCTGGCCGGAGTCGTCAATCAGTCGAAAGGGATAATTCTTTCGGTTAACCTATCACTGTTCTTTTTATGAATTTTAGGATTTATGTATCCAGATCGATAGTATCTTTCTTCTGATTGCCAGAATATTGATGACAGATACAATGATAAACAGGAGGATGCCTACGCTGACGGCCGGCCAAAGCGATCCGATTTCCAGTTGTGGAAACAATAGATAGAGTGCACCGGTATAGGAATGTCGTATCCAGGCGACCAAACAGAGAGAGATGGCCAGTACAATGGTGTTCAGCCCTAAAGTTAAGACTTGATAAGGGCGTGCTACGCGTGCAGGGCTATATCCTATCAGTAGCAGGTTTTCCAACTTAGTCGTATTTTTTTGAAGAAGAAGGAAGATGCTTAGCATCAGGATATAAAAGGAAAGAATACTGATGAATAAACCGACACCGAGCACAATGCCTACGATTAGGCGCAAAAAGTAAGTGGTTTTTCCGGCATCCAGTTTTCCGTCTTCCGTTTCATAACCTTTTTGTTGGAAGTATTTGGCGATAGAAGCATCTGCAGGGTTACCGACTTCAACAATAAGACGTGCCGGTTGTGCTTCTTTTTCCGGTGCAAAGTTATTATTGGCCCATGCCATAAAGGACTCCGGAACTAATATCGTATTTAACCGATTGGAAAAACCGACAATGTTGCCTTTGTATTGCTCTGTCTGTCCGTTACCACGTAGAGTGATATCCATCTGCACCAGGCTCATTACACCTTCCGAAAGCTTGGGGAGACTTCGACTTTGGGCAAAACCGAAGTTATACAGATTTAAATAATTGCGCGGGATGATAATAGGTATGCTGCGCGTTTCTTCGTCAAAATGCCATTTGTCGAGTTTTACATCGACAAATTCATCGGGCACCGCTTCAAAAAACATATCTGTGGAAAGGCGGATACCGGCTTCCTGCATACCAAGACCTGCCGATACCTTAAACTGTGAAGGGGTAAAGATACCTATCTCTTCGGTGAAAGGCTGTTCCTTCAGTTCTTTTATTTCTTGCGGAGAGAAGGTATTGCTTTTGCCGGCGAAAGATCCTAACGTACTGATTCTTTTACTGACGATGATATAATCTTTTTTCATAAAGCTGTCTCCTTCAGTAAACATCGGGATGATATCTTTATAAAACTGTATACTGAGTAATACGATCATCATGCCAAAGAGGTTGGCAAAAAAGAAACCGGCAAGTTGACCGATGCTGATATGTTGGCGAAGAAGCTTCCAGATGAGTGTCATAATTGGGTTGTATTACAGGCGTAAAACATGATTATAGGGTAATTCGATGTGTTTCCCGATGGAAGTAACGATGATTCCGGCTTCTTGTCTTCCTGCTTCTTCCAGAAGCAGGTTGCTCATGATCTTTCCATTACAATCGTCCAAATGACTGATTGGCTCGTCCAGAAAGATAAAGTCGAAAGGCTGGCAGAGCGCCCGGATAAAGGCCACCCGTTGTTGTTGTCCGAAAGATAACTTGCCGGCCTTTATATGAACTTTGTCTGCAATACCCATTGTTTCGAAAAGTGCAAGGATCTCCTTTTTTTTCTTGTAGCCGGTCAGGTTGTTCTTCAACTGGATGTTTTCGAGTGCCGTCAGTTCGGTAAACAGGCGTAAATCCTGAAAAAGCATACTCAGCGAGTGTTTTCGGAGGTTGACCCATTGCTCCACTGAATATGCTTTGATATTTGTTTCATCGAAATTAATGATCCCCTGGTAGTCGTTCCGGTAGCCGTAAATATAACTGCATAACGATGATTTTCCGGTTCCGGATGCTGCTTCTATCAGATACATCTCGCCCTTGCTGAATACGACATTTTTATGCCAGATATCCGATGTGATAGAATTACGGTCGGCAAACACTTGTGGAAGTGTCTGCCGCAGGTGGATACTTTTCATATCTTCAATATTACATGCCGGTAAACTTCTTGACGAAGTCTACGATTTGTTTCAACGAATTGGTATCTTTGTTTTTTAGAATAAGATCTACTTCACTTACACCGTCACTTACATTGCTCACTTCCAGATAGCTGACTTGTGACGCAAGATTATAATAGGTCTGGTATTCTTCTCCTCCGAAGCCTGTCATCATTTTCACTATCGGCAGTTCGAGAATAGCGTCCATATTGATGACAAAGAAGAAGTTCTTACCTTTCATGTCCGATGCATAACTGGTATCTTTTATCGACTTATCAGCCGCTTTGCCGATATTTTTGTATAGTAATTCGTCATTGGTGGCGTACATCTGGTTATCTTTGAATCCGAAGAAAATGTTCATGGCTCTTGATTTGTACACATATTCATTATCACTCAGTAGCACGATGTCTTCTCCTCTTTTCAGATTCAATGCTTTCTTGTTGTCATAAAGTGCTTTCAGTGCATTCCCGTTTTTCACATCCGCATATGCTACGAAAGCCGGGTCTTTTCCCATGGTTATATTGATCAGTCCGACAGAGATGTCACCGTTGAAGGAGGCGAACAATGCCTTTACTTCTTCCGCTTTGGAAATGGATACCGTATTACGGAATTCTTCGTTTTCTTGCAATAAATTGTATAGTTCTTCCCCGTTGGCTCCTATGTTCATAAATGCAATCGTTGAGACCGGGAAATATTTAAGGAAAGTTGTGTTTAGCTTTGTAGTTGCCTTTTCTTGCTTTTTCAGCATTGCTTTGGCTTCCTCGTTTTCTGTATAATATTCAAATTGCAGAGCTATTTTTCCTTTTTCAAAATTAAGGTTGCCGAGGGCCATGATATCTTTGGGATCTACCTTGATACTTGTCAGTCCTATGTTTAATTGGCGGGCATATGCTTGTGGCAGTGCGGCCAATGATGCCAGGAAGTTGACATCTCCTTTTTGTTTCTGCATTTTCTGAAAACCGGCGTTGCCTGCGATACTCTTTTCGGGAGTCTGTTTCATCAGTTCACCAATGGCTTTCTGTGCATTTTCCATTTGCGATTTCCGGTTTACTTGCACGAGCATTGCGGTTGTTTCGTTGAAAGCGAATATGTTTTGGTTGGCCACTACGGCATAGCTATATCCGTCAGTCTCTTCCACAGGTTGACAAATCTGCTCTTTTACCATGACATCCAGCGAAGTACGCAATTTATCGATGTCGAGTATTTTGGTAACTAAGGATGCGTATGGGAAAGAAGGAGAGGTGAAGACGTAAACGGGTGCGTCCACATCTATTCCCGACTCTTTCGGATTGTTCAATACTTTCTCCAATTGTTGGAAAGTGGCCGCTGTAGTTCCGCTTTTCAAGGCTTCTATCATTTTTTGTTTAGCAGCTTCGTTTTCTTTGTCTTTCAGGCCCGATTTGTCAGCGAGAGACTTTAGGTTGATAGACGCTACAGCTGAGGCATCTGCCGGAATGGCACTTGTGTATTCCGATTTCTGAGAACATGCGGCAATGAATACAATCAGCATTGCTGATACTAAAAGTCGGGAAATCATCTTCTTTACCATAATTATTTGTTTTTTAAGTGAAAAGTATTCAGTAATAGTGATTAGTGATAAGTGCCATGCGGAGTGATAGCGCAGCTCGCTAATCGCTATTTATTACCATTGTTGCCACCAGTGCCGCCGTTTCTGTTCGTAGCCGCGATTTACCTAAGCTAATAGGGCGGAAACCTTTCCCGATCGCTTTTTTGACTTCCTCTTCACTGAAGTCTCCTTCCGGGCCGATTAGTACTAAAGCGTCCTTCCCCGGTTCCAGTATATCCTTTAAAAGGGGCTTTTCACCTTCATAGCAGTGTGCTATGAACTTTTGTCCCGGATAATCTTGGGCTATGAATTTGTCAAATTCCACCATCTCGTTCAATTTAGGCAAACGTGCTTTCAGTGATTGCTTCATGGCAGATACGAGTATTTTCTCGATACGTTCCGTTTTGATGACTTTCCGTTCAGAGAAGCGGCAATTAAGAAATGTCAGTTCATCGAAACCGATCTCTGTTGCTTTTTCGGCAAACCATTCATTGCGGTCCATATTCTTGGTCGGTGCCATGGCAATATGCAAGTGTCCCGACCATAGAGGTGCTTGCGGAATGGTTTCAATCAGTTTTACTAAACAACGCTTATTAGTCGCCGCAGTGATTTCTGCACGGTAGAAGTTACCTTTACCATCCGTAAGGGTAATCTCGTCACCTATACCGAGACGCAATACACGCGTGCAGTGCTGTGCTTCTTCTTCTGGAAGTTCCGGTTTGGTCAGTATATCGGGGGTATAAAAAACGTGCATATTCTGGTTTTATTTTTTTCGGTTTATCTCATCACGCAAGCGGGCTGCCAACTCATAATTTTCGTCTTTGATAGCCTGTTCTAATGCGTTTTCCAATGAATTTATGTTGGTAGAGTCACTGGTTTCATTTTCTTTATCCGGATTCTCTGCGGGACGTTCATCGTCATCATCCAAACGGATACACTCTCTATCGAGGATGGATTCATAAATATAGATCGGACAGTCGGAACGCACAGCCAGTGCGATGGCATCCGAAGTACGGCAATCGATACGGATAATCTCTTCCTCTTTTTGCAGATAAATGTACGAGTAGAAAACACCTTCCTTTGCTTTGTAAATAAGAACTCTGAGCATTTTGGTTCCCAGAATATTCAGGCAAGTGTAGAATAAATCGTGCGTTAACGGGCGTGGTGCCTTTACACCTTTCAGACATAAGGCAGTGGCTTGCGCTTCGGCAGGACCTATGATGATAGGCAATTGCCGTTCCCCGTCCACTTCTCCTAACACCAAGGCATAGGCACCTACCTGTGCCTGGCTGTTGGAGATGTTTAATACTTGTAATTCTATCTTTTTATCCATTGTTATTTTTTACTTAATTCTTCGGGTTGATGCTTGTATCTGAAAACCAGTGCAAACAAAATTCCGATGACTAATGCATAACCCGCAAAAATAAACCAGATATCCGGCCATTCGCGGCTGATTAACATTCCATCCGAATAAACCGAGAAAGCATCTACTACCGCACCGCTGGCATATCCTCCGATGATGGCTCCCAATCCGTTGGTCATCATAAAGAATAGTCCTTGGGCACTGGCTCTGATTTCCGGTTTGGCTTCTAATTCAACAAACAGAGAACCCGAAATGTTGAAGAAATCAAATGCCATCCCATAAACGATCATTGAAAGTATCAGCATCCATAGTCCGGATCCCGGGTCGCCGAGTCCGAAAAGGCCGAAGCGGAATACCCACGCGAACATGCTGATAAGCATCACCCGTTTGATTCCGAAGTGTCTCAAAAAGAAGGGTATGGCAAGAATAAACAGGGTTTCACTCATTTGTGAGATAGAAAGCAGGATGACGGAATGCTTCACCCCGAATGAATCGGCAAATTCGGGTATGGAAGCAAAACTGCCTAAGAAAAGATCTCCGTAACTGTTTGTGATTTGCAAAGCAGCCCCTAACAGCATGGAGAAAAAGAAGAAAATAGCCATTTTCTTGCGTTTGAATAATACCAGTGCATCGAGTCCGAAAGCGGAAAGCATATTTTTGTTTTCGCTTTTGGCAGGCGGACAGGCGGGAAGCGTAAAAGAATAGAAACCTAGAATGAGTGCTGTCGCACCGCCTACATAAAGTTGCGCACAGGAGGATTTGAATCCTGTCAAGTCTACCGCCCACATGGCGCAAATGAAACCGATAGTTCCCCATACACGAATGGGAGGGAAATCTTTGACGATATCACATTTATATTGTTCAAGAGCATTGTATGAAACGGTGTTGGCCAATGACAAGGTTGGCATATATACCAACAGGTTGAGTAACATTGCCCAATACATATGGTTGTAATCAGTGGCTGTGGAAGCATAGAAAAGACAGGCTGCGCCCAAAAGGTGAAGAATACCGTACAGTCTTTCGGCATTTACCCACTTGTCGGCGATAATACCTGTCAGGCCCGGCATGATAAGTGAAGCGATCCCCATTGTAGCAAAGATGGCACCTATTTGTCCACCTTCAAAGTGCAGAACACCGCCCATATAGCCACCTAACGAAATTAACCACGATCCCCACACAAAGAACTGCAGGAAGTTCATAATAATCAATCGATACTTGATGCTCATATTGTTTTCATTTAGTTACAGGTTACGGGTAATAAGCTGCAATTTTAGTCAGGTGGTATTACTGTACAATGCGACTTCGTTTGTAGCTCGTTACTATTCAATATAGCTGCAAATATAATGTTTTTCGTTGATTGCGCACCAAAAGTGTGGAGAAAAGAGCCTGTTTCAAGAGGAAAATAGGGATGGGACAGGTATATAAAAAAAAGAAGGCTATCTATCCCAGACAGCCAATCTTTATTAACCTTAAATCTAATACCATGAAAAACACAGTGCAAAGATAAATGGTTTTATGTTTTAGAACATAATGTTTTGCTATAAATCTGCGGTTTGTTAACCTTAATTAACTTTGGTAATTCCTTTATTCTGTTATCGGGCCTTACTCCACATATAGAACCAATCCTTTCAGGTATTCTCCTTCCGGATGGTAAATATTGACAGGATGATCTGCCGGCTGCGTCAACTGATGCAAAATACGTACGCTACGTCCCGACATGGCAGCTGCGGTAAACACGGCAGTACGGAAATTATCTTTGGTTACTACCTGTGAACAGGAAAAAGTAAACAGTATGCCACCCGGTTTGATTTTTTCAAAAGCTTTGGCATTCAATTTACGATAACCTTGCAAGGCATTGCGTAGCGCGTCTTTATGTTTTGCAAAAGCGGGCGGATCAAGAACGATCAGGTCGTATTGGTCACCCATCCGGTCAAGGTACTTAAAGGCATCTTCTGCATATGCTTCATGACGTGGGTCACCGGGGAAGTTCAGTTCGACGTTTTTGTTTGTCAGATCAATTGCTTTGGACGAGCTGTCTACGGAATGGACAAGCTTGGCACCGCCGCGCATTGCATAAAACGAGAATCCTCCCGTATAGCAGAACATATTCAGTACCGAACGGTCTTTGGCATAACGTTCCAATAGAGCCCGGTTCTCACGTTGGTCTACAAAAAAGCCTGTTTTCTGTCCTTTCAACCAGTCTACATGAAACAGCAAACCGTATTCGCGGGCGATATTATCGGTGCTTCCGCCTTTCAGAAAACCGTTTTCCGGGAAAAGATCGGCTTTGAAGGGCAGGGTTGTTTCTGATTTATAATAAATATTTTCTATTTTGTCGCCCATCACTTCCGACAAAGCTTCGGCAATGGCCATCCGGTCGACGTGCATACCGGCAGAATGGGCTTGCATGACGGCTGTCTTGGCGTATATATCGATTACCAGGCCGGGCAGATTATCTCCTTCGCCATGCACCAGACGATAGGTGTCGTTGGTGGGATTGGTGGCGATTCCGATACTCTTGCGCATGTCATAGGCTATTGCTAATTTACGCTTCCAGAAGTCGGAATCGATTGGCTCCTGTTTGAAAGAGAGCACGCGCACCGCGATACTTCCTATCTGGAAATGTCCTTCAGCTATAAATTCTTTTTTAGAGGTGTATACTTCCACAACTTCACCTTCTTCCGGTTCTCCGTCAAAACGGGCGATAGCACCGGAGAAAATCCAGGGGTGAAAACGTTTTAATGATTCTTCTTTGCCGGGTTTTAAGTATACTTTATACATTGTGAATTATGATTTATGAATGATGATGATTTATGAAAAGGGAAGAAAGGCTATTTTGCCTGCGATTCGTCTTCGGCGGTTACGGTGGCTTCTTCTATTTCAAAGTTGCCGGTACGTTTTAGCTCTTGCAACCGGTTATAGATGTTCAGGCAGGCCCATGCGTCTGTTGCCGCATACTGTTTCTGAGCATCCGTCAGTACATCTGCTTCCCAGTTGGATAGGCGTTGTGACTTGGAAATCTTTTCTTTGAACAGAATGCCGTATATCTTTTGCAGACTTTTGTCCTGAATGCCGAAAGGACGTACGAAATCCTGTAGTTCTATGCAACCCTGCTGATTGAACGGTGCACGTTTATGCAACATCATGAAATCGTCACGAAGTGATAATCCCACTTTTATTATTTCCGGGTTTTCCAATAGTCCTATTAACGATTGTGTGAGTCCTGTCATGTTTAAACGAAACAGGAAACAGCATTCGTCTGACGAGATTTGCAGTAACGCTACCTTATGAGACTGCCCTTTGGTGAATGACGGGCGGGTTTCGCTGTCAATACCCAATATCTGTTGCGCCTGCAGATACGCTACTGCCTTGTCGGCCTCCTTTTCGCTTTGGATCACATATATCGGTCCCTCAAAGACAGCTTTCGGCAGTTCCTTTATCTCTTCTTTGCTTATTGTTCTTTTTATAACCATTTTCTTTTCTTATTCATCGTCGTGGCAATGACAGCCATGGTCGTGGCAGTGGCAATCGCCCTCTTCGCAATGACAGTCTTCGTCATCACAATGGCAATGGTCATTGTCTGATTCATACTCATCTTCTTCTTCAGTCTCCTCTTCTTCATCCGGCTCCTGATTATACTTCACATCATGGAGTGCACGAAGGGTATTTACCAACTTTTGCCCCCATAACATTCCGAAGTTTTCTTGGCAGATGGCAAGAGAATCGTTCATCGTTTCATTCAGACCGAGTTGAAATACGAAAATAAAATCACGGATATCCTGATAAATGTCGGCAAGATCTTCCGAAATGTTTTTCTTGATCGGTTGGTCGCTGTATGCCATCTCCGGTAGGAAAACTTCGAGATAGTCGTCTCTCTCAGCCAGGATGTCCGACAGGTTTATACGTAAAACTTCGTACATCTCTTCTGTCACATAAGTTTCCGGTGCTTCATCACCTATTGTTTCGCACTTAGGGAGCATGGATGCCTTGAGATAAAGCAATGGAAGTATTTTTAGGGTTGTATCGACAAAAGCCTTACGTTTCATGCCCTCGGCACGTTCCAGAAAAGCACAGAATTCTGCGGCTACCGTAACGAATTCTATTACATTTTTATCGAATATAGTCTGACTCTCTTTCTTCATATCTGCTTAATTTGAAACGCAAAGGTAAGAAAAAGGATTGAAAGAGAGCGGGGATTAGTAATAAAACAATCTAAAGCTGCTTAAAGATACACAGCGTCATATGGCAGAAGGCGGGCTTCTTGTATCCTGTATGGCCGGAGGATAATTGGGAATAGGCAATAACTTTAAAGGTAACAGTTAGGAAGAAAATTGTTTTTTTACTACTTTTGCATCTCTAATATAATATAAAGGTAAAAGAATACTCATGGCAAAAAAGAAATCAGATAAAGAGAAAGATACGGAATCTAAAGTACCTTCTACTAATAAGTTTACAGCATTTTTTAAGAACGAGACGATTCATTTTGTCATCGGGTTGGTACTGGTGATATTCTCTGTATATTTATTGTTGGCATTCTCTTCCTTCTTCTTTACAGGGGCAGCCGACCAGAGCATTATTGACAGTGGAAATCCGCATGATTTATCGACGGTGAATAATCATGTGAAAAACTATGCCGGTTCACGCGGGGCTCAACTGGCCAGCTATCTGATTAACGACTGTTTCGGTATATCGTCGTTTTTTATCCTTGTTTTTCTGGCGGTGGCCGGTTTGAAGCTGATGCGTGTGCGAATTGTCCGGTTGTGGAAATGGTTTATCGGTTGTTCGTTATTGCTTGTTTGGTTTTCCGTATTTTTCGGTTTCGCCTTTATGGATACTTATCAGGATTCATTTATCTATCTGGGAGGCCGGCATGGATATAATGTCGCCAATTGGTTGACTTCTCAAGTCGGACAGCCGGGAGTGTGGCTGATACTGCTCGTGACAGCCATCTGTTTCTTGATTTATGTCAGTGCACGTACGGTGATATGGTTGCGTAAACTCTTTACTCTTAGTTTCCTCAAGCGTACTAAGAAGGAAGAGACAGAAGAAGATAAACCGGCTTTTGCCGATCAACAGCCGAAACCGGAATTTGTCAATCCAAAACCTCATGAAGTGGAATTCTCTATGGACAGGACTTTCCAGCAGGTACCTGCTTCGAAAGAGACAAAGGTGAAAGAGCCGGAGGTACAGGAACCGGATGTGCGGGAACCGGAATTTGTTGTTCCGGCGAATACGGAGCATGAACTGCCGGCAGGAGAGGAAGTGACGATGACATTCGAACCTACAACTCCCGATCCGTTGCCTGCGGTGGATAAACAGGCAGATAAAGAACCGGACTTTGAAATAGAGGTTGCTGAAGATGATGATGAAAACTACCGTGGCAAAGAGACGGAGCCTTATAATCCGAAACTCGATCTTGAGAATTACCGTTTTCCTACCATTGACCTGATGAGGCATTATGAAAATAATGAACCTACCATCAATATGGAAGAGCAAAATGCAAACAAGGATAAGATTATCAATACATTGCGTAGTTTTGGTATTGAGATCAGCACGATCAAGGCAACGGTAGGACCCACAGTGACGCTTTATGAAATTACTCCCGAACAAGGGGTGCGTATCTCCAAAATACGCGGACTGGAGGATGATATTGCTCTCAGCCTTTCTGCATTGGGGATCCGTATTATTGCTCCGATTCCGGGGAAGGGAACGATCGGTATCGAAGTTCCGAACTCCAATCCGAAAATCGTTTCGGGACAAAGTATTATCGGCAGTAAGAAATTCCAGGAATCGATGTATGATTTGCCGATTGCATTTGGTAAAACGATTACAAATGAAGTGTTTATGGTCGACCTCTGCAAAATGCCCCACGTACTTGTGGCCGGTGCTACCGGACAGGGTAAATCTGTCGGTCTGAACGCGATCATTACTTCGCTGCTTTATAAGAAACATCCTGCCGAACTGAAATTTGTTCTGGTCGATCCGAAGAAAGTGGAATTCAGTATTTATTCGGTGATAGAACACCATTTCCTTGCCAAATTGCCTGATGGTGGAGATGCCATTATAACAGATGTAACCAAGGTTGTGCAGACTTTAAACTCTGTCTGTGTGGAGATGGACACCCGCTATGACTTGTTGAAAATGGCACATGTGCGCAATATAAAGGAATATAACGAGAAGTTTGTCAATCGTCGTTTGAATCCGGAAAAGGGGCACAAGTTTATGCCTTATATCGTCGTGGTGATCGATGAGTTCGGTGACTTGATCATGACTGCCGGCAAGGAGATTGAATTGCCTATTGCCCGTATTGCCCAGTTGGCCCGTGCGGTAGGTATCCATATGATTATCGCTACCCAGCGTCCGACGACGAATATTATAACAGGTACGATTAAAGCGAACTTCCCGGCACGTGTCGCTTTCCGTGTATCGGCTATGATGGACTCGCGTACCATTCTCGACCGTCCGGGAGCCAACCAGCTGATTGGACGGGGAGATATGTTGTTCCTGCAAGGTGCCGATCCGGTTCGTGTGCAATGTGCGTTTATCGATACACCGGAGGTAGAAGAGATAACGAAGTTTATAGCGAAGCAGCAAGGTTATCCCACTGCTTTCTTCCTGCCCGAGTATGTCAGTGAAGATGGGGGCAGTGATCTGGGTGATGTGGATATGGGACGTCTCGATCCGTTGTTTGAGGATGCCGCTCGTCTGATTGTTATTCATCAACAAGGCTCTACTTCGTTGATACAACGTAAGTTCTCTATCGGTTATAACCGTGCCGGCCGTATTATGGACCAATTGGAGAAAGCAGGAATCGTAGGCCCTACTCAGGGAAGCAAGGCGCGCGATGTGTTGTGTATCGATGAAAACGACCTGGAAATGAGATTGAACAATTTACAATAAGTAAGCGTTAATACAACAAATGGAAAAGTACATTTTTAGCATTTTGATAGCTTTACTGACTTTGCCTGTGTTTGCCCAAAAACAAGCGCAGGCAAAACTCATGCTGGATAAGACGGCTGCTGCTTTTGAGAAGGCCGGCGGTGTACAAGCCGATTTTACTGTAGAGGCTTTTAATAAGGGAGGCTCGTTAGGTAAAGCCATCGGGAACATAAAACTGAAGGGGGAGAAGTTTCTATTGAAAACATCTGAAACAATTTCTTGGTTTGACGGGGAAACCCAATGGAGCTATTTAACGCAAAATGATGAGGTGAACATCAGTACTCCTACGGAAGAAGAATTGCAGGGTATGAATCCTTACGCGTTGCTTTATCTTTATAAGAAAGGCTTTGATTATAAACTGGGAGTTGAAAAGAAGTTTAGAGGAACGCCCGTCAGCGAGGTTGTTCTTACTGCAACGAATAAGAAACAGGATTTATCGCGCATTGTGCTTTATGTGACGAAAGATACTTACGAACCTGTTTTTATTGCTGTAGAACAGAGAGACGGCAGCCGGAGCGAGATAACAATCACCCGGTATCAGACAGGATTAAAGCTGGCTGACTCTGTGTTTGTGTTCGATAAGAAACAATACCCTACTGCCGAAGTCATAGATTTGAGATAAACAGTAGTTTTTCAACCTTGAATAGTAAATTGTAAAATAACAAATAGAACGATGGAAATAGAAAAAGTGAAATGCCTGATTGTAGGTTCGGGCCCCGCCGGATATACGGCGGCGATATATGCAGGACGTGCTAATTTGTCTCCTGTGCTTTATGAAGGACTTCAGCCCGGCGGGCAGTTGACTACAACCACAGACGTGGAGAACTTTCCCGGATACCCCGAAGGGATCAGCGGGCCGCAATTGATGGAAGATTTACGTGCACAGGCAGGGCGTTTCGGTGCGGATATCCGTTTTGGTATTGCCACTGCCTCTGATTTGAGTAAGGCTCCTTATAAGATTACAATTGACGGCGACAAGGAAATCGAAACGGAAACATTGATTATTGCAACCGGAGCTACGGCCAAATACTTGGGATTGGACGACGAAAAGAAATACGCCGGAATGGGTGTGAGCGCTTGTGCCACTTGTGACGGTTTCTTCTACCGGAAGAAAGTGGTTGCTGTTGTCGGCGGTGGTGATACGGCTTGTGAAGAGGCGATTTATCTGGCCGGATTAGCCTCAAAGGTATATTTGGTGGTTCGTAAACCCTATCTGCGTGCGTCGAAAATTATGCAGGAACGTGTGCGGAATCATGAGAAGATCGAGGTGCTGTTTGAACATAATGTGACAGGACTCTTCGGTGAAAACGGTGTAGAAGGTATGAGCCTTGTGAAACGTTGGGGAGAACCGGATGAGGAACGTTACACATTGCCTGTCGATGGTTTCTTCCTGGCCATCGGACATAAACCGAATTCTGATATCTTTAAACCTTATCTGGATACGGATGAAGTGGGATATATCATAACGACACCCGACAAGCCTTGTACGAAGATACCGGGTGTTTTTGCCGCCGGAGATGTGGCCGATCCGCATTATCGTCAGGCGATAACGGCTGCCGGAAGCGGTTGTAAAGCTGCTATTGAGGCTGAACGTTATTTGTCGGAAAAGGGACTTATTTAATGAAAGAAATAGAAAATAGGATTTAAAAGAAACGGGCTGTGCGATGAAAAGTTGCACAGCCCGTTTTTGTGAATTTTATAATCCGTTTTAATCTCTTTTTTTAATAGATTTCTATCTCATCAATGTAGAGGTCGGCCTGCAGAAGCTTTTTCGGAGAATCGGTTTTGAAATCGATTCCGTTGCGCAGGGTACCTCCATTGCGGATGGTCACTTTTACATAACCGGCTTCGGTAGGGGAAAAAGAGAGAGAATCGGTGTATGCTTTCCTTCCCTTTTCGGGCAGTTGCCTTGTAAATGAAGCAGTTGCTACTTCGCGGTACTGTTTTCCATCATCGGAGACTTCTACTTTTGCACTGCCGGCAGGCAGGATACGGTAAGCCGGGTTGAACAGCGAACCGAATACGACTTTACTAATCTGTACCGGTTTGTCCAGTTGTACTGTGAATATGACTTCTGTACGCTGATCGTTCATGGCGAAACTGGTCCACGGAGTGTAAGAGGCATTGTTTCCACGTTTACCGTTAGTCAGTCCGAAAGTTGTTTTATCAGCTCCGAACAGATCGTTTTCTCCAAAAGTATCTCCGGCTATCCATCCAGTACCAGGTGTCACGGTGAAGCTTTTCCCACTGATGAGGTTGCCGTAGAGAGGCTTGTGGCGAACTTTCCCTAACATTTTACCGTTTTTGAAAGCAGTTGCTTTCAAATCGATATTTCCTTGTAGCGGGAAAGGTGCGGTATAGAGGGTAGATTGAAGTGTCGGTTCGCTTCCATCGGTCGTATAATGAATTTCCGCATCCGGATAATAGCATTCTAATACTACATTTAGCGTATCGTTTTCTACGTGGGTATTAATGTTTACATCAAAGAAATTACGGCATGCTTTGACATTCATGATATCCAGTCTTTCGAACTCTCCGGCCATACGTCGGCAGAAACTTTCCCAGCCTTTATTTTGATTTTGTGTCCAACCGGTTTCGGCAATGGCAATGGCTTTGGGAAATATCTGATAGTCGCGACGGTCATCGGTCTGCATGTACTCCGCCCATGCATTTCCCTGTACGCCGATGATGTGTTTCTTTACCAGTTCATCAGCATTATCTTCTACCGGATTGTAGGTATAGGTCATTTTAAGGGTGACATATCCGCCGATAGTGACCGGTGCTGTTTCCGGATCTTCCTGATAGTAATCCACATACATATACGGACTTGGAGTCATGATAGCATTGTGTCCCAACTTGGCAGCGTTCATTCCGCCTGCCACACCTCTCCATGACATGACGGTAGCGTTGGGGGCCAAACCTCCTTCCAGGATTTCGTCCCAACCGATGATGTTGCGCCCTTTACCGTTCAGGTATTTCTCCATGCGGGTAACGAAATAGCTTTGCAGCTTGTCCTCCTTACTGTGTAGTTTTCCGTCAATGGAATTCGGAGTCGTATCGTCTTTTAATCCTAATTTCTTTATAAGTTCTTGGCAGTGTGTGCAATTCTTCCAGGATGTCTTGGGACATTCGTCGCCTCCTATGTGGATATATGCACTTGGGAAGAGTTCTATGACTTCATCCAGCACTCCCTCCAAAAAGGCAAAAGTTTCTTCTTTGGGGCAATACACTTGATCGAATACTCCCCACGTACCCGTCACGTCATAAGTCGTATCGGGCGTGCACGAAAGCTCCGGATAAGAGGCTATGGCAGCGATGGCATGGCCCGGCATTTCGATTTCCGGGATGACCGTAATGTATTTGCTGGCTGCATAAGCCACTACCTCTTTTATCTGTTCCTGAGTATAATATCCTCCGACTTCTTTCCCGTCAAAGATTTGAGGATAGTTGGTATAATAGTAATCTACCAAAGTTTCTTTTCGTTTAGAACCGATTTCCATCAGTTTGGGGAACTTTTTAATTTCAATTCTCCATCCTTGATCATCCGTCAGGTGCCAGTGGAAAATGTTCATCTTGTGCATGGCAAGCATGTCGATAAACTTGTATACATAATCTATCGAAGCGAAATTCCGGCATGGATCGAGCATCATTCCACGGTAAGAGAAACGGGGAGCATCTTCTATTTCGACGGCTGGTACAGACCAGTTGGCGCGTTTGTTACGTACTTTACCGTAAACCTCCGGGGGGAGAAGTTGATAAAGTGTTTGCAAAGCATAGAAAAAACCGTTGGGTTGTGAAGCCGTAATAGTGATATTGGCAGGGGTTACGGATAACTTATATCCTTCCTGCGGCAATCCTTCCTGTGTGTTGAATGTGATGGCAGGAATTCCGGCATGTTCTTTATCTGTCCGCTCCAATGAGATACCGGCTGTCATAGCCAGTCGGTTGATAAGACTGTCGGCAATCGATTGTACTTCCGGTGAGCAACCGGTCGTAATGACCTTTACTTTTTTATTCAAATCAAACCGTCCCTGTTGGGGGACCATCTGATTGGGCAACGGAACGACGTTGTACTCGTTCACGATTTCTTTTGAATCCTTGCATCCGGGGGTGATGAACAGGAGAGACAAAAGAAAGAAGGAAAATCCTTTTTTCATGGTACTAAATGTGTGTTAAGTTATATAATTGAGATAAAAAAATTATCCTATTTTGCTGATCTTCTTCAGCTTTTCTTCATCAATGATTTTTATTTTCCTTCCGTCGATTGTGATAAGGCGTTCAGTTGCAAAGTTTGATAAGGTGCGGATAGCATTGGAGGTCGTCATGTTGGAGAGGTTTGCCAAGTCTTCCCGTGAGAGGTAAATGCTTAAGGTAGATCCGTCTTCTTCAAGCCCGTAACTTTCTTTGAGAAACAAGAGAGATTCTGCCAATCTGCCGCGAATATGTTTTTGGGTCAGGTTTACCGTCCGTTCATCTGCAATTCCTAAATCAACAGAGAGCTGACGGATAAAAAACATAGCTAAGTCATTGTTTTGAGTAACTAAAGTCATGATAGCACTCATTGGCACCAATCCCACGAGAGATGGTTCGAAAGCTGCTGCAGCGGTTACAAAATCTTCTTTGGCAAAAAAAGCACGATAAGCAAAATATTCGGTCGGCTTCATCATGCGTATAATCTGGCTGCGTCCTCCGACTCCTTCCTTATATATTTTCACTTTTCCGCTAAGGAGACACATTAGATGGGTAGGCGTTTCACCTTCGCAATAAATAACTTCGTTCTTCTTATAATTTTGTAGAGTAAAATTATTCGCCAGGAACTCTCTTTGTTCGTTATTCAAAGGAGCCCACATATCGGAAAGTTTTTCCGCGATATCTATGTCTGACAAGTTTGTCTTTACCATAAGTGCTGCAAAACTGTGTTATAAAGCACAAATGTAGAAAGAAAAAATGAGAAAAAGAACAAAATGAAAAAAAGATTGCACACAAGTGGATTTTGTGTGTCGAAATGCGGATGGCAGGAGTGTATACTTTCACATGGCGAAAGTATATATTCTTGTATCATAAAAGTGTATACTTTTCATGAATGGAAGTATACACTTTTATAAAGGGGGCGATAAGTCCTGCTATACGGCTGTTATTTAGTGAATAACAACTCCCTGTATTTGGGCAGAGGCCATATTTCATCATCGATTTCCATTTCCAGATGATCGATATGATCGCGGATATTATCCAGATAAGGCCGTACGGTTTCCTCATAGGCAAATGCCTTTTCCTGGAAATTATCTTTATGATTGGCCACCTTGCGGGCTTCTGTCATGTCTCTGACTAATACCTTGATGGCAGTGACACGGCGTGAAATTTCTCTGATGAGTTCTTTACGGTCGGCACTCATGATTTCATATTCTTCCGGAGGGAATATTTCTTTCAGTCCTCTTAAATTCTCCAATAAGCGGTTTTGATAGATTACGGCAATCGGAACGATGTGGTTGATGGCCAGATCGCCCAATACGCGGCTTTCTATCTGAACTTTCATGGTGTATTTCTCCAGCTCTACTTCCAGACGGCAGGCCAGTTCCGTTTCGTTGAAAATGCGTTCGCCTATCAATACCGATTTGGATTGGTTATCCATGTAATGCATCAACGCTTCAGGCACATGGCAGATATTGCTCAATCCACGGCGGGCTGCTTCTTGTTTCCATTCTTCCGAATAGCCGTCACCTTCGAAACGGATCGGTTCGGAAGCAATGATCGTTTCTTTCAGCAAACGGAAAATGGCTTCGTCCTTGCCGACTCCTTCTTCCATCAGTTTTTCGACAGAAGCACGGAATTCGTTCAACTGATTGGCCATGGCGGCATTGATGGCGATCATGGCGGCAGCACAGTTGGAAGAGGAACCTGCAGCACGGAATTCAAAACGGTTTCCTGTGAAAGCGAACGGGGAAGTACGGTTTCTGTCTGTGGTGTCCAGTAAAATTTCCGGAATACGCCCTATGCCTAATTTTAATGTTGTTTTTTCTTCCGGTGTCATTTTGCTGCTTCCTACCTGGCGTACTATTTCGTCCAAAGTGGCAGAGAGCTGTTTGCCCAGGAAAATAGAAAGAATGGCGGGAGGAGCTTCATTAGCACCCAAACGATGACTGTTGCCGGCGCTCATGATAGAAGCACGTAGCAAATCTTGATTTTTGTAAACCATCATTAATACGTTTACCAGGAAGGTGAGGAAAAGCATATTGCCTTTCGGATTCTTTCCCGGGGCAAAAAGATTAATGCCGGTGTCGGTACAGAGCGACCAGTTATTGTGTTTTCCCGATCCATTGACTCCGCTATATGGTTTCTCGTGTAGTAATACGGCAAAGTTATGTTTACGGGCAATGCGCTTCATCAAATCCATAACGAGTTGGTTATGGTCGTTGGCGAGGTTGGCATTTTCAAAAATAGGAGCTAATTCAAATTGATTGGGAGCAACTTCATTGTGACGGGTTTTTACCGGAATTCCCAGTTTATGGCACTCTATTTCCAGCTCTTTCATAAATGCAGTGACGCGGGGGGGGATAGAACCGAAATAATGATCTTCCAACTGCTGGTCTTTGGCCGAAGAGTGCCCCATCAGCGTACGTCCCGTCAGGCAAAGGTCCGGACGTGCATTATATAAAGAGGAGTCGACAAGAAAATACTCCTGTTCCCATCCTAAGTTGGTAAATACGCGGGTTACGTTTTTATCGAACAACTGACACACTTCGGTTGCTGCTTTATCAACGGCTGCGAGTGCTTTCAGCAAAGGGGTTTTATAATCTAATGCTTCGCCGGTATAAGAGATGAAAATAGTAGGGATACATAAGGTGGTGTCTACTACGAAAGCCGGTGAAGAGACGTCCCAAGCAGTATATCCGCGCGCTTCGAACGTGTTGCGGATACCTCCGTTAGGGAAAGAGGAAGCGTCCGGTTCTTGCTGGATAAGCAGTTTTCCGGAGAAGCGTTCAATGACTCCTCCGTCTTCGCCGAACTCGATAAAACCGTCATGCTTTTCTGCTGTTCCGTCTGTAAGAGGCTGAAACCAGTGCGTATAATGAGTTACGTTGAGCGATTTAGCCCAACTTTTCATGCCATTGGCAATCAGATCGGCCATTTCACGACTGATAGGAGTACCTTTTTCAATGGCATCGGTTACCGCCTTGTAAGCTTCTTTAGGAAGATATTCCTGCATTTTCTTACGATCGAATACATGACTGCCATAATAATCGGATAATTTGTTGGAAGGAGTGATGACCTCCAGAGGGCCTCTGTTTGAGAGCTCTTGTAAAGCGAAAAATCTCATTTTAGACATAAATGGTCTGTTTTTTATCGGTTGATGCTGCAAAATTATATGTTTTTTCTGATAGTACCCTTATATTTTAGGGGGTAATTTTGAAAAACATCTTTTTTTCTTAGATAATCCCCCTTGATGAATGGCACAAACCCGTTAAGTGTTTCGTCATGTCTTCTTTGGGGAATTTTTCTTTGCTGTTTTTTTTGTCGCGTTGCCTGATATCTGTTCCATTACATGATAAAAGGGATACATTGTCGTGTATCGTTCGGAGCTCATCAAAGCCAAAGGTTGGCTATAACTCTTTTTTATAAATCAGTGTTAATCTCCGGATAGATCTTTTCTTTTCATTGTTTTTAAGTATATTTGTTCCATAGTAATGGAAAGGATTTTTTTTGAAACACTATAAGTTGATATGGATTTTGGTTCTGGTTTTATTCCTTTTAGTACCGAAAGGAAGAGCCAATTCTGTTTTGAACCCGTATACGAGTGAACCCATCACTGTGGATTCTATCTTGCATAATGTGATGACCTTTACCCCTTTCTATGAAAAAATAGTGAATGACTACCGGGCAGACCTTTATATAAAAGGTAAACTGAATATCCGAAAGAAGAATTTCATGTTCCGCTACCTTCCGAAAATGTTTCGCATGCAGAAAGGGGTGCGTGAGTATTTGATGGAATCGTATAGTGAATTGCATTTCACAGCTCCCAATATTTACGATCAAAAGGTAAAAGCCGGTTACGGTACTGTTTTCAGTGGTGGTTTCCAGGCAACGATGCTTGAATATTTTCATGTTAATGCCTATTCTCCTACATTGCTTTACGACCGCTTGCTCTCGCCACTTGCCAAAAATGCGAAAAAATATTATCGTTACCAGATAGATACTATCATGGGGACACAGGATAATATGTACTATAAAATACGTTTTATTCCTAAATCGAAAAGTGACCAGTTGGTGGGAGGATATATGATTGTCAGTTCTGATGTGTGGAGTCTGCGTGAAATACGTTTTTCCGGACGTTCTGAACTTCTGACTTTTGAAAATCTCATTAAAATGGGAGAGGTGGGGGATGACAATGAATTCCTGCCTGTGTGTTATGAATTTAAGGTCCGTTTCAATTTTGTGGGTAATGTGGTAGATGGCAGTTATCTGGCTTCATTGAATTATAATTCCATCGAGTTGAATGATCGGGGTAAGTATCGTAAAGAAAAAAAGAAGTTTGACCTTACGGAATCTTATACATTGAGATCGGATACGAACTCTCTGCTGGTGGATAGTGCCCATTTTGCTTCTTTACGTCCTGTCGAGTTGAGCAGCGATGAAAAAAAACTGTATGAGGATTATGCTTTAAGGAAAGATACTTCCGTTTCGAAACCTCCTTCACGGCGTCGTGTGTTTTGGGGGGAGGTTGGTGATTTTTTGTTATCTGATATTAACATGGATCTGTCCCATGTCGGTAGTGTCAAATGTTCTCCTATTATAAATCCGCTACTGCTGAGTTATAGTGGTAGTAACGGCTTCTCTTGGCGGCAGGATTTTAAGTACAACCGGTTGTTTTCCGGAGATAAAGTATTGCGGATTGTACCCCGGATTGGTTATAATTTTACCCGTAAGGAATTTTATTGGTCGGCAAATGCCGATTTTGATTATTGGCCGCAGAAGAGGGGGGCTATTCATGTTAATTTTGGTAATGGTAACCGTATTTATAGCAGTGACGTATTGGATGAGTTGAAAGCCATTCCAGATAGTATTTTTGATTTTGACCAGATACATTTGGATTATTTTAAGGACTTGTTTTTTAATTTCCGTCATAGTATCGAGATTGTCAACGGGTTGGAGTTAAGTGTCGGCTTTTCTGCTCACAGGAGGACGGCTATTGAGAAATCGAAGTTTGTGATTGTAAATCCCATAGTTCCTCCTACCCCCGATTTTATGAATAAATTTAAGGATACATATATAAGCTTTGCTCCTCGTATCCGTGTCGAGTGGACTCCTTGTCTGTATTATTATATGAATGGGAAAAGAAAGCTGAACCTTCACTCGTCTTTTCCTACTTTCTCTTTTGACTACGAACGTGGTATCAAAGGTGTATTTAAAAGTACGGGAGAATATGAGAGAATTGAATTTGATCTTCAACACCATGTCCCGTTGGGGCCTATGCGTAATATCTATTATCGTTTCGGGCTTGGTGCATTTACGAATCAGGAACAGCTTTATTTTGTCGATTTTGCTAATTTGGCAAGGAGTAACCTGCCCGTAGGGTGGAATGATGATATTGGCGGCGTTTTTCAATTATTGGATGGACGCTGGTATAACTCTTCCCGTAAATATGTTCGTGCGCATTTCACTTATGAAGCTCCTTTCCTGCTTTTGCGGCACTTGATAAAATATACCCGCTATGTTCAAAACGAACGTCTGTATGTTAATACATTGTTTGTTCCGCACCTTAATCCGTATATGGAAATAGGATATGGTATAGGTACGCATATTTTTGATGTGGGTGTTTTTGTAAGCAGCGAGAATTTTAAATATAAACAGGTTGGGTGTAAATTTACATTCGAGCTGTTCAATAGATAAATAAGAGTGATTCGGATCTAAATGAAAGACTTGGATGAATATTGTAAGAAATATTAACGATATTTTTCCAATAGATTTTGTATAAAAAATGGAGGGTGTGTCGAAATTCTCATAAACTAAAAATCACCCTCGCCACAGGATTAAACTGCACCCCAAAAGTTGGACACAAAACTTTAGGAGTGCAGTTCACAGTTGTAGCGAGGGTGATTTTGATAAAAGGGGAGTTTTGACATCCCCTTTTTTTCAGAGAGGTTTTCGACGTTTCCTCATCCTTTTATTAAGAGAGAGATTTTGATATACTTTTTGATTATTTTGTAATATAGGTACGTTTTATAAAACGACTACTTTATGAGCTTTACCATTAATGAGTATAATATAATTATTACCAGCAAGTTCGAATGTCATAGCATCGTTGTTTGCTTTTGTTTCTATAACTTTTTCTCCGATGATGGTATAAATTTGAATATTATCTGCTATTTGTAAACCTCCTATATATACTTTACCCATTTGAGCTGTTACAATAATGTCGTCTTGTGAGTTGTTTTGAACTCCCGTTCCTTTTTGGATCGTTATGGGAGTAGTTTTGAATACATTGACTCCAGAGAATTTCGGGAAAGCATCACTTGTCATTTCACAGTAAACCGGTTGGATTTGTGGGGTAAGGAAAGTGAACTTACCATCATTTTCTGTATAATCCTTACCAACTTCTAAGATTTTTTCATTATCGGTAGTTTTCCAAGTATATACAGTGTTTTGTTCTTTATCAGTAATACCTTTAATATTATTCTGTGCAGATAAATCTAACTCTTTATTTGTGGTAATTTCTTCTGCAATGATTAGTGCTTCTTGTGGAGCATATGTATAACCACTTATTGCAGTTGCTGGCAATGTTTCAAAAGTTAGTTTGTTTTTACTACAATTTAATGTTTTTCCGATAATTCCAGCTTTTATCTCAGCGATTTGATTCCCCATACAAAGTAAATATCTCAATGCTGTACATGGAGTGACATCAATGCTCGTTAATAGATTGTTATTGACTGATATGTAATCTAAATTGATGTTATTAGAGAAATCTATACTCTCTAATTGGTTGTTTACACAGTATAAGTTTTTGAGTTTAATATTTTGGGAAATGTTCAGCGCTTTTAGTTGGTTGTTATTACAATAAAGTGTTTCTAATGCTGTACATTTTGATATGTCAAGGTTTTCTGCTTCAATTTCATTACAGTTCAGATATGTTAATGTGACGTTCTGAGATAGATCGATGAATTTAAGCGGATTTGTGTGACAATAGAGCTTTTGTAACTTTGTATTTTTACTAATGTCGAGTATTGACAACTTATTGGTATTTACGTACAATTCTGTCAGGTCGGTTGCTTTGGTTAGATCAATGGCAGTAACTTGTGCTTCGTCTACTTTAGATACACATCCGAAATATACAATATTTTCGCCATAAATTTTAATTAGTCCTTCTCCTTTCGGAATTCCTATGACCCCTGTGGCGTTCGCATAAGGATCTGGCATTTGTATTACATCGGTTTCTACCAATACTCCATCTCCCCAGTCGATAGACAATTTGGTATCTGGTGTACTAACTTCAAAATCCAATGTACGTTCCATTCCGTTTACTTCAACGTTGAGAGTTATTATTGGTTCTTTTACTATAGCGTTTGAGATTGTTATAGGGGTAGTCTTGAATACATTAACGCTTGAAAATTTTGGGAAAGCATCACTTGTCATTTCGCAGTAGACTGGTTGCGGTTGCAGAGTAAGGAAAGTAAACTTGCCATTATTTTCTGTATAATCTTTACCAGCTTCTAAGATTTTTTCATTATCAGCAGTTTTCCAGGTATATGCAGTTTTTTGTTCTTTATCTGTAATGCCTTTAATATTGTTTTGTGCAGATAAATCCAATTCTTTGTTTATAGCGATTTCTTCTGCAATAGACAGTACTTCTTGTGGTGCATATGTGTAACTACCCATTGCTGTTGCTGGCAATGTTGCAAAAGTCAGCTTGTTTTTACTGCAATTTAATGTTTTTCCAATATTCCCGACTTTAATTTCCGAGATTTGATTTCCCATACAATATAAATATCTTAATGCTGTACATGGAGTGACATCTATACTCGTTAACAGGTTGTTGTTAACCGATATGTAATCTAAATTGGCGTTATTGGAAAAGTTTATACTTTTCAGTTGATTGTTTAGGCAGTATAAACTTTTGAGTTTCGTGTTTTTGGAAATATCTAATGCTTTTAGCTTATTGTTGTTACAATAAATAGTTTCTAAGTCGATACATTTTGATATATCAAGGCTTTCTGTTTCAATATCATTGCAATTTATGTAGGTTAAGGCAATGTTTTCAGATAAATTAATCGATTTGAGTGGATTAGAGTAACAATAAAGTTTTTGCAGTTTTCTGTTTTTGCTAATGTCAAGTGTTGACAGTTTATTGGTATTTACGTATAATTCAGTCAATTCGGTTGCTTTTGTCAGGTCGACAGCTGTGACTTGGGCTTCACCTACTTTGGATGTACATCCGAAATATACAATGTTTTCGCCATAAATTTTAATCAACCCTTCTCCTTTAGGAATTCCTACTACTACTGTGGCATTCGCATAAGGATCTGGCATTTGTATCACATCGGTTTCTATTAATGTTCCATCTCCCCAATCAATGAATAGTTTGGTATTTGGGGTACTGACTTCAAATTCAAGTGTACGTTCAGATCCGTCTGGCTCGACGTTTAATGTAATTATAGGTTCGCTTTTTGCATCCACGATTGTTGCGATGCAAAATAATAATAAAAATAGTAATTTTCTTTCCATAATAATTATAAATTAATTAGTTTTGCAAAACTATGAAAAAAAAATAAAATAGCGGAATTATCATTGCTTTTTATTGGAAAAAGGATATAGGAGTGTGAATTAACTATTAGGAAAAGATAAAAAATATATGTATTGTATGAAAAAGATAATACTACTGTCTTTCTTGTTTCTTTTTGTTAGCGAGGGTATCTATGCGGCAACCGGAAAAAAGAATAAAAAAAAGGTGACTAATCCTATTGAAGTGAAAAAAGATTCGGTGAATGCTGACTATAAAAAAGTCACTAAAGATGCCGTTATTAAGCAAGGGCTTTTTACTACTTTTTTGAGTAAAAAAGAAAATAATTTGTATTTTGAGATTCCAGATTCAGCTTTTTCGCATACTTATCTATTGACGAACCGTATTGCAGAAACAAGTAATACACATGATTATGTGGCAGGGCAAATAGCAACTAATCCATTGATGATTCGTTTCAGCAAAGATGGGCAGAAAGTATATATGCATTTGGTGCAAAGTAGTAATATGGTAGACCAGAATGATCCTATCGCATCTGCTTTTAATAAGAATTTTGCAGATCCAGTATTGAAAGGCTTTAAGATTGTAGCTTGTAATCAAGGTAATGTTGTTATAGATGTTACTTCCTTTTTTGGTGGAAATGAAAAATGTATTAGCCCTATTAAGCAAGAGAGTCCTTTAGCTAAATTATTTGGTGGAGGAAATTCATTAAAAGGAACTTTTGCGGCAGATGCATCTAATATTCTGAGTGTGAAAACATTTCCTAATAACATAGAGATAAAAAGTTTGTTGTCATTTACTACCACTCCGTTGAATCAGCCTTATTCAGTTACGGTACATCGTTCGTTGTTCGTTTTGCCTGATACATTGATGGCTATGCGATTACAGGATAATCGAGTGGGATATTTTAGTTCAGATAAAAGTTTATACACATCCTCTAAAGATAAGATTATTCCTCAAACTTTTATTCATCGTTGGAGGATAGAGCCCAAGAAACAAGACTTAGAACGCTACTTTAAAGGGGAGCTGGTGGAACCGATGAAACCGATTGTATTTTATGTAGATACTGCTTTCCCAGAGAAATGGCGTACTGTCGTAAAACAGGGAATTGAAGACTGGAATATGGCTTTTGAAGCTGCTGGGTTTAAAAATGTAGTGAAAGCACTGGATTATCCGAGTAATAATCCCGATTTTGATCCGGATGACATGCGTTATAGTTGTGTGAAATATGCTGCTACTTCTATTGCTAATGCAATGGGACCGAGTCATATTGATCCGCGTACAGGGGAGATTCTGACTGCAGACGTAATATGGTATCATAATGTTATTTCTTTATTGCATAATTGGCGTTTTGTGCAAACTGCTGCTGTTGATGATCGTGTACGTAAAGCGGTATTTGATGATGATGTGATGCAAGAGGCTATTCGTTATGCTGCGGCTCATGAAATAGGACATACATTAGGGTTGATGCATAATATGGGAGCTAGTTATTCTTTTCCGGTAGATTCTTTACGCAGTCCGAAGTTTACACAAAAGTATGGAACCACTCCCAGTATTATGGATTATGCAAGAAATAATTATATTGCTCAACCGGGAGATTTGGAGAAAGGGGTAAAATTAACACCGCCGAATTTAGGTGTATACGATATATATGCTATTGATTGGGGATATCGCCTTATTCCAGGAGCGGATACTCCCGAGAAAGAAAAAACGGTACTTGATGCTTGGATTGAGAAAAAGAAATCTGATCCGATGTATGAATTCGGGGCGCAACAAGTTTTTGGTACGGTTGATCCGACAGACCAGTCTGAGGATTTAGGAGATGATCATTTGAAAGCTGGGGATTTGGCTATTCGGAATTTGAAAGTCATAATGAAGAATTTAGAGACGTGGACTTTTGATAAGGGAGCACGCTATGATGAAGTAGAAAATATGTATATTGAAGTTGTAAGGCAATATACACGGCATTTGCGTCATGTAATGCCTTATGTCGGTGGTATTCGTTTCCAAGAAGTTCGTCAGGGTGAGGATTCATCAGCAAAAAATTATATAGATAAGGCTACACAGAAAAAAGCGGTGTTATGGTTGCTGAATCAGGCTCGCACTTATAACGAATGGCTTACTCCGAAAGACTTGATTGCTAAGTTGGATGTAAATATGAATGTGAATGATAAGTTGCAGTCATCAGTAGTCGGGGCTTTATTGAATTCATCTGCATTATATCGTATAAGTGAGGGAGGACAAATAGATTCAAAAGCGAATTATACATTAAATTCCTATTTGGATGATGTTTTCTCTGAAATGTTTAAACCTACTTATCAAGGAATTAAATTGTCTGCTGCAGATATGAATATTCAATCGGCGGCAGTCGGATTGATGATCAATTATACTGGTTTGAACAAAACTGCTGAGAAGAAGACTGCTACTGCTCTCGCTGATTATGAAGACGTTTTGCGTCAAACATGTGAACCGTCTCTTCCTTGTAGTCATAGTTATATGAATGGGGATTCATTTACCCGAATCAATTTTGGCTTGCCGACACTTTCTAAAGAACAACTGGCAGCGGTTATGGTAGGACGTTTAAATAAAATAGCTCAGTTGTATAAGAGTCGTCGAGCTACCTCTGTTGGCGATACTCGGGATTTTTATGATTATCAGTTATTACTGATAGAACGTACACTGAAAAATAATTAATGAATAAATTATATGAATAGAATCTTTTACTTATTTGTTTGTTTGTGTTTTCTTTCTTATAATGTGTGGGGACAGAATACACAGAACTATTCATTGAAAGGGCAAGTACAGGACACATCGGGTGAAACCGTCGTTGGGGCCAATATTAAAATAAAGGGGGCCGATATCGGAACAATAACTGATCTGGATGGAAATTTTTCTTTATTGGTTCCGGCTAAAGGGGCAATATTGATCATTTCCTTTATAGGCTATCAATCTCAGGAAATCCGGTTGAAACCAGGAGAAAATAACCTGAAAGTTGTACTTAAAGATGATGCTCAACAATTGGATGAGATTGTAGTAGTAGGATATGGAACACAGAAAAAATCATCTTTGACAAGTTCGGTAGAAGTGGTCCGGAGTGAAGAACTTCTACAAATGCCTACAATAAATTTGGATGAGGCATTGAACGGACAGGTTGCAGGTTTGCAAGTGATGTCTACAACAGGTGATCCGAGTTCATCTAAAGAATCGAATATACATATTAGAGGCATTAATGGTGCTCCTTTACTCGTTATTGATGGTGTACCTCGTTTCGGTACAAATACGACTGAAGGAGAAATGCGTCTCTCGGATTTGAATCCGGATGATATTGAGAGTATTTCCGTATTGAAAGATGCGGCTGCAGCTGCTGTTTATGGTGCACGGGCGGCTAATGGTGTCATTCTGGTCCAGACAAAGCGTGCTACCGGTAATCAGAAAGTATCGGTAAACTACAGAGGACAGTTTAATTTGCAACAGGCTACCAATCTACCTGAGTTTCTTAATGCATATGAGTTTGCTAAATTGTATAACCGGGCATTGGAAAACTCACCATCGGCTGTTGGTATTAATCCTTATACCGATGAACAGCTTGAAATGATTCGTACCCATTCTAATCCTAATGTATATGGTGACGAAAATTTGATTGACTATCTGGATAAGTTTGGGTATTCCATGATTCATAGTCTTTCTGTTAGTGGTGGCAATAATTTCGTGAAGTATTATATGTCTGGTGGGTATACCAATACGAAGGGATTGTATAGCGGTGTGGGACGAGATCGCTATAATTATTCAATGAAACTGGATGCAACATTATTAAAAGGGCTTGTATTGTCATTGGATGTAAACGGAACTCGTTCGGAAAATAAGAATACCAGTTATTTTACGATTGATGCTGCCTATAATTTTTCTCCAGTAGAGGTACTTAGGTTTACAGATGGTAGGTTGGCCAGTGTAAATAGTAGCAACCCTTTGATAGCTGTAGACGGTTCGGGGGGATATGTTCGTAATAAAATGAACATGAATACTATTACTGCTACTTTGAAATACGATGTTCCTTGGGTAAAGGGGCTTTCCGCCTATTTACGTGCTACTTTTGATAATAATAATTCTGTTCAAAAAACATTTAGTAGTCCTGTAACTCTTTACACTTATGACAAGCAGACCGGAGAGATAAAAGAAGATGATAAAACTACCTATCCGAAAGCAAAGATTACTTTGAAAGAAACCGATCGTTTTGTGGATAATAAATTAGTGGAGCTTGGGGTGAATTATAATCGCACTTTTGCTGCAAAACATGATGTTTCCGGGTTGTTGGTTATCAATTATCAAGATTATCACAATCGTTATTTGACTGGAGAAAATTTGGATATGGCGGGTATTTATCCGGAGATAATGGGAAGTGCTACTACTCCCAAAGTGAATGGGGAAGAGTCGTATAGCGAACGTGCTTCAATGATTGGGCGTGCCACTTATGGTTATGATAACCGCTATTTTATTGAAGGTAGTTTTCGGGTGGATGGTTCTACAAAATTTCACCCTGACAATCGATGGGGATTTTTCCCTACAGCTTCTGCTTCTTGGGTACTTTCGAATGAACAATTTTTTAAGAATTGGGATCAACCAGTGCTTTCTAATGTGAAGTTTCGAGGCTCTATGGGTATATTGGGGGATGACGGAGCGATAGACGACTATTCGTATTTGCGGAAATATATGTATGTTGTACGTCAAGGATATAATATTGGAGGGAATCTGAAGCCAGGTATTGTTATGGACACAAGTGCTTATCCTAATCCGGATTTAAAGTGGGGACAATCAAGGGATTACAATGTGGCTACCGACTTAGGCTTTTGGGGAAATCGGTTTGGATTGTCATTTGAATATTATTGGCGTTACCGTACCAATATGATTATGGTAGCTCCTTCTTATTTGTATCCGCCTTCGACAGGAGTAGATGGTAATCCACCCAACATGAATTTTGCAAAGATAAAAGCATGGGGATGGGATTTGACTTTGACACATCGTAATTCCATTCAAAAAGTGAAATATGATTTAACTCTTACATTGGCACAAACCAGAGACCGGGTTTTAGATTATGGAGATGAGTCTTCTCTTGAACCGACTCGGCGTCGTGTAGGTAAGAGTTATATGGTATGGTGGTTATATGAAGCCGATGGACTCTTCCAGTCACAGGAAGAAATTGATAATCATCTGGTAGATCAAGATGAACAAGGTAATATTACTCTTGCACCCGGTGATATTAAATATAAAGATCAGAATGGCGATGGTAAACTTACAGATATTGATAAAATAGCTGTGAAGAATTCTTCAAATCCGGAGATGACAATGAGTTTACGTTTGGGAGTAAAGTATAAAGGCTTTTTTGTGAATGCGATGTTTCAAGGAGTTAGTGGGTATCAGCAACAGTTGACTGAATTGTATACATTAGAATCCGGAAGTTTGCAACGTTTTCAGAAATATCATCTTACAGATACGTGGTCTGAAAGTAATATGAATGCAACCTATCCTCGTGTCAAGATTGCTAATACGAATGACAATAACCGGAAAGCATCCACTTTTTGGGTGAAAGACTGTGATTTTATTCGTTTGAAATCTTTATCGGTGGGATATGCTTTACCGGTATCTGTATTGAAAAAAATCAAATTGTCATCAGCCAGTATCTCTCTACAAGGAAGTAATTTATGCACATGGTCTACTTTAAAAGATATGGATCCCGAGTCACTTCGCGGATATCCGATCCAACGCTCATATGGTATGACATTGAATTTAGGCTTTTAATATAATGTGGCATTAAAAACAGAAATAGTATGCAGTTGAGAAAATATATAGTATCTTTTTTGATTTGTGGAGGAATATTCGGACTTTCCGGATGTGATGGTTTATTCCGTGACGCTCCTTATAATAAATTGTCCCAAGAAACGATTTGGGGAAGCCAATTATTGCTTGATGAATATGTATTGCCTTGGTATCGTAATATGAGTAATGGCTTTTCAATTTATATGCCTACTTCTTCATCATTATTAAAAGGGGCATGCCGTGATTATTTACCTTGGTATGGTGATCAAATAACTATAAGTAGAGCGGATTGGTATAATACAGCCTATGGTGATATTTTGAAGAGTATTTCCAGTGAAATTACTCGTAGAGGACTTGTAAATTGGAATAATTATTACGCTCGTATTCAGTCTGTGAATCTTTTATTAGAGAATGAAGGAAAAATACAGGAGGGCGCTCATAAACAACGCATATTGGGCGAAGCACATTTTTTTCGTGCTTATTATTATTACTTATTGTTGCGACAGTTTGGAGGTCCTTTACTGATAAAGAACAATTATGATCCGTTGATTGATGATAAAAAATTTCCTCGCGCCTCTTATGAAGAAATGGTGGAATTTATTGTGGAAGAGGCGGATTTAGCGGCTTCTTTATTGTCTGATAAGTTAGAAGCCAGCGATATAGGGCGTGCTACTAAAGGAGCTGCTCTAATGCTGAAAGCTAAAACCTACTTTTGGGTAGCCAGTAAGGTATTTCAGAATAAGGAGAAATCGTATTTAGGTTTTCCGGATGATCGATCGGATGCCATGTTGACAGAGGCTGCTAAGGCATATGATGAATTGATGAAGTTGCCTTATTCGTTGATACAGATAACCGGAACAACACAAGATCAAATAAAAGAACAGTATCGTCAGATTTTTCTAACGAAAAATAGTCAGGAATCAATTTGGGAAGTACAACATTCGAATGATGGTGATTTCGCAGATGGGTTCGGGCATAAGCTTGATCGTGAATCTGTTTCTCCTTTCTTTGGCGGAACAATAGCAGCCTATTCACCCACTCAAAATCATGTGGATGAATATAATATGCGTGATGGTAAACCTTACGATCCGACACACCCGTATGATAACAGGGATTATCGTTTTTATGCGAATATCTTATATGACGGTTGTATTTTTCGCGATCATGAAATGGAAATTCACTATAATAAAGAAGGTAAAGAAGAGATTGCTGGAGCAGATCTGACGCCATACGGAACATCTGCTAATGCTGCTGTTTCAAAAACAGGATATTATTTAGGAAAATTCGTAAATGAACAGCAGAAAATTGATAGTGATGAGACTTATGCGAGTAAACAGAATTATATTATTTGGCGGTTTGCAGAGGTTTTGTTGGATTATGCAGAAATTGATTTTTTGCAGAATCGTGTTGATGATGCGTTGGATAAAGTAAATCAAATTCGCCGTCGTGTACATATGGATGAGTTACCGAGTCTGACTTGGGAACAACTGGTGAATGAACGTCGTGTAGAGATGGCTTTCGAAGAGACTACTTATTGGGATTTGCTTCGTTGGGGAGTTGCCGTAGAAAAAATGAGTGGAGCTACTAATCCTTTGAAAGCGATGAAAATAGTAAAAGAAGAGGGTAAAGATCCGATATATACGATTTCAAATATGAACAAGTATCCTAAACGTGTACGTGAGTTTCGTCAGATGCAATATTATTATCCCATACCTTGGGATGAAATACGTTATCATGGCGTTGAACAAAATCCAGAATGGGAGGAAGTTTAACCTTTATCAATCAATGTATTATTAACTTTAATAAAAAAATGTATGAGTAGAAAAATTACGGTCTTATTAATGACTTTAAGTGTAGTTATGTTTGCAAATGCACAAGAGTATAATCTATTTGATCCGGCTGATGTGGATGCCAATGGATGGATATGGTTCGATACGCAGGAAAAGATAGACAAGTATATCGGTCAGGCAAACAATGAAGATGGAAAGATAGATCCGAATGGAAAGATTATTCAGTTGATTTGTGCGGATTTTGGAGATTATGAAGACTCTACGGCCGATCCGGCTGTAAAGGGAGCAGGTACTGATGGAGAAATGGAAAGTGCGGATGCTAAAACCGGTGCTATTGTTACTGCCAGTTCTTCTTCTGCAATGAATACGAATGGTGGCGGCTTTGTAGTACGTATGCCTTCATGTGTATCTTTTAATATATTCATATCAAGCGGCGTGAAAACTTATGTACGTCTGTTAGGAACGACGGAACAAGATAAACCTTTTAAAGATTATACAATTGTTTCTGCTATGTATTCAACTATGTTTAAGCCATTGATGAGTGCCGGACAAAAAGAATGGACAGGAATGGAGACTTTGGATAGTGGTAATGAACCCTATTTCAAATTAAAATCAGATGCTCCTATTTATGCCCGGTTTGAATCATTGACAAAAGCTCCTTTGTATATTCACGGAATGAAAGTGCTTACTTCAACTAAACCTTCCGGTATTAATGACACATCAATTAATTCTGAAATTGAATTTGATGGTATTACCCTTTCTTTGGGAGAGGTTGCAAATGTGCAGGTTTATACAACTACCGGCGTATTGGCCGCATCGGCTATAACAGACAAGATGAATTTGTTTCCTTTGACAAGTGGTATATATATTGTGAAAGTAAAGAACGGTACTACCGAACGTACCACTAAGATTGTTATCCGGTAATAATTTTATAGGGAAAACCTACTTGTACTCATTGGAATCTGAAATGATGGGACGGTAGTTGTTTTCCCTTTTTTATTTACTTTTTAATACATAAAACAATGAAGAGATATCCTATTCTTTGGATCGTTGTTTTATTCTTTCCGTTACTGCTGTCGGCTGCCGAAAAGAATAAAGGTAAGTTGAGCAACTTGGTTTGTTTTTTGCGTTTTAATGACGAAGACAACAAGGAGCAATTCGACAAACCTATCAGCTATTACGAAACGATGTTTAACGCTGAAGTTGAAGGAGCTAATTCTGTATATGGCTATTTTCGAGAAGCTTCTTATAATCAGCTTTTTTGGAAAAGTTCTTTCTTCCCCAAATCAGACGGTACACAGATCATTTCTTATAAAGCTAAAAATGAGCGTGGATATTATCGGGAAAAGAATAGTATTAATGATTTAGGGTATAGTAATGAAACGGAAAAAGCTGCTCGTGAACAAGCTTTAATAAAAGAGCTTGCTGCTTATTTGTCTGAAAATCTTCCTGATGATGTAGTGATTGATGCCAATAATGATGGTTTACTCGACAATATTTGTATAATTGTAAGCGGCAATTCCGATCTGAGCAGTAAATATATGTTATGGCCTCACCGTTCCGATTTGGCATTACCCGATGAGAAAGCTATTTATGTGAAAGGCAAAAAGATCGTGGGGTATCTGATGGTATTCAATGATGCGAATGGTTGGAGTTCTCTGAGTCCTGTTCCTTTGAATACAGGAGTTCTTTGTCATGAGATGTCACATACGCTCGGTACATATGATCTTTATCATGTAAATGATAATTTGAATCCGGTAGGAGTTTGGGATTTAATGTCCGATAATCTGACAACTCCTCAGCAGATGAGCGCTTATACTAAATACCGCTATTGTAAATGGATTGACGAGATTCCTGAAATATCTACTCCGGGGACTTATACCTTAAATCCGGTAGGAGGTACAACAAAAGAAAATATAGCATATAAGATTAAACCGACAGGTTCGGATGAATACTTTATAGTGGAATATAGAAGAAAGGACGGGACATTTGATAGAGGGTTACCGTCTTCCGGGTTATTGGTTTATCGCATTAATCCGAATGTAACGGGTGGAAATCTGAATTATAATGGAACTACCCGCTTGGACGAGCAGTATCTGTTTCGTCCGGGTGGAACAGTGACACTTGACGGTGATATCTCAAAAGCTGCTTTTAGTGCAGAAAGCGGGCGTACTGCGATCGGAGGCAATGCGGAACTTAAGCCTTTCTACAGCGACGGTAAAGAAGCGAAATTTGCGTTGGCAAATATATCCTCTTGTGGTGAGACCATTTCTTTTGATTTGTTGGAACTGACACCGCAGATTTATATACCTAAACCGAATGTCACTTTGGGAGGGACAATAAACAGCACTGCTCAAGTTATTGTTGAGTCTGATGTAGCATGGCGAATAGTCGATGTCCCCGATTGGTTGACAATTACCCCGCTTCAGGGAGAGGCCGGCCAGTCGACAATCGTTCTTCAGGCTAAATCGGCTAATGAAAATGCGCAGCTACGTATAGCTGATTTTCATTTGCAGGGAGTAGAAGATCCATCGATAACTGCTATTGTTAATGTGGCGCAACGTTCCGATCTAATACAGTCACCTTCTGCATTGACTGCCAAAGAAGAAGGAAATACGGTTGTATTGACGTGGGTGGCACCTCATGAAGGAACTCCGGCGTTGATGGAAGATTTTGAGGACTCGGGTAATCTGGCGAAATGGACAATCAAAAATGAGGGTAACCGGGGATGGCTCTGGCAAAAGAACGAGAAGTATAAAGAGCCTTATGCCGGAAATTATTCAATGCGCTTGTTGGAGGCATGGGAAGATATCCATCAGGATGAATATCTGATTTCTCCTGTTTTTGCCAATGGAAAATCACTGACTTTCTATTCAAAATCTACAGCTCCGCAAAAAAATAACCCGCAGAACTTTTATTATGTAGAAGTAAGTTCGGACGGTGGTACCACATGGAAGCAGATTTGGGATTTGAAAACAGATTGCTCTGTAGTGAACAAATACACCTGCGTAGATATCGATTTATCTCCTTATATGTCTGATAACATGAAGATTGCTTTTCATGCATACGATACAAATCAGACGGGGTTATCTTACTGGTGGCATATAGATGATGTCGCTATTTATCCGCAGGTAGAACATTCAATGATAACAGGTTATGCCATCTACCGCAATGGAGAGAAAATAGGTAATTCCGTAACTTCTACTTTTACGGATATCGCTCCGCTTTCTGGAGAGAATGTATATACTGTACGCGCGGAAGGTGCTTTTGGGGATACACCGGATTCGGAATCGGTAACTGTATCATTTACAGGAACCGGTATCTGTAAATCACCTGTTTCTTTGTCAGAAGTAACAATGTCGCTTTATCAAGGAATGCTTCATTTGGAAAGTGAAAATAGGATAGAGACTTTGGTTCTCTACTCTTTAGACGGAAAACCTGTTCTGTTTACTGCTCCGGGAGAAGAGTCTTGTGATATCAGTATAAACCATCTTGAAGCCGGAGTGTATATTGCTTATGTCTTCATGCAAGATCAGAATCATCCGGTGATACGGAAATTGATGCTAAAATAATCTCTCTTTAGTTGACAATTATCTTCCACTATTTGAATGTCGATCGATGTTTGGATAGTGGAAGATTTTTTTTGAGTTGTCTTCTAAAGTGCAAAAGAACCACCGGTTTCAGCATGAATCTTTGACTTATGAACTGAAATTGTTCTGCAAACTGCCTTTATTCAGTATGTTTTTACCCTCTTCACCGCTTTCACCTTTTTCAATCAAAGCCTTTATTCATCGTAGATGCAGGGTGAAGCCCTGGTCGGCACGGTCCTTATGCACCATAAAGGCAGTTCTTACGAGTCATGAGCACGCTTGTTATTGACGGCAAGTACGGTGCATAGCAAGAGGGGGAGCGCTTTCACCCTCAATTTCCGATGAATAAGCCGATAGAGCAAAAAAGGTGAAGGAGATGAAGGGGGTAAGTTCATAGTCAACTACCTGTTTTTTTATAGATAGGAGAGAAACGCTGCGAATGAAAACTGTACCGATTTATATTTTTATTATTACTTATCTCTGATTTTCTACAAAAAAGTTTCTATGCCATGCAACTTTTTCCCACTGCTGGTCGTCTATTAATATAGAAACTACAAAATTGAAACCTATGAATAGTAAAATGAAGGGATTTATCGGAATGATTGCATTGTTTTCATTCTTGTTTTCTGTAACAACGGTTTGTGCTCAGACCAGACGTGTAAAAGCCAGTGGAACGTATAAAACCAAAGAAGTTAAGATCACAAACTTCGATAAAATCAAACTCTTGGGAAGTCCTACAGTCATTTATACACAGTCTGCCAATAATAAGTCGACATTAAAAATTTATGGTTCGGATAATGTGATCGACTTGGTGGATTGTACGGTAGCAGATGGCGTATTATCCATTTCTTTTAAGAATAGGACCAGTATTGAATTTGGCAAACAGGGGAGACTTAAAATCATGGCTTCCAGTCCTGTGTTGAAAGATGTGCATCTACAAGGTTCCGGAGACGTTGTCTTAGATAGTAAACTGGAATGTGATAATTTGTCTTTGACATTGCAGGGCTCCGGGGATATTACTGCCGGTGAAGTTGTTTGTGCAAATGATCTTGCGGTCACTTTGCAAGGTTCCGGAGATATTTCTATTAAGAATAGCGTGAAAGCTGGGAATGCAGCTTTGAATCTGATAGGTTCCGGTGATATCGATATTTATAATATGACGGCAAAGTCTGCGGCTGCTACTCTTCAAGGTTCGGGTGATCTGAAAGTGAAAGGTGGAAATGTGGTAGGTGATGTTGTGATTAGCTTACTGGGTGCCGGTGATCTGAATTTTGCAGGTATCCAGGGAAATAATGTAAGAGCCGAGTTGAATGGTTCCGGTGATTTGAAAGTGACAGGTACAGTTCAACAGGCTGTCTTGATGCTGCGAAACTCCGGTGACCTGGATGCGAAAGATTTGAAAGCCGTAGATGTAGACGCTACGGTAAATGGTTCTGGAGATATTTCATGCTATGTTTCCGGTACATTGAAGTGCGATATTTCGGGGAGCGGTGATGTAGGCTATAAAGGTAATCCGGTTAATGTGCATTCGACCGGAAGAAATAAACCTCATAAATTGTAAAATTGCATACAGAATAACTTAAGTGTCTGAAAATTAGCCGTCGTGAGACGGCTTTTTTTGTTCTAACTTTTTGTTAGTCCCGAAAAATGTTCTATCTTTGCGCCCGATTTATAGATAATATAATGTCTTATTTAATTAAAGTATTTCAAAACAAGTAATTATTAATGGAAAACTTAAAGAACATTGCTCCTGTTGAAGATTTCAACTGGGAAGCGTATGAGAATGGCGAATCATTCGCCGGCGCCAGCCACGAAGATCTTGAAAAAGCTTACGACAGTACGCTTAACAAAGTTAACGACCGTGAGGTAGTTGACGGAACCGTAATCGCAATGAACAAGCGTGAAGTTGTTGTGAACATCGGTTACAAATCAGACGGTATCATTCCTTTGAATGAATTCCGCTACAATCCCGATTTGAAAGTAGGTGATACTGTAGAAGTATATATCGAAAATCAGGAAGACAAAAAAGGACAGTTGGTTCTGTCTCACAGAAAAGCACGTGCTACTCGCTCTTGGGATCGTGTGAATGCTGCTTTGGAAAATGAAGAAATTATCAAAGGTTACATCAAATGCCGCACTAAGGGTGGTATGATCGTAGACGTATTCGGTATCGAAGCATTCTTGCCGGGTTCCCAGATCGACGTTAAGCCGATCCGTGATTATGATGTATTCGTTGGAAAAACAATGGAATTCAAAGTTGTTAAAATCAACCAGGAATTCAAAAACGTGGTTGTTTCTCACAAAGCTCTTATCGAAGCTGAACTGGAACAACAGAAGAAAGAAATTATCGGTAAGCTTGAAAAAGGACAAGTTCTTGAAGGAACCGTTAAAAACATCACTTCTTACGGTGTATTCATCGATTTGGGTGGCGTAGACGGATTGATCCATATCACTGACCTATCATGGGGACGTGTAAGCGATCCGAAAGAAGTGGTTGAACTCGATCAGAAGCTTAACGTTGTTATCCTTGATTTCGATGACGAAAAGAAACGTATTGCTTTGGGTCTGAAACAACTTACTCCGCACCCATGGGATGCTCTTGATCCGGACTTGAAGGTAGGTGATCACGTGAAGGGTAAAGTAGTCGTGATGGCTGATTACGGTGCATTTATCGAAATTGCTCCGGGTGTTGAAGGTTTGATTCACGTATCTGAAATGTCATGGTCACAGCACCTGCGTTCTGCTCAAGACTTCATGAAAGTGGGCGATGAAGTAGAAGCTGTTGTATTGACTCTGGACCGTGAAGAACGTAAGATGTCTTTGGGTATCAAGCAACTGAAACAAGATCCATGGGAAACAATCGAAGAGAAGTATCCTGTAGGTTCTAAGCATACTGCAAAAGTTCGTAACTTCACTAACTTCGGTGTATTCGTAGAAATCGAAGAAGGTGTTGACGGATTGATTCACATCTCTGATCTTTCTTGGACGAAGAAAGTTAAACACCCTTCAGAATTTACTCAGATCGGTGCAGACATCGAAGTTCAGGTATTGGAGATCGACAAAGAAAACCGTCGTTTGAGCCTTGGTCACAAACAGCTTGAAGAAAATCCTTGGGATGTATTCGAAACTGTATTTACTGTAGGTTCTGTACACGAAGGAACAATCATCGAAATGTTGGATAAGGGTGCCGTAGTTGCTCTTCCTTATGGTGTTGAAGGATTCGCTACTCCGAAACATCTTGTAAAAGAAGACGGCTCACAGGCTCAGTTGGATGAGAAACTTGAATTCAAAGTGATCGAATTCAACAAGGATGCTAAGAGAATTATCCTTTCTCATAGCCGCATTTTCGAAGATGTTGCAAAAGCAGAAGAAAGAGCTGAAAAGAAAGCAGCTTCTAATGCAAAGAAAGCATCTTCAAAGAAAGAAGACGCTCCGATGATCCAAAATCAGGCTGCTTCTACAACTTTGGGTGACATTGACGCTCTGGCAGCTTTGAAAGAACAGTTGGAAGGTAAGAAATAATTCTTTTCCAATATATTTTTAGAAAGGGTATCAGCATGCTGATACCCTTTTTTCTTTATCTTTGTGTCCGTTATGGAGAGATTTGAATTACATATATTGGGATGTGGCTCTGCGCTACCTACTACACGGCATTTTTCAACTTCACAAGTGATAAACCTGCGTGATAAACTTTTTATGATAGACTGTGGCGAGGGGGCACAGATGCAGCTTCGTAAGTCCCGGTTGAAGTTTTCGCGCTTGAATCATATTTTTATCTCACATTTGCATGGTGATCATTGCTTCGGCTTGCTTGGGCTTATCTCGACTTTCGGACTGCTCGGGCGTACAGCCGAATTGCATATTCATTCTCCTAAGGGACTTGAGGAACTATTTTCTCCGTTGTTGGCTTTCTTCTGTAAGAACATGAGTTATCGGGTCGTTTTTCATGAGTTTGCAACGAAAGAACCCAGTGTGATTTACGAAGACCGTTCAGTAGCGGTTACGACTATTCCTTTACAACACCGCATTCCTTGCTGTGGCTTTTTATTTGCTGAAAAACCTCGTCCCAATCATATTATTCGCGAAATGATAGATTTCTATCAAGTGCCTGTATATGAATTGAATCGTATTAAGAATGGTGAAGATTTTGTAACTCCGGAAGGGGATGTTATTGCAAATTCACGCTTGACAAGACCTTCTGCTCCACCCAGACGCTATGCATATTGTTCTGATACGATTTATCGGAAAGAAATAGTTCAACAGATTTCCGGAGTGGACTTATTGTTTCATGAAGCAACTTTTGCACAGACAGAGTCGGCCCGTGCAAAAGAGACTTTCCATACGACTGCTGCTCAAGCGGCTCAGATTGCCTTGGATGCAGAGGTGAAACAACTTGTCATTGGGCATTTCTCTGCCCGCTATGAAAATGAACAGGTGTTGCTGGATGAGGCTGCTGCCATCTTCCCTTCTACGATTTTGGCAAAAGAGAATCTCTGTATTAATCTATAGCAACTTTCGGGGGCAAAGTTTGTTTTATAGAATGGAACAACGTATATTTGTAGAGAATAAAATAGATTCATATGCGCATCAGATGAAAAGGTTATTTTTATACTTTTTCTTGGTTTTGGCTCTTTTGTCTTTTTCTTCTGTGATGGCACAGGACGGACGAAAGGTGGAGACGGTTCAACATGAGCCGGTTTCTCTTACTATTACCGTGTCCGGAACAACGATCCGTGTTCAGAATGCTACTCCGGGTTCAACGATGGAAGTATATGATATTCTCGGAGTAAAGATTACGTCTGTACGTATTGATACAGCCGATAAAACAGTTACTTTGAACTTGCCTAAAGGATATTATATTTTTAAAGTAGGCGATACGGTCCGGAAAGTAGTTATAAAATAAAGAGCGGATGATGAAGCGGATATTATTAAGCTTTTTTATTCTGCTCGTTGCATTGTCTGCTTGCAAAAAGCAAAAGGAACCGAAAACTTTGGAGGCTCTTGCTTTGTCTTCCTTTCATGAATTGGTAAATCCTGCTTATTTGATAAATTCCGATAGTATTCGCCGGTATATCCGTATGAATCTGTCGGCCGTCCATGATACTGCTGTTTGGGATTCGGTCGTTACCGAATATTATACTGCTAATGATACCCTGATCTGGTTCGGAGATGAAGTCGGTTCACGTACGGACACCTTGCTTTATTGGTTGGAGAATTCTTATCGCCACGGTATAAATCCCGAACTTTTTGCTGTTTCCGGTATGCGCAGTGATCTGGAACGTTTTCGTTCTTTGCAGTTGAACGAAAGGAGTGTCAACCATTTATTGGCTGGTCTGGAATATCGATTGACGGCTTCCTATTTGCATTATGCTTGTGGGCTTTCATTCGGTTTTCTTTCTCCTTCCGAAATCCTGAACAATCTGGAAGAAAAGACTTCTGATGTCCGTAAACAGGCAATTACGAAATCGAAGAATGAAGATGTATCTCTTATTCCGTTGAAGAAATGTGATAAGGAGTTTGCGCAAGGAGCATTGGATAGGTTAAAACAAGATGCCTGTTCCGCTTTTCGTCAGGTTCAGCCGTCTTCCCGGTTCTATTTGAGTTTACAGAAAGAGTCGGATCGTCTGGATTCTTTAGGTGAATTTGAGTTCGAGCCGATTCCTCTTATTGGTGATACATTATTGAAAGTAGGAGAGAGACACCGGATTGTACCGTTGATAGCACAAAGGTTTTTGCAAACGGGAGAACTGCAACAGGATTCGGATTCCATAGAGAATGTGTTGACTCCTGCTTTGCTGGAAGCTGTCAACCGCTTTCGGATAAACAACCGCTTGGCTACTGATCATTCAATCGGTACTTATACCATTCGCTATTTGAATCATCCTTTTTCTTATTACAAAGATCTGCTGCATATCAATATGGAGCGTGCCCGTTGGCAGTATGCATTGGAGAAAGGAACTAAATACGTCTTTGTCAATGTGGCGGCTTGCATGCTTCAGGCATTTAATGAAGAAACTGATTCTATTCTTGAAATGCGTACTTGTTGCGGTTCAGTAAGAAATAAGACACCTTTGCTTTCCAGCCGGATTTATTATATGGAATTAAATCCGTATTGGAATGTTCCCCAGAATATCATACGTAAGGAAATCATTCCGTCTTACCTTCGTGATACGACTTATTTTACCCGAAATCGTATGAAAGTATACGATAAAAACGGAGTTCGGGTAAACCCTCGTGATATAAAATGGTCTAAATACAAGGCAGGTGTTCCTTTTACTGTAAAACAGGATAATAAAGAAGGTAATTCATTGGGCCGTATTATTTTTCGTTTTCCTAATTCTTTTGCTGTCTATCTGCACGATACACCTTCCCGGCGAACATTTGCCAGAGCTAATCGTGCTGTGAGTCATGGCTGTGTGAGATTGGAGAAAGCATTGGATTTTGCATTCTTTCTGTTAAAAGAACCCGATGAACTGCTGGAAGACCGCATACGGATCGCAATGGATATAGCACCGAAAAGCGATGAAGGAAAGAAACTGACTCGCAGCCAGGCATATCGGGAACTCAAACATTATAGTTTGAAGGAGTCTGTTCCTGTGTATCTGGATTATCAGACAATGTATCTGGATGCCGCCGGGCAGCTCAGTTACTGTGATGATATCTATAAATACGATGCTCCTTTACTTGAAGCATTGAATAAATTGAACCATAAAAACATAACATACTGAATACTAATAACCTTATGAACCCTTATAATGAACGAGAGGTTTTGTTGCTCCTTCAGGATGAGAGTACACAGCGGAAAGGATTTGAGATGATTGTGTCGCAATATAGCGAACAGTTGTACTGGCAAATCCGGCGGATGGTGCTTTCTCACGATGATGCGAACGACTTGCTTCAGAATACGTTTGTCAAGGCATGGATGAATATTGATTATTTCCGGGCGGAAGCGAAGCTTTCCACTTGGCTCTATCGTATCGCCTTAAACGAATGTATTACTTTTCTGAATAAGCAACGTGCCATGAATACCGTAGCCATTGACGATCCGGAAGCAGCAGTTGTCCAGAGGCTGGAGAGCGATCCTTATTTCTCGGGCGACCAGGCACAATTGATGTTGCAAAAGGCTTTGTTGTCTTTGCCGGAGAAACAGCGTATGGTTTTCAATCTGAAATATTATCAGGAAATGAAATATGAAGAGATGTCGGATATCTTCGGAACATCCGTCGGTGCCTTGAAAGCATCTTATCATCACGCGGTGAAGAAAATCGAAAAGTTTTTGGAAGGGATCGATTAAACCTTTTAAATCATTCAATGTCTAAGAAAAAGAGAGGAGAAGATTATATGAAAGAAGAAGATGAAATATTGAGGAAAGTGGGCACGGGGAATGCTTTTAAAGTACCCGAAGGTTACTTTGAAAATCTTACTTCAGAAGTTATGGACAAGCTTCCCGAGCAAAAACAACCTGCCTTTGAAGTGAAAGAACCAACGAAGTGGGATAAATTGAAACCACTTTTTTATATGGCAGCCATGTTTGTCGGAGCGGCACTTATTATTCGTGTGGCTTCTGTAAACTATAAGCCTGAAACTACTGAAACAGCATCTATTGAAGCAGTAGAAGTTGACAGCGATGCCGACGAGTATATCAACGCGGTGCTCGAAGGATCGATGATGGATGATTATTCGTTGTATGTATATCTCACTGATGCCAGTGTGGAATAAAATAAACTAAATTGATTTTATAGAAATGAAAAGACTGATAATTCTGCTGTTTATTATTTGTGGTTTTTCTCCTTTGATTTGGGCGGTGGATGGATGTAATCAAGAACGCTTGTCGCCTGAGGAATTCCGTGCCAAACAAAAAGCGTTTATCATTGAGAAGGCAGGTTTGACCAAAGAAGAAGCTGCAAAATTCTTTCCTGTATACTTTGAGCTTCAGGATAAAAAGAAAGCATTGAATGATAAAGCTTGGGGCTTGATTCGCAAAGGAAAAGACGATAAGACAACAGAGGCTCAATATGCTGAAATAATGGAAGGAGTGTACGATGCCCGTATCGCTTCGGATCAGTTGGAAAGAACCTATTATGAGAAATATAAGAAAATTCTATCAAATAAGAAGATTTATATGGTGCAGAAAGCCGAAATGCGTTTTCATAAGGAGTTACTGAAAAAAGCGAAGAAATAATGTGCCAATATGACAATGTGCCAATATGCCAATTAGCTGCGCTATGTTTCCACAGGATAATTGGCACATTGACACATTGCCCAATTGGCACATTATTTAAAGCATTCTTTCATTGGCATATTGGCACATTGACCAATTGGCACATTATTTATCATAATCCTTTCTTTTTTGCTTCGTTCCAGATTGCATCCATTTCTTCCAATGACATGTCTTTAAGGTTTTTTCCCTCTTTAATGGTATGTTCCTCCAGATAATTGAAACGGCGGATGAATTTCTGGTTGGTAAGTTCCAGTGCATTATCCGGATTGATCTTATATAGGCGGGCGGCATTGATAAGACTAAACATTACATCCCCGAATTCTGCTTCTGCTTTTTCCTTATCCATATTGGCTACTTCCACTTGGAATTCGGCAATTTCCTCTTTTACCTTATCCCATACTTGTTCCTTTTCTTCCCAGTCAAACCCTACATTCCGGGCTTTATCCTGTATGCGATAGGCTTTTATAAGTGAAGGTAAAGCAGACGGTACCCCACTGAGCACAGTTTTGTTTCCATCCTTTTCTTTTAGTTTCAGTTGTTCCCAGTTTTCAGACACCTGTCCGGCTGTATCGGCTTTTACTTCTCCGAATACATGAGGATGGCGGAAGATCAGTTTTTCACAAAGCCGGTCGCACACATCCTTAATATCGAAATCCCCTGTTTCCGATCCTATCTTGGCATAAAAGGCAACATGTAGCAGTACATCTCCCAATTCTTTACATATTTCCTTTTTGTCATCACGCATGATGGCATCACAGAGTTCGTAAGTTTCTTCAATGGTGTTAGGGCGTAAGCTCTCATTGGTTTGTTTTCGATCCCAAGGACATTTTACACGTAGTTCATCCAGTATATCCAAGAAGCGTCCGAAAGCTTCCATTTGTTCTTTTCTTGAATGCATCTTTTTATAAATATGAGTTTGATATGAGAATATTAGAATTTGAAATCTCTTGCAAAGATAATGCAAACCGAGAGCAGAATAAAATGAACTCGTTCATTTTTTATGCCGAGGTGCGGCTTGTCTTCGCTTTGGGCAAAGATAAGGAAATTCATCACAAGGCGTTCTTCTTATCCGGTTCCTTTTTATTAACTTTACCGCACAAATCAAATTGAAATAATTATGTTCCATAAACTTGTAGCAATAGAGCCGGTGAGTCTGGTTCCGTCAGCAGAAAAAGAACTGTATTCATTTGCAGAGGAAGTGATCCTGTTTCCCGATGTACCGGCGGGGGATGAGGAAGTGGCTGCCCGTATCGGTGATGCCGATGCCGTTCTTTTGAGTTATACTTCCCGAATTACCCGGGAGGCTTTGGAGAAATGCCCGAATGTTAAATATATCGGTATGTGCTGTTCGCTCTATTCTCCCGAAAGTGCCAATGTAGATATCCGTTATGCCAATGAGCGGGGGATAACCGTAACCGGCATTCGTGATTATGGGGATGAAGGAGTGGTAGAGTATGTGATCAGCGAATTAGTGCGTTGTTTGCATGGGTTTGGTCAGGAACCGTGGGACGGGATGGCTCGTGAAATCACCGGATTGAAAGTCGGGATCGTGGGATTGGGAAAGTCCGGCGGGATGATAGCGGATGCTCTGAATTTTCTGGGTGCTGATATTACCTATTATGCCCGTAGCGTGAAACAGGATGCCGCAGAAAAAGGATATCGTTTCCTGCCATTGGAGGAATTGCTTGTCCATAGCGAAGTCGTGTGCTGCTGCCTTAATAAAAACACGGTTTTATTACATGATGCCGAATTCCGTCGGCTTGGCAACAGAAAAATATTGTTTAATACAGGTTTGTCTCCGGCATGGGATGAAGCGGCTTTTGCCGGATGGCTGGAAGGAGATAACCTTTGTTTTTGTGATACGGTAGGCGCATTGGGGGGAACCCGTTTTCTCGATCATCCTCATGTGCGTTGCATGCAGGTGTCTACAGGGCGCACCCGTCAGGCGTTTGACCGCCTGAGCGAAAAGGTGCTTGCCAATTTGTCAGAATACAATGGGTGATGTAATATTGATCAGGGTGTTCACAACCGACCACCCTGCAATATCTGATGTAGCGCTATATACATCTATCACAGCGTGCACTTGGTCGTTCTTTATTTCTACCCTTTGAGTGTCTCCTACGAATCCGGGTGTGGATTGCATGGATACCTGCATTTTCTCCGGTCCTACCGAAGCAAGTGAAGCGGCAACTGCTACATTTACTTTAGTTGGAAACATTCCTATTGCTTCCGTTGCATTCCCCGAAAATACTATGCGTTGCTCCGATTGCAAGGAATCATCGTATACAGCCGTTCCTTTTAATGCATTCGGTCCTTTTTCATTGAAGAAGCGTGCACTGGCATTTCCCATTAAAAAAGCAGTTCTCAGTACATCGAATCCTCCGGTAGCTCCGGAAACCAGATATACACGTGTACCGTTTGCTTTGGCTGTTTTCATCACTTCCTGATAGAATCCGGTGTCTGCTAAGGCACCGATAGACAGAGTAATAATGGAAGTACCGTTCTTTAGTGCCGGCAAGGCGAGCTCTTTCATGGCCGCAGGAGAAGCCGACTCTACCAGATAATCCGGTTTCAGTACCAACAAATCTTCCAATGTGGCGCATGCACGGCATGTTTTCCCGTGTTTTTCCATTTTTGTCACAATACGTTCGGCTTTTGATGCCGTACGCGAATAAACGCCCGTTAAATCATACTCGGGCAATAAACCATTGACAACTGCGTCCGCAACGATATCGGCGAGTCGTCCGCATCCAACAATTACTAACTTTTTCATGTAGCAAAGATAGGACTTTTATGTATAATCCATGAGCTCTCTTTGTGATATTTACTTTCCTGATGACTTCTCTTCTGCGCGGGAAGCATGGTATGAGATCAATAGTCCTATGACTTCTGAATAGTTTTTCCGTCCGCTTTCTATTTTGTTTCCTTTGAGGTAAAGGTCGTATATCCAATTCTGTATGTTACCGATCAGCGGACTGTACTTTGCCATCCAATAGGTTTGATTGGAACGGGCTAATTCTATAATTTCCGGGCGGATACGGTTGAATAGTTCCGTATATTCCTCTTCTGTCAGGAGTCTTCGTGCATTACCGAGAACATGGCTCAGTATGGAGAAATACCCACTGAAACGTATACTCTCCACCTGAGAGCGGGTACAAACCTCGTAAGCATAAAAGTTAGCTTCGGCTTCACTGGTTATTCCCAATAGATGAGCGAGTTCATGTGTATACGTTGCCGGATATTGTGACGGAGGCAAGTCTCCGTTCAGGGTGAATTCACAAAAGAAAGGTCCCATGCTGCCGCTTACCCCTACCATCGAGATGAGAGGAGTGAATAACATCGTTTTTGCTCTGGGCGAATCATAGGGAGGGCGGTGTATCCCCAGGGTGTCACTAATCTGCTTGTATCCTTTGACAGCCTCTTTACAGACTCTATTTTTGTCGATACCGGTAATTGGCACATACGAATTATTCAGATGCCGGATGTATTCCTCTACAAATGCCTTGAATTTATCGGGGGTATATGCCACATAAGGAATATGGGTGCGTTCGTAAAAATTCTTTTGCGAATAATTCAACCCCCATGCCAAATAAAACCACACATATATCCATAATAGATATTCACCGTCACGTAGCACTATCTTTTTCCACGGTTGTTTTTTTATCCGTCCGTAAATCGGGTAAGCAATTACGCCGATAATGCTGAGGAATATGAACAGATCGCCTATGGCGAAAGGAAACAGACGGGAAAAAGAAGACAGACACAGTGAGATGACAGGATAGACGGATCGTGCATAAAATTCGCCCATGACGGATATTGCCTGAGTGCTCCACACAACCAATAAAAGAATTCCTAAAACAATATATCGTATTTTTTGTCTTCGCTTCATGATCCGTCTTTTCTTTCAGGAAACAAAAATATGCATTTATTAAATGCTGCACGAAAAATTACTTCTATATTTTTCCTTCCATATGCAGAAACAACCGGAGAGTGGTAAGATTTGAATTTAAATTATTAATTTTGCACCCATTATTCGAAATAAATTAAATATATAGAAACGTAACATGGAATTAGCAAGTAAGTACAGTCCCGCTGACGTGGAGGGAAAGTGGTACCAGTATTGGTTGACCCACAAATTATTCAGTTCGAAACCCGATGGCCGTGAACCTTACACCGTCGTCATTCCGCCTCCTAACGTCACTGGTGTGTTACACATGGGACACATGCTTAATAATACCATTCAGGATATTTTGGTTCGTCGTGCCCGTATGGAAGGCAAAAATGCTTGCTGGGTACCGGGAACGGACCATGCTTCTATTGCAACGGAAGCGAAAGTCGTAAATAAATTGGCTTCGGAAGGTATTAAAAAGACGGATTTGACCCGTGATGAGTTTCTGAAACATGCCTGGGCATGGACGGATGAACACGGAGGAATTATCCTGAAACAACTTCGTAAACTGGGAGCTTCCTGCGATTGGGATCGCACTGCTTTCACTATGGATGAGAAGCGTAGTGAAAGTGTGCTGAAAGTATTTGTCGATCTTTATAATAAAGGACTTATCTATCGCGGTGTGCGCATGGTGAACTGGGATCCGAAAGCATTGACTGCTCTTTCGGACGAAGAGGTAATCTATAAAGAAGAACATGGAAAACTTTATTACTTGCGTTATAAAGTAGAAGGTGATCCGGAAGGACGTTATGCCGTGGTGGCTACCACTCGTCCGGAAACGATTATGGGTGATACGGCTATGTGTATCAATCCGAACGATCCTAAAAATGCCTGGTTGAAAGGTAAGAAGGTGATTGTGCCATTGGTAAACCGTGTGATTCCGGTTATTGAAGATGATTATGTGGATATCGAATTCGGTACCGGTTGTCTGAAGGTAACCCCTGCCCACGATGTGAACGACTATATGTTGGGTGAAAAGTACAATCTGCCGAGCATCGATATTTTCAATGATAACGGAACACTGAGCGAAGCTGCCGGCCTGTATATCGGTATGGATCGTTTTGATGTCCGCAAGCAGATAGAGAAAGATCTCGATGCTGCCGGATTGCTCGAAAAGACGGAGGCTTATACCAACAAAGTAGGTTATTCGGAACGTACTAATGTTGTGATCGAGCCGAAACTTTCTATGCAATGGTTCCTCAAGATGCAGCATTTTGCCGATATGGCATTGCCTCCTGTAATGAATGACGAACTGAAATTCTATCCTCCCAAATATAAGAATACCTATCGTCACTGGATGGAGAACATCAAAGACTGGTGTATCAGCCGCCAGCTGTGGTGGGGACACCGTATTCCGGCTTATTTCTTGCCGGAGGGTGGCTATGTGGTAGCTTCTACGGACGAGGAAGCATTGAAGTTGGCAAAAGAGAAGACCGGAAATGCGGCATTGACGATGGCGGATCTCCGTCAGGACGAGGACTGTCTGGATACTTGGTTCTCTTCTTGGTTGTGGCCGATTTCTTTGTTCGATGGAATTAATAATCCGGGCAATGAAGAGATAAAATATTACTATCCTACGAGTGATCTTGTCACCGGTCCGGATATTATTTTCTTCTGGGTAGCCCGCATGATTATGGCCGGTTATGAGTACGAAGGCCAGATGCCGTTCAAGAATGTCTATTTCACCGGTATCGTTCGCGATAAACTGGGACGTAAGATGTCAAAATCACTGGGCAATTCACCCGACCCGTTGGAGCTGATTGATAGATACGGTGCTGATGGCGTACGTATGGGAATGATGCTTGCAGCCCCTGCCGGTAATGATATTCTTTTTGACGATGCATTGTGCGAGCAGGGACGTAATTTCTGCAATAAGATATGGAACGCTTTCCGTCTGATCAAGGGATGGCAGGTGGACGACCATGCCGAAATACCAGAAGCTTCTCGTCTGGCTGTACATTGGTTTGAATCGAAACAGAACGAAGTGGCAGCGGAAGTAGCCGACTTGTTCGGTAAATATCGCCTAAGCGAAGCGTTGATGGCTGTTTATAAGTTGTTCTGGGATGAGTTCTCTTCCTGGTATCTGGAAATGATTAAACCGGCTTACGGACAGGCCATCGATCGTTGTACTTATAATGCTACCCTTTGTTTCATGGATAATCTGCTTCATCTGCTTCATCCGTTTATGCCTTTCATTACCGAGGAGTTATGGCAGCAGATGTGTGAGCGTGAAGATGGCGAAAGTCTGATGGTAAGTGCGCTTACATTGGATTCGTACGTAGATACGGATTTTGTGAAGCAGTTTGAAGTGGTGAAGGAGGTAATCAGTAATATCCGTACTATTCGTTTGCAGAAGAACATTGCACAGAAAGAGGCGCTCGAGTTGCAAGTGGTAGGAGAGCATCCGGTAGTCGAGTTCAATGCAGTGATTACCAAGATGTGTAATTTATCTGCTATTACAGTTGTAGATGCCAAAGCCGAAGGAGCGGCATCCTTTATGGTGGGAACTACGGAATTTGCTGTACCATTGGGAAATATGATCGATGTGGAAGCGGAGATTGCCCGTATGGAAGCCGAACTCAAGCATAAAGAAGGATTCTTGCAAGGCGTGCTTAAAAAGCTAAGCAACGAGAAATTCGTAAACAATGCTCCGGCAGCTGTGATCGAGATAGAACGCAAAAAGCAGTCGGATGCGGAGAGTATTATAAAATCTTTGAAAGAAAGTATTGCTGCTTTAAAGAAAGCATGATTTTCATTTTTCGTCTAATAGAAAGAGGTTGTGCCAACGTTTTGACACAACCTCTTTGCGCATAAAAAAAGGCTGTGCCAGCATTTTGACACAACCTCTTTTATTAGGTATTTCTATTTGTAAAACTATTATCGGAAAATAGGAGAGGAAAAGAAGCAGTTATTATTTTTCAAGCAATTCTTTCAAGAATGCATCAAGCTCCTGGTCCAAGCCTTTCAGTAGTTCGTCGTTTACCAGTAACGTATCATCGTCTACCAGAAGCAGTTCGGCAATGGTCTCTCTTTCTTCATCAACCAGGACAAAAGAATACGGCTTGAGGATGGTGAGTTTGTCAAATTCTCCGCTTTCCTTCATTCTACAGAGAATGGGACGTAGTATACGCTCGGCATTTTCATAAAAATCATCATTTTCGTATGCCGACCATTCCTCTATTAGTACGTTTGCCAGTTCATCATCTTCGTCATCGAAGATGCAAAGCTCGCCGGAATTCTGATTAGGCTGTATATGAATATCTGTAACGATCGTTTGTTCGCAACCGCAAGCAAACTTGCCGATTGCCTTTCGGATAGCCGATTCGATTACAGATTGTGATTGTTGACTCAGTTTCATGGGTTTTTCCTCCTTAGTTATTTAGTCCAAAGGTATAAAAAAAATGCCAACCTTCATATGATTTCATTAAAAATCATCATTAAATCGGCTCATTTGCATATTTAATGTCGATAATCCGTTCATTCTTTTCTGCAAGTCTACTAAATAAAGGCTGATCATCACATAATTCGGTATTCGCGAAAGATCTTGTTTCCCTTTCTTTTCATCGTCGATCTTTTCTACTTTCCGGGCGAGTTCCTGTGCTTTTAATGCCCATTTTTCTGCTTCCGGGATGTCATCTTTCATCTCATGATAAACGGCGATGTTGTGCGCTGCATACATCTTCTTCCTGTCACTTTTGCTTGTTTCAAAGGCTTGTTGCCAGAGATTGAAAGCTTTGTCCCATGAATTCTCACGGACGTATATGATGGCATCTCGCATATATACAGAGCCGTTGGCATAAAGTTGGCGTGTTGCCGAAGTCCAATAGGGCAGGAGATGCTTGACGGGAATGGTTCCGGCAAATTCGGAGGCCTCTTTCAGCATCTGTTCTTCTTTGATCATATGGTTTTCCACATAAGCAGGCGTGTTGCCGTATTCTTCCCAAAAAATACTGTCACTCGGAGTGATAGTTAGCATGGGGCGTATCCGGTTCGGAACGTAAATTTTTACCGTTGGCTGTGCCAGCAGGTCGATAGTACCATAATAACATTGCCAGTCGGCAAGATAGTGAATATATTTTGTGGCTTTCAATTGCAGGTTTTCCAAAGCTATCAGAAAATCTACATCTAACTTGTCGGTCAGTTCGCCTACTTCTTCTTGGCTTAATGTCTCTTCACGTGCTATTTTATCATCGGCACGTAATGCAGAGTCACAAATGACGACTTCATCGAAATAATTTCCGTCCGCTATGGCTCTGGCCAATGATTCTGTTGCTATGCCCGCATCTCCGTGGGTGTAGGCTATGGCACGGGCTACTTCATTACCCGATATCGGCTTTTCTGCTTCTATCCATTTATTGTCGGGGATTGCACTGACATTATTTACAATAGCTACCCGACGCAGTTCGGGAGGAAAATTGATTTCAGCCGGCATCATGTAATCGATGGATATCTGTTCGATGGTTTGGCATGAACCAAATATCAGACAAGAAAGCAATGTAAGAAAGAATGAATATTTTGCCATAGTCTTGTTTTCTTTATTTAGCAAAAATACGATTTTGTGTGGATAAAAAAAAGTCCAAAACAATATTTAATTGTTTTGAACTTTTTTAGGAGGTGAGCAGGTAGTTAGGAGGTGGAATTTAGTAGTTAGTAGTTAGGAGTTGGTAGTTAGAATCCTTTAGGCATGTGTACCAAAGCTAATACTCTGCATGGATTCTATCTCCTACCTTCTATCTTCTAACTTCTACTTTCTATCTCCTATCTTCATCACTTCCCTTGCCCGTGGCAGTTCTTGTATTTCTTACCGCTACCGCATGGGCAAGGATCGTTACGTCCTACTGTTTTTTCAGCACGTATCGGTTCGCGTCTTACTGCTTCGCGGGTATCTTGCTGTGCGGCGGCTTGCTGGTTCGGATCGTTCAGATCTTGTTTCTGTTCGCGATATTTACTCATATCCTGACGACGTTCGGGAGCGGCTTCACGTACTTCCACGCGTTGTGGCTGTTCGGGGGCTTCCTGTACAGGAATCTGTCCGCGCATCAGAATAGAGACTGTCTGATTATTGATCTTGTTTACCATTGTGTCAAACAGGTTGACAGACTCCAGTTTGTAGATCAACAACGGATCTTTCTGTTCATAGCTGGCGTTCTGTACAGAATGTTTCAATTCATCCAGTTCGCGCAGGTTCTCTTTCCACGACTCATCGATAACGTGGAGCAGGATTGATTTTTCGAAAGATTTCACCACTTCTTTAGATTCGCTTTCATAGGCCGCTTTCAGGTTGCAGGAGATGTTGTACATCCGTTTGCCGTCTGTGATAGGAATCAGAATGTTTTCATACATATGTCCCTGATTCTCATATACCTGTTTGATAACCGGGTTGGCTATTTGAGCCAGACGTTCCGATTTGCGTTTGAAGTTAGCCATTGCTTCATCGAATGTCTTTTCTGCTAATTTCTCTTTCTTTTCATTACGGAATTCTTCTTCTGTGAAAGGAGCATCCATGGCCAAAGTCTGAAGCAGATCCAGTTTACAGCTTTCGTAGTCGGCATTGTTCTCGATGGCTGCGGCACAACGGTCCCATATCATGTTTACGATATCCATTCCGATACGTTCACCCATCAATGCATGCCGGCGTTTGGTATAGACTACCGTACGCTGTTTGTTCATTACGTCATCGTATTCAAGCAAACGTTTACGGATACCGAAGTTATTCTCTTCCACCTTTTTCTGTGCACGTTCGATGGAGTTTGAGATCATCTTATGTTCGATCATTTCTCCCTCTTGGAATCCTAATCTATCCATCACACTGGCGATACGGTCGGATGAGAAGAGACGCATCAAGTCGTCTTCCAGTGAGACGAAGAATACGGACGAACCCGGGTCACCCTGACGTCCGGCACGACCACGTAACTGACGGTCTACACGGCGGGATTCGTGACGTTCCGTACCGATGATGGCCAAACCACCGGCAGCTTTTACTTCCGGGCTCAACTTGATGTCGGTACCACGGCCTGCCATATTCGTAGCGATGGTAACCGTACCGCTCAAACCGGCTTTGGCTACGATGTCCGCCTCTCTCTGGTGCAGTTTGGCGTTCAATACGTTGTGTTCGATCTTGCGCATGGTAAGCATCTTGCTCAGCATTTCCGAAATTTCTACGGAAGTGGTACCTACCAGTACAGGGCGTCCGGCTTGAACCAGTTGCTCGATCTCTTCGATAACGGCTTTGTATTTTTCGCGTTTGGTTTTGTAAACGCGGTCATTCATATCTTTACGGGCGATAGGACGGTTGGTGGGGATTACCACCACATCCAGTTTGTAGATGTCCCAAAGTTCGCCTGCTTCCGTTTCGGCAGTACCGGTCATACCGGACAGCTTATGATACATACGGAAGTAATTCTGCAGGGTAATCGTTGCAAAAGTCTGTGTGGCAGCTTCCACTTTCACACGTTCTTTCGCTTCAATAGCCTGGTGCAGTCCGTCCGAGTAGCGGCGGCCTTCCATGATACGGCCGGTTTGTTCATCAACGATTTTCACTTGTCCGTCTATAACGACATATTCATCGTCTTTTTCGAACATGGTGTATGCTTTCAGCAATTGGTTGATGGTATGTACACGTTCGGATTTGATGGCATAATTGGTAAGCAGGGCATCTTTCTTTTCCAACTTCTGTTCGTCGCTCAGATCTTTTTCATTTTCCAGTTCGGAGAGCTGTGCTGCGATATCAGGCAAGACGAATAATGTCGGGTCGTCCGAGTTGCCTGTAATCAAGTCTACCCCCTTGTCTGTCAGGTCTACGCTGTTCAGTTTTTCATCGATAACAAAATACAACGGGTCCGTAGCCTCATGCATACGCTTGTTGTTTTGTTCCATGTATATTTCTTCTGTTTTCAGCATCCCTGCCTTGATACCTTGTTCACTGAGGTATTTAATCAATGCCTTGTTTTTCGGGAGTGCCTTGTGACTGCGGAAAAGAGCCAGGAATCCTTCTTCCACCTCTTTCTTGTCATCAGAAGCAATCAGTCTCTTCGCTTCTGTCAGATACTTGGTTGCCAATACTTTCTGTGCTTCCACAAGACGTTCCACCATCGGGCAGAGAGTTTCGAAAAGCTGGTCTTCGCCTTTAGGTACAGGACCGGAAATAATCAACGGTGTACGGGCATCATCGATCAATACCGAGTCTACCTCATCGACGATCGCATAATTGTGCTGACGCTGTACGAGGTCTTTCGGGCTGATGGCCATGTTGTCACGCAGATAGTCGAAACCGAATTCGTTGTTTGTACCGAAAGTGATGTCTGCCAGATAAGCCTGACGGCGTGCATCCGAGTTAGGCTGGTGTCTGTCGATACAGTCGACGCTCAGTCCGTGGAACATGTAAAGCGGTCCCATCCATTCCGAGTCACGTTTTGCCAGATAGTCGTTCACGGTTACAACGTGCACACCGTTTCCGGTCAGTGCGTTCAGGAACACAGGCAGGGTAGCCACTAAGGTTTTTCCTTCACCTGTCGCCATTTCGGCAATTTTACCTTTATGAAGCACTACGCCACCGAAAAGCTGTACATCATAGTGAATCATGTTCCATATCGTGTCGTTACCGCCGGCATTCCAGTGATTCTGATAGATAGCCTTGTCGCCTTCGATGCGTACGAAGTCTTTTGTTGCAGCCAGTGTACGGTCGAAGTCGGTAGCCGTAACCACCACTTCTTCGTTTTCCGTAAAACGTCTTGCGGTATCTTTCACGATAGAAAAAGCCACCGGCAATACTTCGTCGAGCGCTTTTTCGTATATTTCAAGAATTTCTTTTTCCAGTTTGTCTATTTGAGTGAAAATCTCTTCACGGTCTTCCAACTCTACGGTTTCGATACTGGCTTTCAGTTCTTCCACTTTAGCGCGTTCCTTGTTTGCAGAGTCGTGGATGTATTGCTTAAGTTCCTGTGTTTTCGCACGGAGACCGTCATTATCCAATTTAGCAACCTCCGGGTAAGCAGCTTTGATCTTGTTTACCCAAGGTTGAATTTCTTTCATGTCTCGCGTGGATTTGTTTCCGAAAATCGAGCTTAAAAATTCATTAAATCCCATTTGTGTATTCTATTTATTTATTATTTACTTAGATTGAAAAAAGTGTTTTTACCGTATGGTAAGCGGAGTTGCAGTGCAGGCATTGGGAGCCCTTATTCTCATGGCATTGGCCAGAGTGGGTGCAATATGGTCTACGGTAACAGGTGTTTGTATTACCTCCGGTTTTACTGAATTTCCAAAGAAGATAAGCGGTGCCGGTATATGTGCGTGGCGGATAATTTTATTTTCCGACGGATTGTGTTCGTTGACAACCGTCCATCCCGGAAGCACATCAATTAATAAATCTCCGGAACGCTTGCGGTGGAAACCGTTGCGGATCATATGGATTTCCGGTGTCCATGCGCCTAACAGCAGACGGTGTGCGGAATAAACCTCATTCACGCCACTGAACTGTATCAGAAAATCAGCCGCCTTATCCTGTATTTCGGCCAGGTCGAGTTGTTTCTTTTCAATCAGTTTATGGTTGAGGTATATTTGCTGGTCCTGATAAGCTTCTACAAATTGGCCTTCACCATAAGTAGCCATCAGAAACATATTCAATAAAGCGGCGCAACGGTTCAGGTGGAATTCACCGCCCGGAATGCGGTAAAGCCCGTGGTCGGCAGCTTCCGTGTCTACATATCCGGTAGAGGTGATACAGAAGAGTATGTTTTGAAGCCCTATCTTCTTGTCGAGCACTTCCAGCAGGTGAGCAATGCTCTGGTCGAGCCTTACATACGTGTCCTGCAGCTCCATCGCGCATTCCTGTGATGTCTTGTGGGCATAATTGCCGGCATAATACATCAGTGAGAGCATATCCGGCACTTCGTCTTTCCCGATAGTGCTTTTATCCAGCAACTCTTCGGTCAGAAGATTGACTTCATCATTGACGAAAGGGCTGGCAATGAATCTGCGGAACTTATTTTGCCGTTCATTGTCGAATTTATATTTAAACGGCATATCTCTCCATTCAGGGAGATATACATATTTCTCCATCGGATGAACCGGTGTCCAGGTGATCTCTCCGATGCGGAAATCGATTGCCTGCCGGTCGTTATATTGGCTTACCCACCAGGGGAATTCCGTATAATAAGTAGTGCTACACCATTTTCCGGTATTTTCGTTCAGCCAGAAAGCACCGTTCCCGGTATGTCCTGCTGCAAAGATGGCAGCATCGCGGAAAGGGGCAATGGCATATACCAGTCCTTTATTGCGTGTAGCGATTTTTAGCTCGTCGGCGATGGTGGAAGTCAGTAACAGGGCCGGTGAACTGTTCTCGTCCGTGTAGTTCCCCATAAAAGCGGGGTCGTCTACACAACTCATCGATCGCAGGGTAGAAATATCCAGCCATTGATTGGCGATGATGCCGTTTATCGACGGAGTGGTTCCACTGTAGATAGCGGCCACGGCCGATGCCCGGTCTACTCTGTTGAATTTATATTCGGCGTTGCGGAATACTTTTCCCTCTTTCCAGAGCCGTTTGAATCCTTTTTCACCGTATAAGGAGGAGAACGCTTCCAGATAGTCCGTACGAAGCTGGTCGATTGTCAGTCCTACCACCAGTTTGGGAGTAGATGACATCGGCTGGGCCTGTAGTCCGGTAATGGTAAGTACGGTTATTATGGAAGTCAGTAATCCTTTCATTTCTTTTTTTTATAAGTCAAAATAAGATTGCTTGCAGAACGTATCAACAAACTAAGTGCCAAAGGTACGACAGCTAAATCAATTCTTTGCGGTATTAGCGGAAAAAGCAGTATAAAAAGTGTTAAAACTGTAAAGTTCAACACATGATACCAACATTTTCGGCCTTTTCTGGCGGCATTTATCATGATCGGGAGGAAAACAAGCTGTCCCGGATGAAAAACGAAAAGGAGATAATTAGAACTGACAGTAGGATGTTCGGAAAACAGGGCGAGGAAGGCAAGTATGCAACCGGTAATGCCGGCAGTGCCGAACCATATAATGTCTATTCCCCAAAGACTTTTGTTCCTCCGGATACCGTAGATGGTAGCTGCTGCTGTGAGTATGAGCAGAAGCAATGCTGCACGTATGGGAGTCAGGAGGTCCCAAAATCCTATCGTTCCGGGTGACGAGCCATCGTCTTCACAACTGATAAGTGATGTGCTTTCCAGTACCAGAGGGCGTTCATTACCGTTGTTTACAATTCTGGCCGATGCTATTGCGTCTTCCAGATAAAAGGGAATAAACATCATCTGGCGGCTGGTGATGGGGCGGTCTGCCTCACTGCCGATACAAAGGTCGATGCCGAATTGCGACCACGGATGTCCTTGGGTGTATTGATGCACAATTTCCCGAAATGACTTCGTGCCGTCTTTTGCCGGGTAGTCATAAATAATTTTTCCTTCGATGCACTCTTCTATCTTATCTCTCGGACGGGTCGAACAGTTATCGTAAAAGAAGTTATACCGGTATGTCCGGTTTTCCGGTTTGCTGTTTTCTATGAGTAGTGAAGCTAACTTCCGGCTTTCATCCGGAGTCAGGTTCAATGTTTGTTGCCATACACTGCGTTCTTCGAATATATATTCGGCTGCAAACCGGTTGTATGGAGTGGCTCCCAATATATAGTCGGTTTGTCCGAGGGCAAAACGGAAGATAAAGTTGGGCGCTCCGAAATTGAACAATCCGTAGTTGAAAACAACATCGATTCCTTTGCCGGGATCTTCATAACGGATGGCAGTATGTCCGAAATAAGAATATATCTCTTCTCCGGGGGCACAAGTCAGCAGGCTGAGACGGATAGAATCGTTATCGTTACGGAAAACGTCTTCTCCTTTCGCTGTCAGGCATACGAGAAATAGAATTAATATTGTTTTTATTCTTTTCATAATGAACAATTATTCAGAGTGATTACCACAATCGCATGCAAAAGTAATACAAAGCTTATATTAAATCTGTATCTCTAACGAAAAAAAAGGAAAAACATGCTTTTTAATTATTTTAGATTTTTATCGGTTTGATTTAACCGATTGAGTAATAAACTTTTAACGGATTATTGAGATATATAGGTAACGATTTAGCAACCGTGCAAATTTCAGCGTTTTGCGTTGCTATGCTGTCAAATAAATTTTCTAAATGCAAAGTTAGAACAAATATTCAAAACTACAATGTCCCAATCAAAAAACTATATGCAGTCAATGTCAATTTGATAAGTATCATCAATCAGAATATGGTTATAGTGTCGTAACACACATTGTTCCAAGTTATACTCGTTTGTTTTTATTATCTCGTCTAAGATTACATCAGAAGACAATCGTTTCTCTATGACTTTTTCGAATCGAAGAATATCATCCAAGTGAGTTTCTATATATTTTCTACTAAATATTAAACAGATATACTTGATTTGTCGCAAATCTTCAAGGGAGAAATCTTTTTCCCAACCAAACGGAATATAGCAGCCTTCCACAATCTGGTTCTGAGAATTTTCAATACAGGTCTTTATCATTTCCCGAACAATCGGCCACAGATATTCCGTCAGTTCTGCATCGCTGCTGTCAGCGGAAAGACCACACTGCCCGCTTCTGATAAGCCCCATTTTCAAATGGTCTATTGACAGATAAGGGTATTTATAGTATTCCAATAACCTTTGCGCCAGCAAGGTCTTCCCCGTATGGGTATCTCCCGCAATCAGAATAATCATTTTAGACTTTGTTATTATGGTTGTTACAACCCACATTCAAATAAAAACATTTCACATCGATCGTTAATGGCTATTTCCTTGTCAAAAGAAGAATAAGTTTTGACTTGAGTAAACCCGACTTCTTTCAAATATTCTTCCATTTCACCATACTTATAAAGGTGCGTCTGGAAATCCATAAATTCGCTTTGAATCAATTCCGTATCACTGTACATTTCATAAATTCCGGGAGAGAGCTGGGTCTGACTTTGCTCATCGTAATGGTTCTTCGACTTTAGCACCAGTTCAAGATTCTCCTTTGTCTTTACAGAAACCGCAATCGCATAATCATTGTCATCCGTACATCTATTGGCGATTGTATCAACAGCAAATACAAACTTACCCATTGGAGACAACCATTCTTTTATTCTGCACAAGATTTGTTTACACAAATCAATATCGGTAAATAATGACACAGAGCCCGAACTGATAAATATATAATCAAACTTTTCTCTTGGAGAATATTTCATAATATCAGCCTGAACGACTTTTGCCTCAGGCAATTTCTGTTTTAACTTTTGTAACATTTCATTGGATAAGTCTATGCCACTTATATCAAGCCCTCTTTCCACGAATGGGACAAGAAAACGTCCACTGCCGCATAAAGGTTCTAAAATCTTTTTTCCTTTTTCAGCATAAGAAAGATAAAAATTCAATTCGTCTTGCGGTGCTTCTGCGTGCAAGATTTCGTACATCTCTGTACAAAGGTTTCCGTAATAGTTCTTCTCTTCAATCATCTTATGTAAATATATTATTCTCAATTATTTAATTCTGTAAGATTAATTACTTTGTTTTTATATAGTGTTTATACCTCTCTTGCTTTTCATTTTTCATATTATTCGATGTAAAATTAGCAAAAATACCGCACATCAGCCGTTTATGAGCGGCACTTTTTATTGTACTTTAATGTAATGAGGGAATTACAGTTTCAGTAGTTTATAGTGAGTTACCGACAACTATGTAAAATGCCGCAAAACACAGTAAAAGAATTATTTAGCAAGAAATCCGCACCCGTTGCGGGGGTAATGAGGTGGTAACTGAATTTCTGCACCGTTTGGCTTCGAGGTGGCATTCCGTTGGCTCTGCCCAATAGAAAAGCAAAACGTAACGAACGCTGTTTTAGCTAATTCGCTACACTTTGCTCAAATTTGCAATTCCGCTATGTGTTTTTTTAAAATAGTACAAATATGAGGAATTTTGTAAATATTTCGCTGATAGACAGTATAATAAAGGAGGCGGAAACTGCTGAATCATTTATTTTTTTCTAACTTTGCGAAAACTAAACGAGTGATTCTTTGCTGTTTTATATTAAAATATTACCTTAAATATGCCTAATCAGAATCTGTTCTTATGTCTTTTTTATGATGCCGCTCCGGTCGGTTTCATAGAAAAAGATATTGTTTATATGGTAAGTATAGCAGGAGTGATTATTGTGCTTACCTTGTTTTTCTTTATGCAGATGCGTATAAAGGCGTTGAAAGAAAAGGATCAGGAAGAACATTTGCGCCTGTTGGAAGGGATTCTTGATAACCTTCCGATTGCCGCCAAGGTGAAAGACGTGGATAATAATTGGCGTTATACTTTCTGGAACAAGAAGGCTGAAGAGCTTTTTGAATATCCGGCCGGAAGTGCTATCGGGAAGACTGATTTCGATACCATGCCCGAAGCTGCCGGGATGATAAGGGAAGAGGACGAAGAATTGGTACGAACCGGTATCGCACAGTCCGGTGTCCGGCATTTCTTTACTAATAAGAACGAAGAACGGTTTACTTTTCAGAATAATAATCTGCTCTCTTTTTCCAACGGGCGCAAATGGATCATCTATACGGCCTGGGACATTACCGACATGAAGAAATTGGAGCGGAACTGGCGCTTGGCGAAGGAAGAGGCCGAAGAATCCAATCGCATAAAGTCGGCTTTTCTGGCTAATATGAGTCATGAGATACGTACTCCGCTTAACGCCATTATCGGATTTTCCAGTTTATTGGCTACGGATGTTTCCGAAGAGGAAAGAATTGAATATCTGAGTATTATCGAGCACAACAATGCCATATTGCTGCAACTCATCAGTGATATTCTGGATTTGTCGAAGATGGAAGCAGGTACGTTGGAGTATGTCTATGTGAACGTAGATGTCAATAGTATGTTGCTGGAAATAGAACAAGCTGCCAGAATGCAGCAAATGAACAAGGAGGTCACTATACGTGCAGTGACATCTCTGCCCGATCTTTTTTTGTATACCGACCGGCGCAGAGTGACACAGGTTTTGAACAACTTTATCAGCAATGCCATGAAATTTACCCGCAACGGAAGCGTCCTGTTCGGGTATGAAGAACCTCGAGACGGACATATCCGTTTTTTCGTGACAGATACCGGTACCGGTATACCACCCGAAAATGTGCAGGATGTATTCAACCGGTTTGTGAAGTTGGATTCTTTCAAGCAAGGTACCGGATTGGGATTGGCCATTTCGCAGAACATCATCAAGGAGCTTAAAGGCGAGATAGGAGTGGAGTCCGAGTTTGGGAAAGGCTCTACTTTCTGGTTTACGCTTCCTTATGAGAAAATGACTGCTCATCGTGCTATCTCCCTGTGACTTTTTTCAGTGATGATTATAAGCTTTTTATAAAGGTATAAACTTCTTTTGTACAGAAATATACACTTTTGGATGATAAGAATATACACTCTTGGTATACAAAAATATATATTCTTATATCTGTTGATTATCAACTGTTTCTAAGTGATTTTATAAGATATTTCCCGGGCATTCCGATTTTATTCCACGGAGTTTGTGCCAGTATTTTCCATACGGCCGTACCGATTTCTCCATAATTGGACATTCGTAAAATCGCTTTTTTTTCTCCGATATCGATTATCTTGATTTGCTCCAGTGCCAATAGCAGGCCACCGTAATTGTGTGTTTTTGTATTGAGTGCGTATTCCGGCGGAGGAGATAAGACAAGATCTTCGTCCTTCTTCTTCCTATTTTCTTCTACTTTACTTTCCTCTACTCTACTTTGTCGGGAAATGTCTGCATTTTCCAGATTCAATTCCATTTGAGTAGGAGGAATGTCTGCACATTCTGACTTCGAACTTGTGTTCTGTCTGCATTTTATTTCTTCCAACAGATAGGGGAGTTTGGTCAAATCTCTTTTTCTGCGGCTTGTAGCCTCCAACCAGACACGTTGAATATCCAGCGAAGTCAGTATCTGCTGTTTCTGATAGCTCTCCTTGTCGAAAAATCCTTTTTCGAGTAGCAGGCTTACCATGCTTGTCACTTCTTCTTTGCTGTATTCTCTACCCAATTTGTAGGCAAATATTTCACACTGTTCTTCATCCCATGGGATGTAATATCCTTCTTTATAGATTTTGCAAAGTATTTTTATAAGAAAATAAGGTCCTTTGATGCCGTATTTTGCTTCCATTGATTCTGGAATAGCCCCCTCAAAGAAAGCCGATTTGGTAGGGAAATAAACGATCCCGAAAAATTCTGTAGCCATGATGGTTGGTGATTAGTAATTAGTAGTTAGAAGCTGGTAGTTAGAAGTTAGTAGTTGGTAGTTAGAAGTCGGTAGTTGGTAGTTAGTGGTAAGTAGCCGATAGTTAAAATTCTTTCTGTATATATGCCAAAACTAACCCTCTGCATAGATTCTAACTCCTAACTTCTGACTCCTGACTCCTAACTACCAGCTCCTAACTATCAATTATACCACTGGTTTCCATTCCAGGAAGTTTTCTATACGGAAACGCTTCCATTTTCTCTCTTCCACATCCCAATACATGACAGCTTCTTGTATTTTATTTCCTTCATATTCCCGTTTGAAATCATGCCGGTAATAAATCAGGGTTGCCTTTACAAATTGAAATTCTCCATCGATAGCCCGGCGATAAGCAATAACTGCATGTCCGTACTGCATATGATTTATTAAGGCTTCAATACGATTTGACATCCATGTGGCAGTAATTTCCGTATATCCTTTTTCTTGCATAATAAGTTTTACCCACTGATTTTTTGTGTTCTCCATGATAAAATTTGAATTTCTTTTTTTCATTGCGTTTACTTTAATAAGATTGTATTTTTTTGAATTAAGGCCGCAATGTCGGGATTATATTTGGATAGAACTAATCGCTCTATTTAACATAAAAAATCGCCCAAAAGGCGATTTTTTATGTCTTCTTTTTTCTATCTCTATTTTCTTTTCATACTATTTAAAATTCTTCTCACTTCTGTTACTAATGATTTGTATTCCATTTCTTTGTAAGTTCCATGATCTCTATATTCAATGCGGAATATTCTTCTGATTTCTTTGGCAATGTCAGTAGCGGTTGTGATGTTTCTTTTTTCATCTGTCAACGAACGAGTAAGTGCTTTTATCAATTCTCCTTTGGCTATTCTGATAACTGTCCTGTCATCAATCGGTTGTTTGTCATGGCTTTGTGCTTTAATACTGCCTTCTATGATTATTCCATCGGTGAGTTCGATTTTAATGTGTCCACTAAAATCCGTTTTTTTTCTTCTTTGCTTGTCATTTTTTTAGGTTTTAAATGATTTTTATATCGTGCAAAGATTGTTAAAAATGATGATTCGGAGATGATTAAATGATGAAAAAATTGAGAAAAGTACTTTTACGGAATATAATATTGATATTTTGGACTTTATTTTTCCTAAAAGTGTTTCAATAAACGTTCGTTTAATGGCACAAAAATATATACTATTCTCGAATGTGCAAAATATTTCCCAATAAAAAGTATTTGTATTTTTTCATAATTGAATATATTAAATTAATTATCAATATATTACAATATAAAATTATATGTATACCATTAACAATAAATCGTATTTCAATATATTAAGAAAAGCCGAAAAATAAGTGTGCCATTAAACGAACGTTTATTGAAACACTTTTATGTGTCAAATATCTCGTTTATAGTGATTTGTGCACTAAATTGAACAAAACTTTGTGCATTACATATTTCTCTCCTCCTGTTTATCTCCTGGGATAGGGATACAGTTGAGAGCCAGTGTACTAAAATATTAAATTTTTGTTTTATACACGCTTGACCGAAAGTAATTCTATAATTTCGGTGTCCCTAAAGAATATCCATTCGTGAACAAATCTACCGACGTGTTTTGGTATCCGCTCCGTGTTACCTATAGCCGTGAACTTCTTTTGAAGGAAGCTCTTGATGCCGAAAATATCGAGAACTTCATTCCGATGCATTACGAGTATGTGAAAAAAGCAGATCGTAAGGTGCGTAAATTAGTGCCCGTAGTACACAATCTCGTATTTGTTCATAGTTCACTTGCGTGTATCGATCGGATAAAACAATCTGTCGGACTTTCTTTAGCCGTCCGTTATATTATCGATCGTGAGACCAATCGGCCTCTTATTGTACCGGATTCGCAGATGCGTAGCTTTATTGCCGTTTCGGGCAATTATGAAGAGCAGATCGTTTATCTCGACCCTGCTGTCACCGCTTTACAGAAAGGTGACCGTGTTCGTATCACCGGTGGCGTTTTTGAGGGAGTTGAAGGAATTATTCTTCGTGTCAAAGGCGATCGTCGTGTATCAGTCTGCATCAAAGGAGTTATGGCGGTGGCTACTGCTTATGTTCATCCTTCTTTAATGGAACTTGTTTCCGACCCTGTTCATAAATAGCGACCTGTTCATTTGGACTCTATCCATATTGATTTTATTTCAATTGTAAATAGTCATCGTTCAATCTAAATATTCAAATATATGTCTTTGCAATCACAAATTGACGCTCTGTGTCATGTTACCAATGAGCTTCTCAATTTAGGTTTTGATGGCACTCCTCTTTATTCCAATCGTTTTTGTGAATTGAATACGGAGGTTTATCGTCAGTCCGAGGCTCTTTTTCTTTCACATGGTTCTACTGCCGAAGAAGAAGCACGGCTCTGTTATGCTCTGCTGACCGGTTTTCATGCCACCATCTATGATCATGGTGATAAGAATCAAAAAATACAATCTATTCTTAACCGTAGTTGGAACGTGCTCGAACAGCTTTCTGTTTCGTTGTTGAAATGCCAGCTTTTAGTAGCTTGCTATGGTGAGGTTTATGATGAGAAACTGGCCCAAGAAGCGCATGCCATTATCGATACTTGGAAAGATCATGAATTGTCTCCGGCAGAGTTGGAAGTTTCTGAATATCTGAATAGTTTGGAAACTAATCCCTGGACAGCTTGGGAACTGGATGAATAATTAAGATAAATAACGGTAAGAAATCATTAATAGCTATTATATGAGAATGAAATTTCTGAATAATTGTTTGCTGTGCTTATTGGCACTTTTGGCATCCTGCTCTGCTCCTAAAGAGGTACTTTATTTGCAGGATATTACCTCTTTGAAAGAGGAAGTCATTGATAAGAACTATGAAGTAATCATTCATAAAGATGATTTATTGGCTATTCTGGTGAATAGTAAAGATCCGGAATTGGCATTACCGTTTAATATGCCTGTAGTTACTTATCAGATAGGTACCCAGACTACGGCTCAACAAAGGTTGTTAGGATATTTGGTCGATCAGAATGGCGATATTGATTTTCCTATTTTAGGTAGACTTCATGTAGAAGGGTTAACCCGTATGCAAGTAACTGAGCTTATTAAGCAAAAACTAATGGAAGAAGATTTGATAAAGGATCCTATTGTCACTGTTCAGTTCCTGAATTTTAAAGTTTCTGTGATGGGTGAAGTTGCTCATCCGGGTACATTCGATATTTCCGGTGACCGTATTACTTTATTGGAGGCTTTAAGTATGGCTGGTGATTTGACAATTTATGGCCGTCGTGATCGTGTAGCTGTTATTCGTGAAAAGGATGGTAAACGCCGTATCTTGTATCACGATCTTCGTTCTTCTGATATTTTTCAGTCTCCTTGCTATTATTTGCAGCAAAATGATATTGTGTATGTAGAACCTAATAAAGCGAAAACGGGGCAAAGCCGCATTAATTCCAATAATTCCGTAGGTGTATGGTTGTCAGCTGTTTCTGTGTTGGCTTCCGTAACTTCTCTTTTAGTAACCATGTTTAAATAATCATTCGGAATAATAATATGAATACTGAACCACAAAATAACAATGAGATTCGTGATCAAGAGTCCGAAATTAGTATTGTCGATATCTTCCATCTTGTTTTAGCCAATTGGCATTGGTTTACTTTATCTATTTTGGTTTGTGTAGGTATTGCTTTCTTTTATTTGAAATCCTCATCCAAAGTATATAGTCGTAAGGCTTCCGTATTAATTCGCGATGATTCCAAAGGAGGTTCTATAAGCGAGTCTTCTGCTTTTGCCGATATTTCCTTATTTGGCGGCAAACGCAATGTAGATAACGAAGTCCTTGTTTTCCAGTCCCGTTATCTTATGGAAAAGGTGGCTCGTCGTCTTTGTTTGGATATGAGTTATAAAATAAGGAACGGCTTACGCGAGGATGAACTTTATACTCATTCTCCCATAGTGGTTGTTTTTCCGGAATCGGAAGAACGTCAAGTAATAAAGACTGCAATAACTCCCATTGATTCTGTGACAGTACGTCTTTCAGATTTTGTATTGTCTGTAAATGGAGAAGAGAGTCATTTTGCGGAAACTGTAGATGTTCATTTGAATGACACGGTTTCCACCCCTATTGGTACAGTAGTAGTAACCCCGACTTTATATTATACGGATACTTTTTATGACAATCCGATCTACGTTACTAAATCAAATATGGAGAAGGTTGTTGAGAAGTATCTGAATGAGATAAATATTTCTCTTGCCAGCAAAACAGCTACTATTATTAATCTTGTGTTAAAGGACGTTTCTACTGCTCGTGCAGAGGATATTTTGAATATGCTTATAGCAGTTTATAATGAGGATGTGATTAATGATAAAAATCAAATTGCTGTAAATACTTCTAAGTTCATTAATGATCGTTTGATTATCATTGAACGCGAGTTAGGGAGTGTGGATGCTAATATCGAAAGTTTTAAACGTGAGAACCAGCTGACGGATATTACTTCCGAGACAGGTATGTATCTGCAAAATACGAGCCGTTACAAGCAAGAAGGGCTCACTTTGGAAAATCAGTTAAGCATAGCTAAGTATATTAAAGAATATCTGATTGACCCTCAAAAGAATTCCGATTTGATACCGGCTAATACCGGTATATCCGATAATAGTGTGGAGGCTCAGATTAAGGAATACAACGATATGTTGCTTAAACGCGATAAACTGGTTGCCGGCAGTAGCAATAAGAACCCGATTGTGATTGATTTGAATAATTCTTTAGGAGCCATGAAGCAGACGATTATCCGTTCTGTAGATAACTTGATTGTAGGGCTGAATATTCAATTGAAAAACATTCGTGAACAGGAAGAACAGACAGTTAAACGTATAGAGGCGGTTCCTACCCAACAAAAATATGTATTGACCGTAGAACGTCAGCAGAAGATCAAAGAGGAACTATATTTGTATTTGTTGAATAAACGCGAAGAAAATGGTTTGACACTGGCAATTACTGAAAGTAATGCACGTATTATTGACCCGGCTTCGGGTAGTAGTGATCCTGTAGCACCCAGATCGATGATAATTCTTTTGGTATCTATTGTTTTGGGGACAGCTATTCCTATAGGCGTTTTGTGGCTGTTGAACGTGACGGATACGAAAGTTCGTACCCGCAAGGAGTTAGATGACGCTTTGACTGTTCCTTTGTTGGGTGATATTCCACGTCATGATACAGGAAAAGGAGAAGATAGTGATGGCATTGTAGTTCGTGAGAATGGTCGTGATTCGGTATCCGAAGCTTTCCGTATCATTCGTACGAATATGGAATTTATGCGTGTGAAATCGGCAAAAATGCAGGTGGTTATGTTTACTTCCGCCAATCCCGGTGCTGGTAAAACTTTTGTTTCCAGTAATCTTGCCATGAGTATTGCTCAAACGAACAAGAAAGTTATTTTGGTGGATGTCGATATTCGTAAGGGTACATTGAGTGGTATTTTCTCCAATCCTTCCGATCGTATGGGATTGACTCATTACCTTTCCGGGCGAACGGACAATTTGGATGATATTGTAGGGGTAAGTGAGGAATATGGTAAATTGGATATTATATTTTCTGGTCCTGTACCTCCTAATCCTGCTGAGCTTTTATTGAGTGAACGTTTTGATCATCTGATTGTGGAACTTCGTAAGCGATACGATTATATTATTATTGATAATGTTCCTGCCGGCATGGTTGCAGATGCTTCTATTGTAAACCGGGTTGCGGACCTTACTATTTTTGTGGTTCGTTCGGGGGTAATGGATCGCCGCCAGTTACCGGAACTTGAAAAGATGTATCGTGAAGAGCAGCTTCGTAACATGTCTGTGATATTAAATGGGGTTTCTACTGAACGTAGAGGTTATGGCTATGGTTACGGTTATGGCTATGGTTACGGTTATGGCTATGGTTATGGTGATGATATTCACAAACATGAAAAAAAGAAGACTTTGAAATCATTCTTCTCCTATTTATTTAAACGTTAAAAAAAACGAATAACACTTTTCTTAATTTATCTTCTTAAATATTTGGTCGGTGTAATTACTAATTAATTGTAAGTGTTGATGAATATTTACATCATCGGCTGTATTTGTGATATAGTTATATTGCGAATAATTTGATTCTACATAGAAAAATAATCATTTCATATTTATATGTTAAATAACAAGTCTATTTTAATTACTGGAGGAACAGGTTCTTTCGGTAAAAAGTTTGTGGAAACCATTCTCCGTGATTATCCACAGGTAAAGAGGATCGTCATTTACTCACGTGATGAGCTGAAACAGTTTGAACTTAAGCAGAAATACCCTCATGAAAAATATCCGCAATTGAGATTTTTTATTGGTGATGTTCGTGATTTGGAACGACTCACCCGCGCTTGTGAAGGAATTGATGTAATAATTCATGCGGCAGCAATTAAACAGGTAGATACGGCTGAATATAATCCGGAAGAATGTATTAAAACCAATGTTCATGGTGCACAGAATGTGATAAAATCAGCTTTAGCAACTGGCGTTCAACATGTTGTAGCCTTATCTACAGATAAAGCTTGTGCTCCTATAAATCTTTATGGTGCTACAAAATTAACTTCCGATAAATTGTTTACGGCTGCTAATAATATTAGTGGAGCTAAGAATATAAGATTTTCAGTGGTACGCTATGGGAATGTAATGGGATCACGCGGCTCTGTCATACCTTTCTTTATAAATAAGCGAGATGGAGGTGCGAAGGAATTACCTATTACGGATACGCGTATGACCCGTTTTAATATATCATTACAAGCTGGGGTTGATTTGGTAATGTATGCAATCGGACATCACTTGGGAGGAGAAATCTTTATTCCTAAAATACCTTCTTATCATATAAAGGATGTAGCTACGGCAATTGCTCCTCATTTGCCTCAAGTAGAAGTGGGGATTCGTCCTGGTGAGAAATTACATGAGGAAATGATTACGATTACAGATGCATTAGATACGATAGATCTGGGTCGGTATTACGTGATTTTACCTTCTGTATCATTTAAACATACTCGTGAGGAGTTTATAACGCATCATAATGCGGTACCTGTATCAGAAGGATTCCATTATAGTTCGGACAACAATACCGAATGGGAAACAGTGGAAACTATGCGCGAGAACATTAAGAAATATGTAGATCCTAATTTCGAAGTAAAATAATGATTGACAAACCTATATCTTATGGTCGTCAGTATATAACTGATGATGATATCGCAGCTGTAGTCAAAACGTTAAAGTCGGATTTTCTCACACAAGGTCCTAAAATCAAGGAGTTTGAAAGTAATTTTGCTACTTATTGTAACGCAAAATATGATGTAATGGTGAGCAATGGTACTGCTGCTCTTCATCTTGCTGCTATGGCTTTGGGCATTCAGCCGGGTGATAAGGTTATTACGACTCCTATTACTTTTGTAGCAAGTGCTAATGGATTTCGATATTGCGGAGCGGAAATTGTATTTTGTGATATTGATCCGAAGAATTTTTTGATGGATTTAGATAAGCTTGAAAATATTTTAAAATCGAGTCCCAAAGGAACGTTTAAAGCTGTTATTCCTGTAGATTTTGCTGGTTATCCCGTTGATGGAGAACGTTTACGCGCTTTAGCGGATGAATACGGATTTGCTATAGTTGAGGATGCTTGTCATGCGCCTGGTGGATCATTTATTGATAGTAAAGGTATTCAGCATATGGTTGGTGATTGTGCCTATGCAGATATGACAGTATTTTCCTATCATCCGGTTAAACATATCGCTACGGGTGAAGGCGGTAGTATTACAACCAATCGAAAAGATCTTTTTGATAAACTCTCTTTATATCGTACTCATGGGATTACAAAAGATCCGGAATTATTGGAACATTCTGATGGCGTTTGGTATTATGAAATGCAAGAGTTGGGATATAACTATCGGATAACTGATTTTCAGGCAGCTTTAGGTATAAGTCAGTTGAAACGGCTAAATTGGAGTATTCAACGTCGCCAAGAGATTGCGGAGCGTTATAATAAGGCTTTTATGGGTACTTGCATCAAAACTCCGGTTGTAGCGAGTAATGTGTCACACGCCTATCATCTTTATATTATTCAATTAGAACAGCGTAAAGGACTTTATGACTTTTTGCGTGAAAATGAGATTTTTGCTCAAGTTCTTTATGTTCCGGTTCATACCATGCCATATTACCGTAAATTTGGTTGGAAAAAGGGAGATATGCCTGTGGCTGAAGACTATTATGAACATTGCTTGGCACTTCCGATGTTCCCATCATTGACCAACGAAGAACAGGAGTATGTAATACAGAAGGTTTTGGAGTTTGTAAATAAATGATTGTTTTGATTGAAGTAATATCATAATGATTTATATACCAATTCGAATCATATTTTTTTTCTATAAACCGGAAAGGTAATTATATCTCATCTTTTCTATAAATTGTTGGGAAACTATTTAGCTTGTAATAATTGAAAAAAATAGGATGAAAAATTTAGCTATAATTCCTGCTCGGGGTGGAAGCAAACGCATACCACGAAAAAATATAAAACTTTTTATGGGTAAGCCTATTATCGCTTATTCTATAGAAACAGCTTTGCAGACCGGTTTGTTTGACGAAGTGATGGTATCAACTGATGATGAAGAGGTAGCTGAAGTAGCATGTGAATATGGGGCTTCTGTTCCATTTATGCGTTCAGAGAAAACGGCAAATGACTATGCTACACTTGCCGATGTACTTCATGAGGTGATAAACAAGTATGCTGAAAATGGAGAAAGATTTGACAATATGTGTTGCATTCTTGCCACTGCTCCGTTGATAACTTCTGAGCAATTGCTTGCTGCTTTCGAAAAACTTCAGATATCAGATGAACTTTCTACTGTTTATCCGGTGGTTCAATTTTCTTATCCCGTACAACGTTGCTTACAAATGAATGATAAAGGATTGGTGTCGATGAAATGGCCTGAATATTTGTGTTCTCGAAGTCAAGACTTGGAAACTCTTTATCATGATTCGGGTACTTTCTATTGGCATAAAGTAGAAAAATGGTGCAGTGGAGATATTGTGCGTGGTGCTATTGTTATGAATGAGCTTAATGTACAAGATATTGATACAGAAACAGATTGGAGGTTAGCAGAATTGAAATATTCTATTTTGAATGAATTGTAAACAGAAAATATTCTTTCGTGCGGATGCTGATAAGCAAATTGGTTATGGTCATTTTGTTCGTAGTTTAGCGTTAGCCGATATGATAAAGGAGGATTTTGATTGTATTTTTTTCACTCAATCTCCTACAGAGTATCAAAAAAGAGAAATCCAGAAAGTTTGTCCATTAATTGAATTACCTTCTAATGATACTAAATTAGTTGTATTCTTGAATTTCTTACAGGGTGACGAGATTGTGTTTTTGGATAATTATTTTTTTACCTCTGATTATCAATTACAAATAAAAAATAGAGGATGTAAATTAATTTGTTTGGGTACGAACGATCGGCATTATTATGCAGATGTTTTGTTGAATTTTGCAGAAAGTGATGCTTCTATATTTTCAGTTGAACCCTATACAAAGATAAAGTTGGGTATAGATTGGGCTATTTTAAGAACACCTTTTCGAAACTTTGTTCCACAACGAGAGAGCATTGTTAAACAGGATATAGTTATCTGTTTTGGAGGTACTGATCAATTTGGTCTGACTGAAAGATGTGTGGAGGTACTGCAATGTTGGGATATAAAAAGAAAGATATATTTGATAGCTACTGATAGCTTTGGATTACAGCGTGTTAAAGATTTACAAGCGAAAGGTGTTGTTTGTCATTTGAATGCTACAGCAGAAAAAATAGTAGAGATATTCAGCGTCTCAACCTGTATTTTATCATCGGCAAGTACTATTACCCAAGAAGCATTGGCTTGTGGAGTGGTTTGTATATGTGGCTATTATGTAGATAATCAACAAAAGATGTATTCATATCTATCTGAAAACAAGTTAGTTATAGGTGTTGATAACTGGCTCGATCCAGATATGGGACTGAGATTACGAAATGTTTTGATGAATTTGGAAAATTGTAAAAAAAATCTTCGAGAAAGATCTTTTAAAAATCTTCAGAATAATTATATCAGTTTGTTACAGAGTTTGTGATCTGGTACAGTCTTTTAAACTTTTTGTAAATATAGAAAGATGAAGATAGAGAAAAAAACATATGTCATAGCAGAGTTATCTGCTAATCATAATCATAACTTTGATTTGGCTGTCAAGACAATAGAAGCTATGGCAAAATCAGGTGCTGATGCTGTGAAAATACAAACTTATACACCTGATTCTCTTGTAATGGACGTAGATAATGAATATTTTGGTCCTATTAAAGATGGCTTATGGAAAGGAATTAAACGTTATGATCTTTATAAAGAAGGAATGCTTCCTTATGAATGGCAGCCTAAATTGCAGAAAGTCGCTACTGATTTAGGACTGGATTTTTTTTCTACTCCATTTGATTTAGTTGGAGTGGATTTTTTAGAGACAATGAATATGCCTATTTATAAAATAGCTTCATTTGAGATTAACGATATTCCTTTGATCAGATATGTAGCTAAAAAACACAAGCCCATGATTATTTCGACTGGTGTTGCCGATTTAGATGATATTCAACTTGCTCTTGATACATGTTATAAAGAGGGAAATTATGATATTTCGTTGCTAAAGTGTACCTCTGAGTATCCTGCAACTTATGAACAGGCCAATTTACTCACTATACCTGATATGATTCATAGATTTGGTATTCCTGTTGGAGTATCCGACCATACAATGGGAAGTTTGGTACCTATTGTTGCGGTGTCATTAGGAGCGACTATTGTTGAAAAACATTTTATTTTATCACGTACAAATGGTGGGCCTGATTCTGCCTTTTCAATGGAACCAAACGAATTTCGTGAAATGGTAGATAGTATACGTAATGTAGAGCGGGCTTTAGGAAATGTTAAATATGATATCACTGATTATCAACGTGGTAAACGCCGCTCTCTTTATGCGAGAACTGATATTCACTGTGGTGATGTTTTTACTGATCAAAATGTCGGTTCGTATCGTCCTGGCGTAGGCCTTTCGCCTCAATATTGGGATCAAATAATGGGTAAAACTTGTAAAAGAGAAATTGTAAAAGGTGATGTCTTAAGACAGGAGGATCTGAAATAATGGCTATAAATGCTGATGAAATGTATATCAATGGGGATTATTCGTATAAAAATTATCTTTCTTTGTCCAAGGAAGAACTGTTGATGATCTTGCATTGGAGAAACCATCCGAGTATTCGTTCTAAAATGAATAATACTTCAGAAATTTCAGTTGAATCTCATTTGCAATATGTTGAAAATTTGAAGGATAGAACTGATGCTGTTTATTGGTTGGTACTTTATAAAGATATTCCTATTGGAACCTTAAATATTATTGATATTGATTGGGAAAATAAGATTTGCGAACCGGGCTTTTATTTGTCTCCGGAAGTGATGGGGAAAGGTGAAAGTATTTTCTTCTTATACAATTATAAATCTTTTCTTTTGAATGTAATCGGTTTTGAAAAATTGATTGGACATAATTATTTGGATAATTTATCTGCCTTACAATTCACAATATTTTTTGGTGCTGATATTACGGATGTAACGGAAGTTAATAATCGCCTAAATGTGAGTTCATGTTTAGTGAAAGAATCTTTTAATCAACTTACTTCTCAAAGACTCATTTCTAAGTATATGAAATTTCTGAAAACATGGAATATAAATGACATATTAGGCAAATATGAAGTTTTTAAAAAATATGCTGAGGAATAAAAATGTATTGATAACTGGATGTAATCGTGGGATAGGCCTCTCTATCATGAGGTTACTGGCCGAACATGGTGCGAATATCTGGGCTTGTTGCCGAACTATAAACGATGCTTTTTTGGAAGATATTTCAGAATTGGAGCGAATTTATGATGTATCTATAAAGGCCATTCAAGTTGAATTGACGGATAGTATATTATTGGCTCGTACATTGGATGCTATTATAGCTGAAAAGCGTTCTATAGATATTTTAATAAACAATGCGGGCATTACAGCTACGGCTCTTTTACAACAAACCTCAATGGAAGAAATTAGAAAAGTGTTTGATATCAATTATTTTGTTCCCCTTGCTATCATAAAGAAAATTAGTAAAATAATGATTAGACAAAGAGATGGTATTATAATCAATATGGCTTCTGTAGCAGGAATTGAACATCAACCGGGGCGGGTGGCGTACGGTTCAAGTAAAGCGGCATTGATATGGGCAACTCAAGGATTGGCAAAAGAATTGGGAGCATTTAATATTCGAGTGAATGCAATAGCACCGGGTGCGGTTAAAACTGAAATGACAGCCGGATATTCGGAAGATAAAATAAAAAAAATAATAGCGGAAACTGCTTTACATAGGATGGGAGATATGATAGATATTGCTAATGTTGTACTTTTTTTGTGCTCGAAAGAGGCTTCGTTTATTAACGGACAAGTAATTAAAGTGGATGGAGGTCGATAATTAATGAATGGTTTGACTATAGAACAAATTAACGAAACTAAGAAGATGTGTCAGAAAATGCGTATCAATGCTTTGAAAATGGCATATTCTTCAGGCGATCGTGGGGCTCACATAAGCGGGAGTTTATCTTGTATAGAAATATATGCAGTGTTGTATAAATGGATATTGAACTATGATATAGATAATCCTCTTTGGGAAAAACGTGACCGTATGGTGGCAGGAAAAGAACATGCTCGTTTAGCAGAGTTTCCGGCAATGGCTGAAATAGGCTTTTTCCCAGAATGTGAATTGGAAAAATTTGAGTCTAATGATGGTCTTTTGACTGGGCATCCTAAAAATTTGAAGATAGGATTGGAATATAGTTCTTGTAGTTTAGGGACAGCATTACCTTTTGCTTTGGGAAAAGCTTTATATGCGAAGCAATTTGAAAAAGAATATAAAGTATTTGTACTTGTTGGTGATGCTGAATGTGCCGAAGGAGCCATTTGGGAAGCTATTATGGTAGCTGCTCAATATAAACTCGATAACTTAACTTTGATCGTAGATCGTAATTACTTATCTGTAGATGGTAATACAGAAGAGTTAATGGCACAAAGGGATATGGAAGAAAAATTTAGGGCATTTGGTTGGGCTTCGGAGACAGTAGACGGACATGATATCGTACAACTGTATAATTCATTAAATAGAAAGTGTGTCGATATGCCTCATGTGATTATTGCCACTACTATAAAAGGAAAAGGGGTGTCATTCATGGAAAATAGAAAAGAATGGCATCAGGCCATATTGAATGAGGAGGACTATAAACGTTCTCTTGACGAAGTATCTGTTAAATTGTGTTGATATGAAAGTGACAAAAGGATTGATAAAAGCTTATTCCAGGATGGGGCAGAAAGGTGCTGCGGCAGGTGTCGGTATGCTTGAAGTTGCCAAGATGGATCCGGAATTGAGAGTTTTAGTTGCTGATAGTATTGCAATAGCTAGTCTTGATAGATTTTATAACCTTTATCCAGATAAAGTGGTCAATGTTGGCATTGCTGAACAGTGTTTGGTCAGCGCAGCTGCCGGTATGGCATCTGAGAGTAAAGGAAGTGTATATGCGTTTACTTACTCCGCTTTTTTGATAGTTAGGGCTTTAGAACAGGTAAGGCTAAATCTTGCGTATCACGAATGTAATGTTAAATTAGTGGGAAACTCAGCGGGCTTTTCAATGGAAATGTTGGGGGTATCACATTGGGCAATAGAAGACATAGCATTTATACGTACTCTTCCGAATATTACGATATTATCAGCCGCCGACTGTCTTCAAGCTATTAAAATGATTATTGCTGCCGATCAGATAAACGGACCTGTTTATATTAGACTGTCTGGAAATCAGAACGTACCGATAGTTTATGAAGAGGATTTTGATTATCAGATAGGGAAAGCTATTAAGGTTAGGGATGGAAACAATGTGGCTATTATTGCGACAGGATTGATGGTTTATGAGTCATGCTGTGCAGCCGATATATTGTTGCAGGATGGTATTAATTGTTGTGTCATTGATATGCACACTATTAAACCATTAGATATTGAAGTTATTGATGACGTTTTCGATCAATTTGAATTAGTGATAACTATCGAAGAACATAGCGTGATTGGAGGATTAGGAGCTGCTATTAGTGAATATAATGCTTCAAAAAGGATTAAGGCTAAACAAGTTATAATTGGAGCATCTAATCAGTATTTGAAGTTAGGAACTCAAAGATATATTTGGGAGCAATATGGATTGACAGCAGAAAAGATTGCAGAAAGAATTAAACAAGAATTAAATAAATAAGAATGTTATGACAAATTTGGAAAAATACAAAAATGCTTTCGTTGAAAGTTTTGATTTAGATGTGAAAGAGGTGGAAAATGCATCACAAGAGACTGTTGAAATTTGGGATTCTATTGGAATGATGAGTTTGATAGCTGTGATTGAAGATTCTTTTGATTTGGAGTTACAGCCAGATGATATCGTAGAATTTACAAGTTATCAAAAAGGTATCGAATTACTGAAAAAATATAATGTTATTTTGTGATTGTACTTTCTCGTTGGTTTATGTATCTTTTTACTGTTGTATCAAGAAAATCTAAGATTAATATCTATTCGTGAGAAACTATTCGTTGGATATATTGAAATTTTTGTGTGCTGTACTTGTTGTTTTGCTTCACATAAAAACTCCTTGGACTGAGTATATTCTTCCAATAACCAGAGCAGCTGTTCCGTGTTTTTTCATTATTTCTGGATATTTTTTATATCAGGAAGACGAGCAGAGTTTGCAACGAATAAAACGAAGTTTTGTAAAAGTAGGGACGATTCTTTTATGGAGCAGTGTTCTTTATGCGCTTTTTAAGTTAATAACTACTTCAATCAATATTTCATATAGGGATATAATAGATTTTGTATTGTTCAATGTCAATCCTTTTGGATATCATTTGTGGTATTTGTCTGCTTATATGTATGTTCTTGCTATATTTTATATCTGTGTAAAAGAACATGTGGTGAATTTATTGTTCATTGTTTCCCCATTGTTGTTATTGACTGATTTGATACTTGGTAAATATAGTTTACTTACGTTAGGTATAGAACTTAATTACATATACATTCGGAATTTCTTATTTGTGGGTATTCCTTATTTTTCTATAGGTGTATTTATAAAGAAAAAGGTAAGGTATAATAATGGTAATATTTGTGCTTATAAATATTTGTTCCTTGGCGGGGTTGTTTTGTTTTCTTTAACATCACTGCTTGAACGGTATTTGTTAGAAAATTATGGAATAAATGCTATACGTGACCATTATATAAGTACTACACTTTTATCAATTTGTTTGTTTTTATTGGCCATTTCTTTTTCACAAATGAGAAGTTGTTCTGTTTGGGTATTGTTAGGTGCTAAATATTCTTTATATATCTATGTGCTACATCCATTGGTTGATTATTGTTTTAAGTATTTGAATAAGATGCTTATGCCTCATTGCTGGAATCAGTTAATTTATTTATATGGTGCTCCTTTTATTGTTCTTATATCAACAATAATGATGATTGAAGGATGGAATTGTGTACAAGAAAAATTGTATTTAAATGTCGGAAAAAAACGAAAATATAAATAAGCGAATAGCCCAAAATACAATGTTACTCTATTTAAGACTAATTATTGTAATGGGAGTGTCTCTATTTACGGTGCGTATTGTTTTGAAGGCATTGGGGGTAGTAGACTATGGTATTCACAATGTTGTTGCCGGTATTGTGACGATGTTTTCATTTATCACTATGACGCTTAGTACGGGTACAGTACGTTTTTTCTCATTTCAGTTAGGGGAGAAGAATATAGATAAGTTGAATAAATTGTTTAATTTGTCACTCCTTTATTTTTGTGTTATCATTGTGGTTGTATTTATAATTTCCGAAACAGTGGGGATATGGTTCGTGGAGAATAAGTTGACAATCCCATCAGAACGTTTAAATGCTGCATATTGGGTCTTTCAATTTTCAATTTTTACTTTTGCGGTTAACTTGATTGATGTACCTTTTAAGTCGTTAATTATCTCTTATGAGCGTATGAATGTATACGCATATATCAGTATTATTGAGGTAATGTTGAAGTTACTGATAGTGTATATTTTGACAACTATTACTTTTGATAAACTTATTGTATATAGTGCTTTGTTAGCATTCTCTAGTGTTGTAATTACTCTTTCTTATATTTTATATTGCAAACACTATCTGGATGGATGTAAATTTAGACCGTATTGGAATGCTAAAATGTTTAGGGAATTATTTAGTTTCTGTGGCTGGAATCTTATAGGAGCACTTTCAAATGTATTGCGTAGCCAAGGAATTAATATTTTGTTAAATATCTTTTTTACTCCAGTAGTGAATGCAGCTAGAGCTATAGCATTTCAAATAAATACGGCTGTTAATAATTTTGTATTAAATTTTTACACCTCTTTTCGACCGCAAATAACCAAGCTCTATGCATCTGATAAATTGGATGAAATGACTAAATTGGTATTATTGTCATCAAAGGTCAGTTTTTATTTGATTTTATTTTTAGCGATTCCAATTATATTAGAGGTGGATAATATTTTGTGTTTATGGTTGTCAAATGTGCCTGAATATACAGCACTTTTTACGCGTCTGGTGGTAATTAATGCTGTGATTGAATCTTTAAGCTATCCGTTAAGTGCAGCTGTTATGTCTACAGGAAAAAATAAGTGGTATCAGATTGTAACAGGTGGACTATTACTTCTAAATTTACCGTTGGCGTATGTCTTTTTACAATTAGGTTATCCTCCACAAGTTACAATGGAGATATCTATAGTCATTACAGCGTTTTCAATACTTTCTAGATTTCTGTTTGTGAGGCATTATCTTTCTGTCTCTTTAAAAAGGTATGTTAATGAGGTTGTGAAATATATTGTTATGGTTTCAATAACTTCTATTTTGTTTCCATTGTGTTTCCATTGTTACTTGGATTATGGCATAATAAGGCTTGTACTAATATTTATGGTTTCAACTTTATCAATAGCATTAAGTATATATGTTGTGGGTGTATCAAAAACGGAACGGCAGGCGTTAAATCGTTTTTTAATAACTAAATATTATAATATTATTTCAAGGAAATGAAAATAGGAATATTGACCTATCATAGGGCTGAAAATTATGGAGCTTTACTTCAAGCTTATGCATTGAAAGAATATTTATATACGAAAGGGTACGATGTTGCTTTTGTAGATTATTGGCCACAATATCATATTGAGCATTATAAATTGTTTTCATGGAAGAAGTTTTGCTCTGGAAGTTATAAATATAAAATATATTCTTTATATGTGTTTCTGATATGGGGAAGCTTCAAGTTTTTGAGAAAAGTACGGTTAAATCGTTTTATGAAACAGTATTTAGGGCTGTCTCGAAAAGTGGAGTATACATCAGATATGAATCAAGTGAAAAAATTTGATTATGTGATATATGGTAGTGATCAAATTTGGCGTAAGCAAAATGATATTTCGAATGTTGGCTACAATTGGTGGTATTTTGGGAGTAATAATATTATTGCTTCACGAAAAATAGCTTATGCCGGTAGTATGGGAGCGATTGATGTGGATGAACAAGAGAAAGTTGCTTTAAAGAATCATTTTAAGAATTTTGATTTCTTATCTGTTAGAGAGAAAGATCTACAACTATTTTTGAATACATTAGGGTATGATTCACAGATTGTTTCTGATCCTGTTTTTTTATTGTCGAAAGAACAATGGCGTTCCTTGAAAAAAGAGGATCTCTCTGAAAGGAATAAATATATATTATTTTATAATCTGTTGAATAAAAAAGAAAGCGAAATATTGGTTTCCAACATTCAAGAAAAGACGGGTTTATCTGTCAAAGAAATCAATATGAAATTGGATTTTCATCATGTAGGTAAAAGATATATAAAATGTGCTTCAATAGAGACATTTCTAAAGTTGATTGACGAAGCTGAATATGTGATTAGTAATTCATTCCACGGCATTGCTTTTTCCATTATTTTTGAAAAACAATTTTATGCAGTGGGAATGGGGAATAAGGCTTCGAGAGTGTTGTCATTATTGCAAATTGCAGGGATAGAAGATCGCTATGTGGATGTGAACTCTTTGGTTGATTTAGAAAATACGATTGATTATTCTGTAGTACGTAAAAATATGATGAAACTTATAGAAAGTTCACAGATGTATTTAATAAATGCTCTTCATTGGGATGAAGAATAAGATGACATATGTATTGTATATGATAGCTTTATTTGCCTTTTTTATGGCTTCTGTGAGCTATTGGGGAAATATACAATTGGGTGATAGACTAAATGCCGAATCAATTGGGTTGAATTTAGCATCACTTATGGCTTTGCTGTCAGGGTTGCTAATAATATTTGTTCGAAATAAATATTCCAAAAATCGTATACATGTCATTTGTTATTTGTGGATTGTAATCATGCCTTTGGTTATTTACTATAATAAAGGGCAAATAAGTCATTATATTTTAACTCTCCTTTGGCCTGTTTTTTATGAAGCAACCTATCTTTTAGTGTTATTTAATAGACGTCGTATAATTACATTTCGAAAATTGTTTGTAATCATTTGGGGGGTGGGTTTATTTTATTTCATCTTATCAAGGTTATCCGATTTGACAAATCAATCGAATACGATTTATTATGCTTTTTTGGAACTTCCGCTATTATTGTGTGTCAGGAAGAAGAAAAATCAGTTTTTAATATTGATTTTATTTTCTGTTTTGGCTTTATTATCCATGAAACGATCTTGCATATTTGCCGTGTTGGGAATTTGGACTTTATATTCATGTGTATTGATAATGAAGAGTAATGGTAAACGTAAAGCTACGGGAATAATGATAGTCCTATTTTTGCTATTGGTTGGTATTTTTTCTTTCAATCAGATCGATGCAATGTTGGGAGGGCAGCTTTCGGAGCGGATGAATAAGGAGGAAACTGATGTGGGAAGAGGGCGTTTGGCTATATATGATGTGACGTGGCTGATGCAGCAACACTCGAGCGTAGATGAATGGATATTAGGGCACGGACATAATGGAGTGTGGCATAATTCTCCTTTAGAAATATCGGCTCATAATGATTTAATGGAAGTTTTGTATGACTATGGTTTGATTGTGTTTATACTTTATTTATGTCTTTGGGGGTATGTAATGAATAAATGTTTGTATTTATATCGTATAAATTCTTATTTCTTGGTACCTTATATTAGTTCCATTTGCATATTTATCGTCTTGTCATTAGTTAGTCATCTGGTGTTATATACATCTTATTTTAATTTGTTAGTGATATTTTGGGCAGGAGTAGAAGCCTTTGTGGAGAAGGAAAAACGATCTGTGAAGTTTCGTTACTAATAATATATGCTGTTTTTTATATATAACGATGAAAATATTATTTATAGCCAGGGGATATCCAACGAAGGATAATCCGATGAATGGTAATTATGAAGCTATACAAGCCCAAGCGATGGTTAAGCAGGGACATCAAGTAGCTTTTATTGCGTTATCTTGGAGGTCTGTTATTCATATTTTCAAAGAACAGGTTATTATATATCGTAGAATAGATGGAATAGATGTTTATGAATACAAGGCTTTGTTACCTATATTGCCTAAGATTTCTTTTGGATATAATTATTTACTGTATTTTAAAAAGAAAGCTTTAAGAAAAGTTTATAGAGAGTGTACCAAGCAATTCGGAATTCCTGATGTGGTTCATTCTCATTCTTTGTTTTGTTCCGAATGGGCAGTGACTTTAAAAGAAAGGTATAATTTGCCATTGGTTTTTACAGAACATTGGTCGAAGCTTAATGCATTTCAGATTGGTAAATACACCGAACGACGTGGTAAGGCTTACAAAAAGGCGGATGCTATTATTACTGTGTCGTATGCGCTATCGGAAAAGTTATCTCATTTCTTTGGAGTTTCAAGCTATGTAATATTTAACATGGTAAATGATGATTTTTTTAGCGATGTGAAAAGTGCTGTAAAGAAGGAGTCAGAGTTTCATTTTATTGCAGTTGGAACCTTATGCAAGAGAAAAGGTTATGATATTTTGATAGAGGCTTTTAAAAGGGCTCATTTTAACCGAAACGTTTATCTTGATATACTTGGTACAGGGATCGAATCTTTTAATCTTCAAAAGTTGATTAAGCAATTCGGGTTGCAGGAACAAATAATACTTCATGGATTGAAAACACCTGAACAAGTTGCGCAAATGCTTTCTTTTTCTAATGCTTTTGTTTTGTCCAGTTTTGTAGAAACATTTGGAATTGTTCTTATAGAAGCTATGGCAAATGGGCTTCCGGTAGTTGCTACCACTTGTGGTGGCCCTGAAGAGTTTGTTACCGAAAAGTGTGGTTTGTTGGTTCCTCCTGGTGATGTACGAGCATTGTCTGATGCTATGCTTAAAATCTATCGGAATAAAAACGATTACAATCCTGAAGAAATACGTAACTATTGTTATAGCAGTTTCTCTCAGCAGGTTATTGCGAAAAAAATTATAGAAATATATGATCATGTTATAAGTAAATCATAAAATTATGTTTTTAGAAATAGATAAAAAAAATGGTTCTACCATTGCTGTAGTTGATGATAGTAAAACTTGTGTCACTTATGGTGATCTGTGTGATTTTTCTGAGAATTTCTCAAAAGTGTTACCAGAAAGAACTTTGACATTTATTTTAGCTGAAAATAGTATCGGCTCTTTGTTGGGATATGTAGCGATGTTATCGAATCGTGTTGTTCCGTTGATATTAAGTCACAATATTGATAAAGCTTTATTCGAACATTTATATGATTTGTATCAGCCTAAATATTTATGGGTGCCAGAAAGGCAAGTGCAAGAATTTGATGGAGCCGTGGTTTACCAATCACATGGATATGCTTTATTGTCGACAGGCCTACAACCTGCTGCCCTTTATGATGAGTTGTCTTTACTTTTACCCACATCCGGATCTACTGGTAGTCCGAAATTAGTACGTCACAGCTATCGTAACATTGAAGCTAACGCACGAAATGTGGCACAGCTATTCCAGCTCACAGGAGCAGAAAGACCAATGGCTGCATTACCTATGCACTATACAATGGGCTTATCTGTTATAGCAAGCCATTTATATGCGGGATGTACAATCTATCTTTCCGATCGTTCGCTGGCCGATAAAGAATTTTGGGCCACAATGAAAGATGAAAGAATTACAAGTTTCACAGGGGTACCGTTTAGTTTTGAAATACTTCAGAAACTACGTTTCTTCCGTATGGATTTACCAGATTTAGAAGTTATTACGCAGGGTGGTGGAAAATTGAATAGCGAGCTCTTTGATCAATGTTGCGAATATGCGAAAAGTAAGGGAAAGAAATTTATTCCTACATATGGTCAGACGGAGGGGACAGCACGTATGGCATTCCTTGAACCTGAAATGGCTGCCAAAAAACAAGGCAGTATTGGTAAAGCAGAGCCAAATGGCCAACTATCTATTATAGACAATGATGGTAATGAAACATTTGAGGGCGATGCAACAGGAGAGATGGTATATCGTGGTGAGAATGTCACTTTAGGGTATGCAGTGTGTGGCGAGGATTTGATAAAAGGTGATGAAAATCATGGAGTATTACATACGGGAGATATTGCTCATCGTGATGCTGATGGATATTATTTCATAGTAGGACGTATGAAGCGTTTTTTGAAAATATTTGGATTACGTATAGGTCTTGACGAGGTAGAATATTTGATAAAATCAAATTTTTCAACGGATTGTGTCTGTGCAGGTAGCGATGATTTGTTGAAAGTGATGATTACTACAGAGCCACTTATTGATCAGGTTCGTGATTTTGTTATAGAGAAAACTCATCTTTTTCATAAAAATTTGGAAGTTACTTATATAGAAGAGATTAAACGAAACGAAGCAGGAAAAGTTATATTACATTGAAAAAAAGAAAAGTTTAGCTATTCTATCTTTGAGATATTTTTGCAAATAACAGATTGTTGATAATTCATGAAATATGGCGTGTTGCAACTAATATTGATATTTCTGTTTTCGGCTGGCGCTATTAATTGTAGTGCAGGAGATTATATCACTACTATATGGAGTTCAAAAAAATATTCAGCTTTTACAAGTTTGCAATATGTAAATGGCTTTTTTTATTGTGCTTTTAGAGAGGCTACCAAACATAGAGTCGATATTAATGATTTAACTACATTGGGAAAGATTATTGTTATTCGATCATCTAATATGAAAGACTGGAGCTTATACACTTCTATAAAAAAGGATAGTTGTGATATGAGAGATCCTAATTTATCTTTGACTTCTGATGGGCGCATCATGTTGTTATATTTTAGCAGAAGTTATGCTGTTTCAGGTACAAAAGATAAGTTATGTTCTTATGTTGTATTTGGAAATGATAAAGGGTTGGTAACGAGTCCAGAACCAATAAAAATAAATGGATATAATCGTGAATATAGATGGTTATGGAAGATTAGATGGCATAAAAATAAGGCTTATGGTTTTATGTATGGTAGTGACTTTCTTTTTTTAACATCCTCTGACGGAATTAATTATGATATATTATATAGTGGAAAACAGTTTGGAGAAAGAGTGACTGAAGCTGCTGTAATTTTTAAAAAAGATACAGCTATAGCTGTAGCACGTGGATTGAATAATAAAGGATTATATGGGATTGCGTATGCTCCGTTTATTTCATGGGATTGGAAAAAAATGAATATTGGTGTAGCTGGTCCAGATTTGTTGCAACTTCCTAATGAACAGATTCTATTGGGTACAAGGAATTATCAAGAACAATTGGGACAAACTTCATTGTATGAACTTTTGGATAATAATGCAAGGCTAATAGAGACGATAGACGAAGCAAGGGATAGCTCTTATCCTTCTTTTTTAATAATGAATAATAATGTGTATATGTCGTATTATGCTGGTAATAAGAATTGTACATCTATAAAAGCCATTCGAATACCAATAATAGAACTGGAAAAATTGTGTGTGAAATAGAGGGCGATAATTATGGTAGTGGTATTATTATGTATTGAATGATTGTTAAAAGATAGAATAATGACTTCAATTTCTGAATTGTTAAGAGAATTGGTTTTGATAGAAAGCAGATTAGGATGCTACGAAATTTTATATAGAGGGATGCCATTATATAGAATTTTTCGATTTGAATTGAGGAAAAAATATTTGAAGAAAAGAGTGCCTAATTATACAAATGATAGTAGAAAGAGTAGCTTCTCTATATCTTCTGTGTTTATAAATGTTTTGTATTCATTATATGATGTTTGTACTGTTTGTTTTACCAAAAAGAAAGTTGATACGATAATTTTTCCGCATTTCAGATTATTTAATTTTAATGGAGTGCTAATAGAAAAATTTACAGACCCATTATTGGAACAGTCTTCTTTATTGGGTTCTGTGGCTGTCTTTCAGCAATCATATCGAGTAAATTATAGAAGAAAAAGATTGAGGATTGATATGTTATATCAAGTTGAATGTTTGACTATGTTTACTTTTATGGTTTCCTTGGTTTTATTGGTGTTTTTTTATTTTGGAAAAACTCGAAAAGATATTGATATTCTTATAAAAAAGATTAGAAGATTGCAGTCTGTTGCAGGGAAAGATCGATTTAAAATGTATTTTAATTTTGTTAATTTTTATGTGTTGTCGTTTTACTATCGGCAAATATTTAAAAAACTAAAATGCAAGAGGATCTTTGTGGTTAATAGGGATTCTTTTAAAAGTCAAATATTTGCAGCGCATCAATTAGGATTAAAAGTGTATGAATTGCAGCATGGGGTAACAATGGGACCCACGGTCTTGTATTCAGGATTCTTTAATCCTGTAATTGATCCTGATTATTTTCTCACGTTTGGTGCTATGTGGAAAGGAGAATTATTTGCTATGCCTGTAGATAGGACCATAAATATAGGATTTGCTTATAAAAATTATATACAGAGTTTGAACGTCAAAATAAGTAAAGGGATAGAATCTGTTTTGGTGATATCTTCTCCAGCTATTACAGAAGAAATAGTAACTATAGTTGAGAAGTTGGCAATATTATATCCTATGAATAAATTTTATTTTCGAACCCACCCTCAAGAGAATTTAAGTGTTTCGCAAAAAGAGCGGCTTACGTTATGTTTAAATGTTTTTTATTCGGATAAATCAATTGAGTCTAATATTGAAATATTATCTTATGAACATGTGATCGGGACAAATTCATCAGTACTTTTTGAAGCACTAAGTCTTGGTAAAAACGTTGGTCGTTTGGCCTTTGGAGGGCTATTTCTTAATCGATACATTGGGGATGATGATTTTTATTATGTTCAATCTTTAGAAGATTTTGATAATTTTCTCAGAAATAGAAAAAGAGGAATAGGAAAAGCATATTCTGATTTTGAAGAAGATAAATTGAGAATGATATTATAGATAAATAGTGTATCTTTTTTATTTATATAATATATGAAAAAATTAATAATTATAGGTGCCGGTGGTATGGGACGTACTTTATACGATATGGCTCAAGAATCTATTGGCTATAAGACGGAATTTGTGATTAAAGGGTTCATAGATGATAATGTGAATGCTTTGGATGGATTTATTGATAATATTTATCCTTCTATTATTGGGAAAATAAGCTCTTATATTCCTCAGAATGAGGATGTCTTTATATGTTCTATTGGAGGGAAATCGCGTAGGATATGTATGAACCTGATTTTGGAGAAGGGTGGAGAATTTATTCCTTTGATTCATAAAACTGCTCGTATAGGTTCCAATGTCTTTTTGGGAAAAGGTAATATGATAGGTGCTTTTACAACTGTGGCCTCTAATGCTCATATAGGGGATTATAACTTTATACAATCTTACACGATTATTGGGCATGATGTAGAAATTGGTGATTGGAATCGAATAGACTCTCATGTGATGTGTATTGGGGGAATAAAAATAGGGAATCATAATATGATTCATACTTCTGCTGTTTTGAATCATAATGTGGAAATTGGTGATGATACTCATATTGGAGCTTGTAGTTTTGTTACACGTAATGTGGAAAATGAATCTACTGTATTTGGGAATCCTGCAAGAAGATTAATGTGATATGGAAAGATTTTTATCAAATAAGGTCTGTATAATTACAGGAGCTGCACAAGGAATAGGAAAGTCTATAGTTGAGCGTTTTGCAGCAGATGGGGCTATTGTATATGCTTGTGACCGTACAGAAGGAAGTATGGATGAATGGGTTAAAGATTGTATGGTTCGAAATGGTGTACGGGTATTTCCTTTATATTTTGATGTGATGGATGCCGCGGCAGTTAAATTCGCTTTTATGTCTATTTTTAAACAAGAAGGTAGGATTGATGTATTGGTAAATAATGCAGGTGTAGTATTTAATAAAAAGATCGGAATGATTCTGCGTTCGGAAATGGAACTAATGTTTCGAGTAAATGTAGTTGCGGTAATTGAGATGGTTCAAGTGGTTTCACGGTTGATGGCTCGTAATAATGGAGGTTCTATTATTAATATTGCTTCTGTGACTGCAGTGCTTGGTTCTCCTGGGCAATCGGCATATTCTGCTACAAAAGGTGCGATTATTTCATTTACAAAATCAGCGGCCAAAGAATTGGCTTTACAGGGAATTCGTGTAAATGCAGTTGCGCCAGGTATAATTAAAACAGAACGTTTTTCAGAGTTGTATGAAGAAAGTAGTGAAAAAATAGACACTCGTATTCAAAAGATAGCATTGGGGCGTTTAGGGACTCCTTACGATGTGGCTAATGCTTGCGCTTTTTTGGCCTCAAATCGTTCTTCTTATATTTCGGGACAGATATTGGGAGTAGATGGATGTGCGTCTATTTAGTTATTGATAAGATGTCCTCGGAAAAATATAATATAGTAAATTGGAATTAAAAAAATAAAGAAACAATGACGAATATTGAAAAGTATAATAATGCTTTTGTTGAAGTGTTTTGTGTAGATACCTCGGTTTTAAATAGTAGTTTTTCAAAAAATACAGTGGAAGAATGGGATTCTGTTCATCAGTTGAATATAACAGCTTTACTGGAGGAATTATTTGATATTCTGTTCGACCCTGAAGATATAATGGCTTTGACTTCTTATGATAAAGGAATTGAAATCTTAAAGAAATATCAAGTTGAAATATAAAACTAGTATGCTATAATGAATTGGATACTTTTTTTGATAATTAGTTTATTATAATTGAAATTTTTGTTTTGGTGAAAAAGTATATGGCTATGAAGTGTTAGAAATTAATTATTCAACTTCTGCTGCTGGTGAGATATTGGTAGAGCTATTAGATACAAATAATAATGTAATAAAAGGGTTTTCTAAAGGCGATTGTAATGAGATAATTGGCGATGAAATATCTAAAACTGTAACTTGGAGTAGCAATAGTAGTTTATTTCTACTTAAGGGAGAAAAAGTAAAATTTTATATGAAGGATGCCGATGTGTATTCTTTAAGTTATTAATTGAATTACATAAGTATAAAGCATGGATTAAAAGAGAACTGCGAATTTTGTTTATAAAAAAAGTATATGAGGAAAAAAATTTGGAGAATATTGGTTAATCTTTATCCGTATTGGCTGCGTTGGAGGTATGGTATGGATATTGGTAAAAATTGTCGTATATCTTGGAAGGCGCATTTGGACAAGTCGATTAATCCTAAAGGAATTCATATCGGTGAAAATACTTGGATTCTTTCCGGAGCAATGATTCTGGCTCATGATCATTGTCGAGGTTTAAAAATCGATACATATATAGGCGATAACTGTGTAATCGGTGTTCGATCGATCATATTGCCTGGGTTATGTATTGGTAATCAGGTAGTTATAGGGGGGTAGTGTTGTAACGAAAAATATACAGTCGCATTGCATTGCAGCAGGTAATCCGGCAAAAGTGCTAAAACAAGACGTCAATGTACGAAATGGACAAATTGTCACAAATGGTTAACTGGTGTTGCAAGTTAATCAATATATTACTTTTCTTAAAATAGATTTTATTCTTTTATGTATAAACGTTTCTTCAAACGTGTGATTGATATCATACTTTCTCTTTGTCTGTTGTTTATTGTCTGGCCCTTTCTTCTATTAGCTATTTTCTTTCTTTATTTTGCCAATAAGGGTGCAGGGGTGTTTTTCACTCAAGAACGTCCGGGCAAAAATGCAAAGACATTTAAGGTTATCAAATTCAAGACAATGACGGATGAACGGGATACAGATGGGAAACTGCTTCCTGATGATAAAAGACTTACAAAAACGGGTAGAGTGGTACGTTCACTTTCTATAGATGAATTGCCTCAGTTATTCAACGTTTTGAAAGGAGATATGGCATTAATAGGACCTCGTCCATTGTTACCTAAATATCTTCCTCTTTATTCATCGGAACAGTTCCGTCGACATGAAGTTCGTCCGGGTATTACAGGGTGGGCTCAGGTAAATGGTAGAAATAATATATCTTGGAGGAAAAAATTCGAATTGGATGTGTGGTATGTGGATCATTGTTCATTTCTTTTGGATTTGAAAATTATTTTTCTGACTATAAAAAAGGTACTTTATCGAGAAGGTATTTCTAAAGAGGGAGAAGCTACTACTGTTCCTTTTGATGGTACAAATTAAAGAGATTAAACATGTAATAGAATATGCGGGTATTTCAAGTCATTAATAGTGTTTTCACCTCTAATTCCTATATCTTGAGAGAAGAGAATGAATTAAAGATTTATTTGATTGATATTGGAGATGTTGATCCAGTATTAGATTATTTGACTGATATATCTATGGCGAAAGTGGAGGGTGTTTTTTTTACACATATCCATTATGACCATATTTATGGTATTTGTCGTTTATTGGAACTCTATCCGGAGTGTTTGGTTTATACCTCTTCTTTTGGGAAAGAAGCATTAGCTTCTGATAGAAAGAATTTTTCGCGCTATCATGGAGATCCGATTGTTTTGAATAGTGATAATATAAAGATTTTGCGTAATGGAGATCGGGTGAAGTTATTTCAAGATACTATGATAGAAATTTTTGAAACACCTGGTCATGATAAAAGTTGTTTGACTTATAAAATTGGAAATAATTTATTTACAGGAGATTCTTATATTCCCGGAGTAAAGGTGATAACCTCTTTTCCTAATAGTAATAAAGAAGATGCGGAACTTTCAAAACAGAAAATATTGTCTATATCTCAAAGTTTGAATTTATTTCCAGGACATGGCAATTCTTATATGGATTTTCGCCTGGTAGAATGGTAATGACTTTTTTATTGTTTTTTCTTGATCGATTTTTTAATCACATAATTTTATGGATAAACGTATTTATCTTTGCCTCGCCCACATGAGCGGTAAGGAACAAGGTTTCATAAAAGAAGCCTTTGATACCAACTGGGTAGTTCCTCTTGGTCCCAATGTGAACGCTTTCGAGGAGGAGCTTGAAAGCTTTGTTGTTGAAAATAAAAAAGTGGTGGCCCTGTCTGCCGGTACGGCTGCCATCCACTTGGCACTGATACAATTGGGTGTACAGGCCGGTGACGAGGTGGTCTGTCAGACTTTCACTTTCTGCGCTTCCGCTAATCCGGTTACCTATTTGGGGGCTACGCCTGTATTTGTAGACAGTGAAGAGGATACTTGGAATATGAGCCCGGTTCTTTTGGAAGAAGCCATAAAAGATCGGATGGCGAAGACGGGTAAGAAACCTAAAGCGATTATTCCCGTCCATCTTTATGGCATGCCGGCAAAGATCGATGAGATTTGTGCGATAGCGGAGAAATACGATATTCCTGTTCTGGAGGATGCTGCTGAAGCTTTGGGCTCGGAGTTCAAAGGACATAAGTGTGGCACGTTCGGTACATTCGGTGCTTTGAGTTTCAATGGTAATAAGATGATTACCACTTCCGGTGGTGGTGCGTTGATTGTGGCGGATGAAGACGCCAAGAAGCAGACGATGTATTATGCCACTCAGGCTCGTGAACCGTTCCCGTATTACCAGCATGAGCATATCGGTTATAATTATCGTATGAGCAATATTTGTGCCGGTATCGGGCGTGGGCAGATGACGGTTATCAATGAACATATAGCCCATCATCGTCATGTACATAAGTTATATGAAGAAGCTTTTACCAATATAGAAGGCATCACTCTGATGTCTAACCCGGATAATCGCTTTAATGCCAACTATTGGTTGTGTACCATTCTGATCGATAAGGAAATCACGGGCTTTGATTATGATGAGTTGCGCGTAGCTCTTGATGGCAAAGGTATTGAGACGCGCCCCTTGTGGAAACCGATGCATCTGCAACCTGTATTTAAGAATAATCCTTGCTACATAGACGGTACTTCCGAGAAACTGTTTAATAAGGGACTTTGTCTTCCCGCCGGCCCTTGTGTCACGGACGAGGATGTAGCCTATATTGTGAATGAAATCAAGAAATTGATAAAGAAAAAACAGGGTGAAAAACTTTTGGCCGATATTTAAAGGACTCGTTTTCTTTTTCACTCTTCCGTTCTTTATGTGGAAGAAATAAGGAAAAGAGGATATGCAACAAAATGATCTCCCAACAGGTTTATTCATAATGGATATTCCTGCTGGGAAATTTATTTTTTCATATCCGTTATTAAAATGGGAATAATCCTGTATATTTTTGAGTGAAACGTTAATTGAATAAGTGTTATGGCTAAGCTTTATCCTATCGGCATACAGAACTTTGAAAGTTTAAGAAAAGATCGGTATTTTTATATTGATAAGACGAAACTTGTCTATGAATTAGCTAATACCGGTCGATATTATTTTCTGAGCCGTCCCCGTCGCTTTGGGAAGAGTCTGCTTATTTCTACTTTGGAAGTCTATTTTCAAGGAAAGAAGGAGTTGTTTCAGGGCTTGGCTATAGAGCAATTGGAGAAAGATTGAACGAAATACCCTGTTTTGCATTTGGATCTTAATGCCCGGAAATACGACAAAGAAGAATCTTTGTTGCAAGAGTTGAACAAGCATCTGGAAAAGTGGGAGCAAGAATATGATTCCCCTTATGCAGACCGTGCACCGGAAGAACGCTTTTATTGGGTAATTCAAAAAGCATTCGAGAAGACAGGGCAGCGGGTGGTTATTTTGGTGGATGAATATGATAAACCGATGTTGCAAACTATTGGTAACGAGGACTTGCAGGAGAAATATCGCAATGCATTGAAACCTTTTTACGGGGTGCTGAAAAGTTTGGATGGCTATATCCGTTTTGCTCTTTTGACGGGTGTCACGAAGTTTGGCAAGGTCAGCGTGTTCAGTGACTTGAATAATCTGAATGATATCTCTATGGACAGGAGATACGTGGAACTATGTGGCATCACGGAATCAGAAATTCACCGTGATATGGAGCCTGATCTGTATGAACTTTCCGAATCTCAAGGGATGACATATGAACAGACGTGTCAGGAGTTAAAGGAACGTTATGATGGTTATCATTTCACTTACAACTCCGTGGGGATATACAATCCTTTTAGTCTGCTCAATACATTTTATAAGATGTCGTTCGGCAGTTATTGGTTCGAGACAGGTACTCCTTCTTATCTGGTGAAACTCTTGCAACGTGATCATTATGACTTGCAGCGTTTGGCACATGATGAAGTCACTTCCGATATGTTGAACAGCATTGATTCTGCTTCAAGAAATCCTCTGCCGGTGATCTATCAGAGCGGTTATCTGACTATCAAGGGATATGACGCACGCTTCGATCTGTACCGTTTGGGATTTCCCAATCGCGAGGTGGAAGAGGTTTTTATAAAGTATCTGCTTCCTTTTTATGTCAATATGGACGAAGGGAAATCCATATTTCATATATCCCGTTTTGTTTATGAAATAGAGCACGGCGATTATGATGCTTTTCTCTGTCGCTTGCAAAGTTTCTTTGCCGATACTCCTTATGAGCTTGTACGCGATTTGGAGTTGCATTATCAGAATGTTCTTTTTATCATCTATAAATTACTCGGCTTTTATGTTCAGGCGGAATATCATACTTCTAATGGTCGTATCGATATGATATTGAAAACGGATAAGTATGTTTATGTGATGGAGTTTAAATTTGATGGTACGGCCGATGAGGCTTTGAAGCAGATAGAAGAAAGATATGCCGTTCCTTTCCGAAAAGATCCAAGGCAATTGATCGTAATAGGGGTTAATTTTAGTTCGAAGACGAGAAATATAGATGGTTGGAAAGTAAAAGCAGATGAAAATCTGTGAAAGTAAAATGCTGATATATAGATAATTGTAAAATGCCTCCGTTGCCAATTGCTTCGGAGGTATTTTTTTGCTTGGTGCACTGAAAATAAAACTTCACCTTTGTATCGTTGATCAACAAAACAAGTGAATGAAAAAAACGATTGGTAACATTAAAAACAGGAGGTAACTATGCCTTTATTTTACAAGGGAATACAAGCTGCAAAAGCAAATAAGGAGGGGGTGAAAACATGGCATCCGGCTTTGGTGAAAATGAAAAAAGTGATTAATACACAAACGATGGCGGAAGGGATTGCAGAGAAGGCTTCACTGACGCCGGGTGATGTACAGAATGTGGTGCGAAACCTGCTCTCGGTGATGCGTGTGCATCTGTTGAATAGCCATTCTGTACGTCTGGAAGGATTGGGAACTTTTACCATGGGAATACGGTCGAGAGGAAAAGGGGTGGATACGGAAGAAAAGGTGAATCCGAATCAGATCACCTCGGTACATTGCCGGTTTACTCCCGAATATTTCCGTCCGATAGCAGTGGGCACTACTCGTGCATTGACACAGGGAATGACTTTTGCCCATGCCGACTTGATAGGAAAAGTGGTGGATAGCAATGCCGGGGGAGACGGAGAAGGAGAAGATCCGGCAGCTTAATTTAGCTGAAAGCCTTATTTAGTTGAGAGTTGAAAATTGAAAGTTGAGGGGTAAAAGGTGGCTGCGCAGAACTTGATTCTTTTGCCCCTTAATTATTAAAAAGAACGGAAATATGAAGAAAACGGTTTGGAATACAATTTTGAAAGTGGTTATTGCAGTGGCAAGTGCTATTGCAGGCGTAATAGGTGGTCAGGCAATGACATTCTAAAATAAGAAAATGTAATTGATTTAAGGAGACTCCCGGAAGTTTGGTGAAAGAACTTCCCGGGAGTTTTTTGTATAAGTGTGCTACATGCTTTAATTTTTATGCCTATCTTTGTACGCTCAAAAACGATAAGTATAGTGAATTTAATTGTCGATATAGGAAATACGATAGCCAAAGTAGCCCTTTTTGATGGGGAGACGATGGTGAATGTAATTTATGATTCTAATCAGTCATTGGATTGCCTGGAGAGTATTTGCATTGAGCATCCGGTTGAACAGGGAATTGTAGCCACTGTTATCGATCTGAATGAATGTGTTTCCGAGCGTTTGCGTAAACTTCCTATACCTTTGCTCTGGCTGGATAAAGATACTCCTTTACCGGTAATCAATTTGTACGAAACTCCTGATACTTTGGGGTATGACCGGATGGCGGCTGTGGTGGCTGCCTATGAACAATTTCCGGATAGAAATATATTGGTGATCGATGCCGGTACCTGTATAACCTATGAATTTATTGATTCTGAAGGACAATATCATGGTGGAAATATTTCACCGGGGCTGCAGATGCGCTTCAAAGCGTTACATCAATTTACCGGACGCCTGCCACTGGTTGACCCTCAAGGACGTTCTTTGGATTTGGGAAAGGATACGGAGACTGCCATACGTGCCGGTGTGAAGAAAGGAATCGAGTATGAAATATCAGGTTATATTACGGCTATGAAACATAAATATCCTGAACTTTTGGTTTTTTTAACGGGTGGAGATGATTTTTCTTTTGATACGAACGTAAAAAGTGTCATCTTTGCAGATAGATTTTTAGTGTTGAAAGGATTAAATAGAATTTTAAACTATAATAATGGTAGGATTTAAACAGACACTTTGTGCGCTTTTGCTCATGGCTTTTGCAGGGGTGACAGTCGCTCAAAATAATACAAACTCTCCCTATACACGATATGGCTATGGCGATTTAGTCAATCAGAATTTTGGAAACAGCAAAGCAATGGGAGGGATTGCTTTTGGATTGCGAGACGGCTCACAGATTAATCCGTTGAATCCTGCTTCATATACAGCTATCGATTCGCTGACATTCTTGTTTGAAGGTGGGGCGAGTTTGCAGAATTCTAACATAAGTGACGGTTCGGTAAAGCTGAATGTAAAGAATTCCAGCTTTGATTATATTGCCATGCAGTTCCGTCTGCATAGAAGAGTGGCGATGAGTATCGGGTTGTTACCTTTTTCGAATGTGGGATACAATGTGTCGCAATCGTATTCGGAAACATCTACCAGCCCTGCTTATACAAAACAATTGCTTGGTGACGGCGGTTTGCATCAATTATATGTCGGATTGGGTGTGAAGGTTTTGAATAACCTGTCTATCGGTGCGAATGTCTCTTATTTTTGGGGAGATATCACACGGACATTGGGTATGGTTTATCCTTCTTACACGGATATTTACGGACAGACGGTGTCGAATTCGTATGTAGAAACTACCGGTATGTCAGTGCGTGATTATAAACTGGATTTTGGTATACAGTATACTCAGCCGATTGGGAAGAAACATTCTGTAACGCTGGGAGCGGTGTTTACCCCGAAGCACAATTTGAATAATGATACTTATGTGCAGACAAATACGAGCGTAATTACCGTAAAAGATACGATAGCGACATTTGGTACACCGAATTGCTTCGGGGCAGGTGTTACTTATAAATACGACGACCGGCTGACTGTAGGTGTTGACTATAGTCTGCAGAAATGGGGAGATGTAACGTACATGAATCAACCGAATGCTTTTTGTGACCGTACGAAGATTTCTGTGGGTGCGGAGTATATTCCTTCAAAAATAGGAAGAAACTATTTCGGACATGTAAAATATCGTTTGGGAGGGTATTATACGACTCCTTATTATAAAACGGAAGCCGGTGAAAGAGCTTCTCGTGAATATGGTGTAACGGCCGGCTTTGGTTTGCCTGTTCCCCGTTCACGTTCGATTGTCAGTGTTACGGCACAATATGTGCGCGTGGAAGGCTTGCAGGCAGGCATGCTGAATGAAAATATTTTGAGATTCAGTATCGGCATTACATTTAATGAACGTTGGTTCTTTAAACGTAAGGTGGATTAATATTGAAGAATAGACAAATTATATAACAACTAAAATTTAGATACAATGAAGATTAAAACGCTAATGGCTGTGTTGTTCCTTTCGGCGGGTGCAACCTCTGTTATGGCACAGAGTGACAGTATCTGTATCCCTAACAGTAGTGTATCACATGAAGCTGTGAAAGCAGGTAACTTCAAGGATGCCTATGCGCCGTGGAAGATTGTGTTGGAAACTTGTCCTACACTTCGTTATTATACATTTAAGGACGGATTCTTGATTTTAGAGGGATTAATGAAACAAATCAGTGATAAGAACAGTCCTGAATATAAAAAGTATTTTGAGGAGTTGATGCATACGCATGATGTACGTATGAAGTATATTCCAGATTTCCAGACGAGAATGAAAGGAGTACCTTCTGTTGCGGATGCGCTTGGAGATAAGGCGCTTGCATATATTCAGTATGCTCCGTCACCAGATGTGAACCAAGCTTATGCATGGTTTAAAGAATCTCTTGAAAACACGAAAGCGGAAGCTTCTCCTAATGTAATGCATTTCTTCTTGGATATGTCTTTGCAGAAGTTGAAAGCTGATCCGTCTCACAAGGAGCAGTTTATCAAGGATTATCTGCTTGATACTCAATATACGGATGAAGCTATTGCCAGTACAGATAAAGAAGCTCTTAAGACTGCTTTGAAATCGGTAAGAGAAGGATTGGACGCTCAGTTTATTAACAGTGGTGCTGCTACTTGTGAATCATTACAGGAAATATATGCTCCGAAAGTTGAAGCTAACCAGGCTAATCTGGAGGCGCTGAAAGAAGTGATCAAGGTAATGGCATTAATGGGCTGTAAAGACAGTGATGCATATCTGCAGGCTTCTTTATATGCATACAAACTGGAACCGAGTGCAGATGCTGCCGTAGGTTGTGCTGCAATGGCATTCAAGAAAGGAGATATCGACGGTTCGGTTAAGTTTTTTGATGAAGCTATAAACCTTGAAACAGACAATGCAAAGAAAGCGGATAACGCTTATAAAGCTGCGAGTGTATTGGCTTCGGCTAAAAAACTTTCTCAGGCAAGAAGTTATGCACAAAAGGCTATCAGCTTCAATGAGAACTTTGGGGCTCCTTATATTTTGATTGCGCAGCTGTATGCAGGTAATTATAAATGGAACGATGAGCCGGCATTGAATAAATGTACTTTCTTTGCTGCTATTGACAAGTTGCAAAGAGCAAAAGCGGTAGATCCCAGTGTTGCTGAAGAAGCAAATAAGTTAATCTCTTCTTATTCAGCTTATACTCCGGAAGCTAAAGACCTTTTTATGTTGGGTTATAAAGCAGGAGACCGTATCACTATTGGTGGATGGATCGGGGAGACTACGACGATCAGATAATATATGTTACAACAGAAAAGTAACTTCTTATTTAGTAAAAATATGAGCATAACAATTGCCTTTGGGGTAATTGTTATGCTTCTTTTATTTCCTTCTTGCGGAGGAAAGGAGAAAAAACTCGGCGAGGCCATAACGGAACGGGATTCATTGCCTTCGATGGCTACTATGGACGTGGTTACCTATATCTCTGATTCAGGAGTGACGCGCTATCGCATGGATGCTGACGAATGGCTGGTATACGACCGCAAGAAGCCTTCCTATTGGGCTTTTGAAAAAGGGGTCTATCTGGAACAGTTCGATTCTGTGTTTAATGTGGATGCCAGGATAAAAGCGGATACTGCTTATTATTATGATAAGCAAAAACTCTGGAAGTTGATGGGACATGTTGATATTAAGAACCGGAAAGGGGAACGTTTCAATACGGAGCTGTTGTATTGGAATCAAGCGACGGAAAAGGTTTATTCGGATCGTTTCATACGTATCGAGCAACCGGATCGGATTATCACTGGATATGGTTTTGATTCGAACCAACAAATGACGAATTATCAGATAAGAAATATGGGAGGGGTGTTCTATGTGGACGAAGAAGAGCAAAAGGCACCTGCGGATTCTGTAAATTAGATTATGAGCATTATTATTTACCTTTTGATAACCATGGCTTTCTCTGCCTTCTTTTCGGGAATGGAAATTGCTTTCATTTCAGTAGACAAATTGCGATTTGAACTGGAACGGAAAGGAGGAATCTCGTCGCGAATCTTATCTATCTTTTTTAAAAATCCGAATAACTTTATTTCTACTATGTTGGTGGGTAACAACATAGCATTGGTTATTTACGGTATTTTGATGGCACAGATTATTGGTGATAATCTTTTATCCGGATTTATTACGAATCACTTTGTGATGGTTCTGGTACAGACTGTTATTTCAACTCTGATTATCTTGGTGACAGGGGAGTTTTTGCCCAAAACGCTGTTTAAAATTAACCCTAATCTGGTATTGAATGTCTGTGCGGTTCCTTTGTTCTTTTGTTATATTATTCTTTATCCTATTTCTAAATTTGCTTCCGGAGTATCTTATTTGTTCCTGCGTCTGTTCGGGATGAAAATAAACAAGGAGGCATCCGCAAAGGCATTTGGAAAGGTCGATTTGGATTATTTTGTGCAGTCCGGCATAGATAATGCCGATAACAGTGAAGAACTGGATACGGAGGTGAAGATATTTCAGAATGCTCTGGATTTCTCAACGATAAAAATAAGGGATTGTATTGTGCCCCGTACAGAGGTGGTAGCTGTCGATCTGTCTACTACGCTGGAAGATTTGAAAAACCGGTTTGTGGAATCCGGGATTTCCAAGATTATTGTTTATGATGGGAACATCGATAATGTGGTGGGTTATATTCATTCGTCGGAAATGTTCCGTAATCCCAAAGATTGGCGGGAGAACGTAAAGGAGGTACCTATCGTACCGGAGACGATGGCCGCCCACAAATTGATGAAACTTTTTATGCAGCAAAAGAAAACAATTGCCGTGGTAGTGGATGAGTTCGGAGGAACTTCCGGAATTGTTTCTTTGGAAGATCTGGTAGAAGAAATATTCGGTGATATAGAGGATGAACACGATAATACATCTTATATTTGTAAGCAGATAGGAGAAGGGGAGTATGTGCTTTCCGGACGTCTGGAAATAGAAAAAGTGAACGAAACCTTTGATCTTGACCTGCCCGAATCAGACGATTATCTGACGGTTGGCGGATTGATTCTTAGTCAATATCAGAGCTTCCCGAAATTGCATGAAATTATTTCTATCGGGCGGTATGAGTTTAAAATTATTAAGGTTACACCGACAAAAATAGAGCTTGTACGGCTGAAAGTTGCGGAATAATGCTGTATACCTCCATTTTTTTCGCTAATAAATAGATGTATATTAGCATTTTTTGTATCTTCGTGCGCTAAAACAACTAAGGAGAAAATAATAATAAACAAATAAACTGTATTAATTAAAATGGCAACATTACAAAACATTAGATCGAAAGGACCTTTATTGGTGATCGTTATTGGCTTGGCGTTGTTTGCTTTCATTGCGGGTGACGCATGGAAAGTATTGCAGCCGCACCAGTCACATGATGTAGGAGAGGTGAACGGGGACGCACTTTCCGCTCAAGACTATCAGGCATTGGTAGAAGAGTATACTGACATAATAAAGTTTTCAAGTGGGACGACTTCGTTGAGTGACGATCAGACCAATCAAGTAAAAGATGAAGTATGGCGTACGTACGTAAATAATAAACTTCTTGAAAACGAAGCAAAAAAACTCGGACTTACTGTATCAAAAGCAGAGATTCAGGCAATCATCGATGCCGGTGTTCATCCGCTTTTGCAGCAGACTCCGTTCCGGAATCCACAAACAGGTGCTTTTGATAAAGATATGTTGAAGAAGTTCTTGGTAGAGTATTCGAAAATGAATCCTTCTCAAATGCCGGCTCAGTACGTGGAACAATACACTATGATGTATAAATTCTGGTCGTTTGTAGAAAAGAGTTTGATTCAGAACCGTCTGGCAGAAAAATATCAGGCTTTGATTTCGAAATCACTTTTGTCTAATCCGATAGAGGCACAGGATGCTTTTGATGCAAGAGTAAATCAAATGGATGTGTTGCTTGCAGCAGTGCCTTATTCTTCTATCGTGGATTCTACAATTACAGTGAAGGAATCGGAATTGAAAGATCTTTATAATAAGAAAAAGGAACAGTTCAAACAGTATGTGGAAACCCGTGACATCAAATATATCGATGTACAGGTAACTGCAAGCCCTGAAGACAGAGCTGCTATCGAAAAAGAGGTTGAGGATTATACTCAGCAGTTGGCTGCTACGGATAATGATTATACTTCTTTCATCCGTTTTACCGGTTCGGAACAGCCGTATGTTGATTTGTTTTATAACAAAACAGCTTTCCCGAGAGATGTAATTGCCCGTATGGACTCTGCTGCGATCGGTAAAGTATATGGTCCTTATTATAACGGTGCTGATAATACGATTAATTCTTTCAAGGTAGTTGCAAAGGCGGCTGCCCCCGACTCAATCGAATTCCGTCAGATTCAGGTATATGCAGAAGATGCTGCCAAAACAAAAACATTGGCCGACAGTATTTATAATGCCATTAAAGGTGGTGCGGACTTTGCTGAACTGGCAAAGAAGTATGGTCAGACCGGAGATGCCAACTGGCTGGCTGCTGCAAGTTATGAGAATCAGCAGATTGATAATGAGAATTTGAAATTTATCTCTACTATCAATAATTTGGGAGTAAAAGAGGTAGCTAATTTGGCTTTCGGACAGGCTAATATTATTCTTCAAGTGACCAATAAAAAGGCTGTTAAGGATAAATATAAAGTAGCCGTGATCAAGCGTCCGGTAAATTTCAGCAAGGAAACTTATAATAGAGCTTATAATAATTTCAGCCAGTTTATTGCTGCTAATCCTTCTTTGGATAAAATGGTGGCGAATGCGGAAGAAGCTGGATATAGATTGTTGGAAAGAAACGATTTGTATAGCTCTGAGCATGGAATTGGTGGTGTCAGAGGTACCAAAGAAGCTTTGAAATGGGCGTTCTCTGCTAAGCCGGGTGAAGTTTCCGGATTATATGAATGTGGTGAAAGCGACAGACTGCTGGTGGTTGCATTGGCTGGTGTAACTCCTGAAGGCTATCGTTCGTTGCAACAGGTACAAGATCAGTTGAGAGCGGAGATTGTAAAAGATAAGAAGGCTGAAAAGATAATGGCCGATATGAAAGCTGCTAATGCAACTTCTTTTGATCAGTACAAGTCAATGGCCAATGCGGTGAGTGATTCTGTGAAACATGTTACTTTCGCTGCTCCTGCTTATATTGCCGCTTTGCGTAGCAGTGAGCCGTTGGTAGGTGCTTATGCTTCAGTAGCAGAACTTAATAAATTGAGTGCTCCGATTAAAGGAAATGCCGGAGTGTTTGTGCTGCAGATGTATGCGAAAGATAAGCTAAATGAAACGTTTGATGCGAAAACAGAAGAAGCTACATTGGAAAATATGCACGCTCGTTTGGCAGGACGTTTGATGAATGATCTTTATCTGAAGGGTGAAGTGAAGGATTCACGTTATTTATTCTTCTGATAATAAGAGGCTGTTTAAATAGGGGCTAAAACCGAATGAAGATATGTAAAAGGCTGTTCCTGGATGGGAACGGCCTTTTTACGTTAACTTTTGTCTGTAGTCTGCTCTGAAATTAACTTTAATTCCTTACATTTGCATAAATAACGTTGATTTGTAAAGAATATGTCTAAATATCCTCTTTTGGGAATGACTCTTGCTGAGTTGCAATCGGTAGTCAGAGGCTTGGGAATGCCGGGATTTGCCGCTAAGCAGATTGCATCATGGCTTTATGATAAAAAGGTGGCTACTATTGATGAAATGACTAATTTGTCATTGAAACACCGGGAAGCATTGAAGGCCGATTATGAAGTAGGAGGGGAAGCGCCTGTCGATGCCATGCATTCGGTCGATGGCACTATTAAATATCTTTATCGGGTAGGAGAGAATCATTTCGTGGAAGCAGTGTATATTCCGGATGACGACCGTGCTACTCTTTGTGTCTCTTCACAGGTGGGGTGCAAAATGAATTGCAAGTTCTGTATGACCGGAAAGCAGGGATTTACGGCGAATCTGACTTCTAATCAAATACTGAATCAGATAAACTCATTGCCGGAGTGCGATAAGCTGACCAATATTGTCATGATGGGAATGGGTGAACCTTTGGATAATTTGGATGAGGTGCTGAAGGCTTTGGAAATTTTGACAGCTTCTTATGGCTACGCGTGGAGTCCTAAACGGATCACTCTTTCTACTGTGGGATTGCGTAAGGGGCTGCAGCGTTTTATAGAAGAGAGCGATTGCCATCTGGCGATTAGCTTGCACTCGCCGCTTCCTTCTCAACGCTCGGATTTGATGCCTGCCGAACGTGCTTTCTCAATAGTTGAAATCGTAAATTTGTTAAAGAACTATGATTTTAGTAAACAACGTAGACTTTCGTTCGAATATATTGTTTTTAGGGGTGTTAATGATTCGTTGATTTATGCTAAGGAACTTGTGAAATTGCTTCGTGGGTTGGATTGCCGGATGAATCTGATTCGTTTTCATGCTATTCCCGATGTCGATCTGAACGGTGCTGATATGGAGACGATGACGGCTTTCCGTGATTATCTGACTTCGCATGGCTTGTTCTCTACTATCCGTTCTTCAAGAGGGGAGGATATATTTGCTGCTTGTGGTATGTTGTCTACGGCGAAGCAGGAAGAGAATAACAAGAATTAATATAAATTATTAACTTATCGGATGAAAATATACGAACTTGTCGTAGTTTTGTAAAAACATAAAAAATGATCAATATGAAGAAGTATCTGTTTTTCCTCGGTATGGCTCTTGTAGCATTGATTTTTTCTTCTTGTAATGGTAAGAAGGGTGTATTTACCCCGACCTCCAGCGGTCGTGCGTATGAGATTCTTGTAGTTGTTGATCATGCTTTGTGGGAGCGTCCGGCAGGAAGGGCTTTGTATGATGTGCTCGACACGGATGTGCCGGGTTTGCCGCAGTCGGAACGTTCTTTTAGGATTATGTATACTTCTCCGAAAGATTACGATTCTACTTTGAAGCTGATACGTAATATCATCATCGTGGACGTACGCGATATTTATACAAAACCGGCTTTTAAATATGCTAAGGATGTTTATGCGGCCCCGCAGTTGATTCTTACCATACAGGCACCTAATGAACAGGAATTTGAGAAATTTGTAGAAGAGAATAAGCAGCAGATTATCGATTTCTTTACGCGCGCCGAGATGAATCGTCAGATAGCTCAGTTGCAGCATAAGCACAATGATTATATATCTACTAAAGTAGGTAGTAAATTCGATTGTGATATCTGGCTTCCGGCGGAACTCGCTTCTTCCAAAGAGGGAAAGGATTTCTTCTGGGCATCTACCAATACAGCTACCGGCGATCAGAATTTTGTTATATATTCTTATCCGTATACCGATAAGAATACATTCACGAAGGAATATTTTATTCATAAGCGTGATTCGGTGATGAAAGCGAATATTCCGGGGGCAAAAGAAGGGATGTATATGTCTACGGATTCTATAACGGTGGACGTGAGACCTATTGATGTACATGGAGATTATACGATGGAAGCCCGTGGGCTTTGGCGAATGAAGGGCGATTTTATGGGTGGCCCGTTCGTATCGCATACCCGTTTGGATAAAGCCAACCAGCGTATAATCACAGCAGAGATTTTTGTATATTCACCTGATAAATTAAAACGCAATCTGGTACGCATGCTCGAAGCATCACTCTATACGCTGAAACTTCCTGCAGAGAAAGTACAGGGAGAAATTCCGATGGGCAACGTCGCCAGAGAGGAACAAACTAATAAATAACGACACATGGAAGATTCTAAAATACGGATTGGTATTACCCAGGGAGATATTAACGGCGTCGGCTATGAAGTGATATTGAAGGCTTTTGCAGATCCGGTTATGTTGGAGTTGTGTACTCCGATTATTTACGGTTCGCCTAAAGTGGCTGCTTATCATCGTAAGTCTTTGGATTTGCCGACTAACTTCAGTATTGTTAATTCTGCCTCGGAAGCTGCTCACAATCGTTTGAGTGTAGTGAATTGTACGGACGACGAGGTGAAAGTAGAATTTTCGAAACCCGATCCGGAAGCCGGTAAGGCTGCTCTCGGTGCGCTGGAAAAAGCAATCGAAGAGTTTAAAGAAGGGTTGATCGATGTCATTGTGACGGCACCCATTAATAAGCATACGATTCAGTCGGAGGGATTTTCATTTCCCGGCCATACTGAATATATCGAGGAGAGATTGGGCAATGGCAGCAAGTCGCTGATGATTCTGATGAAGGATGATTTCCGGGTAGCATTAGTGACCGGACATATTCCCGTTCGTGAAATTGCTTCTTCTATCACTAAAGAGCTTATTCAAGACAAGCTGACTATTTTCCATCAGTCCCTCAAACAGGATTTTGGAATCGGTGCACCTCGCATAGCTGTATTGGCACTGAACCCGCATGCCGGGGATGAGGGATTGCTCGGTACGGAGGAACAGGAAATTATCATTCCGGCTATTCAGGAAATGGCTGCGAAAGGAATGCTCTGCTACGGACCTTATCCGGCAGACGGTTTTATGGGATCAGGTAACTTTACTCATTTTGATGGTGTGCTGGCTATGTATCACGATCAGGGGTTGGCGCCATTCAAGGCATTGGCTATGGATGAAGGAGTGAACTATACGGCCGGTCTTCCGGTGGTACGTACTTCACCTGCCCATGGAACAGCCTATGATATCGCTGGTAAGGGATTGGCTTGTGAAGATTCTTTCCGTCAGGCGGTATATGTGGCGATAGATGTATTCCGTAACCGGCAGCGTGATAAGGCTGCTCATGCCAATCCGTTGAGAAAGCAATATTACGAGAAACGTGACGATAGTGACAAGCTGAAACTTGACACTGTGGACGATGATGTATAAATGAAATTGGAGAAGGAATTTATAGTGCAGTTATGACGAAAGCGGAGATTCAACAAGTAAAACTCAGGTTCGGTATTATTGGTAATACGGAGGCTTTGTCGCGCGCCATTGATGTAGCCATCCAGGTTGCTCCCACTGATCTGTCCGTACTGATAACCGGGGAAAGCGGGGTGGGAAAGGAGAGCTTTCCGCAGATCATTCATCAATATAGCCGTCGGAAGCATGGACAGTATATTGCAGTGAATTGCGGCGCCATTCCCGAAGGGACAATCGACTCGGAATTGTTTGGACATGAAAAAGGTGCTTTTACCGGTGCTATCGGTGAGCGCAAAGGATATTTTGGTGAAGCGGACGGTGGAACGATTTTTCTGGATGAAGTAGGGGAGTTGCCTTTGCCTACTCAGGCGCGTTTGCTTCGTGTGCTTGAAAGCGGTGAATTTATCAAAGTAGGATCGTCAAAAGTGCAGAAAACAGATGTACGTATTGTTGCCGCAACGAATGTGAACCTGACACAAGCGATTGCTGACGGTCGTTTTCGTGAAGATCTGTATTATCGTTTGAATACGGTTCCTATCCAGATACCTCCTTTGCGTGAGCGTGGGGAGGATGTTTTATTGTTGTTCCGTAAATTTGCCGGTGATTTTGCAGAGAAATACCGTATGCCTGCCATTCAACTGACGGAAGATGCCAAGCAGGTATTGCTTGCCTATCCATGGCCGGGTAATGTACGCCAGTTGAAGAATATAACAGAGCAGATTTCGATAATAGAGACCAATAGGGAAATTAACGCTGCTATTCTGCAAGGGTATCTTCCGGTGCAGAACACGCAACGGCTTCCTGCTTTGTTCGGGATAAAGGACAGTAAGAACTTCGAGAGCGAGCGTGAGATTCTTTATTCTGTTTTGTTTGATATGCGACAGGAAGTATCGGAATTGAAGAAGATGGTACATAATCTGATGGCGGAAAAGGGAAATGTGTCGCTTGTGACACCGGTGCCTCCTGCGTCGGTACCTACGATTATTCATCCGGTGAAAGCTCCCTGTCCGGTAGATGACGATATACAAGATACAGAGGAATATGTGGAAGAGTCCCTTTCGTTGGACGAAGTGAAGAAAGAAATGATACGCAAAGCTTTGGAAAAGCATCACGGAAATAGAAAAAGTGCAGCACAGGATCTGAATATTTCCGAGCGTACCCTTTATAGAAAAATAAAAGAATATGGTTTGGATTAAAAAAATGCCACAATGGATGTTATTGCTGGTTTTGCCGGCAATACTTCTGGCGTGTAGCGTCTCTTATAAGTTTAACGGGGCGTCTATTAACTATGATAAGGTAAAGACGATTTCGATTGCTGATTTCCCTATAAAGTCTACTTACGTTTATCAGCCTTTGGCTAATAAGTTTAATGATGACTTGAAAGACATCTTTACCCGCCAGACCCGGTTGCAATTGGTAAGATCGGCCAATGCAGATTTGCAGATCGAGGGAGAAATAACCGGTATTAATGTATATAATGAGGCCGTTGCAGCCGATGGTTATTCTTCGAAAGCCAAAGTGACCATTACGGTAAATGTACGTTATGTGAACAACACGAACCATCAGGAAGATTTTGAACAACAATTCTCGGCTTTCCGTTCCGACCTCGACCCGAACTCTTTATTGCCCAATATACCGGACGCAACGATTGCTGAAATAACCAAAGAGATAACTGATCAGATATTTAACGCGACTGTGGCAAATTGGTAATTTAAATGATCTCTGCTAACCTTCGACAATGGATTCAGCATCCTGAAATGTTGAATAAAGACACGTTGTATGAGCTTCGTACGCAGCTCACACGTTATCCTTATTTTCAGTCGCTCCGTCTGTTGTATCTTAAGAATTTGTATTTATTGCATGATATCACTTTCGGGGCGGAATTGCGGAAAGCGATTTTATACGTAGCCGATCGGCGTTCACTGTTTTATCTGATCGAAGGGGACAAGTATGTACTTTCCCGTAAGAAGAAGGCGGTTACGGAAGAGTTGCCGGAAACGGAGCTCAGTCTTGATCGGACATTGACATTGATCGACGCTTTTTTGTCTACGGTTCCCGAGGAAGTTACTGCCCGGACCGATCTGGATTATGCGATGGATTATACGGCATACTTGTTGCAAGACAATGACGCTTCTGTCGGCGAACAGCCTGAAGCTCCTAAACTTCGCGGATTTGAACTGATCGACGGCTTTATAGAAAAGAGTGAGAATGAATCGGCTATCCGATTGAAACCTCTTCTGCCCGGAGAGGATTCCGTCGCAGAGGAAGCTGCCAAGGATTTGTCTTCTGACGAATCGAAGTCTGAAGAGGAGGAAGATGATAGTTGTTTTACCGAAACATTGGCGAAAATCTATGTTAAACAGCAAAGATATTCCAAAGCTCTTGAAATTATTAAAAAATTAAGTTTGAAATATCCAAAAAAAAATGCTTACTTTGCAGACCAAATAAGATTTTTGGAGAAACTGATTATTAACGCTAAATCAAAATAACAAAAAATGTACTTAGTATTCGTTATCTTAATGGTTATTGCAGCCATATTGATGTGCTTTATCGTACTGATTCAAAACTCAAAAGGTGGAGGTCTTGCATCAGGCTTTTCATCATCTAATGCAATTATGGGTGTTCGCAAAACTACAGATTTCTTGGAAAAAGCTACTTGGGGATTAGCTGCATTTATGGTTGTAATGAGCATCGCTACAGCTTATGTTGTTCCTACTTCTTCCTCAAAAACACAAGATGTGATTCTGGAACAAGCTAAGCAAGAAGAAAAAACAAATCCGTACAATATGCCTACAGGTACAGCCGCACCTGCTACTGAAGCACCTGCTACTGATGCGCCTGCAACAGAAACACCGGCAACAGAAGCGCCTGCTAACTAATAACAGAGAAGCTTTTGGTTGGTTATAAGCGAAGCTATAATTTTCATTTGAAAGTTATAGTTTCGCTTCTTTTTTGTTTATAAATCTATCTTTTTGTTATATATTTAGTTACCTTTGTAAACTGTACTAATACTAATAAAGATTTTAAATATTACAATGACAGAACAATTGAAAAAAAATCTGAGTGACTCTAAAGCACTACGCTGGAGTGTGCTCGCCTTGGTCGCTTTTACAATGTTGTGCGGCTATTTCCTCACTGACGTAATGTCTCCGTTAAAACCGATGCTTGAAAAAGAACTCCTTTGGGATAGTTTGGATTATGGTATTTTTACCAGTGCTTACGGGTGGTTCAATGTATTTTTATTGATGCTTATCTTCGGTGGTATCATTCTTGATAAAATGGGGGTACGTTTCACCGGAATGGGAGCCTGTTTATTCATGGTCTTCGGTTGCGGACTTAAATATTATGCCATTTCTACGGATATTACCGGAAATCTGGAATTTTTCGGAATGACATTGAAACTTCAAGTTGCATTGGCCGCATTGGGATTTGCTATTTTTGGTGTAGGAGTGGAGATTGCCGGTATTACGGTCTCCAAGATTATTGTAAAGTGGTTTAAAGGGAAGGAAATGGCTTTAGCTATGGGACTTGAAATGGCTACGGCTCGTATCGGAACCATGTTGGCTATGGCAATAACCGTACCTATTTCCAACTTCTTCGGGCATACGGATGAAAGCGGAGTATTCCATTCTAATATTCCGGCTCCTGTATTGTTCTGTCTGGTGATGCTTTGTGTAGGAACCATTGCATTTTTCATTTATACTTTCTATGATAAAAAGCTGGATGCTTCTCTTGAAGCGGAAGGTGAAGAACCGGAGGAACCTTTCCGCGCAAAAGATGTGTTTGTTATTATGCGCAATAAAGGCTTTTGGCTGATCGCTTTATTATGTGTATTATTCTATTCAGCTGTTTTCCCGTTCATTAAGTATGCAGCCGATCTGATGGTACAGAAATATCATGTGGATCCGGAGTTGGCCGGTACCATTCCAAGTCTTTTGCCATTGGGGACTTTATTCCTTACTCCCCTCTTCGGAACTTTGTATGACCGTATAGGAAAAGGTGCTTCTTTGATGATTACGGGAGCTTGGCTGTTGATCGGTGTACACGTGCTTTTTGCACTTCCGATTCTGAATGTATGGTGGTTTGCTACTTTTGTAATGATCGTGTTGGGGATTGCTTTTTCTTTGGTTCCTTCTGCGATGTGGCCTTCCGTACCTAAAATTATTCCCGAAAACCAGTTGGGAACAGCTTATGCACTTATTTTCTGGGTGCAGAATTGGGGATTGATGCTGGTTCCTCTCTTGATAGGATGGGTATTGAACTCTTTCTGCAAGGGGCCTGTTGTAGATGGTATACAGACGTATGACTATACTTTGCCAATGAGTATTTTTGCTGTGTTCGGTGTTTTGGCTTTGATTGTAGCCTTGATGCTGAAAGCGGAAGACAAGAAGAAAGGTTATGGTTTGCAGGAAGCTAACATAAAGAAATAAACGATATGGCTACGAAAGAAAAAATAAACCTGTTGGATGTTATTCCTTTCCGTAGTACGCATATAACGACCGAAAAAGAAAGCGATGGCACTGTTGTCATCGCTTTTCCCCGGTTTAAATACGACTGGATGCGTCGCTTTCTGCTTCCTAAAGGAATGTCTCCCGATATTCATGTCCGTCTGGAGGAACATGGTACTGCTGTGTGGGAGCTGATCGATGGTAAAAGTACAGTGCGTGAGATTATAGAGAAACTCGCAGCCCACTTCAACGATGAAGAGAACTACGAGTCTCGTGTATTGGCTTATTTCTCTCAGTTACAAAAAGACGGGTTCATTAAATTAGCTGTCAGCGAATGAAGATGGCCCATAGTATAACGGCACATAGGAGAAGGATTCCTATGATGATGAGGGTCCCGAATACGAAATAACGGTCGTCCGCCTCTTTTTTCTCTTCTGATTGACGGATAATGCGTCCCATCTCTTCTGGGGATGTATCGGGCATGGGGTAAGGCTCTCTTTTTTGCAGGCGTTTCATCCTTTCATTGGTCCGTTCACGCCGCAGGCGGGAAGAATCTCTTCCCTCTTTCAGTCGACGGATCATGTCGAGCATATGTCCTTCACCACCCATATCATAAGTTGTTTTTTGTAGGATAATCGGTTATTTATTCTCTTCGCGATCTACTTTTACCAATCCACCGGTTACGGGATTGAATGTTACTTTTACCGTTGAATTTTTATTGAACAAAGTAGGAGCTAAATACTCTACTGTTCCGAATTGGGTAACAGGCACCTCATCTTCAAACAGTATCTCTTTTTCCTGTTTCAATACGACAGAAGCCCTACCGGGGACGTTGTAGGCTACACCGTCTACCTTTTTCTTTCCGTCGTCTTCTGGCATTTTGACCGTTTTCAGATTCTTAAGAGTGATGTATACCGGTTCACCTGCAAGATCATTGTTGGCTACTATTCCCAGCTTTTTAGAAAAGCGGAAAGCGACCTCGTTGTTCATGTCTTTACCGGGAGTTAGGCGGATGGTATATATTTTTTCCTCTTTGTTGAGTACTCCCGAGAACATTTCAGTCATGGCTTGTTCTTGCTCATCCAGATGATCGAGCATCAGTTTGAGTTGTGCACCGTCTTTGGGCATGTTATCGGCTTGTCCGCGTACTAAGGCATTTTTGCTTTCACGGATGTTATAGATCTCTTTAGCGACAAGTTCTGCCATTTTTGCGGTAGAGTTTGCCATTAGTATCTCTTCTGTAAGAAAATCACGCGGATTTACTTTTTTCTTTTGTGCAGGTACTAATGATTGGGCCGGAATTGCCGCTTTCTTATCGATAGGGACATTGATGGACTTGATAATACCGTCTTCGGTCAATTCGATGAGTGGGGCAACGGTTTTATCTTTCATCTTTACGAAATATACGTTGTCTTTGTCCGGTATACCTACCGGTTTGACTTGTACGCTCGTCAATTCCCAATATTCTTCCGGATCGGCGGATACTTTATTCAAACGAAGATAACGATCGGCATACTTGCTGAATTCTCCGGGGATATAGGTTATTTTATTGGCTTTAACTTCGATTTCTATCTGGGTTTTCGGAAGTGCATAAGTCACTCCGTAATCTTTGCCGCGCATCACGCCGGTTACAACTTCTGTCTGTGCAGATGCTATGATGGTGGTAGCCAGCAATCCTGTCAGTATAATTAGTCTTTTCATATTGGTTTCTTTTTAACTGATTTGATAACAAAGTTAATGAACTTATTGATAAATCCATAAGTTCTTAACCTTTATTCGCTTACAAGGCGCCATGCCATCGGCAGATGGCTAATGATATCTCCTGCCGTCAGACTGATTGTCCCTAACTTTTTACAGGCACAGTCACCGGCAAGTCCATGTACGAATGTACCGATTTTAGCGCACTCTTCGGCTGGATATCCTTGGGCGAGTAGCGCCAGAATGATACCTGTGAGTACGTCTCCGCTTCCGGCAGTTGCCATACCCGGATTACCGGTAGGATTGAAAAAGCATTTTCCTGTAGGAGTGATAATGGTTGAATAGGCTCCTTTCAAGACAATGTGGATTTTGGCTGCATGAGCCAGTTCGATGGCTTTGGTCAGACGTTCGTAAGAATCCTGACACTTGCCGACGAGGCGTTCCAACTCTTTGGGATGGGGAGTGAGTATAGAACCTTTAGGGAGATTGGTGAGCGTATGGCGATGATTGGCTAATATATTTAACGCATCGGCATCTACGACAAGGGGAGTTTGGCAACCGTCCAATTGTTCCAGAAGGGCAGCTTCCGTTTCTTCGTTCTGCCCCAATCCGGGACCGATGCCTACTGCTTGATAATCGTCCGTATCGGTTGGCACGGCAAAACAGGTTTCACTGGCATCCTGTTCGACCATTGCTTCCGGTACGGAAGTTTGCAAAATGTCGTTGTTGCAAATGGGAGCATGTACGGTGAGTAACCCTACGCCGGAACGCAGGCAGGCACGGGCTGACAGGACGGATGCTCCCGCCATTCCTCGAGAACCGGCTATTAATAGTGCATGTCCGAAGTTGCCTTTGTGGGCAAATTTCTTTCGGGGATTGATGAGGGAACGTATTTCTTCCACTTCCAACATTTCATAATCGGTATCCAGTTCTTCGATTCCTTCCTCACTCAGATGAATGTCGAGCAATTCCCATTCTCCGAGGAATTCTGCATTTTCAGCAAAGAGAAAGGCCAGTCTGGGTAATTGGAGGCTGAGGGTAACATCCGCTTTAATGATATTGGCCCGGATGTTGAAGGTGTTTTCTTCTCCCATCAACCCTGACGGGATATCGATGGCTACTACAGTGGCCGGTGATGCGTTGATGTATTTTACTACGGCTGCAAACCCTCCGCTAAGTGGTTTATTCAGCCCTGAACCGAACAGGCCGTCGATTACCAGATGGTCTTCTGTCAGAGCGGGAGGAGCAAATTGGGTACTGACTTCGTGGAAAGTTATTTCGTCCATGATTTCTACCAGTTCTTTGTTGGCTTGGCAATCCGGTGAAAGTTCTCCTTTGGTGTTGAAGAGAAAAACTTCTACTTTATATCCTTTTTCCGCCATCATGCGGGCTACTGCCAAAGCGTCTCCACCGTTATTGCCCGGTCCGGCAAAAACCGTAACGGGCGTTCCATTGTCCCATCGGTTTATGATGGCTTCTGTTAATGCATGGGCGGCACGTTCCATTAGTTGGATCGATTGAATCGGTTCATGTTCAATGGTATAAGCATCCAGTTTTTTGATAGTACTACTTGGAAATATTTTCATTGTGATGTTCTTTTTTAGTTTTCGACTTACAAATGTACATGATTCTTCCGACTTTTTCCGTTTGTTGCATGAAGAAAACATGCTAATTGTTGGTAGATAGCTTGTGGAAGGTGAATAGATAAGTTTTTCTTTGTGGGAGATAAATTTGTTTTTTGTCGTTTTTTCGTACCTTTGTGTCCCATAAACTACAAAACATAGAATTTCATGGGGACATTGCAAGGCCATCCGAAAGGCCTTTATCTTATTTTTGCTACAAGCACGGCAGAACGTTTCAGTTATTATGGAATGCGCGCCATCTTTATTCTTTTTTTAACTCAAGCTTTATTATTCGATACCGAGTCTGCGGCATCTATTTATGGCAGTTATACCGGTTTGGTGTATCTTACTCCTTTGATTGGCGGATACATTGCCGATAAATATTGGGGGATACGTCGTTCCGTCTTTTGGGGTGCCGTAATGATGGGAATCGGGCAGTTGATGATGTTCCTCAGTGCTTCTATGTTGGATAGGGTGGTATTGTCTCATTGGCTGATGTATGGTGGATTGACTTTCCTGATTTTAGGAAACGGCTCTTTTAAGCCTACTGTGTCATCGTTGGTGGGACAGCTTTATAAGCCCGGAGATAAACGGCTTGATGCCGGGTATACCATTTTTTATATGGGGGTGAATGTCGGTTCGTTTATCGCTCCGTTGGTATGCGGATATTTCGGGGATACGGGTAATCCCGAAGATTTCAAATGGGGTTTCTTGATAGCGGCATTTATGATTGTACTGACAATTCTGCTGTTCGAAACACAAAAGAATAAGTATCTGATTTCTCCTACGGGAGAACCTTTGGGGATCATTCCGGATGCGAAGAAAGAAAAGAAGATAGATGCGGAAGAGAAGAAAATACATCCGCAATTGAGTAATAGCCGGAAAAAGCGGAATGCGGTAATCCTGATTGCATTGACGTTGGTATTGGGAACTCTTTTTTACGCATGGTTCGGTGACGATTGGATCAGCATCGGCATTTTTACAGCTTGTATCGTGTTTCCGATTACCATTTTGCTGGATGGCTCTTTGACAAAAATAGAGCGTAGCCGTATTTTTGTAATTTATATTGTGGCATTCTTTGTTATCTTCTTTTGGGCGGCTTATGAGCAGGCAGGAGCTTCTTTGACTCTTTTTGCAGCCGATCAGACCAACCGTGATATCTTTGGTTGGGAGATGCCGGCATCCTGGTTCCAATCTTTCAATCCGTTCTTTGTCGTGATACTTGCTTATATCATGCCCGGTATCTGGGGATTTCTTAATAAGCGTCATATGGAGCCTTCTTCACCTACCAAACAGGCCATCGGATTACTGCTTCTTTCTTTAGGTTATCTTTTCATCTGTTTTGGGGTGAAAGATGCCCAACCGGGAGTAAAAGTAAGTATTATTTGGCTGACAGGGCTGTATTTTATACATACAATGGGAGAGATTGCTCTGTCACCTATCGGGTTGTCAATGGTGAACAAGCTGACTCCGATTCGTTTTGCTTCACTGATGATGGGCATCTGGTATCTCTCTACGGCTACGGCCAATAAGTTTGCCGGGATGCTTGCAGGTCTCTATCCCGAAGCAGGAAAGGTGAAAAGTCTCTTTGGATATCAGATTGCCAGCATGTATGATTTCTTTATGGTGTTTGTCGTGATGTCGGGAGTTGCTTCTCTGATTCTGTTCCTTCTATCAAAGAAATTGCAAAAGATGATGCATGGAGTGGAATAAAAATCGTATTTTTGCATCCAACTTTTTTAAACTACCGGTTATGAATACCATTCAGATAAAAGACAAACTATTTACTGTTTCTATCAAAGAACAGGACATTCAAAAAGAAGTGATTCGCGTAGCGAACGAAATTAACCGCGACTTGGCAGGTAAAAATCCTCTGTTCCTCAGTGTGCTGAACGGATCATTCATGTTCACGGCCGATTTGATAAAACATATTACAATCCCTTGTGAAATTTCATTTGTAAAGTTGGCTTCTTATCAGGGGGTATCGTCTACCGGGGTGATAAAGGAGGTGATCGGTATTAACGAGGATATTTCCGGACGCACGGTAGTGATTGTAGAAGACATTGTGGATACGGGATTGACTATGCAGCGTTTGCTCGAGACTTTAGGTACGCGTGGTCCGAAAGAGATTCATATTGCTTCATTGTTGGTGAAACCGGAAAAACTCAAGGTCGATTTGAATATTGAGTACGTTGCAATGGAGATTCCTAATGATTTTATCGTGGGATACGGACTCGACTATGATGGATTCGGACGTAACTATCCTGATATTTATACGGTGGTAGAACAGTAGTCAAGTAGTTAAGTAGTCAGAGTAATAAAGTAGTTAAGTAGTCAAGTAGTCAGAGTAGTTAAGTAGGATGGAACTGCTGATTGAGAATAAAATGAGAATAAAAATAATAGATTGCAAGATAGGTAATAGATTTAAATTGTAAAATTGTTAATAACAAAATGTTGAACATTGTAATTTTCGGTGCTCCCGGTTCAGGAAAGGGAACACAAAGCGAACGTATCGTAGAAAAGTATGGTATCAACCATATCTCTACCGGAGATGTATTGCGTGCAGAAATTAAAAACGGCACAGAATTGGGTAAAACTGCTAAAGGGTATATCGATCAGGGACAATTGATTCCCGATGAATTAATGGTGGATATACTGGCAAATGTATTTGATAGCTTCAAAGATAGTAAAGGTGTGATTTTTGATGGATTTCCAAGAACTATTCCGCAAGCAGAAGCGTTGAAAGTCATGTTGAAAGAACGTGGACAGGATATTTCTGTAATGATCGATCTGGATGTGCCTGAGGATGAACTGATGACCCGTCTGATCAAACGCGGTAAAGATTCCGGTCGTGCCGACGATAATGAAGAGACAATTAAGAAACGCCTTGTTGTATATAATACTCAGACTGCCCCGCTAAAAGATTTCTATAAAGGTGAGGGTAAGTATCAGCATATCAACGGACTCGGTTCGATGGAAGCTATTTTTGAGGACATCTGCAAGGCGGTGAGTGCATTATAAATAATGAAAGTAGTTAAGTAGTGAGTAGTAAGTAGTAAAGTAGTAATGTCGACGCAATCATTTGAGGATCTTTTAGTATGGCAAAAGGCTCATCAGTATGTTTTAAGCATTTACCGGATAACTAAGGGATTTCCCAAAGAAGAAATGTTTGGGTTGGTTAATCAGATGAGGCGTGCTTCTGCTTCTATTACTGCTAACATCGCAGAAGGGTTTGTAAGAATAGGGCAAAAAGATAAATTGCATTTTTACAATATATCACAAGGATCGTTAGAAGAAACAAGAAATTTTGTTATTCTTTCCAGAGACTTGGAGTATATAACAGAGGAAGATAAAACGATACTGTTGGTGTCGGCTTCCGAAGTGAGTAAAATGTTAAATGCATATTGTCAGGGTTTGCTGAAATATTACTAAATCTATCTTCTACTTATTACTTAACTACTAAATTCTAACTACTAAATAGTATGGCTGAATCGAATTTTGTTGACTACGTAAAGATATACTGTCGCTCGGGTAAGGGCGGAAGAGGCTCTACGCACATGAGGCGCGAGAAATATGTTCCTAACGGAGGTCCCGATGGGGGCGATGGCGGAAGAGGAGGCCATATTATTCTGCGCGGTAATCGTAACTATTGGACGCTGCTTCATCTGAAATATGACCGTCATGCATTGGCCGGTCATGGAGAGTCGGGTAGTAAAAACCGGAGTTTCGGCAAGGACGGAGCAGATAAAGTAATTGAAGTACCTTGTGGGACAGTAGTGTACAATGCCGAAACGGGAGAGTACATTTGCGATGTAACCGAACACGGACAAGAAGTAATTCTGCTGAAGGGCGGCCGTGGCGGACAGGGTAACTGGCATTTCAAGACAGCTACCCGACAGGCGCCTCGTTTTGCACAGCCTGGCGAACCGATGCAGGAGATGACGGTAATTATGGAGTTAAAGCTTTTGGCGGACGTCGGCCTGGTAGGTTTTCCGAATGCGGGCAAGTCTACATTGTTGTCGGCTGTTTCTGCTGCCAAGCCGAAGATAGCCGATTATCCTTTCACCACATTGGAGCCGAATTTGGGTATCGTTTCTTATCGCGATGGAAAATCATTCGTGATGGCAGACATTCCCGGTATTATTGAAGGGGCCAGTGAAGGAAAAGGGCTCGGATTGCGCTTCTTGCGTCATATTGAACGTAACTCTCTGTTGTTATTCATGGTACCGGCGGACAGTGATGATATCCGTAAGGAGTATGAGATTTTACTGAATGAATTGCGAACCTTTAATCCGGAAATGCTCGATAAACAACGGGTGCTTGCTATTACCAAGAGCGATATGCTCGATCAGGAGCTGATGGATGAAATAGAACCTACGTTGCCGGATAATATTCCACACATGTTTATCTCTTCGGTTTCTGGTCTCGGTATTTCTGTTCTGAAAGACATTCTGTGGGAAGAATTGAACAAAGAGAGCAATAAAATAGAGGCTATCGTACATCGTCCGAAGGACGTAAGTAAATTGCAGGACGAACTCAAAGCCATGGGAGAGGATGAAGACCTTGAATATGAATATGAGGAAGAGGATGATGACGATGACTTGGAATACGAGTACGAAGAAGAAGACTGGGAAGAGAAATGATTTCGCTTGCAGAAGATAAAAAGATGTTGGGATACGGGTCGCTTGGTTCGTATTCCAACATTTCTCATTTTGTGACGACCCGTAGAGGCGGTTGCAGCAAGGATGCGTATGCCACATTTAATTGTTCGCCTTTTACCGATGATGAAATGGAGCATGTACGCCGGAATCAGGAGTTGTTGTTTGAGGCGATGCCCGTGAAACTTTCGGAACTGATTATTCCGCATCAGACGCATGGTGTGAAAAATCTGGTGATAGACAGAGCTTTTCTTGCGCTTTCGGAAGGAGAAAGACGTGTGCGGTTGGAAGGTATCGATGCGCTGATGACTGATATTCCCGGCTGCTGTATCTGTATTTCTACGGCCGATTGCATTCCTATATTATTGTACGATAAGCAGCATCAGGCAATTGCTGCGGTGCATGCCGGGTGGCGGGGAACGGTGAATTTTATAGTCGGCCATACATTGGAGCGCATGCGGGCGGTTTATGGTACGGTGGGAGAAGAGGTTGTGGCTTGTATCGGTCCTGGCATCTCATTGGAATCTTTTGAAGTGGGCGATGAGGTTTATGAAGCTTTTCGTTTGAATGGTTTCGATATGTCACGGATATCTTGCCGGAATGCGAATACGGGAAAGTTTCATATCGATTTATGGGAAACAAACCGTCAGCAGTTGTTGGATTTCGGTGTTCCTTCTTCACAAATCGAGGTAGCCGGTATTTGTACCTATATTCATCATGAAGAGTTCTTTTCGGCTCGACGGTTGGGAATTGCTTCCGGTCGTATTTTGTCGGGAATACTAATAATTAATTAATTTGCCAATATGCCAATGTGTCAATTGACTGCGCTTGCATTCGGTTTGGGTATATTCATTGCGTTGTTATTTAGGATGTTTGAACTGTGTTGTTCTGCATGGCATGGCATTCGGCATATTGACTTATTGATACATTGGCATATTGACTCATTGACACATTATTTATGATTACATTATCAAATGAAATAAAAGCTGCATGTCCTGGTTTTGCAGGAGTAGCTGTTTATGCGGAAGTAAGAAATACAGCTTACAGTGAAGGACTTTGGAAGGAAATCGATGCCTTTACCCGGGAGTTGACTTCGAACACAAAGATGGAAGATATCAAGTTGCAACCTGCTATTGCCGCTACGCGTGAGGCATATAAAAGATGTGGAAAAGATCCCGGACGTTATCGTCCTTCGGCCGAAGCTCTGCGCCGGCGTCTGATGCGGGGGATTCCGTTGTATCAGATTGATACGTTGGTGGATTTGATTAATCTGGTTTCACTTCGTACAGGGTATTCCATCGGTGGGTTTGATGCCGATAAGATACAGGGCAAGACACTGGAACTCGGAATAGGCAAATCCGGCGAACCGTTTGAAGGTATCGGCAGGGGGATATTGAATATTGAAGGGCTTCCGGTGTATAGGGATGAAATCGGAGGTATCGGTACGCCTACCAGTGATAATGAACGTACAAAAATGGGATTGGATACGACTCATATCCTTGCTATTGTCAATGGATATAGCGGAAAGGCAGGTCTGTCTGAGGCTGCTGCTATGATACAGGATTTATTGAGAAAATATGCCGGCTCTGATGGCGGTGAAGTATTTTTCTTTGAGTAATACGTTTCTGCGGTAACTCCGGGATTGTTCATTGTATGAGAAATGATAGTATAGTAGTGGTGATTTATAGCTTATTCAGTACATATTCTTGAAACCAAGTAGGAATGTAGTCTATATTGTCACTAATCTTAATTTCATCATTTTCAATTGATGCAAAAAGCTTAGGTTCGGAATAACTATTGTCGAATATATAAGCTTTATCTACAAGTTTGATGGCATCAAGTAGAAGTTCCATTGTCCTATAATATCTTTCTTTTATTTTTTCTGGTGGAACGTCATGGCCTCCTTGTTGAACTCGTTGTTGTACCCTATTTAGATTTAAGGTAGGATCGCTTAATGAAACGAAATATAAGTAAACCTTATATTTCATTTCTTGGGCTTTACAAATAAAATCTAATTTAGAAGGATGGGACATGACTGTTTCGAATGTAAACTTATTGCAATTACCTAATAGCTTATTTCGCACATAATCGGCAAGAAAGGAGGTGAAATAATCATTTGCCATATATTCTGAAGGTAATGCAAATCCCTCTTTGTTGAACATTATTAGTCGGGAAATATTTTTTCCATCCGATGAATCAAATAATAATGAATTATGGTATGTGTCTTGAAAATCCTGTTCGGATGGTATGATATTTAGATTGGAAAAGTTAAAGCAATGTGTCTTATTCAGTTCTTTTTTTATATTCATCTGCATTTATATACAAACCAAGATGAACTCCTGCATCAGTTACTACTTTTATAATAGTAGATTTGCCGAACCATTAGGACCGGCAAATATTCTTAACCTTTTCATTTTATTTTTTTAAACTGAATTTCCGTTGGGTAATTTTAGTCTAAGCTTGCTTAATGGTCGCTATTTTTTTTCTGATCCCACTTGAATCTACCAAAAGGATGCTGTTTCCGCGAAGGACAGAAACACAATGCCCTTCAGCAATAGAGGTATCATAAGCTCTTCTGCCATATTTTGATAAAGCAGTTTGTATCAGAACTTCCTCATCTGTCTCTTTTCCAATCTTTTTATTATTCATACCTTTTATTTTTTTGTTGATTTAAGAGGTTTTTCAAATATAAGCTTTTTAGTCTGTATTGACAACTGTTTTATCCTATTTTACAGAAAACTATTCATTCTTTACTATTCTCCAGCAAACTGAATACATACCGGCTTGTCCATTTTTATTTCTTCTCCCGTCTTCTTCAGTAAACCGCTTACGATGTCCCGTTCGAATATCTGTATGGCATTACTGTCCCGACAAGCTACCAACAGGTATTTCCCATTCGGAGTGATATTAAAATTGCGTGGATGACTTCCCGTTAGCTGATAACCTACTTTTGCTAATGTCCCTTTTTCCGGATTGACTTCAAAGATGGCGATACCGTCTTCTTTCAATCGGTTGCTGACATATAGATATTTACCATCCGGGCTCAGATGAATGTCTGCACTGCCCCGGGCTTGAATGGTATCGGCTGTGATGGTTTGGATTTCATTCAATCTTCCATCGGCATATGCAAAAGCAATTACCTTGCCCGATAGTTCATTGATTAGATAGGCGTATTTCCCGTTTTTGCTGAATATCAGATGTCTGGGGCCCGAACCGGGCTGTATGTCGACAGCTTCGGATAGGGGGCGTGGAAGTTCCTCTTTGGAGTGTACTGCATATCGTAGGATACGGTCTGCACTGAAATCTGTAGCGAAAATATAGTTACTATCCGGTGAGAAGATGGCGCAATGAATATGCGGTGTGCCTTGCCGGTCGGTATCCGGTCCCGAGGCCGATCCTTGGAACAACGTGTCAGAAGGATCGAGAGAACCGTCATACCGGATAGGAAAAACGGACATGGTACCGCCACTATAATTGGCGGTCAGTACTTTTCGGCCATCCGTAGATACATAACAGGGATCCTCGCTTCTTGTTTTTTGACTGTTCAGCAGTTGGAGCGTCCCGTTCTTCTTATTGAAGGAAAAAGCATGGACGGCTGCCGTACTGTCGTTCTGTTCGCTGACAGCATAAACGAAACGGTTATCTGCCGATAAGGTAAGATAAGACGGATTGGACACTTCTATTTCACTGAGTGGAGACACACTCCCTGTCTCCTGGTTGAAACGGAAAGTATAGATTCCCTTGCTATTGCCCGAAGTATAAGTCCCCACAAGCATAGTCAATTCATTTTCTGCCCGTTGCTGTGAAGCATTCCGGGTGGTGCAGGCTGATGACAGCATACTGACGGCACACACTCCCATAATCAATTTACTGAACATAATTATTTCTTTTTCAATTGTTCCAGTTTCACTTCGGAGATACCTACCCGGTCACTGCCCAATACAATACGCAGGTCGCTGGCGGTGGTTCCTTTAAAGCGGAACGGGAGCAGTTTGTTGTATTCATTGACTGTTCCGGAATACACAGTGAGGAACTGTCCTCCACCACCCGAAAGTTGAATTTCGAATTCTGCCGGGAGTCCGTTTTCACGGCTGAAAGCGATGGAAAGTCCGTCCACTTTGGCTCCGTTCTCTAAGGCAAAGGTAATATAATCTCCTTTATTTCCCTCCCAAGAGGTGGATAAATTATGATCAAGCGTATTGCCGGTCATCTCCATATTGGTGCTGGCACTGACGGGATTGTCTGTTTTTGCTTTTTCCATGTCGATGCTTCCGTGCTCTTTTACGGTCAATGTACCGGTTAGCCGGATATCTTCTGAGGAGGCTCCCAACATGATACTGAAATCTCCGGGTTCTACTACCCAGTCATTTTTCGCATTCAGAAGTTCCAGTGCTTTCCGGTCGAGGGTAAAGGATACCTCTTTTGTTTCACCCGGTTGTAGATGAATGCGTTCGAAGCCTTCGAGATTCTTTTCGTATGTTGTGACACTGCTGAGAAGATCGCGTACATAAAGCTGAACCACTTCATCTCCTGCACGTTTGCCTGTATTGGTAACTTTGCAGCGTACCTGTACCTTTTGATTGGGAGTAATTACTTTGGGAGAGATGTTTATATCCGAATATTCGAATGTGGTATAGCTTAAACCGTATCCGAAAGGGTAAAGAGCACCGTTGACGCGTGACATATCTCCTTTGGTTCCCGGATTTTTTCCACCATCGATTTGTGAAGAAGGTTTATGAGGGAAATTAAACGGTATTTGTCCTACACTCTTTGGGAAAGTCACCGTGAGTTTACCTCCCGGATTGTAATCACCGAACAGTACATCGGCAATCGCCGTTCCTCCCTTAGATCCCGGATACCAGGCTTCCAGAATGGCCGGTACAAATTTATCCGCCCAGTTTACAGACAACGGCCGGCCGTTGATGAGTACCAATATCACTGGTTTTCCTGTGGCTTGTACTGCTTTCAGCAGATCCAACTGGCGTCCCGGAAGGTCGAGGCTGCTGCGCGATTTATTCTCTCCACAAGTTCTTTGTCCTCCTCCCAGTACTACTACGGCTACATCTGCCTCTTGGGCTTGGGCCACGGCTTTATCAATTTCCGACTGTTCATCCTTGCTTAGTGGATAATCGATGATTTCCGACTCCGGCCAGTGGGCATCTACCAGATCACAACCTTTGGTATAGAGCACTTCCGCTTTTCCGTTCAGCTTTTCGCGAAGTCCGTCTACTACCGTAGTAACCTCTACTGCCAATGGGCCGTAATGGGTCAGTGCATATGCTTTCTCTGCTGCATTCGGACCGCAAACTGCAATCTTCTTCACAGAAGTTATATCCAATGGAAGGGTGTTATTTTCATTTTTCAACAAGACAATCGATTCGCGGGAGGCCTGTAAAGCTACCGCTTCATTCTCTTCTTTTTCTACTTCGTCATCTGCTCCTTTCAAGTCCGTCTGATAAGGAGCGTCGAACAATCCGACAAGGAACTTCACACGCAGGATGTCGCGTACACGGTCGTTGATGACTTCTTCGCTTAATCCGCCTTCCTGTACAAGTTCGCGTAGTGGCAGTACATAAGAGTCCGGTGAGCGGAAAGTACAGCGTACATTCAGTCCGGCTTCCACACTTTGACGCACGGCTTCTTTCATATCTTTGGCTGTGCCGTGTTTGGTGTAGAGATATTCTACGGCATCACTGTCGGAAACTACATATCCGCGAAAGCCCATTTGACCGCGCAGGCGTGTTGTCAGCCAATAATAACTGCTTTGTATCGGGAACCCGTCATAGTCGTTGTACGAACTCATCACTCCTAACAATCCTGCTTCCTGTATCACCCGTTTGAAGGGATATACATGAATCATTTCTACTTCGCGGGGTGACATTTGCGGATCTACACGCGCCATCCCTTCACGGGCACCCTTGTTGTTGCTGTAAGCGATGAAATGTTTTCCCGTAGCGGCAACTTGATGGTTGTGTTGCATGCCCCGAACCATTTCGATGCCTAATTCGGCAACAAGATAAGGTGATTCGCCATATACTTCTTCATAACGTCCCCAACGCTGGTCACGCCCTACATCCAAGATGGGAGCATATACGTTGGTGTATCCCAACATGCGGGCTTCACGGCCGGTGATGAGTCCTATCTGATGAATCAACTTACGGTTCCAGGTATGTCCCAAACCGAGTTGTGTCGGGAAATTGGTTGCTTTGTAGCTTTCCACTCCCCGGATACCTTCGTTGGTGAAATCCACCGGTATTCCCAGACGGGTTTCTTCTACAAAAAAGCGTTGTACTTCATTCAGTGCCCAGGCGTGACGGGAAGCAGGCCATACATATTCATTGTCCGATGGCGGCAACCCCCATTGTTGAAAACCATTCAGATGTTCGTCGATGGCACCCATGCCGTCTTTCCACAACATCTGCTTCCATTCGGGAGTAGGCAGATCGTCTTTCAATACCCGCTTATATCCGTAAAGAGTCACCATCTGGCAGGTCTTTTCGTTCAGATTCATCTGACTGAGCAGGTCCTCGATGCGTGCATCTATCGGGGCAGTCGGATCTTCGTATATGTCTTTTATTCCGTTTTTATTAAAATCGATCCAGCCTTTTTTATACATTTCGGTTTTCACAGGTTTGTATACGGCCGGTATTTTCATTGATTTTTGTGCCGGTAGCGGCGAGATACTTCCTAATAAAAGGGTTGCGATGATTAGTCTTTTCATGGTATCTTTTTATTAATTATGTTCTGAGTGTCAAAGATAATGCATCTTTGTGAGAAAAGATGGATAAAATTGTCCATAAACGGGAGTGAAAATATCCAAGAGGTCTGAAAGTGAGCTTCGTCTCAGTATGATTTACCGTATGATTACTTGTACTTATTTGATTCGGACTCTCATCTCCCGTGCATCGAATGTGACGGATTTGTTTCGGAAAAGCCTTTCTATATGCCCGCTGGTCACCATTTCCGGGGTAGGCAGGCTATATAGTTGCGGATTATCTATCAGCATGATAAAGTCGCAGAGAGACAGAGCAATGTCTAAGTCGTGCGTGGAGAAGAGAATACATTTTCCCTCTTCTTGTGCCAACTTTTTAAGCAACAGGCAAAGTTCGTAGCGGTTGGGCAGATCCAAAAAAGCAGTCGGTTCATCAAGGAGGACGACAGGAGTGTCCTGTGCCAACGCACGTGCGATCATGATACGCTGGCATTCACCATCGGACATCTTATCCATTGTTTTATCGGCATATCCGGACATGCCTACCAGTTGCATGGCTTTGTCTACGCGCTCCTGGTCTGCCGGTTGTAATTGCCCGATCCAGTTGGTGTAGGGAGCGCGTCCCAATGCAACGACATCTTCGCAACGCAGATTGGCGATGCGTACTTTATCAGTTGTTACAAAGCTGATATTCCGGGCCAGCTTTTCCGGTTTCAGTGAAGCGATATTCTTTCCTTGTAGCACGATTTCTCCGGTTTGCGGTTTTTCCAGTCCCATTATAGCACGGAGCAGGGTACTTTTTCCTGTTCCGTTACGTCCTAACAGCGCAACGAGTTGCCCCCCTGTTATCCGGGCAGAAACTTTATCCAACAAGATTCGTTGCCCGTATCCTAATGTCAATTCTTTGAGTTGAATCATTTGATTATACGCAGATTTTTAGCGATTACCCATAAAATAACCGGAACTCCCAATAAAGCGGTGATACAATTGACCGGTAATAGAAATTTTTTAGCAATAATATCGCAAAGCAACATACCGATTAATCCTGTTAACATTGTGCCGGGAATGAGTATCCGGTGATCGGCATTATTGAATATCAATCGGGTGATGTGTGGCACTGCCAGCCCGATGAAACCTACCGGTCCGCAAAAAGCGGTGACGGTTCCTGTCAGTAGTGCGGTGGATACAAAGATAAGGGTACGCGAACGTTTGATATTCATTCCCATTGTACGCGCATAATTCTCTCCGAGCAATAATAAGTTCAGTGATTTGATGCAGGAGATGGAAATCAGCAGACCGATACATACGATAGGGATCATGATTCCTAACTGAGTCGTTGTGATATGGCTGAGTGATCCCATCGACCACAATGTGAACATCTTGAGTTGTTCGGCGGAACTCAGATATTGCAGAATCTGAATAATGGCACCTGCTACATAGCCGATCATTACTCCCATAATGAGGACACCGAGAATGTTTTTTACTTTCCGACTGATGATGGCCACTCCCAGTAAGATAACGGCAGTTCCTATCCATCCGGAGCCTACGATTCCCATCGATTGAAGTAATGGAAATTCCGACCATCCCAATAATGGAGCTCCTAATATGAACAGGGCTACTCCCAATCCTGCCCCGGAACTGACTCCTAACAGATAGGGATCGGCCAGTGGGTTCTGGAAAACGGTCTGCATCTGCAAACCGCTAACGGATAGGGAAATACCTATCAGTGCCGCCACTACTACCCGTATAAACCGGATAGAGAGGAGAATGTTGCGTGTCATTTCATCGCATTCACCTCCGGTCAGTACCGCCCCTATTTTAGAGATAGGAATATAAGTATCTCCTGTTGCCATATCTGTCAGTAGTAACAGTACGGCAACAATTCCTAATGTGGTAAATAAAAGAACATTGCGTTTACGGGTTTGTCTCATTCCAGGTGTCGGTAGTAATAGAGTGAATCGGTTACAAGTTCGGGATGGAAGATATGGATCAGATCGCGTAAAACTACATCGGGACGTACGACAGCCGATTCCCAATAATCGTTTCCTCCTGTGGGAGTCAGTCGCAGATTGTTGTTATAGACTGTTTTTTCACGTACGGCTTTTGCATCTGCGAATTTAGGGTTGACCGCTTTCAGTTCATCCAGCGTGGAGGCAACACCGACGTTGATCCAGTAGTCTGCTTTCTGTATCAGTCCGTAGGCTGTTTCCAGTCCGATAGGTGTCGAGCTGTTAGAAACATTCTCTTTATAAATGTAGTCTGCTCCTGCATCGGCAACCAATTGCGCCATATAACTTTGAGTTGAAGGCATTACCCAACTGTCGTTCCACGGGGTATTGAACATGACCATAGGACGTTGTTCAACAGACTCTGTGAGAGTTTTCAGCGCTTGATAGCGTCTCGGAATTTCACGGAATACTTCGATCCCTTTTTCCCGGCTGTCTGTGAGTTCGGATAGTGCGATTAACCATTCGGCTTTGCCCAGTGGCGATTCTTCCAGATATTCTCCTACATACATGTAAGGAATCGAAAGTTCCCTCATTTTGTCCGTTACCGAAGTTTGGGCATCTCCGATGCCGTAAAGCAAAACGACGTCCGGTTTCAGTCCGATTAATAGTTCGTAATTCATTTCAGCACCCATATCCCTGATCGATTCTTTATGTGCAAGGACATAGGGATTCGATACATAGTCGATGCCTGATACTCCCACAATCCGGTCTGTCTGTCCTATGGCATCGAGCATGGCAATGTAGGAAGAAGACATACACACAATACGTTTGGCGCCGGCACGAATCACCGGGCCGGTAAATCCGGTTGGGGCCTGTTCGCCATTGCGCGAAATGAAATAGGACATTTCTACATTCTTGGCACCTTGCCACGGATTAGAGATTTGTATCAGAGTACTGGCACTGTTATCTGCACCCAGTATCTTGAATCCGGTGGCATATTCAGGCGTATATACATCCTGTTTGAATGCTTCTAAAGAAGTTTTTTTATTAGATACGCAGCCTGTCAGAACAAAAAGGCATAGTAATGTAAGAATTGAAATGGTCGATTTCTTTTTCATGATTATTGAATTTGACAACTTATTCTATTGTTGAGCTTTAGCTTTTTTACAATACATTATGCATCCAATAAAGTACTGCGTCAAAGAATAAAATAATGCCACAAAGATAGTTCTCTTTGAGAATATTTCCCCTTTTTCCACTGACTTTTTAATTTAATAATGTGCCGATAGGTTGTGCTGATATGTCATATGGCAATTGGCACATTAACCTATTTGCATATTGTCTTATTATTCCTGCTATTGATAATATTTGTGAATACATTGCACAACATAGCAAAAGAAGTTTTATCTTTGCAAAATCATAATTTGGGCTTGACTGGATTTGACAGCGGGCAGAAATGGTGAGTAAGCATGCAGTGCGTCGTTGATTGGCACTTAAATCTCAGTCCTCAAAATTTTATCTGGCGAAACTAATTACGCTCTTGCTGCTTAATCGAATCATAGTAGATTAGCTTAATCCAGGCACAAGGTGCCAGGACGAGACATCACTCGGAAGCTGTTGCTCCGAAGCATTCCGATCCAGTGGTGCAGTTACATCGGGGATAGCCTAAAGTGACCTCGCACTTTTGGTGAAAATTAAGAGGATAAGGTAATGGTTGATGGCTTTGGTTCTGCCGTTACACGAAAAATTAGGCAAAGATAAGCATGTAGAAAGCTTATGATTTCCTCGTTTGGACGAGGGTTCGATTCCCTCCAGGTCCACCGGAGATAATAAAAGCCACTTCAATATAATATTGGAAGTGGCTTTTATTGTTTTTGTCGGTGGTGTGAATGTTGTAGCTTCTTTTTTGTTCATCTTTGCTATTCTGCTAAACAATTCAAAAGCTAAATTCGTTAGTCTATAAGTCTGTTGATAATATGTAATCGCTAAATTCGTATTTTGTATTTATGAGTTGATTAATAATTAGTGTATGATGATTCAATTGGCTTCTTTGATTGTTTTCCTATACCATGTATGATTGTATGTTAGCGCGTATGACGGAGACACAAAGAATCAGATCACCTACCCATTGTGTATGGATAGGGCTGTTTTTCCCCCCTCATTCTTTCTGTGTGGTATTCTTACAAGTGACTTTCTTATTTTAAAATTATACAAACAATGAGATATATTTTATTCATCATTATGATGATACAAGGCATATTGTGTCATGCAGCCATCTGTAAGCATGTTTCGGGAGGTACCGAAACGGATAACCGGTCTGTTCTCAAAATACAGAAAGATCTGTGCGGATATATGTGGTTTTTGACTTACGATGGAATAAACCGCTATGACGGTACACACCTGAAGCGGTATGATTTAAATTGGGGTAATGATTCTGTTCGCTCGTGTCTGTACTCTTATAATTTATGTACGGATAGTAAGAATGAATTGTGGCTGTTTAGCGAAGATGGGAATATATGGTTATACAATCGTCTCTGCGATCGGTTTGAAAAGTACATTGATTTAAAAGAGAAAGTTAGGGGGACTTTCTCTTTCCTTTGTATGGATGATGGAGATAATGCGTGGTTAGGTAGTAATAAGGAGCTATACATTTTTCATTTGCCGACAGGAAAGTTACATCGGATGCAGCATGTTTTTGGAAATATTTCCGGATTACTATCTGTGGGAGACGGGAAATATTATTTAGCTTCCGAAACAGGAGTTTATTCTTTTGTCTCTTCCGGTGATACTCCGATCGATGTCTCTTCTGATTTGTTCAGTAAATGTACGCAGGTTTATAAGATGCTTTATGTTCCGGAAGTTCATCGTCTTGTTCTTGCCGACCGTTTGGCTGGAATGGAGGTATATGATTGTTCTACGAAACAGTTGTTGCATGCGCGAAGCGATTGGAAAGGACACCGGGTCTCCTCCTTGAAAAAGTATAGGGATGGAAAAGTGCTGATTGCTACCGAAGGAATTGGTGTCTATTGTCTGAATATGGATAATTATCAGATTTCCTCCTTTCTGAATGCTGATTCTGAGAAAGGGGGATCGATTCGCAGCAACCGGATTTCCGATTTATTTGTGGATGAGCATCAACGTATATGGGTAGCTGATTTTCCGGACGGGGTCAGTATGGTAGATGGTCTCGATTTGGAGGAACATGGATGGTATAAACATGTGTCGGGAGATGAACAGTCACTTATCAACGATCGGGTAAATGCATTGTTGAAAGATTCGGAAGGAGATATCTGGTTTGCTACGGATAATGGTATTTCCTGTTATTTTTCGCGAACGGGAAAATGGAGACATGTGGCTTCCGATTTATCTTGTAAGCAATATACTTCTCTTTGTGAAATATCTCCGGGAAAGATTTGTGCGGGCAATTATATGCATGGACTGTTTATCATTAGCAAGGATAAGATGAAAACCGGAAGTAGGTATGCCGATATTCCTTTTGTCAATGTTTTGCTTCGGAAGGATGCTGACAACATATGGGTTGGTACGGATGCCGGATTATCGCTTTTTAATGTGAAAGATACCACATTGAAGCCGATCGGATTTTCCGGATATCACAGGGTTCCTGTATGTGCTTTGTATGAGGAGAAAAGTGGTTTGTATATTGGTACCCGGGGGTATGGGATGTTTGTAGTAACACCGGGACAAAAAGAAGCGAAATTACAGACATCCGGGGATATTCGTAATATTTCTTTCATTTTGCCGGATAAGGAAAAGTTGTTGGTCGGTACGGATAAAATTCTTTATAGCTTTATTCCGGATACCAAACAGTTTCATTGGCTTTCATCCAGTGTGAACGGTTATCTGACTTCCGGTGTTTTATTGGACGACGGAACTTTTATGTTGGGCACGTCCGACGGGGTATTCCGATTTGGTAAACATACGCTTCAAACTTTGTATAGGAATCATCCGTGCATATATCTGGATAATTTCAGTGTATTCCATCAGCCTGTAACGGTTTCCTCAGAGAAGTCTCCTTTACAGTTATCTATCAATTATACTGGAATTCTGAAATTGAATCATAATCAGAACACTTTTTCTTTCACTGCCACTTCTATCAATTATGATGCACCGGAGGGTATTGTGTATTCATGGAAATTGAATAACCAGGCATGGACTACGCCTACTTCAAAGAACCTTATTCATTTTTCAAATCTTAGTTCGGGAAAACATCTTGTATCCGTACGTGCCCTGTCTGTAAGAAATGGTAATCCTATTGCACAAAGAAACATGCAAATAATCATACATCCTCCTTTGTGGCAAACAAAAGGGGCTTTTTTATTTTACGGTATTGTTGTCGTATTGCTTGGAATATTGTCAGTACGGTTCATATTGATTTGGAGAGACAGGAATCTGTCACACGAGACTATAAAGGTTTTTATCAATGCCGCCAAAGATATATGTATGCCTTTGACATTGATAAAGAGCCCGTTGGAGAATTTATATCAAAAGTATTCTTCTGACACATTTAAAGACATCTTGCAGCAAGTGAAGGGAATAGATTATATGTTTACTAACTTAGTTACCATAGGGCGTATTTCATCGCATCCTAAGAAACTTTTCTTACTGGAAACGGAGCTGACTATGTTTTTGAATGAAACCATAGAACAGTTAACTCCGGTAATAGAACAGAAAAACGTAGAATTGCATTGGGATGGTACTCCCGGTTTTCTGCGCGTCTGGATTGATAAAGAGAAAATGACGGCTATCATAAGAGGAATGTTGGAAATAATCGTGGATAATGTGGACGATGGGGAAGAAATTGAATTGACCACTGCCTATACTTCCCGAAGTTGGGAGATGAAACTGGAATTTTCTGATGGTGGCTGTGTTAAAAAAAAACTCTATTCAGCAAAAAAGGAACCGGTACCAATTCATTAGGTGTAGCAAGTTGGTTGTTAATCCGGAGATTAATACAATTACATAAAGGAAAAGTTGTCTTTTCTTCAAAGAAAAATGGATGTATCTCTGTCATTTTGATTTTTCCTATCATTCTTAAGTCTTTCTCAAAGTTGCCGGAACTACTGCCGGGAACTTCGTCGTTTCGGTCACAGCCTGTCGATAAGAACCATGAAAAAGACGGTACATTCTCTTCTATAAAGCGTGCTTTAACTTCGGAAAATTTTTCCCAAAAGAGGTTGAAAGAAAAAAATACCATTCTGCTGGTTGAAGAAAATGAAGAATTACGTTCTTTCCTGATACAGGTTTTATCAGGGGAGTATAATATTTGTGCCGTATCCGAGGCGGAGTCTGCTTGTGAAACAATAGTTAAAGAACAGCCGGATGTTATTCTACTGGCCAGTACCTTTACGAATTTGTCGGGAGAAACGCTTTGTCTGCAAGTTAAATCGGATGTAAAAACCGCTCATATCCCCGTTGTATTGTTGAAAGACCCCGTAAATATAGGGAACGACAGTCATCGGATAGCCGACTGCTGTCTGACGTTGCCTCTTGACATCTCCCGTCTGCGGGCCGAAGTAGACAACTTGATATTTAACCGGGGTATTATAAGGAAAAGATACATCAAACTGGTATTGGGGGCTGAGGACATGTTAGGGCCGGACATTGAAAATACGTTGCCGGGAGACGAACAGGACTTTATTGGCAAGGTACGCAAATTGATTGAGGAGAATCTTTCTAATCCGGATTTTAATATCGATATGCTCAGTGCGGAGATGAATATGAGCCGCTCCGGCTTTTATGCAAAAATAAAGTTGGTTACCAATCAGGCACCGGCCGATTATATTCGTACCGTAAGGCTGAACAGAGCACTGGTTTTACTGATAAGCAAGAAGTATACGGTGACGGAAGTAGCCGAGCTTACCGGATTTAGTGATCCGAAATATTTTCGGGAGGTATTTAAGAAATATTATGGAGAATCTCCCAGGAAGTTTGTGAATAGTTTGTAAGGAAAGGAGGATAATGAGAAAGAAATCCGCATGACCGGCATGCGGATTTTTTTGTTTCTATTATCGAAATTTGTGAATAAATGCTTGCCGTGTATACCTGCATTTCCTTATATTTGACTCTTGAATCAAGATCATGGAACGAAAGATCATACATATTGATATGGATGCATTTTATGCTTCTGTAGAGCAACGGGACAATCCGGAATTACGTGGTAAACCTCTTGCTGTAGGACATGCTGAAGAGCGGGGAGTAGTTGCCGCAGCCAGTTATGAGGCGCGCCGGTATGGAGTACGTTCGGCTATGTCGTCGCAAAAGGCGAAGCGTTTGTGTCCTCATTTGATTTTTGTTCCCGGACGAATGGAGGTATATAAATCCGTATCACGCCGGATACATGAAATATTTCACGAGTATACGGATATCATCGAACCGCTCTCTTTGGATGAGGCTTTTCTGGACGTTACAGAGAACAAGGCAGGTATCTTTTTGGCTGTGGATATAGCGAAAGAGATCAAAAAACGTATTCGTGGCGAACTGAATCTGGTAGCCTCTGCAGGTGTATCCTATAATAAATTCCTGGCTAAAATAGCTTCGGACTATCGTAAGCCCGACGGGCTTTGTACCATCCATCCGGATCAGGCTATGAACTTTATCGGTGCTTTGCCTATCGAATCATTTTGGGGAGTAGGACCGGTAACGGCAAAAAAAATGCATACATTGGGGATTCATAACGGATTGCAACTGCGTATGTGCTCATTGGATATGTTGGTACGGCAGTTTGGCAAAGTGGGGGCATTGTATTATGATTTTGCCCGCGGTGTGGATCTGCGTCCGGTAGAAGCTGTCCGTATACGTAAATCGATCGGTTGTGAACGAACTTTGGAAAAAGATATCTCTTTGCATTCCTCTGTTATTATAGAATTGTATCATGTGGCGGTAGAGTTGGTCGAACGTTTGAACCGGAAAGATTTTAAAGGGAATACACTGACATTAAAGATCAAATTTCATGATTTTAGTCAGATTACACGTAGCATCACTCAAGCACAGGAATTAACGGTTTTGGATAAAATACTTCCTTTGGCCAAACAACTGTTGAAAGAGGTGGACTACGAACATCATCCGATCCGTCTGATTGGGCTTTCTGTTTCCAATCCGAAGGAAGAAGCAGAGGAGCATGGTGCTTGGGAACAACTGAGTTTTGAGTTCAGTGATTGGGAGTGATCGGTCAAAGTCTATGGCTCTTTGTAGTGGATAGTTGTTTTTTGAACAGATATATTGCAGGCACCTAAAATGCCGCTTCCCCCTTCTATATTGCTGTATACACGGATAGGTTCTCCGAAGCCAAGATTTCCCAATGCTCCCTCCAGAGTACTTCCTGATATTTTCTGTATTGACAGGATGTATTGGTAATAAGATTGAGACAGGCTGTAAAGATAGATTGAGATTGTACTGCCGTCGGGATTTTCTTTACAAGTCTCTTTAAATTTGAGTGTATATGTTTGCCCGGATATTTGTTTGTCTGTGAATAGGAAAGAATGATTATCCAAACCATCAAATCCCATAGCACCGTCCAAGATATTTATATTCTCGGATAAAACCGGATCTGTTGTTTGCAGTTCGTTTTGATAGAAATCCTCTCCCCAGGAATATGTTTTTGTTCTTGAAGTAGTCAACGCATAAAAGTCGGATGTCTCATTTTTGTCTTGAAAAGTGATTTCGTATTCTATTTCATAAATAAATTGTTCTATGAGGTTGCCGTCAGGATCGATATATGTAACATCCGTATTAGGACGTTTGGTGATATTATGATAACCGGTTTTTAGGATGGGAACATGACGGGGAACTGTCTCTTCGGCAACAGCGGTTTCATAGCCTTTGGCGGAAACTACAATTTTTACCTTGTCCTGTTCTTTTGGAGTGATGTGCGATGTGAAAACTGAATCGGGAGAGGCGCTTGAATGGTCATTTTTGTTGTATTGTTCCCATTTCATTTGTTCGACATATTCGTCGTTGATGTATAAATCTACTTTGGCATGAGGAAGTTTAACGTAAGGGGTACTTTCGGGATAGAACCAGGTGCGTGTGACACTGGCCATGATAACATTATCCGGTGAAATGGCACAGTTTATGACTATTTTGGGTTGTGTACGGTATTTATCCAAGTCTATTTCTTTGTAGCAACTGCTTAATGACAAACTGAGAAGTAAAAGAATAAATGTATAATATTTCTGTTTCATGATAATGTTAAAATTTATAAGTGTACGATACGGATGGTATTATTGGTATAAGCCGGAGAGTTTCAAAATAGCAATCTGATTTATTTTCCGGGTAGTAACCCGATCCCATTGGATTCTGGGTCCAGAATCTTTTGTATATACCTACAGGCGCCATATAACAATAAGCATTATAGATACTGATGTTCCATATGCCGGTTCTACCTTTCTTTAGTGAACGATAAATGTTGATACCTAAATCCAGACGGTGGTAGGCCGGCAGACGAAAATTATTTCGGGTGGTGTAATATCCGACTCCTTCATCCGGATGGAAGTGAGGGAGCAGTGGCTGTCCCGGGTAGATATTCCCGGTTTGTGGGCTTTGTACCTGTCCCAGAATTTGCTGATTTTCAAAAGATACGGTCACTCTATTTCCCGTCATATAGGTCCACGATGCGTTCAGTTCGACCTTTTTGTTTATTTGCCAGTTGGCTACAATGTTTAATTTATGGCGATTGTCAAATTTGGCCGGAAAAGATTTTCCATGGTTGATTTCGTCGAATTGGCGGTTATTCCAGCTTAGAGCGTAACCGATGTAGCCGGTTATTTTCCCCGTTTCTTTTCGGGCAAAAAGTTCTATACCATACGTGTTACCTTTACCGGCAGTGAATTTGTTTTCCCATTCGGCAAAGGAAGACAGGTAGTTGTAACCGTCTTTATAGTCTAAAATATGGTTCAACCATTTATAATATCCTTCGGCAGAAAAAGCATAATTCTTATTTGGAGTGTAATAAACTCCTGCGGAAAGTTGGTCGCTACACAAGGGTTTGAATTTATTATTTACGGGCATCCATGTATCCGTAGGTAAATTGATGTAACTTTCGCTGATCTGATGTACATATTGATTCATTCTGGCATATGATGCTTTTATGCTCCATTGGGGGGCAACATGGAATGCGGTACTTATGCGTGGCTCTAAATTGGTGTATGTTTTATTGTTTATTTTGTATAGGCTGAAACGCAGACCGGTGTTTAAGCGGATTGCATTGTTGAGTTTCCATTCGTCTTCGGCATAAATTCCTAATTCGTGTGCATGGAGTTGCTGATTCCGATTGTCTCTGTTGAGGGTTGCATCGGAAGAGGATCGGACGGAGCTATATTCTGGTCGGAAACGGTGATAGATATACTGGCTTCCGAAGCGGATGTGCTGGTTGGTTGTCGGTAGATAATTAAAATCGGTTCGTAGACTGATATCATCTATTCCATTTAGGCTGGATGTTTGGTAATAGGTTTGTTTTTCGTCATTCTGTTCCTTAAGATTTCTTTGAAGTTTGGAGGCGTAATGGGTGTAGGCAACGTTGATGTTGCTGTAAAATCTGGAATTGAATGAATGTGACCATCCGGCAAATCCCATGACATTTCCCCAGCGTAATCGGCTGATATCTTCTTCTTTGTCATTTTCGTCTGTACTTTTACTTCCTCCTTTGAGATAATCACGACCAAAATAAATACCGGCAAAGGCGTGGCTGTGAGAGTTGAAATGGTGTGTGAGTTTTAAGTTGAGATCAGTAAAGGCATAGCGGGCTATGGTTTTATCTGCTCCGTCCTGTTTGGTTGCATTCATGATTGCCAATGCCGGAGCCGATAGTATATCAAACCAGGTGCGTCGTAGATTTAAATTGAAAGAAGTTTTATCTTTAATAAGGGGACCTTCCAGATTGAAGCTGCCAGAGGTGAGTCCCAACATGATGTTACCGTGGTGTTCTCTTAAATTTCCGTCTTTAGTCCGGATGTCGACTACGCTGGAAAGTCTGCCTCCGTAGCGTGCAGGAAAGGCTGACTTATAGAAATCTGTACTTTCTATCGCTTCGACATTGAATCCGGAGAAGAGTCCTGCCGCATGGTTCACTTGATAGAGTGGATTTCCTTCTAATAGATAGAGATTTTCGTCGTTATTGCCGCCTCGTACATACATATCGGCAAATCCGGCTATTCCGGGCGATACTCCCGGCAGTGTTTGTATTATCTTTATAATATCGGCCTCTCCGAAAAGAACAGGGGTACTTTTAATATTTTCATAGCCGAATCGGGCTTGTCCCATTTGTGGGTTTAGCAATAAGTTTTTTTGCAAAGACGTTGCACTGATAACGACCTCTTGCAGATGCTGAATACTGTCGAATTGTAATCCGTTGGTAGAAACTTCATGTATGTTTGTCCGTTTCAGAATGATAAAATGTCCTTCTTGCTTGTAGCTGATAGACAGAAGCACACACAGTTTACGCATACATTCGGAAAATGGAGTCCGGTAAAAAGAAATATTAATTTGTGGCATATTTTTTAGCAGGGAAGATTCATAAGTGAAAGTAACTCCGGCCTGCTCTTCCAACAAGGGTAACAACTTTTGCAGGCTGGCGTTGGCAACTTCCAGACTGATGAGCGGTTCGCCGGATGGTGCTGCTTTCACCTTTGCCGTAGGCAAGAGACTCAGCAGCACGATCAACAGAAATTTGAAACAGATAACAGATTCTTTCATTGTTGTATGGTGATAGTTAGGTTCGTGTCGAGTGTTTGGTTGATAATATAAAGTATGTCTGAAATCTCCATTGTGTCGAAAGTTGCCGTTAGTTTCAGATTTTGTGGAGGTATATTTTTTAGTTTTATTTGATAGAGTTTTTCCAAATCTGCCACTACTTCTCGCAACGGGGTGTTTTGATAAACGAATCGGTGGGTTTTCCAGGCCAGTTCGTTCAGATGATCTTTTGCGAAGACTTGAATTTGTCCGTTTTCCCGGTTTACTATGGCCCGCATATTCTGTGTAAGGTCTGTACACTGCCTTGAAGTGCTGAAGCGGACTTTCCCGGAAACAATCCATGTCACTGTGCTGTCTTTAGTGGAAACCACTTGGAATTGTGTTCCTAATACTTGTATATCAGCTAAGGGGGTATTGATATGAAAAGGGACATTTTTGAGGTGATTCACATTAAAAAATGCTTTTCCGGCTAATTCTATATATCGTTCCTTTTTACCGAAAGACAAACGGTCGTATCGGATGGAACTTCCCGGAGATAGAGTTATGGCGCTATGATCCGGTAAAACGATTTCCTGCTTTTCAGCTTGTGCAGCAATTATGATCCAGTCTGCCTGTGTTTTCATCCGGTGGTAACCTATCCCTGCAATAATTCCGGTAAGGATAGCCGCTGCTATACCGATGCGGTATATCGGGATACGGCGTTTGGAGGAAGGTTGTTTGTGGATGGCTCTGGTAATCTTTTTCCATGCTGCTGAAGTGTCGGCCTTTCCTTCACTGTAGAAACGACTTATGAACCGGATACTCTCTTCTTCCGGTGTGGGGTATTTAGGATTCTTTTCCATGTTTTGAAAGTTTGTCTTTTATTAGTAAGACATGTTTTTAGGAAAATCCCCCCATCATTTCCTTTGTTTTTTTATGAGAAAAAGAAAAAATAAACTTTGATTGCTGTATTTCGTAAGGTTTTAATGGCCTTACTGATCTGGTGTTCGACGGTTTTGATCGATATTCCCAACTCATCGGCTATTTCTTTATAAGTGAGTCCGTCACGTTTTGATAGCAAGAAAATACGTTTTCGAGCTTTAGGCAGTCTGTCAATGGCTGTCCATAATTGTGCATCCCGTTCTGAACGGATGATTCGTTCTTCTTCGCTGATATCTTCCATTTCGTTTTCTTGAATCGTACTTTTCTGAGGGGAATGGATAACACAGGTCAGACTGCCATTTCGAACTACTGTATACAAATAAGCTTTCAAATTATCAATAGCCATTCCGCCGGACAATCTTTCCCATATATCTATAAATGATTGTTGTACAATATCTTCTGCGTCATCTATGTTTTCCGTATAACGCAAAGCATACATGGTGAGTGGACGATAATGGCATCGGAAAATTGTTTCAAATTCTGAGATGTCTGTCATTTTTTATTTAGAGTTTCGTTAGTTTGGATGCAAAAGTAAGAATACTTTTCAGTAAAACAAATGATCAGTGAGAATTGTGTTTTGTAAAATACCATATAAAAAAAGCAGAGAACCGGTAAATGATTCTCTGCTTTGTTCATATAATAAGGTAGTGTATTTTACATGGCAGTCTGCTTTGAAAGCAGTTTTTGAAGTTGGCCATTCAAGGTTTGGCACATGGTTCCATTTCCCATTGCATGATAACGTTTGATACGGTACTGCAACATCATAATCTTTTCATTTGAATTCTTTTTCATAATCTTCATCTTTTTTTGCTCTCCACGTTTTGAAGAGCGGGTTTTACATCTTGTTTTCTTTAATAACGTTGCAAAGATACAAAAAGTTCACGAAAATATGTTCTACAACATAAAAAATATGCTTTTGAGACTCTTTTCTCTCGAAAGAGTGTGTATGTCCGGATGAATATTACAAATATATTACATAACTTTGTGGCAGATCAATTACCTGAAATATGCTGAAACGAATTCCTCACACCTACACGATCATCTCTTCTGTGATATTACTTTGTGCTGTATTGTCTTGGATTATTCCTGCCGGAGAATATATGCGTCAGACGGTGGAGATCAATGGAGTGCCGCGTACCGTGATTGTCGACCACTCTTTTCATCCGGTAGAACAGGCTCCGCAGACTTGGCAGGTGTTCAGTGCTTTGCTGGATGGCTTTGAACGCCAGGCCGGCATCATCGCTTTTCTTTTAATCATGGGAGGAGCTTTTCAGATTATGAATAGCAGCCGGGCCATTGATGCCGGAATATTCTCTTTTTTAGGATTCACGAAAGGGCTCGAGAGGTATCGGTTTATTAAGATGCTGGGAGTCAATAATGTGGTAATCTCTTTGATTATCATATTGTTCAGCCTTTTTGGAGCAGTGTTCGGTATGAGTGAGGAAACGCTGGCATTCGTTATTATCATTGTGCCGTTGGCTATTTCTATGGGTTATGATTCTATTACGGGGCTTTGTATGGTTTATGTGGCGGCCCATGTAGGTTTTTCCGGTGCTGTACTCAATCCTTTTACGATAGGTATTGCTCAGGGACTTTCCGATTTACCCCTGTTCTCGGGCTTTGAATATCGTATGTTTTGCTGGGTGGTGCTCACTGTCCTACTTATAGCTTGTGTGCTCCGTTATGCCTCTGTCATTAAAAGGAATCCGGAGAAGTCGCCGATGTATCGTGCCGATGCTTATTGGAGAAAAAGAGGAGAAGGGATGTCGGAACAGATTGCTTATGCTACCACACGTTCGGCGTATATAGTCTATGTATCGGTATTGATGGCATTGGTTGTATTTTCTGTTTGTTATCCTCAAAGTACGTTTGTGTTAGGAGAATCGTCCGTCAGTTGGTATGCTGTTCCTTTTCTTACTGTGTTGTATGCTGTTTTCGGTTGGTTAGGGTTGCGTAAATCCAATCATTTTTTTATTCTTGTCCTGCTTGCTTTTACTATTCTGTATTTGATTGTCGGTGTAATGGGGCATGGTTGGTATCTGCCCGAGATTTCCGCTATCTTTTTGGCGATGGGGATACTTTCCGGTTTTGCCAACAGCGAACAGACGGATACGATTATCAAGCAGTTTCTGGACGGGGCAAAGGATATGCTTTCGGCTGCCATAGTAGTCGGCCTTGCCGGTGGGATTATTCAAATATTACAAGACGGTCGTATTATCGATCCTATTCTTCATTCGCTCGCTTCGTTGATGGGAGAGGCCGGGAGATTTGTTTCGTTGGGGGTAATGTATTTCATACAGACATTGATAAATCTGATTATACCTTCCGGTTCCGCCAAAGCGGCATTGACCATGCCTATCATGGCGCCATTCTCCGATGTAATCGGCCTTTCGCGGCAAGCTACGGTGATGGCCTATCAGTTTGGAGATGGCTTTACGAATATGATAACACCTACTTCCGCCGTGCTGATGGGGGCATTGGGAATAGCCCGCATACCTTATGAAATATGGGTGAAATGGTTCTGGAAATTGTTATTACTGTTTATTATATTGGGGTTGGTATTGTTGATCCCTACCGTACTGTTCCCTTTGAATGGATTTTGATTATACCTTATTTATATTGAATCGTATGAAAACATCGGGTCGTTATTTTCTATATTCACTATTGTTTTTTATGTTTCTTTCGTGTACGGAAGAGCATTTTTTGAAGGACGAGGCTTATCGTAACCAAGTACAGGCTGACTTTGCAATGAAGCAGTTGCAACTTCCATACGGCGATCTGTTCGGTGTTTTCCGGGATTCCACGCTTACTGCCGTAGAGCGTGAAGCATTGATGTTCCTTTATGCCTATATGCCTATTGGTGATATTACCGACTATTCGGGAGATTATTATTTGGAGAATATACGTCTGACTGAGCAGGCACAGCGTGAGATGCCTTGGGGAAAAACGATTCCCGAAGATGTATTCCGGCATTTTGTACTTCCAATCCGGGTGAATAATGAGAATCTGGATGATTCCCGCCGGGTATTTTATAATGAATTGAAGGAGCGTGTCAAGTATCTTTCCATGCGGGATGCCATTCTGGAGGTAAATCACTGGTGTCATGAAAAGGTGGTTTACCGTCCGAGCGATGCTCGTACCAGCTCGCCGCTTGCTTCCGTTAAGACGGCTTATGGCCGTTGTGGTGAGGAGTCTACCTTTACCGTTGCCGCCCTTCGTTCTGTAGGTATTCCTGCCCGTCAGGTATACACTCCCCGTTGGGCACATACCGATGACAATCATGCTTGGGTAGAAGCTTGGGCAGATGGCAAATGGTATTTCTTTGGAGCTTGTGAGCCGGAGCCGGTATTGAATTTAGGATGGTTTAATGCCCCTGCGAGTCGTGGTATGTTGATGCATACTAAAGTCTTTGGACGTTATAAAGGTGCGGAAGAAATCATGTATGAAACTCCCAATTATACAGAAATCAATGTCATAGAAAACTATGCTCCTACGGCGAAAGCGGTTATCACGGTTGCCGATGCGGGTGGTAATCCTGTGGAGGGGGCGAAAGTGGAGTTTAAAGTGTATAACTATGCCGAGTTTTATTCCGTAGCAACGAAGTATACCGATATTTCCGGACAGGCTTCATTGACGGCTGGAAAGGGAGATATGCTGGTGTGGGCTTCTAAGGGAGAGGTTTTCGGTTTTGGCAAGTTGTCTTTTGGAAAAGAAAAAGAACTGACACTTGTATTGGATAAGAAACCGGGCGATGTGTATTCGTTGGACTTGGATATTGTTCCTCCTGCCGAAGAAATCCGATTGCCCGAAGTGACTCCGGAGCAACGTGCCGAAAACAATCGTCGTATGGCACAGGAAGACTCTATCCGCAATGCCTACGTTTCTACTTTTATCACTGAAGCAGAGGCCGGAGCTTTTGCCCGGGAATATGCCATGAATCCCCAGACGGTTATCCGGTTGTTGCTTGCGTCGAGAGGCAATTACCGGACTTTGACCGATTTCCTCACAGTTGCTGCCAAAGAGGGAAAGGCTGATCTTGCCCTTAGACTGCTTGGTGTTATCTCTGACAAAGATTTACGTGATATATCTCTGGAAGTATTGTTGGATCATTTTCATTATTCTACAGTTGCTTCTGGTGGAGATTATTACTATTCGTCTGTTCTCAATCCACGCGTGGGCAATGAGATGCTGACTCCGTATAAGCAGTTTTTTCAAGAGGCAGTGCCGGCTGCCGATGCAGAAAGCTATCGTAAGAATCCGCAATTGTTGGTAGCCTGGTGCAAAAAAAATATTGGTATTGACAATGAGTTGAACTCGCAACGCATTCCCATGTCTCCTGTTGGTGTATGGAGAGCTTCCGTTGCTGACGAGAGATCCAGGGATATCTTTTTTGTGGCTTTGGCACGTGCTTTGGGCATTCCTGCCTGGATAGATGAGGTGACAGGGAAGGTTCAATATCAGGATTTGACTGACGGGCGGTTGAAAAATGGCAAGACATACGATGTGGATTTCGAAGCAACAGAGCAACTTTGGGCACCTTCGGCGATTGTAAGGGCCAATTATCGTCCTATCCGTTCGCTTGACAATCCTAAATACTATTCTCATTTTACGTTGTCCCGGTTTGAAGAGGGGACTTTCCGCTTATTGAATTATGATGAAGGTACTACCTCCTGGGAACAATTATTGAAAAATGGCACACGGCTGGATACCGGTTATTATATGCTTACCACCGGAACGCGTCTGGCTAATGGGGGTGTACTTGCCAATCTTTCTTTTTTTAATGTAGAAAAAGATCATAATGCTACGGTGGATTTGGTTATGCGTGAGAGTGAAACCCAAGTACAGGTAATTGGTAGTTTTAATTCAGAGTCACTTTTTCGTCCGGTAGGCGATCACAATCAGATGCAAAGTATTCTGCAAGCTTGTGGTCGTGGCTATTTTGTAGTGGGTATACTGTCTGCCGGACAGGAACCTACCAATCATGCTTTAAAAGATATGGCAGCATTGGGCAAGGATTTTGAGAAATGGGGACGTAAGATAGTATTGCTTTTCCCGGATGAAGAACAATACAAGAAGTTTCAGCCGACGGAATTTCCGGGATTGCCTTCCACTATAATCTATGGCATAGATACAGATGGCAATATTCAGAAGCAGATAACGGAATCGATGAAATTATCAAGTTCCGCAGCGCTTCCGGTATTTATCATTGCCGATACTTTCAACAGGGTGGTTTTTGTATCCCAAGGATATACAATCGGTCTGGGCGAACAGTTGATGAAAGTTGTGCATGGCTTGTGAGGGTATAAAGTGTAGTTCTTTATATGGAGTGATTCCCTCTTATCGCCAATCATTTATCGTCAATTCTGCAATCGTATTTCTGACTCTTTCTGCTGTTGTTATCTGACGGGAATATTCATCGATTTGTACGGTTCCTCCCATAGAGACGGTGGGGTTACGATATTGCATCTCGCTTATTCTTTTTTCTCTTGCCGAGAAATGGAATTCTTCGATACCTGTTTGCGAAGCGATATGAGCAATGTTTTCTTCGTTTACTCCGCAGCCGGCCAACAGAATGATTCTTCCGTCAGCTTGTGCATGGAGTTCTTTTAGTAAAGGGATACCGGCTTTTGCTGTTGCCTGTTGGCCGGAAGTCAATATCCGGTCGCATCCTAAGTCTATAATTTCTTCCATTGCTTTTTGTGGATTGCGACAGACGTCGAATGCACGGTGAAAAGTTACAGACAATCCTTCGGCGGCTTTCATCAGCTCTTTCATTACCGGCATGTTTATGTCTCCCGTTGCCGTGAGACATCCCAAAACAACTCCGTCAACTCCCGTTTTACGAGCCATTTCTATGTCTGCTGACATTGTTTTTATTTCGATAGGTGAATATAAAAAGTCACCTCCCCGAGGGCGAATAATCACATGGAGTTTTATATCAAGAACTTCTCTTGCAACGGCTATTTCTCCATAAGACGGAGTGGTACCTCCTTCCGGTATGCCTGCGCATAGCTCTACACGGTCGGCTCCCCCTGCTTGTGCGGCAAGACAACTTTCTATTGAGTTGGCACATATCTCAAACTGGTATTTACTCATCCTATAAAACGGTATTAAAAAAGGGCGAATTGCTTCGCCCCTTATCTTGATGATTTTTCTTCTTGATCTTATTATTTAGCAAAGCTTACTGCGCGTGTTTCGCGGATTACAGTAATCTTCACTTGGCCCGGATAAGTCATTTCATCCTGTATCTTTTGAGCGATTTCGCCCGACAGGCTTTCCGTTTGCTTATCATCTATCTTGTCTGCACCTACGATAACGCGCAACTCACGTCCGGCTTGGATGGCATAAGTTTTTGTTACGCCCGGATAAGACATGGCCAACTGCTCCAGATCGTTCAGACGCTTGATATACGCTTCTACGATTTCGCGGCGTGCTCCCGGACGTGCTCCGGAGATAGCATCACATACCTGTACGATAGGAGCGAGAAGACTTGTCATTTCCGTTTCGTCATGGTGGGCACCGATGGCATTGCAGATATCCGGCTTTTCTTTGAATTTCTCTGCCAGCTTCATACCCAATAATGCGTGTGGCAATTCCGGTTCCTCATCAGGCACTTTACCAATATCGTGCAACAGTCCGGCGCGTTTTGCCTTTTTCGGATTCAAACCTAATTCCGATGCCATCACAGCACAGAGATTGGCCGTTTCGCGAGCATGTTGCAACAGGTTCTGACCATAGGAAGAGCGGTATTTCATCTTACCGATGATACGAATCAGTTCCGGATGCAATCCGTGAATGCCCAAGTCGATGGTAGTACGTTTACCGGTTTCTATGATTTCTTCTTCTACTTGTTTGCGCACTTTGGCTACCACTTCCTCAATACGTGCCGGGTGAATACGTCCGTCTGTTACCAATTGATGCAGGGCCAGACGAGCCACTTCGCGACGTACAGGATCGAATGCGGAAAGAACGATTGCTTCCGGAGTATCGTCTACAACGATTTCTACCCCGGTAGCCGCTTCCAGAGCACGGATATTACGGCCTTCACGACCGATGATGCGTCCTTTGATTTCATCGGACTCAATGTGGAATACGGTTACGGAATTTTCAATAGCTGTCTCTGTCGCTACTCTTTGGATCGATTGTATTACGATTCGTTTGGCTTCTTTGCTGGCCGTCAGTTTCGCATCGTCCATGATATCGTTGATGTACGACTGTGCCTGTGTCTTGGCTTCCTCTTTCAATGATTCTACCAGGCGTTCTTTCGCTTCTTCGGCAGATAAACCGGAGATTGTTTCCAGTTTTTCTATCTCCTGCTGTTGCAGTTTGTCCAGTTCTTCTTTCTTTCTGTCAACGATTCCCAATTGGGCTTCAAGATTTTCCCTTACGGCATCAGCTTCCGCCTTTTTGCGTTGAATCTCTTCCTGGCGCTGGCTTAATACCATTTCGCGTTGTTTCAGTTTGTTTTCAGCTTGCTGAATTTTCTGGTTACGCTGGGCTACCTCTTTTTCCAGATCTGCTTTCTTATTGAGGAATTTTTCCTTAACCTCCAGCAATTTGTTTTTCTTGATTACTTCTGCTTCTGTCTCCGCTTCTTTGAGGATATTGTCGTATCTGGCTTTCAGTCCGTATTTAAATAATACGTATGACAATATGCCACCTACGATGAAGCAAGCAATGGATGCTACTATTGTTACTAACATTGTAATTTAATTTAAGTATAAATAAAAACGCACCGCCAAATATGCGGAAAAACCTCCTTCCGTATATTTTGCAGTGCGTGGATTTTCTATTCCCCACCGACAAAAGCAATGATTCTACTCCTTTTTGAAGTGTTCTTCAAGTGTTTTCGTCAGTTCTGTTATTTTTTCGGTATAAGGTGTCGTGTCGTTACGTTGTTTTTCGAGCAAACTTTCCAATGAAAAGCGATAAGCGATCATTGTCATAATCCTTTCTTTCTCTACGTTAGGCCACTTCTCCCTATATTCTTTTAAAATATCGTTTACCTGCTGTGCGGCCTTTCTTACTATCTCCTCATCCTCCGGTTTGATCCAGACCGGATAAGTAGCATCGGCCATCGACAGATTTATTTTCCATTTATCGTCCATACATCTCCATTATTTATTCATTTAATAAAGCGATGCACTTATCGACTTCACGCACTAATTTAGACAATCGCAGCTTTGTCTCTTTTACATCGCTGCCGTTAAGGCTGATTGTCGTTGCTGTTTTTAGGTTTGTGTAGCTTGTTTCCAGTTCTTTGTACTCAGCCAATACCTTTTCGTTTTGTTCCTTCTCTGCTTTGAGAAGTTCCTTAAGTTCAGCATTTTCACGCTTTAATTCATCGTGAAGATAGATTAAATGCCGTAGTCTTGCTTCAAAGGTACTTAATAGCTTTTTTTCTTCTTCTGTCATTACTACACCAAAATTGTACACAAAAATACGATTAAGTTTGGTATTACAAAAACTTTGCAGCAGAAATTGCGTGTTTTACTTGAAAATTGCTATTGAAGGAATAGATGAGAACATTATTAAGCTGGAATGAAGGATATACTTTTAAATTGTATTCCTCTAATTTCTTTATGTTGATCACTGTAGTGTACTGAATAAGTTGACACTTTCTAAATCAAAAAAAGTATGTCAACCAAAAGAAAACCTCACAGAAAGTTTACAGAATTGGAAAGTAAGTCTTATATTCGCGAGTATCTTTCCAGCTCCGA